>Ga0371490_1000001_pt1 | contig 1208356 bp, 1027 predicted proteins | sample MB2SIPfraction_FD_207959 | JGI IMG/M metagenome (GOLD analysis project Ga0371490, IMG submission 207959) | Lab enriched peat soil microbial communities from McLean, Ithaca, NY, United States - MB28FN SIP fraction | ecosystem: Environmental > Terrestrial > Soil > Wetlands > Peat | place: USA... | reverse complement strand
CCGTCCAATTCTGGCCCGATCCGCTGCCGCCGGTTGCTGTCAGCGTCGTCGAGTAAAGCGAGTTGGCGTAGGCGGTGGGCAAGGCTCCGCCCGAGGGGCTGAGTGTGATGCCCGCGTCCACCGTCACTGAGTAGGTGATGGTTTGGCTGTTGCCTGCCGAATCGGTCACCTTGAGCTCGAAGCTGGCCGCACTGGCCTGTGCCGTCGGTGTGCCGGTCAGTGTGGTCGTGGCGCCGCTCGTCGATGTGAGGCTTAGCCAGCTGGGCAGCGGGAAGCCGCTGACCACCGACCAGGTATAGCCTGTTCCGCTGCCGCCCGAGGCCGTCAATGTACCGCTGGTATAGGCCAGGTTGGCGTAGGCCACGGGCAAAGCCCCACTCACCGGAGTGATGCTGATGCCCGCATTCACGGTGATGGAAAGCGCTTTGGTGGTGGAGACGTTGGCAACGGTGTCTGTCACCTGGAAGGTGACGCTGGTGGGGCCGCTGGGCGACCCCGTAGGCGTTCCGGTGATCTGCCCCGCAGAAGAGCTCAGAGACAAGCCGGAGGGCAGTGCATTCGATCCGGTCACCGCCCAGGTGTAGTTGCTGGAGGTACCGGAGCCACCGGTCGCCGCCAATGAGGTTGACGGATAGATCGATCCGATGTAGCCGGTCGGCAGCGGGCTGGTGGTGGTGATCGTGAGCGTGGCTTCGATGGTGATGGAGACGCTGGTCGTGACGGTGTTTCCGCCCGAGTCCTTCGCCGTCACGATGACGTTCGAGGTAACGCTTGAAGAGGTCGCGTTGGCAGGCGTGCCGGTAATCGTGCCGGTCGAGGAGAGGCTCAACCCGGAGGGCAATGTCGAGCCGCTAGCCGCAGCCCAGCTCCAGGTGTAAGGCCCTCCCGCGCCGCCTGTGGCTGTAAAGGTCGTTGTCGGGTAGCTCGCTCCCGGATAGAAGGTTGGAATCGTGGGCGGGGTGATGGTGATGCCCGCGCCGACGGCGATCGAGTACGAGACCGTCTGGCTGTTGCCGACCGAATCGGTCACCTTCAGTTCGAAGCTTGCTGCGCTGGCTGTCGCCGTCGGCGTGCCGGTCAGGGTTGTTGTAGCACCCGAAGTCGTGGAGAGGCTCAGCCAAGAGGGGGGCAGGAATCCGCTGACCGTCGACCAGGTATAGCCTGTACCGCTGCCGCCCGAGGCCGTCAGCGAAACGCTGGTATAGGGCGAGTTGGCATAGGCCGTGGCCAGTGTCGTTCCGGTCACCGGGCTGATGCTGATGCCCGCGTCCACGGTGACGGAGTAAGTCACCGTTTGGCTGTTGCCGGCCGTATCGGAGACCTTCAGCTCGAAGCTGGCCGCGCTTGCCGCCGAGGTCGGCGTACCAGTCAGGGTTGTCGTAGCGCCGCTCGTCGAGGATAAGCTCAACCAGCTGGGCAGCGGGAAGCCACTGACTGTCGACCATGTATAGTTCCCGTTGCCGCCCGCGGCCGTCAGTGTGCCGCTGGAATAGGCCGAGTTGGCGTAGGCTACGGGCAAAGCTCCGCCCGAGGGGGTAATGCCGATGCCCGCGACTACGGTCACGGAGTAGCTTCCGGTGGCCGTGTTGCCAGCCGAATCGGTGACCTTAATCGAGAAGCTGGCCGCGCTGGCCGTCGCCGTCGGCGTTCCAGAGAGGACGCCGGTCGACGCATTGAGACTCAACCAGCTGGGCAGTGTGGAGCCGGAGGCCACCGTCCAATTCTGGCCCGATCCGCTGCCGCCGGTTGCTGTCAGCGTCGTCGAGTAAAGCGAGTTGGCGTAGGCGGTGGGCAAGGCTCCGCCCGAGGGGCTGAGTGTGATGCCCGCGTCCACCGTCACTGAGTAGGTGATGGTTTGGCTGTTGCCTGCCGAATCGGTCACCTTGAGCTCGAAGCTGGCCGCACTGGCCTGTGCCGTCGGTGTGCCGGTCAGTGTGGTCGTGGCGCCGCTCGTCGATGTGAGGCTTAGCCAGCTGGGCAGCGGGAAGCCGCTGACCACCGACCAGGTATAGCCTGTTCCGCTGCCGCCCGAGGCCGTCAATGTACCGCTGGTATAGGCCAGGTTGGCGTAGGCCACGGGCAAAGCCCCACTCACCGGAGTGATGCTGATGCCCGCATCCACGGTCACGGAATAGGTGACGGTTTGGCTGTTGCCGACCGAATCGGTCACTTTCAACGTGAAGCTGGCCGCGCTAGCCGCCGTGGTCGGCGTGCCAGTCAGGGTCGTCGTAGCGCCGGTCGTCGAGGAGAAATGCAACCAGGAGGGAAGCGAAGAACCGGAAGCCACTGACCAGGTATAACCCGTTCCGTTGCCGCCCGAGACCGTCAAGTTGCCACTTGAATAGGATGAGCCGGCATAGGCGACGGGCAAAGCCCCAGCCGCTGGAGCGATAACCACCGCCGGATAGCTGACTACAATCGTGTACTGTGACGAGGTCGTCGAGTCGCCGAAGTTGTCCGACGCCGTGACGGTGAAGTTGTATGTGGTTACTTCTGCGGCGGTCGTCGGCATTCCGGTGATCGCGCCGGTGCTTGCGTTGAGTGTCAGCCACGAGGGCAGATTGGTGGAGCTATAGCTGAGCGCGCCCGCGCCGCCGGTAGCCGAGACCGCGCTGGAGTAGGTGACGTTATAGGTTCCGGTGGCCGTCGGCGCCGCGCCGAAGGTGATCGTCGGGGCCGGATTGATGGTCACCGTCAACGACAGATCCGCACTGTACGTGCCGGAGTCCTTCACGGCGACGGTGAAGTTGTATGTTCCCGCTTGCCCGGCCGTGGGCGCAGTGGGGCCGGACAATACGCCTGACGTGCTGATGGACCAACCCGGCGGCAGCGAGCCGCTGACCAGGGTCGTGGTCCAGGTATTGCTTCCGTTGCCGCCCGAGACGGTCAACTGCTGCGAGTAGACCGTCCCTACCACGTCCGTCAATTGCGCAGTGGTCGTGGTGCTCGCTATCAGCGCCGGAACGGTGATCGTCACCGAGCCGGTCTTGCTGGTATCCGCCACCGAGGTGGCCGTGATGGTCACCGTCTGCGCCGAACTGGTAGCGGTGGGCGCTGTGTAGGTGGCCGAGGTAGTCGTCGTATTCGACAGAGTTCCCCCGCCGCTAATACTCCACGTCACGCCGTCGGGCGTGCCGTTTGTGCTCTGGTCATTGGTGACGGTCGCTGTCAACGTTGACGTCTGAGCGGCACCCGAACCTAAGGCGCCACCTGAACCATCCACTGTCGTCAGTGTGGCCGTTACGGTAACGCTCGGAGACGCAGAACCGCCGCAACCGGCCAGGTTGAAAGCCGCTATCATTGTGATAACAAACAGACAGACAACCGCACTGATCCTCAGACCAGAAAGAACGAAACTCTTCCTGAAATTAAACACAGGCGCCTCCCCGAATGTAAAAGAATTCGGCCGCATGCTAGAACACTTGCGGTACACATGTCAATCGGAATATTTCATCCAGGATTTCCATTTTCTATCTCGACTACAAAGTAATACGCTCCGAATTACCACCGTGCGATCTTTTTGCATCCGTTCAAAGAGAAGAGACCCACTCGTGCCGCGGAGATCCTTTGCCCAGACCAACAAACCATAGCTTGCCTGATTTCGAAGCGATTTCTCAGACCGGGCGAGACAGCTGGCCAGCGAGCAGGATCGACCCAAATCTACCGGCTAGACCATCCTAATGCCAATCTGCGGGGGGTACTTTGGGGAGTATTTTCGGCTCTCTCATTTTCAATGTATTGATTTATTTATGATTATAGTTCGATTTGAATCCTGCAGCGCCAACGATTTCAGATTTACTTGCAATAGAACAGACGTGATTTGTGCCAAGCTGGCCGTGACCATGTTCGGTCAGCGAAAACGGCCTCCATGAGAGGCTGTTTGCAGAATAACGGAGCCGTGCTGGCAGGTTACTTTTTAGACTGTTGCTCTGCCCAAGCACCGAGAATCGGTAGCTTGATATGCTTGCCGTTCAATGCTTTGACGGCGCACAAAAGCGAAATGCAGACCCAGACGATCCAGATCAGCACGAAGAGGCCTAAAACGACAAGTGACCCTATGTACGTGACAAGTGACCCCAAGTACGTACTAAGCGCGGGGATAAAGCTCAGGACGAAGCTGAGGATGAATGCCGTAACAGACAACATCGTGGACTGCCAGGCGTGGAAACGCACATAGGCGCTCTTGTTGTAGGGCGAGATGGCCAGGAAGAAAAGCGCCGGAACAATGGTCAGATAGGCGATTGCGCCAAGCGAATTGTCAGAGAAGCCAGATTTTTTCTGATCGGGCATGATCCCTCCTTTGGGGGATGCGGATAGAGTTAAAGTTCCCACGCTTCAGGCGTGAACAGAGAACCAGCAGTAATCAGCCAGAATAGCCACTTCTTTGTTGGCTACGAACCAATATACTCCCCATTGCACACGCCCGTAACAACTATGGCATTTGTTCTAGTACCCAAAACGTAAACAGACCGGTGAAGCCCCTTCATGAGCCACTCCTATGTAACCAGCACCTTCGCCCGTGCGTCTAATACGAACAAGCCGCGCCCGGTTGCGGGCGGTATTATGCTTGCAGAGAAGGGGGCGAAATGAAGGCGGCTTTGCGTATTGCAATCTCCGGAATAAGCGTCCTTGCAGCAGTTGTCGGGCTGGCACAGCCTGTTATGCAGGCGCCAACCGTAGGGGATTTTCAGCTCAAAGTGGTCAATGTTGCGGAGATTGACACGTCGCATGTGAAGCTGGCCTTGGATCTCAATCTGACCCCGGCACAGTCTGTGACCATGGAGAACCTGCGCCTCTGCTCGCTTCATCTGAATGGCCTGCCGGTATTCGCCTCGCCCTTGAACCAGGAGATGGTTCTGAACAAGGGTGTGGTGACGGCATTGCCTCCGCTCTATGTCACGATTCTGTTTCGCGATCTGCAAACGACAGATCCTCTGCGACGAATGGTTGAAAACCATAGCGTCCGGGTCGAGGGTGAACTGGTGGCGGATGTGCGGCTCACCATGATGGAGAAGCTGGTGTTGCACACCCAGCATCCCGGCGTGGCGATCGCGCTAAACCAGGATGTACCCGTGGATTTGGGCGGCAAGGCGCTGGAACGGAACATCGAGTTGACCATCCTGCAGGTGATCGATACCGGGTTCAAGGCCAAAGCCATGGCGAACAAATACATTCAGGGCATGCAGCCCCAGTGGATTCGCGATCTCCAGGCCAATGGCCCGGCGAATCTGTATGCCGTGGAATCGAGTTATACGCTGAAACAGGCAAACGCGAGTTACCCTGTGGCATCAATCCAGTTGGGCTTTCGCATTACGTCAGCCGGAGTTGTGACTACGGCTGAGTCGCAGTCACCATGGAAGTACGATGCGGAATTTCTGGAAGCAGTGCAATCGGGCACAGCCAAGCTAAAGAAGAAGAGCCAGGAGATTCAACTTCAGCCACTTGTGCAAGGCGCCCCCCTGCGGCTCAGTGCCAGGGATTTTACCGTGGATATACGCGGGACACCGGAGGAAGACACTCTGATTTCGGCGAACGGCAAACACGGCAAGATGAAGGTATTACAACGCGCATCGCCCACTGCGCTGGCCGTGCTGACGCTTCATGCGCCACCCGCCACGCAGGCGCTCTCCGCGGCTCCTGCCGCTGTGGTTGCGCAGGACAGTTGGGAACATATTGCGGTCTTTCGCCTGCGTATGGATGCGACGACCAAGAACCTATCGGTCGAGGTGCTGCAATTGGGAGCGCATCGGGAGGGGCAGAGCATTCGGCTGAATGTGCCGGTGGATGCGGCAGTATTCGGTTCGCCGATTGTGACACCTGACGGAGTAATCGGGTTGGTGCAGGACGAGCAGACGGGGGCGTTTCTGCCGTCGGATTTGTTGGCGCCAGCGACTGCGCCTGCCCCTGCCCCTGTGCCAGTAACTACGCCTGTTCCCGCGCCTACACCAGCACCTCCGCCAGTGCCGGTACCCGCTTTTGCCCCTGTACAGTAGAGCCGGATCTATCTTTACGAACAACGAAGGGACGAGCTGAAATTCGTCCCTTCTTGCCTGACTTCAATCTAAGCAATTCACGTCACTGCGGATCGGTGTCGCGCTTGCGCAGAATGGCGATGACCCCGATGACCAACACTACCAGCATGGCGACCAGCACGGAGAGCGATTCGCGGAAGCGATGGCGAAAGCTGACGGCATATGCGACAGGGCCGTAGTGGGGATAATGATCATCGGCCGCCGAGACGCGGCAGGTGTGCTTTTTCCCGAAGGGGTCGGTAAAGGTGATGAGGTAATGGGGAATGTTACCCTCGGCTGGGTCTCCCTTGAAGTGTTCGGCTGGTAATCCCCTAACGTCTAGGTCTCCTCTAAAGTTTAGCGATGACATGAGGAAGATGTTGCCGTTGACTAACTGAAAATCGTAGGGGTCTAACGAGCCGGGCATGATGGGTGCGCCAGGCGGCACGGCCGATCCAGGCGGTATGGCCGACATCTGCTGCTGGCTATCAGAGGGAGCCGGTGGCGGCACAATTTTGCAGTTGTAGTCGGACGCATCCTTATGTTCTCCCCACTCGCTAGCCTCAGCCTCATGACCAAGGTTGGCCTCATAAGCCCAGCGGGAAGGGATGATGGTTGTGACGGCCTGTGCTTTTGGATCAAGGAGGTAAATGGGCCTCATGCCGCCACCCAGGGCGATAATGGGCAACAGCACCAAGGGCAGCATGGCGATGGCGCTCTCGGTGGTTTTGGAGAGCGCGGAGATGGAGAGGCCCAATCCCGCGCCAATCATGGAAGAGATGAGCAGGACGAGGAAGTCGTATAGGAAGTTGCTGTGCAGCGGGCAACTCAGGTAGACGATGGCCAGCATGGAGCCGCACTGGAAGATGCACAGCGCCATGAGAACGGCGAACTTGGAGAAGATGTAAGGGAGGAGCTTGAGGGTGACCATGCGCTCGCGCTTGTAGATGGTCCACTCGCCGACGATGTCACGGGCGGCGTTGTTGCAGCCGAACCAGATGGCTGCCACCACCATGAGGAAATGAACAATGGACATCTTCATAGGCAGGTCGCCGAAGTCCTTGGCCGTAGCAGTGACGGCATTCAAGGGATAGTTGAGCATCACCACCAGCACGGCGAACACCGGAGCCTGCACCAGCAGAATGGCGGTCTGGGCGCGGTCCTGGAGGCGAACAATGACATTGCGCTTAACCAGGGCTAACCACTGGCCCAGGCCGAACTGGCGACGCGGCTTTTCTTCTCCAGTCTTCTCGGCAGCGGCTGGCTGCTTGCCGCTGCGATTCTCCACGAACTCCTTGCGATAGCGAGAGCCCATATAGCGCAGACGCCAGGTATCGGTGCGGTTCTCATCCGGGACCGTATTCATGCCGGAGAAGAGCATCTCCGGGTTCAGCTCGGCGCTCTGAATGGGCGCTGTGCCGGTGGGGCCAACAACGGGAGGATTGAAGAATTGGATTGAGTCCGGATATGCCGGCCCGAAGTAAACCAGCGCCCCGGGTTTGTTTCCCTTATCGCGGGAGACCATGAGCAGGTCGTCGAATTGCTTGTAGACCTTCAGGCTGGGCTGATGAATGGTGGTGAGGATGGTCTTGCCGGATTTGGACAGCTCCTTCAGTAGGTCCACAACCGATTCAGCATCGTAGGAAGAGAGGCCGGAGGTCGGCTCATCGAGAAACAGCACTGGAGTGTCAGTGATGAGTTCCAGCCCAATGTTGACCCTTTTGCGCTGGCCGCCCGAGAGCGTTTTCTTTTCCGGAGACCCGATGACGGTATCGATCTTGTCGGGAATGCCCAGGTCGTTGAGCACCTTTTCGGTGCGCGTGTTGATCTCTTCATCAGTCAAGTCGGTACGCAGACGGGCGGAGAAATAGAGCGCCTGGCGGACGGTCAACTGGGGATGGACAATGTCGTCCTGGGGCACATAGCCCATCATGTGACGGTAGAGGTCGTAGTAGTCGTAAAGGCTCTGGCCACGGAAGAGCACCGTACCCCTTGCCGGGCGCGTGTAGCCGTTAAGAGCCTTCAGCAGGGTAGTCTTTCCGGAGCCGGCCGGGCCCATCATGGCTACCAGCTCATAGGGAAAAACAGTGAGGGAGACGGGGTCCAACAGGCGCTTTCCGTTGGGAGCGTGGACCACAATCTCCTTGGCCTCGATGGTGACCTTGCCGTTGTAGTCGCGCTGCGCAAGCTGGCCATTTTCCATCAGTTGAAAACGGACGCTGCCCAGGCCGATCTCCTGGCCAGGCCTGGCCAGCACCTTGCCAGATACGCGAACACCGTTGAGGTAAGTGCCGTTGCGGGAGCCGAGGTCCTCGACCAGGATGCCCTCCGGAGTGCGCGTGAGCCGGGCGTGGCGCCAGCTGACCATGGGGAAATCGAGGGGAATATCGCATTTGGGGTCGCGCCCAGCTTCCATCGATTTGCCGCGGAAGGAGACCGTTTGGAAGGCGGCCTCGCCGATTTCGACCTTTTCCTCAAGATTAAGAAGCTGTGCGGCAGAAATCTTGTAGGAGCCCAAATAGACCTGGTCGGAGGGCTGCAGAACAGCTCTCTGAATACGGTTGCTCAGCTCTCCGATGGCCGTTCCATTACGCGAGTTGTTGTCTTGAAGGATGTATTGGCCATTCTCTTCGGTAATGACCGCGTGATTCCAACTGACGATGGGAAGGTCGATCTGGACAGTAGATTTCGGGTCTCGGCCAATGGTGATCTGGCATCCGCTGCCGGGGGTTACGGGCGGTCGAGGAGTGCTGGCTGCGGCAGGAGTTGCAGGGGCGACAGGCCAGGGCATCGGCACATGGGTGCCCAAGGTCACACGCGCCCCATGGGGCAAATGCGTCGGTTCACGGGGAGCGATTTTTGCTCCGTTCACATAAGTGCCATTGGTTGAGCCCAGGTCTTCCAGCGTGAAGCCATCCGCCTGCTGTGTCAGCCGGCAATGATGAGAGGAGACTTGTGCCTCAGGCACCACCAGGTCACAGTCCTGCGCGCGCCCTATTACCCATGCACTCTTCGGTTTCAATTCATCACTGGACATAAACAATCAAAAAACCTGGAATGCTCACACTGTAGCACGCAATTGTTACCGGTGAAAACAATTGAGGTCACAACTTGGCTCTGAGACGCTGAATAGACTGGTTTGACGCCACACTAGCCAGCCCGTATTGATTCTGAAGGCTTTATGGCAGGATTATGGGATAGATTTTTAGGTCGAAACGCGTGTTTTGGTTTCCAGACAGCGCCAGAGGGTCGCAAAGCTCTCGATGGGCAGGGCTTCGGCACGAATCAGCGAGGAGAGGCCTGCATCAGCCAGCGCCGCGGCCACAGTTGCGGGGGGCATTGCGGCGGCGCGCAGATTATTGGCAAGCGTTTTGCGTTTCTGCGCAAAGCAGAGGCGTATGAAGCGCAGAAACGAAGCTTCTTCAACGCCTAGTTCGACGAAACGAGGGGCAAATCGCCAGCGGAAGACGGTCGAATGCACCTCAGGCGGCGGACTGAAGGACTTAGGCGGCAACGTAAAGAGCTGCTGAGCTGGCCCGTAGATCTGCATGGTGACTGAGAGCAGGCCGTAGTCGCGCGAGCCAGGCTGGGCGATAACGCGATCGGCTACCTCGCGCTGCACCATGAGTACTGCTTGGTCCAGGGCGGCATGGCTTGCGGCCAGCTTGAGCAGGATAGGCGAAGTGATGCCGTAGGGCAGGTTACCAACCACTAGAAGGCGCTCTCCCGCCGCGTCTGAGGCTGACTTAAAGTCGAATTGCAGCACGTCCTGCTCGATGACAGAAACGCGGTCAGAAGGAAACTGAACGCGCAGATGGAGGGCCAGCTCGTGATCCAGCTCAACGGCCAACAAGTGAGCGGCGCGGGCGGCCAGGATTCCGGTAATGGCTCCGTGACCGGGGCCGATCTCGACCACTGTACGGCTTGTGAGGTCGCCGATGGAAGCTGCAATATGCTGAATGGCCTCCTCATCAACGAGGAAGTTCTGGCCGAGCTTGGGCTTGACGGGCATAAGCTGATTTGATGTTAGATGAAGACGGGCGATTCGAATGGGTATGTAAGTCAGGCCGGATCCGATGCGTTGGCAAAATGTCCATCGGATGCAGCCATTCTGGGCCATTTAGCACATTTTTCACAAACTTTACAGGACTGAGCCTAAAATCTGATACATTGTTCCGCGGGAGGAAATACCATGAAAATCCGCAATATAATTTTGAGCTGTGCGCTGGTTCTCGGACTAGTCGCTGGTGGCGTAACCATAGCCCAGAACGTGAGTCCTCACCGGCACCCGAACCTGGCTGCAGCGCAGGAACTCATGGACAAGGCTGCCACCAAAATCACTGACGCTCAGGTAGCCAACGAGTGGGACATGCAGGGCCATGCAGCTAAAGCCAAGCAGCTGCTGGATGAGGCACGCCACGAAGTCAAATTGGCAGCCGAGGCTGCCAACGAACATCACAAATAGATTCTGCCCGCGAATCGCGGGATATACAGAATCCAGCTTGATGACGAGGAGGGGCGTTGCCCCTCCTCCTGCTCTCCGAACTAACCTGGTCGATCATAAAGGCTTACTCTTTCCGCCATCCGGCTCCTCCATCCGCCGGCATGAGTACATGTCTGCCAATCCCTGTCTGTCGCGCCATTTTGTAAGTAAAACCTAGTAAACTGGCCCTTTGGACGCACTTTATATTTATCAAGGCAGATTTGTTCGTCAGCCCGGGAGTAGTTTTCATGCGCATTGTCTTTGTCGCCTCGGAGTGCGTGCCGTTTGCCAAAACAGGCGGACTGGCCGACGTGATAGGGGCGTTGGCGACGGAACTGGTCAAGATGGGCCATGAGGTGACGGTCTACCTGCCGCTTTATTCGAGCGTGCGGCGTCAATTGACGGGCGAATTCATGTACGCGGTGCGGTCCATCACGATTCCGTTTCAGCACTCCAAACGCAAGGTGAGCATAGTGGACGGCGGCAAACGCGCCGGAGTTCAGTACTACTTTGTGTATTGCCCGGCGCTATTTGAACGGGAGGGACTGTATGGAACAGCCGCGGGCGATTATCCCGACAACGCCGAACGATTCGCGCTCTTCTGCCGCGCGGTTCTGGAGGCGAGCAAGAAACTGGGCGTGCCGGAGGTCTTCCATGCGCACGACTGGCAGGCGGCGCTGATTCCTGTTTACCTGCGTACGGTCTTCGCTTCCAATCCGCTATTGAAACGCGCAGGAGTGGTTCTGACAATTCATAACGCTGCCTACCAGGGCGCGTTTCCTCCGGTTACCACCGAGCAATTGCTCTTTCCCTGGGAGATTTTCACCATGGACAAGCTGGAACAGTTCGACAAATTCAACTTTCTCAAGGGCGGGCTGGTCTACGCGGACATACTGACCACGGTGAGCAGAAAATATGCCGAGGAGATTCAGACACCGGAGTTCGGCGAAGGGTTGGATGGCGTGTTGCAGGGTCGTGCGGCGGACCTGCGCGGGATTCTGAACGGCGTGAACTATATGGAATGGAACCCAGCTACGGACCGGCACCTGTCGGCAAACTACTCGCCGGATAATCTTGCCGGAAAAGCTGTGTGCCGAGCTGATCTGCTGAATGCCTTCGGATTGGAGCAGGTGAAGGACTCGACGCCTATTATTGGCATCGTCTCACGCTTTGCCATGCAGAAGGGTTTTGACCTTGTAGAACAGATTGCCGGCCGGCTGTCGGAACTGAACGTGGCCGTGATGGCGCTGGGTACGGGGGATCCGAGCTACGAGAAATTTTTCCGCGATTGGGCCTTTTGGAACAAGTCCAATGTGTCTGTGCGGATCGGCTACGACAACGCTCTGGCTCACAAGATCGAGGCCGGGGCCGATATGTTCCTGATGCCTTCACTCTATGAGCCGTGCGGGCTGAACCAGATCTATTCGCTCAAGTACGGCACCGTGCCGGTGGTGCGGGCCACTGGCGGGCTGGACGATACCATCGAGGAGTGGAATCCCGAGAAGGGAACCGGAACTGGATTTAAATTCAAGGGTTTGAGAGCCGATGGTTTATGGGCGGCCATAGAGCGGGCGCTGGCGGCGTTCGAGGATAAGAAGGGTTGGACGCGGCTGATGCTCAACGGTATGGCGCAAGACTATGGATGGGCGACGCCAGCACGAGAATATGCGGCGGTGTACGAGGAAGCGGCGCAGAGACGGGCGTAGAGAAAATGGGGAGATGATCAGCAAGGGTGCTCGCGGCTTTAGAGCCCATTTCTACCGGAGTGGCTATCGTCAATGGGCACGGAGACTCCGTATTGGCGCCGCACCAGCCACAGCACCGGCAGCCCTAGCATTATCAGAGCAAGGCCGATCAGCGAGCCTTTCAGATTACCCAAAAAGCAATAGACAAGAACGGGGACACCGCAGAGGCAGAAGACTGCGGGCAGCAGCGGATAGCCCCAGACCTTGTAGGGACGTTCGAGGTAAGGCCGCTTGCGGCGATAGACGAAGATCGTGGTGGCGATGAGCAAATAAAAGAGCCACTCGGCAAAGATGGCCAGATCAAACTGCTTTTCAAATTGACTGAAGATCAGTAAGAGCAGTGTGGCCAGTATTCCCTGGATGGCCAGCGAAGTGGAAGGGGATTGGAAGCGTGGGCTGATGCGGGAAAACTGGCGAATGAAGAGCCGGTCGCGGGCGGCGGCAAAGGGGACGCGGGCGCCGCTCATGACGGTTCCGTTGAGGGTGACGAAGATGGAGAGGGCCATGGCGGCGGCCACGAAGCCCGCTCCGATCGGACCGGCGACGGCGGCGAGCGCTGCCACGGCAGGCCGCTCGCTGGCTGCGATCTGAGTGGCGGAGAGGATGTACTGAATGGCGGCATTGGTGGCCATGTAGAGAAAGCCGACGATGCACAGGCCACCGATCAGCGCGATGGGCAAGCTGCGCCCCGGCCGTTTGATCTCGCCGGACAGGATGGTAAGGTCTGGCCAGCCGTCGTAAGCCCATAAGGTGGCGATCAACGCCAGCATGAATCCGCGGAAGCCGCCTACGGCATGGGGCAGCGTGGTGGAGAAGTTGCTGAAGGAGCCGGAGGATGAGGTAAAACAAAGCGCGACCACGATGAGGATGAGAATGGCTTTAAGAGCGGTAAAGACAAGCTGAAAGTTGCCGGCCTTTTTGATGCCCAGGTAGTTCAGACCGGTCATAAACCAGACCACGGCGATGGCGAAGATCTGCGACCACAGCAGGTGGAAGGGTCCGCCGATAGCCTGATTGCCGAGCCCGTGAAAGGCAGGGAAAAACTCAAGTGTACGGGCCAGGCCGATAGTGATAGCAGCGGCGGAGGCCGGCTTGGCCACGGCAAACCAGGTCCACATATATAGAAAGGCCGGCGTGTCGCCATAAGCACCGCGCAGGAAGACGTATCCGCCTCCGGCATAGGGCAGCATGGCGCCCAGTTCGGCATAGGTCATGGCGCCGAAGAGAGACAACAGGCCTCCAGCGAGCCAGGCCAGATATACGAGCGCCGAGGAGCCGGTGTGGCGCATCATCTCACTGGGCACAAGAAAGATGCCGCTGCCTATAACGGTGCCGACAACGATGGCAGTGGCTTGGCTGGCGCCCAGCACGCGGGGCAGGTTGTCCATAACTGGTTGTGCTTGCAAGGAAGGGTTCTGGCTCATGCTGTGTTGTGAGGGTAGCACGGGCAAGCGGCGCGATTCAGGAAAAATGTGAATTACAGTCCATCCATCCGGAGAATGGCTGGATGTAAAGTCCGGTGCTGAAGCATGGGGCTGGTTTATCTTGCTGCAATACACTTAGGAGAGGACTACAGTGAAATTGGAGAGACCGCTAAGCCACGGTTCCTGAAGCGCAATAGTCCACACATATCAGGGGCTCGAAGCATCCGGGAACGCCGAATTCACAGAAACGGAAAGTGTGGGGTAGAGAGATGCCCGAAACGATCAATTGGCCTAAGTCGACATCACAACGGCGCCGCAGCCACCGCGGATTGTTTTTCTTCATCGCTATCGTTGCAGTGCTGCTTCTAGGCAGCCGGACAGTGCTTTCCTACTGGGTTGACCTGCTGTGGTTCAGGTCGCTCGGTTACAGCGGCGTGTTCTGGAAGTCGCGCGGGTTGGAATGGGGCATTTTCGCGGCGTTTTTTGTCCTGACATTTTTCATTTTGTGGGGGACATTTTCCGCTCTCAAGCGGGCCCATGCCGGCGATTTGCCCAGTGATCACACCCTTGTCATCGCCGGACAAGAGGTGAATCTATCGCTCAAGCCGGTGCTGCGCATCGTGTCCATCGGCGGTTCGCTGGTTATAGCGCTTCTCACCGGCGGGGCGATGGCTGCGCAGTGGCAGACACTGGCGCTCTGGTGGTATGCACCGCGCGGAACCAGCGCCATGACAGATCCGATCTTTGCGAGACCGCTCGACTTCTATCTATTCACCCTGCCAGCATGGCAACTTATTCTGGGATGGCTGCTGACGCTCAGCATAATCGCTTGTGTTCTGGCTGTTGTGTTTCTTATTGTTTCGGGCAGCACACGCGCGTTCAGTGGGCTCCGTGGCAGTCTCTCTGAGTTGCCCTGGCGCGGGCTCTCCCTCACGGTTGCCTTTCTACTGCTCGTCATCGGCCTGCGCGTGTATGTCGGCCGCTTCGAGCAACTCTTCGATCACCACACGATTTTTGACGGCGTTACCTACACAGGCGCGCACGTAACGCTTACCGGCATGCTCCTGGTGAGTGCGGCGTTGCTGCTGGGAGCGGTAATCGCGGCAGTGGGAGGAGTGTTTGCGCCGCGAGCCCGCTGGCTGGCGGCAGCCATCGCTCCGGCGGTAATCTGCTATGTCGGAGTCTCGCTGGTGGGATGGTACGTCTCTAGCTTTATTGTCAAGCCAAACGAACTGGTTCGCGAGCAGCCCTACATCGCAAATAACATCGAGATGACGCAGAAGGCATACGGCCTGGACCGCTTCCAGCAGCGCGAGTTCCCCGCCGAGACCACCGTCGATGCCACTGATCCCGCCAACAATCAGGCAACGCTGCAGAACATTCGCCTGTGGGACTGGAAGGCTCTGCAGGCGACGCTCCAACAAATTCAGGAGATTCGCACTTACTACGACTTTCCCGATGTCGATATTGACCGCTATAACATCGATGGCTCCATGCGCGAGGTGATGCTGGCCGCGCGCGAACTGAACGTGGACAAGCTCCCGGAGAGCAGCCGCAACTGGATCAACGACAAACTGATCTACACGCACGGCTACGGCATCACCATGAACCCGGTGAATGGCTTTACGCCGGAGGGCATGCCCACGCTGCTGTTGAGCAATATGCCGGTGCAAAGCACGTCGCCCAGCCTCAACGTTACGCGGCCGGAAATTTATTTTGGCGAAATGACCAACACCGATGTTTACGTCATGACGCGGCAGCAGGAGTTCAACTATCCCCAGGGCGCCAGCAACAACCTGGCCTCATACCAGGGCACGGGCGGCATCGAGTTAGGTGGATTGCTTCGCCGTACTCTGATTGCCTTTGACCGCGGCGATCTTGCCAAGCTCCCCTTCAGCGACGATGTGAATGCACAAAGCCGCCTGCTGATGCGGCGCACGGTGCGCGAGCGCGCCGCAGCACTGGCGCCGTTCCTGACCTATGATAAGGACCCGTACATCGTGTTGGGCGACGATGGCAGGCTTTCCTGGATTCTCGATGCCTTCACGCAGTCGGACACCTATCCCTACTCGACGCATTACTCGGTCTATGGCCAGCCCATCAACTACATGCGCAACAGCGTCAAGGTGGTCATCGACGCCTACGACGGAACAACGACGTTTTACGTCTTCGACTCTCAAGACCCGATCCTGGCGGCGTATCGCGCCATCTTTCCAAACCTTTTCAAGGACGCGGCGGCCATGCCGGCCGGGTTGCGCAAGCACGTGCGCTACCCCGAGTTACTGCTCAAGCTGCAGGCTGAAGTTTATGGCCTCTATCACATGACCAATCCCGAAGTTTTTTATAACAAGGAAGACCAGTGGACGGTCGCTACCGAGGTCGGCCTGGGCGAGGGTGGCGCGCAACAGACGCAATCGATGGAGCCGAATTTTGTGCTGATGAAGCTGCCTGGCGAGACCGGCGTCGAATTTGTCGAGATTCTGCCCTTCACGCCTCTCAACCGGAACAATTTGATCGGCTGGATCGCCGGGCGCTGCGACGGCGAGCACTATGGCACATCGATCGTCTACGACTTTCCCAAGACCAGGCTGGTGGATGGGCCGCTGCAGATTGAGGCGCGCATCGACCAGAACGCGCAGCTATCCGGCCAGTTGACGTTGTGGAATCAGCAAGGCTCGCATGTAGTGCGCGGAGCGCTGCTGGTCATTCCTTCGGGACGCGCACTGCTCTATGCGGAGCCGATTTATTTACAAGCCGACCGCAGCCCTATGCCGGAGTTGCGCCTGGTGGTGCTGGCCCTGCAGGACAAGCTCGCCTACGGGCCGACCTTCGAGGCGGCGTTGTCGTCGTTGTTCGGCGGTGGGGTTTCTTCGCTGAGTGCGACAGAGACTCCGGCGGCGGCGACCGCTCCGGCGGGCAAGCCGCAGCCGGAACAGGATTTGAAGGCGCTGATTGCGCAGGCAGGCAGGGACATCGACGATTATCAACGGCTCACGGCGGCGGGCAAACTCGCCGAGGCAGGGCAGAAGCTCGACGATTTGAAACAGGTGCTTGGGAAGTTGAATGCGAGGGCGAAATAGTCAAACGGCGAAATTCGACCCCAACTCCGTCAGAATCTCGGAAACAGCCACCTCGGCTGCCTTGGCAATCGCAGGCGACAGCTCCAACGAGATAGGCTGCTTGGGATCGATGGTGATGGCATAGAGTGTCACATCGGGACCACCGCCCTGGATATAAAAGACATCCAGCAGGTCTTTGACGCCGATATCGTGGGCGGTCAGCGTGGGTGGATAGTCGCGCGAGAATTTTGGCGCTGTGCGGGTAACAGTGCCGGGAGGGTTGCCGTCGGCGGCAGCATCGATGAGGATGATGCGGCTGGCGCTCTGCAGCGGCTCGAGCAGAGTGAATCCGCCCGTGCCGCCGTCGAGGCATTCCACATTGGCTGGAAGTGGGTGTTGTTCAAGAGCTCGTACTACATGGACTCCGACGCCTTCATCGCCCATGATGACGTTGCCCAGGCCCAGCACCAGCGTCTTTTTCTGCCTTGTTGCGGTTGAGCTATTTGCCACTCTTCTCCACCCTGTCGAACTTCCATCCGCCAATGATCGAGGATACCGTACCGCGCCCCTCGATATAGTCGTGATAAAAGGCAAGGTAGATGTGAATGATGATAAAGGTGACAAAGAACCACAAGAACGTGTGGTGCCAGAAGCGCACGCTTGCATCGCCGCCCATCAGCGGCACGACCCAGGTAAACATCCTCGGCAGCCACGAGCTGCTCATGCTGGAGTACAGCGCGAAGCCAGTGATTGTTTGGAATACGAACGCGAGGAAAGTGCCGAAATAGATCACACCGGCCAGTGCGTTGTGCCCCGTGGAGATCGGCCCGTGCATCTTGGTTTGAAGCACGTCGGCCTCGATGACATCGACGATCTCCTTCTGTTGCGCCTTCTTGAGAGGGAAGAAGGCGTTCCAATGGGAGTATTTGTTGCCAACGAAGCCCCAGTAGAGCCTTGCCAGGAAGTTAAAGACGTAGACGAACGCGCACACAAAATGAATGAAGCGCACCCAGCCGAACCAGTATTGCTGGTAGGCCTCACCCGCATAAAACATGCGCATGGGCGCACCGATCAGGTAGCCAGTAATGCACAGGGTCGTCAGGGCAATGGCGTTGATCCAATGGTAGGCGCGCACCGGCAATTCCCACACGTAGATGCGCTTGTATTCGACCGGTTGCCCATTACCGTTTGATGCAAACGCGTCGCGCGCGCCTACACTCGCAGCAGAGTTTGGATAGCTCATAGCCGTCACTCGAAGGAAACCTGGTGAAGGTGCCGTCCCTGCGGATCGTACAGATGCACGGCGCAGGCCAGGCACGGGTCAAAGGAATGGATGGTGCGCAGAATCTCGACCGGTTCGTTAATCTTAGACACCGGAGTGCCGATCAACGCCTGCTCAAAGGACGAGCGTTGCCCCTTGGCGTCGCGCGGAGAGCCGTTCCATGTGGTTGGCACCACGAGTTGATAGTTCTCGATGGCGCCATTCTTTATCTTGATCCAGTGCGCTAATGCGCCGCGAGGCGCTTCGGTAAGGCCAACACCCTCCGCCTCCTTGGGCCAGCTCTTGGGATCCCAGAACTCGCCATTGAAGGTGGAGACCTCGTTAATCTTCACGTGATCCATCAACTGGCCGTAATACTCCTTGAGCCAGATCATGGCCAGTGCGGCATCCAGGCCACGTGCCGCTGTGCGGCCCAGCGTAGAGAAGAGCGCGGTGACGGGAACCTTGAGCTGGCCCAGGGTCGCCTTCACCAGCTCCTGCACATCCGTGCGCCCAGAGGCATAGGCTACCAGCAGACGGGCCAGCGGACCCACCTCCATTGGATTATCTTTCCAGCGCGGGGTCTTCAGGAAGGAATATTTTTCGTAGCCTTCCAGGGTCTCAAAGGGCGGCTTGGGCCCGGAGTATTTGATCTTTGTCTCACCGGCCCAGGGATGAATGCCTTCGCTATCCCCCTTTTCGTAGCTGTACCAGGAGTGCGCGATGTACTCCTTGATCTCCTGCGAATCGGTTGCGTTGACAGGATAGACATGGCTGAGGTCGCGATTCAGCACCACGCCGCGCGGATACTTGAACGAATCCGGCTGGTTGTAGCCCTTGGTGGGGAACTCGCCGTAGCTGAGGTAGTTGGACAACCCACCGCCATGGCTGGCCCAGTCTTTGTAGAAGCCGGCCACAGTCAGCAGGTCGGGAATGTAGACCTGGTTGAGGAACTCATCCGCCTGATCGATGAGCCGCTTGACCAGGTTGAGCCGCTCGGAGTTGATGGCGGCCACTTCGTTCATGTTGATGGAGCAGGGAACGCCACCTACCAAATAATTTGGGTGCGGGTTCTTGCCGCCGAAGATCGCGTGAATCTTGACCAGTTCCTTCTGCCAGACCAGCGCGTCTAGGTAGTGGGCCACAGCGATGAGGTTCACCTCCGGCGGCAGCTTGTAAGCCGGATGGCCCCAATAACCGTTGGCGAAGATGCCCAGACCGCTGGCGGCGAATGCTTTGACTTTGTCCTGCACCTCGGTGAAATACGCGGGCGTGTTTTTGTCCCATTTGGAGAAAGACTGCGCTAGTTCGGCAGCCTTCTTGGGATCGGCCTGGAGGCAGTTGACAATGTCCACCCAGTCCAGCGCATGCAGGTGATAGAAGTGGATCACGTGATCCTGCACGTACTGCGTGGTCATCATGATGTTGCGGATGATTTCTGCTGTGGGGGGGATGGTAATCCCCAACGCGTTTTCAACTGCACGTACGCTTGTAAGCGCATGTACCGTGGTGCACACTCCGCAGACGCGTTCGGTGATGGCCCAGGCGTCGCGGGGATCGCGGCCGATGAGAATCTTCTCTAGCCCGCGCACCATGGTGCCTGCGCTGAATGCGTCGGTGATGACGCCATTTTCCACCACCGCCTCGATGCGGAGGTGGCCTTCAATGCGAGTTACGGGATCGACGATTACACGTGTCATTGGACCTTCACCGCTCCTTTTGATCTTCAGCGTGCACTTCCGCGATCACGCTTCGTTTGCGAATATTGGTCACCACCGCATGGGCCGCAACACCGGCCAGGGTGGCTACTCCCACCACCGCGCCCACCGTATCCGCCGTGCTTTCAACGCCGAAGCCGGGGAAGGAGGCCAGGTGCTGATAGAAGGGGCCGTTGTCCCAGAAGCCTTCTTCGCTGCAACCGATGCAGCCGTGGCCGGACTGGATGGGGTAACTGGTGCCCTCGTTCCATTTGGTCACCGAGCAGGCGTTGTAGGTGACCGGACCGCGGCAGCCCATCTTATAGAGGCAATAGCCTTTGCGCGCGTTCTCGTCGTCGAAGGACTCGACGAAGAGGCCGGCATCGTAGTTGGGGCGGCGGTAGCAGGTGTCGTGGACGCGGCGGCCATAAAACTCCTTTGGCCGGCCCTGCGAGTCGAGCGCCGGAACCTGTCCCAGGACCAGAAGATGAGTGACCACAGCCATCATCACGTCGGCGATGGGCGGGCATCCGGGGACATTGATCACCTGCTTGTCCACGAGCTTATGAATGGGCGTGGCGCCAGTGGGATTGGGCCTGGCTGCCTGAACGCAGCCATTGGAAGCGCAACTGCCCCAGGCCACGATCACGGCGGCATCCTTGGAGACGGTCTGCAGTATGGATTCGGCGGTTTTGCCGCCGATCATGCAGTAGACGCCGCCGTCGTGGGTTGGCACGGCGCCTTCCACAAGAACAATGTACTTGCCCTTGTTCTTTTCGATGGTGTCGCTGAGGCTTTTTTCGGCCTGGAAGCCGGAGGCGGCCATCAACGTCTCGGTGTAGTTGAGTGACAGCACGTCGAGCAGCACGTCCAAAACGATGGGGTGCGATGCCCGGATAAAGGACTCGCTGCAGCAGGTACACTCCTGGAAGTGCATCCAGACTACAGCCGGTTTTTCCTTCTTTTCGAAGGCTGAGACGACCTGGGCCACGCCGGATTTACCCAGCCCGGCCACGGTTGCGGCGGCAGCGCAGAACTGTAGAAAATCCCTGCGGCTGTAGCCCTTCTGCTGCATCGAATTCCAAATAGATTGACCCATGCCTACCTCGCTCCTGTACAGGAACCGGGGAAGCAAGTGGCGGCAGGGTACACCCCGAGGGGAAGCCGCCCGTGGTTCCCCGATGGTTGAGAGTGAAGTTAAGGAGTGGAAATAACGGTCGGCTGTGACCTGTGTCACACTACTTTTGTTCAATAGTGCACATGTTGGGCTAAATAATCGTCAAGATGCAGATCACACGTAATTTGCATCACATGCTTTAAGAACAGTGAACAGTGATCAGTGATCAGGAACAGCGAGTTAGCGAGTTAGCAAGTTAGCGAGTTAGCGGGACAGCGGGTTACCTCATTCATTTCGCAATTTTTCCTCGAATTGCAGCGTAGTAATGGGGCACAAGGAAAGCGTGACGTTCAAACGACACCGTAATGCCGGAAAAAGGGCTTTTTGGTAAAGAAAGGTTTGCATATAAATACATGTAAATCTGTAATACTCGATTCAAAATCGATCCAAAATAGCTGTTTTTCGGGCAAAAAGACTAGTCATGACCTAGATCAATGGACAGGCCGTCCAGGCATACGCCTTCGGCAAGGCATGTGTCAGGGAGAAGGGACTAGGGACTAGTGAATAAGGATCAGGGGGCGGGAGATGGGAATAGCAAGGGAAGCGCGGGAGCAGATGCGGCAGCGGATGGAGGATGCTCTGCCTGGGTACCGGTTGGGGCGGGCGGCGGCAGGAGAGGTTGTGAGCTGGGTGCGGGCGGTGCGGCAGGCGGTAGGGATACCGGCGGAGGAGTTAGCCCTGCGGATGGGAGTGAAAGAGCGGGAGGTTTACAGGATGGAGAGGGCCGAGGCGAAGTCGCGCATCGAGCTGGGATCGCTGCGGCGGGCAGCGGAGGCTCTGGACTGCGAGTTGATTTACGCTCTGACGCCACGGAAGGGAACGCTGGGCGAGATGGCGGCGTGGCACCGGACGGAGCGGGAGAAGGTGCTGGACATAGGACGCGTAGCGAGGGATGACAAGAGAGAGATGGAGGGCAAGCGGCGCCGGAAGCAGGATCCCCAAATAAAAGCGCTTCATGAATTGGTTCGTCTGGCGCTGAAATACTAGTTGTCAGTGGACAGTGGACAGAGAACAGAGATCAGTATGTTAACAAGGCAAGCGCAGTTAGCGGGTCAGCGGGAGAACGGGATACCCCATTCTTTTCGCGGTTATTTCCTCGAAGTGCGCGAAAAGAATGGGGTATCCGGTGTTTCCGGGGGCCTGTATTTGCTACCTTGCGGGGATTATCGCTTATGTTCGGCTGACTGTAGACTCGACCCGCTGGGCACACCGAAGACGACGAAAGAGCCCCATGTCCTCGGATCGGGGTTTAGCTTCTCCTCGTTCAACATGGCTTTCCTTAGCAACACGGCCGGCGCGCAATCGTAAAGAGCTTTGCAACTCGCCAATCTTTGAACAAAGTCCTGCATAAGGCCTGCCGTTGCCCTGTCATCCACGTTCCAAAGACTCATCACGACCCAGCGTACGCCGGCCAGCGAGAAGGCACGCCCTACACCTATGATTCCGGCAGCATGCACACCTCCAAGACCTGTCTGGCATGCGCTCAGGACGGCCAAATCGGTCCTGGAAAGATCCAGGCTCTGGATCTCCTTGGCCGTCCACCTTCCCGATTCGTCTGGTGCACCTGCCAGTGCAAGAAAGCCCGATAAGGGATCGTCGGGTTCTGCCGCCCCGTGGGTTGCAAAATAGAGAACATCGGCTGTCCTGGCTCTTGACTCAACCGTTTTCTTGGTGGCATCAGCGCCCAGAAGTGGATTTGTTCTCATGATGGCGCTAACGGCTTTCGCCTCCTCTTCAGCGCCGGGCAATTGCGGAAGATATAAATCTCTGGAACTCTTAAAGGCTGGGTTCCCGACAACAAGCGGGGAGTCGAAGGCAAAGTGTTTGTTGCTGCTCCTATATAAAGATGTCATATAGTACACATGTTGACTGTATGCGACATCCATAATGCCTCGAGCGATCCAGACGGAAGTCGTCTCAACGAGGCGCGAACCATCTGGCCCCCGCAGCAGTTCGAAAGGTACTTCAGCAATTCCCAATTGCGGAACCAGAATGAGCTGTTCGAATTTACTAATGATCGGCCAGAAATCCTTGGGGATGAGTATGGTTGAGAACTGGGTCAGAGCTTCGTCAAAAGATACAACAGCCATAGAATTATCCCGTTCCCCGAAACCGCGTGCGCCATTGGGGTTCCCGGTCATCTTCAGGCCTAAAGATTTATTGAATTGGAGCAGCGCATTCTCCAACAGCTCTGGCGAAAAATGAACCGCGCCATATGCCTCGATTCTGTTCCCTGATAATAGCCAAACCCGTAACATCGGTTTGGGGATATTTTTAGTAGAATCCGGTTCGCACTGGTTCTGCTTGGACCAATGAACGGGATCATTTTCAGGATCAATCACAACCGTTGGTTCCTTCGGCCCTGCTCCACCTACTGATTTGTTTGTTTGTTTCCAGTCCCAGTCGCCGCTCGAATAGGTAAATACACTGCCGTTGTAAAAAACCATCTCATCATTTCCATATTTTTTCGAATTCACCCAAGCTGGAATGTAGTCATAAATGAGTACACCTGTGTTAGAAAAGAAGTTATCTTCTATCGTTTCCGCTATTTGCCTTTCAGGTGGAGGAAGTACTCCGCGGGCTAGCGATAAATCTCTGTAGCTTGAGAATTGATGCTGGAATGCCACTTGCAGCCAACATTCCGCTGTTCTGGAAACTGTTTGGTCGGTAATAGGAAGTGGTGGGGCCTCACGGAGTGCCGTTTGCCCTGTCACCGATATCGTGAGATATGATATTGCGGCCCAGACGAGAATGTGCGAACAGAGGAGCCTGCAGCTAACCATTGATCCCCCGAGGACAGTGTTAATAGGAATTTCGTTTTCCCGACGCTTCTTCACCCAGTTTACATTGATCATGAGCCACCTCGCAATTTCACGCTCGCACTGGCTTTTTGAGGCAATGCAGTTCGCATCCTGAATTCAGTACTCATTCGAAGGCGGTCAACGGACAAACGGTCACGGCATTATCTCTGCCAACTCTCTGATGGCGGAGTCTACCTTAATGTGTTAGTCGAGCTCGCCGAAGAGGGGTGCATTTCGAGATTGCAACCCGATTGGATGCAGGGCACCAGGCACAAGTCAACAATATTGCCGATGGATTTCACACCGTCCCTACGGGACGGTTCCATTATGTTCGGACGTAATCCCAGGGTTGCGCTTTGCTGACCCTGGGCTATTTTCATATCCTCCCTACGGGAGGAGCGGTGTGGCTCATCGAGCACGCCGGAGAGGGCCGCGCTGTTTTAGATTCGGCTTCTGAGATGATCTGCCGGCAGAATGAGCAATACAGAACATCCACGAGGCCGAGAAACGTCTTAGATTCTGATATGGATTTCTCGCAGGTAGCCCGAAAAATCATTTCCGCATCCTCGTCAAATCCAGGACGAAGATAGAAACCATAACCATGCCTGAGCGTTAAGAATTGGAGCCATGATGAAAATCGCCGGAATAGTCCTGACCATTTTGGGGATTGCAGCGCTTATATACGGGGGATTCACTTATTCAAGCCAAAAGAATGTTGTGAATTTTGGTGGAATGCAAATCAGCACAACAGAAAACCATACGATCCCTGTATCTCCTATTCTTGGCGTCATTGCGATAGCAGGCGGCGCCGGCCTGATCTACTTAGGGGCCAAAAAGGGCCGTTGAACCCCTGTGACTTTTAAGGAAAAGGGAATAGGAACTAGGGAACAGGGAACAGCTAAAGACCTTCCAGGGCTAAAGCCCGACATATTTTGTTGGCTTTATGCGGGGGTTGAAACCCCCGCCTCCCTCCGGATCGACACGTCCCTCAGGGGCTAAAGCCCAACATGTTTAATATGCATTTACGGCACGACTGAAGTCGTGCCCTGACACAAAGCTGACACCCGGAATTCGTGGTATTCCACCTTAGATCACCCCAACGAGTAAAGATCGCTCGCCGGGGACCCCGATGCCGCAAGAACAAGAACGCGCCGAAGGTGGGGCACCCGGCATCAGGCAAGAACAACCACAGGTCCTTCGACTTCGCTGCGCTCCGCCCAAGCTGACAGAGGCGAGGGATGGACGCACGACAATTGCAGAACGCAGACTGATACTCTACACGTTCAAGCGATTATTTGAGCGCGGCAATTTGCGAGAAATTGATCTTGTCCGCGAAGGTTTTGACTATATCTTTTCCTTGGTTAATGGCGTCGTCATCCAATTTGTCGCTAGCGTTGTAGGCGATGATCTGAACGTACGTCGTGCTACTGGGATAGACAACCAGAGAATAACACTCACCCGGCATGAAGAATGTATCTGAGGCTTTGAAGCCGTTCACGGTGGTTTGCTCCCAAAACCCCTCCATGGGTCCCACGAACATCTTGTTGAGATCCTCTTTTTGCGCGTTTTTATTTGCAACCAGGATTTGCACTTTCACGCGTTGGATTTTCGCCCCTGGTGCATTGCCAGAAGGGATATAGGACCTCATCGAGCTGTAACCTACTCCCGAAACGCTTTGATTTGCGGGCTGGCCCTCGACACTCCAGCCTGGGGGCGCGTCTGGCAGTAATGGAACCAGTTTTCCTGACTTTTCGCACGCCGTCAGGATTAATAAGATGCATATGCAGGTCATACGGCCAATAGCACGCATGGTAATCTCCTCCTGTTTCAGTTGCTCGATTAGGAAAGGGTGTTCAACTTCAACCGGATTTATCTTTCCCGGCGAGAAGAGAGTATACCTCTGATTGCACGGAGCGCAATCTATCGCGTGCTAGCGCTTGTCAACCGAGGCCGCTAAGCCGGAGATTTTGGTCTTGTTGTATCCCAATGCGATTATCTCGGCTGCCCGGTCGAATTCCAACGTCTTGCAGACATTCCTGGGGATATCTATGACGATGTCGGGAGGATAGGCGGCCAGCTTAAGGCGGGATATGGTGCTCTGCATAGCTTCGAAGCCCTGAATGGCGATTTCGTACGGACCCCAATCCCGGCTGCCGCCGCCTGGCGTGGATGGCTGGAGGCGGCTGATGAAGCGATTGAGTTTCTCACGGAAGGGGGACGCAGGGGACTGCGGGGCGGCACTTACGACAGCAGGCTCTATGGGAGTTTCAGGGGGGCCGTTCAGATTCACGGCAATGGTGATGTCGGTATGATCGCCAAACACCGGCGCGATGGGCACGGGATTGAGAACCCCTCCATCGACAAGATCGACTCCCCTGTACTTGAACGGAGTGAAGAAGAGAGGTATGGCGAAAGATGCGCGCATGGCATCGAATAGACTGCCGGAGCGTATCCAAACCTCCTTCTGGCCTCTGAGGTCAGCGGCGACGGCGGTAAATGAAATGGGGAGGTCCTCGATCAATTTCTCGCCCACCAGGCCGATCAGAGTGTTGACGAGTTTATCCCCTCTCACCAGTCCACTCTTATCCCAGGAAAGATCGAGCAGCGTGAGGATGTCGACTTTGGTCAAGCAACGCACCCATTGCTCGTATACATCCAGTTTTCCGGCAGCGTATATGCCGCCGATGACTGCTCCGATGGAGCAGCCGACTATCGACTTGATCTTGAAGTCATTTTCTTCGAGCCAATGAATGACGCCAATGTGCGCCAAACCACGAGCGCCGCCGCTGCCGAGAACCAGTGAAACGGTCTTGCTATTCGCAGTTGACATCTTCTCACCTCATGTCTTTCACTGAGAGGCCAGCATGTGCCTAACGGGCGAGCAAAAGGCCCATCCCGGCGCAGACTGTGCCTGGATGGTATTAATAAGTATCAGTGTAAGCGACTTGACTCAGCAATGACAGAGATTCATTTGACCCAAACTGATGAGCCAGGCCGCTGAAAGGAGAATCTTCATGAAGCTATCAGTTTTTGTGCAACGCTGTTTCGGGATGAGTTTTGTACTCGCCTGTTTGCTTGGAAATCCGCTGTCCTCCGCACCACAAACACCGCAGGCTAATGGAGAGACCATCGTGCTCATACGGCACGGCGAAAAACCGGCAGGCGGACTTGGCCAGTTGTCCTGCAAAGGACTGAATCGTTCGCTGGCGCTGCCATCCCTGCTGATTAGCCGCTATGGCAAGCCGGACTACATCTATGCGCCGAATCCCAACGTAAAAATAAACGACGGCCACATTCTGCCGACTTACTCTTACCTGAGGCCGGTGGCAACCATCGAGCCGACCGCTATCCGGCTGGGGATGCCAGTGAATACGGATATCGGATACAACCAGATCGCAAAGCTGCAGCACGAATTGCTGCAGACTTCCCATGCGCACTCGGTGATCTTTGTTGCCTGGGAGCACTTCTATTTGCATGAGTTCGCCATACAGATGCTCGAGTCCTACGGGAGTAATGGAGCACAGACGCCAGAGTGGCCCGAAAGCGATTTTGAAACGATCTATGTTTTTCACGTAACACGGACAGGCAAGAACGGCGCGCCGCAAGCCACGCTGGAAATCCAGAGGGAAGATCTAGGAGAGACACTGAACGACACATGCCCCGGTCCGCAGTAGGTTGGAGCGAAGCGCAATAAGGCTTGACCGGAGGGAACCAGGGAACTAAACTCGCCTGCTCAGGAGGGTTTTATGAGAAAGGCCATGACTTCTTCCATCGCAGGCATCGCATTCTCTTGCGCAATCCTATTGCTTCAACCAACTCCCCCGGCACGGGCCCAAGGCACCACAGGTCAGGTGAACCTGCTGTCGTGGGGCGCCGGCGCGCTGATCGTGAAAGCGCCGCCGTCTTACTCGAATAGCGGCCAGTGGTCGCCCGATGCACTTCTGGACGAGCTTCCAGACACGGGTTGGGCCACGCCGACAGGGGACCTGACGCCTAAGGTCTTCATATTTGAGTTGGCGAACAGGAGCGAAATCACCAGCCTGGCCTTTGATACCGCCCATGTGGAGAACCGTGGCTGCGGGGCCAAGGATTTGATCGTAGAAATTTCCGATCGCCAGGACGGGGGCTTCACGGAAATCGCCAGGCCGTCGCTGGCGGCGGAAACGGATCACCAGAAGTTCGTACTGAAGACGCCAGCAAGCGGACGATATCTGAGGCTGACGGTGCTCAACAACTGGGGCGATGACAAGTACATGGAAATCATGGATATGTACGCCTATGGCAGACCACTGGCTACACGGCCGCTGGCCGACAACTCCGGCACGTTTTCCTCCGATTACGGAGAGTTTCACATGCAGCAGACCGGCGCCGCGGTGAACGGCTGTTATGTGCAAAATAACGGTCTGATCGAAAACGGAGGATTTGACGGCAGGGTGCTGCGGTTTACCTGGAGCGAAGGTGAAGTTGCACCAGGTGAACGGCATGGCGGCCCGGCGATGTTGATTTTCTCCGACGACGGGCAATCGTTTACCGGATTTTTTTGGAGTGAAGGCAGCAACGGAATCTATAGCGGAGTGTGGAACGGCAAGCGAATCTCGCGGACGATAGGCTCATGCCCGTACTGGAAGCCGGGAACCGGCAATGAGGTCATGAAGCAACTGCAGAGTGAAGGGCGCGCGCGGCTCTACGGGATTCTGTTTGATACCGATTCCGACCACCTGAAGGACGAATCCAAACCCACGCTGGATAAGCTGGTGGCCGCGGCCCGCTCCCAGCCGACGTGGAACTTTGCGATCGAAGGACACACCGACAATGTGGGCAGCGACGCCCACAACCAGACGCTCTCTGATAAGCGCGCCGCCTCCGTCAAAGCCTACCTGGTGAACGCCGGGATAGCCGCGAACCGTTTGACAACCCAGGGATTCGGGGCGAGCCATCCAGTGGCCAGCAACGACACCACGCTGGGCCGCTCGCAGAACCGGCGAGTGGAGGTTGTAAAGAAGTAGGTCAGAGTCCCAGCAGAGAGCACCGCCCCACGGACGATAAGGTGTTCCTTGACCTCAGCGAGTAAAAATCAGTCGCTTGGGCCACGAGTCATATGGCACTCGCTGTCCAGCAAGCAATCCGGCTGGCTAGCGGGGAATCTCGAGGGCGCCGGTGAGGCTGGAGACGCGCTGCACGCCGTGGCTGCGGCACCAGGACTCGAGTCCGCGTGAGATGCGTTCGACGGCGCGGGGGTCGGCGAAGCTGGCCGTGCCAACCTGGACGGCGGTGGCTCCGGCCAGCATGAACTCGACGGCGTCCTCAGGGGTGGTGATGCCGCCCATGCCGATGATGGGGATGGAGACGGCTTTGGCGGTCTCGTAGACCATGCGCAGGGAGATGGGCTTGATAGCCGGGCCAGAGAGGCCTCCGGTGACGTGCGCCAGGCGCGGGCGGCGGGTTTCGGGGTCGATGGACATGGCCAGAAAGGTATTCGACACGCTGACGGCGTTGGCCCCGGCGCGGGCGGCGATCCTGGCCATGTGTGCGATGGAGGTCACGTTGGGTGAGAGCTTAACGATGAGCGGTCGTGTGGAAGCGGTGCTGGCCTGATTAACGAGATATTCGAGCGAGCCTGGGTCGGTGCCAAAGACCATGTAGTTGGCGTGGATGTTGGGGCAGGAGACATTCAGCTCGTAGGCAGCGATGCCTTCGGCCTGGTTGAGCCGCTCGATGACGGCGAGGTACTCGCCCACCGTGTAGCCGAAGACGTTGACAATGACATTGCAGCGGGGATAGCGGCGGAGCGGGGGCAGCTTGCGGGCGATGAACTCCTCGACACCCACGTTTTGCAGGCCGATAGCGTTTAACATGCCGGCGGCGGTTTGGATGATGCGCGGCGGGGCGTTGCCGGCGATGGCCTCGAGCGAAATGCCCTTGGTGACGAACCCACCGATGCGCTCCAGCGAGACGATATCTTCAAACTCGATACCGTAGCCAAAGGTGCCGCTGGCGGCGATGATGGGGTTGGCCAGTTCCAGGCCAGCCAGCGATACTTTCATCTCGGGTTTCACGCGCGGCACGCTTCCTTCAACAGTGAACAGTGGACGGTGGTCAGTTGCGATCGGTGCAAAAACTATGCGCTGACCATCTCGCTGGCCTTCACCTTGACCGGAGTAAGCCAGCCGAAGCGGTCGGGTTTGAGACCGTTGGCAATGCCGAGGAATTCGTCGGCAATTTTTTTGGTGACTTCGCCGGGTTTTCCGTCCGCTATGAGGATGCGGTCAATGGAGCGGATGGGCGAGACCTCGGCGGCCGTGCCGGTGAAAAAGACCTCGTCGGCGATGTAGAGCATTTCGCGCGGAATGGGCTGCTCGATGACCGTATAGCCCAGATGGCGGGCAATGGCTATCGCGCTGTCGCGGGTGATGCCGGAGAGGGCCGAGTTGCCCAACTGCGGGGTGTAGATTACGCCGCTGCGGACCACAAAGACGTTCTCGCCGGAGCCCTCACTGACCAGACCGTTGACGTCAAGGGCGATGCCCTCGGCGTAGCCGTTGGTGTCGGCTTCCATGCGGATCAGCTGTGAATTCATATAGTTGGCGCCAGCCTTGGCCAGTGAGGGCATGGTGTTGGGCGCCAGCCGGTTCCAACTGGAGATGCATACGTCGGCGCCGCCGTGGCCAGCCACGTACTTGCCCCAGGGGAAGTTGGCGATGTAGACCTCAATAGGCGAACCCTTGGGATTGACGCCGATTTCACCGTATCCGCGGAGCACGACGGGGCGGATGTAGCAGGGAGCAACCCCATTGGCTTCAATCACATCCACGACGGCTGCGCAGAGCTCGTCGAGCGTGTAGGGCACCTCAATGCGGTAGATTTTGGCTGAGTCCAGAAGCCGCTGCATGTGCTCCGGCAGACGGAAGACGGCCGAGCCCTGCGGCTGACCGTAACAACGAATCCCTTCAAAGACGCTGGAGCCGTAGTGGATTACATGGCTCATGACGTGGATGGTGGCCTGTTCCCAGGGAATGAGAGTGCCATTGTGCCAGATTTTGGAGGTGGGTTGGATTGGCATGGGTTTGTCGTGCTCCTTGGTTATGCCGTGTGTGTACTCTTTAGGGTAGCGCGAGAGAGGCGGAGCTGTCACGGAAGAGAGTGCGCAGGACAGGGCAGATGTCACTGAGCCTGGGCATGGTACAAATGGGATTTAAAGGAGCGCCGCTCGAAATATTGCAGTTTTTTATCAGTCTTTTTAAGGAGTAAACGGCCATGAGTCATGGATTGAATATTCGCAAGGATGCGGAGCTGGATTTTCTATCACTGGGCGCGCTGGTGCACCGGCTCGATCCGGGAATCATACCCTTTCGCAAGGCGACTGAGTGCCAGATACACGTCAGCGGCGGCGAGTTCAATGTGGCTGCCAACTTGTCGAATTGCTTTGGCATGAGGACAGCAATCGTCTCGGCGATGGCGGATTATCCGATTGGCGATCTGATCGCGGAGCGGGTGCGCGCCATGGGGGTGAAGCCGTTTTACAAACACTTCAAGCACAACGGGGTGAACGGCCCCAACATGGCCACCGTGTACAGCGACCGTGGGTACGGGGTGCGCCCTCCGGTGGTCTTCTACAACCGCTGCAACGAAGCGGCGGGGCAACTGAAGCCGGGGGATTTCGACTGGAAGGCGATCTTTGCTAAGGGCGTGAAATGGGCGCACTGCGGCGGCATCTTTGCGGCTCTGTCGCCGACGACCGCGCCGCTGGCCGCGGAGATGATGCGTGAAGCCAAGGCGGCGGGCGCAATTACTTCGTTCGATCTGAATTTTCGCGAGAAGCTGTGGAATATCCACGGAGGCGCGGAAAAGGCTGTCGAGACGATCGCCAAGATCGTGGAGAATGTGGACGTGCTGGTGGGCAACGAAGAGGACCTGCAGAAGGGACTGGGAATTCCCGGGCCGGAGGTGGCGGCAAAATCGAAGCTGGACCCCAGCGTGTTTTTCGGCATGATCGACAATGTGGTAAAGAAGCATCCGCATGTGAAGGTGGTGGCTACGACGCTGCGAGAGGTGCACTCCACCAACCGGCATAGCTGGAGCGCGGTGGCGTGGGTTGACGGAAAGACCTATACCGCGCCGACGGCTGAATTGGATGTACTGGATCGCGTGGGCGGCGGCGACGGCTTTGCGGCGGGATTTTTCTATGGCCTGCTGGCCGGCGAGACGCCGGAAGAGGCCGTCAAGCTGGGCTGGGCGCATGGCGCGCTGCTGACCACGTTCCCTGGCGACACATCCATGGCGACCGTGGAGCAGGTGAGAGCCTTTGCCAAAGGCGGATCGGCGCGGATTCAGCGGTAATGAAGAAGTAAAAAGTGAAGAAGTGAAGTAGTAAAGAAGTGACGATTTAGGGAAATGGGGAGATTGTATGGCAGATGCATCGTGTGATATTGGCTTGATCGGACTTGCCGTGATGGGACAGAACCTTGTCCTCAACATGAACGATCATGGCTTCAAAGTTGCCGTCTTCAACCGCACCGTTTCCAAGGTGGACGACTTTCTGGCCAACGAAGCCAAGGGTACGGAGGTGGTGGGCGCCCATTCGCTGGAAGAGTTGGTCAAACTGCTCAAGCGGCCGCGCCGCGTGATGCTAATGGTGAAAGCGGGCGATACTGTTGACCAGATGATCGGCCATGTTGTGCCTTATCTGGGAAAAGGCGACATCATTATTGACGGCGGCAACTCGCTGTTTACCGATTCCAACCGCCGGACAAAGGACCTGGCGGCAAAAGGCATCCTGTTTATCGGCACCGGAGTATCGGGCGGCGAAGAGGGCGCACGGCGCGGCCCTTCGATTATGCCGGGAGGTAATCAGCTTGCGTGGCCGTACATGAAGGAGATTTTCCAAGCGATTGCCGCCAAGGTGGAGGACGGAACGCCCTGCTGCGACTGGGTAGGCGAGGACGGGGCTGGCCACTACGTAAAGATGGCGCATAACGGCATTGAGTATGGCGATATGCAGCTGATTTGCGAGGCATACGACCTGATGAAGCGCGGTCTGGGCTTGACCGCCGATGAGCTGCACGAGGTTTTTGCGGAGTGGAACAAGGGCGAATTGGACAGTTACCTGATTGAGATTTCCCGGGACATCTTCGGCAAGAAGGATGAAGACGGCAAGCCGATTGTGGATAAGATTCTGGACACCGCAGGGCAGAAGGGCACAGGCAAGTGGACGGTCTTCAGCTCGCTCGATCTTGGCCAGCCGGTAACGCTGATCGGCGAGTCAGTCTTTGCGCGCTGCCTGTCGGCGCTGAAGGAAGAGCGCGTGGAGGCGGCGAAAATTTTGCAGGGACCGGCGAGCAAGGATAAGATTGCGGACCGCGAAACATTTATTGAGGATGTGCGACGGGCACTTTATTGCTCCAAGATGGTTTCTTATGCGCAGGGTTATATGCTGCTGAGGGCCGCCGCCAAGGAACATGGCTGGAACCTGAACATGGGCGGCATCGCGCTGATGTGGCGCGGCGGATGCATCATTCGCAGCCGCTTCCTGGGCAAGATCAAAGAGGCTTTTGACAAGAACCCGGGGATCGAGAATCTGCTGCTGGATAGCTTCTTCTCCGCGGCGCTGAACAATTACCAGGCTTCGTGGCGCAAGGCTGTAGTGCAGGCGGTGGAACTGGGCGTGCCGACGCCGGCGTTTTCCACGGCGCTGGCATTTTTCGACGGCTATCGCACGGCGCGGTTGCCCGCCAATCTGTTGCAGGCGCAACGCGATTACTTTGGCGCGCACACGTATGAGCGTGTAGACAAGCCGCGAGGTGAATTCTTCCACACCAACTGGACCGGACACGGAGGGCGCGTTTCTTCGACGACTTATAACGTTTAGTAAGGGCATATCATAGGACTGAGATCTGACCTCTCTGGTGGTCTAACCTCGTCGCTCCCAAGAAAGGCAGAGATAAGTAATGCTGATTCACGAAGAACGCTTATTTCCCGTCGATCCGGCAACACGAAAGATTGCCAAAGCTCTTTATGCGCATATCCGAAGTTTACCCATTATCAGCCCTCATGGGCATACGCAGGCGTGCTGGTTCGCCCGGAACGAGCCTTTTCCCGACCCTGCAAAGCTGTTCGTGCAACCCGATCACTATGTTTACCGGATGCTGTATAGCCAGGGAATATCTCTTGAAGACCTGGAAATCGGGCAAACGGAGCTTAAGGACGCGCGCAAGGTATGGCGCATCTTCGCCAGCCATTACTACCTGTTTCGCGGAACCCCGACGCGCATGTGGCTGGATTATGCCTTCCAGGAGCTTTTTGGTTTGGAGGAGCGGCTGTCGGCGAAGACGGCCGACATGTACTTCGACACCATCGCCGCAAAACTGCGCACCCCGGAGTTTTTGCCCCGCGCCCTTTATGAGCGCTTCAATATCGAGGTGCTGACAACTACCGATTCTCCACTCGACTCTCTGGCTGATCACAAAGCGATCCGCGAATCAGGCTGGAAAGCGAGGATAGTACCCGCCTTCCGCCCCGACCCGGTAGTCGATCCGGAGTTTGAAGGATTCTCACAGTCGATCCGCAAGCTGGGCGAGCAGAACGGCGAAGACACGTCAACCTGGAGCGGCTACCTGAACGCTCTGCGCAAGGCGCGACAGCGCTTCAAAACGCTGGACTGCACCTCAACCGACCATGGGCACTTGACTGCGCAAACTGCCGATTTGCCCGCAGTCGAGGCCGCCGAATTATTTAATAAGGTATTCACCGGCAAGGCCGACGCACAGCAGAAGGTCCTCTTTCAGGCCCAGATGCTGACCGAGATGGCGCAGATGAGCCTGGAGGACGGGCTGGTGATGCAGATTCACCCCGGAAGCACGCGCAACCACAACCGCAAGGTCCATGAGAAGTATGGACGAGATATGGGCTGCGACATACCCCGGCCAACCAACTACGTGGACGCGCTGCGGCCGTTGCTTGACCGCTTCGGCAACGAGAGCAAGCTGACGATCATTCTCTTCACGCTGGACGAATCGGCTTATAGCCGCGAATTGGCTCCTCTGGCCGGTCACTATCCCTGCCTGCGGCTGGGGCCGGCATGGTGGTTCAATGACAGTCCCGAAGGCATGATGCGCTTCCGCCAGCAGGTAACAGAGACGGCAGGTTTTTACAATACGGTCGGCTTCAACGACGATACGCGCGCCTTTCTTTCCATTCCGGCGCGGCACGACGTGGCGCGGCGCATCGATTGCGCCTTCCTGGCTCGACTGGTTGCTGAACACAGGCTGGACGAGGATGAAGCCTATGAATTGGCGTACGACCTGGCCTACGGGCTGGTGAAGAAGGCATACAAGCTGTAAGGGCAAGATATTGGGGGAGTGTGGGATTAGACAGACAACAGGGAGCAGTGACCTCTGCTGGCGCGAGGATAGGGAATGTGCGCTGGACTATCTGCGCCATGCTCTTTGCCGCTACCACGATCAACTACATGGATCGCTCTGTTATCGGGTTCGTCAAGCCAACGCTTATGACGAGCGTTGCACAGGGTGGCATCGGCATGACCGACCGCGGCTACGGCTACGTCACAGCCGCTTTTATGGTCGCGTATGCACTCGGCATGCTTGGAGCAGGGCGCTTCGTGGACAAGGTCGGCACGCGCATCGGCTACATGATTATCATGGCCGCCTGGAGCCTCTCGGCGATGAGCCACGCGCTGGCCAATTCAATGTTCCAGTTCGGCATTGCTCGCGCCGGTCTTGGGCTGGGCGAATCGGGCAACTTCCCCGCCGCCAACAAGACCAACGCCGAGTGGTTCCCGCAGAAAGATCGCTCTTTCTCATTCGGCATCTTCAACTCCGGCGCTAACATGGGCGCTATTCTGACCCCAGCTATTATGCCCTGGGTGATCATTAACTTCGGTTGGCACTATGCTTTTTTGTTTACCGGCTTGTTCAGCATGACCTGGATCGTGTTGTGGTACTTCACGTACCGTAAGCCCGCCGAGCATCCCAGAGTTACTCAAGCCGAACTGGCCTACATCAACCAGGGGACAACAGAGAAGGAAGAAGCCTCGACATCTTGGGCTAACTTGTGGGGCATCCGACAAACGTGGGCGTTTACCATCACCAAGTTTCTTACCGATCCTGTCTGGTGGTTCTATCTCCTCTGGCTGCCCTCTTACTTCAGCAAGAATTTTCAACTGGACATACAGCATCTGGGGTTGCCTTTGATTGTTGTCTACAGCGCTTCGACTATTGGCAGCGTCACCGGAGGCTATCTGCCCTCGCCATTCATCCGCATGGGGCTTACGGCGGAACGCGCGCGGATAGCGACGATGATTCTCTGCGCATTTCTCGTTGTTCCTGTTTTTCTGATCAATTACACCAGCTCCGAATGGATCGCAGTTGGATTACTCAGCCTGGCAGCAGCCGCGCACCAGGGATTCTCGGCCAATCTCTTCTCCACGGCTTCGGATATGTTCCCGCGCAGCGCCGTGGGATCAGTTACCGGCATCGGCGGCATGGCAGGAGCGGTCGGCGGTGCGTTGATGATGGTTTACGCGGGTGATATTGTGCAATTGACAGGGAGCTATACCTCTCTCTTCGAATTCTGCGCCTGCATTTATCTCATTTCGATGGTCATTATGATCCTGCTTGCTCCGGGACTGAAAAGGGTGGATTTAACCGCATGAGTCTTTACTGCTCAATTGGAAGCGCAGATACCGACCTGACTCCTCAGCAGTTGAACGAACTGCTGGTGGAGGGTTTGGCGAAGCTGGGGGCGCGCAACAAAGTACTGGCCGTGCCGCCGGATCAGACCCGCGCACATTCCCGCGCCGGCGATCTGACGCGCTATGCATGGAAACACTATGGCGATCGGATGAAGGCGGTTCTACCGGCGCTGGGAACCCATGCGCCGATGAAGCCAGAGCAGATAGCGGCGATGTACGGCGATATGCCGCTCAATCTATTCAAGGTGCATAACTGGCGCACGGACATCGAGACCCTGGGCGAGGTTCCGGCCGAGTTTGTCAGAGAGCAGTCGGAGGGCAAGCTAAATTATGCATGGCCGGCGCAGCTGAACAAGCTGATCTCGAAGGGCGGCTTCGAGCTGATTCTGTCTTTAGGCCAGGTTGTGCCCCATGAAGTAATCGGCATGGCCAATTACAACAAGAACGTATTGGTGGGCACGGGAGGCCGCGACGGCATCAATCGCAGCCATTACCTGGGCGCCGTCTACGGAATGGAGCGGATCATGGGCCGCGCTGCAAATCCTGTACGCAACGTGATCAATTACGCGTCCGATCACTTCCTCAAAGATTTGCCCATCGTTTATGTGCTGACTGTTGTGAGCCGCAGGGCAGACGGCGGATTGGCGGTGCGCGGCCTTTATATAGGCGACGACATTGAGTGCTTCAACCGGGCCGCCGCTTTGAGTTTGAAGGTGAACTTCGAGATGCTCGACAAGCCGATCAAGAAGGCCGTTGTCTATCTCGATCCGGAAGAGTTCCATTCCACCTGGCTGGGAAATAAGGCCATCTATCGCACCCGCATGGCGCTGGCTGACGGCGCGGAACTGATTGTGCTCGCACCGTCCGTGAAGGAATTCGGCGAAGACAAGACCATTGATGTGCTGATACGCAAATACGGCTATCGCGGCACGCCGGCGACGCTCAAGGCTGTGGAAGCCAATGCCGATCTGGCCAATGATCTGAGCGCGGCGGCGCACCTGATACACGGTTCGTCGGAAGGTCGCTTCACGATAACGTGGTGCCCCGGCCATCTCAGCAAGGAAGAGGTTGAGGGTGTTGGCTTCGGTTATGGAGATTTGAGCGCGATGCTCAAGCGTTACGACCCGAGCAAGCTCTCGCTCGGTGTGAACAAGGTCGATGGAGAAGAGATTTTCTTCATCTCCAATCCAGGATTAGGGCTGTGGGCGCACCGGAGCCGTTTTTAACTCGGAGAGAATATGGAAAAGAATATACTAATTCTCCCGAAGTATTCGGTCGGAACCGGTGACCGGTTTGCGCACCAGGCGAAGGCGCAGTTGCAGGCATGCATCAAGACGCTCGAAGCAGGCGTTGAGGTGGTTCCGGTATGGAACAAGTCGAACCGCGAGCACACCATCATCGGCTCGGAGCCGGCGACGATGCGCGCGGCCGCAGATACAGCTGTGAAGGCGCTCGGATGGAAGTTGCCCTACTTTTGCGATGCCGACCATATTACGCTGCAAACCGTTGGCAGATTTCTTGAAGCATGCGACTTTTACACGCACGATGTAGCCGACTTTATCGGCCAACCTGCGCCGGAAGTCGACATCGATCACTTTGTCGCGCGCCATACGTGGCTGCCTGGGCGCATCCAACTCGAAGACGTCAACGACAGCTTCGAGATAACGCCGGTGATTCTGCGCCAGACCGCGCAGAAGTATCTGACAGCGGTGAAGAAGGCGGGAGAGATTTACAGAACAATCGTGGCAGCCAAGGGGGAAGGGAAGTTTATTGCCGAGATCTCGATGGACGAGACTGATGGTGCGCAGAGCCCGGTAGAACTACTCATTATTTTGGCGGCCATCGCCGATGAAGATATTCCCGCGCAGACCATCGCGCCCAAGTTCAGCGGCCGCTTCAACAAGAGCGTGGATTATGTTGGCAACGTGGCGCAGTTTGAGCGCGAGTTTGCGTTGGATGTCGCGGTCATTGCTTACGCCGTCAAACACTTCGGGCTGCCTGGCAATCTGAAGCTGAGCGTGCACTCGGGCTCGGACAAGTTCTCCATTTATCCGGCGATTCATGCGACTATTAAGAGATTTGACGCCGGGGTTCACTTGAAGACTGCTGGAACCACGTGGCTGGAGGAGCTGATTGGGCTGGCTGAGGCAGGAGGTGAAGGGCTCAAGCTGGCCAAGGAGATTTACACAGAGGCTTTCTCGCACCGCGAGGAACTGTGCGCGCCATACGCGACCGTCATTGACATCGATACGGCCAAGCTGCCGACGCCCGCGGTAGTCAATGGCTGGAGTTCCGAACAATATGCCTCAGCCTTGCGCCATGTGCGCGGAGCTGCGCAATACAACCCGAGCATGCGCCAGTTGTTGCATGTAGGATTCAAGGTTGCGGCCAAGATGGGAGAGCGCTATCTCAGCCTGCTCGAGGCCAATGAAGCTGTTATTGCAAAGAACGTGACCGAGAATCTTTACAAACGGCACATTGCGCCTGTATTTCTTGGGCGAAGCGGTTGATTTTGTTTTTTGATATGGTTTATCTGACGACATTTGAAAAGGGGGTGCAGTATGGCAAGTGCACAGGGACAAGAGTGTGGGAAATGCGAATTCGATTTAGCTGAACTGACGAAGATGTACGACTTCAGCGGGAAGACGGTGGCTATCACCGGCGGCTCCGGAGTTCTGGGCGGTGAAATTGTTTGCGCGCTGGTTGGATGTGGCGCAAAGGTAGCCAGTTTGGACATCAATATAGATGCCAGCAAAGCGCTGGTGGAGCGCATGGGAGCGCGTGGAAATCAGATTTCACTTTTCAAGTGCGATGTGCTTGACCGCGAAAATATATATCAAACAGCTAAAGATGTAGTTAACAAACTGGGCAAGCTGGATTGCCTGATCAACGGCGCGGGAGGCAATAAGCCTCAGGCAACAACCAGCGCTGAATTGAAATTCTTCGATCTTCCCGCTGATGCGGTGCGCTGGGTCTTCGATCTGAATATCATGGGGACGATTCTGCCCTCGCAGGCGTTTGGAAAAATCATGGCGGAACAGGGGCATGGCGCGATTTTGAATATATCTTCGATGAACGCGTTCCGGCCACTGACACGAATTCCCGCCTACTCGGCAGCAAAGGCCGCGGTAAGCAACTTTACGCAGTGGCTGGCCGTGCACATGGCGCAGGAATACTCGCCGAAGATACGCGTGAACGCCATTGCACCGGGATTCTTCCTCACCAATCAGAACCGTTTTTTGCTGACCGACAAGGAGACGGGCGAATGGACCACGCGCGGCAAGACGATCGTTGGACATACGCCGATGGGGCGCCTTGGCGAGCCCAAGGATCTGCTGGGGTGCGTGCTGTGGTTGCTGTCGCCGGCGTCGGAATTTGTGACCGGCGTGGTGATTCCGGTCGATGGCGGTTTTTCCGCGTTCAGCGGAGTGTAGAGAATGGGCTTGCAATAACGAGTAGTAATCGAGGAAATGCGGCAGAAATGATGAATTTTCTGCCTGGCCGCACGCTTCATTGGAGAAAGCACGTCATGAGGAAGGTAATATACGCAATGCTGCTGGCCGTTGGAGTTCTAATTGTTCTATGCACGGCAGTCATCATTGCAAGGCATAGAAAAACGCAGCCGCCCACGATTGCTCCCGCAAAGCTGCAGCGCATCGGCACTGTTGATGAACGTTTTCAGTCCTACAACATCGAGATGGTCGAAGTAACGGGCGGGCGTTTCTGGAAACCCTACTCCAGCAAGGCTGAAGAGAGTCCGGCAGCAAAGCAGGCGAACGCGAATCAGCCAGCCGGCATGGACCCGTCGAAGTTTCAATACCGGCCTCCGATTGACCTGACCAATGAGCGTATGCGCAAGCTGGCGGCGGCCCTGGGACCAGCGTATTTGCGCGTAAGCGGCACATGGGCTAACTCCACTTACTTTCAGAATACCGATGAGCCGGCACCGGCCACACCACCCAAGGGATTTAATGGCGTGCTGACCCGCAAGCAGTGGAAGGGCGTGATCGATTTCTCCCATGCAACGAACGCGGAGATTGTCACTTCGTTTGCGATTTCCGCCGGGACCCGCAATGCTGACGGCGTGTGGACTCCGGAGCAGGCGCGCGAGATTCTGGAGTATACAAAATCAGCCGGCGGCAGTATCGCCGCAGCAGAATTCATGAACGAACCGACATTTGCCGAAATGGGCGGAGCGCCGAAGGGATACGATGCGGCAGCTTATGCCCGCGATTTTGCAGTCTTTCGCAGCTTCATGAAATCGGTTTATCCCCACACAGTGATTCTCGGTCCGGGCGGAGTCGGAGAAGACGGAAGTCTCAGTCTCCTTTCTGCGTTCATGCACCGAGTTTTAAGCAAAGACATTCTCGCAGCAACAGGTCCTGTATTTGATGGATTTTCATATCACTCCTATGGAGGAGTTTCCATCCGCTGTATTTCCAAAGGCTTACCCGGATCCACCACCGCCGGGGAGGCATTGACCGGAAAATGGCTTGCAAAGTCAGGGAAAACCGAGGAATTTTATGCCGCCTTACGCGATCGATATGACCAGGGGAAACCTATCTGGCTGACTGAGACGGCGCAGGCTGCCTGCGGCGGCGACCGATGGGCCTCGACCTACCTTGATAGCTTCCGCTACCTGAATCAGCTTGGCGCTCTGGCAAAACTCGGCGTGCAGGTGCATATGCATAACACTCTGGCGTCAAGCGACTACGGCCTGCTCGATGAGAATACGTATCAGCCGCGACCGAACTACTGGGCGGCTCTCTTGTGGCACAATCTGATGGGGACCACGGTTCTCGATGCTGGAGCTTCAACAGCACCAAATCTGCACGTTTACGCGCATTGCCTGCGCAATTCTCCCGGCGGAGTAACCCTCCTGATTATCAATGCCGATCAAGACAGGACACAATCAATGGAAGTTTCTGCTGCCTCAGAGCGCTACACTCTTACCGCCAAGGAGCTTCAGGATACTGGCGTGCAACTGAATGGGGTTGAACTCCAGCTAGGCACTGATGATGCTTTGCCGGAGTTGAAAGGAATTACAACCAACTCCGGCCAGATCACATTTGCCCCGACAAGCATTACTTTTCTTGCCATTCCCAAGGCAGAGAACGCAAGCTGCCGCTAGGTTAGCGCAAGGTGAGTTCAGCGCCTGTTTGCTTAATGATCGCGTAGCCGGTTGCGGCTAGGCTAAACAAGGCAGAGTTGAATACTCGATTTTAGCCATGTCTTCTTTGTGGATGGAACCTTTCATGGCCCCTGAAATAATCTCCTGCGCACAGAGGCCGTCGCGATGGGTGACGGGAAATGGCTGATTGCTGCGGCAACATTCCAGGAAAGTCCTGAGTTCCTCCTTATATGCCGCGCCAAAACGATCGATGAACTCGGGAAGGGGTTGGTCATAGCGGCGCATCTCGAAGGTCTTCAAAGCGATTGGCTGCTTTGCATCTCGAGTTCCATACGCCTCGACGATGACCTCAAGCAGCTTTTGGTTGAAGCGACCAATGTGAATCTGCCCCGTTTCGCCATAAATCACAGTTTCTCCGCGATAGCCGGAGACATGATTGCGCGTGACCTGAAGCTGGCCGATGAGTTCATTCCCAAAATCGAGCAGCATCAAGGCGTCATCGAAGTCTTCTTTGCAGGTAGTAAGGCGATGACTGAAGATGCGCGAGCCAATGGCAAGAGCAGAAACGGGCTTCCGGCCAGAGAACCAGACAATCTCATCGACATTGTGAACCGCCATGTCCGGCAGAATTCCGGGACTGCTGAAGCCGTTGGGCGCGGGGCATGAGTCTTCGAGCGCGGTGTAGATCTTGAAGATCCTGCCGATGGCGCCCTCATCAATGAGCTGCTTGGCATAGAGCAGAGGAGCATCAAAGCGCTTCTGGAAGCCCAGCATCAGGGAATGCGGATGCTCGCGCTCTAACAGCGCCGCATATTCACGGTCGCCTTCCAGCGTTCCGGTAAGCGGCTTCTCCTGAAATACGCGCTTTCCGGCGCGAATCATCATCAGCGAGTGCTCGCGGTGCGAATCCGTGTTGGTTGCGATGACTGCAACATCGCATGTATCGGACTTGGCAAGCGCATTGATATTGTCGAAGACAGGTACTGAAGCGTCTATCAGAGCATGAAATTTGTCCGCAGCCTGCTTGTCGAGGGTAGAAACGGCTGCCAAACGGCAAAGACCGGACTCCTGCGCCAGCTCGTGAATGTGAAGCGCATGTATCATCCCCATTCTGCCTAGACCAACTACAGCGACGCGAATTGGTTGAATTGTAGATTGAGATGAAGACGCATCAGACACTGCCGCCATATGAATACTCCCCTCTGACACTCTATGGAAACATGCCAATATGTTATCAGCGACAATCAGGAGAAATCGTCAATTGTAAGCTTGATCACCAAACTTGGTCTTCAACCTGTGATATTCAGCAGAAAACGAGTGAATTTCGCAGCAACGAGGTGAGAAACTACCATTGATCACAATCGGAGGTTGCGATGGAACCGTTCCACATTCATCTTTTTGTCTGTACGCAGCAAAAGCCAGAAGGCGCGACTTCCTGCCCGGCCCATGGGTCGCTCGCAGTGCATGAGGCGCTAGATCGCGAAATAAAGGCACGCAACATAAGCAGCGATGTGCAGCTCACTACCTGCGGGTGCATGGGACTGTGCGAGGAAGGTCCCGTGATGGTTGTCTACCCGGAGGGCATCTGGTACCGGCGCGTACAACCGACTGATATATCTGAAATCGCCGGTCAGCATTTGTGCGATGGAAAACCCGTCGAGCATCTCATATGGAACGATGCCTCGGCTATGAAGGCCATGTCGGTAGAGCACGGTGCAAAGTTCAGTGACGCAATGGCTGCCCGCGATAAAGCCGGGGTGCTTCCCGACCGCTTGAATGAGATGATTCGCGGCTTTATGCCGAGCCGATGCATTCTTACGGCGCTTGAACTAGACATCTTTACCGCTATCGGAGACGGAGCAAATGCCGAACAAATCGGGATACGGATTCATGCGAATGCCCGTGCAGTTGGCATACTGCTCAATGCGCTTGTCGCCCTCGGGCTACTCACAAAGAGTGGCGAGGAATACAAGAACACTACAGAGTCGGCTCGCTACTTTGTTCAGGGGGCAAAAGACAACCACCGCAATGGCCTGCTGCACACGGCCAACATCTGGCATCGCTGGAGCACGCTGACCGACGCGGTGCGCAGTGGAACTCGCATACCGATTGCCAGCGCGGGCACCCCGGAATGGACAGCTAACTTCATCGCCGGGATGCAGCGCAATGCCAGTGAGCGCGCACCACTTGTGGTAAAAGCCCTTGGCACAGCCGGTGTTCACCGCGTACTTGATCTGGGCGGCGGTTCCGGCGCTTATTCCATCGCTTTTGCGAAGGCATCTCCGGATGTAAAGTGCGAGATCGTTGATCTTCCGGAGGTCGTTCCGCTCACATCCGAATATGTAAGCAAGGCAGGCGTCTCCGCGCAAGTCAGCATTCGCGCTGGAGACATGCTCCACGACAATTTCGGCTCCGGCTACGACATCATCCTATTGAACGCGATCTGCCATATGTTTTCCGCAGAGCAGAATCTGGACATCTTCCGCCGAGCCCGACAAGCACTCGCACCGAACGGCCGCCTGGTAGTACAGGACTTCATCCTCAATCCTGATAAGGCCGGGCCTCTTCACGCAGCACTTTTCTCCGTAAACATGCTCGTCGGCACCGACGCCGGCGCAACATACAGTGAGGCTGAATATACTGACTGGATGAAAACCGCGGGACTCTCTGAGGTGCGACGGATCGAGTTACCCGGGCCCAGCGACCTGATTGTTGGTTTAGCGAAACAGGGCCAATGAAGGCTTCAGATATATTGATTTGTCATTGAATGAACAAACAAAAAAGAAAACCTGCGCGGGAGGCTTTCTAGAACCCTGGCGCGGGCAGAATAGAAGCATCACGTGAGTAACACTGATTTCTCAACACCTATACCGTCTCCTCTGCCACGGTCGAGATAAGAGCATTGATATTCTCCGTGGGCGCATTAGGAGGCATTCCACCACCGCATGAAACGATCAAGCGTGACCGGTCATCGAGCGCGTTCAGCATCTCCCTGACGGATTGCTTCACGTCAGCGGGCGTTCCTTCGGCGAGCACGTCGCGCGGCGGAATGTTTCCCGTCAGCGTAATCCGATTGTTCGTCCAAGCCTTCATATCCGCTAGTTTGTGCTGCATGCCAAAGTTGAACAAATTGATTCCCGCCGACTCCAGTAAGGGAGCGCTTGCCTTCGCCGGCGCATCGTTGTGGAAGAACTTCACGCTCACGTCGTCGTTGAATGCGCGCTGCAAATAGGGCAGAGCGAAGATCTCAAAATCGCGGCGACTAATAAATCCGACAATATCGTCGAGCAAGAAGATGCCGTCAATCGATGGGAAGGCTTCGCGCTGAACGGCGATCCAGTCCACCAGAAAGTCCGTGACGATGGCCAGCAGGCGATGCATCAGCTCCGGTTCCGACTTCAGCGCCTCTAAAAACTCCGGCGTACCCATCAGAAACGAGGCAATATTGAGCGGACCGCGAGCCACCGCGAAACGGATTTTATGGCCGGCCTTTTCAATCTCCGGCTGCAAGTGCTTGAGCCGTTTAATCACAAAGGGCAGTAAGCCGTGTTTGCGCGGATCAGGCTTCTCAAGACGCTCGACTTCAGAGGGCGAGTGCAGCACCTTCCTAGCAAAAGGGAATTCGTTCTCGCCCCAGATGGAGACAGAGCCGAATGCCGAAGGCTCCGTGCACATTCCGTATTCAGACCAAAAACCGGGCAGAAAAATCGCTTCCGGGAAGGTGCGAATGGCCAGGAGATTGTCATCCAGAAAAACACGGTCGTTGGTGAAGTAATCCAGAATCGAGTGCCCCGCCCAATTCGGGAGCCAGGGACTATCGATGATGAATGCTGATGGGAGAGGGCGGATCGATTCTCCGCGAACGACAGAGACGAGCGTTTCCCATTGCTGGTCGGTCATGGCCTGCCTTAGCCTCGTTTAACTTTCTATTCTAAGCCAGCGATATTGCGTCCTTACCTGCGTTAGATAGAATGTTGCAGATACCGCATATCGGCTCGAGGTAAACTGTTTTTTGCGCAGTATAATTTTGGGGCTGAAGGAAATGCTAATTTTATGAGCATGATGGCGCAGTCGAACGAACTCTATGACGCGATCCTCAACGGCGATGCAAAGAAGGCGCACGCCGCCACGCAGGCTGCACTAGCGGCGGGCGCCGCACCGCTGCAATTGATTTCCGATATCATGGTGCCGGCAATGGACGAGGTCGGACGGCTGTTTGAGGCAGAAGAATACTTCGTTCCCGAGCTTCTGCTGGCCGGACGCGCCATGAGGAGCGCTCTGGAACTGCTTCGCCCACTGATGACAGCCTCCGGCGAAAAGCTGGCAACTCGTGTGGTAATCGGCACGGTCAAGGGCGACTTGCACGATATTGGCAAAAATATTGTGGGCTCCATGCTTGAAGGCGGTGGATTCGAGGTGATCGATCTGGGCAGCGATGTTTCACCGGAGAAGTTTGTGGCTGCGGTTGAGGAACAGAAGCCTCAGATTGTCTGTTTGTCGGCGTTGCTGACGGTGACCATGCCGGCCATGAAGACAACTGTCGACGCATTGAAGAGTGCGGGGTTGCGCACTCAAGTGAAGGTGCTGATTGGCGGCGCTCCCGTTACCATGCAGTATGCCAAAGAGATCGGCGCAGACGGCTACAGCGAGAACGCCAGCGGCGCTGTAAGCCTGGTCAAAAGCCTGCTGGGGGTCTAAAGCCTTCTCATAAATGCCATTTCGTTCATACAAAGCGTCCCACAGGGGCTACAGCCCGCACTGATTTTGTGGCATTTGCGGCACGAATGAAGTCGTGCCCTGACGCTTCTTGCTCCAACCTTTACATTTTTCCGCGAGTTGTGAAGTCGTACCCTTTCAAAACATCAACATATTCAGAGGTTCCCTAAAAAGGCGTGGCAACAGCAGCGTCAGCGCCCGGCTTCTTCTTATCGGTCTTTCTTTCTTCCAGCCTGGGCCCGATCTTGCCCGCGCGGAAGGCACGGTTGTATTGCGCGCAATAAAGATCGATTCCAAGTACCGCATTGGTTGCATACAAGGTTTCCATCAATCCCCGATCGGTGGGGTCCGCGATCATGGAGTCGAGGCCGGCTTCTATCGCTAAAGTAAGGAACGCGCGGTTGAGAAGCGTGCGCGCGGGCAACCCGAAGGAGACGTTGCTCAGGCCGCCGGTAAGGTGGGCCTTGGGATATTCGGCCCGAATCGCGCGCATAGTCGCCAGGGTAGTCAGACATGCTTTGCTCTCTGTACCCACCGACATGACAAGCGCGTCCACGAACACGTCCTCGTCCTTCACGCCGGCTTTTCTGGTCTCTTCAATAAGACGGCGAACGACTGCCATGCGGCCCTCGCAGCTCTGCGAAATGGCGCTTCCATCCAGCGCCAGAGCCAAAACGCGGCATCCATGCTTAGCGACGATAGGCAGAACTCCGCGTATGCGTTGCTCTTCCATGCTAATGGAATTGATGATGGGCGCTTGCCTGGCGGCGGAGATGCCCGCAAGCAGCGCCTCAGGGTTAGGGCTGTCGAGGCAAAGCGGCTTGTCCACGACTTCCTGCACTGTATTGACCAGCCAAACGATGTCATCCGGCTCGCGGTCGGGCAAGGTGCCGGCGTTGATATCCAGCGCGTCGGCGCCTGCTTCAACCTGCGAAACGGCAAGATGGCGAATATGGGCGGCGTCGCGCTCCAACACGGCCTTATTGACCAGCTTGCGAGTGCCATTGATCTTCTCCCCGATAATCAGCATCTATGAGTCCTTTCCCGCTTCGCGCCGCTACTTTGAATTCTTCTTTTTAATATTCTTCTTTCGGGGAACCGTCTCGATCTTGAGTTTCGGTGCTGAATGATCGCGTCCGAGGTAAAAGTTGATCCAGGAGGAGGTCTCGTTCAGATCGTAGTTCAGCGGCGGGACCAGGTCCTCCCAAAGCGACTGATATGCGCCGTGCGCCTTGAGTCTCTCGTAGGCGAGTACGTATACGCATTTGCGCTGGTTGGGATATGCTTCGCACCAGCCCTCGAAGCTTCCGCCGCATGGACCATTGCGCTGATTCTTGGGGCACTTGCTCATGGGGCACAGATAAGCAAGATCCAGCATGGCGCAATCGCCGCAGTGGCGGCAGTCGTTAGTCAGGCCTTTGATGATTTGTTCGCATTTCGTATATGCGCTCTCGAGTGCGGATCCGTCCACCATTCTGGCTAACGCGCGCATCGGCCCAAAGAGCGCGCCTTCCCTGGTGAAAGCGAGATGATGAAGCATTCGGAACGTGGAATAAGCAATTCCAGCGGAAGAAAGTGCTTCTCGCGAGACCGGCGTCATGGTGTTCAATCCGGTCTTTTCGTCGCGCTCGAAGTAATACCAACCGTTCTCCATGGGATAGTCGAATTCATGAACGAAATCCAGCCAGCGAGGCGATAGCTCTTCGCCACGCTCAATCACTTCCAGCAGGTCAGCAACAGTCATGCCGAGTCCGCCGATGTGCGCGCCGGCATAGCCCATTCCTTTGAGGAGGGCGTACAGCTTTGCAGCACGCTCAAGGCGTTTGGCTCTTCCCTTATCCGGGCCTGCCGCTTCCGCCTGCACAGTTCTCAGCAGTTTGTCAGGAACCACACAACCAGGCAAGCCGTTACTATTCATCAGTTTTGCCGCGCCCAGAGGAAGCAGGTAGACATTGCCTACAACGGGGATATTCCCAAAACCAATCAGTTTAACTACCTGGAGCAGTTCTTGAATCTTGCGCGCGTCGAAGCCCAATTGAGAAACTACGAAGCTCGCGCCCGCAGTAAGCTTCTTCCTCAGTTTGTAGTATTGCCCCATCTGCTCCGCTTCCAAAGCTTTGAAGGGGCTTGCCGCCACTCCGGCAAAGAATCTCGCCGTTTTGAGCGTCGTCTTGCCTCCCGGCTTGGGGACCTCACCTCTCTTATTGAGTTCGGAGATAAGACCAAGCAGAGTGATGGGGTCCAGGTCGAAGACCGGCTTGGGGGCGCCGCCGTATCCGGCCTTGGGGTAGTCGCCGCTCATTACCAGCAGATTGCGAACGTTCGCCCGCTCCAGTCCATAGAGCAAACTTTCCAACTGGTTGCGATTTTTGTCTTTACAGGTAAGGTGAACGAGCGGCTCAATGCCCAGGCGGCGAATCTCAGCGCCAAGCATCTCTGCAGAGATCGCAGGGTTGCCGCCGGGATTGTCTGTGATGGCTAGCGCGTGAATCCGATCGCTGGCGGCAGCTTTAGTCGCGGCGTCGATCACGTCAAACTGTGCCTTCTCGAAGGCTCCTCGTCCGGGAACGAGTTCCCAGGTGATGCTGAAGGTGTTTGCGTCATGGAGCGAGGATTCGTACCTGCCGAATTGCGCGACTACCGGAGATTCGACTTTTGACTCGTCCATCCTGAGACCGGCCCTAGGAAAGAGATTCATGCGCTCAGCGTGCTTTTCTGTTTAAAGTATATAGTAGTTGGAAAATCGTTTTGGTCTTCTTTCATGAGAGTCGCTTAATCTTGAAGCTGTGTGACATTGGAGATATTCTCGGGGTGAGCAATGCGCTTGAAATCTATTTGTTGCCAGGTTCTCACGCGAGAGATGAACAGAGCGATCTCACGGTCCCCGCACTCGGTCGAGCTGGAGATACTGCCAATGGGCCTGCACGATCTGGGCGCGTCGATGCGACCGTACTTGCAGAAACACATCGATACGGCAGACAGGGAAGGGTATGACGCCATCGTTTTGGGGTATGCGCTCTGCGGCAGGGGGACCGAAGGCCTACGAGCGGGAAAAACGCGGCTCGTTCTGCCGCGTGCGCACGACTGCATCGGCCTGTTGATGGGCGACCGCCATCAATATCAGGAATATTTCGACACACATCCAGGTGTTTATTTCCGCTCTCCTGGCTGGGTTGAGTTTTCCTCGCAGGATCTAGCCCTTCAGCCGGCCAATACTTCCGCAAAGAACAAGATCGGTGAGCGTCGCAGCCGCGAGGAACTGATCGCCCAGTATGGAGAGGAGAACGGGAATTATCTCTTCGAGCAATTCCGGGCCTATCGCCGCAACTACACCGGGCTGACCTATATCTCTACCGGGGTTGAATCCGATGATACCTTTTGCGTTCAAGCTCGCGCTGAAGCAGAGATGGAGGGATGGCACTTTGAAGAGATTCGGGGGTCACTCAAGCTGCTGGAGCGACTCGTGAATGGAGAGTGGGATGCGGCGGAGTTTCTGGTTGTTCCACCAGGCGCGACTGTGCAAGGCACCTTGGGCGAATCCATTGTGGAAGCGATATGAGCGACGATAAAGTACGAGTTCAACTGGAGCCATCGTCGGCGGTGGTAGAAGTTCCGCGTGGAGTCGCGCTCGCATCGGTGCTCACGGACGTGGGCGTTGAGTTTCCTTGCGGCGGAACAGCTCTCTGCGGATCTTGCCGCGTCCGCGTACTCGAGGGATCGCTCTCGATTACAGAATCTGACAGTTCAATCTTCTCTGCGAACGAACTCGCCGATGGGTGGCGTCTGGCCTGCCAGGCACACGCGGAGACGCCGTTGGTTCTGGAGTGTGGTCAATGGCGCATGGATGTGCTCACGGACAACTCCAGCCTCTCTGGCGCGTGCAAGTCCGGCCTGGGGATTGCCATCGATCTGGGCACGACCACCATAGCCGTGCAGATGATTGACATGGCCACGGGTAACATAATGGGAGTTGAGACTGCTCTCAATCCTCAGGCAACGTACGGGTCGGATGTGATGAGCAGGATTCAGGCAGCATTGCGGCGAGTCGATCTGACCACGGTCGTGCGTGACACGCTGCGACAGATGATCGCCAAGCTGGCCCGCGGCCGCGAAGAGGAGATTGCCGAGGTTGTTCTGGTCGGAAACACGGTGATGCACCACCTGTTTTGCTCGCTCGATATCGAGCCGCTTTCGCACGTGCCATTCCACTCCCCGCATTTGAGCGCGCAGTTTTTCCGGCCGAAGGATTTGGGCTGGCCGCTGCCTTCTGGCTGTAGCATTCGCTTTGAGCGGTGCCTGGGCGGCTTTGTGGGATCGGACATTCTCGCAGGAATTCTAGCCACAGGCATCTCGCGCGGCGAGGATCTGCTCGTTCTGGTGGACCTGGGTACAAACGGCGAGATTGCCATCGGTAACCGTGACGGAATTGTCTGTGCCTCCACAGCGGCAGGACCAGCATTTGAAGCAGGCTCCATCCGCATGGGAATGAGGGCAAGCATGGGCGCTATCTCGCACGTCTCGCTATCAAACGGGGAGATGCGCGCAACCGTAATAGGAGACGTGGAGGCCCGGGGCATCTGCGGCAGCGGTCTTGTGGACGCAGTGGCCGCAGGCCTGGAAAGTGGGGCGATTCTGCCGTCAGGACGCGTGGCCGATGGCACAAAGCTCTTTCCGGTTAAGGCGCCGGTCGTTCTCTATCAGGCTGATATTCGAGAATTGCAACTGGCGAAGGCCGCCATCGCCTCCGGATTCAGGCTGTTGCTGAAGCGGGTGGGCGCGCATGCCGACACTCTCAAAAGCATCTATCTCGCTGGCGCATTCGGCAACTATGTGCAGGCCGAAAGCGCTATCCGCATAGGGCTTCTCGAAGCGCCCGTCGAGCGCACTCATGCCAGCGGCAATACGGCGTTGCGCGGCGCCAAGATTCTGCTTCTATCCGATGGCGAGCCTACACTACCCAAGATCGAGCACATGAATCTTGCCGCCGAGCCAGGCTTCCAGGATGAATTCGCCGCTTGCATTGCCTTTCCGGAAACGAGTCTGCGCTAAGAATCATGGTGATGTCGTAGACTTGTTTGTAATATCAGAAATACAAAGATCGAGGGATGCAAGAATGATTTGCCGTTACAGGCGTGTATTCGGGGGATAGCATGAGCCGTTTGAGCGAGTGGCTGGAGAATGGCCTATTGATCACCGATGGCGCCTGGGGAACGGAGTTGCAGGCGCGCGGCCTACCCCCTGGCACGATGCCGGACACCTGGAATCTAGCCCATCCAGAGCGCGTGGAAGCAGTGGCGCGCGCCTATGTGGAGGCAGGCAGCCAGATCATCCTCACCAACACCTTTCGCGCCAATGCCATTGCCATGCATGACTGTTCTGAGGAGGATCTGGACGCAATCAATCGCGCCGGCGTTGCGCTCTCACGTCATGCGGCAGGCGAAGCGCTGGTCTTTGCTTCCATCGGGCCAATGGGCAAGCTGCTGCTCTCGGGCGATATCGATAGTGAGCAGGTTGCCGCGGCATACATCGTTCAGACTCGATCTCTCGCCGCGGCGGGCGCAGACGCGTTGCTGATGGAAACCATGAGCGACATCGAGGAGGCGCGCCTGATAGTGAAAGCAGCACGGCGCACTGGGTTGCCGGTCATTGCTTCCTTCGCCTTCGACTCCGGCAAGAACAAAGACCGCACCATGATGGGCGCGACGCCCGAGTCTGTCGCTGAGGCGATGGTAGAGGTGGGAGCAGACGCGGTCGGCGCAAACTGCGGCGTTGGCGTGGAGCAGGTCGTGCCCATCTGCCGACTGCTGCGTGCGGCGTGCGATCTGCCCATCTGGATAAAGCCGAACGCAGGCCTGCCCACGATGGAGGGGACATCCATACACTACAACACGTCGGCAGAGTTCTTCGCTTCGCATTACGTGGCCCTGCGTGATGCGGGCGCGGCATTTATTGGCGGATGCTGCGGAACCACGCCGGAGTTCATTCGCGCACTGGTGAGCGCCCAACGCGCCGCAATGTGAATGGCGCAATAACTCTTTTTAATCGTTCGCGTTACGACAACCGAAGTAATCATCTCTGCATTATGGAATGACTGGCTAGGCACCAGGCAACATGGAGGATTTCCTCGGTAGATATTCGCCTAATCTTCGCCTATAGTGATTCTGCTATGGCTTTTGGAATCCAAGAACGGAAACTGTTCGTTGTCGAGTGCAAACGGTGCAGGCGCGATATTCCTTCCGGAGTAAATGAGTTTCCTTTTCAACCACTTGTGGTTATTTGCCCCCTCTGTGGCGAGCGGCGCCGATACCTGCCCTCTGAGGTCCTGCTGGGGCGGCCGAATCATCTTGTGGCGAAGCAGACGCGGACGGGAGGGCGCTGAGGTGCTGGCTATTGGGGAATGGATCAATGCGCCTGGAAGCTAGGGCTGCTATACGCGCGAGATCAACGTTGTTCAAGATGCTGGCCAAAAATAGGTACGTAAGGAGCATGATTTTTCTGTGACAACCACGGTGCATGTCTTCGATTAATTATTGATTCTAGATATTTTATGGCGGAGAGGGAGGGATTTGAACCCCCGATAGCCTTGCGACTATGTCTGATTTCGAGTCAGGTGCATTCAACCGGGCTCTGCCACCTCTCCGCGGCACACGACCTTCTGCATAGCAGAAGGAAGTGAAGAATCTTCCATTAGTTTACCGGGAAATGCACTACGGATGCAATGACGGATGAGCGCAGGCTAAAAATCAGGAATACAAGGAGATACATGGCGTTCAGAATGGCGACATCGCGTGATTCCGACAGGGATTAATCCGGCAGGCAGAGCCAAGAGAGACAACAAAGAGGATTCTGACTCAGCCGCAAAAAAATAAAGATTGACACCGCGAGCTGATTTCAGTATAAGTGACCAGTGGTCATAAATGGCCAATAATCGGATATGAGCATGAGTCAGAAAAGGCAAACCGTATCACACGTCCAGGCACTGGCGACAGACGATCAGACTAGACCTCCGGTAGCCGGACGCCGCGAGCGCCGCGCCGCGGAGACACGATTGCGGCTCTTCCGCTGCGCATTGCAGTTGATTGCCGAGCGCGGCTTCCCAAACGTCACGGTAGAAGATATTACCGAAGCTGCGGACGTGGGCAAGGGCACCTTTTTCAACTACTTTGCGACCAAGGATCACGTGCTGGGGGTGATGGCCGAGATTCAACTGGGGAAGGTGAGAATGGCAGCTTCGCTCGCCAGTCAAGGCAAGCAAGCGATTCACACTGTGCTGCACCGGCTGATGCTGCGGCTTGCCGAGGAGCCCGGACGCAGTCCCGACCTTGCACGCGCACTAATTTCCTCTTTTCTGGCGAGCGAGCGCGTTCGAAAGATCATTGTGGGCAGGATGTTCGAGGGCCACAGGATGATCGCAGAGGTTGTAGCCGCTGGACAGAAGCGCGGAGAGATCGATCCCCGCCTGCATCAGGAAAAGGTTGCGACGCAGCTTCTACAGGCGGAGATGGGTACGATCCTGCTGTGGTCGACCCACGGAGAGCCCGCGCTCAAAGAATGGATTGAGGACAGCTTTGAACACTTCTGGAGAGCCATCGTACTCTCCGGTCAAGAGAAGAAGCCATGAAATCGAAATTACACATTGCCACCTTTGCTTGTCTGGCCGTGCTGCTCGCGTGCGTATCAGCCGCAGCGCAGCAAGCGTCACCTTACCGGCTAACGTTGCAGGATGCGATTCAGAAAGCGCTTCAGGCCAACTTGAGCGTGCTGGTCGCCAATACCAGGGTTGAAGAGGCGGAAGGCACGCGGATGCGCAGGCTGTCGGCAGCGCTGCTTCCGCGCGTCAACGTTCAGACCTATGCAAATTATCAGAACCACGATTTGCAAGCTGAAGGACTCTCTTTTACCGGTCTTCCAATTCCGAAGGTTGTTGGGCCGCTTTCGAATTACGATTTCCGCGTCTATGCGCAGCAGAACGTTGTCGACCTGACAAGCTATCGCGGATTCAAGGCCAGCGAACGAGCACTCGATGCCGGAAAGATGGACTACCGCGACACACGCGACCTGGTTGTGCGCGCCGTTGCCGCGCTCTATCTGAACGCACAGTCCGCCGCGGCACGAGTGGATGTAGCGCAATCGCGCGTGACCGATTCAGAGACATTGTACAAACTGGCTAAAGACAAGCATGATGCCGGGACTGCTACGGGCGTGGACGTGCTCCGCGCTCAGGTTCAACTGGCCAATGACCGTCAGGCGTTGCTGATAGCCAGAAATCAGTTGAAGCAGTCGCTGCTTGAATTGGCGCGCAACCTGGGCATGAACCCGGCCACGCCGCTGGAACTTGCAGAGCCACTCAACTTTCGGCCCATTCAACAACCGGAGCCAGAAGCACTTGCACTGGCGGCGCTCACGACCCGCGCCGACTATCTTTCACTCGCCAGCCAAAGGCAGGGACTGGTCGAGCAGCAGCGCGCCTCACACGCACGTTCCTATCCGAAGCTGAGCGTCAGCGGCAACTTTGGCGAAATAGGCCGCAGCATCGGAGGCGTGCAGAGCACCGGCCTGGTACAAGGCCAGATAGATTTCACGCTCTTTGACCGTGACCGCAATGGAGAAGCTCAGGAGCTGGCCAGCCGCATCAAGCGCATAGACGATCAGATTGCAGATCTGCGCCGTGGCATTGAGGAGGACATTCGCGAGGCGCTGCTCAATCTGGAATCAGCGACTGAGCAGGTAGACGTGGCGCGGGAAGGGCAGGAGCTGGCGCGGCGCGAGTTGCAACTGGCGCAAGATCGATTTCAGTCAGGCACAACCAACAATGTCGAAGTGGTCACCGCGCAGGACGAGCTGGCGCGCGCCGAGGAGAACTACATTGTTGCAGTCAGCAGCCATGTGGATGCAAAATGTGCGCTGGCACGCGCCATGGGCGATACGGAAAAGAACATTGTTGAGTTCATGGGCAATCAATAATTACCGGGCAACAATCGAGGGCAGCAATTGCGAGGTTTGAAATGATGAAACGAATAATACCGATAGTGATTCTGCTGGCAGTAGCCGTTGCGGTGGGCGTGTATTATTACCCGCGCCTGACGGAAAAGAGGGCATCTGACCATGAGATTGTGATTTCTGGAAACATTGAAGCGCATGAGAGCCTGGTCGGTTTCAAGGTGCCAGGGCGAATCGTCGAGCTGCCTGTCGAGGAGGGTCAGCAGGTAGCTCAGGACGCGCTGCTGGCGCGGCTGGACGATGCCGACTACAAACAGAGAGTGCGCATCGATGAAGCTACAGTGCGTGTGCGCGAGTCGAATCTTGCGCTCACGCTGGCTGGGACACGCGAACAGGAGACGAGAGCGGCGCAGCAGACGATGATCGACGCCGAGGCCGATCTAGAAGAGAAGAAGCTCGACAACGAGCGTGCGCAGCAACTCTTCGCCAAAGATGAGATATCCGCGCAGGAGCGCGACCAGGCGGCGACCGCGCTGAAGCGCGCAGAGGCGATTTACAAGGCCGCGCAACAGCGCTACAACGAAGCTGTCGAAGGCAGCCGCAAAGAAGACATCACAATCGCGCGAGCCAATTTAAACGAGGCCAATGCAGCCCTGGGTCTATCGCAGGTGAATCTGGGTTACACCATTCTGCGCGCCCCATCGGCCGGCGTAGTGACCGTGCGACAGGCAGAGCTGGGAGAGGTGGTTGCGCCCGGCACCCCGGTGGTGACTCTCGCGGATCTGGACCATATCTGGCTGCGTGCCTACATCGCGGAGACAGATCTGGGTCGCATTGCCTGGGGCCAGGACGCAACCATCACCACCGACACATATCCGGGCAAGCAGTACCACGGGCGCATTTCGTTTATCTCATCTGATGCGGAGTTTACTCCGAAAAGCGTGCAGACGTATAAGGAGCGCGTGACGCTCGTCTATCGCATCAAAATCGACATTGATAATCCTAATCATGAGTTGAAACCGGGAATGCCTGCCGACGCGCGCATTGAATTGAGTGCCAGCAAGCAGAATCAGGGCTCATCCTCGACCACACAGAAATGATGGATTCGATTCAATCCGCGATTGTGGTCGAGAGATTGACCAAGAGCTTTCCTGGCGTGCGAGCCGTCGATGCGCTGAGCTTCGACGTGCGCACCGGAGAGATCTTCGGCCTGGTTGGTCCCGACGGGGCAGGAAAGACGACCACGTTGCGCATGTTAGCGGGGATAATGCCGCCGGATGCGGGCAAGGCTACGGTTGCGGGTTTCGATGTGGGGCGCGATCCAGAGGGCGCCAAGCACTCAATCAGTTATATGCCGCAGCGCTTCGGGCTTTACGAAGATTTGACTGTCGATGAAAACATCCGATTTTATGGAGATCTTTTCGGCGTAAACAAAGCCGAGCGCGAGACACGCTCAACGCAATTGCTTAAAGCCGCGGGGATGAGCGAGTTTCGCAAGCGCTTGGCGGGCAAGCTCTCCGGCGGAATGAAGCAGAAACTCGGCCTGGTATGCGCGCTGATTCATCGGCCCAAGGTAATTCTGCTCGATGAACCAACCACGGGTGTCGATCCGGTTTCGCGGAGGGATTTCTGGCGCATTCTATACGAACTGGTTGCGGAGGGAGTCACGATTCTCACCTCGACGGCGTATCTTGACGAAGCCGAGCGCTGTCATCGCGTTACGTTGTTGCATCAGGGCAAGTTGCTGTTCTGCGATACGCCGGCGAATTTGAAAGCAAAGCTAAAAAAGGGAGTTTTGTCGATCACTGCAACCGAGCCGAGGCGATTGCGCGATGAACTCAAAGACGCGGAGGGAATATCGAGCCTATTGCTGACCGGCGATGGGCTGCACGTGGTAGTAGACAGCGCAGCGCTCCGCATTCCTGAGTTTGAAGCCAGGCTCAATCATGCGGGAATTCCCTTTGATGCCATTCAACAGGTCACACCCTCTATTGAAGATCTGTTTGTCGACGCGGTCAGCGCGGGGACTGCATCTCATGCCTGAGAACCACAAATCGGTCGTGGTCGAGAACCTGGTCAAGCGGTTTGGCGATTTTGTTGCAGTAGACCAGGTTAATCTCGAAGTCCGCAAGGGCGAGATCTTCGGCTTTTTAGGCCCGAACGGCGCAGGTAAATCCACTACAATTCGCATGCTCTGCGGACTTCTAAAACCCACATCAGGACGCGCCGAGGTTGTGGGATTCGACGTGAGCCGATATCCGGAAACTGTGCGCCAGAACATTGGCTACATGTCGCAGAAGTTTTCTCTTTATAACGATCTGAAGGTCATTGAGAATATCCGCTTGTTTGCCGGACTTTATAGCGTGCCCGCCAACATACTTCAGGAACGAATTGAATGGGCGCTTACGATGGCCAACCTCAAAGGACAGGAGAATCTCATTACCGGCACGCTGCCCGGCGGATGGAAGCAGCGGCTGGCGCTGGGTTGCGCGGTTCTGCATAAGCCACCTGTCATTTTTCTCGATGAGCCAACCTCGGGCGTCGATCCCATCACACGGCGCCAGTTCTGGGAGCTGATTCATCAGATGGCTGAGGGGGGAGTTACCGTCTTTGTAACGACTCATCACATGGAGGAAGCAGAGTATTGCAACCGGCTGGCGCTGATCTTTCGCGGTAAGATCGTAGCGCTGGGAACTCCATCAGAATTGAAGCGGGATTCAATGAAAGGCGAGCTGCTTCTCGTCGAGTGTGAGCCGTTGGGCGCGGCGGTGGAAGCGCTGCAATCCGCGCCGGGAGTGATAGATGCGGCGGTCTTCGGCAACGCCGTGCATCTTGTAGTCGCGGACGCAATGAACGCAGCTCCACAGCTTACAAGTTATCTTGCCGAACGCGGCATCTCGGTAACGCGCATGGAGAAGATTCACCCCAGCCTGGAAGATGTTTTTGTCTCGCTGACGACGGGCAGGGAAGCGGCAGAGGAGCGCGCATTATGAGCCTGACTCGCGTGCTGGCCATTGCCAGAAAAGAGGTAGTGCAGATCCTGCGTGATTCGCGCAGTTTGATCATCGTCGTGATTATGCCAGCGGTGATGGTGCTGCTTTTCGGCTATGGCGTGAATCTCGACCTCAAGGGGCTGCCTGTGTATGTGCTGGACCAAGATGGCAGCCAGCAGAGCCAGGACCTGCTGAAACATTTTCAGTCGAGCGACTACTTTCATATTGCCCGCGTGGTCAAAAGTTACCCGGAGCTGACGCGCGCGATTGATGACGGCCACGCCAAGATGGGCATCGTAATTCCGTGGGATTATTCTCAGCGCCTCAGCGACGGCAGGCCTGTAGAGGTGCAGGCGCTTGTCGATGGCTCCGACGACAATACAGCGAACGTGCTTATCGGCTATTCCGAGGCTGTGGTGCAGGGCTACTCGGCAGAGATGCAGATTAATTGGCTGCGCGTACGCGGAGTTTCGATTCAGCCAGCCGCAATGAGCGTGGAGACGCGCACCTGGTACAACGAAGACCTGGAGAGCAGCGCCTTCATCATTCCCGGCGTGCTGGCGCTGGTGATGTCGGTCATCGGCGCGTTTCTTACCTCGCTAACCATTGCGCGCGAATGGGAGCGCGGCACGATGGAGCAGCTTATTTCAACGCCGGTGACGGCGATGGAGATTATGCTGGGCAAGCTGGCGCCCTATTTTGTGCTGGGAATGCTGGATACGATCATCAGCGCGCTAGTAGCAATTTACTGGTTTGATGTGCCCTTTCGCGGCTCTTGGGTCACGCTGATGGCAGCGTCGGCGATGTTCATGGTAGTGGTTCTTTCCCTGGGATTTTATATCTCTGTGCTTGCGAAAAACCAGTTTGCGGCCAGCCAGATTGCGCTGCTGATTACCTTTCTTCCCGCGTTTCTGCTGTCGGGATTTCTTTTTTCCATAGAACAAATGCCGGTTGTGCTGCAATGGATAACGCGCATTCTGCCGGTGCGTTACTACGTTTCGGTGTTGAAAAAAATCTTTCTTAAGGGTACGTCCGCGTCAATGCTCTATGCGGACCTGATTCCGCTGGTTGTTTTCACGTTTGTGTTGGCGCTGGTGGCTACACGCGGCTTCCACAAGAGATTGGATTAGAGGAGAGAAGAATGCTTGCGCGCCTGAAGCAAATGATCATTAAGGAGTTCATCCAGACCTTACGCGACAAGCGGACGCGATTTATCCTCATTGGCCCGCCCATCATTCAGTTAATGATATTTGGCTACGCGGCTAACTACGAGATTCGCCATGTGCCGACAGTAGTGCTCGATCTGGATCACAGCCAGGAGAGCCGTGAGCTGGTTTCCCGCTTTACTTCAAGCCCGTACTTTGAGGTGCAACGGCAACTGACGGACTCGCGTCAACTGGGGGATCTGATCGAGCAGGGAAATGCTACCGTTGGTCTGGAAATCGATGCAGGCTTTGCTCAGCAATTGCGCAAGGGACAGACTGCGCCGCTGCAGGTAATTGTGGACGCGACCAACTCCAACACCGCGCTGATCGCCTCGGGCTACATCTCGCAGATCGCGTTGGACTTTGCGAAGCAGTACCAAAAAGACCGAATCTACCGTATCGCGCCGCAATTGGTGGAGGTGATGCCATCGGTTGAGCTTGCGCCGCGCCCATGGTACAACCCAGACCTGAGAAGCCGATGGTTCTTTGTGCCGGGAATCATCGGCAGCCTGATGCTGGTACTGGTGGTTACGCTTACGGCCTTTGCCGTGGTGCGCGAGCGCGAGATTGGAACGCTGGAACAGATCATGGTCACGCCCATTCGTCCGGCAGAGTTCATTCTCGGCAAGACGCTGCCGTTTTTTCTAATCGGTCTGTTCGATGTGACATTGATTGCCGTGGTAGGCTCGCTCTGGTTTCAAGTGCCATTTCGCGGCAATATTGCCGTTCTGGCGACGGGCGCAGTTTTGTTTCTACTGTGCATGCTGGGCGTGGGGTTGCTGATCTCGACGGTCAGCGCGACGCAACAGCAGGCGATGGTGACAGCGTTCTTCTTTATCATGCCGGCGATTACCTTTTCCGGCTTTGGATTTCCCATCAGCACCATGCCGCACTGGATGCAGCTTTGCAGCTATGCGCTTCCGCTGAGATACTTTTTGATTGTGATTCGCGGCACCTATCTGAAGGGCGTGGGGATGGATATCCTATGGCCACAGATGGCGGCCATGGCCGGACTGAGTGTCGCATTGCTGACGACGGCGATCTTGCGCTTCCACAAGGCGCTGGACTAAAAGGCCGGAGCGATAGAATCAAAGGGACCATTGGGAGTCCGGCATCGGATGATGGAGTTCCATATATCCCGGAAGGCGCGTGAGCGCTACCAGTTCGCGGAGTCTCTGTTTTCCTATACAGGGAACGTGGTCTTTGCCAACGTGACCGCCTGCCGGGAGTTTGCGCATCGCATGAACACAGTTCGCGACGCTGAAAAGCATCCCGAACGAGTGGTTCATGCCGGCCAACTTTTTGCAATGGGCATTATCGACGAGGCTAGCCACGTTCTGATGGCGCGCTATCGCCAGCAATTCGATCCCGCAGTGATGACTGAAGCCCTGAGCTTCTTTTCCGCCAATGTGGGCGCGGAGGCGCTGGACAAGATGCTGCTTGCCTTTGTCGAGCAGTTTCCCGGCATTTCGGTAATTCGCGGCATCGAAACGCCGAAGCAATGGCTTGAGGGGCAAAGCGAGGGTATGCTCCATCGGGCCGCGGCGCTGGAAGAGCTGATGCTGCTCTGGGCCGCCAACCGCAACGAAGCCTTTCAGCCCTACGAGGAGCTGTTCGAAGACAAGACCCTAGCCAAAAAGACTGTTTACCGCCAGGTGACGCAGCAGTTGCCGGAGTATTTTGCAACGCGCCCGCTGATTCCGCTCACCGGGGCCACGCCTATGAACCTGCTGGAACTACTGAGAGCGCCGACGGTGGGCGCGCCTCGTTCACTCGCAGACCAGTTGGCCCTCATCCGCAAATTGTGGAAGCCGCTGCTGGGAGAATCCCTGGAGCAACTGCTGCTGATTGCGAGCGAGATTCTGCACGAGGAAGAGCTGGCTATCTGGATGCAGTTCAATCCTCCTGGTAGTCATAGCCATGAGCAGGAAAGCTCGATAGTTGCCAGCGCGGAGGCGCCGGATTTCAGCGATGCGGCACAGGAAGACGAGAAGTTCTCGCCAGATAAGGCCTGGATGCCGACTGCGGTGCTTATCGCCAAGAGCACGTATGTGTGGCTGGCGCAGATGAGCAGGCAATACGGTCGCAGAATCACGCGCCTTGACGAGATTCCGGAAGAAGAACTGGCAACATTGGCGCAACGCGGACTCAATTCGCTGTGGCTGATTGGTGTCTGGGAGCGTAGCCGTGCCTCGAAGACCATTAAGCAGCTCTGTGGCAACACGGATGCTGTGGCTTCAGCCTACTCGCTCTATGACTACACGATTGCCGAAGATATTGGCGGCGAGGCGGCCTATGTGAACCTGAGAGACCGCGCGTATCATCACGGAATTCGCCTGGCCAGCGACATGGTGCCAAACCATATGGGCATCGACTCACCCTGGGTTGTCGAGCATCCGGAATGGTTCATCTCACGACCTCATTCACCCTATCCAGCCTACAGCTTCAACGGACCTGATCTCTCCCACGATGGGCGCGTGGAGATCAAGATTGAAGACCACTACTTTGAGCAATCGGACGCAGCTGTGGTCTTTCGACGCCGCGACCGCCAGAGCGGCGAGACCCGCTACATCTATCACGGCAACGATGGCACCAGTTTTCCATGGAACGACACTGCGCAGCTTGATTACCTAAATCCGGCTGTCCGCGAGCAGGTGATTCAGACCATTCTGCATGTGGCGCGGCTGTTTCCTGTCATACGCTTTGATGCCGCCATGACGCTGGCCAAGCGCCACTTCCATAGGCTGTGGTTTCCGGGGCCGGGGACCAGCGGCGCCATACCCTCCCGCTCTGAATATGGCATGAGTTCTGCCGAGTTCAACAAGGCCATGCCGCATGAGTTCTGGCGTGAGGTGGTGGATCGCGTGGCCGCGGAGGTTCCTGGCACCTTGCTGCTGGCTGAGGCATTCTGGCTGATGGAGGGTTACTTCGTCCGTACGCTGGGCATGCACCGCGTCTACAACAGCGCCTTTATGGTCATGCTGCGCGACGAGGAAAACGCCAAGTACCGCTCGGTCATCAAAAACACGATAGAGTTCGATCCGGACATTATGAAGCGCTACGTAAACTTCATGAGCAATCCCGATGAGCGCACCGCCATCGATCAATTCGGCAAGGGAGACAAGTGCTTTGGCGTGACCACGATGATGGCAACCCTGCCTGGCTTGCCTATGTTCGGCCACGGCCAAATCGAGGGATTCACCGAAAAATACGGCATGGAGTATCAACGGCCCCGCTACGAGGAGAATCCGGATCCATGGATGGTTGAGCGTCATCAGCGTGAGATCGCGCCCCTGTTGCAGCGCCGGTGGCTCTTTGCGGAGAGCGGCAACTTCCGGCTATACGACTTCTTCTGCGATAACGGCTCGGTGGACGAAAACGTCTTTGCATACTCCAACCGCAGCGGAGGCGAGCGCGCCCTGGTGGTTTATAACAACCGCTATGGGCAGACGCGCGGGACGATTGATTGGTCAGCGGCCTATGCCGACAAAGGCGCAAATCAACTGCGCCAGCAGCGGCTTAGGGAAGGGTTGGGCCTAAGTAACAACTTCTCGACAATTGTGGCCTGGCGCGACTCGCTCACGGGCCTCCAATACCTGCGCAGGGCGAGCGATTTCGCCGAGCGCGGACTGACGCTGGAGTTGCACGCCTATCATTGCCACGTATTTCTCGATTGGCGCGAGCTTTATTCTACTGCCGATAAGCCTTGGGACAGGCTTTGTGATCATCTCAATGGCCGGGGTGTGGCGAATCTGGACGACGCTCTGGTTAGCCTGGAGCTGCAGCCGGTACATGACGCGTTGCGCGTGCAACTTGACTCTGGAATTGTGCGTCTCTTTGCTGACTTGGCTGAGCATCCACGCACCCTGGATACCGGGGTCAAAAAGCAAATCGAGCCTGAGCGTGCCGAGTTTTTTGAGGCTGCCTGGACGCGCTGTGAAAACTTCCTTCGCGTTGCGCAGAAGGCTTATCTGGTGCGCGCAGGGAAGGAGGCTGGCGGCTTACAGCCCGCCAATCCCAGCTTGTTGCGAGCGGCCTATCGAGCGCGCCTGCGTGCCGCCATGCGCGTTCCCGCTATCGAAGCGCTCTTTCCGGCTCCGTGGACCACGGCTGCCCGCTGTGTGCTTCCCAGTCCCAGTCCGCAACTTACGGCGACGGCAATGTGGGGGCCAGTGCTCGGCTGGTGTGTGCTGGAGTTGCTGGCTGAATCCATTGACACTGAGAATCCTGAGCGCATCGCGTTAGACCTTTTTGACCGCCTCCGCTTGCGCGAACCATTTGCGCAGGCTTTTCACGCGCTCGGATTCGAAGGCGAGGAGGGCTGGCGAGTTGCCGCGCGCGTCAAAATTGGGCTTCTTACCTGGGCTGGCGTGGGCAAACCGGAAAAGGGAAAAGCGGCTGCTAAACCAGAAGCGGAAACGGCCGAGGGGATTGCACTGTCGCCAGACCTGTGGCTCGACCCCGATGTGCTCTGGCTGACCGGAGTGCATGAGGCGGAGGGCCGCGAATATATATTGCGTGAGCGATACGAAGAGTTACTCTGGTGGTTGCTCATGCCGTCGTTGCTGCGTATAGCGGACGAGACTGCTCCCAGCCGGGTGGCAGCGAATCGCGCAGCGGTCAGAGCGATGAGCAGTGCCATAGACAAGGCTCTGGAAACTGCCGAGGCTGCTGACTATCGCGTAGATCTGCTGCGGAGTCCATCCAGCAAGGCAGCCATGGGCGAAGTGAAGGCCACTATAGCTGATTCTGTTGCAAAGACTACTGATACATCGCAGGAAACATCTGCCGCACCGCCGTTGAATGATCGGAATAAAACAGCAGAACCGAAGGTATGACCGCCGATTAGAATGCGTTAATCCTGACTCTAATCAGCGGATTTAGACAACCATCACAATCCGATGTGATCTAAGGCACAGCCCAAGATGCTCTCATGGTTTCAAATTCTTGCGGACATTCTTTGGGGTGCAAGTCGCTGCGGAATGAGCCGATATGAATAGGCAATATCCTCATTTCCGGGCATGCAGGGCTGCATAGGCGAACGTCTTTTTATCTCCTTCTACTCCCCGGATATGGTCCAGAAGCGAGCAGGGTACGGCCATGTCGCCCTCTCCATCCCGTCACAACACAATGTGTGCGCGGCAGGTGTGTGCCGTAAATCAAGCGACGCCGGCCCGGTCGCAATCTACGGATAATGCGTTCATAATGTTGAATATCAATGCAAGCTGTCAGGCTGCCAGTGAAGTCTGCTGAGAAGCGGAGGAATCATGCAGAGTGTCGCCCATGAAGTGCTGAATGCTCACGAAAAGCTGCTCATCGACCAGGCGGTCGCAGAGCACGCCGGCAAGCCGGGAGCGCTGCTGGGAATCCTGGAAACGATCCAGGCCGCCAACGCGCATAAGTATCTGTCGATGGAGGCGCTGCGCTACATTGCGCAGGAGACCGGCATCCCTCCAGCCACGATCTATAGCGCCGCAACCTTTTATGCGCTCTTCAATCTCGACCCACAGGGCGACAACTTGATCTGCGTCTGCCGGGGAACGGCCTGCCACACGCGCGGCTCCCGCGATCTGCTGGAGAAGGTCTGCCTCGATCTGGGGTTGAGCGGGCAGGAAGCGAGCGACACCAACGAGGCCGACAAGCTGGCTCTCACCACGCCCGACCAACGCTTCACAGTGCGAACCGTTGCCTGCTTCGGCCAGTGCGCGCTGGCCCCGGTGGTCGAGGTGAACCACCATATTCTCAGCCACGTAAATGAGCGCACGTTGCAGCGGGAAATCAAAACGTTGGGCCAGACTGGAAAGATCAAATAGGGGGAAATAATGCCTCGAATTCAGGATATAGGCGCGTTCAATGCGGCTCGTGAAGCCGGACTTGCCAAGCTGATGCCGGCCGCTCCGCGCCTGACGGTGGGAATGGGAACCTGCGGCCGCGGCAATGGCGCCGAGGAGGTCTTTCACGCGTTGAAGGAAGCGATCCATCGCAGCGGCGTCGATGTGATGCTGGCGGGCGTGGGCTGCTTCGGCTCCTGCTTTCAGGAGCCGCTGGTAAGCGTCCGGCTGCCGGGAAATCCCCTGGTGGTGTTGCATCGCGTGCAGGCTAACGATGCTACGCGCATTCTTGAAAGCATCTCCACAGGCATCATGCCCGCTGATCTCGTTTACTGCAAGATCGAGGAATGGGACCACATCACCGCACACCTGAAATACGGCCAGGGTTACCCGGAAATTCCATCCTGGAATGAAATTCCATTCTTCAAGGGGCAAAAGAAGATTGTTCTACGCAATTGCGGCCTCATCAATCCCTCGGACATCGAGGAGTATATCGCGGTGGGCGGCTACCAGGCGCTCTACAAAGTGCTGATCGATGGGCGAACGGATCCTGTTATTGAGCAGATCAAGGCCTCCCGTTTGCGTGGGCGTGGCGGCGCGGGCTTCCTGACCGGCAACAAGTGGGATTTTCTGGCCAAGGCCAAGGCCGACACCAAATACATTATCTGCAACGCCGATGAAGGCGATCCCGGCGCTTACATGAACCGCAACGAGATAGAGGGCGACCCTCATTCGCTGCTGGAAGGCATGATTATCGGCGCTTATGTGATGGGCGCAACCGAGGGCATCGTCTATGTGCGCGCCGAGTATCCGCTGGCAGTGAGCCGGCTCAACCGGGCCATTGAGCAGGCGCGAGAGTTCGGGCTTTTGGGCATGAACATCCTGGATCGCGGCTTCAACTTCAACATCCAGCTTGTGCAGGGCGCTGGCGCCTTCGTTTGCGGCGAGGAAACTGCACTGATTGCCTCTCTTGAAGGCCAGGCTGGTCACCCGCGCCCACGCCCGCCATACCCTGCGCAGAAAGGCTTGTACGGCAAGCCAACCAACATCAACAACGTCGAGACCTGGTACAACATCGCCCCTATCATCACGCGCGGACCAGCGTGGTTCGCAGAAACCGGCAGCCAGAAGAGTCCGGGGACCAAGGTGTTTTCGCTGGTTGGCAAAATCCAGAACACCGGGCTGGTGGAGATGCCGCTGGGCACTCCGCTGAAGAGCTTTATTTACGACATCGGCGAGGGCGCCGTGGCAGGCCGCCGCGTGAAGGCCGTGCAGACCGGCGGACCCTCCGGCGGCTGCATTCCCGTGGAGATGCTCGATACGCCTGTCGATTACGAGAGCCTGGCACAGATCGGCTCCATCATGGGCTCCGGCGGCATGGTGGTCATGGACGAAGACAATTGCATGGTCGATGTGGCCCGCTACTTCATCGAGTTCACCCACTCGGAGTCCTGCGGCAAGTGCGTTCCGTGCAGAGTGGGCCTCAACAAGGCGCTGCGCATATTGAATTCAATTACCAATGGCAGCGGAACCCGCGAGCAGATGAGCCTGCTGGATGAGCTGGGCCGCATGATTCGCGAGTCTTCGCTCTGCGCGCTGGGCCAATCGGCGCCCAATCCCGTGCTAACCACCATCCGCCACTTCCGCGAGGAGTACGAAGATCACATCGTTGCTCATCGCTGCCGCGCCGGCGTCTGCCAGGAACTGGCTCTTTCGCCATGCGAGAACAGTTGCCCGCTGAGGATGAACATTCCGCGCTTCCTCGAGCTTTACCAGGAGGGAAGATTAGAAGACGCATTCGAGTCTGTAATTCTCGACAATCCCTTGCCCGCATCTACAGGAAGGGTCTGCCAGCATCCGTGTGATAATCGCTGCCGCCGCCAATCCTTCGATGAGGTGGTGAACATGCGCGAGGTGCATCGCTTCCTGGCAGACGCGGTCTATCAGTCGGACCTCTTCGAGCCGATGTTGGAGCGCATTCGCGCGCGCAAACTGGCTTCCACAGGCCACAAGGTAGCCGTGGCCGGATCTGGCCCCACCGGGCTGACGGCCGCGTTCTACCTGGCAATGCTCGGCCACGACGTGACGATCTTTGAGGAACGCAGCGAGGCAGGCGGCATGTTGCGCTTTGCCATACCAGAGTACCGGCTGCCCAAATCGGTGCTACGCCGCGAGCTGGACCTCATCGAGGGCGTAGGCGTGAAGATGGTCTTCAACACCCGCATCGGATTCGACCTTCCTCTGAATGAGCTTGCCAACCAGTTCGATTCGGTTTTTATCTCCATTGGAACATGGAAGGAATCCTGGCTCTATCTGCCCGGCACGGAGTTGAAGAATGTTCACCCCGCACTGCCGTTCCTGGAATCCGTCGCCCGCAAGGAAAAAGCGGCCATTGGCGCAGGCGCGCGCGTAGCGATTATAGGTGGAGGAAACGCGGCTATCGATTCTGCTCGCACTGTGATGCGCATGGGCGCGCAAGCCACCATCCTCTATCGCCGTGAGCGTCAGGACATGCCCGCCATAGATGAGGAGATCCAAGCCGCTGAGGAAGAAGGCGTGCATTTTGTATTTTTGGCCGCGCCGCATCGCATCCTGGGTGGTACGGACGGCAGTGTGAAGGCCATCGAAATCGTTAAAACGCGCCTGGGCGAATATGACAAGAGCGGCCGCAGAAGGCCTATGCCCACCGACGAGGTACAGCGCTTCGAGTGCGACAGCGTGATTCTTGCCGTGGGCGAGACCTTCGACAAGGATTTCTGCAGCGCATCCGGCCTGGCGCTCAAGGAAGAGGGAACTATTATAGTGGATCGCTTCACGTACGAGACCAGCCGGCCCAACTTTTATGCAGGTGGCGACGTGATTACCGGCGCTTCAAATGTTTCCAACGCCATGAGCTGCGGCAAACAGGCGGCGCAGAAGATGGACGAGCGCATGATGGGCGAAGCTCGCTGGGAGCGGCTATTTCCGGATTTCGAATACAGCCGCACGGCGCCGGGAGAGCCGAGCCTCAACCGCCGTCACGAGGCGCACGCTATTCCCGCTGCATTAAGGGTTCGTTCGCAGCAGGAAGTGGTTGCCGGCCTCGATCCAAAAGAGGCGCTGGAAGAATGCCGCCGCTGCTTGCGTTGCGATTTGCGAGTTCCTGTCAGTGCCAATTAAACGTGGAAAATAAGGAGCGATCCTGTGCCGACTAAAGCGATTTCAGTACGAATTGATGGCGAGCTGGTAAACGCCAGGGAAGGGCAGACCATTCTGGAAGCGGCCCGCGATCACGGGAAGCAGATTCCCACGCTCTGCTACCTGAAGGGGTTGAGCGCGGTGGGTGCTTGCCGCGTTTGCATGGTGGAGCTTGCCGGCACTGACCGTCTGCTGCCGGCCTGCACTACGCCCATCCAGGAAGGAATGTCAATAAAGACCGCCTCGGCGAAGCTGACGCTCTATCGCCGGATGGCTATCGAGCTGCTGCTGGTGGAGCGCAACCACATCTGCTCGGCCTGCGTCTCCAACGGCCACTGTGAGCTCCAGTCGATGGCCCGTTCACTGGGCATCACTCACGTGCGCTACGCCTACAACAATCCGCGACTCGCAGTTGATATGACGCACCCTCGCTTCGTACTCGATCAGAATCGCTGCATTCTCTGCACGCGTTGTGTGCGGGTCTGCGCGGAGGTGGAAGGAGCGCATGTCTGGGAGGTCTCCTCGCGCGGCATCTACTCGCGCTTGGTCAGCGACCTCAAGGACGACTGGGGCAAGTCAAGCAACTGCACCGGTTGCGGCAAGTGCGTTCAGGCCTGTCCCACAGGAGCAATCGCGGAAAAAGGCCTCTCGGTGATGGAGATGGTCAAGCAAAGCGACGCTGTCAGCCGCCTTGCCACACAAAGGGCCGCTTCAGCGAACGGCACGCGGTAATGCGTCTTCATGGCTTCTGTAATCTAAGCGATCGATTGAGTTGTACGTTTCGACCATTGTTATTTCCGTCAATGGATGAAGTTCTGTCCTTTTTATCCTCCATTTGTCTCCAATGCCTTCCGCCCCGTAGAATCAGCATAGGCGATCGATAGCGCTTATTGTTGAACCACACCCGACCTTGAAAGACAAGGAACAGATGAGCGAACAGGAAACAGGGACTTCCCATTCTGCGCAGGCAGTGTCGCCGGCGTGGATCAGGATTGAGCGGGCGCGGCATCCCCAACGGCCTTACCCCATGGATTTCATCGAAAATATTTTTACAGATTTCAGCGAGATCCACGGCGATCGCGCCTATGGCGACGACGAGGCCGTGGCCTGCGGAATGGCCCGGCTGGGTGCGGAAGAGGTCATGGTCGTCGGCAATCGCAAGGGAGGTTCGACCAAGGACCGCGTACGGCGTAACTTCGGCATGCCTCATCCCGAGGGCTACCGCAAGGCACTGCGCTCGATGAAGATCGCGGAAAAGTTCTTCCGGCCGGTCATCAGTTTCATCGATCTCCCCGGAGCTTATCCCGGTCTGGGCGCCGAGGAGCGGGGCCAGGCCGAGGCCATCGCCCGCAATCTTCTGGAGATGTCGCGGCTGCGCGTGCCTACCATCTCGGTCATCAGCGGCGAGGGCGGATCGGGCGGCGCGCTGGCCCTGGCCGTCGCGGATCGTGTACTAATCCTGGAAAATGCCCTCTACTTCGTGATTACACCCGAGTCCTGCGCGGCCATCATGTGGCGCGACGCGGCTCACAAGGTATTGGCTGCCGAAGCCATGCGCGTCTCCGCTCCGGAGGTTGCCGCGCTGGGCTGCGTGGACGAGATCGTTGCCGAACCGCCGGAGGGCATACATACAGACCGTGAGGCGGGCACTGGGCTGTTGGGCGTTGTGCTTAAAAAGCACCTGGCCGAGCTCAAGGCACAGCCAATCGACGCTCTGGTGGCCGCGCGCCAGGCCAAATTCCGCAACATTGCGCAGTTCTATTCACAAGGTTAAGTGTCCATGAGCCTCAACCAGCCGTCTCAAAGCCGCTTCCGCTCTTATATGCGATTCATCGTAGCCGTGCTGTGGTTCTTTCTGGCGCGGACGCTGGCTCATCACGAAGCGTTGGGGCTGGCAGTCGAGCAATGGCAGCCCATTGTTGAGCAGGCATTTTTGGTTTTTCTGTTGCTAGTAGGCTATGCGGGCATGGGTTTAATGCTCGACGGCCAGCTGCATCCGTTAAGCGAGCAGGGGTTGCCAAGGCGTGATGGCTGGCCGGGCGAAGCATGCTTGGGACTGGCCGTTGGCTGGACGCTGGCTGTAGCCTGCGTTCTCCCCATGGTCGTAGGCGGCGGCATCGCCATTGTGCTCGTTCTGGGACACTCGGCATGGGGTTGGCTAGCGATCGACGCCATATTTTTTGCACTGGTAGCGCTGGCCGAAGAGGTTGCCTTTCGCGGCTACGGATTTCAGCGCTTCGAGCAATCCGTGGGTCAGCTTGGTGCGGCGCTGGGCTTTGCCGCCTTCTATGCCATTGTGCAGAATCCGCTGCCGTGGGCCGCATTCTCCTTCTCCAACTTCTATTACACCGTGCGGGCTCTTTTATGGTGGTTGAGCAGCCCCAACGTAGCCGTATCCGTCGTTCTAAGTCTTGTTCTCTCTTTAGCTTACCTGCGTACCCGCGCTCTCTGGCTGAGTTGGGGAATTAACTTCGGCTGGAAGACCAGCCGCGCGCTCATCTTTGGGTTGGCCATCAGCGGCGACAACAGCCACTCGCCCGTGGTGCAGGGCAACCCGATGGGCCCGTTTTGGATCACCGGCGGAGGCTATGGCCTGGATGGCAGTTGGATTGCGTTTGTCGTCCTGCTCGCAGCCCTACCGGTGGTTTATCGCCTTACGCGCGACCTGGACTATCGCTGGAACGCGCCGGTAATCGTGCCCGCTGGCATTCCCGTGCACCTGAGCGCCGCGGCAAAAGGACAGCACGAGGCTGCCATGGGAACGAATGAGCCTGCTGCTGCCGGCCTAGTGCAGATTTTGCCGGTTGCTACGCCGACGGAAAGTTCTGAGCCGCAAAAGGTGGAATAGCAGTTACTCGGGATCGACGTTTCTCTTGCCGCTGATTTCGTCGATGTGAATCTCCACCACGGCACATTCGGCGGCGTGGCAATCTTCCACAGGCTGAAACGGCTTGCCGGAAGCGTATCTCGCAACCAGCAGATTGAGCAAAGCGGTCTTTTCAGCGCCGTCAGGGATGACCCGCGCAACGCCAAAGGCCAGCACCGAGGTATAACGAGTGGAACAGGCGCAGGGACGATCATTGGAGACCGTGATCTTTTCAACCTTGCTCACTTCAAAGCAGACACGGCTGTTTTCGGCGATATTGTCCAGCTTGCGCCCTGTCAGCTTGCTGTGAAAGTAGAGTTTTCCCTCGTGAAGTAGATGATTGACCGGAGTGATGTAGGGTTGTCCGGCAGCGTCGCAGGTAGCCAGGCGGCCCTCAGTCTGCGAGGCAAGAAACTCACGTGCGTCTTCTTCACTCATCCAGCGAATGGGCATCGCGTCAGCCTCCAAACATCAATTTTAGCGAAGAGGGCCTGCCGAACTGATAGCCTTGTGGCTTAGGAGCACACAATGGCCGAGCAAATCCGCAGTTTTTACGACGAACTCGCCGAATACTACCATCTCATCTTTGAGAATTGGGATGACTCCATCGAGCGACAGGCCAAAGTTCTCGGCCCTCTGCTAGCCTCACAGGGCTGCGGAATTCCTGCAAAGATTCTGGATTGCACCTACGGGATTGGGACACAGACGTTTGGACTAGCGGCGTTGGGCTATCGAGTTGTTGCATCGGACATAAGCAAACGCGCGGTTGATCGCGCACGGCGAGAAGCTCAGCGCCGGTCGCTGGAAATTACTTTTCACGTCTCAGATATGACCTCGCTCAAAGAAATTGCTGAGAACGACTTCGATGCCATCGTGACAATGGATAATGCATTGCCGCACCTGTCGCCTGCGCAGCTCGGACAAGCGGCCCAAGCGATTGCCTCCAAGCTTAAGTCGAAGGGCCTGTTTATGGCCAGCATACGCGACTACGATGCGCTCATCCTCGATAGACCTGCGATTCAGACACCCGCGTTCCATGGAGCGCCAGGAAACCGGCGCATCGTTCATCAGGTTTGGGATTGGATCGATGACCGCCGGTACATTGTGCATTTGTACATCACGGTTGAATCCGGCCGGGCATGGCAGGCGCATCATTTTGTTTCGGAATATCGCGGCCTGCTGCGCGAAGAGCTTTCGAATCTCTTGCGAGCGGCAGGATTCACGGATATTCGCTGGATTTTGTCCGCTGAAAGCGGCTATTACCTGCCATTGGTCCTGGCCAGAAGATCAAGCTAAATGGCCCAGGCGGTCTGATGTAAACTGGTAGAAGCGAGTCAGGCTGCCTTCTTGTGAAGCGAGCATTCGACCGCGCCGTTGAAGCCGCGCGCAAACGTGTGAGCAGAGACACCCCAAGAAGGAGAAACACCCGATAATGGCAAAGATTGCAAAAATCGCTCACCGCGACAAGGTAATGGACACGACGAAGTCGACTGACTGTCCCAAGTGCAAAAAGCCGACGCGCATCGTCAAGCGCGTGAAGGACCGCGAGCGCGGCGTTCCCGGAGGCGTTTACATCTCGTGCTCAGCGTGCGACTTCTACGAGAAGCTATAAGCACCCCTTGAAGTTTGGGGTCAGAATAAAGCCCGGCAATTGCCGGGCTTTTTTCGTGAGGGTGGGCTCAAGGTCGAGGTTAAGAAATCGTGAATCGTTGGCAACGGGATAAGTGATCGGTTGTACAAAGTACCCTTCGCAATACTCACAACTTGGTAAGCAATCGGGCGGCATCTTTTAACGGCTGTCGATTCTGAAAGAAATCGTGCCAGGGGTCGGCGCGCTTCAGCCGCTTTGCAAAGTTCTTCAAATTGAAATCGGAAGGGACGAGCGTGGGAGTAACTTCACGCCATTCCAATGGGGTCGAAATGGGAGCTTTCTCGCGACGCCTGACGGAGTAGGGCGCCACCACGGTTTGACCAAAACCGTTCCGAAATGGATCCAGGTAAACACGTCCGCGTCGCGCAGCGAGCGAATGCTCGACAGTCAACTCGTCGGGGTGAGCAGCCGCCACTCGCGCGACAAACGACTCGGCGAAGGCGAGAACTTCGTCGGCATCCGGTCCGGTGCGGATGGGAACCAGGACATGTAGGCCGCGGCTTCCCGAAGTCTTGGCGAAGGAGACCAGCTTCAGGTGGTCCAAGGCTGCTTTGACATGCAGGCCGGCACGGGCGGCGTCGGAGAATTTTCCAGATTCGGGATCAATATCGAAACACACCCAGTCGGGCTGCCGGGGCGAACTGGCGCGGCTGGCCATGATGTGCACGGCAATGCACCCCAGGTTGGCAAGCGAGAGCTGGGTGATGAGAGAGCCGCCGACCACATAATCGGTAAACTTTCCGGGGTCGTCACTATGCGCGATCCGCTTGGTTGGTGTTCCAGAGGGCATGCCTTCTGGTTTCTGTTTTTGAAAGAAGCACTCACCTTGCATTCCATCGGGGCAGCGCTCAAGGGACAACATGCGATCTTTCACGTAGGGCAAGAGATGAGGGAAGATGGCGTTGTAATACTCAACCAGGTCGAGCTTGGTATAGCCCTCTTCAGGCCAGAAGACCTTGTCGGGATTCGATACGGCGATGGGCAATTTTGCGGGCGCTGATGGGGCAACTTTGGTCATCGTCATGATGGCCGCTTTCTTCGCGCAATATGGCCCGGCACCGGCTTGGCGCTCGTTGTCTTGCCGGGCGGATCGCCCTGAGAAGCTCTTTCGATGTCGCCCCTTTCGTCCCGTGCGATCTCCGCAAGAAGACGCCGGCTGGCTACGGAGCGCGGCTCTTCCTGCGTCACGTCCTTCGCGGATGCATACTGATCGAGATGTTTGATAAGCAACCAGGCGGATCCAAGAGGATTCTTTCCCAAGCCACGGGTGCAAACCAGAACCCACGCACCCTGGAGTTTCTTACCCTGAAGAGTGAACTTGATTTCTCCTTTCTGCAAGGACATGTCCACATCATCGCTTTCCGGCTGCCAGGTTCCTCGATCCCATAGCATCACCGTTCCCGCTCCATATTGACCGGCGGGAATCACACCCTCAAAGTCCGCATACTCGACCGGGTGATCTTCCGTCTGCATCGCGAGTCGCTTTGCCGCCGGATCGAGCGATGGTCCCTTGGGTACGGCCCAGGAAAGAAGTACGCCGTCCCATTCCAGACGAAGATCATAGTGCAAGCGCGAGGCCATATGCTTCTGTACGGCGTAGATGAGCGTTCGATTTCCCTTCCGGGCATTTTCAGCGCCTCGCGGCTCCGGTGTCGCTTCAAACTGACGTTTTTTCCTGTATTCATCGAGTTTCATACAGGGCAGGGCAGTCGCCGGATCGAAGCGCGGATTGTGTCGCTTAGATACGGGCATACTCACATCCTAAAGGAATTCCGGCTCACTGGAATCCGTTACCATAAACTCTGTAGGAAGAAGCTGCGCGGAGGAGTGGAGGGCAGTGCGTCTATCGAGTGAAAGAGCCTTCAGAAGTCGAAGATCCAAGGTCGGCAGGGAGGGGAAGTGGGTTTGAAGAAAGCTACGATCTGGATTGGTTATTGTTTTCTTACGTTGCTGGCGGCCTCTCCGGACTGGGCCTCAGATGTGCATACCAATCCGCTGAATCGCGAGCCGCAGGTGCGCGAGGCGTATGAGCACTTCTACAACCTGGACTATCCCGGCGCAGTGGAGCGGTTTGAGCGCATTCATGAGGCGCATCCGGGCGATCCCCAGGCCACGGCGCTGCTGCTGAACGCCATGATATTTCAAGAGTTATACAGGCTCGACCTGCTGGACACCACCTTCTACGCCAATGACGGCTTTCTCACCGGGCGGCACGCGACCGAAGAGGACCCAGCGACCCGAGACCGCATTCTGGGGTTGGCAGACGAGGCCATCCATGAAGCCGATGTGCGCATTGAGCACAACCCTAACGATATCGATGCACTCTTTGCACGCGGATGGGTTCGCAGCCTGAAGTGTACCTATGTGGCCATGGTGGAGAGAGCATATGGCGCGGGCTTCAGGCTGGCCACCAAGGCCAAAGAAGATGCAGAGCGGGTGCTGAAACTCGACCCGGATTATGTAGACGCCAAGCTGGTGACGGGGGTGTATCAGTATGTGGTGGGCGCGCTGCCCTGGCCCTTCAAACTGCTGATCGGCTTTGCAGGGATCACCGGCTCTAAGAGTGAAGGCCTGAAGATGCTCAACGATGCCGGCAATCGCGGCGTCATCACCAGCATCGAGTCGCGCACCGCGATAGCCCTCTTCCTGCGCCGCGAAGCGAAGTACAAAGAGGCAATCGAGGTGGTGCGCAAGCTCAAGAGTCAGTATCCCCACGATTTCCTCTTCTGCCTTGAAGAGGCCAACCTGATCAGGGACGACGGCGAGGGCATGGCCGGCGTGAAGGCTTACAGGGATCTTCTTGCTGATAGCGCCAAGCCCGGCTATTTTGCCCAGGCGCAACTGGAACTGGCCTACTTTGGGCTAGGGGATGCACTGCGTGGGCAGCGCCACTTTGCAGAGGCGGCGCAGGCCTTTGAGCAGGCCGCCGAGACCAAACATGTCGGCCCGGAACTCAAGATCCGGTCGCTGCTGGCTGCCGGAGAGTGCCGCGACATGAATGACGAGCGCGAGTTGGCGGTCAGGGACTACAAGGCAGCCATCGAAGCCGGGCCGAATACCTCGCGCGCCGACACCGCGCGCAAACGCCTGCGCAATCCCTACAAGGAATCGTGAGGTTTGGCGGATATTGTCTCTGAAGAGGGAACCACTGCAGCCCCTCCGCCGTATCTTTACCTAGATTAGGAGGGATCTACAATGGCCTTCTTTTGTCAACACTGTGGGATCACGTTACCCGTGGGCGCGCGCTTTTGTTCCAGTTGTGGCGTGGCCGTTCCCGTTGGCGCTTACATTCCCGGCAGGCCGCTGGTCCGTCCGATTGCCGGCCGCCAGATTGCCGGGGTTTGCATCGGCCTGTCGCAGGCCTATGGATGGGATCTTGCCCTGGTTCGTATCCTGGCGGTCGTCGGGCTCTTCTTTTCCGGCGGGACGGTAGGTGTGGTCTACCTGGCTTGCTGGATTGGCATTCCTGAGGAGCCGTTACCGCTACGCTGAGAGCGTATCCTGTTGTTATGAAAGGAATATACTGCTCAGACGGCGCGGCGTTGGCCTACCGTGACTCCGGTGCTGGCCTGCCCGTGGTCTTTCTTCATCCCACACCGCTCGATGGGGAGTATTGGAGCCCGCTTACCGAAAATCTGGCCGGCGTGCGCGCGATCGTTCCTGACCTGCGCGGACATGGCGCGTCAGAGCTGGGAACTCTGCCGGTGGGCGGCTTCGCGCTGGTTCAGGATGCTCCCGTGCTGACCATGGCGCAGCTGGCTGCCGACGTTCTTGCTTTGCTCGACCATTTAAAGATTCCTGCGGCAGTCTTTGCCGGCTGCTCCATCGGGGGTTCTGTGCTGCTGGAAATCTGGCGTCAGGCACCAAGGCGGGTGCGCGGGCTGGCGTTCGTTTGCGCCAAGCCGCAGCCGGATGCCGAGGCCAACCTTTCACGGCGCGTAGCCACCATCGCCCAGGCGAGAGAGGGCAAGAGCGCGACGCTCTTTGACGGCATGGCCCAGACCTTGATTGGGGCAACAGCCCGCCAGCAACACCCCGAGATTGTGACTCAGTTGCGCGCCCACATGACGTTGACACCGGAGGCTTTGGTGGCTGTACAGGCTGGCCTGGGCGCGCGTCCAGACTCCGTGGCCACCGTGAAAACGATCATGGTTCCTATCCTGGCCATTGCAGGCGGCGAAGATCCGGCTACAACCGAGGCAGAAATGCAAGCTTACCGTTCCGCGCCCGGCGGGTGTGAGTTCCACCTGCTGCCCGACGCTGGCCACTTTGCCGCTTATGAACAGCCGCAGAAGGTCGCGGAGCTGATGGGTGAGTGGCTGCGGAAATTCGAAGTCTAGCGTTTACAAGACGTGCCGCCTGCTTGCGATATATTGGTTTGCATGAAAATGCGAGCAAGTTTTACGGCGTTTCTGCTTTTCGGAATGGCATTTCAGGTTCTCTGCCAATCCAGTGGCGTGCCAGGCGTGGAGTGGAAGCAGTTGGCTTCACCGGAACAGGCCGGGTGGCAGGCAACAAACCTGAAAATGATCCATGAATATAGCGAGGAGATCGGCTCCACATCGGTCATGATCGTACAGCATGGCGTGGTGGTTGCAGCATGGGGCGATGTGGCGCGCAAGTCGAACCTGCACTCCTGCCGCAAGAGTCTGTTGAGCGCACTGATCGGCATTGCCGTGGCCGAAGGCAAGATCAATCTCAATGACACGCTGGAGAAGCTTGGCATTGACGACAAGAAGCCCTCGCTCACGGCGGAAGAGAAGCAAGCCAGAGTGATCGATCTTCTCGAAGCGCGCTCGGGCGTTTACCATCCGACCGTTTACGAGACCAAAGGGATGGAAGAACAGAAGCCGCCGCGAGGCTCCCATGCACCAGGCACCTTCTGGTACTACAACAACTGGGATTTCAACGCTCTCGGCGCAATTTATGAACAGGCAACGGGCACTAAAATATTCGATGCCTTTTACCGGAAGATTGCTCAGCCGATTGGGATGCAGGACTTTACGCCACGCGACGGCCATTACATCTCGGGTTCTGATACGCGCTATCCGGCCTACCCGTTCGATATGAGCGCCCGTGATTTTGCACGTTTTGCACTGCTTTACCTGCACGGCGGCAACTGGAACGGCAGGCAGGTGATTCCCGCAGATTGGGTGAAAGCCAGCATCACGCCATACTCTGACACGGAGTCGGGCGGCTATGGCTATTTTTGGTGGACCGGCAACTCGGCCAGCGGCGCGCGGCAAGAGATCTCATTTCCGAGAGGCAGCTTCTGGGCCGAGGGCCATCTCGGCCAATATGCCGTGGTTGTGCCGTCGCTCGACCTGATCATCGTGAATCGGCTGGATGACAGGCTGACCAAGCGCACGATCCATAAGCGCCAGATAGCCCACCTGGTGCGAATGGTCGTAGACGCCGCGCCGAAAAACTAGTCGTGCCGAATCAGGCTGCTCTACCAGCTTAACGTGTGAAAGCCTGGGAAGTTCTCTATCAAGGTTGGCGTTTCAATCAGACTTGAGCAGAGAGGAATAATCAACGTCGTAGCGCGAGGCAGTAGCCATAAGTTCCTCAATCGCGGCGACAGATTGAATGCCGCCCCTTGCTCCGACTGACATGCAGTTATGAGCTGCTGAGGCACAGGCAAAGTCGAGCTGCCGATCCAGAGGCCAGCCCCGGTGCAGGCCATAGATGAATCCGGCGTGGAAGATGTCTCCGGCGCCAGTCGTATCCACTAACGGCACCCGGTAAGCGGAGCGGTGGAGCATACGGCTACCATCCCAGGCCAGCACGCCGTCTTTCCCAAGCGTCGCGGCGGTCAGTGTGCAGCCGTAGCGCAACTGCATTCCCCTCAGTGCGTTTGCCAGCTTATTGTCTTTCATCAGCCGGGAAGGGAAGTCCCGGCTCACGATCAGATAATCCACGTTTTCGATCAGATGTTCCACGCCGGGGTATAGCTCATCCAGATCGGCGATGACGGGGATACCGGCAGAGTGCGCCCATCCTGCCGCCAGAGTGGCCGCGGCCGTGTCGTAGCCATCCACGTGCAGAGCGCGCGCATTTTCAACCCATGAGCGATTGAGATCCTCGGGCTGCAGAATCAGCCGCTCGTCTTTTCTGCACAGCACCGTCCGCTCGCCACCGCCGTCCACGATGATCAGCGATTGCGGGCTGGCGGCTGCCGCAACCGAAATCAGCCGCGCATCAACCCCCGCGTTGGCAAATGCTTCGCGATGCAGCCGGGCAGCGTCATCGTCGCCCAGCTTGCCCACATAGCGGGTGCTCATTCCCCAAAGTTGGCAGGCAATTACGGTAGTCGCCGTCTGACCGCCGGGCATCACGGATGCACCGCGAAACTCAGCCTTGGAGCCGCGCGCCGGGTAATCAGTAAGTGGAATCAGAGTATCGGTGGCGTTCACTCCAACACCCACCAGGTCTACCATCGGCGGCACCGTCATTCTGTTATTGTAATGGGCGATTGAACGTTTACGCAGTTGTTGCAGACTTGAGACGTATAGAATTCTTGTTCTTAAAACTCATCCATATTCGAATGTCTCCCGAAGATGCTGTAGGCTCAAGATAGAGAGTGTTTTCAGGAAGCTCATCTTGACCAAGCCTTTACCTTCATCGCCGCGTCCATTCCACCACCCAAAGCAGGGTAGCGCTCTGCATTGCGGGAAGGTCTCGCTGGAATCATTGGCCAAGCGTCACGGCACGCCGCTCTATGTTTACTCTGCCGACCAGATCGTCGAACGGCTGGAGCTTTTTCAGAATGCACTAGCGGGACGGGAACATCTGGTCTGCTATGCGGTCAAGGCCAATTCATCGCTGGCCATTCTAAAGCTTCTGGCGAGTCATGGCGCGGGATTCGACATCGTCAGTGGCGGCGAGCTGGAGAGGGTGCTGGTTGCCGCACCTGAGACTGCGGGCAAGGTCGTCTTCTCCGGTGTGGGCAAGACGGCCGCTGAGATCGACTTGGCGCTCAAGGCAGAAATCCTCGAATTCCACGCTGAAAGCGAGGCGGAGCTGGAACTGCTTGCCAGCCGAGCAGCTATGATCCGGCGTAAGGCGCGCTTCGCCCTGCGCGTCAATCCCGACGTCTTTACCGAGACTCATCCTTACATCTCGACAGGCCTACGCGAGCATAAGTTCGGAGTCGACATCCGGAAGGCGCTGAAAATTTACAAAAACGCCGCCAACAACAGTTGGCTTGAACCGCATGGCGTCAGCGTTCACATAGGCTCGCAGATTCTATCCGCAGCTCCATTTGGCGACGCCATGAAGCGGGTGAGCAAGCTGCTGCGCCAACTCGAGCACGAAGGCATCACCCTCCAGATCATCGATGCGGGGGGTGGGCTGGGAATCAACTATCACTCCGACAAATTCGATGCCGCCGCGAGGGTTAGAGAGTACGCTAACGCCCTTCAAAGCGCCCTTGGAGCCTTCCAGGGCCGCCTGCTCATCGAGCCGGGCCGCTTTATCGTTGCCCAGGCCGGAGCTCTCGTTACGCGTGTACTCGAGGTCAAACGCAGCGGCAAGAAGATCTTTGTGATTACCGACGCCGCCATGAACGACCTTATCCGCCCTACGCTCTACCAGGCCTATCACCAGATTGTGCCGGTCCGGCCGAGGGCAGGGAAGCCACGGACCGTGGATGTGGTGGGACCGATCTGCGAGACGGGCGACTATTTTGCACGCGACCGCCAGCTCTCCCCTGTAGAACCGGGAGATTTGGTTGCAATTCTAGATGCCGGAGCCTACGGAATGTCGGAAAGCTCTAACTACAACACGCGCCCACGAGCAGCAGAGGTGCTTGTGGAGGGCGAGAAGGCACGACTGATTCGACGCAAGGAGAAAATGGCCGACCTGTTTGCTCCTGAAATTTACTGATTCTAAAATTAACTAGTCACAAAACAAAGGACTTATAGTTATATGTAATGTCTGATAACATATATTCTGTATACTGCAAGTTGGTTACGATGAACCCCTCTACACTGCCTTTAGCAGCATGAGTGTGATGTCGTCGTGCTGTGGCGTGTTCCCTACAAAGTGTTCGATATCCGCCAGGATAGTGTTCAACAGTGCCTGCGGCGTCTCAGTCTGATTTGCGAACAGAAGCACCATAAAGCGTACTTCACCATACTCTTCCTGGCGGACATTTTCCGCTTCCGTTACTCCATCGGTAAAGATGACGAGCCAATCGCCAGATTGAAGTGTAGTACTTCCCGATTCGTACGGGGTGTTTTCCTGGATTCCGAGCGGGATACCGCCCGCCGTTAAGCGCTCAATACCTCCCGTCTGCCTGCGCAGGATAGGCGGGTTGTGCCCTGCATTGACGTAGATCAGGTCTCGTGTTGCAGAATTGTATTCGGCGATGAATGTGGTGGTGAACCGTCGTCCATTCTCGCTGTTGCCGCATGCGTAGTTGTTCATGCGGCCGGCTAGATCGGTTAACGAACTAGAGATGCCAGCGAGGGTTTTGAGGCTGGCCTGGTAGGTGGCCATTAACATGGCTGCTGGTATGCTCTTTCCGGCTACATCGGCGATGGCGATCAGATACGTGCTGCCAGGTGAAAGCGAGGCTGGACGAGGAAAAACGTCGTAGTAGTCACCTGCCACTGTATTGGCGGGACGAGTGGCAAAGGCGATCTCCAGGCCAGGTACCTTCGGTGGGCCTGGAGGCAACAGCCATGCCTGGATCTCCTTGGCGATCTGCAGATCGCGTTTCATGACCACGCGATCAGCGATTTCCAGTATCAGCAGCAAGAACAGCAAGACGCAGCCCCAAAAGATGCCACTAGTCGAAAAGCCGGTTAGATGCATGCTTGGGAAAAATAAGATCAGTGCAATCAACAGGAGGACGCGGCGCGCAGGAGAGAGCTTATCTATGATGGCCCACATGAACAGTTTGACCATTCGGAAGACATGCCTTACTCTTCCGACGCCGGGCATACGGCGGGAATCAATTTCCTGCGAATAAAGCCGGTAGCTGGAGCGAGCATCGGCGTGGAATTGGCTCCATAGCTGGCTGAGCGCCATGCCATCGGTGATACGCTGCCAGAATCTTCTTAAGCCTTTCAACATGGGATGTACCTTATCATTGAACGACTACGCTGCCCCTGACTAACTCTATTGTATTGTGCGAGTTACGAATGCGCGCTGATTACATTTTGTAACGCCCCAGGTCTTCGTCGTTCAGGCCTTCGAGCCAGCCGCGTAGCTGTTCAGCAGTCGGGCCCTCAGCCTGACCCGAGGTATTCAGCTTGGCCTTCTGCATCACCTCATCCGTGACGTAGATGGGGCAATCCGCACGCAGCGCCAGCGCCAGGGCGTCTGACGGCCGGGCATCAATCACCAGCGGATCACTTCCCTGATGAAGCCAAAGTTTTGCATAAAATGTATCGTCCTTAAGTTCTGAAATCACAACACGTTCCAGCCGTGCATCCAAGTTGCGGATGAGGTTTCTGGTAAGGTCGTGCGTCATGGGGCGCGGCGTAGCCACCTTCTCAATCTCCAAAGCGATGGCGTTGGCCTCGAAGATCCCTACCCAAATGGGCATTACCGTCTCGGATGCGACATCTTTGAGTACAACGATGGGCATGCTGGTAGAAGGGTCCATCATCAGTCCTCGGATGCGCACCTCGACGTTTCCCTTGTCCTTTTGCGACTCATCCTGAGCGCCGGATAGCTTCTTAAGCTCGGCTTCAAGCCTAGGCAGTTCGCCAAACTGAATCTGCGCAGCACGGTCCAGTTGCCCCTTGCGCGTCTGCTCCTCTGCTTCCATGCGCAAAGCCTCGATCCGCTTTTTCAGGTCGCTTTCCATGGCTTCCTTCCTTCCCCCGCTCTCTTAGACGGCTTCGCCGACCAGGCTGTTGGGATGCGTTGCGGTAATTTTAACCTTGAGGTAGCTACCCGGCGCCGGCATGATTGGCTGAGCACAGGTGAAGTTCACCGGAATGTTCTGGCTGCTACGTCCGATAACCTGCCCTTTTGCCGGGTTGACCCCCTCAACCATTACCTCCACTATTTGCCCCAAGTGCCTGGCATAATTGACTCTTTGAATCTCTCGCTGACGGTCAAGCACAACTTGAAGCCGGGCCGCTTTCTCGGCCTCCGGGATGGAATCGATCAGGTGCAAGGCCGGAGTGTTGGGCCTTCCCGAGTACTTAAACCCGAAGACGCAATCGTACTCCACCGCAGCAAGAAGGTCTATAGTCTGGGATAAGTCGTCACTAGTTTCGCCGGGAAAGCCGACGATGATGTCTGTCGAAATGGAGATTGGCCGTCGCGCGGCCTTGATCCAGCTGATCCGTTCCAGGTAACTCTCGCGTGTGTACTCGCGGTTCATCGCCTTGAGAATCAGTGAGGAACCCGACTGGACCGGCAAGTGCACGTGGTCGCAGAGTGTGGACACAGCATCGATGGCATCGACGATGTCGCGGGTAAAGTCGCGCGGGTGGCTGGTCATGAAGCGCACCCGGCGGATGCCGCTCACCTCCCCGACCGCGGCCAACAGTTCGGCGAAGCTACGCTTCCCTTCCGGATCGCGGTAGCTATTCACATTCTGGCCGAGGAGCTGAATCTCGGTGTAACCCTGATCGATAACATGGCGGGCCTCGGCCAGCACAGAGGCCGAACCACGGCTGCGCTCGTGGCCCCTGGTATACGGAACTACGCAGTAGGCGCAAAACTTATCGCAGCCCTCGACGATGGTGATGTAGGCGCGATAGGGGTTCTGGCGCGCGGTGAACTCGGTCTCGAATGTCTCATCGGTCTGGCGGTCGTCGAGACCAGTGATGCGCGTCTCGCCTGCCTCAAGGCGCGTAAGCATCTCCGGCAGTTTGCTATACGAGGCCGAGCCCGAGACCAGCGAGACAAACGGCGCCCTCTCGAAGATCTTCTCGCCTTCCTGTTGCGCCACGCAGCCAAGCACGCCAAAGCGCTTGCCGTTTCTGTGCTGATGTTTGTATTCGTTCAGGCGGTGAAAGACCTTCTGCTCGGCTTTGTCGCGGATGGAGCAGGTGTTGTAAAGAATCAGGCCGGCATCTTCTTCGCGCTCAACCTGACGGTAGCCCTCATGCTGCAATGTGCCGATGATCTTCTCCGAGTCATGGGCATTCATCTGGCAGCCGAAGGTCTCTATATAAAAGGTTTTGTCGGTTGCCATAGCAACCTTGAGTATACCGCGACTGGCAAAATCGAACGATTCCCTGCCCCATTGCACCGGTCGCGCCCTGGACCGAATTACTTCTTTATCCATACCTCCACACGACGATTCCGCGCCTGTCCTTCGTCGCTGTCATTGGAGGCGACGGCCAGGTTCGAACCGAATCCACGAACAATCGCAGGTTTCAACCCTCTCAGGATCAATTGTCTTTCAACAACTTGGGCCCGACTCAACGACAATGCCTGATTGGCCGAGTAATCACCAGTGCTGTCGGAAAAACCGAAGAGCATGATCTTGTCTTCTGGAATATTCAAGTCCGCCATCAGAGAGACAACCCTATCCAGATCGATCTTGGCTTTGTTGTCCAAGTCCATTTGTCCGGACGCAAAGCGGAAATTAAGCGATAGGCGATTTGCATCCCTGGCAAGCGATTTATACTCCGACGGAGCATCCACTGGTACCGCCTGCGCCACCTGCGTCACATTCTGGGCAACAAAACCTGTGGCGGCAACCACGTCCTGGCCTTTGCTGGAAATGGCGAATTCAATAAACTGGCGCGTGTATTTGTTGCCTGGATTGCCAGGCGTATAAAGGAAGAGCCTTCTCGACAGAAGATAGTCTTCCGTTCCTACAGTGAGCCGGGTGGGCAGCAGCGCCAGCGTCCCCTTATCAGAGACGGCAATGGGTTTAGAGCTTTGGATGTAAGGAAGGCCGATGAAGCCGATGCCATAGGGATCAGCTGCAACCGCGTCGGAAAGCGCCTTGCTGTCCTCAATCCTCTGCGTTCCCGCAGCCAATGGTTTGCCCCCTAGCACCAGGCTTTTGAAGGTGTCATAGGTGCCTGAATTGTCATTTCTCGCGTAAACCTTGATCGCGCCTTTATATGCGGCGACCTGCGACCAGTCAGTAATCTCCCCGGTAAAGATACGCATGATCTTGTCTTTATCAAGCTGACTGGCGGGATTGGATGCGTTGACAATGACCGCGATGCCGTCAAGTCCCAGGACGTGCTCGTTGGCTACGGAAGACATATTTCCAAGTGACTTCAACTTGGCTGCTTCATCGGACTTGATCTTGCGCGAAGCCATGCCGATGTCGCAACTGCTCTCGGCCAGAGATGTAAACGCAGTGGCGGAACCATGCGCCGCAATAGTAATCGAGGAAGGCGTACTGTCACCGGGCAGCACGCCTTCGACGATCTTCTCCAGCGGGTTGGCTCCGGGGAGAATGCGAACATTTGTCGCTCCCTGATCCTTCAAAAATGCCTCGGCTAATGACGGTCCTAGCGTATCTCCAATGGTGTTCGAGCCAGCCAGGCGAAGAATCGTCTTTGACGTTGATGCCTTAGCTCCGAGCTTCATGCCCCATCTTGCAAACCCGGCAACCACAGCAAGAATAAGCACTACCGCTGCGGCGACGAGAAGAATATTTGGCGACTTCTTGCCGGGCGTGTTGGGCGTAGCATGAGCCTCATGGGGAGCAAAGGCGTGTTCATCCACCAGCGGTTCCTTGCACTCAGGACAAATAAATGGTGCTCCCTTTGGAATGGGAATATGTTGCTTTTCGCTGGCGTCCTTGCATTTATTGAAGTTGAAACATCTTCCCCATCGGATAGTCATGACACCCCCCTTTCTCGTTTGCCAGTAACTTGATCAGACAGAGACACAAATACATTTCTCTCGTTACGAAGTCGAGAGATTGGAGTATCTCAAGGTCAGCTCGGGATGTACTAGCGTAGGTTATCTGCAAAGGTAACCACAGTCATTAATGAGCAATGAAAATTCGTATGCAGGAAGATGAAAAAATCAACGTAACCCGATACACAGACAGGCGATGTGCGTCGTTACGTGCGATGCCGCGCAGAGCCTGGACATTGTTGCTCTCTTCTCCGTCACCTGTGAACATCGGCGATTTCCTGCCCCACTTCGCCAATCGCGGCTTTATCCGGCTTCGCTTTCTTCTTGATCCAAATCTCCACGCGCCGGTTCCTCTCTCGACCTTCGCTGGTGTCGTTGGAAGCGACGGGCAGCTCTGAGCCATAACCTCGCACCACCGCGAGCTTAATACCCCGCTGGTTTAACTGACTCTCAACGATCTTGGCCTGGTTCAAAGACATTGCTCGACTCTCCTCCGGAGTGCCTTCATTGTCTGCGAACCCAAAGAGTAGAATCCGATCTCCCTCGCCTTGCTGGTCAGCGATCAGAGAGGCGATCCGGTCCAGATCCGCTTGAACCTTGCTGTCCTGCTCCGATTTTCCGGCCTGAAAACGAAAATCCACAGAGAGGCGTTCGGCGCCCTCCGTCAGCATCTTGTACTCTTCCGGAGCTGTATTTGATACAGGTTGCGTCACATGCTGAAGATTTTGGGAGACAAATCCGTTGGCGGCAACCACCTCCTGCCCCCGCCTTGAGAGTGCAAATGCAATAAACATTTGCATGTATTTGTTCCGCGCGGTTGCAGGCGTATATAGATAAAGCCGCCTAGAGAGCGGATAGTCTTCCGTAGCAACTGTCAGCCGGGTCGGTTTGAGCGCCAGTGTTCCCTTCTCCGATACGGCAATAGTTTTCGCATTATGTACGTAGGGAAGACTGACAAAGCCGATACCGTTCGGATCGCCGGAGACTGCATCGGAGAGCGCATTACTATCCTGAAAACGCCGGGCTGTTGATGTCAACGGTTTACCAGCCAGCACCATACTATTGAACGCATCGAAGACCCCCGACTGATCATCTCTTGCGTATATTTTGATCAAACCGTGGAAGGAGCCGACTTGAGACCAATCGGTAATGTCGCCGGTGAAGATTCGCCGGATCTCGTCTTTGCGAAGTTCGTTGATTCGGTTGGAGGGATTAACGATCACCGCGATGCCGTCAAGCCCTAAAATATGCTCGTCGGCAGCTGATGTCATATTGCCCAACGTCGCCAGTTTGGTAACCTCGTCCGGATTGATTCTTCGCGAACTCATCACAATGTCGCAGGTTTCTTGAGCCAGGGATGTAAATGCAGTTGCGGAGCCATGAGCATATATCTCGATTGATGAGGGCTCTGTATCGCCGGGCAAAACACCCACAGCGATTTTGTCCTCGGGGTTTACTCCAGATATAATCTGAAGATTTGTCGCACCCTGAACTTGAAGAAAAGCCTCAGCCAACTCGGGCCCCAGGCGTTCTCCGACAATGTCAGAAACAGCTAAACGAAGGATTGCATTCTGATGAATGATCTTCATTTCCGCTGCATAGGTACCTTGCGGTGACTTGATCCAGTCTTTTCCTACGGCGATAAAAAGAAAAGCGATGAGAACTAAAGCCAGGGCCAGGTCGGAGAAGATTGAGTTTACGTTCCTGGGCGACGCAGATTTGACATTGGCGAGTGCCGAATCTTTGATTTCTGCTATATTTCTGACTTCACTAAGTGCACTATCGCAAAGCGGACAACACTTTCTGACACTCTTATCAAGAGAAAAGTCTTCATGACTGTCAGCGAGTGCGCATTTTCCGTAATTTGTGCAGATTTTCTGAATCATTGTCTTATCCCTTTCAGCTTGCGAGAAAGATAAAAACAGACACTGAGCTGCAATATTAAGAATGTACCCAATAATAGTTACTGAAGTGTAAGAATAATTGCGCATAAATGTTACTATGGTAACGCTTACTGACTAGGTTACGTGAATCCTATAAGTGCTTTAAAATATCTGGAGGGTCATGTGGAGATGAGAGTTAGCGCAGCCCGGTACGCAGGTAGGCAAGCAGCTCGGCCATTTCCTCGTCGGAGAAGCGGCCAGAAAATCCGGGCATCATTCCCTTCCCTGTCAGCACATTCTGCCGCACGGTCATGTCCGTGGCTGGGATACCGCTGGGCAGAGTCTTGCCAACGAAAATGCCATGCAGATCAGGCGGTACTTTCTTCAGCGCTAGGTCGTTGTCTTCGTGGCAATGTGCGCAACGGACCTGATAGAGGTGCTTGCCTTCCGCTTCTTGCGGAGTGAGCGACGGAGCCGAATGGCAGCCAGCCAATGCCAGGCCGAGACTAGCTGCCAATTGTATACAAACAAAGGCCCAACCTGTATTTCGCCAGAGCATCCAGGCCACGCTCTCCTTACGCCTTCTGAGCAAACTGGCCGCTCACATAATCCCAGTTGACTACCTGGAAGAAGGCCTTCACGTAGTCGGCACGCCGGTTCTGGTATTTCAGGTAATAGGCGTGCTCCCAGACGTCCACTGCCAGCAACGGCCTGTGGCCCTGGGTAAGCGGACTGTCCTGGTTCGGAGTGGGTTCAATAGCCAAGGTTCCATCGGACAGCTTGACCAGCCAGGCCCAGCCGCTGCCGAAGACGCTCATGGCCGCAGCGGTCAGCTTGTCCTGGAAGGTGGCAAACGATCCGAAGGCGGTGTTGATGGCCTTGGCCAGCTCGCCGGTGGGCGCTGCACTGCCTTTGCCCAGCGTCTGCCACAGCAAGGAGTGGTTGGCGTGGCCCCCGCCCTGGTTGCGCACGGCTGTACGCGCAGATTCAGGCCAGGCGCTAAGGTTGGCGACCAGCTCGTCGACGGACTTGCCTGCCAGCTCGGGATGCGCGGCCACAGCGGCGTTCAGGTTGTTCACGTAAGCCTGATGGTGCTTGTCGTGGTGCAGGTGCATGGTTTCGGCGTCGATGTAGGGCTCCAGCGCGTCATAGGCGTAGGGCAGAGGTGGCAGCTTAAAAGGGCCTGTAAGAGGCGCGGGAGTCGTTGCGGCAGCAGCTTGCCCGGCAGGAAGTGCCTGGCCGTTCAGGGCTTCGGTTAATAGCAGCGCGCTTGCCACGCCGCCCATGTGCTTGATTGCGGTTCTGCGATCCATGTGATAAACCTCCATTGGTTCGATGCGCCGGCACCATAAAAGTATGCCTGAAAAATAGAGATTCCATTCCCACGTAGGTACTATACCGGCTCCTTTATGCTTTAACCATGAATGCATCTTCTGAACATCTGACCCCGATGGCGCAGACGGCTCAGAACCGCTGCTTTGGTTGCGGGCAAGCCAATGAGACTGGCTTGCGCCTTGAGTTCTTTCTTGCCGACGACGGGAGCGTGGTTTGCCCGACGACGATTCCAAATAACTTCGAGGGCCCGCCTGACTTCGTGCATGGCGGCATCATTGCCACTCTGCTGGATGAAGCCATGAGTAAGTCTGTTCGCGCCCTGGGACTGACGAGCTTAACCAGCCAGTTGGAGATTGCCTACCATTATCCTGTCCACTCCGGAAAGCCGATTCGCCTGGAGGGCCGCCTGGTGCGCAGCGAGGGACGAAAACACTGGGCTGAAGCCAGAATTCTCAGTCACAGAGGCCATGTACTGGCTGTAGGAAAGGGACTGTTCATCGAAGTGCGTAGAGGTTACAGGACTTGAGTCACTCTTTAGCTCATGCTGCCTTTTCAGCAAATATAGTTCAGCCTCTAAAGTAGCGGGGCGGCCCGAAGACCGTCCCGCGTCGAGCTTAGTGAATCATGTTGATGGTTTCCTGGGTGATGGTGTCGAAGGTGGTCACCGACTTGGCGTTAGCCTCGAAGGCGCGCTGAGCGACGATTAAATCCGAGAACTCAGCGGAAATGTTGACGTTCGAGGCCTCCAGTGAACTGCCTTCGAGCGTGCCGCGTCCGCCCGCCCCGGCCACTCCAACAGTGGCAAGGCCTGAGGAGGCCGTAGCCTGGTATTCGGTCGAGCCAGTGTCCACCAATCCCTGCTGGTTGCTGACCGTGGCAATCGCCAATTGTCCAACACTCTGGCTCTGGCCATTCGAGTATGTGGCCGTAACAGTGCCATCGGAACCGATGGTGAAGCTCTGATACTCGCCACTCGCATACCCGTTCTGATTTTGTGCCGATTGTCCCGAGGCTGCCGCGGTCTGGCTGATATTACCATCGCCATCGGCACTGTAGAGACCCCAGGTCATGTTCATCGTCGCCGCATCGTCGGAAAGTCCGCCGAAGGATATGCCGCCCACATTCGCGGCCGGGGTAACCAAATTTCCGCTCGTGTCGAAGACCAACGTCCCATTGGTGCTGGCCGATCCAACTGTATCCTGAATTATGCTGCCGTTGGTCCCAAGGCTAGTGATGGTCACCTGGCCTGTCGCTGTTGGACCGGTGACGGTCACACCCGTGATTCCCGCCGCCGTCACGGCTGCATTGAGTGCCGCAACATAGCTGACTGCCGTTTCGCCGGCGGTGATCACCGGCGCGGTAATGGTCGCCGTGCCGCCGGTGGCGGTTGGCCCGGAAATGGTCAGGTTTGTCCCCTGATCGACCGTAGCCATCGTAGCGCCGCTCGATCCGAAGTTGTAATTCAGGATTGTCCCTGCCAGATCCTGCTTAACGATACCAGCGGTTGAGAGCGTGGCTGACGGTCCAACGATGGATAACTGGCCGCTTGCCGTAGCCGAAATGGTTACGCCGGTGGCACCGGTTTTAATGCCTGCCGTCACCAACGCTGCATTGAGGGCAGTGGCATAATTGGCCACGGTTTCACCTGCAGTGACCGTCGGCGCGGTTATGGTCGCCGTGCCAACACCGACAGCCAATGGCCCTGTGATCGTCAGAGTCGTCCCTGGATCAACTGTAGCCAGATTGCCGCCGCTTGAACCGAAGTTGTAACTGAGCGTAGTTATGCCTGAGGCTGTAGTAGAACTCTGCGTCATGCCCTGGAGCCCCCCAGTATTAGAAATGGTTGTCGCGGTAGCCGATGCCGGAGTAAGGGTATCCGGCAACGTGATGTTGTAGCTCCACGAGTTGTTTCCCAGATTGGTGTATGTCACTGTGGCTTCATAACTCTTGCCTAGCGAGTCGTAGACTTGCACCTGTCCCGTGGTTTGCGCGCCTATGGGAGACGCGGAATCCAAGTTCTGGGTCATGCTGAATGTTGAAGTAGCCGCAGGCTGCATCACCTGCCCAGTGGGAATCGTAATGTCCGACAAGCCGCCGCCGGCGTTGATCACGCCATTGGTGGCCGCATACCCCATGACTCCCTGTCCCTCGGTGCTCTCCAGTGTGCCGGTGGAACTCAGTTGGAAGTTGCCGTCGCGCGTGTAGAGTTGTGCGCCTCCGCCGTTATCCAGCACAAAGAAGCCCGTGCCGTCGATGGCAACATTGGTCGCGACACCGGTCGAGGAGATCGAGCCGCCTGTGAAATCTGTGCTGTTCGAGGCCACCTGCACACCTGTTCCTTGCTGAATCTCCCCTCCCGCGCCGGTGGTGCCTACCTGCTGGTAAAACAGGTCGCTGAAGTTAGTCGTCTGCGCTTTGAAGCCTGTAGTGTTCATGTTCGACAAGTTGTTGGCAATGGTGTTCAGCGCTGTATTATCGGCGTCGAGACCGCTAAGTGGAATGTAAAAACTGGGCATGGTGGTTCTCCTCTCGATTGCTTCTGAAGTTGGCGTGGACATTGGCGGCATGCATATAAGCTGACCGTGCCGGGCCGTTTCAAGTCCGCAAAATCACGATTATGTGCGTGGTCGCCCGCTCAGGGATTGAGCCACGTTTTGAGCCGCAGGGTTGGCCGCGGGAATACTTAGGTTGCCGGGAGCCAGTTTGGCCGCAACCGTGCTCAGCGCGCCGGGCAAGGTCGTAGCGGCTCGGGGCGATACCTGTTGTGTCTGCGCGCCTGCACTTGTTGCCTGAGCCGAGGTTGTACTGCCGTTTGAGCTGGTGGTCGAGTTGCCATAGGCTGTCGTCAGTGTCTGGTTGATCGAGATCAGTTGCTCCAGGCTGTTTACATTCACCAACTGATTGATGTACTCGTTGGGGTCGGTATCAGCAGTCGGATCCTGGTTCTGCATCTCAGTGACCAGTAATGTCAGAAAATCATTGGCCGAAATGGTGGCCGAGTCGCTGCTTGTGCTGCTTGAACTGCTGGTCGCGTTCGCCGTGGAGCCTGGACTGCTTGCTGCTGTCACGGGGGTTGCGGCGTTGCCTATTAGAGCCTGCGCCGCCGTTATGTGGTGATTCAAGATTGCCGCTGCCATGTTGCCTCCCTGCTCTTTTCTGCTACGATTAGCGTTCTGCTTCAACCGTGTTTGCCAGGCTCTTGCCCGCAGTACTGTCCTTGCCTTTCGCCTGCCTTCTTGTTCAAGCCATTACCGATATGTGGAAGCCCCCTCTGGTTGCCGCCTGTACGCTTCCATCCATATCCCCGAAGAATGCCGGCGGCTCGAGCGAAGGAGCTGGCGATTGGATAACGGATTCTGGATTGGAAGCAGATGAAAGGCTTGTATCGGCGCCCTGCGAAGTCTGTTGGCCCGACCCCTGCTGCATTCCCTCTTTCGCGCCCTGGCCGCTGCCCAACCCTGACCAACCACTCTCGGGCGCCGTCAGTGAGAGCGTCTCGACAGGCGTGTGGTGTTCAACAAGATAGGCGTTTAAACCTGCCAGGTGGCTGCTCAGGGCCTGAGCTGCGTCGGCTGAATCGGGCACAAGCTGGGCATGAACTCCGCCCCCGCTTAGATTCGCGCGCACGCTTACCCAGCCCAGAGCCGGATCTTGATAACCAGCCTCGGCCCGCTGCGTACTGACGTGAATCCAGGTAGTGGCATTCGGCGCAACCGCTGTGTCGAGGGTTGCGAAGGTTTCGCGTGTATCTTGTTGAGCTGAAGCAAAGCTCGATGCTCTGCCCGGTTCACTGACGGCACTTACAGTTCCAGCCGCGCCGGACAAGGAGCGCGCCATCGCGATGGAATCAACAGCCGGGACAGTAGATTGCCCTGCTATTAGGTGGCTTACCTGCTGGAGTGAGTTGCCGTTTCCGCGAATTGATTCGGTCGTTAAGGTCTTACCGACTGCGGTTGAGACAGGCTTGCCCAGAACTAGAGGTATAGGCGTAAGCTGGCCGGACTGGGCGGTGGCGACCTCGGGCATGGGATTCAAGCTATCGCCGGTCACCGGTGCACCAACCACATTTACATTTTGATTGCCCGGTTGAGCCGGAACCTGCTCATAATTCTGAACGAGCGTTGGAGTACGGTATTGATTTGCAACAAGCGCCTGCTTCGGGTTCAGGTTTGGCGATGCAATCTGGATAGGGTTAGGGCCCGAAGCCACAGAATGCGTTTGGCTTTGGCTTGGAACAAACATCGGCAGCGTAGCCTGACATGTCGCTGGTATCTCCGCTGGATTCTGGTTTGGCTCTGCGGCTTGACTGGACAAGGACGCCTGAGTCCGGATTTGCTGTGGAACGAATACCGGAGACGTGGCTAGGGATAGCGCACGAGCCTCTGCCGAACTTGCGTCCTGTGCTGCCGTCTGATTCAGGTTGGGGGCCGGTACTTGCGGATCACGCAGGTTCTTGGCTTCGGCAAGCATCGCGGTGGGCAGCGGTGCATCTTGAGTTGCGACCTTAGCTTCTGTTTCGCTAAGAGTTGGGCTGGATGAGCCACTCAAGATTGGGCCAGGCGAGGCTTGTGTCGGCTTCGCGGGCGATTGATCTACTTCCGCGATCTGTTGCACTGCAGGATTCACCGCTTTAGCAATATCTTCAGTAACATTCCTCTCTATCGGTTGCGGATCAAATGAAGCCGAAGCAGAAGTGACTGGCTGGTTCGTCGAAAGAGCAGCAGAGATGTCTGTTTTGACAGGAGGAGCCGACTCGTCCGTACTTTGTACAACCGGGCTGACGTGAACAACTACCGGCGCAGCCTGCAATAGATTCGCAGTTACCGCTGGGACCACTCCCGGTAACGCTTCGGCTGGGAGAGTGTCCTCATTGGTGGCGTTAATAGGCCGGACCCGATGCGAGTTGAGGGCGGATTCTGTTTTCGGCGCCGCAACAGGTTTTTTCTCTTCTGTTTTAGCCGTGACTGATTTTGCAGCCCCGGCATCCGGCTCGGCCACTAAGGCTTGAGTACGAACCCCGGACGCAGGCAATATCTTGCCTGTGCTCATTTCTGCACTTATGTGCTCATTTCCCTGCCCCTGGTATAGGCGGGAACCTGCTGCTAAGCCTGCAAGAAGAGTCGCCACCGAGGATTTTTCAGAAGACATTTCAGGCGCCGATCTATCTATGAGAGTTTTATGATTCGCCTCAGCCTCGTCAGTATCTGTATTGCTGGAATTCAGCGAAGCCAGCAGCGATTGCCATTTTTCGCCAAAGCTCTCCGCTCCCGAGGCAGTCGAAGCCATGAACCACTGAGCAGCAGCACCGGTAAGCCCTGAGCCGTGCGCCGCGCCTGGCGTCTTGCCCAGGCCTGGCCCCGGTGTTGCTCCCGCTGCAATCTCGATGGCTGCGGCAATCGTCATGGGAAGAGATAGTGCAGACACTGTGCCAAAGTGCGACATGGATGGGTTAGAGCATTGTCAGGAATGAAACCGGCCATCCCGATTCAGGAAGCTGTACTCTTGTGCGTGGATTTTCCCTCAAGTTTTTACTCATGCGCGTTTCTCATTCACTGTGGGCGGTTGGGAGACGACATTCTAATGACGTGCTAACCCTTCTGCGGTTGAGGCCATCGGCTCATATCTCCTTCTTTATCCGCATCGCGGTACAACCGGGAGCTGTACCAGACATCGAGCGCCTGCTGGCCGCGCCGCCCGGATTCGATGGCCTCTTGCGCCTCTGCCTCCTGAATCAGAGTTTCCGCCTGGCGGCGTTCCACTCTTTTGGAAAGAAACTCCTGGCGCCGGTCCGCGACTTCTTCTCCCATCCCATCGATTCTGGGCCCGAGCGCCGCGGCATGGATTCTAGCTGAGCGCGACTCTACAAGGCCGGCAAGCCGGTCCGTCAACTCGCCGGTTTGAGCACTGGCCTGAACCAAGCTCCGGCCCCGGCGATTCCGCTCGTGGGTAACCGCCAGCGCGTGCTCCAGGCGATGAAGTTCGCCAAGCGCAGATTCCAGAACCAGCCGGCTCTGCTCTTCCTGAATGTCCCGAATGCGCAACAGGCGGCGCAACGCACGCGAGACGGCCATGGCTCACACCTCCGAGGCCAATTGAGACAGCCTACGCAAACAATCGTCAAAGCGAACCTGCTCATGCATGTCCTGGGTCATAAAAGCTCGCATCGTCTCCCGGGCTCTCAAGGCGCGGTCCAGATCCAGGTCGGAGCCTGGCTTGTAGGCTCCGATGCGCACCAGATCCTCGCTGCGAGCATAGACAGCCATCAGCTTACGCAATAGCGCAGCCTGCTCACGATGAGCGGGCTGGGTAACCACCGGCATCAGCCGGCTTATTGAATCAAGCACCTCAATGGGTGGATACCAGCCTTCGGCAGCTAGTGCGCGCGAGAGTACTATGTGGCCATCGAGCAACGCCCGGACCGCGTCCACCAGCGGATCCTGCTGGTCGTCGCCTTCCATCAGAACGGTATAAAAGGCGGTAATCGAGCCTATGCGGAATTGCCCGGCACGTTCGATCAGCTTGGCAAGGCGGTTAAAGACAGATGGTGTGTACCCCTTGTTGGTGGGCGGCTCGCCGGCAGCCAGGCCAATCTCCCGCGCAGCCATGGCAAAGCGGGTCAGCGAGTCCAGCACCAGCAACACGTGCTTGCCCTGCGCGGCAAAATACTCGGCGATCGTAGTGGCGGCCAGAGCTGCCCTCATGCGCATCAGTGGCGACTGGTCGGAGGTTGAGACCACCACTACCGAGCGCGCGAGGCCTTCGCCGCCCAGCGTATCCTCAAGAAACTCGCCCACCTCACGGCCCCGCTCGCCCACCAGGCCCACCACCGTCACATCCGCCTCAGTGTTGCGGGTCATCATGCCGATCAGCGTGCTCTTGCCTACGCCGGAGCCGCCGAAGATACCCACACGCTGTCCCCGCCCTACCGTCAAAAGCGCATCGAGAACGCGAATACCTGTGCCCAGCGGAGTGCGTATCGCTACTCTGTCCAGCGGCGGTCGCGCCACTCCCTCCAGCGGCAGCGCCAGAGAGACAGCAGGCGGGCAGCCATCATCAATCGGGGCGCCCAGCGCGTTCAACACTCTGCCCATCAGCGCCGGCCCCACCTCGATCTCGGGATGAACTCCGCAGGCGGTCACCTGGTTTCCGTAGCGGATGCCCTCGGTGCTTTCCACCGGCATCGACAGAACATTGGAACCGCGAAAACCGATCACCTCGGCCAGATGCGCGCGACCGTGCTGGTCCTGAATCTCGCAGCACTCGCCCACAGAAGCCAGCGGCCCAGCCGACTCAATGGTCTGGCCTACGGATTCAAGCACCTGCCCGCGCCAGCGCCAGGGCTGGCCGCGCTCCAGACGGCTAAAATAGCGCTCCAGCATCCGCGTCATGTGACGCTCTCCTGGACGAAGCTGTTGACAGCGCAATCCGGCTCGGCAGAGTCGGATTTTAAAGCGTCGGCTCTGGAGCCACCGGCGCGGTCGAAGAAGCCCCGTTCAATCTCTCCCAACTGCGCGCGAATTCCCAGATCCACCGAACCCGACTCGGTCTCAATCACGCAGTCGCCCAGCCTCATCCCTTCACCGGCAATCACGGTTGGCTTGACGGTCAGGTTGGGCACCAGGGCGATGGCCTCAGTCCACAGGGCAAGCTCGGCAGGGGGGACACGCAATCGCACCTGAGTCGATTGGGAGAGTTGCCCCAGCGCCACCCTGACTGCGCCGGTCAGCAGCAGCGGGTCCATTTGCGCCTCGCGGCGAAGAATGCGCGCCGCCACGGCCAGCGCCAGCTTCACCACCTCGTGTTCGAGTTTTTGCAGGTAGAGGTTTTGCTCCTGGGTGAAGCTCTCGAGGAGTTCGGCGGCCTGCTGCACCCGCTGCCGCTGCATCGCTGCCTGGGAGCCGCTCTGCGCATCGTGCTCGGCCTTGTGGCCCTCCTGACGGCCCTGTTCGCGGCCCGATTCAAAGACACGACGCTTATCCTCCGCTATGTGCGCCTCGAGTTCAGCACTCATCCGGGGCACGATGGTTCCGGCCGCAGCATCCCTGGATGGTGTTGTGGCATTTCTAGGCACGGCGTCCTCGACATTCTCCCATCCATTCCATTCCGGCAATAAAGGCACATCGGGACCGGCCGGATACTCGAAGGCCTCGATGCGCCCGGAAGCTCTCTTGCTCGTTGCCCATGATGCCTGCTGCAAATTATTTCCTCAGCTAACAGCGAACAGCTGCCAGCTAACAGTTAAGAGCTAACAGTCAACGCAAACTGTGAGCTGTTCGCTGCTAGCTGTCTGCTGCGTTCACACCAGCATCTCGTCGCCGGTCTCCAGCTTGAGAACCACCTTGCCCTCGGCCTCCAGCCGTCGCGCCAGGTTGAGAATCTCCTGCTGCGCCTGCGCTACCTCGCGCGAGCGCACCGGACCCAGAACTTCCATGTCTTCCTTCAGCATCTCCACGGCCCGCGAACTCATCGACTTAAAGATCTGGGCGCGCAGTTCTTCCTTGGCGCCTCGCAGGGCTAGCGCCAGTTGCCGCTTGTCCACTCCGGAGACGATCTCGCGAATGGTAGTCGGCGGCACCGTCACCAGATCTTCAAAGGTGAACATCAGGTTGCGAATGGCCAGGGCCAACTCCGGCTGACCATCCTCGATGGTTTCGAGTATCTTCTTCGACTCTTCAGCGTTGAGCCGGTTGAGCAGATCTGCTACCGCTTTGAAGCCAGAGTAGCTTTTGCGTCCCGTGTCACCCACGTTTTCCAGCCTCCGGTGCAGGATGTGCGCCACCTTCTGCGCCATCTCCGGAGAAAACTGGCGCATCTCAGCCAGCCGCTGGATGGATAGCACCTTGTGATCCTCGCTTAGGTTGTCCAGCACCATCGAAGCTCGCTTGGGGTCCAGGTGGGCCAGCACCAGGGCTATGGTCTGCGGATGCTCGCTGTCGAGCAGCTTTCCCAATTGCTGAGGGTCAGTGCGCTGCAGCTTGGCAAGGTTGCCATGAGCCTCCTCCTGGGAGCGGCGCACCAGCATCAACATGTCGTCGGCGCGCGCCGCACCAAAGGCCTCCTTCAGCAAACGGCTGGCATAGTCGAGTCCGCCATGTGTCATAAAGTTCTGGGTATCCAAAAGTTCCCAGAACTCCTCCAGTATCCCGGCAGACATCTCTGGCGTAATGCCGCGCAGTTCGGCCAGCTCCTCGGTGAGCTGCTGCACGTCCATCTCCGGCAGGACGCGCAGAACCTCCTTGGCTAACTCCTCGCCCACGGCTACCAGTAACACTGCCGCTTTGCGCACTCCGCTCATGTTCGCCGTCATTTGGCGCCGCAATGCCGCGTTTTGGTTCTGTTCAGCCAAGACTTCGATCCTTTCCCCTGTTTTCTCTATCCTTATTGCGCTCTACTTGCTGCATTACCATCAATCGGAATGAATCCAGCTCTGCAACAAGCGGGAACTTTGTGTGGGCTCGCGCTTGAGTTGTCCGGTAACCTGTTCGAAGATCTCCTGCGCCCTGACCCGCTCCGGATCAATCTCGACTGGCTCAGGAGTTCTGAGCGCTCGCGCTTCCGCAGACTCTGCGTATCCCGGCAACTCCCTGCCCCCACCCTTGCCTCCTGGCCCCGCTGCGAGCCGGGCATGGCGCAGAGCGGGACGCACTCCGAAGGCGATCACCACCAGAAGACCCACCAGCAAGGCTGCATACTTGACCAAAATCGGCGAGCCTTCGGCGGTGACGAGAATCTGGCTCGGCAACGAAGCCGCTGGCTGCATATGGTTATCCTCAAAGGCCAGGTCCTTGACTTCGAGCAGGTCGCCGCGTGCTGCATCGAATCCTACCGCGGCTTGAGCCAGCGCCGTCAGGTTGCGCAACTCCTCGGGCGAGCGTGGCTGCCAAACCGCTGCCTTGTTCTTGGAAGCGGGCTCCGCCAGCCGGTCGTTTACCACAATGGCCGCGGTAAGCCGTCGTACCCTGCCCGGGTTTTCGACCACATGCCGCAAGGTCTTCGTGGCAGCGTAGGTTCCGGCCTCGCTCTTGGCGGTCTGCGGCTGTGTGGTCTGTGTTGGGTAAACTGGCAGTGCCTGCGAATTGGGCGCGTTTGAGGCGACGCCGGGAATGCCTGCAGGCACCGGCTGAGGACCGGAAGCTTGTTCGGTACGCTGCATCGATAAAATTACCGTCTGATCCGGGTCGTAGCTCTCCTTGGTCTCTTCCGCGGCTACAGAATCGTAGTCCAGGGACACCGAAGCGCGCACATTGCCCGCTCCGGTCACCGGTTCCAGAGTGCCGATCAGCTTCTCTTCCAAAGCCTGCTCGGCGCTCAAACGCAGAGCGTCAGCGGTCTTGGGCCCAAGCGGAATGTGGCCAGCCGCGTCCACCAGCACCACATGCTCCGGAGTCAGGCCGTCTACCGCCGAGGAGACCAGGTTGCGAATCGCCTCCGGCTCCCCATCGGCCAACGTACGCCGGCGCAGCTTAAGCACTACAGAAGCCTTGGCGGGACGCTCCGTCTCACGAAAGAGCGAGTCGTGCGGCAACACCAGGTGAACCCGCGCCGATTGAACATCGGACAGGGTTCCAACCGTGTGCTCCAGCTCTCCTTCCAGCGCCCGCTGATAGTTGACCTGCTCGTCGAACTCCGATCCCACCCAATTGGGTTTGTCGAAGAGTTCAAAACCCAGCCGTCCGCTCTTCATGCCCTTGGCCGCAGTCACCAGCCGCGCCTTGTCGAGTTGTGCTGCCGGGACCAGGATGCCCGTTCCATCGGGCGAGGACTCAAAGGGAATCTGTGCCTGGGCCAGAACCTGTCCTGCCTGGCGCACGTCTTCCGGGTCCATGTTTGCGTAGAGGATGTGCCAATCCGGCCGCAGGCCATACCAGAAGATGCCTCCAATCATCCCCGCCAGCAGTAGAATTAACACCACCGTCCAGCCGCGCTGCGATGGATGCATCTGCGCCCAGCGGACACGCGTCCGGCCCCAAAGTCCAGCCAGCCGGTCAGACAACTGGGGCTGTCCTGGCATAATTTGCGCGCTTTTCTGCAACTGTGTCCCGGTGGCCATGGTCTCCGCTTTCGGTGGTCAGTGATCTGTAGTCAATAAAACGATTAGCAACTGACAACTAAACATTGACTACTGACAACTGCTATCAAAACTGCATTCCGATCACCTGCTGGTAAGCTTGCACTGCTTTGTTGCGCACCGCCAACGCCAGTTCAAAGGCCATGTTCGCCTTCTCGGTGGCAATCATCGCCTGATGCACGTCCACGCCGGTACCGGTCATCAATCCGGTAACGGCCGTATGCGCCTGTTCTTCAAGCTGGTCCACCTGGCCAACAGCATCGGTCAGCAGATCGGAAAACGGGGTGGGCGCGGCAACTGAGCCACCGGTCAACGTTGCGGAGTTTCCAGCGCCATAGCCGGTAAGACTCTGCACAGCCTGAGTCGCCGTGTTTATAGGATTGATTGGAGTTAACATTGGTTCTCCCTGCTGCCGCAGGCGTTTTTAATCTCTGGGACCAGTTCCTACAGGAACCCAAAAATCTGCCGCCGGACCCGACCTGGCGATTACGTCTTGGCAATCTCCAATGCCGACGTGATCATGCCCTTCTCAGCCTGCACCGCGGAGCTATTCAAACCATATGCACGTGTCGCCCCCATCAGGTCCACCATCTCTGTGAGCGGATTAATGTCCGGATATGAGACAAATCCATCGGGCCCCGCATCCGGATTCCCCGGGTCATAGCGCTTGAGCGGAGGAGATGTATCTTCAACCACGGCAGTAATATGCACGCCCGGCGCGGTTGATCCAGAGCCGTTCAGATTCAATGGAAGCAAAGGCGTGGGAAATGCAGGCAAAGTATTAGAAACAAGGCCTCCGGATGCTGTCGGTCCGGTAGCTGCATTGAAGCTGTTGGCAAATGCCGGATCGCCGGCATTGGCGGCAAATACGACGTGCTGGCGGCGGTAAGGGCCGCCGGTGGCCGTGCGCGTCGTCTCCGCGTTGGCCATATTGGCCGCCACCACCTCGGCGCGCATTCGCTCGGCCTGCATAGCGCTGCCCGAGGTCTCCATCATCGCAAAGAGGTTCATCTGGGTTTCCTTTTCACGCAAAAACAATCTGTTGCGTAATCTTCAGATGATTCCCTGCACGTTGCTCTCCAACTTACTTGCTATCGGAATGGATGGCGTCCAAGATGCGCTGGTACTCCTGGCGGAGCAATGTCACGCCGGTCTTAAACCTCAATTGCGCCTCGGCCAGGTTCAAACCTTCGCGATCCATGGAGACGTTGTTTCCGTCTGGCCGCGCAATCAGCCCGTCTACAGACTTGACATGCACCGGCCGCGCCGGTTGCCCTTTCTCTACGCCGGTCATCGCCTCCCGCATCTCGGCCTCGAAGTCCATGCCCACCGCACGGTAGCCGGGAGTGTCGATATTGGCCATGTTGACCGCGGTCAGCTTGGCTTCGCTGACGGACAGATCCAGATAACGGGCAATCTGGTCGCTGAGCTGGCTTTCAATCTGCATCCCATCACCCTTTCAATTAACAGTCAGGCCGAAGTCGATCTCCCGCGCGGTGATGACGGCCTCCTCGCCAGCCAGAATAGCGGCCCGCTCCAGAACATGCTCAAGCTCGCGGACATTGCCCGGCCAATCGTGGGCAGCAAGCTTGGCCAGCGCGCTCGGGTCGACTCGCTTGATAGGGGCCGCGCGGCCCATCTGCGCCAGAAAGTGATTGACCAACAGCGGAAGATCATCGGTATGCTCGGCCAGCGATGGAGTGCGAATAAGAAATACGGCCAGCCGGTAGTAGAGATCGGCACGAAAGCCGCCATTCTGTGTCTGCTGGGCCAGCGCCTGGTGGGTAGCGGTCACGATGCGCACATCCACCTTCACCTTCTCGTTGTCGCCTACCCTCTGCAACTCGCCGCACTCCACAAAGCGCAGCAGCTTGGATTGCAGGGCCAGCGGCATCTCACCAATCTCGTCGAGAAACAGGGTACCGCCATCGGCAGCTTCGATCCGCCCGACGCGACCCTGCACCGCGCCGGTGAATGCTCCGCGTGTGTGGCCGAAAAGCTCGGCTTCAAGCAATGCTTCAGGAATTGCGGCGCAATTGATGGCGACAAAGGGATTGCGGCTACGGGCCGAGAGCCGGTGCAGCGCCTCGGCTACCAATTCCTTGCCCGATCCGGTAGGTCCCTCGATCAGAACTGGGGTGGAACGCGGAGCCACCAGGCGGACGCGGCGGCTGATCTCGAGCATGCAGGGAGCGTAGCCAATAATCTCCGGCAACCGCTCAATGGCTGCCTGCGGCCCGCCTATTGCGGGCAGTTCTGCTTCGGCCGGTATGACGAGAGGAAGACCGGCATGAGAATAGATCACATCAGGCAAGACGCTCTGCGGCGGAAAAGCAGGCGGGGCCTGAGATGGAATCGACGCGGTAGACCACAAATTGCCCTGCGTGGGATCAGTAAGCTGGCTTGTTTTATTGAGTGCGGGAGCGGCGTTCCAGATTGCCGTGTCATTGTCCTGCGCGCGGCGAAGAGCATACAAAAGCTCTTGACGGTATGGTCCGCGCGGGCTCTCCTGCGCGCTGGATCCACTGGCTGTCACCAAATCCACTTCGGGGTGATTTATACGGAAATCGCTGAGAAACTCGGCAAGGTCAAGGTCGGGCAACCATGAATCGACGATGACAGCCTCCAGAGAGGTCACTTCCGCCTCCTCCCATGCTTGTGCGCCGCCATCGGCCTCACGCACCTGCCAGCGCAGACCGGTGAGTGTTTCAGAGAGCCGCTGGCGAAAGTTGCGATCAGCGCTCGCGACAAGCACGGTGCGCTGGCGGATGCGATTGGCAAGGGGAAGAATAGGAATGGAAACGGTTGCCATGAATAATCTCCTGAACGTCTATCGAGTTGGTGTTTTCACAATTTGTTGACGGTCTATAACTTAAGCGGCCGCCACCGGTATAACCGCATCTGGCAGAATCGCAGATACAGATAGCGGGGGCAGCGCTGAAATCGCAAGTTCGCTCTCCGACGGCACTGTGTAACCCTGGCCGCGCACTGTGCGAATCAGTTGTCCGGGAGGAGGGTCCTTAAGCTTGCGGCGCAGGTAGTTGACGTAGACATCCACGATGTTTGTGGTCTGCGTCGGCTCCAGATTCCAGACGGAATCCAGCAGCTCCACCCTCGTGACACACTGGCCGCGATTCAGCATCAGGTGTTCGAGCAGGGCGAATTCCTTGTTGGTAAGGATTATCGACAGGCCTGCTCGGTGCGCAGTGTGGTCCAGCCGATCCAGTTCAAGGTTGCCGGCGCGCAATAGCAGCCTTGCATCACGCTTGCGGCGCAGCAGCGCCCGGCAGCGGGCCCGCAGTTCGTGCAGGCTGAAGGGCTTGATCATCAGGTCGTCGGCTCCGCGATCAAGGCAGCGGACTCGGGTGTCCACCTCCTGGCGGGCGGTCAACACCAGAACCGGCAGATCCGCATCCATCATGCGAACCTCCTCGAGCACCTGTTCGCCGTCCTTGACCGGCAAATTCAGATCAAGAATGGTCAGGTCGGGCATCTCCTGGCGAAATGCCTCCACCGCGGCGGCTCCATCGTACGTCAGGTGGACACGGTGTCCGTCGGCTTCTAAGCCGCGGCTCAGAAACAGTCCCAGCGCCTTATCGTCTTCGGCGATTAATAACCTCATGGCAACCTTTCTCATTGAGCGGCGCCCTTAGTCCTCTGCGCCTGTCTGCTCTAATTACCTAGCCGGTCTGCTTAGCATGCGCTAACGGACGGCTTTACCTAACCATCCCGCGTGGAGAGACAAAACTCAATAGTTGGAAGAAAAAAAGGAGGCAGAGCGATTCCGGGAACGGCACAATACCAAGAGGGTTCCCGAAATGGCGAGAGTGCGCAAACCTCTGGGAACGCGGCTTGCTTTCCGCTTTATAGGTCTCAGTTCGGCCGGTAAGACAACCTCAGGCAGCGGCCGTGCTCTCCGCACGATTGTTTTTGCTTTTCCGCGATGCTGATTTATCGCGATACATCTCGGCATCGGCTCGATCGACAAGTGCCATCATGGTTTCGCCGGGCAGGCGTTCTGCAAGGCCGATTGAGACCTTTACGTGCAGCTTAATGGGAGAGGCGCTTCCCTGAACCATGTAGCTCCCGCACACCCACTCCCGCAGCCGGTCAATCTGCGTCCGGGCCTCGGCAATCCCGCAATGCAGCAGAAGCATGAACTCATCGCCGCCCCAGCGCCCGATGGTGTCAGTGGAGCGGCAGACGGACCGTATCTTGGCGGCAAACTTCTTTAACAACTCATCTCCAATCAGGTGGCCATGCTCGTCATTGACTCGTTTGAACTCGTTAATGTCGATGATGGCGACGCAGAACGGCGCGCGTCCATGAAAAGATTGCTCAATCTCACCTTCCACAGAGAGACGGTTGCGCAGCCCGGTAAGTGCGTCGCGCGAGGCAATCTCTTCAGCCTCTTCCAGCCGGGCCTGATAGGTCGTCACTTCCTTCTTGAGCAGGTCGATTGCCGCCTTGCCTTCCGCGGTCATCCGGTCTATCGAGCCCTTCAGGTCCGTGGCGCTCTGCTTGATCGACTCTCGGATCGCGGTCAAATCCTCCAGGTTGGCGATGCTCTTGAGCCGCGTCGTGACTTCGGTGATCTGAGCGGCGCAGCGCTGGTCCCGCTCGCCCACCGACTCGGCGGTGCGGGCCATCATCAGCAGAATCTCCTTTACCTCGCCGGTCTGTTTTTGGTAATGCATGGCCGCGAGCCGTCCCCAGCCCTGTAGATGCTCGCGCACGCCGGTTTCTGTCTCCATGACCGCTTCGGCGGAGAGTTGTGCCGAGAGCTTCTCTTCCAGCTTGCCCAACCCCTGCTTCAGCTCCCCGCCCAGAGCCGGACAGGCGTCCTGGCCGCAGTTGCCCATCTCCACCAGAGAGGAGCGATAAGCGGCAACCGTAACAGAAAGAAGAGGCTGTGCCTCCGCCTCATGTTGCGCATCCGGTTCATTGTGTTCGCCGGGCTCCGTCTGCGTCTCTTCAAGATAATGTTTGATGGAGATCATCGTTCCTCGGAGAACATCTTTATGCGCTGGCAGGTAGCGCAAAGGCAATACCACAGGTCTATCGGCTGTAATTTGGTTTTTCTTTAGCCGTGGATGTAGGATGGGTGCGCGTGAATCTGCGCTGGATAAGTTGATTTCTGCTTAGGGGATACGATCTTGAACTTTGCAAATGAGGTGAAAAAGGAGTGAGACTATGCGGAAAATGAGGATGTTTGGATTTGTAACAGTTCTGGCCATGATCGGGATGATCAGCGTACCCACAAAGGCGCAGGCAACCTGGACTGACCCGGCAACCGGGCTGATGTGGGCGCACCAGGACAACGGGTCACTCGTAAATTGGAATCAGGCAAACAGCTACTGCTCGAATCTGCGACTCGGTGGTTACTCCGACTGGCGGTTGCCAACCCTCAGCGAACTGACCAATATCTACGACGGAAATCTGAGTGCGCGTGAAAAATACGTAAAGGGCGGAATTCAACTTTCCTATACTGGGCTCCAAAAAGTTTGGACCAGCTCAACTGGAGGTATTTCTGCTGGGCAGGCGTGGAATTTCAGCTTTCGTAAAGGGTGGGGTGAGTTCGACAGCGTCGACTACGCCGCGTTTGCTCTCTGTGTGCGCCGTCCCTGAAGAGTCGTGAGTCATGAAACGCAAATTGCCACCTAAGCCCTGTGTGCGCTGCAATAAACCCACCTCGCGGCGTCGCAACGGCAAGCCCACGTGCCTGCGCTGCTGGGTGGTTTTGACGGAACTGGAAGCGGACAAGGAAATGCGCCGCATGGGCAAGTTGAAAGGCACACACGGGCGCAGTTGAGCTATCGTGGGTTGGAATCCATCTACATGGGCCGACCCCGGAAAGATGAGCATGACGGAAGAAGAGCGGCAAGCGAAGCTGACCAGCCTGACCCGCTGCAAGCAGTTTGGCGAGAAGGCCTACGACGACATGTACGAGGCGCACTCTTCCAGCGGCGCCCGCGGATGCTACAGCGATGCCAAGGAGGCCTTCTACGACGCCATCGGACTTGCCGAAGAGCTCGGTTTGCCGGAAGAGGCCGAGACCCTTCGCAAGCGTCTGGAGCACATTAAAGCGGTCTTCAGAAGCCAGTTTGCCGAGTAAACGAAAAAAAGACGAAAAAAGACTTGACAAAGTTCGCTTTTTATTCGCTATAATGCGGCAATGGCTGTCACACGCAGGCAAAAAGAAATTCTCGACTTCCTGGAGTCGTTTGTAAGGCGCAACGGCTACTCCCCGTCCTTTGAAGAGATAGCGCGCGGCATGGAGCTGAAGAGCCTGGCCACCGTGCATAAGCACATTACCAACCTGGAAAAGAAAGGGATGCTGGACCGCGTGCATAACCGCAGCCGTTCCATCGACGTGGTGCCGCCGGGAACGCGCACACGCACCAGCGACCGGCTGACGCTTGCCGGGCGAATCGCCGCCGGCGTCCCCATCGAATCAATCGAGAATCCGGAGAGCATCTCGCTGCACGATGTGGTGGGCAACCGCGATGTTTTTGCTCTTGAGGTGCGCGGGGACTCCATGCGCGATGAGCACATCATCAACGGCGATTATGTGCTGGTAGAGCGCACACGCACAGCGCGCCAGGGCGAGATCGTGGTAGCTCTGGTGCGTAATGCCGAAACCACTCTAAAGCGCTTTTTCAGTGAGGGTAACCGGGTGCGGCTGCAACCATCAAACCTGGAGATGGACCCTATCTACGTTCCCGCCGCGCAGGTGACCATCCAGGGACGTGTGCTGGGTGTTTTGCGCAAGTACCGGCAATAAATCTGAAATGAACCTTGACGCACGCGCGCTTGTAAGGAGATGTGCTTGACTCAGCCGTACGATTATGCCGATATTGCAAAAACCATCGATCACTCGCTGCTCAATCCCACGCTGACAACCGCTGCTCTCGAGGAGGGTTGCGCACTGGCGGTTCGATATGACGTGGCCAGCGTATGCATCATGCCTTACTACCTTGCCCGGTGCTCTGCCCTTCTGGCTGGAACCACGGTCCACACCAGCACCACCATTGGCTTTCCACATGGAGGGCACACCACGACCGTCAAGCTAGCCGAAGTCCGACAGTCGCTTGCCGACGGCGGGCAGGAACTGGATGCGGTCATCAATATCAGCAAGGCACGGAGCGGGGATTGGGAATATGTGAGGAATGAGCTATCGGCGCTTGCGGCGGCTACGCATGCTGGCGGAGCCAAGATCAAGGTGATCTTTGAGAATGCTTATCTGGACGACGCAGCCAAGATCCGGCTGTGCGAAATTTGCGCGGAGATTGGTGCTGACTGGGTCAAAACCTCGACCGGTTACGCGTCCAGCGGGGCCACTCTTGCCGATCTTGAGCTGATGCGCAGACATTCTCCGGCAAGCGTTCAGGTCAAAGCGGCGGGCGGCGTTCGCGATCTCGATACGCTGCTGGCCGTGCGCAAAATCGGAGTGAGCCGGGTGGGCGCCTCCAACACCCAGGCCATCCTGGAGGAATGCCGCAAGAGGCTGGGTCTGGAGCCCCTCTCCCCTGCAGTCGCACCGGCAGCACCTGCCGGTTATTAGTCTACAGAGACAGAACCTGTGCAAAAGAAAAGGTCCAGCACTCTAGCCGGACCTTTTCATACTGCTCATTAGCAGGCGTATCGGGGTTGTCGTTACGCCAGCAGATTCTTGATTTTCTCGTCAATCACATCATGAGGAACATAGCCGACTATCTGATCTGCTACTTTGCCGCCTTTGAAAAAAAGCAGGGCAGGAATACCTCGAATACCGTAACGTGATGGGGTTGCGCTATTCTGGTCCACATTCACCTTGGCAACCTTCAGCTTGCCGGCATAGGTTGCGGCCATGTTATCCACAATCGGCGCGATTGCCTTGCATGGGCCGCACCAGGCAGCCCAGAAATCCACCAGAACAGGTTGCTCGCTGCGGAGCACCTCCTGATCAAATGTTGCGTCGCTAACTTCTAAAATTCCCGATCCAGCCATGATCCTCCTTGCAGTCACTGCCTTCGTATAGTGTAACGGTAAACTAACTCTCATGAGATGCGCAAAAGAGCGGCAAAGTCGCACACAGCTCTTCGAGTTTCGAAGGGAAACAAGGTCGATAAACCGGAGAGGCAACGTCTCTATCAATCCTGCAGCAGTCAATGACTTGCATGCAGAGCAAATAAAAGCGCCCGGATCCTATAAAGGATCACGGGCGCTAGAGCAGCCCTCCCCCAGAACTGCCCACGCTTGCGAATTTAGGTTTTCTGAGCATTAAAAGCAAGCTATCTTGAGTAACAAAATAAGTAACATGAGAGCAGAATAATATTGAGAAAAAGTAACGTTCCTATCAGTTTTTTACGTAATACGACACCATACTCCTGATTTCTTGATTCTGAGGCGAAAATTGTGCCAGAAGGCCTGTGAACACCTGGTCAGAGGCCCACGTTAGCAGTCCCAAATGAATGACTTGCTCCGGTTGGCTCAAACCGACAGAGCTTGAGTTCCGGTTCAGCTAATCCTTTCAATGCCTTGCGGATGGCAGCCTCGGCCTCAGGAACTATCTTCTGGCTGTTGATGATGGCCAAAACCGAGGGTCCGGCACCGCTCAGTGCTACGCCCAGAATGCCGTGTTCTCCGGCCAGGGGCAGCAGCCGGGGCAGTAATGGACATAGGGGAGCGCGGTAGGGTTGGTGAATGCGATCCCGCATGGCCACGCGCAGCAGATCACCACGCGCCTGTGCAAAGGCCAGCCCCAGCATCACCACGGATTGAATGTTGGCAACCGCGTCCGCGCGAGAATAGGTTAAGGGCAGCGCGGCGCGAGCCTCGCTGGTGGCCAAAGGCTCACTGGGCAGAACCACAATTGCCCGCCACTCATCCGGCGGCGTGACGCGAGCCACATGAACCCGTTTGCCATCGCAAGCTGCCGTCACAAAACCGCCCAACCAGCAGGCCGCGGCGTTATCCGGATGGCCTTCCAGCGCCACAGCCTCCGCCAAGATCCGCTCTGAACTCCACTCCAGCCTGCCATAATGCACGGCCAGGCAGATGCCCGCCAGCCTTCCAGCCGCCGACGAGCCACAGCCCATTCCTAGCGGAATCTCATTGTTCATGCGAATCGCCAGAGGAATTACCGGCCGCCCGTTCGCTTTAAGCAATTGCTTATAAATCTCCAGAATGAGATTGTTCTCAAGCTGGGAGCACTGCTCCCGGTCGCGGCCTGTCGCGGTAATCGAAAACTCCGCGGCAGGCTCAGCTTCAATCTCCAGGAAAAAGTCGAGAGCCACGGCAGCGGCATCGAAGCCTGGACCGAGATTGGCGGAGGTGGCAGGCAGACGCAGCCGTATTTTTGTGGGCTTTGCGTCTCCGGAATAAGTGCTCGAAGCCTCGCTCATCCTGCTCTTCCCTTCAGTGCGGCCAATACCGCGGCTGGCGTGGCATCCACGGCCAGCGCATCGCGCCGCAGTCCGGCGATTTCCGCTTCCCTTCCCGCGATTTCTTCTTTCCCCAGCAATTTTCCGCGATGAAAGTCGATGGTGTAGTCGGCATCCTTAAGCGTATGGCCGGTCAGCATCAGAACCACTGTATCGCTGGAACTAACCTTGCCTTCGGCGCGCAGCTTCTTCAGCCCCGCCAGCGTTACCGCGGAGGCCGGTTCGCAGCCCAGCCCCTCAGCGCCTATCTCAGCCTTGGCGATGGCGATTTCGGCTTCGGTCACGTCCAGGCACCAGCCGCCGGTCTCCTGAATAGCACGCGCAGCCTTGCGCCACGAGGCAGGATTGCCGATGCGAATAGCCGTAGCGCGGGTATGGGCCATCACCGGTTCCAGCACGGTAGCCTGATGCTCCCTGAAGCTGCGCACCAGGGGATTGGCTCCCGCTGCCTGAATCACGCTGATGCGCGGCATGCGCGTCACCAGTCCCAGCTCATACATCTCCCTGAAGCCCTTGCCCAGCGCCGAACTGTTTCCCAGATTGCCGCCGGGCACAATCAGATGGTCGGGAACACTCCAGTCAAAGGACTCGGCAATCTCGAAGGCTGGCGTCTTCTGCCCTTCAAGCCGGTAAGGGTTAACCGAGTTCAGCAGATAGATGGGCGCTTCCTTCACAATCTGCGACAGCAGGTGCAGGCAACCATCGAAATCGGACTTCAACTGGCAGGTCACGGCACCATAATCCATTGCCTGCGAGAGCTTGCCCCAGGCGATCTTACCCTCGGGAATCAGCACCAGGCTCTTAAGCCCTGCGCGCGCGGCATAAGCGGCCATGGCGGCTGAAGTGTTCCCGGTCGACGCGCAGGCCACGCATTCATAGCCCCACTCCTTGGCCACGCTCATCGCTGCGGTCATGCCCGTATCTTTGAAGGAGCCGGTGGGGTTCATTCCCTGGTGCTTGCCAAAGAGCCGGTCAATCTTCAGCGCTTTGGCTGTGCGCATCAGGTGGTAGAGCGGCGTATTGCCCTCATAAAGGCTAACCACGTTGCCAAAATTGTCCAGAATGGGCAGTAGTTCGCGAAAACGCCAGACGCCGGAGCGATCCAACGCCTCCGACGACGAGCGCCGCTCGCGCAGGACCCATTTCAGCCCGCCTGGATTAGGGCGGTCCTTGCCCCCGCGCTGACTCCAGCCGGGGTACTCCACATCAAACAGCTCTCCGCAGACGACGCAGCGGAAGTCGGGCCGGGCCTCCGCGCCGGCGATCTGCGCCCCGCATCCGATACAGCGCAACTGGTGCAAAATCTCGTTCATGCCTGAAGATAGGTTAGCAGCAGACGACCGTTTTTGGCGCGCTTGCCTCGCTCAGTCCGTCCTTGATCGTGCCAGCTCTCTAACTTGACATCTCAGCGAGGTGAAACTAACTGGCTGCGTTTGCCGCTTCATTTTCAATGCAATCATGCAGCAAGGCGCTGCGATACCGGTCGAACTCGTAGTTTCCGGCTGCTGGCAGTTGCTGGGCCAGAACATTCCCCTTGTTCCACGCTGCGCGCGCTTCTTCCCTGCGGCCTTCAATCCAGAAAAGCGCGCTCTGGGCCAACCAGTAATCCACGCCGAAATGAGTGGGCTTCTTGGCTTCCATGCGTTCCCACCATTGGCGCGCACTGACAGCATCGCGACGCAGAAAAGCGGTTCTATAGACAAAGGCCATGCAGAGTTCGGCGGGAAGATCCACCGCAGAATCATGATAGATCGACTCTGCCTCGGCCACTTCATCAGAAGCCTCTGAAATCATGCCGCGATCAAGATAGTACGACGAAGCAAAAAGTCGCAACATTAGCGCCTGATGTCCCTTCTTGAAGGATTGCTCCGCACGCTTAATTGCCTCGATGTCATAATCCCTTGGCCGCAGCGGCGTCACAACCGTCGAACCAACGAGGTTAAGTACCCGGTAATAATCAGCCAGTGGACCACCCCGTAGTAGCTGATAGATTCTTGCACCATCGGAATAAAGGGCTTCTGAATGCATGGGAATCAGGTTTGATGCGAACGCCAGAAGACTGATCGTGGAAAAATATGCAAGAAATCCCCAGTAGTGTTCATACGGGTGGCCCTTGGCAGTAAGCGCGGCGCAGAGAGCTATCAAGCCAGTCAGCAGATTGACCACTGTGCCGGCCGCAATCATGCAAATTTGGCTCCAGCGGCTTTGATGCGGATCTGTCGGCACTAAAGCTGTTGCGCCGCCAGCCGATAGAAACTTCGCGGGTAGAAATTGAAACTTCCATCGGCCGTCGCGTATCCGCCATTGAAACGGACCGACAATAAACGCGCGAAGTTTCATCCCCAGGGCGCTGCCTACGACTGCATGACCAAGCTCATGTACGACCGTTACGATCACTAGGATAGCCACGAGCTGGAGCAATCCTACATACGCTCTCGGCAAGTGTTGAAACTGGCCCCAGCGATGCCACCAGGACATGCTTGCAATGAACCCAGCGAGTCCAAGCAGCCATGCTATCGCTTCTAGCAAATAGCTAGTTCCATCGCCGGCAATCCGGGGAGGCTTGGCGGCTATCACGGGCTGCGCCATCGAGTCGCGCCGTGCGAAAGCCACTAAACCAACGATTCCCAGAGCCATCATGGCCGCGCCGATGACAAACAATCCTATCAAGAATTCGATTGGCGTGTATTTCCGAGCGAAAAACGCAGGGACAAAAATTGGAATGCTCGATAAAATAAGCGACAAACTTGCAGCAGTTGCCCAACCCCTGGCCGTGGTCTTCCCCTTTTTGACAGTCCACCAAGCCATGCCATTGAGAAACGCAACGAATGGTGGCGACACAAGAAAAGTTATTAGGAACACGGCATTAACGATTGAAATAGGCTTATTGTGGTGGATCGCGCCTGGTGTCGAAGATAATATCCCAAGCGCGTGATAGATGTGAAAGAGACGCGGAACCGTTACAGTGGAGCCGATGATGAATATCAGTGCGAAATTTCCAAAGCACCCGCACAAAAACCTTCTAAGTTTGAGCATTTTATGGTCTTACCGATCTGAGAGAGAATTAGCCGCAGCTTGCCCTCATGCTTTCCGGCTTCCAGTCAATATACTCCCCGTTTACCCTGTATACTCCCGGATTGCCCTGTGGAATCATTCGTCCCAGCCACGCGATGGAATCTCAACAATTCCGCATCAGATCGGGAAGGCCTAATTCGCAGCAATGACCAAAAGTGTTGCGTCATCCTGGAATTGTGCATCGCAGTAGGCGGAGACCTGCGCGAGAAGCCGGTTATTTAACTCCTTTGCGCTGAGTGTGCCGTTGTCTTGCGCGAAAGCCGCGATGCGCGATACTTCAAATTCCTGCCCGCTTGTGTTGAAGGCTTCCGTGATGCCGTCGGTAAACAGAAACAAGCGATCCCCTGCCTGCAACTCGACCGTTGAGTCCTTATAGTTCCAGTCCGAGAAAACGCCGAGTACCGCGCCGCTACCCTCCAGCATATGTGTGGAAACACCTGATATGAGAATGGGGTAAGGATGCCCGGCGTTGCAGTACTGGAACGTGCGCGTTTGGCCATCGAGGATTCCGTAGAGGAAGGTAACGAACTTCCCTGTCGCGATGTTGTCGCACAAAAGCCGATTGACTTTGCCGCATACCCGAGCCGGGCTCTCTGAGCCGATTGCATACGCGCGCACTGCGGCCTGCACATTGGCCATCAACAGAGCGGCGGATACGCCTTTACCGACCACGTCGGCGATGCAGATGCCGAGTTTATGATCGCCGAGCCGGAGCACGTCATAGTAATCTCCGCCTACCGTGCTGGCGGGCTGCCAGGCACACGCGACCTCGAATCCCGGAATCTGGGGAATAGTGCTGGGCAGCAGCGACTGCTGTATCTCGCGTGCGCGCTTCAACTCCTGATCCTGCAATTCAAGCCGTACTGTGCTAACTTCCACCGAATGCTGGAGTTCGACATTGCGTTGCTCCAGCCGCTCTTTCGTCGTGTGATATAGAAATGAGGAAATGCCGAAGACAAATGTGGCCAGGAACGGAAACTTCCATCCGGTTGTGAGGAGATGAAAAAGCGTCTGTGGCGTCGGCGGAGCAATCAACCATACAATTACGGTCGTAATGAGATAGATAGGGACCGTCAGTACAAGGAGAACAAATATAAACATTAAGTAGTTATACGGAAATTGTTTTTTCCAGTATAAAAACGCCAGCCGGCCTATTGCGGGCGAGAGGAGATTCCCGATGCACAAAGAGTATATCAATACTGTGGCAGGATTGATTTGCTGTCCACTTGCCCAGAAGATGGCGGCAATGACCGCCGATATAGCGAGGTAAACGAGCTGCTGCCGGAAAAGATGAGACAAAGACGAAAATTTCACGTTGACCTCACCACAATACCCGAACCCTTAGTATCCCATTCAAACAGCAGGAGCTACTTCCCAGCATCGCCTACTTTGGCTTCGTCGGGGCTGCCGGTCCGCTCTGCGCTTTCTCCAGCGCCGGGTCCTTCAGCTCCTTGCGCGCCTGCTTGCCGTGCGGGCCGTCGGGATCGTACTCCAGCAGCTTCAGATAATGCTCTTTGGCATGGGCATAATCGCCCAGGTGGTGCTCCGCCTCGGCCAAACCCCAATACACCTCGGGGTTTTCCGGGTCCAGAATCATCGCGGACTCGAAGCGCGAAAGAGCTGCCTTCCAGTTTTTCCTGTCCAAATAGTAGCTGCCCACCTCGATATCTTTGGAGGCAACCTCGTGGTGGGTGGGTTCCTTGATGACAAGGAGTTTTCTCTTCTTTCCGCTCTGCTGATCGTCGTCCCCCGATTTAGGCAGCAGCCTTTCCACGCCTGTGAGGCTGGAACTGAATTCGGCCGCCGGTCCGCTGGCCGCCGGCGCGGGATCGTCAGGGCTGCGGACCGGGTCAACGTCCTCGCTCGTCAGAGGAACCAATGGGACCGGCGAGCTTTCCGGCGCGTGATATGGCGTCCCCTCAGGCAGCGGCGGAGTGGTCTTGGAAGGCATCACAGGAACCGTGCTCGTATCCTCGGGAAAGGGATTGTTGCTGGACTGAGTAGCCGATCCAGGCTGAGATGGGTTGGTTGGGGCCGGCTTGTTGCTATAGCCAGCCGGTTTGCTCTGGCCCTTTGTATCGCCCGCAGACGGCGCCTGCGCCATCAGCCGGGGCAGCGCCATCAGCCAGACCGTCAGGCAGCCAAACAAAACCAGCGCAAATGGTGATGCGCGTTTCATCTCTCTCGCCTCATACCCCTCAAGTATAGATTGATCGGTGGGCGTAAGGTTATCAAGAAGATCGTCTCTGGCGATTATGAATTGCCCCGGACTTTTTTACTGCCTTGCAGATAGGCCAGCATGGCGCCAGCAGTTTACATGCGTTGTAACTGAAATGATAAGCGGCACGCCCAGGACTGAAAATACAGGTAGAGGCGCCCACGCCAGTCTCGCACTGACCTACACAACGATCGCAGGACGCACAGTCTCCTGAAACGATACAATCGCCTCTAGCGGCCTCCAGTCCGGAGAGGCCTGAGGGAGCGGGTTCACCCATGGGTTACCAGGTTCTAGCCAGGAAATACCGTCCGCAGCGTTTTGCCGACGTGGCTGGCCAGGATCACGTTACCCGCACCCTGCTCAACGCCCTCTCGCAGAACCGCGTCGCTCACGGCTACATCTTTTCCGGCCATCGCGGCATCGGCAAAACCACCATCGCCCGCATCGTGGCCATGGCTGTGAACTGCCGCACCGAAGTGGGCACGCCGGGCCGCCCCTCGCCCGAGCCCTGCGGCACGTGCGACTCCTGCATGGAGATTCGCCAGGGCAATGCCGTGGACGTTATCGAGATTGACGCGGCCACCAATCGCGGCATTGACGAGATTCGCGAGCTGAGGGACGCCGCCCGCTATGCGCCGTCGCGTGACCGCTACAAGATTTACATCCTCGACGAGGCCCACCAGATTACTGACGCGGCCTTCAATGCCCTGCTCAAGACCCTCGAAGAGCCGCCGGAGCACGTCATCTTCATGATGGCCACCACGCAGCCGGAGGACATTCCGCAGACCATCCGCTCGCGCTGCCAGCACTTCAGCTTTCACGCCGTCAAATTCGACGACATTCTGGCGCAGTTAAAGATGATCGCCGCTGAGGAAAAGGTCGAAGCCGAGGAGGGTGCTCTTGCCCTGCTGGCCGAGGCTGGCGACGGTTCCATGCGCGACGCGCTCTCCATCATGGACCAGGCAATAGCCTCCGCGCCGGTGGAGAATGGCCGTCCGGTGCTTTCGGTGGCGCAGATTCGCGAGCTGATGGGCGCGGTTCCCAATACAGTCTTCGAGCGGCTAATGGAAGCGGTTGCAGCCGGGCAGAGCGCCGAATTGATGGAGCAGTTAAACCTACTGGTCAACGCCGGTCACAACCCATCGTCGCTGGCGCGGCAGATGGTCCGCTACCTGAGAAATTGTTTAATGGCCAAGCTTGGCGGCGAGCAGACAGAGTTGCTGCAAATCTCCGCCGATGAGCGCGCCCGCGCCGCGCGCACTGCGCAGCTCTTCTCTGAGGAGGAGCTTACTCGCAATCTTCAGATCGTCCTGCGCACCTTCGACGACCTGAACTACCGCCAGGAGCAGCGCTTCCACCTGGAGTTGGGCCTGACCAAGCTGATTCATGCGCAACGGCTGCTGCCGATGGAGGAGCTGCTGAGTAGTATTGGAGCTGCGCGCCCTGCAACTTCGTCCACCGCCGCGTCATCCGGGTCACGGCCAGTTGCAAGCCCTGCGCGTCCAGCGGCAACCGCTGCTCCGGCTGCCGCACCGCCTCTCTCACCCTTTGGTTCAACAGGCGGCAGTTGGGGCTCGGAGCCTAAGATGGAGTCCGGCCCAAAGCCGGGTTATGCTGCCACGCCAGCTGCGATCATGGAGCGTCCATCGCCAACACCTTTCCCTGCCACGACCGCTCCAGCCGTCGGATACGCATCGCCTGTTACGGAAGGCGCGCTGGCCGTAGCACCGCAGGCTGCTGCACCGGTAACCAGTCTTCCCACCATCGAGCAGATTCGTCACGCCGTCGGTCGCGCTCTGGTCGATGGTGGTCATGTATCTGCCGCGCAGTTGCTAGGTACCGGCGCGTGGATACTCGATGACTCCAGCCTGCGCATTGAGGTAGCCGGCATGGGCAAGAAGATGCTGGCCCTTACAATCAACACCGCTGCGGAGAAGATCATCCGCCAAGAGCTGCATCGGCTGGGCGCGCCCTCGCGCTTTTCGGTGGTTCCCGACGAAGGGACGGCGCAGTCTGCCGCGCCGATGGCCGCGCCGCCTGTCGGCAGCATTGGAGAGGCCGCGCTGGCCAATCCTCTGGTGCAGCGGGCACGCGAAATCTTCAATGCAGATGTGCGCAGCGTAGTCGATCTACGCCAAAAATAATCACGCTCCAGATGAGGAGTACAAACCATGCTCAACCCGCTCAAAATCTCCGAGATGCTCTCCCAGGCCAACAAGATGCAGGAGGAGGTTCAGCAAAAGCTTGGCCAGACAGTGGTCGAGGGAAGCAGCGGCGGCGGCGCAGTGACCGCAACCATGAATGGCAAGAAGCAGCTTCTTAAGATTCACATTGAACCGGCTGCGGTCATCGGCCTCGGCAGCGACAAGCCGGACGTGGAGATGCTGGAAGACCTGGTAGTTGCCGCGGTCAACGAGGCCGGGCGCAAGGCCGATGAGGCGATTCAATCCAGCGTGAAGGGTGTGCTGGGCGGATTGAATCTGCCGGGAATGGGCTGAGTTTTGCTCAAGAGATATTAATCGAAAACATAGGAGGATGAACCGATGCTTCAGGGAATGAACCGTAGAGATTTCATGCAGCTTGGTGTCGCGGCAGGCGCGGGGGCAATGCTATCCCGCACGCTAAGCGCTCAGACCGCGCCAGCAGCCGGCCAGGCGACTCAACCCCACGCCAGCGCCGCAACTACGCCCATCAAGACTACCAAGCTCTATAACAACATCTATCTGCTCCAGGGCCAGGGCGGCAACATGGCGTTGCAAACCGGCCCGGAGGGCAATATCCTCATCGATGCCAGTTTTGCCCCGGCGGTTCCGCGGATTCTCGAGGCCATCGGGAGCTTGAGCAAAGACGCTCCCTTCGCTCTGATCAATACCCACTGGCACGGCGATCACACCGGCGGCAACGAAGGGATGCACGCGGCTGGATACACGATCGTCGCCCACCAGAATACTCGTGAGCGGCTATCCACGCCGCAGACAATGAAGATCTTTCACTCGACCACGCCAGCCGCTCCAGCCGGCGCTTGGCCGACGGTAACCTTCGAGGATGTTCTAAAAATTTGGCGCAATGGCGACTCTCTCGATCTCGTTCACTTCGCCCCCGCACACACCGACACCGACATCTACATTTACTTCCATAAGGCCAATGTGCTGCACGTGGGCGACATCTGGTTCAATGGCATTTATCCCTTCATCGACGAGGGCACTGGCGGCTCAATCGGCGGCATGATCCGAGCCTCAGAAAAAGTGCTGAGCGTGGCAGACAGCGACACAAAGATCATTCCCGGCCATGGGCCGCTGGGATCGAAGGCCGATTTTCAAAAGTATCACGATATGCTTGCAGCGATTCGCGAAAAGGTGGCCGCTCTGAAGGCAGCCGGCGCCAGCGAGCAGGAAGCTGTGGCCAAAAAGCCCACAGCGGATTTTGACTCCATGATGGCCAAAGGCTTTATGGACGCCGATACATTTACCGGCATCGTCTATCGGACACTGTAGGAGGCGCGAACCGTGACCCGCTATGCCGAGCCAATGGCCCGGCTGATTGAAGAGTTGAAGAAGCTGCCGGGGGTGGGAACCAAGAGCGCTCAGCGCCTCGCCTTCCACATCCTGCGTTCCAGCGACGAAGATGCGGCGGCTCTGGCCGAGGCAGTGCGCGGCCTCAAGGCCAATCTGCGCCTGTGCTCGATTTGCAACAATGTCACCGACATCGATCCCTGCGCTTATTGCGCCAGCCCCGCCAGAAACCATCGCCTGGTCTGCGCCGTCGAAGAGCCCACCACCATCGCCGCCATAGAGCGCACCCGCGGCTATCAGTCTGGTTCCCAGGGAAGCGGCTATCAGGGCGTCTACCACGTGCTGCACGGCACGCTATCGCCACTGCACGGCGTGGGGCCTGATCAGTTGCGCACCGGCACTCTCATCGCACGCGTCGAAAAGGGCGAGGTGGACGAGGTCATCCTGGCCACCAGCCCCACTCTCGAAGGCGAGGCCACAGCCCATTGGCTGGCCGGGGTGCTGCATAGCTTTCCGGTTCGCATCACGCGCATCGCCACCGGTGTTCCCGCAGGCAGCGACATCGAATACGCCGACGAGGTGACCATGGCGCGCGCGCTGGATGGACGGCGGGAGATTTAAGCATTGTATTCTGCAGGCGCCTCAAGCGAAGCATTTAAATGTTTACAGCTTTGAGATGCGCGAATCACATCTCAATTTCACTACGTAGCTCAACCAAACTCACGATAGAACACGACTCAATTACTTGATAGAACCCTTCAATGCGCGAGTTTGCGCGTGGAAGGGATCGCTTGGCGGTTCATTTTCTACGAGAGGCACCCAGAAGCGGAAGCAAGCCCCGTGTCCGGGAGTGCTTTCAACCTCGATTTCCCCTCCATGCGCGGCCAGGATGGCGCGGCTGATGGCCAAACCCATTCCGGTTCCCTTCCCTTTGCCGGCGCTTTTCTTGCCTCGGTAAAACTTATCGAATATGAAAGGAAGATCGACGGCGTCAATGCCCTCGCCTTCGTCCTCCACGCGAAACTCCAGCCGGTCGCCCTGGCGCCTGCTGCCCAGCAGAATGCGGCCACCTGCCGGTGTGTAACGGGCCGCGTTCTCCAGCAGATGGCGCAGCACGCGCCCCAGTAGGTGCGGATCGAACCAGGCGGGATCGTTCGCTTTGTCCTGGCTTCCTGCTTCTTCTGTGTCAACGACCACCTGGTGCCCGGCCAACACATGCCGCGACTCCTCGACTGCCTGATCGAGCAAAGCGCGCGGATGATGTGGCACAGGGCGGACCTGGACCACGTTAGCGTCGACCTCGGCCATCTCGACGGCTTCTCCAATAAGCCTGTCAAGCCGCGAGCTCTCCTCATCGACAATGTCCGCCAGCTCCTGCCGCCCCGCATCGTCCAGTCCCTCACCCTCAACCAGCGTTGTCGCAGCGGCCCGGATGGCGGTCAGAGGCGTGCGCAACTCGTGTGTCAGAGAGTCGATTAGCGCGGCGCGCAACCGGTCAGCCTCGCGAGCGGCCTCCAAGCGTGAAGAAGTTTCAATTGCTGTGGCGCGGGCGAGCGCGATGGCAACCTGCGCACTGACCGCCGTAGCCACCTCGCGGGATCGCACGGCCGGACGCAAGCCCAACGCGCCCACCGGCCGCAGCCCCAGCATCAAAGACATTGCCGTGTAGCCGTCTGGAAAGGTCTGTGCGGGATTCTGCCCCTGTGTCAAGGCTCGCAGGCTGCCCTGAGTGCTTGCCAGAACTGTGGAAGTTGAGGAATAAAACTGGTCCTGATCGAGGACATAAAGCACAACCTCATCCAGCGCGAAGATTCGCGCGATAAGCCGGGGCAGGTCGCGGATAAGTCCTGTGGCGTCTTCCTGCAACATCATCTCCTGCGAAAGCTCATATAGCCGCTCCACGTCTTCGCTGCGCTGCTCGGCCTGGCGTGCCTGACTACGCGCCCGCTCGGCCAACCGGCCCACTACCGCGCAACTGATCAGGAACGATATCATGGCCACCCATGCCTGAATGCCCACTAGGCGCAACGTTCCGACAGGCGGCAGAAAATAGTAGTCAAAAGCAACCGCGCACAGAAGCGCGACATAAAGCGCCAGCCAGATGCCTGCCTGGGCGGCAAACCACACCACCAGTACCAGAAAGACCATCCCAGCAGTCGTCGAGTTGACGCCCAGCCAGACCAGCAGACTCGTGGTGGCCACAGCGACCAGCGTGGCGGCGAGCCAGCGAGCTATCACGCGCAAATAGGAAGGCAGGCTCATATTTCTCCCATAGAAATCATACCCGCCCGCCAGAAATGATGTAATCTTTTGTGTGGAGCTAGCTCAATGCCGGGAAGAATCCTGGTCATCGACGACGAGCCGCAGATTACCCGCGTGCTGCGTGCCGCGCTCACCGCGCAGCGCTTTGACGTGCGTACCGCCAACGATCCGGAGGAGGGCCTGCTGCTGTTTCGCGATTGGCTGCCGGACCTGGTGGTGACCGACCTGATGATGCCCGGCCTGAGCGGAGTCGAGGTCTGCCGCGCCATTCGCGCTCATTCAGCAATACCAATCGTTGTATTGTCTGTCCGCGACCACGAGCGCTCCAAGGTCGAGGCTCTGGACGCAGGGGCTGACGACTATGTGACCAAGCCCTTCAGCATTCAGGAGTTGCTGGCCCGAGTCCGTGCACATCTGCGCCGCGCCCCGGAGCGGACGACCGCAGCATTGGAGATCGGCGACTTCGTTGTGGACTCCGAGGCGCACACGATCACCGTCCTAGGTAAATCTATTCATCTGACGCCCAAGGAGTTTGAACTACTGCTGCACCTGGCCCAACACGCCGGCAAGGTGATGACCCACCGCGCGCTGTTGACCGCTGTGTGGGGGGCGCAGTCGGCTCATCAGCCGGAGTATCTGCGCGTCTTCGTCGGTCAGTTGCGCAAAAAGCTCGAAGCAGAGACCGGCAAGCAGTACATTCAGACCGAGCCATGGGTGGGCTACCGCTTTGTACCCGAGGGCTTTAGCGGCAACGAACAGTGAACTCCTCCCACACACGAAATCCTTATATGGATATTGGTATCATCCATCTATGCATCATCTGGACCAAAAGGATCGCAGACTCATCGCCCGGATTGGGCGTGCCCTAATTGAGGTTGCGTTTATCGTCTTTCTTTTTTATTCAAATCTTTTAATGGGTGAGTTCTCTCGAACCAACGGACAGGGAAAAACACTGGCATTCGCCCTCCGCGATATCCTTACGGTCACGAATTTCACCATCGCCTTGATTGCCGCGGTGATTGGGCATGGCGTCTTCCATTATCTGCGTAAAAAGCTGTAGAGATGCGGTTTTCCAGTCCTTACGCTTTATTTAGGAAACTTTTTCGATACTCAAATGAGACACTAATCATAATCATTCTTGAGCAGGCGGCTTCCCCAACGTCCAGCTCATAGGACTGCGAGACCTGAAATGCAAAATCTGATTCAAGATGCAGTGATGTTGCTGTTCACAGTACTCTTCTTCGCCCTGGCGTTTCTCTACGTCAAGGCTTGCCAGAAGCTGAGGTAACCCATGCAAGCCGACATCATCGCCGTCGTTGCCTTGATTCTGTCCGTCCTGCTGTTCGGATACCTGACCATAACCCTGCTCTTCCCGGAGAAGTTCTAAGATGTCCGCTAACGGTTGGTTGCAGTTTGCTGTCTTCTCGCTGATTCTGCTGGCCAGTGTTCGTCCGGTGGGCATTTATCTGGCCCGCGTACTGGAAGGAGAGCGTACCTGGCTCACGCCGGTGTTTCGTCCCATCGAGCGGCTTATTTACAAACTCTGTGGCGTGAACGCCAAAGAAGAGATGAACTGGTGCGAGTACGCCTATGCGGTGCTGGGCTTCTCGGCCGTCACTCTGTTGCTCACCTACGGCCTTGAGCGTCTGCAATATTACTTCCCCTGGAACCCGCAGCATCTGGCCGCAGTGGGGCCGGATCTCGCCTGGAATACCGCCGCCAGCTTCACCACCAACACCAACTGGCAGTCGTACACGCCCGAGACTACGATGAGCTATCTGACGCAGATGGCCGGCCTGGCGACGCACAATTTCTGGTCCGCGGCAGGTGGAATCGTTGTGGCTGTGGCTCTGATCCGCGGTATCAAGCGGACGACATCTGGCACCATCGGCAACTTCTGGGTGGACATGACGCGCACCTTGCTCTACGTGCTGCTGCCCGCTTCAATAATTTACGCGCTGCTGCTGGTCTGGCAGGGAGTTCCGGCGAATCTGAATGGCTATACCACGGCCCATCCCCTTGAACAGCCTAATCAGATGCAAACCATTGCGCAGGGCCCCATGGCCTCGCAGGAAGCCATCAAGATGCTGGGCACCAACGGCGGCGGATTTACCAACGCCAACAGCGCCCACCCCTTTGAAAACCCCACGCCTCTATCGAACCTTTTGCAGATGCTCTCTATCTTCATAATTCCGGCGGGACTCACCTACGCGCTGGGACGGATGACTGGCTCTCCGGGCCACGGATGGGCTGTATTTGCCGCCATGTTCGTGCTCTTTGCCTGTGGATTCACTACCGTTTACTGGGCCGAGTCGCAGCCCCATCCGATGCTGGTGCATAGCAATGTTATGCAGACCGGAACCACGACTTCGCCTGCCGGCAACATGGAGGGCAAGGAGGTGCGCAACGGCATCGCCGCCAGCTCGCTCTTTGCCACCATTACCACCGACGCCAGTTGCGGCGCTGTCACCAGCATGCACGACTCGCTCACTCCGCTGGGCGGAATGGTGGTGCTTTCCAACATCATGCTGGGCGAAGTGGTCTTTGGAGGCGTTGGCTCCGGCCTTTATGGCATGTTGATCTTCGTTGTGCTCTCGGTATTCATCGCCGGCCTTATGGTGGGCCGCACGCCGGAATACCTGGGCAAGAAGATCGAGGCTTACGACGTGAAGATGTCCATGCTCTACGTACTCATCTTCCCGCTCATCATCCTCTCGCTTGCTGCCATCTTCGTGCTATCGCCCTCCATCGGCCTCTCCGCGCTTAGCAACCAGGGGCCGCACGGGCTCACCGAGATTCTCTACGCATTCACATCCGCGGCAGGCAACAACGGATCGGCCTTTGCCGGCCTGAACGCCAATACATGGTGGTACAACGTTGCGTTGGGTTGGACGATGCTGATCGGCCGCTTCTTGATGGCCATTCCGGTACTAGCTTTGGCCGGCAACCTGGCGCAAAAGAAGAGTGTGCCGCCCTCGCCCGGTACCTTCCCGGTGAACACACCGCTGTTTACCGTGCTACTGGTCGGCGTGGTGATGATTGTCGGCGCGCTCACGTTCTTCCCGGCGCTAAGCCTGGGACCGATTCTGGAACATCTACTGCTTCACGGCAATCCTGGACAGCTTTTCTAACCGATAACGCACTGGACAAGGCAAACGGACTGTCATGATTGAAAAAAAGAGTCTTTGGAACACGGAAATCATAACCAAGGCGATGGTGGACGCACTTCGCAAGCTTGATCCCCGCTGGATGGTCAAGAATCCGGTGATGTTCGTCGTCGAGGTGGGCAGCGTGCTGACCACGGCGCTGCTCATTGACAACACCGTCCATCACCGCGCCGGCTTCGGCTTCAACCTGCAGATTACTCTCTGGCTTTGGTTCACGGTGCTCTTCGCCAACTTTGCTGAAGCTATGGCTGAAGGCCGCGGCAAGGCCCAGGCAGACACGCTGCGCAAAGCCAAGGGTGAGACCATTGCGAAACGATACACAGCGGACAACAAGTTGGAGGATGTTGCCAGTGGCCTGCTTCGCCTTGGAGACATAATTTATGTCGAGGCCGGCAAATACATTGCAGGAGACGGCGAGGTAATCGAGGGCGTGGCCTCGGTGGACGAGTCGGCCATAACCGGCGAATCGGCGCCGGTTATCCGCGAAGCCGGTGGAGACCGGTCAGCCGTCACCGGAGGCACCAAGGTTCTCTCGGACTGGATCAAGGTCCGCATCACTGCCAACCCCGGCGAAACTTTTCTGGATCGCATGATTGCCCTGGTCGAGGGCGCTACCCGCCAGAAGACTCCTAACGAGATCGCACTCAGCATTCTGCTCTCCGGACTCACCATCATCTTCCTGCTGGCCGTGGTCACGCTTCAGCCCTTCGCCATTTACTCCAATGCTCCGCAGTCCATTTTCGTGCTGGTATCACTGCTTGTTTGTCTCATTCCCACAACCATAGGCGGGCTGCTGTCGGCCATCGGCATCGCAGGCATGGACCGTCTGGTCCAGTACAACGTGCTGGCCATGAGTGGACGCGCTGTCGAGGCGGCCGGCGACGTGAACACCCTGCTGCTGGACAAGACCGGCACCATTACCCTGGGCAACCGTCAGGCTACCGAGTTCATTCCCGCTCCGGACGTGAGCAACGAGCGGCTGGCCGACGCTGCCCAGCTTGCCTCGCTATCCGACGAAACCCCTGAAGGCCGATCTATCGTGGTGTTAGCCAAGGAAAAATACAACCTGCGTGGGCGCGACCTGAGCAGCATTCACGCTGAGTTCGTGCCCTTTACCGCACAGACCCGTATGAGCGGCGTCAACCTGCCCGGCGTGCGCATCCGCAAGGGCTCGGCTGACGCCATTGCCCGCTTCCTCGAAGAGCAAGGCTCCTCGATGCCCAAGAGGGTACGCGATACCGTAGAGGAGATCGCTCGCCTGGGCGGGACTCCGCTGGTGGTGGCCGAAAACTCGACGGCACTGGGCGTCATCTACCTCAAGGACATTGTCAAGGGTGGACTCAAGGATCGCTTGGCGCGCCTCCGCGCAATGGGAATCCGCACCATTATGATTACCGGCGACAACCCTCTGACCGCAGCCGTGATTGCCCGCGAGGCCGGAGTGGATGACTTTTTGGCCGAGGCCAAGCCCAAGGACAAGATGGACCTCATCAAGCGCGAGCAGGGCAAGGGCAAGCTGGTAGCTATGACCGGCGATGGAACCAACGACGCCCCGGCGCTGGCGCAAGCCGACGTGGGCGTTGCCATGAACTCTGGCACACAGGCCGCCAAGGAAGCCGGCAACATGGTTGATCTCGACTCCAACCCCACCAAACTCATCGAAATCGTGGAAATCGGCAAGCAGCTTCTGATGACCCGCGGAGCTCTGACCACCTTTTCTATCGCCAACGACGTGGCCAAGTACTTCGCCATCATCCCCGCTATGTTCGCCGGCGTCTTCCCGGTGCTGGGCGCGCTTAACATCATGTATCTTGGTTACGATCTGGCAGGTCAGTACCACGGGCCCACATCGGCGATCCTCTCCGCGGTTATCTTCAACGCCGTCATCATCGTGGCACTCATACCGCTGGCCCTCAAGGGCGTTAAATACGAGCCTAAGGCTGCCGACATTCTGCTGCGCAATAACCTGCTGATCTACGGCGTAGGCGGCATCATCATCCCCTTTATCGGCATCAAGGCCATCGACATGTTTTTGGTAGCCCTGCACCTGGCGTAAAACGCGGGCGCTGCCCGCAAGGAGATGTACCGTGCATTCGGTTTGGAAGACATCAATTCGCTTCACCCTCGTGACTGCCATCTTGCTGGGGTTGGGATATCCTCTGCTGATTACCGGCATTGCCGGCGTGCTCTTTCCCCGGCAGGCCGCTGGAAGCCTCATCAAGCTCAACGACGGCACCGTCATCGGCTCCGAGCTGATTGCGCAGAGCTTTACCAGCGACCGCTACTTCCATCCACGCCCTTCGGCCAACAGTTATGATGCGCAAAACTCTGGAGGCTCCAACTTGGCGCAATCCTCGAAGACTCTCGTAACGCGCATCCAGAGCAAGATCGACGAGCTAGCCGCGCAGAACCCCGGCAAGCCAGTGCCCATTGATCTGGTGACGACCTCCGCCTCTGGACTTGATCCCGACATCACCCCTGACGCCGCGAAATTTCAGGCTCCGCGCGTGGCCAAGGCGCGCAACATGAGCGAGGAGAGCGTTCTCAAGCTAATCGAGCAGTACACGACCAAGCGCCAATTGGGCCTGCTCGGTGAACCCCGCGTCAATGTTCTCGAACTGAACTACTATCTCTACAATCTTGCAAAATAACCGCTTTTCCGCAGAATCCACCAGGGGATCGCTCTGGACCAACGCATTCCGGCGGCCTACTATCGGTTTATGGACGCTCTGATTCTCGACGGACAGCCGTTGACGCTGGCCGAGATTGAAGCTGTTTCGCTCACCCGACGCCCCGTAGCCATTGCCCCTGCCGCCCTGGCTCGCGTAGTCCAGAGCCGGGCTCTGATAGAGAAGATTCTGGCAGCCGGAGATACGGTCTATGGAGTGAACACCGGCTTCGGCAAGCTTTCGGACGTGCGGGTCCCATCCGGAAACCTTGCGCAGTTGCAAACCCACCTGGTGCGCAGCCATGCCGGTGGCGTGGGCCAGCCACTGAGCGAATCAGAATCGCGTGCCATGCTGCTGCTGCGCGCCAACGTACTGGCCAAAGGCTTCAGCGGCTGTCGTCCTGCCCTGGTCGAGCTTTTGGTGGCGCTTTTAAACGCCAGGGTGCATCCTGTAATCCCTGAAAAAGGCTCTGTGGGCGCGAGCGGCGACCTGGCTCCATTGGCTCATTTGGCGCTGGTAGCCATTGGCGAAGGTGAGGCGTTTTATAAAGGTGAGCGGCTACCGGGCGGCGAAGCGCTCAAGCGAGCAGGGTTGCAGTCCATCGCTCTGGAGGCCAAGGAAGGCCTTGCGCTGCTGAACGGAACCCAGGCAATGTCTGCCGTGGGGGCCTTGGCTGTGTCTCGAGCCCTGCGTATGGCGCAGTTGACCGACATGGCCGGGGCCATGAGCCTTGAGGCGCTGATGGGCACGCCAGACGCCTTCGATCCGCGCATCCACCAGGCCCGGCCACACTCTGGGCAGATACGATCTGCGGAGCACCTGGTCAAGCTGCTGGCCGATTCGCCGATTCGCGAGTCGCATCGCACAGCAGATTCGCGTGTGCAGGACGCCTATTGCCTGCGCTGCATGCCGCAGGTGCACGGTGCAGTGCGCGATGCGCTGGAGCACGTGCGGGGAATCCTGGAGATTGAGTCGGGTTCGGCTACAGATAATCCGCTGGTCTTTCCAGATACCTCCTCTAAAAAGCAACATAGCGGAGCGGTGCTGTCTGGAGGGAATTTTCATGGAGCGCCGCTGGCATATGCCTTTGATTACGCGGCCATTGTGCTTACCGACTTGGCCGGCATCACGGAGCGGCGCATTGACCGGCTGTTGAATGTGGACATAAACGAGGGTTTGCCTGCCTTCCTGTCGCCTGATCCGGGGCTGTCGTCGGGCTTAATGATCGCGCAAATCGTGGCCGCGGCGTTGATCAACGAGTGCCAGGTGCTTGCGCATCCCTCATCGGCCTCCAGCATTCCCACCGATGGGGGCAAGGAGGACCATGTCTCGATGGGCATGACCGGTGCGCTCAAACTGCGCCAGATTGTGGAGAACGTCGAGCGGGTCGTGGGCATCGAGCTGATGTGCGCGGCGCAGGGGCTGGAGTTCCGCAGGCCGCTACTTGCCAGTAAGGAGGTGGAGCGCGCTCATGCAGTTGTGCGTGCAATTGTGCCACGGCTGAACGAAGACCGGATTTTGGCACACGACATCGAGGCAATGGCGGCAGCTGTCAGGGCTGGAGCCTTCAACGCATGGTGCGCCTAGGCTTCGTGGCATCATTTTTTTGCGTCGAAATGATTACGCGCCATGGATAGCAGCCCACTTATTCAGAACCTCGAAATGTGTATAACTCTTTTTGAAAGAATCATGTAGACAATTATTGCAGGTTATATGGGGGTTGTTGATTGTTCTCAAAAGTGTGCAATTTTGCTATTGATTTCTGAATAAAAAATCCGTAAAATAGGAGTCGTGGTTAATTTCCCGGGCCCGTTATACCCCTCGGCCCGCAGTTGTGGATTGTTTAGCAGTACACCTTCTCTAAGGACAGTAAATCAATGGCAAAGCGTCGTGGAAATCCCAATTGGGGCAAGCCCGAGCCCATCGGCCCGGTTGTGCCCACGGTGACCTCCTTCGAGCAGATCGTGAAGGAGTTCAAGCTCAGCCCGGATCAGTACATCCGGTCCACCCGTCTTCGGGAGTGGGCTCGCCGCAACAAGAATTCCAAGTACATCCCCGAGGCTCTTCTAGAGGCCTGGGGCTTTGAGATCGAATCAGCTTTGTAAACCACCAACCCAATCTGCTTGTTTTCAGCAAAGCGCCGCCTACGGGTGGCGCTTTTGCTGTCTGGGGCTGATCGCGGGATTCGCGGATTGCCGGCCAGATTCGGTTTGGTTTCAAAAGAGATAAAAACCGGCCGATATCCAGCGTGCATTGCTTCGCGCCTTCCTCCCTTGTAAATCTACCCTCGGAATCTCACAATGTGGTATATGTCCACACAGTTTTACTTCAGAAGATATTGATTCCAGTATGGTTACAAATAATCTGCAAAGTTTGAAAAATATAGGAGGGGGGTAGGGGGTAAGCCGTTTTTTGCTCTCGCCAGCCCGGAATTAGAGCCTGATTAGCAGTCTAACAAGGGGATGGGAAATAATCTGCAAAGAGCGAGGGCCACGATCCGGCAAACCGGAAATACTTTCTCGATGTGACGAATCACATTGGCAGAAAAGTCCAGATTGAATTATCTGACCATATCGGAATATGCTCCAATGCATAGGACAACTTGGACGAGACGCCATTGCGTATCGCACAGGCTGGAGGAAACAAAATCGCAGTCTTGTTCCGCCAGCACGGCAGACATGAATAATCGCTGAACCCTCGAGGCCCGGCTGGCGGTTGTCCTTAAACAAAGAATCGAACTCGAAAGGAGACTGGTTATGCGGCAGAGAATTCATCGGTACATGGCTTTCCCGGTAGTGGCACTCCTGCTTGGAGCGAATCTGGCGTACGCGCAAGGCGGCGTCTCGGTGACATTCACGACTGACATCAAATGGCAGACACTCAGTGCGCGCTCCTCACCCGCCCAGGTTACCAACGAGGATGAGACTGCTTTGAAAAGTAAGGGTTACGCCAAGATCGGAACGATCAGCGCCTCAAAGGAAAGTAAGAAAGCGGATCCGGAGATCACTCAGCAACTCCAATCGGCCATTCTCCAGAAGGCGGCTGAATCTGGCGGCGATGCTGTTCTTTTTACTAAAGCAGGTGAATTGGCAACCGAAACTACAGGGAGACACAAGAACATCGTGGTCAGTGAAGGAACGGTCTGGCGGAACGACCCCGATTTAGCCAAGATGGTGGACCTGCTAGGCGTGGCTGCAGACAATGTCGCAAAAGATCTAGAGAAGAAATACGATAATGACCTTGCAGCCGTGTTCGGCGCGCCCGCGAAACAATCTGATTCCACGCAGAAATCTCCGGACGCAGGAGGGACATTCTCTTCAAAGCTGGGCAAGAATATCCAATCTGAGGAAATGAAAACATGGTTGTCAAGCCTGGGTACTCCGGAGATTGATCGGTTTTCCGACAGCTATTATTACAACTTCAAGCCAGCGGGAATTTCTCTAAGATTCAATACGCAGGATCAGTTAGATGCCATTTTCTTCTACTCTGAAGGGGCTGACGGTTTCAGTCAGTACCATGGTGATTTGCCGTATGGGTTGTCTTTTCAAAATACCCGAAGAGAGATCGAAAGTATCCTTGGTCCGCCAGACGCTTCTGGCGGTGGCGCAATCGATATCTGGACATCCTACCATTCGAAGGGCGTCGGAATTACATACAACACGAAGCAGTCTGATGACCTGAATGCGCGGATGCACCACATATCCATCAGTACACCCTGATACATGGCAGGCGAACCTCCTCTCCGCTGGTAAGCATGGTTTGTTGGCCCTTGCCTGTTGACTAAGACGTGGTTGAGTCGCTCCGCCTGCACGGCGGCCGCTAATAATGCGTTGTCATTTGGGCCCGGCGCTTTTGCCGTTTGCCGCCGCCATCGGCGAGAATGAAAGAGCCGATGCCTGATTCCGCACGCACTTTCGAGCCTCCCTTCACCGATGTTCCCGGCGCATTGGCCGAGATTCGCGCCGGCAGAATGCTCGTCGTTGTCGACGACGAAGACCGGGAAAACGAAGGCGACCTGACGCTGGCCGCCGAATTCGTCACCCCGGAAGCCATCAATTTCATGGCCAAGCATGGCCGGGGATTGATTTGCCTGGCGCTGACCGAGGAGCGCGCCGATTATCTGCGCCTCTTCCCCATGACGCAGCAGAACACCTCGCGCTTCGGCACGGCCTTTACCGAGTCGATTGAAGCGCGCGAGGGCGTGACCACCGGCATCTCCGCCTATGATCGTGCGCACACCATCCAGACCGCCATAGCACCGCGCTCGACGTCGGCTGACCTGGCCCGTCCCGGCCACGTTTTTCCGCTGCGCGCCCGCCGGGGAGGCGTGCTGGTGCGCGCCGGGCAAACCGAGGCTTCGGTTGATCTGGCGCGGATGGCGGGGTTGAATCCCTCCGGCGTGCTCTGCGAGATTATGAAGGACGACGGCACCATGGCCCGCGTTCCCGACCTGATTCCCTTCTGCAAGGAGCACGGGCTGCGGATTCTGACAGTCGCGGAGCTGATTCGCTACCGGCTGCGCCACGAGCGCTACATTGTGCGCGCCGCGGAGAGCCGGATTCAGACGCGCTGGGGCGAGTTCCGCATGATCGCCTACGAGAGCCAGGTGAACGGTGGCGAGAGCCACATCGCGCTGGTGCGCGGCGATCTGTGCGACGACTGCCCGGCTTTTCACGCCGGCTCCGCCACCGGCCAGCCGGAAAATGGCACGTCTGCCCAGACGGAGTCGCGGCAACCCTGTGAACGCCCCGTTCTGGTTCGCGTTCACACCCGCTGCACGGTGGGAGACGTATTTGCCGCCGACTGTGACTGTCGCGAGATTCTGGATCAATCGCTGCGCATGATTGCCAAGGAGGGTTGTGGAGTGATGCTCTACCTGCATAACACCTCGCGAGGCTTTGAGATTGACCGCGTGGCGCCGCCGGTCTGTGTTTTCGAGCCGGGAGGAACGGCGACTTGCAGTGCGGACCCTGGATTGAACGCCGGTCAGATTGTTCTGCACCAGGAGCTGCGCGCGCGCGAAGGACAGCAGGCACGCACAGGACGCATTCTGAGAGCCATCGGCCTGGGCGGCCAGATCTTGTCTGATTTGGGCATCCGGCGCATCCGCCTGCTTTCCAATACCCCCATGCATATCCCCGCATTGGAGGGATTTGGCCTGGAAATTGTTGAGCAAGTGGCGATTCCGATAGGGGAAAAAGCAGAATAGCGTGACGCTGGAAGTGCACTATCAACCAAAGTCGGGCAAATATTTTAGTGTCGCTGGAAGTTTACTCTTCGACCACATCCCCTTCGCCCGGCGCCAGGAAGAGGTTAGCCTCCAGCCCGTGCTGGCGTGTGTAGAGGTCGTAGTAGCGTCCGCCCAGAGCGAATAGAGCCGCGTGGTTGCCATGCTCGACGATTTGCCCCTGCTCCACAACCAGAATCTGATCGGCGCGGCGGATTGTCGACAAGCGGTGGGCTATCACAAACGTTGTTCGCCCCTGCATTAGCTGGCTCAGACCGGCCTGAATCATGGCTTCGGACTCGGAATCGAGCGAACTTGTCGCCTCGTCGAGAATGAGGATGCGCGGCTCTGCCAGCAGCGCTCGCGCGATGGAAAGCCGCTGACGCTGCCCACCCGAAAGCTTTACGCCACGCTCGCCTACCAGGGTGTCGTAGGCCTCCGGGAAGCGCTCGGCAAACTCATCTACGCGGGCTGTGCGGCAGGCAGAGAGAAACTGCTCCTCAGAGGCATCGGGCCGCGAAAACATGATGTTCTCGCGAATCGAACCGTCGAAGAGAAAGGACTCCTGCAACACAACACCCAGTTGGGTGCGATAGGTGTCCAGATCGACCTGCGCCAAGTCCTCCTCATCAACCAGTACGCAGCCTTTTGACGGCGTGTGAAAGGCGCATATAAGACTGATAATAGTTGACTTACCCGATCCCGACGAGCCCACCAGCGCGGTCACCGTTCCCGGCTCGGCGGTGAAGCTGATGCCATGCAGCACGGGCTTCTCCGGGTCGTAGGCAAATTCCACGTTTTCAAAGCGCACATTGCCCTTGATGGGCGGCATCTTCACCGTGCGGCCGGGGCTTTGGTTTTCTTCCGGCTCGGCCATGATCTCGTTGGTACGGTCCAGTCCGGCAAAAGCTTCGGTCAATTGCGTGCCGATATTCACGATCTGGAAGACCGGGGCGATCATGAAGGCGAGGAACATGTAGTACTGAAAATAAACGCCGGTGGTCCAGGTTTTGCCGAAGACAAGATGGCCGCCCAGTCCCATCACAATCGCCGAGACCAGCCCCAGCACAGTGGTGGAGGCAGCTCCCAGCGTGCTGGTCATGGTCAGCGATTTCATCACGTTGGCGAGCAGGCGATCCACGCCCGCCGAGAAGACCTTAGCCTCGCGCTCCTCGGCGTGATAGCCCTTGATGACGCGCACTCCGCCCAGCGATTCGGTCAGCCGGCCGGTCACCTCGGCATTGATTTTGGCGCGCTCGCGGAAGATGGGGCGGATGACTCTGAAGCCATATTGCAGCCCAAAGACGAATACACCCAGCACGGAAAAAACTGTGAGTGTAACGGTGACACTCAGATGCAGGAGGAAGATAAACGCCAGCACGGCGGTCAGCAGTCCACCTGTAAACTCGACGAGGCCGGTGCCGACCAGGTTGCGGATGCCCTCCACGTCGGTCATGATGCGCGCCACCAGCGTGCCGCTGCGGTTTTCATCGTAATAGGAGACGGATAGCAGGCCCACATGACGCTGGACCTTGCAGCGCATTTCAGCGATGAGCCGCTGGCCGGCTTTGGAGAGCAGTTGCGTGAGCGAGAAAGAGGTAATGGCCTGCACCACCATGGCCCCGAAGACCAGGACGATGAAGATGGGCAGCAGATCCGGCCGCGGGTGCAATGGCGAAAAGACTACATCCATCAGCGGCCTTGAAGTAATGGGCAGCACCAGGCCGGCGATGCGGTTGATGACCATGAGGCACATTCCGCCAACCAGCAGCCCCTTGCGTGGGGCAACCAGGGCGCGAATCTGCGGCCACAGCTTCTTCAGGTCGGGCTTGCGCTTGGGCAGCTCGGCCTGAGCCGCACGTGCTCCGCCACCTCGAGGCGAACGCTCGGCGCGCCCGCCCATGGCAACTCCGCCGCCAGGCCCATGCAAACCACCCATTCGCTAGACCTTCCCCGAGCTTCGCGCGGCGGAGAAGGAGCGCACGCAGAGGTACAAATAGATCAGCAGCAGCGTGGTCATCGCGAGCTTCGACGCCATGGCAATCAAATCCGTCTGATCCATGAACGTACCATGTATATAGCTGCGCAACACTTCAACGGCTCCGCCCAGAAAACCGAGAAGTCCTATGCCCACGTTAATGTGCATAAACAATTTGCGCCGCTTTTCGCTCGGACTGATGGCCAGCAGGCCGCCAAAGCCAAGGGCAACGCCAATCCATGCAGGAATCAGTGCGGTGGGGTGTGAACTGCCGGTGCCCAGATAGCCAGCCACACCGAGGGCAATCAAAAGAACCGCAAAAACCAATGTTACTTTTACCATTTGAACCCTCCATTCTTCATTCTTTCATCTGATCAGCATCGAAAATCCCGGAAAGCTGTTGATATTGTCCCACGTGTCCATGCACAGCCAACAGAGTGTTACAGGGATGGAAGCATCTGGCTTGTATGGAGGAACATTTGGGAGACAGCATAAACCAGATACAGGACTCTGGCACAACCATAACATAAGCAGTAGATATAAAAGAAGATACAAAGCACGAAATTGTTCCAGTTTGGCTGCCCCCCAGGGATTCGAACCCCGATATGCTGATCCAGAGTCAGCTGTCCTGCCGTTGAACGAGGGGGCAACAAGAACGCACAGACTTTTCTTGCAGCCATGCTGGCATGGGTCGCGGCAGGGCGCCGACAACCAAAAAGCCAACTAATTCATCATAATGGGGATTCTCAGCCCTGGTCAAACCCACCAGGCCGGAAAACCCTATGTTTTTACCATTCTTGAAATGCCCCTGATGTAGAATCAGAGCAAGAATGGAGTTGACCCTCAATCTCGCCTGGGCTCTGCTGGCAGGTGTGCTTGTGAAGCTCTGGCTTCGGCCTGCGCTGCCGAGCAATGCCTGTATGCGGACGCAGATTGTTGCTCTGTTGATGGTCATCGTTATTCTATTCCCCGTAATATCGGTGACCGACGACCTGCAAATGGCTCAGAACCCCGCTGAGGCAAGCACGTACTACCTCAATACGCGCCGCGATCACATCGCAGTAAGTCCGCACTCCATCTTTCCCGCCGCCGCAACACTTCCCTCGCCGGCTTTTACCGAACCTCCCTTCGGATTTTTACGCTTTTCTGTACCGGGTAATCGCCCCACCCTGCTGATGGAGATTCCCGCCCTGGCTTCCATTCAGAATCGGCCGCCGCCCGCCGCCTGATCATTGTTCACCCCGTCTTTTGCATTTTCTGCCTCTGTACTAGCAATTCCCGCCGTGTAGACTATGGCGCAAAGGCTGCGTATGAAGCAAATATTTCCTATTCTGTCAGCCTCGCTTGCGGCCGTGCTGTTCTTTCTCGCGCCGATACACGGTCTTTCGCAACCGGCTGCTCCTGCGCAACCGAGTCCTGCCTTGACCTGGGATCAGGTGAAGGCCAGGTTTGAAGCCGCCAATCCCGCGCTCCGGGCCGATGCCCTAGGCGTGGAAGAGATGAAGGCCGCGGAGATTACGGCTTTTCTGCGTCCCAATCCACAGCTCTCCTTCACCATGGACCAGCTCTATCCCTTCGGTTCGCACTACGACCCCAACGTTTCCGGAACACGCGATCGTCCGCTGAGCAATGCGCTCACCACCGGGTCCGTTAGTTATCTTTACGAGCGTGAACACAAGCGTCAACTGCGCCTGCAGAGCGCCAAAGAGGGCACGCAGATTGCTCAGTCCGAGCACATCAACCTGGAGCGAAACCTGATCTTCAACCTGCGAGCTGCATTCGTAGAGACCTTGCAAGCCAAGGCGGTGCTGGAGCTGGCAAAGGCCGACCTGGCTTACTACGACAAAATCATCCAGATCAGCCGCGACCGTTTACGCGCCGGCGACATCGCGCAGATCGACCTGGACCGTATCGAGCTTTTTCGCGTTCAATATGAGATGGAGATTCAGACAGCCATCGTCAACCTGCGCACGGCCAAGATACAGCTTCAGCAACTTCTCAACGACCGAACCCCCGTCGAGCAGTTCGATGTGACCGGCGAGTTTGACTTCACAGACAACCTGAAACCGCTGGAAGAGTTTCGCCAGATCGCGCTCGACGAGCGGCCAGACCTGCGCGCTGCGCTTGAGTCAATCCAGCAGGCGCAGACCAACCACAAACTGGCCGTAGCCAATGGCTCCGCAGACCCCACCTTCAGCGTGGACTCAGGCGCCAATCCTCCGCTCGATCCTTATGTCGGCTTTAACGTCAGCATTCCGCTGCGCATCTTTGACCGCAACCAGGGCGAAAAGCAGCGGACGCAAATCGACATAAGCCGCAATCAGCAACTGACCGAAGCCACGCGCGCGCAGGTCTTCAGCGACGTGGACTCGGCCTACGCGCAGGTGGAAAGCAGCCTGGCGCTACTCCGGCCCTACAAGGCGCAGTACAAGGCGCAGGCGCTGAGGGTCCGCGACACCGTGACTTACTCATGGGAGCACGGCGGGGCCTCGCTGATGGACTTTCTAAACGCGCAGAGCGATTATCGGGCCGTGCAACTGGCCTACTTGCAACTGGTCGGCTCTTATCTGACCGCTACCGGACAACTGAATCTTGCCGTGGGACGCGAGGTATTCCAATGAACTTTTCTTCTTCCTTGAGTCTTGCACATAAAGTTTCGCTAGCTTTAGCTCTGGCTGCGTCGTGCGGCCTCGCTCTTTCCGGCTGTAAGGGCAATAATGAGGGCGATGGTGCTCCGCCGCCTACCAAAATCATCCCTGTGGCCGACATGAATCTGGTTACCATCGACGCCAGCGACGTGGCGAAGTTCCCCCTTACAGCGGCTACCCAGATTGAATCCGCCAATGAGCTGATCGCAACCGGCTCGGTCTTTCCCGACATCTCCCGCGAGGTACCGGTCATCTCTCTGGCCAATGGCCGCGTGGTGGACATCAAGGTCCGTCTCAACGACAACGTGAAGAAGGGCCAACTACTCTTGAGAGTTCAAAGCCCGGACATCACAGCCGCTTTCGACACCTACCTGAAGGCCGCCAACGATGAGCACATGGCCAACATGGCTTACATGCGCGCCGACGATTTGTACAAGCACGGAGCCATCTCCCAGGCCATGCTGGAGCAGGCCGAGGACTCGGAGAAGGATGCCAAAGCAGATTTGACTGCTGCCGAAGAGCAACTTCAGACGCTAGGCGTGGACAAGAACCACCCCAGCAGTATTGTCAATGTCTATGCGCCTATCTCGGGCGTGATCGTTGCTCAGAACGTCACCCAGGCCGCCGCTGCGGGAGTAAACCTATCCGGCTCGGCCACGGCCTTCACCATTGCCGATCTTTCCAGGGTGTGGGTCATCTGCGACGTCTATGAGACCGATATTCCCAAGCTGCAACTTGGCCAGGAAGCGAAGATCAAACTCAATGCATGGCCGGATCGCCCTCTGACCGGACGAATCAGCGACATCGGGCCGATTCTGGATCCATCCCTGCGGACCGCAAAGGTGCGCATCGAGCTTGTCAACCCCGGCTTTCTCAAGCTGGGAATGTTCGCCACCGCTACCTTTATTAGCCGCACGAAAGAAATGCACGCCGTGGTTCCCGCGGATGCAGTGCTGCACCTGCATGATCGCGACTGGGTATTCCTTCCGGCAGGCGTGAACCAGTTCAAGCGTACGGAAGTTCACGCTGGGAAGATGCTGGACGGCAGCCGCCAGGAGATTCTATCCGGCATTCAGCCGGGACAACAGGTTGTGAGGAACGCACTCTTACTCGAAACCGCAAGCAGCCAGTAACATGGCGCTGATAACGGAGAACAGCACCAGATGATTCGCGCACTCGTCGATTTCGCGCTCAGAAACCGCTGGCTGGTGCTCGGCGGGGCCGTCGTGCTCTCTGCATGGGGCATTGTAAGTTTCCGCAATCTGCCGGTGGAAGCCTATCCGGACGTAGCTAACAACTACGTGCAGATCATTACGCAATGGCCAGGCCGCTCGGCCGAAGAGATTGAGCGCCAGGTCACCGTGCCGGTCGAAATTCAGATGGCCGGCATTCCCCATCTCACGCATTTGCGCTCCACCACGCTGGCAGGCTTATCCAGCCTGATGCTGATCTTTGACGACGACTCCACAAGCGACATCAACCGTCAGCACGTACTCGAGCGGCTGAGCATGGTCAACCTGCCTGCGAATCTGGTGCCGCAAATGGGTACTGACTGGAGCCCCGTCGGCCAGATCTTCTGGTATACCGTGGAGAGCACCAACCCCGCTTACGACGTGATGGAGAAAAAGTCGCTCGAAGACTGGACGTTGGAGAAGTCCTTCAAGAGCGTAACCGGCGTGGTGGATGTATCGAGCTTCGGCGGACCTACCAAGGAGTACCAGATCAAACTCGACCCGGAGAAGCTGGTCTCACACGGACTGAGCATTAGCCAGGTTGAGCAGCAAATCGCCAACAACAACACCAACGGCGGCGGCAGCTTTATCGAGCAGGGCGCGCAGCAGATCAACGTTCAGTCCGTCGGCCTGTATACCAGCGTGCAGGACATAGAAAACACCGTCGTCAAGACTCAGAACGGCGCGGCCATCAAGATCAAGGACGTTGCCACTGTCGCGCAGGGGCCCAAGATTCGCCTTGGCCAGATAGGCAAATCCGCCAAACCCTACGCGATCGTGAATGGTAAGAAGATCTATGAAGACGGCACGGTCATCGACAATCCCGACACCGTCGAAGGCATCGTGCTGCTGCAAAAGGGCGACGACTCCGATCCTGTCCTTGACGGTATTCATGCCGAAGTCAGCAAGCTCAACGGAGACAAGGGCCGCCCCGGCATCCTTCCCAAGGGCGTGAAGGTAGTTCCCTTCCTCGACCGTTCCGATCTGGTCAGATTCACAGTAGACACGGTGGAACACAACCTGACCGCGGGAATGATCCTGGTCACGATTATTCTCTTTCTCTTTCTGGGCAACGTGCGCGGCGCTATCATCGTCGCCCTCACCATCCCCTTCTCGCTGATGTTCGCTTCCATCTGCCTCGACCTCAGCCACATACCCGCCAATCTGCTTTCGCTGGGTGCGCTGGACTTTGGAATGTTGGTTGACGGCTCGGTGGTGATGATTGAAAACATCGTGCGCCATCTTTCGCGCGCAGAAGATCCACGCACCCCGGCGCGGAGGATTCGCGAGGCCGCGCATGAGGTACAGCGGCCCGTGTTCTTCGCGCGCGGCATCATCATTACCGCCTACCTGCCCATCTTCACCCTCCAGGCGGTCGAAGGACGGCTTTTCAAGCCCATGGCATGGACCGTCACTTTTGCCCTGTTGGGCGCCCTGGGCTTTGCCATGTTCGTAGCGCCAGTGATGGCCAGTTTTGTCTTCAGCAAGGGCGCCAATGAGTGGCGCAACCCCCTCATGCTTTGGCTCACGGAGCACTATCGCGTAGCCGTGCGCTCGGCCATCGAACATCGCCGCAGAACCTTTGGAATTGCAGCCTTTCTGTTTCTCATTGCCGCCTATCTCACTTTCGGCGGCCCTATCGGCTCGGAGTTCCTGCCTCACCTCGACGAAGGCTCCATTTGGGTGCGCGGAACATTGCCTCCCAGCGAAGGCCCCACCGCCAGCATCGACTTCACCAACAAGGCGCGCGTCGTGATGGCCTCGTTCCCCGAAGTGACACAGGTGGTGAGCCAGACCGGCCGTCCTGACGATGGCACCGACACTACTGGCTTCTTCAACACCGAATACTTTGTCGACCTGAAGTCTAAAAAGGAGTGGCGGCCCATCTTCCATCAGGACAAGGAGCAACTCATCTCCGCCATGGACAAGGAGTTGAGTAAATTTCCCGGCGTGATCTGGAACTACTCCCAGCCCATCTCCGACAACATGGAAGAGGCTGTTTCCGGAGTCAAAGGCGAATTAGCGGTCAAACTCTACGGCGACAACCTGCGCACGCTGGAAAAGAAGGCTGATGATGTTCAGGCCCAGATGGCCACGGTCAAGGGCATTGAGGACCTGGGAATCTTTCGAGTAATCGGCCAGCCTAACCTCAACTACACCGTGGATCGCGCCGCCGCCGCACGATGGGGCATCAACGTGGCCGACATTCAGGATGCCGTGCAGACCGCAGTGGGGGCTAATGCTTTGACACAGGTACAACAAGGCGAAGCCCGCTTCGACGTGACGCTACGCTATCAACAACAGTATCGCGACACGCGCGAGGCCATCGACAACGTGCGCCTGCTTGCGCCCTCGGGTGAGCGCGTTTCACTGGCTCAGTTGACCAAAATCTCCGCTGACGATGGCGCCGAGGAGATCTATCGCGAGGGCGGTCAACGCTACATTGCCATCAAGTACTCGGTACGCGGACGCGACCTGGGCTCAACGGTAGAAGAAGCCATTCACAAGGTCGAACACAATGTAACGCTGCCATCCGGCTACCATCTCGAATGGGCTGGCGAATACGAGAGTCAGAAGCGCGCTGACAGGCGCATGGCTTTCATCGTTCCCCTCACCGGGATGGCCATCTTCCTCATCTTGTACACCATGTTCCGCTCCTTCAAGTGGGCCATTCTCATCCTGCTCTCGGTAATGATGGCCTCCATCGGCGGGCCGCTGGCGCTGTTCATTACCCACACCAACTTCTCGGTCTCGTCGGCGGTCGGATTCCTGGCGTTGTTCGGGGTCTCAGTGCAGACCGGCGTCATTATGATCGAATTCATCAACCAACTTCGCGCCCGCCGCAAGGGCATGGAAGTCTCCACCAAGGAGCATATTGTCGAAGCCGCTGTCGAGGGCGCGGTTCTACGCCTGCGGCCAATCATGATGACCTTGCTGGTTGCCACTCTGGGGTTATTGCCGGCAGCGCTCTCGCATGCTATCGGCTCCGACTCACAACGTCCCTTTGCCATCGTCATTGTCGGCGGCCTGCTTGCCAATCTGGCCATCGGCATCTTCCTGCTGCCTACCCTCTACGTGTGGGCGGCCCGAGAAGACGATGTTTTGCCGGCGGTTGAATCTACCGAGGAGTTTTAGCTACTCTTCGCGCAGTACTTGCAGCGGCCGCAGCCCGAGAATCCGGTAGCTCGCAATCCATCCTGTAGCCGTGGCCAGCACTGCTGTTCCTACAAGCGCAATGAGCGTGGCGCGCCACTCGATCTGGAAGCCTACTTCCAGTTTGCGCAACAGCACACGCGTCAGCACGTTGGCAAAGACCACGCCAACTGAGCCGGCCAACAGACCCAGCACGCTAAACTCCACGCTGAATGTGCGCACGACCCGCATTCGCGTGGCGCCCAGCGTCTTCAGCACCACAGCCTCGCGCATCCGCCGGAAGCGCGTGCTGGCGATGCTCGAAGCCAGGATCATCAGCCCGGCGATAATGGAGAATCCGGCCAGAAAACGCACCACGAAAGTAATCTGATCGACCACGCTCTCGATGCGTTCCAGCACATCAGCCAGGTTGATCACCGTCACCGTGGGATAAGCCGCGAAGAGCGCCCGTTCCATGGATGCCACCTGTTTTGGATCAATGTGCGCGCCGCCGTACCAGGTTGCAGCTTGGTCCTTGAGCTGCCCCGAAGGCAACACGAATTGAACTCGCGCTCCCAGGTGCTGTCCGTCAGCCTGATAAATTGCGGTAACTTTCAGCGTGCGCACTACACCGCCCAATTCCAACTCGACTGTTGAGCCCAGGACCAAGTGCAGCCGCTGGGAGGCTCCTTCGCCTACCGCCAGCTCCGCCGCGTCCGAGGTAGTCCACCACTTGCCTTGCGTCACCTTGTCGCCCGCCGGAGCCGCATCGGCCCAGCTAAGCTCTGCATTTTCCAGCATGCGGCGCGGGAAATGCTGATCCTTAAGGTCCGTCAGGGGCTTGCCGTTGAGCGTAACAAATCGCCCCGTCACCACAGGCATCAAGTCCAGAGCCTGACTCACTCCCTGCTGGTGGGCAAAGAATTCCTTCACCCCGGCAACTTCATCGGTCGTTACATCAATCAAAAAAACATTGGGAAGTTTGGGCGAAGCGGTCTCGCGAATGTCGCGCAGGAGCATCGCCTGCATCAGGTAAACCGCCAAGATCAGCATCACACCAGTGCCCAGCGCAGCCAGCACCGCCGCAGACTGGTTTCCCGGCCGGTAGAGATTCGCCAACCCATGGCGCAGAAAGGAAGGCAGACGAAGCCGGACGCGATTGAGCAGGAAGCGCAACGTGTGCAACGCGACCGCCGCCAGCACCAGCAATACGATTAACGCTATGGTGAAGATCAGCGCAAACCAGCCACCCACCTTGACCGAGTCCGACAGCGCCCAGGCGATACCGCCCAGCGCGGCAATCACGACCACTGAAATTCCCAATTGCAGCCGGCGCGCCCACCAGCGGGCAAACCAGCCGCCAATGCCCTCCGGACCTTGCTCGACCAGCCGACGCAAGACAAGCACTGGCCTGACATTTCGCACGTCCAGCAGCGGCGGCAGACAGAAGAGCAAGGTCGTCAGCAATCCCGTTCCCAGCCCGGCCAAAACCGAACGCCAGGGAAATTCCAACATCGCATGAACAGGAAGCAGTTTGCCGAAGACCGTCGGCAGAGCAGCCATCACGCCTACGCCCGCAGCTACGCCCAGCAAGCCCCCGGCAAGTCCAAGACCCAGCGTCTGCAACAGGAATATCCGCAGCAGATCGCCGGAACTCGCTCCCACAGCCTTCAGGATGGCCAGCATATCCATGCGCTGCTCCAGATGAGCGTGCATGGCCATGGCCACGCCAATGGCTCCCAGAACCATGGCGACCAAACAGATCAGGCTCAAAATCGCTGTCGCGTTATCCAGGCCCTTGTTCAGGCCCGGATTGCCCTCGCGGTAGTCCATGACCTGAGCGTCGGGCAGCGCCGTCTCCACCTGCTTGCGCAAGGTAACAGGATCGGCTTGCGGCGGCAGCTTCATGAGCAGCTTTTGGCTGGCACGGCTCCCCGGGGCCAGCAGTCCGGTGCGCTCGAGCGCATTCTGCGAGATCATCACCCGCGGTCCCAATCCTGCTCCGGCGTTCAGGCGATCCGGCTCCTGCTTCAGCACAGCGGAAATGATGAATCTTCTGCCACCCAGTCGCAGGGCCTGCCCCACGTGCGCATTCAGACGAATAAGAAACTCCTCGGCCACCACCGCCGAGTCTCCATCGAGAGCCTGCTTCAGGCTCATTGCAGGTTCCAACTCAGCATTACCGTAATACGGGTACTCATCCGGGTCAACAGCCTTGAGTGAAACCAGCAGCGGCACCGGGTCGGGCGGCGCTGAAGCCATGGAAACCGTCTCCGTTACCCAGGTCGTGCGAATTCCGCCCGGCTGCGCGATGGCCGCAATCTTGTCCTTTTCCCCGGTTGTCGGCTGGTGAAAGAGCCGCGCGCTCAGATCGCCGGCCATTAATGATCGCGCTTCAGTGCTCAGTGTCCTCCGGAAGCTCTCGCTGAAGCCGCGTACGCCGACAAGAGCAGCCACGCCCACGGCTACCGACAGCACCACAAATCCGAACTTGCCTGGTGCCGAGCGCAGATCCCGCCAGCCGATGGCTCCTGCCCGCTTCCAACTCAACGCGCGCTTAGCCATTCTTCACCCGGTCTTGAACCGTAACCGCACTCGGCCCGTCATAGGGCATCGTATCTTCTACGATCATTCCGTCCTTGAGGACGATCTTGCGGTCGGCGCGGCCAGCCACCTCCGGATCGTGCGTCACAAGAACCAGCGTCGTACCTGATTTACGTTTGCGCTCCAGCAAGAGGTCCAGCACCATTCGTCCGTTGGTAGAGTCAAGGTTTCCGGTTGGTTCATCGGCCATCACGATGGGCGGCTCGACGACAAAGGCACGCGCCAGCGCCACGCGCTGCTGCTCGCCACCGGATAACTGCACCGGGTAATGGTCCACACGCTCCGTAAGGCCCACATCGTCCAGCAACCGCCGCGCCTGCGCGACGCCGCTGCCCTCCACGTTCAGTTCATATGGCAGCAGCACGTTTTCCAGGGCCGTCAGTGTCTCAATCAGCTGATACGACTGAAAGACGAAGCCAATCTTTGCGCCGCGCACCTCGGCTAGCTCCGTCTCAGCCAGATTGTGAATCGGAATGCCGTCCAGCCAGATCTCGCCGCTGCTAGGAGTGTCCAAACCCGCCAGAAGACCCAGCAACGTGCTCTTGCCGCTGCCGCTCGCGCCCAGAATTGCGACAAACTGACCGGCGGGAATGGTCAGGTTGATCCCTTTGAGAATCTCCACGCGCCGCGCGCCGTTCTGAATCCACTTGTTCGCGTCACGAACCTCAATCACTCTGCCTGCCTCCTGAGTCCTGTCTTCGATTCCCTGCTCTTAGCTACACTGTACTTGTGTACGTTCTCCGCTCACTGATTGTCTCGTTTGTGATGATTCTTCTCGCCTGCCCGCTGCTGTCTGCTGAACGGCCAATTCTCATTTGCTATGGCGACAGCATCACCGCGGGTTACGGGCTGGAGGCCGGTCAATCCTTTCCTGATGCGCTGCAACGCGACCTCGACCGCCGCGGCTATCACTACAAAGTAATCAATCATGGCACCAGCGGCGCTACCACAAAGGATGCTGTTGCCGGTCTGCACTCAATTCTGTTGATGCACCCCCAGGTCGTCATTGTCGAGTTTGGCGGCAACGACGGCCTGCGCGGCCTGCCACTCGCCGAGACTCGCCGCAATCTCGACGCCGTGCTGACAGGGCTCGAAAAAGCCCATATCAAAACCGTTCTCGCTGGAATTACTCTCCCACCCAACTACGGCCAGGAATACATACAGCAATTCGAGCTGATCTTCCGCGACCTGGCCCGAAAGCACCACACTACATCCGTCCCCATGATCTATAAAAACCTGGTCAATGTTCCCGACACAATACAACCCGACGGCATCCATCCCACGTCCAAGGGTTCTGAAATCATTGCGCGAACGTTGCTGCTGGCGCTGACGCCTTTGCTGCACAAAGGCAATTAGCCCATCCCCACCACCGGCTGAAAAAGCGTTCCCGCTACCCTCTTGGCTATTCCCACCAGTTCATTCTGTCCGGCAAAGACCTTCACCAGCGGCGCGCTGGAAAAATCCGGAAGGTTGGCCTGTGCCCCGTTGCGCAGGCGTCCAAGAGCCAGAGCATCGCCGGTGACCGAAGGCATCTCCGGCAACAGGCTGCGTGGAGGCACGCACAACGCCTCCAGAGCCTCAATGTTTCCGGTCAGCGGTTTCAGTTCGTCCAGCGTATGCGCATCTGACAGCGTAAAGACTCCAGACTGGGTGCGACGCAGGCTGCTCAGGTGCGCTCCGCAGCCCAGATCCTGGCCCAGTTGGTGAGCAACAGACCGCACATAGCCTCCGGCGCTGATGGTCATTGTGAAGCTGGCCACGGCACCCTCTATTGCATTGATTTCAAACGAGTTGATACAAACTGTAGTCGCTTTGAGTTCCACCGGCTTGCCCTCTCGGGCCAGCTTGTAGGCTGGCGTGCCGGCAATTTTCTTTGCGGAAAACGGCGGAGGCATCTGCTCCATCTCGCCATGAAAACGGCTGGCAGCCGCGCGCACCTGATCGAGCGTCAGCGCAGGTTGTAAGTCGGGCCCGGCGGGCTCGCCCTCGGCGTCATACGTGTCGGTTGCGAATCCGAAGCGGATTATTCCGGTGTAGCTCTTTTCCGACGAGGAGAAGTACTGCGCCAGGCGGGTAAACTTGCCCAGCAGCAGGGGCAGAACGCCGGTGGCCATGGGGTCCAGCGTGCCCAGGTGGCCGATGGAGCGCTCGCCGGTTATCCTGCGCAGAATTCCCACCACGTCGTGGCTGGTCATGCCGGCCGGTTTGTCGATAACCAGAAGCCCGTTCACTACTTAACTTTAGCTGACGGACCCCGCCCGCTCACACTCCGCCAGAGTCGGGCTGGCGAACCAGCGAGAGGAACTCCAGGCGCGTTTCCTTCTGGCGGAAGCAGCCCACCATGGCGCTTGTAACCGTAGATGAGTGCTGCTTCTCGATGCCGCGCATCATCATGCACAGGTGGCGCGCCTCGACGACTACGCCCACGCCCAGCGGCTGGATGGCGTGCTGAATGGCGTCGGCAATCTGCCGGGTAAGCCGCTCCTGCACCTGCAAACGTCGAGCAAACACTTCAACTAATCGCGGTATCTTGCTGAGGCCAATGACTTTACCTTTAGGGATATAAGCCACGTGAACCTTGCCGAAGAAAGGCAGCATATGGTGCTCGCAGAGCGAGAAGATCTCTATATCCTTGACGATGACCATCTCGTCGTAATCCTCGTCGAAGAGCGCCCCGCGCAAGATTTCTGTCGGATCCTCGCGATAGCCTTTGGTAAGGAAGGCCAACGACTTTTCCACGCGGCTCGGCGTTGCCAGCAAGCCCTGGCGGCTGGGATCTTCTCCTATCCGGCTAAGTATTTCGCGATACATCTGGGGAATACTAAACTCGCCCAGGCCTTCATCCGACTCAACTTCCCGATGAATCCTTTTGTTCACTGCAATAGGCTGCGCCATGATTCACATCCTCTCACCCCGGGGAAAGGGGCGTCATCTTCAGTCGCCTTCACATTCAAAGAAATTGTTTTCCGTCTCTTCCACGCGCACTCGCTCCAGCTCGCCGGCCGGCAGCGCGTCCTTCAACAATGCGAAAACCGCTCTACATAGATTCTCCGTCGTAGGCACGCGATTCACAAACAGAGGGTCAAGGTTCAGGTTGGCGTGATCGAATCGCTCGATTACGCGGCTGCGAACCACGTTATCCAACTCGACCATGTTGATGACCATGCCGGTTTCCGGGTGTACAAAGCCGCCAACCAGGACTTCAACGACATAGTTGTGGCCATGGCCATGGGCATTGTTGCACTTGCCGTATGTGGCTTGGTTTTGTTGAGCCGAAAGCGCATCTGTGTGCAGCCGGTGACTGGCGGAGATCATATAACGGCGGCCAAAACAAGCTCTCATGACTCACCCCTGTACTCAGCAAAGATCTCCGGAGTCTCATAAACCCGAACCTGATTCAATCGCGCTCCTCCGGCGACCGTCACAGAAGGCTCTAGCCTCCTCCATGCAGCAATGGCAATGTTCTCCGTGGTCGGCATCGCCGTTGCAAACTCAGGGACCTCCAGGTTCAGGTGGCGATGGTCCCAGGCGATCAGCACATCGCGTTCGATGATGTTCTTCAGCCACTTCAGATCGACGACGAAACCTGTTACCGGGTCAGGTTCGCCAGCAACCGTGACCTCCAGCGTGTAGTTATGTCCGTGCCCATTGCGGTTTGCACAGCGGCCAAAGATCTGCTTATTCTTCTCGGCAGACCACGCCGGATTCCAGTAGTAGTGCGAAGCGGAAAATGTAGCGCGTCGCGTCAGGTAAATCATTCTGACCCCTCACCTAAAAAGATGCTTGAGCCCCGGTCAAAGCTTCATGCATTGAGCTTCCAGCAACATTAAGCCTTATAACTTCTACCCTTCCAGCTTACGCGCTTTAGAATACGGTGCTGAAACCAACTGCGATAGAGAAGCCAAACAAACAGCGGCAACCCCAACGGCGCAAGGGCGCAATTCACAAATGAAAAGTTGCTTTTAGCCACTCGGCCATAGAAGCGGAAGAGGTTACGTACCCACACCAGCGCCAGAACCCAGCCCGCGATCAGCCACTGCGCAGAATGTGCGAAGAGGCGCGCGTTCCAGAACTCCACCGCCAGCACCGGTAACGCCACCAGCAGCAGAATATCGATCAGCCGCCAGATGGCCAGCGCCATACAGTTGCCGAAGAGCAAAGCCAGGTTCTTGGTCCAACCCTCAATCATGGCAGCCGTGGAGCGGTACATGCGCGTGGTGACAGCATCATCGGCATAACGGAAGCGCAGGCCGACCTTGCGCCGCTTGGCCAAAAAGGCCAGCTCCACGTCTTCCAGGATCTTTTCAGAGACCGCTGCATGACCGCCGAGCCTGCGGTAAGCCCCCCGCTCAATTAAAAGAAACTGGCCGTTAGCCGCGGCGATGCGCTCAGCGGGGTCGGAGACCTTGGCGGGAGGATAGGCCAGCGCCAGTTCGCAAAAGATGAGAGGTATCAGCGACCGTTGCCAAAGCCCACTGACTATCTGCCGGGGCGAGTAGCTCAGCACCCCCACCTTGTGCCTGTCGGCCTCGTGCAGCGCCCGGTGCAGATTTCCCGGCTCGTGAAGGGTATCGGCGTCAGTGAAGAGCAGCCAGCGTCCGCGCGCTCGCTTGGCTGCTGTCCAGATGGCGTTGTTCTTGCCGGTCCAGACTGCTTTCGATTGGCCTTCCTCCAGCTTTCCGGCTTCGATTACAGTCACTCCGGCAAAACTACGGGCAATCTCCGCGGTCCGGTCGGTTGAGTGATCGTCCACCACAAGCAATTCCCAGTCGCGGCCCAGCTTGAAGAGCTCCTCGGACTGGCGCACGAGCGACTGAAGGCAATCAGCAAGGCACTCTTCCTCGTTGCGCGCCGGAATGATGACGGTAAGCTCCAGTAGCTTCTTCGGCTCAGGCTGGTCGAAGACCGTTCCCTTCAGCACGGGCTGCTCTGCGGGCGTTTCGGAGAGCCCAAGCACCGGTACAAATCCGCCCTTCCCAACCGTGGCGCCCTGCCGTTCAACCTTCATACGTTCACCGTCATTACCACTGAGGCCTTTAGCTCGTTATTATAGAGATGTGCGGCTCCCTCGGTTCATCTCACTAACTTTACCTGTGTTACTGGCCCTTGCGCCCGGCTGTGACCGGGGCTCACATCCTGCCATGACCGGCCAGCCAGCCCCGGACTTCACCATCTCCGACGGCTCTACCACGGTTCACCTTGCCGATTACCGGGGCCGCGTGGTTCTGCTCAACTTCTGGTGGAGTCAGTGTGCGCCCTGCATCGTGGAAATGCCATCGATGCTCGAACTTCATCACGACCGGCCCGATCTAGCCATCCTGGCTGTCAGCATCGACGATAACCCTGACGCCTACAGCCGCTTTATAGTTCGCCACCATGTAGACCTGATTACAGTTCGCGACCCCGCACAGACCGCCGCAAAGCTCTTCCACACCGAGGGCTGGCCGGAAACTTACATCATCGACAGAAATGGAGTCATACGCCGCAAGGTCGTCGGCCCACAGGATTGGGGCAGCCCTGAAATTCGCGCTTATCTGAAAAGCCTGTAGATTCTTGCTATGATTTTCCTATGACCTCGGTGGAAATTCATTTTCACTATGAAACCCCGCCTACGGACGCAGTAATACGTGCGCTGGTGAATACCCGCGAGGTCTACGGCATACACCGGCTTACCTTCGACCGTGCTGCGAGCACTCTATGCGTGGAGTACGACGCCACCCGGCTGAACGCCGCGTCAGTGGCTAAGCTGGTGCGCCAAACAGGCCTGGAGATCAACGCAGAACTGCCCTTGATTCCGCCACAGCCGGCTCAGCAGCAGCCGCCTTCTGCCTGAAATGCGGCAATTGCGTTGCCATCAGAACCCTGATATTCTGTCTATGGTTTCGCTTGAAGCCAATAGTGCGCGCCCGTAGCTCAGCTGGATAGAGCGACTGGCTACGAACCAGTAGGTCGGGAGTTCGAATCTCTCCGGGCGCACCATTCATTTCTCGATATTTTCAGATTATTCATTTTCTCTCCTAGCCCTCACCCCATATAAAAAGAGCGAAGCGCATCAGCACTTCGCTCTTTTTGCCAAATGTTTCTTAATTGCTAATACAGCCGGAAGTTGATCTCGATGGAGACCATCACTGCAACCGCCTTCTTATTGTTTCTGTCGTAGGCCGGCTTGAACTTGAACTGCTTAATCGCTTCAATGGCTTTTTCGTCAAGCCCCATGCCCAACGCACGGGTTACATGAGGATTCTGCGGATTTCCCTGCGCATCCACAATCAATTCGACAATGCAAACCCCCTGGTATTTGGCCCGTCGCGCTTCGTCGGAAAACTCCGGATCTACGCTGTGAATAACCACTGGCGCAGAGACACCGCCGCCCACGCGAGCCAATCCGCCGCCGGTGTTCCAGCCGGAGCCTGGGCCGTATCCGTTTCCATTCCCTGAACCCAGGCCCATACCGGAGCCGTTCCCCAGCGAGCCCAGTTTTACATTGGGCGAGGTCGACATGCCGAAGTTCGGCAACGTAGGATTGTCAGGAATAATAATGTCTTTTTGCACATCGATGGAGGGAAGCGGGGGCTCCTCCACTTTGGGAGTCGGATCAGGAACCTTCGCTCGTGGGGGAATCCTGCCCTTTACGGCTTCCATATTATCCGGACTTCCGCCGCCTCCGCCCGCGGTAATTTTGTTCTTGGGGGCATTCCAATCTGTTAAATCGACCTTTGTCACCTGCTGCTTCGGCTGCATAATGTTGATGTAGGTCTTATACCCGAGCCAGACGGCTAGCGCCACAAGCCCCACATTGACCGTGATTGAGATGCCGATGGCCCAGGGATTGTGCTTTACCACCATCCTGTCCGGCACCGGAATCGGCGTTGAGGTCAGTTCTAGAGGAGGCAGCTTGGGAGGGAAAAAGACATCGCGTATGCTCTCGTAGAGGTCGATCCAGATAGGCTTTTCTTCGAGGGGGATGCCGAAAGCAATGTCGAGTTCGCAGCCGTCTGGATTAGCTGCGGCAACCTGGGGTTCTGCAATTTGGTCGAGCAGGTCGTTGGCCATCGTTGCTTCTGGTTCTATTGCCTCTTGGTTCCTGGTCTGCCGACCGAACTGGGGTGTTCTCGATTCCAGGTCCGTGCTTCCATTATGCTTGACGCCGCCGGTCTGTGTCTCAACCGGGGGGGTCTCTTCCTCCAGTCTCTCATATTCCGGCATGGTCAGGTATCCCATAATCAATAGACGATTTGGACCCGTGGTTGTTACCGCTGATTTTGCGCCACGTCCGTTACACTTAGAAAAGAATCATATCGCAAGATCCCAGGGAGTGACGATGTCCCCAACACCGGAATTGAAGGCGACCCTTACCTTGCCGCAAACCGCCTTCCCGATGAAGGCTAACCTGCCGCAGAATGAACCGCTTCGGCTGGCCCGCTGGGCCTCGCTAGGGCTCTATGACAAGCTGCGCAAGGCCGCCAAGGGCCGCCCCGCATACCTGCTGCACGACGGCCCCCCCTACGCCAACGGCCCCATTCACCTGGGCCATGCGCTGAACAAGGGGCTGAAGGATTTTGTGGTCAAGTCGAAGACTATGGCCGGCTTCGACGCACCTTACGTTCCGGGCTACGACTGCCACGGGCTGCCCATTGAGATCAAGGTGGACGAGCAGTTGGGGCGGAAAAAGCTAGAGATGCCCGCGCCAGCCGTTCTGGAGGCCTGCCGCGCGTACGCGCAGAAGTATATCGACCTGCAAACCTCGCAGTTTGAACGGATTGGCTGCCTTGGCCGCTGGGACACACCCTATAAGACCATGTCACGCGATTATGAGGCCCACACCCTGGAGGCTTTTTACGGCTTTCTGGAAAAAGGCTTCGTCTATCGCGGCCTAAAGCCGGTCTACTGGTGCATACACGACCGTACGGCCCTGGCCGAAGCCGAGGTCGAGTACGAGATGCACACCAGCCCCTCGATCTATGTGCGTTATCGGCTGACTTCAGAGCCTGGTGCAATCAGTCCTGCGCTCAAAGGCAAGCAGGTTTCGACCATTATCTGGACCACAACTCCCTGGACTCTGCCCGCGTCGATGGCAGTGGCCTTCCATCCTGATTTTGACTATGTGGCGCTGGCCGCTGGCGACCAGGTTTACATAGTTGCTGCTGAACTGGCTGCTGCCGTTGCCGCCGCGTGCGAATTAAGCTCAACCAAGGAACTGGCCCGCTTCAAGGGCAGCGTGATGGAACGCGCTACCTTCAAGCATCCATTTCTGGAGCGCAGCGTTCTGGGAGTGCTAGCCACTTACGTTACTGCCGATACGGGCACTGGCGCGGTTCACACGGCGCCCTCGCATGGCGCGGAGGATTTTTACACTGGCCAGAGCTATGGCCTTGACCAAAGCTGTCGCGTTGACGCCTCCGGGCGCATCCAGGTAGACCCCGACGCCTGGCCGCTGGCCGTGCCCCCTGCCTTTGACGGGATGACGGTTTTTGCTGCCAACCCCGTTATCGTGGCCATGCTGGAAGAGCATGACGCACTGCTTGCCTCCAGCGACCTGGAACACTCTTACCCGCACTGCTGGCGCTGTCACCATCCGGTCATTTTCCGCGCCACCGAGCAGTGGTTTATCAGCCTTGAAACTCCGATTGAAGACCCGAAGGGCGAGAAAAAAACCTTCCGGCAACTCGCAATCGAGGAAATCGATAAAGTGGTCTGGGACCCGGCCTGGGGCAAGGAGCGCATCACCAACATGATCGCCACGCGCCCCGACTGGTGCATCAGCCGCCAGCGCATCTGGGGCGTACCCATCGCCGTCTTTCTTTGTGAAGGCTGCCAGAAGCCCATCCTGGACCCGGCGCTCAATCGCAAGATTGTGAAGATGTTCGAGGAGCATGGCGTAGAGGCCTGGCATACGACGGATGTGGTCAACCTGCTGCCATCCAGTGCGACGTGTTCCCACTGCGGCGGCAATGCCTTCCGCAAGGAAACCGACATTCTCGACGTCTGGTTCGACTCCGGCATCAGCTGGTATGCCGTCTGCGAGTCCGACCCTGAGTTGAAACCTGCCTACAACTCCTTCCAAAAAGGAAATGGGCCCGTGGTTCTGTACCTAGAAGGCGGCGATCAGCATCGCGGCTGGTTCCATTCCGCACTGCTGACCTCGGTGGCTCTGCGCGGGCGCGCGCCGTATTCGAATGTTGCCACAGCAGGATTCACCCTGGACGAGCAGGGCCGTGCCATGAGCAAATCGCTGGGCAATGTTGTGGACCCGCTGGATATTGCCAAACATCTGGGCGGCGAGATTGTCCGCCTCTGGGTAGCATCTATCGACTTCCGCGAGGACATGGCGGCCAGCGATAACCTGATGCAGCGCTGTGCGGAGATATACAAGAAGCTGCGCAACACCTTCCGCTTCCTGCTGGGTAATCTCAACGGCTTTGACCCATTGCGACACCGCGTTCCAGAGGCTGAGCTTCTTCCGCTGGACCGCTACATGCTGGCACGCACACGCGAACTGACAGAGAACATCCTCGGCTGGTACGAGCGCTTCGAGTTCCATCGCGTCTACCACGCGGTCAACGAGTTCGCCATCGTGGACCTGAGCTCGTTCTATCTGGACGTGCTCAAGGACCGCATGTACACCTTTGCGCCCACGAGCCATGAGCGCCGCTCCGCGCAGACGGTGCTGTGGAAGATTACCGAAGCGCTCGTCCGTCTGGTTGCGCCCATCCTGAGTTTCACCGCCGACGAGGTCTGGGAGCACCTGCCTGCGGTCGAGGGCCGGGAGGCTTCCGTTCATCTGGCGCAATTCCCTGCCCCGGCTGAGATATTCTCGGAGGATCCGGTGCCACTGCTGGAAGAATGGAAGCAGATCTTCAAGATTCGAGATGCTGCTCTTGCCGATCTAGAATTAGACCGCCAAGACAAGAAGATCGGAAAAAGTCTGGAAGCTGAGATCGAAATCCGTGCAGAAGGAGAGGTCCTTGACCTCCTACACTTGCACGCAAACGGCCTCAAAGAAGTGCTTAATGTTTCTAACGTCGAAGTGACGGAAGGTCCAAAACGGCGCGGCTCCATATCGGAAGTCGCTATCATTGTCAAGCCTGCAACCGGCCACAAGTGCGCCCGCTGCTGGAACTTTATGCCGGAAGTCTCGAACTACGGCATCTGGCAGAACGTCTGCACACGCTGCCAGAACGCGCTGAAAGAAATGAAGATCGCCCCACCCAGGGAGGCCGCAAAATGAAACTGACCGCGCCGCGCCGCCTGCACTGGCTGCTCACCATTTCCGCTGTAATCATCTTTCTTGACCGGCTCACCAAAACCTGGGTCTCGCTGCGTATTCCCCTGGGCGGCGATCCCGCGACCAGACAGCATGCGCTGCGCATCACTCACTGGACCAATGAGGGCGCGGCTTTTTCGCTCTTCGCCGGCTCCGCCTCGCCCAACGCTGTTCGCTGGGGCTTGATCTGCTTCTCGTCGCTGATGGCGCTGATTGTGCTCTTTCTCATGGTCCGGCTGGGCGACCGCGTCACCATGACCACTGTCGCCCTGGCGCTGATTTTTGCCGGAGCGCTGGGTAACATTCACGACCGTCTCGCATACGGCTCGGTGGTGGACTTCATCGAGGTCCACATCTTCGGCTACCACTGGCCCGATTTCAACATCGCCGACTCGTCAGTTGTCACCGGCGCATGCCTGCTGCTGCTCAGCACGCTGCTGCCGAAAAAGAACCCGGAACAATAACGGCTCGCATTCACGAGGATTTCATGAAGTTATTTGGTTTCTATCGATTCATGCGCAATCTATTTGCAGTATCGGCAGCTTTACTCTGCCTTTTTTTGCTTCCGGCTGTCGCCCAGCGGCTGCCGCAGACTGTGCGCCCGGAGCACTACACGCTCAGCCTTACGCCTGAACTGAAGGCCGCAACCTTCTCCGGCGTCGAGACCATCGACGTAATTCTGACCGAGCCTACGGATCACATCACCCTCAACGCCGCCGAGATTACTTTTCAGGCTGTCAGTATCAGCATTGTTGGTGGAGGAAAAACACTAAAGGCCACCGTCACACTTGATAAAGACAAGGAGCAAGCCACATTTACCTTTCCCGAAAAGCTGCCCGCAGGCAAGGCGAGGCTTTCCATTCTTTATTCCGGCATCCTGAACAACGAGCTGCGCGGCTTTTATCTTTCCAAAACTACCAAGCGCAACTATGCTGTTACGCAGTTTGAAGCCACCGATGCGCGCCGTGCTTTCCCCTGCTTTGACGAGCCTGCCTTCAAGGCCACCTACGACGTTACCCTGGTGGTCGATAGTGGCGATACTGCAATCTCCAACACTGCCATCGAAAGCGACACGCCCGGTCCGGCGGCCGGCAAGCACACGCTCAAATTTGCCACTACACCAAAAATGTCAACATACCTGGTTGCTTTTCTGGTTGGCGATTTTCAATGCACTGCTGGCGAGTCTGACGGCGTGGCAATACGCTCATGCTCTACGCCTGACAAGGTGTCGCTCACGCCCTATAGCGTCGATATCGCCAAGTACGTGCTGCACTACTACAACACCTATTTCGGCATTCCCTACCCGCTTAAAAAGCTCGATCTGATTGCCCTGCCGGACTTTGAGGCTGGCGCCATGGAAAACTTCGGCGCCATCACCTTTCGCGAGACTGCTTTGCTGATCGATCCCCGTACAGCCTCCGTTGGAGCGATGAAAGGAGTGGCCCTGACCATTGCCCACGAGATGGCCCACCAATGGTTTGGCGATTTGGTCACCATGCAGTGGTGGGACAATCTGTGGCTGAACGAGGGCTTTGCCACGTGGATGGAGAACAAGCCCATTGCCGCCATGCATCCGGAGTGGAATATCGATCAGAGTGTGGTATCAGGCTTAGATGATGTGCTTAACCTTGATGCGCAGCCTACGACACGCGCCATCCGCGCCAAGGCCGATACCCCTGACGAGATAAACCAGATGTTCGACGGCATCTCCTACGGCAAGGCCAGTGACGTGCTGCTGACGGTTGAGAACTACCTTGGCGAGGAAACATTCCGCCAGGGCGTGCACAACTATCTGGCCGCACACAGCTATGGAAATGCGACAGCGGAGGATTTCTGGGGAGCGCAGACTGCGACCAGCCACAAACCTGTTGACAAAATCATGGAAAGCCTGGTGGCCCAGCCGGGAGCGCCTATCCTCACATTCGGTGAACAAGCCAGAGGCAAAGTTGCGGTCAATCAGAAGCGTTTCTATCTCAGTCCTGGTATTCAGCCGGATCCCACGCAGAAGTGGACGCTTCCTGTTTGCTTCAAGAAAGGTACAAACAGCCAGAAATGCGAGCTTCTTACTCCCACATCGGCAAAGCTTAAGGCGCCTGCCGGCACGCTCATCTTTGCCAATGCCGGAGGCAAGGGCTACTATCGCAGCGCCTATACGCCCAAAGCGTATGCGGCCCTTGTGTCGCAGGTTGAAACTGCGCTCACTCCCACCGAGCGCATCAGCCTGATCGGTGACCAGTGGGCTCAGGTGCGCTCCAACAAAATCCCTATCGGCGCTTATCTCGACCTGGTGTCGGCTATCAGCGCTGACACTGACGCGGAAGTCGTGGGTTCTGCCACGAGCGGTGTCCGTGCAGCCTATAGCCGCGTGGCCTCCACTCCTGAAGAGCGCGCCGCGCTTGCTGCCTGGATTCGCTCGACCTATGCGCCACAGTACGCTAAGCTGGGCCCGCCAGCCAGCACTGACTCGGCCAATACTCGAGAGTTGCGCGCCCAGTTGTTCGCACTCCTCGGCTACTACGGCAAAGATCCGGCTGTGTTGGCGCAGGCTCGAGAGATTGCGATGAAATATCTTCGTGATCCGAACTCAGTCGATGCCACCATCGGCCAGACTGCCCTTGCCATTGCCGCCAAAAACGGCGACGGTGCTCTCTTTGATCAGTTGCAGAAAATCTACGAGACCTCGACCAATCCGGAGTACCAGGAGGGCGCGCTGCGCCTGTTGGCCCAGTTTGAGAATCCCGCGCTGGTCAAGCGCTCCCTCGACTACGCCGTCAGCGGCAAGGTTCGCAACCAGGACGCGATTATCCAATTCGTCATCGCCATGCAGATCGAGGAAAACCGCGAGCAGGCATGGAAGTACATCCAGGACAACTGGGATAAGGTGCAGGCCCAGTTCACCACAGAGATGGGCGGCGTGCTGGTGGGAGCCTCGGGTAACTTCTGCTCTGCCGAAGACCGCACCAGCGTGGAGCAATTCTTCACTACGCACAAGGTAACCTCTTCGGATAAGGCTCTAAAACACGCACTCGAGCACATTGACGGCTGCATCGAACTGCGCACTCTACAGGAGCCTAATATAAAGCAATGGCTGGCCGCGCAACCCAAGCCGTAATTCTGTGGAAAGGTGCATGGAACAAATCATTTCTCTGATCAACCCCAGATTTTGTGGTACCTTCAATTCCAGGATGACTCATCGCATATTCATTTTCCTGGCCCCCTTCGCCGCTGTTCTCGCCGCCTCAAGCGCTCACGCACAGAAGCCCGCCCAGCCCGCTGTGACTCAGGCTGTGCTGGCAGGCAAGCTACTTGACGTGCGTACCGGGCAGTACCGTGCCCACGCCTACATCCTCATAGCCGGCGATCGCATCCAGTCGATTGCCGATGCCGCGCCGTCAGGCGTCCCTGTGACCGACCTCTCGGCCTACACGGTGCTTCCCGGCCTGATCGACGCGCACGCTCACATTCTCTCCGACCCCACTACGCAGAACTTCGCCTCGCACATGCGCAGCTCGATCCCTCAGTCCACGGTGTGGGGCGTCTACAACCTGCGCATCTGGCTCGATCATGGCTTTACTTCTTTGCGCGACGCCTGCGAGGGCCCAGCCGACTACCCACAGTTCGCTCTGCGCGAGTCCGTAAAGCGAGGCGTCATTCTGGGTCCCCGCGTTACCGCGGCCGGCAGTTGCATTTCTCTTACCGGCGGTCACGGCGACGGCGCTCCCTTTTCACCGGACGTCGCTCTGCCTCGCGGCCAGAACATAGCCGACACGGTGGACGACATCGACCACGTAGTTCGTCGCGACATCAAGTACGGAGCTGACTGGATCAAGCTGATGGCCACTGGCGGAGTAATGGACCCCATTTCCGATTTTCACGTGCAGGAGTTGAGCGAAGCACAGATGGCCGAGGCAGTCGCAGTTGCTCATCGAGCCGGCAAGAAAGTGATGGCACATGCCGAGGGCCCCGAGGGCATCAAAGCAGCCGTCCGCGCCGGGGTTGACTCGATCGAGCACGGCACCATGCTCGATGAGGAGGGCGCGCGCCTCATGGAGCAGCATCATACCTGGCTCGTTCCCACCCTCTACTGCTTCCAGCACGACATGGTAACCGGCATGAGCAAGGGCCGCGATCCAGACTCCTATGCCAAGGGCGTCGAGATCATCGCAGCACAGGGCCCGGCATTCAAACTGGCGCTCGCACACCACATCCCCATTGTTTATGGAACCGATGATAACGAGGTTGATGAGTCGGTCTCCAAGGAGTTTGGCGCCCTGGTTCGCGGCGGCCTCTCGACACTCGGCGCATTGCAGGCCGCAACCATCAACGCAGCTACCATGCTCGGCAAGGAGAAGGAGGTGGGCTCTCTCGAACCCGGCCGCTACGCCGACATCATCGCGATTGAGGGTGATCCTCTGGCCGACATCACAATCATGGAACATGTAATCTTCGTCATGCAGGGTGGCCGCATCATCAAAGATCCCGCCCACCCTGATCGCAACCCTGTCATCCACGTCCAGTAATAGTCATGTCAGACAACACAATCATGGATTCCCGTCCATAAAACCATGCCGCAATATCCACCAGGCCAAACGCTGCTCATCGACGCCGACGATACGCTGTGGGAGAACAACGTCTATTACGAGCGAGCCATCGCCGCCTTCATCAGCTACCTGAATCACCACGAATACACGCCTGACGAGGTGCGCCAGGCGCTGTACTCCGTCGAGCGCGAGACCATTTTTATCCATGGCTACGGACTGTCGAGCTTTTCCCGCTCGCTGCTCGCCTGCTTTGAGCGGCTCAGCCCCGCGCCCATGACCGATGAAAAGCGCCAGCGCATTAAAGACTTCGTGCGCTCCATTGCCGAGCAGGAGATCGAACTGCTCCCCGGAGTGGCCGAGACCCTCGCGGAGTTGGCCACGCGCCACCGGCTCATCCTCATGACCAAGGGTAACTACGCCGAGCAGGCCGACAAGCTGGGCCGCTCGGGCCTCGCCCCTTACTTCTCAGCTGTCGAGATTCCCGCCGAAAAAGATCCCGCTACGTACAGTGATGTTCTCCGTCGCTATCAGTTATCGCCGCGCACGAGCTGGATGATCGGCAACAGTCCTAAAAGCGACATCAACCCCGCACTCGCAGCCGGCCTCAATGCCGTCTTCCTTTTTCACAAAGACACATGGGCTCTGGAACACGCCACGCTTGACGTGGCGCCGGAAGGGCAGCAGTTGATCGAACTCGATTCCTTTGCGAAGCTGGACGAGATTTTCTAACATAACACTCCGAATCGGAGTAATAATTTTCCCGTTTCCTGGTACACTTTCTTCATGAAATCCAAACTCATTATCAAGTTTCTGCTCTTACTGACATCCGGCGCGCTCTTTGGTCAGTTCGTCCAGTCGGATCACGAGAAGTGGCACCGGCTCGGACGCGAGGCGTTTCTCTCTTACCAAGCGCACCGATTCGACCTTTACATGGCAAACCCCAGCACCGGCACAAAATACTTTGTTGTCGGCATTGTATTCGCTCTGGGTTTTGGTGTGTTGTACGAAGGGACCGCATACGTTGGAGCCAAGCTTATCGACCTGGTCCTGCGCCCAAAGGCTTCGAGCAATGGGAATTCCTGAGGAATAGTGAGGAAACGACTACGCCTCGCGATCCAATCCATCCGGTTGGGCTTCTGATTCATCAGCTAGCACTTGCGACCACCTGTTTCATATCACCCATCACCTGCTCCGGCGTCCACTCGTTCCCGGGATAGAAGCGCACAACTTTGCCGTCGGGGCCGATAAGCGTCGTCGAGAGCGTGTGGGTGATCATCGTATCCGCACCCACTGTCATGCCCAGATCAAAGAATTTTGCCATCTCCATCAGTACCGGCTTTTCCGGCACGGCAAACTCCCAATGTGCAAAGGCATTCTTAGCATTGGTGCTCATGTACGTTGCGCCGTAGGCGCGGAGTCTTTCCGGCGTGTCGTGCTCCGGGTCAAAGCTGACCGATAGCAGATGCGACCCAGCATAAAGAGCAGGATTGGTCGACATCATCTTCTCCAGAGTGGCAAAATTGCGCGTTATCCTGGGACAAAACTCGGGAGACGGGCAGCGCGTGTAGATAAACGTGACCACCAGCGCCTTGCCCTTGAACTGACTCAGATGAATCGGCTTGCCATTCTGATTGCGCAGCTTGAAATCGGGCACTGCGTCGCCCGGCGCCGGCACGTGATAGGAAACACCGGGCTTGTAATCCGGCCTGGCCTGCGCCACAACGACAATATGATCGAGCAGAATATCCGCATCCTGGTCCTGCGAGACCAGCAAGTCGGCGGTAATCACGTCGCCCGGATGCAGCTCGCCCAGAATGCTCGCATCTTTCAGCGTGAAGGGCATGGTCATGGCATCCATAAAGCCGGGAATCGCCTCATGGTCCAGCGTTACCTCTCCCTTGGCGGCATTGGTGGAAACGACTTTACCGCGCAAATGGTAAACCTTGAAGTTTTGACCAGCATTGGACGTCGCGGACGGCTTCTGGCCTGAGTGGCAACCAGCCAGTAACAGAAAAGCCAGCAACGAGAAAGCAATGAATCGACGCATCACAAGCCCAGTGTACATCCATTCTCTGCCATGTTTTACAACGTGCGCTTGAACAGCGGCGTGGCAATGAGCAGCGTGCTAATGCCAAAGACAAATAGAAACAACAAGTCAAACTTAATAGCCTCGAAGCCGCCATCTTTGAGAATGATGGATTTAAATCCATGGATACAGTAGGTGAAGGGGTCTATCACCGCGATAGCCCGCAGCCACCAGGGAAAAGAGGCGATGGGATACATGGCGCCGGAAGGATAAAACAGCAGCAGGTTGAGCACGCCGAACATGGCGCGCGGCGTGAGCGGGTCCTCGACGCGGACCATGAACAGAAACATCATGCCGTTGAAGGCGATGGAGGTGCCGAGAATCAGGGTCAGGAGCTGGAACAGCACCCATGGATGGAAGATAATGCCCAACCCGGCCATAAGCGAGCCAATGACCGTGAGGCAAATGCCGGCGAGCGTGGCCTTGATGGCGCCGGCCATGTTGAGGCCGAAGACGAGCTCGAGTTTGGTGATGGGCGTAACCAGGTAGCCCTCATGGACGCCGCGCGCTTTGTCGTCGATGTATAACATTCCGCCGCCGATCATGACCGAGATATACATGGCCAGGGCAATGCAGGCGGGGAGAAGGAACTTCAAATAATTAACGTAGGGATAAAGCTCTACGATCTCCAGGGCGATCTGGTTGGCCAGGCGCGGCTGGATGACTGGCGTGGTGAGGGCCGAGACCAGCAACTGCATCTCGGCTTCCAGGCTGCTTGAGGTGAACAGGTCAGAGTTGTCGACGACAAAGCCGATGCGCGGGGCGTCCTGCGCATAGACGCGGCGCGAGTACTGCGGAGGGATTATGACGGCAGCATCGACCTTGCCGGTGCGCACATCCTCGCGGGCCTTGACTTCGTCCGAGTATTCAACGGTGGTAAATGTCTTGATGTTGACGGCGATGGAGTCAAAGCCCTCGCGGAGCTTAACGGCCTCGGGGCCGTGGTCGTAATCGACTACGGCGACGTGTGCGCCGACGATCTTGCCGCCGAATGCATTGCCCATGATAAGCAATTGCATGATGGGCATCATGAGCGACATGATCATGAGCATGGGCGACCGGAAGAACTTACGCATCTCGCGCTCGACGATGGCGAACATTCTGTTCATAGCCTGTCTCCGGGGCGGGGTGGCATCACAAAAGCGGCGGGCTTGACCTGCTCGTCGCGGAGCTGGTGGCCGGTGTAGTGAACGAAGACATCGTCCAGCGTGGTGTTCTGCACGCTGAGGGAAGTTAGAGTCTCACCCAGCGAAGATGCTAATTCGACTAACTGCATGGTGGTGCGAGAGCCGGAGTTAGTCAGCACGCGGTAATATCCCGCGCTCTGGGCCTGTACGTTGGTGACGCCATCGAGGGCTTCCAGGCGCGTCTGCCACTGCTCGGTTTCGCGGTCGAAGTGGACCTCGACCACGTTGGCGCCGGGCACGTTGTGCTTGAGTTCGATGGGCGTGCCCAGAGCCACCAGCTTGCCGTGATCGACGATGGCGATGCGGTCGCAGAGCTTGTCCGCCTCTTCCATGTAGTGAGTGGTGATGAGCATGGTGAGCTTGCGCGACTTGCGCAGGTTGTCCAGCATCTCCCAAACAGCAATGCGGGAGACCGGATCCAGGCCGGTTGTGGGCTCGTCCAGAAAGAAGATGTGCGGGTTGTGGACCAGGCCGCGGGCAATCTCCAGGCGGCGGCGCATTCCCCCTGAAAGGGTCTTGGTCTGCGCGCCACGCCACTTGGTCAGGTCCACCGCTTCCAGAACCTGGTCGATGTTCTTCTCGCGCTCGGCCTTGGGCACGCTGTAGAGCTTGGCATAGATGCTAAGGTTCTCTTCCAGGGTGAGGTCGGGGTCGCTGGTCAACGCCTGGGGAATCACGCCTATCTTGTGCCGCACCGCATCTGGGTCCTGCTCCACGTCAAAGCCGGCCACGAAGGCTTTGCCTGAAGTGATGGGCACCAGCGTGGTCATCATGCGGATGAGCGTGCTCTTGCCCGCGCCGTTGGGACCCAGAAGACCGAAGATTTCCCCATCGGCCACCGTGAAGCTCACATCCTTCACCGCCTCAAAGTCGCCGTAGCGTTTGAAGATGTGGGCCACTTCGATCGCCGGCTGCCCGGCGCCTTGCGCCTGGGCGGAGTATGTGACCGGTTTCCTCATTGCTTCACCAGCTTGCTTTTGGGAATGTAAACTTCGGCGGTCATGCCGGGGACGTAGCGCTTTTCGGGATTGTCGATGAGCAGTTTAAGTTGAATGGTTTTAATGTCGCGTTTGCGGGAGCTGACGTCGCGCTGTGTGGCAAAGTCAGCCTCGGCTGCTTTGTTGATGACCTTACCCTGAAGCGTTGCGCCCGAAGGCATCACGACGCGCAGAGAGTCGCCAAGCTGGACAGCGTCGGCCTGGGTCTCGGGTAGTGGTGCGTATATCCAAGTTTGGGTCAGGTCCATGATGGTGACGATGGCTGCTCCGGCGGTGACCACCTCGCCCTGGCGTGCTGCGCGAACGTTGACCTTGCCCGTCACTGGGGCATAAACCTGTGCATAACCCAACTGAACCCTGGCCTGCTCGGCGAGGGCGCGGGAGTTTTCGACTTCATCGCGTGTGGAATCTACAGTGCGAGCCGCGACGTTGGTAAGCAGCTCATGAGCGCGGGCCTGGCGTAGCGAGGCTTCGGCGGCAGCAACGTTCTCGCGGGCCGCATCGACCGCAGCCTTGGTGGCCTGGAGGCTGGTAACCGCATCGTCCTTGGCCTGCTCGCTCATGATTCCCTGCTGGGCTAAAGCGACGATGCGACTGGTGTCGGCCTGCTGGTGATCGTAGTTGGCTTGCGCCTGAGCCAGAGCCGCCCGCGCCGCGCGCAGTTGGGCCTCGGCGTTGACCGTGGCATTGCTGGTTTCTCCACGCGTCTGGTGCTCGGTCTCCACTGTTTCGCCGAGCTTCCACCGGTTGCTGGATACATTGGCCTCGGCTGCCTTTCGTGCAGCAGCAAGATCCTCGCTCTCGATGACAGCGATCAACTGGCCGGCTTTCACATCCTGGCCTTCATCAACATACAGCGTCTGGATTCGTCCGGGAATCTTGCTGCTAACCACCACCTCGTTGGCGTCTACCGTGCCGATCAGTTGCAAATCGGACGAGGGTCGCACCGTGACCAAATAAAAGATCAGCGAACCAATGGTCAGCAGGCCCAGGAGTAAGAAAACTCGATTGCGTGCGTTCACTTGTGCCTCACTTCTTCAAAGACGGTTCATGCAACACTTTATTGCTCAGCGGACTGTTTCCGATCTCGATCGCATTGATCTCAGGCATCGGAGTCGCGGCCAGCACCCGCTCTGCCACACGTGCGCCATGCTCGCGGTCGATGAAGATCGCCTGTCCCAGAAACACGATGGCTGCCTTGCGGCGAAGCTCCAGCTCCCCGCGTCCCAATGGATCAATGCGTATCACAAGCCGCGTAAGCGGCGCGGAGAGAAAGTAGAAGACATTCGCGCCCAGCGAGGCATAACGCATCTGCGCGGGATCAACCGGAATCAATTCGCCTGACGCGATGCCTTCCTTGAGAACTTCTTCCAATTTGTCCCACATTGGCCGAAAGAACTTCTCCGCCATCCGCGCCATTCTGTTCTCCTCGCCCTGGTGCAGCCGGACCATCTCCTGTTGTATGAGAGACTGCAAGTCGGGATGGGAATAAGAGCGATCAAAGTGGTTCAACACGATCTGCAGGAATCGCTCTCCCGCTGAAGCGCCCGCTTCCAGCAGGGCGAGGCTGGCCGTTTGTATCCCTTCGAAGACAAACTCCAGAGCAGCGGCGTATAGGTCTTCTTTGCTTTTGAAGTAGTAGTAAAGCAATGCCTTGTTGACGCCGGCTTCCTCGGCAATCTGCTCGGTACGCGAGCCTGCGAGGCCGTTTTCACTGAACTGCCGTACCGCTGCATCAAGGATGCGTGCACGGGTCTGGTCAGCGCGTTCGGCTTGTGTACGGGATGGGGTCTGCGTCGTCATTTACTAACTGGTTAGTAAATTAACACAGCAAATGAGTTTTTACAATCTTCGTTAGGTTAATTTGTTGTGAAAATAGACCGGATTATCTGATTTTTGACTGATTTAGAAATTCTATTCAAATGATATGTCATTTATTTTCAGCATATTGAACAGCTCACGCGAATCGGCTGATCTTGCTGGTCCCAGCATTCCTAACCCTGCTCTCTGCATCAGTCTCCTCTTCCAATTCCAACTCCTCATATTTATCCTCTTCGTCTTCAAAGCCACTGGCAGCTTTGGCGTCGCTGGGTATGTAGATCTCGTCGCCGGTTTGAGTTGTGCGCTCAACCTCATACACATCCGTCATGCCCAGATCAACCTCCTTAGGCCTGACCATTGATGTGATTCGAACGCTGGTTACCGGTCCGATCTCCATCTCCGCTTACTCCCGTTCGGTAACTTCCCCTAACGGTGAATATCGGTCTTTTGAGAGAAAACATGAATCGCACTTGGTTTTATGCGTACGAATACAGGGCACCCCTTGCGTTTTCTCGTAAGTCTTTTTATTACAACATATTGCCGACATTCATAAGGAGCAGATGAGGTTACTTATGGCATTAACAGTGTACGATTTCGAGACAGTCTTCCCCGAATCCATCAACGAACATCACCCAGTTGAAAGTCTGATTAACACTGCCAGAAGCACCTGGTGTTGCTAGACTAGCCCCATGCACGATGAACTGGAGTTCCGCCGTCTGTCCGAAATTGCTCTAGACTCGCTCTTGCAGCATTTGATTGCGCGCGAGGATGAGGCGGAGGCAGGTTTTGAGGTCGACGAACAGGCCGGCGTACTGAACATTACCTTCGAGGAACCGGCTGGCAAGTTCGTGATTACGCCGAATACTCCGGTGCGCCAGATCTGGATTTCAGCGCTCTCCACCAGCTTCAAGCTGGATTGGGATGCGGCGTCACAGGCGTTCACTCTGCTGCGCACCGGCGAGCATCTAATGGTGCTGGTTGACCGGCTGATTGCAGAACATCTGGGAGGCTAGGCCTCCCAACCTTGCCGAAATCTACACGGCAAGGATGGGCTCCCAACTGACTAACCTCAATCCTGTTAGTGGCTTATTGCTTCACAAACTCAAAGGTACAGGGGCGGCCATAAACGCCTAGCCCTTCATTGCGGGTGCCTGTGCCCTCTGTCTCCTTGAACTGGGCCTTTATGTCAAAGCTATATTCTGCGCCTCCGTGGGCGAAGGCTCCGCGGGCATACTTACGGGAGGCGACAATGCCGTTGGCAGTGAGCTTGGCGGATCCATTTTCCGCAATAGAACCCTCGATCAGCAGGTAGCCGGGCTCTCCTGCTGTGCCGTGCTCTCCGCGTAGATTGCCCGCAGTTATCACGCTGGGAAACTTCCAGGTGAAGCCCTCGGTGTTGCCTTTTGCAGGACAGGTGTATGTCGTGAGCCACTTACCATCAAAACGTTCCACAGCAAATGAAACTGCCGGCAATAATACTAAGGCTAAAACTGCTGCAAAACGTACAGACTTTCTCATTCAAGTTCCTCCGTCGGCTATCCTAGCACAACTCTTTCGTGTCAGTCGAAGGTCGGCGCCTTGTGATTTGTCTGTTCCTTGTTCATTCTTCCCCGCTTTCCGGGTATACACTCATCCCAAGACTATGTCTTCTGCCAAACTCTCACTCACTCTGCTTCTCGCCGCCCTTCCGGCGCTGATTTGTGCCCAAACCACAGCTAGTCCAGGCCACAAAATGACAACCAAAATGCTAAGCCCCGCAGCAGTACATCGCTCCGCACTGGTTATCGATACCCACGCCGACACCCCGCAACGTTTTGTGGATGAACACTTTGACCTGGGCGACCCTTTGCAGGGAGGCGGCCTGAACCTGGATTCAATTCATAAAGGAAATCTGGGCGCCGAGTTCTTCTCCATCTGGGTTGATCCGGTGCAATACAAGGATCAGTATGCCCACCGGACCCTGGAACTGATCGACTCCGTCAGGCAGCAGGTGGCCCGGCACCGCGACAAGCTCGAGTTTGCCGCCACTCCGGCAGGCATTGAGCTGGCCCACCGCAATCACAAGATGGCAGTGCTGATGGGCATCGAGGGAGGCCATTCCATTGAAAACTCTATCCCGCTGCTGCGCCAGTACTATGCGCTCGGCGTGCGCTACATGACGCTCACCTGGAACAACTCCAACGGCTGGGCCGACAGTTCCAGCGATATCGACGACGCCTCCGTACCGCACACCAAAGAAGGCCTGAGCGAGTTTGGCAAAGACGTGGTTTACGAGATGAACCGGCTGGGCATGATGGTGGATGTCTCGCACGTCTCCGACCGAACCTTTTACCGGACACTGAACATCAGCCGTGCGCCGGTCATCGCCTCCCACTCGTCGGCGCGCGCTCTCTGCGACGCCCCGCGCAACATGACGGACGATATGTTGCGCGCCGTGGCCCGCTACGGCGGACCCAACTCCAAGGGCGGCGTTATCCAGGTCAACTTCTACTCTGGATTCCTGTCGCAGGCCTATCGCGACGCTGCTAAAGCTCTCGAGCCGGAGATGAAAAAGGCTATCCAGGCGCTTAAGGACAAGGCCATAGCCGAAGGTAAACCGATTCCCTATGCCGAGATCGAACAACTTCAGCGCCAGTATGGCGACCGCATCCCCCGTCCGCCACTATCAGTACTCATTGACCACATCGACCACATAGCCAAGGTGGCCGGAGTAGACCACGTGGGCCTGGGCTCGGATTTTGACGGCATCAGCGGCCAGCTCCCAGAAGGGATCGACTCGGCCGCCGACCTGCCCAAGATTACCGAGGCCCTGATGGCGCGTGGATATACGGCCGAAGATTGCCGCAAGATTCTGGGTGGCAACCTGCTACGCGTTTTCCGCGAGGTGGAGCAGGTTGCAAGGGAGTTGCAAGCCGAGAACCGGCCTAGAATCACAGAGAAACAGCCGTTTGACAAGGTGCAGAAGTAGGAGATTCGAGAATAAGAGCAGAAGACAGGTCTGCGGTGAAAGGTCTACGGTTATCCAGTCCGCTGCCATTTGTATCCTTGGAAATCTGAAAGGGAGAATGAGATGAAAGCTCTTGTTAAGTCCCGTGCCGAGCGCGGACTGTGGATTGAAGATGTTGAGGAGCCACAAATAGGAATCAACGATGTCAAGATCCGCGTATTGATGACGGCTATCTGCGGTACAGACCTGCATATCTATGAGTGGGACAGTTGGGCGCAGCAGACGATCCCCGTTCCGTTGGTGATCGGCCATGAATTTGTCGGCGTGATTGTGGAGGTCGGCTCGAACGTCACCGATTTTAAGATTGGCGACCGGGTGAGCGGCGAGGGACATGTCGTATGCGGACGCTGTCGCAACTGCATGGCCGGCAGGCGGCATCTCTGCGCGCACACGCAAGGAGTAGGTGTCAATCGAGCCGGCGCATTCGCGGAATATATCGTCCTGCCCATGACCAACATCTGGCACCATGCGGCCGATATTCCGCTGGAAATCGCAGCCATCTTTGATCCATTTGGCAACGCGGTGCATACGGCATTGGCATTTCCCGTGCTGGGTGAGGATGTATTGATCACCGGCGCGGGCCCAATCGGAATCATGGCGGCCGCGGTTGCCAAGCATGCCGGCGCGCGGAAAGTTGTGATTACCGATATCAATCCTTATCGGCTGGAACTGGCGAAGCGTGCCGCCCATGTCACAGAGGCCGTCAATTCCCGCGATACAACACTACAAGAGGTACAGAAAAAACTCGGTCTGCAGGAAGGATTCGATGTGGGCATGGAGATGTCCGGCAACGCCCAGGCCTTTCGCGAACTGCTGGCCAACCTGAGCCATGGCGCAAAGGTCGCCATGCTGGGCATACCTTCTCCCTCCGAGATGTCCATTAACTGGGCCAATGTGATTTTTAACCAATACACAATTCGCGGCATCTATGGCCGCGAGATGTACGAAACCTGGTACAAGATGACGGTCTTGCTGCAGTCGGGTCTGGATATCAGCAAAATCATCACTCACCGCCTGGCCTGGAATCAATTTGAAGAGGGATTTGCCGCCATGCACGCGGGAAACTCGGGAAAGGTGATCCTCGATTGGCAGAACATATCCTGAGTGAAGTAAAAACGCAGTCTATACTGTTCTTTCAATAGATTTCCCTTCTGGAGATACAAAAATGCGCTCATCTCACCGTCTGCTGACAGCCGCGCTAACGGTTGCTGTCCTGTTTCTGCCCACACTCGTGCGCGCCGAGGACGACAAGTCCGCGCCCTCCGAGAAGCCCGCCGACAAAGCCGCCGAAAAGGCCCCGCCTGCTGAAGTTACGACGCAAGGCACGGTCACTGTGGGGGGCGAGAAGATCGCCTACATAGCCATCGCCGGCACGCTCACCGTTGGTTCGACCGACATCCAGGATGCGCAGTTGGGCCTGGACGGCAAGCCGCAGCCCGGTAGCCAGCTAGCTCTCTCCGACCCCAAAGACCCGAAGGACGCAACTCCTGTCGCACGTATGTTTTACGCCGCTTACTTCAAGAAAGACGCGAAGGCTGAGGACCGCCCCATCACCTTCTTTTATAACGGCGGACCGGGCAGCTCGACCGTCTGGCTTCATATGGGCTCGCTGGGCCCCAAGCACGTGGTCACCAGCGGCGACCAGCACCTGCCCGCGGCGCCCTACAAACTCGTCGATAACGCCTACTCGCTGCTCGACACCAGCGACCTGGTCTTTATCGACATGCCCGGCACCGGCTTTGGGCGGCTGGCCGGCAAGGACGCGGAAAAGGCCTTCTGGGGGGTGGATGAGGACGCCAACGCCTTTGCCCGCTTCATAGCCCGTTTCATCACCAAATACAACCGCTGGAACTCGCCAAAGTACATATTTGGAGAGAGTTACGGAACTACGCGCTCTGCCGTGCTGGCCAAAATTCTGGAAGAAAACAAGAGCATCGACCTGAACGGCGTGATTCTGCTCTCGCAGATCTTCAATTTCACTACCGACATCGACTTTCCCACCGGTAATCCCGGCGTGGATCTGCCTTACGAGCTGGCGCTGCCCACCTATGCGGCTACGGCCTGGTACCACAAGAAGCTGCCCCAGCAGCCGGCAGCTCTTGAGCCCTTTCTCAAGGATGTGGAAGAGTTCGCCATGGGCCCCTATGCGCACGCATTGGCCCTGGGAACCGACCTTGGCGTGGAGGAGAAGCAGCAGGTGGCCGAGAAGCTGCACGGCTTTACTGGCCTGCCTGTGACCTACCTGCTCAAGGCTAACCTGCGGGTATTCGGCGGCGAGTTCGAGAAGACCCTTCAGGACGACCAGGATCTGACCACCGGCCGGCTGGATACGCGCTTCTCCGGGCCCACTATTGATTCGCTTAGTCAGACCGCCGATTACGACCCGCAAAGCTCGGCCATCTCTTCGGCATACGTTACGCTCTTCAACGACTACGTGCGCCGCGATCTGAAGTACGGCGAAGACCAGACCTACCTGCCGGAAGCGCTCTTCGGCGGCACGCGATGGAACCTGGAACACGACCACAACCCCATCAGCCTCAATGTTTCCAACGATTTGGCCGAGGCGCTCAAGACGAATCCCCGGCTGAAAATCATGGTCAACGGCGGCTATTACGACCTGGCCACGCCCTTCTTCGCCGCCCAGTACGAGGATAAGCACCTGCCCATTCCGCAATCGCTGGCCAAAAACATCGAGTATGACTGGTATGAGTCCGGCCACATGGTCTACGTCCTCGACGAGAGCCTCAAACAGCTCCACGACCGCGTGGCGGCGTTTATCAAGAAGACGCAGGCAGAAAACAAGTAAACTGCGAACCGGGGGCCCAGGTCTCGCTTCCCAGATCTGGGTTTCCAAATCCTCGACTTGCATTTCCCTCGCCCTGTAGACTAGCCATCATGAAGCGCATCGCCCTGACACTCCTTCTGCTCTTCCCTGCTGCCCTCGCCGCATCTCAATCATTCTCAATCTCTTTTCCAAAGGAAGTAAGCGCGGAGCGCCTCGACGGGCGGCTGCTCTTATGCATCTCCACTGACCCCAGCGACGAGCCGCGCAATCAGATTGACGACTCCCCGCGCACGCAGCTTGTCTTCGGGCTGACCGTGGACGGTTGGCAGCCCGGCCAGTCCGCAATCGTGGATGCTACCGCCTGGGGCTATCCCATTCGCAGCCTCAAGGACGTTCCGCCCGGCGATTATTACGTTCAGGCAGTGCTCAACAAGTACGAGACCTTTCACCGCGGCGATGGAAAGACAGTCAAGATGCACATGGACCAGGGCGAAGGCCAGCATTGGAACATCTCGCCCGGCAACCTCTACTCGAAACCAATGAAGGTCACCCTCAAGCCCGGCGCTACGATCTCCGTTTCGCTGACCGAAACGATTCCACCCATTCCCGAGCCGGCCGACACCAAGTACATCCGCCACATTCGCATCCAGAGCGCCTTACTGACCAAATTCTGGGGCAGGCCGATGTACTTGAGCGCCATCGTGCTGGTGCCTGAGGGCTTTGACGAGCACCCTGAAGCGCGCTTCCCGCTGATCATCTTTCACGACCATTTTGTGAATGAATTCAGCGACTTCCGCACCACGCCGCCCGATCCCGACCTGAAGCCCGACTACAGCCAGCGCTTTCATCTGGCCGGTTACAACCGCATCCAGCAGCAGGAGGCGTACAAGTTCTATCAGCAGTGGATTGCGCCGGGCTTTCCACGGGTTCTCATCGTCAAGATTCAGCACGCCAACCCCTTCTACGACGACTCCTATGCCGTAAACTCAGCCAATGTAGGGCCCTACGGCGACGCCATCGAGACAGAACTGATTCCGGCTATCGAAAAGCAGTTTCGCGCCATCGGCCAGGGCTGGGCGAGGTTTGTTTACGGCGGCTCGACAGGCGGCTGGGAGGCATTGGCCGTGCAGGTCTTCTATCCGGAGCATTACAACGGCGCCTTTGCCGCTTGCCCCGATCCCATCGACTTCCACGCCTACACCAACATCGACATCTACAAGGACAACAACTTTTATTATCTGGAGGGCGCGCACAAGCGCGTTGCGCAGCCGTCCATGCGCGACTACCTGGGCCACACCCTCATCACCACCGAGGAGGCTAATTATTACGAGCTGGCGCTGGGCGATCATGGCCGCTCTGGCGAGCAATACGACATCTGGCAGGCGGTCTTTGGCCCTGTTGGCGATGATGGTTATCCCGCCCCCATCTACGACAAAGTGACCGGCGAGATTGACCACAAAGTTGCCGAGTACTGGCGCGAGCACTACGATCTGGAAGCGATTCTTGAGCGGAATTGGGCGAAGCTCGGCCCTGAGTTAGCCGGCAAAATCCACATCTATGTCGGCTCCGATGACACGTACTTTCTCAACGATGCCGTCTACTTGATGGAAGATTTCCTGAACTCGACGAAGAACCCTCCTTACGGTGGCGAAGTAGCCTACGGGCCGCGCGCTGAGCACTGCTGGAACGGCGATCCCACGCTTCCCAACGCATACTCGCGGCTGCACTATAACATCATGTACCTGCCCAAGATTCTTGACCGTATGCAGAAAACCGCACCAGTGGGTGCTGATCTCACCAGTTGGCGGTACTGAACGGACCGTACGCGCAGCATTGAAAATGCCGCTAACTCGCTGCCTCTGCATCCAGCCGTCTCTTGTAGATAAGCGCTCCACGACCACGTGGCGGCGTTTATCATGATGACACAAACGAAGGGCAAGTAATGCGTTTCGGAGCAGCTGCCCTCCTCGGTTTCAAGGAAGATTAGAGGCGCGAAAAACTCCGGACACTGCCCTCCGATTGACACTTCCTTGATCATGATTGAATCCTTATACTTTTCTGCTCAAAGCCTTCGAATCTGATCAAAGCGGTCCTGCCTCGACGCAGTGATTTTAAAAAACTGAAATCTCGGATAACATGGTTCAGTGGCGAAAGGAGGCCAAGCCATGAAACGCGCAGTTGTTTACGTTGCAGCTTTATTCTCCCTTTCACTCTTGCTAGTGTCGAACGCAGTCGCCGGGGACCGAGAGGACCAACTTGTGTTGCAGGCGTCATTGGGAAATCTTGACGGCGTGAAGGCCCTGCTCGATCAAGGAGTGGACATCAATGCGGTGAACTTCGGGCAGGGTACTGCGCTCGTTACGGCGATTTGGCTTGGTAAGACTGAGGTTGCGAAGTTCCTGATCGCACGAGGAGCCGACATCAACGTGGTGGATAAATGTTCCGGAAGCTATACTCCCCTGGGCATGGCAGCCAGGATTGGTAATGTCGAAGTGGTTCGTCTTCTGCTCAGCAAGGGAGCTGATTTGAGCAAAGGGCAGATTGTGGTTAACGGAATGCCGCGCACGCCACTAATGATCGCGAACGATGCGCTTGCCAAGGGCTTCCCGTCTGGATTCAAACCAGGAACACTTGAGCAAGTGTACACTCCACTGACCGCCGAAGAGAGGCCGCGTTACGAGGAGGTTGTGCGCCTGCTAAAGGCGGCGGGAGCGAAGTAGGTTTCCGCTCTATTCCTATGTTCGTTTGCTCGGCTTTGACCAGGAATCTCTTTTTTAAGCTCTGAAACGCTCCCAATGGTGTTCCTCGCGGGCGGTTCTGCGAATTTAGGCCAAGTTGTCGACTATGGTGTCGTATGGGACATACTTTTTGGCGTAGATAAACGCAGCACGGCCTAGTGGATAGTAGTTCTCATTTCTACCCTCGCAGCGGTAGCCCTGCGCCTCGTAGAGCCGGATAGCAGCCGTGTTCTCTGTTTCCACGTGCAGCCATATCATGCCGGCGCCCGCATAACGTGCAGATCCTTCAATACGAAGGAGAAGCTCGCGCCCTACGCCGCAGCCGCGCTGTTCATCGGCAACTTCAATGGTCTGTATATAGGCAACCACTTTGTCCGGCTCTTGATTCCACTCGACAATGGCAAAGCCGGCCATTTGCCCGTCCTCTTCCGCAATCCAGGTCGCCCCATTTGAGCGGTTGACAAGCTGTCGCATGTAGCTGCGGCTAAAGCGCGAGGGAGGCTCGAAGCAACGCTCTTCGAGGGCATAGAGCTGGTCGAAGTCTTGCGGCGTGTAAGGGCGATACAGCACAATCCAACTCTACGGCAGGCAGAACGCAAAAAGCCATCCCACATGAGGATGGCTTTCTGCTTTTAGCTCAAAGGCGGCAGCTAAACCTTCGCTTCCAAATCCTTGATTACATCGAAGAATCGCTGATCAAGGCGGCGGTTGGTGGCAATGGCGTCCTTGATGGGGATGTCGGTGATATCCAGGCCCCGGAGCACAGCGATGCGTCCCCACTTCTTGTCGTGAACCATGTCGATGGCGTGCAGGCCATAGCGTTGACCGAGGATGCGGTCGTAGGCCGTGGGAACGCCGCCGCGTTGGGTGTGGCCCAGATTCACGGAGCGAGTCTCGTAGCCGGTCTTCTTCTCGATGATTTCGGCTAACTTCTCGCCAATTCCAGTGAGGCGCACGTGCCCAAAATCATCTAGCTCGGCGTTTTCGTTAATCACCTGGCCCACCTTGGGCAGTTTGGCGCCCTCGGCTACCACTACCACGCCGTAGTGCTTTCCGCGGTCGTAGTTGTACTTGAGCAGTGCGCAGACGCGGTCGATGTCGATCTCCTTTTCAGGAACCAGAATCACGTGAGCGCCGCCGGCCACGCCGGAGGCGTAGGCAATCCATCCGGCATCGCGGCCCATCACCTCAACGACAACAACGCGGTTGTGCGAATCGGCGGTAGTGTGAATGCGGTCAACCGCCTCGGTGGCAATCATCACGGCGGTGTCGAAGCCAAAGGTCTGGTCAGTACCGCTGATGTCGTTATCGATGGTCTTGGGAACGCCCACGCTGGGCACGCCGTGCTCATTCAGGTAGAGGTTCACGGACTGCGTGTCGTCTCCGCCCAGGGCAATCAGCGCATCGATCTTGTTGGCCTTCAGAACCTCCTGGACCTTCTCGATGCCTCCGGGAATCTTCTTCACGTTGGTGCGAGAAGAGTGCAGAATGGTGCCGCCCTTCAACTGGATTCCATCGGTGTTTTCCAGGGTCAGCGGGATGAAGCTGTTATCCAGCACTCCGCGCCAGCCGTTGAGAAAGCCAATAAACTCATCGCCATAGTGGTTGATGCCCTTGCGCACAACCGCATAGATAACCGCATTCAGACCGGGGCAGTCGCCGCCGCCGGTTAACAAAGCAACTCGCATCGTTCATACTCCTGATAGAAGACGCGGCTCATAAAGCCGGGCCGGAATAGTTCTCTGAGCAGTACGTCCAGTAGTGGAAGCTTCGTCGCCAACGATAGTCTTCTTCGTTGGGACGATCACTGCCCCTCTCGACGCCTTAATCAGTTTATCCTGTCGCTGTAAAGATAAATCGTGACCGGGCTCACGTTTCCAGCCCATTCCCAAATCGGCTTATCTTGTAACTAAATGCTCGGAGTGTTTCAATAGGGTATGCCCGGCTCCGGAACGTTGTTTTTACTGGCCTTCGCCAGCCTGGTCGTCGTTGTCCTGCTGGTCCTTCTGCAATTGACCCGGCTGGGATACCTGGTGCGCGCCACCATCCCCGACCGTCCGCGGCGGCGGATGTTCATCGCCTCGGTTGCCTTCCTGGTGACCTTTATCGGCGTGCGGCTTCTGGTGTGGATGATTGTGCATAAGAACAATGAGGGGCCGTTCCAGTGGGTAGTGGTGCATGGGCGGCACATTCACCACCTGGTCTGGGGGATTCTGATCCTGCTGTTGGTCGGTTATGGCTGGCTGATGGACCTGGGACGGTCCCATTCCCCGCTTTCCATCTTCTTCAGCCGCTTGATGGCCGTCAGCTATGGGGTGGGCGCGGCGCTGACCCTGGATGAGTTTGCGCTTTGGCTGGATCTGGAACCGGATGCCTACTGGTCGCGCTCCGGGCGGCTCTCTATCGACGCCGTAATCCTCTTCGGCAGCCTGCTGGCGGTGGGCGCATGGGGCGCGCCGTTCTTTCGCGGGCTGCACTTCCTGTGGGACAAGCGCGCTCACTTTGGCAAGGAGTTGGAACGAGGCCTGACCTTCCCTATTCGCCGCGCGAGGTTGCTTCATCCTCATAAAGTGCGCCGATCAGGCTCGCGTATTTCTCCGTAATAACACGCCTCTTGAGCTTCATCGAAGGCGTCAGCTCACCCGTCTCCTGCGTCCACTCGTCTGCCACCACGTGAAAGCGCTTCAGGGTCTCAAAGTTGGCCAGACTAGCGTTCACCTCGCGCACAATCCGGGCGTAGAGCGCAACTACGCGGCTGTCGGCCACCAGTTCGGCTCGATTTGTTGATTCTATGCCGCGATGATGCGCCCACTCCTCCAGAGCCACAAAATTGGGTGAAATAAGCACTGAAACAAACTTGTGCTTGTCGCCCACCAGAGCGGCCTGAGCCACGAAGATGCTGTTTTTAAGCTTATTTTCAATCGGCTGAGGCGCCACCATCTTGCCGCCCGAGGTCTTCAGCAGCTCCTTCTTCCGGTCGGTTATAAAGACGAAGCCATCGCTGTCGATGTGGGCGATGTCGCCAGTGTGGAACCAGCCATCAGAATCGAAAGCCTCAGTGGTCATCTCCGGCTTTTGCCAATAACCGGAGAAAACCGAAGGCCCGCGAACCAGCAATTCTCCGTCTGAGCCAAGCTTCACTTCTACATTCGATACGCGCTTGCCTATGGAACCTATGCGATGGGTGATAGGCGTGTTGAGAGCGATCACTGGCGAGGTCTCCGTCAGCCCATAGCCCTCCCATAGAGCAATTCCCACTGAGGCGAACCATTTCGCCGTATCGATGCCCAGGGGCGCCCCACCGGGGACGAAGATCCTCACACGTCCGCCAAAGGCCTCGCGCACCTTGGAGTAGACCAGCTTGTCGGCCAGCCGCCATAGCGGCGAGGAGGGCCGGCGGCCGTCGTAGACCGTATCCGCGTGACCAGAACCCACGCCTATCGCCCATGCGAGAAGACGCTTCTTGATTGGCGAAAGCCCCGCGCGCCGCTCTATCTCCTGGCGTATCTTTTCGAATACTCGCGGTACGCCGACAAAGACTGTGGGGCGTATCTCGCGCATGGCCTGCGGAAGTTTGTCAAACTTCGAGCAATAGGCCACCTGTACTCCGAACCCATACATAATGTAATCCAAAGCGCGCGCCGTAACGTGCGAAAGAGGCAGAAAGGAGATCAAAGCATCCGTGGAATCGAAGCTGAATTCCTCGGGGGCATAGTTCTGGTTGGCTGCAATGTTGCCGTGGGTAAGCACCACTCCCTTAGGCTCGCCTGTGGTTCCGGAGGTGTAAATCAGCGTGGCTATATCCTTTGACTCGACGGTGCGCACCAGCGCGTCGAAGACCGGGTCGCGCTCTGCGCCGCGTTCATCGGCCCCAGCCATCACCTCGCTGAAGGCGACCGCTCCCTCGGGCGCCACGGCGGAATCCATCATCAGAATGCGCTCCAACGATGTCTGTCCGCGTACGGCGTTCAGCTTGTCGAACTGCTGGCGAGTGGAAACCACAGCAACCCGGCAGCCCGCGTCAGCCACCAGTACAGCGATCTGCTCGCCGGTAAGCGTAGGGTAGATGGGCACATCCACCGCTCCAATAGCCAGCGCTGCGAAGTCGGTGACCGCCCATTCCCATCGGTTTTCGGCGATCAGTGCGATGCGATCGCCTTTTTTCGCGCCCCAACTGAGAAACGCCTGGGCCAGCGCCCGCACCCGCTGGTAGATCTGGTCTGAGGATATGGGTTGCCACAGGCCAAACTCGTCCTGCCATAGGATGGCTCGGGAATTAGCTGCCGAGGCAACGCGGCAAAACAGGTCATTGATGGTGGAAATCGCAGGTTTTTGGTTCATTTTGGTCAATTGTGTCATTCGTAATGCCTCTGCCACGAATTACTACAGAAGTGTAACAGCGCGGATGAGGCGCAGTCCTGCAAAAACATAATTTTAGCCCCGGTTTTCCACCGGATGCGATATAAACTTGCATACTTATGCATTATTGGTGTATATTTATACGTGTACGGTTGTCCAATCTTTATTACATCCTCGTTGTTCTGGGAGAGGTTCTTGAAGACTCTGCGTCACAATGCGATTCGTGAACTGGTGGCTCATGGGCAGGTAGCCAATCAGGACGAGCTTCGGCGCAAGCTGCGCCGCCGAGGCTTTGCGGTGACCCAGGCCACGCTCTCGCGCGATATTCATGAACTGCGCCTCCTCAAAGGCCCCAGGGGCTACACATTTTCAAATGGCACAGGTTCCGCAATCGAGGAAAACAGCGCACCTTCGCTGGAGGAGATGCTGGAAGACTTCGGGCTGCGCGTGCGCAGGGCAATGAACCAGGTGGTGGTGGGCACGACGGCAGGAGGCGCTCAGCCACTGGCCATGGCCCTGGACCATGCCGGCTGGAGCGATATTGTAGGCACTGTGGCGGGCGATGACACAGTGCTGATTATCTGTTCGGACCATCGCCGTGCAGGCGATGTGGAATCCCGATTGAAGGCGATGCTGGAATCATGACCAAGGCGATACAAACCGCTGTAGTGGGAGTTACCGGGTACGCAGGCGCTGAACTGGCCAGGCTGCTGCTGAGGCATCCCCGTCTCCAAGGCACGCCGCCAGTATTTGCGGGTCGCGTAGACGAGAAGGATGCGGCTCGGGGTGGAGTTCCGCTGAGCGAGATTCACCCGCAACTTGCCGATTCCACCGGCAGCGACAGCATCAAGCTCGAACCTTTTTCGTGGGAGTTGCTGGCCAGCCGGGGTGTTGAGTTCCTGTTTCTTGCCACGCCTCACGAGCAGTCGCGAGAATGGGTCCCAGAGGCGCTCAAGCGCGGTTTGCGTGTCATTGACCTCAGCGCGGCATGGCGGCTGAATGAAGCGGCCAACCGTGCCGTCTATGCCTTCGAGGACGAAGGTTCCGCGCTTGCCACGGCCATGCAGGCGCAGGCCGTCTATGGCATGCCCGAGCTACATCGCGCACAGATTGTCGGCGCACGTCTGATTGCCAACCCCGGCTGCTACGCAACCTCCATCATTCTTCCCCTGAGGCCGCTGGTGGCTGCCGGTCTGGTTGACCTTACGTGTGGTATCGTCGCCGATGCCAAGAGCGGCGTGAGCGGCGCGGGCAAGGCGCCCTCCGCCAGGACGCACTTCATGTACGCAGCCGACAATCTCTCCGCATATAGCGTTTTTACTCATCGCCACACCGGGGAGTTGCTGGAGCAGATCGGCATTGACGCGAACGAAATCATATTTACACCGCATTTGCTGCCGATTCCGCGTGGAATCCTCGCCACTATCTATGTTCATTTCCGTGAACCGCAAACAAAGAACACCATCTTGCGGGTTTATAAGGATTTCTTCGCCGGCAGTCCAATGGTCCGGCTCTACGACAAAACATTGCCGCAGATTCAGTACTCGGTCCGCACCAACTACGCCGACATCGGTTTCCAGCTCGCAGCCGACGGGCGCCGCGCGGTCATTGTTTGTTGCCTGGATAACTTGTTGAAGGGCGCGTCCGGTCAGGCCGTGCAGAATCTGAACGTCATGCTTGGCTGGCCTGAATCGGAAGGTCTCGAATAAAACTCGCCGCGGAGGGCTTTGAATGAAGTACATCGTCAAATTAGGCGGAGTCGGCCTTGAAGTTCCTTCGCTTTTGGAGGGATGTATACGCGCGATTGCCGAACTGGTGCGGGATGGCCATCAGGTTGCCGTGGTCCACGGAGGCGGTAAGCAGTTGACCAGCATGTTGAAGGCTCTGGGCAAGCAGAGCGAATTTATCGATGGCCTGCGCGTCACCGATGCTGAAACCCGCGACGTGGCGTTGATGGTTTTGGCTGGAAAAGTGAACAAGCAGCTTGTAGCCAGCCTTGGCGCATTGGGCGTCCCCGCTATGGGTTTGTGCGGTGGCGACGGACTGATCTTCCGCGCCCGCAAAAAGCTCACCACCCCTGACCTTGGCTTTGTGGGAGAGATTGCCTCCACCGATCCGCGCTGGCTTGACGCCATCTGGCAGTTGAACGGCGTTCCTGTGCTCTCCTCCATTTCGCTCGGTTTTGACGGCGAATACTATAACGTCAATGCCGACGAGGTAGCCGCGGCCTGCGCCATTGCCTGCCGCGCCGATGCGCTGGTCTTTATGACTGACGTGCCCGGCGTCAAGGGCGCGAATGGCGCTGTGCTCCGATGGCTCTCCATCGACCAGATCGCTGAAATGGCCAAGAACGCGGTCATATCAGGCGGCATGTTGCCCAAGCTGAGCGCTTGCCGCGAGGCTCTTTTAAACGGCGTCAAGCGCGTAAGAATTCTACCTGCCGAAGCTGCCAGTTCCCTTCCCGACCTGTGCAACTCACGCGTAGCCCACGGCACCGAAGTCATGGTGGCCTAGCGGTCCGCATGACAAACGGACCAGGAGAGATGAAATTGGAAAAACTGACCAGGCTCGAGCAGATTCAAGCCGCCGAAGCACGGCTCCTGCTTTCCACATATGACCGCAACCCAATTCTGTTTGTTTGCGGCGAGGGCGTCTATCTCATTGACGAGAAGGGCGAACGCTATCTTGACCTATTGAGCGGCATCGGCGTCAACGCGCTTGGTTACGCCCATCCGGCCATCACTGATGCCATTGCGAAACAGAGCCGCGCGCTCATCCACATTTCGAATCTGTTTTTCCACGAGGGCCAGGCGGAGCTTGCCCGGCGGCTAACCGAGCGTACCGGCCTTAATCGCGCATTCTTTGCCAACACCGGCACCGAGGCCTGGGAGGGCGCGCTCAAGCTCGCTCGCGCCCACGCCGGTCTTTTACGCAGCGAAGGCAAAAAGATCGGTACTAAATTCCTTGCCCTTGAACAGAGCTTCCACGGTCGCACCTTCGGCTCCGTCTCCACCACGCACAAGGCCAAGTATCGCGAGCCATTCGGCCCCGTCGTTCCCGGTGTCGATTTTGTGAAGTTCAACGATGTCGCTGACCTGCGCGCCAAATTTTCTAATGAAGTCTGTGCCATCCTTGTCGAACCCATCCAGGGTGAAGGTGGCATACGCCCGCTCACGCAGGAGTTCTTCACCGAGGCGCGTGCGCTGGCCAGCTCCACCGGAGCCTTTCTGATTGCTGATGAGATTCAATCCGGCATGGGCCGCACCGGCAAGTGGTGCGCTTATCAGCACTACGGCGTTCTGCCTGACGTCACTACGCTGGCCAAGCCTCTTGCCGGCGGCATACCGCTGGGAGCGGTCGTTTGCACAGAAGAGGCTGCGCGCGCCATCCACGCCGGCATGCACGGCACCACCTTCGGCGGAGGCCCGCTCGCCTGTGCTGTGGCCATCGCCGTCATCGACACCATCGAAGAAGAAAACCTGCTGGCTCATGTAATTGATGTCGGCAACTATTTCCTCGCACAACTCCACGCCCTGGCCTTGCGCCACAAATCTATCGTTGATGTGCGTGGCCGGGGACTGATGATTGCAGCCGAGGTCGACTCCGCCGACCTGGCCAAGCTGGTCGTTGCCGAGATGCTTAAGCGTCACATCGTCATCAACTGTACCAGCGACACCGTCTTGCGCTTTTTGCCGCCCTACATCCTCGAACGCGCCCATGTCGATATCGCCATCCGCGCGCTGGACGAAATCTTCACCGAACATGCCGCACACGCTGCACCCGCAACCGCAGCTGACTCCATAGGAGGACAAACACGTGGTTAGCAAAGCAGTCATTGCACCCCTGGCCCCCGCCATTCCCATCGAGAGGGACCCCGACATTCTTGCCGCAGCCGAGCGGCTTGCCGGTGAGGATTTGTGCTCCATCTCTGATCTCTCCAGCGCCGAGGTGCGCGCCATTGTTAAGCTGGGCCACGACGTTAAGCGTAATCCCCGCAAGTATCGCCACGCCCTCGACGCCAAGCAGATGGTGCTGATGTTCGAGAAAGTCAGCCTGCGCACGCGGCTCAGCTTCGAGGCCGGCATCAACACCATGGGCGGCAACGCCATCTTCGTCGACCATACTAGTTCACCGCTCGGCGAGCGCGAGTCCATCGCCGATGTGTCGCGCAACGTGGAACGCTGGGTCGATGTAATCGTGCTGCGAACCTACGCGCACGACACCATCACCGAAATGGCCGCTCATTCCAGAGTGCCGGTCATCAATGCGCTCTCCGACTTCGAGCATCCCTGCCAGGCTCTGGGCGACTTTATGACTCTCGATGAGCACTTCGGCTCCGTGGCAGGACTGAACTTTACATATGTAGGCGATGGAAACAACGTCTGCCACTCGCTGATGCTGACCGGCGCGCAACTGGGAGCAAATGTGACGGTAGCCACTCCGCGCGGCTACTCGCCGGACATCGAGATCGTAACCAAGGCACGGGATATTGCCCAGGCCAATGGATGCGAGCTGCGACTGCTGCAAGACCCGCAGGCCGCCGCCGAAGGCGCGGACGCAATCTATACCGATGTATGCGTGAGCATGGGCTTCGAGCACGAGTCCACCAAGCGCGAGCCCATCTTCCGGCCGTTTCAGGTTAACGAAGCGCTGATGGCGAAGGCCAAGCCGCACGCGGTCTTTATGCACTGCCTTCCCGCGCGCCGCAATGCCGAGGTGACGGACGCAGTGTTGGACGGCCCACAGTCCATCGCTTTCGACCAGGCCGAGAACCGCCTGCATGCGCAAAAAGCCCTGCTGCTGTTGCTGCTGGGTGGACTAAATAACCTGGATGCTTTCAATATCATTTCGTAGCAATTCGACTCTAGCTGGAAGCTAGATGCTCTCAGAGGGTTTTAAGTATGTCCGTAATTCTCGAATCCCTGCCCATCGGCCAGAAAGTCGGCATTGCCTTCTCCGGCGGGCTCGACACCTCCGCCGCCCTGCACTGGATGAGACAGAAAGGCGCTATCCCTTACGCCTATACAGCCAACCTTGGCCAGCCCGACGAAACCGACTACGACGCCATCCCCCGCGCGGCCCTCGAATACGGCGCTGAAAAGGCCCGCCTCATCGACTGCCGCGGCCCTCTGGTTCGCGAAGGTATCGCCGCGCTACAGGCCGGCGCCTTCCACATCAGCACCGCCGGCGTCCCTTACTTCAACACCACCCCAATCGGCCGCGCTGTCACCGGCACCATGCTCGTCGCCGCCATGCAGGAGGACGATGTCCATATCTGGGGCGACGGCTCCACCTACAAAGGCAACGACATCGAGCGTTTCTACCGTTACGGCCTGCTCGTCAATCCCAATCTCCAGATCTACAAGCCCTGGCTGGACGCCGCTTTCATCAATGAACTAGGCGGCCGCGCCGAGATGTCCGCCTTCATGCAGCGCCACGGCTTCGCCTACAAGATGTCCGCCGAGAAGGCCTACTCCACCGACTCTAACCTGCTAGGCGCAACGCATGAAGCCAAAGACCTGGAGCATCTCTCTTCTTCGATCAAGATCGTCGCCCCCATCATGGGCACGGCCTTCTGGCGCGATGATGTCGAAATCCAGCGCGAAGAGGTCGCCATTCGCTTCGAAGAAGGTTTACCCGTTGTCCTGAACGGCCGCGAGTTCAGCGACCCCGTTGCCCTCCTTCTCGAAGCCAACCGCATCGGAGGTCGCCACGGGCTTGGTATGTCCGACCAGATCGAAAATCGCATTATTGAAGCCAAATCCCGTGGCATATACGAGGCCCCCGGCCTCGCCCTGCTCTTCATCGCTTACGAGCGTCTCATCACCGGCATTCACAACGAGGACACTATCGAGCAGTACCGCGACAATGGCCGCAAGCTCGGCCGTCTGCTCTATCAGGGCCGTTGGTTCGACTCTCAGTCCATCATGCTCCGCGAATCCGCCCAGCGCTGGGTCGCCAAACCCATCACAGGCGAGGTCACACTGGAGCTGCGCCGCGGCAACGACTACTCGATCCTCAACACCGAGTCGCCCAACCTCACCTTCCATCCCGAGCGTCTCAGTATGGAGAAGACTGAATCCGCCTTCTCGCCGCGCGACCGTATCGGCCAACTCACCATGCGCAATTTGGACATCAGCGACTCTCGTGCCAAGCTGCTGACCTACGCCGCTACCGGCCTGCTCATCCTAGGCAAAGGCAGCGAAATGCCTCATCTCAAAAGCCCCGGGGAAGAAGAATCGCGCGAGGTACACTGAAATCAATGGCGAACGAACAACAACCCGCCAAGATGTGGTCTGGACGCTTTCGCGAGCCGCTCGACGCCGAGTTCGAGCAATGGCAGCGTTCCATTGGCTTCGACTGGCAGCTTCTCGATGAGGAGATAGCAGCCAGCAAGGCGCACGTGTCGGCTCTGATTGTCGCAAAGATTCTTACAAAAGAAGAGGGAGCGGATCTCCGTAAAGCGCTCGATGTGATTGCCGCCGAGCACGCGTCGGAGACCGGCAAAGCGCTGGTGCGCGATCATCCCACCGCCGAAGACATCCATCATTTTGTTGAATTGAAGCTGGTCGAGCGAGTCGGCTCGCTGGGCCTCAAGCTGCATACTGCGCGCAGCCGCAATGAGCAGATCGCCACCGACCTGCGCCTCTATGTGCGCCAGCAGATTGCGCTCACTCTTGGTACTCTCATCGCCTGGGCCAAAGCGCTTGTAGATCAAGCCCGTGCCGCCGGCGATTCGGTGATGCCAAGTTACACTCACCTGCAGCGCGCCGAGCCTATTCTGGTCGCGCACTGGCTCCTGGCCTATGTCGAGATGATTTTGCGCGACGCTGACCGCCTGCGCGATTGCTCCGTGAGGCTCAACTTCTGCCCGCTCGGCTCTGGCGCGGTGGCCGGTGCAACCCTCGATCTTGACCGCACCATCGCCGCGCGCGAGTTAGGATTCACTGCGCCCACTGCCAACTCCATTGACGCCACCAGTGACCGTGATTTCATTTTGGAATATTTGCAAGCTCTTACCCTTGTCGGCCTGCATTTGAGCCGCTTTGCCGAGGAAATCACGCTTTTCGCAACCGCGGAATTCGGATTTGTTATGCTTCCCGAGGCTTTCTCGACCGGCTCCAGCGCCATGCCGCAGAAAAAGAATCCTGACCTCACCGAGCTTATCCGCGCCAAAGTCGGGCGCATCCACGGAGCCGCTGAAGCAGTCACATTGCAGCTGAAAGGCCTGCCTCTGGCCTACAACAAGGACTTGCAGGAAACTCAGGAGCAGGTTTTTTCTGTCAGCTTTGTGCCGCAGATGCTTACGCTCGTGGCGCGCTTTACCGCTACTCTTCATTTCAATCGCGATCGCATGAGTAAGGCCGCTCAGTCGGGCTATCTGAATGCCATGGCTGCCACTACCTATCTCGTTCATAAGAGCGTTCCCTTCCGCACCGCTCACGAGATAATCGGCAACGCTGTGCGTTACGCCATCGAGAAAGGTGTTGAACTCGACGCCCTCACCCTCAGCGAACTCCGTCAGTTTGGCAAAGAATTTGAGGAGGATTTCTACGCAGCTATCACGCTCACTGCCACGCTCGACTGCCACAACGCAATGGGAGGAACAGCGCGTGAGCGTGTCAAAGAAGCCCTGGCCGCCGCATCAAAACGCATTGACGCCCTTGCTCAAGAGGCCGCTCATGCTGATTCGTAAGGCCCTGCTCACGGACGCGCCCAACGTTTGCGATCTGGTCAACACGCTTGTACCCGACGGCACGCTGATCCACCGCTCCTTCGCCGAGGTCTGCGAAAACATCCGCGACTTCACCGTCGCCTTGTCTGATGGCGGCGTCTTCCTGGGCTGCGGAGCACTGCACTTTTACGGGCCGCATTTGTGCGAGGTTCGCTCCATCGCGGTGATGCCGGCGGCCAAGAGCCAGGGCGCGGGCAGCCGCATTCTTGCCGCGCTCATCGCCGAGGCCGAGGAGCATGGCATCCAATCCATCTGCCTGTTTACCCGCATCCCCGATTATTTTTTTAAGTTTGGCTTCCGCACCGTTGAAGACAAGACCGAGTTGCCCGACAAGATCTTCAAGGACTGCCAGAGTTGCCCGCGGCTGAATCGCTGCGACGAGGTCGCCATGGTCCGCGGACGCATCCCCCGTGTCTCCATCCTCGGTCCGCGCGAAGAAGCAGAGCAGTTAGTGCGCATCTCCGAATAACTGCGGCTGACTATAGCGAAACCAGAGTAGCTGTACCCCGAAAGCAACGCAGCCATGTGGCTTTTTCCTCAAGAAAAAGTCACCCTGAACACTCTAACAAGAAGCACGTTTACTCTGGTTTCGCTCTCAGCATCGCCGCCGCCACCGCAACCTGGCCATAACTCAGCCCTCCATCTCCGGGGCTTACGTTGCGATGCTGATAAACCTCGAATCCCTCAGCCTCTAACTTTATCCGTAGCAGCCGTGCCAGTCTCCGGTTATGCATGCACCCGCCGCTCAGTGCCACCTGATTTACTCCGGTTGCGCTCCGCGCCAATATCGCTGCTCTGACAAATCCCTCAACCACTCCAGCATGAAAGCTCGCAGCAATCTGTGTCTTGCTCGTCCCAGCACGCAAATCTGCGAGTAACTCTCGCCACAACGACGCAGTGCTCATCCGCATCGGTACTCGCGTTGCCCAATCCCCTCCTGTAAACTCCAACGCATAACCAGGCACGTCGTCAGGTTCATCTACAGCGAGTCCTTCCAGCTCAATTGCCGCCTGCGCCTCGTAATCCACCATGCGCCGTCCCAACACTACAGCGGCCACTGCGTCGAAGAGCCGTCCAAGGCTTGAAGTAAGCGGAGCGTTCACGCCTCGTTCCATCATCCGCGCCAGCACACGAGCCTCATTCTCCGTCGCGCCCACGAGACTCAGTGTCTCGCGTGAGCCAACATCAAACCCCGCCGCCCGCAGGGCTCCCAGCGCCATGCGCCACGGCTCCTTGATTGCAGCCTCGCCGCCCGGCATGGGCACATACTCGAGATGCGCAAACCTCTCAAATCCTGCGAGGCTCGCCAACAGCACTTCCCCTCCCCAAATCTTTCCATCGCTTCCGTAGCCCGTGCCGTCCAGCGCCAAACCAATCACCTTGCCTGTAAGTCCGTGCTCAGCCATGCACCCGGCCACGTGCGCATGATGATGCTGCACCGCTATCGATTGCAACCCGCGCTCCTGCGCCCACTCATGTGCCCATGCCGTCGACAGATAGCCTGGATGCAGGTCGTGCACCACAGTCCTCGGCTCAATCTCAAACGTCCGCATCAGGTGATCGAGCGACTCGCGGAAAAACTCCAGCCCCTTTAGGTTTTCCAGATCGCCCAGGTGCTGGCTCTGGTAAGCAAACCGCCCCCGCGCCAGTGCAAATACATTTTTCAAGTGGCCTCCGACGGCCAGCAGTGGCGGCACATCGAAAGGCAACGCCACTCCCATCGGCACAAATCCCCGCGCTCGGCGCACCAGTTGTGGCGCTCCATCCACAACGGCAGCTACCGAGTCATCGCATCGTTGCAAAATCTCGCGGTCGTGCATTAGAAAGGCATCGGCAATCCCACCCAGCCGTGTCCTCGCCTCTGCGTTATCAATCGCAATCGGCTCCTCGCTCAGGTTAGCCGATGTCATTACCAGCGCATGCACATGCGGATCGGCAAAGAGCAGATGCTGCAGTGGCGCATAAGGCAGGTAGACGCCCAGCCAGGGAATCCCCGGTGCAACTCCCTCCGCAATTCCACAGCCGTCGCGCCGTCGCGTCAACACAATCGGCCGCGCTGGAGTCGACATCAACTCTTCTTCTTCGGCCGTCAGCACGCACACCTTCCGTGCCTCATCCAGGTCTCGCACCATGATTGCCAGCGGCTTACCATAGCGGCGCTTGCGCTCGCGCAGGCGCATCACCGCATCCTGCTTGGTCGCATCCACGCTCAGATGAAAGCCTCCGATCCCTTTAATTGCCACGATCTTCCCTGCCATCAGCAGTTCAAGTGTCAGCTTCACTGCCTCGTCACCCGAGACCGATTCGGAATCCACTGCCGGCGAGAGCCATACCTGAGGCCCGCACTTCCAACAAGCATTGGGTTGCGCATGGAAGCGGCGATTCAGCGGATCATCGTATTCCCGTTGGCACTCCACGCACATCGGGAACTTCGCCATTGAGGTTTGCGGCCGGTCGTATGGAATCTGCCGCGTGATGGTGAAGCGTGGGCCGCAGTTGGTGCAGTTTAGGAATGGATAACGGTAGCGCCGGTCCTTGGGGTCCAGCAATTCGCGCAGGCAATCCGGGCAGGTGGCCGCATCCGCCGGAATTCCAGTGCTTACCCGTCCCAGCACCTCGCTGGCAATGATTTGGAAGCCAGAATCCTCTGCGAAAGCCATCTCGCGCACTGTAACCGCGTCGATGCGTGCCAAAGCCGGCGCCTGTGAGCGCAGCCGGTCGAGAAACGCCTCCACTCTCTTCTCCGGCCCCTCGATCTCAATGGTTACCCCATCGGTATCGTTGCCGACAAATCCTGCCAGTCCCTCCTCCAAAGCCAGCCGGTAGACAAACGGACGAAATCCCACCCCCTGCACAACACCGCGAACCGCGACGCTCCGCCTCATCAGCGCTCCGCGCGGTTCTCGTTTGGGATGGGTTTCTTCAGCCATAGCTATATCTCACGCCGCAATCCAGCATAGCGCATCATCGCCTATCTACCCCAACCTGCTCAATCCCGGATGCGGGCGTTTGCTTCCTGTTGATGACCGATACTCCGAAACCGTCTAAACTGTCTTATTAGATGAGTTGGATTGCGAGTAGTTTCAGTAGAATGCATAACTGGCGGCCGGGCACGGCTCAGGCCCTGGTCATTGTCTGTTTTCTGCCCGCGCTGACAACAACCACTGTTCGCGCTCAGCAGCCCGATGCTGCCGCGGTGATTCGGGGCATTGACGCGGCGGTTCACGCCAGGTTTGATAGCATCGCGGAATTCACCGTGACCGAGCATTATGCCGTCTTCCGGGGAAAAGACGCGACCAAGCCGATGGCGGAGATGACCGTCAAGACCCTCTACAAGAGAGATGAAGGCAAGAGTTATACCATCCTCTCGCAATCCGGCCCGGATATCGTGAAGAAGATGGCCTTCAGTTCGCTGCTGGACAATGAGAAGCGCATCAACGATCCGGTTACCCGCGAGGCCTCATGGTTTATCTCGGCAAACTACGAGATGAAGCTCAGGCCCGGAGGACCACAACTGCTGGATGGCCGGGAATGCTTCGTTCTGGACATCACCCCCAAACACAAGGCTCCCAATCTCATTGTGGGTACCATGTGGGTAGATGCCAAAGACGAATCCCTTGTTCAAATTCAGGGCATGGCATCCAAGAGCCCGTCTATCTGGGCGGGTCCCACGCAGATGATGCGCCAGTACGTCAACATACACGGCTTTGCCATGGCTACCCATGCTCGTGCCGAATCCAGCAGCTTTCTGTTTGGCCAGACTGTCGTCACCATCGATTATTCTGATTACCAGATCAAGCTGCGTTCGGCGAAGTGACGCGGTAATATGACGAAACTGGCCGCATTATCCGCGCGATTCCCCGCGTATGCGTTATAATGATTTTCGTGATACCGCTTTTTGGCGACTGGAAACTCGATGCCGCGCTCGGCTCCTGCCTGCTGCTGGGGCTCCGCCACGGCTTCGACTACGATCATCTGGCAGCCATCAGCGACATCACCGCCGTGCAACGCAACTGGCGTAGCGGCCTGCGCCTGGGCATGACCTACGCCCTGGGCCACGCCTTTACGGTAGCCGTGCTGGGCATCGCCGTACTGGAGATGCATCTGGGACTGCCCGAGGGCCTGGACCACTGGGCGGAGCGGCTGATCGGCCTCACCCTCATCGTTCTCGGAATCGGAGTGGTGGCGGGAATTCTCCGCAAGGACGCGCATGGCCACTCCCACAGCCGCGTCGAAAGCCGCCTGGCCATCGCCATCAACGGAGTTCTCTGGATGGGGTGGAAACTTCGTCGCACCTGGAACCCGCAGGCGCCTCAACCCGATCGTTTTCAGTGGATGTACACCGGTAAGTCGGTATTTGTCATCGGCATCCTGCACGGCATAGGCGCTGAAACCCCCAGTCAATTGGCCCTGTTCTTCCTCACCGCCAACCTGGGTGGAACTTCGCGCGGCATGATGGGCCTGGCAGCCTTTGCCGCGGGCATGGTGGCTATGAATGCCCTGATGACCGCTACCATGGGCGGAGCCTTCAACGCCAGCGGCCATCACCATCCCCGCCTCTACCACGCCATCGCCTGGACCGGCGCCGCCTACAGCTTTATCATCGGCATCATCTTCCTCCTCGGAATCTCCGACCGCCTGCCGTCACTCGGATAGGGGGAAGATTTTCTTTCCCACTCCGGAACATTTTTCTTCATTGCCACAGTGTGGAATTGCCTACAACTCCAAGTGACCGTGGTCACGAAGAAAAACGGGTGTGAGGGCCTATAACAAATACAGACATGGAACCTGGCGCGTCTGTGCATTCGCTGTGCGTTTTCTTCCGTGTTCAGGAGGATACTTGCCCGCATTTACCCCCCCGCCGCTGCCCAGCAGCGACAACCGATGGAAGATTGTCAACGGCACCATGCGCAAAAATGGCTTTGCCCGTCATGCGCTGATTGAAACGCTGCACACCGTACAGTCTGCCTTCGGCTATCTCGACGACGATTCCATTCGTTTTGTGGCCCTTTCCCTGCGCGTGCCGCTGAGCCAGGCCTACGGAGTAGTGACCTTTTACCACTACTTCAGCCTCAAGCCGCCCGGCAAGCACACGGCGACCGTTTGCGCCGGCACGGCCTGCTATATCAAGGGATCCGACAAACTGATGGTAGCCGCCGAAAAGCGCCTGGGAATCCACCGTGGACAGACCACCGGCGACGGCCAGATCAGCCTGATGACCGCACGCTGCGTAGGCGCCTGCAGCCGCGCGCCCGTGGTCTTGTGTGACGGCGAAGTGGTGGGCGAGATGACCTCTGAGCAGATGCTCGAGCAATTGGAAAGGTGGGCAGTGGAATGACACTTGAAGAGCTCGAGCAGGTTGCCAAAAGCGTCTGCCAGGAAAACGATAAATTCGATTTTGAAGTAAATGTCTGCATGGATCTGGCCTGCGTAAGCCAGGGTTCAGATCGTTTGCGTGAGGCGCTGGAGAAGGCTGCCGCCTCATCCGGCAAAAATGTGCTCATCCGCCGCACCGGGTGCATGGGGCCGTGCTCTTCCGGGCCTCTGGTTCGCGTTGACCCTGAAGAGACCCTCTACCACCATGTAAATGCCGGCCATGCCAAGGCAATTGTAAAAAGCCTGGGCGGCAAGCCGGTCCCCGAACTACAGTGCGATCTGAACGAGCACTTCGACAAGCAAGTGCGGGTGGTGCTGGAGAATGCCGGCTACATTGATCCGGAAAAAATCGACGATTACATTGCCCGCGACGGCTACAAGGCTCTGTTGACCGCGCTCACCGAGATGACGCCCAACGGCGTGATTCACCGCATTACCGAAAGTGGCCTCCGCGGGCGCGGCGGTGGCGGCTATCCCACTGGATTGAAGTGGGGAACCGTGGCCAAGGCATCGGGCGAGCTGAAATATGTGGTTTGTAACGGTGACGAGGGCGATCCCGGCGCATTCATGGATCGCAGCGTGATGGAAGGCGACCCGCATCGCGTTATCGAGGGCATGGCCATCGCCGCCTACGCCGTGGGCGCAAGCAAAGGCTTCATTTATGTTCGCGCCGAATACCCGGTTGCCGTCTCCCGTTTGACAACAGCCATCCGGGAAGCTCGCCGTCGCGGACTGCTGGGCAACGATATCTGCAACACTCCGTTCAACTTCGACGTTGAAATCCGCCTCGGCGCAGGAGCATTTGTCTGCGGCGAGGAGACAGCGTTGCTGGCCTCCATTGAGGGCAAGCGCGGCGCGCCCAGGCCGCGACCACCCTACCCGGCGGTCAGCGGCCTGTGGGGCAAGCCCACGCTCATCAATAACGTCGAAACCTTCGCCAATATCGCGCCCATCGTTCGCAACGGCGGCAAGTGGTTTGCCAACATGGGCTCGGAGAGAAGCAAGGGCACCAAGGTCTTCGCCCTCACCGGCAAAATCGCCAACACCGGCCTGGTGGAAGTGCCCATGGGCATCAAGCTGCGCGAGATCATCGAGGTCATCGGCGGCGGCGTGCCGGATGGGCATACCTTCAAAGCTGTGCAGACCGGCGGCCCTTCCGGCGGCTGCATTCCCGCCGAGATGCTCGACCTGGGCGTAAGCTACGATGCCCTCATGGCGGTCGGCTCCATCATGGGCTCGGGCGGCATGATCGTCATGGATGACACCTCCTGCATGGTCAACGTGGCCAAATTTTTCGTCGAGTTCTGCATGACCGAATCCTGCGGCAAATGCATTCCCTGCCGCGCGGGCACGGCGCAGATGTATACCCTGCTCAGCCGCATCTGCTCCGGCGTAGGAACCATGGAAGATTTGGACTTGCTGGTGAGCCTTTGCGAAACCATCAAGGAAACCAGCCTCTGCGGCCTGGGCCAAACGGCGCCCAATCCCGTGCTCAGCACGCTCAAATACTTCCGCAATGAGTACATCGAACACATCGAGCATAAGCGCTGTCCGGCTGGCGTCTGCAATATGGAAGCGCCCGCGCTGGCTGCTGATGCGAAGGAGGTGTTGGCATGAGCGAAAGCATGGGCGTTAAAACTCTCACCATCGACGGCCAGGAAGTCAGCGCGCGCTCCGGCCAGACCATCCTTGAAGTGGCGCGGGAGAACGAGATCAACATTCCCACTCTCTGCCATCTGGAGGGCCTGGGCGCGGTGGGCGCATGCCGTCTGTGCCTTGTGGAGACGAAGGGTAGCAACAAGCTCCTGCCTGCCTGCGTGGCCCATATCCATGAAGGCATGGATGTCTCCACCGATTCAGAGCGGCTACGCAAGCACCGCCGCGTCATTCTTGAGTTGCTCTTCGCCGAGCGCAATCACATCTGCTCGGTCTGCGTCTCCAACGGCCATTGTGAGCTGCAGACGCTGGCCCAGAGCCAGGGCCTGACCCACATCAGCCTGCCTTATCGCAACCCCGCGCTCGCCGTGGATGCCTCGCATGAGCGCTTCACCGTCGACCACAACCGCTGTATCCTGTGCACCCGTTGCGTGCGTGTCTGCGCCGAGATTGAAGGCGCGCACATCTGGGATGTGATGGGCCGCGGCATCGACTCTATTATCATCACCGACCTGCACCAAGAGTGGGGAAGCTCCGCATGTACTCGCTGCGGCAAGTGCGTGCAGTGCTGTCCCACAGGAGCCCTCTTCGACAAGAGCAAGATCGGCTCCGAACACCCCAAGTATCCCGATTTTCTGCCTTACCTGAACCTTATGAGGGAAGCGTGATGAGCAAACTAAAAGTGGCAACTGTGTGGTTGGACGGATGTTCCGGCTGTCATATGTCGTTCCTCGACATGGATGAGAAGATTCTCGAGCTGGCCAAGCTGATTGATGTGGTCTACAGCCCTCTCGTGGACGCCAAGGACTTCCCCGACGAGGTGGACATCGCTTTGGTCGAGGGAGCCGTAGGCTCGGTGGACGACGAGACCAAGATCAAGAAGGTTCGCGCCCACTCCAAGATGCTTATCGCCATGGGCGATTGCGCCGTGGCCGGCAACGTGCCCTCCATGCGCAATCCCATCGGGCCGGAGGCGATTCTCAACCGGGCGTACATCGAAAACGCCAGCGCGCAGCAGCAAATTCCCTGCGTCGTGGTGCCCAAGCTGCTTAAGATTGTGCGCCCCATCCACGAGATTGTAGCTGTAGACGTTTTCCTGCCCGGCTGCCCGCCCTCGGCTGACACCTTTCATGCAGCGCTGACTGCGCTGATAACCGGTGCGCCGCTGGATATTTCAGCCCTCACCCGCTTTGGAGCCTGAGTCATGTCCCAGACCATCACCATCGATCCAGTAACCCGCCTCGAAGGCCACGGCAAAATCACTATCCAGCTCAACCCCCAGGGCGAGGTGGAGGACGCGCATTTTCATGTCACCCAGGTGCGCGGCTTTGAGAAGTTTTCCGAGGGCCGGCCGTTTTACGAGATGCCCAGCCTGACGGCACGCATCTGCGGCATCTGCCCGGTCTCCCACCTGCTGGCCTCTGCCAAGGCCTGCGAGGCCATCATGGCGGTCCGCATTCCGCATACCGCCGCGCAGTTGCGTCGCCTGCTGAATATGGCCCAGATGGTCCAGTCGCACGCCCTCAGCTTCTTCCATCTCTCCTCTCCGGATTTATTGTTGGGCATGGAGTCCGACCCCGTGGCGCGCAACATCTTCGGCGTGGCCGCCGCGCGGCCTGACCTGGGCCTTGCTGGCATCGGATTGCGCCGCTTCGGCCAGCACATCATTGAGCTGCTCGCCACCAAGCGCATCCACACCGGCTGGGTGGTACCGGGCGGTGTCACTGAGCCGCTCTCCTCAGCTCACCGCGACGAGATGCTGGCCTCGATTCCCCAGGCTTACGCCAACCTCAAACTGGCGCTGACTGCCTACAAGCAGATCGCCGGCTCCTTCAAGCAGGAGATCAGTGTCTTCGCCAACTTCCCCTCCAACTACCTGGGCCTGATCAACGAAGACGAGTCCATCGAGTTCACCGACGGCACGCTGCGGCTCATCGATCCCAAGGGCGCTATCATCGAGGACGGCATAACCGCCGGCCGCTTCACCGAGCAGTTCGGCGAGGCTGACGAAAACTACAGCTACACCAAGTTCGTCTACTACAAACCGCTCGGATATCCCCAGGGCAGCTATCGTGTAGGCCCGCTTGCGCGGCTTAATATTGTCAAGTCCATGGGCACGCCGCTAGCCGACACGGAGCTGGCCGAATTCAAGCAGTTGGCCACAGGGCCGGTCGAGAGCTCCTTCTTCTATCACCACGCGCGGCTGGTTGAAGCTCTTTATGGCCTCGAAAGGATCGAGCAGATCCTCGCCGATCCGCTCATCCTCGACAAGCATGTGCGCGCCACGGCCGGCGTCAATCGTCTTGAGGGCGCGGGCCAGATCGAAGCCCCGCGCGGCACTCTGAATCATCACTACAAGGTGGACGAAAACGGCAAAATGACATGGGCCAGCCTGGTCGTCGCCACCGGCCATAACAACAACGCCATGAACAAGGGCGTTCTTCAATCAGCCAGGGCTTACGTCAAGGACGGCAAGTTCACTCCGGGCGCGCTCAACCGCATTGAGGCTGTGATCCGCACTTTCGATCCCTGCCTCAGTTGCTCCACCCACGCCTTCGGGCAGATGCCCCTGGCTCTCACGCTGCTAAACGCTGACGGCGAGGTCATCGACCGGCTCGTTCGATAGTTATATAACAGTAATGGGTGCCCCACCCTCGCCGCGTTCTTGTTTTTGCGGCATCGGGGCCCCCAACGATAGGTCTTCGTCGTTGGGGTGATCTAGGGTGGGGTTACTAACAGGTGAATCTATGAGCCCGACACCACCCCGATGCCTCATCCTTGCCTGCGGCAACACGCTGCGCGGAGATGACGGCGTCGGGCTTTGGCTTGCCGGGTGGGCCGAGAAGCGCTTCTCCGGACAACCCGGCATCCGCATCATCGCCGATCATCAATGGACTCCGGAACTGGCTGAAGATGTCGCCCGCGCCCAATCTGTCCTGTTTATTGACTGCTCCCTCGGCTCCGAACCCGGCTCGCTCAAACTCACGCCCGTCAAGCCATCTGCCGGCGGCCCGGAACACAACACTCACCACCTCGGCGCAGCCGAACTGCTCGCCCTGGGCCGCGATCTTTACGATTCCCTGCCCCGCGAGGCGCTGCAACTCAACATCGGTGCAGGCTCAACCGAGTTAGGCGAAAAGTTCAGCGACGCCGTGACCGCCGCGCTTCCCGATGCTTGCCGCCTGATCGAAGAAACCGTTCTGCGTCTTCTCAATCCTGCTGCAAATCACGGCTAACCCGTGCGTGCTGGAGGCAGATTATGGAAACACCGGAGAAATACAAGAGCGTGATCGCTACCCGCAGGGGTTCGCCAGAAGTTCTCAAAATCGTCGAGAACGACCTTCGCGCGCCGTTACCCGGAGAGGCCAGGGTTCGTATTCTTGCGTCCTGTGTCTGCCTGCCCGACGTTCAGGCCCGCTATGGCCAATCCCCGTTCACACCCAAAGTCCCCTTTGTGCCGGGTTATGCCATCGTGGGCAACGTGGATGCGCTCGGCGAAGGCGTCTCCAACGCAGCGCTGGGAGATCGCGTTGCGGCTCACACTCGTATCGGGGGCTATGCCGAGTACATCTTTCTTGCGCAAAAAGAATTGATTCCTGTTCCCACGGCTCTCGATCCAGCCGAAGCAGTCACGCTGATCCTGAATTACGTTGTCGCGTTTCAGGCACTGCATCGCTCGGCAAAGATCAAGGCCGGAGATACAGTGCTTATCGTTGGCGCCAGCGGAGGGATTGGTACGGCGTTCCTTCAACTCGGCAAACTGGCCGGACTCAGAATGTACGGAATCGCGTCCAGAAGCAAGCATTCTATCGTTACCGAATATGGCGCAACGCCCATCGACTACCACACCCAGGATTTCGTACAAGTGATCCGCAAAGCAGAACCCGACGGACTTGATGCGGTCTTCGATGGAATGGGCGGGGATTACCTCAGGCGCGGATTCTCGCTGCTGCGGCGCGGCGGCACGTGGGTTGCGTACGGGAACCCTTTGAGCGTTTCAGGCATGTTGCGATTGCTGGTCCGGTTCATATTGCTCAACCTGCTGCCCAATGGCAGGTCGCTCAAACTCTATGGAACGGGCGCTTTGATATTCAATCGGCGCGCTTTTCAGGAAGACTGGGCCAGGCTCTTCAAGCTGTTGGAAGAGGGCAGCATCCGGCCCGTCATCATGGAGAGATTCCCCATTCTGGAGGCGGCCAAAGCCAATCGACTGCTGGAGAACGGTCAAGTCATCGGCAATCTCGTCCTGCTGGCGCCGGAACTCCTGGCCCCGGCTCGGCGGATGTGACCTTCCAGCCTCAAAGGCCAGAAACCCCGCAACAATCTCAATGCAGGTAATTGTGAACCTCCAGCACGTAGGCATACTTGCCCGGAAGTTGCTCGGGCAACTGGACCTGCAGCTTGTTTTCGCTTGCCGCCGTGGTTTTCAACTGTTTCAGCCGTCCTCTCGTGCCCATTAGATAGACCTTCATGTTGGGTGTCCATTGGAAATCCACGAAGGTCACAGTCTTCGCCTTGGGAGTTCCCAGCAAAATTGCATTGATGTGGCCTTGCCAGGTGTAGCGCAACTCATCGCCCTCGACGGTCTTGCCTTCAGCATGATTCCATGGCTGCGTATCGTAAATCGCATCGCCATTCTGCTTGAGCCATGTGCCCAGTTCCTTCAGCCGCTCCATCTGCACCGGCGGAATCGTTCCATCGGCCTCCGGCCCCACATCCAGTAGCAGGTTGCCGCCCTTGCTTACAATATCCACCAGCAGCGCGATTAGCTCACCCGGTGCAATCGTCTCAGCTTCGCCCTCAGCCCGGTTATAGCCAAAGGACCTGCCCAGCCCGCGGCACTCCTCCCACTTCTTCTTGATGATCTGGTCTGGCTTTGTGTATTCCGGCGAGGTGAAGTCTGCGTGCGCTATGCCAAAGCGGTCGTCGATGGCGCCGTCTGGAACCGCGTTGTAATAATCCGCCTCCACCTCCAGGGCTTTGCCCGTCTTCGGCCAGTCGATATCGTTCCACAGCACCGAGGGGTGGTAGCGCTCGATCAGCTCGTGAATCTGCGCGTACGCATACTTGCCGTATTCTTCGCTCTGCGGCTTCACCGTCTCGTAATCCTCTGCTTTCCGTATAGGCCCGGGCACAAAGGTCCAGTCGTATCCGCCGGAGTAGTACAGCCCCATGTGCATTCCCTGCTTGGTGACCGCGGCCGTCAACTCGCCTACAATGTCGCGCGCTGCGTGCTGCCGGTCTGCCGGAAGCGTGGGATTGGGAATTGAACTGGGCCACAGCGTGAAGCCCTCGTGATGCTTGCTGGTCAGCACCACGTACCTAGCCCCGGACTGGCGGAAGATCCTGGCCCACTCATCCGGCTTCCATTTCTGAATCTCGCGATTGAAAACCGGCGCAAAGTCGTAATAGTTGAAATCCGCTCCGTAGTGCTCGCGATGATAAGCCTGCGTGGGCGAGCCATCGATGCGCATGGTGTTGTAATACCACTCTGCGTATGGATTGTTCCGTATGTAGTCAATCGATGAGAAATCATGTTCGGGATGCGACACCGGCGCCCATCCCGGCACCGAATACAACCCCCAGTGGATGAAGATGCCCAGCTTCGCGTGGGTATACCAGAAAGGAACCTTATGCTGGTCGAGCGACGCCAGCGTCGGCTCATACTTAACAGGCGCCTGCGCTGCGCACACCGCGCACAACAGTGTAAAAGTTATCACAAACATTCCCATGGACATTTTGATGCGAGCCATTATGACTCCTTTTCCCATCGATTATAATCGCAGCCAAAGTTGCCTCCTATTGTAGGCCTATCCGGCTATGCCGAACACTGCAAAGGCAACACATGCACAAAATAAATCAGGGCTCAGTCCTTGGAGTTAAGCCAAATTAGCTTACCTCAACGACTAAAGCCCTGACAGATTACTGTCCTGCTCTCAGAATGCCGCGATCGTCTGCCGCAAGCTATAGGAGCTGAGCGTCTTGATGTAGTTGCCGCGGTCAAACGCTGACGTGTCGGGCACGGAGCGGCGGCTGAGGCAGCCGCGTGTCTCCCACAGCGAGGCATACTCGCGCTTCTCCAGCCAGTAATTCATGTCGTCCAGCACCTTCCGTATATGCTCGATGCCGTGAATGTGCAGGGCCGACGCGATCAATACAACGCTTCCTCCCGCCATAATGCTCTTGAGCACGTCCTCGGCGGAGTGAACGCCGCCGGTGATGGCGATGTCGAGCTTCACGTTGCCGTAGAGAATCGCCGCCCAGTGCAGTCGCGGCAGCAACTCCGAGGGCTTGGAGAAGTGCAGCGTGGGCCTCACTTCCAGGGTCTCGATGTCGAAGTCCGGCTGATAGAGGCGGTTAAATATCACCACGCCGCGCGCTCCTGCCGCCTCTAGTTGAGCAACCAGGTGCGGCAGGCTGGTGAATGACTGCGACAACTTCACCGAGACCGGCACCTTGACCGCAGCGGTAACCGAGGACACAAGTTTCAGCAGTTGTCCCTCCATCTCCGCGGAGGTCTGGCTCTTGTCCGTGGCCAGTGCGTAAGTATTCAGCTCGATAGCGTCGACGCCGGCCTTCTCCATATCCTTGGCAAAGCGCACCCATCCGCCGGGTGTGGCGCCATTCAGGCTGCCCAGGATGGGAATCTTCACCGCCTCCTTGCAACGCCGCACGTGCTCCAGGTAGGCTTCGTGCGTCATGCAATAGTCCTTCATGTCCGGCAGGTAGCCGAGCGACTCTGCATAGGAATCCGTTCCCCTCGACAGATCATCGTCCAGCGCCCGCGATTCCAGGGCCAATTGCTCCTCGAAGAGCGAGTGCAACACGATCGCCGCGGCGCCGCAATCTTCCATGAGGCGAACATTGTCTATCGGCTCCGACAACGGCGTGCTGGAAACCACCACCGGGCCTTTCAGCTTCATACCAAGATAGTTCGTTGATAAATCGATCATTCCGCACCTCCGGCAGCCTCAGTCACCAGCTTTTGTTCGGACTTATCTTCAGGTTTCTCCGCGGGAGTGATATTTGGCGTCTCCCCGCGGCCCGGCATCGCGGCCCGAGCCGAGTATACGCGCCACTGCCGCTCGACATCATCCTGCGCTTCTTTGAGCAAAAATGCCGCCAACTCCGGATTGCCCCGCGCCAACATAGTATAGCGGGCCTCGCGATATGCGTACTCCTTGAGCCGGATTGATGGCGCCTTGGAGTCAAGTTGGAAGGGATTCTTGCCCTCGTCGCGCAACACAGGATTGTAGCGCATCAGCGGCCAGTAACCCGACTGCACAGCCAGCTTCTGCTGTTCCAGTCCATGCACCAGGTCGTAACCGTGAGCGATGCAGCTGGAGTAGGCGATGATGATCGACGGCCCATTATGCGCTTCGGCCTCCTGGAAGGCCTTCACCGTGTGAGTGTCGTTGCCGCCGATGGCCACCTGCGCCACATAAACCGAGCCGTAGCTGACGGCTTCCATGGCCAGGTCTTTCCGGCTAGTCGTCTTGCCGCTGGCGGCAAACTTGGCCACCGCCCCGCGCGGCGTCGCTTTGGACATCTGCCCGCCGGTATTCGAGTAGACCTCGGTATCCAGCACCAGCACATTCACGTTCTTACCCGAGCCCAGCACATGGTCCAGTCCGCCGAAGCCGATGTCGAATGCCCAGCCGTCGCCGCCCAGTATCCACACGCTCTTGCGCACCAGCGCGTCAGCAATGGCCAACAGGTTGCGCGCATCCGAGCTCTTGTTACTAGCCAGCTTCTCTTTCAGCGCCTTCACCCGCTCACGCTGCTGGTTCACTTCTGTCTCGGTATTCTGCGCGGCGTCCAGCAGGCCTTTCGCCAATTCGTCCCCGATGGCCCCGGCCAGCCGAGTCACCAGCAACTCGGCAAACTCCTTCTGCTGGTCGAGCGCAATTCTCATGCCGAAGCCAAACTCGGCGTTGTCTTCAAACAGCGAGTTGGACCATGCCGGTCCTTTGCCCTGCGCGTTAGTCGCATAAGGCGTAGTGGGCAGGTTGCCGCCGTAAATCGACGAGCATCCCGTTGCGTTGGCTATATACAGCCGGTCGCCGAACAGTTGCGTCAACAGCTTGATGTAGGGCGTTTCTCCGCAGCCTGCGCAGGCGCCGGAGAACTCAAACAGTGGTTGTAGCAGTTGCAGATCCTTCACCTGGCCATGCGATAGCTTGGAGCGATCCATCTCGGGAAGTCCAAGGAAGAACTCCCAGTTCGTCCGCTCTACCTCGCGCAGCGGCTGCTGTGGCGCCATATTGATGGCCTTCTTGCTGGCGTCGCTCTTGTTTTTCACCGGGCAGGCTTCCACGCACACCGCGCATCCGGTGCAATCCTCAGGAGCAACTTGCAGCGTGTAGCGGTCCTGCTCCATTCCCTTCCATTTCGGCTTGGCCCACTGCAAGGTTGCCGGCGCTTTCTTGGCAATCTCCTCTGAGTAGACCTTGGCGCGAATCACGGCGTGCGGGCAAACCATGACGCATTTGCCGCATTGAATGCACAAATCCTTGTCCCAGACGGGTATGAACTGGGCAATATTCCGCTTCTCCCACTGCGCCGTTGCGCTGGGAAAGGCTCCCCCAGCCGGAATCGCGCTCACCGGAAGCTGATCGCCGTGACCACCGGCAATCTCTCCCAGCACCTCGCGCACGAACTTCGGCGCCTTGGGCGAGATGGGCGGAATCAGATCGAAGCTGGATGAAACAGCCGCCGGCAGCTTCACCTTTTCCAGGTGCGCCAGCGCCGTATCCACCGCTTCATAATTCTTCTTCACCACCGCCTCGCCGCGCTTGCCGTAGGTCTTGTAGATGGCTTTCTTGATCTGCGTAATAGCCTCGTCGCGCGGCAGCACTCCGCTAATGGCGAAGAAGCATGTCTGCATGATGGTATTGATGCGCGAGCCCATCCCTGCCTCGCGCGCCACTTTGTAACCATCGATCACGTAAAACTCGATCTTCTTGCGCAGTATCTCGTCCTGCGTTGTCTTGGGCAGCTTGTCCCAAACCTCGGCCGCCGAGAAAGGCGAGTTCAGCAGGAAGACCGCGCCCGGCACCGCCGCCTCCAGCACGTTCATCTTCTCCAGGAAGCTGAAGTTGTGGCAGGCCACAAAGCTGGCGCGCGTAATCAGGTAAGTTGACTTTATTGGCTTTGGGCCGAAGCGCAGGTGCGAGGTCGTCATCGACCCAGACTTCTTCGAGTCGTACACGAAATAGCCCTGCGCGTAATTCGGCGTTTGCTCGCCGATAATCTTGATCGAGTTCTTGTTCGCGCCCACCGTGCCGTCGGAACCCAGCCCATAGAACAACGCTCGCACCGTTTTCGCATCTTCCGTCGAGAAAGACGCATCATACGTCAGGCTGCTATGGCTCACGTCGTCGTCAATACCGATGGTGAAATGGTTCTTCGGCGCGGCCTTGGCCAGTTCGTCGAAGATGCCCTTGACCATCGCCGGTGTAAATTCCTTCGACGATAGGCCATAGCGCCCGCCAATCACCGTCGGCATCTTGGCAAACTGCAGCGTGGCGGCGTTCTCTCCCAGCACCGTCATCACGTCCATGTAGAGCGGCTCTCCGCTCGCGCCAGGGTCTTTGCAGCGGTCCAGAACGGCAATCGACTTCACCGTCTTGGGCAGCGCGGCCAGAAATGCGCTGGCGTCAAAGGGTTTGTACAGGCGGGCCTTCAGCACTCCCAGCTTCTCGCCCTTCTGATTCAGCGCCTCCACGGCCTCTTCGGCAGCCTCTGCGCCGGAGCCCATCAGCACGATCACCCGCTCGGCGTCCTTCGCGCCGTAGTAATCGAACAAGTGATACGCGCGGCCCGTCTCCTTGGCAAAGCGGTCCATCACCGACTGCACAATTCCCGGAACCGCCTTATGGAACGGCGTGCAAGCCTCGCGCGCCTGGAAGAACACATCGGGATTCTGCGCCGTGCCGCGAATGAAGGGCCTGTCCGGGCAGAGCGCGTTTTGCCGGAACTGGATAATGTACTTATCGTCCAGCATCGCGCGAATCGTCTCGTCGCTGATAGGGATAATCTTGCCCACCTCGTGCGATGTCCGGAAGCCGTCAAAGAAATGCATGAACGGAATGCGCGATTCCAGCGTCGCAATCTGCGCCACCAGCGCCAGGTCGGCCACTTCCTGCACGGAATTGGAGGACAGCATCGCCCACCCGGTCGACCGGCAGGCCATCACGTCACTGTGGTCGCCAAAGATCGACAGCGCGTGCGTCGCCACCGTCCGGGCCGTCACGTGCATCGTCGCCGGGGTCAGCTCGCCGGCAATCTTGTACATATTGGGAATCATCAGCAGCAGCCCCTGCGAGGCCGTAAACGTAGTCCCAAAAGCTCCTGCCTGCAATGCGCCGTGCAGCGCGCCCGCCGCTCCGCCCTCGCTCTGCAGTTCTTCCACAATGGGCAATGCGCCCCAGATGTTTTTCTTCCCCTCCGAGCGCCACTGATCGGCCCACTCGGCCATCGGCGACGACGGCGTAATGGGGTAGATGGCCACCACTTCGGTGAGCCGGTAGGCAACCGAGGCGGCCGCCTCGTTCCCATCCAGAATTACCATTTCCTTTTCACTCATTTACTTAGCCTCATAACGGGTTAGGCGGAAAATAAGCCGCTATTTCTGAGTCTCTTCCATGGGGGTCAAAGCGGCTGTGATGCATGACACATTGAGGAAGGGCAATTCCCAGATTATGTGACGAATTTTATCCATGGGTCTACGATAAAATCTCCACTTTGAAGGGTACAACTATACAGTTTGCGGAAAGAGGCAATCGGAGATGATTGAAGTGTCAGTATGTGATTGGCAGGTCGGGATTTCAGCTTCGACAATGCAAATGCTCAATTTTAGCTTTGTATAAGGGTCTTATCCCTACTGTATATCTGCGAGGGGAGACGTATGTCCCACCTCCAGCATAAACACTGACAAAACCAACATAGGTTGGCATCGTTCCAAGCCGTTTCGCTAACTTGCTAATTTGCTGACTCCTTCTTCTGCTTACGCCGGAATCGCCAACCGCATTACCTGCGTATGCGGCTCGGGAATCGGCAATCCGTCTTCGCGCAACCCTTCGATGTGAAATTCGATGCCTTCGCGGAGTAGTCGCTCCGTCTCAGCGAAGGTCGCGCCCGCCACGCCCAGTCCGGGCAGATCCGGCGCATAAGCGCTCCAACCGTTCGATGTTTGTTCAAAGACCGCCGCGTATTCCTTCATTTCAATCCCGCCTGTTTGAGAATGTTGCTGTACGTTCCCTTGTCCATCTCCTGCGATGGATGGCCGGCCACCGTAACCCGCCCCAGCTTGACAGGGTGCTTGAACTGGCGGTGGCTTCCCTTCTGTGTAACCTGAAACCAGCCGTCGTTCTCTATCAACTTCAGCACGTCGCGAACTTTCATGCAAACTGCTCAATCCTTGCTGTGATTATAGCGCCGATAAAAATTCAATTCCCATCCTGCTCCTCTTTTGCAGATAATTTCCCCCTTTCGGCGCACAATCATCTCATGAACAAACTCCAGACGCGCTGGGCATTTCTGACCATGCCGGGGTCCCCAGCGACAGGCCTTTGTCGCTGGGGTGGCTGACCACTGATAACTGACAACTGGAGGGGTACCCCCACCCCCCCTATACCCCCGGGGGGTATAAATTCCCCAAAAACCTTGCATATTATTTGTAAGCTCTTTGAAATCAAAGTCTATGGAAATTTTTCTACCCCAAAATATCCCACATGGTGAGATTTGGCCTCCGGAAAATGCCGTATTTTTACTGTTTTTTCCCGTTTCTTGTCGCGCTTGGAGATGTTTCCAGGCGATTTCGTTCATCCCAACAGCGCGGCAACCTTGGCCATCTGCTCACTGATCGCGATTCCCTGCGGGCACAACTCTTCGCAGACACCGCAAGCGATGCAGGCGCTCGCCCTCTGCGCCTCGGTAAGAAAGATCTTGTACCGGAATTGCGCGTCCGCCACGTTGTCGTACAAATGCGCGAAGTTGAAGAACTCGAAGTTAGCCGGAATCCACACGCCGTTGGGACAGGGCATGCAGTAATTGCACTTGCTGCACGGAATCACGATTCGCTTGCTGTACTTTTCCCTCACCTTGGCAATCAACGCCTGATCTGCTGCGCTGAAGCTCCCAACGGCCGAGCGATCGGCAAAACTCAGGTTCTCTTCCACCTGTGTCATGGTGCTCATGCCGCTCAGAACCACCGAAACCTCCGGCTGATCCCAGAGCCATCGCAGTGCCCACTCAACCGGCGAGCGCCGCACGGGAAATCTCCCCATCGCTTCCCGCACATCCTTGGGCGGATCGGCCAGCCTTCCGCCCATCAGCGGCTCCATAACCACCACGGCCAGGCCCTTGCTCGCAGCCAGTTTCAGCCCTCGCGTGCCCGCCTGGTTCTCCGTGTCCATGTAGTTGTATTGAATCTGGCAAAAGCTCCACAGATCGCTGCCCTTCACAATCTCCTCGAAGGCCTCGTACTCGTCGTGAAAGGAGAAGCCCAGATGCTTGATTCGCCCGTCGGCCAGTGCGGCCTCGGCTCGAGTAAGAAGATCGTGCTTCAATACAATTTCGTGCCAACGGCTCCGGCTCAACGCATGCAGCAGGTAGAAATCAATGTGGTCGGTTTGCAGCCTTTGCAACTGCTCGTTGAGCAACCGGTCGAAATCCGCCGCGCTCTCTACAAACCAGACCGGCAGCTTGGTAGCCAGCATCACTTTTTCCCGGTAGCCGTCCTTGAGCGCCTTGTCCAGCAATCTCTCGCTTTGGCCGTCATGGTAGACATACGCGGTGTCGAGATAATTCACCCCGTTGTCTATGGCGTGGCGAACCATGCGCAGCGACTCGGCCTCGTCAATGATTCCACTTAAACGGTTGCCATCCGGTGTAGGAAATCGCATACACCCAAAGCCCAGCGCCGAAGCCTTCCAATCCAGCCTTCCAAAACTGCGATACTGCATTCTCACCCCCCGTTGACCCAGCTTCCCAAAACGAATTCTACCCTGACACAATACCAAATAAGACAAAACCACGATTGCGGCTTGGGGCAACAGGTCGTATACTTAAATACGACTAATCTAGTCGTATTTCTAGGGTTCCGCCTTTTGAACGGCCATTGGAGTTTGCAGTTGAGCGTTTTGAGCAAACTGAACGTGGGTGAAAGCGGCATTCTGGTGGGTCTCGACCTGCCTGAATCCGTGCAGAACCATCTGATGCATATGGGCTTTGTTCCCGATGCACTGGTAACAGTCCTGCGCCACGCACCAGCCGGCGACCCCACCGTCTACAGTGTTGATGGCATGGAGATTGCTCTCCGGCGCGAAACCGCTGCGGCCATCCGTATGCGGCCCGTCCAAGCCGAAGTTCTGCAAATCGAGGCTGCCCAATGAGCGCCTGCTGCGAGACTCCGGCCTTCGTTCCGCCCAAATCTTCGCCGCGCGCTGGGCAGCTCACGACCGTAGTGCTGATTGGCCCGCCAAACTCCGGCAAATCCACTCTTTTCAACCGGTTGACCGGCCTGCGCCAAAAGGTAGCCAACTTCCCCGGCGTCACCGTCGAGCAGCGTATGGGCCTTATGGCCGGCGTTGGCCGCCCAGACCTGACGCTTATCGACCTGCCCGGCATCTACTCGCTCGATCCCTACAGCGAGGACGCCCGTGTCTCCATCGACGTGCTGCGCGGCAAGATGGTCGGCACTCCCAAGCCGGACGCGGTGCTTTTGGTGCTCGATTCCCTTCACCTGACCCGCCAACTCATGCTGGCCGCGCCTGTGCTGGCACTCGGGCTGCCTACCTTAGTGCTGCTCAATATGAGCGACCTCATGAAGGCTCGTAACGGCCATATCGACGCCCTTGAGCTAGCTCGAGAACTGGGCGCGCCCGTGGCCCAGATCAGCGCCGTCAACGGAACCGGTCTGGACGCCGTTCCGCTCTTCCTCAACCAGCAGACAGATCGCGCCGCCGCCAAGCCTCTCACTCTCCCCGTCGTGGGCAACGCCGCCAGCACGCACTCCTGGGCCGCGCAGGTGAGCCGCCGCACCGGCTACCGCTCTCCACTCTCGGTCGAAGGCACGCGCAAGATCGACAATGTTCTGCTACATCGCATCTGGGGACCTCTTCTGTTTCTTCTCGTCGTCGTCGGTGTCTTTGAGGTGGTCTTTTCTGTTGGCCAACCACTCTCCGACGGTTTCGGTGCCATTCTGGCCGATATCGGCAACCTCATCCGTCCCTTGTTGCCCACCGGATGGATTCAATCTTTAATTCTCGACGGCGCATGGAAGGGCATCTCGTCGGTGCTCGTATTTCTGCCTCAAATATTGCTGCTCTTTCTCTTTATCGGCATCCTCGAAGACTCCGGTTATCTCTCCCGCGCCGCCCTTATCGCCGACCGCGTGATGCGCACTACCGGGCTCAACGGCAAAGCATTCATTCCCCTGCTCTCGGCCTACGCCTGCGCCGTTCCGGCCATCATGGCCACGAGAACCATCGAGAACAAGCGCGACCGCATGGCGACTATTTTGGTTGCACCCTTCATGACCTGCTCGGCGCGCCTGCCGGTTTATATGCTGCTGATCGCCGCCTTCATTCCCAATATCACCTACATACACGGCTTTCTCGGCCTGCGAACGCTGACCATGCTTGGCCTTTATCTGGCAGGCTTTGTGGGCGCCATGACCACCGCATGGCTGCTCAAGAGCTCCATCCTCAAGTCCAGCGAGACGCCCTTTATCCTCGAATTGCCGCAGTACCGCATGCCCACGCTGCGCTCGCTGGCCCTGCGCCTCCTGGACCGTGCGAAGGTCTTCCTGCGCCAGGCCGGCACCATTATTCTCTGTGTCACGCTGGCGCTGTGGGTACTCGCACATCTGCCGGTGATCCAGTCTCCGGGCGGTCAAATCTCCGCGCCCGAGTTGGCCGACAGCCTCATCGGCCGCCTCGGCCACTACATCGAGCCGGCTATTGCGCCGCTTGGCTTCAACTGGAAGATTGGCATCGGGCTGCTATCCAGCGTGCTGGCCCGCGAGGTCATGGTCAGCACTATGGGGACGTTGTATGGCGCCCAAGCTGACACGCACGCCCTGAGCCTGCAAACCGCCCTGCACCACGACATGACCCTGGGCGGCGCGCTGGCGCTGATGATCTTCTTCGCCTTCGCCATGCAGTGCACCTCTACCATCGCCGTCGTCCACCGCGAGACCAACAGTTGGAAGTGGCCCGCCGTCCAGTTCCTCTACATGCTGGCGCTGGCCTGGATCGCGGCTTATGCGGTCAACCATCTGGTCTTGGCGATCTTCGGATAGAACAATCACCATGGCAAATACAGTTTTGCCGGTTTGGCAACCTTTACAATTTATCCATATGCGAAAGCTGATTGTTGCGGCCCTTCTGATAGCGGCTTCCGTTGCCCCGGCACAAACCAATCCACCCAGAAACCATGGCAACGACAAGCTCCGCTTCACGTTGATCTTGTCTCGCCACGGTGTTCGTCCTCCCCTCGTCGCCAATTCTGTTCTTGGCCTTCGTTCTTCCACTGCATGGCCTGAATGGGAGGTCCCACTTGGCTATCTGACGCCGCACGGCGCCTTGGCGATCCATCAAATGGGCGCTTACATGCGCCTTGACCTAGCCCGCAAGGGCCTGTTCCCCGCCACCGGCTGCCCAGGAAACGACGATATTTATCTTTACGCCGATACCGATGAGCGCACCATTATGAGCACGCGCAGCACCTTTGTCGGCCTGGAACCAGGTTGCGATCTGCCGCCCGTTCACACGGTCGCTGCGTCTGCCGCCAAAGCAGACCCCATCTTCATGCCGATCCCCGGCTTTTTTCCCCCGCCATCCGCGGAAGCAGTCGCAGCTGACCAGCGTGCCACATTTGGCAACGACCCGGATGCCTTCTTTTCCCTGGCCGCAAACCCCGAACTGAAAGAACTCGCTTCTATCCTCGCGCCCGACCCCGCACATCCCGCCGCAAAACCCATCCTCGACGATCCCCGGCCCCTTGCTTTGGCCCCCTCGCTGATTGAGGATTTTCTGCTCGAATTTACCGACGGCAAACCGATGTCGGATGTCGGTTGGGGCCGTGTCGATGAGCCTACTCTCCTTCGTCTCATGCCGCTCTATATCAAGGGATTTGATTATGTAACACGCACGCCCTTATCGGCTCGCTCGCGCGGCTCCAGCCTCGTGGCGCACATTCTTGACACGCTCGAGCAGGCCGCGCAGCCTGAGCAAACCCAGCCCGCCCTGCCCGTTCCCGGCGCCTTCGGCCCCGTCGGCGCGCGCCTGGTTTACATTGGCGGTCACGACAGCGACCTGAGCCGTATCGGCGGCCTGTTCAATCTGCACTGGAAGGTTGGTGGCGTCACCGACGATACGCCTCCGGATTCGCAGATCGTTTTCGAACTGTGGCAGAACTCAAAGTCGAAGCAATACACCGTCCGTCTCTTCTACCGTGCTCAGACCTACGATCAGTTGCGCTCCAGCCATGCCCTTACGCTGGCCAACCCGCCCGTTGAGGTCGATCTCGTGCCTCCCGGCTGCCGCGCCGGCCAGCCTTGCCCCTTTGCCACATTCGACCAGGCCGCACACGCTCTGCGCGATCCGGCTTACATCAAGCCCGACCTTATGCCGACGCAAATCGCACCGCCAAACCCGTAACACTCTGACTCTGGTAAAACGGAAATGCGCTTGCTTCTGCTTGCACTTGCGAAGCCCGCGGTTGTCGCACGCCAAATTATGGGATTTTGGGGACGTATCTGATTCCGTCGGGGAGTGATGCGTGAATCCTAGATCTCTGTAGCGAGACCTGTCACTCGCTATCACTGGTTCACATGCACGACCTTGGCCGGCGGAAATCCGTTGAAGTATGTGCTGCTGGCGATGGAATAGGCGCCTATGTTTTCGGAGTAGACCAGTTCGCCCATGTCCAGGACCGGAAGCTGCTCGACTAAACCGATGGTATCGAGCGCGTCGCAGGTGGGACCGTAGACGGCGCAGAACTGAGTAGGACCTTCATTGAAACTTTTCAGGTGGTACTGGGCGTGATCGAAGATGATGCCGCTGTAGGTTTGATAGACGCCATCGTTGAGATAGTAACTAAGTTTGCCGCCCCGGACGGATTTGCCGATGATCTGGGCGACGGCGGTCGCGGCGCTGGCCACCATAAAACGCCCTGGTTCGGCTAGGATTTCGATCGGTGGTGGGAAAAGACGGTCCAGTTCAGAGTTCAGCATTTTGGCGAGTTTCTTGAATGGGGGGACCGAGTCGTCATAGGGAGCGGGAAAACCACCGCCGATGTCGAGGATCTTGAGATCGTAACCGCGCTCCCTGGCTTCTGCAAAGACGCCCGCGGCCATGTGCAGCGCCTCACTATAGTTTTTCAAATTCGTGCACTGGCTGCCGACGTGGAAGCTCAGCCCCTCGACCTCCAGCTTGTTATTGTGAGCGAAGGCAATCAGGTCCACGGCCTCGCCCGGCAAAGCGCCAAATTTGCTTGCCAGCTCCACCATCGAACCGGTGCTGGGAACGCGTATCCGCAACACCAGGCCCGCATGTGGCGCATAGCGTGCGATCTTGATCACCTCTTCGTAGTTATCGTAGGTGACCAGCGGCTTGTACGGATCCAGCCGCTCGAGTGTTTCAATCGCTTTGATGGGGTTCGCGTAAATGATGCGATCCCATATATAGGCCTGCTTCTCTTCTGGCGGAAGATGCTCGATTTTTTCGTGAACAATCAAAAACTCGGCCATGCTGGCCACGTCGAAACTGGCTCCGGCATCGTAGAACGTCTGCACAATCGCCGGGTCGCTGTTGGCCTTCACCGAATAGTAAACCTGCACGCGCGGCAACAGCGCTCGGAATTGCTCGTAGTTTGCTCTCAGCACCTTATGGTCCACGACTACGAGCGGGGTGCCGTGCTGTTTAGCCAGTTCAAGTAGTGTTTTAGGATCCATAGCTCATGCTCCACAGCTTTCAGGTCTTATCCATTGAAATCTTGCGGCGCGCGGGATGGCTCTTGCATCACCCGCGAATTCCCTTCCCGCCGCGCCGAAGTTCAAATGCCGTCTCCTTCGGTGATGAGAAAATTCTTGAACTGCCACAGGTCGGATCTGTCCAGCTGCGGCTGATTATAGCCACTGAAGAAGTTGGAGTAGTGCTTCAGCGGTGTCCAATCCGAGGCCACGGAAACAAACTTGCCCAGGTAGGGCTTGCTGATGTCCAGCACGTAGTCGTGTGGCAAGTCGTCCGGCACGCACAGTCCCTTGCGCGGGTTCTCGTGCATCCACATGCATGCGGCAACAACGGAGACAGCTACCTGCATCGTCGTAGCGTTCTGATGCGGCACCAGTCGGCGCGACTCGTCGATATCCAGGTCGGTTCCACACCACCACGATTGGTAAGGGTGCCCCATCACCAGCGCGCCCAGAATATCGGCCCCGCTGATGATTTCGTCCGTCATGATGCGGATCTTCGGTTGCAGCCGGTAGTCGTATCCGCGCAGCTCATACAACGAGGCAATGGCGGCGTCGCACGGGCAATACGCGTAGTGCACTGTGGGGCGGTAGATCGCCTTGCCGTTTTCCCAAACGGTGAGCTTGTCGCTGATGGTGAATGCCTCGCCGTGGCGCACAATCATGCCCACGATTTCGTGATTGGGTGGCACCCAGCTAGCCACCAGCGTATTGATGCCCATCCGCGCCAGGCAAATTTGGTTCTTGGGACCGTCCGCATGCTCGTAGGCCAGCGCGGGCAGCTCTTTTTCATGCGTGCCCCAACCCATCTCGGCCGTTGTCGTCCCCTCCTCCCTGAAGCCCTCTACGCTCCAGGTATTGACGAACTCGTTCACCTGCTTGGGCTGATCGGTAATCTGCGTGTCGCGCTCGCTGCAATGAATGACCTTGACGCCGAGTTCGTAGGCAAGGTGGTTGAAGTTCCGCGCCTTGGCGTGGTGAGCGACCTTTGCCCCCTGAGCCCCGCTGAATTTCATTTCCGCCAGCGCGCGATGCGCAATGTCCAGCAGCGCCTGCTTGGTGAAATGGCTGATCAGGCCGGGGTTGGCTCCGTGCTCGATCACCGCCGTTGGTCCCGGCTCGCTCCACCTGGAAATCATCCGCCGCAGATTCATGTGGCGCCAGTAGAGGGTTCGCTCCGTGGGGGGCTTGTTTTCGGCTCCGGCGTAAGGATCCCAAAGCTCTACCGACGTGTTCACATAGAGAACGCCTTTGTCGTGGCACCACTGCACGATTTCGCAGCAATCAATATTCCACGCCAGGTCGATAAGCATGTCTCCGGCCGAGAGGTGCTTTCCCAGCAAGCTCCCCAGATTCTCCTCGGTCACACGGTCCTTGATGAAGGTCATTCCCTGCACGATCCAGGGCCTCAGAGCATCATCGTTTTGATCAAAATCTATAATGGTGACCTTTTTGGGATCAATGCTCATGTGTTTGACCAAGATAGGCAGCGTACAACGCGCCACCGCTCCAAAACCGACGAGCAATACTCGATTCGGAAATGCAACCATCCTTATGCTTCCCCCTCTTTAGTGCCGGAGCTATAGCGAAACCAGAGTAGCTTTACCCCGGAAGCAACTCCGCTAAGTGGCTTTTTTCTTAAGAAAAAGCCACCTCGAACAATCTTGATAAGGGCACGTATACTCTGGTTTCGCTCTAAGCAGGTCAACAACCTGAAAAACCATGCATCTGCCCCGGCAAGCCAATCCGCCCCGTCTCTGTAAACGAATGCAACTCATCTTATCACCACATTCAGGTCGCGGGGCTGCGGAAAACTGGTCAAAAAGCCTTGGAATATGACCTGATTCTGGGGGATTGCGAACAAATCGGTTCTGGCCACGCTTTATGAGGTAATTCCGGGGGCTTATCTGATTCCGTTGGGGAGTGTCGAGAGCATCCGGCGGAGGGGAAAATTTGTGATTTCCCAAATTCCAAAAGCAAGACCTGTGGCACCCTGCAATATTTGCTATTAGGCGTAAATCTCCCTCGCAATTTGATCAAAAATTCATGCCGCGTCCAAGTGCGAACTCTATTGCTAACAGTGAATAGTCCAACGTGCTGGTTCGGTCAAGAGTGTAAATCTCTTCGAAAACGCCTGGTTCGGGGTTTCGGAGTTTTACCACAAACTTCACTCCATCTTGAGGTTCGGCTACAGACTGCCCTTTACTGGCCTCGGCTTTGACCATGGCTTCATCGCCGGAGATGGATGTGATCACAAGGCTTCGTTCATTCTTCGGGTCGAGCGCGAACAGAAGACCGATAGCCTTCGGGTCACCGGAGTTGATGGTTCTGTCTTCTCCCAAGGGAGATGTCGGATCCATTTTTGCCTGTGTGGGGTCATAGTGTCTGAGCCCCCAAAACCGCGCATTGGCATCCAGTAACCGCCACTCGGGCAGTTGATCCGGCAGAGCACGAGGAGCTTTCTTGTGCGCCATTCGCTCCAGAACTTCCTGTAAATATTGCCGATTGTTAGCAACGAGCAACACGTTGGGCTGCGGAAGGGCAAGAAAGTAAGTCCACTCTGCCTTTAACTGTTCATCATTTTCGTGTATCACCAGGACTCGCGTTCCGCCAATAGTTTCCTTGGAATCACCTTTTGTGCTTGGCATTCGCCCAATGATGCTATCCAATCCGCCCAAGTTTTTCTCAAATATTACGATGGAGCAACCTTCGAATTCCATCACTTCTTCGCCATGAGACGGCTCTCGGAAATGCCGCGAGCCTTGCATTGCGTATGCTACGGTATAGCCTTTCAGCGCTGCTGTAAGATCCAGCTCATAAAACAGTTCGAGTGGCAGTTCCTCAAATCTAGCTCGTATTTCAGCCTGAGTCGCTTGCTTGGTGAACCACTTTTGCTCGTCCTTCTCACTGGTCTCGTCTGATTCAGACGGGATGAGAAAGGGGCCGCGAGCAGCTACCACGCTCTCCGTATCGGCGGGGAGCCACCAAATCAGTTCTTTCTGGTCAACTGTCTGGCCGGCGGCCCCAGTTGAATGCCCAGGGGTTTGAGATGGATTGGCCTCCTGAGAAACGGAAGATGCGATTGCGAAGATCGCGGTAAGAACCGCGGCACAAAGGGTTGCTCTTTTCGACAAGCTGAAATGGAGATGCTTCTCATCACGTTTCAGGAAAGATATGGACATAATTAGTCCCTCCGTATTGCATCCGGCTTTATGCTCCCGCCTTCTTCTCAATCTTTGCCCACGAATCCTTCAGTGGCAGTGTCCGATTGAAGACCAGATTGCCCGGTTTTGAGTCTGGATCGAGGCAGAAGTAGCCGACGCGCTCGAACTGGAAGCGGTCTTCAAGCTGTGCGTTAACCAGTGAGGGCTCAAGTCTGGCTCCAGTGACGATCTCCAGCGAGTTGGGGTTGAGGTTGTCGAGGACATCCTGTCCTTCGGCAAGATCGTATGGATCGGGTTTGGCGAAGAGCTTATCGTATAGGCGGATTTCTGCCGTCAGGGCATGAGCTGTTGACACCCAGTGAATGGTGGACTTTACCTTGCGCCCGTCGGGTGAGTTGCCGCCGCGGCTGGCCGGATCGTAGGTGCAGTGGACTTCGACGATGCTGCCGTCGGCAGCCTTCACCACGCTTTGTGCTGTTACGAAGTAGGCGTTGCGCAGGCGGACCTCCTTGCCGGGAGAGAGGCGGTAGTACTTGGGCGGAGGAACGTCGCGGAAATCGTCCTGCTCGATGTATAACTCGCGTGAGAATGGCACCTGGCGTTTGCCCGCTGTGGGGTCTTCGGGATTGTTGGCCACCTCGACGTATTCTTCCTGACCAACAGGGTAGTTGTCGATAATGAGCTTCAACGGGCGCAGCACGGCCATGGCGCGGCGTGCGTGGCGGTTGAGCTCATCGCGCTGAAAGTGCTCGAGCATTTCAACGTCGGTGGAGCCGTTGGTGCGGGAGACGCCGGCTGCTGCGACGAAGGTGCGGATGGCTTCCGGTGTAAAGCCGCGGCGGCGAATGCCGCAAAGAGTGGGCATGCGTGGATCGTCCCAGCCGTTGACGCGCTTTTCCTGCACCAGCTGGAGGAGCTTACGCTTGCTCAGCATGGTGTAGGTAATGTTGAGGCGGTCGAATTCAAACTGCTGCGAGGGGAAGATGCCCAGCTGCTCGATATACCAGCGGTAGAGCGGCTGATGGTCGGCGAATTCCAGTGTGCACATGGAGTGGGTGACGCACTCAATCGAGTCTGACTGGCCGTGCGCGTAGTCGTACATCGGATAAATGCACCATTCATCGCCGGTGCGGTGGTGCGAGGCATGCAGAATGCGATACATGACCGGATCGCGCATATTCAGATTCGGCGAGGCCATGTCGATCTTGGCTCTCAGCACGCGCGAGCCGTCGGGGAACTCGCCGGCTTTCATTCTTTGAAAGAGGTCGAGATTTTCTTCGACAGACCTATTTCGATAGGGCGAGTCTTTGCCGGGCTCGGTCAGGGTGCCGCGATACTGGCGAATCTCATCGGCGGAGAGGTCATCGACGTAGGCTTTCTCAGCTTTGATGAGCTGTAAGGCCCACTCGTAGAGCTGGCCAAAATAATCCGAGGCGTAGCAGAGGCGCTCCCAGTCGAAGCCGAGCCAGCGCACATCCTCCATAATGGAATCGACGTACTCCTGCTCTTCCTTCTCGGGATTGGTGTCGTCGAAGCGCAGGTTGGTCTTGCCGCCGAACTCGTCGGCCAGGCCGAAGTCGATGCAGATGGCCTTGGCGTGGCCGATGTGCAGGTATCCGTTGGGCTCGGGTGGAAAACGGGTCTGGATGACGGCGTCGCCGAACTTTTTGGTGCGCACATCCTCGGCAATGATCTCGCGGAGGAAGTTGGGTTGAGTGCTGGCGGCTTGGCTTTCCGGATTTACATTGGTCATGGCTCGAATTCCTTACTGGGCTGCGAATCCATTTTCTACGATTCTACTGGAGAGCTTCGACTCAAGCGAGCAATGAAATGCGGTCGATGGCCTGGCGGATGCGCTCCAGGCAAACCTCGCGGCCGAGCACTGCCATGGTTTCAAAGAGCGGCGGCGCGTTTTTGCGCCCGCAGACGGCGACGCGGATGGGCTGGAAGGCCTGCCCGGCCTTGAGTCCTAGTGACGCTGCGGCCTGGCGAAGCGCCTGGTCGAGCGAATCGTGATCGAAGGCCGTCCCCGCCAAAACTTCTTGAGCATGTTTGAGAACACGGAGAGCCATGGCCGCATCGCCCTTCAGCGGAATCAACTCGGCGGGATCATAGGGCGCGAGCTGTGGGAGGAAGAAGAAGTCGGCGGCGGCGGGGGCATCACGCAGGAGTTTGATGCGCTCGCGGATGAGCGGGGTTACGGCCAGTAGCTTTTCGGGCGAGGGCTGGAAGCCGGCAGCCGCGAAGAAGGGCTGGAGCTGGCGGCTTAGCTGCTCGACGGGCAGAGCGCGGATATGCTCGGCGTTGAGCCAGACAGCTTTGGGATCGAAAGGGTCGGCGTCAGTAAAATTGATGACGGCGTTGGCGCGGTTGACGCCCTCAAATGTGAAAGCCGCAGTCAACTCATCAAGCGTCAGGAACTCACGGTCGTCCTTGGGCGACCAGCCCAGCAGGCAGAGAAAATTTACAAATGCCTGAGGAAGGAAGCCCGCATCGCGATACGTTGTCACGCTGACGACGGGGCCGTGTTTCCGTTTTGACAGCTTGGCCCCATCCGGCGCAACGAGCAACGGTAGATGCGCGAACTGGGGCGGCTCGACGCCCCTACCCTCTCCTAGGCCTTCGAAGATCAACAGGTGCTTGAAGGTGTTGGTCAGGTGATCCTGGCCGCGGATGATATGGCTGATGCGCAAATCGGCGTCATCGGCACAGGAGGCGAGGTGGTAGGTGGGCATCCCGTCAGAACGTAACAGGGCGAAGTCTTCCACCTCGTCGGCGAGCTTGGACTGCGTGCCATAGACGGCGTCGGTGAAGCTCAGGGTGCGACTTTCACCACGAGGTACACGATATCGCAGGGCAAAGGGCTCTCCAGCGGCGGCGCGGCGGTCGCTTTCTTCCCTTGATAACTCGCGCATTCCGGTGTTGAAGAGCCATGCGCCCTGGGCTGAGGACTGGTTTTCGTCTCCCGCATGGGCTGGGGTGAAGTCGCGATAGGCAAGGCCCTTGGCGAAGATGGCCTCGGCAGCCTTGCGATGCAGGGCGAGGCGTTCCGATTGCTTGTATTCTTCGTCCCAGTTGAGGCCCAGCCAGCGCAGGCCTTCAAAAATCGACTGTACACTGGCCTCGGTATTGCGCTCGACATCGGTATCGTCCAGCCGCAACACCATGGTTCCGCCATTATGGCGGGCATAGAGCCAATTGAAAATAAAGGTGCGCGCGCTGCCTACGTGCAAAAAGCCGGTGGGCGAGGGTGCAAAACGCACGCGAGGCGTCTTTGCCGAGGAGGGAGCGGGATCAGGCATATTGCTTGTATGTTACCAATCGCGACGCTGTTCGCGCCTCCTGCTCGGTTCACCCATCGGTCTTAGCCCTGAGGCGGATACGGCGGCCGCGGCGGGTAGGGCGGTTGCTGCTGCCAAACGGGCGGTGGCGCAGGCACAACCTTCCATTCCGCGAAGGCCAGTACATAGAGCAAGATCAGCCCTGTTAGCGGAAACAAACACAACAATGAAAGCCAGGGCGAAAAACCGGCTTTCTTTGAGATAAACCAGGTCGGGATAATGAAGATAAGGGCCTGAATGAGGTAGAAAACAACATAAACGCCAATAACTGCGGCAATGATTCCGCCCACCTGATTCGAGTCACCGTACATAGACGTCACTCCATAGGTTGAATTTGAACTCACAGTAACGGTAAAGCCAAACCGTACATTTCGCAATCATATTCTTGCGATCAATCGCGTGCTTTTTCAATGCAGTCGTAGTACTCAGACCTGCATGAATACTTGCATATCCTGCGACTATCGTTGTCCCGGTTCTCTTCTTCGCAATCTTTTTCACATGCCGTCCGTTTCGCCTGACAGCAACTTTTCGTGTTATCTGTACAGGCTGCTGCCTGTTTAATGGCCGCGTCTTCCGTTGAATTCTTACAAGAAGCAACAAAGGCAACGGGAGTCAGGAACAATCCCAGAACCAATACTAAAATCGTCCTCTTCATCTACTTTTCCCCATCGTACGCGCAAGTCATGACTCTGATTACTCGCCATGAATATACTTCTGTTGCTTCTAACCTCTGTCCCCTGCCCTACGGAATCTCCTCGTTATCGTACTCCGGGCCGCCGCGCTTTTTGGGCACTCCGTGGACGGAGCTGAGCAGGTCTTCAACGACATCCTCCAGTTGGCGCTGGCTTTCGATCACCGCGCTCATGCTCTTCAGCTCTTCCGGCTCAATCACGCGCTCCACCAGGGCGATGGCGTGGCACTGGGCGACATGGTCCAGGTTCAAACCCTCCGGAGTCTTGGCCTTGATGCTTACCTGGTCCGTGCCCAGTCCCAGCAGTTCTGCAACTCGGGCGCGCAACTCGCCGGAGACGGGGCCGATCTTGGGCTTGGCCAGAATCAAAGTAATGTCGATATTCACGATGCGGTAGCCTGCGCGTTGCAGCGTCTCCAGGGCTGTGCTGAGAAAGATGGCCGAGTCGGCGTTCTTCCAGCGCGGGTCGCCGGGCGGGAAAAAGCTGCCAATGTCGCCAGCGGCAATCGAACCCAGCAGGGCGTCGGTCAAGGCATGCAGCAGCACGTCGCCGTCGGAGTGACCTTCCAGACCTTCCTGATGTTTGAGCGATACCCCGCCGATACGTAACGGCACGCCCGTCTTGAAGACGTGCGAGTCATAGCCAAATCCTATCCGTGTTTCCATGGTTTCCTTGCCTGTTCTTGCCTGGTTTCCGCTTTTAGCGGGCGCGCCGGCGCAGATAAAACTCGGCCAACTCCAAATCGCCCGGCTGGGTAATCTTCATATTCACCGGAGAACCATGCACAACAGCCACAGGCTGTCCGGCGCGCTCCAGGAGCGAAGCTTCGTCGGTGCCTATAAACCCGTCTGCCATTGCCTCAGCAAAGGCTTTTCTCAGGAGGTCTACGCGGAAGCCCTGCGGCGTCTGTGCCTGCACAATAAACTCGCGCGGAATGGTGGAGGTAATCAACGCTCCATGCGCGGTCCGTTCCACCTGCTTGATGGTGTCCACGGCAGGCAGCCCCACGATGGCCGCCCCATGCTCCAAAACCGCGTCGATGGTCCGATCGATGGTGGCCGCGTCAATTAGCGGCCTGACGGCGTCGTGCACCAGAACAATGTCGTCGGGCTGGGCCGGCAACGCCTCCAGCGCATGGGAAACAGACTCCTGACGGCTGTCTCCGCCTTCCACCACGCTTGCCCGGTTGGCAAAGCCGTACTCTGCAATCTGGGCTTGGACGCGCTCCATTTCCGGTTTACGCACTGCCACACAAATCGCTGTTACCCGTTCCACCGAGGCAAAGGCGCGCAACGAATGAATCAGGATGGGAAGCCCATCGAGGATGAGAAACTGCTTGGGCTGCGGCCCGGCCATTCGGGTTCCCAGCCCTGCAGCGGGTAGAATCGCAAACACTTGCATCTCGGTTGGAGTATACAACGAATACGTGCTCAACATGCACAGAATGTTGCAGGTGTTGCGTTCTAATGGCAGAATGGCGGCTTGGTAATTGGCAGTAATTGGCGGCAGGCGAGTATGATTCCGGCTGAATAGTTTCTGCCCAGTATGTGGCTGTGAGGAGACCGTGAGCGGCTCCTCCAGTCGCTTGTGTGCCTTGGACGTAAAGGAAATTTGGACAAATTTACAATGGATTAAGGCACAGGAAGGCCTTGCATGAAATCAACCCGAAATCGGCCGGATTTTTCAGGCGTATGGGAACTCAATTTTGAGAAAAGCAGCCTGCGCGGCCCGGCTCCGGAGCGGATACTGATGAAAATCAGCCATAAAGAACCGAGGCTGGTTCAGGAGATTCTCGTTACAATCGCCGGCGGCAAGGAGCAGCGGATGACCTTCACCCTTGAAATTGGCGCTGAAACAACAAACCCGATGGGTGGCGGCATGGCCCGAAACCACGCATGGTGGCAAGAGAAGGAACTCGTGATTGAGTCGAGGGTGAGCTTATCCGGCAGGGAGGCCTATTTCAAAGACCATTGGTCGCTCTCTAAAGATGGCCAGACGCTGACCATGGAGCATCGCGACGATGACTTGGCCGGGCAGATAGCCGTGCTCGAAAAAAGGTCCTCGACGAAGACAAAAGAGCTTTAGATGCTGAACACTCAACAGTTTTAGCCGGATTTTCCCTGGCATATAACCTTCGCGCCTTATCATTTGGAAATGCGCCCCAAGCTGCCCCTCGATGTGTCGCTGTTCAGGCCCGGACTCCGGTTGGCCGTAGGCCTCTCTGGCGGCGCTGATTCCGTGGCCCTGGTGTTCGCTTTGGCGGAGCGGCGCCGGGAGCTGGGCCTGGTGTTGCACGCCGCCCACCTGCACCACGGCCTGCGCGGCGAAGAGGCCGACGGCGACCTGGCCTTTTCCCGCGTCTTGGCAGCCAAACTCGGTCTTCCCTTTCACGAGGCGCGCGTGGATGCCGGGACAACTGCCGATAAAAACACCGAAACAATTGAAGAGGCCGCGCGCCGTCTGCGTTACAGCTGGTTCCGACAGCTCATGGCTTCATGCGAGGTGGAAGCCGTGGCCACTGCCCACACCCTCGACGACCAAGCCGAAACTGTACTGGCTAAATTCCTGCGCGGAGCCTGGACGGAGGGTTTGAGTGGCATCCATCCGGTAATCGAATTTCCCGAAGGCCGCATCCTGCGTCCGCTGCTTTCTACTACGCGGTCTGAGGTCGAGGCTTATCTGAGGGCCTTAGGCCAGGACTGGCGCGAAGACTCCTCCAATCGCCACCTCACCTTCACCCGTAACCGCATTCGCCACGAGTTGCTGCCGCTGCTTGAGGGATGGAACCCACAACTGCGCGAGCATCTGGCGCATATGGCTACGCTGGCCCGTGATGAAGAGGCTTGGTGGCAAGCCGAAATGGCTCGCCTCGCCCCACAGATTTTGTTGCCCGGCCGCCCCGCCCGTGGCGGAGGCCGCTCCTCTGGCGATGGCCTGGCTATCGATGTCACTCGGCTGTCCGCGCTTCACCCGGCTCTGCAGCGTCGCCTCTTGCGCTTCGCTGCGGAACAGTTGGGAGCTGCAGTCGATTTTCCCGCCACCGAGGCTCTTCGTACTCTGGCCCTCGCAGGCCGTGCCGGACAGAAGCTTGAGTTGGCCCACGGGCTCCGCGCGGAGCGTACTGCAAGGGAGCTGCGACTGGCCGTTTTGCCGGTCATTACTGTCAGCGTGGCTGCCGTGGAGCTAGCCCCTGAGTACACCGTAGCCATTCCCGGCGAAGTCGCTGCCCTGGCCTTCGGGCTTCTGCTGAAGATTGAGGTTAACGAGTCAGGCAAGTCAACAGAGGCCCGCTCTGCCACATTGCGCAACTGGAAACCCGGAGATCGCGTCCAGTTGCGCCACTCCTCCGGCCCACGCAAGGTGAAGGAAGTCTTAGAGCGCATTAAAGTTACAGGCTCCAGCCGCGTTCTCTGGCCGGTCCTCGAACTGAACGGCCGCATCGTCTGGATGCAGGGAGTCGAAGTGGAGCCCGAATCGGGAATCCGCATTCATACAAACAGCCTTTAAGCCGCTGCGGAACCAGTCTCAAGATTGCCATCAACTCACCCCGTCCTGAGAGTACAATGAGAATAACTGCCTTTAAGGCGGCAGAGTTAGTGTGTCTGCTGACAAGACTTCGCGTTTTTTGAGTATCTTTGTGGTATATTGCGGCGTCTAAAAGGTGTGCATTTGGTGCTGGAGAGCCGTTGATTCGCTTCTTCATCACCGGAAGAAAGGAATTCTGGTGAATTCGACCGTTAAATCGATCATGGTCTGGGTCTGCATCATCGCCTGCGGCATGGTTCTTATCAGCTGGGTGACGAAGAACGCCAGCATGGGCAAAACCACTGATATCGGCTACTCGGATCTGTTGGACAAGATCGAGGCCGGACAAGTGCAGGACGCTACCATCCAGGGGACCGAAGTTCACGGCCATTTGAAGGGTTCAAAGGACGAATTCCACACCATTATCTCCGGAAGCACCACCGACAACCTGACCAAGGAACTGCACGCAGCCAAGACGCATTTCGATCTGAAGGATCCGCAGAGCAACGGCATCCTGTTGCAAGTGCTGTATAGCGTAGGTCCGATAGCTCTGCTTATCGGATTCTGGTTTTTTATGATGCGCCAGATGCAGGCCGGCGGCAACAAGGCGATGTCCTTCGGCAAGAGCCGTGCCCGCCTGCTCTCCATGCAGCAGAAGAAGATCACCTTCAAGGAAGTGGCCGGCGTGGATGAGGCCAAGGAAGAGCTGAAGGAAATCATCGAGTACCTGCGTGAGCCGGCGAAGTTCCAGAAGCTCGGCGGACGCATTCCCAAGGGCGTGTTGCTGGTCGGTCCTCCGGGAACCGGCAAGACGCTGCTGGCCAGAGCCGTAGCTGGCGAGGCCAATGTTCCGTTCTTTTCCATCTCCGGCTCGGATTTTGTAGAGATGTTCGTCGGCGTGGGCGCCAGCCGCGTCCGCGACCTCTTTGAGCAGGGTAAGAAAAATGCGCCCTGCATCATTTTCATCGATGAGATTGACGCCGTGGGACGTCATCGCGGCGCAGGCCTGGGCGGCGGGCACGACGAGCGCGAGCAGACCCTCAATCAGCTTCTCGTCGAGATGGACGGCTTTGAATCCAACGACGGCGTGATCCTGGTGGCCGCCACCAACCGCCCCGACGTGCTGGACCCTGCCCTGCTTCGCCCTGGCCGCTTCGACCGCCGCGTAGTCGTTGGCCTTCCCGACGTCCGCGGCCGCGAGGAGATTCTACGCGTCCATGTAAAGAAAGTTCCCATCTCCGAGGATGTAAACCTGAACATCCTGGCTCGCGGCACGCCCGGCTTCAGCGGCGCTGACCTGGCCAACATGGTCAACGAAGCCGCCTTGAGCGCGGCACGCATGAACCGCAAGCACGTCACCATGTACGACTGCGAGCTGGCCAAGGACAAAGTGCTGATGGGCGCCGAGCGCAAGTCGATGCTGCTCACGGACGAGGAGAAGCGTGTCACTGCCTATCATGAGGCCGGTCACGCGCTGGTTTCCCTCAAACGCGACCACTCCGACCCGGTGCATAAAGTCACGATTATTCCCCGCGGCATGGCTCTGGGCGTCACCGTTCACCTGCCCGATGATCGCCACAACTACACGCGCGAGTACCTTGAGACGCGTCTGGCAATGCTCTACGGCGGGCGCGTGGCTGAAGAGATCTTCCTGAACCAGATGTCGACGGGCGCGGGCAATGATATCGAGCGGGCCACCGATCTTGCGCGCTCCATGGTCTGCGAGTACGGCATGAGCCGCCTCGGCCCGCTTACCTTCGGGAAAAAGGAAGAACAGATCTTCCTGGGCCGCGAGATTGCCCAGCATCGCGACTTCAGCGAGGAAACAGCCCGCCAGATCGACCTTGAAGTGCGCCGTCTGATCGACGAAGCTTATCAGGCCGCCCATACTATTGTCGAAACCAACGCAGATGCCATGCACCGCATCGCCGCGGCGCTGTTGGAGCGCGAGACTATCGATGCCGAAGAGATCAAGATGCTCATCGACGGCAAGGAGCTACCCCCCTTGCGTTCGAATCTGGCTACGCCCTCCGACACCGGAAGCAATGACGTGCAGGAGGTTCTCAAGCCTGAAAGCCGCGGGCCAAACTACCCCGAAGGCGCGCCTTCACCTGCATAAACTCAGCGCATTTCACACAAAGAAAGGGCCACCCCATCGGAGTGGCCCTTTGCTTTTAGCAGCTTAGAAAATCTTATATCCGACGCCCATGCTGACCCCATAAGGCGACAGATTGGTGTTGCCATTGCCCCACCAGGGCCAATAGTGGTACTCGACATCAACTGCACGAAGGCTGATCTTCCTGGTCAGCTTTACGTCCATGCCTCCGCCGAAGGCAATGTCAGTGTACCTCCCGGAGGCATTATAGAAATCGGATCCGAAGTTCATATTAGAGAATCCGGCCAGCGCCTTGCCATAGACCGTCGCCTTCCAGAAGTGGTACACCGGAATCCTGGGGCCGATCAGGTAGTTGTCCTCGGTGATGCCTTGGAACGCGTTCCAGCGCAGCCAGCGGCCTTCGGCCTCGAACTGCACCCAGCGCCTCAGCCTCACGTCCACATAAGCGCCCACGCCGAACAGAGGCTGGTTGCTGGATTGTGCGATGAAGCCATTGGAGTCATATCCCCCTATAAAATCCGGCTGAAATGCGGAAGCCATCCCACCGGCCGTGATCGAAACCTGCCGTCCGGTGGCGGAGGGAACCACTTGCGCGCTGGCGGCAACGGCTCCTGCAACAAACAGAATCGAGAACATAAGCGAGCAATATCGTTTCATAAGTCGAAAGCACTTTCAGTCCCGGCATTTCTTTGCAGCCAGTGACAAATGTAACTCAATCAGGTTTTGAAATCCCCGGGCTAAAATGCAACGCACTGCGCATCCTCGTCCAAAGATTTCGGATAATGGCTACTGTGTTGGTGGATTCGTTGTGCCCGTGGTCTTCTGGGGCGTCTCGCCGCCAGTAGACGGTGTCAAGCGCGACGCATCGTAGCGCTGCAATTTGAAGAAGATCGGCGTCACTTCCAGTGGCATCTTGTCGCGCGGGTTCACGTAGGGATAGATCTTGGCGTTGAGCTGATGCACACGGTCGTCCCAGGGATCTATCTTGAGCCAGCTGCCCAGAGGCAAGGCCGGACGCTGCGTGAGGTCGTCCCAGTTCAACTTGGGAGCCATGTTCTTCAACTCGGCCATCCACGGGATTCCGTCGGCCTTCAGCAGCGAGTCGCCGAGTTTAGGCGTGTTCAGGGCCTTCAGCTCATTTTCCCGATCCACCAACTGCGCATAGTAGAGCCCTGCAGAGGCAAGCTTGTCCTTGTACATGGAGTTTTTCAGGTACTCCATGGCCTTCACGACGGCCTCCGCGTTGTCGTGGTCCGAGTGGTACATGTCGATGCGCCTGAAGGTGGCCTCGTCGGGAAACATCAGCCGGTCGTTGAATGCATACCGAGTATCGATGTGGTGGCCCATCACAATGTGAGCCAGTTCCATGGCCACTACCGAGGCAATCGCTTCCTCGCTTGGCAGGCTGTCAATCAGCCCCTTGCTGATAAGGATGGTGTTACCGACGGTGGTGGTTTCCACCGTGGTCGACAGCAGGATTCGCGTGTGTACCTGATCCGTAAATACCAGATTATTAGGTACTTGCAGGTTGATGACGATCTGGTCTAACACTGTGTTTTCATATCCGCCGGGGGTCAGCGGCGCCACCAGTCCGGCTTCCTCCAGCCGGTCAATCACGTTGTTTTCAGCCTGAGTTATCCAGGCGCGCGAGGCTTGTAATGGACCCACATCCTGCGAATCTTCGCTCTTGTCCACCGCGTCGTCCACCCTCACGCTCACGCTTTCGCTCTCCCGCGTGGGCAGCTTCAGAGAGTAGCCCCAGAAGTGCGTCTGCGCCTTCAGGCCGATCTTTTCGTTTTCGGTGCGCTGTGTTTCTTCTACATACACGGCCACCGGCAGCCAGATTCCCGGCTGCACGTTCATTCGCCAGCTGTCGAAGTGGAAGTAGAAGCGCGACTCTTCTTCGGTACGGGGCTGGGTAAATGTGCCGTTGAAGCGGACGATGTTGCCTTCCTGATCCTCAACCCATATGCGCCCATAAAACCGGCCCATGCCTGAAACCTTGGGTTGCACGTCATAGACCCACGTGCGCACCGATCCCAGAAACTCCTTTCGCACATAACTGAACACATAGTGCTGGTTGTCGAAGCTATTGGGATCCAGAAACATCATCTCTGTAAACCCCAGCGGGTTGTATGTAAAGTGCATATCCAGCTTCAGCGCTTTGGTGAGTCCGGTAATTGAGGCCAGCGAGCTCTTGAAGAAACCATGAGAGGACTTGGTGGTCCGGGGCTCATAGGTCTTGTCGAAAAAGACCTTGCCGAAGTCAATGCGGCTCAACATGTATTCGTCGGAGACCGGCACCTGGTAGAGTTTGATATCCGGCTTGGTGTTCTGGATGTAGGTCTCCACCAGGGGCGTGCGCTGCTGAATATTCTTGATCAGCACCTTCTCCCGGCCGATTGCCCTTTCCACCAGCGCCGCCTGTTCCGGCGTAAGCTGGTGAGCCTGAAAGTACTTGGGCGCCGGCTTTTTGCCGAGCCCCATCGCAAACGCGCATGTGACACTCAGATTGATGAGCAGCAAGGCGAGGGATATTTTCTTAAACTTCATGTCTGGCTCCTATGCTGGTTCTTCTACTTCTTTCTTCGGCCGCTGGCGTATTTCCTGCATCCCGCGGTTGTTTATGGTCGATATCATCCGTTCAATTTCGATGTTACGCTAACTGGAACGTAATGGTCACGGTAGTTGTCTTGTCCACCGCCTGGCCGTTGCGTGTAGCGGGATGGAAACGAATCTGTTGCGCTACGCGGCGTGCCTCTTCATCCAGGCCATGGCCCAGGCCTTGCACAACACCCAGCACGATAACCTGGCCATTGGCTGTGAACGTAACCCGCAATATCACATCACCCTGCACCTTGAGCTGCTTGGCCTCGCTGGTGTACTCGGGTATTGGCTTTGAGACAACCACGACTTCTGTGGGGGGTGGTCCCACGGTCAACTTTGGAGCTGTGTCCACGGCTGTGGGTGCGTTGGGAATGCCCGCAGAGGCCACCTTTCCCACGTTCCCCGATGGGGCAGAGACCGTGGCCGCCGGAACCACGGCCGTGGCTACTTTTCTGCCGGGCATACCGTTGTTATTGCCGTATTTCAGTCCATCGCCTATACCGGTTGAGCCCACCACTCCATGGGGCGCAATGGCAGGCCCCTGATTTCCGCCGTAGGGATTGCCAATAGCCGCCACTGTGGCCGGTCCCTTGGCGTTGGGGTTAGGCAGGACGCCGAAGGTCTGACCATAATGCACCGGTTTCGTGGAGGGCTTAACGTTGTTGTCCTGCGCAGGCATGGCCGCCGGGGCCAGTGCAGACTTGGGTTGCGGAGCCAACCTCACATCAAGCTTGGCGTCCTTAATGACCGGCATCGTCAGCTTGGTGTCAAGCTGGATCGGTTTCAGATCAGGCTTAGGCTCCGGCTTCGGCACATTGATTCGGGGTGCCTCAAACTTCACATTCACAGGTTTTGGATCTTCGATCGGCGGAGGAGGAGGTGTCTTTTCCTTGGGCTTAGGCGGCTCCTTTTTGGCCGGAAGAATCAGCGTTGTCACATCATAGTGATGTTCAATGGTCTTCTTGGCCATCGATCCAACATAGATAAATATAGCCAGCATCAGCCCGTTGATCACTAGGCTGGTGAAGAACGAGACGGGACTGCGCTTGGTTTCAGGAAGCAATCCGAATGTCGCCTGTTGTGGAACAGGTGGAATGGTGTCGGTCTTCACACGCCATGAAGGTATCAGCGACATATTCTCATTCCTCGCTTGCGGTCACAGCGACCGCTCTGCGTCCGGTCACCAGACCGGATTCGATTTGCTCATGTTTGGATCTGACTGGGAAAAAAGAAAAAACTCTGCTCATGTTTGTCGTGGTTGATTCGGCATAAATGTTGTTCTTACGGCCAGCCTCTGCATTGCGAGGTTCCATGCAAGAGGTACAGTCGTCCGCCTGAATTCTGGATACTCGCACACTCAGATTCGCACTCAAGGTATCAAGAGAATATACAATTCCTCCTTGCGTCAGGATATTCACTCCCGTGTTGCGCTTCGTCGCGCCTGCTGCAATCATTCTCGCCCCGGCAAGAAAAATCAAAAAAAGTCAAATCGCCGACGTTCTGGCGGCATGAATGTGGTTTACGAACAACCTGCACATTTCAACCCTACATATTAGACTTTAAGCTATACCAAAGTTTTTGGGAAGGACGAGTTATTTCATGAAAATCCTCGTTACAGGCGGTGCGGGGTACATAGGTAGTAATGTCGCGGGCTTGCTGGTTAAAAATGGGCACCAGGCCGTAGTGTTTGACAATTTGAGCCATGGCCGGCGCGACCTTTTGCCCTCCGGCGTTGATTTCATTGAGGGTGAGCTGGCAGACAGGTCCGCCTTTGAAGAGATTTTTACCACCGCCAAGGCCCGGGGAAGACCCTTCGACGGCGTCCTGCACTTTGCCTCGCTCATTGAAGCCGGCGAATCCATGCTTCATCCCGAGCAGTACTTTCGTAACAATACAGCATCCACCCTCGCACTGTTCGAGGCCATCCTTGCTCACGGCCCCCGCCTGATAGTCTTCAGTTCCACCGCCGCCGTTTACGGCGAGCCGGAAGTAATTCCGATCAAGGAAACTGCTCGTCTGCAGCCGACCAACGTCTACGGCGAATCAAAACTGATGGTCGAGCGTATGCTCGACTGGTTCCACCGTATTCACGAACTGCGCTCGGCCTCTCTGCGCTACTTCAACGTGGCTGGCGCCACGGAAGGGCCGAACGGCATCACAAGCGGGGAGGCCCACGAGCCCGAGTCCCACCTCATTCCCCTGGTCCTGGATGTCGCTCTTGGCCGCCGCCCCTCCATCCGTATCTACGGCGACGACTACCCTACACCCGACGGCACCTGTATCCGCGACTACATCCACGTCTCCGACCTGGCTGACGCCCACCTTCTGGCTCTCAACGCCTTGAAAGCCATCTCTGCCGCCAAAAGCCGGCTAATATACAACCTCGGCAACGGCCGGGGCTTCAGCGTCCGCGAGGTCATTGAATCGGCCCGCCGTGTCACCCGCCATCCCATCCCCGCCGAGGTCCATCCCCGCCGCTCCGGCGACCCCGCTGTCCTGGTAGCCAGCAGCGAAAAAGCCACCCATGAGCTCGGCTGGAAACCCCGCTATACGCAACTCGATGAGATCGTCCGCACCGCCTGGATATGGCACCAGAAGCGGTACGCTCAGTAGCCAGTGAATACAGGTGAATGGCAGAGCTTGTAATGCCTCGGATTCGCATGACAGAATTGCGCTGCATACACTTCTTCAACCAGGAGGCTCTGATGCGTCTCGCGTTTGCTTTGCTTCCATGTCTGTTCCTGTTCGCAACGCTCCGCGCGCAGGCCCCACCCTGTTCAGCCTGCGCGACATCGAAAGCTGGCCTGTTGCCTCAAGGCCGCGCCGTTTGCCTCACCGATAAAGAAATGGTCGCACACATCGCCGCCAGTAAACCGGTCGCCCCACCCGGGTTGAATGAGCCTCATATGAACATCAGGGGAACGGTTGTGGCCTGCGTGTGCTTCTCTCCAAAGGGCGTGGTTACGGATATCAGGAGCCTTTCCGGCCCAGCAATGATGCAGCAGTCGGTGCTTGAATCTCTGAAGGAATGGACATTTTATCCTGTCAATCAAGGCGGGAAGCTTAACGGCGGCTGCGGGACTCTGCGGATTCACATTGACATGATCGACTCACAAGTCACTACGTCAATCGAGGAATGAGTCTTTATGTTGCTCTAAATGGAATGCTGTCGGTTATCTGCGTATTCAACCCAACCATTTCTTTATCATCCAGTTGCCGTTTGTATGCATCTCTAGATAGAGTTGTTTCCATGCGGAGCCTTCTCGGGAGCGCGATCCCCCGGCCTGCCGTGAGCGGTTTTGTTTCTTAATTCCCCAAAGGACCAATGCATGCCCGTCTTGCCCGATTCCGCCCTAGCCAGACCCGTCTCTGCTGCTGCCAGCCAGGACATCGACTCCACATTGCGGGAAAACCGTGTATTTCAGCCGCCACTGGAGTTCAGTCAAAAGGCGCACATTCAGAGTCTCGACCAGTACGAGGCCCTTTACCGTCAGTCCATCGACGACCCCGAAGCCTTCTGGTCCGGTGTCGCCCGGCAGTTGCATTGGTTCAAGCCATGGGACAAGGTTCTGGAGTGGAATCTCCCATCGGCTCAATGGTTTGTGGGTGGAAAGCTCAACCTGTGCTATAACTGCGTTGACCGTCACGCTTTCGGCGAGCGCCGCAACAAGACCGCCCTGATCTGGGAAGGTGAGCCGGGCGAGGTTCGCCGCCTGACCTACGCTGAAGTGCACACAGAAGTACAGCGTTTTGCGAATGCCCTCAAGTCGCTTGGCATCCGCAAAGGCGACCGCGTCGCCGTTTACATGGGCATGACCCCGGAGCTGGTCATTGCCCTGTTGGCCTGCGCGCGGATCGGCGCTATTCACTCGGTCATCTTTGGCGGGTTTGCCGCCAACGCCATCGCTGACCGCGTCAACGATTCAAGCTGTGTCGCCATCCTTACCCAGGACTCCAGCTACCGCCGTGGCAACGAAATCCAACTGAAACGAACTGTGGACGAGGCCATGAATGCCTGCCACACCGTGAAGCACGTGGTCGTTTATCGCCGCACCGGCTCACCGGTCAAGATGATCGAGGGCCGCGACCACTGGTGGCACGACCTGATGGCCGCCGCCGCTCCCGATTGCCCTGCCGAAGAGTTGGATTCTGAAGATCCGTTGTACATTCTCTACACCTCCGGCACCACCGGCAAGCCCAAGGGCCTGGTCCACACCACGGGCGGCTATGCTGTCCAGACCTACATCACCTCCAAGTACGTCTTTGACCTGAGAGATGAGGATATCTACTGGTGCACGGCCGACATCGGCTGGGTTACAGGCCACTCCTACGTCGTCTATGGCCCGCTGCAAAACGGAGCAACGGTGTTGATGTACGAAGGCGCGCCAAACTGGCCCGATTTCTCCAGATTTTGGAAGATTGTCGACGACCACCGGGTCACTATCTTCTACACCGCGCCCACCGCCATCCGCGCCTTCATGAAGTGGGGAGACCAGCACGTCGAAAAACACTCACTGGCCTCGCTACGACTGCTGGGCACCGTCGGAGAACCCATCAATCCTGAAGCCTGGATGTGGTACCGCGAGAAGATTGGCCGCAACTGCTGCCCTATCGTCGATACCTGGTGGCAGACCGAAACCGGCGCCATCATGATTGCCCCTATTCCCGGCGCAGTGCCTGCCAAGCCCGGCTCGGCCACGCGGCCTTTCTTCGGCATTCAGCCCGAGGTGGTCAACAAGGAGGGTCAACCGGTGCCCGCCGGCCATGGCGGCCTGCTCGTAATCCGCAAGCCCTGGCCCTCAATGGCTCGCACCATCTACGGCGACGCCGAGCGCTACCGCAAGACCTATTGGAGCGACATCGAGGGCTGCTATTTCACCGGAGACGGCGCCCGCCAGGACGCCGACGGCTACTTCTGGCTCATGGGCCGTGTGGATGACGTCATCAACGTCAGCGGCCATCGCCTTGGCACCATGGAGATCGAGTCGGCCCTGGTCGCCCATCCCAAGGTGGCCGAGTCAGCCGTAGTTGGTCGCCCGGACGAGCTCAAGGGCCAGGCCATCTCCGCATTCGTTACCCTGGAAAGCGGCAATGAGCCCAGCAGCGAGCTAAAAGACGAGTTGCGCAAGTGGGTCTCGAAGGAGATTGGTTCCCTGGCCCGTCCCGACGACATTCGCTTCACCGAGTCCCTGCCCAAGACTCGCAGCGGCAAAATCATGCGCCGCTTGCTACGTGAGCTGGCTACTCACGGCGAAATCAAGGGTGATATCACCACTCTGGAAGACTTCACCGTGATTGCCAGGTTGCGCGAGGCAGAGGAAGGCTAGAGCGACTGACTCGTCAGACTTTTTCGCAGAATACTCAGGATGTGTGTGAAGTGAAAAATGCAGAGAACCATTAAGCTCCGCGCACTGTAGTGCAGCGGGCCTATAGTAACGATTTACCGGGCCAGCCTGCGCCTGAGCGCCCCCAGGAGTCCCAAAGCGCCGGTGCCCAGCAGCAGTAAGCTGCCCGGCTCGGGTACATAAGGTTGCGCATCGGCGCCCCACGAGCTTCGGGCGTCATCGTAGTCGAGAAGATAAAAGTCAAAGGAGGACGAACTGCCATTCAATACCTGGTACACCGACGTGTAATCGCCTGGGTTCCCGATAATCCAGGATTCCTGATATCCACAATCCGGACAATAGAACCCCGATTGCTGGTATCCGAAATAGTCCCACCATCCCTGCGTGTCACTTAGGGTTGTAGGACTGAAACCAGATTCCGGAAGACTTAATACGGCCGAGTTAAATCCGAACCCAACAATCGGTGCAGGTCCCCATTCCTCCAGGTTCGCTGCAATCGTTCCATTGCCAAGGAGAGTGAAGGTGACCTGTCCGGCCAGCGGCACTGAGACGAATGAGCTGCCAGGTATAAAGCCGCATCCTGCCGGTCCGCCAGAACAGCTAATGTCAAAGTAACCGATTACGGCGTCGGCATGGCTGGTTGCCACGCCAAAGACTGTCAAACAACATATCAGGAATAGAGAACGAAGCTTGTGCATAATCTGACTTCCTATAACGTAGAGTGGAATTCAACAGGGGGGATTAATTACGAAATAGTCTGACACTCCACTGGGCTAAATGCAATGATTATTTATGTGATTTTATACAGAAAAATGATGCGCCCGCAAACTAAAGATAATAATAACGTTATCTGGCATTACGAATGACTGAGTGGTTCGCGCAAATACCACACATCCCGATTTTGAGAGTTGGGATATGATCAATCCGAGTTGACGGTATCCCGGCCCAAAACCAGCAGCGGCAAAATCATGCGCCGCCTGCTCAGGGAACTGGCCACACATGGCGAAATCAAGGGTGACATCACAACCCCTGGAAGACTTCACCGTGATCGCCAGGTTACGCGAAGCGGAGGAAGGGTAAGCCGCGCGTTAGACCCTGAAATGGTCGGGGCGCCAGTTCTGGATGCGTTCCTTGATCTGCTTGCGATTCAGATGATGTTCCAGCGCCTGTTTGGCCAGCTCCACCACCTCGTCATCGGCGGCAAAGCGCAGGCCGATCAACTGATCCTCGGTGAGGCGATAGATCTGTGAGTGCCATTGCGCGGGAGCCAGCGCCTGCAGGCGCAGCCTCTCTTCGAGACGAATCACGCGGTCCTGCACCCGGAGTGGGTACATGCGCAGCTTGAGGAAGGGGACGAACACCACCAGCGACAGAAGCAGATACCATTTAGAGGCATAGTAGGAATCTGCCCAATGGTGAATCATGTGGAAGATCGCAAAGACCAGGTTGGCGATCAGGACAAATAACAGCACAAAGTGAAACGGCGGATCAATTCGGCCGTGGTTTTTGAGATTCTGCGGAGAGGATTTGCTCATGCGCAACCTTGTTTTCTGTCAGGCCGGAGTTGGCTGTCGCGGTAGCTTTTGTTTCTGCTGGACCGCTGGCAGCGGCGCTGGGGACCTGCGCACCTGCACTGACGGGATTTTCAGCGGAATGACCCGGAGCTGTCAACGCAAATAAATTATCCGGAGCCAGAATCGGCGGATTTTTGGGAATGAGATGGTGGCGGCCGCGCGCCAGGTAATCCACAAATAACCCTCCGGCCAGGTATGGATTTATCAGCGCGATGGGGATGACATAGGCGGTGGTGGAAAACGATTCTGCTATGCCCTTGTTTGAGTGGCTCGGGCGGCGGTTTCCAGGAATCTGCGGAATTTCTAAGATTGTCAAATGCGTCTCGGGATGTTTGCGAGCATAGCGCTCCAGCTTATAGACAATCTGCGTAGGAGTGGTCACGCCCGCGTCCGGAAAGACGCTACGCTTGAAGGTGTTGGGAAAGTAGAAGTTGAGCAGGATGCGCGCAAAATCCGAGCAGTTATTGTAGAAAAGATGGAAGTGAGAATGATTTGGGCCATCGTTCATCAGTGCGATGAACTCGTCATCCTGCTTCTCCGTGGTATCAAAGCGGAAGGCGTAGATGCGCCGCTCATAGGAGACGCCTACAAGCTCGGTCCAGCCTCCACTTGCAAAGCCGCCAGACGGTAGTTCATCTCCCAGGCTGAGCAGATGTGCTTCGTGATAGCGGTTGCGCAGTTGATGGACGGTTTCTCGGTTGGCGCGTGCGGGGACCGCGGTGACGTCCTCGACGGAATAGAGGTATGGAACCAGAGGCATCACGATCCAGTCGTACCCCTTGATGCCCTGATAGCGAGAGATTACACTTCCCTGCTCGCCAGCCTGGCAGCGGCGCAGCTTGACGGGCGTTTCGGCGCAGATGCGCTCAAAATAAATGGCATTGTGTCCGGTCGGGTTTAAGGAGCCAAAAAAGCCATACGGCTCCTCCATGAGCAGCGCTGCCTGAGCATGGCCTGCAACAGAAGAAAAAGCCATAAGCGCTAAGGCCATGAGAGCTAATGCAAGCTTGCGCAGTCTTTGCGTCGAACGCATCGGTCCTCCGTGGTCAGTATCTTGAACTACCTTACAGTATGCCCTACTTTCGAAAAAACTTCTGCATTTATTTGTGATGCAAATGAGGCAACCGGCTTGCCGGAATTGAAGTTCAATGACGAATATCGCCGTTCATGTTGAAATCTTTTCTGTTATGACACGGCGCGATGTACATTGTTGCGTGAATATCCTGTAAAAAGTACAAATAAATCCGTAAATTCCACAGAGGCATTTCAGAATCAGAAACCCACCAGCACCGGCTCCATCTCCAGGCGAATGCCAAAACGCTCCTCGACAGCAGCGATAATCTGGCCTGCAAGAGCCAATATCTCCGCTGCACTTGCTCCTCCGCGGTTGACGAGCGCCAGTGTGTGCCGCGAGGAGATGGCGGCCTTGCCCCGCGCATACCCCTTGCTTAAGCCTGCCTGCTCGATCAGCCAGGCTGCCGGAATCTTTACCATGCCCTGATTCTCTGTCTTCGGATCGGCCGGAAAGCGCGGTGGTTTCTCTTCACATGCAGCCGCAATCTGCCGTAATTGCTCTTCTGACACCACAGGATTCTTGAAGAAGCTGCCCGCGCTGCGGCAATCGGGATCGCCCTCGACAAGCAACATTCCCTTGGCTTGGCGGATTCGGCGTACCTGGGCCGCTACCTCTGCCAGGCTTGGTAGCACGCTTTCCGAAAAGGCCCTTTGCAGCTCCGCGTAGCGTAGAGTCGGCGCGCCGCCGGGCGTCAGACTGTAGTCCACGCGGGTAATGATGTATCGCCCGCGATCATCTGAGTTAAAGCGGCTGCGGCGATAGGCAAAGCCGCACTCCGCCGCCGCAAATTCGACGAAAATGTGCTTCTGGAGGTCGAAGGCGCGCACCCGTTCGATGACCGAGGCCACTTCCTGCCCGTAAGCACCGACATTCTGCACCGGTGTTCCGCCCACCGTGCCGGGGATTCCGGCCAGACACTCTAAACCCGCACAACCATCCACAATGGTCTGCTGCACGCAGTGCTCCCAGTCTTCGCCGGCCGCGGCCTGATAAATCTTGTGGCCGGGCTCGCCCAACGCTTCCACGGCCGCGATGCCTTGCAACCTCACCCGTATAACCAGACCATCGAATCCGGCGTCGGAGACCAGCAGATTGCTGCCCCCGCCCAGCACAAAGAGCGCTACTCCGCGCTCGCCGGCCCAGGCATCGGCCTCAGCAATCTCCTCTTCGCTTGCAGCCTCCACAAACCAGCGCGCCGGGCCGCCTATGCCAAAAGTGGTAAAAGGCGCAAGCGGCTTGTTTTCTTCAAGAAGCATTAATCATAGGCTACATCACTGAAATCACGGGCAGGATATCCATCGGATTTTCTGTCTGATGCAAGAGCTAGCTGTTGTAACGCACGACGGCCTCCCGTAGGGGGAGGCCGTCTGGCATTTCAGCCTGCTTGTACTGAATCAGTCGCCCTCTTGTGCCTTGGGCAGCTTTTGCACCTTGCTGTGGCGGATCGAGTAGGTAAAGTAAATCACCAACCCCACTAACAACCAGCCGATCATCACAGTCCACGTAATCAGCGGAAGGTTGCTCATCAGGTATACGGCCGTGACGATGCCCAGGATCGGCACCAGCGGCACCAGAGGTGTCTTGAAGGGCCGGTGCAGTTCGGGGTGACGCACACGCAAAATCCAGACTCCCGCGCAGACGATGGTAAAGGCCAGCAATGTGCCTATGTTCACCAGCTCCGCAAGCCGGTCGACAGGCAGAAAGGCCGGCAGGAAGGCCACCACGGCGCCCACGGCGATGGTCGAGATCCACGGTGTGCGGAAGCGTGGATGAATGGCAGAGGCCCACTTTGGCAGCAGGCCGTCGCGAGACATGGAGAAGAAGACGCGTGATTGTCCCAGCAACATGACCAGCATAACGGTCGCCAGGCCAAAGACCGCGCCGATCTTGACCAGCAGCGAACCCCAACTGACTCCCGTGGCATCGATGCCCAGCGCCACCGGGTCGGCAACGTTCAACGAATGGTAGTTCACCAGGCCGGTGAGGATGGTGGAAACCACAATGTAGAGAATGGTGCAGATAACCAGCGAACCTAGAATGCCCAGCGGCATATCTTTTTGCGGATTCTTTGCCTCTTGTGCCGCTGTAGAGACGGCGTCAAAGCCGATGTAGGCGAAGAAGATGGAGGCCGCGCCCGCGGCAATACCCTTCAGGCCGAAATTGCCGTGACCGTCGGAGGGCGGAATGAAGGGGTGCCAGTTGGCCGAGGCCAGCGACGGGTGGTGTAAAAGGAACCACGTTCCCAGAACAATAAAGATACCAACCACGCTCAGCTTGATAAAGACAATCGCCGTGTTAAGGTTGGCTGATTCCTTGATGCCAATCACCAGAACGGTGGTGATGGCCAGAATCGCAAGAATCGCCACTAGGTTGAAGAGCGCCGTCACATGCGGCAGCCCTGTTGAAACGGTTCCCGGTGGCAGCGAGGCCAACGGCAGCCAGCGATCATGAAAATAGACCAGCACCGTGCCTGGCGTGGCGGTCAGCCGTGGCGGAAGATAAATGCCAAGTTGCTGCAAGAGGCTGTTGCAGTAGCCCGACCAGCCGGAGGCCACCGTAGCCGCTCCGAAGCCGTACTCCAGCCCCAGATCCCAGCCGATTATCCATGCCACGAACTCTCCCAGGGTGGCGTAGCCATAGGTGTAAGCCGAGCCTGCTATGGGAATGATGGAAGCGAACTCGGCATAACAAAGTCCGGCAAAGGCACAGGTGATGCCTGCCAGAACGAAGCTCAACGCCACGGCCGGGCCGGCGTGCTTGGCCGCCGCCTGTCCGGTGAGCACAAAGATACCTGCGCCGATGATGGCGCCTATGCCCAGAGTTACGAGGTTCAAAGCGCCCAGCGAACGCTTGAGGGTGTGTTCGCCTTGTTCACCAGCCTCTTTGGAGAGCAATGACATGGGTTTGATGCGCAGCAGTCTGGACATGAATGAAGGAGTTCCTCCACGGGAGTGATATCAAACTTAAGTTTAGTTCACAGGGGCTTGACGCATGGGCCGCCGCGACCAGAAGAGATAGACAGGAATGCCCAGCAAAACCAGAACCAGGCCCGGCCACGTGTACTGTGGCTTGTATCGCAATAATACGACACATATCCACCCCGCCAGCGCGATGTAAAGCGCAGGCAGCACGGGGTATCCCAGTGCCTTGTAAGGCCGCGGTGCGTATGGTTGTTTAAAGCGCAACACAAACAGTCCCACAATAGTGAGAATGTAAAAGACCAGCACCGCGAAGATGATGTAATCCAGCAACTGGCTATACGACCCGGAGACGCACAACACGATGGTCCATGCGGCCTGCACCAGCAAGCCGGCGGCGGGCGTCTTGTAACGCGGGTTGAGCTTGCCGACCGGCTTGAAGAAGAGGCCGTCCTGGCTCATGGCGTAGTAGACGCGCGCCCCCGCCAGCGACATTCCGTTGGCGCAGCCGAAGGTGGAAATCAGAATAGCTGCGGCCATCAGATACGCTCCGGCGGAGTGGAAGATCTGCTCCAGAACAGCTGTGGCTACGCGATCCTCAGTCGCATACTGAATCCCACGCGCCAACACAGTGGTGCCGTTCGGGTCGCCATGCATTGGCAAAACCAGCAGGTAGCTCAGCGAGACCAGAAAATAGATTGTCAGCACAAATCCCGTGCCCAGTATCAGCGAGAGCGGAATGTTCCTCCGTGGATTCTTTACCTCGCCGGCCGTAAAGGTGATGTTGTTCCATGCGTCTGAGGAGAACAGCGACCCCACTTGCACCACAGCCAGAATCACCAGCACGTTCACCAGCACCAAAGGCCCGCCCACGCCCACCTGGACCTGGTGGAGCGAACTCCAGCCGGCATTCTTCCAGAATTGGCTCCAGCCTGCGCCAAAGTTTGCTTCCCAGGCCGCGGCATTGCGCCCTACCGTGAAGGCCAGTAGAATCAGTGCGCCCAGTGACAACGCCTTGGCCGTGGTGAAGATGTTTTGAATCAACGCTCCCAGCTTCACTCCGAAGATGTTCGCAACCGCGAGAACAATCACGATGCAGATGCCGGTCAGGTTGGCGGTGTTGACGCCGATCTCCATATTGCCCAGCACCATCGGCCCCACCCGTAGCGCGGGCACATGAGCGATGTGCCACAGCCAGTTGGTTGTCGAAATGGAAGGGAAAAAGACGCCCAGAAACTTGCCGAAGGCCACCGCAACGGCGGCGATAGTCCCTGTCTGTATGACCAGAAAGAGCGTCCAGCCGTAAAGAAATCCCCACAGCGGCCCCAGTGACTCGCGCAGGTAGACGTACTGGCCGCCGGCCTTGGGCATCATGGCCGCCAACTCACCATAGCTGAGCGCGGCTGTGAAGGTCAGGATGGCCGTCACCACCCACGCGCCCAGAAACAGCGCGGGGGAGTTGGTGCCGCGGGCAATGTCCGCCCCGACAATGTAAATGCCGGAGCCAATCATCGATCCGACCACAATCGCGGTTGAGGAGTAGAGTCCAAGGCCTTGTACCAGCCCGGTAGCGTTAGCTGGAACTTTGGAGGCAAAAATGGGATTGGGGTCTGTAGTATTCACGTAAAGAAAGTTTTACCGGATTTCAGCGCAATTGTCTTTCTTTTTCTCAAAGTGTATGAATTAAGGACATTTTGTATGAATTCAGGTCACTTATGCATCGATTTTTATTGAACCCGCTGATTTGAGGTAAGCTAAAGGGCGAGCCGCTCGCCCTCGCCAATTGTTCCACGTGGAACATATTCATTCTATTGGCCTTATGCGCATGTTAACTCGATAATTAACAGCAAAGTTTTTGAAAATATTTTTCGTTTGTTATACAGGTCTCTAAGTTTGTGCAAACAATCAAAAGCGGGTGCTCCATCATTACCTTATTTCTGACGAAAAGGGTGGAATTCCACGATCCCATGCTTGACAGCGCTCATCCCAACTCGGCCAACCACTTGCTGAATTCCGCCACCGGGTCAGGCTGGCGAAAGAGCGCCCCGGCTATGGCGACGACCGTAGCCCCGGCGGAGAGCGCTTCGGTCGCCGTGGCCAGCGTGATGCCGCCGATAGCCACCAGCACCGGGCCAGGGCCAGCCTCCGCGCGCAGCCGCCGCACGCCCTCCATGCCGATAAGCGGTGAGGTCGTCTGCTTGGTTCGCGTAGGAAAAACAGGACCAATCGAAAAGTAATCCACAGGAGATTCGAGAATCCCCGGAACCATCCCTTCAGCGCCGCCGCCGAAGGTACCGATGATTCGGCCCGGTCCCAGCAGCTTGCGCGCCTCGGCTGGCGTCATGTCACCCGCATCCACATGCGCTCCATCAAATCCAGTCTTTTCAACCAGTTCGGCCCGATCATCGAGAATCAACTTTACCTTTCCGGCGGGCATTACGGTGCGCAGTATGACAGCATCGGCCAGCAATTCAGCCTCTAACCCGGTTTTGTTGCGGTACTCCAGGAGCGTCACGCCTGCCTCTGCCAGCCCGCCGCCCAGACTGCGCAGGAATTCCTCGCGGCCAGTCACAGGAATGAAAGAGGTATCGAGAATGGGGTAAACCCTGGGCCACTGATAGGAAGATTGCATATTCAGATCACCTTCAGCCTTCTCCAAAGAAGGTATTTCACTCCCTCATCCCTTGCGCGCCTCAGCCTCTGCAATCCATCCACGGCGCAACGTCTCCGCAGGGATGCTTGAGAGGTAAGGCTTAATGTCGAGAATCGGCGTCCCGTCGAGCATATCCACACCATGCACACGAAGCGTCCCGCCCTCGCGGCCCAGCAGTTCAACTACCGTGAGGCCAATGGGGTTAGGACGGCGCGGAGATCGCGTTGAAAAAACTCCATGGAGACGATGCTCATCGATGGGTGGCGTGGCCATTAAATCGAAGCCGTCGGAGCGGTCGAAGACCCATAGCACAATCAGGTGCGAGTACCCCTCGATGTCGGTAAGCCCCTGCTCGAAATCGCGCAGGATATTCAGCGCGCCCTCAGCCTCATGCCGCGCACCAAGCCCCTTCGGGATTTCCTTTGTATCTTTGTAAGGGCTGCTGACAAATCCAATCGGTTGCGGAGTGAACATGGACGCCTGCGCCTCTGCACTCATTCTAGACGCGGGACGGCCAATAGAAACAAGAACAACAAGCCCAGCGATTGTCGATCGCTGGGCTGCTGAGAGCTGTTAACTGGTCACTAACAACTGTCTTTACATCTCATCCGCCGACGGCCCGTACATTCCAGGAACCGGCTTATTGAGCAGGCGGAGGTAGACGCCCAACTGGGCGCGGTGGTGGATCATGTGATTCATCACCCAGGTGCGGAAGGCCCAGTGCTTGGGTTCGTCAATAAAGGTCTGGCCACCGTAGATAAACTTCCAGTGCTCTTCCCACTTCTCCGGGGTGAATTTGGCCAGCACCGCCTTCGTCGCAGCCACCTCTTTGTCAAAGCGTTCCAGGAGTGCCTCCGTGGACGCTGGGACGTAAGGCTCGAATTTGCGATCTGAGGACAATTCCATCTTGTCTTTGGTCAGGATATCAATCGCCCAGTCCCCGGCGGCCGTCTCCGCGACGTGTCCAGCTAACCGGCCCAGGCTCATGGATTTAGCGTGGGGTTTCCATGCGAAATCGACATCCGCCGGGATGGCCGCAAGTAGCTTGCGGGTGCTGGCGGTCTCGCGGTCAAATTCGGCAATCAGTTCCTTTTGAAAGTCCATTCGGCAACCTCCCATGTTGCGAAGCCAGCATACTATATACCAGCAGAAAAAGCGAAAGAAAAGCGATAAATCGCTTGCCCAGGAGCGTACAATCGACACGAATCGACGCTGAAAGAGAGTTTTCTCATAACGTGAGGTCGCGTATGAAATGGCACTTCTACATTCCGGTTGCTTCCCTCTTCTTATGTGTCGCTGCCGCCGCGCAATCAGCCGGACCTGCTCCGCGCTTCGATGCGTGGAAGATTATCGGTCCCGGCGGCGGTGGAACCATGATTTCACCCACCATCAGCCCACATGATCCTGCCGTTGTCGTGGAACACTGCGATATGACCGGGAATTACATTACGCTGGATGGCGGCCAGTCCTGGCGCATGTTCAATCTGCGTTCGGGCATCGTTACCTTCGCCTTCGATCCAGACAATCCCCGGCGCATCTACGCGGGTGGCGCGGCTTTATGGCGCAGCGATGACAGCGGCCAGACATGGCGCATGATTTTTCCCAATCCCGCCAAGAAAACCATCGAGCATCAGAATGGCGACCACGGAGACTATAGCCTGACATCGAACGACGGAAATTACGTCACCGGGTTAAGCATCAGTCAGATAGTAGTGGATTCGATTGGGGCCCACATCGCGTTCTTTGATCCGCAGTACGGAGGAACAACGCTTTTGATTTCAAGGGACGCTGGAGCCACCTTCCGGCATGAGCACGATTATATGTCCGATAAAATCCTTCTCCTCCACTATCGTAACGGGGACAGGCTGGCGATTGGCGCGCTGGGGGTCTATCAAGGCCGGGCAACATCCGCCAGGTGGATTGCTGACGCAGGCGTGAAAATTGCGCATGCCAGCGCCGGAGATGCAGACGGCAAGACATACGTTTATGCAACAACGGAAATGGGAGATTTGTTTGTTTCTGAAGACGACGGTGCGACCTGGCAAATGAGAACGCCGGCACTCGGCCAGCAGTCAGGACAGTTTGGCGCGGTCGCAACGGCACAAAGCAATGGACGGATTGCCTACGTCGGTTTCCGCGGTCTGAAACTCGGCGAAGGCCCTGAGAACCTTTACAACGGCATTGCCAAGACTCTCGATGCGGGCAAGAGTTGGTCGATCGTCTTCCGCGAGTCTACCAGGGCCGCATCCAACCTGGATGCTTCCTGGATCGAAGAGCGAGCTGTTGGCACAGAGTGGGACGGCTACAAGAGCATCATCTTCGACGCCCCGTACAGCCTGGGCGCCGCTCCAGGCAACCCGGATATCTGCTACGTTACCGACCTCTTTCGAACCTACCGTACGCTGGATGGAGGAAAGACCTGGGCGCAAGTAAATTCCGCACGCACGGCAGACCATCACTGGGCAACCCGCGGCCTCGATGTCACCACAGCCTACGGCGTGCAATTTGACCCCTTCGATCCCCGGCACATATTCATCGACTACACCGATATTGGAGCCTTCAACAGCCATGACGGAGGCCAGTCCTGGGAGTCGGCAACCAACGGTATTCCGGATGCCTGGCGGAACACAACCTACTGGCTTGCATTCGATCCGCAGGTCAAGGGTCTGATGTGGGCGGCATTCAGCGGAATACATGACCTGCCCCGGCCGAAGATGTGGGGGCGTGGAAATTTTATCGACAGGGCCACGGGTGGCGTCGGCATTTCGACAGATGGCGGACGAACCTGGACCCCTTCCAACACCGGCATGAGGGAAACAGCAGTCACGCACGTGTTGCTCGATTCCGCATCTCCTGTTGGGCAGCGCACCCTGTACGCGTGCGCGTTTGGAGTGGGCGTATATAAGTCGACGGACAACGGGAAGGCGTGGCAACTGAAGAATACCGGGATCACCGAATCAGAGCCCTTTGCGTGGCGAATCGTGCAAGCCGGCGATGGTTCGCTTTATCTGATTGTGGCACGCAGCAATGAAGGCCGCTTCGGTCAGACAAGTGGGAGCGGCGCGATTTACAAATCTATCGATGGGGCCGAGCACTGGACAAAGATGAAGCTTCCTGAAGGAGTAAACGGGCCAAATGGACTAGCGCTGGACCCGCGGGACAACCGGCGCATCTACCTGGCCGCATGGGGACAGGAGCGTGAGGGTGTAGATACAGGCGGCGGCGTATTCCTGTCCACGGACGGCGGGCAGAGTTGGAAGCTTATCTTCAACCAATCCCAGCATGTTTACGATGTGACGATTGATCCAGGCGCACCGGACAAGCTCTATATCTGCGGCTTTGATGCGGCTGCATACCGCTCAACCGATGCCGGCCTTCATTGGTCGCGGATTCAGGGCTACAACTTCAAGTGGGGCCACCGCGTGATTATCGATCCCAGCGACTCGTCGAAGATTTACATCACCACATATGGCGGCAGCGTGTGGCATGGCCCGGCCGCTGGCGATCCCAGCGCGACTGAGGATAGTTTGGCGCCAATCCCGATTGCCCAATAGCGCTTTCGCACTTAGCAGCTTGAGCGCATCGTTTGACTGTGGGTTGCCGTCAACATCTCAGATCGCCGAATTAAATCCAGCTTACTCAGTCTTCTCAGCCAAAAAAACTTCCATAAACCTGGTGTCGAATTCGCCGGCGCGGAATCCGGGGTTGGCAAAGATCGCCTGATGCAGCGGGATGGAGGTCTCGATGCCCTGCACCACGAATTGGCTCAGGGCGCGCTCCATCTTTGCAATCGCTTCCGCCCGGTCGCGGCCATGAACGATTAGCTTGGCAATCAATGAGTCATAGTAGGGCGGGACCACACTCTCAGCGTACTGCGCGGTATCTACGCGTACGCCGTTGCCGCCGGGTACGTTGAAAACCGTAATCTTGCCCGCTGAGGGCGTAAATTTCTGCGGATGTTCGGCATTGATGCGGCATTCAATTGAGTGGCCTTGAATTTCTAGTTTTGCAGGAAGAATGGCATCCAGCCGCTCACCGCCGGCAATAAGCAACTGAGCCTTCACCATATCCACGCCGGTGATGGCCTCAGTGATGGGGTGCTCCACCTGGATGCGGGTGTTCATCTCGATGAAGTAGAGCTGTCCGTCGTCGTCCATCAAAAACTCAACCGTGCCTGCGTTCTGGTATCCGATCTCCTTGAGGCAGTGGCAGAGCGTGCGGCCAATCTCCTCGCGCATCTTCGGCGTCACCTTCAGGCTGGGCGCTTCTTCGATGAGCTTTTGATGACGCCGCTGGATGGAGCACTCGCGCTCGAAGAGCGAAGCTACGTTGCCATGCTCGTCGGCCAGCATCTGGAACTCGATGTGGCGGGGGTTCTCGACGAACTTTTCCATGTACAGCTCGCCGTTTCCGAATGCGTTTTCCGCCTCGGTAAAGGCCGCGTGAAAGAGGTTGGGCAGCTCCTCCGCGGCGCGCACGATTCTCATGCCACGGCCTCCGCCGCCGGCCTTGGCCTTGAGGATGACTGGATAGCCCACCTTTTTAGCCCAGCCCTGCGCCTCCTCTGCCGTGGCAACCACGCCGTCGGAACCGGGAAGAATGGGCACCCTGGCCCGCTTCATCGCCTGGCGGGCTTTATCCTTCTCTCCCATTAGCCGGGTGATCTCGGGCGAAGGGCCAATGAACTTGATGTTTGAAGCGCGGCAGACCTCGGCGAAGTTGGCGTTTTCGCTGAGCAGGCCGTAACCGGGATGAATTGCGTCCACGTCGGCGATCTCGGCGGCAGAGATGACCGCAGGCACATTCAGGTAGCTGTCAGCCGCGCGTGGTGGGCCAATGCAGATGGCTTCGTCGGCAAAGCGCACGTGCAACGAGTGGCGGTCTGCCTCGCTGTAAACGGCGACCGTGCGTATGCCGAGTTCCCGGCACGCGTTCAAAACGCGTAGCGCGATTTCACCGCGATTGGCAACGAGGACTTTATGGAGCATGGGAAACCTGCGTTTAAGTGAATAAGTGAAGAGGTGAATGAGTGAGTTAATGAGAAAGATTCATCCTTTTCACTCGTTCACTTCATGCATACTAACTGATCCTAATCGCAAAGAGGGGCTGCCCGAACTCGATGGGCTGGCCGTTGGAAACCAGGCACTTGACGATCTCGCCTGTGGCGTCGGACTCGATCTCGTTCATCAGCTTCATTGCCTCGACGATGGCGATAACCTGCCCCTTGGTCACGTGGTCTCCCAGTGCTACAAACTGCGCCGCGCCGGGCGATGGTGATCCGAAAAAGGTGCCGACGATGGGTGACTTGACGATGTGCAGGCCGGCCTCCGGATCAGCGTCCGGATGCGAAGGCGAAGGCGCCGCTGCCGGCTGGCTTGCCGCGGCATGCGTCGCAGCCGCCGGCTGAGCCGAGCTGATCAGGCGCGCCAAGTCGGCCAATGCGGCCGGTGAACTCTCTGCCGGGTGGAATTTAAGCCGGATCTTCAGGTCGCCGCGGTCCAGATCGAACTCGGCAACTTGGTATCCCTTCAAAAATTCAATCAGTTGTTTCAGATCTGCAATGTCTTGTGGTTTCATTCGGTCCTTGAACTCCAGCCGTCGGGCGGGAGGAGCTAAATCGATGTTGATTGCTCACAATTCACTCAGAGTTCAATCAATGCCTTGGGCGCCGGGGTGAGCACCTGACCTCCGTTACGGGTTACAGCCACCATGTCTTCGATGCGTATACCGAAGCGTCCGGCTAAATAAATTCCCGGCTCGATGGTGATAATCATGCCGGGTAGCAGTCTGGCCGTCTCCTCGGCGCCGATGCGCGGCGGTTCGTGAATCTCCAGGCCGAGTCCATGGCCGGTGGAGTGGGAAAAAGCCTCCGCCAACCCTGCCCTGCGCAGCACTCTCCGCGCTGCCTCGTCAACCTCCGCACAGCTTACGTCCGAACCCACCGCGGCTACCGCGGCCTCTTGCGCCTCCAGCAACGCCTCATAGGCGGCTCGCTCATTGGCCTTCGGTTTGCCCAGGTACACGGTTCGGGTCATGTCCGAGCAATATCCATTGAGGATAACACCGAAGTCGAGGGTAACAAAGCCTTTGCGGGGCAGCTTGCCGGCTGAGGCGCGACCGTGGGGCAGAGCCGAACGAGGGCCGGATGCGACGATGGTCTCAAAGGACATGGCCTCGGCCCCCAGCAGACGGGCCTTGTGCTCAAGCTCGGCGGCCACTTCAAACTCCGCCAGTCCGGGCCGGATGAAGTTGAGAATGTGCTCGAAGAGCTTGCAGCCGGTGAGCGCCGCTTCAGTCATCAACGCCAACTCGTCCTCGTCCTTGACTTGGCGCATTGGGCTAACCAGTGGCGCGGCCAACGCAGTGAGAAAACTGCGGCGTAGGCGCGCAGGCAGCGCAGCCCGGTAGCGGGCCAGGTTGGCGACCGTAGTTTGCGCCGGATCGAAGCCGGTGAACTCGACTCCCGGCTGCGCCCCAAGCCACTGGACAGCGGCAACGGCTGGAGAACCTGAGACGATCTCGACCTGCGCGGCGGAAACCTCGGCTGCGGCCTGGGTCTTGTAGCGGCCATCGGTAAAGAGACGCGCACTGCGGCGTGTCACGGCCAGAGCAGCGCTGGAGCCTGTGAAACCAGATAGATAGCGGAGATCGGGAAGATGGGTGACCAGCAAGCCGTGAAGGCCAGCTTTGGTCAAACGGCGGCGCAGTTGGCCTATGCGGCAAAAGTGGTCCACTTTTTGAGGATAACAGGGCAGGGATTCCGAGACAGGCTTAACAACGAATCTCTGCCCCATCAAAGACGGCTTTGTTCGGAAGCAGGCTATATAGTTATTGGCTTTTTCAGCAATACATAGTTGCCAAGCTCATCGGCCCAGGCAGAAATTGCTTCCCACCCTTCAGCGCCCTTCCGATTGAGAATCTCAATAAAACGGGTAACCGGCTCATCTTTGTGAACGAAGATCGTACTTTTCTTATACTTCAGCTTCATGTGTGACTTCCTTTCTGTGTTCGCTGGAGTTATGCCTGCATTCAGAATGCCGGCCGCACCGGCTTCTTCTGCTCAGGATTAGTGTCGGCAGTGTGGAGGTCGGACTGTCGGTCCATCCACTCGTCGAGGCGGGAGCGCTTGAAGCGCCAGCGATTACCCAGCTTAAAGGCGGGCACGAAGCCTTCGGATGCGTACTTGTAGAGCGTATCCGAGGAGATGCCAAGGTATTCCGAAGCATGGCGAATGTCCATGACTTCGCGTACCTCCGGAACGAGCAAGTTGGAGCGGACTGCAGAACTACGCATGGTTTCCTCCGGAAGGTACAGTAACCTCAGACGGGATTCCGGCAAACCTGCCGGTACTTTTGTATATAACGCGGTTTCTTGGGGCATTTCAAGGGTTTTCAGGCATTTACAGGATATTCATCGGCTTTGGATATGCCAATTTAGGAGGTTTCCCGTATAAGTTCCGGCTGAAAGCGCAGCCGGTTGGGGCGCACGAAAAGCCTGCCCCAAGAACTTGGGTTGTTATGCAGGATGGTGCACCGCTCTTCACAGGAGCTTGTTTGATTGATGTTTTTACCCAACCTTTCGCCAGAAGAGCAAGCCGAGGAGGCTGCCGTCCGCATGGCTTAGTTCTGGTCGTCGCGGCGATGCAGGGTGGGTTTGTCGTCGCCGCTGGAGGGGTTGCTGGTGCTGGACGGGCTCGACGAGCCGGAGGAATCGCCGGTCGTGGTGCCGGCCTTGCGCAGCGAGGGCTTGTTGGTGTTCTTTGAGTCTGTGAGGCGGCGCTTGTTCTCGATTCGCGCCAGCCGCGCCTTGACGTCGTCAAACTCCGATGTGGTCACGGTGTATTCGTCGCGGGCCGGCAGGATGCGGGCAATCTCCTCCTGCGAGTGGAGGATGCGGTCGGGGGTCTGTGGGTGGTCGGCAAAAACCTTGGCCACGGTGCCGGGCTTGCGCTTTTCCAGAGCCTGAACCTTCTCAAAGAATGTGATGAAGGCCTGCGGGTCGTAGCCGGCGCGGTACATATATTGCACGCCCAAGTAGTCGGCCTGCGACTCAAACTCGCGTGAAAACTTCATAAAAGTGATGGGCACGGCAAAGTTGGCTGCCTCGTAGATGCCGTAGCCCGTCCAGCCGCCGATGAAGATCAGCGGGATCATGCCAATCTGTGTATAGTTGAGCCGCGTCATCTCGCGGGCCGCATGGTGGGCGCAGACGTGCGCGGTCTCGTGGGCCATCACCCCGGCCAGCTCCGCTTCTTCGTCGGCGTTGAGCAGCAGGCCGGAGTTGACGTAGAAAAAGCCGCCGGGCAGCGCAAAGGCGTTGATCTCATCCGAATCGATGACCTTAATAGTGAACGGCACCTTGCAGTCGGAGTTCTTGACGATGTTCTGCCCGATGCGGTTCACGTATTCGGTGACCACCGGATCGGTGATGAACCGGGTACTCTTCTCAATCTGCGCGGCGTACATCCTGCCCATCTTCATCTCGGAGTCAGTGGAGTACCAGTTCCCCATGCCACGAGCGCCGATGTCGCGATTGCCTACGGCGTTCACATCGTCGATGGAGCCCGGCTTTACGTTTACCTTCTGGCTGCCCGGTTCGATTACCTTGTCTGGATTGACGGTCTTGTCCGGTGTATCGCCTCCCACAGGGGTAGTACCGGGTGCAGGCTTCTCCTTGGGATTGGGAGTGGAGGGATTGGTTGCGGAGGGCTGGGTGGCGGGGATGTCACCGCCCACGGGGGTGGTTCCCGGAGCCGGCTGTGCTGTAGTCGTGCTTGCTGGCGTCGTTGTCTGCTGGGTACTCGTCGGCGGTGTATTCTGCTGGGTCGTACTCGTTGGCGTGGACTGTGCCCAGGCCGCCACACTCAGCGCAAGCGCCAAACCAGCCAAAACCAACACTATGGAAGCAGTCCGAACAGTCTTCATACCCTCACCTCCGGCATAAATCCATTCTCGCAGTTTTCAGCCCGGCGGGGCTATGCCACACAGGCCGGCCGGGCCGCTTCGCTCCTCTATTTAGACGCTGTTTCCCGTCCGTTTGGCAACTGCCAAGGATAGAATAATCGCACGGCATCAATTGCCGCCGAATCAGTAATTCCCAGCCTGCAAAAACGCCCCACCCTCGCGGATGGGGCGTTCGTATCATTGCGACCAACGGGAGCGTCCTCCTGGGCAGCCTGCCCTGAGCTTGCCGAAGGGTCCAGTCCTAGTCGTAGTATTCCAGGCCGAGATGGGTAATCAGGTCCGCGCCCATGATGTGGCGCAAGGTGTTCTTGAGCTTCATCGACTGGATGAAGAGGTCATGTTCGGGATAGAGGCCGGCAGCGGTCTGCGGTGACTTCAGGTAGAAGCTCAGCCACTCCTGAATGCCAAGGGAACGCAATGACGGCGTGCGCTTGGCCAGGTCGAGGAAGAGCACTAGGTCGAGCGCAATGGGCGCGGCCAGAATCGAGTCGCGGCAGAGGAAATTTACCTTGATCTGCATGGGGTAGCCCAGCCAACCGAAGATGTCGATGTTGTCCCAGGCCTCTTTATCGTCGCCGCGAGGCGGGTAGTAGTTGATGCGGATCTTGTGGTAGAGATTTTTGTAGAGATCGGGATACAACTCGGGCTGAAAGATGTAATCGAGCGATCCCAACTTGGATTCTTCCTTGGTTTTGAAGGATTGCGGATCGTCCAGGACCTCGCCGTCGCGATTGCCGAGGATGTTGGTGGAGAACCAGCCCCTGACGCCCAACATGCGCGCCTTGAAGGCCGGCGCCAGCACCGTCTTCATGAGTGTCTGGCCGGTCTTAAAGTCCTTGCCGCAGATAGGCGCGGCATTGCGCTTGGAGAGCTCGATCATGGCCGGAGTGTCCACCGTCAGGTTGGGCGCTCCGTTGGCAAAGGGCACGCCCTCGCTGAGCGCAGCGTAGGCATAGATCTGCGAGGGCGCAATGTCGATGTCGTCGTTGTCGAGACCCTTTTCGAAGGCCTCAATGCTCTGGTGGACGGCAGTCGGCTCGATGAAAATCTCCGTAGATGCGCACCAGATCATCACCACGCGGTCTACGGTCTTTTTGAAGGCGCGAATGTCGGCGATCACCTGATTGGCCAGGTCGCGCTTGTTCTTGCCCTTCTTGACGTGTGTGCCGTTGAGCCGCTTCACGTAGTACTGATCGAAGACCGCCGGCAGCGGCTTGATGGTCTCCAGGTAGGGCTTCAGTTGCGTCAGCGTCTTCTCGTCCAGCACCTTGGCGTGCGTGGCCGACTCGTAGACGTTGTCGGCAAAAATGTCCCATCCCGCAAAGACCACGTCCTTCAAATCCGCCAATGGAACAAAATCCTTGATTAGCGGCGATTTGTTGTCGGTGCGCTTGCCCAGTCGAATAGTGCCCATCTGCGTCAGCGAGCCAATCGGCTTGGCCAGTCCGCAGCGGACGGCCTCCACTCCGGCTATCATCGTGGTGGCTACGGCGCCCAAACCAACCACCATCACTCCCAGTTTTCCTGTTGCTGGTTCAATCATGTTTGCTGCCTTCTGGCCGCCTTGCTCTTCAGTTCCCATTGTTTCTCCTAAGTGTTTCGATGGCTCCGGATCTCCGGGCCGTTCCAATCAAATTCAGTCAACCCCTGCTTTACGAGGCCTCCACTTGCCGGGCGCGCCTCAGATGCGACCACACAAACCAAAGCAAGCCCGCCAGCAGCGCGAGCTCTACCGCCAAATGGAAGCGATGGAACCACTCTTGAAAGCGCGGGTCCGTATTCCATGCATTGCCCAGCCTCATGCCTGCATAAGCCAGGCAAAGATACCAGATCCACGCACCCACAGAGGTATAAATGTGAAAACGCACTCTTGGCATCCGTGCAATACCCGCCGGGAATGCGATAAAGGTCTGCACTACCGGCATCATCCGCGCCAGCAACACAGTAATCGATCCGTACTTTTCAAAAAAGCGGGTCATGCGGTCCAGATCGTGGTGGCTCATCAATACCCACTTTCCGTAGCGCACCACCAGCGGACGCCCGCCCTTGGCGCCAAGCCAATACGAGAACGCAGAGCCAAGGTTACAACCCACCACTCCCGCAGTCGCAACGCAAACCAGCCCAAGCCACACATTGCCCCCGCCAAAGCGCCCTGGCGCAATCAGTTGGTCCAGACCGTTGTGATGGAAGATCGTCAAGACACCGGAAAACGGCATGATGATCTCAGAAGGCAGCGGAATGCATGCCGAATTGATTCCCATCAGCGCAACGATTCCTGCATAGCCGCCCATGTCGATTACGTGGGTTACAAAATGTACCAGCAGGGTGATAATTCTTTCATTCATGGGCGCTTCCAGTATATAAGCTCATAGAGAGCTATGGAAAATCCCTGGTTCGATAGCGCGGAAATACTGAATAAACGCGTCTTCAACTTCACTCTGCTAGGCTGAGTATAGTAGTAAGCTGGATTCGAGTTTTGAGGAGAATGCCTTGACTGATTTTTCCCCTGTTCCTCTGACCCTTGAAGGCTCATTCCTTCTCCACCAGTTCTTCCGCTTCGACTGGAAGGCGTGGCGGGCTTGCACTGACGGCGAAAGAGAGTCCTGCGCGGACGGCGAACGTAGAAGTATTGCCGCTGAGGGCGTTGCAGCGCTTCAGCGTTTGGAACGCGGCAACCATGAAACTGCTGGTCCCAAAGAAGCAAATCAGGCCGCGCCTGTCCAGACAGCGCTCTTCTCGCAGTTGGGCCACAAGGGCGACCTGGTTCTGATCCATTTTCGCGACTCGCTCGAAGCCCTCAACCAGGTCGAGCTCGATCTTGCCCAGACCAGGCTCTACGACTTCCTTGATCTCCGCCACTCCTATGTCTCGGTGGTCGAACTCGGCCTCTATGAATCCAGCCGCAAGACCTGGGAGGCTGCCGCCGCAAAAGGCCTAGAGCCGAACACTACCGAATTTCAGGCTGAAGTCGCTGCCAGCCTGGAGCGTGCCTCCGCAGCCATGGCTCCGCGCCTCTTCCCTGCCGTGCCAGAGGCAAAGTACCTGTGCTTCTATCCCATGGACCGCAAGCGCGGCGAAACTGCCAACTGGTACAGGCTTCCCTTTGCCGAGCGCCAGCGCATGATGCACGAGCACGGGCTGATCGGCCGCCGCTACGGCGACGTGGTCAAGCAGATCATCTCCGGGTCGATTGGATTTGATGATTGGGAGTGGGGCGTAGACCTCTTCGCCGACGATCCGGTGGTCTTCAAGAAGCTCATCTACGAGATGCGCTTTGACGAGGTTAGCGCGGTATATGCAAAGTTCGGACAGTTTTTTCTTGGGATAAGGCTGCCGATGGAGAGGCTGAGCGGCTGGCTGGAAGGAAAGCTTGGCGAACGCTGATGTCCGCAAAACTCATAACGACAACACGCACGATCGATCGAGCGTTAACTCCCTCCCGCATCACTGCTATTCTCAAAGCCCTCGACGAAGCTTATCCCAACGTCGAATGCGCCCTTACCCACCGCTCGCCCTGGGAATTGCTGGTCGCGACGATCCTTTCAGCGCAATGCACCGACGTGCGCGTGAACATGGTGACTCCGGAGCTTTTTCGGCGCTTCCCTACCCCGGCGGCGATGGCCAAGGCGACGCTGCCGCAAATTGAAGCCCTCATCCGCACCACAGGTTTCTATCACAATAAGGCCAAATCGATTCAGGGAGCGGCCCGCAAACTCGTCTCTGACTTCAACTCTCAGGTTCCGCAAACTCTTGCGGAGCTGGTCACACTTCCCGGCGTGGCCCGCAAGACGGCCAACGTGGTTCTTGGCGTCGCCTACGGCAAGGCTGAAGGCGTGGTGGTGGACACACACGTCTTTCGCATCGCGCGCCGCCTTGGCCTGGCTAAAAGTGACACGCCGGAAAAGGTGGAGCAGGAGTTGATGCGGATTCTGCCGCAAACCCGCTGGATCAGCTTCTCCCACCAGCTCATACACCACGGCCGCGCAGTCTGCGTGGCGCGCAAACCCAAATGCGACCGCTGCAATCTGGAGCAGCTTTGTATGGCGAAGGATAAGACGTGGCGGAGTTAGCGGATATGCTGGCGGATGGTTTGGATTCGTAATTTCCCAGGTTCCAAAAGCGGGAACTCCATCCCATGGACGAAGACCTGTCCCTTCACCCCAGTGAGCAAAGTTCGCTCACCAGGGACCCCGAGTCCGTGGGGACCCCGGATCTGGGGCACCGAGCTAGTCGCGTACCTTGCGCGCTACCCTCAGGATGTTGCCAAGGAGCGCCAATGCGAGGCCCAAAACAAAGAGCCCCCAGATAAAGAACTCACAAAAGACTCCAAAGCCATCCCCCCATGCGCCGGCGAAGATATAGACTCCGTTCGAGCCCAGCAATACGACCCCAAGAAACAGGGCCACGCTAAGAATGAGCATAACGATTCCAAGCCGTAACATCGATTTCTCCCTCGGTTCGTATCTGAACGGTAAGTATACTCCGACTCATGGACGGCGGAAAAGACGCTCGACCGCGGCAATCAGGCCGGGTATATCGGAAGCCACTGCCTCGGCGGCAGGCGGCCAACCAAGTTCGCGCAGTGTCTGGCTGGTTATAGACCCAATGGAAACCGCCGGAACGCCCGCAAGCGGCCAGTCAACTCCTGCCGCGCGAGCCGCTTCCGCCAGATGCGTGACACTGGAGGAACTGGTGAAGGTGGCCGCGTCGAGTCCATCAGCAACAGCTCTGCGTAGCTGACCTGGAGCAGCCTCGGGAAGAACGTTGCAGTACGCATCCACGACTTCGACCTCAGCGCCCGAGGCGCGCAGTGCGTCGGGGATCACGTCCCGAGCCACTGCGGCGCGCGCCAACAGTATCCGTTGGCGCGTAGTTTGCAGTGATTGCAGCAACCCTTCGACAAGGCTTTCTGCTACGTAGGCCTCCGGAACAAAGGCGACCTTCAATCCTGCCTTGCGCGATGCCGCAGCCGTTGCTTCACCAACCGCCGCGACCTGCAACCGGGACGGCTGCGCCAGCGTAATCTTCAACGCAATCGCACGCTCCTCAAGCGCGCGCACAGCATTGGCGCTGGTCATAATCAGCCAATCGTAGCTGTCAAGCTTGCGCAAAGCCGCGTCCAGCGCCTCAAAGCTGGCCGGAGGACGAATCTCCAGCACCGGAACTTCGACTGGCTCTGCTCCCAGCTCGCGCAAGCCTTCGCTGAGCTTGCCTGCCTGGTGCGCGGCTCGCGTCACCAGAACCCTTCGCCCAGCCAGCGACAGCGCACTCACCGCGCGCCTCCGGCAGCCGCAAGCAGCGGTCCCGCTCCTGCATCGATCAGCATTTGTGCCACCTGTTTACCCAGCGCGACGGGTTCCGCTTCGGCATGAAGGACGCGATGATGAATGCGCACGGTTTTGCCGTTCTCAGGATCGGCGACAACGGCAAATACTTCGTCCCACAGCTCTGTTCCTTCCCGCAAAGCAGCGCGGCAGTGAATGCCGATGGGAACCTGGCAACCTCCGCCGAGTGTAGCTAATGCTGCCCGTTCTACGGTGACAGCAAAGCGCGTCGCCACATGGTTGAGGAATGTTACAGCCGTAATAGTGACATCGTCGTTCTTGCGGGTCTCGATGCCCAGCGCACCTTGCCCGGCCGCAGGACAAAAATCCTGTGGCTCAAGCCGCTCACGGATCCACTCGGTTTTTTCCAGGCGGTCAAGGCCGGCCGCGGCCAGCAAAATCGCATCCACCTGTCCCTCAGCCAGCTTGCGCAGGCGCGTGTCCACGTTGCCGCGGAATTCTACAGCTTCGATGTCGGGTCGCACGGCCTTCAACTGCGCGCGGCGTCTCTGGCTGCTGGTACCCACGCGTGCGCCTTGGGGCAATACCGCCAGATTCTCATAGTTCACCGAAACGAATACGTCCCTCGGATCAACCCGCTCCGGCGTGGCAGCCAGTGTGAATGGCTCAGGCAACTCGGTGGGCAGGTCCTTGAGTGAGTGAACGGCCAGGTCAACGCTTCCGTCAGCCAGAGCCTCTTCAATCTCCTTGGTGAACATGCCTTTAGTCGCTACCTGGGCAAAGGTGACTAATTGAAGCCGGTCGCCGGTGGTTTTAATGATCCGAATATTGACAGAATGGCCCTCGTTGCGTAGCAAGGCAGCGATATGGTTGGCTTGCCAGAGGGCCAGTTGCGAGCCACGGCTTCCGATGCGCAGGTTCATTTGCGTTCCGCCTCGCTCGATTGTGTTTTATCTGGCGCGGAGTTGTCGGCGCCAGCGGGCAGTGACCAGGTTTCGCAAAGCGCCTCAAGACGTGTGGCATCGTTCTCGCGGGCGGCCTGTTTGAGCGCCTGCATGGGCGGATGAAGAAACTTGTTGACCAGCCCTCGAGTCAGCGCCTCAACGGCCGCCAGCTGCTCCTCGCTCAGCGGCCCCAGGCGGGTCTGCGCGCGCTTGAGCTCTGTCTGGCGAATTTCTTCGGCTTGGCGCTGCAAAGCGACGATAGCCGGTGCGACGTTAACATCAAGCTGCCGCTGGTGGAATCGCTGGACCTCGATGTCAATCAGAGCCTCGGCTGCGGTGGCTTCGCGGCTACGTTCGGTGAGGTGCGCCACGGCCACCTGCTGCAGGTCATCGATGTCATAGACAAAGATGCCCTCCAGCTCGCCCATCAGTGGGTCCACGTCGCGGGGCACGGCAATATCGATGAAGAACATCGGCAGGTTGCGGCGGCGATGGAGAAATGCCTGCCCGTGCTCGCGGCGGAAGATGGGATGCGGCGCGCCGGTGGAGCTGATGACGATGTCCGCCTGGCTGACTGCCTCGTAAAGCTCTTCAAAGGGGATAACCTGGCCCGCAAATGTTTCCGCCATGCGCCGCGCACGCTCTAGCGTGCGGTTGGTGACGAGAATCGCGCCGGCGCCCTGCTGGACGAGATGGCGAGCTGCCAGTTCGCTCATCTTGCCCGCGCCCACCAGGAAAACCGTGCGGCCCTGCAACGATCCGAAGATCTTGCGAGCCAGCTCCACGGCAACCGAGGCGATAGAGACCGAGTTTGAGCCAATCTCCGTCTCGGTGCGGACCTTCTTGGCGGCTGCAAATGTGCTCTGCAATAGGTGTTCGAGCTGACCGCCGACGGTGCCCGAGGCGCGCGCTACAGCGAAGGCCTCTTTGACCTGGCCGAGAATCTGCGGCTCGCCCACCACCATCGAGTCCAGGCTGGCGGCCACACGGAAGAGATGCCGGACGGCCTCCTGATCGCGATGTTCGTAGAGATGCGGGGCCAGCAGCTCAGGATCGAGTCCGAAATGCCGGTGCAGAAAACTGGTTACGTCAACGGCAGGCGACTCAATAGCAGCCAGAATCTCTACGCGGTTGCAGGTGGAGACGATCATGCACTCGGCCACTCCGGGCACGGCAGCGAGGGCGCGTGTGGTCTCCGGCAGCTCATCGCGGGAAATGGCGATGCGCTCGCGCAACTCGATGGGCGCGGTCTTGTGATTTACGCCGATGAGTGCCAATGTCATTGCGGACCGTACCTGTGGATGCGGCTGATGACATTAGCCGCCAGCACAACCAGCATGATGAGGAAGACCGCGCCGGAGAGAATGGCTGCACGGCGCCCTCGCAGGCCGGCGCTGCGACGAACAAAGAGCAGTGTGACGTAAACAGCCCACATCGCGAAGGAGGCAATGACCTTGGGGTCGAGGAAGTAAGAGGCTCCGAGCGGCGTTGATTGCACCAGAACCGAGCCGATGACCAGGCCGGCGGTCATGCAGGGAAAACCGAACTCCAGCGTCGTGTGAGCGATGCGTTCCAGGGTGTCGAGGGGCGGCAGCCAGTCAAAGGCCAGCCACCAAGAGTCTTCGCCCATTTTGTGCTTGCTCTTGAGGCGGCGCTCCTGGACGAGGTAAAGCACCGAGGCCAGCAAGCTGAAGCCGAGCGCCACGTAGGCCGCCATCAGTGCCGTGATGTGGGCAATAAGCCAGCTTATGCGTACGCCTTCGGATGGAAAGGTATAGTGGTCGGGCCCCAGCGAAGGCACAAAGACAATGAAAAATGTAATCGGTAAAACAAAGATTCCAAGGGAGATGGCGTCGTAGAACCACCAGACGAGTAAAAACAGGCCGGCCATGGCAAAACCCAGCAGCGATTCGGCCTCCCGAACGCCTACGGGCATTAAATGACCGGCCTGGAAGAGCATTTCAACGCACGATACGAAGTGGAAGAAGAAGGCCATACCGGCCAAGTGGACGCAGGTCTTGCGCCAGCGCACAATGCCATAAAGCACGGCCGGAAAAACGGCTACAGCAGCCGCTGCATAGAGGATTGCCGCAACTCGGAGCCAAAGAAGATACATTTTTCACCTTACGGGCGCTAAGAAACAGTATACTGTGACGCAAATCACTTTGTGGGACTCAAAACACAGGCTTTCTGTTTTCTGCCTGATTGAGTTCTGCCTGCGCTGCCACCGTGCGCGTTGACGTAGACGCCCGAATCTGGAAACGATTAGGGCATCCGGCAGGTCCGTCTTAACCTGTCGGATTCTGTGCGTTGTCAGGCCAGCGGCTCAAACCGCGCCTGGAAGAAGCGCAGGTACTTGGGTTCGTAGACCATCTTCAGCCCGCGGATGCCTGACCTTTCTGCAAATACCGACTCCACCGACTCAGCTACAACATCCATGTGGGCCTGGGTATAAACGCGCCGCGGAATAGTAAGCCGCACCAGCTCCAGTTTGGGCTTGTTTTCTTCGCCGGTTTCTTTATTTCTTCCTGCCGAAACGATGCCTCGCTCCATGGAGCGGACGCCTGAGTCGAGATACAGCGCCGCCGCCAACGCCTGCGCCGGATACTGTTCCTGAGGAATGTGAGGCAGGAAGGCGCGCGCGTCGAGAAAGACTCCATGGCCGCCCACCGGCAACACGATGGGCACGCCGGCATCAATCAGCTTCTGGCCCAGATACAGAACCTGCCCAACACGAGCGCGGATGTGCTCCTCCTGCAGCGACTCTTCAATGCCCGTGGCCAGAGCCTCCATGTCGCGGCCAGCCATGCCGCCGTAGGTGTGCAGCCCTTCGTAAATGACCGCCAGATTGGCGGTGTCTTCATAAAGGCCGTGGTCATTTACGGCGAGAAATCCGCCGATGTTGACCAGCGGATCCTTCTTGGCGCTCATGGTGCAGCCGTCGGTGTGGGAGCAGAGTTCCTTGACGATGGAAGCAATAGTGCGGCCCTGGCAGCCAGGCTCGCGCTGCTGGATGAAGTAGGCGTTCTCCACCACGCGCGCGGCATCGAGAATCACGCGAATTCCGTGCTTGTGAGCAAGTTCGCGGACTGCCTTCACGTTGGCCAGTGCAATCGGCTGGCCGCCGGCCATGTTCACCGTGGCTGCAATGCTGACGTAGGGAATGCGCGCAGCGCCGTAGGTCTTGATGACCTGTTCCAGCTTGTCCAGATCCACGTTGCCTTTGAAGGGGTGAAGGTTCTTCGGCTCATGCGCCTCGGGGATGATGATGTCCGTGAAGGTGCCACCGGCCAGCTCCTGATGAAGCCGCGTGGTGGTGAAGTACATATTGCCGGGAACGATATCGCCCGGCTTGATGAGGGACTTGGAGAGCAGGTTCTCGGCGCCGCGGCCCTGGTGCGTGGGGACCACGTACTTGTAGCCGTAAAAGTTCCGCACCGCCTCTTCCATCCGGTAGAAGCTGCGGCTGCCGGCGTAGGCCTCGTCGCCCATCATCATGGAGGCCCATTGGCGGTCGCTCATAGCCGTCGTGCCGGAATCGGTCAACAGGTCGATGTAGACGTCTTCACTGCGCAAAAGAAAGGTATTATAGCCAGCCTCGACAATTGCCTTTTCCAGCGCTGCATGGCTGGGAATCCTGACGGGTTCCACGACTTTGATCTTGAACGGTTCTGCCCAAGTACGCTTGTTGCCTGCCATCTCTCCACCACTCCTTGAGTGCATTGCAACAACACTGGCATTCCTGACCAAGGGCAATACACACTCAGAGAATACGGCAGCAGGTGAGGGTTCATAAAGACTTTTTCGCTGTTTTTTCTTGATTCTGCTATTGGATTATTAGCTTTCATACGCGTATACTTTACGAACGTAAGCTGCATGAAGGGGGCATGGCATGTCCGATTCCGCCAAGGAAAAACATTTGGACCCTCTGGGATGGAAGTTGCTTATCGAACTGCAAAAGGATGCCCGCATCTCTTTTGCCGAGTTGGGCCGCCGGGTGGGGCTCTCTACGCCGGCCGTAGCGCTGCGGGTTCGCCGCATGGAAGATGAGGGCATTATCCTCGCCTACCGCGCCGAGATCAGCCCCTTGCAGGTGGGATTGCCCATCACGGCCTTCATTCGCATGAGCATAGTGGGCGACGTGTTGCCTAGGCTGACCGCCCAGCTCCGCTCCATGACGGAAATCGTCGAGTGCTACCGAGGGACGGGAGTGGATTCGTTCATCATGAAGGTTCACGTCATCTCGGTCGAGCACCTGAACCATGTAATCGACTGCCTGACGCCCTACGGAACTACATCTACATCGGTGGTGCTGGGGGCGGTTGTCGAAAAGAGCCAACTCGGACCGGAAAATCTTGAATGGCCGGTAAAATCAAAGCCCAGTTCCTAGTTGCGAATCTCGGTCAGCAGCCCTTCAATCTCCTCCTTTTCGACGGCAGTGACTGGCAACAGCGGCGCGCGGGCGCGGCCTCCGTAGTAGCCGTTGAAGTCGCAGGCATGCTTGACGCCCGCAATTCCCATCTGGCCCACGATGCGCTGGTTGGGACCGCTGATGCGCTCCTGCTTCTCTTTTGCGAGCTTGAGATCGTGGTCCTTCCATGCTAAATAGACCTCCTGACAGGCCTGCGGAGCGCAGGCGGCAAAGCCCAGGATGCCGCCGGATGCGCCAGCCTCGAGAGATTCAAGCAGCGTTCCGGCTGAACCGGTGAGCACCTGGAAGCCGATCTCTTTGGTGCGTGTCTTGATTGGCGGAGCCGCCGCGACCGCCGCGCCACCGGTCAGATCACCGGCAGAGATAAGCGCACCGCCATTCCCGGTTGTGGGTGAGAGCATCCGTCCCGTTACAGCCTCAAAAACAGGCGTCACGGTCACGGTGCGGCGGGGCGCGGCGCTGGTTGCATCAACCAGAGTGCGAATTCGCTCGACGCTGCCCGAGGAGTCCTTGATGCCAAAGATGTTTGGGTGAGAGGCCAGTTCGGCAACCAGCTCGACGGGAATGTCGTAGGACACGCACTGGGGAATGTTGTAGAGAATTACCGGCAGGGGTGAACGGTCGGCCACGCTGCGGTAGTAGTGCAGCACGGCTTCGGCGGTCATCTGCCTGGCGTAGTACGTCGGAGTGCGGAGCAGAACGGCATCGTAGCGAAACTCTGCCGCGGCCTCGGCCAGCGCCACCGTGGCCTTCACGCTCTCGCGACCGATACCGGCGATGAGCACCTTTTCCGGTGCGGCGGCCTCGGCGGCTACGCGCAACACCTCGCGGCTTTCGCCATCGTCCAACTCAGGCGCCTCGCCCATGGATCCAAGAAGCAGCATCCCGGACAACATAGTGCGGGAGTAGCGAGCGATGTTGGCTTCGAGCTTGCGAAAGTAGACTTTCTCGTCCGGGTAAAATGGCGTGGGAACAGCGGCAAAGATGCCTTCTAGCAGCATGAACTCATTGTAGAACTTATACGGCAAGCGAAGCCCGCGCAAAGGAAATGCGGGAAGGAGATAGTTGCCGGTCTTGACCATGGAGTAGTGGAGGGGCTTTGTGAACCAGCCCCTTGCCACGCCCAAGTTGTTTTACTGTCCAGCCCCGCGGGCGGGTGAGACATCCTTAGCATGTGCTTCGGCATGCGTTCCGGTCGAGCTATCTGGGGCCATTTTACGCACTACATTCGTCATTAGTGCGACCATGGAACCCACATCGCTGACAGACAAGGGCAGGACCAGAGTGTTGCCCGCTTTTGCGAGCTTGCCGAACTCCGGAATATACTGCTCGGCAACTCGAAGCTGCACTGCCTCAAACCCTCCGGGACTTTTAATAGATTCCGCAACTCGCCGAATTCCCTCAGCCGTTGCCTGGGCAACCGCCAGAATAGCGGCGGCTTGTCCTTCAGCCTGGTTAATCTGCTGCTGTTTGTTCCCCTCGGATGCCTTGATTACTTTCTGCTTGTCTCCTTCGGCGGCATTGATAACTGAATCTCGCACTCCCTCTGATTGGAGAATGACGGCACGCTTTTCGCGTTCCGCTCGCATCTGCTTCTCCATTGCTGCCAGCACATCCTTAGGAGGTATGATGTTCTTAATTTCATAACGCAATACCTTCACGCCCCACGGTTCCGACGCCTTGTCCAGTTCCGTAACGACCGCGATGTTGATGCGCGTTCTCTCCTCGAAGGTCCTGTCCAGTTCAATCTTTCCGATATCGCTGCGCAGCGTCGTCTGGGCCAGCTGGGTGATGGCGTACTCGAAATTGGAAATGCCATACGAGGCGCTTTTTGGATCGAAGACTTTGAAATACAGGATGCCATCGACCGCGACTTGCACGTTATCACAGGTGATGCAGACCTGTTCCTGAATCTCCATCGCTCTTTCTTTAAGCGTGTGCCGATAACGGATAATGTCAACAAACGGCAATAAAACGTAAAAACCCGCTCCTAGTGTCGCGTGGTATCTACCCAAGCGCTCGACAACATACGCACTTTGCTGTGGAACAACCACCGCCGTCTTGGCGAGAAGGGCGACAGCGAAGACGGCGAAGATCAAGCAGACAATTAGTGTGATCATACTTCTCCTTAACCGGATGACTTGCCAGAATTCGGTTGTACCGCATCTGCGTCCGTGTTATCCGAGAGCGGACGAACCTCTAATACAATGCCGATACTGCGCTCGATGCGGCAACGCTGACCCGACGCTAAATCGCCGGGGCCAAGATTATGAGCACTCCATGTGGAACCTCTCATTTGCACCTGCCCAGTGGCGCCCTCCGATATATCTTCACCCGTCATCGCAATTTGACCACTGAGGTCATCAATATCAGCCGAGCTAGAATGCGGCCTGAATCTCTGAACTAATTTGGGGCGAAACAAGGCGGCAGATGCGAGCGATACGATTGGAAACAGCAACCACTGCAACCACGCCGGTCCGCCTAAACCAAGGCCAGTAATGACGCCGATGAGAATAGCGGCGCCTCCGAAAAACACGAAGAAAAAGCCACCGGGGGTCGTCAACTCAGCAAATAACAAAAGAAAACCGAGTATGACCCAAAGCCACCAGACCATGATTCACCTTACCTGGGCAATCGAAAGAGTACAGATCGTGGGTACGCCTAACCACGTAGCCCGCACGTTTCTGACAGCAGGCTGGAAAATTGGCATAAATCCACTTCCGGACGATTCATTTGAGAAATTGAGAACAATTCGATTTGCCAGCGAACGTATATCCATTTTATTACCTTGTCAAGTGGAAAATGAGCCCTGTCCGTACCTACTCCAGACTCGCCTCAATCGACGGTCGCGGCATGCAGTTTCTGCAATGCGTAAACCGTGGTTTGGCGTAGCTGCATGGCATGGATGCCCTCAGCTGCGGCCTGCACGGCAGCGAGGGTGGTGATAATGGGGATGCGCGCCAGCACAGCGGCACGGCGAATTGCCTTCTCGTCGAAAAATGTCTCCTGGCCGTAAGAGGTGTTGATGATGAGCTGAATGCGGTCGCCCTTGATCAGGTCCACAACGTTGGGCCGGCCCTCTTTGACCTTGAAGACACGCTCCACCGTGAGCCCTGCTTTCTCCAGCGTGTTGGCCGTGCCCTGGGTAGCAACGATTCTGAAGCCCATCTGAACAAAGCGGCGGGCCAGCTCGATAGATGCTGGTTTATCGACGTCGTTCACGCTGAAAAAAACCGTGCCGCCGGTGGGTAATACCTGCCCGGCAGCAAGCTGCGCCTTGGCAAATGCCTCGCCAAAGGTTGCGGCTACGCCCATCACCTCGCCGGTTGAGCGCATCTCCGGGCCCAACACCACATCCGCGCCGGCGAATTTGCTCCAGGGAAATACCGGCGACTTTACGTAGAAATGTGTACCGGTTTCGAGATCCTTGCCCGAGGCAAGCTGGACGGGGAGCAGCTCGCGCAGCTTGCGGCCGGTCATTAGTCGCGCGGCAATCTTGGCCAGCGGAATTCCCGTGGCCTTGGAGACATAAGGCACAGTTCGGGATGCTCGCGGATTCACTTCGATTACGTAGACGTGGTCCTGCCCCTTAGCGTCGCGCTGGATGGCAAACTGCAGATTGACCAGGCCGATGACCTTGAGAGCGAGAGCCAGCTTGCGCGTGTAGGTGCGCAACACCTCCAACGTCTCTTTGCGGATATCCACGGCAGGCAGCACGCAGGAAGAATCGCCGGAGTGGATGCCAGCCTCTTCGATGTGCTGCATGATGCCGGCGATGATCACGTCTTTCGAGTCGCACAGAGCATCCACGTCGACTTCGATGGCGTTCTCTAGAAAGTGATCGACCAGAACCGGCCGCTCCTGCGAATACTCCACAGCCTCGTGCATATAGCGCGTGACCGCCTCAGCGTCATATGCAATGACCATAGCCCGGCCGCCAAGCACGTAGCTGGGCCTGACCAGCACCGGGTAGCCGATGCGCTTTGCGATTGCCAGTGCTTCTTCTACGCTGGTGGCTGTGCCGCCGTCGGGCTGCGGAATCTTCAACTCATTAAGCATCTTGCCGAAGCGCTTGCGGTCCTCGGCTAAGTCAATCGACTCGGGTGATGTGCCGATGATAGGCACGCCGGCCGCGCGCAGCCGTTGCGCCAGGTTAAGCGGCGTCTGCCCGCCAAACTGGACAATCATGCCGATCTCGGCGCCGGATTGCGACTCGTGGTTGTAGATAGCCAGTACATCTTCCAGCACCAGCGGTTCAAAGTAGAGCCGGTCGCTGGTGTCGTAATCAGTGGAGACAGTCTCGGGATTGCAGTTGACCATGATGGTCTCGTAACCGTCGTCCTTGAGCGCGAAGGCCGCGTGGCAGCAGCAGTAATCAAACTCGATGCCCTGGCCAATTCTGTTTGGCCCGGACCCGAGAATGATGATCTTGGGCTTTGTGGTTGGCGGCGCCTCGTTCTCTTCGTCGTAGGTCGAATAGAGGTAGGGCGTCATGGACTCAAACTCGGCCGCGCAGGTATCCACCAACTTGAAGACCGGCCTGATGCCCTTGCCTTCGCGCAGTTCCCTCACCTGCTGCGTGCCGGCGTGGCCTTCCAGCTTCCATTCCGTGGCGATACGCTCGTCGCTCAAGCCGAGGCGCTTGAGTTGGCGCAATTGCTCCGCGCCTATCTCTTTGGGAGTCGTTTGCGCGATAGCCATCTGCGACAGAGTGATTTCGCGAATCTGGTGCAAAAACCAGGGATCTATGCTGGTGAGCCGCGCCACCTCGCGCACGCTCATGCCGCGCTCGAATGCGAAGCGGATGTACCCCAGCCGCTCCGGTCGCGGAGTAACCAGCATCTGCGTCAGCCGCCGCGGTTCCAGTATCTCCGCTCCGGTCTTCTTGCCCGTCTCCAGCGCGCGCCATGCCTTCATCAGCGCTTCCTTGAAGGTGCGGCCAATGCACATCACCTCGCCTACCGACTTCATCTGCGGGCCCAGCGTTTCGTCGGAGCCGGGAAATTTTTCAAACTGCCACTTGGGAATCTTGACAACGACGTAGTCAATCGTCGGCTCAAAGCAGGCCGGGGTCTTGCGCGTGATGTCGTTGGGAATTTCGTCCAGCGTATAACCCACGGCCAGCTTGGCGGCAATCTTGGCGATGGGAAAACCGGTGGCCTTGGAAGCCAGCGCCGAGGAGCGCGAGACGCGCGGGTTCATCTCGATCACCGTCATGCGGCCATCGATGGGATTGATGGCAAACTGCACGTTGGAGCCGCCGGTCTCGACGCCGATCTCGCGCATCACGGCGATTGCCGCGTCGCGCATCTTCTGGTACTCGCGGTCAGTGAGCGTCTGCGCCGGGGCCACGGTAATGGAGTCGCCGGTGTGCACGCCCATGGGGTCGAAGTTTTCTATCGAACAAATAATGATGACGTTGTCGGCGAGGTCCCTCATCACCTCCAGCTCGTACTCCTTCCAGCCGAGTACGCTTTCTTCGATGAGGCACTCGTGAACGGGCGAAATGTCCAGTCCGCGCGCCAGAATCTCCATAAGCTCTTCGCGGTTGTATGCGATGCCGCCGCCCGTGCCGCCCAGCGTGAAGCTGGGACGAATGAGCACCGGGAAACCGAGCTTGCCGGCAAACTCCAGGCCGTCGCGCAGGTTGTTCACCAGCGCCGATTTCAACACTTCGAGGCCTGCGCGCAGCATCGCGTCCTTGAAAAGCAGACGGTCCTCGGCCTTCTTGATAGCTTCCAGCTTGGCGCCGATCAGCTCGACGTTGTAGCGATCCAGAATGTCCGCGTCGGCCAGATCGACGGCCAGGTTGAGCGCCGTCTGCCCGCCGACGGTTGGCAGCAATGCAAATTTGCCGGCCGGCTTGTCAGCGTGGCCGGCGGCGAGCATTTCGGCTTCGCGGCGGATAATCTCTTCGACATACTCGCGGGTGAGCGGCTCGATGTAGGTGCGGTCGGCCAACTCTGGATCGGTCATGATGGTAGCCGGGTTGGAGTTCACCAGCACCACCTCGTAGCCCTCCTGCTTGAGAGCCTTGCAGGCCTGCGTGCCGGAGTAGTCGAACTCCGCCGACTGCCCGATCACGATGGGTCCCGAGCCAATCACCAGGATCTTCTGTATGTCATCTCTGCGTGGCATTTCGTTCTTATACCCTTAAAGCCCGGTTATTTCTTGCTCCTGTGGCACAACTGAAGTCGTACCTTTTCATTACACTCCGTTCGTCAGCGCAACAGCGTAGGCGGCAATCTCAAATCCTCCCACCGGTACATCTCCGGAAATGTTTTTGAAGCATATGGAATCTCGTACTCATTTGTAGGCTTTGGAATTTCCTGTTCCTTCATATTCACGTACCGAAGAATGACTGTAGAATAACTGCTTAACGATTTTCTCTTCCAGCGCTGTTCGTATCCAGCCCAATGCGCCTTAATCGGACCATTGGTTCCTTCTCCTTCGAAATAAGCCCAATCAAGATCTTCAACCATCTGAATCTGCCCATTACGTAGACAATAGAACGATCTTAGTTGCGTTCCGAGTTCAAGATCGAGACTCCAATATTCAATCAAAACATTCTGCGCATCAGTCCATACAGCAACAGTTGCGTAAAAATCTGTTTCCTGATCTTCCAGTGCATGGACAAGATTCGTTACGACCTGCCATGTATCACCAGGAGACTGAGCGTAACGAGCTCCGCTCTTATTCAGATTTACTCCACACTGAGCCGCAAACCGCACTAAAGCAGCTTCTGGTTTACCTGTCTTGATTCCTGCAAGGTAATTGTGAAAAGGATCTGATTGCGAAGCATCCTGAGCGAACGAAATAGAACTCCCCAGTCCCAACAAAACTGCCAGAACTGTGAGCCAACGCTTCATCCCTTCCACTCCTCCATCATTCGCCGGAAGTCGCGGAATAAGTAATTTGAATCGTGCGGACCGGGGGCGGCTTCGGGGTGGTACTGCACGCTGAACAACGGCAGCGTCCGGTGGCGCAGGCCCTCAAGGGTCTGGTCGTTCAGGTCCACATGGGTCAGCTCGACCTCATTCGCGTTGATCGAATCGGGATCGACGGCAAAGTTGTGGTTATGGGCCGTGATCTCCACCTTGCCGGTGGCGTAGTTCTTGACCGGGTGGTTGCCGCCATGGTGGCCGAACTTGAGCTTGTAAGTCTTGCCACCCAGGGCCAGCCCGGTAAGCTGATGGCCCAGACAAATACCGAAAACCGGCACGCGGCCCATGAATTTGCGAATGGCGCGGACGGCGTAATCGACCGGCTCGGGGTCGCCGGGACCGTTGGAGAGGAAAACTCCGTCGGGCTTCAGTGCGAAGACATTTTCGGCGCTGGTTTCGGCGGGAACCACCGTCACCCGGCAGTCAATGCGCGCTAACATACGTAGAATGTTGAGCTTAATGCCGAAATCATAAGCCACTACATGAAGGCTCTTTCGCGCTCCCTCGTTTTGGACGAGAGCATTGGGAAGCAGGGGTTCGCCCGTCTGGCAGCGACTGTCGGCGGAGTCGAAGGTGAAGATCGACTTGGTCGAGACCACGCGCGCCAGATCGGTGCCATCCATCTTGCGGATGCTGCGAGCCTTTTGCACGAGAACTTCAGGATTGCTCTCAGCCGTTGACATCACACCGCGCATGACACCATGGTCGCGCAGGTGGCGCACCAGGGCGCGGGTGTCGATCTCGGCCAGTACGGGAACGGAATAGCGCTCCATGTACTCGTCGGTGACCTGCTCGGAGCGCCAATTCGAACTGACCGGTGAGAACTCGCGGACAATCAGGCCCTCAATGTAGGGCCGGGCCGACTCGTTATCCGCCTGGTTGGTGCCGTAGTTGCCGATTTGCGGGTTGGTGAGGACCACGATCTGGCCTGCATAGGATGGGTCGGTGAAAATCTCCTGGTAGCCGGTAAGCGAAGTATTAAAAACGACTTCGCCCGCGCATTCGCCCGGGTGCCCATAGCCGTGACCGTGAAAGATGCGCCCGTCTTCGAGCGCCAGAGTTGACTGCATCGCCTCTCCGAGGAGGTTAAATTCAACTGATTCTAACAGGATTTGCGGTGAATATGGTGGCAGAAATCGGACGGTTTTGGACAGCCTATCGCACCGTGCCTGCATCGCTTGCCGGCCACAATACAAAAACTGCCTTTCCGTAAATGAATGAACGCTCGACGGGGCCAAATGCGCGGCTATCGGAGGAGATGCAGCGATGGTCGCCCATCATGAAGTAGCTGTTCGCGGGGATGACGGTCTCCGGATAGGAACCGTTGTCGCGGTACTCATCCGGGATATACGGCTCAGATAGCGGCTGGCCGTTTAGCCAGACTGTGCCGTGGTCGATGCGCAGCCGGTCGCCGGGCAGGGCGATGACGCGCTTGATATAGCTTTTCTCCGGATCACGCGGATAGTGGAAAACCACTACATCGCCCCGTTCGATGGCCGTGAAACGATAGATGAACTTGTTGACGAAGAGGCGGTCCTGGTCATCCAACCGCGGCAACATGCTGGTGCCTTCCACACGCACCGGTTGATAAAGAAAGACAACGATGAGAACTGCAATGGCGACAGAGATCAGTATGTCGCGCAGCCACAGCTTAAGGCCGCCGGCTTTACTGGACGGTACGAGCGTCGGAGCCGGAGGCGCCGGATTCAAATCTCTTCCAAGCTCAGCAGACTGATCAGAATCGGGTTGGTTTGGTGGAAGCGTTCCCATTGTCTCCTACTCGTTTATTATCAACATCTTAAAGGTTCACATCGACAAAATCTGAGGATTAAGCAACCCCATTCTTCGCCTGCATTTAGAGTGTAACCTCTTGCGTACACTCAGGGCCAGAGGTTAGTGAAAGCATATTACGCGGGCGTAACCTCCCTGCTTGCCATGCCAGGCTACCCTGCTGCCATCCTGCCGCGTTACTCTTAAATCCAACGTGATCAAGGACGCTCAACAACCCGCTGCGGCTTCGCACTCCTCTCCGTTGGACAAGATTCCAGCCGATTTGACCCCTTTCATGCGGCAGTGGACGGCAGCCAAGCGGGAGAATCCGGATGCGCTGCTGTTTTTCCGCATGGGGGATTTCTACGAGCTTTTCTACGACGATGCGATAACCGTGAGCCGGGAGCTGCAATTGACGTTGACGGCGCGCGACCGGGAGCGGAACCAGCCGATGTGCGGAGTTCCATATCACGCCGTGGAGAGCTACCTGATGCGCCTGCTGCGCAAGGGCTACCGCGTAGCGCTTTGCGACCAGATGGAAGACCCCAAGCTGACAAAAAAAATAGTCAGGCGCGAGGTGACCCGTGTGCTCTCGCCGGGGACTGCGCTGGATGCCGGGCTGGGGCAGGAGCAGAACAATTTCCTGGCGGCTTATTTTGAGCTTTCTGGCGCGTATAAGGCCAAAGCTCAGGCCGAAACAGTGTGTGCAGTGGCGTTGCTTGACGTTTCTACGGGCGAGTTTCGCACGTCGGAGTTTCATGGCCCCACGGCGCGTCAGCAGGCGGCGGACGAGATTATCAAGGCCGGGTCGAGCGAGGTGCTTGTGGCCGCCAGCACGGAGTTGCCGGCGCAACTGGAGCGGATTCCGGCGCGGACGCGCATCGAAGATTGGGTCTGGACACGGGAGTTTGCGGTGCCGCTTGTGGAGCGGCAACTGAAGGTGCGCTCGTTGGAAGGGTTTGGGCTTTCCGGACATCCGGCGGCGGCGATTGCGGCTGGGGCAATGTTGCACTATGTGCGAACGACACAGAAGAACGAGGCGCTGCACATTGATAGCCTGAAATTCGAGGAGCACTCGACGGCGCTGGAGCTTGACCCGGTGACAGTGCGAAATCTGGAGTTGGTGGAACCGCTCTTTGCCGGGCAGGACGACCGTGCAACTCTGTTTCACACTTTGGATGCATGCCAGACACCGATGGGCAAGAGGCTGCTGCGGGCCACGATTTTGCGGCCACTAGTGGATGCCCAGGTTTTAGTGGTCCGTTACGAGGCGGTGGGCGAGGCGCAGGCTGACCTTGTGAGGCGCGAGGAGATTCGGCGCGCCTTTGCCGGGCTGTTGGATTTGGAGCGTCTTCTGGCGCGGCTGAGCCTGGACTCTGCCGGAGCGCGGGATGTACGTGCGCTCGCCGCGAGTACCAGCCGGTTACCGGGGTTGAAAATGGCGCTCGACGCGATGCGGTCAGCGCGTTGGCGGGAGCTTGCAGAGCGGCTGGATACGCTGGAAGATGTGACGGCCAGGATTCAGGCGACGCTGGTCGAGGAGCCTCCGCTGACGCTGGTCGATGGCGGAGCGATTGCCGCGGGAGTGGATGCTGAGCTGGATGAGCTGCGAACAATTTCAAAGACCGGCAAGCAGCAGATTGCGGCCATCGAGGAACGGGAGCGCGCGCGGACCGGTATTGCTTCGCTAAAGGTGCGCTATAACTCGGTTTTCGGCTATTACATCGAGATCACTAAAGCGAACATGGCCCTGGCGCCGGCCGATTATGAGCGCAAACAGACACTGGTGAATGCAGAGCGTTTTACGACACCCGAGTTGAAGGAGTATGAACGCAAAATTCTCTCCGCGCACGAGCGGTGCATCGAGATTGAGAAGAGGATCTTTGCCGAGCTGCGAAAAATCGTGCTGGAGGTGGCAGGGCGTATCAAGCGAACGTCAGCGGCCGTAGCTGAGGCGGATCTGTTGGCATGCTTTGCGCATCTGGCGGCAGGGCGCAAGTATATGCGGCCCACAATCACAGAAGAGCCGGTAATCGAGGCTGTCGCAGGCCGTCATCCGGTTATCGAACAGTGGATGGAGGAGACGCGCGAAGGGAGGTTCATTCCCAACGACATCTATCTGAACGCTGCGGGAGATGGACCGAGCTTGCTGTTAATCACCGGTCCGAATATGGGCGGCAAGAGCACCTATCTGCGCCAGGCGGCGATGCTGGTGTTGATGGCACAGATGGGCAGCTTTGTGCCTGCGGAGAGCCTACGGTTTGGACTGGTGGACCGAATCTACACGCGCATCGGAGCCAGCGACAACGTGGCGCGGGGCCGCTCTACGTTCATGGTGGAGATGACGGAGACGGCGACGATTCTGAATACGGCAACCAGCAAATCGCTGATCCTGCTGGACGAGATGGGGCGCGGCACGGCGACCTTTGACGGGCTTTCGCTGGCCTGGGCGACGGTGGAGTTCCTTCATGCGGAAACCCGCGCGCGGACGCTCTTTGCCACGCACTATCACGAGCTGACCATGCTGGCCGAGAAGTTGCCGCGCGTCAGGAACCTGCGCGTAGGTGTTAAAGAAGCCGCAGGTGGAATTGTATTTTTGCACAACATCGAGCCGGGTGCAGCAAACAAGAGTTATGGCATCGATGTGGCAAAGCTGGCGGGTTTGCCGGCAGCGGTTATCGAGCGCGCCAGGCACCTGCTCCGCCAGCATGAGAGGCAGGAGCGGCAGAGCGTGCAAGTGGAAACTCAGGTTGATCCCGTGCAGTTGACGATCTTCACACCGCTCTCGCAGCGCATCGTGGACCGGATCGAGTCGGCAGACGTGAACTCCCTGACGCCGTTGCAAGCGCTGAATCTGCTGGAAGAGTTGCAGCAAGAGCTGAAGGGTACGAAGGAATAGAAATCTGGAGCGCAACCAGTATGAATGCGAAACCAATGACGGTGGCCGGCATCATGAGCGGAACTTCGGCCGATGGGATCGACGTGGCCGTGGTGCGGATTACGCCGGGGAAGCTGCAACCTGTGTTGAAGCTTATCGCGCATGAAGGATTCGAGTTCCCTGCCCCGCTGCGGCACGCAGTGCTGGCAGCGATGAACGCGGCTGTTATCTCGACGGCAGAGCTGGCGCGGCTCAATTGGAGGCTGGGCATAGCCTACGCTGAGGCGGTCAGCGCGACAATTAAGCGGCATAAGGTGAAACTCGACCTGATTGGCTGCCACGGACAAACGCTCTATCATCAGTCGCGTGCGGAGAGTTACGCTGGACGGCGCTTTGGTTGCACCTGGCAACTGGGTGAGGCGGCGGTGATTGCCGCCGCGGCTGGAGTACCGGTGGTATCGAATTTTCGGCCGGCGGATATGATGGCCGGGGGACAGGGAGCACCGCTCGTCCCGTTGTTGGATTATGTGCTCTTTGCCGACAGCAAGCGCGGGCGGGTTCTGCAAAATATCGGCGGCATCGCCAACCTGACCGCCATTCCTCCCCGAGCCAAGCCCGATGCGGTGGTAGCTTTTGACACCGGGCCAGGAAACATGGTAATCGACGCGCTGGCGCAGCAGCTCTACGGCAAGCGCTTCGACAAGAATGGAAGTTTTGCGGCGCGGGGCACAGTACTCGTGCCGGTTTTGGCCGAGGCGCTGGGCAACCCTTACTTCAAACTAAAGCCGCCGCGCACTGCAGGACGTGAGCAGTTTGGGCGTGCTTACGCAGCGGACTTTTTGGTCGAGTGCCGGAGGCATAGCAAAAAGCCCGAGGACGCGCTGGCCACGGCGACCGCGCTGACAGCCGAGACGATAGCACAGAGCTACGAGGCATTTGTCCGGCGCGGGATAAGGCGTTGTGCAGTGGATTACATTGTCTCCGGCGGCGGGGCGCGCAATGCGACGCTGATGGCGATGCTGGCTGCGAGGCTTGAGCCTATGGAGTGCGTATTAGCCTCCAGCGAGAAATTCGGCCTGCCCACTGAAGCCAAGGAAGCCGCGGCCTTCGCGCTGCTGGCCTGGCAAACCTGGCATCACCTGCCGGGAAATGTGCCCCAGGCAACCGGCGCAATAAGGCCCGTAATTTTGGGGCAAGTAACATATATATAACAGGCTGTTGATTTAGGTCATGGCAAGCCACCAACCAGTAGAGCAACTTTTTAAACTTTTGGCAGCTTGATTCGTCTACCAAAATAGGGATAAGTTGTGTCAATCCGGATCACTTAAAATATTGATTCGCGGAGTATTGGATGATGAAGAACAAGATGAAGAAACAGTTTCCGTTTCATATAGCGCAGGCAACTGTGGGCATAGCCCTGTTGGCTGGCGCGGTTTTAGCCGTCGCACAGGCGCCTGTGCGGTTTTTGGGCACAATCACAGCCATCAACGGCAATACGATCACGGTAAAAGCCGACACCAACGGTATTCATCATGTTAATGTGCCGGCCGGAGCGCCAATTAAACGCATTGCACCCGGCCAAAAAGATCTGAGTACTGCAGAGACAATCCAGTTCAGCGATCTGGCAGTTGGCGACCGCGTGCTGGTGAAGCTCGATCCCAATGCACCAGCCGGTTCTGAAGTTGCTCTGCAAATAATCGCTATAAAGCAATCTGACCTGGCGCTGAAGCAACGGAAGGATCGCGAGGACTGGCAACTGCGAGGCGTGGGCGGACTGGTGAAGAGCGTCGATACAGCCACGGGTGATATCGTGCTGAGCAGCGGTTCAGGAGTGACGGCTAAAGCAATCACCGTGCATACCACCAAAGCGACTATTCTCAAACGCTATTCTCCAGCCTCTGTTCGCTTTGACGATGCACAGGTTGCGCCGATCGATGCAATTCACGCGGGCGACCAGTTGCGGGCGCGCGGCACCAAGAATGCCGATGGGACGGAGATTACCGCTGAGGATGTTGTTTCTGGCACTTTCCGCAACATCGCAGGAACGATTGTATCGCTGGATACGGCAGGCTCCACGCTAATTGTCAAGGATCTGGCGACCAAGAAACCGGTCACGATTCACATCACCGCGGATGCGCAGATGCGGCGCTTGCCTGAGATGATGGCGCAGTTTCTGGCGGCGCGGCTGAAAGGAACTACGGGCGCGGCTGCAGAGGGCGGGAACGGCTCGGCAGGCGCACCGCGCGGAAACGGCCAGGGTGGCGGCGGGCAATGGTCCGGCCGGAGTGGTGGACAGGGCGGCGGTTTTTCTGATCCTCAGCAGGCGCTCAACCGCGCGCCAGCTATTCAACTCAGCGATTTGAAGAAGGGCGATGCAGTGATGGTGGTATCTACCGACGGCACAGCCGAAGTCACGGCCATCACGCTGCTGGCGGGCGTTGAACCGCTGCTTGAAGCTCCCGCGGCCACCCAGAATCTGCTTGCAAACTGGAGTATGAACACCAGCGCGCCGGAAGCTGCCCAGTAGGTCACATAGAACAAGCGTAAACAGGTGAGGGATACATGATTCTAAAATTGCATTGCCGCACATATTTTCTTATCATTCTGGCGTTGGGCGTGAGCGGAATCTTCACTGCACAGGCTCAAGCTCCCGCTGCTCCGTCTGCGCCTCCCGCAGCCACAGCGGTTACCGCCGCTCCGGCAACTCCAGCTGCTACGGCCACAGTGCGCGGACACATCGTCGATCCTTCGGGCGCTCTGATTCCCGGTGCAGCAATCACCATCACAACTTCGACAGGGACAACTGTCACTACAACAACGGCTGACTCCACCGGTCATTATGCGGTGAATGGTCTGGAGCCCGGCAGCTACATTGTGCAGTGCACCGTTGAGGGCTTCGCTCCATTTGCTTCCCCAACCATTCAGCTCACTGCTGGACAGGTAAAGCATGTAGATATCTCCATGGCCATGGTGATCGAGCAACAGAACGTGGTGGTCACCGACGAGTCGCCGCAGGTCAGCGTCGAGGCCAGCAGCAACGCCAGCGCCATCGTCCTGAAGGGCGCTGATCTGGATGCGCTCTCCGACGATCCCGACGAGCTTTCCAATGAACTGACGGCTCTGGCCGGTCCTTCGGCAGGTCCGAACGGCGGACAGATTTACATTGACGGCTTTACCGGCGGTACGCTGCCGCCCAAGTCGGCTATCCGCGAGATCCGCATAAATCAGAATCCGTTTTCGGCCGAATTCGACCGGCTAGGCTACGGGCGTATCGAGATTCTCACCAAGCCGGGCACCAATACGTTGCACGGCAGAGCCTTCGTGATGGGGAACGATAATCTCTTCAACACCGGTAACCCGTTCGTATCATCGATTCCCAACTATCACAGCATCCAATACAACGGCAATATCAGCGGTTCGTTCAACAAAAAGACGTCGTATACCCTCAGCATAGAAGGGCGCAACATTCAGGACGCGAACATTTATACCGCCAGCACGGCGGTCCTGAATACAACCACCGGTCTCTACTTCATTCCTACCGATTCCAGCGGCAACATCATCCCTTTAACGGGCTCCGTTTTCAGTCCATCGACGCGCTTTGAGGTTGCACCGCGAATCGATTTGCAACTGGGGCAAAAAGACACGCTGACATTGCGCTATCAGTACGAGCGCGGCAGCCAGAGCGGAAATCTCGGCAGTTCTACATCTCTGCCTTCTACGGCCACCTCAGGCACATCCTCGGAACACGCCATCCAGTTTACGGATTCCCATATCATCAACGAGCACATGGTCAACGAGACCCACTTTCAGTACCGGCGCTCGCTCTCTTCCACAACGCCAGTGAGCACGATCCCATCCGTCAGCGTATCTGGAGATTTTTCCGGTGGCGGCTCCGGAGGGCAATTCAATACGGACCATTCAGATCATCTTGAATTGCAAAACATGACCACACTGTCGGCCGGCGCCCATGCCATTAAATTTGGAACGTGGATACGCGATAACCGCGATGCTAATTCAACCAATGCGAATTTCAACGGCAGCTTCAGCTTTCCCTCGCTGCAAGCCTATGTGGATACGCTGAACGGGCTTGCCCAAAGCGAGACCTTCGCGCAGATTATTGCGGCTTGCCCGCCGACACAAACCGGCGGTTGCATCCCCAACAATCTGACCTACACTACGGGCCGCCAGGCATTCGTGGGCAACGTCTTTGACGCTGCGCTTTACGTTCAGGACGACTGGAAAGTGAACCGATTGTTCACGCTCTCCGGCGGCCTGCGCTGGGAAACACAAAATCACACCGCGGATCACGACGACTGGGCCCCGCGCGCTGCTTTTGCCTACGCCCTGGATGGCCACAAGGACAAAACGCAAACGAAGACAGTTCTGCGCGGCGGCTATGGCTTCTTCTACGACCGCTTCCAAATCAGCAACCTGATGTCGCTTGAGCGCTTTAATACCAGTAGCAATAGCCAAACGCAGATCAGCATTGCCAACCCGCAATGTTTCAACGCCACCAGCCTGAGCAACATCAGTGGCGGCCTGGCCTCATGCGGCACTGGAACTACAGCCACATCAGAAATCTACCAAATAGCTTCCAGCTACCACGCGCCCTACACGGAGCAGCTCGGAGCCAGCCTGGAGCGTCAGGTGACCAAGACTACATCGGCGACCCTCACCTTCCTGCACTCCTATGGCGTTCACCAGATGGCCACGCGCGACTCCAATGCGTATGAGCCTCTGCCCGGAACCTACTTTTATAACAGCACCACGGGTCCGCGACCCAATCCGAATCTAGGCATCGTCAGAGAGTTTTACCCCGAGGCGGTCTTCAAACAGAACCAGATGATCGTGAACATCAACGCCCGCTTCTCGCCCAAATTCAGCGTGATGGGCTTCTACAACCTCTCCTTCGCCAACGCGGATACGGGGACAGCTTCGAACTCGTGGAACCTGAAACAGGATTACGGACGTGCCGGCTTTGTCTCGCGCAACATGATCTTCCTGATGGGTAACTACACAGGGCCGTGGGGCATTACCTTCAATCCCTTCCTGATTGCGCAATCCGGAAAGCCCTTCAGCATCACCACCAACAACGACCTGACCGGAGACGCCTTCTTCAACGACCGGCCGGCCTACGCAAGCTCGTCGTCACTTGCCAGCAATGTGGTCCAGACCAGCTTCGGCGTCTTTAACACGGTTCCGCAATCAGGCGAGACCATCATTCCTAACAACATGGGAAACGGTCCAGCCGCGGTAGCCGTGAACCTGCGCGTCAGCCGCTCCATCGGCATCGGTCCAAAAGTGGCATCAACCACTGGCCAGAGCAACGCTGGCGGACCGCCTCCGGGTGGTGGACCTGGTGGTCCTGGTGGCGGCGGGCCTGGCGGGCCCGGTGGAGGTGGACCCGGTGGCGGCCGTGGCGGAATCGGTGGAGGCTTTGGCCCGGGCGGATTTGGCGGTCGTGGTGGCCCGGGCGGTATGGGCGGAAGCGCCAGCACCGGACACAAATACTCCCTCACCTTCAGTGTGCAGGCGTTGAACCTGTTTAACGACATCGACTATGGGCAACCGTCAGCAGTTCTGATTCCAACCCTCGATACCAGCACCGGGTTGTACGGTCCGGGCAGCCGATTCGATAAATCCACGAGCCTTGCGCGCGGCATCTTCTCGTCGCCGACGAGTTCGGCAGCGCGGCGCATCTTCTTCCAGGCCGCATTCAACTTCTGATCGATGGAATTCAACTGAACAAAGGGCCGGAGCGCGATGCTCCGACCCATATTATTTGCGCGGGAATTGCAGCTACTATTTTGCCGCTTTTACCACAGGCGACTGGTCATCAGATGCAAAGGCGTCGGTCAGCGAGATTACCTTCAGTTGCGTCTTCAGTGCATCGAGCGATGCCGTGCTGGTTGCCTTTATTTCTACTGTCTCGCCCGGCAGCAGGTCGAAATAGTTATCAGAGACCTGCACGTCTAGATCGCCGAAGGAGAGATATACGCTGCGCGCCAGGACGGGCGATGTAATGCGAATCTGATAATTGTCTTTTGCGCCGGTGGTTTCAACCTTCAATTGAGCCAGCTTCAGATGCACTCCCTTGACGGGCGCAAGATAGGCTAGATTGCGTGAAATCTGCTTCCCATCCGCGGTCAACTCAGCCACGACAAAGACTCGCGAAGTGTCAGCCGCGCCCGCGTCGGTCAGCTTCTTGAGCGGCCAGTCGAGATAAACCTTGCTGGTAAGCGGCGCAACACTCACCGCGCTTGACTCCTCCAACAGCACCTTGCCGTCAAAGTCCATTAGCCGCACGCGCAGTGTAGCTGGCTCTGCCTTAACTTTGTCGGAGACTATGTAGACCTTAAGCGAGTCCTCGACGTGCGGCGAAACCAGAATTGGCGCATAAAAGCGCCGCGCATAGTATTGCAGCGCCTTCCAGCGGCCGTAGTAGTCGATGGACGACCATGATGCAACCGGCCAGCAATCATTTAATTGCCAGAATATGGAGCCCATGGTCTCCGGCCGCGAGCGGCGCCAATGCTCTGCACCGATCTTGATGCCCTCGGCCTGCAGCACCTGGCTGACGTAGAGAAAGCTCGGAAAATCCTTCGGCGTTGGATAATCCTTGGCTGTGTAGTCCTTGATGATGGAGTTGCCTTCGTTATTTTTCTGGTGAGCCAGCATCACCGGAGTAAAAATGCCGGTGCGGTCTTCGGGTTGGGTGAAACTCTCCACGGTGCGCATCTCCGGGAAGGACTGGAAGCCGTACTCAGTGACAAAGCGCCAGTGGTGCTTCTCGTACTCGGTGAACGGCACGCGGCCATGCCACACGCTCCAATCATGCTGATCGCCCGATTGATAATGAGCGCTGAGCGGTTCATAGTCAGCGCTGGGGGAACTGGGCCAGTAGGGCGTCTCTGGAGCAAGCCGCGCCACTACGCGGGGCAGGATGCCGCTGAACTCGGTGAGATAATCCTGCCACATCTGGAGCTTCACATCCGCGGGTAAACCTGGCCGCGGAGCCCAGCCAAAGGCGCTTTCCGTCTCGTTGTTGCCGCACCAGATCACAATGCTTGGGTGATTGCGCAGCCGCCGTACCTGGTCTTCGGCCTCAGCCTCGATATTCAGCTTGAAGGCATAAGTTCCCGGCTGCCAGTCGTTGCCGAACATAAAGTCTTCCCAAATCATGATGCCCAGCTCGTCGCAGATCGCGTAGAACTCGTCGCTCTCGTAGTAGCCGCCGCCCCAGTGGCGGATCATGTTCATATTGGCGTCGCGCGCCGATTGCAGGATACGGCGATAGTTGGCCGTAGTCACGCGATTGGGAAAGCTGTCGAAGGGAATCACGTCCGCTCCCTTGGCAAAGACAGGAATGCCATTGACAATGAATTCAAAACTGCGGCCCCATGTATCCAGCTCTCGATGCAGCACAATGGAGCGCAGGCCGGTCTTGATTTTGCGCTCATCGATCCCTTGCTCGGTCGAGGCCACATACGCGGTGAACTCGTAGAGCGGCTGCTCTCCGTAACCGGCCGGGTACCAGAGTTTCGGCTTCTGGATCTCTATGGGCAGATCGATCACGTTGAGTCCGGCATGGAAGTTGACCTTCGCATACGCCATCACCGGCTTGCCGTTATCGGAGAACTTCACTATCACATTAGCCGGACCAGCGTTTTCAACCCGGGCATCGGCTTCAATCTCCACTTCGGCATCCAGATGCGCCACTTCCCTGCTCACATCGCGCTGTTGAATCGCGAAGTCAGCTATCCTTACCCCGTTCCATGCCTCCAGCCGCACTGGCCTCCAAATGCCGCTGGTCACGAACCGCGGCCCCCAATCCCAGCCGTACTCGTAGGCGGGCTTGCGGATGTAGGTTTTTGCCTCAACCTTGGTCCTGGTCTGCCAGGGGTCGCCTGCCGCAACCGCGGCTGCGGCCTTGATGGGCGATGGAAAGACAACGCGCAGCAGGTTTGTGCCAGCGTGCAAATGGCTCTTAACGGGCGCTCTCCATATGCGAAAGCTGTTGTCGGCGCTGAGCAGCTTGGCGCCGTTCACAAAAACATCGGCGGCTCCATCCAGGCCGTCGAAAACGAGATCCACATTAGCCCGGGCCAGCAACTCCGGCTTAACCTCGAAGCTCAGCTGGTACTCCCAACTCTCGTTCTCAACCCACTGCAGCTTGGCTTCATTGTCGCGATAAAAAGGATCTGTAATCTTTTTGTTGGCCAACAGGTCCAGGTGCACATCTCCGGGCACTGTAGCTGGAAGCCAACCGCTCTCTCCCTGCCCGGCGCTGGCCGCAACTTGCCTGAATTGCCAGCCGTGATCGAGCGCCTGCGCCATATTTTGCGCCGGACTCTGTGCCGCTCTGGCCTGCGCCTGCGCCATCTCTCCTCCTATGCCAACAATCGCGCCCAACAGGGCACAGAACAATGCACATCCCGTACTTGCTGCTCGCATCCGGTCTCCTCCTAGCTCTCGATCCCCGTTCAATTACATCGGCGGCTGGTCTGTATGAGGTATTTCATTTTGGAGTAGCCACGGCATTCTGGTCCCTAAATCGGTGGAGAGTCACAGCAACGGCTTCGTTGCTTAGCTTGGGATTTGCCCTCACAAAAGCATCGATCTTACGACGGTAAAAACTGGCGGACCTGGAGTAGCTTTCAGTAGGCGCAGAAACCTGGGTTTTCATGCACCATATATAGCCCTCCACGAACCCAAGTTGTTCATCCTCGCTGCTTTGGCGCCACCACAAGCCGTCCAGATACCAATGAGCATTCTTCCATGTCTCTCCCGGATCTTCTGTGCCTTTGCTGACTTTGAGCTGATTTGCAATCATTTGCCACACATCTATAACGTTCAGATTCGCTGATCCGGGATGAGTTTTATAGTACTTGTCGATCTTGTCCATGATTTGTTCTGGAGTCGCGTTGAACCCATTTTTATGCGCCGTCCATGTCAAGCAATCAGAAGCACCATTGAGGAATCCTGAACGCTCGTCTGCGTCAGTTTTGAGCCACCATTCACGCTCAAATGAGGGTTTCAGCATCGTGGTACCAGCGGCAGGTAGCGACGACTGTGACCACGCGCCAGTAGCCATCGCCATTACTATCATGCATAATAGATTTCGCAATGATTCTATATTGCTAAGTCGCAGATGCATATCAGTCATTTAAGCACAAAACCGGTGTAGTCAGGTATTAGAACTCTGTGCAGAATTATGAATGCCGCTTTAGAATGTTTCCGTACAGCGCCTCCCACTCCTCGGCTTTGGCGTCCATGCTGAAGTGGGCTGCAATGCGTTCGCGCGCCGCGCGACCCAATTTGCAGCGCTCGTCGTTTGTCTTCCGCATCATCTCCAGCATTGCCTCGGCGAGCCCCTCCGGGCTCTTGGCGGGGACAAGGACGCCAGCGTCTCCCACAAGCTCGCGCACGCCGCCCACATCAGTGGCTACAATTGGCTTCTCCATTGCCATCGCTTCGCCTACAACCAGCGGCATTCCCTCCCACGCCGAGGCCAGCACAAAGCCGTCGGCTGCGTCCAGCAGGGCTGGCATATCGCGACGCAAACCCAGCCAGCGAATGCGCCCGCGTATTTTTAGCTCATCAGCCTTCAGAATTAAATCAGAGAGATCGTCCATATCTCCGTCACCGGCCACCCACAACCGCGTCTCTGAATACTCTGCATTCACCATTACAAAGGCTTTGAGCAGGTTGGGGTAGTCCTTGGCCGCGACGATGCGCCCCGCTGTAAGCCAGATAAACTCGTCGCCAGCGCCCATCTCCTCTCTCATGCGGGCGCGGCGCTCGCGGCTGGGCGCAAACTTTATGATGTCGATCCCATTGGTGATGACAGAGGACTTGCGAGCCGGCACGGCTTTGAGGCTCACATAGCGTGCAACGGCGGCCTGGCTAACGGCGGTAGTGTGGCAGCTGAGAAAGTCGGTGAGACGGTAGGCCAGCATGCGCAGCCTTGAACCTTCATTCACAGTGTGAACCGTGGTAAGAATAGCTGTTTTGGGAAGCAACACCTTGAGCAGACGGGCCGCTATATTGGCTGGAAAGGTGTGGCTGTGGATTATATCGGGCTGGAAATCACGCAAAAAGCGACGGGCTTTCCACAGTCCAGCCAGGATGCTGGCCGGAGTCTTGCGCATCTCAATATGAATCTGCTCGAGGGTCGTGGGCCACTCCTGGGGCTGTCGGCCAAGGAGCACGAGTAACGCGACAGCATGGCCACGCGCCGCCATGCGCTCTGCCAGTGCCAACGCCTGCCGTTCGGCCCCGCCAATGCCCAGCGAGGTGAGTACGTACGCGATTCGCATTACCCTCTCACTCTGCAATCAATCAAGTTAAACGATGATAACGCGCCCAGTCAGGCATTAGCAGCATCCCGATTTGGACAGTTCATAACCCGTGTACCATTATGTTCCCCGGAAACAGTCAGTGGAAAACCGGTCCATACCTGCGTTTGCTGATTCTGGTAAAATGAAATGTAAATCCAAGGAAGTGAGGAGGTTTTATGGCCCTGCGCGAGTGGGTAAAAACCAATGTAGATTATGGCCGGCGGCTGGTGGGCTCCGGAATCGAGGGGGCGCGTTCAGGCCAGGAAGAGTTCCTCAACGGCGAACCGCTTGCTCCCTATCTTGGCGAGTCGGTCAAGGGCGCTCTGCTGCCCGCCGTGGTCGGCGCGTGCGTCGGAGTGATGGTTGGTTATCCCATCAGCCGGCGAAAATCCTCCTCTGCCACATGGGTATATGGGCTTTTGGGATGCGTCATTGGGTTCACCACCGGTGTCGCCTGGAAAAGCCGCCATCTCGGAGCCAGCGTCGCCAGCGGTGCGATGAAAAACATCAGCAAAGTGCGCGATGAGCAGTGGCTGACCAGACATCCCATCAATTACGCTTAGCATCAGGCGATCGGAAATTCAGAACTACAAACCCGCCAGCAGACAGCGACATGGCTGTCTAATGGCGGGTTTTTTATGATCTTTCCTGCCCATGGCGCAGGAAGAGAATCGCTGATTCCCTTCCCGCTCCGGCACTAAACTCACATTCCCTGCTTACTTGCGCAATCCACGCGTATTCGCGGCAATCTCCACCTGCACCGCGATATATTCCGCCAGCGCATAGAAGAAAACAATGAGAGAGAAAGCAATCATCAGAAAGAAGATGGCCAGCTCGATTCCACCAAAAAAATCAGTGCCTCCACGTCCGGCAAAAGGCAGGACTTCTCCTATAAAACCCATCCGTGAAAATGGATTATTACTGGTAATCCAGATAAACAAGCATCCGCCTATGCCGAACAGGGAATATGTGACAAACGCCAACTCGCCGTAGACGCGAAATATCAAGGAAATAATCGATAGTGCGATGAAGCGATCGTCTCCCGATTCCATCACCGTTCGCGAGCGATAGGCGAGAATGATTGCCGTCAAACATCCCCAAACCAGGACAAAAAGTGCCAATAACACGCACCCAATCAGAATGCCAATCGGGATGTGGGTTACGTCATTTCCTTCCATATCAAGGACTGACCTGCGTACGCTGATGCCCAGTTTTATGATGGAATAACAACCATACAATCCCACTAGCGCGATGATGATTGCCTGAATCTTCATCACCCATGAAATTGTGTTGCGAATGATCTTTGCATCGCTCAACGCATTGAAAAACGGATCAAAAAATCCGAACAAATTCATACTTTCTCCTTTCCCATTTCATCAACCATATGGCCGAAGAACAGGCTTGCTAGGTTCTTATGAAAAAATGCGCGGGAGAGAATCACTGATTCCCTACCCGCGCAAGACATCCTCTCATTGCTCGTCATTGTCTTGCCTAACGGGCATGCCACTACCTATGTGTCTGAGTTGTACTGAAATCAGGCCCAGGAAGCGCCACGCTGGCGGCGCTCTCTGAGCCTCGTTCATTCTGGCAAGTTTCTATTGAGGCGTCGCAGTACCACCCTGTGCCGTTTCTGCGTTCACATCCGACTCCGCCTGATCGGCCTGCTGGGTCTGCTGCTGAATCTCAGACGCGGCATTCGGATCGGCAGGAGGCGCTATATCTGCATACTGCGGCTGAACTGGCGGTCCCTGCGCCGCTGGCGGAGCCTGCGGCAATCCTCCCTGGCCCTGCTTGTTCTGCAGTTCCTGGAGCCCCTGGTCAATCTGCTCCCGCATGTGGTTCTGCATCTCCTGCAGGTCGGCCACCTGCACCGTCACCGTGCTGGATTTCGGGCACTCATTGCCGCCCTTGCTGGCCACCACCACCAGGTCCGCCGCTATCGCGTCAGGCGGTGGCGGGCTCGTCAGCGCCAGCACATCGCCATCGCTCAGTGCGCACTCGTTCTGGTTGGAGTCCGTTACATCCAGCGCACTGCCGACTACAAACACGTGCTTATGGCCATCAGACAATATGCGCGCAATCCCGCTGGAGCCGGGGTCGATGTCCTGATTCTGCGCGTTCAGCTGCTGTTCCTGGTTCTCCAGAGCGATTTGGCTGTTTACCTCATCGGAGATCTCCTGCTTCACATCGGGGGTAAGCACCGGTCCTCCGCCACCCTCAGGAGGTGCAGGAGCCGCTTCGCCGGCATCCTGATGGGCCGCATAAGCTTCCTGCAAGTCCTGCGAGATGAGGTAGTCGGTCAGCCAGAACGCTGCGCTGGGATACACCGGATAAGGGGCAAAGAAGCCGCCATAGTACCCGAACCAGGGAGCGCCTCCCCAACCCCAGCCATAATGAACTGGGCTTAACCACGGGTGATACGCCCATCCATAAAATCCGGGGGCAAAGAAAACGCCCGGAGCATACACATCAAGATGCAGCCCGCGATAGCCATAACCGTGGTAAAAGCGGCTGTACTCGTGGCCGTGGTAGAAGTAGCTACGCCGGCCGAAATCGTGGCCATGATAGCTGTACGGGCGTTGCACATAGCCCGGACGGCCGCGCTCGCCGAAGACGTGACTGTGATCGGGGCGCTCAACCGAGATACTGCGATTGCCGTTCAGCCCGTGATGCACGTCCATGCCCCGCTTGGGGTCATGCACATCGCTGACTTTGCCACCAGGCCGCCTGGTGATCGCGGCGCCATTCCTGGCAACATGCGTACTGCTTCCCTTGGGCGCTAAACCCCCGGTCGCTGTGTGAGGTCCGCCGCCAGTGAGGTGTGAAGTGGTGACTGCATGTGCGCCGCCGATGGTCGTCGGTCCATGTGTGACATTCCCGCCGGTCGTTGGTCCATGCGTGACATTCCCGCCAGTCGTCGGTCCGTGTGTGGTAGCCCCGCCGGTCGTCGGTCCATGAGTTGTGGCCCCGCCGGTGGTTGGTCCGTGCGTTGTGGCCCCGCCGGTAGTCGGTCCATGAGTCGTGGCCCCGCCAGTCGTTGGTCCGTGCGTAGTGGCCCCGCCGGTAGTCGGTCCATGAGTCGTGGCCCCGCCAGTTGTCGGTCCATGTGTAGTGGCCCCGCCAGTCGTCGGCCCGTGCGTAGTGGCCCCGCCGGTAGTCGGTCCATGCGTCTGCATGGTGCCACCGGTGGTTGGTCCGTGCGTGGTGGTCCCGCCGCCGCCAGTATTCATGTTGGTGGCCCCGCCGGTGGTGGGTCCATGCGTCTGCATGGTGCCACCGGTCGTTGGCCCATGCGTGGTGGTCCCGCCGCCGCCATTAGTCATGTTGGTGGCCCCGCCAGTCGTTGGCCCATGCGTTTGCATAGTAGCCCCGCCAGTCGTCGGCCCATGCGTTGTGGCTCCGCCAGTAGTTGGCCCGTGTGTCTGCTGAGTGGCCCCGCCAGTCGTCGGTCCGTGCGTGGTGGCCCCGCCAGTCGTCGGCCCGTGCGTCGTGGCTCCGCCAGTCGTCGGTCCGTGCGTCTGCATAGTGGCCCCGCCAGTGGTCGGCCCGTGCGTGGTGGCCCCGCCGGTCGTTGGCCCATGCGTTTGCATGGTAGCTCCGCCAGTCGTCGGCCCGTGCGTGGTGGCTCCGCCAGTGGTTGGCCCATGCGTGATAGGCCCGCCGGGGGTCGGTCCATGCGTCGTGGCCCCGCCGGTCGTCGGTCCATGCGTGATAGTCCCGCCAGTGGTCGGTCCATGTGTTGTGGCCCCGCCAGTGGTCGGCCCATGCGTGGTAGCCCCGCCGGTTGTCGGCCCGTGCGTGGTAGCCCCGCCAGTGGTCGGCGCCCCCCTCTTTACTTGCGCCGCCCAGCGACGCTTGACGGCGGGTTTTGGTGCATGCGAGGCACCGCCAGTGGTCGGTCCGTGTGTGGTTGCCCCGCCAGTCGGCCCGTGTGATGCACCGCCGCCAGTCGGCCCATGCGAGGCGCCGCCGCCGCTTGGTCCATGCGACGCGCCGCCGCCTCCGGCGGGCCTTACAACCGGCCTGGGGGCTGCCGCCCCGTTGTTGCTAGGCGGGTGATGCGGAGCCGGGGCGGACGGTCTATTTCCTGCGGCAGCTTTGCCTACGGCGCCGAACACCATAAGTCCTGCAAGAATCAGAATTGCAGAGCCTTTGCGATTAACCCTGTGAAGCAGTTGTGTCGTCATCTGATCCTCTTTTCCTTTTCTATCTCTCGATCCAGGCGCCACCCTGGAGCATTTTCACTGATCCCATGGTGCGGACACGTGAATACCCCATCCTTGCCGCAAACACTTGAGACGCGGCAAGGATGGGGCACACATTACGTTCAGCCAGGAACTGAACAGCTAGTTTGTCGGAGGCGTAGCCGGCGTAGCATTAGTATCCGGCGTGGTGCTCCCCTGGGATGTATCGTTTTGTACATCCGTCTCCGCCTGATCGGCCTGCTGGGTCTGCTGCTGAACCTCGGTCTGGACGTTGGGATCCTGCGGAGGCGCTATTTCTGCATACTGTGCCGGAGCCGGCTGTGCCTGCGCAGAAGGCGGAGCCTGCGGGATTCCTCCCTGGCCCTGCTTGCTCTTCAGTTCCTGGAGTCCCTGGTCGATCAGCTCCCGCATGTGGTTCTGCATCTCCTGCAAGTCGGTCAACTGCACCGTCACCGTGCTGGATTTCGCGCACTCATTGCCGCCCTTGCTGGCCAGCACCACCAGGTCCGCCGTGGTTGCGTCGGCCGGTGGCGGGCTCGTCAGCGCCAGCACATCGCCGTCGCTCAGAGCGCACTCGGCCTGATTTGAGTCCGTCACATCCAGTGCGCTGCCGACCACAAACACGTGCTTATGGCCGTCGGCCAACATACGCGCGATTCCGCTGGAACCGGGATCCGTGTCCTGATTCTGCGCGTTCTGCTGCTGTTCCTGGTTTTCCAGCGCGATTTGGCCCTTTACCTCATCGGCGATCTCCTGCTTCACTTCGGGAGTAAGCGCTGGTCCGCCACCCTCTGGAGGAGCAGGGGCTGCTTCGCCGGCATCCTGATGGGCAGCATAGGCTGTCTGCAAGTCCTGCGAGATGAGGTAGTCGGTCAGCCAGAACGCTGCGCTGGGATACACCGGATAAGGGGCAAAGAAGCCGCCATAGTACCCGAACCAGGGAGCGCCTCCCCAACCCCAGCCGTAGTGAATGGGGGCTACCCACGGGTTATACGCCCATCCGTAAAAGCCGGGGGCAAAGAAGACGCCCGGGGCATATACGTTCAGATACATCCCGCGATAGCCGTAGCCGTGATAAAAGCGGCTGTACTCGTGGCCGTGGTAGAAGTAGCTGCGCCGCCCGAAATCATGGCCATGATAGCTGTAGGGGCGTTGCACATAGCCCGGACGGCCGCGCTCGCCGTAGATGCCGCTGTGGTCGGGGTGCTCTACATGGATACTGCGGTTGCCGTTGAGCCCGTGATGGATGTCCATGCCCCGCTTGGGGTCATGCACGTCGCTTACTTTGCCCCCAGGCCGCCTGGTTATCGCACCGCCGCTCCTGGTGACGTGCGTAGTGCTTCCCTTAGGCGCTATATGCCCAGTTGCCGTGTGGGCTCCGCCGATGGTGTGTGAAGTAGTGGCTGCATGCGCGCCGCCAATGGTCGTCGGTCCATGCGTGGCTCCGCCAGTGGTCGGCCCATGCGTGGTTGCTCCGCCAGTGGTCGGTCCGTGCGTGGTGGCTCCGCCAGTGGTCGGCCCGTGCGTGGTGGCCCCGCCAGTGGTCGGCCCGTGTGTGGTGGCCCCGCCGGTCGTCGGTCCATGCGTAGTAGCTCCGCCGGTGGTCGGTCCATGCGTGGTGGCTCCGCCGGTGGTCGGTCCATGTGTGGTGGCTCCGCCGGTGGTCGGCCCATGTGTGGTGGCCCCGCCAGTCGTCGGTCCATGCGTGGTAGCCCCGCCGGTCGTTGGTCCGTGCGTGGTCGGTCCGTGCGAAGCACCGCCAGTCGTCGGTCCATGCGATGCACCGCCGCCAGTCGGCCCATGTGATGCGCCGCCGCCGGTCGGTCCGTGTGACGCACCGCCAGTCGTCGGTCCATGCGAGGCACCGCCGCCGCTCGGTCCATGCGAGGCACCGCCGCCGCTCGGTCCATGCGAAGCACCGCCGCCGCTCGGGTGCGGGGCCGGAGGAGCAGGCTTAGTTCCTGCGGCTGCTTTGCCCACTGCGCCGAACACCAGAAGTCCTGCAAGAATCATTACTGCAGAGCCTTTGCGAATAACCCTGCGAAGTAGTTGTGTCGTCATTGGATCCTCTTTTCCCTTTCTTTGTTCCGGTCCAGCACTTCAATCACGAAGCGCCAACCTGCTGTACGAACATTGTTGCGCGAGCCTGGCTGCGTAATCCTCCCTGTTCGCGCAAACACCCTATTCAACATTGCTGACTTTTCCATTTGTGAAGGTTACCTTCATATCCTTGTAATAGAAGATTTCCTTCACTCCCAATTTGGCAATTCTCATCGGCTGCCCGAATCCAGCAATCACTTGATCCTTGGTCTGGCCCAGGGCAATGGTCGGCGGAGGAGTATCGGCAGGCGGTGGCGGCGGGGCTATGTCTGGTGGAGGCGCCTGGTCCGCGGGAGTCGCAGCTTGTTGCCCACCCTGATCGCCCTGGTTGCCCTGATCGCCCTGATTCTCCGCGGGCTGAACCGTGATGACCTCGAAAACTGTCTTCACAAAATCGTCCACCTGCGGCACGGATCCCTTCGGAAATGCAAACTTGATCTCCCCATAGTAGCGAACGTCATTATATGGATCGCTATATGTGCTGATGAGAATTCCGTCTCTCTGAGCCACAATCCCGGTAACCCAGAACTTCTCTCCAGCGACAAACTGGCGCGATGCGCAAGCGTTGTTGGCGGCATCGGTCGGGCTATCACCCCCACCTAATCCAAGACGGCCCATAATGGCAGTTTTCGTGCCCGTCACCGCGGCGTCTCTGGCTCGGTTTTTCTGATTTGCGGTCAAAACCCCATTGCTGTATGTATTGGAGTATGCATAGGCAGAGTCCGTACTGCACATCATCAGCCCGTCCTTATGCAAAACCAGAACGTCACCGGCTGTCACGATATCCGTGCGGTCGGCTGTTATTTTCGTCAGATTAATCTGAGAAATCAACTTGTTCTGGATCAACACAGACTGGTCGGTGTTGCCCGGCTGCGCCGCTGTCTCCCCTTTATTACTTTTTTTCGGGAATCCAAATTGCGCTGCCGCTGTCATGCTGAATATCAACAGAAACGCCGCCACCTTCAATGCGCTAAACATCCGCATCTGAGCCATATGCCATTAAACCTCTTTTGATGATTTGGGAAAGCACTCTTCAAGCCCTTTCAACGTAAATCACGGCCCCGGCACTGTCAAGATAATCATTGGAAATCGCGCTATGTCAGCCACTTTCATCATAAACACCACGTTTATCCGGATGTTTCGCACTTGTCAAAATATAGTTTTTCAATAAGCGATGAAAGCCTTGGCCGCCCGGTTACGTAGGGCGGTTGGCAACGATTTCGCAGCGCCAACACTACGGAATTACGCTCCGGGATACCTTTGGATCCATCTTTGCTGCCTTGCTTACCTCTTTGTCTGCTGGGTTTTGGGCTTTATCCCGGTCTCCCCGGACGCGCCGGTCTCAGCCTCGGCCAATCCTTCCGCGTCCAGTCCATGCTCGTGGCGATAGTGCTCAACCGGCATCTTGCCATCCCACCAGGCCCAGTTCATCGGATAGACATCTGGGTCAAAGATGACCTGGTAGAAGTGCCAGACGATTATCGCCAGCGTGGCCAGAATCGCCTCGTAGAAGTGGATGGCGGTGGCCACATCAACCCACCAGCGCGCCAGCAGATCCCCAACCCAGACTTTGGCCCAGATCATCACGCCGGTAACCGCCATCAGCGCCGTACCCCACACCAGCGCCCAGTACTCGGCTTTTTCCGCATAGTTGAAGCGGCCGAACTTGGGCTTTTCGCCGCCCAAGCCGAGGTAATAACGTATGGTCGCCCAGGCATCGAAGGCATCCCGAGGCCGCGGAGCAACGTCGCAGAGCAGCCGCCGTCCTTCTTTGGTGATCGCCAGGTAGAAGATGTGATAAATGCCGGTGGCGATCAGAACCACACCCGCCACGCGATGCGTGATACTGCGCAGCTTCTCGCTCATAGCCAGCACATCGGCCAGCCAGGAGTTGGGGAACTTGAGGGCAAATCCGGTAATCACCAACACGATGAAGCTGGTCAGCAGAATCAGGTGCTGCCAGCGCTGGTTCGTGCTCATGCGCGTCATCTTGGGATTTTGCATGGCCCGCAGCGTCCTGGCCTTGCGCTGCCAGATGATCGCATTGTGCAGAAACATGACGCCGATCACGACGAGGATCAAGACGATGTAAATCCATCTCACCCAGCGCACGGCAATCGAACCAATGTCCTTGGATTTACTCACATCCATGTGGACCTTGGTCAGGGTGAACTTCTGCGTAACTCCCTTGTGACACTGGCCGCAGGTGGCGTCGAGGTTGGCTTTATTGATTGTGGAGCGAGGGTCGCTGGAAGGCAGGATGTTATGCACGCCGTGGCAACTGGCGCAGTTAGCCACCACCGCCGAGCCGCCCTCGGCTGCCAGCCCGTGATAACTATCCAGATAGCTGGTCACGCGGTTTCCGGCCACGCCGAACTCCTGCGAGAGGCGCACGCCCTCATGGCAGCGCGCGCAGGTGGTGCGTGCAATGTTCTGCTCGGAGACCGAGGAGTTAGGGTCAATATGCGCTTTGATGGAGTGGATTCCGTGGCAATCGGTGCAAACCGGGGCCAGCCCGTTGCCGCGCGCAATCGCCTGCCCGTGAATGCTCTCCACAAAGGCCTGCTGGACCGCACCGTGGCACTTGCCGCAGGTGCTGGGAACATTGAACTTGTAAATCGGCGATTTGGCGTCGTTGGCGGGTAGAATCTCGTGCGCGCCGTGACAATCGGTGCAGACCGCGGCCTTCTTTGAGCCCTTTTCAATGGCCAGCCCATGTACGCTCTGCTGGTAAGAGACGTATGGCTGGCCACTCACGCCATTCAACTCCATCAGAAACTTCTGCCCGTGGCATCGGCCGCAAGTGGTGGGAATGTTGTCATGATTGACCGGCGACTTGGCATCGGCTGCGGCCAGAATCTCGTGAGCGCCTCCGTGACAATCCTGGCAGTTCGCCGCCGCGGCCGCTCCCGGCTTGGCTGTGGCGTGCAGACTGTGTGCGTAAGCCTGCTGTGCGTCGGCATGGCACTCGGCGCAGGTGACCTTCTTGGGCGTAGTCTCATGAGCCCGGCCCTTCACATCCTTGTGGCAATCCACGCAGGCGAATAGATCGCCGTGAACGGAATGTTTCAGCTTGCTTTCATCCACATACAGGCTGACCTGCTTGCCGTTCACCTCCGTAGTCAAGGTGGAGTTGGAGTGGCAGGCAAGACAGTCCTTATCCTTGGGCTTTTGCTCGGCGCGAGCCGCACAGGCGCAACAAAACAGAGACAATGCAAGCGATTGAACGAGGATGTTTCTGGAAGTCTTCACGCCTCTGAGGAAACGCTTCAGCTGAAAAACTGGCAGTGATTGGAATCACAGGGACAAAGACCAGTGGAGCCGTTCCTGGCGTCTATCAAATACCTTGCTGATGGGCCTAACACCCTTTTATCAACACTAAGTTCGAAGCCCTATCTCCACTAAAGACCACCATCCACGGGCTATTCCTTAGGAATAACACCCTTCGGTTTTTCCAAGAAGAACTTTCATAGCAGCTCTGATAGTATCCCCCGGCTTGGGAGAGTTCCACGAGGAATCCAAATCTAAACCGAAGTTCTGCTTCCGTTTTACCGATTACGAGCTTATCCGCCGTTGGATCTCCAATCATCGTGCCAGTCGCCATGTCCAAATTCATCTTGCAGACGCCAGCCTTCCAGCAAACATACCTGATGTTCTTGTGGTCACTCTCAGAAGGGTAAGCGACAATCCACGCGCCAAAAAATGCCGCAACGGCTAGCACAATTGCAAATGATATATATATCCAACATCTCATTTCCCCTCCCGCGTGAGTGAAATGTTCTCTCAGGACCCGAAATACGCGCTCAATGTCAGCACCAGAAGCAGCAGGCCGATAAAAATCGCCGTGTAACCAACCGCTTTGGAAAAATTGAGCAGCCAGATCGGAGGCTTGACCGCGAGCCTGGTCTCCAGTTTTCCCTCAGCTGCAACTCGCTGGTACTCCTCCGGGCGCTTGGTTTTGAACTCTTCCTCGCTCTCCACGCCAGTAAAAATCACCATGTCCATGGGGAAGCTGTCAGGGCGCAAATGGGTGTTGACGAAGTGAATGGAAAAAATGAACAGAATAGCCAGCAGTCCCTCCTCGCTGTGAATCACCAGCACGGCATTCAGCGCCCAGCCAGGCAGGAAGCGGGCGAAAAAGGGAGCGAACCACATGGCATATCCTGAAAAGCCGATGACAATCATGCCCCAGAAGACCGCCCAGTAATCGAACTTCTCCCAATAGGCATATCGCTCGAACTGCGGTTTTGGCCCCAGTCCCAGAAACCAGCGAACGTGGCCGAAGAGATCCTTCACATCCTTCCAGTTGGCTACCATGGAGGTATTTCCCCAGAAGATTCCCTTTTCGTGATGAACAAACGCGCGGCTGAAGACTTCTTTCAGGTGGATAAGAAACGCGATGGTCAGAACCAACGCGAAGAACTTATGAAAGAAGATGATGGTCCCGAATCCGCCCACGCCGCTGGCAAATCTCCTCGCCCAGAAACTCTCGCTGAAGCGCATCGGCAATCCGGTGGCCGCCAGTCCCAGGAAGGTGGTGAACAGGACGGCATGCATATATCTCTGTGCGCGTGTGAAGCGCATGAAATACCGCTCGCCCGCGTGGCTTTGCGCTTTGCTTTCCGCTGCCTGCTGCAAATCAGCCATTGTTCCCTCCCTTTGCCGACCGTGTTTTAACCTGCTGGTATCGCGAGCGGACCAGCCACAATATGGTGTGAATCGCGAAGAACGCCAGCACGCCGATCAACAACACGTTCATAAACAAGCGAGTATAGTAGAGGGCCGGATTCAGCTTGCGATTGCGCGCGTTGGCATGTGGCTGATACTGCACAAAGCTGGCATTGGCGCCCGCATGGCACTTGCCGCACGTAGCCACCAGGTTGGCCGGAGCAATCGGGGATTTGGGGTCGGATGCGGGCAAGACATCATGCGCACCGTGGCAGTCCCAGCAGCGCGCTGTCTCCACATATCCGCCCAGCGAGCCTAACTGAGAGTGGAAGGTATCCCGGTAAGTGGACAGCTTATCCTTGTGACAAGAACCGCAGATAGGCGTGGACTGCATGCGAAAGCTTGCTTCTGTCGGCTGCAGAATCGCATGTGCCGTGTGGCAGTCCGAGCAGACCGGCGCGTTCAGATTGCCTTTCGCAACAGCCTTGCCATGCACGCCGCCTAAATAATTGTCAGTAATGCCTGCATGACAACTTCCGCACGTTTTGGGAATATTCGATTTATAAGTGGGGCTCTGCGGATCAGTGTGGCTTAATATGTGATGCGATCCATGGCAGCTTTGGCAGTTAGCCGCCACCAGCAACCCTTCCCTGCTGAGCGCAAACCCATGGATGGAATCGAGATACATCGGGTAAACGTTGGGCAGGCCGTGCTTTTTGGCCAGCGCGTCGTTGCCGTGGCAGTTGCCGCATGTACGCGGAACGTTGAGCGGGTAAACCGCCGACCGGGGATCGCTTTTGGGAAAGATGGCGTGGGCGTCTCCGTGGCAACTGGTGCAGGGATGCTCGGCCCGATTGGCATGCACGCTTCCCGCCAGCCCCTCCGCCTCGCCGGTGTGGCAGCTTTCGCATTTGACCGGCGTCGCTGGATCCGGATGTGGATAGTCCTTGATGGTGTTATGGCAATCGCCGCACTTCAGATTGCCGTGCATGCTGGCGCCGAAGACGCCGGCATCTACGCCTATATTGTGCCCGGAGGCGTCCTGCATGCTTTTGTCTCCGTGGCAGCCGAGACAATCGAGATCCGCCTGCGCGACGCGTGGTATCGCGAAAACCAGAAGCGCCCCAAAAGCGAGTGCAATGGAGGAAGCTGTCTTCATGTCTGCTCCGATCGATCCTTAACGCATTCAGGCATTACGCTTTCAGGCCAGTCACGGCAAAGGCGCAGGAGAGACAGGGTTGCGGCCCTCCCCTCCCGGCTCATGCGCACGGCTAGGACTTGCCTGTCGTGTGCCGCTACTTCAGGCTGCGGATGTACTTGACGAGGTTCTTAATCTGGTCGTCAGTCAGGCTTTTGTACATGGGCATCTTGTTCTTGCCGTTCTTGGTAATGTCAAAAAGCGTTTGATCGGATTCCTTGACTACCTCCGGGGACTGGAAGGCCCGCGCGCCCATCTTCACCCCAGTCGGAGTTGGGCTCCCGTTAGCGCCATGGCACATTTGGCACTTAGTCTTGTAGAGGGATGCGGCATCGTTCTGTGCGAAGGCAAGCCCCGAGAGGGAAGCAGCCAGCAAGATTGCGGCTGCTGCTGTGATTCTTTGCGTCATAGTATTGCTCCTTGGCCGGTCTTTTTCAGGTTTTCCGGTCAAGTACCTGTCATATAGGCTTTGTTGCGCGGTCGGAAGTGATGCCGGTCACACATTGAAAACCCGGCTTTCGCGCCCAGCCCAAATCATTCGCGTATTCTTACTAAGGATTCATTGCTTCTTCCGTTTTCGGCGAACTAGGCGGCAGGCACGACAAAGTGATACATGTCACTTGCCGCAACCCCTCTAATCAGGCACAATAAGGCCTCTACCTGAGGAAATAATATGGGCACGGTTGCTGTAACTAATTCAAAAATCATGCTTACCCTACCCGGGGACGCAGTGCGCCAGATTCAATGGCGGTTTGCCGGCCGATTTGATTTGCAGATGCTGGTTCAGTCGGCGCGCGGCGTGGCGCGGGGCACGGTGGCTCGCCTGGTTACGGCCGGAGAGCGCAATACCCATGAATGGACCCCCGGCAAGAACAGCATGATGGAGGCCTTTGACCGCGCCGGCGTCACTGCGGCCTTCATGGAGCCGGAAGAGGGCGGTTTCATCGCCGGACCAAAGAATCTGGCCCTGTCGCTGGCGGCCTTCGAACTGGCCTGGGTAGACGGCGGCGCGGCCACGGCCAGCCTGGCCAGCTTCCTGGCCCTATCGCCCATTCACGAGCGCGGCACGCCGGAGCAAGTCAACCACTATAAGAAGCTCGCCGCGCCTCCCCAGCCGGGCGAGAACCGCATCCCCTGGCGCGGCGCTTTTGCGCTCACGGAGCCGATTCCCTACGTGGGCGTCGACGCCAGCATGTTGAGCGGCAAGGTGCGTGTGGCCGAGTGGAAGGAGGGCGAAGAACCCTGGCTGCAGGTAGACAAGCGCGGCCGCTTCATCACCAACATCGCCTTCGCCAACTTCGTCACCGCCGCGGTCATCTCCGACGACCCGCGAATCAAGGGCAGTTGCTTCGTGATCCTGGAAGAGACCGACGAGGGCATCTTCGACCACGGCACGCCCACCAAGAAGCTGGTTCACCAGCTCTCCTCCACCGGAGATCCCATCTTCAACCTCAAGGTGCCGGCCAGCCGCATCGTGGGCGGTTACACCGTCAAGGACGGCGTTATCGTTCCCAACTACAACCACGGCGAGGTGATCGATGCTGTCTTTCGGCGCACCCGCGTCCCGGTCGGCATTATGACGGCGGCCAAGCTGCTGTCGGCCGTCGAGCCGGTCATCCGCTACCAACGCGGGCGCTTCCGCGGGGCAGAGGGCACAACCCCCGGCTCGGTGCGCTATGAACAGGGCATCCAGCAGCGCGAAGACGCGTTGCACCGGCTGGTGGACGTCTGGGCCACCGGCGAAGCGGCCACCTCGCTGGGCTTTGCCACCGCTCGCCTCTTCGACGAGCTGGACCCCATCGAGAAACAGAAGACTGCCATCCTCAAGGAGCGCGGCATCCAGGGCGGTCGTGCCGAGCTGAAGGCGCTTAAAGAGAGCGAGCAGCGCGCCATTGAATTTCTGTCTCTCAAAGCGGATTCCCCGCGCCGCCGCGAGCTCGAAGCCGATCCGCTGGTGCAATTCGTTTTGAAGGACGCAGAGGCCAACGTGCTCTGTCCGGCCACCAAGCTGTGGAACACCGGCCACGGCGCCAATATGCTGCGCGAAGCCGTCAGCCTCATGGGGGGATACGGCATCACCGAGGACTGCCCCGGTTTCCTCGGCAACAAATGGATGGACGCCCAACTGGAAGCTACATACGAAGGCCCTGAAGCTGTCCAACGACGCCAGTTGACCGTCACCATGACCTCGGAAGTTTTTCTCTCCCAGTTCCTCGCCTGGACCGCCGAGATGCGGCGCATCGCCTCCTCGCGCCCCGGCACCGGCGCATGTACCCTGGCCTCGGCCATGCAGATGTGGCTGTGGACGCTCATCCACCTGCAAAAGGCCACCGACCCTGGCGGCGGCAAGCTCTATCATGGGCAGCGCCAGGGCGTGACCTTTGCCCTGGCCGACGCGCTCTGCTGGCTGGTTGCCTCGCGCGCGCAGATTCTCGATGTGCTCGAACTGGAAGCCAAAGGCCCCGGCGATCCGGTGGCCAGTGAAGGCCTCGAAGGCACAGTCCAGTTCCTCAGCGATCTCTGTCACACGCAGGCGGCGCAGGCGGCCGGCGAGGTCTCCCGCATCTGCGCCGAGTTGGTCTTCGGCTATAACTGCCACCCCTCCTGGGACGAGGAGGAGCATCGCAGTTGCTTTTTGGCCGGTGAGTTGGAAGAGTTCGAGGAGACCATGCCGGGCATCAGCGCCATGGCCTTCGACGTGCTGGCCGCCGATGGCACGCATCCGCAGAAGGCCGGCCCCTGCGCCGGTTGCGCTGGCTCTGCAGACTTCCTGCGCCTGCAATCCCGGCTGACCGCCTGTCTGACCGGCTCGCGCCTGGCCAAGGACCGCGCTGCAGAAACCGTCAGCAAGGTCATGATTCCCGAGGCGCTGGATTATCCCGCATGAGCGTGGAGACCAAAACGACCGATTCCCCGCAGATCGACCGTCCCTCCATGGATGTGGACATCGCCTGCGTTGGCTTCGGTCCTGCCACGGGCGGCTTCCTGACCACGCTCACCAAAGCCTGGAACGAAAACCCCGCCGATCCGGCATTTGAGAGTCGCGTTACTCCGGGAATGCCCCTGCAAGTTCTCTGCTACGAGCGCGCTGACGACATCAGCTCCGGCGTCAGCGGCGTGGTCACACTCGGGCAGGCGATTCGTTCCAGCTTCCCTGCCCTGAATCCGGCCGAAATTCCCATGGCCGCCGAGGTCACCAGCGAACGCGTGATGTACCTGCTCGACCCCATCGGCGCCAGCCGGCGCTCGTTCACCCTGCGCTTGGCCGACGCCCTTCTCCGCGCAGCCGGACGGCTGCTCGGCGTCCGTGACCATGCCTTCACGCTGCCCTGGACTCCGACCTTCCTCAACAAGCACGGAGGCCTGGTCCTCGGCATTGGCCAGTTTAATCAGTGGGTTGGCTCGCAACTGATGGCCTCTGGCCTCGTCCAGATCTGGCCCAGCACGCCTGTCAGCGCGCCGCTTTTTTCTCAGGAGCCCGGAGGGCATGGCAGAAAAGTCGAGGGCCTCCGCCTCGCCGATCAGGGAGTGGACAAATCCGGGGCGCCTACTGAAGGCTTCATGGCAGGTATGGATGTTCGCGCTCAACTCACCGTCGTCGGCGACGGCCCCGTTGGCGCAATCTCCCAATCCATAGACGACAAGCTCGGCCTGCCGCCCGGCCATGCCCATCGCGAGTGGGCTCTGGGCATGAAGTTTGTGATCGAGCTGCCAGAAGACTCTCCGTTGAAGCCCGGAACCGTCTGGCATAGCTTTGGTTTTCCTGAGCCGGAGATCTTCGGCTTCCTCTACGTTCATCCGGAGCGGCTGGTCTCTGTGGGCATCTTCGTCCCCGCGTGGATGCACGACCCCTCGCGCACCGCCTACCGCTACTTGCAGCACTACATTCAACATCCCGCCCTGTGGAAGGTTCTGAAGGACGGAACGCTGCGCTCCTGGGGCGCGAAATCGTTAGAGGAATCGGGCAAGCACGGCGAGCCGTATCTCTGTGGCGACGGCTACGCCCGCATCGGCGAAGGCTCCGGCAGCACAAATATGTTGACCGGCTCCGGGGTGGACGAGGCCTGGGCCACGGGCACGCAACTGGGCGAAGCGGTCATCGAGTTACTCCGCGCCGGCAAGCCCTTCACTCAGGACAATCTCGCCGCCACCTATGACGCCCGCCGCCGCGCAAGCTGGGTCGAACGCGGCGCAAAGGAAGCCGAGAACGCACGCAATGGATTTCAGGATGGCATCGTCAAAGGCATGATCGGCATGGCATTGGCTGGACTGACCGGCGGGCGTCTCTCGCTCAAGGCGCACATTCCCTCGCCCTACAAGCAGATTCGCCCCTTCGCTGCAAACTCCTACGACGCGCTGAAGCTCGAGGACGCAGCGGCGCTGGCCATCGCCGATGGCCGCTCCTTCCATGATGCGCTGCTCACGGCGCGCGGCTGGCCGGAGATTCCTTTCGATGGCCGTTTGCTGGTCACGCAGCAGGACGCGCTTTTGATGGGCGGCAAAGTCCAGGCCATGCCTGGATTCGCCGATCACGTCGTCTTCCGTAATCCGCAACTCTGCATCACCTGCGGCGAAAAAACATGCGTCGCCATGTGCTCAGGCCAGGCCATCACGCAGGGCGAGGACGGCGCGCCCGCCTTCGAGCGCGAAAAGTGCGTCTACTGCGGCGCCTGCCTGTGGAACTGCGGCCAATCGCCCGACGGCGAGCACTCAAACATCGAGTTTCGCGCCGGAGCGGGCGGCCTGCACTCGGCGGAAAACTAATCCCCGAACAATTAAACTAGTTGAATAAGGAAACTCACCATGGCAAATATTTTCCACATCGTGGTTTGCGCGGGCATTGTTCCCGATCCGCTGCAAACTTTGGAGCCAGTCACCGGGCTCGCTGGTCCGGGGCTGAAGAATGAAATGGTCCTGCCCGCGGTCCTCGACCCCTGGGCCGCCTGCGCGCTCTATGAAGCGGCAGCTTTGGCAGCAAAGAACCCCGGCAGCAAGCTATGGTTGGTCTCGCTCGGCCCCAAGGCCAAGCTACAACAGGTGATGATGACCGTCGCTCAGAAGGTCCCCTTCGAGCTTGTGCCCATTGACGGACCCATCGGCGGCTTTCCCGACGCGCACTCGACCGCAGCCATTCTGTCCGAGACCATCGCGGCACTGCCCGGCCTCGACAAAACGAAGCTCCTGCTCTTCGGCGGCTGGGAGTCGGCCACGCGCGGCGCGGGCGTGACGCTGCAGCTTCTCGGTGAGCGGCTCGGCATCACCGACCAGTTTCAGGGCGTGGACGAGATCAGCCTGCGCGACGACGGCAGCTTTGAAGTGCTGGAGCGCGTCGAGGGCGGCAAACACCAGGTCTCCATCTGCGACGGAGCGCCTGCTGTTTTGGGTTGGGCCACCGGCAACCTGGCCGAGCCGCGCAACAATCCTCAGGTCGGCATGAACAATATGCGCACCATTATGCCGGCTCTTGCCAAGGCCGCGACCGCCAAGCTCGACCCCAACGGCCTCAGCTACGTGTCGGTGAGTTTGCCCAAGCAGCAGCGCGAAACTCGCGTGGTCAAAGACATGACCCCAGATCAGATTGCAGCCGAGTTGGTCGCGTGGATTGGAGCTGAATAATGGAAACGATACTTGTACTTACACATGCAGATGAAAACGGCTCCGCACTCAGCAAAGCCTCGCTTGAAGCTGTTACGGCTGGCAAGGAACTGGCCGCGCGGCTGTCGGCCACGCTTATTATTGGCGTTGTGGCAAAGGACGCGGCGGCGGCAGCGCAAGCTCTGGCCTCGACTGGTGCACGCGTGTTGGCTGTTTCTGGCGAGGCCTTCGGACAGGCGCGGTATGCCTCGGATGTTGTTGCTGCTGAAGCACTTTGCCGGACGGCAAAAGCTACTATCGTACTTGCTCCGGGAAGTTCGCGCTTTACGCGGGTTATGGCGGGAGTGGCGCACAGGCTGGGCGGCTTCATCGACACGCATATTACGGCATTGGGCGGCAAGGAAACTGTCGAGGCGACACGGTGGTTCTATCGCCAGCGGGTCGAGGCGGTCATCAGCCGCAACATTCGCCCCTGGATCCTGCTGCTGGATGCGGGGACCCACGCGGCCTTTGCGGGCGAGAGCCAACCTGTTCAGATTGAGCAGGTTGCGGTCGAGTTACCAGCTCTGCGCACCACCGTCAGCGGCTTCCGCGCGCCGGAGCAAGGCCAGCAGACCATCCGTCCCGACGCCAAGATGCTCTTTGTCGCCGGCGCCGGCTGGACCAAAAAACAGCCCGACGGCCAGGTACATGTGGCCGAGGCGGGAGAGCTGATTCTAGGCTTCCTGCGCTCTACCGGAGCATCGCTGGGAAGCAGTAAGTCATTGGTAGATCAGGGCGGCGAAGGGGAATCCGTTCTCCCATTTCTGACGCATCTCAACCAAATCGGCCAAACCGGCTCGACACCGCGCCACGCCAAAGGCCTCTCCACTTGCTGCCATGGCGAGGAGCCACACGTGGTGGGCTGGCGCTTCATCGGCGAGCGGCGGGCGATTTCGCTGGATCCGAATTGCGGCTGGACGCGAGGCAAGGCCGACGTGGTCTACGTCGCCGACGCCTTCCCGGTGATAGCCAAAGTCAACGCGCTGCTGGAGGCGAAGAAGGCGTAAACCTCTGCGGACCAACCACCTGCGGCGCGGCCAACTGTCTTTAGGACGTACTGCGGAAGCTTTGTGTTATCTTGGGGTTGTAAAGCAGAAAAAGGGCGCCATGCCTTCAATTACATCCTTTATCAAGCACCACTATCGCCACTTCAACGCCGCCGCACTGGTTGATGCGGCCAATGCTTACAACAAGTTACTGGCCTCGGGCGGGAAGATGTTCCTCACCATTGCCGGGGCCATGAGCACGGCCGAACTGGGCCTGTCGCTGGCGGAAATGATCCGCCAGGATAAGGTTCACGGCATCTGTTGCACAGGGGCAAATCTTGAGGAAGATGTCTACAATCTGGTGGCTCACAACTTCTACGAGCGTGTGCCACAATACCGCGATCTGACCCCCGCAGACGAGGCTAAGTTGTTGAATCGGCACATGAACCGCGTCACCGACACCTGCATTCCAGAGATGGAGGCGATGCGGCGCATTGAAAAAGAAGTGCTCAAAGAGTGGGTGCGCGCCGACCTGGCAGGCGAGCGATTCTTCCCCCACGAGTTCTTCTATAAGATTCTGCTCTCCGGCGGCCTGAAGAAGTCGTATCAGATTGATCCTAAAGATAGTTGGCTGCTGGCGGCGGCGGAAAAAAACCTGCCCATGTTTGTGCCGGGCTGGGAGGATTCGACGCTGGGCAACATGTACGCCGGTCACTGTATCTCACAGGATGTAAAGAAGATACACACAGTGCGGACGGGCATCGAGTACATGACGGAGCTGGCCGAGTGGTACACGGCCACCACCGCCAAGACACCGCTGGGATTCTTCCAGATTGGGGGCGGAATCGCCGGCGACTTCGCCATCTGCGTGGTTCCCATGCTGCACCAGGACCTGAAGCGGGAGCATGTGCCGCTGTGGGCTTATTTCTGCCAAATAACTGATTCCACAACCAGTTATGGGTCATACTCGGGGGCCGTGCCCAACGAAAAGATCACCTGGGGCAAGCTGGGCGAGACCACGCCCAAGTTCATCATCGAGTCTGACGCATCGATTGTTGCGCCGCTGATCTTTGCCTATGTTCTGGGGTGGTAAATGCGACTTTTTTGTCGTTTTGCGCCAAAAAAACTCTACGTATAAATAGAATTTATAACGTTTTCGCGCCAAATAATTTCACGTATAAGTGAATGATTATTGCGCGAAATTGGGTTATTTGGGAAGCGGAATCATCCTTTTCAACACTTTTTCAGGGTTTATAGGATCGAAAACTATTGCAAAGCGCCAATTTTCAGACTAGACTAGACTTAGTCAAAGAGGTCTTTCATGCCGACCGTCAACATCTACGAAGCCAAAACACAACTGTCGAAGCTGGTCGACCTGGCCTCCAGCGGAACTGACGTGGTGATTGCGCGCGCTGGAAAGCCGACGGCGCGGCTAACCAGCCTACGCACAAAAGAAAAACGGCACATCAGTTTTGGGGCGCTAGAGGGAAAGGGATGGATCGCGGAGGACTTTGACGCGCCGCTTCCGGATGAACTTCTCGCGCAGTTTGAGGGACGTTGATGCGGATTCTGCTGGACACGCATATCTTCTGTTGGTCTTTCTATGAGCCTCACCGGGTTTCCTTTGAAACTCGCGAGTTAATGAATCATGCCGAGGAGGTTTTTGTCTCTTCAGCCTCCATCTGGGAGGTTGCGATCAAGGTTCGCCTGGGCAAGATAAATGCCGACCCGCAGGAACTATTCGAGCAGATTGAGTCGAACGGCTTTCAGGAACTGCCTGTTCTATCGAAACACGCAATTATTGTTGCGAAGTTGCCTCTCCATCACTCCGATCCGTTTGACCGGATTCTGATTGCGCAGGCGATGAGCGAGCCGCTGCATCTGATTACGACGGATGCGAAGTTGAGGCCTTATAGCGAGTTGGTGATGCTGGTGTGACTACAAGGGTGGGGCCACGTACTGAGTTTATGGTATAGGCTGTTGGCAGCGGGAGAGGCTGAAGGACCGGCGTCGGCCATTGCGGAAATTCGAGATCAGGTTTAGCTCCTGGGTACGCAATAACAATCTCTTTGAGGAGCCCGATTGTCTTGGGGAGGATTTGCCTGTCCAAATATTTTCGCGCTACCTTGAGAGCCTCTGTCCGAATGAACAACTCCATTTCTTTTGGCTGGCCTGATAATGCGACATAAAAAGACAGGACTTCCTTCCACCATTGATTCCCCTTTAAATATCTCCCCAAGGCTTCAGATGCCTTCGTCCCTCTGGGTTCCATGAGATCTTTGGCGGCCAGATACTCTTGAAATGAGAGATGTGAAAACGTATAGCCGCCCGAAACAGGTATAAGTAACCCATCATGGATGATCTCCTCAACGAGATCATCTGAACGACTCTCTAATGCAGGTAGAAGAGTTCGGACTGCTGTCTTGAACTGTGATCTACTCGCTTCTCGACTTTCGTTTAACTGCAAACGTCCCGCTAAATACTGCAGAATTGTAATTTTGGGTTGCGGCCCAAATTGTGTTTCTCTGTGTACTCGTTTTGCAGCGTCCCAACCACCTGCCATTAGTGTAATGAACATGTCATACAGGCGAATCCTAGATTCTGGTAAGGTTGAAGTACTCTCATACACACTGAGCACAAGAGTTGCAAGCAATGGAACCCGAATAACCTGTTTGATAGAGGGAACCGACTCCAACTGTCGTTTGAAAGCAACCTTACGGTCATCAGAATTAGAAAACCACTGGTCAAACAATTCATTAACCTGTCCATCGTTCATCTCTGCCATATGGAATCGCGACATCATGTTCAGATGACTCCCAGCCACATGTTCGCGGCCTGTAATAACTATTTGTGTAGTCGGTTCAAGCTCTTTTAAATCTCTCGCGAGTCTCAATATCGCACGTTGTTTTCTAATATCAGGGACTTCATCCAATCCATCCAAATAAAGTCGAAATCTACGGTTCACTTTCTCGCCATCCGAAGACCTACGCTTCGACCACATTTCAGCGAGACTGTCGCTTGAAAAAAACAGGCTGACGGCAGATGTGTTCGCATCCATCACAACCTGATGCAATGGAATCAAGACTGGAATTAGGTTTGATTGTTTCTCCTTCAGATCTCTAAGATCATTAAGAACATTCCACCTACAAAAAGATGTCTTACCGAATCCAGCAGGCGCGGTGATGAGGGCGTCGACTCCTGAATTCATCAATTCCTTATTTGTCGTAGCAACTGTAACTGAGGCCAAAACAGCTTCATCGATAAGCGAGGGCAACTGGGCTGCTATACCCCTCACATACGAATAATCAAACCTTGCAGGGTGATTCGCGAACTCTAGATAGGTTGATGGCTTAGATGCCGCAAGTTCATTCGCTTTAGTTAACTTGCTTACGAACTGATCGAAAATTGTTCTAACCCGCTCTGTACGCTGGTGGAATTTCTCGCTTAGCTCCGACACGCCGGGAAGTGATAGCCCGATATTTTTCTTATCGAGTAACTCGGATCGAAATCCCGGTTGCCTTCCACTCGCATAATCCTTATAAGCCTGTTTCCAAAGTGCATGGAGGGATTTTGCTAACCATCGCATATGCCCCCCAAGATCTTTCGCATCTTCTTCCTCAGCAATGAACTCTATCAATTGCCCAAACGCATTGTATCGATAACCAAGCCCGATAATTTCTTGTTCCAAAACTCGTTCGGTTGGGTTCGGAATCCGTGGCCATTCCGTTAAGAGGTGGTATTGGCTTATGGTGACCTCTAACAAGGGCTGAACATAGACTTTGGAAATGTCATGATTCTTACCAGACAATCCATGCTTCATAAGGAGGTTGGCAACAGCGAAATCGTTGGATATTCCGCTCTCTAAATCAGAAATATAAGTCCCGAAAAGACCGGATCTAAACACCAAATAATCAGGGTAATACCGCACAAAGAGTTCATACAACTCCCTACCAAAAAGGAATTTGACTGCACCTTCGGGCTTAGATAATTTCCCCTTTATGGAATCAATCGCTGCTTGGCTACATTCATAGGGAGTGATTATGAAGGATCGCGCAGCATACTCTTCTTCTCCTCGGCTGTTGAGAATCGGAGTATCGAGACTTTGTTCCGCTTGATGATACACAGTCCGGGCTCCTTCATCAGATTCCGCGGATCCTGTGATAGGAGAATTCTTGACTACGCAGGCCACAAGTTCCTCTGTTGCAAACGGCCCATTAGATCGGAAAATAATGTCCTTGCCTCTCTCGACGGTTCCATGGGTATGCTTTACTCCCCATGTATTAGGTAGTTTTTCAAGCAACGCTATCAAGGCAAGGCGGAGATCAGCTTCAGTCTTGAAGCATGAAGAGAACTGGTCAAGTTTGGTTTCTGAAAGGTGCGCCTTCATAGTATTCAACCTGGTATTCTGGATTGGCCACACTATAACACTACAGACCCTCTGTTAGATAAATACATCAGCGGGTTAGAGCGCGACTTCGTCGCGTGAATAAATTTTCAAAAATCTTGTGGAGGCAAATATGACACGGCTAAAGCTGTGTCCTGATACAGTGCCTTAAATCGTACTTCAGGTACTGAAGCCCTTTGTTTTCAAGGCCTCTCGGCATAATTTAAGTCGTGCCCTGACACAAAGCGCGGCGAGAATTGAACACCCAGGCATTATCATGATTATTCTGTTCAGTGGAGGCGGCGATGATCGACGCGACGGAAGTTGCGCGACGATTCTATGCGGAGGAGTTGCGGCGGAACGCGCACCTCTCATCAGCGGCTCTAGTTGCCGCATTTGCGACTGTGCCGCGCGAGCGCTTCGTTGGGCGGGGACGGTGGCGGGTGAAGGGGAGGGGGAGCAGTTGGACGACCGGGGACTCTGACCCAAGACAGGTGTATCAGGACGTGCTCATCGAGCTGGATGGGACAAAAGGCATCAACAACGGGGAGCCGAGCTTGTGGGCGTTGTGTTTTGAGCAGCTTGGCGTGCGCGCCGGCGATCATGCGCTGCACCTGGGATGCGGCACGGGCTATTACACGGCGATTCTGGCCGAGTTGATTGGCAGGGAGGGAAGAATCACTGCCGTGGAGATTGAAGAGGAGCTGGCAGAGAGGGCGCGCGAGGCGCTGGAGCCGTGGCCGCAGGTGAAAGTGGCGCATGGCGATGGTTCCCGAGGACCGTTTGAAGCAGCCGATGAAATTGTGGTGAGCGCCGGAGTTACACATCCGCTGCCAGCGTGGCTGGAGGCTGTGAAGCCCGGCGGAAGGCTGCTGTTACCGATGACCGCGAGCGGGGGGTCGGGAGTGATGACGCTGCTGACGCGCAGAAGCGTGGAGAGTTTTGCGGCGCGATTTTTGTGCGGGGTGAGGTTCATCGATTTCAGCGGAGCTCGCGACCCGGAGGTGAGCAGGCAGCTGGAGAAGGCGTTGTGGCGCGATCATGGCGAGGCGGTCAGATCTCTGCGCTGCGACGAGCATGAACAAGAGCAGAGTTGCTGGTTGCATGGCGCGGGGTGGTGCTTTTCGGCGCGCGAAGCAGCGGGAAGCCGATACTGGCGATTGAGGAGTATCGGCGTGGTTGCGGCGAAGGCCCAGTGATGGCCGAGGCAGAAGTTGAGGATGGAGCAGCAGAGGATGGCGATGAGGTTGGAGACGAGCAGGGGAAGGTGCGCGGCGCCGACCAGCAGTCGCATGAGGGCGAGATTGCCGAGCATGGAGACCAGACCGTTGGAGAGATGAAAGCGCAGGAGCTGGGCGAGCAAGGCGGAGCTGCGGCGGCGGTCGCGCCAGGTGTAGTGGAGGTGAGCGACAAAGTTGTGCAGCAGGGTGAGTTCGAGGGCCGCGGCGGAGGCAAGCAGATAATGGCCCACGAAGCAGCGGTTGAAGAGAGCAAGCGAGGCGAGCTGGACGGCCATGCCGACGGCTCCGACGAGATTGAACTTGATCCAGCGAATGAGAGTGCTCACGGCAACGGCTCCTGACGATAGAGTTGCGCGGTGTGGCGGAGAGTGACGTGAACCGCCATGGCGAACATGGCGAGGGCAGCGATGGAACCGCCGAAGTCGAAGAGCAGAATTTTGCAGCCGAAGAGATTTGCGTAGGGGTTGCGCAGCAGGGCGAGGTTGCCGATAACGAGAAGGATGCGAATCTCCGTGGGGCCGAAGATGCCCTGCGAAAGCTGGAAGCGGGAGAGCGAATAGGTGGCCAGGAAGCTTTCGCCGGAGAGGATGAGAAAGGCCACGAGCATGGCGATGGCGGTTTGCCAGTGGAGAAAGCCGGAGAAGCCGAGGCCGCACATGAGAGCGACGGAGCCGAAGATGTCTGCCATGTGGTCGACGTAGAAGCCGTAGCGCGGACGCTCGTGATGGCGGACGCGGGCGAGGGTTCCGTCGAGCGAGTCGCCGAGCCAGTTGAGCGCGAGGCAGAGGATGACGAGGATAAGGGCGTAGCGATTGAAGCGCGAGAGCGCGTAGAAGAGGCCGGCGGTGATTTGCGCGCTGAGACCGAGGAGGGTGAGCTGGTCGGAGGTGAGCCAGCGGGGGGCGCGCGAGGCCATCCAGAGCAGGGCGCGCTTTTCGAGGGAGGCGGTGAGGGATTGGTTGATGCGGCGCGCGGATTGGAAGGGCGCGAGATTGTTGGTAAGCGCGGTTGGGATGGACATAGCTGGCTCCTTTCGATGGGAAGTGAGTTAGTGAGTCAGTGGGGTTAGCGAGTTAGCAAGTTAGCGAACCAGCGGGGTTAGCGGAGTTAGAAAGTTAACGAGTTAGCGAGTTAGCGTGTTATGATTCGTTCGCGCTATCTGCGCAGAGCGTTGCAGGTGGAACGCATGGTGAATTCCAGCGACTCGCGGGGAACGCTGGAGATGAAGGGGCCAATCGCCCAGCCGAGGCCGGTGGGAATGGAGCGCGTGAGGGAGACGGACTCGATCTGCATGTAAAGGCCGCCGTCGCGCTCCTCGTAACTCCAGTAGGTGTACAAGCGCCAGAGGTAGCCGTGCTCATCAGTAGGGCTCAGCGCACGTTCATGGTCGGTGCCAGGTGAATCTATCTCGGAGATCTGCGTGCTGCGCGAGATGCTGTACCCGTGCAACGCGTCGAGCCGCGCGAAGTTGACGTCGTAGGCTGTATCCATGACCACGGTGAGGATGTGCTTCTGGCGGACGCGCATCATGATTTGGAAATGATCGCCCTGCTGAGAGAGGATTTTTGCCTGGAGGACCTGAGGGGAATATTTTTGCGGATAGGCGTTGAAATTTTTCATCAGGCGCTCGAAGTCTGCGGCTGTTGCTCCGGGTGCGAAGGCCGTGCCGCGCCAGTGGTGCAACATTGCTCCGGGCATATCCACTGGTGTGGAGGGCGTGATCTGCTCAATGATCAACTCTCCATTGCGCAGGCGCATCTCGCTCTGCTCGGCTGGAGATACGGGAGCGAGGAAGCCGTTTGGCGAGCGATGCTGCTGAGCGAGGCGCGATTCAACGGCGCTGATATAAGAGTTGAATGCTGAAAGAGCCGCGGGCTTGGGTTCAGCGGTGAGGCTCAAGGGCGCTGCGGCAAGGAGCAGGAGGCCGCAGAGAACGGATAATCTCAGCGAATTTGAAGGATGTTGTGCCATGAACAGCACCTTATCCTGAGACCGGCCTGAGAAGCAATGCAAGGAATCTCACTTGTTGAAGATTGTTTGTCACGCTGCAAGTGATTGTTGAAGCTGGATTTGTGGAAAGTTGTACATTGTGTAAACGATTGGGATTGAACTGGCGATCGGGTACACTGAACAAGAATCATGACAGACATGAGGCCAGCACGGCGCTATCGCTTTGGAGTTTTTGAAGCGGACACCGCCACGGGAGAGCTGCGCAGACAGGGGCTGCGCGTCAAGTTGCATGCGCAGCCGTTTGAGGTGCTGTGCATGCTGCTGGAGCGGCCGGGAGAGCTGCTGACGCGAGAGGAGATCTGCCGGGAGCTTTGGCCTGACGGGACTTTTGTCGACTACGAGCATGGCGTGAACTCGGCGGTCAACCGCATTCGCGAGGCGCTGGGCGATACAGCGGGGAATCCGCGATTTGTGGAGACGCTGGCGCGGCGCGGCTATCGATTTGTGGCTCCTGTGGAGCGGATTGGCGCAGGGGAAGACGCGGACCATCGAAGGGCCGAGTTCCCTGCCCCGGCGGCGAGAGATCAGAAGAAAGTATCGGCAGAGACGGAAGCGGGAGCTGAGACTGAATCTGGTTTTCGGATCCTGGCCACGCCGGAGGAACTTCCCAAGATTTCGCATCGCGTGGTGACGACGCTCTTCGTGCTGTTGCAGATCATGTACCTGGGATTCTACGTGGGGGCGCTGGCAAACCTGGCGGAGATTGAAGAGCTGTTTTCGCCTTTGTCGAGGGCGACTGAGGTGTTAATTGTGCTGATTGTGACTGCCGCGATTTTGATTCCTGTGCGCCTCTTTGTGATTTCCGCCACGCTCTTCCATGCGCCGGGGGCACGCGGGAAGTTTCTGAAAATCTGGCCGTTTTTGCTGGTGTTCGATGAGCTGTGGGCGCTTTCGCCCTTCCTGCTTCTGCACCACATCAACTTTGGGCTGGCGCTGGCGTGCATACCGCCGCTCGTCTATTCGCCCTTTGCGCAACGTTCGCTGGTGCTGATGGGAGCGGGAGAAAAGGCGGCTAATTAGCTCACTCTTCGCGTATTGAGCTGGATCGACGTGGAGTTTGGGCAGAATATTTAAGCGGAAGGGATGGAGAACTGAGAGCCGAGCAGTTGAGTATCCCAGGTTTCGCAGGATGGACCTGGAATACCTGGCAGGGTGATGAAGTAATATATTGTAATACAAAGTAAATAGTTGTTGACGGCTGCACAATGGACATTATTGGTTCCAGTGCAGGAGTCGGGACTCACTTGTAACAATAACAGGATGGCCTCAACGTGACTTCCATTAATCCAAAACGAAAGGACAATAAATCGTGAAAACATTTGTCAAGAACGCAGTTGCAGGACTTCTTTTCTCGGCTCTGTTTCTCCTCGTCTTATCGGTTCCAGCACGGTCGCAGGTTCTGGCTCGCTCGGTCGAAGCTGCCGGCACCATAGGCTATGACTACACCAGCATGACTAGTAACCCTGCCGGGACACTCTATCCCACCACCACTCACTTTTTTGGCGGTTCTGGCGGCTACAACGTGACACCCTACATCACAGCTCTGGGCGAGTACAAATACGATCCGCTGAATTATGCGATGTCCGGTGTTACATATCACACTCAAATTTCTGGCGGCGCGGCTCGCTTCAACTTTACGCCCTCGAAAAAGATCGTACCTTACGCGATTGTGGGCGCAGGCTATGACCGTTTAACCGCGAGTTTTAGCGGCGAAGGAACCGTGTTTGCTGACGGCTATTACGTGAACTTCGGCGGCGGCGCCAGTGTCTATTGCGGCAAGCACTGGGGCGTCCGGCCTGAGGTTCGCTATGAGCGGCAACATGTAACGTATGAAGGCCAAACCATCTCCGCAAATGTAGCGGATGTTTCGGGCTCGTTCTTCTATCAGTTTGGCGGAACAGGAAAGAAAAAGAAGTAGGCTTCAACGCTTAAGAGCACGGACAATTGCGGCCAGGTCAGCCAATGGGGCGACCTGGCCGATTGTGTTTTTGCAAGCTGATTACGCTGTTGATTTGATTACAGTACGCGGGCGAGCCATTGGCCAGTGTGGGAGAGGAGATTGGTTGCGATCTCTTCGGGAGTTCCCTGGCATACGATGCGGCCGCCGGCTTCGCCGCCTTCAGGGCCGAGGTCGATGACCCAGTCGGCGCACTTGATGACATCGAGATTGTGCTCGATGACGATGAGCGAGCCGCCGCCATCGATGAGCTTGCGGAAGGCGGTGAGGAGCTTGGAGACATCATCGAAGTGGAGGCCTGTGGTGGGCTCGTCGAGGATGTAGAGAACGCGGCTGGCCTGGGAGGGCATGGCGGTGGCGTTGACGGCGCGGACCTGGGCGAGATGGGCGGCGAGCTTGACGCGCTGCGCCTCTCCGCCGGAGAGCGTGGTGGCTGACTGGCCGAGGCGGAGATAACCGAGGCCGATCTCGTCGAGGACGGCGAGCTTTTCAAGCAGGCGGGTTTGGCCGGCGAAGAAACGCAGGGCTTCCTTCACGGTCATCTGCAGAACTTCGTGGATGTTCTTGCCCTTGTAGGGGACGTTGAGGATGCGGGCCTGATAGCGAGTGCCGTTGCAGTCTTCGCAGGGCAGCTCGACGTCGGCGAGGAATTGCATTTCGACGGTGACCGTGCCGTCGCCCTCGCAGGTGTTGCAGCGGCCTCCGGGGACGTTGAAGGAAAAATGGCCGGGGGTAAGGGAGAGACGCTTTGCCTCGGGCTGCGCGGCAAAGAGTTCGCGGACCAGGTCGAAGCCCTTGATGTAGGTGATGGGATTGGAGCGGGGCGTGCGGCCGATGGGGGTCTGATCGACGAGGATGACATCGTTGAGGCGCTCGACGCCGGTGAGGGATTTGTAGACGCTGGACGGGTCAGCGCCATCAGACTGTCCGAGGGCGCGGGCGACGGCGCGATAGAGGATTTGATGGACGAGAGTGGATTTGCCTGAGCCGGAGACGCCGGTGATGGCGACCAACATTCCCAGCGGTATTTCTACATCGAGGGAGTGGAGATTGTTAGCTGTGGCTCCGCGCAGGATGAGGCGCTCGCGGCCGGGCGTACGGCGGCGCGCGGGAATGGGGATGGAGAGCTGGCCGGAGAGATAGCGGCCGGTGAGGGAGGCGGGGTTGGCCTCGATCTCGGCGAGAAGGCCCTCGGCGAGGAGCTTGCCGCCCAGCTCGCCGGCGCCGGGGCCAAGGTCGAGGAGATGATCGGCGGAGCGAAGAATGTCGGCGTCGTGCTCGACAACGAGAATGGTGTTGCCCAGGTCGCGCAGCTCTTTCAGGATGCGGATGAGGCGGGCGGTGTCGCGAGAGTGGAGTCCGATGGAAGGCTCGTCGAGAACATAGAGCGCGCCGACGAGCTGCGAGCCGAGCAAGGTGGCGAGCTGGATGCGTTGCGCCTCGCCGCCGGAGAGCGTGGAGGCAAGGCGGTCGAGGGTGATGTAATCCAGGCCGACGGCGTCGAGAAAATTGAGGCGCTGGCGAACCTCTTCAAGGATGGGGCCGGCGATCTCCTCGTGCATGGGAGAGAGACGGAGCGCGGAGAAGAATTCCTTGGCTTCCGCGATGGTGAGCGCGGCAGCCTGGCAGATGCTTTGGCCGTTGAGGCGGACGCTGCGAGCTTCGGCACGGAGTCGCTGGCCGCGGCAGTCGGGGCACTCGGCGTAGCCGCGATACTTGCTGAGCATGACGCGGACATGCAGCTTGTACTTTTTGCGCTCCATCTGCGCGAAGAAACCATAGACGCCGACAAATGCGCCCTTGCCGTGCAGCACGATTTCGCGCGCGGCTTCAGGCAGGTCGCGCCAGGGGACATCGAGCGGCACACCCAGTTCCGGAGCCTGGCGGCGAAACTCCGTGAACCATGGGCGGTACTTGAGGCGGTTCCAGGGATCGATGGCGCCGCCGTTGAGGGTGAGGCTTTTGTCGGGAATGACCAGGTTGAGGTCGAAGTCCATGGTGTTGCCAAAGCCCTGGCAGCGGGGACAGGCGCCGAAGGGATTGTTGAAGCTGAAGAGGCGCGGCTCCGGCTCGCAGCCCGGACGATGGCAGCTCTTGCATTCGTAGGCGGCGCTGAAGCGGTGGCGGGGACGGGAGGCGTTGTCGTCCCCCACCCCAGGGACCAAGACCTGTCCCTGGGGGTTCCGGTCGCGCGGGAGTTCCTCGAAGATGACCTCGCCCGACTCGCGGTAGGCGACCTCAGCGGCGTCGACGATGCGGGCGCGGTTGTCCGGACTAACAACAATCCTGTCCAAAAGGACAAACACTGGAAGTGTGAAGTCGAGATCGATGAGCGACTCGGGCGTGGAAAATTCGAAGATGCTTCCCTGCTGGTAGAGGCGGTTGAAGCCGGAGGCGCGCAGCTCGATGAGGCGCGCTTTGAGTGCCTCGGTGAGCGGAGATTCGGATGCGGGTTTGGCAGCGGATTTTTGAGTACGTCGCGCGGGTTTTACCTCCGCCGCCGGCACGACCTCGGCGTGGCGCACGGGGAAGAGCACGTTGAGGCGAGTTCCCTCCCCCAGTGCCAGCGTGGCCTCGGCAATTTCGTCGATGGAGTCGCGCTTAACCAGGCCGTCACAGTGGACGCAGTGGACTGTGCCGCAGCGCGCGTAGAGCAGGCGCAGGTAGTCGTAAACCTCGGTGGCGGTGGCGACGGTGGAGCGCGGGTTGCGCGTGGTGTTCTTCTGCTTGATGGCGATAGCCGGAGCCAGGCCGTCGATCTCGTCCACGTCGGGCTTTTCGATGCGCTCAAGAAACTGGCGGGCGTAAGCGGAGAGCGACTCGACGTAGCGGCGCTGTCCCTCGGCGTAGATGGTGTCAAAGGCCAGCGAGGATTTGCCCGAACCGGAGACGCCGCTGATAACCGTCAGCCTGCCGTGGGGGATCTCGCAGGTGATGTTCTTCAGGTTATGTGTCCGCGCACCGCGGATGATGATGGCGTCGTTCAAAGGGAATTCACCGGGCTAGAAGTTGCGCCATAGCCTTCCCTAGCCCACAGTGAGGCTCGGGAAGCAAACGGCCATTCTATATTATAGGACCTCATGCATCGGGGAATTCAGTGCGATAAGGTCCAAATAAGCCCATGTGACAGCGCCTAACGCGCTACGTTACGCAGCAGACCGGAGGTGCACTGGCAGGAGCTGCGCCCGCCAGGCAGGAAACTCAGTGCGGTTTCTAGTTTTTGCTCTCTTCTCCTGCTTGCGATCTAGTACGCTTGCCAGACCCATCAGGACACTCGAGGCGCAAGCAGGACACTGATGGGAGCAGTTGCCAACAACGTTACAATCCTGACAAAGATACGCCGCGGAAAGGGGAATGTGTTGCATGGAATGATGTTTCATTGATTGACCTCCGCTTTCTGTTTGGGGCATAGGCTCTCAGCATCACGCAGCAACCGCCTTTCCCATTTTGGAATTTCGTGTTTAAGCCTTCATTATGGATAGATTCAGTCTACATTATAAAGTTGACTTACTTTGGTACACAATAGTCGTGAAATTGCTTCCCAAGTTGATTGGAACTCCACGTAATCTATTATTTTTCAGATAGATACATCCCAGATTCAACAATGATGCCGGTGTAAAGAATTTCAGAAAACGGCCTGTCATCCAAATCTATTTGTACTGTGTCTTTGATAACCAGTTTTAGCTGCTGTGGGAAAGCAGTCCGTAACTCAACAAGGCTGCCGGCTGCGGTCAGAACCTGATTCGTCCATGTAAAAGAACTTAAGCGATATTATCTTTCGATTCTGTGCATGGTCTGATTTTTTTGGCCGGGGCTATGGATTTTGGAGCTTGATGCCGCGACGGGCTACTCCGGCGAGCCGCCGGAGGCGAGCGGTGCAATTACGGGAATGCGATTCGATATAGGAAATAGCACGCGCTCGATATTGTTTGATGTGATGTTAACGCAGAGGATGTTTCCAGATCGGCGATATATTGACCAAGTGCTGCCATCCTTCTCCAGGTGCAGGAACCCCGTGAGGCAGCCACTCAAGCCGAGGTCCATAACAACTGCTGTTGATCAGCAGAGGAGGCGTTTGATGCGTAAGATGATCGGATTGTTCGTTGTGTTGGCGTTTTGCCTGGCTGCTGCATCGGCCCAGCAACCGACGCCATCGGCGCTGGCCAAGTGGGATGTGTTCGCCGGGTACTCATTTTCAAGAATCTATGTTGCGAATGAAGCTCCCTTTCCCATGAATCTGCAAGGCGGGCAAGGCGGCATCACGTACAACTTCACACGGCATTTGGGCGCGACCGCCGAGGTGGCCGGGTACACCAACGATGTGGATGGCGCCACCTTCAGCACGCAGGCTTTTCTGTTTGGCCCGACCGCGCGTTTTGGGCCCAGGAATTCGCGGTTCAGCTTCTTTGCCCACCAACTTTTTGGCACCACTCATATGACGATCACGTCAGACGCTGGCGAGTCTTGCGGCCCAGGCACATCGCCGACATGTACTACATACCCGTTTACCATGGCTTCCGGGGGCGGGGTCGATGTGAAGGTGAGCAAGCACATCTGGGTTCGTCCGCTGCAAGTGGAGTACTTCAACGAACAGATTTCACTGGACAGCCTCGTTGGCACAGAAAACGTCGGAGTCGTACCAAGCCCGCGGAGCGCTGCTCAGCCTTACGCAACCGCCTTTTCCGGCATACGAATTACAGGGCAAGGTGTGCGTTACTCCGGCGGAGCGGTTTACCGCTTCTGAGCGGAGTTTGACGGATGGCAAACTTATTCTGTGTGCCCCGGTCTGATTTGTCTAGGTCGGGGCACGCGACTGTATTGACGCAGCCAGGATCGGGCAACATTTTTATTGGACGACTGAAGCAACAGCGCCGATTATCGCGCTGCTGCCACAATCAGGTTGGAACGGCTGCTTACAGGAAGGACGTCAGTGCCAGGAGCGCCTTGTCGATATGCTCAAGGCTGTGTTCCCGCAACCCTTTGTTCTCGGGCAGATCGCGGCCGTGTTCAATGTCGGTACGCGCCTCTTTCAACAGCTTCACCGCGGAGTGAATCGGCCAATTCGCATTGCCTCCTCCGCCTTGTGGCGGCGGCACTACCTCGGGGTTCTTGCCTTCACCGGCAGCGGCCTTGCTTATATCGTCAATGGCGCGGCTAATCTCCTTGATTGCATGTTTGCAGGCTCCTTTCGCTTCCGGCTTGACGGGCATTTGCAAGTATGCGCGCGCCGTGCGCAGGTCGGAAAGGGCATGAAGATAGGCGGGGAACTGGGCGTGCGTCGTCGCCGGCGCCAGGAGAAGGAAGGTCGACAGCGCGAAGGCTGCGACGATGAAAGATTTCAAAGTGTGCATTTCAGTAGTTCCTTTGCATGGAGTATAACTACTACTGCTCTGCCGAAAGGATACTCCGTTCACCCCGTCTCGTGTCACTGCCCGGCAATGAATCGGCCAAATATATATTGCCTGTAGACGATTTTCTGTTTTGTCAGCATCCATGTCCATCCCTCGATTTCCTTCCCTGCCCTGGCGCGTCCAACTGGCAGTTGTTTCGAAGGATTGAGGCAGATTTCTCACGGTAAACTGTGAATGGGGTATCCAGTGCATCGTTTCGCTCTTATTGTTTTGCTATTGGCATCGGTTGCAGGCTATGGGCAGAGTACCGCGCAGAAACCTGTGAAGCCGGCGCCTGAGGCCTCGCCCGCGGCCGCCACGGCTCGTACTGTCTCCGATGAAGTAGCCGCGGCGGAGGAAGCAATCACCAAATCTGACTGGAAGGCGGCTGAGGCCAAGCTGGATACATGGCTGGCGGCCCACCCAAGCGATGCGCGGGCGCTGTTTGACGCAGGCTACGTGGCCGATGCGCAAAATCGACTGGAGGCCGCGGCAGGGTTCTACCGGCGAGCGGTGGAGGCGAACCCGCAGTCGTTTGAGGCGCACGTTGAGCTGGGATTGCTGCTGGCGCGGATGGGAAAACTCACTGAGGCGCATCCGGAGCTGGTGGCGGCTACGCAATTGGATCCCGGAGTGGCCGGTCCTGCCGCCAAGGCGCGCGCGTGGCGGGCGCTGGCGGAGATTGAACGAAAAGATGATCCGGCCAAGGCGTCGGAGGATTTGCTGGAGGCGCTGAAGCTCTCTCCGGAGACGCCGGCAGACACCCTGCTGGCTGCAAATCTGGCCGAGCAGAGTGGCCAGCTTGACGCCGCAGAGAAGGCCTATCGCCAGATTCTGGCCGCGGATCCGAAGTCCGCGCAGGCCAACGCCGGCCTGGCCCACCTGCTGATTGCGCGAAAGCAATATCCCGAGGCGGAGAGCCTGCTGCGGACGGCGCTGGAGAAATCTCCCGAGGACACGGTGCTGACCACGCAACTGGCTACCGTGCTGGCAGCCGAGGACAAAGCCGAGGCGGTGCCGCTGTTTCAGAAGCTGCACGAGGCACACCCCAAGGACGCGGCCATTACGCGCATGCTGGCCGCGGTGCTGGACGACGCCGGAGACGCAGCGGGCTCAGACAAGCTGTACGTCTCGCTGCTCGCGGCAAACCCCGATGATCCGGCACTGCTGGTGGCGCATGGACAGAATCTGATCCGGCAGCTCAAATATGCCGAGGCCTTCGCGGCTTTTGACAAGGCGACCCGGCTAAATCCAGCCAGCGCTGACGGCTGGAGCGGGTTGGCCTTTGCAGCATCGAGGACCGGCCAGCCCGCGATTGCGATTCACGCGCTGACCATGCGGTCAAAGTATCTGCCCGAGATTCCATCGACCTACTTCTTATGGGCGATCAGCTACGATGCGCTCCACCAAAAAGCGCAGGCGGCGGCTTACTACCATCATTTTCTTGATGCGTCCGCCGGAAAGTATCCCAATCAGGAGTGGCAGGCGCGGCAGAGGCTGATAGTGCTGGAGAAGAAACAGTGAACAATGGATAGGGATCAGCTTTTAGCTTATAGTTATCAACTTTCAACCGTCAGCCTACAATTGCAGTCAACCGGTAATCTGGGTAGTGTCCTATTAATGCGATGTTGGGATTTGCGGATGCTTCTGGCCCTTTGGCTTTTTGCCTAGTTGTCGACGGGGTCTCAGCTCTAGCAGCTCCTCCACTACATACGCGCCCGTCGTCCCGTCTGAGAACGCCACAATCACGCCATCATCGCCGTCCTTTTCGACACTTAATATTTGAATTCCATTACGGTTGTCAAGCATGCGAATATTTGTACCACTCAGTCAAGTTGCCAACTGTCTAATTTTGCACACTTTTCTCGGCAGGATCAGCAACGCACTCTGAGGACACCATCTCAAACTGTAAGCTGTTGGCTGATCGCTGTAAGCTGTATTTAGTGGCTGCTGATTTAGTTTCCATTTTTCAGGAGGAGTACCGGGCGTTGCGCCCCAGAGCGCCGATGCCGCCCATGGTGGTTCGTTTCCGGCGGTTTACCTCGCTGAATACGCGGATTTGGCTGCGCGAAGGGCAGATTACTGTCAGCCTTTCTGATCTGCTGGAGGGCGCGCCGGAGACAGTGATCCGCGCCATCGCGCACATTCTGCTGGCCAAACTCTACAAAAAGCCTATCGACGCCGCGCACAACCTGCGCTACAAGCGGTTTTCGTCGAGCGCCGCCGTCAGCCGGCAGACGGAGCTGATACGCGGCGCGCGCGGCTGCAAGCGGTTCTCCGGGCCGGAGGGACGCTACTACCATCTGGAGGAGGTCTTCGACTCGCTGAACGCGAAGTTTTTCGGCGGGATGCTGGGACGGCCGCAATTGACCTGGAGCGAGGGCATGGCAAAGCGATCGCTGGGCCACTACGACTCCGCACACAACACCATTGTGGTGAGCCGCGTCTTCGACCGGCCGTCAAGCCCGCGCTATGCCCTTGAATATCTGCTGTTCCACGAGATGCTGCATTTGAAATACCCGGTGAAGATGCGCGGATTGCGGCGGTGCGTGCATCCGCGGGAGTTCAAAGCCGAGGAAAAGCTGTTCCCGAATCTGAAAGAGGCGCAGGCGTTTATCAAGCGGCTGTAGGGTAATGCGAGTCACTGTCCAACGGCTTGAAGTGAAGATGCGAACGGTGTAGCATCAATCCAGGAATGGATGGATTTGCTTCGATGAATGAGATCATCTTTGATGTACGCGAGGACGAGGCAGACGGCGGCTACACAGCTACCGCTCTGGGATATGGCATTCATACACAAGGTAACACTCTGGAGGAATTGCGCGCGATGGTCAAGGATGCCGTCCGCTGTTATTTCGACGAGACGATGCCGCCTCCGAAAATCATCCGCCTCCATTTTGTGCGGGATGAAGTGCTGGTCTGATGAAGCTTCCTCGCGACATCGACGGAGCGCAGCTGGTAAAGGCGCTGAAGGTTTTTGGTTATGAGACGACGCGGCAAAGTGGATCGCATATCCGCGTGACTACGCAGCTGGACGGCGAGAACCACGAAGTCATTCCCTATCATGATCCGATCAAAACAGGCACACTCGCCAGCATTCTGAAACGAATCGCCAAACACCACCAGATCACTGTCGATGAACTCCTTAAGAAACTAGATTTATAAGCATTGATTCCTTGCTGTTGACGGCTACTGCCTGGCCAGCGGAACGCGCACCAGGATGGCATCGTCAACGCGCACAATCAGACGGGAGTATTTCTCCTTGCCGGCGTGCTGCATAGATTCGTAGCGAGGGTTGAGGGAGTCCACATCGACATGCAGCGGGGCTTTGGGGTCGCGGGGCACATCGAAGCTGACGCGTACGCCGGGTTGGCCATCGCCGTCGATGTCCACCACGTCGGATATGTGCTGCGGCAGGGCGCTCACAGGTTGCCAATCGAGTTGCACAAAGGGCTTTTCGCTTTGCAAGAAGTGCGGATAGACAGGCCGGTGAACGTCAATGGAGTATGTACCCATGGGAATAGTGCGCACCTTCGGCCCGCCGGAGTAAACCTCATCCACGTGGAGCGGGAGTGCGGCTACGCCTTTAGAGAAGAAGCCATAGAGGAAAAAGGGAGTCAGCAGCGCCACGAGCAAGGTTGCCGCCGCCGCTGTGTAGCCGAGAATAGCGCGGAGTTTCATCAGTACCTCCTAGACAACAAAGTGCAGAATGGTGGCGAGGCCCCCAGCGATGATGCTGCCGCCGAACATAATGGCCATGGCCCAGGCCGCGTAGAGAAACATGAGCCGCGCACGCTCCGGCTTCCATGCAATCTGAGTTCCCTTGATGTGCCATACAACCGCCTGCCGCAAACAGGCATCCACGCATGCGCCGCATTTCATGCAGGAGAGCAACGTTTCGCCGCGGGCGATGGACTCCTTCGACAGGGAGAGATTGGGGCAGGCATTCTGGCAGAGCAGGCATGGCTTGCAGCGTTCCTTGTCGATTCTCATTTCAAAGATGCTGATCTTGTTGAAGATCGACTGGAAGGCGCCGAAGGGGCAGAACCAGGAACACTGCGTTCGCTTTTTTGTCAGGAATGGCAACATGATGACCAGCCCTGCAAAGAGCAGGACAAAGATTACGTTCTGCACCAGGCCGACGGTGTTGCGGGCGGCGACGTACTCCGAGACGGCCTTGAAGGGGCAGAGCCACATGCAGTAGACCGGCTCAAATAGCGCCAGCGAAAGCAGCACCATGGCCAGCAGCACGGCCCATGGAACGTAGCGCCAGCGCGGGTCGAGCTTGCGGATTCTGGCGCGAGGAGGAATGGCGGCCACGCCCTCTTCAATTCCGCCGAAGAAGCATGCGTAGCTGCACCAGCCTTTGCCCATGACCAGCGTAAGGGCCAGCCAGAGGCCTACCATAACGGCAATGCCGTGGCTGGCGCTGCCGATAGAACCGGGAAAGATCACCGTCCGCGTGAATGCAGCCGGCAGGATGAGCATCGGAATGGGCATGAAACAGAAGGGCGTGCGGCCGGCAATCATCTCTTCGATGGGAATGCCCATGGAACCGCGCATGACGTAGAGGTTGTGGATAAAGCCAATGGGAAAGAGGATTCCGAGGCTCACGAAAAAGATGCGGCGCCAGCGATAGGTGCTGTTGGTGCGCATCATCATGAAGAAGAGCACCGTCATAAAGAGCGCGGTGATGATAGCCGCAATGCTCGAGACCGGATCGAATTTCGCGCCAGGACGAAAGCCCATCATGAGCAGCGACCAGATGAAGATGGGCAAGGTGAGCAGCAGAGAGCGGAGGATTCCGCGCGGCGCAGGACGGGTGAGCGTCAGAGTGCGAACGTCAGTAGCCATAAGTCTTTTTCCCCAACAACATGGCGATTCCCATCGAGAGGTAATAGAGGGCGATGAGCACCATCGCCATGCGCGCGACGGTAATGATGGCCTGGTTGCGTACGATGCAGCCCAGGCCCACGAAGGGCACAAACCAAATGGAGGTTCCCAGAAAGAATACCAAAAAGAAGACCAGGGCGGCGGCCATGCTGCCCAGTTGGGCTGCCCTGATGCCGGCAACGACAAATGGAGGACAGAGATTTAAGCCAGTGAGCAAACCCAGGGCTGCCGCGCCGGCGACTCCACGATTTTTGTTTTCACCAATTTGGATCAGCTTTGAATCCGAGCAGGGTTGGGCGCAACTGCGCCGGGCTGAGTATGCGTACCAAAGCAGCACGCAGGCAAGCAGCAGATAGACCACGCCCATCATCAGCAAGCGCGGGGCCGGCAACATGGACGCCAGCGCGCCAAGCTCCCACGCTACGACGGCAAAAAGCATGTATCCCACGAGGCGCGCCGCCAGAAATACAGAGAGATAGCGAGCGTGAGGCCGGAAGCCAGTGCGTTCGGTGAGCAAAGAAGGAATCAAAACAGGTCCGCAGGCTGCTATGCAGGCTGGTCCTGAGGCCAGACCTAGGGCGAGGGCTTCACCATATGAGGCAAACGCAGCCATATATGGATACTCTCTTGCCATCCTTACCGGGGGCAGTGACGGATGGCACATGCCGCCTCTTCAAGATGCCTGAGTGTCGTTACGCGGCTTTTTCCAGCGCCTGGGCGGCTTTATCGGGACCGGTGACAGGGTGCGTGGCTGCCCACACGATGAGAATGATGCCCGCAACAACCGCGCCGGCGCAGGCCAGTTGGTCGCTGGTTAAGCCCCACAACACCTTGGGGTTGCGACGGATAAATTCAATTAAAAAGCGAGCTATTCCGCAGAGCAGCAGGTATTGGCCGACGATGGCGCCGGCACTATTCTTTTTGCCCAGCCTCCACCACAGCCAGCCGCCAATGAGCAGATAGGCGGCGAACTCATAGAGCGGTGTGGGATAGACGGGGACGAAGACCGGCTCGATACCGTTAGGGAAGCTCATGCCCCAGGGATGAAATGTGAAGGAGAACAGATGCACCGGCTTAATCTCGATGCCGTAACAGCCATCGCCGGAGAGAAAGCAGCCGATGCGGCCGATGCCCTGGCCGATGGCGGCGGCCGGAGCGGCTAAATCCAACATGCGCAACATGCCGATTTTCGCCCGCCAGCCCTGGAAGATCAGCGCGCCGGTGCCGAAGAGAAGCCCGCCGAACCAGGAGAATCCAGCCGTTTGCCACAGTGCGCGCCAGCCCAGGTAGTGAAACTCGATGGGGTCCTCGATGACGTACCACAGCTTGGAGCCGACGATGCCTAACACCAAGGCGACGGCTACCACGGTGAGGGCATCGGCCGTAACATGCGCGCGGTGAAAGCCGCGGTCCATGACGAAAGCTGCAGCCATGGCGGCCAGCCAGAGCATCAGCCCAAAGGTGGGCAGATTTAAACTCCAAATATGCAAATAAGGAATCATTCATTTCAAGTATAGACGGGCGAGGTCAAAAGGAGCACGCAACATCCCGGGCTGCAATGAAATAACCGAATTTTCACAGGCGTGTTTGCCGCGCGGCGCAGGGTTCAGGCGATACTGGTTACATGGCTACCAACTATCGAGGGCTTGAAATTCTCTTTACCCGCCAACAGATTGCCGAGCGCGTCGCCGAGATGGGCGCGCAGATTACCCGTGATATTAACGGCGAGAAGCTGGTAATGGTAGGCATACTGAAGGGCGCAGCGCCGTTTTTGGCCGACTTGTCGAGGGCCGTGCAGGCCGATGCTACGTTTGATTTTGTGGCCACATCGAGCTACGGGCAGGGGCAGCGGTCTTCCGGCGCGGTCAAGCTGGTCAAGGACCTGGATGAGTCGATCGAGGGCAAGAATGTCCTGATGGTGGAGGACATCCTGGACACCGGGCTGACGCTCTCTTACCTGCGCAAGCTTTTTTTACAGCAGAAACCCAAGACGCTGCGCATCGCTGTGCTGCTGGACAAGCCTTCGCGCCGCCTGGAAAAAATCGAGGCGGACTACGTGGGATTTTCCATTCCCAACCTGTTCGTAATCGGCTACGGGATGGATTACGCGGAGCGCTACCGGAACCTACCCGACATCTGCATTATGTCGCCCGACCATCCAGAGTAAGATGAGCAGCGGGTTCTTCCCACAGAGGCTCATACCTGCACACATTAACAAATCCAAATGCGATGGTTCTGGTGCCGGAGTACCTGCTTTTTGTTTCCTATGCCGGCAAACACTATACTGAATAATGGCAGAGCGCGTTGAACTGCCTGTAGAGAGCGGCATTGCGCGGCGAGGAACATGGACCATGAGTGCAACCAACCCCCAACAGGACACTAATGAAGAGTCGAACAAAGGGAGTTATGACTCCGCCGCGTTCGCCGCGGCTACGCTCAAGAACTGGCAGTCGCTGGCCGCAGTAATCGACCACACACTGCTGAAGCCCGACGCCATGCGCGCGCAGGTGAAGAGCTTGTGCGAGGAGGCGGCTCGCTATCGTTTTGCCTGCGCCATGGTGAACCCGGTGTGGGTTTCAACTGCAGTGGGAGCGTTGAGTGGCACTGGCGTTCCAGTGGGCGTGGTGATTGGTTTTCCGCTGGGCGCGTCGCTGGTGTCAACGCTGCGCCAGGAGGCGGCGACGTTGAGCAGACTGGGAGCGCGCGAGCTGGACATGGTGATTCCCATCGGCCTGCTGAAGAGCGGCGACAACCATGCCGTACAGAACGCCATCCACACTACAGCCACGGTGGCTCACCATCACGGCGCGATCCTCAAAGTGATATTGGAAACGGCGCTGTTGAGCGTGGAAGAGAAGCTGCGCGGATCGGAGCTGGCCATACAGGCGGGCGCGGACTTTATCAAGACATCTACCGGATTTTCTTCAGGCGGCGCAACCGCGGCGGACGTGGCGCTGATGCGCGGCATAGCCGGCAACCGATGCGGCGTGAAGGCATCGGGCGGCATTCGCACGCTGGCCAACGTAAAGGAGATGCTGGAAGCAGGCGCCAACCGCATCGGCGCTTCAGCTTCGGTGGCAATTGTGCGTGAGCTGGGAGCGGAGTAAAGACGAGGGAATAGGGAATAGGAAATGCGTTGGGATAATCCGCTTGGGTTGCATATACAGGGACCTTTTGATCGCTTCTAGTTGCACAATCTATGGACTCGCTCGGTCTTTTCTATTCCCTATTCCCTAGTCCCTATTCCCTTTTTCCGTTATGATTTTCTTCTACGCATATGACAGATAGCCCAACAACACCGCGCGCGGAACCCGAGTATGAGGGCGACTATCGACCTGCCGGGCCGGCGGGCACTGGGGCGTATATGGACCCGGCTAATATCCGCGTGAAGCCGGCGGATGTGGCCTACATGATGCAACTGGCCGACGCGCTGAACACAACGCTGGACCTGGAAACGCTGCTGAAGCGCACCGCGGAGTTGGTGCAGGCCGTGATTCCCTACCGCATTTTTGCGATCTTACTGGTGAACGAGCGCACGCGGGAGATGCGTGTGAGGTTTCAGATTGGCCACACCATGCAGGTGGAGCAGCTGCACATTCCCATGGGCAGAGGAGTGGTGGGGCAGGTAGCGCTGACCCGCGAGCCGGTGCTGCTGAACGACGTTACCACGGCGGAGTACTACGTCGAGGTGAATCCCGAAGTGCGCTCCGAGCTGGCGGTGCCGCTGATCGCCAAGAACCGGCTTATCGGAGTGCTGGACATCGAGAGCGAGCAGACAGACTACTTCCGCCCCGAGCACCTGCGCCTGTTGACGCTGACCGCATCGCGCATTGCCCAGGCGATTGAAAATGCGCGTCTCTATGCGCGCGTCTCTCGCCAGGCTCAGACGCTGACGGTACTGAACGAAATCTCCACGGAATTGACCTCGATTCTGGAGCTGGACCCGCTGCTGGAAAGGGTTGGCCAACTGCTACGAAGGCTGATTGACTACCAGATGTTCTCCATTTTGCTGCTGGACGAGAAGGGCGAGACGCTGATTACACGCTACGCCTGGCGGTTTGGTCACGCGCACGCGCCATCGCGGCAGATTCCCGTGGCCAGCGGGCTGGTAGGCGTGGCGGTGCGCGAGTGGCGCATGGTGAACGTGCCCGACGTGCTTCAGGACGCGCGTTACCTGGAAACAAATCCTGAGACACGCTCGGAGCTGATTGTGCCCTTGTTCCACAAGGGGCGCATTATCGGCGTACTGGATTTGGAACACACGCGGGTGGGATTTTTCAACGAGGAGCACGAGCGCGTGCTGACCACGCTGGCCGCGCAGGTTGCTATTGCCATCGAGAATGCGCGGCTGTACCAGGCGGTGCGCCGCCAGGAGGCGCAGTTGGAGCGGGACATCGCCATGGCGCGCGAGGTGCAATTACGGCTGCTGCCTGCAGCGGCGCCGGAGATGGCCAATGCAGAGATGGCGGTGCGGTTTCTTCCCGCGCGCACCATCGGCGGCGACCTTTACGACTTTGTGGACTACGGACCGGGACGCACGGCCATCGTGCTGGGCGACGTGAGCGGCAAGGCGGCGCCGGCGGCGCTGTTTGCCGCGCTGGTAAGCGGCATCATGCACTCGGCGGCGCAGCAGCGTCCGGAGCCGGCCCAGATGCTGGCCCTGCTGAACGACGCTCTGCAGGAACGCATGCTGGAATCGCAGTACGTGACCATGCTGTTTACGCTGTGGAATGACGAGAGCCGCACCTTGCAGGTGGCCAACTCCGGCGTGGTGCAGCCGATCGTCTGCCGCTCCTGTGAGCCGGTACCGGTGCGTGCCGAGGGCTTTCCGCTGGGGATGTTTCCCAACGTGACCTATGACGAACTAACCGTGACCGCAGAGCCAGGAGACGTGATTGTCTTTATCTCGGACGGGATTCTGGATGCGGAAAACGCTGAGGGCGAGATGTACGGTCAGGAGCGGCTGGCTGGACTGCTATGCAGCCACCGCGAGCATTCCGCGCTGGAGATAGCCGACGTAATTTTAGCCGATGTGAGCCGTTTTCAGGGCGATCAGGATCGGTTTGATGATGAGACGATTATTGTGCTGAAGGTGAAGTAGGACAGGGACCAGGGAATAGGGAATAGGGATTAGGAGGCATGATTTGGGCGATTCATTCAAGGACCTCATAGTTTGGCAAAGGGCAATTGAACTGACGGTTGCCATCTACAAACTTACAGCTTCATTTCCTGATTCTGAGCGGTTCGGCCTTACCAATCAACTACGGCGAGCGTCCATCTCTGTCGCAAGCAATATAGCGGAGGGCTATGGCAGATCGACGAAGGGAGAGTATCTTCTCTTTCTAGGCCATGCGAGAGGGTCAAACTGTGAAGTCGAAACGCAACTTGTGATCGCGGAGGCCCTAGGATTCGGCACAAAGGATAAGTGGCGCTCGGCCGAAGGCCTTTGCGACGAAATCGGACGTATGCTCGTCGCCATGATGAAGAAATTGCGAAAATGATCGCCGTTTTTCCTATTCCCTATTCCCTAATCCCTATTCCCTTCTACTTCATTGGATAAACTAAACCATACACTCATTCACGGAGCCGACTTGACTGAAGAACGCCTCATCCGCCCCGCAAAGAATGTCCATGGCAGCCTGCGCCTGCCGGGCGACAAGTCCATCAGCCACCGCTACGGAATGCTGGGAGCGTTCGCGGAAGGCACGTCGCGGTTTACCAACTTTTCTACCGGGGCCGATTGCGCTTCGACGCTGAGCTGCATGGAGGCGCTGGGAGCAAAGGTGCGGCGGCTGGATGACGGCTCGGTAGAGGTGACGGGCGTTGGCGGGCGCGTGACGCCGCCTGAGAGGCCTCTGGATTGCGGCAACTCGGGCTCGACGATGCGCATGATCTCGGGCCTCTTGGCGCCGCAGGAGGGCCGTTTTACGCTGGTGGGCGACGAGTCGCTCTCGCGGCGGCCGATGGAGCGGATCCGCAAGCCTCTGGAGGCGATGGGCGCGCGGCTCACGTTGACTGAGGGCCGTGCGCCGGTGACGATTGAGGGCGTGCCGCTGAGGGCCATCGACTACACCACGCCGGTTCCCAGCGCGCAGGTGAAGAGCTGCATCCTGCTGGCGGGATTGCAGACGGCGGGCACGACCACAGTACGCGAGGCGGTGCGCACGCGCGACCACAGCGAACTGGCGCTCAGGGCCTTTGGCGCCAAGGTCGAGCGAACGGTGGATTCGGTTTCGATTCAGGGGCCGCAGAAGCTGCATGCGATTGAGGCCGCTGTTCCGGGCGACATCTCCTCGGCGGCATTTTTTCTGTGCGCTGCGGCGCTGTTTCCCGGCTCCAGCCTGGTAGTGGGCGAGCTGGGAATGAACCCCACGCGTGCCACGCTGCTGGATGTGCTGACGGCACTGGGGGCGCGAGTTTCTGTTTTGAATCTGGAGGAAAAGAACGCGGAGCTGGTGGGGACGGTGCAGGTGACAGCTCCAGCAGAAGGGCTGGGAACGGCGGAGATTTCCGGGGCGTTGGCCGCGCAACTGATCGACGAGCTGCCAGTGCTGGCGGCGATTGGGCCCTTCACCCGCGGCGGAATCCGCATTCGCGACGCAAAAGAACTGCGCGTGAAGGAGTCCGACCGCATCGCGCTGGTAGCGAAGAATCTGCGAGCGATGGGCGCGGAGGTTGTGGAGTTTGAGGACGGCCTGGATGTGCCCGGCGGCCAGAAGCTGCACGGAGCGACGATAGACTCCGGCGGCGACCACCGCATTGCCATGGCCTTCAGCGTGGCCGCGCTGCGCGCCGAGGGAGAGACGCTGATTCAGGGAGCGGAATCGGCGGCTATCAGCTTTCCAGAGTTTTTTGATTTGCTGGATCGGGTGGCGGAGCGGTAGGGAGCAAGTCAAGGATGGGCCACCCCATGTTCCGCCGGTAAGAAGTGCATGAACCCGTGTGAATCCGTGGAACTGCAATAATTATTTAAATTGGAGTTGACAAGTCCACTTTATCCTGCTATTCCTTTACACATCGGAATTGAACGAGATTCCCTTCCCCGTAATTGAACGAGATAATAGTCCACGGAATTTAACGAGATTCCTGTCCAGGGAATTGAATGTGATTCCTGTCTCCGGAATTGAAGGAGATTCCTCCCCCGAATCCACCGAATCAATCGATGTGTCCTGCGAAGCAAGGCACCTCATTCACTCTTAAAAGATCGGAGAAAATGGTTATGCTGAAAACGCCTAAGTATGCGGTTACGCTCTTTGCGCTAGCCGTTGTATTTCTGCTTGCGGCTCCCGCCGTTTCATTGGCCGAAAGCGGCCAGGAAAAAACTGCCAAGTTTGTCGACCATGGCGAGGGAAAGCAGGCAGGACCCACCAAGATGGGAGACAAGAGTACTCCCAAGAAAGAGGCAACCCACAGCCACGGCACCGTGACAACCCACAACCCAAATGTTGGTCATCTGAAGGGGCCGGAAATCCGCGAGAGCGGCAAGGGCAAGCTCGAGGGCGGCGAAAAGCAAGGCGACAAGTCCACCCCCAAGAGGGCTCCGACGTCCGACTTCAAGCCCATCTAACTCTGCTGCGGCTGGATGGATTCTGCTCTGCAGTTGAAAGGGTTTCACTCACGCGAAATTTAACTACCGAAAGGAGATTCCCCTAATGAAACGCATCTCAATCTGGATCGCCGTGATCTTGATGATGACGGCGACATCCGCGTTTGCAACTTCCAAGACCTACAACTTCAATGGCTGGTTTGCTGACGAGCCCAGCGTGGCAGCAGGCGAGTACGCCTTGGCTTCCCAGGCCGCCGCCAAGGTCTGCCCCTCCTATGGAAGCTGGACCGACAGCTTTCAGCCTTTCACTTACACATGGTACAACTTCGGCTTCTGGATGGATTATTCAGCCGCCAGCGTGAACTTCTCGGTGACCTGCAACTATGAGTCTGTAAACTACACCTTCTCGGGCGCCTATTTCGTTAACGAAGGCAGCGTTCAGGACGGCGAAAACGACATACAGAACGACCTGTGGCAGAGTGCATGTGGCGGCGGCAACCATTGGCTCACGAATATGCACTTCAATCCCTTCTCTTACACGCATACGAACTACGGCTTCTGGCAGGACTATTCAGCGTCCGGCCTAAGCGGTTCGTTCACATGTGATGAATGAATTAATCCGGGCAGCATGGCGGCTGCAGCCATGCTGCCTGGATTCTTTAGCAATGATTCCACAAGCAAAGATCGCTTGCCGGGGACCTCGAGTCACTGGAGCTCCCGGTACGCTTAGGGTCACTAAGGCTGACATTTCATAAAGTGAGTAAATGAAAAGAAGAAGCCCGGCAATAAGCCGGGCCTTTTCATTCCTTCTACTAAAAAACTACGGCTTGGCCGGCGGGTTGGCAGCGGGCTGTGTAGTATTCTGCGCAGGCGCTACACCGGGAACGACGGGCGCGGATTTCACTTCGCCCGAAGCCGCCTCGTTCAGGTTGATGCCGTAGTGCTGCAAGGTTGAAGCCAGCATCTGGTAGAGGCTGGCGCGGTCCTTGGCATAGGCGGCGTTGGCGGCGATGAGGTTGTCCTCCGCCGTGGCCAGGCTGCGTTCCTGGAGCATGACACTGGCGATAGTGGAAGCGCCATTGTGCAGCTTGATGTACTCGGCATCGACGTTCTGCTTGTTGTAGTCACGGGCGGCGATGGCAGCCTGAACCTGCGCCCGGTCATTGATCAGCGCGTACTGCGCGTTGACCACCTGCATGCGAATCTGAGTGTAGAGCTGCTCCAGGCGCAATTCCGCCTGGCGGTACTCCATCAGGGAGCGCGCCTGCACCGACTGCGCATACTTGTTGCCGAGGGGAATGCTGATGTTGAATCCGACCCCCTTGTCGGGAGCCGAGTTGTTGAAAGCGCCGTTCAGCGCGGTTGTATAACCGGTGGCGGAGGGGGGTGTAGCGCAAACAGTGGGGTAAAATGCGCAGTCCAGATTCTTGTTGACCGAACCGGCAATTCCCTGCCCTGCCAAGTATCCGTATACGTCGAATGTGGGCAACAGCCCACGGCGCGCGCCCTTCACGGTAATCTCATCGTTGCGCAGGGCCAGCACGGCCTCTTCCAGCTCCGGCCTCTGCTGAAATGCCTGCTGCACAAGTTCCTCTGCCGGCTGTTTCTCCTCGGGAATCTCTTCCACGGTCACGCGGTCGGTGGGAATGACCGGGGCGATGGACAGCGCCGGATCGTTCAGGTTGCGTGCCACGGCCTGCTTGATGATTTGCTGCTGATACGTCAGGGAGCTTTGCGCGGCGATGAGGGCCTGCCTGTCGCTGTTGACAGCCGAGTCGTCCTGCATCACCTGCAGCGGGGCCACGGTGCCGATCTCCAACTGCTTGCGGTCGTCGCTGGCCAGCTTGGTGCTTTGCGCCAGGGCGCGCTGTTTGGACTGCACGTCTTCATAGGCCTGTACCAACCCCCAGTAGATGTTTTCCACCTGGTTGACAGTGTAAAGAATCTGCTGGCGGAAGGAGGCATCGGTGATGCGGCGGTTGTTGCGCGCCTGATAGATGAAGCGCTTGTTGACCCAGATGCCCGCGCCTTGCAACAGGTGCTGCGTCACGGTGGCCTTAAAGTTCGAGCTCAGCTGCGGGCTGTAGAGCGTGATGCCGTTGGAAGTGGAGGCGTAGGTGTTGTTGAAGCCAAACTGGAACTGCGTGCCGGTGACAAAGCCCTGGTTGTAGGTGAAGTTATAGGTGTTGGTGGTGCTGGTGCCGCCGGAGATGAAGTTGGTGGATGGACTGTGCATGCGATCGAACTGGATGGCGCCGGTTAAGGAAGGCTCCAGCAACTCCGGATTTGGGCCAGCGCCCTGGGTGGTCAGCACCAATCCGGCGCTGCCGGAACCCGCGCCACCCGAGCCGACCGTGGTTCCGCCGGGACCGCCGCCGGTATTCAAAATCGTGGGAGAACTGCCCAGCGTGCCGGTGACCACGCTAGTGGGCACGCCCAGCGGCGCCAAGCCGGTGCGCGCGCGCAGAAGATCCGTATCCGCGATATCCAGGTCGTAGCGGGCAATAGCGATGTCAAAGTTGTTTTCAAGCGCCAGCGCCAGGGCGTCGGAGAGGCTGAGGTAGATCTTGCCATCCTTCACCAGGTCAGTCAGCCGCACGGAGTTTGAAAAGCTGGCTTTGCCGATGCTGGTGGGCCGGTAGATATTGATTGGATTGCCCAGAAACCTGCCCGCGGGCTTGGAAAAATCCCGCGCGGAGGGGCGCAGATTCACCGGTTCCGTCAGCACCACCGTGGGCGCCGAAGGCAGGTCAGAGGCTGCCTTGTCCGGAGCCGAAGCCCCTGCTCCAGCCTGGGAAAATCCCAACGAGGCGCATGCCATCCACGCCAGCAGGATTGCCGCTGCCGCGCATAGCCATCCGCCTGCCTGCCTGCGCCCTGCCTGTCCACGACGGCTGACCGCGGCCTTCTTCTGCTGCTCAAACACACATAGACCGAACAAATGCATGGTTCCTCTCCACGATATGAGTCCTCTTCAGGAATTGTTGAGGCATGTGGGGCGTTCTTTTCAAAGACGTTCGGAAAGCTTCTCCGGACGCAGACTAGTAAGTTCCCATCACCATTCTAACTTGCAGCCCGGCTGGAGGCCTTTCGCCTACCGGGTAAATACGCTCACGGGGCTTGTTTCGTTCCCTGAAGACCACCTGCGGCCATCTGCGGTAGGAAGGCACCTGCGGTGCGGCAGCCGCTCGCTATACGCTCGCACTGTCATTTACGCTACTATCAAGACTCCCTCCGTGACCGACCCCCCCCAACCCGCACCCACGCTTAAGACATGGAAGCTGACCCTGGCTTACGACGGCACCGGGTTCCGCGGCTGGCAGGTGCAGCCGAGGGAGCGCACCGTGCAGGGCGAATTGCAGGCGGCGCTGGGGCGGATTTGCGGAGAAACGCCCCTGCCGCAGGGCTCGGGACGCACCGACGCCGGCGTCCATGCGCTCGGCCAGGTGGCCAGTTTTGCTCTGGCGGCGCCGATTCCGCCAGAAAATCTACAGTTCGCGCTGAACCGGACCCTTCCTCCGGCGATTCGCATCCTGGAGGCAAGAATTGTGCCGGATACGTTTCATGCGCGGCACTCGGCTGTGGCCAAGAGCTACGAGTACCGGGTCTTTCGAGGCGCGATTTGCCCGCCGTTTTTGGCTCCTTATGTATACGCCTGCTCATGGCCGATGGACCTGGTGGCGCTGCATAGGTCTGCCCCGCTTTTTGAGGGCAGGCACGATTTTCTGAGCTTTGCCGCTACCGATCCCGAGCTGGCGAGCCGCGACCTGGATGAGGACGCCGAGCCGGAGGAGAGGCCCCTGCCGAGAGCGGGATTTCAGATTGAGCCACCGGAGCCAGCATCGGTAAAGTTCATCTTTTCTTCGGCTTGGGAGAGTCGTACGATCCCGGAAGGCAATCTTCTGGTTTATCGCGTCCGGGGCAGCGGCTTTCTGCACCACATGGTGCGCAACTTGGTGGGAACCATGCTGGATGTGGGGCGAGGACGGACCAGAGTTGACGAAATTCCGGGAATTCTGGCCGCCCGCAACCGCGCCGCAGCAGGACCAACGGCTCCGGCGAGTGGGCTGTTTCTGCACTCAGTGGAGTATGACGAGGGGGAATAATGAATTTTTCCGCAAGCTGTAAAGTCGTGCCCTTTCAAATAGCGACTTACTACTTTCATTATTGACATTCTGGGCAGGCGGTGGTTTGCTTTCCATGGAGGAGGAATCTGTATGGTCATGCAAAAACCGAAGAGATCAAGGGCCTTATTCATCGCGTTTTTATTTGCCTCGTGGGCCGCTTTGGATTTTTCAGGCGCCATGCAGGGCGCGGCGCAGGCAGCGAAGACAGAGATGCGTCCGGCGGCAAGTCCACTAACGCTACATGGCAAAACGCATGAGGAGCTAATGAAGCCGCTTCATGTCGTGAGGCAGTACACGCTGGAGCAATTGAAGAGCAATCCGAAGGTAACGCTGGGAGCGGCGCAGTTGGATTTTACGCCGATACTGAAGAACGAAAAATTGCTGCCGAATATCGCCGCGCGGCTGCACGCGCTACCGCAGCATGTGCAGGTGCTTGAGTCGAGTTCCGATATCACGGAGGTCGACCAGGGGTTGTTGATTCATCATGTGCTGAGTTATCAGATTCTGCCGGGCAAGTGTAGCGACGTCAATGCGCGCGCGCAGTTGGAAAGCGCGGGAGCGAGCTGCTTTAAGAAGCCGAATGCCAGCCAGGACATCGCGGATTTCAGCACCAAGGGCAGTACCCGCTACGTGGCCGATCCGGTCAAACGCATGCAGGTGATCGAGGAATATCAGCAGAAGAGCGCACTGGTCAATGCGCAGGTGAAACAGAAGATCGCGGAGCTGAGAAAGTCGCTGGCCGATCCGAAGCAGCAGGCGCAGATTCTGGCCAAGGTGGGACAGGGCGAGATGGCGCGGCTCAACAAGCTCAATGACGAGGATCTAAAAGAAGAGGTGGTCAACATGAGCGAGCAGCGCTTCGAGGAGACCTCGTTCGTTCCGCGCGTGTTGCCGGCGCAGCGTCCCAGGGTGCCGCTGCAACTGAAGGCAACGGCTGGCCCCGACGAGATTGCGGCGGCGCAGAAATTGATGCACACCACGCTGCCAGACAATGCCAAAAGCCCGGCGGATTTTCCCCAGTTGCTGCGCATAGCCAAGCCGGAGTCGTTTAAGGAAAAGGACGAGACGGGTAAAGAAGAGAAGGAAAAGAAACCAGAGGGTGAACAGAAGCCGGCAGGCGATGTGACCACGAACCTCGATTTGGGAACCTACTATTATCTAACGGGCTCTACGACAGAAAACTATTACCAGTGGGCCATCAAACTCAGCATAACCATCTCCTGGTGCATCATTGGTTGCGACTCTACGTACTATGTGGAGCCGTACCTGGATTTCGACGATGCCTTCGGATTGCGTTTCCCCATCCAGGCGGATTTCAGTTATCACAACGTAGTGCATCCGAATCAAACCGCCGAGGCGACGGTAACCGCCGATTACGAGCCGATTAGAGGCAATGTGCAGGACTTTGAAAGCACGGGATTGCCGTCCGATCAGCTCTTTAACGGCAAAGAACTGGTGGCGCAGGTGGGAGCCACGGTTGGGCTTTCCTACAGCCTGCCGGTTATTGGCTCGGGAAATCCGAGCATCGGCGTCAGTGTGGATTTGACCGACTTTCTGCCCTCGCCGTACACGGGCGGTATTTTTCAGCCGCCCGCGCCGGGCAGCCCGGGCATCAACAACACCTTTACCTTGACCGAAGTCGATATGCTGGGAGATCTCGGCAGCTTCTTCGGCGTGATTGGCGCCCAGGTGTACCCGGCCATGCAGGTGAATCTGCACTCCAACAAGCTGCAACTCACGCTCAACGACGAGGTCGAGAACAAGCAGGTCGTGTTGACCAAAACCGGGACGAAGGTGAATGTAGGCGTGGATAAAACCAAAAATAAAGACAGCCACTTCAGCATCGGAAACCCTGTCTATAACCTTGGATTCACACTCACGCCGGGAATCGATGTGAGCTTGGGAATCTTCCTGCCAATCTGGCCGCTGACCTGGGATAACTACGTCTGGTTCCCAGAGCTTTCCATCGATCTGCCGCCGGGAGGGAGCAACTTCAGTTGCCACGCGGGAACGACCTGCGTGATCGATTTTGAGCCGAAGCGCGAATCCGTTTCGAACGCTGACGCTATGAAGAAGCTGGAGAGCGAGGGTTGTACGAAGCAGGGAAGCCAGATGGTTTGCACGAAAGGCATCCAGGGCTACGGGGATTGCAATTTTGCGATCTTCAAGCACTATCTGGTGGGGGTGGATCGTTGCAACGGAGACGCGATTTTTACTCCGGGTGACAAAACTCTAGTAGCCGCCGGTTGCCAGCGGATTAACAATGAGATCGGTATGTACGTTTGCCCAGCTTCCTCCTTCAACACTTGCAAAAATCTGCTCTCCGCAGGCAAAGTCATGATTTGCATATTGCCCTTTACGGCGGCGGAGCGAGCCAGTGATGTGAAATCGCTGCACAGTGCCGGCTGTACGGAGATACAGAACAGCTCGCTCTTCTCTTGCCCCAAGGGAGGAATGGCCAAGTGCCTGCAACTCACGAATGAAGGCAAGGTATTCGGGTGCGAGGAGGAAAAATAGAATGGGGCGCAAAGACGCGGACGACAGTTCTCGCCCGCGTCTTTGCCTCATCATTGATTTTCTAACTGTAGGTATCTTCACGTCAGGAGACTTAAGCAGGTCTTCCCAACTAAAATCAACCGCATGGCGCCGTTTTGCGACAAATCGGCCTTCTCATGCGTGACGGCGCTGGCCGAGCAGAGGCCGGTTCATGCTGCTTTTGCGTGGCTGCACTGCAATCCCAAGACGATTATGGATTGGCATGCGGAGCTAGTGGCCATTCCAGCGCCGCCCTTTGGCGAGAAGGCACGAGCCGAGTGGCTGGCAGTCCGCTTCGCCGAAATCGGCCTCCAGAGAGTGGAAACCGACGAGACAGGCAACGTCTTTGGCTGGTTGCCGGCTGTCAATTTTCCGCCGGAGAGCAGCGGGCCGGTGGTGGTTCTATCCGCCCACCTGGACACCGTTTTTCCGGCCGAGTCGCCGCTGAAGCCGGTGGTGGACGGCGACCGCATTACAGCTCCGGGAGCCTGCGACAACGGCGCCGGAGTGGCGGGAATGCTGGCCATCGCCAAGGCGCTGGTCGAGGCCAGGGTGGAGTTGACCGGATCACTGATTTTTCTGGGCAATGTGGGCGAGGAGGGCGAGGGAGACCTGCGCGGCGTGCGTCACCTCTACCAGCAGAGCGCGCTGGCGGGACGCATTGCGGCGCACATTGTGCTGGACGGAGCGGGGGCGGACTCGGCCGTGACGCAAGCGCTGGGCAGCCGCCGCTACCGGGTCACCATCACCGGACCGGGCGGGCACAGCTTTACAGATGCGGGAACGCCCAATCCCATTGCCGCGCTGGCCTCGGCGCTGGCTGTTGTGGCCGGGACGCCGCTGCCGCTGAAGTCGCAAGAAGAGTCTCCGCGGACCACTCTGAATCTGGGAACGATCAGCGGCGGCACCAGCGTGAACTCCATTCCGGAGAGCGCGCAGGCTACGGTCGAGTTCCGCTCCACCAGCACGGAAGAGCTGGTGCGGCTGGAGGTCGAGCTGCATCGCGCCGTGGAAGAGGCTGTGGAGCATTGCAACACTCAGGCAAAGGCGTCATGCGGGGATGGCCGCGGACTGCTGGCCTTTCAGATTGACACGATTGGCGATCGGCCTGCCGCACAATTGCCTGACGGCTCGCCGATGATGGAGGCTCTCAACGCCGTGGACCGGCATCTGGGGCTGAAATCGGAGTTGAGGCTGGGCTCGACTGACGCCAACATTCCACTTTCGCTGGGAGTTCCTGCGTTGTCGATAGGCGCGGGCGGTGAGGGTGGCGGCGCCCACACGCTGGGTGAATGGTATTCGGCCAGGGATCGCGAAATGGGTTTGAAGCGGGTGCTGCTGCTGACGCTGGCGATGGTGGAGTGGGCAGCGGAGCAGTAAGCCGTTGCACCGTACATGAGACTGTTCGGCTGATGGCCTCAATCGACGCGGGCTCGGCTGCAATAATCCAAAAAGATGAAAGTTCGCGCTTACCTGCTGATGTTGTGTGTGGTCGCCGTGTGGGGATCGACCTTTGTGCTGGTCAAGGGCGCGCTGGCCGATGCCACTCCGGCGGCCTTCAACCTGGTGCGGATGACGCTGGCCTTCGCCGTGATGGGCGTTGCCTATCACCGTTACTGGCGCACCATTAAGGGCTGGCAGGTGTGGGCCGGGGCGCTGGTGGGATTGTGCCTGGCCATGGGCTACCAGTTTCAAACCACGGGACTGGCCCGCACCACGCCCTCGAAGTCGGCATTCATCACCGGGCTGATGGTGGTGATGGTGCCGCTGTTGTCGATGATTCCCGTCCTGCGTCCGCCGGGAGCACGGCCGCCGCGCTGGAACGTTTTTCTGGGAGCGGCACTGGCGTTTACCGGGATTGTGCTGTTGACCGCGCCAGCCGCAGGTTCGGCGTCAGGCACGGCTTCCCTGCTGGGAGAAGCGGCGCGCCTGCTGCCCGACTTGACTTCAATCAACCTGGGCGACGTGCTCACTTTGGGCTGCGCTCTGGGTTTCGCCTTCCACTGCCTGGCGCTGAGCCACGTCTCGCCGCGCATCGCCTTCCAGCCGCTGGCGCTGCTGCAGGTGGGCTTTTGCGCTGTTTTCATGGCGCTAAGCATGCCACTGATCGAGCATCCGCAGATTGCGTGGACGCCGAGACTGGCCGTGGCGCTGGGCGTTGCCGCCCTGCTGGCTACCGCCGCGGCATTTTCCATCCAGAGCTGGGCACAGTCGGTGCTGCCTCCCACGCACATTGCGCTATTGCTCACGCTTGAGCCGGTCTTCGCCTGGATTACTTCATTTCTGGTAATGGGCGAGCGGCTCGGGCTTCGCCCCGGCTGCGGCGCGCTGCTGATTCTGGCAGGCATTGCGCTGACGGAGTTGATGCCGCAACCGCATGTGCCTGCGGCGCATGAAGCGTGATAAATGCAGGGAATAGGGAATAGGGAATAGAAAACAGTGGTGCTGCACCGAAGTTACGCTCTGCCGCGGAAGTGGATAATGCGGCGGCGGTCGCGTTTAGTGGGGCGGCGCGTGGGCAGGGGCGCGAACTGCTGCATGGCCTTACGTTCGGCGGCAAGTTTGGCTCGCGCTTCCTTGCTGGCCTCGCTCTCGCGATAGAGCGTCTGCGCCACAGACGCCGGACCGCGCATCTGGCTCAGGGCAAGAACTTCAATCTGAAAGTCGCCACCCTCTTTCTTCACGACGAGATGGTCGCCGACGCGAACCTCTCGGGAAGGTTTGGTCTCATGGCCGTTGGAGAGGATGCGGCCCATGTCGCAGGCCTTGGAAGCCAGAGCGCGGGTTTTGAAGAAGCGCGCCGCCCAGAGCCATTTGTCGATGCGGATGGAGTCCATGAGGGTATTGTCGTATATCCTATCTTAATCTGATATATCCTATGCTGAGTATGGAGGCTCAGAAATTGATCAGATGCAATCAAGGCCGATTTTCAATTTCGATCATGGGCAGTTTACTTTTCGTTACAATTGCAATCTTTATGCTTTCGTCTTTGTTCGCACAAACAGCACCCTCTAGACCAAACCAACAAAAACCAGTTGTTCGCGTTCCATTCGTAGGATGCAAGTCGGATGGCCAGGTCGGGCCGGTTGAGTCGCCACAAGACAAGAGTAAAGTAGTCGCGACCACTGCCGATGTAGCACAACGACTTGCCTATTACAAAGCAGAATACGGAATCGGTGTTCTTGCTCCTCGAGGATGGCATTGTTTTGGAGTTTACGGCTCGAATGGCAGCTCATTGTTTGTAAGTCCAGAACCTATCTATCCTTCTAATTTGTTCTCTGTCAGCTGGAAGGGCTTTGTAGGGGAAGTGATTCAGATATCCGTTGAGATCGGTGATACTTCGGGGCGATTTGGCGTAGCAAGAATTATTGCGCGGGTCTTTCCGGATCATAAATCATTCGTCAGCGACGTGATAGCGGAAGGAATCGAACCGGCAAGTTCTTTTCCATATGGTCCTTACCCGAACGATAAGCTGACTTATCGAAGTGATGAAATCGTCGAATATCAAACCCCTGCCAACGACGATGGACTGGGGACAGAATCCCGGCTGCTAAAGAATGGCAGTCCGATTAGCGGAGTGGCGATCCTTATGGGCGAAGAACTTAATCTATGTCAATTAACGGTTCGACTTTCTCCAAATCAAAATAACCTTATTCCAATCATCATTCAGCAAGTTGAACTTGATGCGGCGCATATTGATCAATGACGCTGGAGAAGATCAAGTGGGATTACCTGATCATCTCCAGCGTCGTTTGGCTTTACGGCCGTCACTCCGGCCTAGATGTGCACCTCATCTTCCCTATTGGCAATGAATGGTGAATCCGATCTTCTGCTGGACTGGATTTGGAGATTCGATGATGATGTTCACCCAGCCTTTAAAATCTGCGAATTGCCGCGTATTGGCGCCGAGTTGCCAATCATAATAGACCGGCACGGATTGGTTGGCTCGCGGAATCATGACTCTGTCTGAGTGGGTCGTATGGCCGCCGTCGCTGCGGTCAAAACGGTAGGTAACTTCAGTGGGACCGGTGCTGATTAAGCCCCAGCCAAATTTCAGAGCGACGGGACAGGAACCTGTGTATTGAAAGCCCTGGGCAAGCTGGCCATTGGCACGCAGGGAAGATCCTCCCACCCGAACGCTCTGCGCCATCAGGCTGACAGATCCCAGGCAGAGGAGAATCCCAACAATACTGGCAATTTTGCTGATTTTCATTTGTCCTCCTTTGGACTAAAGCCGCCGTTATGTTCATCCGGCACGAGTCAATATACCTCACATACCTCACCGCTGTAATTATTTTTTGCGCTTACCTTCAAGTACACTGACGAATGGGAGCCAACCATGCCGAGCCTGTGGGCCAGGACGCGGACGACGCTGGAGATGATCAAGTGGGAGCACTCCGTCTTTGCGCTGCCCTTTGCGCTTACTGCGGTACTGCTGGCGTCTGACGGGCGGCCAAGTTGGCGGACGCTGGGGTGGATTCTGGTGGCCATGGTCGGGGCGCGCTCGTCTGCCATGGCGTTTAACCGCTGGGCCGATGCGGAGCTGGACGCGGCCAATCCGCGAACGAAGGCGCGCGCGATTCCTGCTGGATTGCTGACGCGGCAGTTTGTACTGGGCTTTACCGTGCTGGCGGCGGCGGTTTTTTTGCTGGCGGCGGCAGAGCTGAACCGGCTTGCGCTGATTCTCTCGCCGATGGTGCTGGCGGTGCTGTGGGGATACAGCTACTTGAAGCGCATCACGCGCTGGTCGCATTTGGGGTTGGGGTTGGCGCTGGGGCTTGCGCCATCGGCGGCGTGGATTGCAGTGCGCGGCTCGCTGGACGCACGGATTCTGGTGCTGACCGCGGCGGTGACGCTGTGGGCGGGCGGATTCGACGTGCTCTACGCCTGCCAGGATTTCGAGCACGACCGCACCGCGGGGCTGCACAGTTTGCCGCAGGCGGTGGGGATTCCGGCGGCCTTCTGGGCGGCGCGATTGATGCATCTGGCGATGCTGGGGCTGCTGGCCTGGTTTGGAGAACTTTTTCATTTTCAGCGAATCGGTTGGGCGGGAATCGCGGTCGTGGGGCTGCTGCTGGCTTATGAGCACGCGCTGGTTTCGCCGCGCGATTTGCGCCGGCTGAATGCGGCCTTTTTTACCATGAACGGCGTGATTGCCATGGTGTTTCTGGGATTTGTGGCGGGGGATTTGTGGGTACGATAGATAACAGATAATTGAGGAACGGAGAATCAGATGAAGATTGCAATCCAGGGCGAGCCCGGCTCCTTCAGTCACGAAGCTGCGATGAAGCTAGTCCCCGATGGGGAGATCGTTCCTTGTCCGCTGTCGGCAGAGGTCTTTGCGGCGGTGGAAAGCGGAGCCGCGGAGGCCGCGGTCATTCCCATCGAAAACAGCCTGGCGGGCTCGGTGGCGGAGCACTTCGATTTGCTGCTGACCCACAATGTGCGGGTGGTGCGGGAGACGCTATTGCGCATCCGGCACAATCTGATTGGGCTCTCCGGCGTGGCAACTGAGGAGATCGAGCGTGTATTGTCGCATCCGGTGGCGCTGGCGCAGTGCCGGAAGTACCTGGCCGCGCATCCACGCATGGAGTCAGTTGCCTTCTATGACACGGCGGGCAGCGTGAAGCAGCTGGTGAAGTTGCGAGAACGGCGTACGGCAGGAATCGCCAGCGAGGCGGCGGCAAAGTATTATGGCGCGCAGATTCTGGCAGCCGGCATCGAGGACAACCCGGAAAACTATACACGCTTCTTCCTGGTACGGCGCGCGGCGGAGGCCGTGAACGACCCGCAGGCCAACAAGATCAGCCTGGCGTTTTCCGTGGAGAACCGCCCCGGATCGCTGGTGGCTGCGCTGAACGAGCTGGCTGCAATGGGCACCAATATGACCAAGATCGAATCGCGGCCGGTGCATGGCAAACCTTGGGAGTACATTTTCTTTGTGGATTGCCAGATTCACTCCTCCGAGGAAGCTACGCGCGCGATTGAGGCACTCAGGCCGCATTGCGCGATGGTCAAGGAGTTGGGGCGTTATCGCGAAGCAGAAAGCTAAAAAGACGAACGGCCGGGAGCGCAGCCATGACCGTAACCGTGCCCCGGCTGTTCGAGGAGGACCCACACACTCTGTCTCTGTGATTGCCTATTTCCAATGTGGCACAAAGGGCAATAATTATATGCAAAAGTGTGGAAATTATTTTGAGCGGATTTCTTGATTCAAATTCACGCCACAAAATACTTGGCTTGGGGATGGTGGACGATGATGGCGTTGGTGCTCTGCTCCGGCTCCAGATGAAACTGCTCCGTGAGGCGCACGCCGATGTTCTCCTCGGGCTTGAGCAGGCGAAAGATTTTGGCCTGGTCTTCGAGATTCGGGCACGCTGGATAGCCGAAGGAGTAGCGCGAGCCGCGATATTTTTGATGAAACAAATCCGCGATTCGCGGCGAATCTTCGGCGGCGATGCCGAGGAACTCACGCGCCTGCTTGTGGACGAACTCGGCCAGAGCTTCGGCGGTTTCCACCGAGAGGCCATGCAGATAGAGATACTTGGTGAAGTCGCCGGCCTCGAATAACTTTGCGGTCTGACGGCTGGCCTCGTCGCCGATGGTGACGATGGAGAAGCCGACGACGTCAAGTTGCGATGCATTGAGCGGCTCGAAGAAGTCCGCGATGGAAAGCCTGCGGCCCTGCGCCTGACGCGGGAAGGTGATGCGCTCCAGCTCGCGAACGGGATCGCTGGGATCGAAGACAATCAGGTTATCTCCGTCGCTCAAGCAGGGATAGAATCCGATGACGGACTTGGGCTCGAACCAGCCCGCTGCTTTTACTTCTTCCTGAAGGTCGAGCAGGATGGGGCGGTATTTTTCATCGACCAGGCGCAGATAATCGTCTTGAGCGGCGGTTTTAAGCTGCCACTGATTTTTGAAGAGCGCGGTTTCGTTGAGATAGGGGAAGATATCGTCGAGCGTATAACTCTTGAAGACGCGCGCGCCCCAGAATGCGGGCTTGGGAATCTTTGTGAACCGCTCGACGGCGGGTGAACGACCCTCTGGAGTCAGCTCGACGATGGTTAACTCGGGCGTGCTCGCGCTGCCTTTGGCAAAGACCTTCACCGTCTTGCCGTCCGCTTCCCTGCTCTCGCGCACGGCGGCGTCGGCCGAGGTCAGGTCGGCCATGGCGTGCAATCCGGCAAATGCGTCCTCGGCATAAAAGACCGGGCCGGAGTACTCCTTGCGCAAATCTTCCTCGACGTACTTGCGGGTAAGCGCCGCGCCGCCGCAGATGACGGGAACGGTCATGCCCAGCCGCTCCAGGTCCTGCACAACGTACTTCATTTCGAGCGTGGACTTGACCAGCAGTCCGCTGAGGCCGATGGCGTCGGCGCCGGTCTCACGCGCGGCGGCGATGATGGCGTCGGAGGGCTGCTTGATGCCCAGGTTGATGACGCGATAGCCGTTGTTGGTGAGGATGATGTCCACGAGATTCTTGCCGATGTCGTGCACGTCGCCCTTGACCGTGGCCAGCACCATGGTTCCCTTGCCGCCGCCGCTGGATTTTTCCATCTTCGGTTCTAGGTACGCGACCGCGGCCTTCATCACCGAGGCGGAATCGAGCACCGAGGGCAACTGCATCTTGCGCGCGCCGAATAGATCGCCGACGGTTTTCATGCCGTCAAGCAGGACGGTGTTAATCAGTTCGAGCGGTGAGTAAGTGAGAAGCGCTGCCTCCAGCGTTGCTTCCAGAGTCTGCTTGTGCTCGTGCAAACCAATGGTCCGCTCGCCGCGAATAATCATCTGCTTGAGCTTCTCGTCGGTGGTAAGGCTTTCGACGGCTAACTCCTCTTCTTGAACGGAAGCTTTGCCGAGGCTGGCGAAGTAAGCCATGTATGCCTGAAGCGGGTCGCCGCTGCTGCGATCCTGGAAGATGAGCTTGCGGGCTAACTCAACTTCTTTCTCGGGGATCTTGTAGAGCGGATAAATCTTGGCATAGTTGACGATGGCCGCGTCGAGGCCGCGATCCACGGCCTCCTTGAGGAAGACCGAGTTGAGCACGCGGCGCGCATAGGCGTTCAGGCCAAAGGAAATATTGGAGACGCCGAGAACAGTGCGCGAATGCGGTAGCTCGAGCTTGATGCGGCGCACTGCTTCGAGGGTCTCGATGGCGGCGGAACGATAGTCCTCCTGGCCGGTGGAGATGGGCAGTGTGAGCGCGTCGAAGATAAGGTCCTCGGAGCGCAGGCCGTATTTGTTGACGGCCAAATCGTGAATGCGATGGGCGATGTCCACTTTGCGGTCGGCGGTGAGCGCCATGCCCTGCTCGTCGATGGTGAGCGCGATGACCGCGGCCCCGTAGCGGCGCGCCATGGGCAGCACGAGACTGGTGCGCTTTTCGCCGTCCTCCAGGTTGATGGAGTTGATGATGGGCTTGCCGGGAATACGCTTGAGCGCCTCCTCGATGACAGCGGCCTCAGTGGAGTCAACCAAAATGGGCGCGGGAACGCGGGTAGCGATTTTTTCGAGGACGGAGTTCATGTAGGCCTGCTCGTCCTCGCCCACGATGGCGCAGCAGATATCGAGTAACTGCGATCCCTCGCTGGCCAGCCGCTTGGCGAGGGCGAGAATGCCGTCGTAGTCGCCCGCACGCACCATGTTGCGGAAGGTTTCGAGGCGTGTGGTGGTGTTCATCTCCTCGGCGATGATGATGGGTTGCGCGTCGGCTTCAAGCGGCACTGCGCTGAATGCGCTGGCGGCGACTGATTGCTGTGCGACTGAGCGTGGGGCGGGAGTTAAGCCGTGAACAGCCTCAACGACGGCGCGGAGATGCTCGGGGGTAGTTCCGCAGCAGCCGCCGACGATCTGCACGCCGTACTCGGCAACGAAGCGCCGGAGCCATGAGGCAAGCTCGGCCGGGGTGAGCTTGTAGACCGCGCGGCCGCCCTCGTTGTGCGGCAGTCCGGCGTTAGGCAGCACGCTGATGGGCAGGGTGGAATTCTGGCAGAGGAATCGAACCGCGTCGTTCATCTCCGCCGGGCCGGTGGCGCAATTGAGGCCGATTACGTCGGGCTGAAAGGCTTCGAGGACCGCCAGAGCCGCACCGATCTCGGAGCCGAGCAGCATGGTTCCGCTGGCTTCGAGGGTGACCTGGACCTGGAGGGCAACTTTACGGCCGGTTGATGGGATGCGGCCATCGCGGGCGTCGCGCATGGCGTCCTGACAAGCAGCGAGAGCGATCTTGGCCTGCAGCAGGTCCTGACAGGTTTCGATGAGCAGCACGTCAACGCCGCCCTCGATGAGCGCCTCGGCCTGCTCGCGATAGGCTGCAGCCATGGCGTCGTAACCGATGTGGCCCAGCGAAGGCAGCTTGGTGGTGGGACCGATGGAGCCGGCGACGAAGCGGGGCTTCTCCGGAGTGGAGTAGGCGTCGGCCACCTCGCGGGCCAGGCGCGCCGCGGCGAGATTCAGCTCGCGTGCGCGGGCTTCAAGGCCGTACTCGGCGAGAACGATGCTGGTCGAGCCAAAGCTGTCGGTCTCGATGACATCGCAGCCGACATCAAGAAATGAGGCATGGAGGTTGCGGATTACATCGGGCCGCGAGAGCACCAGCAGCTCGTTGCATCCCTCTTTGCCCTGGAAATCGTCGGCAGAGAGATTGAGCTTTTGCAGATTGGTGCCCATCGCGCCGTCATAGACCAGCACGCGCCGCTTCAATTCTGAGTGAAAATCCGCCAAAGTCGCTCCTGATGTTATGGGCCGCCGGGAAAAAGAGGAAGACAGCCAACCTAATTAGGATAGCTGGAGTTTTTGCGTTGAGCCGATCTGCGAAGGTAACAAAGGGTTATTTTGCCGCCGTCAGCGCCGAGACCGGCACCAGCATGTCTTCCTTGCGCATGACCAGATTGGTGGCGTTCAGAGTGGCCAGCTCGAAGCCATGGCCATGGGTGATGGCGTCGGTAGGACAGGCTTCAACGCAGTAGCCGCAGAAGATGCAGCGGTTGTAATCGATGTTGAATACCTTGGCGTAGCGCTCGGAGGAGGAGATGCGAAGGGCCTCGGTGTTCTCGGCGGCCTCAATATAAATGCAATTCGCGGGGCAGGCGGCGGCGCAGAGGAAGCAGGCCACGCACTTTTCCAGTCCGTTCTCGTCACGCTGCAGAATGTGGGCGCCGCGATAGCGCGGCTCGAGGACCGCACCGCGCAAGGGGCCTTTTCCGTCGGGATAATTCTCCACCTGCGTGGGCGCGAAGATCTCCCCAAAGGTTATGCTCATGCCCTTGGCGATGCCTTTGATGTTGCCCACAATCGACATGAGGCCAGTATACGATGGATGTCCTCAATGCCGGTTTTTCGGCGGCGCGGATTGGCCGTGATTGTTGGCGGGCGGAGTGGTAACGGGCTTGCGCTCCGGGTGGGCCTTCTGAATCTGTTGGCAGAGCGGGGAGTCTTGCCCACGCGCGAGGCCGGGGATGGGATTCTGCGCACTGCAAATGCGCAACTTGATGGGCAGGGCTGGAGTGCGCGTGAAGGTCTGCATACGCTCCTTGCTGGTGAGCGGATCAAGGTCGTAGCAGGCGACGATCTCCTCCGGCTTCAGCTTGTCGTGGTCGATGTGGTTCCAGGTGCACATCATGGAGCGGCCGTTGGGCTGGGTAAGCAGAGCGTAGAGCTGGGTGAGGGCGATGCCCTGGGGCATGTTCGCGCTCCAGACGAGGATGGCCTCGTTGCCGCGCATCCAGCGTGCGGCCCATGCGTGCTGGGCCATGTCGTAGTGGAAGGCCGTGAAGTAGGTGGACGCCTGGCAGTCGGTGCAATCGTCGTAGAGAGCGGCCAGCTCGCGCGGATGGCCATCGTCAAAGAGCATCCAGTCCAAAAATCTCAGATTAACTCCCTTCAGGAGAGGCACATAGCTGTGGTTGGTGAGGGAGAGGCTCCAGACGGTGTAGAGGTCTGAGGCGGGCAGCGACTGCGGCGAGGTGCGCATGGTGGTGACGACGAGAGCCGCGTCGTACTCCACGCCGATCTCTCGAATAGCCGACCAGTTTTCGACGGTGAGGGAGCGTGTTACCCATGTGACCACGTCCTGGTCCTTGGCTGAGTGGAAGTCGATCCAGCGAAAGGCTTCGGGGGCGGGCTGGGCGGAGAGGGGCGCTGCGATCAGGGCCGCGAGTAAAACATGATGGCGAAAAGGTGAGAGGAAGCGCATGGTTTAGATATAGCAGAGTGACGTTAATGTGAATTACTTGGGTCCGGACTCTATCCTAACCGCTCAGGTTTATGGTACACTTCTCTTATGCCAACCATCTTGAGATTGGGGGGTCTGCGAGTCGTAATCTACCCCAACGATCATTGGCCGGCGCACGTTCACGTCATCGGACAGGGAAACAGCGCCATTTTCAATTTGAATTGTCCAGCTGGCACCCTGAGTTTGAGGGCAAATTTCGGATTTTCAGATCGCCAATTGAACGACATTCAAGCGAAGTTGCTGGATCACATCGCCGAACTGTGCGAGGCATGGGAGGAAATACATGGACGAGCATAAGGAATTCCTGGAAGCCAACCGCAGAGGGCAAGAGATGCTGTCTGCAATTCCCCACGCCGTTAGCGCCCGCTATGATCGCCGCATCGGACGGGTTGTGGTGCGCCTGAGCACGGGGCTGGAGATTTCCTTCTCGCCGCGTGATGCTCAAGGGTTGGAAACGGCCACGTGGGAGCAGTTGCGGGAGATAGAGATTGACCCGCCGGGCTTCGGCCTTCACTTCCCCGCGCTGGACGCCGACTTGTACATTCCGGCGCTGTTGGAAGGGTTCTTCGGATCGAAACGGTGGATGGCCGCGCGCCTGGGAGAGCTGGGCGGCAAAGCTAAGAGCGCCGCAAAGGCGAAGGCTTCCCGAGCGAACGGCCGCTTGGGTGGCAGACCGAAGAAAGTGGCTACCGCAGCCTGAGGAAAGTGGACAGTGATTAGTGGTCAGAAAAACGCTGGTTGAGATTCGTGGTATCCCACATCAGGTGCGATGAAACTGCGCCAGATGTGGGATACCAAATCATTTTGGGATGGTCAGACGTGCGCTACCCGTCCCTGCTGCGAATAATGTAAAATTATTCGCAATCGGGGGATGGCTAAAGACATGAACGATAGGCAAAGGACGCAACTCGCAGCCTACGCGACGGAAGCGGACACGATTTCCGAGGAATGGCAGATCAGCCGCTGGATAGATCGCGTCGCCACGTTTCTTGCCGAAGCCATGGGAGTGGACGAATCTGATCGATTCCGATCCCTTGTTGCACATAGTATCTTTAGCGAGCTCGCCCTAAAGCTCGGGCATATCGAAGGTCTCATAGCAAAAGGCGAGGACGAACCAAGCAACGCTTCGCCGAACTCTTCGGACCTGCAAGGGGCGGAACCAGAGCCAATCGCCTTCAACACCAGAGAGGTATTTGTCGTACACGGACATGACGGCGAGACTAAAGAATCCGTCGCGCGGTTCCTTGAGAAGTTGGGACTCCACCCGATCATCCTTCACGAGCAACCAAACCAAGGTCGAACTTTGATCGAGAAATTCGAGACCTCATCAAAGAGTGTGGCCTTCGCAGTCGTCCTTCTGACGCCCGACGACGTCGGGAGCGCGACAGACAAGCCCACAGACCTCCACCCCAGAGCTCGACAAAACGTCATCCTTGAACTTGGCTATTTCATGGGACGCCTAAGCCGAACACGTGTTTGCGCCCTATACAAGGGAGGGGTTGAACTACCCTCCGACTTTCAGGGTGTCGTCTACTTAGAGCTTGATCCAGCTGGCGCATGGAAAGCGAAGCTTGCACAGGAACTTGTGCAGGCTAAGATAACGATCAACCTTAAAGGCTTAATAAGCTAGCATCCTCGGCCCTAGTAGCGCGGGTACATCCCAAGAGTGACAGGTGGCCCAGTCATCGATTCTACTTGCGTCAATCATTAGACAAGATGGAAGGCTGTACCCATAGTGATTCTTCGGGACCGACGAACAGGCCACCTGTCTGACAACTTGATAAAGTTCATCTTGATTGACGTGCGACCGTAATTAACACTCTTGGACGATAGGTTGCATCGGCAAACTTAGTGCTTCTGAATTGATCGAAGTTATTATTTGTATATAGTGGCCGAAGGGCAATGCCATAATTAGGGGTCCCAGATTGCCATTTGTTATAGACATCAGTGATGTCGATGCTGACCCATGAATATGACTGAGGAGCGGATACCGATAAGACCCTGTGCATCTCGGTAGGTCTGTCTCGCCACCAAAGACGATCTCCCCTTGTCCATCCCCAATCTTGGTCGATCACATATACGTCGAATGGTGTCGGCGTTGCATTTCTACCCTCATTGTATAGTTGGAGAGTCGCACGATCTGCGAGTTTAGGAGCGCTCGACAAATCGAACTGCAGAAGAGACCAATACTCATCTCCCCACCCACCGATTCGCAATTGATCATTATCCAGACCGCCTCCGGGGCCTCCGTCGTGAGCGTAAGAATAGACGCTTGTTGTCCAGATGCTTTTCGAATTGTCTGAATCAAGAACGATGGTCAAGACGTTCTCCTGTGCTGCGCTTATGTCATTCTCTAATGATGACGGTACTGCCACCGTTCCGGAGGGTTGCTGGTATTGGTTCGGCTGATGCGCGAATTTGTTATCTTGAACATTTTCATCGGAAGCTGGGAGGGCCGGTTTCGGTACCTGCACGATGGTTTTCTTGAGTTCTTCAATATCTCTTTTGGTGGCAGCATTTTCCTTTATATATCGGTATTCTTCTATTGCATAATAAAGTGCGATAACGCTCATGATGCTAATACCGCTAATCGTCATTAAGAAAAAAACTAGCTTCTTCATCTGCTCATACCCCTGCATATGCCTCTGTGCACCAGCTTGTGAACTATGCGGTAGGTCCTGTGAATTACCATGCCCGGCTTGAGGTCGCGAATCTCACTGAGGAGCACGCCATGCATGGGACAAGAGGTGTGGTTGTCGGGGCAACCAGTGTCGCACTGCGGGCATATTTTCATTGGTTCGCCCTTCGATTTTTGGAAGATTTTGCGGCGAAACCATTGTGACATCCGGGGATGGGGGGCGCAAGTTTCGTACGCCCCTACGGGGCTGGAAATGCTATTTGTGGACGTATCCTCAGGATTGAAATCCTGGGCTATTTTCCGTTCTCCCTACGGGAGGAGCGGCGCGACTCAGGCGATGGCTGCGATGCCGTTTTTGGCGGCGAGAGTGAGCAGTTTGGCGGCTGGTCCACGCGGCTGCTTTTCGCCACGCTCCCACTTGCTGACGACCCCTGTGGTCACATTCAAATGAGCCGCGAAGACTGCCTGGCTCACCGCCGCTCTGGCGCGGATGCGGCGAATGGCGGCCGGAGAGAGTTCCATGACCGGGGTGAGACATGCGCGGTCGAACTCGCGCATGGTTTTGTTGTCAATTGCGCCGGCCTTGTGCAGGTCAGACATGCTTTCGTGCAGCGCCGCGAGTGCTTCACTCTTGTAGGTTTTTGCCATATTCCTGTCCCTTCTTTGCTGGAGCGATCTCAGAGAGAGCTTTCTGTTTCACAATCGCCGCGATCTCGTCTTCGCTCAGGCCGAGATAGATTCCCGCGGCCTTGCGATATGCGCGCAGTTCATCAGGCCTGATGTTCGCCTGATCCTTCTTTTCGAAGCCAAACATAAGGACGGCACGCTGGCCGACCCTCATGGCGATCAAAGCCCTGGCTCCTCCGCTCGAACCCTCTCCTTGCCGGGCAAGCCGAAACTTGAAAAGTCCGCCTCCCAGGTCCGCATCCCAGGTCCCGTTCACGGTCTCCCATAACGCATCGTCGCCGATGCCGAAACGGCGCGCAAAGCGCATGAAAGGCTTGGACGCGAAGACCCGCAGCTTGCCGGGAGGGTTTGCCTTCATAGGGACATTATAGCTCTTAGAGCCATAGACAGCAAGAGAGTGAGAAGAGGGAAAAACTTAGGCGGCAATCTCATCTCGCCAGATGCAGGAAACCGCGAGCACGCCCATAATGACGCATAGTTCTTGTAAGGCTTACGCATAATGACGCATAGATCTGGTAGAGATTTACGCATAATGACGCATAAATCCAGCAGGAATTACGCATAATTACGCATATTCCCTCCCAAAAGCCCTATTTGTATTGACGCATAAGCCGCCCAAAACGAATTCGACTCAATTTGTCCTAATATCCGTCCCGAGCATGAAATACGATCACAGGCCGAGGCTGGGACACCCAGTTATAAACCTAACTTTGTCCAGAGGGCGTCGATGCGCGCCTTGGTGGCGCGGTCCATTTCGATCATGGCGGGCCATGGGCGGGTGAAGCCTTCGGCTTGCCATTTGCGGGTGGCGTCGATGCCCATTTTTGACCCGTAGTTGGGCAGGCGCGCGGCGTGATCGAGCGAGTCGATGGGGCCGAGGGTGAACTGGATATCGCGCTCGGGGTCGATGTTGTTGGCTACACGCAGCACGACTTCGGGGATGTTTTGCACGTCGCAGTCCTCATCGACGACGATGATAATTTTGGTGAACATGGCCTGGCCGAGGGACCAGATGGCGTTCATGACCTTGCGCGCCTGGCCGGGATAACTCTTGCGGATGGAGACCAGCATGAGGTTGTGGAAGACGGCTTCGACGGGGAGGTTAATGTCAACGATTTCAGGGACTTGCAGGCGCATGGCGGGGAGGAAGATGCGCTCCACGGCCTTGCCCATCCAGGCGTCCTCCATGGGCGGCTTACCGACTATCGTCGCGGCGTAGATGGGGTTGCGGCGATGGGTGACGCAGGTGAGATGGAAGACGGGGTATTGGTCGGCGAGGGTGTAGAAGCCGGTGTGGTCGCCGAAGGGGCCCTCGGCGCGCAGCTCGCCCAGCTCGACGTAGCCTTCGAGAACGATTTCGGCGCGGGCGGGGACCTGGAGATCGACGGTTTCGCATTGCACGATTTCGACGGGTGCGCCGCGCAGGAAGCCGGCGATGAGATACTCCTCGATTTCGGGCGGGGCGGGAACGATGGCGGCGAAGGTGGTGGCGGGGTCGGTTCCGATGGCCACGGCGACTTCGAGACGCGAGCCTTTGAGATTGCCGAGGGCGATTTGGGGAAGGCCGCCGATTGGTGAGTCGGGGATGGCGCAGGCTCCGCCGGCTGACTCGGCCATGGCGGCGACGCGGGCGCTGAGCGGGCTTTCGGTGGAGTTCGCTGCGGCGGCTTGGCGGAGTGCTTCGCGATAGTGCTCGGCGGCGACCTTTTGACGCTGCCAGTGCATGCCGGTGGTCTGGCCGTCGTAGACCTGCATGCGATACATGCCGATGTTGCGCTTGCCCGTGCGCGGGTCGCGGGTGACGACGCAGGGGAGGGTGATGAAGCGGCCACCGTCGTGAGGCCAGCACTTGAGGATGGGAAAATAGTTGAGGTTGAATTTTTCGCGCCGAATCATTTCCTTGCAGGGGGCGTTTTTGGCGCTGACGGTTTTGGGGAAGGCGCTGGAGAGCTCGCTGAGCTGCGGGAGCATTTTGAGCTTGTCGAGAAAACCTTCGGGGGCTTTGAGGTTGAGGAGGGCGGAGATGCGGTCGGCGATTTCGTCCAGAGAATTGACGCCGAGGGCCATGGCGATGCGCCGCTCACTGCCGAACTGATTGATGAAGACCTGGTGCGAGGGATAGCCCTTGACGTTCTCGAAGAGGAGCGCGGGGCCGCCGGCTTTGGAGACGCGATCGGTGATCTCGGTGATTTCCAACTCGGGGGAGACTTCTTCGCGGATGCGCTTCAGCTCGCCGTGTTGTTCGAGGGTTTTGATCCAGTCGCGCAGATCGTCGTAGGCCATGGGGTGCTCCTGGGGCGGTGAATGTACCTTTTCATAGTACGGCAGGCAGCCAGCATCTTAATGTCCAGGCAAGGAATGGGCGCCAGGTTGAAAATTTTTTCGCTGACCCGTTACTTTGCAGGTTCCTCCGGGCATCAGGGTGGCTATTCCGGCGGCGTGGCGCTATATTGAAGGCTGGCGACTCTCTCACGACCTTGCTCAGGCGTGAAGAATCAGAGCAGTAACAAAACCCGTTCCCTCTTTTGGGAGGATGAAGCGCCCGAGGAAGCTCTCTCGCGGCGTGAGCAGCAATATGTGCCCTCACAGAACCGTGAGCCGGCAAGCACACCTCTTGAAATAGAAGATCCTGAAGGCGAGGAGTTTCCCCGGAAGGGAAAGCCTCGCTTTGGCGCGCAGAAGAAGCCACGGTGGGGCCGCACAAAGGCGGCGGGGCGTGTTTTTCTGACGCTGACCACAGTGGGCGGGATGGCCGCTTGCGCCTTTGTTTTCATCAACTTCCTGAGCAGCGACGCGCACTTCCGCATTCAAGGGACTGACAATATATATGCGAGTGGGCTTACCGAGGTCAGCCGCGCGGATTTGCTGCCTGTCTTCGGCGAAGACATCGGGCGCAATATCTTCTTTGTTCCGCTGGCCGAGCGGCGGCGTCAACTTGAAGAGATTCCCTGGGTAGAACAAGCCACGGTGATGCGCCTGCTGCCGGACCAGATTCACGTTTCCATCGTGGAGCGGAAGCCGGTGGCTTTTGTGCGCCAGGGAACGCAGATCGGCCTGGTGGATGCAAGCGGGGTTCTGCTGAGCATGCCAGCGGCCATGATGGCCCAGCATCATTATTCGTTTCCGGTGGTGACCGGGATTAACGCCCAGGACCCGCCTGATTCACGCAAGGCGCGCATGGCGGTCTACCAGCGGCTGCTGGCCGAGTTGGACGCCAGTGGACAGAAGTTCTCCGAGCAGATTTCGGAGATTGACCTGAGCGATCCGGCGGACGCTCGCGTGCTGATGCCCGAAGAGAGTGGCGATATTCTGGCTCACTTCGGTGAGGACCGTTTTCTGGAGCGATACCAGCATTACAAGGCAAACATCAACGATTGGCTGCAACAGTATCCCAAGCTGGCAGCAGTGGACCTGCGCTATGACCAGCAGGTGGTGTTGGAGATGGCTACCAGCGACGCAACGCAAGCGGCGTCCGGTGAGCAGGGCGGCGTTGACAGCCAGGCACCATCTGGACAAGTCGCTGAAAAGGAACTTGTTGCAGGCAAATCTCATGAAATGAAAGCCACACCGGTCAAGGCTCAGAAGGCAGCGGCAAAGCCGGCTGGAAAAAGCAGCACTAAGGCGAAACCGTCTGCGACCAAGAAAAAGAGCGCTATGAACAGGACTGCCGCACGGACAGCGAAGGCGAAGGATAAGAAGCGCGCGGTGGCTCAACGCGCCGCGCAGAACATCAGCAAGCAGAAGACCACCCCAATCACCCGCCCGGCTGCGACTGCCGAGCAGGGTCAGTGAACGCCATGAGCCGGAATCGCGACGACCTAATCGTAGTGCTGGATATCGGAAGCATGTATACCCGCGTGCTGGTGGCGGAGGTGTATGAAGACGTACCGCGCTACTGCGGGCACGGGATTGTGGCATCGGCAGGAATGCGCAAGGGACTGATTGCCGAGCTTGGCCTGGCAACCAGGGCGGTGGAAGCAGCCGTCAAGCAGGCCGAGTTTGCGGCGCGCATCAATATAGGCGAATGCGTGGTGGGCGTAGGCGGGCCGCACATCGCAGGGCTGAACACTAACGGCGGAATCGAGCTGAGCGGTCGCGTGCGGGAGATCAACGAAGAGGATGTGCGAAGAGCGGTAAAACAGGCGCAATCCATTGAGAAACCGCCAGATCGCAGAATTCTACACCTGCTGCGCCGCCAGTACATCCTGGATGGGCAGCCGGGCATCTCCGACCCGGCGGGCATGGTGGGCAAGAGGCTGGAAGTGGATCTGCACATCGCCACCTGCTCCGAAAGCGCGTTTCAAAGCACGGTGACCTGCGCCAACCGGGCCGGGCTTGAAGTGACCGAGGCGGTTTTGGAGTCGATTGCCGCGGCGGAATCCACCCTGTATGCCGACGAACGGGAGCTGGGCATCTGCCTGATCGACATCGGTTGCCACTCCACCGACCTGATTGTGTTTTACGAGGGCGCGGTGGTGCATACGGCCTCCATACGGATTGGAGGGCAGCACTTTACCAATGACTTGGCAAAGATATTGGGAATGCCGGTGGCGCAGGCTGAGGAACTGAAGCGCCACTACGGCCACGCGGTGGTGACGGACGTGCCGATGGACGCGGCGATTGAGATCCACAATCCACAGCCGGAGACGTTGAGCCTGCGCAAAATGGCGGAAATTCTGGAGCCCCGGGCCTGCGAACTGCTTTATTACGTGAAGGATAGCCTGCGCGAGGGCGGCGTGCTGGAGGCCCTTGGCGCAGGCTGCGTGCTGACCGGCGGCGGGGCCATGCTGCCCGGTATGCTGTATCTCGCCGAGAGCCAACTGCGGGTTCCGGCGCGCATTGGAACTCCCGTTCGCCTCTCGACGAATATGCCCGGCGAGCTGGCTCATCCCAGCTTTTCCGTGGCCATTGGCATGATTCAGTATGCCCAGCGCATTAAAAAAAACGCCGTTGAGCCGAACACTACATTTAGCTCCAGGTTGCGGAGCGCGTTTGCAGGCACTTACTAAGTTTTGAGGAGAGCATCGATCAGGAGGCTGAAGCCCATATGGAACAGTTGAGGAATGACGTTGTAGAGATGCGCATCCAGTACCACGAAGAGAGCGTGCACGGAGCACGCATCAAGGTCATCGGCGTGGGCGGGGGCGGCGGCAACGCGATCAACCGCATGATCCAGTCTCATATGTCGGGCGTGGAGTTTATCGCCGCCAACACCGAGGTGCAGGCGCTCAAGGCCTCGCAGGCTCCGGTGAAGCTGCAACTGGGAGTGCGGCTTACGTCGGGGCTGGGCGCGGGCTCGGACCCCGACCTGGGCCGGCGCGCCGCTTTGGAAGATTCAGAGAAGATCATCGAGGCGCTGGAAGGCGCGGACATGATCTTCATCACCGCCGGACTGGGCGGCGGCACGGGCACTGGCGCAACGCCGGTAATTGCATCGCTGGCCAGCGAGATGGGCATTCTCACCGTGGCCGTGGTCACGCGGCCATTTGCATTTGAAGGCAAGCGCCGCCAACAGCAGGCGGAGCGCGGGCTCAAGGAACTGGTGGAGTGCGTGGACACGCTGATTGTGATTCCCAACGAGAAGCTGATGGAGGTGGCCAAGGATGTGGGCTTCTTCGAGAGCTTCCACATCGCCGACGACGTACTGCGCCAGGGGGTGCAGTGCATCAGCGACGTTATCACCATTCCGGGCATCATCAACCGCGACTTTGCCGACATAAAAACCACCATGGCCGGCATGGGCCACGCGGTGATGGGCACGGCGGTGCGCTCGGGTAAAAATCGCGCCCTGGAAGCGGCCCAGGCAGCTATGGCTTCGCCATTTCTGGAAGCCGGCGCCATGGATGGAGCACGCGGAGTCCTCATCAACATCACAGCCTCCAGCTCGCTGAAGCTCTCCGAGGTCAACGATGCATCGCTGCTGATTCAGTCCGCCGCTCATGATGACGCCAACATCGTCTTCGGGGCGGTGCAGGACGAGAAGATGGGTGAAGAGGTCAAGATAACCGTGATTGCCACCGGCTTTCGCGAGCAGATGCCAGAGCGCCGCAAGCGCTCGTTGGAAGCGGTTGAAGCGCCGGTGATATCGATTCCCATATCTCCCGCACCGGTAGCGCAGATATCGCTGGTATCACGCAACGAGGGGAGCCGCGAGCCCGCACCAGCGCCTGTGCTGACACCCAAGCCTCCGAGATTTCTTTCGCAGGAGGAAGAGGGCGAGGAAGAGAGTGTCGCACAGGATAAGGTGGAGACCGTGAGCAATCCTGGCAAGTGGGATGAGGATGGATTCTTCTCGGAGCCAACGCCCGCCAAAGAGTCCGCGGTTGCTGCAGAGCCGCCTGTAGAGACGGCCACGGCCGCTGAACCCGAAGAGACTGAATGGGCAGCCGCACCTGCTCCGCCGAGGTTTGCAGAATTAGCGGAGGAGCCTTCCTACACTCAATCACCCAGGGAGTACTATCCAGCGTATCCGAGCGGAGCGCGCAACCGGCCGGTACTGGACGATTACCGCGCGCAACCAGGCGCGATGCTCTTCCCCGAGGCCAACGAAGATGCACAGCCAGATTTGGAAAAGCCAACCATCCTGCGCAACCTTAAGTTGTAATGAGGGTTCACTATGAAAGAGACCTTGGAGGGCGTATAGTGCAATATAGCTCACAAATGCCACGGGGGCTTTATGCACCAGCCAGCCGGTGCGCCCGCATTTAGAGTGTCTTCATCCGCAACCGGGGTGTAAGTCGTGTGCGGAGAGAAAGATAAGAGATATGTACCCCTTAGAGCCGATCGTTCGGGTGTACGCATAGCCATCTTATTAAGGATGGACGCATCTGACTAATGGGGAGAGCCATTCCACAGATCATAGGATGGAATGGCAGGTAATACGCCTCCGCTTAGGAGACGAACGGATCGACACTCCATAGGAGAGAGGAAACCGGCTGGATGAATTGTACCCGCGCTTGGGCTTGTGCACTGGTTGCAATCGGATTCGTCATGGGAGCCGGGGTCGCGGCGGCGTTGGACGCTCCACGCCCGGAACATCACTCCAAAACAACCGACTCCCATGTGACAGAGCCCCATCACGCTGCGAGCCATGCTGCCACAACTCATGCGGCGCCTCATGCTGCCAAGCCGGCAACCCACACAACCTCTACCGCGCACACAGGATCGACGCACACCTCTGCCGCACACGCAGGGACGACGCACAGCACTGCTCACACAGCACACAAGGCAGCACCTGCCAAGAACACCGTTCACAGGAGCGCGAGCAGCAGCACCAAAGCGGGCGCGCGCCGCACCACTGCGACCACCCGCCGCCACCGCTACCATGAGCGCTTCACTGCCAGCTCCTATGCCAAGGGAGATATCTTTGCGAATGACGTAACTGCCGGCGAGGATCCAGTAGTTCGCCAGGCCGCCATCGATGCCATGGGCGACATGAACGGCACGGCGGTAGTCATCAACCCCTCCAATGGGCGAATTCTTGCCATGGTCAACCAGAAGCTGGCGCTCTCACCGGGCGCAGAGCCTTGCTCCACCATCAAGCTCATGGTGGCTCTGGCCGCGCTCTCCGAGGGACTGGTCTCGCGCGACACGCCAGTGAGGCTGGGCAATTATCACATGAACATGACCCAGGCGCTGGCTAAGAGCAACAACCTCTATTTTGAGTATCTGGGCCGTGAACTGGGCTTTGAACGCGTGCACCAATACGCCAACCAGTTTGGCCTGGGAGAGCTGGCCGGCTACAACATCGAAGGCGAACAACTGGGCGTTTATCCCGACGAGGAATTGCCCGCCTCGCAGGGCGGCGTGGGCCGCATGTGCAGCTACGGCCAGGGAGTTTCGCTGACGCCACTGCAACTAGGCGCGTTTGTGGCCGCACTGGCCAACGGCGGAACGCTCTACTACCTGCAGCATCCGACGACGCCGGAAGAGGCCGCCAGCTTTGCACCGAAGATCAAGCGCACTCTGGACATTGCGCGCTTTGTTCCCGACCTGCAAGACGGCATGGCGGGCGCGGTGGAGTATGGCACAGCCCGCCGGTTGAAGGCCAACTTCCACGAGCTGCCGGTGTTTGGCAAGACGGGAACCTGCTCGGCCAAGGGCACCCGCTTCGGCTGGTTCGCGTCGTGGTCCGACTCGCCGCAAGGCAGATTGGTGACGGTCTTCTTCCTGGAAGGCGGCCGGCCTACGTTTGGTCCACGCGCCGCCGAGATTACCGGCGCATTCTACCAAAATCTCTGGGACAACAACTGGTTCACAGCCCAGGCGAAGCCGGACACGGTATGGCCCGCCACACCCTTGCCCGAACAGGCGCAGCCGTAGAGCGGCGCTGACACAAACGTTGAAATCTTATTCATAATCAATGAGTTAACGATTCTCGTTGACGGATATTCGTTTATAGACGATAATTGATTTGTGTATGAGATTCTGCACTACCTTACGCGAAGCGAGAAAGACGTCTTTATGGAATGGCGCCGCCAACTTCGTGACACAAAGGCAAAAATCGCTGTAGACCGCAGAATCAACCGAATGGAGCTTGGCAACTTCGGCGATCACAGGTTTTGCCGCGATGGAGTATGGGAACTACGGATAGACGCCGGGCCGGGATACAGAGTCTATTACGCTATCGCTGGAACGCAGGTTATCTTGCTGCTTTGTGGAGGCGACAAGAGAACGCAGGACGCCGATATCAACCGAGCCTGCTCATACTGGCAAGACTGGCAAGAAAGGACACAGTAATGAAAGACAGAACCCATGATGATGCGATGGCAGAGTTATTCAAGGAAGACCCTGCCTACGCGCTTGAACTTCTGAACAACATTCTTGAAGATGGGCAACAAGGCGAACTACTTATCACCTTGCGTCAGATGACCAAAGCTTTCGGCGGAGTGCAAACCGTGGCGGGAAAGGCAAACCTGAACCCTACCCAGCTCTACCGCACATTATCCGCAGAGGGAAATCCGGAGTTGCGTAGCCTCTCCGCCATTCTCAAGGCCATGGGTTTGCGTCTAGCCGTACAACAGGTGCGCGCGGTCTGAGTACTAAGACTGAGATATGAGCTCTATGAAAGCAATTGAAGGACCGCCTTCGGGCGGTTTTGTTTTGTCAGCGAATTTCCGCAGGTTTCTTCCCTGCCCTGCCGCATTCCAGTCCGTCTAAGCCATCAACGGTTGAATCCGCAGCGTTGGTATACTAACGACTGGCAAAGTGGTTTCGATGGCCCCAGTGACAGAGGGCTTTTTTTACCTGGCTGCCCGGCCTTTTTCCGGGGAAGGAAAACCATGGGAACACTGCTGGAATCCATTCACTCGCCGGCCGATCTGAAGCGCCTGAACTTTACGCAGATGGACGAGCTGGCCGAGGAGATTCGCGAATTCCTGATTCAGACGCTCTCCAAAACGGGCGGCCACCTGGGCCCGAATCTTGGGGTTGTCGAGTTGACTCTGGCCCTGCACACAGCCTTCAACACTCCCACGGACAAACTGCTCTTCGACGTGAGCCACCAGGCCTACGTACACAAGATGCTGACCGGGCGGCTGGAGCGCATGGGAACGATTCGTCAGCCGGGCGGGCTGAACGGCTTTATGCTGCGCACGGAGAGCGAGCACGATTGCTACGGAGCGGGACACGCAGGGACGGCGCTGTCAGCGGCGCTGGGCATGGCCGTGGCGCGCGATCTGGCGGGCGGTACAGAGCACGTGATTGCGGTGGCGGGGGACGCGGCCTTTACCAATGGGATTTCCTTTGAGGCTCTGAACAACATCGCCGCGCAGACCAAACGGCTGATCGTGGTGTTGAACGACAACGAGTGGTCCATCGACCGCAACGTTGGCGCGATTGCACGCTACTTTCACAAGATCGTCACCACCGAGCAGTACACGAGCCTGCACGAGCGGGCCAAGCGCATCCTCGAGAAGGTGGGCGGCAAGACCGCGGTAGAGGTGGCGCACCGCGCTGAAGAAGCCGCCAAGAGCCTGCTGTGGCCCTCGATTCTCTTTGAGGAGTTTGACCTGCAGTACTATGGCCCACTCGACGGCCATAATATTCCCCTGCTGGTGGAGACCTTCAACTTTCTCAAGACGCAGAACCGCCCCGTGCTGCTGCACGTTCTGACGCAAAAGGGCCGCGGCTACCAACCGGCGCTGGATAGGCAGAAAAAATTTCACGGGCTGGGCCCCTACGATCCGGATACTGGCGAGACCAAGCCCGCGGGACAACTGAGCTACGCCGAGGTTTTTGCGACGACGCTGGTGCAACTGGCCAACCAGGACGAGAAAATCGTGGCCATCACCGCAGCAATGCCCAGCGGTACGGGACTGGATTTATTCCGGCCGCATCATCCGAAACGGTATTTTGACGTGGGCATCGCCGAGGAGCACGCGGTGGTTTTTGCAGCCGGCATGGCCGCTCGCGGCTACCGGCCGGTGTGCGCCATATACTCTACATTTTTGCAGCGCGCCTTCGACTGCATCGTGCACGACGTGGCCCTTCAAAAGCTGCCGGTGCTCTTCTGCATGGATCGCGGAGGGCTATCAGGCGACGATGGGCCTACGCATCACGGACTCTTCGACATCGCTTACCTGCGCGGCGTGCCGGAGATGGTGTTGATGGCTCCCAAGGACGAGGACGAACTGGCCGACATGATGAAGACCGCACTTCAGCTTCCGGGGCCGAGCGCCATCCGCTATCCGCGCGGACTGGGACCGGACGCGGCACGCAAGCCCGAGCCGCAGGTTCTTCCCGTCGGCAAGGCGGAGGTGATCAAGGACGGCTTTGATGTGGCGATTCTCGGCCTGGGACCGATGATAACGCTGGCACAGGAACTGGCCGCGCGATTGGAGTGCGCCGGATACTCCGCCGCGGTGATCAATCCGCGCTTTGTAAAGCCGATTGACCGCGAGATGCTCGCCAACTATGCCAAACACGTGGCCGCTTTTATCACCTTTGAGGACCACGTGAAGATGGGCGGCTTTGGTTCGGCGGTGCTGGAAGCGCTGGACGAGCTGGGCAGCACGGTTCCGGTGGTGCGCATCGGCTGGCCCGACTACTTCATCGAGCACGGCAAGGTGGAGGAGCTGCGCACGAGGCATGGCCTCACGGTAGACGCTGCGCAGGCGCAGGTGCTGCCGCTGCTGGTGCGCCGCAAGCGGGCGGTCATGGCCGTCAGCTAAAATTCACAATGATCACGGAAATCGCCCAACTTCGCGCAGAGAAAGGAATGACGATGCGAACGATCAATGCCCTGCTCCTGCTCGTACTGCTCCTCCCCACTACGAGCTGCAAATGGATCAACGCAGCCTTCCATGGTGAGAACGCCGGCCCGGGAAAACCGATCTGCCACATTGATGCCTCCTCCGTCTTAGGCCAGCCTGTCTCCAGCCCGGATAGCAGACACGTGGCCTATGTGACGAAGGCAGACGCCAAGCGGATTGTCACGGTGGACGGCAAAGAGGAGAAGCCCTACGACTTCATCAAAGTGCCGAGCATCATTTTCAGCCCTGACAGCAAGCGCGTGGCCTATGTGGCATCGATAGGCGGGAAGCAGCACGTGGTGGTGGGCGGCAAGGATGAAAGTCCCTACAATGAGGCTGACTATCTCATTTTCAGTCCGGACAGCCGGCGGCTGGCGTATATGGCCAGAGATGGCGGGAAGTGGCTGGTCGTGGTGGATGGCAAAGAGGAGAAGGCGTACGACATCATCGCAGGACCGAGCATCGCTTTCAGCCCTGACAGCAGCCGCGTGGGGTATCTGGCCAGGGATGGCGAGCATTGGGTTGCGGTGGTGGACGGAAAAGAAAGTAAACCCTACGATGACGCGCGCGGCCTCATCTTCAGTCCTGACAGTCGGCACGTGGCCTATGTGGCCAATATCGACGGGAAGGCAGTAATCCTGGTCGATGGCAAGAGGCAAGGCTCCTACGATGACATCGGCAGCGATGTTGTCAGCGACTGGAAGGTTATTTATAGCCCGGACGGCCGGAGCATGGCATTTGCGGCGCAAATCAACGACAAGTGGACCGTCGTATTCAACGGCAAGCACGAGAAATCCTACGATGCCGTTAGCCGTCTCGTTGTCAGCCCTGACAGCCAGCAGGTGGCTTATGCCGCGCAGGTTGACGACATGTGGACGGTGATGGCGAATGGCAAGGAAGGCAAAGCCTACGTGGAAATCAGCCGCCTGGTCTTCAGCCCGGACAGCAGGCGCGTGGCCTACGCGGCGAAAGTTGGCGAGAAACGGTACAAGGTGAGCGAGAAGTGGTCTGCCGTGGTGGACGGCAAAGAGGAGCGGCCTTACGACAGCGTTGGCGAATTCGTCTTCAGCCCGGACAGCCGGCATGTGGCCTATGTGGTTGTAGATGGGACCAGGCAGTTTGTGGTGGTGGACGGAAAAGAAGGCCAGCAATACGATGGCCTGGTGAAAGGGACGAGATGCGTGTTTGATTCAGACAGCAAACTGCATTATCTTGCCAAGACGAACGCCTCAAGCGACGGCACGAGTTATGACATTGTTCTCGTTGAGGAGACGGTGCAATAACGCTGAGCTACTGATATTCCTCGTCTTTCAAAATGTTACAGTGGAGTATTACATCCCATGTTTGCAACCTCTCAGGACGCGCACTTCATCGGCATCGGCGGCATCGGCATGAGCGGCATTGCCGAGATTCTGCTCAACCTGGGCATGAAGGTCTCCGGCTCCGATCTGCGCCGCTCTGCCATTACAGACCGGCTGGCGCAGATGGGCGCGACGATCTACGAGGGGCATGAGGCCGGGCACGTGGCCGGAGCAACGGTGGTGGTGACCAGCTCCGCCATCAGCGCGGCCAACCCCGAGGTGCTTGAGGCGCATGCGCGCAAGATTCCCGTGATTCAGCGGGCCGAGATGCTGGCCGAGCTGATGAGGCTGAAGTACGGTATCGCCATTGCCGGGATGCACGGCAAGACGACGACGACGACTATGGTGGCCGCGGTGCTGGCGGCAGGCGGGCTGGACCCGACGATCGTGGTCGGCGGACGTGTGGATGCGCTGGGCTCGAACGCCAAGCTGGGCAAATCGCAATACATGGTGGTGGAGGCGGACGAGAGCGACCGATCGTTTCTGAAGCTGTCGCCGATTCTGGCGGTGGTCACAAATCTCGACCGCGAGCACATGGACTGCTACCACGACATGGCCGATGTGGAGCAGGCCTTCCTGACATTCATAGACAAGCTGCCTTTTTACGGCGCGGTGACCGCATGCGTGGACAATCCGCTGCTGGCTGGAATTTTGCCGCGCGCGCATCGGCGGGTTTTCACTTACGGAGTTGCGCGGGAGGCTGATTACAGGCTGGAGTTTCTGGATGCAGTAGTGGGAACCTTCGCCCGGTTCCAGGTGATGACCGAGCTGGAGCCGCTTGGACCTTTTGAATTGCATGTTCCCGGACGGCACAATGTGCTGAACGCCACGGCCGCGGTGGCAATCGCGCACCAGTTGGGAATTGAGACAGAGAAGATTGTCGAGGGACTGAGCCATTTTCGCGGAGTGGACCGGCGCTTCCAGTTGCGCGGGACGGCGCGCGGCGTGACCGTGGTGGACGATTACGGCCACCATCCCACGGAGATTCGCGCTACGCTGGCCGCCGCCCGCGAATGCGGCCACCAGCGCATCTTCGTCGTCTTCCAGCCCCACCGGTATACGCGAACCAGGGACCTGCTGGACGAGTTTAGCAGCGCATTCGCCGACGCGGACACGGTCATCGTGCTGCCCATCTACGCCGCAAGCGAAGAACCCATCCCCGGCGTGACGGCGGAGGGGCTGGCCAACAGAATTCAGGGGCCAACCGTTCATTATGCCCCGGAGTTTGCTGCCGCGGTTGCCGCTATTGCCGGCCAGGTCCGCGAAGGCGACCTGATTTTGACGCTCGGCGCGGGCAGCGTGAGCCAACTGGGACCGCAGATATTGGCGGCGCTGGAAGGAACTTAAATGCCAGCGATTGCATCGTGGTCACCGACAACGAGAGGGATTTTGCCAGGCTTAAATACATCAATCCCATGCGCGTCTAGAACAGAGCAAGACCGCTTGATACGCGGTCATCTAAAACCAACGCCGCTTCCGCCGCGAGATTACCCACATCACGACCACGGCCAGCATCACCCCGATCAGCAGCCAGACCAAGTCGTGACCGCTGAAATCCTGTAAAAATCGAGAATCATGCCAACGTACCAGTGCCAGCGCATTGCTCATTGCGATCCCCATCTTTTCCCTCCACACACCGGTTACCTTGCCCACGTCGCGCGCCTGGACAGCGGTTTCCATCCCGCGGCCTGTCTAGCTGCAGCGGGCCGAAGTTGCCGCAAAGCGCTCTATCAGATCACTCCAAGCAGATAGCACACCAGCAGAATCACCAGCACTGCACCAAGGCTTATGCCTGCTCCTCCGCCGGAGCCCCACCGGTTGTAGCCGTAGTATCCTCCGCCTCCGGCGAATAAGAGCACCAGAACAATAATGAGTAACAAAAGCATCTCAGATCTCCTTCAATTCGGGTTGTAATTCCCTGGATTATGCCGCCGATAGGATGACGACGTGTGTGTTAGTGCCTGTTAAAGTCTCGATTACCAATTGCGCAGGTTCTGACAGCGAGGGTCTTCCATCACCATCGCCGCGCTATTGAGCATGCTCCTGCAACGGGGATCTTCCATCTCCAATGCCGCACCACTGCGCAGGCTCTTGCAGCGAGGGTCTTCCATCGCAACCTCCGCGCCCATATGCATGCTCTTGCAGCGGGGGTCTTCCATCTCCATCGCCACGAAATTGCACCGAGGGTCTTCCATCTGATTGCTACCTCATCGCGCAGGCTCTACACCTGATCTTGACTGAATCATGTTTACGCGGTCTGCTGGATGCAGTCTGCTCAATAGTGCGCACTCCGGCCTGGCTCTAAAACATAGACACGGCGAGGGTGGAGCACCCGGCACTACCGGGTACTTGGCCCTGGAAGAGATGCAAGAAAGATCGCTGGTGAAGGCAAATTGGGGGTATATTGGTTCGTAGCCGGGAGACAAGATGGAAATCCCGGCCAGGAGGAATGAGAAAGATGAGGCGTTCGAAGTGGGTAGCGATGAGCGCAATAGTACTTATGTTCATGCTGGTGACAATCGTGGTATGGGCGCAAACAGGCAGAACGACTAACCCGGCTTACGCAAAAATCTTAACCGCGGCCGATGTCGCCAAGGTAACCGGATTGCCCGGTGTCGTATTGGTCCCTCCGGATCCCCATAAGGGCGCGGGCGGCGATCTTAACTTTGCCTTGCCCAATGGGAAAATGATCCTGTTGGTCTCTTTTTTAGATACAAATGGCTACAACCAATCGAAACAAATGCAAGGCGTTTATGGCGGCGATGTCAAGGGAGTTGGCGACCAGGCTTTCATCGGCAAGGTCATGGGAATGGAATCAATCCTCTATTTCATGAAGGGCGCGCGAGGAGCGGCCCTGTCCTCTTTCATTGACACGGATCATGGCTGGCCGGGAAAGCCTTATGTGAGCCAGACCCAGTTGCGCCAGTTGGCCGCGCTGATGATCTCGCGCATGTAATCAACATATTAATTCCTCTACCCCTCGTTGTACGATGAGCACAGAGAGATTTGTGTCTATGGAGGGCCAAAACGTGGCGGGAAGGTGGAGAGTTTTTCTTTGTGTTGTTGTGTTGGCGGGGTTGGGGATGCAGGGAGTCCGGGCGCAGTTGGCGTTTCCGGATGCAAACGCGCAGGATAAGCCCAATCCGTTGACCAACCCAACGGTGAATGCCGGCAAGATGCTGCTCTTCGATCTGGAATCGCGCTTTGCCAAGGACGTGCTGGAGCGCGGCGGAGCGGGATTTGCCGATTGGTTTGCCGACGACGGGGTTGCGCTGGGCAACGCGGCTGCGCCACTGATTGGCAAGGTGGCGATTCAGAAATCCGCCAACTGGGATCCCAAGGTCTATCAACTGACGTGGACGCCGACTGACGCGCAGATGGGGCCGTCGGGCGACATGGGATACACCTGGGGCCACTACGAGGGACACAGCAAGGACGCCAGCGGCGCTCCGGTGACGGTGAAGGGGCGGTACATCACTGTTTGGAAGAAGCAGGCGGACGGGCAGTGGAAGGTGGTTCTGGACGCGGGAGCGAATGAGCCTCCCGAGGCCGGAGATTGCTGCAAGCTGCCGGTGGGGGAGCGGTGAGGACTGGCCGTCCAGGCGGGCGGCGCTTGCGCGCCATTGGGTTCGTGGTATCCCGGGTCCCCAAATGCGAGGGACCCGGGGCAGCCGACTATCCGTTCGCTTAAGTTTCGTGGTATACCCCCACCCATACTTTGGGCGCAAAATCCTTGTTTTCTTGAGGTTACAGGCAGGGTTGCGCTGTAAAATCGTCAAAACAAAGGAGTTCCCTGCAAAGTCGTCCAGGATAAGGAGTTACGGGCCGTTTCGGCCTCTTCCGGCTGAATGGCGGCGCGAAGAGGGCGTACCGGGACGATTGGAGGGGAGACTTCTGAGGATCATTGTGCACGAAGTGGGGAAATAATCTGCAAGGGCTTGCCGCCCGGGCAGACGGCGCTTGCGCGCCATGGGATTCGTGGAATCCCGGGTCCCCAAATGCGAGGGACCCGGGGCACCCGGCCTCTTGGCTCTTCATAATACTACGCATTCTTCTTGCGCTTCTGTTGTTTTTCAGCTCGCAATTGATTGCAAAAAGGATGCAAGAAATCCAAATTATCAAGACTACCCTTTCCTCCTTGCTCTTGAGGGTCTATGTGTTCTTTGGATCGCAGCGTAGGCGCAAGTCTAGCTTTGCATTCAGGGCAGCGATCTCTATGTTGTAACGTTCTCTGTACAACCTTTGCGCGCTCGACAGATTTTGAGAATCTCTTACGAGTCGGCTCATCGAATTCTGGTGGTTCATCTACCAACTTGCTGAGGCTCTTCTTATTGTGCATTGCGTTGATAATCAAAGCATCGCTGTGTACTCTCTGTTGTAGCTGCTCAAGAAGAGTGTTAAACATTTCCAAGATTGCTTCTACAGAGCGAGTCCTGCTGCCTTTTATGTGCGACAGTTGATTGATGAAACTGTTATGTTTCACTAGAAATTCTTCAAAACGTTTCCGCACTTTTGTGAACTGCTTGAACATATTTTGCTCGTACAACTCAACGACAAACTTACGCGACGCAAGAAATGCGCCGGTGTGAAAGCTGCCCGTATTTCCATAGCAATAAACGGCGGGGTCCAAAGCTAGAGATTTTGCCAATTTCCTACTAGAGGCTAGTGATGCTTTGGTTTTCACTGACTCTAGGCACCTCATTGTTTCAATCCCATCCTTATCGTCTGCTATCTGCTGCGATGTACCCGCCTTCTTGCTTGTTCTTCCACCTTTGGTTTGCCACATGGCAGGTGTGATGTTATTGAACATATTCACCAAGTCCAGAACCATTGCGAATGCTTCCTGGGAGTACGGCTGTCCACCACGAGGTACGTCGGAACTGTCTATATTTAACTCAATCACCTGCCCAAATAGAATGCTGTAGCACTCCTTGGCCAGCTTCTCAATCTTGTCCTTTGTCCCCTGCGGAAATTCTCCCCAATACTTATAGCCACCCCCGGCACTAACGATAGCGCGGGTAGCAATAGCATTGGGCTTGTACCGCGCTTTAATCATATTTAACTCTGTGTGGTCGATAGCTGCTTGATTCCCGTTAATGCGAATAAAAGAATTCTCAGCAGCCTTCGCATCACCTATTACAGGCTGAATGTCGATGGGCCTTGACGTGATTGCCAGAGCGCGTCTATTCGCATCATCGTTAGGCGCTTGCAGTTGTCCTTTACGATACTTATCAAAATCGTCGTACGTACCGCCTACGACTTCCTTTATTAAGTTCCTTGTTTGAACAGCCATAGACTGCTGCGCGTTCAGGATGTCGCTAAAAAACGCCTCTGATATTTTTCCATCTCCATAATCATCATTCACCCAGGCCATCAATGCACTCACCCGATGAGAGCCGTCGATAATGTAAACTTTGTTTGTTTTTTTCGATTGCCAAACAATGATCGCCGGAATCACTTCGCCATCAAGGAAGCTTCTTACGAATTCGGCTATTACATTTGAAGTCCAATTGTGAGTGACACGCTGGAAATCTGGTTTCCGAAAAAGTATGTCGAATCCTTCTCCGCGCTTTAATTCGCTTAACTTAAACGCAGGCGCTTGGAGTGCCGATTCGTCTCCTGGTTCAAACACAAACGGTTCACGATTAATCAAGGCGTCAAGGTTTACCTGATGTGTAGGCATCGTGTCTAGACTCCTGTCAAGGAGATGACTAATCATAGCTCACCCCCATACCTTTGCAGTTGGATTGTTGGGACTTGATGAGTATGCGATATTGATACCAATGTAAATAATTGAAAACAAAGACCGCAGGGGCTAAAGCCCCCAGTTTTATTGGACGTTTTTCGGCACGACTGAAGTCGTGCCCTGATACAAAGCTCTCTTCCAATTTGCCAATTAATACTCCGTCAGATCGACAATCGCTTTGAGGATCGTTTCGGGCTGGGGGAGGATGGCGTCTTCGAGGATGGGCTGGTAGGCGACGAAGGTGTCTAGAGAGCCTACACGGCGGACGGGAGCGTCGAGGGCGTCGAAGAGTTCGTCAGCGATGCGGGCCGCGATCTCCGCGCCGTAGCCCCAACTGAGCATGTCCTCATGAGCGACGAGGACGCGGCTGGTCTTGCGGACAGAGGCGGCGATGGCTTCCCAGTCATAGGGATTGAGGGTGCGCAGGTCGAGAATTTCGACGTCGATATTGTGCTCGCGCTTGGCGCGCTCGGCGGCTTGCAGGGAGCGCGGGACGAGAGCGCCGTAGGTGATGAGCGTGAGGTGAGAGCCGGGGCGGACGATGCGGGCCTTGCCGAAGGGGATGGCAAACTCCGGGCCGGGATAGGGCGCGCGGTCGTGGGTCTCGCGGTAGAGGCGCTTGTGCTCGAGAAAGAGGACAGGGTCGTCGCAGCGAATGGCGGTGCGCAGCAGGCCGTTGGCGTCGAGGGCGTTGGAGGGCATGACGACGCGTAGGCCGGGGATGTGGGTGAAGATGCTCTCGCCGGATTGCGAGTGATAGATGGAGCCTCCGGTGAGATAGCCGCCGATGGGCACGCGAATCACGACGGGGCAGGCCCATTGGCCGTTGGAGCGCCAGCGCAGCACGGAGAGCTCGTTGTGAATCTGGTGCATGGCGGGCCAGATGTAATCGAAGAACTGGATTTCGACGACGGGCTTCATGCCGCGCAGGGCGTAGCCGATGGCGCGGCCGACGATGTTGGCCTCGGCGAGCGGGGAGTTGAAGACGCGCTCGGAGCCGAACTCGGTTTGCAGGCCGGCGGTGAGCTTGAAGACGCCTCCCTTCCCTTTGACTTCGGCGAGCGCAGCTTCGCGGCTGGCGTCGGCCACGTCCTGGCCATAGACGACGATGCGGGGATCGCGGCGCATTTCGTCGTGGAGGCAGGCGTTGATGAGGTCGGCCATGGTTTTTGGGGACTTCGCGTCCAGCGAATGTTTCACGCCCGGCGAGGACTTTTCCTTGTTGGTAATTGAAACCGGCGCGGCTGGTTGCTCGGTGGCGAAGGCGGAGCTGGTGGGGTCTAAGTCGTCGGAGTAAACGTGACGGGTGATTTCAGAGACTTTGGGTAGCGGGGCTTGGAGAGCGCGCTCGGCGGCGGCGGAGACCTCTTGCTCGACGGAGTGCTCGAGAGCGGTGAGTTCGTCCTCGGTGAGGATGGATTCGCGGAGCAAGCGCGCACGCATCTTGACGAGGGGATCGCGAAGTTGGTCGGTCTCGCGCTCGGCCTGGGGGCGATAGAGACGGTCATCGTCGGAGAGGGAGTGGGAGTAGGCCCTCATGCAGTGGCCGTGGACAAAGGCTGGCCCGAAACCGGCGCGGCAGTGGGCTACGGCGGCCTGGAAGGCGCGGAAGCTGGCCTCGGGATCGGTGCCGTCCACCTCGGTGAAGTGGAAGTTGGGGAAGTTTGCCACCAAGCGGGAGATGTTGCCACCAGGCATGCTGAACTCGACCGGAGTGCTGATGGCGTAGCCGTTGTCTTCCACGCTGAAGATAACGGGGAGCTTTTTGTTGGAGGCGGTGTTCAGGGCCTCCCAGAACTCGCCCTGAGATGTGGAACCCTCGCCGAGCGAGGAGTAGACCACCTCGTCGCCGTGAAACTTGACGTCGCGGAAGGCGCGGTAGTCGGACAAAGTCTTCTCGGCGGCTTCGGGATGGAGGCTGAAGTAGCGACCGGCTTCGGCGCATCCGACAGCATGAAGCAGTTGCGTGGTGGTGGAAGAGGAGAGGCTGACGATGTTGAGCGAGGGGCTGCTCCAGTGAGTGGGCATCTGGCGGCCGCCGCTGGCCTTATCGGTGGCAGCGCCGACGGCCTGCAGCATCATTTCGTCAGGGGTGAAGCCCAGCGCCAGGCAGAGCGCGCGATCGCGATAGTAGGGGAAGAACCAGTCGTAGCCGGGACGCATGGCCAGGGCCGCACCGACGGCAAGCGCCTCGTGGCCCGCGCCGGAGATCTGGAAGTAGATTTTCTGCTGGCGCTTGAGCAGGATTTCGCGGTCGTCCACGCGGCGGGAGAGCAGCATCAGCCGGTAGATTTCAACTAACTGCCGAGGGCTCAGGCTGCCGGCGACGGCCGACAGGGACTCACGAGCGCTGGAAGCCGCCAGTTCCATTCCCTTCACTCCTAAGATGCGCGGTTTTGCGAATTGCGGGGAAATTGAATCGACAAACATGATTGTAGCAACCCTAACCCTGCCAACAGATTAGATTAGAGAGAGGAGTTCAGGGATGCATCCTTTTGTGCTGTTATTGGCGGCAAGAACAGGCTGGTTTGCGGAGGGGCGGTTCCTGGGCCGCGTGCTGGACGAGTGGGTCGGCGATACCCAGGAGTTCATCCGCACCAAGATGCCCCACCTGCTGATGGTGGTGTTGATTGGCTTTGTGCTCAGCCGCCTGCTGCACATGGTGACGGCGCGGATGATCCACATTGCCGAGCAACATGCGCCGGGGCCGGCCCGCGTTTCCCAGGTGAAGACCCTGGCGGGGGTGATACGCACCACGGGGCTGGCCATTATCGGCGTGGTCGTCGGCTTGCAGTTTCTGGCCGCCGTGGGAGTCAATCTTGCCCCGTTGCTGGCTTCGGCGGGAATTGCCGGAGTGGCCATCGGCCTGGCGGCGCAAAATATCGTGCGCGACATGCTGAACGGCATGATGATTCTGATTGAGGACCAGTTCAATGTGGGAGACACGGTGCGGCTGGGCGGGGTGGCCGGAACGGTGGAGGCGATGACGTTGCGCAAGACCTCGGTGCGCGACGTGGACGGAACGCTTTACATCATTCCCAACTCGCAGATCACCACCGTGGCTAACCTGAGCGTGGGCTACTCGGTGGCCACCGTCAACGTGAGCGTGGATTTCAGCGCCAATCCCGACAAGGTGGTGGAGCTTTTGAAGGGGATTGCCATGGAGATTCGCTCGAGCGAGGAGTTTCGCGAGGTATTTGTGGCCGATCCGCAGGTTCTGGGCGTGGATGCAATCAAAGGCTCGGAGCTGATCTTTCCGGTGGTTTTCAAGACGCTGGCCACGAAACAGTATGCGCCAATGCGGGAGTTCCGTCGGCGGGTCAGGCTGGAGTTGGAGAAGCAAGGATTGCTGCCGGGAGATCCTAACCGGATTTACAAGACGCAGGAGGGGGTGGAAGGATAGTTGATAATAAAGGGGTTAGGAGCAGGGTGGACGTAATTTTATGTGCGGAGATTGTCATGGCTATAATTTATGGCTATAATTAGATGCATGGATGTCAGTACAGCGGAAGCCAAAAATCGTTTCACAGAGCTGATCCGGATGGTCGAGGACGGCGAGCAGGTGGTGATCACCCGCCACGGCCGCGCCGTCGCCCAGCTTGCTCCGCCGCCCGCGGAGCGCCGTAAGGCGCGTCTGGGCGGCATGAAGGGCCGCATCCGCCTGCTGCCGGGCTGGGATGATCCCATCACCGAAGAAGAACTTCTCGGTGAGAAGAGTTGAGCGACGAAGTTCCAGCTCGCGGGTACTTGCTTGACACCCACACAACGATCTGGGCGCTCGACACTCCGGAACTACTGACAGACTCGTCACTCAATGCAGTTCTAGCTGGACCTAATGTTCTGAGCGTGGTCTCCTACTGGGAGGTCATGCTGAAGAGCATGAAGGGCAAACTGGATGTGGGCGATCCGCGCATCTGGTGGTCCGAAGCGCTCGATCAACTGGCCGCCACTCCCTTGGTTCTGCGTCCCAAACATATAACTGAGCTATACGCGCTGCCGCCAATTCACAAGGACCCTTTCGACAGGATGCTGATTGCGCAAGCTGCCGCGGAAGGACTGACGCTGGTGAGTTCCGACAGCGAGATTGTGCGTTACGCTTCGAATAGCTTGCGGGTGGTGGGGTGAGCGGCGGGTCAGTATTAAACCTAGAACTGCGCGTCGAAACCATTTACTTTCCAAATGCGCTTTTCTAAGCAATGCTGCGTCGAGGATTCTATGGAACAGATGTCGATCATTCGCGATGGAGTGAAACACAACTATTGGGCGCGCGATCGCCAACTACAGGCGTGCGCGTCGCTGAGTGCGGAAGATTTTTTGCGCCCCGTTGGTGGCAGTTTTCCATCGGTGCGCGATACTCTGGCGCATATGATTGCAATTGAGTGGCTTTGGCTGGAGCGTTGGAGAGGGAAATCCCCCAAATCGTTGATTCCCGCCGACGATTTTCCGGCGCTGGAAGCTGTTGTCGAGGTGTGGAACGCGGTTGAGCGCGAAATGCGCGAATATCTGGCTGGTTTGGATGAGGAGGCGCTGGCGCGCTCTCTGACATACAGGAACTTTCGAGGCGAAAAGTGGACCTATCCGCTTTGGCAAATGATTGCGCATGTATTGAATCACCAGAGCTACCATCGCGGCCAGGTGGCTACGCAACTGCGCTTACTGGAAGTGCAACCTCCGCAAGTCGACTTCCTCGTGGGTCAGGACATGGGCTTTCAGCTTTGATTTTGCGCTGCTGTAGTATGAAGGGTTATACGTACTGAGAACCTAAGTTCATGCGAATCTCCGTGCTGGATTAAACTGGAAGTGTGAAGATCGCGCTGGCCCAGATCAATCCAACTGTCGGGGATTTCACCGGAAATCTTGAAAAGATTGTCGCGGTCAGCCGCCGCGCGGCCGCCGGGGGAGCGCGGCTAACCGTATTTTCGGAACTGGTCCTGTGCGGTTATCCGCCCGCCGACTTCCTTGAAAAGCCGAGTTTCCTGGCTCGTTGCCGCACTGCCGTCGATGAGCTTGCCGCGGCCACACGAGATCTGCCTACAGCCGTGCTGGCGGGCGTGGCCCTGCCGGCCGAGCGTGAGAAAGCGAAGCCTGTCTCCCCCAAAACCGGCATTTGCTGGGGCGAACGTCCGGCTGTCAACGCCGCGGTTCTGCTCGATGGCGGGCGCCTGCTGCTCGAGCAGCACAAGCAGCTCCTGCCCTTCTACGATGTCTTCGACGAGCAGCGCTACTTTGCTCCGTCGCGCTCTCAGCAGGTGGTCGAGCTGGATGGTGTGCGGCTGGCCATTACCATCTGCGAGGATGCCTGGAACGATAAAAATTTCTGGCAGCAACGCTTGTATGCCGTCGATCCGATCGAAGAGTTGATGCGTCAGAAGCCAGCCGTACACATCAACCTCTCCTCGTCGCCTTTCTGGCACGGCAAGCGCGCCCTGCGCCGCCAGATGCTTTCGGCGATTGCCCGCCACAATGGAATCCCTGTGCTGCTATGTAACCAGGTAGGCGGCAACGACAGCCTTATCTTCGACGGTACTTCGCTGGCCTTCAACGCGCGCGGAGAGCTGATTGCCCAGGCCGCCTCCTTTGAGGAGGACCTCGTACTCTTTGACCCATTCGACGCGCCGACCCTGCTCACTCCTGCAGAGGACGACACCGAGGCTGCCTACCGCGCCCTGGTTTTGGGCACGCGCGATTACGTGCGCAAATGCGGCTTCAAGAAAGTCCTGGTGGCTTTGAGCGGGGGCATCGACTCCGCACTGGTGGCGGCCATTGCCACCGATGCCCTGGGCGCGGATAACGTCGTCGGCGTTGGCATGCCCAGTCCCTACTCCTCTGCAGGCTCCATCGACGACAGCCGCCGTTTGGCGGCCAATCTGGGCATTCGCTACGAGGTTATCGGCATCAGCGACCTCTTTACGGAGTTCACCCATGCTTTGGAGCCGCTCTTCAAGGGAACCAAGCCCGACATCACCGAGGAAAACATCCAGTCCAGGATTCGCGGCGTCCTGCTCATGGCCCTCTCCAATAAGTTTTCCGCGCTGGTGCTCACCACCGGCAACAAGTCGGAGATGGCCGTGGGCTACTGCACCCTCTACGGCGACATGGTCGGCGCCTTGGCAGTCATCGGAGACCTGGTCAAGACCCGCGTCTACGCTGTCTGCCATTGGCTCAACCGCTCGGGCGAGGTGATTCCCGCGACAATTCTCGAAAAACCGCCTTCGGCTGAGCTTCGTCCCGGCCAGAAAGATACCGACTCGCTGCCGCCTTACGAGGTTCTCGACCCCATTTTGGAAGCCTACGTCGAGCGCTACGAGACCCCCGAACAAATCGCCCAAGCAAACGAATTTTCCCTGGAGCTCGTCCAACAGGTAGTGCGCCTGGTGGAGCGCAGCGAGTACAAACGCCAGCAGGCCGCACCCGTCCTGAAGGTGACCTCAAAATCCTTTGGCATGGGCCGCAGATTTCCCATCGCAGTGAAAGTTCAGGTATAAGGTCAAACCCGGGGTGTAACCTAGAACAAGGGAACCTTCCCGCAGTTCATCTTTTCCACAGTTGAAGGAGAAATCGCTTGATCCGTCTGTCGATTCGTTTTGCCGGTGCTTTGGCGCTGGCTGCCTTATTCCTGCCCGTCCTCCCGGCCTCTGCCCAGCAGGATGTGCCCGCCGCGCCCACTGCACAGGCCCCCTCCGGGCCGGCCCACGCCGCCGCACCCGTCTTTCCCAAAACCGATCCTGCCAATTTCACGGCCGCGTCGCCCACACAGGAGGCTGTCAACGCCTTTTTGCAAGCCAACTGGGGCTACGATGAGAACCGCGTCTGGGAGATATGGGGCATCCAAAAGACTGAAGTCGATGGCATCAGCAGGGTAGTTTTGCTGGTGGGCGACAAGACTGGCGGGCAGAAGATCGTCCCTTCCCAGTTCTATGTCCTTCCTGACGGGAAGCACATCTTCGCCGGCGACGAGATTCTGCCTTTTGGCGCAAATCCCTTCGCTGAAGCACGCGTCATCGTGCAACAGCGCGCCGACGGCCCTTACCGGGGATCGGCCTCCAAGGACCTGGAGATTGTCGAGTTTGCCAGTTTCCTGTGCCCCCACTGCAAGGATGCGCAGCCCAATATGGACAAGTTAGTGGCGGATTTTCCCAAAGCCCGCTTTGTCTTCCAGAACATTCCTATGCTCATGAATTCCGCGTCTGCCAGCGCTGCTGCCTACGGGTACTGCGTAAGCAAGCAGGGTGGCAGTGATTTATTCTTCACCTATGCCGCAGCAGTCTTTGATGGCCAGGCGGGTTTGTCGAGCGACGACGGCACCACTCTGACTCTGAACAGCGCCGTTACCAAGGCTGGTCTGGACCCGGCGACAATCGCCGCCTGCGCCAAAACCCCGGCGACTCATGCCGCTCTTGACGCTATGGTGAAGCTGGCTCAGGACCTGAAGATCACGCAGACTCCCACACTGGTGATAAACGGCCGCCTGGTTCCGGCAAACGTTCCCTACGACACCCTCAAGCAGATCATTTTCTTCCAGGCAAAGATGGACAGCGTGGTTGCCCAGTAACAAGGGCTGATCAAACAGTCGATTAATTTGCCGGCGTACAGGCATCCAACAGGGGCAGACAGGAGATCAATCCTGTCTGCCCTTGTCATGTTCTGCGAAGATTCGAGGGTGCCCCATCCTCGCCGCGCATTTGTTTTTGGAGGCTAGGGGGAAACATCGCTATGGCCCCGGCCCGCGCTCCACGCGCAGCATCGGTGAGTGGCCGGCTGCCTGCGTGCCCCGAATCACATGGGGTGTCATGATAATCAGCAGTGTCGCGTAGTTCTTCTGGGTATTTTTATTGGTTAGATTGTTCAGGCCGGGAATCTCGCTGATTCCGGGTGTGCCGCTAACGGCTTGGCTCTCTGACCTGTCCAGCTCGCTCACCACCTCCGCGGATTCGCCCTGCTTCAGCGTCACCACCCCTTGATAGATGCGGCTGTTGAGCACTGGATTGCCGTTAATGAAGGTTCCTGCCAGCGCGTCGATCTTCATGTCGATTTTGAGCGCCACTTCGTTGTCGCGCAGCACCTTGGGAGTCGCCTTCAGGGTCAGGCCCAGATCCTGGTATTGCACTTGCGGAATATTCGGCACGCTGCTGGTGTAGGAAGTCAGCAGAGAGGAGAGGCTGCCGGAGGTTCCGGCACCGGTCAACCCCGGTATACTCGGCGCGCTGGCCCCCAGACTGGAGAACGAAGAGGTCTGGATGGGATATTTCGTGCCTGACTTGAGGGTTGCATCCTCTCCGTCACCCAGGCGCAACTGAAACTGGTCCAGTTCGCGCGAGTCCGAGGAGTTCAGGTTAAGATTCAGCATTGCCTGGCCAGGAGCCAGTGCGGATTGAGTAAGCCCGCCGCCAAACAGGGCAATGCCTCCGTTGTTAAACAGGGAGCTCGAAACCTGGCCGGATGCCAGCAGAATGCCCAGGATCGTCAGCGTGTCGCCGGGAGCAGCCAACCCCGAGCTGATAATTTGCTGCACCAGGCTCTGGTTTGCGTTCAGGATGGATTGTTCCTGGGCATAGACGTTGAAGGCCGACATGCTCTGCGGAGGCGTGACTCCAGTGTTGCGCGCGCTGGTGTGCGCAAGCTGGATCATGCGCACCTCCAGCATTACCTGATTCCGTCCGTCGAGCAGTTCGCGCATGGTGGCGTTGAAGGCATTCAGCGTGCTGTGAGAGGCGTGAACCGTGATAGTCCCGGCGATGGGTTCCGCCACCGCCTGCTGCACGTTGAAGACGTTTTTCGCCAGGTTGACCACGTCTGTCAACTCCGTCGCGTTCAATCCCGGCAGGTAAACTGTCTCAAATTCCATGGGTATGTATATCTGGCGGTTCTCCCTGGTATCGCGGGCTGCCAGCACATGGTGCGCGTCCAGCGGAATATAGAACGATCCTGTCACCAGTTCGACTAGCCGCGCCGCCGTCTCGAAATCGGCGTCATCTACGTCCAGCCGGGCCAGTGTTATGCCCACCGAGTCGTCCAGCGAGACATTGATTCCATAGGCCTTGAAGACCTGAGAAATGAGCTGACGCGGCTCTGCGCGCACGTGAAAGCTGTGCAACCCGGGCGTGGGCTCCAGCTTGACCGGTTCGCCGATGGTGCTCGCGGCTTGCTCGTAGGCGGGCCGGGACTGCCCCAGCAAAGCATCGTCTCCCAGCTCGTACAGGTGCTGGGTCACCTGAATGTTTTTAGGCTCCAGTTCGAGCGCATGGGCCAGGGTCGCGCGCGCATGCGCCGCATCGCCGCGCAGCCGGTCCTTGGCAGCGGCCTGAATCAGTGCCGTCACAGCATGGCTGCGAGCCACGCTCGCCGCCAGCCGGTAGTTGGCATTTCCGGGGTCCAGCGTGGCCGCCTGCTCAAAGCCTCGCATGGCATCTTCAAAATGCTCGTCCACGAAGAGCTTGCTGGACGCCAGGTAAAGTTTTGCCGCCTTCCGCCTGTCGGAGTTGCGCACCAGCCCGGCCGGCTGCGCGTCCGTAGCCGGAACTGCCGCTGTAGCCGGCTCAGGAGTTGAGCTTTGTGCGGCAGGGATTGCACTTTGTGCGGGAGGATTCGCTGCCTGGGCCGGTGCGACGCCGGAAAACACCGCCAGCAGCAACACAGGCGCCCAGGCAGATGCCCATCGCATGAGGGAAGTATCTGGCTTGTGTGTGTGTGCTTCGACAGCTTGTGGGGAAGTCTGCATGTCCTTGAGGAGCGCCGTCAGCCCCGGCCGATGATCTGGCGGGTTGCGCTATAGACAGGACGTTCGCTGCGCGGCGGACGCTTGAGGCCGGCGCGAACTTCAGCCAGGCTCAGCCCCAACTCCGTCATCGTGCGGCTCAGAGTGTTGCGGTGCATCCCCAGCTCCTCAGCCGCCCGGCACTGATTTCCCCGGTGCGCCAGCAGAACCTCGCGCAGGTATTGCTTCTTGAACTCGCGCAATGCCTCCTCATAGCAGATACCGCTGGAATGCATTTGCGTAATTAGGCCGTCCAGAACTCGTTTCACGTCCACCTCAGCTTGCTCTAATAGATTGCCATATTCCGTTCGTTTGCGCTTAAAAAAATCACAGTCCGCTGCCGCCGGGGTGCAGCCACTGCGGCGTCTCCTCTTCCAGCGTCTTGAGCCCCTGCCGGATGCGGCCGGCCAGCTCTGCCGGGTCCATATGCGTACTCAAATGACATGCCCCGAAAAAGTACCTGGGCAGCTTGGCGTCGCTCAGCCAATGGGTCTTGGGGAAAAAGGCCACCACCACCAGAATCACTACCGTCACCAGCAGCGCCCCCTGAAAAAAACCGAAGGCCGCACCAGCCAGCTTGTCCAGGCAACCTAACCCCATGTGATGAAAGGTCTTGGAAAGAATCTTCCCGGCAACCGCGGCCAACCCCATCACCACCAGCGCAATCAGCAAAAACCCGATCGCATTGGCCACCGCCTCAATACGCACAAGGGGCAACACCAGCACCGCGATGTGGCCATAGTTCCAGGACGCCAGCGCCAGGCCCAGCAGCAGGCCTCCCAGCGCGCAGACAGAGCGAAAGAAGCCCTGAGTCAGCCCTCCCAGCACGGATAGCACAATGACCACCACGATAGCCCAGTCCACCAGCGTCATCTTTTGCTCCGAAAAAAACTGAGTCTTCGATTTTCCTAAGCAGGAGCACGCTTTGTCAATCTCTCATCTCCGCCTGTTGAGAAGAAAGAGCTTCCAGCGAGGGGTATGGGATCCGTCGCAAAATGCATAAAATCGGCTTTACAATTTTTAATTGCGTATTTGTTCAATTTTGAACATACAGAATTTGAATGTTGATACATGCTGCTGTGACGACCGTCACAGAACGATAGGCTCTCATAGTAGACACTCCAATAGTCAACATGGTTCGGAGGGCGGGTAAGAATGCTCTCTTTGAGCCGGGCGACACGGAGTAGCCGTGGAAAGGGGAAGCCGCAGCTATCTTCGTTTGTGCAGGGATCACCAGTAGCCGCGTGCTACCGACCTCCAGTGCCGGCTACTGGTCCCCGTCTTTCTTGTTTTATATACAAGTGCCTCCGAAGTGACGTTATCCTTCGGAGGCCTTTTTTCGCCTGTTTGCCGTGTATTGCTCCGATTTTAGAATTATTACTTCAGGTAGGAAACAAAGATACTCAGCCCAGCCCCAGATAGATAGCCAGCGAGCGATTGCCGCCGGTCAGCGTTCGCGCTTATAGCGTGCCGAAAGCGTTGCCGGCTTTTTTACGCGGAATGGTGTGTGCCTTGTCCGCCATGATCTGCTAATGCGCACGCAGGCCGTTACGTTCGCTCAGCTCCACGACAATGCGGAAGGTTTCGATAGGGTGAATCTTAGTAGTAACGGGCAGAACCGTCACGGAAGGTGCTATGAGAAGTGGCCTGGCTGAATTATTAGCGCGGGCCGGGGTTTGCCGTTCGCTCCGGGGCACACCACTGGAACCAGGTCACCGCGTTTTATACCCAGCCGTCCGTGGTGGTTCCTGAGTTCAAGAGCGAAGTCGAGGAGTTCAAGTTCTGGTTCTCGTCTGGCGAATGGGTGGATTCGACAGAATATTTGGATTTGTTGCGGGCGAAACGTGCCCGATTCCCCAACCTGAAGCCCACGCTCAGGACAATCTCTGTGCGCCTGCCGGTATCCATGATCGAGGACCTTAAAATCCTTGCCACTAAACGCGATGTGCCCTATCAGTCGTCGCTCAAGGTCTTTCTCGCAGAGCGGTTGAAAGCGGAGCGGCGGTGATACGACTCAGATTCTTCGGTAGTTGCGTGCAAAATATGACCGGACTGCTGGTGATCCAGCACATTGAAGAAAAACGATATTCATGTTTGGTCTAGGTACTGGTCAAGAATACAGGTATTTCCTCTGTTGATTCCAGTATCATGCGACTGATCTGTTCAATCTCATCAATCTCATCGAAGCTGACCTCAGAATTTTCTGATGGACCTTTTTTTGCTACATTATCAAACACCAGATAAAATTGAGCATCACTGTCAACGTTTTCATGATGGGTGTCGTTCGTTTTGGTTTTCATCGGGTCACCTTCCTTCCTGCTTGAAGCTCCAACTGTTTACGTATCCCAGAGAGGACATGACTTGATCTGCATTTGCTACAGATCAATATATCGTTAGATGGGTACCTTTCCATGTTTGGTTGCAATGGCCTCTGTTGTTCAAAATCGGCTTGAAGAGGGTGATTCATCTGGCACTTTGGGCACCTAAAGTTTATTATTGCCCCGGTTGGAGCGTTTCTCCCGAGATTTGCGGGCAGCTGTCCTCTGGTGGGAATACCAGGAATCTGCGGTGCTATTCCGGGAGGAGCCATAAGTACCTGGGCCGAGAACCTGTTTATCTGAGAATTTGGGGTTTCGACGAGCTTGTAAATTCCAGTGTGTTCGAAAGTCATTTGAAGTAGTACATGGTATCGGCGAATGGCATCAGCTAGGTCCGCTTCTTTGGAATAATCTCTGATCTCCAAGCCAATACTCTGGAGGTCCGGGATTTTGATCGACCGACCATGACTAAGCCATTTGCTGTGATCACAAAGCTTGTCTGCTATCTCCTTTGCCCTTGCTTCCTTTTGATCTGACGTGACGGGAGTATTTGGATTATTCGTCCTGTGAATTGTCCAATTTTTGAACTTATGTTCCTTGAGCCAGTTCGTCACTAACACTTTTGCGAACATAAGTGCATTGTCAGCACTCTGAATCTCGCCCGGTGATATCCGCTGGAGGATCGGGATGTATGCCCGATTAAGTGCGCCGGATTCGGTTGCCTCCTCCTTGATGTTCTTAAGTCCTTTCAAAAATGCTTCGGCTGAGAAAACCTTACCTTCCCATTGTATCTGGGCATCAATAGGGCCAAGAGAAGATGAGGGTTCCATCAGTATTTCGTCGCCTGCCATTACCATTATGGTTCCTGCACTTTTCGCCATTCCAGGAATGATGAATGCCACGCTCTGGTATTTGTCGTATAGCAAACGAATAATGTCCTCGGCAGTTTCGCCGCTACCCCCGCCTGTAACGAGGATTACGTCAATGGCGCTCCCATTCAGATTGGATATCTGATCGATGATCGGAAGAAGGTCGGTGTTATCGATTGCGACAGGGGCCCCTTGTCGCGCCTTGTTGATGTCGGATGCGTAGACAAGAACGTCTCGACCGCGCAATTCTGCGATGCGCTTTAGTTGCTTTTTGCGTTCTGCAACCAGATCTAGCGTTGGCCCCTGATCGAGGTATTCACTATAAATCCCCACCGGGCTCACCTGCCCTTTCTGATCGCTTCCTATGTTAAAATACCACGAACAATTAATATGCAAAGCTTCCTTACAGCAAACCCATCCCTCCATTCTCATGGAGGGAGAGGTTCGCAGACATTAGACAACGCCAGTCTCCCTTCCGTCAACGGGCTTTGCAGACGACTGTAAGAAGTGGTTGCTTAAATTTACCGGTTCTTCGCCACTTCCTCCACCGTCACAGGATCAAGGAACGGCATGGAGGCGCGCAGCTTTTTGCCGATGACCTCGACCGGATGCTTGGCTTCAGCTTCGCGGAAGGCATTGAACTCCTTGCAGCCGGTGTTCAGGTCGGTGAGGAAGCGCTTGGCAAAGCTGCCGTCCTGGATCTCCTTGAGGATCGCGCGCATCGCCTTGCGGCTCTCTTCGTTGATGACGCGTGGCCCCGAGACGTAGTCTCCAAATTCAGCCGTATCCGAGATGGAATAGCGCATGTAGGCCAGGCCGCCTCGATAAATCAGGTCCACAATCAGCTTGAGTTCGTGCATGCACTCGAAATAGGCGCTTTCGGGTTGATAGCCGGCCTCGACCAGTGTCTCAAAGCCCGCCTTGATGAGCGCACTGACGCCGCCACACAGCACCGCCTGCTCGCCGAAGAGGTCGGTTTCGGTCTCTTCCTTGAAGGTCGTCTCCAGAACTCCTGCGCGCGTGCAGCCGATGCCCTTGAGATAGCTGAGAATGAGCGCGTGCGCCTTGCCGGTGGCGTCCTGGTGGACGGCGATCAGCCCCGGAACGCCGCCGCCCTCGATGAAGACCTCGCGGACGCGATGGCCGGGCGCCTTGGGCGCGGCCATGCCCACGTCAATGCCCGCCGCCGGCACGATGGTCTTGAAATGAATGTTGAAGCCGTGCGCGAACATCAGCAGCTTGCCCGCGCTCAGGTTCGGCCCGATCTCTTCGGCATACAACTTCGCTTGAATCTGGTCGGGCGCGAGGATTATCACCACATCGGCCCACTTCGTCGCTTCTGCCGCCGGAACCACTTCGAAGCCAGCCTTCTTCGCCTTGGCAACTGACTCCGCTTCCGTGGCGGGCAGGCCGATTTTGACCTGGACGCCGGAGTCCTTGAGGTTGAGGGCATGAGCGTGCCCTTGCGAGCCGTAGCCGATGATGGCTACCTTCTTGGCCTGGATTAATGACAGGTCGGCATTGTTGTCGTAGTAAGTCTTCGCCATGATTTTTCCTTTTCTTTGGGTTAGAGTTCAATTCAATCGCTTCGTTGTGCAACCTGCGCTTCGCCCTATTCCAGCTCACCGGCTGTGCTATCTTCCGCGGGCTCTTTCTCAGGGTCATCTGCTCCAGTGCCCATCGCCTTCAAGACGCTCGATATGTGGTGGCCGCGGCGCATGGTCATTTTGCCGCTGCGGCAAATTTCGAGAATCTGGCCTTCATCTTCGTGCAGCACCTCGATCAGCCCTTCGATCTTGCTTTCCACGCCGGTCAACTCGATCATCAGCGACTCCGGCGCCAGGTCCACGATGTGGGCGCGAAAGACCTCCACCAGGTCGAATATCCGGGACCGGTTCTGGGGCGTCGTGGCTATCTTGATAAGCGCCAGTTCCCTCGTAACGTTCGGAGCCTGCGCAATGTCGTCCACATCGACCACATTCTCCAGCTTGAACAGGCTGGCGCGGATGCGGTGGCCGGCCTCGGCCGAAGCCTCGCAGACCAGCGTCAGACGCGACAGTCCCGCTCGCTCGCTGTGCCCCACGGTGAGCGAGTTGATGTTGATGTTCAGGCGGCGGAAGAGCGAGGCCACGCGCGTCAGCACGCCCGGCAGATCTTCCACGTAAGCGACAAATGTGTGCAGCATAAACCAGCCTCCCTGACCTCTAGTCCTTGCCTGGCCTGCGGATCATCTCGTGCAATGACGAGCCGGTGGGTATCATCGGATAAACCGAGTCTTCCTTCTCCACCTTGAAGTTGAGCAGAAACGTTCCCGTCGCGGAGCGGGCCTGCTCCACGGCCGCGGCCACATCGGCGCGAGTTCGGACGGTGAGGCCGGCGATGCCATGCGCATCTGCCAGCTTGACGAAATCGGGGCTGACCAACGGTGTGGCCTCGTAATTGCGCTCGTAGAAAAACTCCTGCCACTGGCGCACCATGCCCAGGTAGCCGTTGTTGATGACAGCGATGTTGATCTTAATGCCTTCCTGCACGATGGTTGCCAGCTCGGCCGCGGTCATCTGGAAGCCGCCGTCACCAACGATGACCCATACCTCCTTATCCGGACAGGCGAACTTTGCCCCGATGGCCGCCGGCAGTGCGAATCCCATCGTACCCAGCCCGCCCGATGTGATTAGCGAGCGCGGCCGTTCGTGGTGATAGTACTGCGCCTCCCACATCTGGTGCTGGCCCACGTCGGTCACCACGATGGCGTTGCCGCCGGTCATGCGCCAGATGTCGTTGATGACGTGCGCCGCGTAGAGGTGGCCGCTGTCAGGCAGGTTCTTGATGTCGCGCACCGCCACCTCGCCCTTGCTGGCTTCGATGGTCTTGATCCACGCCGACCCGTCGCGTCCGCTAATACGAGGTAACAATTGCTCAAGCACCTCGCGCAGATCGCCTAACAGCGCAATATCGACTTTTACATTTTTGTTTATTTCGGCCGGGTCAACCTCGATGTGAATCTTCTTGGCCTTGGTGGCATATGTCGCGAGGGTTCCGGTCACGCGATCATCGAACCTCATGCCGCAGGCAATCAGCAGGTCAGCCTCCTGAATGGCATGATTGACCCACGACTCCCCATGCATGCCCATCATGCCCAGGTTGAGCTTATGCGAGGCAGGAAAGCTGCCCAACCCCAGCAGCGTGAGCGCCACGGGAATCTGCGCGCGTTCGGCCAGCGCGTATATCTGCTTCTCGGCTCCGGATTCGATGATTCCGTGGCCGGCCAGAATCACGGGCCGCTTGGCGTTTCGAATCAGCTCTGCGGCCTGCTCCAGATCGTGCTCCTCTACCTTCAACATGGGGTGCGGACGATGGGGGCGCGGCTTGGCTGCGGCAAAATCAAAGAGTGCCGTGCCTTGCTGCGCGTCCTTGGTAATATCCACCAGCACAGGGCCAGGGCGTCCTGTCTGCGCAATCTGGAAGGCGTAGCGAATCGCCGGAGCAATATCCTCGGCGCGGCTGATGACAAAATTATGTTTTGTCACCGGCAATGTGATACCGGTGATGTCCACTTCCTGAAACGCATCTGTGCCCAACACTTTGCTGGAGACGTTGCCAGTGATGCAGACAATGGGAATCGAGTCCAGCATGGCCGTGGCAATGCCTGTGACCAGATTCGTCGCGCCCGGTCCGCTGGTGGCAATGGCCACGCCCACCTTGCCCGAGGCGCGTGAGTAGCCGTCGGCCATGTGCGCCGCTCCCTGCTCGTGGCGCACCAGCGTGTGATGAATGGGAAACTTGCGCAGCGCGTCGTAGATCGGCAGAATCGCACCGCCGGGATAGCCGAAGACCTGAGTGACGCCCTCGCCCTCCAGCGTGGCCCACATGATCTCCGCACCGGTCAGGCGAGTGGGCGGTTGAATCGGTTCTTGCGTCTTGGCTTTGGTTCCCATGGAAGACCTCCTTTGAACTGATCCCTGATCTCTGTTCTTACGTTGTTGCGCCTTCAGACGCGCTCGTCACCCGGTCCACATACTTCTTGAAGACGCCGCGCGGCCAGCGCAGCGCCGGCGGCTTGAAGCCCTTCAGCCGCTTCGCAATCTCCTCGTCACTGACTTCCAGCGTCAGCTTGCGGTTGGGAATGTCGAAGTGGATGATGTCACCCTCGCGCACCGCGGCGATAGGTCCGCCATTAAACGCTTCTGGCGCCACGTGGCCTGCGGTCATGCCCCTTGTCGCGCCGCTGAAGCGCCCATCGGTCAACAAAGCCACCGTCGCGCTCAACTCAGCATTGGAGCTGATGGCCGCCGTCACTTGCAGCATCTCGCGCATCCCCGGCCCGCCCTTGGGACCTTCATAGCGAATCACCAGCACATCGCCCGGCTTGATCTGCCCAGCCTGCACGGCGGCGAACGCATCCTCCTCGCGGTCAAAGACGCGCGCTGGTCCGCGATGCTCCACGCGGTCGGCTGCGGCCACCTTCATCACGCAGCCTTCTGGAGCCAGATTGCCCTTCAAAATTACCAGGCCGCCATTGGGCTTGATGGGCTTCTCGAAGGTGCCTATGACCTGCTGTCCCGGAGTCTCCTTGGCCAGCGCCGCCTCTTCGGCCAGCGTCTTGCCGCTGATGGTCAGCGCCGAGCCGTCGGCGTGTTTTGCGTCGATTAGCCGCTTGGCCAGCAGCCGAGAGCCGCCTGCCGCCTGATAGTCCGAAGCGACATACTTGCCCGCCGGAGTCAGTGAGCATATGTACGGCGTGCGCTTGCTGATGGCGTCGAAATCGTCAATGGTGAGCGGGATGTTCATCTCCCGCGCAATGGCCAGCAAGTGGAGCACTGCATTCGTCGACCCTCCGCTTGCGGCCACGCTGGCAATGGCATTCTCCAGCGATTTGCGCGTAATAATCTGCGATGGCCGGCGATTGGCGCGCACCGCGTCCATCAGCATGCGTCCGGCCTCGCGCGTGGCGGCGAGCTTATCCGGACTGGTGGCCGGAACGCCGGAAAGCTTGATTGGCGCGATGCCAAGAATCTCCGCCGACATGGCCATGGTGTTGGCCGTGAATTGCCCGCCGCACGCTCCCGCGCCGGGACAAGCGTGGGCTTCCAGCGCCTCCAGCCCAGCGTCGTCAATCCGTCCCGCGGCATGCGAGCCGATGCCTTCAAAGACATCCTGAATGGTGATGTCCCTGCCGTTCAGCTTGCCCGGCGCAATCGATCCGCCGTAGAGCATCATCCCCGGAATGTCCAGCCGGCACAGCGCCATGATGATGCCCGGCATATTCTTATCGCAGCCGCCGATGCCCACCAGTCCATCGAAGAGATTTCCTCGCGCCACCAATTCAATAGAGTCGGCAATCACTTCGCGCGAAACCAGCGAGGCCTTCATGCCTTGAGTGCCCATGGTGATGCCGTCATGGATGGTGATGGTGTTGAACTCCATCGGCGTGCCGCCCGCCTCGCGAATGCCCTCCTTGAGAGCCTCGGCAATCTCGCGCAGGTGCATGTTGCAGGTGCCGATCTCCGTCCACGTGTTGGCGATGCCGATAATCGGCTTGTGCAGATCTTCTTTGCTGAAACCGACGCCGCGAAAATAAGAGCGCGCCGCCGCCCGGCTGGGCCCTTCGGTCATCGGAATGCTTTGCCGCTTGCCTTCAATGGTCATTGTGCTCTCGCTTTCAGCCAATTGGCTTGGTCGTGCTTAATTTCAAATGCGTCCAGCGCCGCTGCGTGCCTCAGCGTCAGGCCGATGTCGTCCAATCCTTCGATCAAACAGAACTTGCGGAAGGGATCGATCTCGAAGCTCGCCTTGAATCCCTTGCTGTCGGTGACAGTCTGCTCTTCCAACGAAACAGTAAGTTGATAATTCGCAATCGTCTTGGCGTTTGTGAGCAGCTCGGCCACCTGCCCTTCACTCAAACGAACCAGCACGATTCCGTTTTTGCCTGCATTCGAGAAAAATATATCCGCAAAAGTCGGCGCAATCACCACGCGGAAGCCAAAGTTTTCCAGCGCCCACGCGGCGTGCTCGCGGCTCGAGCCACAGGCGAAGTTCTTGCCCGCAATCAGAATCTGCGCGCCCTTGTAGCGCGGATCGTTGAGCACGAATGCCGGGTCGGGATCGCCCGCTGCCGTGCGCCGCCAGTCGTAGAACAGAAAATCGCCATATCCGGTGCGCTCAATGCGCTTCAGAAACTGCTTGGGAATAATCTGGTCGGTATCCACGTTGGCGCGGTCCAGAGGCGCGGCCAATGCTGTCAATGTACGAAAGGGGTTCATCAGCCTTGTACCTCCATACGAACGGTCCAGTTGCGAATATCGACAAAGTGCCCCGTAATGGCGGCTGCCGCGGCCATCTCCGGTGAGACCAGATGCGTGCGTCCGCCGCGTCCCTGGCGGCCTTCGAAGTTGCGGTTGCTGGTCGAGGCGCATCGCTCACCCGGCGCAAGAATGTCGGGGTTCATGCCCAGGCACATCGAGCAGCCGGGCTCGCGCCATTCAAATCCCGCCTCGCGGAAGATGCGGTCCAGCCCTTCCTTCTCTGCCTGAGCTTTCACCGCCTGCGAACCGGGAACCACCATCGCGCTCACCTTGGTCGAGACCTTGTAGCCTCTGGCAATGCGTGCCGCAGCGCGCAAATCCTCCAAGCGCCCATTGGTGCAGGAGCCGATGAAGACGCGGTCCACGGCCACATCCTTCAGCGGCGTGCCGGCCTTCAGTCCCATGTATTCGAGCGCGCGTTCCAGGCCCTTGCGCTCCTGCTCGTTGGATGTGGAGGCCGGGTCGGGCACGGCAGCCGTAACCGGCGCCACCATCCCCGGACTCGTGCCCCAACTGACATACGGAACCAGCTTCGCGGCGTCGATCACCAGCTCGCGATCGAACTTCGCTCCGGGATCAGAGGGAAGCTTACTCCACTCTGCCACTGCCTTTTCCCACTCCGCGCCCTTCGGCGAAAAGCGGCGTCCTTTGAGGTAGGCGAATGTCTTTTCATCGGGAGCGATCATACCCGCACGCGCGCCGGCTTCGATGCTCATATTGCAGACCGTCATGCGGCCTTCCATCGAGAGCGCACGAATCGCCGAGCCCGCGTACTCGACAACGCAGCCTGTCGCGCCGTCAGTCCCAATCTGCCCGATGATGGCCAGAATAATGTCCTTCGCCGTGACGCCCCTTGGCAGCTCACCCTCAACCGCGATACGAAAGGTCTTTGGCTTGGACTGCGGCAGCGTCTGCGTAGCCAGCACGTGTTCCACTTCGCTGGTGCCGATGCCGAAGGCAAGCGCCCCGAAGGCCCCGTGCGTCGAGGTGTGCGAGTCGCCGCAGACAATCGTCATGCCCGGCTTGGTCAGCCCCAGCTCTGGTCCGATTACGTGCACGATGCCCTGATCGCGCGAGTCCACGTCGTAAAGCTCAATGCCGAACTCCGCGCAGTTAGCGCGCAGCGCGGCAATCTGTTTGGCCGCAATCTGGTCGACGATGTTGAAGCGGTCAGCAAGTATCGTCGGCACATTATGATCGACCGTCGCGACGCAACGATCCGGCCGCCGCACCTTGCGCCCCGCTAGGCGCAATCCCTCAAATGCCTGCGGCGAGGTCACCTCGTGGATCAAATGCAGGTCGATGTACAGCAGCGTTGGTTCACCCTTCGGCTCAACCACCAAATGCTGCTCCCAGACCTTTTCAAATAATGTTTTTGCCATGTTACTCATTTAGCCCCTTTAACAGCTAACAACTCCTTTACCGTCTCCCGCACCTTGGCGCCCATCTCGGTCGTGGTGAGCACGGTGAACCCAGCCTCGCCATGGCGCACCAGGTCGCGCGTGCGGAAGCCCCGCTCCAGAACCTTGCGCACCGCCTTCTCGATAATCGCTGCCTCCTTTTCGAGGTTGGCCGTATGGCGCAGCAGCATTGCCGCGGTCAGAATCGTGGCCATAGGGTTGGCACGGTTCTTGCCGGCGCTGTTGGGCGCGGAGCCGTGAATCGGCTCATACAAATTGATCTTGCCGCCGATGGTGGCCGAAGGCAGCATGCCCAGTGAGCCGGTAATGACGCCCGATTCGTCACTCAGAATATCGCCAAAGGTATTTTCCGTGACCACTACGTCGAAGTCGCGCGGACGATTCATCAGGTGCATGGACATGGCATCTACGTATTGATGCTCCAGCGTGACATCGGGAAACTCCGCGGCTATTTCCGTCACCGTGGCGCGCCACAACTGCGAAACCTCCAGCACGTTGGCCTTGTCCACGCTGGTCAGCTTCTTGCGCCGCTTCTGCGCCAGTTGAAAAGCCACGCGGGCCACGCGAGCTACTTCATCGCGCGTATAGTACATGGTGTTATAGCCGATGCCCTTTTCGCGGTCCCATCCACGCGGCTTGCCATAGTAGAGTCCTCCCAGCAGCTCGCGGACAAACAAAATATCAGTCCCGTCGATAATCTCCGGCCTCAGCGGGCTGTTAACACATGTCTCCTTGAAGGCAAAGGTCGGCCTGAGATTCGCAAAACCGCCCAGCGCGGCGCGCAACTGCAACAGTCCTGCTTCGGGACGCTTGTCCGGCGGCATTTCGTTGAACTCGTTTCCACCCACCGCGCCCAGAAAAACCGCGTCGGACTTGAGCGCTGCATCCAGCGTCTCCTTCGGCAGGGGAGTGCCATCGGCCACAATCGCCACGCCGCCGATGCGCTTGGTATCCAGCTCCAAAGTGTGGCCGCCGGCTGCCATCACGTCCTGCAACACTCCGACCGCTTCGTTTATGACTTCGGAACCAATGCCGTCTCCAGGTGTAACGAGCACTTTCAACTTCATTTCTTGCTCTCCTTGTTCTTGTTCTTAGTTTGTAGAGGGTTATCTTGTCTGCGTTCTGACTTCATCCGTTTTTACCGGCTCAATCCAGTTCAGCGACCGGCTCCTTGTGCCGTTCACGAATATGATCGGGCAAAATGCCTACAAGGTCGTAGTCGTAGATGTTCTTCTTGCGGTCGGCCAGCGCCACAAAGCGATAGTAGGTGTGCTGCACCTCATCGCGGGTTAACGTGTAGCCCAACTGCTCCAGCCGGTTGCGCAGCGCCGCGCGGCCGGAGTGCTTGCCCAGCACCAGGTGCGTCTTGGCCACGCCTACCAGCTGAGGAGTCATGATCTCGTAGCACAACGGGTTGGCCAACATGCCGTGCTGGTGAATGCCGGACTCGTGCGCAAAGGCGTTGTCGCCCACAATGGCCTTGTTGGGCGAGGGGCGGAAGGTGATGATCTGGCCCAAAATCTGGCTTGTGGGGTAGAGCAGATTCAGATTGATGCCGGAGGTAACGCCGAAATGGTCGCCGCGAACATAGAGCGCGGCGGCAATCTCTTCCATCGCCGCGTTGCCGGCTCTCTCGCCGATGCCGTTGATGGTGCACTCCACCTGGCGCACGCCTGCCGAGATGGCGGCCAGTGAGTTGGCCACGGCCAGTCCCAGGTCGTCGTGGCAATGCGCGGAGAGAATGATGCCTTGCTCGTCGATGGCCGGGACACGCTCGCGAACCTCGCGGAACATCTGAGCGTACTCCTCGGGCGTCGTGTAGCCCACCGTATCCGGCATGTTGATGGTAGTCGCACCGGCTTCGACGGCTATCTTCACCATCTCCACCAGAAAGCTGCGCTCCGAGCGGGTGGCGTCCTCGGGAGAGAATTCAACGTCGTCGCAAAGCGAACGCGCCAGGCGCACCGCCTCGCCCGTTTGATCCAGCGCCTGCTGGCGGCTTATCTTCAGCTTGTACTCCAGGTGTAAATCGCTCGACGCCAGAAAAACATGGATGCGGGCGCGTTCGGCGAACTTCAAAGAGCGGGAAGCCATCTCGATATCTTCGGTCGTGGCGCGGGCCAACGAAGCGATGCGCGGCTTCCGTATGGCCTGGGTAATCGTAGCGATAGCCGCAAAGTCGCCCTCCGAGGCCATGGCGAAGCCGGCCTCGATGATATCTACCCCCAGGTCCTCCAGGGCGTGCGCCATGGTCAGCTTTTCTTGCGTCGTCATGCTGCATCCGGGCGATTGCTCGCCGTCGCGCAGCGTAGTGTCGAAGAAGACAATGCGGTTGTTCGCCATTAAGCGGCCTCCGGGGCTCATTTATGTCAGCATTTTTCAGTATTATACATTCAGTAATATAAATCAAAGTTATAATTGTTGTAGAAACGATAAATATTACTTATAATGCAGTTGTCAGTATTCAGCCCTCTGCGGTCAGCGCGTTTGCGGCATTATCCGAAGGTAGCGAATTTCAGGCCGGAAAAGCATGAAATATCGCGTCGGCCGGTCACTGACAACTGTTATGGAACTCAGCCAACTGGAAACCTTCCTGGCCGTCGCCGAGGAGCGCAGCTTCTCCCGCGCTGCCGTGCGGTTGCATCGCACCCAGCCAGCAGTGAGCCAGGTCATCCGCAAGCTGGAGGCAGCGGTCGGCGAAACGCTCTTCGACCGCGCGTCGCGGGATGGCTCGCTAACCGCCGCCGGACTCCTGTTGCGCGACTATGCACTGCGCCTGCTCTCCCTGCGCCGCGAGGCTTCCAGCGCTTTGGGAGAGCTCAAGAGCCTGGAGCGCGGCCGACTGCAGTTGGCGGCCAACGAATACACCTGCATCTACCTGCTCCAGGCCATCCACCGCTTCCGGCGTGAGTTTCCCCACATCACCGTGACTGTGCACCGCATGCTAGCCTCGCACATTCCCGAGGAGCTGAACCGGCGCACCTTTGAGCTGGGAATGATCTCCTACCATCCCGATCCGGCGCACTTCCGCTCCATCGCGGTTTATGCTGACAGCCTGGCCTTCATCGTCAGCCCCAGCCATCCGCTGGCCAGGGCAAAACGCGTCTCCATCACTGACTTGGGTGAGGAGCTGTTTGTGGCTCATAACGTGGCCTCGCCTCTGCGGCGCCGGGTCATTGAGGCATTTCAGAAGTACAGAACGCCCCTCAATATGGGCATCGAACTGCCCACCATCGAGGCCATCAAGCGCTTTGTAGCCATGGGCAACGGGGTGGCGCTGGTGCCTAACCTCACCGTAGCCAGGGAACTGGAGGCTGGCGACCTGGTGCGGGTGCCAGTGGACGAATTGGAGGCCAAGCGCGTGCTGCGCCTGGTTTGCCGGCGCCAGGTCACGCTTTCTTACGCCGCCAGGGCCTTTTTGAGCACCGTTCGGGCGTTAGCCCGCGAACAGGGCCCGCCCTTCCACTACCATGTGGAGCGCGCCGGCTGAACGTCCAGTAATGAGGGTAGGAAACTCGAACCCTGTCAATCCCGTGGACGGGGAGCGGAGTCGTACAACCTCCATTTCGGGCCTATTTGGCCGCTCTCTGAAACGCCTCTTTTTCTCCCCCCGCGTCTATAGCCTCAGATGGTTCCGGGGACATGGCTTGCGCCACGGACCGCCCCGGCCAGTTACAATGCTGAGAGTGGGGCCCGGTGCAAACCGAGGCGCCGGATTTGAAAGCTCGTTGCCAGCCGGACGGTTGAGCAGTCGTGAGGATCAAGACCGTATGAAGAAGATCGCCTTATTAGTATTTCTGCTGGCCGTTTGCGTGGCAGCAGGCCGCGCTCAGGAAAGCCGCCAGGACATCAGCATTAGCGGAACGGCGCTTGTCGAGCCGTTCATCGCCTCGTCCACCGACGTTCAGGTTCACTCGAACCGCGCCTTTGGCGCGCTGGTCAGCTACCGTTTCATGCTCACGCCCTCCAGCGCCATCGAGGCCAACTACGGCATCACCTATCAGAACAAGATCAACTACTTGATCGGCAACACCAACCACTATCAGGTGTTAACCCGTAACCAGGAGGGATCGGCCGAGTACGTCCGCAGCTTCAATTTCCGCAAGTACAATCCCTTTATCGAGGCCGGGCCGGGCATGCTAATCTTCCTGCCCATCCGCAACTCCGGCACTACGAACTTAGACGTCAAGCAGCAGACCCAGATATCCGCCTTCTATGGCGCCGGCATCGCTCGCGAGATCAGCCCCAGCTTCGATATTCGTGCAGAATATCGCGGCATCGTCACCAAGGTGCCCACCTTCGGCATGGCGGGGACTGGGACGCTAGCGAACTTCACCACCAACAAGTGGTACAACATTTTAATGCCGGTGGTCGGCGTGGCTTACCACTTCTGATCCCAACGGCAAGCTCATATTACAGAAGGGGATGGGCCTCGACCCATCCCCTTCTGTCACTGCAATCCTCATCCATCATCGCGTCCTGAGCGCTGCCCGTGTATCCTCACTCCATGATCAAGGACGTTTCCCCCACGCCCCCCGAATCCGGCCACGCTAACCTGCTCGAACACTCGGCCTCCTCCTACCTGCGCTCGGCGCGCCATCAGCCGGTCCGGTGGCATCCTTGGGGAGATGAGGCTTTTGCCCGCGCCCAGGCCGAGGACAAGCCCATCCTGCTCGACATTGGCGCCGTCTGGTGCCATTGGTGCCACGTCATGGACCGGGAGTCCTACGAGAACCCGCAGATCGCCGCCCTTATCAACGAAAACTATGTCGCCGTGAAGGTGGATCGCGACGAGCGGCCCGATGTGGACGCGCGCTACCAGGCCGCTGTCTCAGCCATCACCGGCCAGGGCGGATGGCCGCTGACCGCCTTTCTCACTCCCGACGGGCGGCCTTACTTTGGCGGCACCTATCTTCCCCCTGACGACCGTTATGGCCGGCCGGGCTTTGGCCGCGTGCTCACTGCCCTGGCCCAGGTTTGGCGCGAGCGCCGCGATGAGGCTCTGGAAACAGCCTCCAGCACCATGGCCGCCATCGAGCACAACGAGTCCTTCTCCGGAGGCGCTGGCCAGCTCTCGCTGGAGCTGGTCGACAAAATCGCCGCCTCAATCCTCCGTCAGTTCGACCCGCGCAATGGCGGATTTGGCTTACAGCCCAAGTTTCCGCACCCCGGCGCTCTGGACCTGCTGCTGCATGTAGGCCTGAATCGCGGCAACCAGCCTGCCGTACAGGCCTTCTCCATCACCCTCGAAAAAATGGCGCATGGCGGCGTCTACGACCAGCTTGCCGGAGGCTTTCATCGCTACAGCGTGGACGAGCGCTGGCGCGTTCCCCACTTCGAGAAGATGCTCTACGACAACACCGAACTGCTGCGAAACTACCTGCACGGCTTCCAGAGCATGGGCCGCGAAGATTTTCGCCACACTGCCGAGGAAATCGCCGCCTGGCTGCTATCCATTATGAGCGACCGTGAGCGGGGCGGCTTCTATGCCTCGCAGGACGCCGACATCAACCTTGACGACGACGGCGACTACTTCACATGGACGCTGACCGAGGCGCGCCTGGCGCTGCTCGCGGCAAAGTTTTCTCCGGACGATGTCGGTCTCGCCCTGCGCTACTGGGACATCGGCGAGCTCGGCGACATGCACCACGATCCGGCTCGCAACGTTCTGCATGTACAACAGAATGTAGAAGAGTTGGCGGAAGAGACGGGCCGCAGTGTGGACGAGTTGCGCGTTCTCCTGGCCTCGGCCCGCAGCACTCTACTGGCGACGCGCTCCCGGCGTCCCTCACCCTTCATCGACTGCACGCTCTACACCGGCTGGAACGCCATGGCGGTCAGCGCCTGTCTGGAAGCCTCCCGCATCCTGAAAATCAACTCAGCAGGCGACTTTGCCCTGCTCACCCTCGACCGTCTGCTCCGTGACGCCTGGGACGGCGGCCAGACTATGCGCCACGTCATCGCTTACGGAGAAGGCCAAACCGAGGGCGTGTCGCAACCAGAGAAGGTTCCCGGAACCCTCGACGATTACGCCTTTACTATCCACGCCTGCATCGAGGCCTGGCTGGCCAGCGGCGAGATGAACTACTATCATGCAGCCGTCAAGCTGGCCGATGCTATGATCGCCCTTTTCCACGACCCCATCGCCGGTGCTTTTTTTGACACTGCTGCGCGCTCCTCCGATGCCCCGCCGCTAGGCGCTCTGGCCGCCCGCCGCAAGCCTCTGCAGGACTCGCCCACCCCCGCCGGCAACCCCACCGCCGCCTCCGCCCTGCTGCGCCTTGAGTCTCTCAGCGGCCGCGCCGAGTATCGCCAGATCGCGGAAGAGACGCTCGTCTCCTTTGCCGGCATCGTGGAGCACTTCGGCCTCTATGCCGGCTCATATGGTCTGGCCCTGGAGCGGCTGCTGCTCGATCCGGTTCAGGTGGTAGTACTCGGCTCCGGTGTTGATGCCGAACAAATGGAGGCAATAGCCCTTTCCAGCTTCACCGTCAACCGTACCGTCATCCGCCTCGCTCCCGAGCGCCTGGTTTCCGGTGGCATTCCCCCGGCGCTGGCGGAAACCTTGCTTCATACTCCCATACCGGACGGCGCGGCAGCCTGGGCCATCGTCTGCCGCGGACGCACCTGCCTACCGCCGATTACCGGCGCCGACGCCCTGCGCGAAGCTTTGCATTGAAAGCGATTTTGATCTATCTCCTTCTGGTTTGGCTGTTGCTGCTTCCCTGCCGCGTGTCTCATCCTTCGCAATATTTCTACCCCCGTGCACACTGTTTTGCGCACCTGGGACCCCGGATACGTAGGAAGGGCCGCCCGCGATCCACAGCCCCACGCGCTATCCTCACACTATGGTGCGATTCACAGTGCTTGCGTCGGGCTCCAGGGGCAATGCAACGGTTGTCTCCGGCGGGCGCACGCGCATCCTGGTGGATTGCGGGCTTAGCTGCCGGGAGCTTTTCCGGCGCATGAAGCTGGTGGACGAGGATCCGGAGACGCTGGACGCCATTCTCATCAGCCACGAGCACTCCGACCACGTGAGCGGCGTGGCCGTTACCGCGCGCAAGCTGAACATTCCTGTCTACTTTACCGAGGGAACGCACCGCGCCTGGATGCGCTGGCTGCAACCGCGAAGGCAGATGACCTATGCCCAGTGGCTGGAACAGATGCGCAAGCAGGCCGCCGAGCGACAAGCCGAGGCCGTCGCCACAGCCGACGAGGGCGAGCCGGATGAGAGCGACCTGGTGGAGACTGCCAGACCAACCGGGCCAAACGAGCCGGCCGAGCAAACCCCGATAAAGGACCCTGCCTGGCTTCCAGCGGTAGAGTTCTTCACGGCTGGAGAACCCTTCGAGATCGGAGATATTCAAATCAGTCCCTTTACCACTCCCCACGACGCCGCCGACCCGGTGGGCTTTGTCTTCGGCACGGAGGGGGTGCGGATGGGCTTTGTCACCGACCTGGGCTACATCTCGCCCAACGTCAAGGCGCAGTTGAAGGAGCTGGACCTGCTGTTGCTCGAATCAAACCACGACCTGGAGATGCTCAAGGACGGACCCTATCCCTGGGCAGTAAAACAAAGGGTGATGTCACGGGTTGGTCATCTCTCCAACGAGGCGGCAGCGGGCTTTTTGGAGGATGGATACGATGGCCAGGCGGCCTACGTGATTCTGGCGCATCTCTCTGAAAGCAATAACCTTCCGGAGCTGGCGCGGGTCACGGCGGAGCGCGCGTTGAACGGCCGGGCAAGCCTGTTGGCCAATATGCTGCTTTTGGCTGCTCAAAATGAATCACTTTCTTCTATTTACTTCTAAGTGATGTACGTTACAATGGTAAGACACGGAAATCACTCTGTACCAGGTAGATTGGCAAGGGAGACGCCAGGGCATTCCGCCCTGGAAGATGCAGAGCAGACCGGGCAGCGTGAGCGAATTTTGCCCGGAAGGCTTAGCATTCAGGGGTTAAATCCTTCCATTGCCACGTAAGCCGCGAAAGATTAGAGCGGCCTAACAAATCCTTTGCAAAGTGAGTCTAAATATTATGGCAACAACCCAATGTACAGACAGAGTCGCAGGTAGCATCCTGGCGAGCTGGCGTTATGACATTTCCGGGATTTATCCGGAGATGCGCAAGGACTACGAGCAGCATTTCGCCGAATGTCCCCACTGCCGCGCGCGGCAGAAGTTCCACCGCAGCCTGGATGTAACTCTGACGGTTTTGACCTCGCTGGCGGTCTTCTTTTTCCTCTTCGCACTGTTGGTTCTCAATCACTTCAAGCCGCTGGAGCATATGGCCTTCAACTTCTTCGGTCTGGATATTGAAGACACCTACCATATGCTGGTTTCGGCAGGCGTAGCAGGGCTGATTTTCTCGGCGACTTTACTGGCGCTGGTGCTGACGGCCACGCCGGCCCCGAAGTATCTGGGCGGCATTGCCGCAGAGCGCGCCAGGATGATCGAAGAGCGGCTGCCCGAGGCCATCAAGGCGCTGCGCCCGCGTTAGAGCAAATTCGGTAGAACAATCCTCAGAGCCTCCCCGCGCGGGAGGCTCTTGTGCGTCTGGTGGACTGTGGAGTTTCTTGAATGTATACCCGCAGGGTTGCAGGGCGGCGGCTGCCGGCAACGTGGCGCAAGGACCTTGACGGGACGACTCGGCAACTCGACAGACTGTATGTAATCAACGAGCAGGAGCGTGTGCTGGAGCGGCAGGCTGGTTTTAAGAGGCAGTTCCTGGGCCAGGCGCGCCGTTCCCGGGCAGATGCGATTGCCGGCCATCGCATCCTGGTCGACCAGCCGGATGAAGAGTATGCAGCGGCGAATCATGAGGATTGCTCGATCTGGCGCTGGGTTGGTACTTCTGCATTCAAATGAAAGAATTTTGAACGGATTCGTTCGTGTAAACAGGTCGTAGTACGAAACTGGTATATTTTCTATGGGATCAAGGAGGAACTATGCGTCTGCGTGCTTTGGGGTTGATTGCGGTGATGGCAGCCTGGTGCTTTACGGCAGGCGTACAAGGGCAGACTGCGGCTTCCAATGAGAAGGAGCCGATGCTCAAGGTTAATGCCCACGCCGTAATAGTGGACGTGGTGGTGACCAGGGAGAACGGCGAGGCAGTGACGTCGCTTCGCAAGGAAAACTTCAAAGTGACGGAAGATGGGAAAGAGCAATACATAGATTTTTTTGAAGAGCACTTCTCAAAGACATTGCCACCGGGCGCTCTTCCCCCGATGCCGAAACTGCCGCCCAGTGTTTACACCAATGTTCCGCCGGTTCCGGAGAGCGATTCAGTGAATGTTCTCTTGCTTGACAGCCTGAACACGCCTGTTGAGGACCAGAGCTATGTGCACAAGCAGATCATGGACTACCTGAAGACGATGGAGCCGGGGACGCGGGCAGCGATCTTCCTGCTGGGATCGAAGCTGCGCTATGTGCAGGGGTTCACAACAGATGCCTCGTTGCTGAGCGCAGCGCTGAACGACAAGAAAAATTCGCCGGAGAAAGAAATCTTGCTGCGCACCCGCGAGGATAATGCGGATGACGCAAGGCAGTTGGATTTCATGAGAGAGGCGGCCAATGGACATACGACCGGTGGGATGATGGCGATCCGGGATGCGGACCATGAAGTCGTTCGATATCAGCTATCCGCGAGGATTTCAATGACGCTGGAGGCGTTGGATTATCTGGCCCGCTATCTGGGGGGTGTGCCGGGGCGCAAGAACCTGATCTGGTTTGCGAGTTCATTTCCCGTGATCGTCTTTCCCAACTATGGGCAGATGGTGACAATGAACAACAACCTGCACGTGCCGGCGGGCGAGATCAAGAAGACCGCCGATTTGCTGACTGTATCAAAGGTTGCGGTCTATCCCATCGGCGCGCAGGGAGTGATGAACGATCACTGGATGGAGGCCAACAGTGCCGGTAGCAGCGGTCGTGCGACTCTCAACAGCATAGCGGGGGTTGGCGGGGATAATGACGAGCGCGCGATGCAGATTATGGCCATGGAACAACTGGCATCCGATACCGGCGGCAAGGCCTTCTTCAACACCAATGACCTGAATAAGGCGATTAGACATGCCATCGACGATGGCGCGCACTATTACACACTGGCCTATACGCCGACCAATAACAAGCTGGACGGCTCCTACCGGCGGATCGAAGTGAAGGTGAGCGCCACGGGCAAATACAAGACGGCCTACCGTCACGGCTATAACGCTGACGATATGACGACGGCCGATGCCAGGCCGGAATTCGATCCGCTGCGGCCGCTACTGAAATACGGGCTGCCAGACGTCTCCCAGCTTCTTTTCGGAGTGAGCGTGGCGCCAGCCGCGCAGCAGCCCGCGCCAGATGCCAAACGGGCCGGAATGAACTCTGCGCTGACAGGCCCTTTGACGCGTTATGCGATAGATTTTTTGATTCGATGGACGGACGTGAGCTGCGAGCTGAAGCCGGGCGACATACACCACTGCAAGATTCAACTGGGGTTGCAGGCCTACGACCGGGACGGAAAGACCGTGAACTGGGAGGATGTCACTCAGGTGATGAATGTGATGCCCGAAACCTGGACCGCGATTCAAAAATCCGGCATACCCGCGCACATGGAGATCGACCTGCCCAATGAGGATATCTACCTGAATACCGGAGTTTACGATTGGGGGACGGCCAAGGCGGGAACGTTGGCGATTCCGCTGAGTCCTTCCAAAGCGGCATCCGCGCAGGGCGCGCCGCCCACGCCGGTGGTGAAGTGACCCGAAGCAAGTAACACATTTCAATTAGAGCCTGAGACCGCGTTGGATGTGGCGCAGAGGGCGGGGGCTTCCCTGCCCTTGCTGTTTCCGGGTTGGGAGTATGCGGGCCCGCGCCGAGCGGTGTAGGCTGCTCGATATGACGGTCAGATCAAGCTGGTTTGCGAGTGAACTGCGGCGGGAGCTGGGGCTGCGCAACCAGCGGTGGGCGCGGGGACGGGCGCATGTGGAGAGCTATGGCAATCCACCGGTGATCGTCTATACGCCCGAACACACCTCAGACAAAGACCTAATCCCGACAGAAAGCGGCCGCCATGGCAACTTCTTCGATGCGGCCTATGCGGCAATAGCGGCGCGACCAGAGTGGATGCGGCGCTTCGACAAGATTCATGCACAGGGACGGGAATTGCCGAAACCGGAGTCAGGACGAAAGTGGCGGGAGCTGGATTCGTCGATGAGCTCCGACGCCCTGCTGATGAACGTTTTCTGCACGCCGGGCGTGGCGGAGGCACCTGCGGTTCGGCGGGCAATGGGCGTCGAGGGCGATGACCCGCCGGTCTTCGGCTGGAAGGCGCGTGTGCCGCTCAGGAGCGGGCGCTTTGACCGCACTGAGGTCGATATGCGATGGGGCGAATTGCTGGTCGAGGCCAAGCTGACGGAAAGCGATTTCCAAATCAAGGCAGCGGCGGTCGTGGAAGCGTACCGCGACTTCAATGCGGTTTTCGACGGGAAGCTGTTGCCGCGGGTGGAGCTGGCGACTACAAGGCAGAGAGAGGCAACGGAGTTCCCGGAGGATTATTCGCAGGAGTTTGAAGAGGTTAGGCCGGATGCCGGGGAATCTGCCAGTGCTGAACGCTTCGTAGCGCCGGTATCGGCTCGTTCTTCTGCAAGCGCAGTCAAAGGCATTTCTGCAACAGACGGGGAAAACGCCTATGCGGGTTACCAACTGATTCGCAATGTACTGGCCGCGCATGCCCAGGAATGCAGCTTTTGCGTGATTCACGATGAGCGCCGACCGGATCTGCGGGAGGCGTGGTTCGAGGTTATGGCGGCGGTGAAGTCCGCAGAGATGCGAGTGCGGCTGAAGGTTCTGACCTGGCAGGAGCTGGCCGCGCTGCTTCCCGAAGAGTTGCAGGAGTTTCTGGACCAAAAATATGGAATTGTGGCGCCGGGAAGTGTTGCTTCGTCCGCGGGCAATGCGACAGAGTTCGAATAGGAGCAGGGCGCCAGTGCACAGATGGGCTGAATAGGCGAAAATGGAATGGACAGGAGCCGGAATGGCGCATCATTACGCCAAAAACGGTCTAAAACTGGTACGTTGATTCTGAAGGGTTTTGTTTTCGATGGCCTCCAATCCTTATTATTCTCTGGCTGTTCTATTTGTGGCGGCGCTGGGCTTTGGGCTGGCTCCGCTGGGTCTGGCGTGGCTGTGGGCAAAGATCTTCTCGCCGCCCAAGCCGAACACGGTGAAAAATGCCATCTACGAGTGCGGCCTGGAGTCCAAGGGCGACGCCTGGCAGCAATTCCACTCGGCCTATTACCTGTATGCAATCATCTTTTTAATTTTCGATGTGGAGTCGGTATTTCTGCTGCCCTTTGCGGTAGCTTTTACCGGGCTGAGCGCTGCGGCCTGCGCAGCCATGCTGGTCTTTGTACTACTGCTGATTGAGGGACTGGCATGGGCCTGGGCCAAGGGCGTGCTGACATGGGCATGAACGTAGCTGACAGCTTACAGCTAATAGCTGACAGTTAAATATTGATGGAACGATTGACTGCAAGGCACAGAAAACTACTAGCTATTAGCTGGAGTGGAGCGTAGAGACGATGGATGAGGGCTTGAAGATCGAACTGGGCAAGCAGGGGGTCTTCGTGACGACCATCCAAGAACTCTACAACTGGGGCCGTCGCAGCTCCGTCTGGCCCATGCAGTTTGGGCTGGCCTGCTGCGCCATTGAGATGATCGCCACTACCATGGCGCGCTACGACCTGGCCCGCTTCGGGGGCGAGGTCTTCAGGCCGTCGCCGCGCCAGGCCGACCTGATGATCATCTCCGGCACGGTGACCAAAAAGATGGCGCCCCAGGTTGTCCGGCTATACAACCAGATGGCCGAGCCGAAGTATGTGATTGCCATGGGAGCCTGCGCCATCAGCGGAGGGCCGTTCAAGCAGGGTTACAACGTGCTGAAGGGCATTGACCGCTATATTCCGGTGGACGTGCACATCCCCGGCTGCCCGCCGCGCCCCGAGGCGCTGATTCAAGCTTTCATGACCTTGCAGAAAAAGATCGACGGCCAGCATTTGACCGGCGAGGACCGTCCGCGCTTTCTTGATGCGAAGCAGCAGGGCGAGTTTCCCGTGCCGGTGTTTGGAGAGCACGACCTGGAGCCCGCATCGAATCCCGGCGTGTGGCCGTTACCGGTGATCAACAACAGGGGCTAGAGGACTAGGGATTTTGGATTGCGACTATCAGACTGGAGTACGTTTCATCAATCGGCTTTGTAACAGGGCATGACTTTAGTCGTGCCGCAAAGACAGCATAAAGAATACGGGCTTTAGCCCCTGAGGGTCGGTTTTTCGGCATTTTCGATTTTCGCTACAAGCTGTAAACAGGAGAACGCAATGAAAAACGTGATTCACATTTGCTTGTTCCTGATGACATCATCATTGGTCTGTTTTGGGCAATTGCAGAATATGGTCACCGATGACGGTGGTGACTCAGACAAATTTCTGAAGTCAGCGAAGAATGTTGCAGTGTTTATCGAACTTGGACCACCAGCGGCTACTCGATTTATTCCAGATTTTGCAAGGGCTAAGAAACAGGTAACTGAAAAGCTGAACAAAGCTGGTTTGCACGTAGTAGCAGATCCAGCACGTGCGGATGTAGTCATTGTTGTGCATGAGTTAAATGAGGGAGCTATTGGAGGAAATGGAGGCGTCATATCCTGCAATACCAATGAAGTTTCTTCTGAAATGTCGAATACTACTTGCAGTGGTATTAACGGAATGATTTGCCTTGGGGATAAACTCGAGGTATTCAAAGGCGGAAAAGTTCCATCTAATTCAGATACTCCGATTTTTTCAGTCAACGAGTATTGTGGATTTTCTTGGCCGTTGAATCGTGCTATGGATAAACTGCTCAAAGCCATGAAAAGGTAGCGGATAGACCAAGATGCTGGTATTAAGACAATGAAGACCATAGAAGAGATTAAAACGGCAATTGAGGCGGCCGTTCCGGGCGCTGCGGTGGAGATTGCACCCAATCCCAACCCTTCCCTGCCGCACTCGTTGAGGATTGCGCCTGAGTGCGCGCTGGCGGTGGCGAAGTTTTTGCGCGACGATGAGGAACTCAGGCTCGATTACCTCTCCAACGTGACCGGCGTGGATTGGCCGGAGTCTCTGGAGGCGGTCTATCACCTCTACTCTGTCGAGAAAAAGCACGGGCCGGTGACCATCCGCATGCACACGGTCAATCGCACCGATCAGATAGAGCTGCCCTCTCTGACTCCCATATGGCGCTCGGCGGAGTTCCAGGAGCGGGAGATTTTCGATCTGTATGGAATCGTCTTCACCGGCCATCCAGACCTGCGGCGGCTGCTGATGTGGGAGGGATTCAAGGACCACCCCATGCGCCGGGATTACGTGGAGCCGGATGACTTTGAGTATGAGCCTACGGCGCACGACGAGGTGCTCAAGCGGGCGCAGGCTCATCAGGCCATAGCTGCAGGCCAGCCCATTCCCGGCCAAGAAGGAACGGAGGGCGGCATATGAGCGTGACGCATGGCGATTGCGCAGCGATTGCCGGGAAGCCTGAAGGCTGGAACCGTCCGGCGGCGATTGAGCCGGAGAACGAGGGAGAGCTGCTGGAAGTGGCCATGGGGCCGCACCACCCCTCTACGCACGGCGTTTTCCGCATGGATGTGGCCCTGGACGGGGAGCGGGTGATGCGACTGAGGCCGGTCTTCGGCTACCTGCATCGCAATCACGAGAAGATTGCCGAGGGGCAGAGCTATCTGGCCTCCATGCCCTATACCGACCGGCTTGATTACATCTGCCCCATCACCAACAACTGGGCCTACGCACTGGCCGTCGAAAAGCTTACCGGCCAGGAGGTTCCCGAGCGCGCCGAGTACCTGCGGGTGATTCTGGGTGAGCTGACGCGCTTTCAGAATCATGCATCGTCGATTGGATTTTTGACTCAGGAGATGGGCGCCATGGGCACGCCGCTGATGTACGCCTTCCGCGAGCGGGAAAAGATTCTCGACCTCTTTGAGGAGCTGACCGGGGCGCGGATGATGGTGAACTACATGCGCTTTGGCGGCTGCCGCGTGGATGCCTCGCCGGGGTGGCTCGAGCGGACACGCAAGGTGGTCGCAGGCCTCGCCGGATTTGTGGACGAATTCGACCGGCTGCTCAGTTCCAACGAGATTCTGATGGCGCGCACCCAGGGCGTGGGTGTGCTGCAGCCGGAGCTGGCGGTCAACGCCGGCGTGACGGGGCCGATGCTGCGCGCCTCGGGCGTGAACTACGACATTCGCAAGGTGGACGGCTACGGCATCTACAACCGCTTCAAATTCCGCGTGCCACTGGGCGATCATGGCGACGTCTACGACCGCTACATGATCCGCATGCTGGAGATGCGGGAGTCCATCAAAATTTTGGAGCAGGCGCTCAATGAAATCCAGCCTGGCCCGGTGATGAGCCCCACGGCGAAGCTTCGCGGCCTGCGTCCCAAGCCGGGCGAGGCATACGGGCGGATCGAAGCGCCCAAGGGCGAACTGGGATTTTATCTGATCAGCGACGGCGGACCGAATCCGTATCGCTACCGCGTGAGGCCGCCGAGTTTGATCAATTTGACGGTGCTCGAAGATATGTGCCTGGGCGTCAACGTGGCCGACGTGGTGCTGATCTTCGGCAGCGTGGACATTGTGCTGGGAGAGGTGGATCGGTGATGCAGTTGTCAGCTAACAGATGTCAGCCGTCAGTTTCTAGCTGTTTGCTGAAAGCTGTTTGCTGTTAGCTGTTTTGGAGGCTTGATTGTTAGGCGAGGGCATACTCAAGGGCATGGCGGAAACGGCGAAGAATTTCTTCGGTAGCTACTTCTCCGCTGATCGGTTGACGACGGTCGAGTATCCGGAGCAACGGATTGCCCCGTACGAGGCGGCGCGCGTCTTTCCCTTCCTCGTCTATGATTCCAAGAACCCCGGGGATGGCGCGGACTGGGAGGCCGGGCTGCGTTGCGTGGCCTGTCAGATCTGCGAGAAAGAGTGCCCGCCCAAATGCATCTTCATCGAAAAGTCCCAAGATAAAAAGCCTGACTTTGTGGGCAAGCCGCAGTTTTACCCGGCGCGTTTCGACATCGACATTTCGGTCTGCATGAGCTGCCAGATCTGCGTCGAGGTCTGCCCCTTTGAAGCCATCAAGATGGACACGGAGTTTGAGCTGAGCACGGATGACCGTTTTGGTGGCCTGCTGCTCGACCGCAAGCAACTGGCTAAGTCGAATGAGTACTATCATCAGATTCATCCCACTGAAGCGTCCACAGTAGACGCGCGATTAGCCGCGGAGAAGGTCAAGGCCGAAGCCAGAGTAAAGAGCGCTGCCGCAGCCAAAACCGCTGCCATCGCCGGAGAGGGAGCGTAACCGATGATCGAGACGCCCTTCTTCGAGAATCTGGACCAGATCTTCGTTCTGCTCCAGCACTGGCTGGTTAGCTTTCTGCCCGCCACGTGGCAGCCGGCAGCTGGAGTGCTGCTCAGCGTGGCCGCCATCGTCTGCCTCTTTCCAGCGTTGTTTGCGTTGACAACGGTCTTCGAGCGCAAGGGGCTAGCCCGCATTCAGAACCGGCTAGGACCGAACCGCGTCGGCCCGTTCGGATTGTTCCAGCCAATCGCCGACGGCATCAAGTCGCTGACCAAGGAAGACATCGTTCCACTGAGCGCCGATGTGGCAGTACATTTTCTCGCGCCTGTGCTGCTGGTCATCACCGTCTTCATGGGTTTTGCCGTGCTGCCCATGGGACGCAACATGGTGCTGGTGGACCTGGACGCCGGCCTGCTCTTCTACTTCGCCATGGGCGCGTCCTCGGAGCTGGCGGTCTTCATGGCCGGATGGTCGAGCCGCAACAAGTATTCGCTGCTGGGCGCCATGCGCGCCGTGGCCCAGATGATCAGCTACGAGGTGCCGCTGCTCATGTCCAGCGTAGTGGTGGTGATGATCACCGGCTCGCTCTCGCTCACCAAAATTGTGGAAGCGCAGAACCACTATACCTGGGGCTTGCCGCACTGGTACATCTTCACGCCGTGGGGATTTGCCGGCTTCCTGATGTATGCGATTGCCACTACGGCGGAGACCAACCGCTCGCCGTTTGATTTGCCCGAAGGCGAGTCGGAGCTGGTGGCCGGCTATCACACCGAGTATTCAGGCTTCAAGTTCGCGCTCTTCTTTCTGGGCGAATACGTGGCCATGTTTTCCATATCCGGCCTGGGCACGACGCTGTTTTTGGGCGGGTGGTCAGCGCCGTTTTCGTTTTTGACCTGGGTTCCGTCGTGGATCTGGTTCTTCTCCAAGCTGATGCTCTCTATCTTCGTCTTTATCTGGATGCGGGGTACGCTGCCGCGGCTCAGGCAGGATCAGCTAATGAATTTTGCCTGGAAGTTTGTTTTGCCCATGTGCCTGGTGAACCTGCTGGTCGCTGGATTGTGGCGTTTTATGAGTGACGGTTGGCTGCGCTGGGTGGTTTGCTCGGCGATTCTGGCGCTGGCCTACGCGGGCATGGGCCTGGCGGAGATGCGCCGGCAGCGCCTCGGCCCAAGGAGCTATCGCTATGCGGAGTAATCGATGAGCATTGTCTTCTATATTCTTGCGGCGATTACCGTGGCTGGCGGCCTGGCCGCCATGCTGCTCAAGAACACGGTGCACTGCGCGCTTGCGCTGACGGTCGCGTTTGCAGGACTGGCGCTGCTCTTTCTGAATCTCGACGCACAGTTTGCCGGCTTTGCGCAGATTCTGGTCTACATTGGCGCTGTCGCGATTCTGGTGGTATTTGCGATTCTGTTTACTAGGAGCTCGGAAACTCCAAAAGATGGAGTCTTCAGCCGTAGCTGGCTGGCCGGTCTCGCCATCGCCGCGGCGGTCTTTGCGGTGCTGAGCTGGGCGGTGCTCCAGAGCGCGCGCGTGTTGCCGCATGAAACAGCCGTGCCGGATGTGACCGTACAGCAGATTGGCGTGGCGCTCGTCGGCCGCTATGCGTTACCGCTGGAGATTGTCGGGGTGCTGTTGACTGCCGCGCTGATTGGCGCGGTCATCGTGGCGATGCACGAAAAAGTTGGGCACGAGAAAGAGGAACCTAAATGACGCCGCTTGCGGATTATCTTCTGGCGGCCGCGCTGTTGTTTTCCATCGGCCTGGCCGGCGCGCTCACGCGGCGCAACGCCATCCTGGTGCTGATCGGCATCGAGCTGATGCTGAACGCGGCCAATTTGAATTTAATAGCCTTCTGGCGCTACGGACCGCATCCCGAGGCGCTTACCGGCATGATGTTTGCGATCTTTTCCATTGCCGTGGCGGCAGCCGAGGCTGCGGTCGGGTTGGGGCTTGTAATTCAGATCCATCGCCACGCTAAGACGACGGACCTGGACCAGATGAACAGGATGAAGGGGTGAGTGGTTGATGCAGGAAGCAATTTCAGTCGCTCCGCAGTTAGGGGCTTCTCCCATCGCGGAGATTCTCTGGCTGATTCCTGCTCTTCCCATCGTGACTGCGGGTCTGTCCACGCTGCTGAAGCAATCCAATAGAAGAATCTCCGCAACTCTCGCCATCGGCTCTCTCAGTTTCTCATTGCTGCTCTCACTTTTTGCATCTGCACATGTGCTGAGGGACTGGATGGCTGGCATCGCAACGCGCGAAACCGTCAACTTCACCTGGTTTCAATTCGGTACATCAAATGTCGACCTGGGCTGGGTGCTTGACCCGCTCTCGGCCATCATGCTGGTGATGGTCAGTTTTGTCGGCCTGCTGATCTTCATATACTCCACCGGCTACATGAAGCATGATGAGAACTACACGCGCTTTTTCTGTTTCATGTCACTCTTTGCCGGAGCGATGCTGGGCGTGGTCATCGCCAACAGCCTGCTGCTGCTGTTCATGTTCTGGGAGATCGTTGGGCTGACCTCCTACTTATTGATCGGCTTCTGGTATCAGCGGCCCGCAGCGGCCGCCGCCGCAAAGAAGGCCTTCTTGACTACGCGCATAGGCGATGTATTCTTTCTGCTCGGAATCGTCTGGCTCTTCGCGCAAACCGGCACGCTGCTTCTCTACAACAACGGCGCGGGTTCCATCGAGTCCGCGGCTCTTTCTTTGTTGCTATCGCAGCCTGCCGCGCTGGGACTGACGGCGGCGGGCGCGATTGGCTTGCTGATCTTTGCCGGAGCGGCGGGCAAGAGCGGCCAGTTCCCGCTGCACGTCTGGCTGCCCGACGCGATGGAAGGCCCCACGCCGGTCTCCGCGCTGATTCACGCGGCGACCATGGTGGCCGCAGGCGTTTATCTCATCGCACGTGTTTATCCGCTGATGGCGGCGGGCGCACTGGCCGGAGGCACCACGACAGCGCTCACCGTGGTGATATGGGTTGGCGCGTTCACGGCCGTCTTTGCCGCGCTGATTGCCGTGGCGCAGAACGACATCAAGCGCATCTTGGCCTACTCCACCGTTTCGCAACTCGGTTACATGATGGCCGGCTTGGGGCTAGGCGGCGTGGCCGTGGGCATCTTCCACCTGATTACGCACGCCTTTTTCAAGGCGCTCTTGTTCCTGGGCGCAGGCTCAGTGATTCACGGCTGCCACGAGGAGCAGAATATTCGCCGCATGGGCGGGCTGAAATCCGACATGCCTCTGACATTCCTAACATATGCCATAGGAATGCTTGCACTGTGCGGCTTTCCGCTGCTTTCCGGTTTTTGGAGCAAGGACAGCATCCTGGAAGCCGCTCAGCACTGGAGCGTGGCCAAAGCGCCGTTCTACATGCTGGTCTTTGGCGCGCTTCTAACCGCCTTTTACATGACGCGCCAGATGGCATACGTCTTTGGCGGCCACTGGCGAGGCGGCAAGCCTGCGCATGAAAGTCCGGCGGTGATGACCGCGCCTCTTGGAATCCTGGCCTTCTTCGCCATGACGCTGGGATTCATCGGAACTCCGGCCTGGCCATGGTTCAGAGCATTCCTGGATGGCAAGACGGCGGAGCTTGATTGGCATGTCCTGAAGGAGCCGGGACTGTTGACCCTGATGGGCGTCTCGACTGTAGTGGTGTTGCTGGGAATAAGCCTGGCTTGGAAGATCTATGGAGATCGCTCTCCCCGGCCCACAGCGCCGGATGCACTGGAGAAGGCCGCGCCCGTCGCCTGGGGCTGGCTGAGCAACAAGTTCTATGTGGATGAGTTCTATGGCGCGACGGTGATTGCGTTCTACGCCTGGTGGGCGCGCGTCTCCGATTGGCTGGACCGCCGGGTCTGGGGCGGCGTGGTGGCCGGCGTAGCCTGGCTCTTCAGCATGGGCGCTCGTATGAATCGATTCCTCGACACAAATGTAGTGGACGGCGGCTTCGACAAGGGATGCGAAGAGCTGACCGTGGGCGGAGGTCTGCTCTCGAGGGTGCAGACCGGCCGCGTGCAGACTTACCTGAGAATTCTGGCATTGGCCGTGGTTGTGTTGGCCGCAATCCTGATTTGGAGCAGTTGGACATGAACGGAATCCATTTATTGACGTTGTTGACTGTGCTGCCCCTGGTGGGGGCTGCGCTGGCGCTGGTTGCCGGCAAGCACGCGCGCGCCGTGGCTCTGACCACCACCATAATCAGCCTGGCGCTGGCGCTTGTGGTGTGGACTGAGTGGAGCAGGTTGCCCGCTATCGGCGGCTATGGATTGACCGAGCAGCACGCCTGGGCATCGTCTCTGGGAATCAATTACTACCTGGGCGTGGACGGGCTGAGCGCGCTGATGCTGGTGCTCTCCGCCATCGTAACGCTCATGTCGGTCGATGCGGCGCACCGCGTCCATCATCAGCCGGGGCTTTACTTCGCGCTGGTGTTGATGCTTGAAGCCGGACTCTTCGGCTCCTTCACGGCGCTCAACTTCTTCCACTGGTTCTTGTTCTGGGAGTTGTGCCTGATTCCCGCCTTCTTCCTCATTAAGCTGTGGGGCGGAACGCGGCGCGGGCCGGCGGCAACGCAGTTTTTCATCTACACCATGGCCGGCAGCGTGATTCTGCTGGTCGCCTTTCTGGCCATCTTTCTTTCCACCGGCAGCATGGACTTCCCTCACCTGACGCTGCTGGCCTCGACCGGCGAATTAGGGCAGATGAGCGAGTTAGAGCAGATGGTCGCAGCTCACCTAGGGCCAACGGTCATGATCTGGCTGGCCATCGGCGTGCTCGCCGGCTTTGCCGTCAAGGTGCCGATGTTTCCCTTCCACACATGGCTCCCCGCTGCCTACGCTGAAGCTCCTTCGCCGGTGACCATGCTACTGACGGGCGCCATGTCGAAGATGGGCGTCTATGGCCTGTTGCGCATTGCGCTGCCACTCTTCGGACATCAAATCGCGCAGATACGCATTCCTCTGCTGGTGCTGGCTGTGGCCACGGTGGTGTTGGGAGCATGGGCCGCAGTAGTGCAGAAGGATCTGAAGCGCGTCTTCGCTTACTTGTCGGTGAATCACCTGGGCTATTGCCTGCTGGGCATCTTTGCGCTGGCGGTTCCGGCTGCCGGCACTGGCATCGATACCGCCCTACACGCCAGCCAATCCGCCGCCCTCAACGGCATAATCCTGCAGATGTTCAACCACGGCATCACGGCGGCGGCGCTCTTCTGGTTTGTGGCCATGATCCAGCAGCGCTCAGGCGGTCATCGCGGCATCGACCAGTTTGGTGGCCTGCGCAAGCCTGCTCCGGTGCTGGCCGGGATGATGGGCATTGTTATGTTCTCGTCGCTGGGCCTGCCGGGACTGAACAACTTTCCCGGCGAGTTCCTCATCTTCCGCGGCGCCTTCCCGCTGGCCTGGGTCGCGGCCACCGTTTCGCTCCTCGGCCTGCTGGTGACGGCTGCCGTGATTCTCACCGTGATTCAGAAAGTCTTTTGGGGTCCGCTGCCGGAGCACTGTGTCAACTTCCCTGATCTACACCACGGCGAACGATTGGCACTTGCCCCGGTCATCGTCCTGATGTTCCTCGTCGGTTTTGTACCGCAACTGATTCTGAATAGCGTGAACCCAACGGTCAAGTACCTGCTGGCACACTGGAGCTTTTGATGTTTTCGATCCTGCATCCAAACTCGGTGTCGCTATTGGCGTGGACGATCTATCTCTCCTTTGCCGGAGCGCTGGTTTTAGCGCTGTTACCCAAGGGGCGGAATGCTCTGGCACGCTGGCTGGCGCTGGCCTTTGCCGTGGGCGGGTTGGCTCTGGCCGTGCAAGGTTTTGTTGCCGGCATGGGACAAGGACGCGTGACGCTGGTCGATCTCGCCTGGGTGCCATCCATGGGCATTCACTTCCTGCTGGCCGCCGACGGCATCAGCCGCGTGCTGGTGTTGCTCACCGGTCTGGCCGCGGTCGCCGGTGTCCTCTTCAGTTGGAACATCGACCTGCGCACCAACGAATTCTTCGCCTTTTATCTCGCGCTCATCGGCGCGGTCTATGGAGTTTTTCTCAGTTTCGACCTGTTTCTGCTCTTCGTCTTCTATGAAATCGCCATCGTGCCCAAATATTTCCTGATCGCCATCTGGGGCTCCACGCGGCGCGAGTACGCGGCCATGAAACTGGTTATCTATTCCTTCGCAGGCTCGGCGATGGTGCTCATCGGCCTGCTGGCGGCCTACACCACGGCGGGCAGCCACTCCACCGGCCTCGTCGACCTGGCCCATGCCGGCCTGCCGGCCAGCTTCCAGATGTGGTGTTTTCCGCTGGTCTTCACCGGCTTTGCGATTCTAGCCGGCATGTGGCCCTTCCACACCTGGGCGCCCACTGGTCACGTCGCCGCGCCCACCGCCGCCTCCATGCTACTGGCCGGCGTAGTGATGAAGCTGGGCGCTTATGGCTGCTTGCGCGTCGCCATCGCTCTCTTTCCCCGCGGCCTCGACCCCTGGGGCTTTTCGTTTATCGGCATCAGCTCCTGGCGCGACGTCTTTGCAGTGCTGGCGTTGGTGGGTATCGTCTACGGCGCGCTGGTAGCGCTTGCGCAAACCGACTTTAAATTCGTCATCGGCTACTCCAGCGTCAGCCACATGGGCTTCGTGCTGCTCGGCCTCATGACCATAAGTACGCTAACTCCGACCAATCTAAATCCGGTCAACCAGATCGGCGTCACCGGCGCTGTCTTGCAGATGTTCTCCCACGGCATCATCGCCGGGCTGCTCTTTGCCATCGTCGGACGCATCGTTTACGACCGCACTCACACGCGCCAGTTGGCGGAGCTGGAAACCATGCACCTCTCCCGGCGTCTGCCCTTCGCCGCATGGGCGTTTGTCATCGCCGGCATGGCCTCGATAGGAATGCCCGGCTTCTCCGGCTTCGTCGCCGAGTTGCAGGTGCTGGTGGGCGCATGGAAGGTCAACCCGTGGTGGGTGGCCGCCGCAGGCGTTGGCATCGTCGTTGGCGTGGCCTACATCTGGCGCGCGATGCAGAAGGCCTTCTTCAGCGATCTGCTGCCCAGCCCCCACGTCCTGGAGCAGGAACAAGGCCATGCCTTCGCAGCCATCACCTGGCCTGAAGTCACCGGTGTCGTTCTGCTGGCGGGAGTCAGCTTGTTTGTCGGACTTTACCCGAAGATTCTGCTCGACACCATCGAACCGGCAGTAAAGGCGCTGCTCGCGGGAGGGGGACAATGAACTACGCAGACCTCTTCCGCGTGACGCTGCCGGAGACGGCGCTGGAAGTTGCGGCGCTCGTGGTGCTGATCGTTGATCTCGCCTTCCTGCGCAAGGCCGCGCTCAAGGTGCGCGTGACTGTGGCGGCGTTGCTAGGCGTAGCGGGTTGCGGCGCGGCGTTGTGGAATTTGCAAACTGCTCCCGTAGTGCATTCCAAATTGTGGGGACCTGGATTCAGGTGGTTTGAAGAAGAAATGCTTCTTGGGCAGGGCAGTTACGTTAAAGTGGCACAGTCTGGAATCCTTGTACTGACTGCGTTGACTCTGCTGCTGTTTATTGATTCAGATTTCACGCGTCATGTGGGCGAGTATGTCGCTGTGATTCTGATGGCGGCTTCCGGCGGATTGCTGGTTGCAGCAGCTCAGGACTTACTGGTGATTTTTGTTGGTCTGGAGTTACTCAGTCTCGGACTTTATATCCTGACAGCATTTGCCAAGGGTTCAGGCAAAAGTGCCGAAGCTGCAATGAAGTACTACTTATTCGGCGGAATGTCGGCTGCTTTTCTGCTCTTCGGGTTTAGCTATTTTTACGGATTGAGTGGGACCACGAATCTATTCTGGATTCAGTATGTGATTGCAAAGACTGGAGCGAGCCCGCTGTTTTATTTGGCTTGGATTCTGGTTGTGGTGGGGCTCGGCTTCAAGATTGCCGCCGTTCCCTTCCACCTCTGGGCGCCCGACACTTACGAAGGCTCACCCGCTTCCGCCGCGGCGTTTATTGCTTCTGTCTCCAAAGTTGCGAGTTTTACTCTGCTCATTACGCTGACCGAAATCTGGTTTGGGCCTGGCGACAAAATAACAGCCGAAGCATTTCGAATTTGGCAGCCATTGACGATGGTATTGATTGTGGTATCTGCGGCATCGATGGTTGTGGGCAATCTGGCGGCTTTGGTACAGGTGAGTGTGCGGCGACTGCTGGCTTATTCGGCCATCGCCCACGCCGGCTACATTCTGCTCGGCCTTTCTTTCTTTTCCTGGTCGAACAACAGCGCCAACGCCGTCCTCTACTACGTCCTCACCTACGGCCTCACCATCATCGGCGCATTCGGCGTAGTCTCCGTCGTCGAGCGCGCCACTGGAAGCGACCGCCTCGACTCCTTCCTCGGCCTGCACAAGCGCAATCCGCTGCTGGCGGCTGTATTGCTGGTGCTGTTTCTCTCCCTGGCCGGCATTCCGCCGCTGGTCGGCTTCTGGGCCAAGTTCAATCTCTTTGCCGCCGTGCTGGGCGTCTCCGCCGGTCCGGTTCCCTTCGCTCTGGTGGCTTTAGCCATCGCCATGAGCGCCGTCTCGCTCTACTATTACCTGCAGGTCCTCAAGCGGGCCTATGTAATGCCCGCGATCGACGAAACGCCAATTAAAGCTCATCCGGTCACTATGGCCGTGCTGCTTTTGATTGCCGCGTCTGTCGTGGTGCTGGGTTGCTTCCCTGCGTTGCTCCTGCGGTGGATCGAGAGTTTCTATCCTGTGATGTAGCTCCATAAAAATCCGGCAAATAAGCCATGATTCTGTACTGGACTAAAAGTCACCTATTTTGTCAGAGAATGTATTACCAGGGTAATACTAGCAAACTATCTGGTAATCTTACGCATATTTAGCTTTTTTTATTCATTGCCAATTGATAAGATGAGTCTAACAAAAGAGAACAGTTGCACAGCATCTTCCCCCGTTCATCTATTCGCCATATCTTGCGAGCTTACTCGCAAAGTGTGTTTGCGTATAACCGTGTTCAGCAAGAGTCAGGGCTTGCCCACGAAGGGCAGAAAAGGAAACAGGGAATTGAAAAAGTGTAGTGTTGGTTTGGCTCTGTTGGTCGTTGCTATTTTTGCCTTATTGACGTTCAGTCCGGTGAAGGCTTACGCGGATGCGCTCCTTTATATGGAGGTCACAGGCGTTCAGGGAACGAGCTACAATGGGGAAGACGTTTATCCCTACTATGGCACCGCCAACGGCAATCCAGTTACGCTGATGTGTATCAGCTTCTCCGCTGATATGAACCTCGGGGAGACATGGACAGCAGAGAAAGAGAACATCCCCTTAAGTCCTACGTTTGAAGAAGCGGTATGGCTTTTCAATGATGCCAATGCTGCCTTAGATGGAAAGTCTCCGTACTCTTCCTATAGTCAATCCTATCAAATTGCCGATCAGTGGGCTGCGTGGGAACTCTTCGATTCGAGCGCGTATAGTACTGCCCCCCCTCTCGCGGCAACCCAGATGGCCGCTGCTGTGGCTAATTACGCATCCGAGCCTGCGAGTTTCTACCAGGGATTTATTTTGTATGCTCCAATACCCGGGACCCAGAGTGAGCTTGGCACTGCTCAGTTTTTTCTGGGATATAATACTGATACACCCGTCACTCCACCGGCTCCTTACGGCGGAACCCCCACTACACCGGCGTATGGTTCGACTCCCGAGCCCGCCAGCCTGATCCTGCTAGGAACCGGCATGCTCGGTTGTGCCACCTTTTTGTACCGCAGAAAGCGCGCCGCTTGAGAACCCGCGCATAAATCTAGTTTGCTGTTTGTACTCACAATCAAAGCTCAATTAGTCGATCGGGCTCGCCCTTGAAAGGCAGAAAAGGAAACGAGGAAATGAAAAAGTGTAATGTTGGTTTGATTCTGTCTGTCGTAGCGCTTTGTGCGCTGCTGTCGTTCAGTCCGATGAAGGCTAATGCGGATACGGTAGTCACACTCACCCTGGATGGCAATTGGGGAGACTATACCGAATACTCATGGAGCTCTGGTGGTAATACGTATTCGGAAGCCGCTGGTCCGTATATTGCATATCTCAATGGTGGCGGCTATAACAATGTGGCTGTCCTTGTGATGTGTTACGACATGAACAGCCCAACCGGTGTTGGAACGGCTTATTCCGGTACTGTCGAACCGCTCACAGTCAGTAATCCAAACTACCAGGCACTCATGGACGCCACATACCTCGACAATGAGTTGATTTATACCGATGGCGGCCTCAGTGCACCTTTGGCCACCAGAGGAGCAATCTCCACGGCGATCTGGCAGATAATGAACTCGTCTTCCACTACCGAAGTCACTCCGTTTCCGGATGATCTGGCGGCCCAACCCTTTATAGCGCAAGCAACCACTGCTGTGAACAACGGCACATGGACTCTTGAGGATGCCAATCAATATCCAACATGGGGGCCTGATATCACCACTCTTCAGCGTTTTGGTGGCTTCCCTCCAGTTCCCGAGCCCACCAGCCTGATCCTGCTTGGCAGCGGACTGCTCGGCATCGCAGGCTTCACTTATCGCAGGCGGCGTCATGCCTGAGCAGCCTCTTCGCAAAGCGAGCCTATGTGCTGCCCGCGATCGATGAGACGCCAATTAACGCGCATCCTTTCACTCTGGCCGTGCATCTAATCATTGCCATTGCTCTTGTAGCGCTGGGTTGCTTCCTTGCGTTGCTTTTGCGGTGGATCGAAAGCTACCGTATTTAACGTAGCTCACACAATACCAAGCGCCAGCAGCGAATCCTACTTTGGATTGTTTGAAGAGCATCCCCCAATGCTCTGAATCGCGTTAGGATGCCAACAATTTGGACTGAATGACTCTGAATTTCGAGCCGGAATTCTGTCTAATGAAAGATTGTGTTTAGGCACTGTCTAGGGTTTCCCCACCTGTGTTGACAGATGTTTTACTGCTCACTTCGCCACACGTAGCGATACATGATTTGTGTGCGCACAACCAGGCCCCGTCGTAAGACCGGGCTCGCCCTTGAAGGGTAGAAAAGGATAAAGGGAATGAAGAAGTGGAATCTTGGATTGACTTTATTTGTTGTAGCGGTTTGTGCCGCGTTGTCTTTTAACCCGCAAAAGGCTTACGCGGATCCTGTGACTCTGACGCTTGAGGCAGTCGGAGGACAGTCTGCTGGGCCGTACGTTTACCCCTATTATTTCAGCGTCGATGGCGCCTTAACCACCACTCCATTGATGTGTCTGAGCTACTTTGAAGAGATCTCCTTTGGCGAGACCTGGGAAGCAACGATTGTACCGTCCGTGAGCAGCACGTCATTTGAAGAAGCTGCTTACATTTTCTCTCTGGCCGCCGCTCCTGGCGCATCGGCTACCACTGTCGCTGAAGCCCAGTGGGCAGATTGGGAATTGTTTGAGCCTGCTTCGGCAAGCGGCCTTCCCTCCAGCATGAGTCAGAGTGACATAACGACGTTGCTGGATAACGCAGCTGTTTATGTCAACCAGAATCCCAACTCGAGCCTTTACGCAAGTTACGAAGTTTATATTCCGGTACCCAATACCCAGAGCGAGGGCGGCACACCTCAGGTGTTTATGGGTGATCCAGCGCCGACGCCTGAGCCCGGTAGCCTGGCCCTGCTCGGTACAGGCATGCTCGGTATCGCGGCCTTCTTGTTCCGCAGAAGGAGAATTGCTTTAGGATCCTCCGCGCACGCACCTGAAGCAGGCTTTCTGTTGAACTGATTGCATGCTGGCTTGCAACCCCGGAGCAATGCATGGCGGTACAGTACTTTCTGAAAAGGTTACTATGGTAACATGCGCGAGAAGCGTTGTTCTCAAAAAAATCGTTACACCCAATAATAGCCTTTGACAATACAGGTCAAGCTGCGAGAAACTTGATATTGATCAGGGAAGACGTTCGTGTCCCACGAAGTCTTACTTGTTTCGATTAGGCACCTGCTCCATCACCTTCCCCCGGGTGATAAAACTGTTGACGGCAGGCGTACGGAGGTTTTTCAGCTCTTTACCCGTGGTAGACATTGCAGGTTCTTGGTGGCCAAAGGCAGTTGATTTAGTCAGGGAAGATGTCCCCGAATGTGAACGTGGAGGTTTCATGAAGAGGTCATTGTTAGTTGGACTCGCATTGGCTACTGCTCTTGCGGCAGCGCCCGCCGCAAAGGCTGATACGTTTTTATTCAGCATCAGTGGCCCCGCCGTCACCAACCCGGCCGACCCCAATTGCTGCGCCCCCAGCATCAGCGGCGGCGGCTATCTTTCCGGAACCGCGATTGGCGGTGGCTCCTATGACATCACCGGCACCGCCTTAAGCGGCGTCACGTTCTCCATTGGTGGAGTCCCCTACACCGCAAGCGTGATCCCAGACGCAAGCTCACCCACGCCAATTTATTATCCCTTTGGCTCCGATATCAATACCTACGACTTTCAATTTGATGACGTTCTCGCGCCAGGAGCCTCGCCAGTAGTTTTGGACTACTACGGACTTCTCTTCGAGATCACAGGAACTGGATCATATAATGGAGCGGTGATTGAAATCTATTCCGCTAATGCTACTAACCCTGAGGTTTCTGGTACCACCTACTGGTGGGACATGTACCTGGCCGGAGCCCCCGCGACAGGCTCAGCTTTCACTGGATGGCCCATCGGCGATAACAACGGCGGATATGGCGATCCGCTTGATTATTTTTACGTTCCTGAGCCGTCCTCGTTTTTGTTGCTCGGCACCGGGCTGCTTGGCCTCACAGCCTTCTTTTACCGCAGAAGGCAGACAGAGCAACACCGGGCCGCTTGAATTGGTTTCGCAGGTTCTTGAGGATTCCAGATGCCTCAAATAACCACCAGAAAGGAGTTGCATGTGACGAAAAGTTTCCTTAGATACGTTCTTATGGCGCTGGGTCTTGCGTTCTGCACATGCACTGTCGCATATGGGATGGCCTTTGGCCCCCACCCCCACCCCTCCCCCGAGATTGATCCCGGCATGGCGATCAGCGCCCTCACGCTGCTTGCGGGCTCGCTTGCGGTTTTGCGCATTCGGCGTAATAAATAAACGATACTTTCACCATAGTGATGAATCAACCCAATGGCGCCTCTACTGAGGTAGAAAGCTTCCGGTCGATTTTGGGTGTAAGGTTGCCGGCCCATCTCCTGGGCCGGCTTTATTTTTTATTTATCCTGGTGGCAATTGAGTATTTGTTCTGCTTTGGCGGCAGGGGAACAATTCCCGGCCAATCCATTCCCGGCCACCTGACTTTTTACGGTGAGAACACCGACACATACGGTCAGATTCCCATTTTTGCGTTTCTTGTGTTTTTGGGTTTCGGGCATTTCAGGCTGAAAGTACTGCAAGAAAATATTTCATTTGGCCGCATTTTATTTGCTTGCCACCTTCTCTGCATGGCCGTGGTGCTTGCCTTCACTGTTGCGGCGCGGATGGGCTTAACCTGGCAGCTCTTCGACACCTACAGTTATACCAAGAGCGCTTTCTACGTAGTAGGAACTGCATTGTTGGCCTTGGCTTGCGTTCCGCTTGAAAGCTGGAGGGCGGCAATTCGCGCTACCGGCAGATTGTGGCTATACGCGTCCCTTGCCGGCGTGGCGGGATGGTGGTTTGGCTCACAGGTCAGGTTGCTCTGGGGCGCAACCATGACCGCTCAAAGCGGCATCATGCAAAGAGCAACCCTCCGCGCAGTAGGAGCGGTTCTAGGCCATTTTCTTCCGGATTTGGTGGTCGATCCTGCCACCTTCACAATCGGGACATCTCGATATGCAGTCGTGATTGCGGGTGGATGTTCCGGGGTCGAGGGCCTGGGACTGGTTCTGATTTTTATCAGTCTCTGGCTTTGGGTCTACAGAAAGGAGACCCGCTTTCCCCAGGCGTTTCTCCTCATCCCCTGCGCGCTGGGATGCAGTTGGCTGCTGAACATTCTCCGTCTTTGCGCGCTGATTCTCATCGGCAATGCAGGCGGTTCCATTGCCTTCCAGACCGGCTTCCACATTCAGGCTGGCTGGATTGCATTTACCGTTGTCGCGTTGGCTTTTTCCCTGGCCACTCAGAAAATATCCTGGATGCGAAAAATGCCCGCCCTCGCATCCGGCAATACCGGAAATCTGCCCGGCGGTGGGATGGGAAACATCCCGGGCTCATCAATGCATCTGTTGGTGCAATCCGGAGAATCTCCGGCAACTCGCGCCTATCTGCTCCCGTTTCTGGCGATCCTCATCGCAGCTACCGTCTCCAAATTGGTTTCTGGATACTTTGACTGGCTTTACCCATTGCGATTTATTGCCTCAGCCATCGTCCTGTGGTATTTCTGGCCGGAGCTGAAAAAAATCAACTGGCGCTTTGGCTGGTTTGGCCCGGCCGCCGGTGTGGCCGTTTTTCTTCTGTGGATCGCGCCAGCCTGGTTCGCGTCTCTTGGGTGGGCGCATCAACCCGCAGCCAGCCGTTTGGGCGCGGACCTGGCCTCGCTTTCACCCTTGGCTCGCTGGACCTGGATTGCCTTCCGCGTTGCTGCCGCCGTCATCACCGTGCCTATCGCCGAGGAGCTGGCCTTTCGCGGCTATTTGGCGCGTCGGTTGATCAACCGCGAGTTTGATCAGGTCTCATTTACTCGCTTGACAGCGTTTTCCATCGTCCTCTCCTCAGTTGTCTTCGGCATGGAGCATATGAAGAATCTGATGGATTGGCAGCACCTGGCGCTCGGCACCCTGGCCGGCCTGGCCTTTGCCGCCGCCCTCCGCTGGCGGGGGCGCATGGGCGATGCCGTTGTTGCGCACGCCGTCAGCAACTTACTGCTGGCCGCCTGGGTGCTCGGCTTTGGAGACTGGGCGCAGTGGTGAGGCCTGTCCTCCTCCCTTCTTCCAGCGCCATCCCTTATCGCTAAAAGAAAAAGCCGCCGCTCCGAAGAGCGGCGGCTGAACTTCCGGCCACGCGTGGCCGAAGAGCTAAGGCTACTTGGCCGACGCAGTGTGCGTGTAGTAGAAGAGCACGTACGCCTGGATGCCGCCGCTCGTCTGCGGCACGCCGAATACCTTGACCGGCGTGCCCGCCACCAGGGCAGTCTCGATGGCCGTCATGCCGGACGAAGTGGTAATGTCTACCGGGTTGATGGTAATAATGCTACCCTGGCGATCCACATCGTAGACCAGCGTGGCGCTTCCGCTGGTCGTGTTCAGGTCCACAGTTACCGGCAGCGCGCCGGGGGCGGGGCATGGCAAGGGCACGGTGTAAGTGAAACTGTTGGTGCTCGATGAGAAGGCGCTGGTGACCGTTCCCATCAACGCCTGGGACGGCAGAAGCACCGTCCACTCTGCCGCCCATGTATCAGAGGCGGCCGGATCGTTCCATGTCGCATGGCTCATGCCAACCGGAAACACGCCCGCGCCTTGGCAGAAGTTGGTCGAACCTTTGGTGGCGCTGACGAAGTCGGCAACCGCAGTCGATTTGGTGTCAGCCAGAGTCGGGAAGCCGAAGTCCCACCAGTAGAACCCGTAGGGATCCGCGTTGCCCTGCTGGTCGGTGGTGGCGCCGGTCGCATAGACAATCGAACCATGGTAGCTATCGTTGCCGCCTCGTAAGTCGGCCATGGCGAATCCGCGCGTGTAGTCGAAGTCCGTGGTGGTCGGCAAAGTAATCACACCGTCGTACCGCGCCACTTCGATCTCCACCGAGGATGCCGTCTTGGGTGTAGTCGTCGAGCTCGGATCGAAGGTCACGTTCACCTTGAATCCGCGCGACAGGTTGGGCAAGCCGCCCGGCGTGCTACCGTCGAAGAACGTCGTGCCCGTGCCGATTACCGTGTTGCTCGACTGGAAGTAGAAGTTGGTCTCCGCAGCGATTTTAGCCTCCGTGGCCTTGCCGTCCTCGGTGGTCACCCACATCGTATTCGTATTAGTGTTGACATGCAGCACGTGGCCTTCGGGATTCTGCCAGATATTGCCAAAGGTGCCGCTGGCATATATCCGCGTGGCTACCAGCGTTCCATTGGCCTGATAGCGCGCGGCGATGCGCACAAACATTCCGGGCGATGTTGTCAGCGCCGTGGCCACGGACGAGAAGTTGTCGATGGTGGAGATCGAGTTGGTGTCGATGTTGTCGAAGATCGTGCCGTTGACTGAGTCGGCCAGGATGGGAATTGTATCCGTGGACACCACCGTGGCTGTCTCCGGCGTGGTAATCGGATGCACCGGGAAGGCACGGGCGATGGTGAGCGTGTCGTCTGTAGTGGTCGTGGTAGTAACCGAGACAGCCTGACCATAGATGTGCCGCAGGAACAGTTGGGTCAGATCGGGACGTGGATGATAGCGCACAGGCCCGTTGAAGTTCACCACCCAGGTGGGAGCCGTGGCGCCGGCCGGATCATGCTCCACGATCAGAGCCGGATGCCGCAAGTCGAATTCGAGATCAAGTGCATTACTGCTGTTGTCCGTTACCGTTAGCGGAGTCACCAGGTTGACAGTCAGCTGTACGGTATACGGTGCGGTTGTTGTCGCGCCTGCGACAACAATCTGGCTGCACGGAACGGTTGTCCCGGCAGGAACGTCGAAGCCGGCCTCCGGATCGCCCGAGGCGACCAGAAGAATATCGCAGGGGGATCCGGTGGTGTTCGCGCCCAGCGTCAGAATCGCGGACGTATAGATGCCGGAGGGCACAGTGGCGTTGCCCAGAATCTCGCCCAACTGGTCGAGCTGCACAAGGTTGATCATGGGAGGCGTGGAGGGCGCGGTATAGACGGGGACCGCGGTACCACCTCCCTGAGGCATCAGCGAGATGCTCAGCACCTTGACGCCAATCGTGGCCCAGTCCTCGGTGGCATCATCGCTGATGACTGCAGTCACCGTGCCGTTCGTCTGTTGAGATGACGAAGTTGAGCTAGTAATGCTGTTACTGCAACCCACCAGCAAGAAAAAGACTCCGGTTACGGCGCATGTAATGAGACCATGAATTCTGCTATTCATTCCGGTTCTCCTTATGTTGAATGCTGAAAGCACGTTTGTTACCTTCTCTTGCGGCTGGAGCATAGCTAGCTCTTCTCCTCGCTTGCAGACTCGCAAAGAAAACATTTAGCCAGATCTGAGATGTCCGTAGCGTAACGACTATGCGGCAAATGTGATATGAATCACATTTCATCCAATGTAGTAGTACCGCACACTCGTTGTTTGCGGTAGAGACGGAATTAATTATCCCTCTGATTACGTGCCTGTGCGATTATTCGTAAACTTCGGTAACAGGTGTTGTCGGCTGTCTCACGGGCAGACACAAGATGCGCCATATTGGTACAACGGCATGCGTATAGATTGGAAGCATGGGGCATGTGCAAGCCAAATGGCGTCAGGAACTCGCCGCAATGGTGGCGCTGGCGGTTCCGGTGGTGTTGAGCGAGTTGGGCTGGATGGCCATGGGCATCGTAGACACCATCATGGTGGGCAGGCTGGGGCCGGCGGCCATCGGCGCGGTGGCTTTGGGCAATGCCGTCTACTACACACCGGCTCTCTTCGGCATCGGCGTATTGCTCGGCCTGGACACGCTGGTGGCGCAGGCTTACGGTCGCAAGGACCACGACGAGTGCCACCGCTGGCTGGCCCAGGGCGTCTATCTTGCCTGCATTGTTACGCCGCCCCTGATGCTGCTCGTCTTTCTGGCCAGTTTTGGCTTTGCCCCCTTCGGCATCACGCCCGAGGTAGCCGCTCCGGCCGCCGCCTATTTGCGCATTCTCAACTGGGGCACGTTACCGCTGCTGCTTTACGCCGGAACGCGCCGCTACCTGCAGGGCGTGGGCGATGTGCGCGTCATTACTCTCACCTATGTCGTCGCCAACCTGGTCAACTGGCTTGGCAACTGGGTGCTCATCTACGGCAAGCTGGGGTTTCCGGCGCTGGGCGTGAACGGCTCGGCAATATCCACGCTGGCGGCGCGCATCTTTATGGCTTTGGCGCTGCTAGGCTTTGCCTGGCGCTACGAGCGCAAGCGCGGCCATCCGCTCTTCCGCCACTGGGCCGGACCCAGCCTGGCCAGGCTTCGGGAACTGGCGCGCCTGGGCGTCCCGGCAGCAGGACAGATTGTGCTGGAAGTGGGCGCATGGAATCTGGCGACGCTCTCGGCTGGCTGGTTGACGCCTGTGGCCTTGGCCACGCACCAGATTGCCCTCAACTACGCCAGCCTCACTTACATGGTTCCGCTGGGCATCTCGGCGGCCGCCGCGGTCAGCGTCGGCCATGCTGTGGGCGCTGGAGATGGCCAGCGAGCGCGCCGCGCCGGATGGCTCGCCCTGGGGCTGGGCACCTCCTTCATGCTGTTGGCTGCGGTAGTTTTCCTTGTGGAGCCGATCCCGCTCATCGCCCTCTACACCCGCGACGCACAGGTCATGGCTGTCGGCCCCAGCCTGCTCGGTCTGGCAGCGGCCTTCCAGATCTTCGATGGTATTCAGACCGTCTCCACCGGAGCCTTGCGCGGGCTGGGCGAGACGCGGGTTCCCATGCTGGCCAACCTGGTCGGCTACTGGGTGCTGGGATTGCCACTTGGCCTGGGTCTGTGCTTCCTGCTGCACTGGGGCATTTACGGACTGTGGATCGGTCTTTTGCTTGCGTTGTTCATCATCGCCGCAATGCTGCTGGCGCGCTGGCGCCGGGATTCGGCGCGGCTGGCGCAGTAAGTCAACCTCCAAATGCAAATGAGCCGTGACAGCTTCAACTGTCAAGGCTCTCTGCTAGCTAGCTGAAAAGATTCTTCTAGGGGCCCGGCCCTAGCGCGCCAGCCTCCTCTGCAATGCGCCGGCCAAAGCCGCCAGACCAGTCCCCAGCAGGAGCAGGCTGCTTGGCTCGGGGGTTGCGTCCAGGGTCACGGGGCCAATGATGAAATCGTCGAGATACGCGGTGTCGCTCGTGATGCTGAAGGTCACCCAGGTGAGGTCGCTGCCGGCGATGCCGAGATAGATGGCGCTGTTGTCGCCGCTTCCATACGCATAGCCATTTTCGGTGAAGCAAGCATTGACGTCGCAGATCTGGGCCGTAAATGGGCCCCAGTTATCCGTCATGATCTGTGCCCCAATCTGGTAGTACCCTTGCGCGAAACTCAGCGTCAGCGGGCCGCTATTCTCCGTCCAGTTTGCGTACGCCCCAGCCGCGAAGTTTCCCCACCAGGGCGCCTCTAACGGGTTCTGCAGCACCATGCCCGTCGGGCCGCTATACGCAAATGAGTACGCGGGGTTTTCGTAAGTACCAGTGCCCGATACTCCGTTGGCGGTCGTAAAGGCGAAGACCGTAGGAATCGGCGTCCCCGGAACTCCGAATTGCGACCAGTCGACCGAATCCGTCGCGGCCGGTTGCGTCGTCACCAGGGAATCTGCATGCGCTGCCAGAGCCCCCATCAAAATAGCCGCAAACAACAGGAAACACTTTTTCATCGTACCGTTCCTTATCTCAGCTTCCAGGCTGTATTCGATCCACGCAAACGGATATTCGTTTCACGACATTGGAAGGTGTAAAAATGAGCCGCAATGATTATTGGCATTTTGCTTCTGGGAGTCAAGCCAATTCTTGACAAATCTCATAAGACTCAATGTGGAAACCCTCCGGCCGGGTGCTGGGACGATAGCCCGCGCCGGTGACTATAATCTAAGTAGAGAGAAAGATTGACTTAGCCCGAATTCATCTGAAGGGAATCCCGCCAAATGGCGACAGGCAATCCAGCCTTGGAAGAAGCGCAGGGCGCAACAAAAACGCGGCAGCGCGTCACAAGCAATTTCAGCATCAATATAGCTACGGTAAACGGCTCCGGCTCGCAATCCGCTAATAGCGTTCTGCTCAAGAGCATCTTTGCAATGGGCGTCCCGGTGAGCGGGAAAAACCTCTTCCCATCCAACATTGCCGGGCAGCCAACCTGGTTTCTGATTCGCGCCAGCAAGCACGGATACGTTGCCTGCAAGCGCGACTCCGAGATTCTGGTCGCTCTGAATCCTGAAACCGCTCACGACGACGTAAAGGCTCTGCCCGCCGGCGGCGTAGCCATCTACGAGGAGAGTTTCAAGCTCGATCAGGCGCGCGGCGACGTGTTTTGCTATCCCGTGCCCTTTGACAAGCTCACTGCCTCCATCTGTCCCGAGGTCAAGCTGCGCAAGCTGGTCAAAAACATGGTCTACGTGGGAGTCGTCGCCCAGTTGCTGGCCATCGATATGGGCGTATTAGAGAGCCACCTGCTCCGGCAGTTCGCCAAAAAGCAGAAGGTCTTCGATTTGAACTTCGGCGCGGTCAAGGCCGGCTTCGACTATGCCCAGGCGAATCTGACCAAGCGGGATCCCTACTTCATCGAAAAGATGAATCTAACCGAGGGCAAGATCATCATCGACGGCAACGCGGCCTGCGGCATGGGCGCGGTCTTTGCCGGCGTGACGGTGGTCGCATGGTATCCGATTACGCCCTCCACCACGGTTATCGAGGCAACCACCGACCTGCTCAAGAAGCTGCGCGTTACGCCGGAGGGCAAGGCGACATATGCTGTGGTCCAGGCCGAGGACGAGCTGGCCGCCATCGGCATAGTACTGGGCGCAGGCTGGGCTGGTGCGCGCGCCATGACCTCAACCTCCGGACCAGGCATGTCGCTGATGGCCGAGTTCTGTGGCCTGGGCTACTATGCCGAGATTCCCGGCGTCATCATCATCGTGCAGCGCACCGGGCCCTCGACAGGTCTGCCCACGCGAACCCAGCAAGCCGATCTGCTTTCGGCTGCCTTTCTCTCCCATGGCGACACCAAGCATCCGATTCTGCTGCCCGGTTCGGTCAAAGAATGTTTTGAGCTGACCCAGGCGGCCTTCGATCTGGCCGAGCGCTTGCAGACCCCGGTCTTTGTGCTCACCGATCTCGATTTAGGCATGAACAACTGGATATCCGAGCCGTTTGATTATCCCTCCAAGCCGCAGGACCGCGGCAAGGTGCTCACCGCCGAGGATTTGGACCGGCTGGGCCATTTTGCCCGCTACCGCGACGTGGACGGCGACGCTGTCGGCTGGCGCACCCTGCCCGGAACGCGCCACACCAAGGCTGCGTACTTCACCCGAGGCTCGGGACATAATGACGCGGCCAACTACACCGAAGACCCTGACGAGTACCAGGCGGTGATGGACCGGCTGGCGCGCAAGTTCGAGACCATGCGCAAGCTGCTTCCCGCCCCGGTCACGGTCAGGAACGATAAATCTAAGATCGGTTTCCTGGCCTTCGGCTCTACAGATTACGCCCTCACAGAAAGCCTCGACCAGATCAAGTTGCGCTATGGAATGGACGCGGATTATCTGCGCATCCGGGCCTGGCCCTTCGCCCCGGCGGTTCACGACTTTGTAGCCGCGCATGAGCGCATTTATGTGGTTGAGCAGAACCGCGACGCGCAGTTAGCCAGCCTGCTCAAGCTCGATCTACACGCCGCCCAGGCAGACAAACTTCGCAGCATTCTCCATTACAACGGATGGCCCGTGGACGCCGAATCCATCACCGCAGAATTTGCGCGACAAGAATGTGTTCTTCAGGAGGGTCTCTAAATGGCAACCGCCACGCCTGCTTCTAAAGTCAATCACATCGGCCTTCCCATTCTCGAATATCGCGGCGGCAAGAGCACGCTTTGCGCCGGTTGCGGCCACAACGCCATCTCCGAGCGCATCATCGACGCCCTGTTCGAGATGGGCATCGAGCCGGAGCGCGTGATGAAGATGAGCGGCATCGGCTGTTCGTCCAAGAGCCCGGCTTACTTCCTGGGCCGCGCGCATGCATTCAACGGCGTGCATGGACGCATGCCGGCCATCTCCACAGGAGCCGTACTGGCCAACCACACCATGACCACGATTGGGGTTTCGGGAGACGGCGACACCGCCTCCATCGGCATGGGCCAGTTCATTCACCTCATGCGCCGCAACCTGCCCATGATCTACATCATTGAGGACAACGGCGTCTACGGGCTCACCAAGGGCCAGTTCTCGGCCACCGCCGACCTCGGCTCCAGGCTCAAGACCGGCGTGGTCAACGACCTGCCCGCCATTGACATCTGCGCGCTGGCCATCCAGTTGGGCGCCACCTTCGTGGGACGCTCCTTTTCCGGCGATAAAAAGCAGTTGCTCTCCATGCTCAAGGCCGCCCTCGCCCACAAAGGCACGGTGATGCTCGATGTCATCAGCCCCTGCGTCACCTTCAACGATCATGAGGGATCAACCAAGAGCTACAAGTTCATGCAGGAAAACGACGAGCCTATCAACGAGATCGGCTTTGTGGCCAGCTTCGACGATATCGAAGTCGATTACGACTCCGGCGAGATCTACGAGGTGGAGATGCACGACGGCTCCAACCTGCGCCTGCGCAAGCTGCTGGAAGACTACGACCCCACCGACAAGGCCAACGCCGTGCGCACCCTGATGGAAGCCCACGACAATGACGAGATTCTCACCGGAATCTTCTACATCAACACCGAGAAGCCCACCTTCATCGATCTGCTGAATATCGTTGATGAGCCACTGGGAACGCTGCCCGAGTCGCTCACCCGGCCACCAAAATCAGCCCTCGATGCGCTGATGGCCACCTTGAAGTAATCTCCGCTTTCCGGTTCACAGCGGTAAAAGGGCCTCGCAAATGCGGGGCCCTTTCTATTGTCAGTCCTTCTCTGGTGGAACCGTCCTAGTTTTGTGGCATGGGAGGGGGCGCTACGTTGCCGCAGTCCGGGCCTTTATAGACGGACGAGGAATTGATGGTGTATTCGATTGTCCTGGAGTTCGGTCCCATCTGCATGGTGCTGACAAAATGCACCTTGCCGATGGCGTGATTGGGGTCGGGCCATGAGGACTCCACTGTTCCTTTGCCAGGCATTCTGCCGGTGCAAATCCAGTCGGCGGTCATGCTGGTGGCCTTCCTCACGACGTTGGTGATCTGGCAGTCGTGGTTCTGCGGCATCGGCGCGCCATATTTGTCGATCCAGGCCTGGGTAAGGCAAAACTGCATCGTGTGCGGGCCGCCGCCGGGCATGGTCATGCCCGGGGGCATGGGCGACTGCTGCCAGGTCATGTTAGTGGTTATCTCCCACAGGCCGGGTTTTCTGACAGCTTGCGCCCAGGCGAAGATTGCCAAAATAAACAGGCAACAGCTCATGGTGATCAAAACTCGTGTCTTGTTCATGAATTCTCCAGTCAGGTCGCGCAGCTTTCGGCCGCGCGAGTTTTACTTTATCGCAGCACACATTCGATAGGGAAGAAAAAAACTCAGCCCCGCCCAGCCACAGCCGCGCCGCCCAATGTGAGCAGGGTATCGGCGACACGGTCCGCGGCGTGGCGGACCACGTTCTCCTCGCTGGCAAAGTTACCGGTAACAACGCGCACACCCAGCGCCTCGATACGCTGAATATCGGGAACGATGGGGGATGCGCCTTCGGCCGCGTATCGAGCCAGCGTCTCCGCGGAGAAGGCCTCCGTGTTCACCAATGCATAGTCGAAGATAGGCGCGCGTGTGTGCTCGTAAATCCGCTCAATATGCTGCGAGGCGGTCAGGTTCAGGCTCTCATTGGCCTGGCTCATCAGGTTACAGATGAAGACGCGCACGCCTCGGGCGCGCGCCAAAGCCGCCGGCAGCCCCTGCACTAAAAGATTTGTTATCAGGGAGGTATACAGAGAGCCGGGTCCCACTGTGATTAGGTCGGCACGCTCGATTGCCTCCAGCGTCTCCGGCAAGGGAGCAGCATCCGGAGGGTCGAGCATCAGTTCCTCGATGCGCTTGCGGCTGGCCGTGATTTTTGTCTCGCCCCTAACCAGCGAGCCGTCTTCCATGCGTGCCACCAGCGTGGCGTTGGCCGTTGTCACCGGGTAGATGCGCCCTTGCGTGGCCAGAATCTTCGACGCCAGCTGGATGGCATGGCCAAAGTCGCCGGTAATCTCAGTGAGTGCGGCCACAAACAGATTGCCAAAGTTGTGCCCCTTTAGCGTGTCGCCCTTGCGAAAGCGATGGCTGAAGAGCCGGACCAGCAGGTCCTCCTCCTCGCTGAGCGCCACCATGCAGTTGCGCAGGTCGCCCGGAGGCAGCATATCGAATCCTTTACGCAGCCGTCCGCTGGAGCCGCCGTCGTCGGTCACGGTGACCACAGCTGCCAGATCGGCGATCAGGCCCCCCTCCGGAACACTCTGGCTGGAAGCAACCACATGACGCCGCAGCCCGCGCAGCAATGTCGAAAGACCCGTGCCGCCGCCGATGGCCACCACGCGCAGCGGATGGGCCGCAACAGCCACCGTAGCCGTCTGCACAGGCGGTTTCGTGCTGGTAATCGTGTTATTCGCTGAAATCAAGAGAGCCCTATGGCACCTCGGGATACAGCAACTCTGTAAACCGGGGATCGTCTGCCATGTTCTGGAAGTCGTTGTCCACACGCGCCTGTAGCCGGTTTCTGGGGCTTAGTTCGATGGCCCTGGCAAGGTTTCCAAGGCAATCCTGCACGCGCCCCGTCAGCGAATCCACAAGCGCCAGCCCATAGTATGCGTAGTCGGCCTCCGGATGGCCCGTCAGAATAGAGTTAAACTCTTCGCGCGCCTCCTCGTAGTAGCCGGTATTCAACAGCGAGACGGCGTAGTCGTAGTGTTCCTCGGGTGTGGAGAAGGTCCGGGCTGGCTTGTCCAGTTGCCGCTGGCAGATGCTGATGTACATCCTGCACCGCTCCATAAACTCGGGCGGAGCTGTAGCAAGCAGCTTTTCGAATGCCGCCAGCGCTTTATCGAACTTGCCCTGCTGCAGCTGCAACACGGCAGCCTGTAATTGTTGAAAGGCCGGTCCCGTGTTCGTACTGGGGTGTGCGCCGGGTTTGCCGGGCGTTGCAGCTTCTTTTTTGCGGTCGTGCGCCAAGGATCGGGCCTCTTACATGATGGTTTTGTTGCGTCTCTGCATGCCTCAGGCGCGTTTGAGCCGGTTCGTTGCCGGCAGATAACCGCCCCTGAGAATTGTTCTGCTTGGCACCCTTTATACGCACAACCCTGCCATCCGTCAAGCCAGCCGGCAGGCGCCTATCATCCGCGAAGCTACTTGGCCCGGGATGAGGCTCTGTAAATAGCTGGATTCAGAGCCGGGTCGTTGTACATCTTCAGTTGGCGATAGTGCTTGAAGCGCCGCGTCCCCTCGAGCGTTTCGCGCCACAATGCGTCCAGGCACGCCGCCAGGTCTCGCCGTTGTTCCTCAAGAATGGCCAGCCGTTCCATGTTGTGTTCCGCGTGCCCCTCCGGCGCGCCAGCCCGCTTGACCTCTTCGCGCGTGTGGAAGATCTTCAGCGCCAGAATCGAGAGCCGGTCTATCATCAGTCCCGGCGACTCGGAGTTCAGCTCGGCGGCCGGGTTGGGCAGCCCCTTCGGCTCCAGCCACCCCAGCAAAAGGCGGTCCAGTTGCTCGGCCAGGTCGTTGCGCAGTTGGTTGATAAGGTCCACGCGCCGCTTGACCCCGGCCAGATCGGAATCGCTTGCGCCCGGAGCGCGTGCCTCGTCCTCGATGTGCCACAGCTCAAAGTTGGCGCGATGCTGGTGGCGGACGGCCTCCAGCCAATCCCAGCGCCCATCCCGGCTGGCATTGGCCTTTGCCGCTGAAATGGCAGCCTCTACCTGGTGCAGGACGCGCGTCTCCCCGTCCTGCGCCTCTATAATCTGTTCTGCCGATAACATGCTGGACTATCCTTCAATCAATCCGATGCGCCACGCTTACGTCCGGATGCAGCGTCCATAGTAGAACGATCCCCTTTCAGTTGTCAGTAATCAGTGGTCAGAGATCAGAAGTCAGTGGCTGCCGAACAATTTACCGGAAACCAATAGCTGACAACTGATCACTGTTGTCAATACATTTTTCCGCACTTTTCTCCCCGCTCCCGATTCCCTTCCCCGCCCTGAACCGTCACAATAAGGCGTGGACCTTTTCTACCTCCATCCTTTAGCCGGCAACCGTCACGCCGTTCTGCGAAACCTTGCCCGGCCTGCGCTATGCTCTCTCTGCGCTGCATTTTTGCTGGCAACTACTCATATCCCGGCGCAGGAGCCCTCCCCAGACCAACAACCGCCCGCCGAGACCATCCCAGCTCCGGCAGCCCAGACAGGCCCGCTGGCGTCGATTCATGGCGTGGTGCTGAACGCCGTCACCGGCTCGCCGCTCGCGCGCGCCCTAGTGCAGATTGAGGGCAACGCCGACACCGGCGCCCTGACCGACGGCGAAGGCCGCTTCGAGATTCCCGGCGTGCCGCTGGGGCAGCAGACCGTGCAGATCGTCAAACCTGGCTTTGTGGATCAGGCATTCTTTCCCGGCGGCGACCCTGGCTGGGGGGTTGGGCCCAACATGAGTCACAACATCCTGGTGGCCGCCCAGATGCCCGATCTGATCTTCACCATGGCGCCTACCAACTCGATTCACGGCCGCATCCTGCTCTCCACCGGCGATCCGGCGCAGGGCATCGGCGTCACTCTGGTCAAGCGCATGGTCGAGGACGGGCGTGCCGCATGGCAGGTGATTAATTCCGTCAAGACCAACAGCGAAGGTGCTTATCGCTTTTCTCGGCTCGGCAACGGCGAATACACGCTCTATACCGAACCAGAGATGGACAGCGAACTGGTTACTCTTCTCTCCGCGACCGGCAAAGCAGGTCCGATGGCGCGCAACGGTTTTCCCAGTCAGTTCTATACGGATGCCCGCGATTTGGTTGGAGCCACGAAGATCCATCTGGCCGGCGGCCAGGAAGCCGAGGCCAATCTCTCCCTCACGCTCCAGCCCTTTCACGCCGTCTCCGCCCAAGCCACGCTGCCGTCAGGGCGCCGCTATGGCGACGAAAACCCTGCCTGGCAAGGGATGAATCTCACCGCCCAGGTTTTCGACTCCCAGGGCCATTCGCTCGCCTACCGGGCCGAATACGACCAGGAGACCCATACATTGCGTGCGCTTCTTCCCGATGGTGGTTACTCGTTTTTGGTCACCGTGACCTTTTCGCGCGTGACCGCCGACATGGCCGGAAACACAAAATACACCGCCGCCATGGATTCAGCGCCCCTGACCGGCCAGGTGGATTTTTCCGTTGCCGGACACGATCTTTCGAACCTGCGCATCCCGCTTCTGGCGCAGCACGACAATCCTTTACAGGTCATCGTGACTCGAAGCAGCGCGCAGCCCTCGCCCGGCACTTCTCCTTCTGGCGAATCAAGTGGTGTTTACGTCGCTCTCAGCGAGGCCGGCGAATCGCTTACCAACGGCATGGTCAGCCTCTACGCCGACGGGGCCGGACCCGGCGAGCTGAAGACAACTTTCACGGTATCCGGCTCCTACTGGGCGCATACCAGCATCACGCAGCACGGCCTTTGCCTCTCGTCGTTCACCGCCGGGGGCGCCAACCTGGCTCGGGAACCCCTGGTCGTTGGGCCTGCCGGCGTCACCGCGCCGCTGAACCTGACTCTGCGCGACGATTGCGCGAGCCTTACCCTCACCCTGCCCGCAGTCGGCGCCTCTCTGGCTCCCGGAGAAGAGCGCTGGTACACCGTCTATGTGGTTCCGGACTTCGAATCTACTGAAAACACCACGCCGCGAGTGCTGCGCCCCACCTCGGGAGGAACTGTCACCCTTGAAGGGCTGACGCCGGGCGGCTACCACGTCTACACCTTCGCCGCGCCCCTCGTCCTGGAATACCACAACCCCGCCGCGCTGGCCGCACTGCCCACGCCGGGACAGGCCGTCACCCTCTCCGCCGGAACCACCAACAGCCTTGTCCTGGAGGTTCCCGCGCAATGAGAATTTTTCATGCCTTGCGAAAATTTAATTCAAACTCCAGATTGCGTCAGGGCACAACTTTACAGCTTGCGGAAAAATGCAAATGGAGTATCAAGAAGCGTCAGGGCACGACTTTAGTCGTGCCGAAATTGCAACAAAACAATTGTCGGGCTTTAGCCCCTGAGGGATGCTTTTCTGGCTTTAGTAACAGACATTTGCTCTTTTATCCAGCTCCCCTCGTCTGCGTCCTAACGCTGCTCTTGGGCTGCCTCCCAGCCCTCCCACAGCCCGCTACCTATCGCATCACCGGAACGGTGGTGAACGCAGCCACCGGAGAGCCTGTACGGCGGGCCACAGTGGCTGCAATTTCCTCTTCTGATCAACAAGCCGTCGCCTCGGTCGAGACCGGCAGCGACGGCCAATTCGCGCTCGAGGGTCTCGCCGCTGCCAAGTACGATTTGGTGGCCTTCAGGCGCGGCTTTCTTCTCTCCTTGTACGATCAGCATGAGCTGTTTAACACCGCCATTGTGACCGGCGAGGGCCAGCAGACAGAAGGCCTTATCTTGCGGATGACACCCGTCGCCTCGCTGCACGGCGTGGTGACCGGCGATGGCGGCGATCCGGTGGAGAACGCCAAGGTTCTGCTCTTCCTCAAACCCCACGGCCACAATTCGCGCGCCAGAATCATGCAGAAAGCCGAGACCACCACCGACGACACCGGAGCTTACGACTTTGGCGATCTCGCGCCCGGCGAGTATTTTCTGGCGGTGACGGCGAAGCCCTGGTACGCGTTGCATCACTCTGCTTCCCGGCAAAGACCGGTGTCCGATCCCAGCGCGGCCCTCGACGTAGCCTACCCCGTAACCTACTTCGACTCCACAACGGACGAAGCATCGGCAACCTCCATTGTGCTCGCCGCAGGCAGCCACGAGGAAGCCAACATCAATCTGCGCGCCATTCCGGCCCTGCGTCTCACGGTCGAGTCGCCCATCGGGCAGTATGGATCAGAGGCTGGCGCTGAGCTGTACCAAGCCGTCTTTGGCACGGTGATTTCCGAAGATCATTGGCGTACCTTATCCGGATCGCAAACCGGCAAAGTCGAATTCACCGGCGTGGCCCCCGGCCATTACGAGCTGACGCAGGGTTATCCGCCGCGGATTGCCGATCTGGACGCCACCGCCAGCCAGCAGGTGGACCCCAATCTCGGCAAACCCGCTGCGAACGTCTCCGCAACCCTGCGAAGCTCCTCCGGAGCCGCGCTGCCGGATAAGGTTTCGCTGAGCCTCGAATCTCTTGATACCGCACATGGTCAGGTGCCGCATAGCGTGTTCAGTATCAATGGCGAATTCACATTTGAATCCATCCGCCAGGGAAATTACGAGTTTACGGCCAGCACTTCAGACAAGCAGCTCCCCATCACCTCGATTACCATCGGCAATCGCACCCACCCCGGCAACCTGCTCACCGTCAGCGATAAGCCGTTGCAGGTGGTGGTGATAGTGAGTCTGAGCGAAACCCGCATCGAAGGCTTTGCCCGAAAAGTCGAAACAGGCGCCCCCGGCGTTATGGTCGTGCTGGTTCCCAAAGAGCCGGCCGCCTTCCCTTCCCTGGCGCGCCGCGATCAGTCCGACTCCGACGGCAGCTTTGCCCTGCGCGATGTGGCTCCCGGCCGGTACACCTTGGTGGCCATCGAAGACGGCTGGGACCTGGATTGGGAGCTTCCCGAGGTCATCGGACGCTATCTTCCCAGGGGAATCTCTGTCACCGTAACAGAGAGCTCCGGCAAGCTCGTGCGGCTCTCTGAAGCGGTTCCGGTACAAGCCCGATGACCGGAAACCAGCCCTGGCCAGACCCGGACTTCATGAAACCGGGTCTGAGAGGATAATCTAGAAGAGAATAGTTTTGCTCCAGCCGCCCTGTTTGTGACAGCGGCTAAAAAGGCTAAAGCCCACGGAGCCCGAACCAGACAAAGGAATGTACTGAGGAGAGTCCCAAATTGAAGAGTAAGTCGTTGCTTGCGATTTTGGCCATTGTTTCGGCCGTGTTCATGCCCCTGGCGGCCTCGAGCCAGGTCATCCACTCCCGCCACAGGGAGGCTCCCGCCGAGAAGCCCGTAGCCGCCCACAAGTATGAGATCTTTGTCGGTTACGGCTACACCAGCCTTAACCAGGTCTACCAGTCGCGTTACGGGTTGCAGGGCGTCAACGTCTCTGTGACCCGCGATTGGGGCAGATTCTTTGGCCTCACCGCCGACGGCGCCTATTACAAATACGCCCTCAATACCGGCGGCGCCAGCAGCAGCGGAAACCCCGGCAATCCCTCGGTTGATGCCTTCCTCATGGGACCGGTAGTACACGCTCCCCTCTTTGGGCGCCTCGACGGATTTTTCCGTGTGCTGCTGGGCGGCGAGCACACCGGCGGAGAGAACGCCACTCCTGACATCTCCTTTGCGGGTGGATACGGGGCCGGGCTTGACTACAGAATGTTCCATCGCCTTTCCCTGCGCCTCTCGGGCGACGACATTCTGTCGTCCTTCCTGGCCAACGCCAACTCATCGTCCTGCGGCACGGGAGCGAATTGCTCTGCGCATAGGCACGGCAACTCCCGCGCCTCCTTTGGCTTTGTCTACAAGTTCTGAGAGCTGAGGCTGGCGCCGCACGCGCTTGTCAGCCCGCCATCACGGTCAAAAGCCCGCCCAGCTTGTTGGACGGGCTTCTGATCCACTGCCTTCGTGGATTGTGACCTTCCCTGTTCCCTAATTCCTGTTCCCCAAGACCGACGTCCTGCCAATCAGACGCTCAATGCGCTTTTGCACCGGCGGATGGGTGGAAAACAGGCTGGCAAATGTCTCGCCGCTGAGCAGCGGCGCAATGATGAAAAGATGCGCGTTGTTGGGCGAGGCCAGCAGTGGAACCTGGCGGCTGACGGCGGAGATCTTCTCCAGCGCGCTGGCCAGGGCATAGGGATTGCCGGTCAGGTGCGCTCCGCTGGCGTCGGCCTCGTACTCGCGCGTGCGCGAGACCCACAGCTGAATCAGCGTGGCCGCCAGAGGGGCCAGCAGCAGCATGAAGAGCGCGCCGATGCCGCCGCGCCGCCGCCCGCCGCCGAACCAGAAGGCCATGCGGGCCAGTATGGTGATTGCGCCGGCCAGCGTGGCGGCAATCGAGCTGGTAAGAATGTCGCGGTTGCGCACATGGCTCAGTTCGTGCGCCAGAACGCCTTCCAGCTCTTCGTCGTTGAGCAGGTTCAGAATGCCGTGCGTCACGGCCACAGAGGCGTGCCGTGGATTGCGCCCGGTAGCGAAGGCGTTGGGCGAGTCGGTGGGAATCACGTAGACCTTGGGCATCGGCATCCCGTCCCGCGTTGCCAACCGCTCCACCACCGCATACACCCGCGGCAACTCCTCCCGCGTAACCGGCTGCGCGTTGTACATCCGCAGCGCAATCTTGTCGGAGTAGAAGTAACTGATGAAGTTCATGACCGCGGCGATGCCAAAGGCCAGCAGAGCGCCGTCTTCGCCGCCATAGTAACCGCCGGCCAGAATCAGAAGCAACGTAAGTAAGGTGAGAAGAAGAGTCGTCTTGAATATGTTCATGTAATTTGCTCCCTATCTCTATTGTCGCATTTGATGCAAGTTGTCGGCAGTCAGTGATCAATGGTCAGTGATAGTGATCGACTGGATGCCCCATCAGCGCAGCGCGGACTGTCCCGGTTACTTTCGCGGGCGCGACGCAGGCGGCACAAGCCCCGCCACCCGGTAGTAAACCACAAGCTGCCCGTAATGCTCTCCGGCGTGTTCGAGGTAGAACCAGGCCTGCTCGTATAAGCGGGTTTGCTGGTTGTTCCAGGGATCGACGACCAGTTCGTTCATTCCGCTGTCGCCTTTGCTGGCAATCACTGCCGCGCCATCGGCAAAGGCCTTGCGCACGTACTCCGCCACCGCCGCCTTGTTCTTGAAATCGGTTCGCTTAGGCTCGTCGAGGTGCGGCTTCACGCCCTTGCCGAGCTCAACGAAGATATTAATGCCATGGGCGGCGTGGATAAGCTGTTCGGCAAAGCTGCGTTGAGCGGGATTGGGCTTGAAATCGTATTTGTCTTCGGGAAAGTCTTCGGCCATCGCGGTCAGTTTCCGTCCCACATAGTTCCAGTAATTTAACAGTGTTTGTGAGGGACTAAGCGCGGGAGCTGGAGCGGCAGGCTTCGTCGCCGCTTCCTGGGCGCTGGCTATTGGAATCACCAGTGCCGCCAACAGGATAAAAGCAAATTTCTTACCTAAAACTTTCATGCGAATCTCTCCTTGCCTACACTATATTGCGTTGACCTTCGTCAGTGGATTCAGGTCATCCATGCGGCCCCAAGACTGGTGCCGGTCATGATCGCGACTCCGAGGTCCATCGGCCAATGCGCCAGAATCAGCGGCGACAGCCGGCGCAGGCGCAGATAGACAAGCATCCAGGCGACTAGAAAAGGGGCGAATATGAGAACGCGAAAAGCAACATAATGCCAATCGGGGACGAAGGGAATCATGAAGTGCTGTGCTATGAACCAGAACCCGGTGATGGAAACGGCGATCCAGGTGCGGCCGGTGAGCGCCTGCAGCCGCGGCAGAACATATCCGTTGTAGGTCATCTCTTCCGTTGCCGACTGGATGATCCACCACACGGTCAGCGTATACACCGTGGCCCAGATGGGCAGGGAGTGTCTCTGCAAAACGAACTCCATGGGGATTTTGGCCATGGAGCCGTAGACCAGCCAGCCGGCGAGATGACCGCCAAGAATAAAGAACGGATAGAAGAGGACCAAGAGCCCGAGCCCGAGCCACAGGTCGTGTCCCCAGCGCATTTTGATTGGCCCAATCAAGTCGCGGAGACGGATGCCCTCCCGCCGCGTGAAGTACCACATGCCGATGAGACAGCAACAATCGCTGAGGGTGCCGTAGAACATCCACCAGTTGCCCGCCATCTGAAAGGGAGCGGGGCGATGCAGGGCCAGCAAGATCAGCGCCAGCAGGCATTGAAAGGTGAACCACAGAACGGTGCGTGCCGGTACCAGCAGCAGCGGGCCGACCCACGGAATGCATCCGGCGGCGACGCGCTCCTGGATTTGTGAACGCGCGTTTACAAGGATAGGAACTGAGTTTTCGATTTCGCGTGCAGGCGGCATGCTAATCTGTCACCAGCGAAAATCCTACCACGAGCCGTACGCGAGGATTATTAACAAGTGGGCTTCGGGGCCGTTCATTTCATACAGATTGCATAATCTCCGCAGCGCACTTTGATCCCTGACTACTGTCGCTTCATCGCCCGCTTCAACACCGTCTCCAGCGCTGCCTTCAACTCCGCGTACTCCACCGGTGTGACTTTGCCGGTGATCTTGTCGCTCTCCAGCGTGAAGATCTCTTCCTTGAGGGCGTTCATCACGGCCGCCTTCTTGGCCGCGGGCGAAGCCAGTGCCTGCGCCGCTCCGGCATCGTATCCCGCTCCCGATGCCGGACTGCGCAGCATGAAGGCCGCACCGGCTGCCAGCAGCAGCACCAGTACGCTCAGAATCCACCACTTGTACTTCGACAGTGGATCTGGTGTGTTGATGGGGTTGGCCATGCCTCCGCCGGGCTGCGTTCCGGGGCCCCCGGCTTCCTGGCCGGAGTCGGCTTGCTGGCCTTGTCCGCCACCCTCATCGCGCGGGATCGATCCCGTGCCCGAAACGGTGAACTCCAGCGGCTTGCCGGGAACCGCGCTCTTGGCCACGTAGGTTGGCAGGCCTTCCTGCGGCGCGGAGATGAACGTCGACCCAGCGCCCGCCGCAAAGTTCATGCTCTTGGGCATCATCACCCACACGGTTCTGGCCGGTATCGTCACCTGCGGGTGGAAGGTGAACTTGCCGCTGTATGGAACCATGTATTCAAGCTGGAAGAGCGTGCTCTTTTCGCCTTCGTCGGGCTGAATGGGGAAGTCGAACGAGTAGTGGCCCTTGGGGCCATCTGCGTCCAGCTTCACCGTGGTGGGCAGGCTGCTCGCTCCCGGACGTTGCGCGGACGCGCCCTCCACTACTGCGTCCTCGGGCAGCACAATCTCAAAGCTACGCTTGCTCCACTGCGTGCGCGGAGGCATGCTGTTGTTGTGAACCGCGTACCGCTCGATTACGCGCAGCTGCCCACCGGTCGTCTCCACTACGCCAATCACGTCCTCATCGATGAGCACCCCATCGACCTTGGCGGCCACGTCATATACCCCGATGTCGCCCGCCGCTCCATTCTCCGGCGCGCCGATAAAATAAGTCGCCCCCTGGTGAGTCACCCGCACCAGGTAATTGCTGCTGCCTGGCTTAGTCAGCTTGTAGTGCCCTGCCGAGTCGGTGGTGGTCCTGGCCACCTCGCTCATCGCCGCCTGCACGTCCACCAGCACCACGGCATCGCTAGCGGCCGGCTTGCCTGTAGTCTTGTTGGTCACCGTGCCGGTGATTTGAGCCTGTGCCCATGTGCTCGTCAACAGCAAGCTCAGGACAACGGTGCGAAAAATAATCCGGGTCATTCTCATAATCGTTTGAAAATCCTCTTGTGAATTGCTGCAAATTGCTGGGTGCCCCACCCTCGCCGCGTTTTTGTTTTTGCGGCTATCGTAGTCCCCGGCGAGCGATTTTTTGCTCGCTGGGGTGACCTAGGGTGGGAAACATTCACGCCTGCTGCAAAATCTCAATCTCGGTCATCAACCGCGCCGCCTCATTTTCCAGCTGCGCCCGCTGCGCCTGGAACTCCTTTTCAGGATACTTCCCCGCCTTGAACTCGAAGTTCAGGTCACGCAGGTTTTCGTTGAGTTGCTCCTTGCGCTCTAGCAGGTAGTCCAGCCGCGTCTTCTCCAGTTGGCTGGCAGAGACCTTCTCCGGCCAGAAGGTGTACGCCAGCAGCGCAATCAGCAGCAGTCCCCCGGCAATCAATCCCTGCGTCTCCGTCATCGCTTATATCCCTCCACCGTCGCCGGCACTGTTCCCTATTCCCTGTTCCCTGTCCTCTGGCTGGGCGTCAATGCCACCAGCGTGCCTAGCACCATCACCAGCACTCCGGCCCAGATCCAGCTCACCAGCGGATTCAGAAATGCCTTGATAATCGGCTGGTCGGTGTCGGGGTTCGTGCCCTCATACACCACATACAAATCCCACGCGACAACCGAGTGAATCGCCACCATGGTCTGCGGCTGTCCGCTGGCCATGTAAACCCGCTTCTCCGGCGCCATCTGAAACAGCACCTTGCCGCCCTTCCGAACATCGAGCAGCGCGTAATCAGAGGTGTAGTTGGCGTTCGAGTCCTCCGTGAAGCCCATGCACTCCAGCGAGTACGAACCAATGGCCAGCTTGTCATGCAGCGCCAGTTCCTTCTCCTCGCTTCGGTTGAAGGCCGAACCCGCCAACCCAATCACCACAATCACCACGCCGATATGCACGATGTAGCCACCATAGCGCCGCGTGTTGCGCCGAATCAGCAGATATACTGCGGCAAAGATGTTTTTCCCGCTCTGCTTCGAAATCACCATCGCCCCGCGCAGAAATTCCGAACCAACAGCGGTCAACACGCCCGCCGCGAGCCCAAATGTCACCAGCGCGTAAAAACATCCCCGATCAAATGCCCCGTCGTGCCACGGCCGCACGCCCGCAAACAGGCAGGCTATTACCGTGACCCACAGCGCAATCACCGGCAACACAAAGTTCCGCCGTATGCTCCTGAACGATGTGGCGCGCCACGGCAGCAGCGGCCCCACGCCCATCAGAAACAGTAGAAACAATCCAATCGGTATGGCCACGCGGTTGTACCACACGGCGTCCACCGTCACCTTTGCATTCTCTATGTATTCGCTCAGAATGGGGTAAAGCGTCCCCCACACAATCACAAAGCAACCCGCCAGCAGCACCAGGTTGTTGAACAGAAAGCTGGACTCGCGGCTGATCAGCGACTCCACGCGCTGTTCGCTCTTCAGGTGGTCGCGCTGCAAAATGTAAGTGAATATGCACGTCGCCAGCACCATCACCATGAAGATCATGAACCAGTAGCCGATCGGCGACTCCGCAAAGGCGTGCACCGAGCTGACCAGCCCGCCGCGCGTCAGCATCGTGCCCAGCATCGTCAGCAGAAACGTGGAAAAAATCAGCCACACGTTCCAGCTCTTCATCATGCCTTTCTTCTCCTGCATCATCACCGAATGCAGAAAGGCCGTTCCCGTCAGCCAGGGCATCAGGCTGGCATTCTCCACCGGGTCCCAGCCCCAGTAACCGCCCCAGCCCAGCACGGCGTAGGCCCAGTGCATCCCCAGAAAGACGCCGCAGGTCAAAAACAGCCAGGTCACCATCGTCCACATGCGCGTAATCTTGATCCACTTTTCGCCCGGATAGCGCATCATCAGCGCTCCCAGCGCAAAGGCGAATGGCACCGAGAAGCCCACGTAGCCCAGATACAGCAGCGGCGGGTGAATCACCATCTCCGGGTACTGCAGCAGCGGATTCAGCCCATTGCCGTCAGCGGGAATCTGCCCCTTTAGCAGCGCGAAGGGCGGCGCGGCAAAGTTCAGCACCACCAGAAAGAAGACCTGAATTCCAGCCAGAATCGCGCCCGCATAAGCGTAGAGCTTCACATCGGTCTTATGCGTCAGCCGCAGCACAAAGCCGTAAGCCCCCAGCAGCCACGCCCACAACACCAGCGAGCCTTCCTGCCCGCTCCACAGCGCGGAAAACTTGTACCAGCCGGGCAGCGCGCGGTTGGAGTGCTCCAGAATGTAAGTGATTGAAAAATCATTGGTAAAAACCGACCACACCAGCGCAAAAGCCGCCGCCGTGATGGCCGCAAACCCCGCTATTCCCGCCCGCCGCGCCGTATCCGCCAGCCGCTCAGGCGAGATTCTGGCCGGCTGCCCCGTGGCCAGCAACCGCAGCGCCAAAGCCCCCGCCAGCAGGTTGTAGGCGGCCAGCGCCAGAGCGATTAATAGTGCAAAACTGCCGAATAATGCCATCAAGTCACCGCTATCAATTCAGTATGATTCCTGCTCGTCGCCCGGAAGCCCAGCGGCCTCCCAGCCTGTCTATTCTCAATCCATCATAGTCGCTTTTGGTGTGATCTGGCTCACATTATGGGCAGACAGAAAAAGTCCCCGTGCCCCATCCATCCGCGTTTTTTGCGGATGAGTGGGAAACCACGAAATCAGCCGGTCGATTTTTCAGGCCGGGTGCCGGATGTCCCACCATCGCCGTCCTGAGCGAAGTCGAAGGATTGCGTTTTCTATTCCCTGTTCCCTATTCCCTGTTCCCTGTTCTTCTCACCCAAACAAAAACTCCTTCTCCCTCAATTCTTTGATACTGTCCCGCAACTTCGCCGCCCGCTCGAACTCGAACTTCCGCGCCGCCTCCCGCATCTCCGCTTCCAGTTTCGCAATGTACCCATCCAGTTCCGCCTGGGTGGCAAACCCCTCCGGCAGCCCCGCTGTCTCTTCCTCGGCCACATCCCCGTACTCCGCCTTCAGAATCGCAGCCAGCCCCATCTCCACCGGGCTGATAATCGAATGCGGCGTAATCCCGTTCTCCTCGTTGAATGCCCGCTGAATCCTCCGCCGCCGGTCGGTCTCATCAATCGCCCGCCGCATCGAATCCGTCACCCGGTCCGCGTAAAGAATCGCCCGCCCCTCGATGTGCCGCGAAGCCCGCCCCATGGTCTGAATCAGCGAGCCCGCCGAGCGCAGAAAACCCTCCTTATCAGCGTCCAGAATCGCCACCAGCGAAACCTCCGGCAAATCCAGTCCCTCGCGCAGCAGATTAATCCCGATCAGCACGTCGAACTCGCCTTTGCGCAGCCCCGCCAACAGCTTCACCCGCTCCAGCGTCTCAATCTCCGAGTGCATGTAGCGGCAGCGAACGTTCACCTCCGTGTAATAGCCCGCCAAGTCCTCGGCCATGCGTTTCGTCAGCGTCGTCACCAGGACTCTTTCGCCGCGCTTCGCCCGGTCGCGAATCTCTCCTAGCAAATCGTCGATCTGCCCCTTCACCGGCCGAATCTCCACCTCCGGATCCACGAGCCCCGTCGGCCGAATCACCTGCTCCACCACCACGCCAGCCGACTTCGTCAGCTCATATGGCCCCGGCGTCGCCGAAACATAAATCGCCTGCTGCACGCGATTCTCAAACTCCTCAAACCTCAGCGGCCGGTTGTCCAGCGCCGACGGCAGCCGGAATCCGTAATCCACCAAATTCTGCTTGCGGCTCCGGTCGCCATGCCACATCCCGTGCACCTGCGGAATCGTCGCGTGGCTCTCGTCCACAAACAGCAAAAAATCTCGCGGAAAATAATCCAGCAGTGTCGGCGGAGCCTCGCCCGGCAGCCGCCCGCTGAAGTGCCGCGAATAATTCTCAATCCCGTGGCAGTAGCCCATCGACTTGATCATCTCCAGGTCGTAGCGCGTCCGCTGATGAATCCGCTGCGCCTCCACCATCCGCCCCTCGGCCTCTAGTTGCGGCGCCCACGCGTTCAACTCCTCCATAATCGACTCAATCGCCTGCGCCTTCGTCTCTGGCTGCATCACATAGTGGCTCTTGGGATAAATCGGCAGCCGCGCATACTTCTGCTTCACCGTGCCAAATAGCGGATCGATCTGCGCCAACGACTCAATCTCGTCGCCGAATAGCTCAATCCGGTAAGCCGTCTCGTCATACGTCGGATAAACCTCGATCACGTCGCCGCGCACCCGGAATGTCCCGCGCCGGAAATCCGTATCATTGCGCTCGTACAAAATCTCCACCAGCCGCCGCGTTATATCTTTGCGGCTGATCTTCTGCCCCTTTTCCAGCAGCAGCAGCATCCCGTAGTAAGCCTCCGGCGAGCCCAGCCCGTAGATGCAGCTCACCGAACTGACAATGATCGCGTCCCTCCGCTCAAACAAACTCCGCGTAGCCGAGAGGCGCAGCTTGTCCAACTCCTCGTTGACCGTCGCTTCCTTCTCGATATACAAATCCCCTGCCGGGATGTAAGCCTCCGGCTGGTAATAGTCGTAGTAACTCACAAAGTATTCGACCGCATTATTGGGAAAGAACTGCTTGAACTCGTGATAGAGCTGCGCCGCCAACGTTTTGTTATGCGCCAATATCAGCGCTGGCCGGTTCGACTGCTCAATGATCTTGGCCATGGTGAAGGTCTTGCCCGACCCCGTCACCCCCAGCAGCACCTGGTGCTTCTCCCCCGCCGCCAACCCCCTCATCAGCTCGTCAATCGCCCTCGGCTGATCTCCGCGCGGCGTATAGCTCGTCACCAGTTGAAAGTCCATGGCAAGCATTATAAACGAGCGGCGAAGATTGAGCGAAACTAGTAACGATAATCACAGTCTTGCAGCGTGGCGCTCTGTGAGAATATTGCGGGCATGAGCAATTTTTGGAAGGCAATTGTATGGATATTTTCCAAGCTCTGCGTTTGGGGCGTTGTCGCCGTAGGAGCTCCATTGGTTTATGGCTTAGGGGTTGGGGCTCTTTTCGGTGATGAGTACATTATTGCGTCTGTTTTGTTCTCTACTGCGGTCGTTTGGATAACAGCTAAGGCTCTCACTTGGGAAGAGATGAGAGGACATGAAAACAGAAAACTTATTAGTGGTGTGTTGATAGTGTTTGGGATCGTGATCGTTGCTATTTCGTTACTGTGGGTAAAACATCGGAGCAGCTCAATCGTACATCCTGAAGTGACACCGACATCAGAAACTCATTTAGGTAATGCGGGGGCTACTGGAGGATCGGCAGCATTGAAGCCAGGTGAAGGTACCACCCCCGATAAACAGCTCGTAGTTAACCCGTACGTCGTGAGCCCTATACTGAAAACCCATTCGGTCTCTTCGCTGTCACCAAAATCATCGGCCGAGCCAGCACCAGCAGCGCCAAATCAAAATACGCCTATAGTGCTAATAGCAAATATAGTAAATCCGAAATCTCCGGCAATAGTTGTTGAAAATACGTCAGACAATGTTGCTGAGGGTATCACATGGGAACTCGTTCTTTACAGAACTAGGGATCTGGCTTTCATGTCGTTTGCAACACAGAATATTGGCTATGTCAAACCACACTCCACAGGGGCTAAGTATAGTATGGATTTGCTAAATATTCCAAAGTTAACGGATGGTGATCCACAAATAATTAATGGCGATGTATTTATCGGCACTCTAGCTGTTGATTGTCCGGATTGTAGGGGAAATACCTATATTGTGCAATTTGTGTGGGGTGAATCGGGATGGCTATATGAATTAAAGGATTATCATGGAAAGCTAGCAGTCGCGAAGGATAATACAAAAGAAGGCAAAGAAGCATATATTGAGGGCCTTGATCGTCTCATTCCTCCCAACGATAAGATTCGAATTCAGTAGGAATTTTAATAATTTGGGTACTGGATGCTCTACGTCTCGATTTTGAGAACTTGGATACAATGCGCCGATTTCGGCACCATCGAAACCAAAATCACAATATAAGCGTATCGGCAATTTGCCAAATACCCCGCCTTCGCCGCTGTTATCCTGAGCGGAGCGTAACGTAGTCGAAGAACCTGTATCTTGAAACTGCGGCGAAGGCGGGGTATTTCCATTTGTGACGCGCATCACCTACCAGCCCGCTCGCCAACCCCCATACTCTCTCTCAGTTGATGTTTTCACTTCACCTGCTGAGGTGTTTTTATGAGTTCCAACACATCCCGCCGCGAATTTCTCTCCACAGGCCTCTCCGCCGGTTTGGCGCTTCCTGTCCTGGGTGCAACCTCCGCCATGGCGCTTGATCCTCAGTCCGCCAAAGCCGCCGTCCCCGCCAAGCTCGACTACCGCATCCTGGGCCGCACCGGCCTCAAGGTCACCACCGTAGGCATGGGATGCATGATTACCTCGGACCCCAGCGTCATCACGCGCGCCGCCGACCTGGGCATCAACTACTTTGACACCGCGCGCGGCTATCAGCAGGGCAACAACGAGCGCATGGTGGCCGCGGCCCTGGGCGCTCGCCGCAAAGACGTGATCATCTCCACCAAGTCGCACGCCCCCAGCAAGGAAGAGTTGCAGAAGCATCTCGAGACCAGCCTGCGCGAACTCAACACCGATTACATCGATATCTGGTTTCTCCACGGCAAAGGCAGCCCGGACGAGATCGCCGATGACCTGATCGAAGTGCAGCAGCAGGCCAAAAAGCAGGGCAAGGTCCGCTTCACCGGCGTCAGCACGCACAGCGGCCAGCAGCAACTGCTGCCCTGGATGGCGCAGAAGGGCGTCTTCGATGTCGTCCTGACGGGCTACAACTTCACCATGGGCGTCGACATGGACAAGGCCATCGAAATCGCCGCTAAGGCCGGCCTCGGTGTGGTGGCCATGAAGGTGATGGCTGGCGGCCTGCGCCGCATGAAGCCCGACGACCCGGCTTACAAGAAGCTCACTCAGCAAGGCGCCATGCTGGCGGCGCTCAAGTGGGTCATCAAAAAGCCCAACATCGCCACCACCATTCCCAGCATCACGGACATGGACCAATTGGACGAAAACCTCAAGGCCATGTCGAATCCCCTCTCCTCCAGCGAAGAAAAAATCCTCTCCGCGCACCTGGATGCCATCCGCCCGCTCTATTGCCGCATGTGCGGCCAGTGCGATGGCGACTGCCAGAAGGGCCTGCCGGTTGCCGACGTCTTGCGCTTCCTCACCTATGCCGACGGTTACGGCCAGTTCGCGCTGGGACGAGAGCGGTTCATGGAGTTGAGCGCCGAACACAAGGCCGTCCGCTGCGGCGATTGCGACCGCTGCACGGTGAATTGCCCTCACGGCGTTCAGGTTTTTCAGCGCATGTCCCGCGCCCAGGAGTTGTTTGCGTGAAAGCCGCCGCTGTGCTGCTGTCCGTCCTGTTGACGGCGGGGTTGGTCCGCGCGCAGGTTGCGCAGGTTGCCCTCGACTGCCATTTCGCGCCCGGCTGGGAAGCATCTGTCCCAGTCCGCCAGTACGCCGCCGATAATCTCTACGACTACAAAGATGGCGCGGCAGACGGCTACCTGAGCTACGGCTTCGCGCGCATGACAACCATCGACTGCAAGTCGGGAGTCGACATGCTGACCATCGACGTTTCTGAGATGAACGATCCCGATGCGGCATACGGCCTCTTCACCGCCAACCGCGACCCCCGGCTGCCCATCGCCCCCATCGGCATGGGCGGCCAGATCCAGCCGCAGAGCGCCACTTTCGCCAAAGGCATCTACTACGTCGAAATCACCGAAGTTGCCGACAACCCCGAGGCCGATCACTCTGCAGTGATGCAGGCCTTCGCCTCCGGCATGAGTGCGCGCCTCCAGGGCCGCGAAACCGCTCCGGAAGCTTTGCAGTGGTTCCCCAAGGAAAACCTCGACTCCGTCCGGCTTGTCCCGGAAAGTGTACTGGGATTAAAGCTGCTCAAGCGCGGCTACGTGGCGAAGTACAAACAGGGTCAGGCATTTGTCGTGCTGGAGGCTACTCCGGAATCCGCCGCCGATGTCTTCAAGAAACTCCGCGAGCACTTTGACGGCGCTGCGCCGGTGCAGATCGACAACGAGGCATTTCAGGCCAAAGAGCCTTATCTCGACGGAATCTGCTTCTTTCGCAAGGGGCGTTTCATTGCCGGCTACGCCAACCTGCCTGATGCGACCCAGGCCGCTGCCCTGGCCGCCAACCTCGCCCCCCGCATTCCATAAGGGTCCGCCGAAGGCCTCTGCCTGGACGGCCAGTCTTACTCGCCCTCAATGGTCTGCGCAACCAGATAGCGCTCTAAGCCAAGCTCCTCGATCTGGTGCAATTGGGTTTCCAGCCAGTCCCCGTGTTCTTCCTCGTCTTTGAGCAACCGGATAAAAAGATCGCGCGAGCCGTTGTCTTTTTCGTCGGCGGCGATCCGCGCAGCCTCGTTGTACAGGGCGATGGCTCCAAGCTCGGCCTTCAGGTCGGACTCGATCATCTCCTTGACGGTCTTGCCGATCGATAGTCCCATCGGTTCCATTCTTGGCGCTGCATCCAGAAACAGGAGGCGCTCGATGAGAGCCTCGGCATGTTTCATCTCGTCGATGGACTGCTTTTTGATGCGCTTGGCAATCCGCTCGTATCCCCAGCTCTCGTACATTTCCGAGTGCACAATGTACTGGCTGATGGCTGAGAGCTCCTCGCGAAGCGCGCGATTCAATTGTTCAATGACCTTCGGGCTGCCTTTCATGACTGGCATTCTCCTTCTCGCAAGCATTCTACAGGAGGCAGGAACAATCTGTAAAAACCCGGTAATTTGAGGGCGGGCAACACCCATGCTTATCACCTAGCCATTGCAAGTGCGCGGTTTCTCGACACCACGGCCACCGGGAGTCAGCCGAAGGCCTCTGCCTGGACGGCTAGTCTCTGCGCTACAATGCTCTCAATCAGGGAGGTTCCATGCGCCGCATACTTTACGTCGTTCTCGCCGCTGTCTTAACCGCTTCGTTCTCCGCACCGCTGCTTGCCCAGGGCGCTCCGCCGCAGGTCAGCGCCGACCAGCCTTACACCATCGAGTACTACTACAAGTGCCAGTGGGGCCATCAGGCCGAGTTCCTGCATCTCTTCCTCAAGAATCACTATCCGCTGCTGCAGAAGATTCAGACCACAGGCCGCATCCTGTCGATCAAAATCGAGTCGCCCGCCTACCACACCACCGAGGACGGCCGCTGGGACTATCGCGTCACCATTCGCTACAAAAACTCCACTGTAGCCACCACCGCCAACCCCGACGAAGAGTCCTTCAAGAAGGAACTTTGGCCCGACCAGGCAACTTACCAGCAAGAAGAGCAGCGCCGCTTCGAGATTCTCCTCGCCCATTGGGACCTGCCGGTTACTGACATTACACCGCCAAAGTAATTCAGGCAGGTTGATTTAGTGATTGGCGGTAATCCAGAATAACAATGCAGATTCAGCTTGCAATCGAGCAAGCTTCGGCTATACTGCTGTCAAACTCCGAACGCCGTTGATTTTTGCAATGAAAATCAGCAGCTCACCCCCAAGGAGATCCCCCATGCTGAATCGCAATCGATTATCATGTAGCGCCGGCCTGTTAGCCGCCGCTTGCATGCTTGCGTTGGTTTCGTTGGTTCCTTGCTCCCGTGCGCAAGCTCCCATCCTCAGCCAGATGTCACCTGCCTCGGGCGAGCCCGGTTCGCAAGTTACTATCACCGGAGAAAAGTTCGGCTGGCAACAAGGTAAAAGCACCGTCACCTTCGGCAAGGTCCCGGCGGATATCAAACAATGGTCCGATAACAAGATCACCGTTGTAGTTCCTAATGAAGCCCCTGTCGGTCCCGTCGATGTCATGGTAACCATCGATAACCTGAAGGAAGATCATCCGGGAAAATTCATCGTTAGTCATGTGAGCCCGGATCATGGCCCGGCAGAAACCCCTGTGATCATCACCGGCAAAGGTTTCGGCAACAAACAGGAAACGGATAATATACGAGGCGCTATCTTCTTCGGATCTATGGAAGCTAAGGATGTGTTGCGTTGGTCGGATGAGCAAATCGTGGTTGGCGCTCCCGATCCTGGAGCGGCAGGCAACGCGCCCTTGAATGTCACGTTCAGAAAAATCAAGGCAACTCAAACAGCTTGCAAGTGTGAGAACTGCAAGTGCCAGAACAAAGAAAAGCCTGTCACCGTCTATTCCGTCTTAGTTTCTTACTCGGAAGGCACGTTCACGTTGACCCAGGGCAGACCCAGGCCTGCAGACAATACGCCGCCAAGAGCAACCATCAGCCCGCTCTCAGGCCCCGCTGAAACAATCGTCAAGATTACCGGATCGGGATTCGGCAATGATCCCAGGACCAACAGTGTGTTATTCGGCGGAACACCGGCGACTGTTTCTGACGGAAACTGGAAAGACACTGAAATCGACGCCATTGCGCCTGACCTCAAGGCTGATAAGAAGGTCGATCTTGTGGTAACCATTGTGGACGGAAATAAATCGACGCTGTTTGATGCTGGGATTTTTACGGAGACCGTGCCCGTGGCAACAAAGGTCGATCCGTCTACAGGCGCTGCGGGAACGCTCGTTAAAATTACCGGCTCCGGCTTTGGCAAGGAACAGGGGACGGTGTCCTTCGGCGATAAAGATAAGGATGTCTCCAAGATCATTATATGGAACGATTCCGAAATCGATGTCTACGCCCCGGACCTGAAAGGCGACACCGCCGCTAAGAATGTCATTATTACTTTAGGCGGAAGCAACCCGAAGAAGTTGATTGCCGGCACATTTACAGAATCCCCTTTGATCACATCCATCACCCCCATCAAGGGAGTGGCCAGCACTCAAGTGACCATCAACGGCAGAGGCTTTGGCAGCGATCAAGGCAAGAGTTCGGTTACCTTCGAGGGGCAGCCCGCTACCGTCGCCGCGACAAAAGGCTGGTCGGACAGCCAGATTGTTGTTACGGCGCCGGACTTGAAGCAATTGGATAATTTCGATAAACAGAAGTATGGCATCGAGGCTAAGGTCTCGGTATCCGTTGTGGGTGAAAACAAACAGACCACTTCGGCGGACGCCCCCAAAAACTTTACGGAAACCCCTCCGCGCTGGTCGGATAAGGACGAGAAGCCCCTGGATATCAAATTTGTGGGCGGATTTGAGCAGGGCTTCCAAAGCGCGCAGTCGTCTACCTCGGATGGATTTTTGGCCGTCTATGGCCGCGCGCTCTTTCTCCAGGACACCTTTGGCCCGTTTTACTCGATCCGGTTGCAGACGGCTCCGCAAGCATCAGGAACTTACGGCGTTGTCTCCTTGCTCTCCAATCCATCCGGTGCGGTGACCACGCAGAGCCTGCAGACCGTTGGCTCGGCGGTCGATCTCTCGCTCGGCCTCGAGTATCAAATTCCGCTTGGCGCCCGTCATTGGCAACGCACGCTCGGAGTCATCGCTGGCGGAGGTTTTGTGACACCCTTGCAGGTGAACTCAGTCAGCGCATCCTACGTCATGCCGGCCTTCGGCACGGTCGAATGTACTGAACTGCAAAGCAGGCTCAGCGGCGTGCTCAGCAACCCCGTCTTCGCGGGAATCAAGGCGAACACTGCGCCAACTTCGACCTCCTGCTATTCCAACACCATCACCAGCACCCCAACGGCGGTCAGCACTTTGGCATATGCCGCTCCCAGTCAGCCGAACTTCTATCCCAAGTATTTCGCTGGATTGAGAATCGTCAACCGCTTCGCTGGCGCAACAGGCCTGAAGCAGTGCGACGAGCACAATCCCTGCGAGCGCGGTTTCGTTGACTTTACTCTGGGCCAGAACGCCAGTGTCTCCGGTGGATCGTTGAAACATCTGATCGCAGGAGTTGATTCGATTTACCCCTTGCCGGTGCCAGGTCTCAATTTTATCTATCTCTTCGGCTCCACTTCCGTGCGCCTCTATAATCTTCCTCCAGGCCTATCCCCCTTGATTCTTACGGCCTCGCCGACATCTGGATCGTCAACCCCGCCCGCTAGTCCAAATCCAGCCGTTCTCGTCCTGCCCTTGACCCAGCCGGACCGCGACTTTTACAGGATTGGCGCCGGAATCAACTTGAATAATATTTTCAAAGCCCTGAAACCCAAGGCCGCAACCAACCCGTAACATCCAGCCGGAGATTTGCGGCGCCAGAGCACAACACCGGCGCTGCAAGTTTCTCCACACCTCATTCCTTGTTTCGCCACTGCCGCACCAAATCTTCCGCCGCCTCAGCCCACTCCGGAAACTCAAACTCAAATCCCGCCTTCAGTAGCCGTCCGGGAACAGCGCGGCAGCTCTGCAACACCAATTCTGATTCAGTCCTCATTAGAATCGCGCCAAGCTTGATGGCCAGCCACGGCGCAGGTAATCCGTTAGGCACTTCCCATGCCCAGCGCAAAGCCGCCATGAACTCCCGATTGGTCAGCGGCGTGGGCGCAGCCAGGTTGAACGGTCCATCCAACTCCTCGTGCTCCATCAGAAACTCCACCGCCCGCGCATAGTCGGCCTCGTGAATCCATGTCACAAACTGCCGGCCGTTGCCCTGCTTGCCGCCCAAACCCATCCGCACCAGATTCGACAGCACTCCAAAGGCGCTCCCGCCCGTAGGGCTCAGGACGATTGCGCTGCGCAGAGCCACTTTGCGCGTGCGCGGCGTCTCCGCATCAAAGAATACAGCCTCCCAATCCCGGGCCACGCGCGCGGAACAGCCCCGCCGCTCAACCCATCGTTCCGCTGGCCCTTTCACATCATCCAACAGTTCATCCGCGTCCAACTCGCACGTTTCATCCATCGGCAGATCGACTCCATCTTCGTCCAGCACGCGCCTGTAGATGGTTGCTGCCGAGGCGTTCAGCCACAACCGCGGCGGCTCGCTGAGTCCGCCGATCACCCTGCCCAGCAGCCGCGTGCTGCGTATGCGCGACTCGTAGATGGCCTGCCGGTTAGCCGCATCATAGCGGCAGTTCACGCTGTGTCCGGCCAGGTTGATACACACGTCGGCGCCTTCCAAAAACTCCGTCCATGGGCCAATCTCCTCCCCATCCCAGTGAACCGTCTGCCATTGTGCCGTGTATGGAGCGCGGGTCAGCACCGTCACCCGGTGGCCGCGCTCGGTAAAGTAGCGTGCCAGCGCGTGGCCCACCTGTCCGCTGCCGCCGGGCAAGACAATTCTTAACGAGCGGATAGGGCGCAGTGTCTCGGTAACAATCGTATACATGAATTCAGCTTACGGCCTCGGACTCAACCTTGTGCAGAAAGCCTGATGGTGGGTGGATTTTCTCTAAGAACCATCATTTTCGCCGTAGCCCAAGGATGCTCAGGAAAAAACTGCTGCAGATAATCTGAACACCCAGGGTTAAAGAAAAAACCGCAGGCATTACGATGCGCAGCATGTGCTCGGTGTCCAGTGGGCCGAAGCTCTCCTTGGCCCAGCCGGAGACAGCGAAGATCGATCCGCAAATCCCAGCCGCTACCAGCAAGCCACCGGCGACAAGGCCGGTTTCCAGCGTGATGTATCGGAAAACATGGTTGAGGCGCGGGTCTTCGGGCAGCAGGTGCTCGGAGATGGCAAACACCTTGGTGAACACGGCAAAGGCAACAAGTTGAAAGCCAAGAAGTACCGAAACAAATGCATATAAAAGCGTATGCACGTCGAACCCCACGCCGTGAACAACTCGCGGCCCCGGCAGCAGCCACGCGCATCCGGCCAGCCCCAGCAGGATTAAAAGAGAGCCCGGGTAAAGGAAGAGCCAGCGTGGGCTATGCAGCAGCATGAAGCGCAGATGCCGCCAGCCGTCGCGATAAGGCAGCAGGTGCGGCGGGCGCGAACGCCCATCAGGCCTGAGAACCGTTGGCGCTTCGGTCATCTTCAGCCCCATGAGCTTGGCCTTGATCACCATCTCCGAAGCGAATTCCATCCCTGTAGTTCTTAAATCCATCTTTTGAAAGGCGCTCTTGGTAAAGCCGCGCAGGCCGCAATGAAAATCACCCACTCCCGCGTGAAAAAAAAGTTTTCCAATGGTAGATAGAATCGGGTTCCCTATATAACGGTTCTTCCATGGCATCGCGCCCGGCTGGATGCCGCCCTGAAATCTGTTTCCCATCACCACGTCATACCCAGCACGCAGCTTTTCGACAAAGGCATCAAGGTTCTCGAAGTCATAGCTGTCGTCAGAGTCGCCCATGATGCAATAGCGCCCGTGCGCCGCGTTCACCGCCCCATACAGAGCCGCTCCGTAGCCGCGAATCGGAATATGAATCACGCGCGCGCCAAGCTTAGCTGCTATCTCCTGGGAACCGTCGGTCGAGCCATTATCGCCAATAACGATTTCGCCGCTTATCCCCGAACGTCGCAGATAACTCTGCGCCTTCTGGATGCAGGTTGCCAGGGTCTCCGCCTCGTTCAGGCAGGGCATGACGATGCTTAGCTCTACATCCATCGATCGCTTCCTCGCGTGCGCTTGAAAATCTCTGTTAAGTCTGCATTGTGTCAGGGCACGACTTCGCCGGGGTCCCCATCGACAGGTCTTCGTCGATGGGGTGGGGCTTCAGTCGTGCCGTAAAATGACTAAAAATGACGGGCTTTAGCCCCTGATGGATTATAGCCAAATTCTGCTGAACTATTCTTGAAACATGCTCTTTTAAGGCGCAAGATAGCAGTCATGCGGTTTATTTCCGCTGCTAGCTCGCTGGACTGAGCGCCGCAGGCCAGTCCGCCGGCGAATCCACAATCACATCCGGCGGGTTTGCCGACAGGCTCTCGGGTGCAAGCCCGAAGGTGCATCCAATGCACCACGCTCCTCCATTCCGCGCCGTCTCCACGTCCACCTGGCTGTCGCCGATTACCACCGTCTCATCCGGCTGCGCGCCTGCCTCTCTCATCAGCGCTTGCAATCCCTCCGGATCGGGCTTCTTGGTCGCGAAGCTGTTGCCGCCGTAAATATTCAGGAAGTATGGCGCCAAGCCCAGCGCCGCGCAGATGTCTCGCGCCGGGCGAACCGGCTTGTTGGTCAGCACCGCCATTGCCCTCGCCGGCCCTCCTACCTCGTCGTGCAACTGCTTCAGCGCCGCCAGAGCCTCCAGAACCCCCTCGTAAGCATAGGTATAGTCCAGCTTGTGCTCGCGATAGTAATCCAGAAAATACTTGTGAGCCTGGGCCAGCAGCTCTTCATCCGCCATGCCGCCCGCGGCCGCAAACGACCTGCGCACCAGCATCATCGCGCCGTTGCCGATGAAGCCGGCGATGATCTCATCCGCCAGCGGCTCGCGCCCAAACCGGCTCAGGGTTGCGTTCACGCTGTTGCACAAATCCTGCGCGGAGTCGATAAGCGTGCCATCCAGATCGAAGACCAGCAGTTTCAGCCGTGTCACCGGAAGCGGGCGAAGAATGCGAACCATGTTTCCAGTGTAAAGGAATTGCATCGCCCTTCATCATCCCCATGGACCGGTGCGATGATAAATATAGAGTCCGGCGCGCGGCCATCGCGCTCTTCATAAAGGAGCATCTCCGTGAAAAAGCATTTCTCCATTCTTGCTGCGGTCTTTGTTTTTCTTCTTGCCTCTGGATGCCTGACTGCTCAACAGCCAGCGCAAACAGTCGCCGCCCAAAAGCCGGCCACGCAGCCCGCCAGACGTGTCAGCGTCTGCGCCCCCGCCGAGCGCATCACCAATTTCGACGTCCTCAAAAAGCAGCTCCGGCAATACCATGAATGTACCTGCACGTGCGGCTGCTACGCCAAGGACCTTGACCACCAGGCAGACCGCGCCATCGCCATCCTGCGCGCCCGCGCCGCCCATCGCCGCCCCAACGAAAAACTGGCCCTCGTGCTGGACATCGACGAAACCTCGCTCTCCAACTACGAGGAGATGGCCAAAGCCGACTTTGCCTACGACAGCGCCGTCTTTCACTCCTGGATCAAGGAAGCCAAAGCTACTGCCATTCCCGGCACCCTGCGGCTTTTTCAGGAGGCCCAGCGCCTCAACGTCAGCGTCTTTTTCATCACCGGCAGAGCCGAATCCGAGCGCGAGGCCACCGAGCGCAATCTCCGCGAACAGGGCTATCAGAACTGGCAGCAGTTGTTCATGCGTTCTCCCGCGCAGATCTCCCAGCCGGTGCAGATCTTCAAATCCGGCGCGCGCGCCGCTGTTGCCGCACAGGGCTATCGTATGGTGCTCAATGTCGGCGACCAGTGGAGTGATGACAAGGGGAAACCCCAGGCGGAGTTCTTCGTAAAATATCCCGACCCCTTTTATCTCATCCCGTAGCAGAAGAGTATCCAGGACAAAAAAATGGCGAGGCCTCTCTGCATCAGGGCCTCGCCGGAAGATCAAACTTGTGCGCCGGGATTCTGTCCCCGGGTCATACAATATGCTGTCTACTGCCCGCTGTTAGCTGTCAGTGAATGCGAATTGCTCCCGAGCCGGTCTCGACGCGCACCGTGGGGCCGCCGCCGTTGATTTTGCCCACCACATGATGCCGGCCCAGATCTCCCTGCGTCAATATTTCGTGGTCGCATTGGATGCCGCCCGACCCCGACTCGGCATTCAGAGTGATTCCAATGTTGCTCGTCCAGAGATCCACGTTGCCCGAGCCGGTCTCCAGCTTCCAATCAGACGTCGGCATTCCGCCCACGTTGATGTTTCCCGATCCCGTCCCGGCGCGCAGACCGCCGCGCAGGTTGCGCAGCTCAATGTTGCCGGAGCCGGTCCCTGCTTTCACGTCGCCCTCGCCTGTCTGCTCGGCGTAGATGTTGCCCGACCCGGTCTCTGCTGTGAATCCGCCCTGCAACCCGGTGGCGTGAATGTTGCCCGAGCCGGTGCTCAGCTTCGCCTTCTCGCCCACGCCCTCTACGGTAATGTTGCCCGAGCCCGAGCCGGCCTCAACCAGCGTATTCTCCGGCGCCTGAATCTCGTAATCGATGCTGATGTTGTTCAGCCTCTCGTGATGCCCGCCGATGCTCACAATGTTGCCCGTCTGCTCGATGGGCGGGTTCGCCGCAATCTCCTTCACCCGCTCCTCGCTCACGCTCCAGCCGCCCTTCACCTTGCCGAAGATGTGCACCTGGTTGCCCGCGCCGCGTGTCAGGTGAATGTTCCCTGACCCGGTCGAAACCGATAACTGCACCTGCCCGCTCACGTTAAGCGTGCGCTCAAACGTTGCCTCCGAAGCCAGCGCCGTGCTCGCCGCCAGCCCCAATGCCGCTGCTGCCAGTAAAAGTTTCTTCATCGAATGCCTCGTTTCTCAGATATTTGTGCCCAGAAATCAGGGAAATGCTGACCAGATACAGAAAATAACAATCGAAAACTCAGACGTCGGCCTACAGTCTTTAGTCAACCAGACCAGCCTCCGCCCCTCGCTCTTCCTTCCATACGTACGACATGGCATCTTGGTTCCCGGTTGCAAAAGTTGCCGCAGGAAACCTACTCCCTACTACCTACTACCTACTCCCTACTACCTATTCCCTAGTCCCTACTCCCTATTCCCTACTCCCTATCCACTGACCACTGTGGAAGTGCTATCCTCACATTCGAGATGTCCGGTCTCTCTCTGCTCCAATATGTCGCCGTCGGCCTGCTCATCCTGGCCAACGCCTTCTTTGTGGCTGCCGAGTTCGCCCTGGTTTCCATCCGCGGCACCCGCGTCGAGCAGATGCTCGCCGACGCCGTTCCCGGCGCCCGCGCCGTCCGCCGCCTGCAGCGCGAGCTGGACGATTTTCTCGCCGCCATCCAACTCGGTGTCACCCTCTGCTCCCTCGCCCTGGGCTGGATCGGCGAACCTCTGGCCGCCTCCACCCTCATGGGGTGGTTCAGCGCTCTGCCCTTCGCCCAGGCCCACGCCCTCCTCTATGCCCACATTGTCGCCGTCACCCTCGGCTTTGCCCTCATCACTTACTTCCATGTGGTGGTTGGCGAACTGGTGCCCAAGTCCCTCGCTCTGCGCCGCGCCGAGGCTCTGGCCGTCGCTGTCGCCCCGCCCATGCTGGTCTTCATGGCCCTGACCCGCCCCGCCGTCCGTTTCCTCAAAGGTTCGGCCGCCCTCATCCTGCGCGGCTTCCATATTCCCCTCACCGAACGCGCCCAGGTCCACTCACCCGAGGAGCTCCAGCTCATCGCCGCCGCCGCCCGCCGCCTCGGCGTTCTGCCCCCCTACCAGGAGGCCCTCATCCACCGCGCCCTTGAACTCGAGGATGTGCCCACCCGCGAGATCATGACCCCGCGCCAGAAAATCTTTTCCCTTCCCTCCAACCTCGCCGTCGAAGCGGCCACCGCCCAGGTCATCGAGCACAAGCGCTCTCGCGTCCCCGTCTATGACGAAACTCGCGGCCCTGAGCACATCATCGGCGCCGTCTACTCCAAAGACCTCGCCCGCCTCATGTTCTTCCGCTCCTCCAAGCCGGTCGATAATCTTACTCTCCGCGACGTCATGCGTGACATCCTCGTCGTTCCGGAAACCAAATCCGTCCTCGACCTCCTTCGCGACCTCCAGCAGCGCCGCCGGCCCATCGCCATCGTCGTCGACGAGTACGGCTCCACCGTCGGCCTGGTCACCATGGAGGACGCCATCGAGCAGCTTACCGGCGAACTGGAAGACGAGTTCGACGCGCCCGCTCTCCCCGTCCTCCCCACCGCCGACGGAGCGTTGCTCATGGACGGCGGCCTCAACCTCCGCGACCTCGAAACCGAGATGCAATGGGATCTGCCCCGCAAGGGCGGCATAGAAACCCTTGCCGGCTTTGTTCTCATGCGCCTCGGCCACATCCCCAAAGTCGGCGAATCCATCACCTACGAAGGCCGCCGCCTCACCGTAGTCGAAATGGACAACCGCCGCATCGCTAAAATCCGCGTCGAGCCCGTAGAAGAAGCGCCGCCGGCTGCTATCGATCCATCCTCCAGCGATCAATCAAAATAAGCAGGGTTTCCCATTCTGAATTAGCCAACACTCTTCGGGTGCCCCATCCTTACGCGTTATTTGGAAGTGGGTAGGATGCGATGACGAATTTGGGGCGTTGTTCCCTTTTGAGCGCTGTGAGAGAATTGCGGGGAGAACCCCATGAGCGCAAGCCGGAAGATCGCTGCCCTAGCTGCGACACTGTGGCTCGCCACGTTGCCATTGGGCCGAGCGCAGCCGGTCACTGTCCGCACGATGGGACCGGATTTACAGGTGGGGGTTCGCACCTTTGTTTCCGGCGACGCCGCAGTAAGCGCCTGGTCCGGAAACGACAGACATGAACTGGCTCCAACCTTGCCGGAGGTCGTACATTGCCAGGGCAGCGCAAAGCTCAACGCCGCCGCACCCAACGCAATCCTCTGTTTAAAGGCGCTGCGCCGCGACGGTCTTGCGCTCGAAGGAGTGGTGGACCTCGCGCCCATCGCGCGGAATCTTGACGCATCGACCGGGATTGTACTCTGGCTGGATTGTCCTCGCCTGGGATTTGAATCCACTTCGATGGCCATGACTGAGAAGGGAGGGGGAGCAGCGCGCCTGATCCGTTCGATCCGCTTCGAAGCCGGCAGCGCGCCCCCGGCGATCCACATCCGGTTCGGCTACCGGCTTGATCAATTGGCAGGCATCTATCTTCCCCTTGTAGCCCTGGCGCTGGTGCTGACGCTGATTGCAGCCATCATGTCGCGAGCGGGGCTGGCGACCCTGAGCCGTTCCGCGGTCCTGCTGGGCACCATCGCCTGGATGAGCGCTGCCGCGCAACTCGAGGCGGATGGCCCTTTGCGAATTCTGCTGTACGGAACTCCGTTTGCCAACCTCGCTCTGCTCTTCGTGAGATTCTGGCCGCCGCTGCTCTGCGTTGCGATTGGGGTTGCGTTCGGTCGCAGGATGCGGGCCGGCCAAGCCGAGGGCGGGAAGGCCGGCGATATATTGGTGAGCCTGGCAGTCATTCCTCTGTTGTTGACCTGTGCCGCGGGAGTTCTACTGTCAGTTGGGCGCGGAGAATGGATGGATGCAGCGATCTGGCTGGCAGCCACGCCGATCATCTTCCTTCTGCGCCGGTCCTGGCTTCGAGCCAGCGGGCGCATCAGGGTCAGGCAAATAAGAAGCGGTGAACTCAAGGAGCGTGTGACGGCGCTGGCCGCCAAAGCAGGATATCCGCGGGCCAAGGTTTATATCTATTTCTCGAGGCGCTCCAAGTTATGGAATGCACTTGCATTGCCGCGCAGAGGCATCTTATTCACAGCGCCTTTGGTCCAGTCGCTAAGCAGGCGTGAAGTGGACGCAATTGCAGCACACGAGCTGTCGCACTCTCGTCATTCGTATTCGCGCCACGGGATGTGGACGGCCCTGTGTCTTGCGATGATATTGTGCGAAACGCCGGTAACAACCCAGTTGCTTATATGGCCCGGCGGATTGTTCGCAGCCATGCTATTGCCTGTCGCGGTATTCTTTGCCTCTTTGTATAGAATGCGTAAGCGCGAGTTTGCTGCCGATGCCGGCGCAGCGGCACTCACAGAAGATCCGCGAGCGATGATCAGCTCGCTGGCCAGAATCGCTCGCAACAATGGTACGGTCAATATGAACGGAGTGGCTGAGTGGTTCTCCACCCATCCGTCGACTCCTACGCGAATCCGCGCCCTGGCCGCCGCGGCAAAACTGGAAGCAGCAGAGGTGGAGAGCTTGTGCAGCAGCGACGATCGGAGCGACTCCTACGAGCTCCCTCAAGAGAAGGCTGGCAGGGCAAGCTTCGTACCCCGCTGGCGCCGAATCCTGGCGCGACCCCGGTTAATGGGGAGATTGATTCGTAAACGAGCGCGTGACCTTATGCTCGATGAGTGATTTGCCCTGTGCGCAACGGTCGGAAGCATTTGCCGGGCAACCCAGAGCCATTCTTGCCGCTCTGCCGAAAGCCTCCTGAGCGATACCGGGGTCCCCGGCGCATGATATTTGTGCGATGGGGTGGGGAACCGGGGTCCCCGGCGCATGATATTTGTGCGATGGGGTGGGGAACCGGGGTCCCCAGCAACTCGGGGTTCCCAACGAGCGATTGTTGCTCGTTGGGGTGAGGAATGTGATCTTTGCTTGCTGGGGTGGGTAAGTCGAAGAGTCTCGCTTCCGAGGCCTGGTAATCCCATTCGTTTTTCCCCCAACCAGCCCCGGATACAATACTCAGCTTGCCAGTGCCTCCACCACCGCCTCGGGATGCCGTGCAATCACCGTCAGATAAGCGCGCGCGGCGCGATCCGGACGCCGCCGCCCCTGCTCCCAATCCTGCAAGGCGCGCGGGTCGAGTGCAAACCGCCGCGCAAACTCCGTCCGGCTCAATCCCGTCTCGGCCCGCACGGCCCTCACATCCACATCCAGCGGCAGCGGGAACTCATGCACTGCCGCAGGTTTAACATTGCCCTCGGCAATCTCGGCCGCCTCGCGCATCGCCTCGACAATCTTATTCGCCACATTCTTCCGCTTCATTGACTGATCCTCCGTGCCTTTGCCGCCGCCTTGATTGTTGCGGCAAAACCCGCAACCTCTCGCTTTTGCTCGGATGTTAGGTTTGCCTGCTCGTTCTTGCCGTAGAGTTAAATCGCGTAGAGCGGATTCTCTTCGTCGTAGAAGTAGTAAATCACCCGTACTCCGCCGGATTTTCCTTTGCCCCGCGCGGCAAATCGCATCTTGCGCACCCCGCCCGTGCCCGGAATCTCATCGCCTGATCGTGGATGGAGCGCGAGGTAGAAAAGCAACTCCTCGTGCTCCTCCGCTGAAAGCAGCTTCTCTGCCCGGCGAACAAAGGCGCTGGTTTCGACGACCGTCAGCAGGGATACTTCCACTTAATGAGTATGCGGCAATGCCGCACTCGTGTCAAGTTGCCGATCCCTCTTCCCTATTCCCTGTTCCCTGACCCCTGATCACTATCCCGGCCAGTCCCCGCACCGCAGGTGGCTGGGCACTGACCACTATTCCCTATTCCCTACTCCCTATTCCCTATTCCCTGTTCCCGATTCCCTATTCCCTATTCCCTGTTCCCTACTCCCTAGTCCCTAGTCCCTAGTCCCTATTCCCTGTCTTATCCCCGTCTCTCGCGCCATAGAAAAAACTCAGCAACTCTCGAATTGCCAACAATCCGAAATCAACTTTATTCCCGGATCGAAGGGCGTTTCTCGGAGTAATTCTCTGAAACTGGCTCAACCCGAGCTCAATGAGTGCATTGCCCTGTTGGCGTCAGTTGACATTGAGTGTGATTACCCCTCGTCACTCGATCTCTCTTTGAATGTCTTAGAGTTGATGTTCGTCTTTTCCGGAGAGCTTCAGGAAGTCGAGGGTTGGCGTAGCTTTATTAGGAGCGGTGATCTGAAGCAAAGATCGAGCAACCCTCCGGCTATGGGCAAATGCTCAGGATGCTGTTAGACAGTTGCTCTTGTGATGAATGGTATGTGCCGAACACAAGTCTTCGCTTCAACTTGTAGCTGGATCTGAATCAGCAGCGGTTCGAGGAAGGCAAAGAGAGAATTGCACGACGCCTCTGTTATCCGCGACGCGGGAACGGCCGTCGGAGGTGTTGGTAGGGTGGTTGAATCTGGTGCCCAGATCTTTCGAACCTGCCTGCAATGCGCCGACGCGTTTCTGCATTGCGCCATTTGCGGAGAGACCTTCACAGAGGCGCGTCGACCAGTGCGCTTGCGCTGTGCGGACTCTGCCCGGAGCCGGCGGGAAGTGTCAATGGAGCCATGTTGTCCGGCGTCAGAATCTGCGGATGCTTGAGAGCGAGAGGATAGCGGCCCCATACGAGATAATCGACGAATACTCCCCCGGCGATGTACGGACTAATGAGGGCAAGGGGAACAACATATCCCGATGTGATGAGCGACTCGGCAATACTCTTGTTTGATCTGCTTCGGCGGCGATAGCCGGGAACCTGCGGAATCTCGAACGCCGCCAGTTGCGTCTCGGGGTGCTTGCGCGCGTAGCGCAGCAGTTTGTAGGTAACCTGCCTGGGGGTGGTAATCCCCGCGTCGGGAAGGATGCTGCGCAGGAACGTGCGTGGAAAATAGAAGTTCAAAATGCCGCTGTTAAAATCTGCGCAATTACTGTAAAGCAGGTTGAAGCGGGAGCGGTTTGCCCCAGCGTTCATTCGGGCGATCAGTGCGTCGTCCTGCCCTTCGGAAGTTGCAAACCGGAAAGCATAGATGCGCCGCTCATACGCCACGCCCACAAATTGACTCCACCCTCTTTGCACGTCGCCACCCCGGGGCACGTCTTTGCCCAGGCTTAGCAGATGAGCCTCATGGAACTTGTCGCGCAAGCCGGTTACAGTTTCGCGATCCGCGCGTGTGGGAACCTCGGAGGCGCTCTCGACGGCGTAGAGGTAAGGAAGCAGGGGCATCGCTACCCAGTCGTAGTCTCCGATCCCCTGGTAGCGTGTGATGACAGCGCCAAGCTCGCCCGGTGCGCAGCGACGCAACTTTACGGGAGTTTCGGCGCAAATGCGCCGGAAATAGACAGCATCGTGACCAGTGGGGTTCAAGAAGCCAAAGAAGCCGTACGGCTCCTCCATCAGCAGTGCGGCCTGCGCATGGCTACGCGGGCAAACCGGCGATAAGAGCGCCAGGACCGTGAGAAAGAATGGAATTGCGCGGTGGGCGCACATCAAAGGCATGGATCCCCCTCGGCCCGGTTGCTCCTTTGCCATTTCTAGTATGCCATGGAACCAACGAAGAAAAGAAAACGCGGAATGGGATCCGCATCCGAGGCAGCGCCACCCGGCGGTGGCGGATAAGATATTCCCCAAAAACATCCCGCTTTCACAAGTTGCGTTTGCACGTTACTCCTGAATCACCGGCCACTCCAAAATGACTACCACTTGTGCACTACCCAACACGCCTACTGCGCGGAAGCCGTGCTTGGTGCCGGGTAGTTTTGGTAGCAGCAATGCGCGCTAATGGGCGGCAGAATTCACTCCAGCCAGAATTCCATACATTAGAACAAGAATCTATGTAACGGTTTTGTCTTCTGCTCGTTGCAGATTCTCCCCGGATTACTCCCCGAAAGTCGGCTTGTCGTAAGTGTTTGCCGGGCAACCCAGAACCATTCTTGCCGCTCTGCCGAAAGCGTCCGCCCCACCACTGGGTACTGACCACTGACCACTGACAACTAATCCCTATTCCCTGTTCCCTATTCCCTATTCCCTACTCCCTGTTCCCTGTTCCCTGTTCCCTATTCCCTGTTCCCTATTCCCTATTCCCTGTTCCCTGTTCCCTATTCCCTACTCCCTGTTCCCTGTCTTATTTATCCCCATCCTTCGCGCCGGTAAATGGAACGCTCGGCAACCTTCAAATTGCCGGCAATCCTGGAACAAAGTCATTCCCGGACCGAAGGGCGTTTATGGGTACGAATCCGCTGAGTTTCAGCGGCACTTTGGGTACATCACCGAAGGCACGGCTTCTGTTTGAATTGAGGCGAGTAAGCTTCTCGGGAAGCTGCTATTGGTGAATCGAATTAGTAGCGGGGATTCAAATACTTCTCAGCCGGAAATATTCCAACCGGTCCTAAAGCCAAGTGCCCTATTGAGCGCAAACGGCCCACAACTCGCGACACCGATGGATTGACATACATCAGGAACTTTGCGGTTGGCCCTCTGCGTTGAAGGTCTGGACACCTCGGTTGTCACAACCGTTCTGTTTGCCGAATCAGCAAGTGCGTATGCAATTAGGAAAGGATCGCGCCCAATCTTCTCGACCTCGTCATCGTGGAGGTCGGGAGCATAGCCATTGGTAACAACGTACTGAACGAGCGTAGCGTCAACTACCTCATCGAAAAGTAAAGCGGCCGCGATGTCAGCGCCGCTGAGCCAGTCGAGAAGCAGGTCGTCGTCCTTTCGTCCGGCCTTAATCTCTTCCATAATTTCGCGAGGAATCTTAACCTGGTTTGATGCGGCTTGATGGTGCATCCAACTCCAAAACTCAGGGATCTGGTCGATCGGATAGTAAGAACTATTTGCAGTGATCAGCACGTTTGCGTCGAGCAGGTAGAGCATCTAAAGGCTACCTCGCATTCCTGCCATAGAAATCAACGGGTCAACATTGCGGGGCTTGACGCCGAGTACTTGTCCCGCTTTCGTGTGTGTGAGAAATCCTTCTGCTAGCGCGTTCTTCACGAGGTCCAAAAGGGCATGTCCGAGACGATGCCTCTTCACCACGTAGTAGCTCGGTCCGCCGTCGTTCCCATCCTTTGTTGTCGGCCTCGCTTGTGCTAAATGCCACTCTTCTTCGTAGTAATTGTCCAGTTCCCGCCATCTTGCGTTTGTGATAATGCCTATACGGAGGAGCTTGTACGCGACCATCGGTCGGCTGACATTTCGCGCGTTGGCGAACTGGGAGACCGCCTCGATAGTTTCCTGAAAGGATGCACGATTTAGGAAGCGCAACCCGCTCATCTCGGATCCGGGCAGCAGCATCTCACCCGCGACATTGTTGCAATAGCTCTCAATCTGAATGTCGGCGCTGCCGCCGCTTACGCCACTGGTACCTAGCCACAAATGCGTGAGTTCATGAAGCACCGTGAAGGCCCACGCAACGTGGGCGTCCTGGTCGTTGACAACAACAAACGGCGCAATCGGGTCAGCAATGGCGTATCCTCTGAAAACGCTGGCGGGAATATTTGTTTGATAGTTGCCCAGGTTTCCCAATAACAGCACAAATGTTCCCGATTCCTCCACTTTCTCTCGAAGATAAGTGAACGCAGAACGTACGTCCGTTTGTTGTCTGAACTCAGTTAGCGAAAAGCCGAGTCTATCTGCAATTCGGCGTGCCAACTCTGCAACCGGTACATCCATCGTCGCTGACGCAATGAAGTCCACCCGTCTTGGCTCGGTTTGTTCGAGCAGATCCTTTACGACGCTTTGCCGACCACGAATATCCCGGATTAGGGCGTCGAGCGTGGGGTCATACTCTGGTGCTTCGAAGCCGGGAACCCTACGGAAATCCTCGCCTCGGTCGCCCGTACGCGGTGGTTCGCTCAGATAGAAAACCAGAAGAGAGCGGTGATAAGTATGCGACATCTTTAGCAAGACACTGCGCGACGGTTCCACTTCTCCAGCTTCGATTGTTTGTAGGCGCTCCGCCGCTGTGCGGTCACGCGTGTCCTTGAACCCGAGCGCGTGCGCCGCTTCATCAACTGACAGGCCCGCCTTTTCGCGTGCCCAGATCATGATTTGAGGGTTGAGTGCCATCGCATTTGATACTAGCTCATCAGGAGGATACTGTCGCACTGATGATTCAGTATGCGCCGAAATTGAGTTCGCCCCCGATTTCTTCGACGCATCGCCTATTGACTAGGCTTGCACTAGCAATCTGAGTTTCAAAGGCACATTTGGTGGACAGCATGCACTAACTATATAACTCTCATATGTTTACAGGAGAACATTAGGTCCGTGATCGATCGCGCTACATCTGGAGGGTACTACCAATTTAGATAGGTCCCGCGAAGTCGGCTTGTCGTAAGTGTTTGCCGGGCAACCCAGAGCCATCCTTGCCGCTCTGCCGAAAGCCTGCCCTGAGCCGAGCCGAAGGGGTCGCTGGCCCCACCACAGGTGGCCGAAGGCGTCCGCCTGGACGGCTAGTCCACCAGACCAACTTTCACCTGTTGCCTTCTACACGTACCATGTGACCGGATATGTTGACTGTCAACATATCATCCCCAAAAAACTAATGAGGGATTTGCAGCCATTGGTCCATTTTCCGGTGAGCTATACCTCCCCAGTGTTCGAAAAACCGGTGAGCTATAGCTCACCATTTTCCAATCTTCAATCCACCCAAAATCTGTCCTCGCCCGACTCAAAATTGCCCAATTTTTCGAAAGAAAAACTGCCCGTGTACATGATGAATTTATGGCGTGATCGACGTCGATTTAGTCGCACTTCAGGTCAACAATCTCTGCCTCGAACTCCCCATCTTTACTTACAGTTAGCAACCCCACCGTCACCGGCAGCCGGAACCTCCGCGGCCCGCACGATCCTGGGTTGAAGTACAGCACCCCCTTGCGCCGGTAGAAATTAGGCACATGCGTGTGTCCGCTGAGCACGGCGGCAAACTTCCCCGCCGCCGGGTCCAGGTGTAAAGTGTTTAAATCGTGCAACATATAGACATAGCGGTTGGCGATCATCACCACCTCGGTCTCCGGAAGCTCGCTCAGTGGCCCTTCGCGGTCCATGTTGCCACGCACCGCCGTCACCGGCGCGATCTTGCCCAGTTCCTTGAGAACAGAGGACTTGCCCACATCTCCCAGGTGCAGAATCCGCTCCACCCCCGCCAGCGCCTGCGCTGCCTCCGGCCGCAGCAATCCATGTGTATCGCTGACCACGCCGATCTTCATCGAGCCTCCGTTCTGCGTTTGTTGCCTGAACAGAACAAGAATACCGCGACAGTGGCATCCAGTTGGGGTTAAATGAGTTATGCACATTTCACGGCAGAGTTTCGTTCTGTATCTGGCGCTGGTTGCGCCTGTAGCTCTGACGCAGACGCCCTGGTCACAGCCTTCGCAGCCGGCAAACACTACAGCCATCCAGGCGGAGGCATGGCAGATTATGCAGCTTGCCAATCAGGCCCGCGCACAGGCCGGAGCCGGTCCGCTCCAATGGGACGCGGCTTTGGCCACGGCCGCCCGCCAGCACTGCCTACGCATGGCCGCCGAGGGTTCAATCTCTCACCAGTACGCGGGCGAGCAGGATGTCTCCGCGCGCGCCGCGCAGGCAGGAGCCCACTTCAGTCTGATTGAAGAGAATGTGGCACTTGCTCCCACTCCCGCCGCGATTCACGACGGATGGATGCACTCGCCCGGCCACCGCGCCAACCTGTTGAATCCACAGGTGGATCACGTCGGCATAGCCGTGGTGGCGGGCCGCTATGGCCTCTACGCCGTGGCAGACTACGAACGCGCCGTGCAGGTGCTGACGCAAGCCCAAATTGAAGCCCAGGTTGCCGGCCTGATGCACGGCGTCACCATCCTGCCCGACGCCACCCTTGCCCGCACTGCCTGCGTCGCGGAAGGTGCGCTTCCTCGCCCTGCTTCCGGACCAAGACCCCACTTCGCCATGTACTGGGAGGACGCGCAACTGACCCAACTGCCTAAGGATCTGACAGATGCGCTGGCCACGGGAAAGTTCCATAAGGCGGCCGTGGGTAGTTGTTCGGCGCAGGGCGATGAGGGCTCCTTCACCGCCTATCGCATCGCCGTGCTGCTCTACTGAACATCGAGTTCATCATCCAAAGCCCTGAAAATCCTGCCAAAACTCCGGCCACGGCTTGCGCGGTCCCGCGCAGAGAAAAATATCCGGGTGGTCCTGGCTCTCTTCGTTTTTCACGCCCTCGGAGTTGCCGTTGTGGCCAGCCAGGCGGCAGGAGGTAAGATTTGTCTCCACATACTTGCTCGACAGTCCGACCACGATGAGCGTGGCCGGAGGTTGTGCTGGATAGCCACGCAGCCATGCGGAGTTGGTGCCGCTGATAGGCATGGGCAGGTGGTAGGCCGGGCCCAATATCTCGATTGCGCCCTGCTCTCCGTAGTTCCCGACCAGGATACCGGCACTTGACCGCTGCTCTGGAGGCAGGGAATCGCGGATGCCGGCAACGGTCTTGACCAACTCGGGCCAGCCAATCTCCTCGCGGAAAGCATCGTTGGTGTCCAAGGCAAAATGCATCAGTGGACCGGAGGCCGCCAGCGGCAATGCCAGCGCGCAACCATACGCGCCGGCTACTGCAATCCCCTGGAAGAAGACAATCTTTACTACCCAGCGCCACAACTTCGACAGTGTCGCCACCCATCGCTCGCCCTCGGCCGCTCCCATCGCGATGAGCATGGGATACGCGGGCGCGAGGTAGTAGAAAAGTCCCTTGGCCACCAGAAAGAATGCAAGAGGAAGCAGATACATCCACGCCAGCGGACGATAGCGCGGGCTGCGCAAAAAGCATATCAGCCCGCCAATCCACAGCGGCGCCGCGTATAAATTCGTACAAACAAAAAATTGCTTAAACCAGAATTGATTCGCTCGCCCCTCCCCCACGTCGCGTATGTGAATGAAGTGAAGGAAGTGGTACGAGATGAAATCGTGGCGTATCTGCCAAAGGAGGTTGGGCAGGAAGATGAGCAGCGCAATTCCTGCGCCGCCTAACAACCACCAACTCAAAAGAAACCGGCGAGCGCGCGTCAGCAAGAACCCGCAGAGCAGCGCTAGTACAAGAAAGCAGATGGTGTACTTGGTCTCCAAGCCGATCCCGACGACCGTGCCAATGGCCAGCCACCAGCGCGGGTTCTCCGTCTTCAGCAGGCGGATCGTGAAGTACGCAACCAAAATCCACCACAGGTAATCAAAGGTGCCATACTGAAATTCCGTGCCCTCGAAGAGCGGCAGCGGCGAAAGCGCTACCGCCAGAGCGGCCGTGCCTTGGGCCAACCGTCCGCCGCCCAGCTCCCGCACCATCAGCCCGGTAACGACAATCGCCGCCGCCTGCGCGAGGACCGAAAAGAGTCGCAGCCCCACCATCGAGAGGCCAAAGATTTGAAGGCTGATGCGCTCAAGAAATGGTGTCAACGGCGGATAGGCCACGAATCCCCAGTCGAGATGCCGCGCATCGCTCAGAAACTGGAGTTCGTCACGGTGGAAGCCGTAGCGGCTGTTGGTGGCCAAATGAACAAGCGTGATAACAGCCGCTATGCCCAGCAAAATCGCCCATTCGGTCCTGCGCCGGCCGACGATCGGCTCTGATCCAGGTTCGCTCCCGATGAACGTCCTTCCGGCCACTTCCGCTGCCCCCTATGAAATCCTACGTTCCGTGGTTCGCTACAGTTCCCATGCTCGCGCTTTCTGTCCGGCGCCGTTCCAGCGCCGTGGGAACTTTCACAGAGGCCATCCCCGCCGCGGTTGCCGCCTCTACGCCCATCTCCGTGTCTTCAAAGACCAGGCAATCGGCAGGCTTTACGCCCAACCGCTCGGCAGCCAGCAGGTATGCATCCGGGGCCGGCTTGCCGTGCTTGTAGTCATCCGCGGAGACAATAGTGTCGAACTTGTCCAGCAGGCCCAGCACGCTGAGCGAGCCCACCACCGAGTCGCGCGTGCTGCCTGAAACCACGGCAAAGGGAATCCGGCCATGCTCCGTCTCGATATGCTCCAGCACCTCTGGAATCACCTTTAGCTGTGGAATCTGTGCCAGGTAGAGGCCTTCCTTGCGCGTGGCGACGTCTTCGACGGGCATCTGCAAGCCGTTGATCTTGTTAAGGTCTTCGATAATCTTCCGCACCGGTTTGCCGCCCCAGGAGTAGAACACTTCTTCTGGATATTCACAGTTCCAATCAGCCAGAACCGCCTTCCAGGCGTTGTAGTGCAGCGGCATGGAGTCGGCGATGGTGCCGTCGCAGTCAAACAGGTAAGCTCGGAAAGTGCCCGCAGGCAGTTGAAGTTTCATGCCGCGCAACCGCCTTCGCCAGGCCCGCCTTCTCCGGGCTTGGTCGGCTCCATCCTGAGAGCGTTGTTGAACCGGTTGAAGTAGTTGAAGAGGCCGATGGCGCAAAGCAGCTCTACAATCTCGCCCTCCGAGTAGAAACCGCGTAGCTCGGCAAACTGCTCGTCGCTTACCGCATTGGCATCGCGGGTGACGGTCTCAGCCAGCCGCAGGGCAGCCTTCTCGGCAGGGGTAAAATCCTTGCGCTGGGACCAGTCTGCCAGGTTGGCGAGCTGCTCGTCTGTCCAGCCCAGTCCCTTAGCCAGGATGGTGTGGCTTGCCAGGCAGTAGGGTGTCACGTTCACCTGGCTGGTGCGGACGATAATCAGCTCCTTGAGCTTCGTCGGGACCGTGCCTGTGCTCAGCACCGCACTGAAATGGGCCATCATGGTGGTGAAAATCTCCGGCCGATGGGCCATCACGCGGAACATGTTTGGCACGTTGCCACGCTGGGCAAAGGCTTTGTCGTAAAGCGCAGCCATTTCAGGGGTTACCTGGCTGCGGTCCAAACGTGAAATCCGGGACATTGGCTCTCCTGCTTCAAGCACCGCTCTGAAAAACTATCAGTTCTTCTATGGTATCGTCTGCGCCGTCATCCAGTCCGCAACCAAGCTGGCCAAATACCCCGTTGGCACTACCGCCTGCTCGCCGGCAGGGCCAAAACGGAAGTTAGACCCGGTTACACCGGTGATTTTTTTTGACGCGCCGCCCACTCTCTGCTAACGTTGTAGTGGAGAATACCTCTCAGGACACTCCTCAGTAGCTCAATGGCAGAGCATTCGGCTGTTAACCGAAGGGTTGTAGGTTCGAGTCCTACCTGAGGAGCCAAATAAATTCAATAACTTAGTGATCTAGACCACATTCCTGCTACTGCTTCGTGGGAGGATTTTGTGGGAACCCCTTTCAGTTGTGAGAGAATGGTTTTCCGAAGAAACGGCAAGAGAATGTCGCAGGTTAGGGGATTTCATTCATGAGTCGAATTTTATTCGACCGCTCCAAGTGGACGAAACTGACTGGTTGAGGGTACTTGAGACCAACCTGACGAGAACCTGGCGCAATTGCAGATATTTGGCAGCCCATATCCAGTGTATGACCGGGACGAGTAATATTTCCGCGGGCTTTGATCTATCTCGCTAGCGGACGGCTGAACCTCAAGATAGCATGACCTTACAACAAATTGCGAAAAGACCAGGCATGCAAACCCATCGAGACTATCTATGAAAAATGCTTTTGAGGTTATGAATCCCGATTTAAATCTGAGCCCCCTGACAGGGATGACCAGAAAACACTACATCGAGTGCGCCCAGTATGTGCTCCAACGGGCATTCCGGCACGTGAAGTCGTTTGACTCGCCAATCGTGTTTCCGCAGGTCCCGGGCAAGTCGTATCCCCAGCCGGATGCGCCGGATTGGCGCCATCGCTCCAACGAGTTCGAAGCGCTGGAGAGGACATTCAATCTGGCGGCCCCGCTTATCCACGTGGATCCCGATGTCAGTATCGGCGGCATCAAACTACGCGATTACTACGCCAATCACTTCTACAATGCCATGACGCCGGGGCATGTAAACAGCCTGCCCATGCCGGAGGACCTGCCGGACGCCACCTATCAGTTCACCTGCGAGTTCGGCGGCCTGGCGAAGACGCTGTTGCTGATGCCCGATGTTTTGTGGCCGTACCTGACCGCAAAGCAGCGCGATGAAATGGCCGTCACGATATCCAAGTGGGCCCATCACCGCACCACGCAGAACAATTGGCGGGTATTCAACATCTGCGCTCTCTCGCTTCTTAAGAAACACGGATATGATATCGACGACGATCTGCTGAAAAGCCACCTGCAGTGGGTCGCATCGTATCACGCCGGCAACGGCTGGTATCTGGAGCAGAGCTACAACTACTACACCATCAGCCTCTTCGTCGTTTACGGCGCGATTTGGAGCCGCACCTTTGGCCGCGAGCACTATCCGGAAATCGCTGCCGTGCTCGAAACGAGCTTTCGGGAACTGTTCAAAACGTATACCAGCTTCTTCGGCCGCAACGGCTTTATCAATATGTGGGCCAGAAGCATCTGCTACCGCCTGTGGATTTCGGGCGGCTTCCCGGTGTCGTTCCTACTCGCCTCGGAACCGCCGATAGATCCCGGCTGGGCCAGGCGTCTCTGTTCCGGATCGATTCTGCAATTCACGGGGCGGGAAGACTTTTACGAGAACGACATTCCCAGCCTTGGCTTCTACCCCCACCGGGAATTCGCGATTCAAAACTACAGTTGTTCGGCCAGCCCATTCATAATGTTCCTGCCGTTCATCAGCCTGGCGCTGCCGGAAGATTCTCTCTTCTGGACCGCAAAAGAAAATGACGGAATGTGGGAAGGATTAGGAAAACGCTCGAAACGGACTGTGCTCGAACTGCCGGGCATCGTTCTAGTTAACCACGGCAGCAGCGGCGCGTCCGAGATCGTCTCCGGCAAGGTGTACGACGACGATCACAACTACTCCAAGCTGGTGTTCAACACCCACTTCCCATGGGAAGATCACAACCCCAACGGCGGCACATCACAGGAGTATAGTTTCCACAGCCTGGATCCTCGCGATCTGAGAGGCGTGGACATCATTTTCTATCTCACTGGACGCGCGGTTGATAACACCGCATCAAAGAGCGCTGCCTACGTAACCTCGCAAAGCATTCTCTTCAACGGTGTGCGCGACGGCGTGCTCTACCGCCAATTGATCATGCGAAAACCGCCGAACAATGGAGTTGGATACATCATCGACCTCGCGGAGATCACGGTTCCCGGAGGCGTCATCCGCGTCGACCGCTGCCGGCTGGCCTTCGAGCATGAGCTAACGCTCGGCCATTTCGGCTTGCCGCATTTCGGCGGAAAGAAAGCCGCGTTGCACACTTTCGAGGACGAATTGAAGCAGGGGATCACGGCCTCGATTCCGGGCAGATCGGTGGCGATGATCGCTTACAACGGCTGGGACACGATTCAGAGTCAGGTTCACCGCGGCTTCAATGCGGAAACGGAGGAGAGCACGGTGCTGTTCGTCCATCGCAAGCGCACCGCCAGGAACCCGGCGATGGAATTGATGATTACGGCGATGCTGCACAAGACCGATGACACCCCATGGACGCCGGAAGAATTGGATCCGGTGAAGGCTATCCGGATCATGGATGTGACACCTTCTGGTTCCGTCCTCGGAGCGGAGATCACGCTGGCAGATAACACGACTCACTTGGTCGATTATAAGAATATCGACGGACTTAGAAGCTGCTGATACAGTAGGGGGAAGTCTCGAGGTTGCCCTTTGGAATACCCCCAATCAGCGAAAGCAGCGGACTTGCTGACACAATGAGAGCGAACCCGGACTGACAAGGAGAAATGATGATTACTCGTCGGGATTTACTGGTTGCGTTGATAGCCGTCGCTTGCACAATTGGGGCCTTCGCTCTTGCCGATCAGGCGCCGGTGATGGGTTCAGTCGTCTTCGACTGGAATTCAATTCCCGCCAAACCGACGGAGGTTGGCTCGGTGCGCTCGTTCTTCAAGGCGCGCACAGCCACTTTGGACGAACTGGAGATGCACGTAACGACGCTGGAGCCCGGCAAGGCCTCGCATCCGCCACATAGGCATCCAAATGAGGAACTGATCATTGTGATGCAGGGAATGGTGGAAACCCTGTCGAATGGCGAGTGGAAGCGTGTCGGGCCCGGCTCGGTGATCTTCAACGCCTCGAACCAGCTGCACGGGTTGAGAAATGTTGGTACGGGAGAGGCCATCTATCACGTCATCAACTGGAAATCTGCAGCAACGCCGGAAGCGCAGCAACACTAAGCCGGCAATGATACACAGAAAGGATTCGAGATTATGCAATTTGAGAATTTGGACCGTCGCTTCTTTCTAAAGACCGCTGGAGCAGCGGGAATGTTATCGACCTTGCCGGAAGCGGCCTTCGGAATGCACTCTGGCAGCGGGCATGTTGCGCATGAGGTTGCCGCACCCGGCGCTGACGAGGATACGAAGCCGAAATACTCCATCAAGTTTGCCGTTATCGGCCTCGACCATGCCCACATTATGGGCATCACTGCGGCCGTGATTCGCGGCGGTGGAGAGTTAGCTGCGTTCTATTCAACGCTTCCCAGGGAGACTTCCGGCTTCCAAAAGATCTATCCCCAGGCGCGTCTGACGAGGAGCGAAGCAGAGATACTGGAAGATCCATCAATTCAGCTTGTGGCCAGCGCGTCCATCCCCAATCTGCGTGCGTCGCTCGGCATTCGCGTCATGAAGCACGGCAAGGACTTTCTCAGCGACAAGCCGGCTATCACAACACTGGAGCAGCTTGCCGAGGCGCGTAAAGTCTCTGCCGCAACCGGAAAAATGTTTGCCATCATGTACAGCGAACGGCTGGAGGTGCGCGCCGCCGTCGAGGCAGGTTATCTGGTCAAAGCCGGAGCAATCGGCAAGGTGGTGCAGACGATCAATATTGCGCCCCACCAGGTGAACGCCCCCAGTCGCCCCGCATGGTTCTGGGACCCAGTGCAGTACGGCGGCATTCTGTGCGACATCGGATCGCACCAGGCGGACCAGTTTGTCTACTACACTGGTTCGACGACGGCCACCGTGACCGCCTCGCAGATCGCGAATGTGAATCATCCTGAGCACCCGGAATTTCAGGACTTTGGCGAAATGATGCTGCAGGGCAATGGCGGCGCGGGCTATGTGCGAGTGGATTGGTTTACTCCGGATGGCCTGGGCACGTGGGGCGACGGGCGGCTGTTCATCCTGGGAACCGAGGGTTACATCGAATTGCGCAAGTATATCGATATCGCCGGCCGGCCAGGCGGCAACCATATGTTTATCGTGGATAAGAAGCAGACCCGCTACATGGATTGCAGCAACGTGGTGTTGCCCTTCGGTCCGCAGTTTGTCGCCGATATCGTGAACCGTACTCACACGGCGCAAGATCAGCAGCAGGCGCTTTTGGCTGCGGAACTGGTGCTTAAGGCGCAAAAAAACGCCAAGCGTCTCAGTTTTACCGCGTAGGCCGGGGCACACGAGGGGATGTGGTGAAGATCGTGCAGGAGAAAGTCATGAGAGCCATCGGCATGAGTAAGGTGTATCCGCGTAGGTCGTTTCTGAAAATGTCGGCAGGCGCGGTTGCGGCAGCCAGCTTTCCGGCGATTGTGCCGGCCAGCGTGATGGGACAGAAGGCGCCTAGCAACCGCATCAACATCGGAGCAATCGGAGTAGGCCGCATCTCCCGAATTCATGATCTTCCGGGAATCTGGAAGTACGACCAGGCGCGTGTTGTGGCTGTCTGCGACCTCGACTCAAAGCGTATGGAAAAGGGCAAGGAGCTGGTCAACGGTTACTACGCAGCGAAAGAAGGCAAGGACTATAACGGAGTAGCCGGCTACCACGACTACCGCGATCTGCTGGCCAACAAGGACATTGACGCAGTGGTAATCAGCACACCCGACCATCAGCACGCAATTCTGGCGGTGGATGCGGTGCGCGCCGGCAAGGACGTCTATCTGCAGAAGCCGGCATCGCTGACCATCGCCGAGGGACGCGCCATGAGCAACGCGGTGACGGCGTCGGGGCAGATTTTGCAGATCGGATCGCAACAGCGGTCGTGGAAACAGTTTCACCGGGCCTGTGAGCTGGTGCGCAATGGCCGCATCGGCGCCATCAAGCACGTGGAAATCGGTTTGCCGGGCGACCCCAGCGGGCCTGAGGTGCCGCCCATGCCGATCCCTCCCAATCTCGATTACGACGCATGGCTGGGCTCCACGCCGGAGGTCTATTACACCGAGATGCGCGTGCATCCGCAACAAAGCTTCGACCGTCCCGGATGGATGCGCTGCGAGCAATTCGGGGCTGGCATGATCACCGGCTGGGGCGCGCACCATGTGGACACGGCCCACTGGGGCATGAATACGGAATACACCGGGCCAGTTGAGATTTGGGGCACGGCGGAGTTTCCGAAACACGGATTATGGAATGTTCACGGCAAGTTCCTGACACATGCCGTTTATGCCAATGGGGTCACCATGGATATCAGCGGAGATTTCCCCAATGGCATCAAGTTCTACGGCAGCGAGGGATGGATCTTCGTGACCCGGGATGTTGAAGTAACTGCGTCTGATCCGGGCGGCAAGCCGGTAACATTGCAGCCGCTGATGGCCAGCGACCCTAAGATTCTGGAAAGCGTGATTGGGGCGGATGAAGTTCATCTGTATCAAAGCGATGATCAGCATGGCAACTGGCTGGAATGCATCCGCAGCCGCAAGGCTCCCATCGCACCCGCCGAGATTGGGCACCGCGCTTGCTCCACCTGCCTGTTGCACCATATTGCCATGAAGACGGGGCGAAGATTGCACTGGGACCCTGTGAAAGAGCGCTTCCATAACGATGATGAGGCGAACAGCATGCTGTCGCGTCCGCAGCGTTTCCCCTACATCATGAGCCAGTAGAGCCTGGCGAATAGGGCGGGCGGCCCGACAACCTGCTATTCTGAAATTTGTTTTTCCACAGACAGTATCATTCGGCAACAATGAAATCAACCTTACGGTTTGCACATACAACTCGCGGAATTAAGCGCATCGACCTGGCCTATGTTCAGTTGGCGTCCAGCGAAAGCGCGCGGGATATCAATCGCGATGTGATTCTGGAGATCATCCGCTCCCAGCAGCCCGTATCCCGTGCGGATCTGGCGAGGGCCTCCGGCTTGCAACCCAGCACTGTCTCCGCGATTGTCGAGCAATTGATTGCCGAAAAGTGGGTAAAGGAAGGCGCCATTGAGCGACGGCCTCGCGGCAGACATCCTACTCTGCTTGCGCTTAACGACGGGTTGGTGATTCTGGCAGCCGATGTGCGGCCAAAGCAGGCGATTATTGCACTTCTCGATCTGAACGGGCGATTTCTTGCGCGCGAAGTTGTGCCTATGGCCTCAGACCCCGAGGGCTCGATCAGCAGAATCATCTCCTGCATGAAAACAGTGCACGCCGGACACCCCAACCGCTCCTTTGAGGGAATTGGCATCAGTATGCCGGGCCGAGTTGATCCGGAATCGCAGCGTCTGATCCTGGCTCCCAACCTGAAGTGGGGCAGCTACGACATCAAGAGCGCCATCGAAAAAGAGATGCGGCTACAGGTTGAACTGACCAATGCCGCCAATGCCGCCTTGCTTGCCGAGTTGTGGTCAGGCAAGCTCGACGGCATCCGCAATGCGGTATTGATTACGGTTTCAGAAGGTGTTGGCGGGGCCATCCTGGCCAACGGGCAGATTGTCACCAGCCGCAGCGGGCTGGCCGGTGAGTTTGGCCACAGCCCGATTGACCCGACCGGACCATTGTGTGGATGCGGACAGCACGGATGCTGGGAGGTCTTTGCCTCATCTAATGCGGCGCTTCGATACTTTGCTGAGATACGCCCTGATCATGCGCCCGTCAACTTTCATGAACTGCTCCACATGGCCGAGGAAGAAGATTCTGCCGCGATCGCAGCCTTGACTCGCCAGGCTGCCTGCCTGGGCCGTGGCCTGCGTCTGGTTACCGCTGCGCTATCCCCGGAAGTGATTCTCATCGCGGGCGACATAACCACATCGTGGGCTCGCTTCGGCCCCACGATTCAAGCCGAATTGGAGGCCACTATGCTGGCCGGTAGTGCGCCGCAGTTGGGAATCACCAACGACGGAGAATTCGCCAGGCTGCGTGGCGCAGCAGCGGTTGTTCTGCAGCGTCATTCGGGTTATCAGCGCAGGCGCTTGAGGAAGCTAAAATCACAGAACAGCATCCAGCCATCTCCAGACCCCTTGGACAATGGCAAGCTTCATCCAGTGAGTACGCCCGGCCAAAGCCAGGCAGGCATCCCGTCATGATTCGTCATGTCTTTCCTCGCAAGCTCAAAAGTATCGTCTGCGCTATGGCTGGGATTCTTTTTGTCTGTACCCAGTTCAACCAAGCATGCCCAGCTCAATCGATGCCACATTTAGCTCTACAGCACGGGACCACCCAGATCATCGTTGACGGAAGGCCGTTTCTGGTCCGGGGAGGAGAACTTGAAAACTCCTCCGCCTCGAGTTTGGTTTATCTCGACACTATTTGGCCAAAAGTGGTTGCCATGCACTTTAATACCGTCCTGGCTCCGGTTTATTGGCAGTTGATCGAGCCGCGGGAGGGGGACTTTGATTTCAGAACTGTTGACGGCCTCTTAGGTGGCGCGCGAAAGCACAATGTCAAGTTGGTTCTTCTCTGGTTCGGCACCTGGAAAAACAGTATGTCGTGCTATGTTCCTGGCTGGGTCAAGCGTGACGAGACGCGTTTTCCTCGGGTGACGCGTTCAGACGGCAGCAGTCTCGAAATCCTCTCTGCGTTGAGCTCGAGCACGCTAGAGGCAGATTCCAGAGCATTCGTTGCCTTGATGAAGCATATAAGAGAAATCGATTCCGTGAATCATACGGTCATCATGGTCCAGGTGGAGAATGAAGTCGGCATGATTCCCGAACCACGAGATCATAGCGCCCTGGCAGATGCTGCTTTTCTTTCACCGGTGCCACCTGCGCTAACAGACTATCTTTCGAAAAATCGCGATTCACTTGCTCCGCAACTCAGGGAGGCGTGGGCAACTCACGGATTTAAGACAGGTGCTAGCTGGCCGGACACGTTTGGAACCGGAGCCATGACTGACGAGTTATTCACCGCTTGGACGGAAGGGCACTTTACCGGGCAGGTAGCAGCCCGAGGCAAAGCTGTCTATCCCCTGCCCATGTTTGTCAATGCTGCGCTGGTGCGGCCCGGAAAATTGCCCGGGCAGTATCCCAGCGGTGGGCCTCTGCCACATCTATTCGATATCTGGCATGCTGCGGCGCCGGCCATCGATTTCTTGTCTCCGGACCTCTATTTCCCGAATTTTGTCGAATGGGCCAATCAATATGTCCGGCCCGATAATCCTCTATTTATTCCTGAAACCGGCCGGGTTGACGTTGATGAGATGTCGGTCAACGCTTTGTATTCGTATGGTGAGCTCAATGCCATGGGATTTTCGGTTTACGCGCCGGAATTCCTGAAATCTGAGCAGCAGCAAGCTTTGGGTAATGCGTACGCAATCATCAACCAGATCACGCCTCTAATCCTGGCCAACCAGGGAACGGGGCGGATGGTGAGTCTTCGGACTCCAGCGCAATTCGACGGTACCGTCGATCTCACCGAGCAGAAGTTCACGCTGGGCGATTACACCTTTAGCGTCAACTTCAAAGAGCCGGCGCCGATATCAGTGGGGACAAAGGGAGACACAGAGTTGCCTGGAGCGCATGGCGGTTTAATTATCCAACTTGCCTCAGACGAATTTCTGTTCGCAGGAATGGGGATGATCATTACCTATGGAGTCCACGATAGTGGTCAGTCTCACGCCGGCATCGATTCCATATGGGAAGGAAGTTTCGTTGACGGCGTGTGGGCGCCCGGTAGAAATCTTAACGGTGACGACAACAATCAAGGACGGTATTTGCGGATGCCTGCTGGCAAATTTACAATTCGCCGTGTTCGCCTCTATCAATATCATTAACTAATCTCGCATCCTCGCGTGAAGTGACGACTGCCCATCTGCTGTGTCACACTGAGAAGCGGCAGGGCCTGTAGCTCAACGGTTAGAGCAGGGGACTCATAATCCCTTGGTTCGGGGTTCAAATCCCTGCAGGCCCACCATTTGGAACGAGCATGAAGACTGGCATCATCGGCCTGCCGCAGGTGGGCAAGACATCGCTGTTCAAGATTCTGACCAAAGCCAAACTCGATGAGCACGGCCACTCGCGCCAGGAGCATATCGGCGTGGCGCGCGTGCCCGATGAGCGGCTGGACAAGCTCTCGGCGCTCTACTCGCCCAAGAAGACGACCTATGCGTCTGTCGAATTCGTAGATGTGGCAGCCATCGGCAAGGAAGCGCTGAAAGAGACTGCTTTCCTCGCCAGCCTTCGTCAAGTTGACGCGCTGATTCACGTGCTGCGCGCCTTTGAAGAAGAGTCGATTCCCCACGTCGGTCCCATCGATCCCCTGCGCGACATCAAAAACGTCGAGTTCGACCTGATGATCAGTGACCTGGCCCAGGTGGAAAAGCGGCTGGAGAGGGTGGAGAAGGATCTGAAGAAGCAGCGCACCAGTGAGCTGGAGCGGGAGCACGCCCTGCTGTTGCGCTCCAAAGCGGCCCTGGAAAAGGAGTTGCCGCTGCGCGAGCTTGAGATGACTCCCGAAGAGAAGAAGCTCATCAAGGGCTTCATGTTCCTCTCGCAAAAGCCGATTCTCTATGCCGTCAACATCGGCGAAAGCACTACGCTGGGCGACGATCTGGAGGCCGCGGTAAGCCGCTTCAAGCTGGACGAAGTTGCTCACCGGCCCAACGCCGGCGCAACAGCCATCTGCGGCAAGGTGGAGGCTGAGCTGGCGGAGATGGACGACGAGGAGGCTGCGGAGTTTCTGGCGAGCTACGGGCTGCGTGAGAGCGGGCTGGTGCGGCTCATCCATAAAAGCTATGAGCTGCTGGGGCTGATCAGCTTTTTTACCACCGGCGAGGACGAGTGCCGCGCATGGACGGTGCCGGTAGGCTCCAAGGCGCCGCAGGCCGCCGGGGCCATTCACACGGACCTCGAACACCACTTCATTCGCGCAGAAACTATCCGCTGGGATAACCTGCTGGCCGCCGGCTCCGAAGCTGCGGCGCGGGCCAAGGGAACGTTGCGCCTTGAAGGCAAGGAGTACGTGGTGCAGGATGGCGATGTGGTGCACATTAGGCACAGCGGGTAGAGTTAAATGCTTAAGCTCTCCCTCATTCTCGGCGCGATTGCCGCGCTGGCCGATGTGGCCGGCGGCTTCGTGCTGGTGCGCGCCAAGGGCGTGGAGCGCTACCTTCGCTACTTCGTCGCCCTGGGCGCGGGCTTTCTGATGGCCACCGCCGTGCTGGAGATGATCCCTGAAAGCCTGAAGCAGAGCCAAAGCCTGGCGCCGGTCCTCATCATGGCCGGCTATTGCGTGGTGCACCTGCTGGAACACACCATCAACGCCCACTTTCACTTCGGCGAGGAGACGCACCACGGCGAGTTCGTCTCGCAACGAACCGGCAACTCCGTGCTTGCCGGGCTGAGCGTCCATGCACTCTTCGACGGTGTAGCCATCGGCTCGGGATTCGTAGTCTCCAACTGGCTTGGCTGGCTTATTTTCCTGGCCATCTTTCTGCACAAGGCGCCGGAGGGCTTCACTATGGCTTCGGTGATGCTGGCCAGCGGACGCAGCCGCGCAGTAGCTTTTTACTCGGCTGTAGCGCTGGCTGCTGCCACGTTGGCCGGCGTGCTGGTGATTGGAGTGTCTCCCCGCCTAGTACTCTACGGACTGCCCCTATCGGCCGGCGTAGCTCTTTATGTAGCAGCTACCGACCTGGTGCCCGAGGTCAATCGCGAGCCGGGAATTCGCATGGCGCTGGTCTTCTTTGCAGGTGTGGGTGGATTTCTATTGTTGCGGCTGTTGCTGCCTGCGCTTTAGTCGACGACAGCCTCAGTCTTTGCGCCAAAACCCGAATCTCTCCACGTAGAGCCGGACCAGCAGCTTGGCATAATCCCAGCCCACTTTGAAGTTGGCTTTGCTCGTCCCGCGATTGCGGCTGCCAAAGGCCAGCGGAACCTCCGCCACCGAGCGCAAGCGTCCGCGCACCAGAATCTCCAGCAATAATTTGAAGCCGGAGGGTTGGAAGGCAATTCCATCGACGCATGCGCGTCGAACCAGGAAGAACCCGGTCATTGGATCATGAGCGCGGATTCCCGCTCGCTGAATGGGCCATGTAGCCCAGACCGCTGCGGCAGAGAGCAGCTTCCTGACGGGATTCCACTTGCCCACCTCCCCGCCCGCCGTATAGCGGCTGCCAATCGCCAGGTCATTGCCGGCCAGGATGGCTGAGATCAAGGCGGACAGCAACTCGGGAGGGTGTTGTCCGTCGGCGTCCATCACGCCCAGAATCGCCGCCTCCGTATGCCGCCAGCCGTAAAGAACAGCCCCGGATAAACCGCGTTCTCCTTTGCGGATCAACAGACGCACTCGCGGGTCCTCGCGGGAGATGGCGGAGACAATCTCCTCGGTACCGTCGCGGCTGTCGTCATCAACGACAATGATCTCGTAGGCCATTCCCAGGGGATCGAGCACAGAGCGGACGCGGCCCAGCAATCCGCGAAGATTCTCCGCCTCGCGCAGGGTTGGAATAATCAGCGCCAGCCTATTTTGATCATGCACCTGCGCTTTTGTCGCTGGCTTAGTCCGCGTTGCCGCGCCATTCGACGCCGTGTAGGATGATGCTATCTCTGTTGGTGACATATCAAGATTGAGTATATGGGGTTTATCCGTTTGAGGCGCTATCTTCCGGTTAATTTTTTACTGCTCTTGTTTTTCTCGATACTCGGCCTGGTCGTGATGGGTTACCATCCCGGATTTGAAGACGATGGCATCTATCTGACCGCGGTGAAATTCAAGTTGAATCCTGCGCTTTTCCCTCATGACTCCAGTTTTTTTCTCTTTCAAATGCAGGCCAGCTTCTTTGACAACTGGGTTGCCGGGTTTGTTCGCTGGACCGGAATTCCCCTCTCCTTCACAGAGCTACTCTGGCAATTTATCTCCATCGCGTTGATTGTCTTCGGCTGCTGGCTGATTGCGCGCAAGCTGTTTCCTGTGGCGCGGGCGCAATGGGCCGGTGTCGCCCTGGTTACCGCCATGTTTACCCTGCCGGTCTCCGGAACCGCGCTCTACATTGTCGATCAGCATCTGCATCCGCGCAACATGGCCACAGCCATCGTTCTGCTGGCAGTTTCTCGAATCCTTTCCCGCAAAAACTGGCAAGCTGTTCCCTTCCTGTTGCTGGCGTCTATGTTGCATCCCCTCATGGCCGCGTTCGGAGTCTCCTTTTGTTTTTTTCTGGCTATGGTTCTGCTGGAACCACCATTGCCTTATTGGTTGCGGCGCCGGCGAGTGCCCGAGGGCGGTTCTGGAGCGTCCGCTTTTATCCCCCTGGGCTGGGTCTTCGAACCGCCCACGCCTGCCTGGCGCGAGGCGCTGGATACGCGCAACTACTTCTTCCTCTCCCGCTGGGCCTGGTATGAGTGGCTGGGAGCGTGGGCGCCCCTGGCTCTCTTCTGGCTGCTCTGGCGCATCGCGCGCAAGCGCGGCGAGATGCTGCTGGCGCGCTTTGCGCTGGCCGTCTTCCTTTACGGGGTCTTTCAAATGGCGGTAGCCTTTGTCATGCTGGGATTCCCTGCCCTGGACCGGCTTGTTCCCCTGCAGCCGATGCGCTTTCTCCATTTGGTTTATATCTTTATGTTCCTAGTGGGCGGTTGCCTGTTGGGCAAATATCTGCTCAAGGCCAGCATCTGGCGCTGGGCGGTTTTTTTACTCGTCATCAATGCAGGGATGTACGCCTCGCAGCGGCTGCAGTTCACCGGCAGTCAGCACCTGGAACTGCCCGGATGCGTCTCCGCCAATCCATGGCTACAAGCCTTCGACTGGATTCGCCAGAACACGCCTGCCGACGCCTATTTTGCCCTCGACCCCGAGTACCTGGCTGCGCCCGGAGAGGACTATCACAGCTTCCGCGCTCTGGCCGAACGCAGCCAGTTGGCAGACTTCATCAAAGACACGGCGGTGGTGACGCAGATTCCAAAGATGGCCGAGGTTTGGAATCGGCAGATTCAGGCCCAGAAGGGCTGGACCCGCTTCCAGCTTGCCGACTTCGAGCGCCTGAAGGCGGAGTTTGGCGTCAACTGGGTGCTGGTTGCCTATCCTCAGCCGGCCGGCCTCGCCTGCCAGTGGCACAATGACAGCCTGACTGTCTGCAGAATTCCTTAATCAGCGGTCAGAGGTCAGTGGACAGTGAACAGTTCCCTGACGCTGAAAACTGTCCACTGACCACTGACCTCTGGTTTAGAAGGCGTAGGATAGGCCGAAGGCCGCGCGGTCCTTGGTATTCAGTACGGGATTCTGGAGGCCGTCGCTGGCGTGAAGAACGCCCACATCGATGTTCACCTTGTGTTTGGGCGAAGGAATGAAGCGGGCAGCATAGACCACCGTGGTGGGAATGTCGAGCCCCTGACCTAAGCCAAGCTTGACCCGCTGCGGCTGCTGCGCGGCCTCGGAGCCCAGGATGAGGGTACTCTTGTTGGGCAAGGTGAAGATAAAGGCCAGGGCGCCAAAGCCGCGCGCCGAGAAGCCGGGAGCATTGCCGCCCAGGCCCCACACCGAGGCGTCCGTGCCGCGCAGGCCGGCGTTGAACAGGATCGGCACCTTCTTGATCCCGGTGAAGACCCTGGTTCCCACCAGGTAGATGTCGCCGTTCCGGGTACCTTGATGAAAAATGGCGCCCGATGACGTTAATCCCTCGGGAACTCCGTTGTAGACATTGTTATCGTGGAAACGGTAGATCCCGCCCACGGCGATTGACCCAAGTGCCTTGTTTGTAAGAATGGTAGCCTTGCCGTGGAGGATGCTGAAGTCCTGAGATAACTTGTAGGCTGGCTGCTCGACAACCCCATCGATGGGCAACTGATTTGAGCCGGCGTGGATCTCCTCGGTGATGCCGAATTCGAAGCGCTTGGCAAAGCCTTCGGTAACGGAGACGGTGCTGTAGTCGCCAACCGCGTTGCCGGCAGCCAGGAAGTGATAGCCGACGACGGGCTTGCCAAAGCCCTTGACCGGGGAGGCGGCGGTGCTAGCCAGCGGTGTGACGAAGATGCCCGTGGGGCCTTCATAGCCCAGGTTCTGTGCCTGCGCAGCATGGATGGCAAAGGGAAGAACGAACAGCAGGATGAGCGTTGCCCACCGGCTCTTGAACACTGGCGAATGGGAAATGGATGCAAAGACACGCATAGTAGTTTTCTCCTTTGATGAAATTTGCGTTGAAGGGGAATCATGCGACGGAAGCATCCCAATTGCAGTTGCAAAGCGCGGAAAGCGTTGCAGCTCCATTGAAATGCGGAGACACAAACAGCTATACCCGAAGTATTGCCAAAGCAGGATGGATTTTCAGTCGCGCGGAAGGACTGTTGCTAGCGGCAACAGCAACAACAAGCGAAATGCCGGGAGGCATGAAGCGACTGACTCATGAAATTAGTATACTTCAATTCGCTGAAATATCCAGTGGAAAAAATTGGAATCGCGGGTACATAGAGTATTTTTCTGTATCCTGTCCTCTTTTTTCTGTTTTTAATCCTTTGCGCATTGAGGCTGTTTCCGCGAAAATGATGGAGTCGCCCTTTTCCGGCCCGGAGTCCGGTTCATGCCCAACCTTACCCAGCGACTGATTCTCGGCTGCGCGCTTATGGTCGGCCTTTTTGTCTGGCTGGTAGCGGCCACGCACCATGCCTTGGCAGTGGCAGGGCAGCTCCGGTTTGCGCTCCTGTGTGTGGCGGCCGCTGTGGCAGTTGCCGTGGTAACCGTCTTCTTTGTTTTGCGCCCCATCCGCATGCTGGCCCGCGACGCCCGCCGCATCGCCGAGGGTAACCTGAAGCATCGCGTGGAGTGGAGCAGCCGCGACAGCTTCGGCGTAATTGCCGCTGAGCTGAATCATATCGCCGTCCGGCTGCGCGAACTGGGCGAATCTGAGGCCGGCCGCCGCCAGATGGAGTTACGACTCTTCGACGCCGTGCTGCAATCCATCTTCGAGCCGGTCATCGTAACTGACGGCAAGGGGCAGGTGCTCAAGGTGAATCAGGCTGCCACCGATCTGCTGGGCGAAGCTGCCACCGATCGCATGGCGCTGGCCAAAGCGCCTGGCGGGGATAAAATCTTAAGCGCCATTCGTGATGCCGTTTCCATGCAGAAGGCCGTGGCCGCCGAGGACGATGCCTCCCTGCTGCCTATGCGCATCGGCAGCCAGGAGCGCAGCTACCGTCTGCGCACCACGCCCATGCGCGACGCCGATAAGAGGCTGCTTGGCACGGTAACCACTCTCGAAGACGTAACCAGCCTGCAGGATACCGACCGCTTCAAGACGCAGTTCATCAGCGTGGCCAGCCGCAAACTGCGCGACCCGCTGCTCCAGTTGCGCCGCGGCCTCTACGCTCTGGGCCAGGGATTTGCCGGGGAGTTGCTCCCCTTGCAGGCGGAATTGGTGGCGGAGGCCAGCAAAGAAAGCGAGAAGCTGGATGATTTGATGGGAGATCTGATCGAAGTAGCCGAACTGGACGCTGGCCGCCGTGAGTTCACGCTGGAGCGCCTGCGCCCCCTGCAGCTCTTGAACGAAGCCCGCGATCGCTTCTTCGACGAAGCGGCTCAGAAGCGCATCCGCGTCGAGGTTAGGGCTTACGAAGATCTCTCCTTTGTGCAGGCCGACCGGCGCGCGGTGCACTCAATTCTGGACAACCTTCTCTCCAACGCCATTCGCTATACGCCCTCCGAGGGGGAGATCCTGCTGGCCGCCGAAGAGATCAAGGACTTCGTGCAGTTCACGGTGCGCGATACCGGACGCGGCATCGAGGCCGACCGGCTGGGAACCATCTTTGACCGCTTCAGTACATTCTCCGAGAAAAGCTCCGGCCTCGGACTCGCCCTGGTCCGCCGTCTGGTTGAGCAGTTGGGCGGACAGATTGCCGTTGAGAGCCGCCTGGGCCACGGAACCACCTTCCGCTTCACTCTTCCCGTGGCGGCCGTCACCGAAATCCGTTATCCGGCAGAGGAGGGGTAGGGCCATGGCAGAGATCAAACTGGAACGCCAGCAGGAACCCGGCCGTCTCCGCGTCTATATCGGTGCCGCTCCCGGAGTGGGTAAGACCTACGATATGCTCAACGACGCTTACAGGATGAAGCATCAGCAGGGCATGGATGTGGTCATCGGGCTGGTGGAAACTCACGGGCGCGATGAGACCGCTGCCCGTATCCGCGACCTAGAGATCATTCCCCAGCGCGTGATTCCCTACCGCGGCGTCAACCTGAAAGAGATGGATGTGGACGCCATCCTGGTCCGCCATCCGCAAACCGTCATCGTCGACGAGCTGGCCCACACCAATGTTCCCGGCAGCAAGAACCGCAAGCGCTACGAAGATGTGCTGGAGCTGCTCGACGCCGGCATCAACGTCATGACCGCCGTCAACATCCAGCACCTGGAAACGCTTAACGACACCGTCAACCGCTCCGCCAACACCGTTATCCGCGAGACCGTCCCCGACAGCTTCCTCAAGCGCGCCAACGAAGTGGTGAACGTAGATGTGACGGTGGACGAGCTGCGCAACCGCCTGCGCCAGGGTAAGATTTACGCATCCGAAAAGGTGGAGCAGTCGCTGGCTAATTTCTTTCGCAAGGGCAACCTGAACATGCTTCGCGAGCTGGCCCTGCGCACCACCGCCGAGCAGGTAGGCAACCAGGAATATCAGTACCGCCGTATGCAGGGATTGGAACAGGCGTCCATGCCGGAGAAAATCATGGTCTGCTTAAGCACCCGGCCCGGCACCGAACGGCTCGTGCGCGTGGGCGCACGCATCGCCGGACGCCTGGCCAGCAACTGGTACGCCGTCTACGTCACTCGTCCCGAGGACGACAAAGGCCACGGGGACCCCGAGGCCTATCATCGCCTCGAAGAATACCAGCGCATGGCACGCGATCTGGGCGCGCAGGTGGTCTCGCTCACCGGCAAGAACGTCGCCGACGCACTCATCCGTTTTGCCCAGGAAGAGGGCATCTCTCACGTGGTCTTCGGCCAGTCGGCCCGCTCGCGCTGGAACATTCTGCTGCACGGTTCGGTGCTCAATCGCTTCCTCTCCGAGATTCGCGATGTCACCGTACAGGTGGTGCCGATGCAAATGGAGAAGCCCGTCCGCCGGCTATGAGATTCTTTCTCACGAAAGACACACGGCGGTTGGATTCGATAGGTTATTTCCACTCTGTGTTCGTTGTGCTGGAAACGTCGGGCGCATGCACAATGCGCATCAGTACGCCGCGATCGAGCCATATGAGAGAGCACTCCTCGCAGGAGTCTATGACCGCGTTACCCGGGCCGGCGTAAAAGTGAGCGTCCATCGGTCGGTGGCACTGCGGGCAGTTGATTTTTCGCCGTAAATCTTCTTTGTCGGGAGCGACTGGAGCGGCTCCGGCCCCATGCTCATCGCGCAACTCTTCGATCAGACCATCCAGCATCGCCATCATAATCAGCATGCCCTTGCATCCTGTGCAGTAGATGATGGGGTTCTTGGCAAGAACTGCATGCACCAGCGGAAGGTTGCAGAGCGGGCAATCCTGCCCGCTTGGCTCGCCGAGAACGCGCACGCCGTCGTCATTCTTCTCCGGAAAAAACGTGCTCTGGCAGTAGTCGCACTTGTAGCTCTCCATATCCGGCTTGAGCCGCATGGGAGCGCCGCAGGAAGGACAGTTCATTGGGGCTTTCCACATTCTGCGCAGAAGCGGGCGCGTTGAGGAATGGGTTTTCCGCACTCAATGCAGAACTTGGTGCCTTCCGGCGCAGCTGAGGCTGAGCCGGCCGGAGCGCCGATCAGAACCGGAGTGGAAGTTGGCGGTTGGGAGGGGATTGCGCCGGGGGCGGTCATAGCCGGCTTGAGCGCGTTGGAGAGAACCTGCGCGACCGCTGCGCCGGCTCCAAGGCCCATGCCCATGCCGGCCGCGCCGCTGGTATTAGCTGCCGACAAATCCAATGATTCCGCCGCCGAATACAGCGTGTAGCGACCAAGATCGCCGACCATGTTCATGCCCACGCGCTGGTCAAAGACCTTTTGCAGCTCTTCGGGCAGGGAGATGTTCTGGACAGCGAACTGATTCAGTTCGAGGCCGAGCGCGGCAAAGGCTGGCTTCATTACATCGCCAATCTTGTATGCCAGCAGGGCCTGATTGGAGGCCATGTCGAGAAACGGGACGTCGCTGCCGGCAAAGATATCGGTCATGCGGGCGACAATGGTGTCGCGCAACTGGCCTTCGAGATCGGCGGCAAGATAAACATCTCGAGTGCCGCTGATCTGGTTGAAGAAGGCGCGCGGATCGCTGATGCGATAGGAGTAGATGCCGTAACAGCGCAGACGGACCGCGCCGAACTCCTTGTCGCGGATGGTGATGGGCGTGGCCGTGCCCCACTTTTGGTCGATCTGCAGGCGCGTCGAGAAAAAGTACACTTCGGACTTGAAGGGAGATTCAAAGGCCTTGTCCCAGTTCATCAGATCGGTGAGCAAGGGAAGGTTGCGGGTATTGAGCGTGTGCAGGCCGGGGCCGAAGACATCGGCTATCTTGCCTTCGTTGACGAAGGCGGCCATCTGCGACTCGCTCACGGTTAGCTGGCCGCCGTTTTCTATCTCCAGGTCGCGCATGGGATAGCGATAGGTAAGAATGCCGTCAGCCGGTTCATTCCACTCAATGACAGCAATGAATTGTTTGCCTAGAAACTGTCCGAGAGTCATATTCTTCTCCGCCAGAAACTATAACATAGGCAGCATAACGGCCGCCTCGCAAGTGAAGCGGTTAAGGACAAAAGCGATAGATCGAAGCGCCGCGAACTATCGTTGCGAGAGGTTTTCCCAGGAGATTTGCGCATCTTCGTCGTCTTTCTCGCGCACGAAGACATCGCTCGCCTTATGCCACTGCCCCATTTGTTCGGGGCCGCTGCCGTCCAGGACAACCTTGTAGGCTCCCGGTCCATTGTCGCCCGTGGCCCGCGCCAGAATTACGCCATCGTAGGCGATGCCTTTATCGGTGATTACCGTTACCTTCTGACCCACGTCGAACATAAGAAATCTCCTGTATGTGAATCTCCCTACAAGCCTAACCGATTTTTCCCATCATGCGCCCAATATTTTGCTGAAGATCGGGCGCTGCGTGTTTGGCAGGGTACGTCGGCCCAAGGCAATGGCAGCGTGCCCAAAAGCCGGCTTAAGCGACAAACCTGTCTCTGTGATAACTTGAATGTAGCGGCCTGGTGAGAGCTCGTAGCTCAGTTGGTAGAGCAACGCCCTTTTAAGGCGTGGGTCCTGGGTTCGATTCCCAGCGAGCTCACCACACCTCCCAGCCGCCGCTCTCCTCATTTTTTGCAGTATTTCTAATCGCCTGATTCGGGTGTATGCCGTGCTTCGGGCGCTTGAGACTGCGCCAGCGGCAGCGTGAAATGAAAGGTTGCGCCCTGCCCGAGTTCGCTTTCGGCCCAGATGCGCCCACCATGGGCCAGGATGATGTGCTTGACAATGGCCAGACCCAGGCCTGTGCCGCCCGACTCGCGTGAGCGCGCTTTATCAACGCGATAAAAACGCTCGAAGATGCGGCTCAAATGCTCAGAGGCGATGCCGGGACCGAAGTCTTGCACCGTGAACTCGACCTCAGACTCCAAGAGCCGTGCGCCGACCAGAATTCGCTTCCCAGTCTTGCCGTACCTGAGGGCATTTTCAACCAGATTGCCGAAGACCTGGCTCATGGGGTCGGGATCGGCCAAAACCAGCGCGTCCGGCGCTCCGGCAGATTCCAGCGCGACGCCGGAGTCGACCACCATGCCGCCCAGTGATTTGATGGAGTCCTGCACCAGCGCGCTGGCCCGCATGGGTTGAAGCGTCAGCTTGTAGTCCGGGCTCTCCACGCTGGCCAGTGCAATCAGATCCTCCGTAAGGCGGCTCATGCGGGTAGCGTTCTTGAGGATGATGTCGAGGAACTCGCGGCTTGTTTCCCTGGGGACCTGGGGCTCCTCGATCAGCGTCTCTACATAACCCTGGATGGAGGTGAGCGGTGTGCGCAGTTCGTGGCTGACGTTGGCCACAAACTCGCGTCGGGATTTTTCCGCGGCATCGATGCGGGTCATGTCGTGAAGTACGGCAAGCGCTCCGCCGGTGGACATGGGAACGGCATGGATCTCAAAGATGCGGCCAGAGGCCAGAGTGCTGGCACGCCCAGAACGCTCTTCGCGAAGCTCCAGCGCCGCTTTCACGCAGGCCAGTAGTTCGGGGTCGCGCAACGAGTGAACCAGCGCGCGGCCAACAAAAATCTGCGTGCCGGCGATGCGCCCCATGGCGGCATTGGACCAGCGGACCAGCCCTTCGGGCGTGATAGCGACGACGGCTTCTTGCAGTGAATCGAGCAGGCCGGCCAGCTCTTGGCGACGGCTCTCAATCTCGGCAATACTCTCGGCGAGCCGCTGGGCAGCCAGGTTCAGCGCCGCCTCGATGGAGGAGAACGGATCGTCGGGGTCGTAGTCAAGGCGGGCGCTCAGCTCGCCCGCGGCAATGCGACGCGCGAAAGCGATAACCCGTTCAAGCCGCGTGGTAACACGGCTGGCAACCCATACGGCCAGGGTCAGCGCCACAGCCAGAGCAATCAAACCGGACCAGAGTATCTCATTGCCGAGATACAGGTTAGTCCCGCCGGGTGGAACCTCCAATACTTTACGCGCGATAAAGGGAATGACGACAAACTCCATCGCCGCCGCCTGAAAGACCAGCAGCAGGAGAAAGAGGCCGAGCAGCTTGATGAAAATCTTTGATTTCAAGGCGCCCTACTCGCTCTTGGGAAACTCGAATCGGTACCCGGCGCCGCGCACCGTTTTCAGGTGCCGTGGGTTTTCCGGATCGGCTTCGACCTTTTCCCGGATGCGGCTCACATAGACGTCGACCGATCGGGGCGTGACGAAGCGGGCATCGCCCCATACGGCGTCCAGCAGATGGTCGCGGCTGAAGACACGGCCAGGATGTCGCGCCAGGTAATCCAGCAGGCGAAACTCGGTTGCGGTAGTGGGTATAACTTCGCCGCGCACCGTCAACTGCATGGCATTGGCGTCGATGACCACCTCATCAAAGCGGATGACCGAGACCGCGTCAGGCCGCTCAAAGCGTCGCAGCACCGCCTTTACGCGCGCCACCAGCTCGCGCGTTGCAAAGGGCTTGGTGATGTAGTCGTCCGCTCCCATTTCAAGGCCCAGAACGCGGTCGTTTTCGCCGGCGCGCGCGGTAAGAAAAATGATGGGAACCGTAGAAAGCGCGGGATGGTTGCGCAAGCGCCGGCAGACTTCCAGGCCGTCGCCGCCGGGCACCATGATGTCCAGCAGAAACAGCGCGGGCGCCTTGCGCTCGGCGTCAGAAATCAGATAGGTGGGAGTGCTGAAAAGGCGCGCCGCAAACCCGGCAGCTTCCAGGTGATGCTGCACTAGCCGCGCGATGTCGGTGTCGTCTTCCAGTACAAAAATGGTCTGGCTCAACCGGTCTGCCCTCGCCCGGCGGCCGTTGAGCTTCTGATGCGGAGGCCGCACGGAATCATTAACAGACTACTGCATCTGGGCAAAGAAATTGCAAACGTTGTGTAAATATGGGCATGAACTGGGGCTGTGGAATGGGCGATTAACCTGAATGGAATCATGAATGTGCCAGAAGAAAGCCTGCCGGGGATTGCTCCCCGGCAGGCAACTCATTGTTACATGATTATTGGCCCTGCTTAGGCGGTGGAATCGCTCCCCGCGGCTTCCAGCTCGGCGATGTACTCCACCACCGCCTCGCTCCAGCCGTCGATGTGCGTCCACGTGCCGTAGCCCACGCCGTTGCGGTTGCTGGCCACGTTGATTACATAGCCCTTGCCGCGCGGCGCGGGAACCTGGTCGTGCGACTGTTCGTCGGTGATGACCACCAGCCGGCCCCATCCCTCGCGGACCTCGGACTCCACCTGCTTGAGAGCCGCGCCCAGGTAAGTTCCCGAGTGCAACTGGCTCTGCTCCAGAGCGTCGCGCAGCGCCATTCCGCGCCGCGTCGGCACCCGCACGGCCTTCTCAGAGAAGGTGTAAATCGTCACCTTCTCCGCGATCTCCCGCAGCAGAATCGCCAGTCCATATGCCGCGTCGGTGCGTCGCATCTCCGAGCGGCCGGAGATGGCCGACTCCATCGAGCCGGAGACGTCCACCAGAAGCACCGTGTGGCCGGCGAGCTTCCCTGCCCGGCCTTCAAGGGCGCGGAACATCGCAGCCTCCAAAGCTGCCTCCCACTGCGGAGCGTTGCGCGCGGCGGCAAGAAAACGAAAGGGCAGAACCCGGTCCGTCTTCAACTCCGCCAGCGCCGAGAGCACCAGCTCCTCGCTCACGTTAGCCGTGCGTAGGTTGCGCAGGTTGCGCAGCAATGCCAGCGCGCCCAGCTTGCGCTCGGCGAGCAAACGCTCCCACACGGCCTTCTTGTCCGCTCCCTCGCCGCGTCCGGCAGCCGAGAGCGCAACCTCCCATGTGTCGGGCGTGGCCAGCTCGTTTGCCGCCAGCCGCTTCCACAGGGCAGCCTGCGTCTCGTCCACGGGGCGCGCGTGCGAGAGAAACAGCACGTCGCGCAGGCGAACTGCTCCCGCGCGGTCGTACTTGGCCAGAGCGTACTCGTCAAACTTGCCGAAGGCCGCGGCCAGCCCCTTCTTCACTTGCGCGGAGAGCGGCTGACGCCCCCCGGCCCAGTAGATAGCAACGAACTCGCTCAGCTCATCGGCGCGCTGAATGACGCGCTCCAGCGTCTCGGCCACCAGCGCACGATGTGTCGCGTGACGCGCCATCTCCCGCACCAGCAACAGCGGCGCATGGCGCAGCTTCATCCGCTCGCGCGCCTCGACAGCCAGCGCGGCGACCTGTTCGGCCGCAACCCGTAGGACAAGCTCCTGGATGCGGCCCGCGATCTGCACGCCGTCCTCGTAGAACTCCCCCTCCCACAACATGCAGGAGAGCACAGAGCGTCTCAGCGCCTGCTCCGGCGTGATGACCCTGGCCGGCGCTCCCTCGTGGGTGCGCGGGCGCGGCTTCTGCTTGATAACATTCAGGCGCATGGTGACGCCTCCTTTCAAATAACTGCCGGGGAAAAATCGGACGCGGACAGCTACACCAGATTAATACCTGGCGGCAGGGATCGAACCTGCTCCTCCGCTATTAGCGGCGCTCTCCCAGATGAAACCGTGCCCTGCGCCACCGGCAGGATGATAGTTGCTGCTGACTGATGTTATCCGACGGGATTTATTCGTCCTCTTCTCCGTCTTCGTTGTCCAGCTTCAAAGGATGAAGAGTTTCCTTTGCCGAGAAGCCGGTGGTTCTTTTCGAAATGCGGACAGGCTGGATATCGATGGCCAGTCTCTTCATTTGTTCCCAATTCGGTTTGTACTTATCGCTGAAGCTGCTGCATTCCATCACTGTAAACGGCAGCACCGTGTTTGGGCTGGAATTGGTGCAGATCGCCAGTATGTCCGATTCGCGGTAGCCGGTGATGAATTGCCCCAGATTGCAATTTCTGCACAGGTTTGCATTGCCCACCGGCGTGCCGTTTTTTACCTTCAGTTTGCTCATGACCGTTGCATTTCTATCCGGACCTGCCGGAGGTTTTTGGGCCGGGGAACAAGCGGCGACAGAGTTTTTCAGATGTCCTGGTGTTAGACGACGCGTATTGCAATCGCGGCGGGATTCCAACCCGCATTCTCCGCTCCAGAAGTATCTGTTGCCTACACCACCGGCCAGGGTGGTTGTCTTGGCGCGCACTGAGCTACGCCAGAAAAAAGTTCCGGCCGGGGAACAAGCGATTGCGGACTTAGGCGTCCTGGGCCACTAGACGACTTGAGCTCGTGCTCAAGGCAGGATTCGAACCTGCGTCTCCCGCTTAACAGGCGAAGTAACCGCGATCTACACCACCGGCCAAGATGGATTTCATAAATCTGTGCTTGCCAAAACAACTGCGCCGGGGAATGGTCGAAAAGAGTCGGGAAGAACCGCTCCGTAAAGCGGCCCGCCCACAGGGTCTCATCAACCCTGCTTTTCGTGGCAGGAAGTAACTCTTCTCTTCGCCACCGGCACAACTTACTAATTGCCACATAGTCAGAGATACAACTCTCTTGTTAGCCGCAATCGACTTATCGCGGCTACATAGGTTGCTGAGTTTCTGACTCAGCCGAAGTTATCCCGAGGGAACAAACGGAGACAGGACGGTATCGGTTATCAAACGATGAACCTGTCTACTACACCACTCGGGAAGATGCCAATGTTCATGCTATGCGTAGGATGAAAGACCGGCGGGTTACCGGAAATAGACCAGCGGCGCCCGGCGGCCGATGCAGCCAGGGTTCAGCCGCTCCAGCCTACGCATCGAGTTTTGCGTGTTGTATTTCATCGGGCGTTCTCCTACGCAGTTAGTACTTTGCCATAACTCCACCATAAAATGCAAGCGATTTTGATAAATAGTTGAAAAATTGCTTGAGTTACTGAAGCCGCCCTGAATCTTCAATTAAATGCGTCCTTGCCTGTTCCATCGCCCGATGGTTTACGCTGAATGCGCGGGCCCGGCCTTCACGCTGCGCCGTGCCCCAAGGGAGGCTCTCGTGAACTGGATGATTCTGCTGGTTGGACTGTTGGTGGGCATACTTTCCGGCGTGATTGGAATTGGCGGCGGAATTCTATTCGTTCCCGCGCTGGTCTGGCTCACGGGCATGAGCCAGCATAAGGCCCAGGGCACATCGCTGGGCGCCCTGCTGGCGCCGGTGGGAATCCTTGCCTTCATGGAGTACTACCGCAATGGCAACGCGGATCTCAAGGTAGCGCTTCTGTTGGCTGTAGGGTTCTTGATAGGCGGGTATTTTGGGGCTGCATACGCGCAGCACATTCCCGACCTCTGGCTGCGGCGCATCTTTGCGATAACGATGATCGCCGTGGGCGGGCGCATGCTCTTCAGCCACTAGATGATTGCGGTATTCTGCTCACAACCCGTAAAACAGGAACGTCGAAAAGGCCAGCCCCATCGCAGGTGGTCAGATCGACTGCACCGGCAGCAGCGTCAAATCATCTACCAGGCCCACTTCCTTCTGCACAAAAGGCTCTCCGTAGCGCACTCCCGCCAGCAAGCCGTAGTGGCGTGCCTCGGCAAATGTGCGCTCGCGAATCTCCTCCTCCGGCACAAAGAGCCCGCCGCCTGCCGCCTGGTTGGCGTATTGCGAGCGGTAGGCCATCAACGCCGCATAGCGCTGCTCAATAAAAGGCGTAATATCCACGACAAAACTGGGGCGCACATCGGCGTAGAGACTGGCGTAAACGATCTTGAAGGGACGATGCGGTGACCCCAATTCTGCAAGCTCTTCCATTGTTTGCGCCGAAGGCGCAGTTAGCCCCACCGCAGGTGCGTTAGTCAGACCGGATAGAAAGCAGGCCTCGTAGCCCAGCGTGGCGGTTGTAGAGTGGTCCGGATGCCGCGCCTGCCAATATGGCAAAATCACCACGCGCGGACGGATGAGTCGCAGCACGCGCACAATTTTGAGGCGGTTTTCCAGAGTGTTTTCCACTGCGCCGTCGGACAGGTCAAGCGCCTGCCGCCAGCCCACGCCCAGCAGCCGCGCGGCTTCGGCTGCTTCTCGCGCGCGCTCTGCTGCGTTGCCGCGAGTTCCGGCCTCGCCCTGTGTCAGGTCCAGAATGGTCGTGCGCAGGCCGCGCGACGCCATGCGCAGCAGAGTTCCCCCGCAGGTCTGTTCTACGTCATCCCTGTGGGCGGCGATGGCAAGAATATCGGCTATTGGAGTGTTCGGCGCGGAATCGGGGATCATGTGCCATTGCTCCCGATCATTGAATAGAAACTTGGATTGAAGAAGTCCCGGGTCTCAATGGAGAGACTTGGGACACATGCAAATCCATGGTCAAACTAATTACTGTCCACTTACTACGGTCCACTGAACTTAGTAAACAGTATTGTTGGTGTCGGAGCTCCCGTCCATGTAGGCCACGTCAGAGGCCGTGCCGGTCACCGTCACGAACTGATTGTCAATCGCCGTGCCATCCACGGTTGAATAGATGTACACCTGTCCGCCTTCAGCCGTGTAGATCTTGTGCAGACCCGTTACCGCGGCAATGCCGGTGGCGTCGCCGATATAAGGCTCCAGCAGGGTCACCGTGTTGGTGGATGTGTTGAACATAGTCAGGCAGCCATAGGGCAAGCCGTTGTTGGCGCGCTCGCCGTTGGTGCACTGGGTCATGCCGATCCACAACGTGTTGTCGTCCGCCAGCAACATGCGGCTCATGGCGCCTGGCGTGCCGTCGCTTATGGAAACCGGGTTGGGAGCAGAACCCGTGGAAGGCGCCACTGTATTGGTCAGTAGATTGACCACTGTCAAATAGCCGCCCCAAAAGCCGTCGGACATCAGTTTCTGGCCCACAACGTACAATGTGGAGCTGGTGACCAGCGCGTTGCTGGCTCCGCCGGGAATAGGAATGGTGCTGCTGGCCAGTGCACTGTGGGTGGGAAGCGCCCCGGACTCTTGGCCAATCAGAAAGATCAGAGGAGCTACCGGTAGCGGAGAAACCGAGGACGCGGTGCCGCCGCACTCCGGCCCGCAGTTCAACACGTATGCAGTGCCGCCATCGGAGGAAAAGACTGCCTTGACCGGCCGGTCAAAGACCAGCGGCTGGTTATCGTCCGGGCTTAACATCTGAAACAGGCACCAGCCCGGCGCGTTCTGCGGTTCGCAGTCTATAGCGCCCGTTGGCCAGGTGTTCGGGCCCCCGGAGTAGGCTGTGCTCTGCGCTGCGGTCAGTTTGCGCGGATAGTAGATGAAATTCAGATTCTGTGCGAAGACCAGCGCTACCGAACCTCCGGGGTTCACGCTTACCCGGTAAACACCGGGAAGATTAAACGCGTAGGTCGTTGGGTTGCTCGCCGACTTGTCCACCACTGTCAGCACGTGCGATGACTGATTGGCGGCGAAGGCGTAAGCTTGGTTGCGCGTGATGAAGATGCTGGAAGATCTGCCGTTGAGTCCGCTCACGGCGCCATTCGACGTCTCCTGGCTATAGCTGATTATGGTGAAGCTGCCATCGCCGGAGGCATAGACCGCACCCCCTAACTCCTCGGGCATGTTCTGAATAGTGACCGGCAGGTTTCCCGAATAGCCCGCAATACTAAACGCCGGGCTCGTACTGGCGCTGTTGTACTTGAAGCGGATGTCGTAATAAGCATCCACGAACTGCAGGGCGCCGCTGGAGTAGGGGCTGGGATTCTGAATCGCTATCAGAACGCGATTGAGCAGCCCGCTGGGCGGCAGCGTCCGGCCCGCAAAATAGGTGGTACTGCCACAACCTGCCAGCGCGGCTGCAACCAACAAGGCCGCGGCAATGCTCGTCCAAAGACTTCTCTTGTTCAAAATCTCTTACCTCGACGGAAGGCGCTGTGTGTGCGCACTTGATGCCCGCGGCCAGGGCCGCGGCGTGAACAACTTGACGGCAGTTGAACTCCGGCAAGCAGATGGAAAACTCCTGCATTATGCCGTTACAACCCCGTATGATGACTACCGAAGTATAACAAAGCAGCCCTGCCTGCCGGCAGACGGTATTCTCCCTCTTCCCTCCTTGAGACTTGCCACGGGAGGCTTCGGTAAGCCGCTGGATTGAAAATGCTTTGGCGCAGCAGGCTGGCGTAGCATAACATGGCACAAGAATGACCCGTTTTGCTGACATCTTCGCCGGACGCCCTGTACTCGTTGATGGAGCGATGGGCACTGTTCTCTACGCCCGCGGTGTCTTCATTAACCGCTGCTACGACGAGCTGAACCTCTCCGAGCCCGGCCTGATCCTCTCGATTCACGAGGAGTACTTGCAGGCCGGAGCCGAGATCATCGAGACCAACACCTTTGGTGCCAATCGTTTCCGGCTGGCCCGCTACGGTTTGGCCGGGAATGTGGCCCAGATCAACGCTGCCGGGGTCAGGCTGGCCCGTCAGGCCGTCGAGCACCTCAGGGAAAAGCAAGCCGGGGATGCGTGGGTTGCAGGCTCCGTGGGCCCGCTGGGGGTGCGCTTGGAGCCGCTGGGAAAGACCGGCCTGGACGAAGCCCGCGCGGCCTTTGCCGAGCAGATTGACGCCCTGGCCGAGGCTGGCGCGGACCTCATCGTGATCGAAACCATGCCCGCGCTGAACGAGGCCCATGAGGCGCTGGCAGCCGCGCGCGAGGTGGCCCCCGACCTGCCTGTGCTGGTGATGGTGACGGTGGACGAAGAAAGTAACTGCCTGGACGGCGCTTCGCCCGCTCAGGCTGCCTCGCTATTGACCGAGTGGGGCGCCGGAGCCATCGGCGTCAACTGCTCCACCGGCCCGGCAACGGTTCTCACCGCCATCGAGGCTATGCGCTCTGCCTCGGCGCTGCCCCTGGCCGCCATGCCCAATGCCGGCCTGCCCCGCGCCGTAGAAGGGCGCAACATCTATCTCTGCTCGCCCGAGTACATGGCCGAGTTTGCCCGCAACGCCATTGCCGCCGGAGTGCAGATCGTCGGCGGATGCTGCGGCACTACTCCTAATCACATTCGCGCCATGCGCTCGGCCATGCGCGCCATCGATGCGCAGGCCCGCGTACAGGTCACGGGAGCGGCTCCGCCCCTGAGCACCGAAACCCCTCCTGCCCCTCTGAGCGAGCGCTCCCGCATCGGCTCTCTGATTGCGAACGACAGCTTCGTCTCCCTGGTAGAAATCGTGCCCCCACGCGGCATCTCCTGCGCCAATGAGATCGAGGGAGCGCGGAAGCTCGCGCAATTGGGCGTCCACGCCATCAATGTGCCCGACTCGCCGCGAGCCTCGGCCCGCATGAGCGCCCAGAGCTTGTGTATCCAGATTCAGCAGCACACCGGCATCGAGACGATTCTCCATTACACTTGCCGCGACCGTAACCTTCTCTCCATCCAGTCCGACCTGCTGGGCGCATCGTCCCTCGGCCTGCATAACATTCTCTGCCTCACTGGCGACCCGCCCAAGCTGGGCAATTATCCCGACGCCACCGCTGTCTTCGATGTGGACTCTATAGGCCTGGTTAACATCGTGCACCGGTTGAACCACGGCCTCGACATCGGCGCCAACGCCATCGGAGCCAGCACGAATTTCACCATCGGCGTAGCCGCCAATCCCGGCGTCCCCGACATCGAGCAGGAGCTGCGCCGCTTCTTCTACAAAGTCGAGGCAGGCGCGGAGTACGCCATCACCCAGCCGGTCTTCGACCTGCGGCTTTTGGAGAGCTTTCTCAAGCGCATCGAGGGCCATCGCATTCCCGTCATTGCCGGCATCTGGCCCCTCACCAGCCTGCGCAACGCGGAGTTCATGAAAAACGACCTGCGCGTCTCCATGCCCGATGAAATCATGCAGCGCATGGCCCACAGCGGCTCGCCCGACGCCGCCCGCCAGGAGGGAATTCGTATCGCCCAGGAGATGCTGACAGCCGTGCGTCCCATGGTTCAGGGCGTACAGGTCAGCGCTCCCTTCGGCCGCTACGCTGCCGCCGCCGAGGTCATCGCCAGCGTGCTGCCCAAACCTGTTTCGGAGTAATCGCCATGCCCAAGTTCGAAGACTCGCTCAAGAAGCTCGAATCCATCGTCGATCAACTGGAAAAAGGCGACCTGGCCCTGGAGGAGTCGCTCAAGCTCTTCGAGGAGGGAGTGAGTCTCTCCGCCGCCTGCAAGGCCGAGCTTGACGCCGCCGAGGGCAAGGTCCAGATGCTGGTCAAGCAGCGCGACGGCTCGCTCAAGCCGGAGCCCTTCCTGACCGAAAAGCCTTAAGTAAACCAGCGAACTGCAGATCGCGATCAGCGGCTTGAATTTCCGTGCCTCGCGGAGTTTTCTTCAGAAGTCAGCCGCCTCGCCCGCTTTAATTCAATATTTTCTAATGCATTGCCGCAGGCATAGGTCCGTCGAGTGCCTCGTTTCGAGACAGTCCTCATCTCTGGACGCAGCAGAGGTGCGCCGTCCTGCTGCCAGGAGCGTCCATTGCCCCAAAAACCGCAGCTTTGCGTCGCTTACGCTGAGAGCTTTCGTTGCATCGGCTCGGCTTGCGAGGACACTTGCTGTCAGGGCTGGGCTGTACCTATCGACCAGGCGGCCTATGAAAAGTACCAGAAACTCCCCGCAAACCCGCTACGCACGCTGATCGACGCCAGCATTTTGCGCGTGCTGGAGGGCGCAAAGCCAGCCTGTTTTGCCAAAATCCGCATGAACAGCGCAAACCAGTGCCCGCTGCTCACCCCAAACCTCCTCTGCCGCATCCAGGCGGAGCTGGGCGAGGAGCTTCTCTCCCACTCTTGCGCCACCTACCCGCGCATCATTCATTCAATTGGGGGCATCCAGGAGATTGCTCTCTCACTTTCCTGTCCGGAGGCCGCTCGACTGGTTCTCCTTACGCCGGATTTGCGTGCGCGGGAACCGCTAGAGCCTGCCGCACAGTTCGATGATTCGGTCAACGCAGCGCCCGCTACTGCGGGCTCTCCCTTGCTGTTTTCCTGGTTTTGGCCCATTCGGCGAGTAGTGTTGGCGCTCATCGGCAATCGCGCTTACCCGCTCTGGCAACGGCTGTTTCTGCTGGGCGTCTTTTGCCGTCGGCTGGACTCGATCAGCAGAGGCGAGCTGGCGCGGAGCGTTCCCGGGTTTCTCGGCGATTTTCAAGCCGCAGTCGCCTCTGGAGCCTTGCTGACCTCCATGGAGGCTCTGCCGCTGGACTGCGCGGCACAATTGGACGTGGTGCTGCGGCTCGCTGGGATGTTGCTGCATCGCTCCAACATCGGGCCGCGGTTTGTAGAGTGTATGCAGGCTTTTACCGCTGGCATCGGCAACAGCCCAGGCGTGACCTTGGAGAGCCTTGCTGGTCGCTATGCACAGGCGCACGACCGTTATTTTGAGCCGTTCATTACACGTCACCCGCATATCCTGGAAAATTACCTGGCCAACGCTATCCTGCGCTGCCGCTTTCCGTTTGGGCGGGAAGGCGTGCAAGCGGAAGAGCCGCTCTCTATGGCGCGAGAATACGCTTTGCTGACGGCCCAGTTTGCGTTGCTGAAGGGATTCCTGATTGGCGTGGCCGGCTTCCACCGCGAATCGTTTTCTGCTGAGCACGTGGTTCACACGGTGCAGGCCACCAGCAAGCACTTTGAGCATCATCCGGAGTTTCTTGACCTGGCATATCAACTGCTGAAGGAAAGCCGGATGGACGGCGCGCGAGGGCTGGCGATCCTGCTCAGAAATGCGGAATCGAAGCCACTGAAGCCGTCACCGCCGGAGATACACGCTCCTGGACCACAAGAGGAAAGATGGTCTCCATCGGTCCTGCCCAGCTAGACACTCCGCCCTAATCCCTGACCCCTGACCCCTTTTTTTTCGCCAGCCGCGTTACCACGGCAATCTCTCTCAGAACCTGGCTGAGCGGGCGCGCCGGAGTGCCCCACAACACAGTTCCCGGCTTCACGCCCATGCTCTCGTTGGTGATGGTCTTGCCGCTCAGCACGCCCGCCTGGCCGCCCAGAATCACTCCGGGGCCGATGTGAGCATGGTCGCCGATGCCCACCTGCCCTGCAATCACCGCGCCGTTGCCCACCGTGCAGGAGCCGCTGATGCCCACCCCCGCCACCAGAATCACGTCCTCGCCAATCTCGCAGTTGTGCCCAACGTGGACCAGGTTGTCGAACTTCGTTCCCCGTCCGATCTTGGTCTGCTTCAGTGCGCCTCGGTCGATGGTCGTATTGGCGCCGATCTCCACGTCGTCCTCAATCAGCAGCGTCCCCTGCTGCGGAAACTGCGTGTAGGCGCCGGTCTTCTCGTCGCGTACATAGCCAAAGCCGTCCGCACCCAACACCACTCCCGCATGTACGATGACGCGGTTCCGCAGTGTCGTTCCCGTATAAAGCACGGCGCGGGGATAGATGCGGCACTTCTCGCCAATGCACACGCCCTCGCCGATGACTGCGCCGCCTTCAATGCGCGTTCCCGCGCCGATGCGTGCGTTCTCTCCCACCACCGCGCAGGGGCCGATGCTCACGCCTTCGCCCAGCTTCACATTCGCGCCGACGACCGCCGCAGGATGCACTCCGCTTGCCGGCAGCGCAGGCTTCAGCAGCCCAGCCGCTCGCGCAAACCACAAACGCGGCTGTTCGGCCTCCACAGCGCACTTGCCCTGCGGATAATCTTTGGCGCACCCAGCATTCATCACAACCACGCTCGCCTTGCTTGCCAGCGCTTTGGCTGCCGACGCCGCATCCTCGGCAAAGACCAGCTCCGCTTCTCCGGCCAGTTCCACGGAGTTTACGCCGTTGACCTGCCGCTCCCGGTCTCCCGCGACCAGCTTTCCGCCCAGCACCTCGATCAGTTCGCCCAGCTTCATCCTTTTCTCCTCAATAGATCCCCGTCTCGCCCGGCGGCCGCGTCTTCCAGCGGCGATGAATCCACAACCACTGGTCAGGATAGCGCCGAACCCACGTCTCGATGGCGCTGGTGCACTGCTGCGTGGCGGCCACGATGTCTGCCTCCTCGTCGACGCTCCTCTCGAAGGCCAATTGCGGGCCGAAGTGCAGCACGTAGTGCCGCTCCGACTCCTCCCACACCATGAACCCCGGCAAAACCGCCGCGCCAGTCTTCAGCGCCACGCGCGCCACTCCCGAGGCCGCACAAGCCTGTTTGCCGAAAAAATTCACAAAGACTCCCTGCGGCGGAGTCATATTCGTGTCCATCAAAATGCCCACCGTCTCGCCCTTGCGCATGGCCGTCAGCAGCCCGCGCGCAAAATCATCCTTGGGCAGCACGCGGTTGCCATGCAGGCAGCGGATGCCGGTCACAAATGCGTCCAGCCGCCGGTTATCGAGCGGCCTCGCGACCATGCTCATCGGATAGCCCATCAGCGAGTGGTAAAAGCTTGACAGCTCCCATGCGCCCATGTGCCCGGTGACGATAAGCACGCCTTTGCCGCGCGCCCTCGCCGCCAGGTAGTGATCCAGGCCCTCGTAGCGAATCCATGTATGGGTATTTTCGGGGGTGTAGCGCGTCATGCGGCAGAACTCGACCAGTTGCCGCCCCAATGAGCGATAGACGCCGCGCAGAATGGCCTTGCGCTCCCGTGCGGAGAGCTCCGGATAAGCCAGCTCCAGGTTGCGCTGGCCCACGCGGCGCAGGCGGCCGTGCAGCCTATATACACTCCACGCCAGCACGCCCGCCACGCAGCGCGCCAACCCGCGTGTCAGCCACCCCAACGGGCGCGCCACCGCCAGCACCAGCCAGAACTCGAGCTTCTCTCGCATAAAGGTAAAGTTTAGTCCCCCTGCGCCGTTTCCATCGTGCAAAACAAAGAAGGGGCAGCCCGTTGCCGGACGGCCCCTCTCCTTCACGCTGTTTTGTCGTTACTGGTTTTGCTTCGCGGCAACAAAATAACGCGCAACGGTACTGACAAACTCCACAGCGTCCGGGGGTACGTCAACTTTGCCTTTGAGAATGAAATCGAAGCTGTACTCCTTGCCATAGTAGAGCTCAGTATCTTCCTTGTTCTGGCTCACGCTGGTGCCGTCCAAGTCGATGCCCGCAAAAATCCCCCTGTTGCGCGAGTAGCTGAGCAGCTCGGCGCTCATCTTCCAGTCCGTGGAGGCCTGTCCGGCGCGGCCCACCGGGCCGGCCGCTGCTGAGGCGTCTCCACCAATCTTGAACTTGCTCTTCAGCAGATCCTGCATGCCGCGATCATTCATCGCCACCAGCACCAGGTCCGTTGCCTGGCCACCGATTTGAAAACCAAACGATCCTCCGGCCATGCGAATAAACACCGGCGCGCTCCAGCCATGCCCCGTGCGGCAGGTGACCACGCCCTGGCCATACTGTCCGCCGAAGACAAAGGCCCCCTTCATCATTCCCGGCACCACGGCAATGCAGGTCGCATGTTGAAGGATATTCATTGGGATGCTTTTATCCTTGGCCGCCATGATCTGGTCCAGAACCGTCTTGGCTGCGTCGATACGGTCCTGCAGGTTCTCCCGCGTGGAGCCCGCAAAGGCAGCCGTTGTTAGCATGAAACTGAGGCAGATCAACGCAAGTGTCTTTTTCATATCCTGTTCCTTTCAACTCCGCGGATTATCGCGGCGGGGGTTGTTGAGTGGTCCATGTTGGTCGTTAAGGATGCCGGCCGTCTTCGCCAGAGCATCCCCACACAGGCTACAACATGGCAGCCGGAATGCGCATCCTGCGTTCTGCTGCGCAGGCCCAAAACAAGGCCGGAGCAGCCGCTCCGGCCTTGTTGTTGGATAGATTAAAGGGGAAGCACAGAACTCGCGCTACTTCGAGGAGAGGCTTTCTGCAAACCCTGGTAAAAAAGGAGTTCCCAAACTGCAGGTAAAATCATGCCGCCCAGGAACTCCAATCCCCAGATCTGCGTCATTTCTGTTAATAAGTCTGTGGAAAAATCTTTGTGGCGAATGGTCAATATTGCTCAGAAATGTAAATATATATTATCTCTCAATATTTCAACAAGATAGAACGATACAGCAGCCTTTTTACACATTCCTTAACTGAAGCTACATCACACGTCCAGATTTCAGTGGAATAGAAGACTTGGTATGGGCGTATAGGAGGGCTAATCTACGGCAAACAGCCCGTTTCAAAGCGATCCAGAAAAAAGAGGAGTTCCCCCGGCTTCATGTAAAAACATGCAGCAGGGGGAACTCCTTTCCCCAGATCTGCGTTGTTTCTATTAACAAGTCTGTGGAAAATGGCGCTTTAGTGCATGGTCAATCTAGCTCAGCCCATAGAGTACGAAATTAGTACAGAGAAAAGTAACCTAAATCAGTTACTGATTCTGCCGGCTACTCGCTATGGTCGCCCTTCTGGCGGTGTTTCTCCCGGCTGCGCGTCTTGGCCTCGGCAGGCTCCAGCAGCGCAGGATTTGATGCGCCCATAAGCAACCCAATCCGGTTCTCTGCGCCTGTTTTGCGCAGCAGGTGCCCTACATGGGCCTGAACGGTGCTCTCCTCAATCCCCAGCTGGCGTGCGATCTCGTGATTTGGACAAGCCGTAAGAATCAGTTCCAGTACCTGGCGTTCGCGGTCTGTCAAATGAGGATGGGGAGTAACCGGGCTGGTATCAGAGGCCGACAGGAGTTTGTCGATCATTTGCGAGAGCAGCCGCCTCGGTGCCCAGATGGAGCCGCTGATGACCTCTTCTATGGCCTTGCGCGCTGTCTGCTGGACGACATTCAGATCCAGGTAAGCGCGAACCCCGGCCAGAATCAAGCCAATAATCAGCTTGTCGTCTCCCTCCGGACCGATGACAATCAAACGCATATCGGGACGCCGGCGTCGTATTACCTCTACGGTTTCCAATCTGTGGGGAAAAGCATTCAGGTCCACGACCAGGTACATCAGCGTGGGATCGGACAACAATTCCTCAAAATCCCCGAATACCGGGGATAACCGGGCAGAACCTTCGTCTGGCTTATCTTCGAAGATCCCGATGAATCCCTCCATGCGGAGCGGCTCATTGGTGAGCAAGCCCACACGAATGGGTACATCGTTGCGAATTGAAGACATTGAGCCTCCTATCAGTAACGCAGGAGGATCGGGGAAAGGAGAGATGCAGAGAAACCCCATTCATCGCCAGTCATTCATTCAACCCTGAGAATCAGCCAACTGGTTACTTCTCCAGGCCCTTACAGCTTGGGAAGCACTATCCCATGTCGCTTCTGATACTTACCATTGCGGTCGACATGGCTGACCTAGCTAGGCTAATCGGAGCGGAAAATCAAAATCTGGCACATCCCTGGGAATGCCGAAGTACTCAATTGACCGTGCCAATGCAAAAAGAATTGGGCAGCGCAATCACCGAATCGGCCTCGACGTACACAAACGAACGCTCGTCAAAGGCTTTAGGGGAGATGATGGCGCTGTTCACACTGAACCGACATGCCCTTCTGTCCCAACTCTGGATCCGTACTGGTTTAAATTCAACTCAGTTCGGACAGATTTAAGATTATATTACGAATTCTGACTAATGATTCAATCTATAAACTCAATTCAGACCAAATAATGTCAATAATCAGGCTGCCAGACGCCTTTCAGCGGGCTTTACCAGCAAAAAAGACGGTCCGCGCCAATTGTTTGCATCCCGGTATTCCACAACCGCTCTAAATCCTGTAGCATCACCCCCGTGGTTCGTAGTACAGTTTATTCAGTTGCGCCAGTGAGGTACCCCATTGATTAAGCAGGACATCGTCCATCATGTGATCGAGCGTACGGGCCTGCCCCGCACCAAGGCGGAGGCTGCCGTGGATACGGTTTTCGAGGGCCTCAAGCAGGCTTTGACTGCCGGCGAGCGTATTGAACTGCGCGGCTTTGGCGTCTTCAGCGTGCGCGCCCGCAAAACCGGCATCGGCCGCAATCCCCGCACCGGCACCGAGGTCAGCATCACCCCCGGCAAGGCGGTGCGCTTCAAACCCGGCAAGGAACTGCACGCGCTGGAAGTCGGCACACCGGTCAAATAGGGACGGCCACCACCATCATGCCTGGATCCGGCCCAATAAATAAAGAATTGGGTGCCCCACCCTCGGCGCGTCTTTGTTTTGTGGCTAGGGTGGAATAAGCTTTCGCGAGCGATGAGCGAGCGTCTGCCGCACTGCAGGTGCCGCGTAAGTACCGCCCGCCGCACCATGTATTTGCGAGTTCAATCATGGAAGCCATTGCGAGCGAGTAGCGAGCGTCTGCCGCACCGCAGGTGCTACATCAGCCGTAGCGCATCCACATCCACAATCAGATTTCTGCGTGGAATCTGGGCGGCATCGGCCTGCGTCAGCATTCCTCGCAGCGCTACGTTCAGCGCCTTGCGCGATCCGGCCTTCAGAATCATGTGAAAGCGGTAGGCGTTCTTGATGCGTGCGATGGGCGCGGTGCAGGGGCCCAGCACCCGCACACCCTCTGGCGCCGCCGCCTGAAACCACTTGCCCAGCATTGCCGACCATCCCACTGCTTCTTCCAGCTTGGGCGACTGCACCAGCACATTCGCCAGCACGCCAAATGGCGGGTAGTGCATCCAGCGCCGGTATTTCAGCTCGCGCTCCACAAAAGCAGCGTAGTCGTGCTTGCTCGCCGCCAATATCGCGTAGTGGTCGGGGTAGTAGGTCTGCACCACCACCCGCCCCGGCAGATTTCCGCGCCCGGCCCGCCCCGATACCTGCGTCATCAACTGAAAAACTCGCTCGGCAGCCCTGAAGTCGGGCATGGATAGCGAGTGGTCGCAGCCCACCACCCCCACCAGCGTAACCCCGTGCACGTCGTGCCCCTTGGCAATCATCTGCGTGCCCACCAGCAGGTTGATCTCGCCGGAATGCAACCGCGCCAGTAGCCGTTCCAAATCAGCCCGCCCGCGTACTGTGTCCCGGTCCATGCGCCCGATCCGCGCCGTAGGGAAAATCTCCCCCAGCCGGGCTTCCCCCTGTTCCGATCCCGCGCCCAGGTAGTAGAGGTGCTCGCTGTCGCACTTGGGACAGCGCGCCGGCACCGTCCGCTTGAATCCGCAGTAGTGGCACTCCAGCCGCTGCCCTTCCCGCGCCATTCCGGCATCCTCGGCAGGAGCTTTGTGGTGGGTCAGCGAGATGGCGCAATTCTGGCACTCCAGCTTTTCGCCGCAGGCCCGGCAAATCACTACAAACGAGTAGCCGCGCCTGTTCAGCAGAATCAGCGCCTGCTCGCCCCTGTCCAGCGCCGCCTGCGTCTCGGCCACCAGCGCGCGCGAAAAAAGCTGCTCCTGCCCCGTCTCCTGAAACTCGCGCCGCATGTCGATCACTTCCACCGCGGGCAGCGGGCGGTTCATCACCCGGTCGTTCAACTCAATCCGCACGTACTTGCCCGTGGCCGAGTTCTGCCAGCTCTCCAGCGACGGCGTCGCTGAGCCCATCGCCACCACCGCCCCCTCGATCTTAGCCCGCATCACTGCCACGTCGCGGGCGTTGTAGCGCGGCGTCTCCTCCTGCTTGTAGCTCTGGTCGTGCTCCTCGTCCACCAGAATCAATCCCAGTCTCGGCGCGGGCGCAAAGATCGCCGAGCGCGTGCCCACCACAATCGGCGCTTCGCCCCGCCGGATGCGCCGCCACTGCTCGCTGCGCTCCTCGGGCGTCAGCGCCGAGTGCAGCAGCGCCACCTTCTGCCCAAATGCCGTGTCCAGCAGGCCCACCATCTGCGGCGTCAACCCAATCTCCGGAACCAGCAGAATCGACGCCATCCCCCTGTCCAGCGCCCGCTGCATCGCCGCCAGATACACTGCCGTCTTTCCTGAACCTGTGACTCCGTGAAGTAAAAAGGCATGGAATGCCCCCAGCGCCGTCGCCAGGCTTGCCAGCGCCTCCATCTGCGGCTCGTTGAGCCTTTCCGGACCCGGCTGGCTCTGCACTCCGCCCAGCCGAAAGACCGCCGGTCGCTCGTCGATCCTCACCAACCCCCGCCGTACCAGCGTTTGCAGCGTGGACGAAGGTAGTTCTTTGCGTCTCAACTCCGCCAGCGGCATCTCGCCATCGCAAGCCGCCAGTTCAGCCAAAATCGCCTGTTGCTTGGCGGTCAGCGCCGGCAGCCGTGCCTCGGGAATCAGCACCGCAAACCGTTCCATCCGCCGCGCATCCCGCTCCGCCGCAGCCGTCTCGCGCGCAATCCACTTCTTGCGCGTCAGCCCGGCCAGCACCGGCAGCGTAGCCGCCGTAGCCGTGCGTAATGTAGACACCTTCACCGGCTCCCCCGACGCCAGCCGCTGCAGCACCCTCCGCTCCAAATCCTGCTCCTCGGCCGATAGTTTCCCCTTCCGCTTCGAGCCGCCTCTTGATGCTGAGAAAAATTTTGATGCTGCGGAAGTACTTGATCTGGAGGGAGGCGGGGTTACTGGAGTCCCCAGCGATAGGTCTTCGTCGCTGGGGTCGAACTTCAACCCCCGCATAAAATCAATAGAATCGGCAGGGGCTTTAGCCCCGGAGAAAAGCTCTTCTGAAGATTGCTCTGGGACCAGCGCCGATTCCCCCTCCACGCTCTTCGCCAGCACATCCCGCCCCAAATCCGTAATGCGGTAATAAACCGTCCGCCGCACCTCGGCCATCAGCGGCAACATGCCCCGCAGCACCTCGCCCAGCGGCGCCAGGTAGTACTGCGCCATCCACTCGCCCAGCGCCAGCAGGCTGTCGCTCAGCAGCGGCTCCTCGTCCAGCACGGCTTCCAGAAACCGCATCTCGAACTCCGCCGGAGCCGTGGCATTCAGCCCGGTCACCACCCCAATCAGTTTTTCCTTGCGAAAGGGGACGATCACCCGCGCCCCCCTCTGCGGCAGTTGCCCCTCGCGCACCGCGTAGGTAAACAAGCGGTCCAGCGGCACCGGCAACGCGACTTCGCAGTAGGCAGGCATGGCATCAGTTTAGGGGTTGCGGCCGCGCTTCAACGGGCACCTGTGAAAATCGCCCCAATTCCCCGGTTGCAATCCCGTCCGCAGGTCGTACAATTCCTGCAAATGGCAACTCCAGGCTCCACTCACGCCCCCGCCGCCCCCGCCGCCTCCCTGCTCCTCACGCCCAACCCCACCCGCCCTGTCACGCTGGCCATCGACATTGGCGGCTCCGGGCTCAAGGCCATGCTGCTCGACGCCTCCGGCAAGCCGGTCAGCCAGCGCCTGCGCATCGTCACCCCGTCCGTGCCCACGCCGCAGGTCATTTTGGCCGCCCTCGACGAATTCCGCACCCCATTTCCGGACTTCGACCGCGTCTCCGTCGGCTTTCCCGGCATCGTCAAGCGCGGCGTCACCATCCTCTCCGTCAACCTCCATCCCGACTGGTGCAACTTCCCCCTCCAGGACAAGCTCGCCGAGCGCTGGGCCAAGCCCGTCCGCGTGGGCAACGACGCCGACATCGCCGGCTATGGAGTCATCCAGGGCCAGGGCGTCGAGCTGGTGCTCACCTTTGGCACCGGCTTGGGCAGCGCCCTCTTCACCAATGGCCACCTCGTCCCCGGCCTGGAGTTGAGCCTCCATCCCTGGCGCAAGAAGGGCATGAACTACGAGGACTCCCTCGGACGCCGCGGCCTCGACAAGTACGGCAAGTCCCGCTGGAACAACTTCCTCGAAGCCGCCATCAAGCAGACCGAGCAGCTCTTCAACTGGGACCACCTCTACCTGGGCGGCGGCAACACCAAGAAAATCAACTTCAAGCTCCCCAAAAACGTCACCATCGTCTCCAACGAGAGCGGCCTCCTCGGCGGCGTCTTCCTCTGGAAGGATCAGGGGTGAAATTGCAGCAGTCAGGGTTGGTAGGTTAGGGCTGGCAGGTCAGGGCTTTAGCCCTGACAATATGATGACTATAAAGAGCGGGCTTATTGATGGCTGCATTAGGAATGTCCTTGTAAGCGCGCCGGAGGCGCAGAGTTTGTTAGCCCCGCGCTCTAGCGCGGGGAAAGCGGATTCCACAGATTTATTTCGGAGTCCCGTAGGGACGGTGTAAGAAAATTTCATATATAGTTTTTCGAGCATTTTCCCATAAATTAATGATTACGATGAAAAAGAGGTACGAATGTGGAAGATAATGTTATGACGCAGAGAGCGTATCGGATAAGAGTATCAACTGCAATATGCGTGATTTTATTCCTGCTCTTTTGTCTTTCACCCAACGCCCAAGGATATAACCCCTACTATCTTTCACTCACACAGGCAGAACTCACCAAGCGAATTCCACAGAAGAAGTATCTTTGCCCTGAGACAAAGTCAGGCGCTCAGGTTCAGGTTGGAATAGCGACGATCAAGGATGATGATGGATCGCTTCTTATCAGCGGAAAAGACAAAACTGGGCATCCATGGAAGGTGTCAGGACTGTTCAGTTACTGGGGTTGCGAGCTTTACACAGCCGATCTCGACCGGAATGGGACACAGGACCTGATTGTAGTCACCTATAACTCAGCGAACGGTTCGGCTCCGAACGTAGAACTTGGAATTCTTCTATTTGAGTCTAACGGCCGACCCGTCTTTTCCAATTTTGTTGGATATTTCGAGACGGATGCACATGGGGTCAAGGATTTCCTTGATCTCAACCACGATGGACACACCCAACTACTCTGTCAAAGTTTCGATGATGGATATTGGATTACTTCCTTGTATGAGGCCAGAGACGCGCACTGGTTTCCGGTACACGGCGGGCGCGGCTCACGTACTTTTCCCCTCTACACCCGGTTCACCTATCGTCACAATCATATCGCCACGAATCCAGAGCCTGGCAGGAACCCGCGAGATGCTGACCTCTCCAATAACGCAATCCTCGATCAGACGCCAGTGCAGATTGAGAAGCTGCAATGGGAGACCAATTCGGAGGGATTGCATATTAATCCTAAGATTGTTTTGAGCGATGGCCGAACCTGCACTGTGGAAGCATACGAATTAATCGTGGTAGTAGACCAGGAGGCTGGAAGACAGAGCGAGATACTGGCTCCGGACGATTTCAGAAACTTGCTTGAAACAATCATGCGCAATAAGCTCCCGGTATGGATCAGTGGTCATATGCCGCCTCGTTGGGGAAAGTCTAGCGATTGCCTTCCCCAATTGGTTTGGGCCGGCACAGCACCTCATCGGTAAACCTCGCGCCGGTTTCCCACGCGCACAACCAGAACAATCAGCTTTCCATCCTGAATATCAGCGATAATGCGGTAATCCCCAACTCTATATTTCCAGTAATTGCCCAACGTTGAACCGGCCAGTGCCTGGCCGATGCTGCGCGGATCCTCCAGTTTTGCGACACGGCTTCCCATAAACCGGATGATTCGTTGCGCGATTGGCTTGTCGAACTTGGCGATTTCTCTTTCCGCATCCTTGCTGTACTCAACTCTCCAGGTCATACTGCTTTTCCATCTCTGCCTGGGTATAGGTCCTGCTCCGCCCAGCCCGCAGCGCGCGTGTCCGCTCTTCGGCTAGGTACAAATCCTCCAGGTCTTCCAGCTTTTCGTGGATGGCTTCGAGCATGTAATACGTTTTGCTTCGCCCGGTGCGCTTGGCGAGCCTATCGAGACGGTTTTTCAGGCCCTCCGGCAAGCGAAGTGAGACAGCAGAACCCATAATTGACCTCCAGGAGTACTGTAATACAAGTATCGCACGAAATGCCCTCAGGTAGTAAAGTGGGTGCCCAGGTCCGGGGTCCCCACGGACAGGTCTTCGTCCGTGGGGTGGAGATCCCTCGCATTTGGGGACCTGGGATACCACGAACCCAATGCGCGAAGGCCGCTGGCCCCACCGCAGGTAATTGCCTGGACGGCAAGTCCTTTGCAGATAATTACCGCCCTATGTCGCACAATGATTCTCAGAAGTCTTCCTTCAAATCATCGTCCCGGCAGGTCCTCTTCACGCCGACTTTCAGCCAAAAAGCTGCCAACAGAGGCCAGAACGTCACGAAACTCCTTATCCTGGACGATTTTGCAGGGAACTCCTTTGTTTTGACGATTTTACAGCGCAACCCTGCCTGTAACCTCAAGAAAACAAGGAATTTGTTTACAAAATAGGGGTGGGGGTACCCGAAGACTTATTATCTGGATCAAGCAGAATCCAGCCGCTTATCTTTGGAATCACATTTATGGGAGTATCTATGGCGGAAAACAAGACCAAGCAGACTGCCGTAAGCGTATCGGCGTATCTCGGCAAGCTCGATGATACCAAGCGCGCTGACGCCCAGGCGCTGGTCAAGCTAATGCAAAGCGCCACGGGCGAAGAGCCGAAGATGTGGGGGCCGTCAATCGTCGGCTTCGGCAGTTATCACTACACCTACGACAGCGGGCGCGAAGGCGACATGCCGCTCGTCGGCTTCTCGCCGCGCAAGCCGGCAACAGTTCTCTACGGCATGAGAGGCGCCGCCAACGCCGAGGCCCTGCTGGCCCGGCTCGGCAAGCACACCACGGGCAAGGGCTGTGTCTACATCAAAAAGCTCTCCGATGTTGACCTGAAGGTGTTGAAGGAGCTGATCGTCAAATCCGTCGCCGCTTCGCGCACGCGGCACGCAAGCTAGAAACGCCATTTAATTCTGTAGGACCGCGAGGTCACCGGAACGTACTTCTCAGCCTTTTGCCGGCAGCTTGAGTCCCAGCTCTTTCATGGCAATCTGCAAATCGGCCCAGGCTTCCTTCTTCTGGCGGGGATCGCGCAGCAAATACGCCGGATGATAGGTGACGATGAGTTTTGTCCCGCGCACCGCATGAACCCGTCCGCGCAGCCCGGCCAGCGGCTGCCGAGTGCCTAAGAGCCAAGTGGCCGCGGTTGCTCCCAGAGCGACCAGCACCTCCGGGCGCACCACGTCGATCTGGCGGAAGAGAAACGGCGAGCATGTCGCGCCCTCGTCCTGCTCCGGCACGCGGTTGTTCGGCGGGCGGCATTTGACTACGTTGGCGATGTAGACCTCTTCGCGCTTCAGGCCCATCGCCGCGATCATGTTGTTCAATAGTTGCCCCGCCTTGCCCACAAACGGCAGTCCCTGCGCGTCTTCGTCAGCGCCCGGTCCCTCGCCGACAAACATCAGCCGCGCTGACGGCGAGCCGTCACCGAAGACCAGCTTGTTCCGGCCTTTGTGCAGCGCGCAGCGGGTGCACTCGCCAAGTTCTTCGCGGATGAGTTGCATGGCGGCGGCGCGCTCAGCCGCCGGAACGGCATCGGCAATTGCGGGAGCAGTTGGAAACGATGACTTGCGAGGCGAAATGGTCGGAATCTCCTGGGATTCGGGCAGCTGGAAAAGCAGCGGCGCGGGCTCTGTTTGGGGTTCATCCTGTTCAGCGGCCAATCTGGCCATCAGCGCCGGACCCACGGAACGGCGATAGAACTCGGTGAGGCCAAGATCGCGGTAAAAGCGGACGCGGTCCAGCAGTGCCTGGCGGGTTGCGGAATCGAGCGAGTGCGCCAACGTCTTTACTCCACAGTCAGATGCCGGAGTCAGCCATCCGCAGCTTCACTCCGCGCGATCGATGAATGAGGCGGGAATAGCTAGCCAGCCAGGATGGGAATGCCAGGACCTTCAATCGTTGGCTTAACCACCGGCACGTCAGCTTTAACGTAGGCGATCTTGCCCGCATCGATCTCATCCTGGGCGATGCGGCAGGGCTTGGTCGATTGGGTCGGGACCAGTGCGCGGGAGCCGCTTTGTATCTGGCGGGCGCGGCGGGCGGCCACCATCACCTTGCGGTAGTTCGAGTCGAAGCCGGTTTCAATCGTCATCGGAGACCTCCTCAAAGTTCAATTGCCGCTGGCCTGTGGGATGCAGAATCCCGAAGGCCTCGAGCACGGGCTTCAGCCGCTCCGCGGAGTTGATCTGCAGGCAGCCGGCGGCCACCTCCAGCACCCGGTGCGACCGATATGCAATCGGCTCGGCGTTGCGGTAAAACCGTTCGGCCAGCACAATGGCTTCCAGTTGCGCCACCGCCCGGTCCAGAATGTCATTGACCAAAATATAGCCGTATTCGCGATAATTCTCAATCTCCCGGCTGGCCGCGCCCAGCCGGCGGTAAACCTCCGCCTCGTTCACCACGCCCTCTGCGCGGCTGCGATTGCGCAGGCGGGTGCGCAGAACATTGGGGTTGGGCGGCAAAACAAAGATGCTGACCGCCTCGGGCATGGAGGCGCGTACCTGTGCCGCTCCCTGCACGTCGATGTCCAGCACTAGGTCGTGACCGGCACGGCGGGCCGCTTCGAGCGATGAGCGCGCCGTACCGTAGTAGTTGCCGAAGACCTCGGCATGCTCCAGAAACTGGCCGGCGGCTACCATCCGCTCGAACTCCTCACGGCTGGTAAAGTGATACTCGCGCCCATCCTGTTCGGAGCCGCGCGGCGGGCGTGTGGTCCAGGAGATGGAAAACTCGATTCCCTTCAACTGCTTGCGCACCTCGTTCACCAGCGTGCTCTTGCCCGAGCCCGAAGGAGCCGAAATGATGAAGAGTATTCCTGCCACGGTGCGATTTTCCTTTGTGCGCCTTTGTTGAAGTTTACGCCCTGACGGTCTGGTTATTCCACGTTCTGAATCTGTTCGCGTGCTTTTTCAATCTCCGACTTCATGGCCAGCCCCAGTTCGGTAATGCGTGTTCCCTTCCCTCCCGCGCCGCCGGTCTTGGAGAGCATGGTGTTGGCCTCGCGGTTCATCTCCTGGAGCAGGAAGTCGAGTTTCTTGCCCACTTCGCCGCTCGCCGCCAATAGCTCGCGAAAGTGGCCGATGTGCGTCGTCATGCGCTCCAGCTCCTCGGCGATGTCGCTGCGCTCCACCAGAACGGCAACCTCCTCCAATAGTCGCTGGCGGTTGAACTCCGGGCCGGTGGCCGCCAGCAGCCGCTCGGTAAGCCGGGATTGGTAGCGCTCCTCGACCTCCGGACGTAACAACGCGACGCCTTCGACAGCCTCGGCCAGCCGGTCCAGCGTTCCGTGCAGAATCGCCTCCAGCGCCTCGCCCTCGCGCGCTCGCATCGTCTTCAACTGCTCTAGCAGCGGCCCGATTTCGCGCAGCACACTTTCGGTCAGCGCGATCTGCTCCTCGTCGCCATTTGAGCTTTTGTCGCTTTGCAACGCCCCGGGCAAGCGCAGAACAGCGTTCAGGTCAGGTTGTTGGCCGGTAAGCCCATGCTCCTCGCGCGCCTCGGCAAAAGCGGCCAGGTAGCTGTTCACCAACTCCCGGTTGTATCCGGCCGCTTGCTGGCTGCCGCGGTCAATGGAGAGGGTCAGATCGACGTGGCCGCGAATCAGGTTGTCCTTGATTGCCTTGCGCAGCTCCATCTCCAACGCGTCCAGCCCCGCAGGCAAACGCAACTGCACATCAAGGAAGCGATGGTTCACGCTCTTGATGTTAAGCGTGTAGCTGAGCTGATCATTAACGCGGATCTGAACCCGCGCAAACCCGGTCATTGAATAAATCGGCATCTTTCTATTTCCCGTTCATGTTGCCGTTATTATCTGGCACGTCCATGAATTGCAGTTGATAGAGTCGCTGATATGTGCTGGATGCAGTCAGCAGCTCGTCATGGGGTCCAATAGCAGTGATGCGCCCGTCTTCCAGCACCGCGATGCGATTGGCGCGGCGAATGGTTCCCAGCCGGTGAGCAATCACCAGCACCGTGCGGTTCTGCATCAGGTTGGCCAGCGCCGCCTGCACCAGCGATTCACTCTCCGCGTCCAGTGATGAAGTGGCTTCATCGAGAATCAGAATCGGCGCGTTCTTTAATAGCGCGCGCGCGATAGCCAGCCGCTGCCGCTCGCCGCCGCTGAGCCGGAAGCCTTTTTCGCCGATCACCGTGTCGTAGCCCAGCGGCATTTGCAGGATGAAGTCGTGAGCCAGGGCATTGCGCGCGGCCTCTTCCACCAGCTTCATGTGTGTGTCAGGTTGTCCGTAGGCAATGTTGTTGCGCACCGTGTCGTTGAACAGGATGATTTCTTGTGTGACCTGAGCAACCTGTCGGCGCAATGAGGCCAGCGACAGGTCGCGCAGATCATGGCCGTCAATGAGAATGCGGCCGCTGGTTACGTCAAAGAAGCGCGGAATCAGGTTGGCGATCGTGGATTTGCCCGCGCCGCTGGGGCCAACAAGTGCAAGTACCTCGCCCGCCTGGATGTCGAGATCGACGTTGTGCAGAATCTGGTGCTCGCCCTTTTCAGTGGAGTAGGAGAAGCCCACATCGCAAAAGCGGATGTAGTTATTGAAGCCCTTCAACACCGCCGGATGCTCGCGCTCCTTCACGTCGTCCTCAGCGTCGAAAAAGCCGAAGATCGACATGGACGCGCCCATGGCTCCCTGGAAGCTGTTGTAGAAGTAAGCGAATTTGCGCACCGGATCGTAGAGCTTGAAGAGCAAAAAGATAAACGCGCCAAACAGGCCCATAGTCATGCGGCCGTGCAGAATTTCATCGCGCCCAACCCACAGCATCAGAGCGATTGCTACTGCGCCGATCGAATCCATCAACGGAGAGCTGATGGACTGGATGCGCACGTTGCGCAGGTTGGCGCGGAAGAGCCGTCTGGCCGCCTTCCTGAAGCGCACAACCTCCCACATCTCTGTGTTGAAGGCCTTCACGATGCGGTTGCCGGTCACCGTTTCATGAAGAATGTTCTGAATCTCGGCCAGCTTGTCCTGGCCGGTGCGGGTGCGCGTTCGCACTTCACTGCCGATCTTGCGCGAGGAGGTGACCACTACTGGCACAAACAACAGGAGCACCCAGCTGAGTTCTCCCCCTAATTTGATGATTAAGACCAGGACGACGACAAAGGTGAAGAACTGCTGCAGAAATTCGCTGATGACCGTGCTGACTGCCACCTGAACGCGGTCTACATCGTTGATGAGCGTGGAGAGAATCGTGCCCGTTGCGTGCTTGTGAAAGAAGCTGGCGGAACGCCGCAACGTAGCCTCATAAAGGTTGTTGCGCAGATCCATGATGGTGCCGAAGCCGGCGTAATTGACCAGGTATGTGCCTGTGTAGTCGCACAGGCCCTTGGTCAGCGTGGCAACAATTAGAGTAAAAGCCACCACCGTCCAGGCATTGTGCATGTGCAGAAAATGAGGAATTACCTGCCGCAGGTCGAGGTGCCATGGGCTCTTGGCGACGCCCAGCATTATGGGGCCTTCGGGTGCGTGGGGATCCAGAACCTGGTCGAAGATAGGCTGAAGGAGGAGGATGCGAAAGGCTTCCAGTAGTCCCACCATGGCCAGCAGCAGCACGCCGGCCAGCATATGCAGCCAGTAGGGAAGTCCATAGCGCAGCAGACGCAGATAACTTTTCATGCCGGTCGACCCGCCTGGCTAACGCAAGAGCCCATCCCCGCATTATATCTGGAGCACACGGTCGGTGTTGCCTTCTCTTGCGGTCAAATGCAAGTGGCTCATGCGATTGCAATATATGCAGGCATTCAGCAGCATTCCAACTCCGGGAACATTTAGAATGTTCCTTGACGTATATTGTTCTGGCGCCGGCTTGCCGGCGAGAAAGCGCGCCATCATTCCTATGCATCGCTGGTCGAAACTCTTTATTCCCACGCTCCGCGAGGCCCCGGCAGACGCCGAAGTGGCCAGTCACCGCTTCCTTATCCGCTCCGGCTACATCCGCCAGCTCGGCGCGGGCATCTACAGCTACCTCTTTCTCGGCCAGCGTTCCATCAACAAGATTATCGCCATTGTACGCGAGGAGATGGACAGCATCGGTCAGGAATTCTATCTGCCGGCCATTCATCCGCGCGAGGTTTGGGAGCAAAGCGGCCGATGGACAACCATGGGCGACACCATGTTCCGGCTGAAGGACCGCAAGGGCGCGGAGTTTTGCCTGGGCATGACTCACGAAGAGATTATGACCTCGATTGCGCGCAGCGAACTGCGCAGCTACAAGCAGTTGCCGCAGATCTGGTATCAGATTCAGACCAAGTTCCGCGATGAACCGCGCCCCAAGTCGGGTCTGTTGCGCGTGCGCCAGTTCATCATGAAGGACGCTTACTCCTTCGACATCGACAAGGCCGGCCTTGATCGCAGTTTTGATCTGCACGATGCCGTTTATCGTAGGATCTTCACGCGCTGCGGGCTGAAATTCGTCGCCGTCGAAGCCGACTCCGGCTCCATGGGCGGTTCGCAGTCGCAGGAGTTCATGGTCTATACCGATGCCGGAGAAGACCTGATCGCAAGCTGCCCGGTCTGCCATTACGCGGCGAACCTGGAGAAGGCCACCTCGCTCCTCGAGCCGGTCGTCGAGATGAAGCCGACGGGCGACGGCAAGCCCGAGCTGGTCTCCACGCCAGGCTGCGGAGCCATTGCGGACGTGGCTGCGTTCTTCAAGATTTCTCCCGCATCCGACATCAAGTGCGTAGCGTATATGGCGCTGAAACACGGCGCTCCGGGTCAGCCCAGTTCATGGCACGGTGTTGCCGCCTTTCTGCGCGGCGACCACCAGGTGAATGAAACGAAGCTGCTCGGCGCGCTCGCCGTGGCGGAATTGCGCACCATGCAGGCTGAGGAACTGGAGAAGTACTTCAACGGCCCGGCGGGTTTTCTTGGACCTGTGGGCCTCAAACCCAATGCCAAGCCGCTCGGCGAAGGCCTAACCGTTATCGTCGATAAATCGCTCGAAGGCCGTAAGAACATGGTCTGTGGCGCAAACAAGCTCGACTACCACCTGCGCAATGTTGTGCCGGGCCGCGATTTCTCCTGGACCCTGATGACCGACATTCGCAGCGTCAACGAAGGCGAAGCCTGCCCGAAAGACAGCTGCTCTGGCAAACTGGTGGTCGGTAAGGCAGTCGAGGTAGGCCACATCTTCAAACTGGGCTACAAGTACTCCGAATCCATGGGCGCGCGCGTGCTGGACGAGAACGGCAAGGAAATTACGCCCATCATGGGCAGCTACGGCATCGGCATCGAGCGCATCCTGACCGCGGCCGTCGAGCAGTCCAACGACCAAAACGGCTTCTGGCTGCCGGCCTCGATTGCGCCCTTCACGGTGGTGGTCACCGTGACTAATATGTCTGACTCGCTGCTCCGTGAGACCGGAGAAAAGCTCACCCGCGAGCTGGAGTCCGCCGGCATCGACGTGCTTCTTGATGACAGAGACGAGCGTGCCGGCGTCAAATTCAAGGATGCGGACCTGGTTGGCATTCCCTTCCGCATCAATGTAGGCAAGAAGGCCGCCGAAGGCAAGGTGGAGCTGGTGACGCGTTCGACGGCAACCAGCGTGGATGTGTTGCTGCCGGATGTAGTGAAGCTGGTGAAACAGCGCGTCGAGGAAGATGCATTACTGTTGACGGCAGAGAATAGCCTGTAACCGTCCACTGTCCACTGTTCACCGTTTTTCAAGGAGCGGCGATGGCATTGAAGATAAGGTTTCGAATGCCCACGGGAAAGCATCCCTGGGCAACGCTGCTGCTACGCATCGGACTAGGAACGTTTGCGGCCATCGTGCTGGTATTTTTTTCCGTCTTCGGCTATTACTACATCACTTATAAGCACGTTGTGGATGACCGCCTGAAGCAGCCCATCTTTGCCAACACAGCCAAGATATACGCCGCGCCGCGCGAGGTGCGCCCCGGGCAAAAGTTCACCGTCCGGCTAATCGCCAACGAGCTGCACGCGGCCGGCTACTCGGCCGAAGGCGCTTCGCAGACCTCTGAAATGGGAACATACAGGGAGGGCGTGCAAGCTATCACTGTGCATCCCGGCCCGCAATCTTACCATGCGCAAGATAGCGCCTTGATCCACGTCAGCAATGGGGTTGTGGATTCGATTACCGACGATCACGGCCAGCAGCTTTCCAGCTATGAACTAGAGCCGCTGCTCATCACAGGCCTCAGCGACGACGCCAACCGCACCAAGCGCCGCCTGCTTACCTACAGCGAGATTCCGCCGACTCTGATCAACGCGGTTCTGGCCATTGAAGATCGCCGCTTCTTTGAGCACAGCGGAGTGGACTACATCCGCATCCTGGGCGCGATTCGCAATGATCTGTCGCCGGGGCATCGCTATGTCCAGGGCGGCTCCACGCTGACCATGCAATTGGCGCGCGGCTTGCTTCTTACGCCGGAAAAGCGCATCAAGCGGAAGATCATCGAAATCGTCATCACCTTCCAGCTTGAACACCGCTTCACCAAGCAGCAAATCTTCGAGATGTACGCCAACCAGGTTCCCCTCGGCCAGCGTGGCAGCTTCTCCATCGACGGATTCGGCGAAGCTGCTCAGGCCTTCTTCGGTAAGGACGTGCAACAGCTCGATCTGGCCGAGGATGCTCTCCTGGCCGGCATCATCCAGAGTCCCAGCCGGCTAAATCCTTTTCATCATGCGGAACGGGCCATCGAACGCCGCAATCTCGTTCTCGATTCCATGGTAGAAACCGGCGCCATTACCAAGGGCGAGGCGGAAAAAGCCAAAGCGGAGCCGCTGCACCTGGTTCCCGGCAGCGTTGACGCCAGCGAGGCGCCATACTTTGTGGACCTGGTTCATGATCAGTTGGTGCAGAAACTGGGCGATCGCGACTTCAACCGCGAAAGCCTGCGCATATATACTTCGCTCGACCCCGATCTACAGCGTGAAGCGACAGCCGCGGTTGAATCCACCATTCACGTGGTGGATGAAAAAGTAGACAAGCTGCACGTGCAAGAAAGAAAGCGGGGCCAGAGCTACATCTATCCGCAGGTGGCTCTGGTAGCGCTCAACCCGCACACCGGTCAGGTGCTGGCGTTGGTCGGCGGGCGAAGCTATGGCAGCTCGCAGTTGAATCATGCCGTGGCCAAGCGGCCCACCGGCTCCATCTTCAAGCCGTTTGTCTATGCTTCCGCATTTGCCACTGCTGCCGAGGGCACTATCCTGCCAGGACAAACCAAGCTCTTCTCGCCGCTGACCATTTTGAAAGATGAGCAGACCACTTATGGAGCGGGCACGGAATACGAGTACACGCCGAAGAACTTTGAAGACGAATATTTCGGCAATGTGACCGCCCGCTTCGCCATCATGCGCTCGCTCAACAACGCCACCATCAGCCTGGCCTCGATGGTGGGCTTCGACCGCGTGGCCAAACTGGCCCGCGACGCCGGCGTCAAGGGCGTGCTGGGAACGCCTTCCATGGCCATCGGTTCCTACGATGCAACGCCGCTCGATATGGCTGGCGCTTACACCATATTTGCCAACGGCGGCATGCACCTGGAACCCTGGATGCTAGCCAGCGTACGCACCTCAACAGGAGATGTCATCACAGACTACTCGCCCGATTCCAAGCAGCTTCTGGATCCGCGCGTAGCCTATCTCACCGTCAGCCTGATGGAGAACGTGCTGCACAGCGACGTAACCGGCACAGGAACCGGTGCCGGGGTGCGCAACATGGGATTTCTCGCTCCCGCCGCCGGCAAAACCGGCACCGACCATGACGCATGGTTTGCCGGCTTCACCTCCAACCTGTTGTGCATCGTGTGGGTGGGCAACGACGACTACACCGATATAAAACTTCAAGGCGCGCAAGCTGCCGCGCCTATCTGGGCCGAGTTTATGAAGAAGGCCGTCCTGTTGCCGCAATACTCTGACACCAACCAGTTCGTTGCGCCCGAGGGCGTCGAAATCGTGTCCATTGACAAGGTCAGCCTTCTGCTCAGCGACGCCACCTGCCCGGAGAGCTTCAGTGCAGCCTTCTTGGCCGGTACTGCTCCCACGGTGACCTGCGACCATCCCGTCGAGCATCGCAACCTGCTGCAAAAACTCTTCGGCCTTGGCAAAAGCGGTAATTAGCGATTGCAAGACGCTTTAAGCACATGACCCACGACACTTACAGAACCCCGCTAAATGTTCTATAGTTTCTGTGCTATGAAATTCAAATTTTGTACCATCATCCCGTCCCTGCTGGCGTTTGCCGGCCTGCTTTTGCTCGTTCCAACAACCCCGGCGCAAACCACTACAGCCGCTCAGTCTACTGCCAAGCCCACGGTCGCCGAGGCACTCGCCTTCATCGACAGTGCGGAAAAGGAACTGGCCGCGATGAGCGTCACTGCTGCCCGCGCAGCCTGGGTCGAAGAAACCTACATCACCGACGACACCATCGCTCTGGTGGCCGAGGCCAACGACCGGGTAATTGCCCGTCAAACTGCCCTCATCTACGAATCGCGCAAATTCGACGGCCTCCCGCTGCCGCCCGATGCGGCCCGCAAAATGCTGCTGCTAAAGCTGGGCATCGGCCTGCCCGCGCCATCTGACCCCGCACTGCGCGCTGAAACCACTCAGAAGGCCGCCGAGCTTGACGCCGCCTATGGCCGTGGAAAATATTGTCCGGACTCGAACCCCGATCACTGCCTGGGCATCGACGACATCAACGTCAAGATGGCACAAAGCCACGATCCATCAGAACTCGCAGCCCTGTGGACAGGCTGGCACGCTGTCGGCAAGCCCATGCGTGGTGACTATGCGCGCTTGGCCGAACTGAGCAACCAGGGCGCGCGCGAGCTGGGCTTTGCCGATACAGGCGCTCTGTGGCGCTCGCAGTACGACATGACCCCCGAAGAGTTTTCCGCCGACATCGAGCGTCTCTGGAAACAAGTGGAGCCGCTCTACCTGGAGCTGCACACCTACGTCCGCCACAAGCTCATCGAGAAGTACGGCGACCAAGCGCGTCGTCCCGATGGCATGATTCCCGGGCATTTACTTGGAAACATGTGGGCGCAGGAGTGGGGCAACGTCTACGACGTGGTCGCGCCACCCTCCGGTCCGATGCCCTACGATCTGGGCGCCATCCTCAAGGCTCGCAACACAACTCCGGAGCAATTGGTGCGCTACGGCGAGGGCTTCTACAAGTCGCTGGGCTTCGACGCGCTGCCTGACACCTTCTGGCAACGCTCCATGCTCTCTCATCCGCGCGACCGCGAAGTCGTATGCCATCCCAGCGCATGGGATGTGGACAACCAGCGCGACGTGCGCATCAAGGCCTGCTTCCAGCCCACCGCCGACGACTTTGTTACCGTGCATCACGAACTGGGCCACAACTACTACCAGATGGCCTATCGCAAGCAGCCCTTCTTCTTCCAGAACGGCGCCAACGACGGCTTCCACGAGGCCATTGGCGACGCCATCGCGCTGAACGTGACACCGGATTACCTCAAGACGCTGGGCCTAATCGACCAGATTCCGCCGCCCAGCGCCGACATTCCGCTGCTGCTGCGCACGGCTCTTGACAAGATTGCCTTCCTGCCCTTCGGCCTGCTCATCGACAAATGGCGCTGGCAGGTTTACTCCGGCCAGGTGACTCCGGATCATTACAACAGCGCGTGGTGGGCTCTGCGTGAGAAATATCAGGGAATTGCTCCGCCGGTGGCGCGCTCCGAGGCCGACTTTGACCCTGGCGCCAAGTACCACATTCCGGGAAACGTGCCCTATATGCGTTACTTCCTGGCGCGCGTCTACCAGTTCCAGTTCTATCGCGCCATGTGCCAGGCCGCCGGATACAAAGGGCCGCTGAATCGCTGCTCCGTCTACGGCTCCAAAGAGGCCGGCGCAAAGCTGAACGCAATGCTGGAATTAGGCGCATCCAAGCCCTGGCCCGAGGCCCTCATGGCCATGACGGGAACTGACAAAGCCGACGCTTCGGCCATTGTCGAATACTTCCAGCCGCTGATGGTTTGGCTCAAGGAACAGAACAAAGGCGAGAAGGAAGGCTGGACGCTGCCGGCTGACCCGCTGAAGTAAGGAAGTTTTTACAGTCATTCATTACCGGCACAGTTTTTCTTCGATTCACAGCAACTTTCAACTCCTGAACGAATCGAAATATTGTATCTGTTTAATTAAACGCTGCAACCAGATCTGCGGAGGTGGATTATGAAGAGTTCTACGCGCGTGAGCAATACCTTGCTTGTAGTTTCAGTTTTATTGTCGATTTCAGCCGTGACAGCGGCCCAGTACAAGCCCGCGCCTGCCTACCATCCGGCTCCAGCTCCGGCTCCATCCTACCATCCGGCTCCAGCTCCGGCTCCGTCCTATCACCCGGCCCCAGCCCCGACATACCACCCGACGCCATCCACTCCTACGTACCATCCAACTCCATCCACTCCCACAAATCATCCGACTCCATCGACCCCGGTGCACAGCTATACGCCGGGAACGCCTTCCAGCGGGAACACTTCTACCCCGCATCCCTCTCCAAGCGTTACTACCTATACCCCGCATACCTATACTCCCGGTGCCTCCTCGTCTTCTACTGGCAGCACCTCTGTCAGCGGCGGAGTCGTGAGGTCCAACAACGGGGTTACCACCTACACTCCCCATGCCTCTTCGGGCAGCACGAGTTCCACCCCGTCAACCTCAACTTCTACTCACGTCAACACCTACACTCCTGGATCTCCTGCTTCTACGGGCAGCAACTCCAACACCCCGCGGAACAATTCGCCTGAATCTGTAACCGGTAGCGGTACTCATGCTGTTTACAGCATTCCGGCATCTTCACTTTCCCCCAAGCCAGGCGCCGGACCCACCACGCTTTCGCCATCCGGATCGCAATCTGTGCTGCACCAGGTGAACACTGCGCGCGGTAGCCTGAGCGGCGTCAACCACCGGCCAATTCCGCCCGGACAGGTTGCCGTACATCCGAATCAAAGCCTGACCGTGACCACCTCCAGCGGCCGCAAATACAATCTGCGTCCTAATGGAACTCTGGCCTCGTACAGCGGCCATGGGCAAGCCGCCACCTTCCGCGGTAACGGCCATCTGGCTTCCTTGCATACGTCTCACGTGGACATCGCGCGTGGCCCGCGCGGGCAGAGAACCATCATCAGCGAGCGCCCCGGCGGCAGGCTGGTTTCAACCGGAAAGCATAGCGGTTATTTAGAACGCCCGATAAGCTATCACGGCCACAACTATTACCAACGCACCTACGTGAATGGAAACCAACGCTTCTCGCGTGATTATTCCAGATACCAATATCACGGTCTGGCGCTCAATAACTACGTCCCGCACGCCACCTATGCCCCGGCCTTCTACGGATGGGCCTACTACCCCTGGGGCCCTCATGCGCGTTATGGGTGGGGATGGGAAGGTTCGCCGTGGTTTGCCTTCTACTCGGGCTTCTTCTCACCCTGGGATTCGTATCCCGACGGCGCTGCATGGCTGACCGACTTTCTTCTCGGCCAGACGATGGAGGATGGTTACCCGGCGGATGCTCAGGCAACAGGAGACGACCAGCAGGATGCAGGCGATGTCACAGCGGATGCAAATGCGCCGGCAAGTGGTGATGATGTCTCTGCTACGGCCGATACGCCCATCACTCCGGAAATCAAGCAAATGATCGCCGAGGAAGTCAAGCAACAATTGGCTTTTGAGAATGCCGCCGCTGCTAAGCCCGATCAGGCGCCCGCGCTCGACGGCCTGCCGCAGGTGATGGTGCCCAACCACCTCTTTGTGGTGGATCAGGTCCAGAATGTCAACACCTCCGACGGCCAGTCATGCACGCTCTCGGTGGGAGACGTAATCAAGCTGGTGGCCGCGCCGCCCGATAACGCCACGTCCGCCGACCTTACAGTCATCAGCAGCCGCAAGGGCGATTGCGCTGCCGGGCTAACCGTCAGCGTGCCGCTCGATAGCCTTCAGGAGATGCAAAACAACTTCCGCGCCCAACTGGATTCCGGCTTGCAGGCACTGCGCGATCAGCAGGGCAAGGGTGGATTACCCGCGGCCCCGATGGAAGCTATTACTCCGCCGCCCGTTCCCGCGGATGAGCCTCCGGCGGACAATACGAATGTGCAGGCGCAGATCGATGACCAGCAGCAGCAAGCTGATCAGGCAGAATCCACCGTGACGCAGACCGCTTTCGCCTCCACTCCGCCGGTGCCGGCGGCACATTAGAGCAGCCTTCGCGGCGTTGACCATTCCGCGGCGGAAAGCAGAGACTAATCCCTGCTTTCGCCATTGCCACAAAAGGGAGACAAAAATATGAACATGAGGAATCTGCTCGCGGCCTGCCTTTTCAGCGGCCTTGCCTTGACTCTTTCAGCCCAGCAACCCGTCCCGCCCCCGCCCATGCCTTCCGACAGCGGCCCCTCGCTGGCCGTCACCATGCAGTTCATCCAGGACAAGATGAACGATATTGGCAAAGTCAACTTCGTTGAATTTCTCCAGAACACGAATGACAACAGCACTTTCACCAGCAGCTGGAGCAATGAGGTCACGAACGTTGTCGCCGATCCCAACCAGTGCAAAATTTCCTTACATTGGAAGGTGATGAAGAATGGCTCAAGCACGCAGGACCGGGATGTCTGGTTCACCATTCGTGATGTCCAAAGTATCGCGATAAAACCCTATGCACAGTATCAAACCGAACTGGATGCAAGCCTTGGCAATCCCAACCTGATCACCACATCTACCAATCCGCCCGTGATGGCGCTGCTGGTGTACCGCCCGCATAACTGGAGCAGCCTCTTCCCATTCGCCGACCCCAACCTCGCAGACCGTGTCGCCAAGGCGCTCACCCACGCCGTTGAACTGTGCGGCGGCGGCAACAAGGAACCCTTTTAAGGAACGATTGAATGAAAAGCCTTTTGCGCTTCGTTTTTGTTGCATGCGTTGCGATTTTGTTCAGCGGCTTTACTGTTGCCCAACAACCCGTAGCGCCCCCGCCCATGCCTGCTGCCGATGGTCCCTCGCTGGTCGCTACCATGCAGTTCATTGAGAAAAAACTGAATGAGCTGGGCACGGTTAACTTTGCAGCATATCTGCATGACAATGCCGATGGGACCGACTCTACGGATCAGGTCGGCATCGAGTATAGCAACGTTGTCGCCGACCCCGTGGCCTGCCGCATCGCCTATCACAGGAAGGCCGTGGACAAAAGCGATGCCAAATCCATGGAGGAGAATCTCTCGCTCAATCTTCGCGATGTGCAGGACCTGGTGGTGATGCCAGGGGAGCAGCGGCTGAAGAAGATCAACACCGCCAGCGGACACACCACCCTCGATGCCAGAGTCGATCCGCCCATCTTCGTGCTGGTGGCGCGCAAGGTGGGAAATCAGGAGAACTCCTTCATCTTTTTCGATGAAGAGATGGCCAACCGCGTCGCCAAAGCGATTACTCATGCCGTCGAGCTCTGTGGCGGAGGAAACCAAGACAAGTTTTAAGGAGCGAGTCTATGAAAAACATTTTGCATGTTGTCTTTGTCGTCTGTTTCACGTCTCTGTTTAGTAGTTTTGCTGTAGCACAACAGTCCGTCCCGCCCCCGCCCCCACCCGCCGCCGGCCCCTCGCTGGCCGTCACCATGCAGTTCATCCAGGACAAGATGAACGAGCAAGGCAAAATCAGCTATACGCTGCACACGCATGACAACTCCAATGGGGAAGACTGGCCGGTTTATCAGATCAGTATTGAGGTCACTAATGTCATTGCCAACCCCGCCACCTGTCGCATCACCTGGCACAAGGTAACTACAAACAACGGCGTAGTAGGTATTAATAAGGATTACTCGTTCGACCTTCGCAATGTCCTTACTTTTGAAGTCAGGACCAGTACCTACGAAGCGAAGATGGAGGACACTGCAAACGGACATCCTGAGCTGGATAAAAGACAAGATCCCCCCTACTTCGCAGTTACCGCGAAACTAAGGGATAATACGGAGACTCCGTTTTTCGTCACCAGCGAAGATACGGCCAACCGTTTCGCAAGAGCCATGGTCCACGCCGTCGAACTCTGTGGCGGCGGCAACAAGGAGCCATTCTGAACTAATCTAAACATGGAGTGTCTTATCAAAATGAAGACTTTGCGCATTATTGTTTACGCTTTTGTTTTTGCGGCATCCTGCGAGGCCTTCGCCCAGCAGTCCGTTACTCCCCCGCCCCAGCCCGCCGTCGCTGGCCCAACATTGGCCGCCACCATGCAGCTCATTCAGAAAGAAATGAATGCTGTTGGCAGGCTTAACTTTGTGGTTCATATATTTGATCAGGAGGAAGGCAATGGCACCTCTAAGTACATCGTAGAACTCAGCAATGTGGTTGCCGATCCCGCCACTTGCGCCATCCGTTATCACTGGTGGAGATCGATTCATGGCGACGTGGTGAACAATGAAGACGTTTCGTTCAGCTTACGCGATGTGCTGGGCCTCTCGATGATGAACAACGACCAGGCTGAGAAGAAGCAGTATGAAGCGGACAAGGCGTACCCTGAAGAAAAACAAACCTATCACACCGAATTCGTCCCGCAATTGTATCTGGTGATTATGCGAAAACCTGAGGACAATGTAGAGGGGTTCATGTTTATCGATAAAAAACAGGCTGATCGTGTCGCAAAATCCATGGGCCATGCGGTCGAACTGTGCGGTGGCAAGAATGTGCCTTTCTGAATATTGCGCCTAGATCACCCGCCGCACTCCCGGCAGCCGCACCAGCGGATCAGCCACTAGCCAGCAGCCGATGCAGGCCAGTGGGCCAACCACGCCCCATTTGATTAGCGCCGGAGCAACCCAGCCGCGCAACAGCAGGCTCACGCCCACCAACACCGCCGGATGAATGATGTACACCGCGTAAGCTCTCCGGTTGAGCCACGCCCAAAATGCCGAAGGCTGATTCATGTGCGCGCGGAACAGCAGCAGCCATGCAGAGATCAGGCCCCAGGCCACGAATGGTTCCCACAGTGCATAGACAATCGCCGGCCATGACATGCCTCCTGAGAAGTTGGACTTTCCAGGTCCGTTCAGCTTGAGGGCAAGTGCGATGCTGACCGGCAGGCAAGGCCAGGCAACCAGCAGCGCCCAAATCCATGGCCGCGCATTCTTCCACGAAAGCTGACGCAGCCAGTCATATCGCCACGCCGCGATGCCCGCCGCAAAGAGGAAGGTGTAGCTGGCAAAGTAACCCAATTGCAGCCCGATCACGTTTTTGCCCGTGGGCACAATTTGGCGAATCGTGAGCGCGGCCACTCCCACGCCGATGGCGCTCACCAGCCACCAGCGATATGCGGGAACCGGGCGGGGCATTCGCTCGGTTTGCGAGAGAGACGCTCCCAAAACTGCTCGCCATGCGCAATAAACCAGGCTGAAGATCAGCAGCGCCTGCGTGAACCACATCGGGCCGTTGATGAATTGCTTGTGTTGCCAGAGCCAGACGATGCAGGACCAAAAGCCGTCGCCCTTTGCGTAATTCACCATCGCCGCGGTCAGCGGCCCCAGAATCAGCCCGAAGGCCAGCAAGGGCAGCCCCAGGCGCAGACAGCGGTCGCCGATGAAGCGCGCATAGCCCTTGCGCTCCAGCGAGGCAGGCGTAAAGTAGCCCGCCAGCAGGAAAAACAAGCCCATGAAGTAAGCCTGGTTGGTACCGCAAAACATGGTCAGAAGCAGGCTGGAGGGGCTAGCGGAGGATTCAACCTCATGGTAAAACCAGCCGCCCGATCCGCCATAAGTGATGGCGGCGTGGAAGATAACGACCAGGGCCGTCATCGCGGTTCGCAAGCGGTCAATATACAGGTCGCGCTGGGCCATGAGTCATTGTACGTTGGGCAGAGTTCTATGGTTCAACAGTAAGAAATGCCCAGTTCTCGCAAAAGAGCCGGGGCACAAAGTTACCAGCTAAGAGCTAATAACTACACTTCAGTACTTCACAATCGCCATAAACGAATCCGGCTTGAGGCTGGCTCCGCCCACCAGAGCGCCGTCTATCTCTTCCTGGCTGACCAGTGCCGTCGCGTTGCCCGGATTTACGCTGCCGCCGTAAAGAATGCGCATGTTAGCTGCGATTCCAGACCCCAGAAGTTTGGCCACCTCTGCGCGGATGATCTTATGCGCATCAACCGCCATCTCCGGAGTAGCCGTCCTGCCGGTGCCTATGGCCCATACAGGCTCGTAGGCAATCACAATAGGCGCAGCCATTTCAGCCGTGATGCTGGCAAAGGCCCCGGTGACCTGCGTCTTGAGCACCGAGGCCGTCTTGCCCGCCTCGCGCTCGGCCAGCACCTCGCCAATGCAGACCACCGGCACAATGCTGTGCTTCAGCGCCGTGTGCAGCTTCTTGTTGACAATCTCGTCGGTCTCGGCAAAGTACTGACGCCGCTCCGAGTGGCCTATCAGCGTATGCGTTCCACCCACGGCCTTGAGCTGTCCCACCGAGGTCTCCCCCGTGAAGGCTCCCTCCTCGGCAAAGTGGATGTTCTGCGCGCCCACCGCGACATTGCTGCCCTTGGCGGCGGCAATTACAGTTGGCAGCAGAACGGGCGATGGAAACAGGGCGATTTCGTCGCGCGTGTGTCCGGCAACGAGCGGTAAAAAGGCATCGACAAAGGCCTTGGCTTCGGCGGGCGTCTTGTACATCTTCCAGTTGGCGGCAATCAGTGCTTTACGGGGCATTCTTTAACTCCTCGAATCCATCTTAGTGGATGATCTTCGGCGAGAGGGTGATGACGGGCACAAGATGAATTAGTGTTCCCGGTTCCGGACACGGCCTTATTTCAGCTTCATCTCGAAGGCCCGTGGCAGCAGCTCATTGAAGGTCATGGTGCGGTCGCCGCCTGTCGAGGGAAAGACCACCGGCGCATCGGGAAGAATGAACTCGGAGAGCATCTGGCGGCAGGCGCCGCAGGGTGGGCTGGCGGCTTTGTTCAGATTGGCGATGGCGACGGCTTCCACGCGGATTTCAGGTCCAAACTGGGAAACAGCCCGCGCCAGAGCAGAACGCTCGGCGCAGATGGTCAACCCTAAGCTCACATTCTCCACGTTGGCGCCGGTTACGATTTCGCCATTGGAGAGCCGGAGCGCCGCGCCTACACGGAAGCCGGAGTAGGGTGCATAGGAGTGCAGCGCGGCCTGGTGAGCCCTGTCGAGCAGGCTCAAAAGCGCGATTTCCATTGAAGTTGAGTCGTTCATTGTGTATTGAATCCCCCACAAGGGTGAGTATTGAGGTTATAGCATTTCCGCGTTGCTGTAAAACCGGGGTTCAGGCAGCCATCCCTCACCATAATTCAATTCCTCAAGTTGAGCCTTTTCTTTCCGATAAATGGCTTGGGTGCTCTCTGTGCCGGGAGTGTCATTCCAGCCGGGCGGATGTGTGGGCGTATGGATGAATTGACGAGGGAATTCCTGATCGAAAGCCAGGAAGGGTTAGACCGCATGGAGCACTGTCTGACCGACCTGGAGAAACGGCCTCAGGATGCAGAGCTGATTGGGGCGATCTTCCGTTCGGTTCACACCATCAAAGGAACTACCGGATTCCTGGGCTTCAAGCGTCTGGAAAAGTTGGCCCACGCGGGAGAAAACCTGCTCGGCCTGCTGCGCGAGGGCAAGCTGACCGCCGGCAACCCGATTATCACCGGCCTGTTGCAACTGCTGGATGGACTGCGGTCGATTCTGAAGGCAGTCGAGGCAGACGGCGGCGAGGGCGAGGGTGATGATGAGGTTTTGATTGGCTGGCTCGAAGTGTTGCAATCTCCAGCGCATGAGCAGGCCAAACAGCCGGCTCTTGCCCGGGCCAGCATACATTCCGCATCCGATCTTCCCGCCGAGGTCGTGGCCGCGCCTCCCCCTGCTGCTCCTGAGCCGGTTCGTCTCGAGCCAGTTGAGCCTGTCCCTGCTCCAAGGTCCCCGGTTGAAGCCGAGGATGCCCCTGCCTGCCCGCGCATCCAGGGGACCGCCGCCGAGAGCACTCTGCGCGTCGATGTGACGCTGCTGAACCGGATGATGAACCTGGTAGGCGAGCTGGTGCTGACCCGCAACCAGATTCTACAGGCCACCTCGACCGATCCCGAGATGACCCTGCTCAGCCGCCGCCTGGATATGGTGACCGCCGACCTGCGCGAGTCAGTCATGAAGGCCAGGATGCAGCCGGTTTCCAATATCTTTTCCAAGATGCCGCGCATTATCCGCGACCTGTCGCAATCGCTCGGCCGGCGCGTCCGTTTGCAGGTTGAAGGCCAGGAAACCGATCTGGACAAGGGCCTGCTTGAAGCCATCAAGGACCCGCTTACCCATGCGGTAAGAAACTCGCTCGATCACGGTATCGAGCCACCCGATGTGCGCGTGGCCGCTGGCAAGGACCCGGAAGGAACGCTGAAGCTGAAGGCCAGCCAGGAGGGCAGCCACGTCATCATCGAGGTCTCTGACGACGGCGCGGGCATCGGCGTCGAAAAGATTCGCCAGAAGGCCATCGAACGCGGCCTCATCACAACGGACCGCGCCGCCCAGCTGGGAGAGCGCGAGTTGCTGCAACTGCTTTTTCTGCCCGGCTTCTCCACTGCCGCCGCGGTCACCAACGTCAGCGGGCGTGGCGTGGGCTTAGATGTCGTGCGGACGAATGTGGAGAAGATCGGCGGCAAGGTCGAGATCGACTCCCGCGCCGGCAAGGGAACCACGCTGCGCATGCGCATTCCGCTGACCCTGGCCATCATTCAGGCCCTCATCGTGCGCAGCATCAATCAAAGTTTTGCGCTCCCCCAGGGGGCTCTGTCCGAGCTGGTGCACATTCCGCGTGAACAGGCAGCCGCTGCTATCGAGTGGATCGAGAACGCGCCGCTCTACAGGCTGCGCGGGAAGTTGCTGCCGCTGATTTTTCTTGACCGCCTGTTGATGCCCGGCGTTGAACATTCGGCCAATTCCGAGCAAGGCGCATACATCGCGGTTCTCGACGCTGACAGCCGCCGCTTCGGCCTGGTGGTAGACGGGCTGGCCGATCCGGAGGAGATTGTCGTCAAGCCGCTCTCCGGGGTACTCAAGAACATCGGCCTGTTTTCCGGAGCAACCGTGCTGGGCAACGCCGACCTGGCGCTGATTCTCGATCCGGGATTGATAGCCCAGAAAGCCGGTTTGAACCTGAGCGAGGAAGAGATCGCCCGCGCGGAAGAGAGCGAGACCGATAGCTCGAATGCGCCTCAATACTTGCTCGTCGAATCAGCCGGGCATCATGCGGCGATACCCTTGGCCGACGTGCTGCGCATTGAGCATTTGCCGCTCACTCGGATTGAATACATCGGCTGCCGCCCGGTTCTCAACTTCGAGGGCCATCTGCTGCCCGTGGAGGATTCTGGCGGAGTGCTGGCCGCCGCGGAAGGCAATCCTCAGGCAACGATTATCGTCGTGGTCTGCCGCGAAGGTGACCGGCATGTGGGCATTGCGGTTTCCCGTGTGCTGGATGTGGCCTCCGGTAGCGATTTGTTCGAGGCCGGCACCGAGCTGCGCACTGGCGGGGTCACGTTGCTCAAGAGTCGTGTCACCGGCGTGGTTGACCTGGGCGCTGTAACCCCGCTGCCCGCCATTCAGCAGGCGCCACCGGAGTGGAGCCAGAGAACGGAGACGATGGCATGAGCATGTCAACGCTTCCATTGCATCGCAAGAAAGAGAAGGCGGCAACGCAGGTGGAGGTGTGCACGTTGCGTTTGGGCACGTTGCTCTTCGGTTTGCCCATCACCCACATTCTCGAGATTGTTGGCGCTGTCAAGCCGCAGCCAGTTCCGCTGGCGCCCATCTTTGTCGGCGGCCTGGTGCATTATCGCGGGGATGTATTGACCACCGTGAGTTTGCGGCAGTTGCTGGACATGCCGCCCAAAGACGGCAGGCAGGATCTACTGGTGCTGGAGTGCTCGGGCGGTATCTTCGGTTTATTGGTGGACTCTGTCTACGAGGTTCTCAAGGTCTCATCGGCGGATCACGAGCCCAACCCCTCGATGCTTTTCGAGCGTCGGAAAGCATTGTTTGCCGGCGCTTACAAGCTCAAGGACAGCCTGCTCGTCATGCTGGACCCCGAACAACTGGACCCCATGCGGCTGAGCGTGGCCCGGACCGAAAAAGGCCCTTAACGCAATTATCAGGAGGTGATCATGCGAGCTTTGATTGTCGATGATTCCCGCTTCGTGAGGGGATATCTGCGCGGCCTGCTTGAAGAGAAAGGATTCGAGTGCGAAGACGCTGCTGATGGCCAGGCCGGCATGGACCTGCTGACATCGCGACAGCCCTTTGACCTGGCGCTGGTGGATTGGAATATGCCCGTGATGGACGGGTTGGAGATGCTCAAGAAGCTGCGCGCCGAGGGATTTGCCGGTCTCAAAGTCATGATGGTTACCACCGAGGCGGAAAACGACTACATCCTGCGCGCCCTGGATGCAGGCGCCGACGAGTATCTGATGAAGCCCTTCGACGATGAAGCCCTGACAGAAAAGCTGGCCATACTCGGCCTGGTGGAGGCGTAAACATGCCCTCCGGCGCGCAAACCCGGATTCTGATCGTGGATGACTCGGCAGTCATGCGGAGCTTGTTGCGCGCCGTGATCAGCCAGGATGCTGGTCTGGAAGTGGCCGGCTCGGCGGCGGATGGTGTAGCGGCTTTGAACGCGATTGACACCTTTCATCCCGATCTGGTCCTGCTGGATGTGGAAATGCCCGTGATGGACGGGCTGGTTACGCTCAGGAAGTTGCGCGCGCGGGGTCACAGGATGCCGGTCATTATATGCAGTGCTTTGACCCAGCGCGGAGCAAAGGTGACCATCGAGGCCTTGGCTAGCGGGGCTACCGACTATGTGGCCAAGCCCTCCGGACAATCAGGCCGCGAGGCGGCCATGAGGGCGCTAAGCCACGATTTGATTCCCAGGATTCATGCCCTCACCAACGTGACGCAGGCGGGCTTAACAAGCGCAACTCGCGCCAGTTTGCTGGCTTCGCTGCCCAAAGAGCCGCCGGATTTGTTCATACCGGCAGCGCTGGTTATTGGCGTCTCCACCGGAGGACCAGCGGCTCTGGATATTCTGCTGCCGGAACTGCCCGCCAGCTTCCCCCTCCCCGTTCTTATCGTGCAACATATGCCGGAGTTGTTCACCGGGCTGCTTGCCGAGCGGCTGAATGGCTGCTGCCCGTTGCATGTGCATGAGGGAGTCGAGGGTGAGCCGGTGCGCGGAGGCTCGATCTATATAGCCAGGGGAAACTGGCACATGGAGCTTCGAGCCGGGGCATTTCCAGGCCTGCCTGCCACGCTGTGCGTGAATCAGGACGCCCTTGAAAACCACTGCCGTCCCGCCGTCGATGCGCTTTTCCGCTCGGCCGCCGCGGTTTACGGAGCGGGCGTGCTGGCCGTGGTGCTGACCGGCATGGGCTCAGACGGGATGTCAGGCGCCCGCATTATTCGCGAGCATGGTGGCATCGTGCTGGCACAGGACGAGGCCAGCAGTGTTGTGTGGGGAATGCCGGGCGCCGTCATTACGGCGGGATTGGCGCATAGGGTTCTGCCGCTGAAGGCCATCGCCGGTGAAATCCTCAGGCTCGTTAGCCCGGCCCATGCGGAAGCGCACGAGCTTCGGGAGGCGGTGGTCTAGTCATGCAAACCTCCTCCAGCGTCGACTACGGCTACCTTCGCCAGGTCGTCTTTGGCTTTACGCAAAACGTCCTTGACCCGTCGCGCGATTATCTCTTCGAGACCCGCCTGACCAGGCTGTTGCGTAACCAGGGCATGACTCACCTTGACGAGCTTGTCCAGCACCTGAAAAACAGCAAGGATGCCGTACTCGAACGCGCCATCGCGGAGACGATGACCATCAACGAAACCAGCTTCTTTCGTGACAGCCGTCCCTTCGAGTTGTTGCGCACTGAGTTGCTGCCCAGGCTCATCAAAGACCGCCGCCACTTGCGCAGCCTTCGCTTCTGGAGCGCGGCCTGCTCCACTGGCCAGGAGGCATACAGCCTGGCCTTGCTCATCCTCGAGCACTTTCCCCTTCTCTCCGGTTGGAATATCCGCATCGAGGGCACCGACATTTGCGGCGAAGTGGTGGAAAGGGCGCAAAGTGGCAGTTATCATCGCATCGAGATGAATCGTGGATTGCCTGCACGCTTCCTGGTCCGCTACTTCAACCATGCCGGCGAGAACTGGACGGTCAGGCCCGAGCTTCGCAAAATGTGCAATTTCCGCGTAGCCAATCTGTGTTCAGTGCCGCAGCCCTTCAACCGCAGCGATGACCGCTTCGACGTCATCTTCTTGCGTAACGTCATGCTCTACTTCTCGCACGAGACGCGCAAGACCCTTCTGGCCGGCATCCATAAGTTGCTGGCCCCTGACGGCATGCTCTTCCTCGGCTCCAGCGAGCAGCCCGTTGATTCCTCCATCTGGACCCCGGTGCTGGCCGGCGGCACCTGTCACTTCCGGCCCCGCCAGCCGAGCTAGAAGACAGGTATTAGGGTAGCGGTGTATTCCCCGGTTAGCCGGCCACACACTCGGAGCAAAGCCGAAACAGAGGAAAACGTGCGCAATGATGACTTCAAAGGAGTAATCTCCTCGAAGTCCGTTTCGGGGGCATAGGTGAAGCACCAAGAGGCGCCCCCCTCCTTTCGTGTTTCGGACCGGAAGCCAGGGTGTCCTCGATTCATGGACTCGGAGATTCCGTCCACAGCAAGATAACTGCAAGGCAGCCTTACAGGGAGGATTCAATGAGGCAATCAGGGCGATCACCTCTATTTGAGGACGGCAGTCTACCCCGGCCTGACTCTGACTCCCGCACTGAAGAGTTCACTTCTTCGGGGCGAACGTGCATAAACCTGGGAGTCTGTTCAGAACGTTCCGGCCCAGCTCGATGAGCGCATCGCTTTGGCTGGCCAGTGGATCCTCATTGCGAACGACGAGGTAGTAGCGGCCCCTAGCGGCTAGTATCTCGGCTGGCGTGACACTGGCAAGGCAACCGCCGGCTAGTTCCTTCTCGGCATTGGGGCGGCGGCTGCTCTGGTAGATACGCGACGCGGCCGAGGCATCTTTCATCTCGTAGAGCTCCACGATGAAGCGCTCGTTGCCACGGCCGTAGCGCCGGACGTAGAGCTCTGAGAAGCCTTGATTCACGTAGAAGTCCGCGCCGCCATCCATGTATGTGTACAGTGTCGCGCCGGTGTAGCTTTCCGGTTGATCGATGTCCGCAAGACCGCCGAGCGCCGCGCCGGAAGGCAAAGGACCGGCCCCACGGCATGCGCAAAGGCTGAGCGCCAGCGCGCACGCTACTGCGATGCCGCCAACCCGTCTCATGCGCGGATCTCCACAACCTTGACGGCGTCCAGGTCCGCTTTGCCCAGGCCGAGAGCGGCCGCGTGCTTGAGCTGCGGGGCAATCATGTCGAGTTTGAAGGTGGCGTCGTGCTGGGCCATGAGACGAGCGCAATAGGCGTCGACCGCCACCATGTCGCCGCTGAGAATGATCTTGTTGACGCCCGGGACAACCTCGGCGCCTCCGCCCAACCCCGGACCACTGCGCGCCAGGATCGCGCGGGCGTCCACGATGTGGAGCTGCGGCCTGACCGCGTCTGCAAAATGGACCAGGCGCTGCTGCATCAGCCCAGACCGGCCATCGCTGTCCTTGGTATGAACGAGCATCCGGTCAGCCATGGCGACCGAGCCGAAATGCATCTTGAGAGCGCAGGTGAAGTTCACCCACTGATGGCGCTTCACGACCGGCAGGCTGACGACGATGGGCGCCTCGTGCAGAAGCCGGTGTACAGCTACCGGCTTGGCGATGGGCCAAGCGGGATTCTGGACAAAGACGAACTCGTCCGGATCAAGGAAATCCCGGGCGAGAACAGGCACACCACCCTGCGTGAGCTTGTCCAGGACTCCCAGGCGCCGCAGCATGTGTTCAGGCTGTATGTCCGCGCTCAGCCGGGTCCCAGAAGTGTCCAAGAGGCTGGTCTTACTCATGCCGGCGCGCTTCAGCTCGGCCGCCACCGCCAGCACGAATTCGGGGGCGGTGGTCACCGGATAGGGCTGCGACATAACGTAGTTGCCGCGAAAGAGCGCCTCGCTGCCCAGCTTCGCGAGCGGCTCCAGTCCTCCCAAGGCCTCGATCCCCGCACGCATCATGGCATGCAAGTCTTCGCCCTCGACAACGACGAGCAGAGGTTTGCCAGCGGCGGTAAACGGATTGGGTGGCACGGATTTGCACGCGCGCGTTGTGAGGGTACGCCCCCACTTGAACGCTGCCGACGCCGCCGCGAGAGCGCCGGCGCCCAGGAGAAGAAAGCCCCTGCGATCGAGCAACCTGGAATTGGATGAATCGCTCATGACGCCCCTCCTGCCGCTCGACTTCCATCCAGCCAGCGGCCGATGATCGCGGCGCCAGCCATCACCAGCAATCCGAAGCCGGCTGCCCCGCCGAGCATGGTCTGTGACGCCACTCGCGCATCGTTCAATCCCCTGGCAGTCAGGAAAACGGCCATCATGCCGGCCACGACGCCAATGGAGCCCAACAACGGTGCGGCAACGATGAACGCGATCTTCGTGCGGCGCCGGCGAAACGCGAAAGCGCCGGCTACTCCGATGACCAAGCCGGCCACGGGCCATGCAAGGAGCGACGTGATAGACGACTGACCAACCAGGACTGCAGCTAGGCTGACCAAGGCAGTGATGATCGCACCCAGGAGTGCCGAGCGCGGCTGGCGATTCAACAAGCCCAGGGCGAATCCAGTGGCTGCAACCGCACAGACGGTGCGTGCAGCCCACGAGCCCAAGAACCCGCCCACGATCCAGCCCAAGGCCGAGAAGCCGAGACCTGCAGCCGCCCAGAGCAGCAGCGGACGGCCTCGGTACGGCTGCTGAGTTCCACCACTGGAGACTTTCGCAGGAAAGAGGAAAGCCCCTATACGTGCCAAGGAAGCTGCTTGCATGACCCTCTTCGCACCCCCGATCGACGCCCTTGGAAATCCACCAAATTATACGCCCACCGTGTATGTAAGTTCCGTCGAAGTCCCGATGGCGGGTAGTGTCCTAATTTGAAATCCACAGGCTTATCCTCCGATTGTGGCGCTCACCGTGCAGCGTATCCACTCAGACACGGTCTGATTGCTGGCCTTGGCTGAGGTCTCAATCCGCCTCACGTCTTCTTCCCGAAACCGTACAAGCACAGTCCGGGCCTTTGCGTGTCCCTTGGGCAGCTTCGGGCGTCCGGGTTTCTTAGGCTTCGGCTGCTTCGGCATTAGCTCTTAACTCCTGTGCGATTGCGGCTCTGACTGCGGTTTCTGGTGAGACTGCTGGGGGTACTTTAAGAACGGTAACGTGCCGGATAGGGTTGGCCGGGTCGTCTGTTTCGTGCGCCCAAGTATATGCTGTGTTGGCCTGGGGTGACCATGCAGTTCAAAGACTTCAACTATCCCTTCCCAAATTGTTTTACCCTGAAAAACCTCTTTCACGGGGATGCTTTGCCGGTGTGTGGATTCCACTCCATGCAGCCTTCGGATTACCTCTTTCAGTTCCTCGATATAGGTCACGCTGCCGCCTCCACCAAGTCTCCCACACTCTAGAATGACCCAGTAACTCCAGCAGCCATTGCCGGGGTACAGCGGAGCGTGTTGTGTCGCTTCACGAAGTTGTAATAGGCGAAATGAAGGCCAACCGCTGCCTCAAAATTCTCCCGTTTCTTGCTAAAGGCCAGCGTCAACCGGGTCAAGCGCTTCATGTGCAGCCGGGTAGTGGCATTTAACCGCTCAACGTAGCTGGTAGAAATCAGGTCATAATTCGGGCGTCCTGAAACGATCTTTTTATCCGATGAGACAAATTCAGGGGCACTATACCTGCGGTTATCTTCGGTCGTTATGCTCCCATAGGTTTTGATGATCTGACCGTAATCAGCGTATCCGGCGAATGACCGCTCAATCGCTTCTTCGTAGGCTTTCAGACCGTCAGTCGAAATCTGGACCCGGTTTCTCATCCGGTCCGCAACATCTTCCAGAAAGGCGTTTGCAGTAGCAGCGTCACGGTCTCCAATGCGGAAGGCGGGAACCAGTTTGGTATCGGCGTCAATTGCACAGAACGTCCAAACGCTGCCCATTTCCGGCGGGTCGTCCACCTTGACGTGTTTTTCTTTCTTGCCGACAAAGCCCCAAATTTCATCCATCTCAAGGCGAGTACAAGGCAGGTCGCGTATCCGCTCATCCATGAAGGCTGTGCATCCCTGTCCAACGCGGACACCCAGGCGCATGATCGTATCCCGGTGTATGCCGGTAATTCGTTCGATGGCCCGGATGCTTGAGCCTTCCGCCAGAGCCGCGATCACCGCGATTTGCTTATCCTTGTTGAGTACGTTCGCCATAAAAACTCACTGGTATTAATGTAATACATAAACAGGAACGTGTCATGCGCTTTCGTATTTATTACTAGCGCAACACATCAACATCTTGATTGAATTTTATGACCCTGAAGCCGAACTGCGAAGGTGCTTCGTAGGTGCCCTCAAGTCTAAGTTTTGTAGGTCCATTGTGATTCTTGTCGCTTGATGCAATTAATAAGATAATAGGGTCCCTTTTTAAGACTTTTGCGCAATCGACATGCCAATAATTGCCAAAGGGCATTCCCTTCGGAAAGCCCTTTGCGAATATGTCTCGGGCGAAAATGTCGTATGCCTTGCTATCATTACCTATTAACTGTATGCCAATATCACTATCAAGTTCTGGGTTTTTGGGGTTCACGTCTCGTACATGAGTAATCTGTTTTATACCGAATAGAACGTCTCCGCTTTCTTTCAAGACGCGCACTGTTAAATCGAGATCATGGACCGGGAAATCTGAATTATTATCAATCTCAAGTCTGACAGCAGACCAATTATTGTCCCATTTCCCGTCGCCAAAATCTTCATTTGAAGAAAGGCCGGGGGTTATTCGTAAAGTAAAGGTAATCGGTGGGAGTAATTCTTTCCAAAATATATAGCCCCACATCCCAGCCCATAGGATAGTCAAGACCGCGCCCAACGCCAGCGGAAACCATATAAGGCCTGTTTTTATTTTCGACTCTATAAAAACAGATACATGCCAAAGTGGGTAGGCTAATCCAATTGCCAAAACAATAACCCATATAAAGGCCCTTAGACTTGACGCAGGAGGGAAAAGGCTACTGAGAACTAGACAGGCCATAGCGACCCCGCATGTAATGCTGACATCGAGCCGTGGCGAGTGTCTATTTGTAACGGTAGATGCTGACGAACTTGCGTCTGAGGAAATCGCCAACGCACCGCTGGGTTTTGACTGATCTGTAGGTGGTTTAGACGTGTCTCCGGCTGCTGTCTTCTGCATAGCGCGGTCGTGGGCGCTTCCTCCCAAGCATTTGCCAGATTTACGCTTTCCCATGCCCGCAATCCTCCCACTGTCCACCGGGGAGTGTCGAGGACTTTTTGTAATACAGGTATGTGACGTGGATCACCTTCCTTAATTTGCCTAGAAAGGCAAATTAGGACACTACCCGATGGCGGGCAACTAAAGTCATGGGCCACAGCAGATTCCCAACGACACGGGCCAGAAGTCAGCAATTGGGAAATAGATTTCGATTAGGAATGAAAAACACCCTAGGGTCCATGATCGACGTTTCGCCTGGATTGCCGCCGATTCGTAATCTGCAATTTTGCAGATAATTACCCTCCAATGGCGCACAATCAAAGCATGAACAAGGTCCACAGGTGCGTGTCTTTGCTGACAGCTGATAGCTGACGGCTGACCACTGAGAAGGCCCCCCCACCCCCTACCCCCCTACCCCCCTCCCCCCCCCCGATATTTTTAAACCGTGCAGATTATTTCACTCTGCTCGGCAATATAAACTCCGCATCTTGCTGATAAAATGAGACTTGAATGTATAAATTAGCGGGGTGTATGAATCGGAATTTTCCACAAAAAATCGGCTCCCGTACCACATGGTGAGAAACCACCTCTGGAAACGGGGGAAAAATCCGGTTTTTCCCCGTTTTTTCCAGATTTTTGCCCCGAAACCGCAACTTGGCAAGCCGTGCAAGGAAGGATGATCTGGAGCACAATACTTAATCTGCTCACTTTCCACTGCTCACTGTTCACTGTTCACTGTTCACTGTTCTCCATCAGCCGTTCCACCTCGGCGTGCAGCCGCGCTGTAATCTCGGTTTCCGTCTCTTCCGGAGCAAAGCGCAGCGGTTTACCAACGTGCACTTCGATTTTTCCGGAGTGGAACCAGCCTCGCCGGGCAACCTTCAGCTCGCCCAGGCCGCGAAGGCCCACGGGCAGCACCATGGCTCCTGATTGTTTCACCAGCAACCCGATTCCTCCTCGGAAGCGCGCTAGCGTCCCATCTGCCGAGCGCGTGCCTTCGGGGAAGACCATCACGTTGTATCCGCGGTCCATGGCCGCGCCGGCATGAATAAAGCTGCCTTGGAAGTTCCTCCGCCGTGGCAAGGGGAAGACATTGAAGAGAGCTGTGAGTAGCAGGTAGATCAGCGGGCCAATCACATAGAAGCCCCTTGTTCCCGGCGCGCGATCGGGATTGCGCATGTGCAGGTAGTCGTCCAGCATGTCTCCTGCCATAGCCACGGCAATCCTCCGCCGCATCGGCCCCGGAAGTGCGTACTGGATCAGCGGCCCATCGTAGGCCGTGACATGATTGGCAATGATGAGCATTGGCTGATCCGAGGGCGTCAACTCCGGCGCAACCACCCGTGGATGCGCCAGCAGCCACACAAACGGCTGCTCGACTGCTTCGATAAAGGCCACCCGCAGCCATCGGAAAGGCAGGAACCACGGCCAGCGAGGGTAGATGTATTTTGCCGTCGCTGCGTCGCTCTCAGCCTCCAGCTCGCCTTCACTGTCAGTTCTCTCCGCGATGACTCCCTTTGCCTCCTCTCCTCTTTGGGCAGGGGACATAGCCGCCTTGGTCCCTGCAACCTCTCCGGCCACCAGCGCGCGCAATTCGCCGAGCGTTTCCGCCCGTTCCACTTGCCCGCCTTGAGGCGCAGTTCCCAGCCGCTCCTCCAGAGCTGCCGCCAGTTGCACCCGGCCCAGGCTGTCCAGTTGCAGATCCTCAGTCAGTCGCAGTTCGTCTCCGACGCCTGCCGGCGTTTCGCCGGTAATCTGCGCGATCAACGCCAGCAACCAGTCCGACGAGGCGCTAAATGCTTTTGCACCGGCCGCTTTGGGCGCCGCTGCCGCAGCCTGGATCTCTGCCAGCCACGCCGCTACGGCCTTGCGCTTCACCTTGCCTGTAGAGGTGCGCGGCAGGTCCGGTTCAGGCCACAGAACCCAGTGCCTGATGCGTTGAAACTCCGCCAGCTTGCGGTTGGCGTGTTCGATGGCCGCTGCCGCCTTGTCACCGCTGCCGCGCATGGCCAGCACCGCGCAGGGTTCGGGCCCTGATGCCGTCTCCATGGCCACCACCGCGCAAGCCGCTACATCCGGCTCCTGCTCAACGGCTGCCTCTAGATCCTCGGGGTGCAGGTTTACCCCCGCCGCGGTCACAATCACCTCGCTCTTGCGCCCCAGAAAGCGCAACTCGCCGCCTGCCGCGCTCTCGGCTAAGTCACCCGTGGCCAGCCACTCGTTTTGGCGCGGCCGCAGCGCCCCATCCTGCCAACTCGCGCCGGAGATCATCGGACCCCGCACCAGCACCTCGCCATCTGCCCCCAGCTTCACATCGCGCCCTGGCAGTGGCTTGCCAATCGTTCCCCGAGCCACGTGGAAGGGGTGGTTGAGGGTGATCAATGCCGAAGTCTCCGTCATCCCGTAGCCTTGAATCACCACAAGCCCAAGCGCGTTCCAGAACTGCTCCAGCGACCCCTGCAGAGCCCCTCCGCCGGAGACCAGCGCCCAGAATTTTAGTCCGAAATCGAAGTGAACATCGCGGAATCGCCACCAGCGCATCCACGGCCCGATCTTTTTTTCTGCCGACTGGGCCACCCGCTCTGCCAGATCGGGGTAGCTGGCTTCCAGATGCGTCTTGAGCAGCGCCATCACGCGCGGCACTGCTGCCAGCACCGAGATGCGCTCGCGCTTCATAGTCTCGATCAGCCGCGAGGCCACCAGGCGGTTCTCGAAGTGCACTTCGGCGGCAAATATGGGCGGAACCCACAGCCCCATCGTCTGCCCGAAGATGTGGCTCAACGGCAGCGTATCGAAGATGCGCAGCGGATGCACTAGCAGCCGCTCCCAGCGCATGTAGGGCTGCGCTCCCTGCTCAATGGGCTCCATGCTGGCCAACACGTTGCCATGAGTTAATACCACACCCTTGGGGTCGCCGGTAGTGCCGGAGGTAAAGAGAATTTCAAGCGGTGTCTGGCGCGAGAGTCCTTCGACCGGCCCTGCTTCTTCATCGGGCAGCTCGCCGAGCCAATCCTCAAATGTGAGCTGTGGCCAGTCGTGGGGCAATTGATGCAGCAGCAGCGCATCTCCCATCGCCAGTTTGGGTTGCACGTCGGCCGCCACGCGCGCGGCAAAATCCGCGCTTCCATAGGCGTCCAGCGGCACTGCCAAAACTCCGCGCAACATGCAGCCATACAAGGCCGCAATCCACTCCGCGCCGTTTTCTCCCCACAGCAGAACCCGGTCGCCGGGCGCGATGCCCCGCCGGACCAGCAATGCGGCAAAACGCCCCGCTAGCAGCGCAATATCACGATAGGTGGCCTTCCGTCTCCGGATGCCTTGATGGCGCACCACCGCAATCTGGCGGTCGAAGCGGCGGAAGTCGTCGAGCAGTGTAGCCAGATGGTCTCGCATGAAAGCTCCGGCATGTTCATGGTAAGCCATCGCGCCCCCTGCTGCGGCAGAAAGCGCTGCGCGGTGCGCGAATTGTCCATGGCATAGGCTTGAAATCCATGACGGCAAGGGTGATTCTGACTCCTTCTCTCCGCAAAGTAGAATGGGATTATGGGATTTGAAAGCGTGAAAAAGATCGCCGAGGCGGATTTTCCCACCCGCTGGGGAGACTTCCGGATTCTGGGCTTCGAGGGTACGCAGACAATAGCCCAATCCCGCGAGGACAGCCCGGCGAACGGCGTGGGCAACGGCGAGAAAGGGGAGACCGAGGGCCTGGTGGCCCTGGTGATGGGTGACATTAACGTCGCGCCCCCGCTGGTCCGCATCCACTCTCAGTGCCTCACAGGAGATGTTTTTGGCTCGTTGCGCTGCGACTGCCGGCTGCAACTGGAGCTGGCCCTGCGCCGCATCGCCCAGGAGGGCGCGGGGATTCTGCTTTACGAGGAGCAGGAAGGCCGTGGCATCGGTTTGATGGCCAAACTCAAGGCCTACGAGCTGCAGGATCAGGGGATGGACACGGTGGAGGCCAACGTCGAACTGGGTTTTGCGGCAGACTGCCGTGAGTATGAATTGCCCGCCGAAGTGCTAAAGCTGTTGGGAGTCACGAAGGTCCGCTTGATGACCAATAACCCGGCGAAGGTTGCGGCTCTGGAAACCGCCGGCATCCAGGTCACGGAGCGTGTCTCTGCCGAAGTAGAGCCGCTGGAGAGCTTCGCCAGCTACCTGCGCACCAAGCAGGAGAAGATGGGACACATCCAGGATTAGACGCGAGATTCCCTGTTGGTTTCTGGCGCGCGATGACAGGTATCTTGCGCCTTATTTGAGTCTTTCCGCACAGGAGTTGCAGGTACACTAGAGGATATGGCTGATATAAAGCGCAGAAAAACAGGCACGGTTCGGATCGGGCAGGTTCGCGTTGGCTGGGAAGCTCCGGTCGTCGTGCAATCGATGACCAACACCGACACGGCGGATGCGGCAGCCACCATCGAGCAGGTGGCAGCCCTGGCGCTGGCGGGCTCGGAGATCGTGCGCGTCACGGTGAACAATGAAGAGGCAGCCGCGGCTGTTCCGCGGATTGTGGAAGGGCTGGACAAGCGCGGGTTGAAGGTGCCAATCGTGGGCGACTTCCACTACAACGGACACCTACTGCTCAAAAAATTTCCTGCCACGGCGCGGGCGCTTGCCAAGTACCGCATCAATCCCGGCAATGTGTCGATTGGCCGCAAGGATGACGACAACTTCCGCATCATGATCGAGTGCGCGGTTGAAAACGAAAAGCCGGTGCGCATCGGAGTGAATTGGGGTTCGCTGGATCAAACGCTGCTGACCCGCATGATGGACAAGAACAGCCAACTGCAGAAGCCGCTGCCGACGCGCGATGTAATGCTTGAAACCATGGTGGTCAGCGCTCTGGAATCCGCCGCCGCCGCCGAACACTACGGGCTGGGACGCGACCAGATTATTCTCTCTGCCAAGGTGAGCGGGGTGCGTGATCTGATCGATGTGTACACAAACCTGGCCACGCGCTGCGCCTATCCACTGCACCTGGGACTAACCGAAGCCGGAATGGGCTCCAAAGGGCTTATTGCATCAACGGCCGGCCTCGCGCCGCTGCTGCTGGCGGGCATCGGCGACACCATACGCGTGAGCCTGACACCCAAGCCGGGCGGCGACCGGACGGAAGAGGTGCTGGCGGCGCAACAGATTCTGCAATCGCTGGGGATTCGCAGCTTCATGCCGCAGGTGACCAGTTGCCCGGGGTGCGGACGGACTACCAGCACATATTTTCAAGAGTTAGCCGAGCAAATTCAGAGTCACCTAAGAAATTCGATGCCGGAGTGGCGTAAAAAATATCCAGGCGTAGAGGAGCTGAAGCTGGCAGTGATGGGCTGCGTAGTCAACGGACCGGGCGAATCCAAACACGCCAACCTGGGCATCAGCCTGCCGGGCACCTTTGAGGAGCCCAAGGCGCCGGTCTATGTGGACGGCAAACTCTTGAAGACGCTGCACGGCGAGACGATTGTGGCGGAGTTCAAGAAGATACTTGATCAATATGTGGAGAGCCACTATGGGCATCGGGCGTAGCGCGGAAGCTGGCAGGGCAGGCAGTGTCGCGCACTAAGTTACAAATCTGGAGGGCATTGTGATGAAGCGCGGACTTGCGGCAGGTTTATTGATTCTTGCAGTTTGTGTGCCTGTCCGGGCGCAAACGCCTGCTCCTGCAACGACGGGCATCCTGCAAGCGCGCATCGCCGACACCCTTGGTGCTGCCATTAGTCGAGCCTTCGTTCTCGTACACGGCGACGGGCTGGTCGGCAACACGTGGGTCAAGGTGAACCAGCAATTTGATGTGAATATAAATGGCGAGTTTCAAATCCAACTCGCGCCAGGGCTTTATGACCTGTTCATCGGCTCGCCAGGATTCATTCCTTATGCCAAGAAGGTCAAGATTCAGCCGGGTAAACCGACCATCCTGAAGATCAAACTGCAAGTAGACATGGAGAATTTGCAGGATTGAGTGTGTCGCGAGGTTGATCCTCCGTGATGAATTTTCCCGAACGCTGCACGGTTTTCCCTTTTCTGCTATTTCGCGCTACGTTAGCTGTATTTTCCATTGGAGGTTCACATGGCTATGTGCCGGGTTGGATGGCTCGTGCTCTTAACCGCACTCTCGCCTACGCTGGCCTTTGCCGGCTCGCGGAAACCCTGCGTGACCGCCGATGAGGCCACCAAGCTTATCGACAAGGACGTGTGCGTCTCGGCGCACATCTACGATGTGGTGGAGCTTCCGGATGGGACGCGGTTTCTGGACGTATGCACGCCGGAGACGCCGGACGAGAAGTGCCGATTCACCATCGTGAGCCTGTGGGAGGATCGCCAGGAGGTGGGCGAGCTACGCAAGTACCGCGACATGGACGTGCAGGTCCGGGGTATTGTGCGGCCCATGCACGGGCGGGCAGGGATGGTGCTGAGCCATGCGCGGCAGTTCTACGGAGGGCCGCCCAAATTCAAGCCCAACCCCAAACTGGCGCGCGGCTTCAACGGCGAAGAGAGCCGTCCTCCGCTCTACGACCCCAACCTGCGCTCGCAGGGCGGACGCCGCGCCTTCATGAATACGCGGGACAAAGAGACGCTGCCGCCTAAATAAGTTATAAGCAAATATATTCTCGGCAATCTCTTACAGCACCGAGATCTCCACGTCCTCCATGGGCGGGGCGTGACGCGCGCCCTTCCACAGAATCGTGCAGGAGACGACCATCAAGATCAGGGTCGATCCCAGGCCAATCCCCAGGTTCGAACGGTCGGAGATGGCGCCGATAATCTGCGGGGAAAAGGTATCGCCGAAGCAGTGGATGACAAAGAAGTTGACGCCCATGGCTGTGGCGCGGACGGGCGCGGAGACCGAGTTGACAATAGCAGCGTTGAGCGGGCCGGTATTGAGAAAAAGGAAGAACTCAGCGGCCAACAGGGACGGGATGGCCCAGGATGGAGGGCCGAAGAATAGCAGAATCCCGCAAGGCAAAGCCAGAGCTACGCTCCAGAAGGAGAGCAAATAGAGCGCCCGGTGGTCGGTGCGCAACCAGCGCTGGGCAATCCAGCCGCCGACCAGGGTTCCCAGGATGCCGTCGATGACCGTGATTGCGCCCACGACGAAGCTGGCGCGGGCGACCGAAAACCCTGCGGAACGGCTTAGGAATGTTGGCACCCAGGCTGAGATGCCGCCCATGGCGAAGGTGAGTGTGGCCAGACCGAAGGTAGCCGTCAGGAAGGCCGGGTTGTGAAAGAGCCCCAAAAAAGTGGTGGTGTTGATCGTCTCCTTCATGCTGTCGCTGGCGCCACGTTGCGGCTCGTAGCCCCAGAAGCCATACAAGACCGCGATGATCAAGCCGGGAATAGCACAGATGAAGAAGGGCGCGCGCCAGCCCCAGAGGGAACCCAGCTGCCCACCTGCCAGATAGCCCAGGGCAGCGCCGATGGGAATAGCCACGTAAAAGATGGAGAGGATGCGATTGCGCTCCCGCTCGGGGTAAAAATCGGCCAATATGGCCGGAGCAAAGATTCCAAATGTGGCCTCGCCGATGCCCACCAGCGCCTGGCGGATAAAGAAGGTCCAGTAGTCGTGGACCCAGACGGTGACCAGGGTAGCCAGGCTCCAGAGGATCGCGCCAAATATAATGAGCGCCTTGCGCGAAGATCGCTCGGGAATCCGCGCGGCTGCCGGTTGAGCCCAGATATAAGCGATAACTAGGACAACAGCCAATGCTCCCAGGCTGAAAAAGAGCATCCATGAGCGATGAAGGGCCAGAATAGCCAGAACACTGAAAAGCGAACCACAGAAAAACAGTTGCTTCTTATTCAGGCGGTCGCCCAGCCAGCCGGACAAGGGAGCGGCAATCATGTAGAAGATAAACAGGGCTGTTGTGAGCGCGCCCATCTGCTGGTCGGTGGAGTGAAACTCGCGCTGAATTAGCGAGACTTCGCCGGGCAGGATGTAGCGGTCGATGTAGTTGAGCAGGTTGAGGGCGATAAGCAGCGTCAGCGTCGCCACGGCGGGGCTGATGCGAGGGCGAGCGGGCTGGACAGTAGAGGCCAAGAGAGCTTCACCTCGCCCCTTCGGCGAGATTTAACACGAATATCACATTGGGCCGTTACATGCACATTGCCGTGACAGGGCAAATGCATGTAGGGAAGACAAGTCCTCCACAGTTTCACAGTTTCACAGGAAATAGGGGGGGAGGGGGGTACATTTGCCTCATTCCGAACCGGCCCCTTCGAGAGGAACGATCCGTGTTCAGAGTAGCAGGATGCCGTAAATAATCTGCAAGTTTAATTGCCTGCGATTGCCCTAATTGCACGGACGGATTACTCAGCCGGCCGCGGCCAGCGTGCTTCGACGGTGGTGCCGATTCCTCCGCGGGGGCGGAATTCGCCGCGAACGACGGCCCAGACCGGGTCACAGGCTTTAACCACGTCTTCAAGCACCTGGTTGACGATGTTTTCCTGAAAGATGCCCAGGTTGCGATAAGAAAACAGGTACTCTTTGAGCGATTTCAGCTCCAGGCAACGCTGGCGGGGCATATAGCGGATGGTTAGTACGCCAAAGTCAGGCAGCCCGGTTTTGGGGCAAACGGAGGTCAGCTCCGGGTTATCAATGAGGATTTCATAGCCGGGGAACTGGTTTTGCCAGGTTTCGATTGCCGGGAATGGAAAATCGAGGCCGGCCTTGGCGTGATCGTCGGTGTATCGAGGTTCTGGAGCCATAGTTAGATTCTACGAGATCGGGAAATGGCTGGCCAGATAATCAATTATTTGCTCACGCAAACCTGTTTCTAAGTCTTATATACTGTGACAGGTTGACTGAATGGCAAAAGAAAGAAAGCTCACGGTCCGGCCCAGGATTTGGTTGGGCCTGGCCGTCCTCCTGATCATCGTATTTTTCGCGGTGCGGGCTTTGACCCGGGACCGGCTCCAGATACGAGTGGCCCAGGCGGCGCATATGCCGCTGATAAGTACCATCAGCACCAACGGCCGTGTCGAGCCGGATGTGAAGTACGAACTTCACGCCCCGATTGCGACCATCGTCAAGGAAGTGTATGTGCAGCCAGGCGATGTGGTCCCGGCGGGCAAGCTGCTGATGTTGCTGGATGACTTGCAGGCGCGTGCCCACGAAGCCTCGGCCGAGAGCGGTGTGAAGGCCGCGCAGGCAGGGCTGGAGGCGGCACTCCACAACGGGACACAGCAGGAGCGCCAGATGGCGCAAGCCGACATGACTCGAGCACGGCTGGAACGCGACGATGCGCGCCGCAGCCTGGAAACGCTTACCAGGCTCAACCAGACCGGGGCAGCATCTTCCAGCGAAGTGGCCGCGGCACGGCAGCGGCTGGAAACAGCAGAGGCTAATCTGCATGCCGTTGAGCAAAGCAACGTCAACCGCTACTCTCCGGCAGAGGTTGAGCGGGCGCGGGCCGCGATGGCCGATGCGGAAGCCGGCCTGGCGGAGGCACGGCAGGTGTTGGCGCACACCCGCGTGCTTGCTCCCGCTGCGGGAACGGTTTATCACATTGAAGCTGGGCGTACGGAGTTTGTCGAAGAGGGCAAGCTGCTGCTCCAACTGGCCGACCTGCACCATGAACGGGTTAGGGCCTACTTCGACGAGCCGGAGATCGGGCGCCTTGCGGTTGGCCAGAAGATTCAGATCAAGTGGGATGCCAAGCAAGGCCGCATCTGGAACGGCCACATTGAGCTTACGCCGATTACGGTAATTAATCTGGGCACGCGCAGCGTGGGCGAGGTGCTGGTGAAGATTGATGACCTGGACAGCGAACTGCTGCCCGACACCAACGTGTCTGTAAATGCGACCATCTCCAGCGAACCCAATACATTGAGTATCCCGCGCGAGGCGTTGCATTCGGAGAACAGCAAGACCTACGTCTATAAAGTGGTGAATGGCAAGTTGCAGAGAACCTATGTGACCATCGGGACTATCAATCTAACCCAGGTTGCTATTCTTTCCGGCCTTGATGAGGGGGATATAGTGGCCACAGGATCAGAGTACGGACAGCCCTTGCAGGAGGGCATTCCGATCAAGGTTGTGCGGTGAGGGTATTATCCGGACTCCTTCTGGCGGTGCTGACCTCAGCGGCATCAGCGGCGCTTCCGCCGCCTGTGCACGGACAGATGGATCAGCTTAACCAAGCCATCGCGGCCTTACAGGCCGGGGAGGCGGATAGAGCGATGGCGCTGCTGGACAAACCGGACAATCTGGACAAGCCAGGCGACAGGGCCGAAGCATACAACCTCAGGTGTCGCGTGGAATACACGCTGGAACAATGGAATAGCGCCGCGAACGATTGTGAGCAGGCGGTAAAACTGGACGGGCAGAACTCGGACGATCATCTTTGGCTGGGACGCGCCCTGGGCGAAAAAGCCAGCCGGGCTTCGTTTATGAGTGCTTATTCGCTGGCCAAGCGGACGCGTGTTGAGTTTGAAGAGGCCGCCCGGTTGAATCCCCGCAATGTTGAGGCATTGGCTGCGCTGGGCGAGTTCTACTATTCAGCGCCGGAGATGATCGGCGGCGGCATCGACAAGGCAGAGACAGTGGCAGCGCAACTGGACAAAATCGACCCGATGCGCGCCCATGAACTCAGGGGTAATATCGCCGAACATCGCAAGGATTACGGCACAGCCGAACGGGAGTTGAATCAGGCGATTACCGGTTCACAACATCCGGCTTTTCAGTGGATGGCGCTGGCCAGCTTTTATCGCCACCGTGAGCGCTTTACGGAGATGGAGTCCGCGGTACGCAGTGGTGAAAATGCCGCCAAGCGGGATAAACACGCAGGAGTAGCGCTCTTTAACGGAGCTTCCATCTTGCGCGACACTAACCGCGATCTGATGCGCGCCGTCAAAATGCTCGAAGAATATCTTGGCGGCAACTCAAAAACCGAGGAAGGGCCTGCGTTTGTGGCGCATACCTGGCTGGCCCAATTAAAGCTGCAACTAGGCGACACGGAAGCAGCCAGACGGGAACAAGCAGCCGCGCTGGCCCTGGCGCATGAGTACAAGCCGGCACAGGATTTGAAGCTTTGAAGGGTTATCAGTAAGTGACGAACGAATACAATCCGATGAAGCGCTGGTCATGGATGCTCGCCGGCATGGCGATGATAATCGTGCCATCCCTGGTTTCTGCACAGGTATCGCTGGTCACGATCGTTGACCTGGCGCAGCGCAATTCGAGCGCGGTGAGGCTGGCTGAAGCCGATGTGCGCAAGGCGCAGGCGTCGCTGGCTGAGACCAAGGCTGTTTTCTCGCCCAGCTTAACCTTCGGATCGGGGCTTCCAGCAGTGCCCTCGATCGGTTTTACCGGATCTCCGCCATCGATTCTCACCGCTACCATGCAGTCGATGGTTTACAACGCTCCGCAAAAATTTTACATCGCGGCAGCGGGTGCCGGTGTCCAGGCCGCAATTCTTCGTTTGAAAGACACCCGCGAGCAGGTAGCGCTGGACGCATCCGTGGCGTACATCGAACTGGATACCGTAACGCATGAACTGGATGCCGCACGCCAGCAGGAGTTATTTGCTGAGAGGCTGGTGACCATCGAACAGCAACGCGCCGAAGCGGGTGTGGATCCTTTGAGCGAGCTGCTGCAGGCGCAACTTACGGCAGCACAGTTAAAACTCCGGCGTCTGCACCTGGAGACTCGCGCCGGCACATTGGCCAGGCAACTGGCGGCTTTCACTGGTCTGCCAGTTGGTTCCATCACGCCGGATCACGCCAGCATTCCCGAGATTCCAGCAGTGAAAGCGGGCGAGGCGGTGAACCCCACAACAGGTACCGAATCAGCACGCATGTTTGCGCTTTCAAAACAGCGGATAGCCCGGGGAGACACGGTACACACATATCTTCCCCAAATCAGCTTCGATGCCGAATACAGCCGCGATACTAAGCTTCTGAACAACGCTGACTCCTACTTCGCGCGTCCCTTGAAGTCTGACAACCTGAGTTCGGGATTCTCGATTCAGGTACCGCTGTTTGACCTTGTCCATCGCGCCAAGTCGAATGAGTCGGCTGCCGACGCGCTGCGGGCTACCGTGGAAGCCGAACAGGCCGAGCGGCAAAATGACGTGCAGATCGCAGAGTTGACCGGCAGCCTGCGCGAGTTGGACACGCTGGCGGAGATTGCCAGCCTGAAGCAGCAGATTGCCGGTGAGCAGTTGCAGGCCGTGCTGGCGCAACTGGAGTTGGGCAACGGCGCCGTCGCCGGCCCTGGCGCGCCTCCGCAGTTGGGTCCCAAGGCGGAGCAGCTGGCCCGCATCGACGAGCGCCAGAAATTTCAGGACGCGCTGGATGCGGGGTTCGACCTGAGCAAGGCGCGGTTGAGCCTGCTGCGCGCCTTGGGCCACATGGAAGACTGGCTGCGCGAATTGCACTCAAAGTAACCAAATATGAAAGAGTCCATCAAGCATCTGGACAGCATCGACAGACAAATGTAAAAGCGACCCTCAAACGCTATTTCATTCAAAACATTCCTGATAACTGCGAAAACCGGCCAATAATCATACGGAATGTTAGAATTAAAGAGATGACAAAGCCCCTGAAGACACTCCTTTTGAACCCTCCCTCGTTTGAGAATTTTGATGGCGGCGCTAGCTCGCGCTGGCCGGCCACACGTGAGATTGAATCCTACTGGTACCCGGTCTGGCTGACCTATCCGGCTGGATTGCTGGAAGGATCACGTCTGCTCGATGCGCCACCGCATCACATCTCCGCTGAAGAGACCATCAAGATCTGCAAGGATTATGAATTCCTGGTGCTGTTTACTTCGACGATGGGATGGGACGGGGATCAGCGTTTGGCAGAGGCCATCAAGGCAGCCAATCCATCGATCCGTATCGCCTTCGTCGGCCCGCCGGTTACCACTTCGCCGGACAAGGCTCTGAACGAGTGCTCGGCGCTGGACTTCATCTGCCGCCGCGAATTTGACTACTCCGTGGTCGAGTTTGCTCAGGGCAAGCCGCTCAACGAGATTCTTGGCATCAGCTACAAGCAGAACGGCAAGATCGTCCACAATCCCGACCGGCCGCAGATAGAAGATCTGGACGCGCTGCCCTGGGCCACCAAGATTTACAAACGCGACCTGGACGTAATGCGCTACAACGTGCCTTTCCTGCTGCATCCGCACATCGCGCTCTACTCCACGCGCGGCTGCCCGGCGCAGTGCACTTTTTGCCTGTGGCCGCAAACCCTGAGCGGACACGCATGGCGCAAGCGCTCCACGGACGATGTGGCTGCCGAGCTGGCCTGGGCCAAGGAGAACTTCCCAGATGTGAAGGAGTACTTCTTCGACGACGACACCTTTAACATTCAGGGCCCTCGGACAGTTGAACTCTGCGAAAAGCTGAAGCCGCTGAATCTGACCTGGAGCTGTACCTCGCGCGTCACCACCGACCGCAAAACCCTGCAAGCCATGAAAGAGGCCGGCTGCCGGCTGCTCATCGTGGGCTTTGAGTCTGGCGACCCGCAGATTCTCAAGAACGTCAAAAAAGGCGCCACCGTTGAGCGCGCGCGCGAGTTTGCCAAGGATTGCCACGACCTGGGCCTGATTATTCACGCCGACTTCATCCTCGGCCTGCCGGGCGAGACTAAGGAGTCGATCCGCAACACCATCAACTTTGCCAAGAAGCTGGATTGTGAAACCATCCAGGTCAGTATCGCCCACGCCTTTCCAGGCACCGAGTTTTACGATTACGCCAAGGCCAACGGCTTCATAGTGAACTCAGCGGCGATGATGGACGAGGGTGGCCACCAAATGGCGCACATCGAGTACCCCGGCCTGCCCACGGATTACGTGCTGGAGATGGTGCATCGCTTCTACGACGAATACTACTTCCGTCCTAAAGCCGCATTCCGCGTGGTCTGGAAGGCGTTTGTGAATCGCGATCTGCCCCGGCTTTATGTCGAGGCCAAAGCATTCCTGAAGCTGCGCTCGCAGCGCAATAAGATGGTGAAGGCGGCGCGCAGCAAACAAGCGGAAGCCAGCGCCTAGGATCGCCACACATTTCACAAATGCATCATCAGGACAGGAACACCGATGGCTCACGCTAGACTTACGCCGCGACAATACCTGATCCTGGGGCTTGTTTCTCTCTGCGCGCCACTGGGCGATACCTGCCTGTCGCGCGGCATGACCGGATTGCCAGAGATTACTCTGGCTCATCCGGCCACGCTTTTCGCCGCAGTCTTCACTCCATGGATTGCACTGGGCATCGCGCTGCTTATCTGCTTCTTCGCCAGCTATTTGACTGCTCTGTCGTGGGCCGATCTTACCTTTGTGTTGCCCGCCACGGCCTCCGGGTATGTGTTCGTCGCCCTGTTCGCGCGCTTTTTTCTACATGAGACGATTTCGCTGGAACGCTGGACGGGAATTGTGCTGATTACCGTAGGCGTGGGTTTTGTGGCAAATGGGCCGTCGTTGACCGTAAGACCCTCGGTTCAACCGGAAACCAATGCCGGTGCAGCGTATACCGAAAAGGAGCAGGCGCGATGACAATTCCCTCCCCTGCTCCGCAGCCAGGCTTCTGGGCAGCAACCGCCATGATCGCGGCCATCGTCCTCGCCTCGACCGCCGGCGAAGTACTGACCGCTGCGGCCATGAAGTCCATTGGCGACCTGGACGAGATTCGCGCCCGCACGGGCCTCAAGGGCGCCATCCGCGCCGTCTTCACCTGCCCGCTGTTTTTTGCTGGAGTGAGTTTTCTGACTCTGGCCTTCTTTTCCCTGCTCTTCGCTTTGAACCACATGAACCTGAGTCTGGTGGCTCCCGCATCGGCCTCGCTCACGCTGGTCACCAACGCCATCGCCGGAAAAATCTTTCTCAAAGAAAATGTTGACCGGCGGCGCTGGGCTGCGGCTGTGCTGGTGTGTATCGGGGTCTATCTCCTGGCCCACTGAGGCACGCTCAACGGCCCATGCGCAGAAGCCAGATTGCCGCCACCGTCGCCAGAAAAACGAGATATGGCGTCACCCGATGCGCTACCGTGGCCGACGGCACGGAGTTACCAGCCATGACCACGCCCCCGGAGGCGATGGCCGCAACGAATAACAATACCGCCAGCACGCATACGGCCCACTCTACCCCGCTGAGCCTGGCCGCATGGTGGGCGTGTGCGGCGAGATTGATCAGAAGAATGACCGCCGCAAGGGAGATCAACTTGTGAATGAGCCCGACAGCTCCGCCAAATGGCTTTCCTGCATGGCTCAACCAGAAGCCGGAAAGAAAGACGATGAGAAGAGAAAGAATGACGCCGATAGTTCTAGCTTCTAATGCGCCCATGACACACCTCTATGAAGCTGGATTCTGCGTAATATCTTACATGGGATCGTATTACGCGCGGTCGTCCCTGCATCCCACGCCTGCATCCTCCTCTTCCCTCAGACTGAGAGCTCTATGTGCAAAGCCGGCAAAGAGAGATGAGGCAACGAAGAAGAGCAGCGGGTAGGAGAAAAGAAAATTCAGGTTTGTCAGCGTCTGGTTCGAATCGTTCTTTAGGTGAAGTATTTGACCGAGAACCACTTCGATGGGCAACCAGGCCAGGGCGGCGCCCAGCAACCAGGGCCACAGCGCCGCGATCAGCCGCATGGTTGCGCCCCCCAGCCGCCTCCACCAGGTGAGAGATTTGCCGATTCCCGAAGCGGCAATGCAGGCTGCAATCAGCAGCGATATCGGCCCGAACCCTCCGCCCACAAGCAGCAGCGCAACTGAAAGCAGGAGCAGGACCAGCGTTCGATGCATTCTTCTGCTAATGTTGGCGCACCAGAGAATGATCGCCACCCCAACAGCCGTCGCGGCGATGCCGGTAGCCAGATAGTTGGGAATCACCGTCATTGCCGGCTCGTGCCCAAAGGGGAAGGGCAAACCAGTCCCGCCTGCAGCCATGATCCTGACACCTCTGGGTGCGGCATTTCCTTGAAGGATTTCGAGGAAGCCGTGCTCCATGCCAAGGATCCCAGCATAGACTCCGTAGACCACGGCGTTTGTCTTCACCGCGTCCACTCGTCGATTTGCTGGAATCTGTGTTTGCGAGTGCGCTTCGCTCATTGCCCGCCTCCTTATTCGTTCGTGTGGAAGCGAGTCCATTCCACCTCGCTTTCAATGCTCTCAGCACACGAATCGCATCAGCCCTCGCGGCTTCAGATCAGGCTCTAAACATCGCAGCGGATTCTCCGCGATCAAGCTAAGTGCCTCGGCCGCCAGATGCCCTGACCGCACCGCGCTCTCCATTGTCGAAGGCCATCCAGTCTGAACCCAATCTCCAGCTAAAAACAGATTCGGCCAGGGCGAATATGCTGTGGGCCGAGCCGAATCAATCCCCGGAGGCACGCCGAATGTTGCATACATTTCCTTCACCAGAGCGACCTTCTGCAGCCTGGCTTCTTTCACACGCGGGAAATACTCGGCAAGCTCGCTGAGAGCCTGTTGAATTGCCATCTCGCGCGGCGAAGCCGCGAAGGAGCGCGTGGCGCTGACGACTAACTCGATGTAATGTCCGCCACGCCCGGTTTGCAGCTTCGACTGGTTGTACATCCAGTGAATTTCGCGGTCCAAAAGAACTGCGTGTTCCAACTCGGTAATCTCGCGGTCAAACCATAGATGCACGCTGCAAATCGGCCAGTGCTGGTGACGCTCAATCTGCCGCGCCAGCTTCTCTGCTCCCTCTTCGGCGGGCAAATGCGGCAATAGTTTCTGCGTTGCCTCAAACGGCAAAGCTAGAATCACGAAATCAGAAATTATTTCGCCGGTGCGCGTGCAAATCAGCCACTGTACTGAAGCTTCATTCCATGCCGCACCTTCCACGTGCGTGTTTAGCATCACGCTACCTCCGCGCTCGGCAAGAAACCGCGGCACGCCCGCGTAAAGTTCGCTCAGCGGAACTGTGCTCATCCCCATGCTGCCCGCCTGGGCCGAGTTCAGGAACAACTCGCGAATCACCTTGGCTGCATACGGCACAGAGATCGCGTCAATCTCCGCATTCAGAGCGCTGGCAATCACCAGCCGCCAGAATCGATTCAGTGCGCCTTCGGTCTGCTCGTGTCGCCGGAGCCAATCGCCGAGCGACTCACGCGTATCGATGAGCGCCCCAGGCGCCATCATCGCCTGCATCGCACGTGCCAGCGCCACCTTGTCGGCTAGGGTAAATGCCTTGGCATTGAAAAAGCTGGGCGCGGAGTGAAATGGCGCAGGCAGGGTGAATGGACCCAAACGAAAAGGTCCAAGCGTGGAGCACCGGCCTCCCGGCTCGATCATGGTTATTGTGCGGGTCCAGTGAATGCGCTCCGCGACGCCGATGCGGCGATAGAAACCCAGCAGATTTGTGCAGCAGCCGAAGAGCACGTGCTGGCAGTTGTCGATGACCTCACCAACACCCAGATGCAGATAGGACGAAGCGCGTCCACCCAGATAACCGCGCTGCTCGACTAACTGCACGCGAAAGCCGGCCTCGACCAGGGCGCAGGCCGCGCTCATGCCGGCCACGCCGCCGCCGATGACTGTGACTGTCTTCTGCGAATTTTGCGACGATCGAATCAAAGATAAGCCCCAATCAAACAGAAAGCCGCGCCCACGTCATGCGCGCTAGGCCTATGCCCAGAATACCGAGCTTCTGCAGCGATGGCACACTGGCACGGCGCGAAAACACATCGTAGTCGGCGCGCTCGATTCGCTTGAGCAGGCCGTGATAGATCGTGACCAACACCCACAACGCTGGGCGGCTCTCGATGTCGATCAGGGGCAATAACTCCTGGGCCGACCAATAAAAAACCCGCGCGCGCCGGGCGATAGCGGCAAGCAATGCGCGTTCATTGGCCGTGGGCGGCGCACCGGGCGCACGATGCAGAAGCGAGTCCAGCGAAACATTGTGGGCCGTTAAATCTTCGAGCGGCAGATAGACGCGATTGCGCTGTGCATCCTCGACTACGTCGCGCAAAATGTTGGTGAGTTGGAAGGCGATGCCGGTCTCTTCAGCCAGCTTCTCGGCGCGGGAATCGGCGTAACCGAAGATGCGTATGCAAACCAGGCCCACAACTGAGGCCACCAGATAACAGTAGCGATATAGGTCGGCGAATGTGGCGTAAGTGTCCGGTGCGTCCGTTGCGGCACGGTCCAGGTCCATAGTTACGCCGGCGACTAACTCATCGAGCAAAGAGAGCGGAATCTTGAAGCGTGCGGTCGAGTCGAGGACAGCGAAAAAGACCGGATCGCAACTATCGCCGCCCGCGCAGAAAGCATGCCACTGGTCCAGCCAGGCATTCAAACGGCGCTGCCGCTCCTCGCGTGGTAGAGTTTCGTCGTCGGCCAGATCGTCGGCCTTGCGCATAAACGCGTAAATAGCGCAGATGGCGTTGCGGCGCGGCTTGGGCAGGGCGATAAATGCGTAGTAGAAGTTCTTCGCCTCTCGGCGGGCGATTGCGCGGCATGTCGCATAGGCCCTGTTTATCGCGGGGCAATTGGGCGCATCTTCGTCAGATAGGCGGGACTGCATCAAGCTGTTTTCCTTCAACTCCGGCTGCCGAGGCGCATAAAGGGCAACAGCTTGCCGCTGACGGCGTGCAACAGCAGAGCCAGTTTCCTGCTCTTGGAGATTGCAGGCCGGGAGCTGAGCACGTCGTAACCCTGCCGCTCGATGGCACGCAGAATCTCCATCCCGCCGCGGCTGAACAGGTCCAGGTCGAGCGCCAGGTCGCGGTGAACCCTGCCGATCAGCGGCAGTCCCTGCGCGAAGAGTTCCCGCGCATGATCGACCTCGCAGCGCATCAGACCGCGAAATTCGGGCGTGGCGACGCTTTCGGCAATCTGCTCCTCGCTGACGCGAAAGACCTCCATATCATTCTGCGGAATATAGATGCGGCCCTTGATGTAATCCTCGCGTACATCCTGCCAGAAGTTGGCCAGTTGCAGCGCGGTGCAGGTGAAGTCAGAGAGGCGGAAGTTTTCTTCACTCGATTCGCCGCAGACATAGAGCACCAGGCGGCCTACGGGATTGGCCGAGTAGCGACAGTAAGCCAGCACATCTTCGATGGTCTCGTAGCGAGTGACGACCTGGTCTTGACGAAATGCGGCCAGCAGATCGGCAAAGGGTTCCTTGGGGATGAAACAATCGCGGATGGTCTCGGACAACGCGACAAAGACCGGGTGACGAGCGCGGCCCTCGTAGCAGGCATCCAGTTCGCGCCCCCACAGATCTAGCAGGGCAAGCGCCTGCTTGGGGTCGCCTACCTCGTCCCCCAGATCGTCGGAGACGCGGCAGTAGGCATAGATGGAGTAAAAATGGGGGCGCAGATCCCGAGGCAGAAACCACGAGGCAACATGAAAGTTTTCGTAGTGCGATTCGGCCAGCCACTTGCACCAGGCGCGCGCTTCGTCGAGCGTAGGCGCAACCGGGGGAATGCGATAGGAGGCTGGCAGCGCAGCCCAGCCGCGAGCGATCAGCACTTCCTGAAGCAGCGCTTCCCTGTCCGGCAAATCATTATTCGTTCCCACAGCTTCCGTCGTCATAACTTGGTCTCAGGGCAAAATGGCGGTCTTGATCTCGCTGCCGCGCTTCATCATCTTCTCAAAGACGCGGTTGAGCTCGTAGAGGTGAGCGTGGCCGGTGATGAAAGCTTCTGACTGAAAGCGGCCGCTGGCAATCAGATCGAGCGCTTCACGGCAGATGGCCGGTGTGTGGTGGAAGGTGGCGCGCAGGGTGATGTCAGAATAATGAATGCGATTGGTGTCAAGCGAGACGTGCGTGCCCAGGGCGCAACCACCAAAGAAGTTCACCGTTCCGCCCTTGCGTACCATTTCGACAGCTTCTTCCCAGGCCTCAGGCACGCCGACGGCCTCGATGGCGATGTCTACGCCGCGATTCTTATCGGTGAGCGCGCGGGTTTCGCGGATGGCTTTGCGGATGCTGGTGGTCTGCACCACGTGGGCTGCTCCCAACTGGTGCGCTGCTTCCACTTGACCGTCGTGCTTGACGATGGCGATGACTTTGCAGCCGGCCAATGCAGCCACATGTAGAATCATAAGTCCCAGCGGGCCGCCGCCAATAACGGCCACGGTGTCGCCGGGGTGAGGGCGCGAGTCTTCAAAGCCATGCACCGCGCAAGCCAGCGGCTCAGTCAGCGCTGCGTGCTCAAGCGGCACATGATCCGGCACATGCAGCGTATTCTTGGCTACGATGCGGGCCGGGATGCGAATGAACTCGGCATAGGCGCCGTTGTTGAAGAGCAGATCGTCGCAGAGGTTCTCCTGGCCATGAGCGCAGAAATAACACTGGCCACAGGGGGCAGAGTTGAGCGCGACTACGCGGTCGCCTGAGGCAAAGCCTGTGACTCCCTCGCCGGCCTCGACCACCGTTCCCGCCTGCTCGTGGCCAAAGAGGGCCGGGGGCACGATCATGCGCGCATGATAGCCGCGGCGGAAGACCTTCAGGTCGGTGCCGCATGTGAGCGCCGCGCCCACGCCGACGATCAACTCACCGGGCCCGGCCTGGGGAACCGGCACGTGCTCAATGCGAATATCCTCGCGCCCGTGGAGGACCGCGGCCTGCATGGTGCTGCTGCGGTGAAGAAGCACGTTCTCGACGGTCACGCGGCCTTGATGGACGGCGGATTCGACCTTCTTGCGGCCCTCGACGACCACTGTCTCAACCGTATTCAGGCCTACCTCAACGACCGTCTCGACTGTATTCAGGCCCCCCTCGATGACGTTCTCGACTCTCTTGCGGCTTTCTTCGACAACAGTCTCGACGGTTTTGCGGCCCCGGAGGATCACGGCCTTTACTTTATTCGCCACTGGACTCCTCCTATTTAGCCCCGCCGCCCGGCACAGGTTCAATCATAATCTTCATCGAGTCTGCCTGGGGGTGAGAAGCGACCTCAATGGCCTTCACCGCCTCTTCCAACGGAAAGCGGTGCGAGATAAGTTGCGTCAGATCAAAGCCCTTGCGATAACCGTCCAGGACCAGCTCTTCAACTTCATGCTGAATCGATGTAGAAGCAGAGTATGAACCGAGCAGGGTCTTCTCGTCCATGCATACCGCTCCTGGGTCAAAAATGGCTTCTTCATGCTGCGTCTGGGCAAAGAGCATCACCTTGCCGCCGGGCCGCACCGCATCCATGGCGGTCTGGATCAGCGCCTTGCCGCCCACGGCCAGAAGAACGGCATCCGCGCCGCGGCCCTCAGTTTCGGCCTTACTGCGCTCGATGACCTTTTCCGCGTCGATGGGTTCGTGCAAACCGAACTTCGCGGCGATAGCGTGGCGCTCTGGGTATAAATCGGAGGTGAGCACGCGAGCCCCGGTACGGCGCGAAAGAGCGGCCAGCATCACACCAATGGGGCCTTGTCCAATCACCAGCGCAGTTTCGTCGGCCGCCAGGTTAAGCAGCTTCACAGCTTTCAGAACAGTGTTTACAGGCTCGATAAAGGCCGCCTGCTCAAAGGGCACGCCCTCGGGTATCCGCACCACACCGCCCATCGCGACGATCCAGTCCATCACGCGGATGTACTCCGCAAAGCCGCCGCCGGAGGGTTCCATGCCGGCCGTTGCACCCACCTTCTTGTAGACCGCGCACTGCGCAGGCGTCTGCTTGCGACAGTAGTAGCACTCCCCGCACGGAATGTGATGGAAGACCATTACTCGCTCGCCAACAACAAATTTCGTTACGCCCTCGCCCACCGCGACGATGGTTCCGGCCATCTCATGACCGAAGATGCGCGGCGGGCGGTGCGAGCCGGTGTGAATCTTTTTGAGGTCCGTGCCGCAGATGCCGCAAGTGGCGATTTTGACCAGCAACTCGCCGGGACCGATCTGTGGAACTGGCACAGACTCTATGCGCAGGTCGTTGATGCCGCGATAGACTACGGCACGCATAGTGGGGGGGGTACTCGACGGCGAATTCCCCAGATCGGGCCGGAGTTCAGCGTTGGTGGTTTGGGTTGCCATTGCGCTTGCTTGCGGGCCCTTGTTCATCCAGGTTCATCCAGAAAATCGAACAGAGACTGCGCAATGTTGCGGGCAGCCTTCCTGCTATTTTCTCCCATACGGATGAGTGCGGGCCAGTACCAGGGGTGGAGCAGGGCATAAACCATAAACCTGGCTAGTTTGAACTGACCGCCAGGCGAGATAAATCTATTGAAATCAGGCAGTTGGTCGCTGTAGCCATCGCTGATTCCTTTGATGCAATAAAACGGGATTTTCCGCATTTGAGCGAGCCGCGCAACCCCGGCAGCCTCCATGTCAACCAATGCTGCCGAGTAGGTGACGGCAAGGCGCTGCTTCTCCTCGGCGTCTGCCACGCGGGAGCTGGTCACCAGCCAGCAATCATTGGGAGGACCGGCAGTAACAAATCGCTCTCCGGTGCGAGCGTCGATGACGGTGGAGACGTCGTAGGCCTCACCCGGCACAAGCTCCTCACGCAAGGCCCCCGCCCAGCCGGTGGAGATGACTTTGTCTACGAGTCCGAGTTTTTCAACCTCGGCAAAGGCCCTGGCCGCCTGGTCCACGCCGGCTCCGGCGCAAGCGGCTATCCACTCGCCTTCGTCGAAGTGCCGGCGCCATAGATCTACGCCATTTGAGCGTTTGTGCTCCCAGCCGCGCACTAGCGGCTTTAATTCACCCGGCATGGCGGCGATGATGGCAACTCGCGTCACGGCGCATACCCATGCGCGCGAAACCACTCAATCGCCGCCTTCATCGCCGGGTTGATGGGCAGGATGTGAAAACCCAATTCCTGCTGCGCGTGTGCGCTAGAGGCATACATTTTCTTGCGGCCCATGCGCACTTCTTCCAGCGTAGCGCGTGGCTCTCGTCCGCGGATGTGCCCAGTGATCAACTCCTCAAAAAACGCATAGGTGGCGGCGACGGCAAAGGGGATCTTGATCGTGGGCGCTTTGAGGCCGGTAATTGCCGCCATCTTGTCGAGAATCTGCTTGAGGGTCAGGTTCTCGCCGCCCAGGATGTAGCGATGGCCGAATTGGCCCTTGGTCAGCGCAAGGACGTGTGCGCGAGCTATCTCGGCTACGTCGACAAGGTTGAGCCCGGTGTCCACGTAGGCGGGAAATTTGCCGTTTAAAAAATCGACAAAAATACGTCCGGTAGGTGTGGGCTTGGCGTCGTTCGGTCCAATCGGAGTAGTCGGGTTGAGGATGATGACCTTCTGGCCGCCTTTCGCCGCCTTGATCGCCTCCTGCTCGGCCAGAAACTTGGAGCGCTTGTAGTGGCCGACCATGTCGGCGAGCGAGACAGGCGTGTCCTCGTTGATGACCATGCCGTCGGTGCGGAAGTGCATGGTAGCCACGCTGGAGGTGTAAACGAATCGCTTGACTTTTGCTTCGCGGGCCAGCCGCAGCAGTTCGCGCGTCCCGTCCACATTGGCCTTGTACATCGCCGCCGGATCGGGAATCCAGAGCCGGTAGTCGGCGGCCACATGAACCACGGCACCGCAACCGATGAGCGCAGGCTTGAGCGACTCGGGTTCACTCAGATCGCCCACATGCGTCTCGCCCGTGGTCCCTTCGAGGTTACTTAGGTTGCTGGTCCTGCGAACCAGCAGGCGCAGCTTCGCACCGTCAGCAGCCAAAGCTCGTGCCACATGATGTCCGATAAATCCCGTCGCGCCTGTGAGAAAGATTTTCATGCCCTGCTTCCTTGACTGATTCTACCTTTCAGTATCGACTGCGCGGGCCCCACACAAAGGAGATGCAAAGTCCGCGGAACAATGCGCTTGGTTCAGGAGAAGACGGCCCGGATCTGCACCACTCGAGGTGCAATTCCCGCGCCTTGGTTTCGCTCTTTGATCGCCCGATAGGATTGGTTATGTTGTTGATTCAAGTCAGGTTATCTGATTTGAACTGTGATTCTGTGGGGCGAATTGGGGAAAACTTTTGTTGCATTTTTCTCTTTTTACGGAGCTAACTCATGGTTTATGAGCGGGTTGCGGAAGCGTCGGAGGCAAAAAGATGTGTTTTCTACGTCAGCGGCCGGTTTTCAGTTGTCAAGGATCGGGAGCATTTTGTGATGGCTTTGATGATACGCCGTAAGGGGAAATAATCTGCAAGGACTAGCCGTCCAAGCGTAGATGCCTTCGGCCACCTGCTCCTGTCCCCAGTCCTCAACTGCGAGGGATCAGGGGCACCCGTTACAGATTCTCGTGACTGGAGGTATTTTTTCAGGATCGATGGCCGGGGCACCTGCCAGCCGCCGATTCTTCAAGACTGAACCCGAATAGCTACTACTCCAGCGCCTCCGGCGCAAGCGCAATATTCGTCTCGCCCGCGGCCTTCTTTGCGTTGTATGCCTTCACCCAGTCTTCCCAGTGCTTTCCGGCTGCGCGGTCCTTGCCGCTGAACTCAATGCGGGCAATCTCGGCGTAACCCACCTTGCGCTTTTCCGGCGCAGTGGGCGCGTAGTACTGCACCCAGGATTCAGCCAGCGTTGTGCCGGTATTGCAATTGAAGATGAACGCCTCAATGCGTTCGCCGTTTTTAAGCGTCAATGTTACGTCGCCCCGATAGTCGAGCGCTTTTCCCAAAGCCACGCGCAGGTCGTCATCCGTGGCCAGCGCGGGAATCCAGCCTTCAAGATTTTCGTGCTCCGTACCGGGAGCCAGCTCCAGCGCCTCGACCTGCGCAAGCGTATATTTCTGCACTTCAGCGGTCATGCGTTGATCTCCTCGGGAACGTGCTCAGGCTCTGCGATCTGCACCAGAATTGCGTGTGGCGTGGCCTGTTGCGTAACATAATCATTCAGCAGCTTCATGGCGTGCGCATCGCGATATTTGCTGAAAGTGCCGCGCACCATGGCCAGAAATCCCTTCAGCGAACCGAAGCCGTCAATCACCGCTGTGGTCTCATAGCCGCAACTGACCATGCAGTTGGCGCATTTCGGATTGCCGCTGGATACTCCGTAGTTTTCCCAATCGGTGGTTTCCAGCAGCTCCTTGTAACTCTCCGCATAGCCTTCCTGGAGCAGGTAGCATGGCTTCTGCCAGCCGAAGATGTTATAAGCGGGCATTCCCCATGGAGTGCATTCATAATTGCGGTCGCCCATCAAAAACTCCAGAAACAGGGGCGACATATTGAACTTCCACGCGGGCTTGCGGTTGGAGAGAATGGCGCGAAAGAGCCGCCGCACGCGCGCACGGCCCATAAAGCGATTCTGGTCGGGCGCTTTGTCGTAGCTGTAGCCGGGCGATAGCACCACTCCCTCGACACCCATGCCCATCACCTCATCGAAGAACGCGCGGACGCTGTTGGGATCAGTGCCATCAAAAAAAGTGGCGTTGGTGGTTACGCGGAAGCCGCGCCGAACAGCTTCCTTGATGCCTTCGACGGCGATGTCATAGCCGCCCTCGCGGCAGACAGAAAAATCATGATGCTCGCGCTGGCCGTCGAGATGCACCGAGAAGGTAAGGTACTTTGATGGCGTAAACTCCGGCAGTCGCTTCTTGAGCTCCAGCGCATTGGTGCAGAGGTAAATGTACTTCTTGCGCGCCACCAGGCCGTTGACGATCTCGACAATCTGGGGATGCAGCAGCGGCTCGCCGCCGGGGATGGAGACCATGGGCGCGCCACACTCCTCCACCGCGGCAAAACACTCTTCGGGAGTAAGCTGCTTTTTTAGGATATGCGGCGGATACTGCACCTTGCCGCAGCCGGCGCAGGCCAGCGAGCAACGGAAGAGCGGCTCCAGCATCAGCACCAGGGGATAGCGCTTGACGCCGGTGAACCTCTTCTTCAGCACATAGCTGGCAACCGTGCCCATCTGGGAGAGGGGAATAGACATCTTGGAATAAACCTCCAGCGCCGTCCAGCGGCGCGTACCATTACTTCTGTTTGTAGCCGCTAGCTGCTTGCGCGTTCCATCGCCCTCTGATAGCTGGTCAGGGCCATCAGCGGGAAGTATTGCCGGTACAGGGTGTAGGCCAGATAAAAGACTCTGGGGAAGCCTGTTCCTGTGATGATACTTTGTCGAGTTGCGCCTTCTCCCATCGACTCGTCCCAACTGCCATCAGGCCGCTGCCGCTCAAGCAGCCAGCGCACCCCCTTGGCAATCGAGTCGGAGCGGTCATCTCCGGCGGCCAGCAGGCCCAGCAGCGCCCACGCGGTCTGCGACGGCGTGCTCGGGCCCACACCGCGCGTAGTTGGATCATCGTAGCTGCCGCAGGTTTCGCCCCAGCCGCCGTCGGCGTTCTGCACCATGCGAATCCACTCGGCTGCCTGCTGCACTTGCGGCTCTAGATGATCGACACCGATGGCGTCCAGCCCGCGCAACACCAGGAAGGTCCCGTAGATGTAATTCACGCCCCAGCGGCCAAACCAGCTTCCATCCGATTCTTGCTCGCGAAAAATAAATTTGATGGCCTTCTCCACGCGCTTGTCCGTGCGCGTGTAGCCATAGCTGGCCAGCATCTCCAGCATGCGCCCCGTAATGTCCACCGTCGGCGGATCGAGCATGGCGTTGTGATCCGCGAAAGGAATGTACTGGAAGATCATCTTGGTGTTGTCTTTGTCAAAACTGCCCCAGCCGCCGTTTCTGCACTGCATGGCAAGCTCCCACGCGATGGCGCGCTCGGCAACCTGGTGCTGGTAGCGCTCGCGGGGATTGTCCACCTTGGTCAGCGCCAGCAACACCTGGGCGGTATCGTCCGTGTCGGGATAAAACTCGTTGTTGAACTCGAAGAACCAGCCCCCGGGTTCGGTGTTGCGAACTTTTACGGCCCAGTCGCCCTTATGGCGAACCTCCTTGGAGAGCATCCAATCCACGGCTTTCAACATGCGCGGGTCGTTGCGCGCCGCGCCGGCATCGCCCAGCGCAAAGACCGCCTGCGCCGTATCCCACACCGGCGACATGCAAGGCGTCATGCGGAAGGTCGGCTCCGGCATCGCTTCGTTGGCCGGCTCCACGATGCCCAGCTTTTCAAATTCATCGCGCGCCCGGATCACCTGCGGGTCGTCCTCGGAGTATCCCAGGCAACGCAGGGCAACAATGGCGTTCAGCATGGCCGGATAGATGGCGCCCAGCCCGTCGGACATCTCCAGCCGCTCCAGCAGCCACTTTTCCGCCTTCTTGATGGCCAGCGCACGCAGTGGACGGATGTGCACGGCTTCCGCCCAATGCATAATCCTGTCCAGAATGATGAAAAAATTGCGCCATGAGACGATGGACTTGTGGTCCAGGTGCAGCCGCAGCGAAGCGTTGGCGCGTCCTCCGACGTATAACTCGTCGATTCCCTGCTCGGTAGGAATTCTCTTGAACGGCTTTTTGGCGTACATGATGGCCAGCGGAACAAGAATACCCCGCGACCAGGAAGAAATCTCGTAGATGTTGAAGTAGAACCAGCGCGGAAATAGGACAATCTCGGGAGGAATGGCGGGCACCGCGTTGTAGTCGTACTCGCCCAGTGCGCAAAGATACATTTTGGTGAAGGTGTTGCACGCGACAACGCCGCCGTGCTCCAGAACCCAATGGCGGCATTTAACCAGCCGCGGATCGTCCGCGCCGATGCCCATCAGCTTGGCTGCGGAGTAGCACTTGACCGAAAGCGAGATGTTACCCGGGCCGCCTGGATAGATGCTCCAACTGCCGTCCTCGTTCTGGTAGCGCATCATCTCCGTAAATGCACGCCGCAACCGCCCCGGATCACCGCTCTCTAACAGTGTGTGCAGAAAGATGTAGTCGGCTTCGAGCATCGCATCGGCTTCCAGTTCCCCGTTCCAATATCCTTCAGGATGCTGCCGCGAAAACAGGTATTCCCGGGCGCTGGCAATGGCCGACTGGACATCTGCCAGATCCGCGTCCAGCCGCCCAAACCGGGGCACTGCAAATTGCGTTTTACCTTGTAAAATGCTCATGCGATTAAAATGCCTCAGAACCTCTGATCTCTGTACTTATCTCACCGGCACAGCCTGTGCTCCGCCAGCGCCGCCGATGGCTTGCACAATCTCCGGCGGCAGGCCGAAGCGTACGTTTTCCGGCATCACCTCAACCTCTTCGACGTTGCTGTAGCCGTTTTGGCGTAGGTAATTGACCACATCCTCGACCAGCACCTCGGGAGCCGAAGCGCCGGCTGTTACCGCAACCGTACTGACTCCCTCAAGCCAGGCTGGATTAATGGCCTGAGAGTTGTCGATCAGGTAGCCGATGGTCCCCAGGTTACGCGAAACTTCGACCAGGCGATTAGAGTTGGAGCTGTTAGTAGAGCCCACCACCAGTACCAGGCCGGCATTATGCGCCACGTTGCGAACCGCAACCTGCCTGTTTTCAGTGGCATAACAGATATCCTGAGACTGGGGGCCAACGATATTGGGAAACTTTTCTTTGAGGGCGTGGATGATGTCCCGCGCCTCGTCCAGCGAGAGCGTGGTCTGCGTTAGGTAGGCCACGCGGTTGGGGTCCGGCACCACGAGCGCCGCAGCCTCGGCCACGTTCGAAACCACGTGGGTCACCTCTGGCGCCTCGCCCAGCGTGCCTTCGATCTCGTCGTGGTCGCGGTGGCCGATGAGCACCAGCGAATAGCCTTGCTTGGCAAACTTGACGGCCTCGATGTGCACCTTGGTCACCAGCGGGCAGGTAGCGTCAATCACCTTCAAATGGCGGCGCTTGCTGATCTCCCTGACCGCCGGTGAAACTCCGTGAGCTGAATAAATTACACGTTGCCCGTCGGGCACATCGTCGATTTCATGAACAAAAATTGCGCCTTTTTCCGCCAACTCATTCACAACATAGCGATTATGTACAATTTCGCGGCGAACATAGATGGGAGCGCCAAAGGTATCCAGCGCGATTTTGACAACGTCGATGGCGCGCACCACGCCCGCGCAGAAACCTCTTGGTTTCAGCAACAACACCCTTTTTTGACCAGGGGAAGCCTCGGAGCGGTTACCGTTCGAGATGGAATCAGACAGAGCTGTGGTCACACCACCAGTATACCAACGCGCATGTTCGCGCGGAAACAGCGGCTCGCAAGCCGTTGTTTCCACACCAGTTCTAGAGTCAATACAGCCTGCTCAGGGAATCCTTGTCCACACCTCGGTCCGTCCCAGCAGGGAAATGCCGATATAGCCGCGCAGGTGGACTTTGTCGTTTCCCTCGGCCCAGATCTTGCCCTTGTATTCCTTTCCATTCTCCGGGTCCACGACGGTTCCGCCTACCCAGTCATCCCCATCGGGGTGGAAGTTACGCATAATCACCATACCCAAGATGAGTTGATTCTTGTACTCGCCGGAACACTTGTCGCACAAATCTTGCGGTGTGCGCCCGGGGCGCACCTTGGTGACCCGGCCAAACAGTTGACCGTTCACCAGGTAGGTTTCCATCTGGCCTGCGGGTTTGCCATCGTCATAGGTCTGCCAGTGCCCGATAGCGTTCTGAAGTTTAGGCGTGAGTTGCTGCGCGCCGGCTCCGGCAGCGGAAATCAGCGCGCAAAGAGCCAGTGCAAAGACGCAGAGGGCGTTGTAACGAATCAGTTTCAAGGTGTCCTCTCCCTGGGGTGGATTATAGAGCGAAACAATGAGGATTGTACGCCAAGATGCCGATCAGTTGGGGAAGATTAATTCCCTGCTCTCAAAGACCAGAGTTGAGGCACACAGCATCCTGCGCGCTCCTTGGATAGCGGCCTTTTCGCGCCGATGGCGGTATTTTGGACAAGTAGAGTCGAATTCGCGCCGGGCGGTTTTTGCGTAGATATAAATAGGGGTTTTTGGGGGGAATATGTGTCATTATGCGTAATTCCTGCAGAAAATATGCATAGTTATGCGTATGCCCAGGAGAATCTATGCATAGTTATGGGCGTACTCGCGATTTTACCTATCTAGTAGGAGGAAACTGCGTCCGACGGGAGGCGCTGTTAAAGGGTGTTCACAAGCTCTACGGCATTCTCGATTTGAGCCTGATCCGTTCTCCGTCCACAACGAAGCTGCCATATCCGTGATGGTGAATGGTCTTCGGATTCTTCTGCGCCGGATCGTGCCAGGCCTTGAGAACTTGCAGGACGAAGAGATTGAACTTGTTCACGAGATGAGTATCGACGACCTTACATTCGAGATTGGCGAAGCACTCGGCCACCAAAGGCGGCGCTACGCGTTTGGCAGGCACCGGCGTCAGGCCGAATCTCTTGAATTTGTTCACATCCCGACCCGAGCAGTTGCCGATGGCCACAACTTTGGGCGCCAGTTCCACCGACGGAATGGCGATTACGCACTCTTTCGTCGCCCGCAACGCGACATGGCTGTAATTGGCGTTGCTGACGACACAGGCGATGAGCGGCGGCTCGAACTCAACCATCATGTGCCAGGAGAGCACCATCACGTTGGCTCGGCCTTTGCGGGCGGTAGTCAGAAGAACCACCGGACCCGGTTCGAGCAACTGGTAGACCTTTGATAACGGCAGATCTTTCATTGCGGCTGAACCTCCGAATGGAATGAGTGGGCTTCTTCGCCCACGACCTGAAACATCATTACCGGCCAGCAAGTTCTATCGCGGCTTCGATTGTCCGCAGAGGCAGCAATAACGACAACGGCGCATCCAGCAGCGGCACTGCGCCATAGCTGGCATACCATTTTGCTACCCGCTCGTTCTTCGCATCGATCAATAGCGCCACGCCTCCAACCTCCGCTGCCGCGAGCAGGCAGCGTCTGCCGGCAGCCAGCAGAAGCTGGCCGCCAAGCCCCTGCCCTTGCGCGTTCCGATCAACGGCCAGGCGCCCCAGACGGAAGACCGGCACGTCGTGACGAGCCAGACCCCGGCGAAGGCTCTCCGGGGTTCGCTCGTAAGTCAGCGAGGCTGGGCTCAGTGTGTAGTAACCAAGGATAGTCTTTCCGTCGGTTTCATCAATGGCCAGAAAAGTCTTCGATCCGCCGCGTTCGTGGCTTTTGCGCGCATGACGCCGCAGGAATTCATTCAAAGCATCTTCGCCGCAATCGAAGGTTTCCCGGTCGTACTGCTTGCCGATGGGAACCTCGCGCCACGCTCGACCGCTCATGGACGGCATTGCTCCGCGAATGCCCTAGCGGCGGAAATAAGTTTGGTGTTTGGCTTAGGAGGATTTTCCAGCAGATCCAAAACCTTCAGGCTATCCCTCTCGGATAATTGCACTTGCTCATGGTCCCGGATGACATCCTGGGCGGCGCGCACGGCGCAGCCAATCACAAAGCCGGTCAAATCCGTGTCCTGAAGAGCCACCGCCCGCATGAGCAGTGCTTTTTCCTTCCCACGGATGCGCAAGGACATCCGGCTGTTCTCTTCGACGGCTACTCTGGGCATGGACGGCCTCCGATTATGTACACATTGAAAGCGTACAAGAAATTGCCTCCATAGTCAACAAATCAAGGGAGCGCAATCCGTGATGCTTGAAATGTGGTCCTATTGTGACTACAATTGAAGAAGCTCGAAGGATGCAAACGAGGACCTCCATGATTGCCACCGATACTTATGTTCGCGCTCGCATTGACACGAAGACCAAGAAACGCGCAGCCAGCGCACTGCAAGCGATGGGCCTATCGATTTCCGACGCGATTCGACTGCTGATGCTGCGGGTTGCCGACGAGCGCCGGCTGCCCTTCGAGGTGAAGGCGCCCAACGCCGCAACCCGCAAGGCAATGGCGGAACTTGAGGCTGGAAAGGGCAAGCGCTTCGCCAGCGTTGAAGCGCTGATGGCTGATCTTCATGCGAACGATTGAGCGCGTGGATTCCCACCCTTTCGCAAAGACTGCGAAAGGATGGGGCACCCGGCATAGCGTCGAGCTTTGAGATGTATGCTGCCCATCACCGTGTATTCTGATGTAGCCCAATTGGAATGTTACGCACGGAAGGTTGTGCCATGGCTTCTTCCGGGGCTCCCAGACCTCGACAACACGTAGTCGGAGACTTCGGCGAACGCTTTGTTGCGTCTGCATTGCCTGACTCTTGGGTACTCCACTCATACAAGGGTTCCGAAGACTACGGTATCGATTTTCACGTGGAGATATTTTCCAGCGGTAAACCTACCGGCCTTGAGTTCGGAGTGCAGGTCAAAACAGTCGAAAGGTTTCAAGATTCATTAACACCGACAACGGTTGTTCTAACCTTAAACAATCTTTTGTACATGGCTTCCAAGCCATACCCGTGTATGGTCATTGTCGTGTCTTACTCTCAGAAGAGTGCGAAATTTGCATGGATTGGAGAGCTTTTTCGCCCTGAAGAGCTAATTAGTCACCTAAAGAAGCGTAGTGGCAAGAAAACGAAGAATATCCACGTCCCTCTTCGACCGAATCACGATCTCGAAAATAATTCCACTAAGATCGAAGATTATCTCCGGGAAATTAACCGACGTTTTGTTGTCTGGTTTGACGACGAATCTAACCGACGTGCCGTCACTGATTTATATTTCGACATCCACTCCTCACTGGACGCCATCATTGATTGCATATTGTTGATCCACAGCAGGGATAGAACTGATAACGAAATCTCCCACAAAGGCACTTATACAGTAATCCTAGCCATGACCTCCTATGCGTTGCTGTACAGCATGACCAGGAAACCTAATATTGAAAAACTCGGGCCTGTCGGGCCGGTTTTCCTTGCCATACAAAGACAGTTTAGGCAAGCCCTCATGCCTGTGATTTCCGACCAGCATCTAACCGAGTACGAGAATTATTCAGGGCCAGAAGATCTAATTATCCTCCCTGGAAACTTCACTAACTTTTGGCCTACTGCACCTCGCATTGCCATTTTGTTGCGCGATGCCCTGCGCACAATTAGTAGAATCATCGCACCGTGGCGCGACTTCAATAAGGGCGTGTCTGGACTTTCTTCTTTGGTGATTGACTACCGTCCCGTTGAACGACCCTTTCCAACCGGAGAGGATGAGAACAGCAACCAATCCGTATCCGGACTCTGAACAATCGTGGAAGCTTTGACGGCACCCAGCAAATGTCCTTTACCGGCTTGCGGCAATCATCTGGGCGGCGTGTTGGAGGCTGGTTTCGGTGACCTTTGCGCCGGAGACCATGCGGGCGATTTCGTGGGTGCGTGCACGGTCGTCGAGGAGGCTGATTTTGGTTTTGGTGCGGCCGTCGGATTCGCGCTTGTCGATGAGGAAGTGCTGGTCGGCGAAGGCGGCGATCTGCGGCAGATGGGTGACGCAGAGAATCTGCTGGCCGCGGCTGAGGGATTTGAGCTTTTGGCCGACGGCTTCGGCGGCGCGGCCGCCGATGCCGATGTCGATCTCGTCGAAGACCAGGGTCCGCGGTGTGGGGGTCTTCTGTTTGGGCTTGGCGGCGCCTTCTTCCACGCTGACTTTGAGGGCCAGCATGACGCGGGACATCTCGCCGCCGGAGGCAATTTGGTCGAGCGGTTTGAGGGGCTCGCCGGGGTTGGTGGCGATGCGGTATTCGACCACATCCCAGCCGGAGGAGGTCCAGTGGGCGGTGTTTCCCTCAGGGGCTAAAGCCCCCTCTTTTTTTGCGGTATTTTCGGCACGACTAAAGTCGTGCCCTGATACAAGACTCTGTTTGAGCGCGACGGTTTGACCTTTCAACACATCGGATTGTGCCATCAGTTCTTCCGCGGAATGGACGGCGACCTCGAATTTGACCTTCATGGCGAGGGAGTTGATCTGGGCTTCGGCCAGCCTGGCGAGTTTGGAGGCAGCGGTTTTGCGCTCGGCGGTGAGGGCATTGGCGGCGACGCGATAGGCAGCGGAGGTGGTGTCCAGCTCGGCGCGAAGCGCCTTCAGAATTTCATCGCGGTCTTCGACCTCGGCGAGCTTGCGGGCTACCTCCTCGCCAAAGGCGACTACCTCGGCGATGGTCTTGCCGTATTTGCGCTTGAGGCGATCGATGAGGGCCAGGCGGTCTTCGATCTCGGCGAGGCGCTCGGGCGAGGCGTTGATGGCTGCTGCGTAATCGCGCAGACCGGCAGCCACGTCGCCGATGGTGGCGCGGGCGGCGGCAAGTTGCTGGGCGGACTCAGTGAAGCGGTTGTCGTAGCGGGCCAGCTCCTCAACGTTGCGCAGGGCGGCGCGCAGAGCGACCTCGGCCGAGGCTCCTCCTTCGTAAAGCTCATCAAAGGCGCCCATTGCGGCAGCGTATAGCTTTTCCGCGTTGGCCAGGACGCGCTTTTCGGTCTCCAGAGCTTCGTCCTCTCCGGGCTGGAGATGGGCGTCTTTGATTTCCTTGTTCTGATAGCTCCACAGATCGACCATGCGCAGGCGGTCCTGCTCGCCCTGAAGCAGGTCATTGAGCCGGGTCTGAGCATCTCGCCAGCGAGCGTAGGCTTCAGCAACTAACTCAGTCGCCAGGCCGCCGAAGCGGTCGAGAAGAATGCGCTGTTGGGACTGGTCGAAGCTGCTGATGCTCTCGCTCTGAGCGTGAACCAGGGCTAACTCGGGGGCAAGCTGGCGGAGGACTGCGACGGTGGCCGGCTGGTTGTTGACGAAGACGCGGCCCTTGCCGGTAGCCATGATTTCGCGGCGCATGATGACGTCGTTGCCGGCGGAATCGATGCCGTTTTCTTCCAGGATGGTTTCGGCGTTTTGCGTGGATTCGAAGACACAGGCCACAACGGCCTTGTCGGCGCCGTGGCGAACGAGCTCTACCGAGCTTTTACCACCCATCAGAAGTGCTAGGGCATCTACCAGGATGGATTTGCCCGCGCCGGTTTCGCCGGTAAGCAGGTTGAGGCCGGGGCCGAAGTTGGCGATGGCGTGATCGATGACGGCGTAGTTTTCAGCGCGCAGTTCGACGAGCATGGAGAGAATCTCCCGAAAAAAATGGTTTGTGGTTTCCCACCCATTAATCACCCCAACGACGAAGACCTGTCGTTGGGGACCCCGATACCGCAAAGAACGCGAAATGGATGGGGCACGCAGCGTTTGTGACGCGTCCGGCTGCGTTAGCCGCAAGGGAATCCGAGCGCAGCATAGCACGATGGACGGTACTTGTGGCGTGGGGATGGAGGGGAAAAGCGCGCCAGCGCACCATATCGATAACTTGGAGCGGGGAACGGCGTCTGCTACCGTTAATGGTGAGGTGAACGCCGATTTTGATAGCTGCTTTCTTTATTCAAGTGCCGCCTGACAGCGGCGCGGCTCAGGGAATGCCACTATCGCTGGGTTCCAGCGCGCTGGTGGAGATGATCATGAACAGCGGCCCGGTGGCGATGTTTGTGCTGGCGCTGTTGCTGGTTGCCAGCATCTATTCGTGGGCCGTAATTCTGGGCAAGATTTCCACCTTCCGCAAGGCGACCCGGGAGAGCCAGCGGTTTATTCGCGCCTTTCGCACGGCCAGCCGCCTGCAGGAGATGGCGGCGATCTCCGCTGAGTGCAAGGCGAGCCCGCTGGCGCAGGTCTTCGATGAGGTATACGAGACCTACAGGCGGCAGACGGGCGGCTCAGGACCGCCGCGCAATCTGGTTCCGCTGGAGCGCTCGGCGCAGACAGCGGCCAGCGAGGCGGTAACCGGCCTGGAACGGCGGCTGACCTGGCTGGCGACCATCGGCGCCGTGAGCCCATTCGTGGGGCTGTTCGGAACTGTAATCGGCATTGTGGACGCCTTTCACGGGCTGGGCACGGCGGGAGCAGCGACGCTGCGGGCTGTGGCGCCGGGCATCAGCGAAGCGCTGATTACCACCGCGGCGGGCTTGTTTGTGGCCATTCCGGCGGTGATTGCGTACAACCAGTTCACGGCGCGCATCAGGGTGTTTGCCGCAACCATCGACGACTTTTGCCGCGAGCTGCTGAACTCGCTGGATGAGATTCCGGTGCGTCCGGGTGCTGCGCGGACGGCGAACGCTGAAGGGGTTCGTGAACCGGCCAGAGAACCTGCCCGGGAGGTGGACCGTGGCTTATACAAGTAGCACAGGCAAGACGCAGACCTCGCTGGCGGAGATCAACATCACGCCGCTGGTGGACGTGGTGCTGGTGCTGCTGGTGATCTTCATGATCACCGCGCCGGTGTTGCAGTCGGGGATTGAAGTGGCCGTGCCCAAAACGCGCACTGTCAGGGAGATTACCGAGCAGCGGCTGGTGGTGACCATCGACCGCGACCAGCAGGTGTTTTTAGGCGATACGCCGGTCAACATTCACGAGCTGGGCGGGAGGCTGCATCAGCCGGGGAGCGATCCGGCCCACCAAGTGATTTATCTGCGCGCCGATGAGCGGGTTCCGTTTGGAGCTTTTGCCACGGTGATGGACGCGGTGAAGCAGGCGGGAATCACCAACATTTCGATTGTGACCCAGCCGCTGGATACCAAGCCGGCGGGCGGGAACTAGCCAGGACGTCTCAGACAGATCATGGACAGCCTTCTTGATGGCGGTGAGCAACTGGAGCGAGAAATAGCCTCCTCGCAGGAGTCGATGATGGCCCCGGCGGCGGGATCGCTGTTGCTGCACGGCGGGCTGGTCGCGGTCTTGTTGCTGTATGGGCTGATTGCCGGCCTGATTCATCACCACCTGTGGGGCAGCTCAGGCAGCGGGGCGATTCAGGTGAACCTGATAAGCGCCCTTCCCTTGCCTTCCGATCAGCCTCCCAATGAAAATGTGCTGGCCACCGACACGCCCAGCCAGGCGGCGGCTGAGCCGGCTAATAAGACAAGACATGCGGCGGACCAGAACATCCTGGCCATTACCGGCAAGAACAAGCCGAAGCAGAACACGCGCAAGACGCAGCAGCATGAGCCTGAACCGGATAACCTTGCGCGCTACGGCGAGCAGGCGGGATCGTCGATGCCGCGGTCGATACAGCCTGAGGGCTATACCAGCGGTCAGACGACGGTCAGCGACAGCGACTTCGGCTCTCTTTTCAGTTATTACGTGCGTGCCGTCAATACCAAGATGGCTTCGAATTGGTACAAGCAGGAGGTCGACCCCCACACGCCGAGGGGATCCAGGGCCTATATCCAGTTCGCCATTCACCGCGACGGCAGCGTAAGCAACGTGCAGATGAATCAGAACAGCGGGAGCCAGACGCTGGATCGCTCCTGCATGCGCGCCGCGCAGCGCGTGGATACATTCGGCGCGCTGCCCTCGCAATATACAAAAAGCACTGTCATGACGTCTTTCTATTGTGAGTACTAGATTGTGCGGAGCGGTGGGCGTCGCAGTCGTAAAATGAAGCTTGGACGAGTTCCCAAGGAAGGATTGCACTACTTATGAAGGCATATTCCCGGTATTTCCCTCATTTGCTGATTGTTCTGGCAACTTTGGCAACCCTCCCTATAACGGCCCAGGACTGGATTCACGCCGGAACAAACCTGGGCAACGAGCGCATCCGCCTGGCTGTTGCGGATTTCAAGCCTGTCGGCGACGATCCGCAGACACCTGCCTTGAAGGCTGCCTTTGACGCCACGCTCTTCAATGACCTGGCCAATGCCGGCATCTTCGATCTGGTCTCCAAGAGCATGGCGCCGCCAGCCATGCCCGGCTCACCCAGGGAGATCGATTTGGCGCAGTGGTCGGCGGAGCCCGCCAATGCGACCATGGTGGCCTTCGGAGCGCTCTCGGTCACCAACGGCAGGCTTGCTGTTTATGGTTGGCTCTTCGACACACACAACACCGTCAATCCGCAGGTATTGGGCAAGCAATACAACGAAGCGGCCAGCCAGGATATGGCGCGAACCGTGGCGCACAGGTTTGCCGATGAGATCATCCTGCGGCTGGGCGGCGGCATCAACGGCATTGCCGAAACGAAGATTTATTTTGTCAGTTCGCGGAGCGGAATCAAAGAGATTTGGGCGATGGACTACGACGGGCAGAATCAGCATCAGATAACGCATCTGGGCACGATTTCGCTCTCGCCGCGCATCTCGCCGGACAATACGCGCATCGCCTTCGCATCCCTGGGCCACGATGGATGGGCCATTCGGATGTATTCGCTGGAACTGAACCGGTTGGTGAGCTTTCCGGCGGGCACCAGCAAGGATCTCAACCAGTCTCCGGCCTGGTCGGGCGATGGAGCACGGATCGCCTTCTCGTCGTCACGCTCCGGCGACCCGGAAATCTGGGTTGCGGACGCGAGCGGGGCCAATCTGCGCCGGCTGACAAACTTCGCCGGTCCGGACGTTGCGCCTACATGGAATCCGCGGACCAACGCGCAGTTGGCGTGGGTAAGCGGGCGCACCGGTTTGCCGCAGATCTATACCATGGACCAGGACGGCTCCAATGTGCAGCGGCTGACCGACGGCGGCTATGCAATCTCGCCCTCGTGGTCACCCAACGGGCAGTTTCTGACCTTCAGTTGGAACCGCAAGTACGGTCCAGGCGCGCCGGGCGGGCAGGACATTTACGTGATGGACATTGCCAGCAAGCGCTGGCTGCAACTGACTCACGATGCCGGCAGTAACGACTTCCCTTCCTGGGCGCCTGATGGGCGGCACATCGTCTTTGAGCGGGCAATCAACGGGCGCAACCAGATCTGGACCATGCTGGCCGACGGCACCGAGCAGCATCAACTGACCCAGACAGGCAACAACTACATGCCCAATTGGAGCTGGAAGTAAGTCGCGCTGACCGGCAGGCGAGGCTGTTCAGAATGAAACAGCAAGGGGTTCTGCACTATCATGTTTAGTTGCCAATGAATTCGTGGAAGGAGTAATCAATTGAACCGACTGAATCATATTGTGACGCCCTTAGTTCTGCTTGCCGGCCTGGTTGCTGTCGCCGGTTGCGGCACCAAGACAAAACAGGCTTCTCGTGAAGAGACAGCTCCGGGGGTTGTGCCTGCGCCTACCGCGCAACTCACCGCATCTCCGGCGCTGGTTTCAGCCAACGACCAGGTTCAGTTGAGCTGGCGCACGACCAATGCCAACACCGTCTCCATCGACGACATCGGCGACGTTCCCAGCTCGGGCGTGAAAACCGTGACTCCTACGGCATCGACCACCTACCACCTTGTGGCGAAGGGATACGGCGGCACGGCTGAAGCCACGGCACGGGTGACCGTGAACGGACCTCCTGCCGTAATGGTGCCCAACAGCACGATGAGCGCGGAAGAGGAGTTCAAGGCCAACGTTCAGGACATCTTCTTCGATTACGACTCTTACGATATCCGCGGCGACGCGCAGGCCACGCTCTCGCGCGACGCCTCTTACCTAGTGAGCCATCCCGAGGTGAAGATTCTCATCGGCGGCTACTGCGACGAGCGAGGCTCCAACGAGTACAACCTGGCGCTGGGACAGAACCGGGCCGATGCGACCAAAAATGCCCTGGTTACGGCCGGCGTAGCGGCCAACCGCATCCGCACGGTCAGTTACGGCAAAGAGAAGCCATTTTGCTCCGAGTCGACCGAGGAGTGCTGGCAACAGAACCGACGCGGCGGATTTACGCCGGAACAGTAAAATAAAGCTTACAGCTTGCAGCTAACAGCAGACAGTTGACCATGACCAGTTCGCTTTCAACTGATAGCTGTTAGCTGATAGCTGATAGCTGCTTTTCATAGGTGAATCATGCACACAAGAACACTTCGCAATCGTTTCCTTGCTGCGGCTATGACCGCCATGGTGCTTGTCTCCCTGTCGACGCCGGCGCGCGCCGCTTCTAAGGAGATCATCGAGTTGCAGACGCAGGTGCAGCAGTTGCTGGACATGGTGCAGCGGCTCCAGACCACCATGGACACGCGCTTCGCCGTGCTGCAGCACCTGGCAGAGCAGACCGCGGACAGCGCCAACCAGATGTCCGCAACCGTGAACACTCTACAGCAGAAGCTTGCTGCCCAGAGCGAAACGACCAACGGCAAGCTGGACACCGCCTCCGGTCAGGTGCAGTCGCTCAACGACTCGGTGGACGAGCTGAAGTCGCGCATCGCCAAGCTGGATAAGGCGATCCAGGATATGCAGGCGCAGTTGCAGAACATCCAGAATCCGCCCGCGTCCGCGGCAACCGGGCCAGGCGCACCGCAGACGCCGCCGCTCAAGGAGACCTACCAGGCCGGCGTAAGCGACTTCAACGCCGCCAAGTACGACGTGGCCAGCGGCGAGTTTCAGGACGTGATTCACTATTACCCGAAGGACGATCTGGCCGGAGATGCGCAGTTTTACCTGGGCGAGATCTCTTACCGGCAGAAAAACTACTCAGACGCGGTGAAGGCCTACAATGCCGTGCTGGATAGCTTTCCCGGCAGCGCGAAGGCTCCTGCCGCGCAACTGCACAAGGGGTTGTCGCTGTTGCAGATCAACAAAAGGGATGCGGGCATCACTGAGCTGCGCCTGCTCATCAAGCGCCATCCGCAAACTCCAGAGGCAGCGCAGGCGAAATCCAAGTTGAGCGCGATGGGTGTGCGGAGCACTGCGCACTGAGAGGGATGCCGCGCACCAGGTAGGAACCTGGCAATTTTGGTTACTGAACCGCGAAAACGGTTAATCCCATTTCCATGTCAATCAAAATAGAGAGCGGTTTTTATCCTTCCACTGTTCGCTTCAACTGTCCGCAGGCGGCGTAGATGTCGCGTCCGCGCGGCCTGCGTATATAAGCCGGAATTCCCGCGTCAATCAGCGTGTGGCGGAAGGCTTCCACGGCTTCCGGTTGCGGCGTGGCGTAGCTGATGCCGGGGCCGGGATTCCATGCTATCAGATTGACCTTCGCGGGCAGGCCCGCGCGGCGGATGAGACGGGCTACTTCGGTGGCGTGCTCGGGACGGTCGGTGACCCCGCCCAGCAGAACATATTCAAAGGTAATCCGCTCGCGAGGTCGGAGTTTTATCCGTCGCACAGCATCCATGACCGCTTGAATCGGCCACTTGCGGTTGATGGGCATTAGCTCACTACGAATTCGGTCATTAGGCGCGTTTAGGCTGATGGCCAGCTTAGGACGAAACTCATGGGGCTCGGCAACAAAGCGTTCGATACCGGGAACAATTCCCGATGTTGAGACCGTCATGCGCTGCGGGCTCATGCCAACCTCGCGGACCAGAAGGCGCACCGCGCCCATGAAGTTGTCGTAGTTCAGAAACGGTTCGCCCATGCCCATGAAAACCAGGTTCACGCGGTCGCGGCCCACCTCGACAGAGTGACGCGAGAAGGCGGCGACGACCTGGCCGGCAATCTCGCCCGCAGTGAGGTTGCGCTGGAGGCCAAGCCGGGCGGTGAAGCAGAACTGGCAGTTCACCGCACAGCCAACCTGGCTGGAGATGCAAAGAGTGGCATGTTGGTGACGTGTCGCCGTTTCGTCCGATGCGTCTGGGTCACTCTCGTTGCCAGATTCGCCGTCGTCACCCTCCGGCATCCAGACTGTCTCTACCGTCACACCATCGCCGCCCGGACACTCGACCAGGTAGCGTTCCGTGCCGTCGGCGGATTGGAAGACCTGGGTGATTCGAGGCCGGCCCACCTGCCAGCCCTCGTCGGCGAGCCGTTGACGGAGCGCCTTGGGCAGAGTCGTTATCGCATCCAGCTCTGTAACTCGCTGACGATACAAGGCTTCGGCTAACTGGCGGCCACGCCAGGCTGGTTCGCCCGCCGCAACCATACAGGCGGCCAGCGCCTCGGCGTCGAGGCCAAAGAGCCTCCGAAATTCCGATGTTTCCTGGCTTCCGCATACCGGGCCAGCGGCTTCCAATGGCACGAGTTGGCTCAAATCTTCGCTCACGACTGGGGCAAGCATAGAGCATTTCCCCTCTGCGCCGCATTACTTCCCGAACAGCAGCCCCGTGCCGCGCCAGCCCACATTCGAGCGGAACCAGAGTAACAGTGTCCTGTTCAGTTTCGAGCAGGGTCGCCGCTCCCTGATGGTCGCGTCGGCTTGAACGTTGTGGTTTCGGGATACATCGACTCTGGTTCCGCTGTAGCCTACAATCGAATGACTGGAGAACGATGACCACCGAGCGAAACCTTCGCCGCACCGTGCTGCCGAACGGCCTGATCGTGTTGACCGAGCGGATGGAGTACCTGCGTTCTGTGGCTATGGGGGTGTGGATCAAATCCGGCTCCCGCTGCGAGCCGGCGGAGATGAACGGCATCTCCCATTTTGTGGAGCACATGCTCTTCAAAGGCACTCGTTCCCGCTCCGCGCTGCATATTGCCAAGGAGATGGACTCCATCGGCGGCAACCTGGACGCTTTCACCGGCAAGGAGATGATCTGCTTCAACGTGAAGTCGCTGGCCGAGCACGTGCCCGTCGCTTTGGAGATACTGACCGACCTGGTGCTGAATCCGGTCTTCGACGCGTCCGATGTTGAGCGCGAGCGCCGCGTGATTCTGGAGGAGATTAAGCTCGACGCGGACAATCCTGAGGTGCTGGTCCACGAGCTCTTCACTCAGGCCTTCTGGAAGGAGCATCCGCTGGGCTGGCCGATTCTGGGCACCTCGAAGACAGTTGCCAGGCTCGACCGGCAGAGCCTGGTCGCCTATCACGGCGATCGTTTTCACGGCGGCAACATGATCTTTTCGGCGGCCGGAAACCTGGACCACGATGAATTTACCGAGACCGTGGCACAAAAATTCTCCAAGCTGGCTGGTGGAACAACGCTCCACGAGCAACCCGCGCCCGAGGCCAGCGCGCGCATCGTTCTGCGCAACAAAAAGTCACTGGAGCAGGTGCAGCTCTGCCTGGGCGTGCCGGCCCCTCCCATCACCGATGAGAACCGCTACACTACGCTGATTCTGAATACGGTATTGGGCGGCAGCATGAGCTCGCGCCTCTTCCAGACCATCCGCGAGGAGCGGGGCATGGCCTACTCCATTTACTCCGACATGAGCCCCTATCGCGACACTGGCGCTCTGTGCGTTTTTGCCGGAACATCGGTGGGCAAGGGCCTTGAGGTGGTGGCGCTGATTCTGGAAGAGTTTCGCAAGCTGAAGCAGGAGCTGCTGAGCGAGGAAGAGCTGACCCGCGCCAAGGACCAGGTCAAGGGCAACATCCTGCTGGGGCTGGAGAGCTCCAACGCACGCATGGCCAACCTGGCGCGCCAGGAGATGTACTTCCACAAGTTCATCACCGTGGAGGAGATTAGCTCGCGCATCAGCGAAGTGAGCGCGGCCCAGGTGCAGGCCATGGCGCAGCGGCTCTTTGACCCAGCCCGCATCGCCGTGGCCCTGCTGGGCCGCCTGGATGGGGTCAAGCTGAGGCGGGCAAATCTGGTGTGTTGAAAGACAGGGAATAGGGAGTAGGGAATAGAAAACAGCTTTCAACCGGCTACGGTATAAACAGAAGTGAAGTTTTTAGTTTTCGGCGATGAAGATTCCTGAAGCCAGGCCGAGTTACGCGTTTCCCGCGGGGATTGCCGCGAGCGCAGACGGCGAACTCACTCTGCGCGCGCATCCGGAACCGTTGCACCCTTATCGCACTCCCTTTGCCCGCGATGCCGCTCGCATCCTGCACGCGCGCGCCTTTCGCCGCCTAGCCGGCAAGACGCAGGTCTTTCGCCGCCTGGCCGTCGATTCCCCCTCGGACCACTTCCGCAGCCGCCTCACGCACACCTTAGAGGTAACCCAGCTTGCCCGCACCGTGGCCCACGCGCTGTGTCTGAATGAGGAGCTGACCGAAGCGCTCGCTCTGGCGCACGATATCGGCCATCCGCCCTTCGGCCACGCGGGGGAAAAGGCACTGGATGAGTGCCTGCGCGGCTATGGACTGGGCTTCGACCATAATCTGCACGCACTGCGCATCGTCACCTGGTTCGAGGAGCGTTATGCCGGCTTTCGCGGGTTGAATCTGACCCTGGGTGTGCGCGAGGGCATCGTCAAGCACTCCCGCGACTACTCCACCACCGAGCATCCGGAACTGGCCGAGTACTTCCTCGGCCAATTCCCTCCCCTCGAAGCCCAACTCATCGACCTGGCCGACGAGATCGCCTACCTGACCGCCGACATGGACGACGGCCTCGATTCGTGCATTCTCACGCTGAGCCAGGTGCGCGGGGAGGTGGCCCTCTTCCGCGGCTTCCACGACGCGGTTCTGCGCGATTATTCCGCCGCTCCGCCCAAACTTGCCACTTATGAGACCCTCAAGCGTGTTCTCAACGCGCTGGTCACGGATCTGATTGAAGAGACGCGCGGGCAGGTCATCGCGCTGGGCGCGACAACATTGGATGAGATTCGCCGCGCGCCCCAGCGGCTGGTGGCTTTGAGCCCGAAGATGGAAGCCGCTCGCCTTGCCGCCAGAAAATTTCTCTACGCCAACCTGTACGAATCCCCCGGCATGGAGGAGGAACACGCCAGCGCCGCAGAAATCATCCGGGAATTGTTTTCGGCGATTATCGCGGACACAAGCCTACTGCCCGCCGATCATCAGGCGCAGATTCCCGCCGAGGGCCTGGCGCGCACCGTCGCCGATTACATCGCCGGCATGACCGACAGCTACGTAGAGCAGGCCTGGAAGCGCTACTGCGGGCGGTGAAAACGGACAGGGAATAGGGAATAGGGAGTAGGGAATAGAGAACAGGACGAGCGGCGCCACTGTTAACTTGGCGATGGCGGACAGTTATCCGCTAAAGTGAATTCATAGCAATGAGCAAGTCTCGATCTATTGATCTTCACAACTTCACGGTGGCGGAAGCGCTGCGGGAGTTTGTGCGCTTTTACAACAACTGCGTGCGCAGCGGCTACCGCGGACGCCTGGAGGTGATCCATGGGTATGGATCGACGGGAGGCGGCGGGGTGATTCGGGAGGAGTTGCGCAGATATCTGAAGGCTCACTCGGAAATCTTTGGAGAGTTCCTTGCCGGAGAGAGCCTGCGCAATCCAGGAGTTACCATCCTCTACCCCGGGGATTCTCTGGCAACATTGCCACCAGGCCCGAGAGCTGTGTTCTCCTCCATCCCGCGCATTAAGCCGCCTCGCAAACGTTAGTGTTCTGTCTCTGAAATTCATATCAAAAAAATCTGTCATTATGAGCGAAGTTGAGTGCGCTTTTTGCATCCAACGCAGTCGAAGGATATGCATTTCCGCCGCTCATTTCACAACTAACTTTAGAGCCAGGACACGAGAGCAACCCGCTTTATATCAGGGCACAGCTTCTCAAGCTATGGATAATCTCAAAGGTGAGCTAGTTGAGCTCATCGTCTATTTCAACGGCAGAAATTCAACCTGCGCCAGATCAGTCACTGCCTTAAATTCGTAGTCGGCGGTCACCAGCAGGTGATCGGGTGAGTCCATCGCCAGATCGGTGGCAAAGGCGTCTGCATAAGAAATCTTGCGGTCAACGCGAAGTTCAGCTGCGTGCACGGCTCGTTCCGCGCTGGCGGGAATGATTCGGAGATCAATCTGCATCAGGTGTTGCAGAACCTTCTCCTGCTCCAGCGCACCGAATCGTTTGCGCTGGACTGCCGCAATTTCTCCCCACTGGATGGCAGAGATGCACATCACTCCCAATCCACGCGCACAAGCTTCATAGATTTCTTCCACGCGGTCAGTGCCTGCTTCATTGTCGAGATGGCGAAACACCGCCGAGGAATCAAAAACAAATACTGTCACTTGCTTGTCCTAAAAGCCGTCTTTGGCCAATTCCATCGCGCGTTCCCGGCGCCGTTCCTCCAGCAGCATATCGCACCCTGAGGGACCACCCGCCGTCGATCCGCGCAACTCTTTGATGAGGAGCAGCTTGGCAGCCAGAGTATTCGGCTCCAAAATCATCCGAGTCCCCTCTTGGCGAATGGCAATGCGCGTCCCCGGCTCAATACCCATTGACTCGCGGATTGAGGCGGGAATCACCATCTGCCCCTTGCTGCTAACGGTTGTGAATACCTGTTCCATGGCTTACATATTACCGCAAGTAGGACGATATTACAAGGTAGGAATAAAAATAATTGTAAGATATTATGATTATGTCCTACCTTAGCCATTCGTCTTACCATATATTTCCAGAAATGGCCGATAAATCGTCGTAGTCGCTATAGCCGCCGCTGTGAGCGATGGCTACCCACCCGGTTGTACTCTTGTAGATGTGAGAGTTTACCTGAATAAATCCAGATTACAGTTGGCTGCATTGGCTTTGTGCGCGGCCTTTGTTGTGTTTCTTTTCCCGGGCTTTGCGACGGCGCAAACCGCACCGGAGAAGGCCACGCAGCTTGCCGGACCGCCTACAGGCGGCGGGTTCTTCCCCTTGAGCGAGGTGCATCGCGGGCTGAAGGGCACAGCCTGGACGGTCTTTACCGGCGACAAACCCGAACCAATGGAGGTGGAGATTCTGGGCGTGCTGAGGGGAGCGCGCGGACCGGGCCACGACATGATCCTGGCGCAATTGCATGGGGCCAGGCCGGAGTACACCGGCGTGGTGGCGGGAATGAGCGGCAGCCCGGTGTACATCGGTAACCGGCTGCTGGGCGCGCTCGCCTACCGCATTGGGACGTTCAGCAAGGACCCCATCGCCGGCATCACGCCCATCGAACAAATGCTCGAGGTGCGGGATCTGCCCTTCGACAGTGGTCAGTGGTCAGTGATCAGTGATCAGGTACCGCAAGCGCCGACTGTAGAGAACATGCAGGCCATGGAGACGCCTCTGGTGATGGGCGGATTCAGTCCAGAGGCGATTCGGTTATGGCAGCAGAAGATGGCTGGAACGGGCCTGGAAACGGTGGCGACCGGGGGGATGGGAGGAAGCTCTGAAGAGGCGGCCGAAACGGACGCTGCCATCTCGAACAAGGCGATTGCAGATCTCATGCCCGGATCGGCGGTGAGCGCGCAACTAGTACGCGGCGACCTGGAGATTGCGGCCACCTGCACGGTGACCTACGTCGACGCGAAGCAGGTGCTGGCCTGCGGGCACCCCCTCTTGCAGGCCGGGCCGGTTTCCCTGCCCATGACTACGGCGGAGGTGGTAGCCACGCTGGCCTCGCCCCTGAACGCCTTCAAGATTGTGAATACCGGCGCGACTATCGGCGCGTTCAGCGAGGATCGCGACGCGGCGATTCGCGGAGTCCTTGGGGCGCATGCGCGGATGATCCCCGTGCATATCCGGATCCACGGACAGGGACGCGAAGCCAGCGCGCAGCACGAAGCTCGGCAGATCAATGTCGAAATTCTGGACCTGCCAGCGATCACTCCGCAGGCAGTGATGGTAGTCATCTTTCAGTCGCTGCTGGAATCTAACGGCAGCACGGCGGAGACCAGTTACCACCTGACCGGCAGCATCGACCTGGACGGCTATCCGTCTTCTCCACTGGACCTGTGGGTATCAGCCGGCGCACCGATACCCGCGCCTCTGGGAGTGGCCATCGGGACTGCCGGGCAGTTTGCGCGGCTCTACTCGAATGGAACCCGGATAGGCGCAGTCCGCTCGGTCAATCTGGAGGTGGAGGCCATTCCGCGGCGCATGGGCGTGGAGTTGGAGGCAGCGCGACTGGTTTCTGGCAATTTGGTTCACGCCGGCGACACGGTGGTGGTGGAAGCGACGCTCAGGCCGTGGCGGCAGGAGGCGCGCAATGTGCGGATTGCGGTGAAATTGCCGGCTCGTCTGGGAGCGGGCAATGTACGATTGCTTGTTTCTGATGCCGGTACGCTGGACCGGACCCTGGACCAGCCACACCAGCCAAGCCACGCCCCGGATATGGGTGAGGCGCTTGCCCAGGCGCTGCGCCAGCACCCGGCAGATCGCATCTATGTGAGCCTGCTTGCGCCGGAGACACAGGTCGGCATTGAGGGCCAAACTCTTGTAAGTCTTCCTCTTTCAGTGGCTAACACGCTGGAACCGCTGCGCGCCTCTCAGGATGCAATCCTGAATGGGGAATCGGCGGAGCTGATAGCCGATGCGCCCGCAGACGGTGTCCTGAGTGGTTTTCAACTGCTCAGCCTGCGCATAGAACCGGGCGGCGGTTTAAACTAGGGATAGCAAAAAGGCATCATGCCAACGACAGAGCGGTGCTTCCTCTAATCAACCGTCCTGTTTGTTATCCCCACTACGAGGCTTCAGAACTGACCATGACACAAATTCAAGGACTTGCAGCACATGCGGCTGGCGCCGAACTATTGCCATTCAAATACGATCCCGGCCAGCTGGGCCTGAATGAGGTGGAAATCGCGATTACCCACTGCGGAGTCTGCCACAGCGACCTCCATCTGATCGCCAACGACTGGGGGGTCAGCCAGTATCCGTTCATTCCCGGCCACGAGATTATCGGCGCGGTGATAGCGGTGGGCGCCGAGGTACGGTCGCTCGAGGCAGGCCAGCGCGTGGGTTTGGGCTGGCAGTCTAACTCCTGCGGGGTATGCGAGTGGTGTACCCGGGGTATGGAAAACCTGTGCCCCGCCTCCGAGGGAACCTGCGTCCACCGGCACGGCGGATATGCGGACCTGGTACGCGCGCATGCGCGCTTTGTGTTTCCCATCCCCGAGGCGCTGGAGAGTGAACATGCAGCGCCACTGCTTTGTGGCGGCATTACGGTCTACAACCCCCTCCGCACTCACTGCGTCAACCCCTCGTCTCGGGTGGGCGTTGTGGGCATTGGAGGGCTGGGACATCTGGCCATCCAGTTTGCGCGGGCCTTTGGCGCGGAGGTGACGGCGTTTTCGGCCTCCGTGGAGAAGGAAGAGGAAGCGCGCGCGCTGGGGGCTCACAACTTTGTGAATAATCTTGACTTAAAAGCCATGAAGGACGCGGCAAGTTCCATGGATTTTATCTTAACCACCACAATCGCCGACCAGGATTGGGGAGCCTATGTGCAAGCGCTGCGGCCTACAGGGACTCTGTGCTTTGTGGGGATTCCGCCATCGCCGGTCAGCGTGCAGACATTCCCGCTGATCAGCGGCCAGCGCGCCATCAGCGGCAGCACAATAGGAAGCCCCTATCGAATCAAGGAGATGCTGGATGTGGCGGCGCAGCATGGAATCAAGGCCACAACCGAATCCTTCCCCATGTCCCAAGCCAACGCGGCCATCGAGAAGGTAAAAAAGGGCAAGGTGCGCTACCGGGCGGTGCTGGCTAATTAGGACCCGTGCCATCTGGGCGTTTTTTCTTAAAATGGACCGCAACTTAACCGCAGGAATGTTGTCTGAGAGAATAGTAGCCGGATGGGTAACAAAGCCCAGGACCGGCTGTGCTGAGGACGGAGGTTCTCTCCGGTTCCAGGTCCGAAGAAAGCTGGACGGGCAGTGCAAGTCAGCACAAGGAGGATTTTATGCGGAGATTTCGGCTGGTTCTGATTGCAATGCTGCTGATGGCGCCGTTCGCGGTAACGGCGATGGCCCAGGATGTGGAAGAGGATGTTGGAGTCGGCCCCGCGCTTGTTCCCGCTCCGATGGTCTATGGACCTCCGGTTTGTGAGTGGGGCTATTACGCTTACTACCCCTATGCCTGCGCTCCCTATGGTTATTATGGGCCGGGTTGGTTCTATAACGGATTGTTCATCGGCGTAGGACCGTGGTACGGCTGGGGCTGGCATCATGGCTGGGGCCATGGCTGGGGCCATGGCAGCTACGGTTATGGCGGTCACGGCTATGGAGTTCGCGGCGGTAGCTACGCGCGTGGCGGTACTGTGGGACGCGGCGCTTATGCCAACGGTTATAGGGGCAACGCAGTTCGCGGCAATACCGGCAACTCACGCGGATCCAGAGGCAGCGCACGAGGCTATTCCGGCGGTGTACGTGGCGGATCGAGTGGCGGTCATGCAGGCGGCTTTAGCGGCGGGCACAGTGGAGGCTTTAGCGGCGGCCATGCGGGCGGCTTTAGCGGTGGCGGCGGCCATGGCGGCGGCGGACACCGGTAAACTCTTGCGATTTTGTTGAAAAAACTCGCCTGCTTCGGCAGGCGAGTTTTTTTACTGCTTTGAATACATTCTAGAGAGTCTTAACCGGATGCGCAGATGATTATTGGGGAAGAACTTCTATGCCAGTCACGGTGGCATAGCCTTCTACGGGAACGAAGCTCAAAAGCAATTTACCCTGGGCATTCGGCTTAAGGTCCGTGAACTTGCGAATTACCACGTCGGTCTGACGCGCCTCCTTCGCCGGGTTGAAACTCTTGAGAAGCGAATTTCCATTGCAGAAGACATCGAAGATATGGGCGACCGGCACTCTTTCTTCGCCGGAAGAGGATGATGGCTGGTCCCAGTCGCCGTGGCGCACGGCAAAGTGCAGAAATACGGAGTAGGTCCCCGCCGAAACAGGAATCGCATAAGAGAAATTTCCCCATCGCTCGGTTTCGTAGAGTTCAGGATCGTCGGTCCCTTTTACCGGAGGTGTATAGGCCGCCAGTTGTCCACCCTCGAAGTAATTGTCCGGGCTCCACCAGTGGCTGTCGTTGGAGTAATAGGGTGTCTGGCGAGCCAGCACGCGTACGGGACGGATGCGCCCTCGAAAGCCGGGTAGAATCTCGATGGCGGATAGGATGGCCTGCTTGCCGTCCTCGCCGGAAAACTCGAGATGGAGCAGCCCATCGGGCGCAGGCATGATGTCGGTAAATACCTTGACGTCGGCGGTGCGGCTGGCTCCGGCATCGGCCGCAACATCGAAGCGGGTCAGCAGCGTTTTCCCGTTGGCGCGTACGCTCATCAGGCGGCTGCCTTCTCCACCCGTTCCGGTGGACTCCGGACCATAGTCCGTTTCCGCAAAGTGCAGGCGGAGTTCGTAGATGCCTTTTTTCAGGGGAATCGCGTAGCGAAACTGCCCCTGCCTGCTGGTGCGGTAGAAATCAGGGTCCTGAGTGCGCCAGATGTGTTGCACAGAGCTTTTCACCGCGGAGCCGCCATCAAACCAGGCATCGGCGTTCCATAGCTTGCCTGCATGATCGACGAAGCTGCGCCCCGCTCCTGCCAGGATGCGGACCTCCTCGCCCGTTGGCGGTCCAAACTGCGATTCCTCAGGCAGGGCAAAGGATTGATTCGATTTCGCCTGCGGCGGGGCCTGCTTTATCGGCCGCATGATCAGCAGAGCGCATCCGAGACCAAGAGAGAGAAGCGCCAGCGCGGCGACCAACCACCAGATCCGGCGGCCGGAGAGACGAAACCACTCATCCATCCGCAGGATTCGAGCGTTCTCGATTTTGAACCAGCTTGCGACGGTGGAATCAGCAAGGGCTGGCTGTTTTTTCCCCTGTCGCGCAGCAGCAGATTCGAATTGCGGAACATATTGTCCCAAAGGAATGGAGATGTGGAGCCGGTGCGATGCACCTTCGCCGGCGTAGTACTCGGCAAGGCGCTTGCGCAGGCGATTGGCTTCAACCCTCACAATCGAATCGGAGTCCTGGTCGAAGGAAGCTCCGCGATGGAAGACCTCAACACCTACGGAATACTCCTTGATCTGGCGGGCTTCTCCGGCAAAGAGCTTCTCGCATAAGTACGACAGCAGATGAGCGAGCGTGGGCGCGCGCGTAAAGCACTCCGAATGAAGCACCGCGTCCAGTTCTGCGCGCCATGCATCAATATCGATATGCTCCGGGCCTTCAATCGCCATCGATTACGCCTCCGGACTGATTGTAATGCTAGCGCATAATGATTGTTTTTCCAGCATTTAACGGTTGCAGGGGCGGGGGAAATCGGCATGTAACGGCGTGTAACCCTCCCCGTTTCTGCTGGTGAGGCACTTGGTGCCGCGTACCAGGCTGTTGTAAGCTCTGGCAGGGCATTGAGCTCGGCTGCGCCAGGGACAGATTTAGAGCGGTTCCACAATTCACGTGCCCTTTCTGGCATATTGTAGGGTGGCATTTTCTTGAGGAAAATGCCACTTGAGGGCATTGGTTTCGAGATTCAGCAATTGTGGAACCGCTATAACCCCGGCGTAACGGGCAGGTAGCAGGTATAACGTTGCGGGCATTTCTCGGGCGGTCTTTACTGGAATTCATGCAAGGAGCAGATCGCTGGAGCCAGTAAGCGCAACCTCCGCCTTTCAAAATGCTCCTATGCAGGAGAGGTGAGCCATGAAAAGACTAGTGATGATGCTGGCAGTGATGAGCCTGCTGTTTGGCGTGGTGGCGTACGCAAAAACGAACCCCGCCGCGACCGCTGCTAAAAAGGACAAGATGGAGGCGGCCCGGTTAGCAGAGGAAAAGGGAGACCTGGATCGCCTGCACAAGGATTACCAGTCAGCCATTTCCCACTATGATTCGGCCGTTCGCATCAACACAAAAAGCCCTGATCTGTATAACAAGATGGGCATTGCCGAGCTGCAACTGAAAGATTGGGGCCCGGCGCGCAAGTACTTTACACGGGCGATAAAGCTCAACCCTCAGTTCTTTGCTCCGCTGAACAACCTGGGGGTTCTGGAACTTCTGGACAAAAGGTACAAATCCTCCATCAACTACTTCAAACAGGCGCTGGCGCTGGATGAGACCAATGCGCACACCCATCTGAACCTAGCCAATGCCTGGATGGGACTGGGCAATGTCGATTACGCCATGACCGAGTACTCTCGCGCTCTGGAGCTTGACGCCGATGTACTGAGCACCACTCCCGAGGGAGTTGTCGCCCAGACTGTAACGCCGGAGCAGCGCGCCCGCATTTCGTTCTTGATTGCCAAGTCGTATATGAAACGCGGCAACCTCGATGGCGCCCTGGAGTATTTGCGCAAAGCCAAAGATGGACACTACCCCGATATGGCCAGTGTCTATAAGGACCCGGTTTTCACCCCGCTATGGAATGATCCCCGCCTGGCGAAGATTGTCAAGCCGTAGGGTGCGCGAGAGCCGCCAGGCGGCTGGCGATGCGCCTGGCGGCATCGGGATGGGCCTGGGTGCGGGCTGCGGCGGCCATGGCAGCCAGGCCCGCCGGGCTCTTCAGCAGGCTGGTGAGGGCGGCAAGCAACTTGCCGGGAAGGTCGAGATCAGTCTCGTCGAGCATCAGGGCCGCCCCGGCCTTCACCATCTCCTCGGCGTTGCGGCGCTGGTGATCGTCCGCTGCGGCGGCAAAGGGAACCAGCAGTGCAGGCTTGCCGGCGGCGGCCAGTTCGGCCACCGTGGATGCGCCGCTGCGGGCCATCACCAGGCTGGCTCGGGAAAATTGCCGGGGCATGTCGTCTATGAACGGACAGACCTGCCAGCGCTCTGGGTCTGCGCCACTGGCGGAATAGGCGGCTTGGGTCTGCTCGAAGTGACGCGTGCCACTTTGGTGGAGAACGGTGAGTCCGGGGACGGCGTGCAGCAGACCAACAAGGATTTTGGGCAGCACAGAATTGAAGAGTCGCGCGCCCTGCGAACCGCCAAAGATAAGCAGGTGCGGCGCGGCATCAGCGGGCGGCGGAGCAATGGTAAAGAACTCCTGCCGAACCGGAATGCCGGTGACCTCGGCGTTACGAAACCAAGCTGCTGCCGAGGGAAAGTTAACCGCCGCGGCTTGAACACGCTTGCCCACCAGACGATTGGCCAGCCCTGGCATGGCGTTAGGCTCGAAGACCATGGCCGGAATTTTGAGCCACAAGGCTGCCGCCATGGCCGGCCCGGAAGCATATCCGCCTACTCCAAAGACAACATCGGGACGGAACTCGCGGATCAGACGCTTGCAGGCGATGACGCTGCGAGGCAGGTTGAGGAGCGTGCGCAGGCGGGTGAACAGGGATACGTTCTTGAGCTGGCCTACATCGATGAGGCGCAGGTTGAAACCGGCCTCGGGGACGAGTCGCGACTCCATGCCCCTCGCAGTGCCGACAAAGAGCACCTCGGCCGAGTGGCACTCGACCAGTTCGCGAGCCACGGCCAGCGCCGGAAGGATGTGGCCTCCGGTGCCTCCGCCGGCAATGAGAACGCGCAGGTTTGACATCAATCCACCTTCCTGCTGATGTTGAGCAGGATGCCGATGGAGGCCAGGGTGAAGACGAGCGAAGTTCCTCCGGAGGAGATCAGCGGCAGAGGAATGCCCTTGGTGGGCAGCAATGCAATGACCACGCTGATGTTGAAGAAGGCCTGTAAAACGATCGTGGTGGTGATGCCGAAGGCGGTCAGGCGAGCAAAGGGATCCTGGGAACGATAGGCGGTGCGCAGGCCGCGATAGCCGAAGTACGCAAAGAGAATGAGGAGGAGGATGGCTCCGATGAAGCCCATCTCCTCGGCGATGTTGGCGAAGATGAAGTCGGTGTGGACCTCGGGCAGAAAAAAGAGCTTCTGCTGGCCATCCATGTAGCCGAGTCCGGTCACGCCTCCGCTGCCTACGGCAATCAGCGATTGGCATGTGTGGTAGCCGGCAGCGCCCGCCTCCTTGAGATCCTTGAGATCGCAGTCTGGATGCAAAAGGAAACGCTCATAAACCAGGATGCGCTGTAGGCGCCAGGAAACCCCAATGAGCAGCAAGGCCAGAACAGGCAGCGAGACAAAGATTCCGCCAATCAGGTACCTCCAGGTCAGGCCGGCCAGAAACAGCATCATGGCTGTGACGCCGGCTAAAACCAGGGCCGTGCCCAGGTCAGGCTCGAAAACAATCAGAACGATAAAAATCAGCGGAATGAGGCTGGCGCGCCACAGGGTGCTCCATTTGTTGATCTGGTCGAGCCGGTTGGAAAGAAACCAAGCCAGGAAGAGAACCATCACGGGTTTGGCGATCTCCGACGGCTGAAGGGTGAAGAAATCGCCAAAGCGAATCCAGCGGTGGGCGTAATTAGATTCGGGAAAGCGGTAAACCAGCACCAGCAGGGTGATGGTGACGGAGAGCGCGATGTAGATGAAGCGCGGGGATTTATAAAACGTGTAGTCGAGGCGCGCCAGGAGCAGCATGAAGGCCAAACCGGTGAGCGCCCAGAAAGCCTGCTTGCCGATAAAAGCATATGGAGAGTGAAACTTTCCCTGGGCCGCTACGACCGCCGAGGCGGAAAAAACCATCGCCAGCCCCACCACGATGAGCAGCACGGTGGTGAAGAATATCCATTTATCGCCCGCAACGCGCTTTGCCATGGCTCAATCCTTCAATTGCTTGACGAGTTGCTTGAAGACGAGACCACGCTGCTCGTAGTTTTCAAACTGGTCGAAGCTGGAGCAGGCGGGCGCCAGGAGCACGACCTCGCCGGGACGCGCGGCAGATGCAGCAGCGGCGACGGCCTTGTCCATGGTCTCGCAGGAGTGGATAGTGACCACGCCGCGCAGATGCGATTCAATTTTGGCCGCCGCCGAGCCGATGGTGTAAATCGCGTTTACCCGCTGACGCAGCAGATCGGCAAGCTGGGTGTAGTCGGAGTTTTTGTCCTTGCCGCCCAGAATGAGGTGAATGCCGCCATTGAAGGCGGCGATAGCCTTGGCGGTGGCGTCTACATTGGTGGCCTTGGAGTCGTTGTAGAACTCGACGCCATTTTGGGTGGCGACGTATTCCAGGCGGTGCTCGACGGCCTTGAAGCTCTCGACGGCACGGCGAATCACGTCTGCCGGCACACCAGCCAGGCGAGCGGCAACCACCGCGGCCAGCACGTTCTCCACGTTGTGCGCGCCTTTGAGCGGAATGCTTTTCAGGGGCATTACCTTTTCCGTGGCCGCATTCTTTTTCGCGCGATAGACTACCTGTCCATCTTCCAGCCAGGCTCCCTGCTCAACCGCATGCTCGATGGAAAACCAATAGACCCTGGCAGCCGGATGCACGGCGGCCTTTACGGCGCGCGGATTGTCGGCGTTCACTACCAGGCAGTCCTCCGCCGTTTGCGCGGCAAAGATGCGTTCCTTGATGCGGGCGTAATTTTCAAAGCTGCCGTGACGGTCCAGATGGTCGGGAGTGATGTTGAGAATAACGGCGATGGACGGATGGAACTGCTCTGTGGTTTCGAGCTGAAAGCTGGATACCTCCAGAACCGACCAGCTTTCGTCGGTGCTGGAGTCGATCAGAGCTACGACCGGAACGCCGATGTTGCCGCCAACCAGCGTTGGCAGTCCGCCAGCAGCCAGGATTTCGCCCAGCAGCGTGGTGGTGGTGGTTTTGCCGTTGGAGCCGGTGACGGCCAGGATTTTGCCTTTGAGGAAGCGGCCGGCAAGTTCCAGTTCGCCGATAATCGGCAGACCGAAGCTCTTTACCTGCACTAACTCAGGAGTGTCCAGCGGAACGCCGGGACTGACGACAATCAAGTCCTGGCGGCGGAAGGTAAGCAGGCCGTGACCACCGGTCTCAACCATAATGCCCGCTTCTATCAGGGCGGGAATCTCCTTGGCCAGCGCCTCGGAGGAGCGCACGTCGGAGACCGTAACCTGGGCGCCGCGGCGGCGCAGAAATAACGCTGCCGCCAGGCCGGATTTTCCCAGTCCGACGACCAGAACTTTTTTGTTTTTGAGTTCCATCATACTCAATTATCCTAAACTTGATCTGTACTGAAATGCGACAAAATGATCATTAGACCCCAACTTTCAAAGTCAAACGGATTGGCTTTGATTTACCCGCGTGCGCTGAGATTATCACGTGTCCGATTAGAGATTGGTATCCATTCAATGTCACCTTGAAAAAATAGTTTCCCTCGGAAAGGTTGCGGATGTGAAAAACACCTGCTGCGTTCGTTTTCGTTGAAACGATCTTGCTGACATTTCCCGGACCTCGAAGTTCAATCAGAACGGCATTTAATGGACTGCCATCTTCAAAGCATATTCTCCCTTCAAACTTGGAGACAGTCAGGTCATTGTCGAGTCTATTAATGATGTGCTCTGTCGGTGATTCAGTGAAGCCTGCTAGTTCCCCAGAGGTGATACGATGTTGCGATAAACATAGGGGCGCCAACAGAAACCATGCACATAAGATTTTTATCACCATGTGTTTTGTCAACTTGCACTCCCTCGGCGGCTAAACAGGCTGCGGAAAAAGGCTGAATTTCAAGCGAAATGTCGAAAAATATCCCTCAAGGGCTAAAGCCCTGCTTTGTTATGAATCGTTTGCGGCACGACTGAAGTCGTGCCCTGACGCTTCTTGCTCCAACCTTTGCATTTTTCCGCAAGCTGTAAAGCCGTGCCCTTTCAGAACACCAGCATAAACAGAGGTTCCCTGAAATCATTGTGCCCTGTCTGGGCCTTGCTTACCGTAATTTCAGGGTAGTGAGTGCAAACAATGCAAACACCAGGGCGCCGATCCAGAAGCGGGCTATTACCTTGGACTCCTGCCAGCCCAACTGCTCAAAATGATGATGCAGGGGAGCCATCTTGAAGATTCTCTTCTTGTTGCGCAACTTATAGCTGCCCACCTGCAGGATTACAGAAACCGCCTCGATGATAAAGATGCCGCCGATAAAAGGCAGCAGCAGCTCCTGGCGGATGATGATGGCGACCGTGCCAATGGCCCCGCCCAACGCCAGCGAGCCCACGTCGCCCATGAAGATCTCCGCCGGATGGGCGTTATACCAGAGAAAACCGATGGAGGCGCCTACCATGGAGCCGCAAAAGACCGTCAGCTCGCTGACCAGGGGCATGCGCTGGAGTTCGAGGTAGTCGGCAAAGACCACGTTGCTGCTGACGTAGGTGAGCACAGTCAGTGCGCTGGCGGCGATGATAGTGCAGCCGATGGCCAGCCCATCGAGCCCATCGGTCAGGTTTACGGCATTGGACGAACCTAACAACACGAAGATGACAAAAGCGATGAAGGGCAGAAAGGCCAGCAGGCCCAGGTAGGGGATGGTGCTGGGCCACGCATGCCAGAGCAGGTCAGGGCGCCAGCTCTTGATGAAGGGCACGGTCAACTGCGTGGAAAAGAGCTTGAATTTATCCAGAATCACCAAAGAAACCGCCACTACTACTCCAGCCAGCCCTTGCCATAGCAGCTTGGCACGCACCGTCAGTCCCTTGCTGCGCTTCTGAACAACTTTAATGTAGTCGTCGGCAAAGCCGATGGCGCCAAATGCCAGAGTGGCAAAGACGGCGATCCAGACGAAAGGGTTGGCGGGGTCGCTCCACAGCACTGTAGGCAGCAAAATCGCAATGATAATCAGCACGCCGCCCATGGTGGGAGTGCCGGTCTTTTTCAGATGCGACTTTGGCCCGTCGTCGCGTACAAACTGGCCGATCTGAAACTGGCGCAGCTTCTTAATCACCCAGGGTCCGATGAACAGCGTAATCAGCAACGCCGTGAGCGAGGCAAAGGCGGTGCGGAAGGTGAGATAGCGGAAAACGCGGAATGGGTGAAAGAACGGAAAGAGCTTTTCGTAGAGCAGCCAGTAAAACAAGGGGCCTCCAGAGCCGGGATGAGGCGGGTTTCAGCTTGATTTTACTAGGCCGGAGAGCATTCTGGCTGTGGAAGCCCAAGGATTCAGCTAGGGCCTATTGCCTTTTGAGTGCCTCGAAGGCCCGCTCCAGATGCACGCCGCGGGAGCCTTCCACCAGCACCACATCGCCTTTGCGCAGATTCTGCCTGAGCCAGCGGCCTGCGACATCGGCGTCGGGGAGATTGGGACGGAAACCATCCGCCCTCAGCGCAGCGGATAGGCGCCGGGCGTCTTTGCCTCCTCTTCGTTCCATCCCAGAAGAGAGCGAACCTCGGGAGGAAGGAAGTTCCTGGCGGGCGCATTCGGCAGCGCACGCTGCAGCTCGAAATGCCCCAAGTCGGGCCCTTTCAGAACCGAGCGGGGAGAACGATCGATCTGAACGCCGTTTACTTCGAAGGCAGGCTCGAGCTTGCGGAAGTCATCGAGCGAGGCAAGCCGCGTGGTGCAGTTCTCCCCCTCCGACGGGGCATAGACAATCAGTGGCGCCGGCGCGCCGGAGGCGGTGGATGCGGCGCGGAGATAGACGTTGCCGTCGACCTCCGTTGCCTGCGCATTCTTGAGCTTGCCGCAGAGCGACGATTTCTGCAAAAACTCCAGCAGCGGACCCTGATACGAATCCGAAGCCGCCATCAGGTTATGGAGAAAGATATGGCCATCGCGCTGCTCCAGGCCCGGCCCGGTGGTGACATGCCAGTCGAAGGTGTCGCCCGCGGCCACACGGTCATTCCGCTCGAAGGATACGCGCGCATTGACGAAGGTGTTGTTATAGGCATGAACGTCCGCCGAGTTCAGCGCACGCAATCCGTGATGGGAAATCACCACCACGTTGCCGGCGATGGTGGCTCCGCTCGAGATCTCGATGAAGATGCCGTCGATGGCGTTTTCCACCCAGTTATCGACGATCACCGCGTCGCGGTTGCCCACGTCATACCAGATTCCGTTCGAGTAGGGCTGCTCCTGAATCAGGTTGTCGCGAACGGTGACGCGATGCGTCTGGTTGAAGATCTTCACCGCGGAGGGAAAGTAACCGGTCAGTTGCTTAATGTTATTGCGGCGAATGATGTTCCTTTCCAGCAGCACATCCGACGAACCGATGATGTAGATGCCCTCCGTGACTGTATCGCTGACCAGCGAGTTGCGGATGATCAAACCGTCGCCGCGGAAGTAGCCCGCCACACGAGAGCAGTAGGTGATGGTGACATTCTCGATCAGCGTATTCCTGACCTCTTTGCCATAGGTCGCCGGATCGGAGATGCCTACCGGCTCGTTGGTGGGCTCGTCGGCCGAGGTGAAGTGCTTCTTGCCCTCAATCTCCAGCGCGCGATATGCATACTGCGTGAAGGTAATGCCGCGAATCACCGGCCCTTTTCCGTCCGAGGCCTTGCCGTGCACAGGCGCGCTGGTCCGGACCAGCGCGCTGTCCCAGGCGGTGATCTCCACCTGCCGGTGCGTGGGGTCGGTGCCTATATACACGAATCCGTTCTTGTAATCGACATAGAAGGAATGCGGATCCAGCTCCCCCTCCCAACCCTTGGATATGAGAAGCTCTCCATCAACGAAGACCATATCGTTGTTAAAGCGGTGCAGAGGCGTGTTCACGCCCTCGCGCTTGCGATTCCACCAGGGTAGGGGCTCCGCCGGAAAGAGATGGGACCATTTGGTTCGCCAGACGTTGTTGGGTAAAGCCTCCCACTGCGTTGCGACCTCCGTGCCCTTGAGGACGGGATGCTCCTCTTCGTAGGGCTGCAGCGTGATGCCCTGATTCAGCACTAGGCCGCCGGTTCTGTAGATGCCGCCGCGCAGAATGATGGCGTCGCCGGTCACCACGCGCTCCATGGCAGCCTCGATGGTGGTGGGATTGGCGAGTTCGACGCCGGCCGCATCAGCCTTGCCGTCCGGCGCAACGAAGTAGACCTTACTAGTCTTGGGAATCTCGTAGCGCTGGTCGATAGGACCGTAAGGCCCACCGGAAGGCTGTGCGTACGCCAACCCGGCAACGGAGAAGAGCGCAATATAACGGATAAAGCGAAGAGTCTGCATAAGATGTCCTTTTGTGACCTTTGCCCGGCGCCCTGACTGGTGAAAAAATGAGGCAAAGCGCAACGGGCTGCGCATTTATTGTAGGGCATTCAGCAAAATAGGGAACTGAGTTGATCAGTTGGGTTCCGACAGCCTGGGCAGTGCCTCTATGGCCCGCTCCAGATGCACGCCGCGCGAGCCTTTCACCAGCACCACATCGCCTTTGCGCAGATTCAGCTTGAGCCAGTGGCCCGCTGCATCGGCATCGGGCAAAAACAATGCGGCGACTCCGCCCGCGCAGGCGGCGGCAGCCAAGTGCTCGGCGTTGCCCTGAACGCCGACGACCAAGTCGATGCCAGCCTCGGCGGCGGCGCGGCCAGCTTCGGCGTGAAGCGCGGGACCGTGCTCGCCCATCTCCAGCATCTCGCCGGCCACCAGAATCCTGCGCCTGGCGGGCCGCGCAGCCAGGGTACGGATCATGGAGCGGAGCGCCTCGGGGTTGGAATTGTAGCAGTCGTTGAGAATTGTAGCGCCTTTGACTTCAAGCACTTCGCCGCGTTTGTCGCCGGCGGTGAGCGATTGGAGCGCTACAGCGGCTGCTTCCAGATCGACCCCCGCTTCGAGCGCGACTGCCAGACCCGCCAGGACATTCATTGCGTTATGCGCTCCCAGCAGGTTGAGTGTGAGCTGACCTTCGCTCCCCCCGTCGCGATAGCGCATGTGCAGGCCGGCCAAGTCCTCCCTCGTTTCGAGAAGCTGTAGATTGGCGCAGGGACCGTAGCCAAAATATACCGCGCGTCCGTGAAAATCGCGGCCAAATTGCGAGACGTAGGGATCGTCGCAGTTGAGAAAGATCGCGCCATTGTCCGGCAACGCGTCTACTAACTCGAATTTCGCGCGGGCGATGCCGGCCTGCCCATCGGCAAAGTTCTCAATGTGCGCCGTGCCCACGTTGGTGATCACGCCCCAATCGGGCGCAGCGATCAGCGCCAGGGCTGCGATTTCACCAGGGTGGTTCATGCCCATCTCGATGACCGCGAACTCATGCTCCGGTTCAAGGCGCAGCAGTTGCAGAGGCAGGCCAAAGCTATTGTTGAGATTGCCCTTAGACTTGAAGACATTGAATTTTGCGCCCAAAGCAGCGGCAATGGCTTCCTTGGTGGTTGTCTTTCCGGCCGAGCCTGTAACGGCCACAACGCGCTTGTCCCACTGGCGGCGAACATGCGTAGCCAGGGTCTGGAGGGCAAGAAGCGGATCTTCGGTGATGAGCAATGGCACAGCCAGCGCGGCGTCAGGCAGGGTGGCGACCCGCGCGCGTGAAACCACTGCGGCCAGGGCGCCACGCTCGACAGCGTCAGCGACAAAGTCGTGGCCGTCGTGCCGTTGCCCGCGCACGGCGAAAAAAAGCTCGCCCTCAGCCACGGTACGCGAATCGATCGAGTAGCCGCGCGCAATCAGCGCACCGGCATTCGCCATGCTGGCCGGCGCCTCCAGCACCGCGCCCGCGCCGATAGCCGCTTCTGCGAGTGTGAGCTTCATCCGATTTCACCATAGCCCATTTCGCCGAGCGCCGAAAGAGCAATCTTGACATCGTCAAAAGGAATCGTGGTGGAGCCGAGAATCTGCACCTTCTCGTGGCCCTTGCCGGCTATCAGAACCACGTCGCCCGCCCTGGCCTCCCGGAGCGCCATGTGAATGGCGGTGGTGCGGTCCGGCTCAATGGTATAGCGGACCGGATTGCCGAGGGGGCTCGCCTTCAGTCCCGGTTCAATCTCTGCCAGAATCGACAACGGCTCCTCGGTGCGGGGATTGTCACTAGTGGCCACCACGAAGTCGCTTCCTTTCCCCGCCGCCAGACCCATCTTCGGCCGCTTGGTGCGGTCGCGGTCACCGCCGCAGCCGAAGAGCGTGATAACGCGGCCGCCGGTTTGCGCGGTCATCTGCCGTGCCAGAGCCGTCAGATTGAGTAATGCGTCATCGGTGTGGGCGTAGTCCACTATCACCGTGAAGGGCTGGCCGGCATCGACGGATTGAAAGCGGCCGGGAACGGGCTGGAGGCGGGGAACAAACTCGACAAGATCGGCAAACGGCACGCCGCGCGCGTGGGCCGCGGTGAAGGCAGCCAGCAGGTTAAAGATGTTCACCTCGCCAGCCAGCCGCGATGTGACTTTGGCCGATCCTGCCGGGGTTGCGAGTTCCAGCATAGCGCCGGAGGGCGTGAGCGTGTAAGAAGCAGCACGCCAGTCGCCCTGGCCAATTCCGTAAGTCCGGACTTCAGCTCCGGCCTTTGCAGCTGCTTCAGCCAGTTCGGGAGCGTGAGTGTCATGAGCGTTGATTACGGCAATGCGTGGAGCAGGATAGACCGTGCCGTCGAAGAGCAACCGCTTGGCGGCAAAATACTTTTCCATGGTCTCGTGGTAGTCAAGATGGTCGCGGGTGAGGTTGGTGAAGACGGCCACATCGAAGTTGACCGCCGCCGCCCTGCCCTGGTCGAGAGCATGGCTCGAGACCTCTGTGATCAGCTCAGTAGCGCCGCGTGCGACGCCCTCGGCCATCAACTCGAACAAATCTCTTGACTCTGGGGTGGTGTGAACGGATGGGCGGACATCGCCGGCCACGTGGTACTCGATGGTGCCGATGAGTACGGTCTTGCGTGAAGCGGCGTTCAGCAGCGCCTCGATCAAGAACGCCGTGGTCGTTTTGCCGTTGGTTCCAGTGATTCCCGTGGCCGCGAGCCGACGCTCCGGGTGGCCGAAAAATGCGGCTGATGCCTGGGCCAGCGCGCGCCGGCCGTGTTCGACTTCCAGGACAGGCATTCCGGGCGCAAAGACCAGCAGATGGTCAAACATCTGCGACGAGTCGGTGATAACGCCCAACGCCCCTGCCGCGATGGCTTTCTCGACGTAGCGATTGCCGTCGGTTGAGCCGCCCTTCATGGCTACAAAAACCGCTCCTGGCTTCACCTTGCGCGAGTCGTACTCGACGCCCGTCACCGGCTGGGCAGAGTCTCCACCCGCGCCCACCGCCGTCACTTCCGCAATCAGGTCCTTCCAATTCATCACGGGTTCCATTGTAGAATGTTGCGCTTCACTATACTGCGATTGGCGATAAGATGCATACAGGGATTACACATTTTTTAAATACTATTTGGAGGTTGTAACCGATGGCCGGATCACAGTTTGTGTATGTGACCTATATCCGCACTACGCCGGAGAAACTCTGGAAGGCGCTGATTGAGCCGGAATTCACGCGCCAGTACTGGTGCAACACTACACAGGAGTCGGAATGGAAGCCGGGGACTACCTGGCGGATTGTGACACCCGATGGGCGTACGGCCGACAGCGGCGAGATTATTGCGATTGAGCCCCAGCAACGCATGGTTCTCACCTGGCGCCATGAGCTCGACGACGATTTGCGCGCCGAGGGTTACTCCCGCCTGACCTATGATCTCGAGCAGAATGGCGAGGCCGTCAAGTTCACCGTCACGCACACAATGGACAAGAGCGATTCAGAATTCATCCAGGCCATCGCAACTGGGTGGCCGCCGATTCTTTCCAGCCTCAAAAGTCTTCTGGAGACGGGCCAGTCGCTAAAGGCAACCCGCTGCTGGCCAGATGAGATGTAGATAGCCGCCTTTTTTTCAGGAAGCGCATCAGCGCCCGCAGCGAACCACAATCTTGGTTCCCGGCGCGACCATCGTTCCCGCTGCGGGAGCTTGTTCGCGCACAGTGCCGTTGCCGGTGATTTGCACTTCAAGGCCTGCGGCCGCTGCCTGCTCGATGACCTTGCGCACCGGCAGGCCAATCAGCGCGGGAACGCGCAAAGTCTTTCCGTCGGCGACCGTAACAGTCGTGGTGGCAGGCGGAGATGCCGTCTGCGGTTTCGCGCTGACGGGCTGCGATGACTGGGCCGGAGCGTTTACGGCTGCACCCGCGGGCTGAGCACCGGTTTGGGATGGGCCAGCGGCGGCCGGCTGGGATGCGGCCTGAGGTTGGTTTGAATTCGCGGTCTGGCTGGAAAGCGTACTTAACGGATCGTCACTGGGCAGGTTGTTGGCAGCGGCATACAGCGCGTTGATGTCACTGGTCTGCGCATGAGTGTCGTCTTCCTTCACCTGCAAATCGGCCTTGGATAAAGCGCGATGCTGGCGCAGATCGATGTCATGGGGAACGGCGAGATATTCCAGGACCTGTTGCGCCACCTCGGCAAAAACCGGAGCGGAAACGGTGGCGCCGTAGTAATTTCCCTTGGGCGAATCGATAACCACGGCCACGGCGATTACCGGATTGTTGACCGGCGCGATGCCGGCAAACGAGGCGATGTGCAGAGTTTTCGAGTAGAGGCCTGTGGCTGGATCGATTTTTTGCGCAGTGCCGGTCTTGCCGCCAGAGGAGTAGCCATTGAGTTGCGCCTGCTTGCCGGTACCGTAGAGGACCACACCTTCCATCATCTTGCGCATCTGCGCGGCGGTCATGGTAGAGAGGACGCGGTGCGCTCCGGGAGGCAGCGGATCAGGCAGATCTCCGCCCGGTTTGAAGGGCATCGGCGCCTGCGGCGTTTGCGGCACCTGCGGTGCGGCTGGTGTTCTTCCATTGGCCGCCACTTCTACCTGCCCCGGCATCAGCACGTGCGGCGGCAGGTAGACACCGCCATTGGCGATCGTCGAAACCATCGTGACGAGCTGAATCGGCGTAACGCCGATCTCCTGGCCGATAGCGACTGAGCCGATGGACGAATGGCTCCATTTATCCACCGACTGGAGCAAGCCTCGGGTTTCGCCGGGCATTTCGGTGCCGGTTCGGCTGCCAAAGCCAAAATCGCGGACGTACTGATAGAACCGTTCCTGGCCAACCTTGAGGGCCAGCTTGACGGCGGCCACGTCGCTTGATTTGGCAAGCGCCTGGGAGACAGTGACTTTGCCCAGGGCGCCTTCGCTTTTGTCGTCGTGAATGATGCGGCCAGCCAGGGTAATCTTGCCGCCCTGGCAGTCAATGATGCTGTCGGGCGTGACTGCTTGTTGCTCCAGCGCCGCTGAATAAGTAACTAGCTTGAAGACCGAGCCGGGCTCGTAGACATCACTGACGGCGTGATTGCGCAGCAGCTCGGATGTGGCGTGGCGGAATAGGTTGGGATTGAAGGTGGGACGAATGGCCAGCGCCAAAATCTGCCCGGTATGCACGTCCTGGATAACCACCGTGCCGCTGGCCGCCTGCGTGCGCTCCATGGCGTGGTCCAGAGCCCGCTCGGCTATGAACTGAATGTTTTCATCTATGGTCAATACCAGGTTTCTTCCTGGTTGGGGTTCACGCTCGCTGGAGCCGAGCACGTGGCGTCGCGCATCCAGGGCCGTATACATGCGGCCGGAAACTCCGTGCAACTGCGGCTCGAATTTCTGCTCCAGGCCTCCCAGCCCTTTGTCGTCCATGCCCACATAGCCCAGCACCTGCGCGGCAATCTCGTTGTCAGGGTAAAAGCGCTGAAACTCTTTCTGAAAGTAGATGCCCTTCAGATCCTGTGCTTTGATAAGATCTTTGACGCGCGCTGAGGTCTCCGCGGTGACGCGTCGGGCGACCCAGGCAAAGCTGCGCCCCGTCGACAGGCGCGCGGCAATCTGCTCCTCGGTGGTTTGCGCGTCGTCGGGATCGGTGTGGACGATCGCGGCCAGAGCATGAGCAGTTGCCTGCTTATCCGCAATCTCCGTAGGCACGGCAAAAATCGAGTCAACCTGCACGGTTATCGCCAGCTCGCGCAGGTTGCGGTCGTAGAGCATGCCTCGCTGCGGCGCCACGTCAAAGATGCTCTGCTGCTGCCGCTGTGCACGCTCCAGGAATTCGCCATGGTTAACCACTTGAAGCCAGAACAGGCGCACGGCAATCAGGATTGCCCAGGTGAGAAAGAATAGGCAAATAAGCCAGAATCTTACTCGCTTGAGAGACTTCACACGAGGCGCGGTGTTGTGATTCCAGCTGGGTCGGACAGTAGACGGCATGGACAATCGCTCCGTATTGAGCTCTTAGCTACAAACAACTTGATGCAGTGATTCCGCCTATTGCGCCGGGGTAACCGGAGGAACGGCTTGCGCAAGGGCTGGAGCGGAGGCATCAAGTGGTGCGACTGGATGAACCACCTGGCCCGGCTTTGGCTCGGCAAGACCCAGCTCGCGGGCTAGTTTGTCGATACGGGCAGGCTCAGTAAGCTGTGCCTCCGACAAATGCAACTGGCGATTCTCCTCGCGCAACTGCTCGCGGAAATGTTTCTCTGACTCGATCTGGTAGCCGCTCATTCTAACGCTGAGGTGCTGCAATCCATAAAGCATGGTCAGCGAGAAGAGAACAGTAATTGCCGCGGAAAACAAGCGAATCTGGCGGGGCCTGGCAGGATCGGGCGTCAAGACCAGCCGGCTGTTATCAAAGCTCTTGGGGAAAGCGAACTCCGGCGTGCGCATGCGACGACTCAGTTCAACTTGCTTAGCTAATAACTCAGCGTTGTGCTCTTTGACGCGCGCGTTCCAGCTTTTGCCCGTATCGAGATAGGTTGTTGTAAGTGCCGCCATGGTTACCTCCCAACTTCTAACTGCAATCCCGTCCCATTTCCACTTACATAATTGCGCTGTATAATTAGTAACTGAAAGCTAGCAACCAGTTACTTTTCTCTCTGCTGCCCTTAACTTTGCACTGCGTGAGCGAGGATTACGATCTAACTCGATTTCTCCGGCGGTAACTGGCTTTTTGGTTAGAATCTCCCAGATTCCCTCTCTTGCACCTTCTCTCAGACTGTCCTTCGCGATCCGATCTTCCAATGAATGAAAACAGATAACAACCATTCTTGCGGAGGGCTTAAGCAACTTAGGCGCGGCCTCCAGCAAAGTACGAATCTCATCTAACTCGTGATTCACATAAATTCGGATGGCCTGAAATGTTTTTACAACCGCAGAACTGATTCGCTCATGTTTCATAGCCGGGGCGGCTGATGTTACAATCCGAGCTAACTGACTCGTAGAAGTAACAGGCCGCCCGCGAACTATGACTCTGGCGATTCTCCGCGACCTCCTTTCCTCTCCGTATTCGTAAATGAGGTCCGCTAACTCACGTTCTGTGGCCTCGTTTACCACCTGTGCGGCGGTTAGTCCGGAACGCGAATCCATTCGCATCAATAACGGACCATCCGCCATAAAACTAAAACCTTTTGCAGCTTCGTCCAGTTGCATGCTGCTAACACCAAAGTCTGCTATCAAGCCATCTACTGAAGCCGGCGGCAAATGCTTTGCTATTGAGCTGAATGCATCGCCGATCAAAGTAACTTGTGGCGCCTGATTGCCTAACTCCCGGCAAACTGTGTTCAACTTTGCTTTGGCCAGCTCCATTGCATCGGCGTCCCATTCAAAACCGATCAGATGCCCTTCAGCGCCCAGCAGTTTTGCAATTCCGGCAGCGTGCCCTGCCAGGCCAACTGTGCAATCCACCACCGTGGTTCCAGGACGCACCCGGAGAAAACTTATTGATTCTTCAAATAACACTGGCGCATGTTTTTCCTTTGAGTCCGTCATGCGCACCCCCTGGGGGGTTGTCACTGTCCACTGTGCCGCCTCAGAATCGCCGCCAGTGACTGGCGATCCTCCGCTGTCAATGCATTGGCTTGTAAACGCTCTTCGAAAACCTCGAGGTTATGAACCTCCAGGTAGTGCAGCTTCCCGAGCACTGCGACTTCCGCGTCCAGCTTGGCCTTCCCGCGCAGAATCTGTGGCAGCAAGATTCTTCCCTCGCTGTCCATCTCCACCTGCTGGCCGTAGTAGCTGGTCAGATTCAGGTACTTCTCCACCGCCGCGTCCATGGTGCTGGATTCAGCCAACAGAGCTTCCTGCTTTTCCCACTCAGGCAACGGCCATATTTGCGCGCTTTCGCCGTCGGTCGAGGTCACATAGAACTGGACCACGTATTGCGCGTCGACCAGCAGCTTGAAGGCAGCCGGCATCTTCAGCCGACCCTTGGGGTCCACCTTCGCCGGATGGTTGCCACGGAATACCGCCATGCCTTCCTGCCTTTTGCGGCTGGTTCCAGTCCCCCTGCCGCAATCACTGCCCTTCCCTTTGCCGTTGTTCTCCGGTTGCCTAGCCTGATTCCTGAGCCGGTACGGCATTTAAAAACGCAGTAAACTGTGAACTGTGGAAGGAAATCGGCTAAAAGTCTTGAAAGCGGCCGACGCACTCCACAAAGTTCCACAAAAGTTTACAAGATAATACTTTTGTACCACTTTCGACCACTTTGATGGTAAGCCTTGTCTTGTCTCTCTGCAAGAGGAAAATGGAGCTAACCTCAAAAAAAAGAAGGGTGTTGCTCTGAAGAAGGTTGGAAGGGCTGGAATCAAATCAACTAATAGGCAGAAATATCCCAAATACCACAATATGTAGCGGTTATGGCTTAGGTTCGAGCGTTTGACAGAAGATGTGATCTATGATAGAAGAAAAGGCGAATATGGCAAGTTTCCCACAGTTTCCTTCCATAAGTATGCTCTACTCCGCGCACAGCATACTGCTTCCTGATTATTGATTACGCTTTCCGCGTGCGACCACCATTTTCAAAAGATACAAGAATACCAACACATTCACCGTCAACAGGCTGAAGCGGACCAGCGTGAGCCGGCGAATGATCTCGAAAACCTCCCAAGGCAGGAAGGAAGCGGTGATGAGCAGGGTGAGGTACTCTGCCCAGGTTTTTTCAAGATACAGGCCAATTCCCTCCACCAGGTCTAGTCCGGCGTAGATAAAAACCACCTCGCCGATCCGCCTGAGCAGACGGTCATCGATCAGTGAAGCCTTTTCCAGCAGAAGGTTGACGATGCGCGACTCGGGGTTAAAGCGCATGTGGTATGCCACTCGCTCCAGCACATCACCGACATCCTTGTGCAGCAGCTTCAGAGCACCCACGCCGATGGACGCAAATAGCAGCGCCTGCCCCAGTTTGAAGGCTGCGATAAGAATGAGGCCCATATTGTGCCGCTGGCGTGGCGGAATAGGCCGGGATGGGGAGTTGGTCATGGCTTTTGGGGAAATCTGCTCAGTGCTCCTGCCTGACTCTACGTTAATTGATGTGTGGCAGTTCTGTTTCAGAATCTGCAAATCTGGAACAGGCATCACTGTTTCAAGTTCAGCAGTGCTTCGCGGTCTATCACATTGCCATCCATGATGAGTGTAGAGATACGGCGTACATTCCAGATGTTCAGTGTGGGGTCGGCATCGACGACCAGAATGTCTGCGCGGCGGTTGGGAGCGATCAAGCCCAGCTCGTTCCAGCCGAATATGAGGCTGTAGTTGTTGGTGGCAGCGGCCAGCGCCTCGCGCGGCGAAAGTCCCAGACGAACCAGCAGTTCCAGCTCAGTGTGCATGGAGATTCCGGGCAAGGAACCTTGAACCGGCGCTCCCGAGGCTGCCAGATAGTGCGGATACGCGGAGAAAAGCGTCTCGTTGATGCGCCACAGCCGGAGGGTCGACTGGTCGGCCTTCTTGCGCAGGCCTTCTTCCAGGTAGCGCTGCCCCATCGCGGGTAAGTGCCGTGTCCAGGATGAGAGCGGGTAGTCCATCTCTCCCGTTTCGCGATTGACTGGGTTGTATACGCGCGCAGGGTCGAGCAGGGCCGCTGCCGGCTCCTTCCACAGGTTGCGATGCTCCGGCAACTGCGCGTAATAGACGCTAAAGGTGGGCATGAGTGCAGCGTGATGGGTTGCCAGAAAGTGGGCGTAGTCATGCAGGTGCGGATCGGTGGGGGGCACATGCTCCATGTAGTCGTAAGCTGTGGTTGCCGCCGGACCTTCGAAATTTTCCGCCAGCGGACGCTGCAACTCGTCAGGGATAACGCCTAGTTCATAGCGCCCCATGTGGACAATTACATCCACGCCAGCTTCTACGCCCACCTCGTAGGGGGTTGCAACGAAGTCGCCATAGGTAGCCAAGCCCATCTGGCGGGCGCGAGCCATGATCCACTGGGCATTGGCGGCGGTGACGTTGCGACCCAGTAGTACGGCCCGTGTCCCCAGCTGCGCGGTGTCAGTGAGCTGGCGGAGGGTGTCTTCAGGACTCAATTCGACCGGACGGCTATTCTGTCGAAGCTTGAGAACCCACTCCGGACGCTTAGCCAAAAGGCTCCAGTTGTCGGTTGAGCCGACTGAGTCCATCAGATAAAGGTGGGGGCTGGGCGAGGCAGAAGTATCAACGACGCCGCGGCGGAAGTCGCTGACAGCGACCACGGTGGTGACGCCCATATAGAGAAATGCGTTGGCTTGGCCTTGCGAGTTCATGCCGGCAAAGCCGTCGATGAGTCCGGGAATAAGGAACTTGCCTGTACAGTCGATTACCCGCGCGCCCTTGGGGATGGAGACGGCCATGCGCGAGCCTACATCAGTGATGCGGCCATCGCGAATGATGACGATAGCGTCCGGCAGGTCTTTTGCCGATGCGCCCCATTCCGTCACGTCCACCACCGTGCCGCCGGCAAGCACCAGCGGAACCGAGGCCGGATTCTTAGGCACAAATGGGGTTTGAGCTTGCGGCCAGGCGAGTTGTGCGGCCAGCACTAATGCAACGGCGCCCAGCAATAGGTGACCGGAAGCTCTCATAGAAATAGTGGACTTTGAAGAATTGTCGCACAACGGCGCGAAGGCGCGGAACCAACGCAGGACTCCAAACATGACAGGAGTATCTGCATTGCAACAGCGTATGGAGCCCATGGACTTTTCAGGCTTCGACATAACTCCTTCGAGGCAGTAATTCACTTGCGTTGAAAGGGCGAGGCTTAAGCCTGAGCCGGTTACGGTGTGCTTTCCTTCTTGCGACGGGTGAGTATGAAGGACTTGCGACGGTCATTGCTGGCAATATCAATCTGCTTCCAAAAACTCACAAAGTAGTCGATGGCGGAGATGGAGGAGACCAGCACCGTGAAATAGATGGCGGCGATGGCGATCCACCTGACCGGAATAATGAGCATGCCGAACTGCCACCGGTCCCAGCCATGGGCCAGGATGGCGGAAACTACGCAGATAATCTGGATAACGGTCTTGAGCTTACCCAAGTCGCTGGCCTGGATGGTGAAGCCCTCCGACGAAGCAATCGAGCGCAGGCCGCTAATGAGAAACTCTCGGCCGATGATCACCACCACAATCCAGACCTTGACCACGTCGGGGTTGTAAGCCACCAGGGCAATCAGTGCGCCGGCCACCATGATCTTGTCGGCGATAGGGTCCAGCAGCATGCCCACAGTGGTTACCTGGCCGCGTCTGCGTGCCAGGTAACCGTCAAGGCCATCGGTAATTGAGGCCAGCACGAACAGGACCGAGGCCGTAATCTCCTGCGCGCCATGTGCATGCCAGGGAAAATGCGGCGTCAAAATCCACAGAAACAGCGGGATCATGACGATGCGGCTCATCGTGATGGAGTTGGGCAGGTTCATGCGAATAACGCCTCTCTCATGATCTCTTTGTGGCGTGATTTCATTATTGCACTGCGGATAGAACCAGTGCCTCTTTCCCCGATTTATGCCGTACATATAAATCAAAGCGGGATGAGCTGGCGGCCCATCCTACATAGGACGTAATCGTCCGTTGACTTGCTCCGTGGTCATCGATGCGAGCGCATAGCGAGCGTCTGTCCCACTAAAGGTGGTTATGCATAGATGCCGCGCTGGCGAATTGTCTGCGCAACACGGTCGATGGCCAACATATAAGCGGCAATGCGGTTATTCACGTTGTGGGCCTCGGAATAGCGCACTACATCGTCGAAGCTGTCGCGCAGGATGCTTTCCATCCGCTCGTTGACGTCGGCTTCCTTCCAGAAGTAACCCTGGCGATCCTGTACCCACTCAAAATAACTGGCAGTGACGCCGCCAGCATTAGCCAGGATGTCGGGCATGACGAAGATACGCTTTTCGGCCAGGATCTCGTCGGCCACCGCGGTGGTGGGGCCGTTAGCGCCCTCAACGACAATCTTGGCCTTTATCTGGCCGGCGTTGCGGCTGGTGATCACGTTCTCCCGGGCCGCGGGGATGAGAATCTCGCAATCAGAAACGAGCAACTCCTCGCTGGGCGTGGCCTCGGCGCCGCGGAAACCCAGGATGGTCGAGTTCTGCAGCTTGTACTTGAGCAACTGATGAATGTCGATGCCTTGGGGGTTGGACAGGCCACCGTCAAATTCCGCGATGCCCACGATCTTGTAGCCGCGCTCCATCATCAGGCGGGCGGCATTGGCGCCCACGTTACCGAATCCCTGGATAACCACCCGGCAGCCGTCGATGGGCATCTTCAGGTAGCGCATGCTCTCGTCGCAGATTACCTGCACGCCGCGCCCAGTAGCCTCTGTCCGGCCGCGCGAGCCGCCGATATTCAACGGCTTGCCTGTCACCACGCTGGTGACGGTGTGCCCCTCGTGCATCGAATAGGTATCCATGATCCAGGCCATGGTCTGCTCATTGGTGTTCATGTCGGGCGCGGGAACGTCCTTCTCCGGCCCGATGATGTCGATAATCTCCGAAGTGTAACGGCGGGTCATGCGCTCCAGCTCGCCCCGGCTCATATTTTTGGGATCGCAGATGACCCCGCCCTTGGCGCCGCCGAAAGGAATGTTCACCACCGCGCACTTCCAGGTCATCCAGCTGGCCAGAGCGCGCACCTCGTCCAGGCTTACGTCCGGCGCGTACCGGATGCCTCCCTTTCCGGGACCGCGGGCAATGGAGTGCTGCACACGGAAACCTGTGAACATATCCATGTGGCCGTTGTCCATGGTGACGGGAAAGTGCACGATCAACTCGCGTGATGGGGTGCGCAGCATCTTCCACAAACCCTCTTCCAGGTTCAGTTTGCGCGCCGCAAAGTCAAATCGAGCCGCCTGGGCTTCCCAGGGATTGATCTCCTGCTCAAGGGATACCGATGCCATAGTTTTCTCCAATTCTGTTGGCCATGCCTTCCCGGCGTTGCTGCGGGAAGAGCGCCCATCAACCATGATAGACGCGTAAGCCATTCGGCGCAGCCACCCGTTACACTGAAACTGTGAAGTCCTCTTCCCAGCCCGTCCAGCCCAGCCGCAAGGAATTCCTCGCGCTTGCTCGCGAGCACACGCTTGTTCCAGTCTGCCGCATCCTGACCGCCGACCTGGAGACGCCTGTTTCCGCCTTTTTGCGCGCCGCCTGGCCTGAGCGGGAGTGTTTCATGCTTGAATCGGTCGAGAATGGCGAACAGGTGGGCCGCTATACCTTCATCGGCCTGACGCCCTTCAAGCGCATCGTGGCGCGGGGGCGCGATATCACCATCACCGAGGGCAAGAAGGTCGTCCAGTTCGAGGGCGACATCTTTGCCGTACTGCGGCGGGCGCTCAGCGGCCACAAGCCGGCGCGGCTGCAAGGGTTGCCGCCCTTTACCGCCGGAGCCGTGGGCTTCTTCTCCTACGATGCCGTCCGCCAGATCGAGCGGCTGCCCAAACTGGCCGCCGATGAGCTGGGAGTTCCCGACGCCTGCTTGCTCTTCTTTGACGAGGTGCTGGCCTTTGACCACGTGCGCAAGGAGATCTGGCTGGTAGTAACGGCCGACGTAATGCGCGGCAAGCCGGCCAACGCATTTGACAAGGCCGTTCAACGGCTCGACCGGCTGGAAAAGCGGCTTGCCCAACCGCTGCCCCATCTGGCAGAACACAAAACCAGGGGCGCGATGCAGGTGCGGCATCGCACCTCGAAAAAAGATTTTCTAGCTGCCGTCAGCCGCACCAAGGAGTACATCAAGGCAGGCGACATTTTTCAGGCAGTCATCTCGCAACGCTTCGACATGGAGCCGGAGGCCGACAGCTTCCAGGTCTATCGCGCTCTGCGCACCGTAAATCCCAGCCCTTACATGTTTTTCCTGCGCTTTGCGCCCGAGGGGCCGCTGGGCGATTTGCCGGAGAAGTCCAAGCATGCGACCAAAAAGAAAATGGGGTTGGAAACCCTGGAGCTTGCTGGCTCCTCGCCGGAGCTTTTGGTGCGCGTGCATCAGGGCAAGGTGGAGTACCGCCCTATAGCCGGAACGCGCCCCCGCGGGGCGACTGAAGCCGAAGACCAGGCTCTGGCCGAAGAGATGCTATCCGACGAGAAGGAGCGCGCCGAGCACGTGATGCTGGTGGACCTGGGCCGCAACGACGTGGGCCGGGTGAGCCAGTTCGGCTCGGTCAAAGTGGACCGGCTGATGTTCGTCGAGCGCTATTCACACGTCATGCACATCGTTAGTGCCATTGAAGGCAAGCTCAAGCCCGAACTCACGGCAGTGGACGCCTTGCGCGCCTGCTTTCCCGCCGGCACGCTCTCGGGCGCGCCCAAGGTACGGGCCATGGAGATCATCGAGGAGTTGGAGCCGGCACGACGCGGAACCTATGGCGGCGCGGTGCTCTATGCCGATTTCTCAGGCAACCTCGACTCCTGCATCGCCATCCGCTCCATGCTGGCCCTCGGCGGCAAAGGCTACGTGCAAGCCGGCGGCGGCATCGTGGCCGACTCAGTACCCGAGCTCGAGTACCAGGAGTCGCTCAACAAGGCCAAGGCGGTGATGCGGGCGATTGAGCGGGCGAGAGAGATGTAAACTGGTTTGCTGAGGTAACAGACATGCGGAAATCCATTTTGTTGACCATCCTGATGGCTATCTCTCTTTCCTGCATGGCAGCGGTTCGACAGGTGACCGTCGCACAGTTACACGAAATTCTGGCAGCACAACAGACCGAGAATAAGAGCGATAGCGATCGCGCGCAGCAGCTCAACTCCCTGGAATTGACCGAGCAATTGACCCAGCCTGTGTTGGACCGCATTACGGCGGAGTTCAAGCCCGGCCCGAAAACCGTCCTCTCTTTAAAGTTGCTCGCAGATTCCTCAGCATTTCTTGAGCTGCCGGCTAGCGAATTACTCGATAAAGCCACGCCGACAGTCGCTGAACAGCGGGCCATGATCAAATCCGCCATCAATTTTGTCGCAGTCACTCTACACCATATGCCGGATTTCCTGGCGACGCGCCTCACCGAGAGCTACGATAACAACCCCCTAATGGTGTCTCACAGCGGCTGGGCTCCGCACACGGATCTGCATCCGGCGGGAACCTTCAGCCAACATATCGCCTATCGCAACGGACAGGAGGTCTTTGACCGTAAGCCGGATTCCTCTGACGCCAATCCCAAGAACGAGCTCTCGCCCGCGGGACTGGTCTCGATCGGTGAGTTTGGCTCGGCCCTGGGGATCATCCTAACCGACGCATCCAAGGGCATCCTGAAGTGGAGCCACTGGGAACAAAGCGCCGCGGGCCCGGTCGCCGTCTATCACTACGAGGTGCCGCCTACTGCTTCCCACTATTGGGTGAACTACTGCTGTGTGAGGAGCTCCCTGAATGCACATGATAATGCTCCCGGTGCCGAAAATGGAATCCGCGGTTTTGACACCAACTCCTATCATGGAACGCCCAGCTACCACGGGGACCTTTATCTCGATCCAGCCACCGGCTCCGTTTTGCGCGTCACCATCGAGTCGGACCTAAAGCCCTCCGACCCGATCTCGCGCGCCGCCATCTCGGTGCAATACGGCCCTGTGGAGATCGGCGGCAAGAGCTACATCTGCCCCGTGCACAGCATCGCGATCTCCCTGACCAAGTCTCATGCCGGAGGAGATATGAGCGATAGGGAGATTTTGCGCATCAATGAGGTCAGCTTCACCGACTATCACCGCTTCGGATCGACGACGCGACTCATCACCGACGCTCCGGCCCAGTAATTGAACAGGTAACTCACTCCGCTCTAAACAGCCGCCGGAAAAACCTTCCGATGCCGCCAAAGAAGCCGGACTTTTTCTTGGCCACGGGCTTGTTGGCAGCCGCGCTGGGAGCCGGCGTTGCTTCGGTGGGTTTTGCCGTGTGGTCGGCGCTGTTGTAAACCAGCGGCTCGAGCGCTTGCGGTGGGGCGGAAGTCAGAGCGACTGCATTCGGCTCAGGCTTGGGCGTTGGCGCAAGGCCCGCGCTCTGCGCCACCGGGAATTCATTTGTGCCCGTATGCAGAGGAGGCGGGCAGCCACAAGACTCCTTTTCGTTGTCCACCACCTCGCGCAGGCTGCCGTGCTCGAACATCACCCGCTGGCCTGGCTGCACGCGATAATTGCCGCCATCAAAGACGCTGGTCACCAAAACAAAAGGCGCGTTCTTTCCAGCATTATCCACACAGGTGTCGCCGTGCTGGCCGAGGCGGATCTTGATCTCCGCCGCGCCGGGACCACCAATAAGGATGCGAAAATCCGGAGTCATCAGGACGTCTGCGTTGCGCCCGGCGGAGCCGCTGGTGGCGAAACTCATCTCGATTGCCCCGTGATCCATGGCCATCATCAGGCCGGGCGTCTCGCTGGCGGGCACGCTGGAGTCGGCGGCCAGTTTGACGGTCGTCGAGGCGCAGACGCGCAGTACGCCGCGATGGGGTAGAACAACTTCGGTAGTCTGGCTGCCGGAGGTAATCGTGCCGCTGGCCACAATGACTGCCCTGCCCTGCGTGACCTCCAGCGCGCCGGTAAGCTTGGCGGCGACATCCGGGTTCTTGCTGTCCAGCGGAACGATTGCGATGGGGGTTATGGAGCTTGATTCGGGAGCGGCAGCCTGTGGTGTTGCGGCAGTTTGGGGCACCGGCGTAGTTGCCTGCGGCGCGGGCGCGCTCTGCGCGCAAAGCAGCTGCGCAAGAATAAGAGCAGCCAGTGCAATGATTCCGGCGGAAGTTTTGCGGATAGCAGGACTCATGTGGCGCATCGCTCTCTCCCTGGCATCTACATCTTCAGAAAGTTGCGGATCATCTGGTGGCCGCCCTCGGTCAAGACGCTCTCGGGGTGGAATTGCACACCCTCGATGGGGAGCGTGCGATGGCGCAGGCCCATGATGACTGAGCCGTTTCCGTCGGCGCTGGGGGTGCGGGCAGTAACCATCAGTTCTTTGGGCAGTGTCTCCTCGGCCACGATCAGCGAGTGATAACGAGTAGCGGTGAGCGGCGAAGTCAGCCCGGCAAAGATGCCTTTGCCGTCGTGGGTGACCGAACTGATTTTGCCGTGCATCAGGTGGCTGGCGCGAACTACATCACCGCCAAAGGCCTCGCCGATGGCCTGATGGCCCAGGCAGACTCCCAGAATCGGCGCCTTGCCGGCCATGTGGCGAATCAGCGGAACCAGAATGCCGGCCTCGGACGGCGTGCACGGTCCGGGCGAGAGCAGGATGCGCTCCGGGTGCAGATCCTCGACCTGATCCACGGTCAGTTCGTCGTTGCGATAGACCTCGACCTCCGCGCCCAGCTCACCCAGGTACTGGACAAGGTTGTAGGTAAACGAATCGTAGTTGTCGAGAACGAAGACCATCTTGAAGTCCAGTGTAGCGCGTGCTGCCAGTTGCACAGCGGCGGCTTATCTGCAAAACTCACTACGATGGTTCTTCACTTTCTGATTCAAGGCCGCGTGCAGGGGGTGGGCTTCCGCTGGTATGTACAGCGGGTGGCCGGCCAGTTAGGTCTGCGCGGCTGGGTAAGCAACACCGAGGATGGTGACGTGGAGGTGGTAGCCTCGGGTACAGCCGAAGAGTTGGCCGAGCTGCGGGTCAGCCTGCGCCGCGGACCGCGCGGCGCTCGCGTGGACCGTCTCATCGAGCGCCATCTTGCCGAATCCGAAGCCGACGACCTTAACTCCTTCCGCATCGATGGCGCATGGTGAAATAGAGCAAACAGCGTACAGCGAACAGCTAACAGTTGACGGCAGAGAGCTGTAAGCTGTCCGCTATTAGCTGTAAACTGTTTTTACATGCCCCAATCAAGGAGCGAATGAACCCATGCCCGAACAAATCAAGCCTATCGATGTGGAAGCCCTGAAGGCGCTGGTGCGCACGGTGCCGGATTTTCCCAAGCCGGGGATTCTGTTTTACGACATCACTACGCTGCTCAAAGACAAGACCGGCTTTGCCAAGATGATCGACGCGATGGCAGCGCACTATTTAGAGCGCAAGGTCGATCTGGTGCTGGGCATCGAGGCGCGGGGATTCATCTTCGGGCCGGCGCTGGCCTATCGGCTCAACGCCGGCTTTGTCCCGGTGCGCAAGCCGGGCAAGCTGCCGGCCGAGACGGCGCGCGTGACCTATGACCTGGAGTATGGCTCCGACGCCCTGGAGATTCACAAGGACGCTATCAAGCCCGGCCAGCGCGTAGTGCTGGTTGATGACCTGCTGGCTACAGGCGGCACGATGGAGGCTACTTTAAAGCTGGCCAGGCAGTTGGGCGGAGAGATTGTCGGGCTGGCCTTTGCCGTGGAACTGGATTTTCTGAAGGGCCGCAACCGCTTCAAGGAGTACGACGTCTTCAGCCTGCTGCACTACGACGTGTAACGGACTCGGGCCTTCTTCGACCCGGATTCGGAAAACGCTTTACGATGCCTTTTCTGGCCCATTCGTTCCAGGCGTGCCTTTCTTTGCCGTTCAATTTCCTTTGCCCAAAGCAGAGCCGCCGTGTTAAATTAGTGCGCCATTGGAGGTAACTATGCACAATCGATACTTTAGGCTGGCCGCGTTCACTCTCGCGGTCATTCTTGCGGGTTGCAAGCAGGCTGCGCCGCCGCCCGCTCCGGACACCCACGACGCGGACGTGAAAGCGATTCGCGATGTTGAAATCGCCGCGGAGCATGCGCTCGCTGTCAAGGATGTGGACAAGGTCGGCGAATTTTATGCCGACGACGCATCTGTTTTCTTGCCGGATGCCCCTGTAGTCAACGGAATATCAGCGATCAAAGCCGCATGGAAACCAATGATGGAGGATAAGAATTTCTCCCTCAACTTCGCTTCGGACAAGGTGGATGTGGCGAAGTCAGGAGACCTTGGCTACACTCAGGGCACCAACACTTGGACCTTTACGGACCCCAAGACCAAGAAGGTTTTAACCGTAAAGGGCAAATACGTCACCGTCTTCAAGAAGCAGGCCGACGGCAGATGGAAGGCGGTTGCGGACATCGCTATCGAGGATGCCCCGCCAACGCCGGCAAAGAAGTAGCGCAGGCGAATTGCCGCACAGACTGGACGAGTGCCCGATTCATGTGCCGTTTTCCCGGTCCGGCGCGCCTTCCGCACTCTCTTCGATGAACATCTGTGCGTCGGCAAAACGGTAGCCCACATATACATCCGTCAGCAAATACACGGGATTGGCGGGGTCGTCTTCAATCTTCTTGCGCAACTGCCGCACGAAGGTGCGCAGATACTCGACCTCTTCGCGAAACTCTGCTCCCCACACTTCGGTGAGCAGTCTTGCGTAAGTGACCACGCGGCCGGCGCGGTTCATCAGGCAGAAAAGTATATCGAACTCCTTGCGCGTCAGATGCACAGGCTGATTGCGCTTGGTGACCTTGCGCTTGACCGGATCGAGGCGAAGCTCGCCGATCTCGATAGGCGCGTCTTCGGCGCGAGCCGGAGCGCGCACGCGGCGAACCGCCGTGCGGATGCGGGCAATCAGCTCGCGCATGCTGAATGGCTTGGTGACATAGTCGTCGGCGCCCAACTCCAGCGCCTCGACCTTCTCCTCTTCCGCGTCGCGCACGGTGAGGATGAGAATCGGCAGCCGGGGCGCAAAGGCGCGAATGCGGCGCAGGGTCTCGATGCCGCCGATGCCGGGCATATTCACGTCGAGCAGAACCACATCAAAGCCGCCGGCGCGCAACATCTGCAGAGCCTCTTCGCCGCGCGAGGCATCAACCACCTGAAAGCCGAGTTCGACCAGCGGCGGCCGCAACGCCCGCCGGATGGCCGACTCATCGTCAACAACTAGTATGCGAATAGGTGTCTGCGTCATCATGTAACCCTCTTTCGCGCTGTGGCCGGTATTGCCGCAAAGAATGTAGTTCCCTCCGTCTCGTCGCTGGTGACCCAGACGGAACCGCCGTGGATAAGCGCGACGCGCTTGGCCACCGAAAGGCCGATTCCTGTTCCCGCCGCGCGACTGGGGCGAGTCGTGGATCGATAATAGCGATCGAAGATCCGCTCCCGGTCATTGATGGGGATCACCTCTCCAAAGCTGCGCACCGAAAAGACGATTTCCGCGTGCACCTTTACGGCGCGAATGGTAATGGCGCTGCCGAAGATCGAGTACTTGCAGGCATTGTCGATGTACTGCGTCAGCAGCATAACCATCAACTGGCGGTCGCACTCCAGAACCAGCCGCTCATCGGGAATATCGATGACTACTTTCATTCTAGCCAGGCATTCGCCGAGGCTAGCCACAACCTCTTCAATCAGCGGCGCCACTTCCACTGGGACGGCATGAATGGTAACCTCGCCGGCATCCAGGCGCGCCGTGGTCAGCAGGCGCGTGGTCAGATTTGCGAGCAGGCCTGTCTGCTCGTCAATGAGGGCGACTAGCTCGGCCTGCGCCGCCGACAGGTGGCCCATCTCGCCGAGGCCTGTAGAAGCCGCGCGGATGGCCGTCAATGGCGTCTTATAGGCGTGCGCCAGGCTGTCAAGAACTGTCGCTCGCAACTGCTCGGTGCGCCGTTCGGTCTCGATGCGGCTCTCGTTGGCGAAGGCCCGGTAACGGTCAAAGGCGATTGCAATGAGCGAGGCTATGGCGCTGTTGGTGAGCGGGCTGGTTTCGCCGCGCACCACCAGGCTGCCGATGGGCACCGCTCCCAGCCGGACCACGCGGCGTCCCAACCTGGTTTTTGGATCGTCGTCCGAGGTCCCAAAATAGTAGACATTCTGCGCCAGCTCCTGGGGATCCGCATTCCACTGCCCGGCCGAATAAACCTGGTGCAGTTCCGCGTCGAAGACCGCTACAGACTCCAGCGCGAAAATCTCATGGATCAACTCGGCCAACTGCTGCCCCGGCTCAAGATTGAGATTCATCTCCAGCGTGCGCCTTGTGAACTCGTGAAGGTCGCGCACCTGGTCGCGCCAGGATGCTGCTTGGCGGGCTTTGTTCCTGGAGCGCGCGTAGAGAAGGATGATCAACAGCGCAACCAGCACCAGGGCCAGCAACAGTACGTCATTAGCCGGCACAAAACCCGCATTGATGAAGTTCAAGGTCAAGCGATTACCCACATATATAAAGCAGGATTCAAGAAAGAAGAGGCGCTTTCGGCGAGAAAACGGGAACCGCTTTATTACCAGCGTCTCGATCAAATTCCAGGGCCACAACCCATGCCGCACAAATCTTTTGTCGCACCAGCCTGGGACGCAGGGAAACTTGAGTGAATTTTAGCAGATTATTTCATTCTCTTGTCCGGAGCGGGTCTGCCTCTATGCCATACCGTCTCCTGGCCGGATGAAAAACAATCCTTGGCAATGTGTGTCACTGGTGGACCGCGATGACGTCAATACTTTCTTTCATTTCCCTTATAGGTTCCTCATTTGTTCCTCATTAGTTCCTTATGGTTGCCCGGCCATACTAAGGTCCATCAGCAACTGCAAGACCACCTCGGGAGACACATTATCCGCGATCTGGTTTTCCCCGATTGAATCCGCGTGGTAGTTGTGTTCGTGTATCTATGAAGGCTTGGTCGGGTTGCTGCTGCACTACACCGTGCTGCGTGTTGCCTTCTTTTTGGCTGAATTTATTTCATGTCATAACCAAACAACATCATTTATCTTCTGGGAGGAAATATGCCGATACATCTGAATATGAATCTGAATCGCATACTGATAACGATGGCCGGAATCGTCTTATCAATCGCCCTGACGGCTGGTGCGCAAATACCAGCTACGCCACCCACACCAGCGCCCGCGGCGGCTCCCGTAGCGCAAGCCGCGCCGACGCCGGCGCCGGCGCCTGCATCAACCCCAGCCCCGCTTTCCACGTTCGTTCTCACGGGGCCACTGCAATGGCTTCCGCCGGCGACCTTCGATGCCGGACCGTTGGGCAAGCTGTCCGTCAACGGCATCGTGACCGGTTTTGCGCAGTTCCAGAACAATTACGCGCCGGGAGACAATTACGCGCAAGCCACTCTGAGCAACGGACAGATTTTCATTCAAAAAGCGGACGGGAAACTTCAGTACTACATCCAGGCTGGCGTCTATACCATGCCGACACTTTCAGTGCCGTTTGTTAACGCCCAAAATACCGTAAACAATTTCTACGGGCCTGTTCCGGTCGCCTACCTGAAATTGCCTGTAGGAAAGACCACGCAGTTCCTTATCGGCTCTCTGCCTACTCTGATGGGCGCCGAGTCCACGTTTACCTACCAGAACTTCAACATCGAGCGTGGCATCGTTTGGAATCAGGAAAATGCCATCAATCGTGGCATCCAGATCAATCAGACCATGGGCAAGTATCTGTCCGGCTCAATCAGTTGGAACGACGGTTACTATTCCAACCGCTACTCGTGGCTATCGGGCTCGCTGACCCTTACGAAGGGGCCTCATAGCCTGGTGTACGACGGGATGGGGAACCTCGGACAGACCGCCTATCAGACGGCGGCCACACCGGTGCAGAACAACGGCTATATGCACGCCGTGATCTATACGTACACCAAAGGCCCATGGATCATTTCGCCGTATTTCCAGTACGGCAAGCTGCCGACCAACGCGAAGGTAGGCGTCCCCACGGGTACATCCGCAACCGGCGGCGCGTTAAACGTCAGCTACGCCTTTAAGAAGGGTTTCTCGCTTCCGGCGCGCGTGGAATATCTCACGAGCTCGGGGAACGCTACCGACGAATCGGTCAACCTGTTGGGCTTTGGGGCTGGCAGCGCAGGCACCACTTTCACTGCAACGCCAACCTACCAAAAGGGAGGCATGTACGTTCGCGGCGATCTCGCCTGGGTGCACGCAATGAACTACACGCCGGGAGCTGTCTTTGGCAAAACGGGAATGGATGCTGACCAGTTCCGGGGCGTACTTGAATTCGGGTTCATCTTTGGCGACAACATCAAAAAATAGCCGAATCGAGGCGCTGGCTGCACAGGGCGACGAAGTTAGTGTAACTCGCTGCTTCATTTATCAGGTTTTTTCACAAACTTCAGTTTCTTCATTTCATCTTTATCAGTTCGGCTTTAACCTTCAACTAACACATGCGGCTTTCCCTATCCGGCCTGTAGCTTGACTTCCACTTCACTCAGGTTAGCTCTAGCTCACCACACACTCTGTTACACAAAAATTTAGTCACATTCAATAAGGAGGACAACGATGAAGCGTATCGATGCAGTGATCAGGCCGGAACGGCTGGAACAGGTAAAGGCAAGACTTTCCAGCTTGGATATTCAGGGAGCAACCGCGGCGGAAGTCAGGGGCTTTGGCCGTCAGCGAGGCCACGCCGAGATGTATAGAGGAACCGAATATTCTGTCGATTTTCTTCCCAAGATTCTTCTCACCATCATCGCAGCGGATGAACGCGTGCCACAGATCGTAGACGCGATCATCCATGGCGGCCGTACCGGAAAGATGGGAGACGGAAAAATCTTCGTTACCCCGGTCGATGAGGTGATACGTATTCGCACCGGCGAGCGGGGACCAGCCGCTCTTTGAGGAATTAATCAGAAACATCTCGCGCAGCCCACGAGTTCTTTTGCCATTCACTACAAAAATGAGGAGAGAATCAATATGAGACAGCAATTTGCGAGGCACACTCTGCGCCATTGGCTCCTGCAAGGCGCGATAACGAGTCTGCTGCTGGCAGGAATAGTTGGAGTATGCTCAACACCCTGCTTGGCCGACGAGAGCCCCAAGCCGGATCCGGCTGGCATCGCCACTGGCGATAAAACCAGCGTGCAGGATGCCGGCGGCAATCTTTTCATCCCGGCAACTCCAGATCCGTCCAGTCCGGATTTTGCGGCACAAAAGAAAGCCTACGACGATTTTCAGGCTCAGTCGGCCAAGGAACCGATTGCCATGAAATTGGCCGATTCCGTGGGGCACGTGCGCGTGGCCACAAACTTCTCCTGGACGCTGCTCACCGGATATTTGGTTCTGTTCATGCAGGCTGGTTTTGCCTTGCTCACCTGCGGGCTGGTGCGCAAGAAAAATGCGGCTCATCTGATGATGCTGAATTTTGCCGCCTTCGTTTTTGCCTTGCTGGCCTATTACGCAGTGGGATTCGCGTTCCAGTATGGGGCAGCGGCAATCAACGCGGCTCCCACGAACCTCGGAGGAACTCCGACGTTGAATTCGTTCTTATTGGGCCATGGCAGTTGGGGATTTCTGGGCGGGAAGGGCTTTTTCCTCAGTGGGCCGGGTTACGACTCCGGCAGCCTATGCCTTACGCTCTTCGAGTTCGTATTCATGGAAACGGCCGGCTACATTATTGTAGGCGCGATCTGTGAGCGCATCAGCTTTTGGGCGTTTCTGCTCTGCGAACTTTTTATCGGCGGAATCCTCTATCCCGTCTTTGGATGCTGGGTTTGGGGCGGCGGATGGATGTCGCAACTGGGATCGACGATACACCTGGGTCACGGTTATGTGGATTTTGCCGGATCGACGGTGGTGCACGCGATCGGCGGCTTTTGCGCCATGGCACTGGCCGTCATTCTCGGTCCGCGTCTCGGCAAGTATGGCGCCGACGGCAAACCGCGGGCCTTTCCGGCGCACAATATTGTCTATGTCGTAACCGGAACTTTTATCCTCCTCTTCGGTTGGATGGGATTCAATCCCGGCTCCACGCTGGGAGCAACCGATCTGCGCATTTCCGTTATCGCTATGAATACCAATCTGGCAGCGGTTTCAGGTTCTGCGACAGCACTGCTGTTGTGGTACCTGATCTTCAAGAAGCCGGACATCACCATGGCCTGCAACGGGATGCTGGCGGGATTGGTGGCCATCACCGCTCCATGCGCCTTTGTCTCTCCCAATTCGGCGGTGATGATTGGAGTTCTGGCCGGACTGCTGGTGTGCGGCGGCGTGCTGTTCAACGAGCGGGTGCTCAAAGTTGATGATCCCTGCGGAGCCGTCTCGGTGCATGGCTACTGTGGCTGGCTGGGCGCCGTTTGTGTCGGCATATTCGCTGATGGCACTTACGGTTCGGGATGGAACGGAGTGGGCGCTTCCAACTACCTTGGGCAGGCAGGCCAAGGGGTGACGGGTTTGCTTCATGGAGACCTCAGCCAGTTCGAGTGTCAGTTGCTGGGAGCGACACTGTGCGCTGTTTGGGCCTTTGGCGCAACCTACGGCGTCTTCTGGATTGTGAACAAGGTCAAATCCATGCGCGTTACGGCGGAAGTGGAGCTGGAGGGTCTTGACGTGCCTGAGTTTGGCATGTCCGGATACCCTGAGGATGCGCTGGCCAGCATTATTCACTAGGCTCCGAAGTAAATATATCCATAAGAATGTCCTTTCTGCGCTGCCAAAGCTCAAATACAGGGGCTTTGGCAGCCGGGAAGATAAAAACGAATAGATTTGCGTTCCGGTGGTCTATACGATATTGTGAGTTCGCTCCTGCAAGGAGCAAAAATCCACAATGAAACTTAACCGGCGGCGAGTGGCGGCTTTTGCAATCGTGGCGGCGCTGGTGTGTCTAACGGTCTCCGCATTTGTGATCTGGAGGGTGGAGGGAGTGCTGAGGCGCGAAGCTGCGCAGCAGGAACAGGTGAACTTTGAAGTACACCCACTGGGCATGCAGCCGAATCCCGGCTTCGAAGGCATTTGGTCTCCAGCGGTTTACAAGAGCGTAGCGGTTTTTGAGGGGCGGATTTACCTGGCGGGCCCGGCGGGGCTTTATGCCTACGACTCCGACGGAGCACTGGAACGCATCTATCGGACAGGAATAGACTTACCGGCCGCTCCATTGGGACAGATGGCAGTGGGTATGCTCACCGACGCGCAACGGCCGGAGCTGCTGATTGCGACTCTTGGCGCGGGGATAGTGTGCTTCGACGGCCACCTATTTCGGCAAATAATGGGTACAAACACTGATGTGAGAGTAATCACATCCCTGCTGCCGCTGGGCTCCGGGCGGCTGCTGATCGGCACGGCCAAGCTGGGGCTGCTGATCTATGACGGCAAAACTCTGAAGCAATTTCATCCCACCACAAATAATGTCTATGTCACTTCCCTGGCAGGCTCGGAGGCCGAGCTATGGGTGGGGACGCTGAACGACGGGCTGCTCTGGTGGCATGGCGGGCAGACCGAGAGAATCGGCGAGGAGCAGGGGCTGCCCGACCGGCGCGTGGAGCAGATTGCTCTGACAAGCGGGAAGGCTTATATAGGGACTCCGGTGGGCGTAGCCGAGGTGCGCGATGGGAAGGTTGCGCGGGTGCTGGCCAAGGGAAGATATGCCCATGCTTTGATGGCAGACGGGGATGCGCTGCTGGTGGGCCAGATGCAGGCCGGAGTGATGCGCGTCTCGCTTACCGGGCCGGAGAACGACATCCAGATCAGAAGGCCGATTACGGCTCTTGTACGTGATGCCAACGATTCTGCTACTGGCACGGCTACAAACAAGAGCGCGGCGGGACTAACGGTAGAGCAGTTTGTGGCCGTGGGAGACGACCGCTATGCATTGGCCACGGATGGGTTGCTGCGCCGGGAACCGGATGGCGCATGGCGAAAGATACTGGGCGATAGCAGCGCGCAACTGACGGACAGGGACGTTTCAGCCCTTTTAGTGGCCTCTGACGGACGGCTCTGGGTGGGCTACTTCGACCGAGGTCTGGATATTCTCTCCGCCACGGGCGACAAGGTTGAGCACATTGAGAACGAGCACGTCTTCTGCGTGAACCGGATTGTGGAAGATACCCGGCAGGGGGCGATCGTTGTGGCCACGGCCAATGGGCTGGTAATCTTCGACCGCGACGGGAAGCAGAAGCAGGTTCTGGGGCGCGATGCCGGGCTGATTGCCGACCATGTAACGGATGTGGCGCTTTATGATGGCGGCATGGCGCTGGCGACCCCGGCGGGAATCACGTTTCTCGACCGGAGCGGCGCGCATAGCATTTACGCCTTTCAAGGCCTGGTCAACAATCATGTGTATGCTTTGGGCGCCGATGGAGATAAGCTGGTGGCGGGGACGCTGGGCGGGCTTTCACTGCTCACCGGCGGCGAGGTTCGAAAAAATCTGAATACGTCGACCTCCGGCCTGAAGCACAATTGGATTACCGCGTTGACCCCAGTGGGCAACGACTGGCTGGTGGGCACCTATGGAGCGGGCATCATGCGCCTCACCGCCGACGGCAATGTGACGCCCACCGATGCGACGCGTACGGGAGTGGTGATCAATCCCACGGCCATGACGACTGATGGACGGATGATCCTGGCCGGAACGCTGGGCAATGGGCTGCTGGTGGGCGACGCGACCGGTACCCGGTGGGGGACGGTCACCGCCGGATTGCCTTCACTGAATGTAACGGTATTGTTTATTTACAAAGGTGTGGTATATGTTGGCACGGATAACGGGCTGGTGAAGATCGACGAGGATAAGTTGTAGGAGTGAAAGAGGCAAAGGGACTGGAGAACCGCGCAAATGAAGTTAGCCATTCTAATTATTTGCGTCGCAGGTGTACTCGCAATTGTGCCTTTCTTTCAATTGCTTACATACATCAGCAAACGCCACAATCGACTCACAGCAGCCGATGTTGCGGGCTACATCGAAAGGCATATTAATGGCACAGCGGGCAAATGGGATTGGGATGATTTCACATCAATTCAGATCGCCGACGACCAACTGGATAGAATCAGGCTGAGCTGCATTGAATCGGAAACAGATGTAGAAAAGTTACAACAGATTTTGGAGCGACTGAGAAAAATTGAGCGGTAATTTCCTCAGGCCAAAAGGAATGCCATGAGAATAGGTGGAAAGAGGCGAGCGAGTTGGGCGTTGTGGCTGTTGTTATGGATGCCGCTGGCGGCTTATGCCGATAGCGGCGTGTTGATTCCAACCGATAAGCAGGCGCCCGATCCTGCGATTCTGTCGCTGACCGAGATGCAGGTGGATATTCACATCGACAACGGCGATGCGCGGGTGTGGGTGCGGCAGGTTTTCACTAACCATACCAATCGCCCGCAGGAGGGCAATTACCAGTTTGCGTTGCCCAGCGGAACCACCGTCTCCGATTTTGCTGTCTGGGACGGACCGGTGCGCATTCCCGCCGTGATTCTGGAGCGCAAGCGGGCGAAGGCGATCTACCAGGAATTAAAGAGCCAGGCTATCGATCCGGGCCTGCTGGAGCAGGGCGAGCGCACCGCGGACGAGGCGCGGCGTAGCGCGATCTTCAGCGCGCACATCGTTCCTATCCCGGCTTACGGAACCAAGCGGCTGGAGATTGAATATCACGAGCGAATTCCCGTATCGGCGCGCAAGAGCTACTTTCTGCTGCCGCTCAAGCCGGACAGTTACGCCATCCAGAAAACCGCCAAACTTACCATTCACTTTGAACTGCGCTCGGCAGCTCGGCTGAAGGATTTTGCATTTCAGGGCCGCTTGCTTCCCTTCCACATCGAGCAGCAGGATGAGCACGTCATCCGGGGCACGGTGGACGCGACCAACATCGAGCTGGCCGAGGATTTTTCAACCGTCTGGGCGCAGAACGAGACTCAGAACGCCGTGGAAGTGATCACCTATCGCGATCCGAACCCGGTTTCATCCCTTTCGATGGAACTCGCCAGCTCCGAACTCGCTGTGCCCACGCAGGCTCCTCAGAAAGGCAAACAGAAACAGCCGCCACAGCAGCCGAATACGCCCTTAGAACCGGGATTCTTTGAGGCGCTGGCGCAACTGAGCGCGCCGCCGGCAACCGGGACGGCGAGCGGACAGGGCGGGCGCACGGTAGTGGTGCTGATGGATACCTCGCTCTCCATGCAGTGGGAGAAGCTGGAGCGCAGCTATGCGGCGGCAGCCAAATTGCTGGAGACCCTGGGTCCGGAGGACAAGTTCAACCTACTGCTCTTTAACACGCGAGTGGACAGCTTTAAACCGGCGCCGGTTCAGGCGGATTTAACCAGCACCAAGGCGGCGATGGACTGGCTGCGGCAGAGCCACCTGCGCGGCGGAACGGATTTGCAGAAGGCGCTGCAGGAAGGTCTGAACCAATTCAGCGGGACAGATGCATCGCAGGCCGCAGCGCTGGTGCTGCTGACCGACGGCGAGGTAACGCGGGGGCTGATCCAGAGCGGCAAGCTGGCGGATTGGTACGCGGCCAAGTGGAAGCAGGTTCCCGCGGAGCGGCGGCCCAAGACCGAGGTCTTTGCCGTGGGCGACGACGCCAACCTGCCGCTGCTGCGCATGTTGAGCCGCAACGGCGGAGTAATGGAGCAGGTGCTATCCACCGAGCCGGTGGACTACAAGCTGGCAGCCTTTCTGGGCAAGGTGGGACGGACGCCGATAGGCGACCTGCGGCTGACTGTGGCTCCGGAAGCCGCGGTGAACAAGGTTTATTCGCTGGAGGAGGCGGTTTTTGACGGTGGCGAGGGGCGCTGGGTTGGCCAGTACACGAGGCCGCAGAAGGGCGTGAGCTTCAGCGTGAGCGGCAACCAGGATGGCCGCGGGTTGAAGGCGGAGACCAAGGCCGAGCTGCCGGCGAAGGAGCTGGAGCACGACCAGTTGCCGCGCCTGTGGGCCGGAGCGAGAGTGCAGGCGCTGCTGGAGCAGATTGAGCGCGAGGGCGAAACCGAAGCGGCGATTAACGAGATCATCATGTTGGCGCGACGATATAAATTCGTGACGCCTTACACTTCGTTCCTGGCCGCGCCGCGATCGCTGCTGCGGCCGCGCGTGATCCGGCCGGGAGACCCGGTGTTGCGCGTGCATACCGACAAGGCGATTGTCTCGGTGATAGCGCTGTTTCCCTTTGGACTGGAGAAACCATTGCGCTACCTGGCCGGCGAAGATGTGTGGCAGACGCGATTCCTGGCTCCAACCGATATGAAGGACGGCATCTACCAGGTGCGGCTGGTGCTGCGCGACACCAGTGGACAGGTCTATCGCGAGCAGAAGAGCTTTGTGATTGCCTCGACTCCGCCGACGGTGAAGGTGAGGCTCGATAAGACTCGATACCGGGCAGGCGAGATGATTCCGCTGAAGGTGAGCGCGTCAGAGAGCACGCGGACGCTGACGGCGCGACTGGAAGGACTGGCCCCGGTCAGCCTGCACTGGAATCGCGAGGCGGGAGCAAGCACGGGCCAGCTGTGGCTGCCGCAGGCATTGACACCGGGCGAGTACGTGCTGGCGGTGACGGCGGAAGACATGGCACACAATCTGGGCAGCGCGGAGGTGCACATTGAAGTGGTTCCCTGAGCACAAACGCAGAACTGACGAAAGCAACATCGGCGCGACCGGGCTGAAGATCGCCTTGGGAGCAATGATTGCGGGCGCTGGGGCTTTCAGCGCATCGGCCTCACTCATTGTTTGGCAAAGCCCCGGATTGCTATTGGGCGCGGGCAACAGCCTCACGCGCTGGCTGGAAAATGCCGAGGCCGGCTCGGGCGTGGAGAAGGCGCTCTACCGGCTGATGAAGCTGCCCGGCGGCGAGGCTCTTTACCGGCGCTCTCCGCGCGAGGCGCGGCCGGAGCTGACGACTCTTATCAACAACAGCCAGAAGAGCGCGGCGCTCTACTCGCTGCGGGCGATGGAGGACGAAAAGGCGCTGGACTTTGAGGCCGCTGAAAAGGATTGGAAGACGTGGGCAGACAAGGCCGACGACAAGGCGGCGGCGAATCTGGACCTGGCTGATTTTTACGAGCGCAGGCTGAAACCGCGCGAAGAGCTGGCGGCACTGGAGGTTGTGGGCCAGTCGGCGGCAAGCCCGCGTGAACGCTGGACGGCGACGGAGTCAGAGCAGGCGTGGATGGCCTGGGAGAAGACGCTGCAAGTGGTGGACAGGTATGCGCTGGGGCGCGCGGTTGCGGCGCGGGAGTATGCCGGATGGGAGCGGCGTTATCCGCAGGAACGAGCCGTTTACGAACGCGAACTGGCCTTCGATCTGGCGGGCAAGGATTACGCCTCCGCGTCGGCGTTGATTGCGCGCTACCGGAAGGCATTTCCCAACGATACGCTGTTTCCGGTGAGGGCAGAGGCGGATGTCGCGGCGGGACGCGGCTCTGTAAAGGATGGGCTGGCGGTCTTTGACCGCAGCTTTGAACCGCTGTGGCCGGCGGAAATGGTGAAGAGCTACTACGCGCTGCTGGAGAGAGGCCACCAGACGCTGAAGGTGCGTGATGCGCTGCGGGCAAGGCTGGCGGAGAATCCGGGCGGCGGGGCCGATGCGCTGAAGGATGCGGCCAGGCTTTTCTATATTTTTCAGCAGCAGGGACAACTGGAGGCGGCCAAGGCCGTGCTGGCCGGGTATCGCGAGCGCAAGGACGCGCGAGGAGCCGCGTGGAGCGCGGATGAGCTGTACACGCTGGGACGGCTGCTGGAGGAGGTGCAGGACTTCCGCGAGGCGGCGCGCTACTACTATGCGCTGGCAGCGAAGACGCAGGGTGATGATGCGAACCTGAAGGGATTGGCGGGGCTGACGCGCATCCTGCTCGCCGCGCCGGAGCAGCCGTTGCGCGTGGGCGCGGGAAACCTGGCGCTCTACCAAAGCATTGCGACGATGGATCGCGGGCCGGGCTACCTGAACGGAATTTTGTCGTTGTTTTTCAACTCGCAGCAGCCGGCTTCGGAGTATTCATCCGAGGATCAGCTCGCCGTGCCTTACTTTCATCGCGCCAAAGCTGCTGAGCTGTTGGCGGAGATTGACAAGCGTTTCCCCAAATCCGACGAGCGGGCAGAGCTGCACTTCCAGCTGATGAATGCCTACATGGCCTACGCGGAAAACGATGCCGCGATTCGCGAGGGAACGCTGTTTCTGGCACAGTTCCCTGCCGACGCGCACAGAGTGGATGTGGCGCTTGAGGTGGGCGATCTCTACAGCAGAACGAATCAGACTGATAAAGAATTTGCGCTATACAAAGATCTGTTGAAGGAACTGGCGGCCAAGGCGGACGGCGTTCCGCTGGGAGCCACAGGAACGGCGTACAGCAAGCCGGTTGGCGGCCAGGCTGCGGGCACTGTGCGCTCTGCCGATTATCAGCACGTCCTCGACCGCTATCTCTCGCGGCTGGTGGCCATGCGGCGGCTACCCGATGCGTTGGAGGTGTTGCGCGGAGAGCTGGATCACAATCTGCAAGACCCCGGCCTCTATGAAAAGCTGGCCAACTTTCTCGAACAGAACCAATTGAACGCGCACGAGGAAGAGGTTTACCAGCGGGCCATCGCGCAGTTCCAGGAGAGCGGCCACGGAGCAACAGGGTGGTATGCCAAGCTGGCTCGCTTCTATCTGCGCGAGAGGCGCAAAGTGGATTACACGGTGCTGACGCGCATGGTGACCGGAATCTTTTCCGGAACCGAGTTGGAAGAGTATTTTCGCCAGGCTCCTGCGCCGGACGCGGCGCTCTCCATTGTGGTCAATCGCTATGCTCATGACTGTTTTCCGCACGATCTGACCTTTGTTCGCAGTCTGCTGGCGCAATACGAAAGCTATCAGAGCCCTGCGCCGGCGGAGGCGGAGAAGCTGCTGTGGGAGCACTGGGCGGAGTCTCCCGATTTGCGCGACCAACTGTTTGAGTTGCTCAGCCGCAGCGGCAGGCTGGATTCGGTGCTGGCGGCGCTGCGGCAGCAGGCTCCGGAGATCGACAAGGCGGACTGGACCGGGCTGGCGCAGAGCAATCCAGCTGCCGAGCGATTCTGGCTGGAGTCGTGCCTGTGGCAATCGCGCTTTGAGCAGGGCGTAGGCCCGGCTGACGCGCTGGCCGCTGAGTATCCCGACGATGGGTATCTAAACGGCACAGCCTCTTCTCTTTATCGCTCGCTGGCCTATTTCTATCCCGAAGATACTGACAAAGCGGTGGCAATCGAGAAGCGGCTGCTGAGCGCAATGCCGGACGATCTGGAACGCCTGGCGCGAATCGGCGACATTTACGCCGACCGCGGGCGCATGGCTGAGGCCGCGCCGTACTTCACGCGCATGGCAGAGGTGCATCCGGGCGTGGCCGACGGCTATTTGCAATCGGCGACGGTCTTCTGGGATTACTTCGACTTTGCTTCCGCATCGACCCAACTGCGCAAGGCGCGCGAGCGGCTGGCGCAACCGGCGCTGTATGGCTATCAGGCCGGCGCAATCGAAGAGAGCCAGAACAATATGCCGGGCGCGATTCAGGAGTACGTGGCCAGCTCGCTGGGCGACACGCCCTCAGAGGAGAGTCGCGAACGGCTGCTGACGCTGGCGCGCAGGCCGGAGTGGCGTGCGGCGGTAGAGGCTGAGACGGAGGGATTGCTGAAGCAGGCCGCGCCCACCAGCGCGGCAATCGAGCTGCGCATCAGCGTGCTCGACGCGCTGCAACGCCCGGAAGACCGATTGCGGGAGCTAAAACAGGTTGTCGCGCAGACTGATTCGTTCGATGTGCTCGATGCAGTAACCACGGCGGCCCGCGCTCATGCCCTGCCGGAGGTCGAGCAAGCGGCGCTCTCCCGGCAGATTGCTCTCACTGCCGACCCGGTGCGCGCGCTGGAGTTGCGCTATCAACTCGTTGAGCTTTTACAGCAACACAGTCCGGCAGCGGCCGCGGCTGAGGTGGACGCGATCTATCGAGAGCACGCAAAGGTGCTTGGAGTAGTGCGCTCGACGGTGGACTACGACTGGAACCATGAGCGCAAAGCGCAGGCCGTAACCGTGCTGCTGGATTCAGCCGAGGCGGCCTATCCGGAGCTGAAGCAGCAATTTCAGCTTGAGGCGGCGCGCAAGCTGACGGAATTGGGCGATTACCCGCGCTCGAAGAAATTACTGGAGCCGCTGCTGAGCCAGAAGCCGCTGGACGCGGGCATTGAAGCGGCCCTGGCAGACAACTATGCGCGCTCCGGCGATCAGGCGGGACTGGAGGCGTTTTACCGCTCGGAGCTGGCCGGGGTGAAGTCCGCCGCAATGGAGCGCGGGGAAAAGACGCAGCGTCTGGCGCAGTTGCGGCGCGGCATCATCTCCGCGGCCAGCGTGCTGGGCAACTGGAATGACGTCGCGGACCAGTATATCGAGCTGATCAACGCCTACCCTGAAGACGCCAGTTTGACCCAGGAGGCTGCGCTGGCTGCGGGTGCGCACGGGCAGAGCGAGAAACTGCTTAAGTTTTATCGCAAGACGATCGTGGATTCTCCGCGCGACGCTCGCTGGAGCATTGTACTGGCCCGTCTGGAGACGGCGCTGGAGGACTATCCCGCGGCCATCGAGGCCTACGCAACAGCAATTCGCGTGCGGCCGGAGCAAAAAGACCTGTACGAGTTGAAGGCCGGCCTGGAAGAACGCCTTTACAAGCTGGACGATGCGGTCGCCGATTACGACAAGCTCTTCGAACTGAGCTACCACGATCCGCAATGGCGGGTAAAGACCGCCGAGGCGCGGGCCCGCCAGGGACGGAATGCCGATGCGGTGAAGGCGCTGGATGATGCGTGGATTCAGGGCCGTCCGCCGCGGGCCACGAATTATGTTCAGGTGGCCACGAGGCTGGAGGAGTGGGGATTGCTCGACGACGCACGCCACTATGCCGAGCGCTGCGCGGATATCGCCGGGCCAGAGCTGCTGGTCTATTCGGGAAATCAGTCGTGCGCGGTGGTCTATGCGCGCGTGATGGCGAGGCAGCGCCAAACAGATACGGCGTTCACGCGGCTGGCCCTCGCCCGCCAGCAGGCGGAAAAACTTTCGCTGGCAATGGTGACCGAGCAGGTAGCGCAGCAGGGCTTGAGCGCAGTTACCAATGAAGAGTGGCGCAAGCAAAGGATAGCCGAGCAAATGGCGACGGCAAAGTCAGGCTTTGCGCAGGCCCTGCGCGCCATGGCCGAGGTGACGAGCGCATATGCAACTCCAGAGGAGAAGGCGCAGTTTGCGGCGTGGTTGCAGACCAAGCGCGCCACGGCCGCCGATGAATCCGAGTTGCACGACGTCTACCTGCCGGCGATGCAGGCCGCGGGTCTGCTGGATATGGAGTCCGATCTGCGTTGGGAGCTCGAGTCAAAAAGCTACGATCACAACCTTGGCGAGCTGTTTACATGGGTGCAATTGCAACAAAAGCGCGTGCAACTGGACGGCGTGGGCGCCAAGCTGGAAAAGCTGGCTGCATCGCTTTCGTCCGTGAAGCAGGGCCAGGTTTGGCAAGAGGCTGCGAACGTCTACCAAACGTTGGGAGATTCTGCCGCTGAGCTTCGCGTACTGGATTCCAGGGCACGCTATGAAGTCATCGGGAACCCAGACCAGCGCTACATGGAGCTGCTGCTGGCCTTGAGGCCACAGTCGCTGATAAAAATGGCGTCTTCGGACAGTGTGGCGCAGTTCCTGTTGGCCAATGGCAAACCCGATCAGGCCATGGGGGGCATTACCGCGCGGTCGGCGGGCGAGCCTGCCGTGTGGAAGAAGGCCTACACCGGGCTGACGGGGCTTTATCTGCGCCAACACACGACGCAGATACGTGATGCATTTGCCGGAACGCTGGGCGGAGACCCGACTATCGGCGAGCGCGTGGCGCATCCGCCGGATCGCGACCAGCAACTGGCGGGCGAGGTGTGGTTCTACTACGGCTCGCGCTACGGTGAATACCTGGATGAGGAAAAGGACGCGCAGGCCGAGGGCTACCTAGAGGCGGAGCTGGAACATACGCCGGAGAGCGCGAATGCCTACGTGCAGCTTGCGGATTACTCCGCCGGAGCCGGCAGGGCCGATTACGCGCTGGCTGATTATCAACATTCGCTCGACCTCAAGAGTAATCAGCCCGCCGTACTGAACAGCATGGCCAACATCGAGTGGAAGCAGGGACGGCAGGCGGATGCGCTGGCAGCGTGGCAGTTGGCCGTCAAGACGCTGGCAGTGGAGTTGGACAGCCGCATGCCGGAGAGCTTCTGGGGTGACTTTGCGCAGGTAGTGGGCAATGTTGCCGCGCATGGACAGTACGCGACCATCAGCAAGCAGGTGGACGCGATGCTGCACGTCTATCTCAAGCGCAACGGCGAGTACCGGGTCGAGGAGCTGCTGGAGGCCGGCTATCACGCCCACGGCGATTCGATGGACTGGCTATTGGAGACGGTGACAGCCGCTCATGATCCGGGCAGCGTGCTGGGCGCCATTCAGCGGAACAAATGGATCGCCAAGGGCCAGGTGAGCCAGCTTCTTGCGCGCCGCGTGGAGCTGGAACGGCGTAAGGCGCAGTCCAAGCCAAGCGAGGCCAGTTATGAACTGGACAATGCGGAGTCCAGCCTGGTGAACGCGTTGCTTGAAGAGAAAAAGTACGCCGAGGCGCGCGCAGAGTTGGCGCGAATTCCCGCGGAAAAGCAGAAGGCTTCCCCGTGGCTGAGCATGGAGCTGCGGGTGGCTGAGGCCGATGGCACTTTGCCGCAGATGGTGGCGCAGTGGAAGAAGCACCCCGCAGCCGCTCCGGCAGCGAGTGAACTGCAAAGCGCCGCGCGGACACTGAGCGAACCGTCGAAGCGGCTAGTGATGCGGTTCGTCTACGAGCAGGCTCTGGAAGCGCGCGATTTGAGCGCGGCAAACTTCCTGGGCCTCGCGGCCATCGACCTGGACGAAGGCAACGTGCCGGGCGCGATGACCCTGCTAAAGCGCCTGACGCTCATCAGCGAGAACACCTATGGCGATACGGATTCGGCAGCCAGTTTGCTCGAATCAAAACATAAGTTCTCCGAGGCGATGCAGTTTCTACAGCCGCTGGCGCAGGCTTCGCCGTGGGATGCGAGCCTGAAGATCCGGCTCGCGGTGGCCACGCTGGCCGTCAACGCAAATGCGCCGCAGGCTCTGACGGCGCTCAGCGCGGTGGCTGCCGATCCCAAAGCGAAGTATGCTGACCGGCTGGCAGCGGCCAGGGCGTTGAAGGGCCACGGCGCGGCCAACGATGATTTAGGCAGTGCAGAGCTGAACCTGCTCGCGCGCGCAGGCTGCCCCGGCGCGGACGAGGCAGGCAAGCCGTTTTTCGTTGAGGCTCGCAGAGCAGCAGCGGTTTGCGCAACCGACAAAAAAGCAAAAGAGCAGTTGTTGCACATTGCCATTGGCGACGCGCCCGACAATACAGCGTTGCGGCTGGAGTACGTGACAGCCGCCTTTGCGGCAGGCCAGGATGCGCGGGCATTGATGGCTGCCGAGCCAATTCTTGTTGGCGGCAGCTTCTACGGCCAACGTCCCGTGCAAGCGTATGACTCACCCGGGGATGAAGAGGATGCCGGCAGCCAGAGTGCTCCCATTTTTTCCTCGATGAAACCGGAAGAGGCATACAAGCTGACCTGGTTTGCGATTCACGCCAGGGAAAAACGCCACGAGGCCAAAGAAGCGCTGTCGCTGGTGACAGGCGCGCTGTCAGCGGAACTAGATCCCACGCGGCGGCACGCTCTGGAAGCCGAACAGCAGCGACTGACGACCGAGACGGCTCGTGCATGGGAAAACGCAGCACGCGCTCCCAACATCCATAAGGATCTTGACCAGGATCGAGTGGTGCGCCCGCGAGTGCTGCCGGGTGAGCCGTTTACTCCACGGAAAGCGGCAAGCAACGAGGAGGATGAGGAATGAAACGACGCCTCTGGATTTCGATAAGCGTATTGCTGCTGGGCTGCAGCGCGGTCTTCGCCATAGGCGCGCTGGAGCAGGCGCTCATGTCCAAGCCCGATCTGCCTTCCCTATTGCCCGAGGGCGCGTTGCTCTCATTGGAGGCGCGCGACTTTGGCTCCCTGCTGCACGATTGGAACACATCAGAGGAGAAGCGCGCCTGGCTGACCAGCGACAACTACTCGGACTTCAGCAAATCGCGGCTCTTCGAGCGGCTCTCGCAGGCGCAGGATGAGTTTTCGGCCGCCGCCGGGCTCCCGGCCAACGAAAGCCTGCTCGAAAATGTCGCGGGCAAGCAGAGTTGCTTGGGTCTCTATAACATCGGCAATCTCGAGTTTGTCTACATCACGCGGCTGGAGCAGCAGGCGATAGAAAACACTCCGCTGTGGCAAACGCGAAGCAAGTTTGAGCAGCGCACCGAAGCGGGAACCGTGTTTTACGTGCACAAGGACAAGCAGTCGTCGCGCGTAGCGGCCTTTGCCTCCAGGGACGGCTGGTTGATTCTTGGCACGCGAGAAGACCTGGTGGCGGGCGTGCTGGACCGGCTGGCGGGAACGGCGTCGCAGAATCTGGCGAGCGAGGGATGGTATGTCGAGGCCGTCAAACAGGCGAATGGCACGCGCGGCGATCTGCGCATGGTGCTGAACCTGGAGAAGCTCGTTTCCACGCCCTACTTCCGCAGTTACTGGGTGCAGCGTAATGTAACCGAGATGAAGCAATACTCCTCGGCGGTAAGCGATTTGTACAGAAGCAGCCAGAGTTATCGCGAAGAGCGCGTGCTGGTGCGCCGTCCCGGAGTTCCTGCCGCTGCTCATGGCGATGTGCGGAGCTTGGCGGCGTTGGCGCCCAAGGATGCGGCCTTCTATGCGGCGCAAGCCTCGCCGGAGCCGGAGAGACTGCTTCGCAGCCTGCGCGACAATCTGCTGGAGGTGAAGCCGGAACAGCAGGCAGCCTCGTACACCACGGCTCCCGAGGCAGTTGTAGCGGAAAACGCCGGCAGCGCCACGCAGCTCGATACCACAATCGACACGGCTCCGGTTGCGGTCAAGCAGGTGGATGCATACGCGCCTCTGCTCGCGCTGCTCTCCGCACAGCAGCCGGATGCATCGCTGGAAGTCTATTCCACGCGCGCTCCACACGATGGCGTCTTTGTCTCGTTGCAGGCGGCGATGGTTATTAGCGCGGCGCAAGCCTGGGATGAGAGTGCTGTGCGCCAGGCGCTGACGCAGGCGCTGCAGCCGGGGCTGACCACCGGAAAGCTCGGCGTCAACTGGGAAAAGCGTTCGAGCGCCAGCGGCGAATATCTCGCGCTGGATGGCGCAGTTCCTCTTTACCTCGCGGTGAACGGCAAGCAAGTGCTGCTGGCCAACGATTCCGCGCTGATGGAGAAGCTGCTGGCGCTTCGCCAGAGCGCCGGCCCTGCCAGTGGAAAAGACAGCTTGACCTATGCGGCCCTCTTCCGGCACACGCAGGAGCAAGGCAACTTCAGGCGACTGATGGCGCAACTGGACCTGGCCGGGCATCGCGGAACGGTTGACCAGGCGGCAGCCTCCGGCGGTGAAGGCCCGGCATTCTTCTCCGGCAATGCGAGAAGCCTCAGCCGCGTTTTCTCCAGGCTGGAGTCGGAGCGCGTTGAAGAGCAGGATCAGGGCGACACAGTGACGCAGACGGTTACCTATCAATGGAGCCGCTGAGGCAGGAGCCGTTCCAGAGAGCAGCGGCAGCGCGCGTTGCACCTGCGGCCGCGCTGGCGGGATTGTTGCTCATTGTCTGCTGGCTTGCGTCGGCCCAGCAGGCAGCGGAGCCGCAACTCTTCTCCCAGTCAGCACAGGCGGTTCTGGAACGCGACTTCCCCAGTCCGGATCTCTCCTACCTGCTGCTGGACGGATCGGGCAAGGTGCTGGCCGAGCGATGGGCAACACAGCAAGCCGTCTCTCCCGGTTCCATGGTCAAGCCATTTCTGGCCCTCGCCTACGGGGAACAGCATGGCGGACGATTTCCCACGGTGCGCTGCCTGGGCACCGAGAGCCGCTGCTGGCTGCCTCGCGGGCACGGGAATCTTGTTTTGGAAGAGGCGATCGCGCAGTCCTGCAACGCTTATTTTCTGCAGCTGGCGGCGGGATTGGATCGCCAGCGCGCGGCGCAGACTCTTGCCCGCTATGGACTCTCGGGTCCCGCCGCGGATGCCTCCGCCGACAACCTGGCGGGACTGGGAGACGCGTGGAAAGAGACGCCGCTGGCCTGGGCCAGAGCCTACCTGCAACTGGTCAATGAACAGCAATCGCCTGTGCAGAGCAGGATTGTGAAGGGAATGCTCGACTCGGCAAAGCGCGGCACGGCACGCTCGGTGGATGCGGCGTTGGGCAGGAATGCGGCCCTCGCCAAGACCGGAACGGCAGCCTGCACGCACACGCCTCAAGGAGCAGCGGACGGCTTCACGGTCGTCCTGTACCCCGCCGCGCGGCCCCGGCTGCTGCTTTTGGTGCGCGTGCACGGTGTGACCGGCGCTGAGAGTACCAGGGTGGCCGGCGCAATGTTGCGCGCCCTGGGAGCGGGCGAGCGATGAGGCGTGCCATGATGCGCAGAATCCTACGCTGCTGCATGTGGACGGGAATGACCCTCCTGCTGCTGTCCGCCTCGTTCGCCACAGCGCAGCAGGAGATTCGTTTCAGTGTGCTGGGGCTCTTTCATCCTCGGGAGCTGGTTCTGCAACCGGAGGGTGGGCAAGTCCTCTCCGTTGCCTCGCAGGATGCGGCGAAGAACCCGGCAACAGTGCTCAACGGCGAAACGGGCCATCGTCAGATCGTCTTCCGCGCCGAGGGCGACCGTGTGGTAGCCGGCTCCCGCTCCGCCGACAGTTGGACGGCCGCCGCCCGGGATGGAGGTAACGTTGCCTTCCGGCTCTCGGTGCCGGGCAGAATTCATCGCGTCTATCGCGGCCGCCTGACGATTCAGGCCCGCAAAGGCACGCTGCTGGCCGTGGTAGCGATGGACCGGGAGACGGCAGTGGCCTCGATTGTGGCCGCGGAGATGGTCGAGAGCGCTCCCATGGAGGCGCTGAAGGCGCAGGCCGTGGCCACGCGCTCCTTTCTGACGGCTGGTCCCAGGCATTTGGACTTCGATTTCTGCGATACAACCCATTGCCAGTTCCTCAAGTCGCCGCCAGATTTGTCCAGCCGCGTCATGAGCGCCGTCGAGGCTACGCGCGGGCTGGTCCTCGCCTGGCACGGCAAGCCGCTGGCGGCCATGTACTCCAGCCGCTGCGGTGGCCAGACGCACAGCCTGCGCGACGTGGGAATGGAGCCTGGAGATGGATATCCTTACTATGCCGTGCAGTGCCAATGGTGCCGGCGGCATCCAGCCACCTGGCAACGCAGTATCGGCGCGAGCGGCGAGCCGCCCCAGCCGGGCGACGAGCGGAGACGGATTGCCGAGGCGCGGCAGTGGGGCTGGGGCGCAATCCCGGGGAGTGACTTTACGGCCACCGCGGACGGCGAGGGCTGGCGGTTGGAAGGCCACAGCGTAGGTCACGGCGTGGGCATGTGCCAGTTTGGCGCATCCGGCATGGCGCGAGCGGGCGCCGGATTTCGCGAGATTCTCTCCCACTACTACCCCAATACTGAGCTGATAACGCAGCCGTAAGCTCCGGCAGCTAAAGAGGTTGAAGTTCCGCGAGAATGTACTTAAATCGATTGAGTTGCCTACCGCAACAAATGCCATATAATGAAAACGCCACCCAACAGCGTCGAGGGAAATGACTGTGATCGAGAACTGTTTGAGCTTCTTTATGCCGCCAGTATCGCCCACCCTGCTGGCTTTCAGTGTTGCGCCCCTGGCGCATCTGCGTCCGCTGGACATCGCCGTGATCGCCATCTACTTTGCCATGGTGATCTGGATCGGCTTTTACCTCAAAGGCCGGGCGAACACCGGCGAAGAGTTCTTCATGGCCGGCCGCGAGATGACCGCGTGGATCGCGGGTTTGAGCTTTGTTTCGGCCAACCTGGGCTCGCTGGAGCTGATGGGCTGGGCCGGCTCGGCCTACCAGTACGGCATTCTGGCTACTCACTGGTACTGGATCGGCGCCATCCCCGCCATGCTCTTCCTGGGCCTGGTGATGATGCCCTTTTATTATGTCTCGAAGACGCACTCGGTCCCCGGCTACCTCTACTTGCGCTATGGCGAGCACGCTCGCGTCCTGGCCGCTATCTCCTTCGCCCTGGAGATGATCCTGATGAGCGGCGTGAACATGTTCGCCATGGCCGTGGTGATGAAGGTCGTCCTGGGCTGGAGTCTCACCTTCAGCATCGTGGTTTCGGCCTTCGCGGTTACGCTTTACGTTGCTCTCGGCGGTTTGCGCTCAGCCATCTTCAACGAGGTCTTGCAGTTCGTACTCATCTGGGGCGGGGCGCTGCTGGTCCCCATCCTGGGCATGATTCAAGCCGGCGGGGTGGAGGGCCTGAAGACCAAGATCATCGCCAACATGCACTCGGACAGCTACTTCCACCTATGGCGCGATACCGGCCACTTTGCCGCCAACCCCATGGGCGTGCACTGGACGGGGATCGTCTTCGGGTTGGGATTCGCAATCAGCTTCGGCTACTGGACCACGGACTTTTTGGTGGTGCAGCGAGTTCTAGCGGCGCATAACCTGAGGGCGGCGCGGATGGCTCCGATCATCGGATCATTCTTCAAGATGGCGGTTCCGTTTATCGTTATTCTGCCCGGCCTGCTGGGCCTGGTGGTTCTGCAGAACTCCGATGGCAGCCGCATGCAACTGATTCCCCAGGACACCTGGAAGGCCTGTGTCCCGATGTCCTCCGATTGCGCTGCGCAGTTGAAAGAGACATCGCTTTCACCGGAGGTGCAACAGGATGTGCTGGACCAAAAAGAGGGACCGCAGACGGATCTGCACAGCTATAACGAGGTGCTGCCTCTGATGATGGCTCGCTACCTGGGCCCCGGCCTGCTGGGTCTGGGCATTACCGCCCTGATTGCCGGCTTCATGAGCGGCATGGCAGGCAACATCAGCGCCTTCTCGACGGTGTGGACCTACGACCTCTACAAGCCGCTGATCAACAAGAAAGGCTCGGACAGCCACTATGTGATGGTGGGCCGGATTTCGATTGTCCTGGGTGTGCTGGTTTCCATCGGCGCCGGTTACCTGGTGCAGAAATCGCACGGCATTATGGACTACGTGCAGGCGCTGTTCAGCATTTTTATCGCGCCGCTGTTGGCCACCATTCTGCTGGGCATGTTCTGGAAGCGCGCCACCAGAATCGCGGGTTTCCTTGGCCTGCTGTTCGGCGTTGTCTTTTCGGCGAGCCTATTCGAATGGGTTCACCTCTATCCTGCCAAGCTGGCCTACGTGGCACTCTCGCCTGACGCCAAGCCGATGGCCGAAAATGTCTTCCGCGCGCTATGGGCCTGCCTGTTCACCGCTCTCGTGATCTTCGTGGTGAGCATGTTGACCAAACCCCGTCCGGCCGCGGAGCTGGAAGGCCTGGTCTATGGTGTGACCCCGCTGCCTAAGGAAGAGCCGGTTCCCTTCTACAAGAACGAATGGATGTGGGCCGGGCTGGTGGTGGTGATCTTCGCGGCGCTCAATATACTGTTCTGGTAGCAAGTTTTTTTGTTCTCCGGCGAGCGGAGAAAAGAGAGGATTTCAAAAGATGCACGGTTCCGGAATTCCAATTTGGTTCTTTATAGGCGTGTTGCTGGTCATCTATGGAGCGATGATTTTCGGCTATGGCGTTTATGAATGGCATACTGCGAGCTATCCAGTTGGAGTGCAATTGACTTACTTGCACACCCCGGTTTGGTGGGGCGGATTGCTGGCGGTTCTGGGGATGTTTTACGTGGTTAAGTTTCGTCCGGGACGCGCTTAGGTAGATTTGTGGCATCCCACCTTATGCACAAGAACAAAAGCGTGCCGAAGATGGAGTACCCGGCGTGAGCATTTGGCGAGTTCAACAAACGATTTCCAATGCCGGCAACGGCAACGATAAAGGAGCAGGAAAATGACAACACAGCGAAAAATGACGTTTGGCGTGGTGGTGGGCAATCGCGGGTTCTTTCCCGATCAACTGGCCAAAACCGGCCGCGAAGAGATCATCAAGGTTCTGGAAGCAGCCGGAGCGAAGGCCGTGGTGCTGAGCCCTGAGGAATCAAAGTACGGCGCGGTGGAATCCTATGCCGAGTCACAGAAGTGCGCCGCGCTCTTCAAGAAGCACGCGGAAGAGATTGACGGCATCATCATCACCCTGCCCAACTTCGGCGAGGAGCGCGGCATTGTGGACGCCATCCGCCTGTCCGGGCTGAAAGTCCCGGTGCTGGTGCAGGCCACGCCCGACCGCTCTGAGGATATGACCATCGCCGTGCGCCGCGACAGCTTCTGCGGCAAAATGAGCGCCTGTAACAACATGATGCAGTACGGCATTCCCTACTCGCTGACCACGCTGCATACAGAGTCGCTTGCCTCGCCGGAGTTCAAGGCGGATCTGGAATGGTTCTCGGCGGTCTGCCGCATCGTGAGGGGGCTCAAGAACCTGAAGATCGGCGCCATCGGCGCGCGTCCCGCGGCCTTCAACACGGTGCGCTATTCCGAGCGGATCATGGAGACCAACGGCATCTCGGTTGACACCATCGACCTCTCCGAGATCTTCGGGCGCATTAACAAGATGAAGGACAACGACGAAGCCGCGCAGGCCAAGCTGGCCGCCATCAAGAGCTATGTCACGACCAAGGGGATTTCGGATGCCGCTCTGATGAAGATGGCCAAGCTGGGCGCGGTGATCGACGGCTGGATGAAGCAGACCAACTGCACCATCAGCGCCGTGCAGTGCTGGACCTCGATGGAAGAGTTCTTCGGCGTGGTGCCCTGCACCGTCATGAGCATGATGAGCAATAACCTCATCCCTTCGGCCTGCGAGGTGGATGTGCCGGGCACCCTGAGCATGTATATGCTGGCGCTGGCCTCGGGCACACCCTCGGCGCTGCTCGACTGGAACAATAATTACGGCAACCATCCCAACAAGTGCGTCTGCTTCCACTGCTCCAACCTGCCCAAGCACTTCTTCAAGGATGTGCGCATGGATTACCAGGAGATCATTGCCGGCACGGTGGGCAAGGAGAATGCCTTCGGCACCTGCGTAGGCCGCGTGAAGGCTGGAGCGATGAGCTACGCGCGCTACTCCACCGACGACCGGCGCGGCGTGATTCGCGGCTACACCGGCGCGGGCAAGTTTACCGACGATCCGCTGGAAACCTTTGGCGGCGCGGGCGTGGCCGAGATTCCGCAGTTGCAGAAGCTGCTGAAGTACATTTGCCGCGAGGGCTTCGAACATCATGTGGCAGCCAATTTCAGCGATGTCTCCAAGGCAGTCCACGAGGCCACTACGCGCTATTTTGGGTGGGAGTCTTACTTCCACGGGCAGAACGAAGACTAAGAAGGAAAAGCAATGAATCGTTACACAATCGGCATCGACGTAGGAACGGGCGGCACGCGCGCGCTCATGGTGGACGAAAAGGGCACCCTGCTCGGCTCGGCAACACACGAGCACGCGCAATTTGCCTCGCCGCAGAATGGATGGGCGGAGCAGGATCCGCACGACTGGTGGAACGCATGCCAGAAGGCAATCGGCAAGCTGCTGCGGGAGACCGGCGTCTCCAAGAACGAAATCGCCGCGGTCGGCCTCGCTGGGCAGATGCACGGCGCGGTTCTGCTCGACGAGAAAGAAGAAGTCCTGCGGCCTGCGCTGATCTGGTGTGATCAGCGCACGGCGGAGGAGTGCCGCGTGCTCAATGAGACCATCGGCGAGCAGCGGCTGGTGGAGCTGACCTCCAATCCGGCCCTCCCCAACTTCACCCTGACCAAGCTGATGTGGGTTCGCACCCATGAGCCGGAGATCTGGAAGAAGTTCCGCTCCTTCCTTTTGCCCAAGGATTACGTCCGCCTGCAATTGACGGGCGTGCGGGCGATCGACGTCTCGGACGCATCCGGCACGCTGCTGCTGGATGTCGCGCATCGCCGCTGGTCAAAGGAGATGGTGAAGGCGACGGGGCTGGATGAACGTTGCCTGCCGGAAGTCTTCGAATCGCCGGAAATCGTAGGCAAAATCACGGCACGTGCGGCCCAAGCGACAGGTTTGGCCGAAGGCACGCCAGTGGTTGCCGGAGCCGGAGATCAGGCCGGGGGCGCCATCGGAATGGGCATTGTCAAGGCCGGCTGCGTGAGCGCGACGATTGGAACCTCAGGCGTGGTCTTCGCCGCGACGGATAAGCCGTTTCTCGATCCGCGCGGGCGCCTGCACACCTTCTGCCATGCCATTCCCAACCGATGGCATGTGATGGGCGTGACCCAGGCGGCGGGCCTTTCTCTGCGCTGGTTCCGCGACACCTTTGGAACCTCCGGCAAACCGGCCGGCGATCCCTACGACAGTCTTTCGCAAGAAGCCGCCGCGATTCCCGCAGGAGCCGACGGCGTATTGTGGGCGCCTTATCTGATGGGAGAGCGGACCCCGCATCTCGACTCGGATGTGCGCGGCGCGCTGCTTGGCCTGGCGGCCAGCCACGGGCGCGGGCATATCATTCGCGCCATCCTCGAAGGCGTGGCCTTCAGCCTGATGGATTCGTTGACCATCTTCGCCGAGATCGGCGTTCCGGTGAACGACATCCGCCTGGGTGGAGGCGGCGCGCGCTCGCCGCTGTGGCGCCAGATTCAGGCCGACGTTTACGCCAAGCCTGTCTCACTGCTAGCCGCGGAAGAGGGCTGCGCGTATGGCGCCGCGGTGCTTGCCGGAGTCGGTGCGGGCATATGGCCATCGGTGGATGAGGCCTGCGCGCAAATTGTGCGCATCGCCTCGGTCGTCAATCCGGTCAAGCAATCCTCAGATAAACTCCAGCAGCAGTACAAGCTATATCGCGCCATTTATCCGGCGCTCAAACAGATCAAATAAGCAAATTCAGCCGGCCGGTTTTTTCTTTGGCGGCCAGAGCGGAGAAGAAAGATGAGCACAGCACAGAAGAGTTCAAACGCAAGAACCTCGCAACCTGTTCAGGAAGAGATCAGGATCAAGAAGCAGCAACTGACCGAGTTCATGTCCAAACACAATCTTGCCGGAGTCTTGTTGAGCCTGCATGAGAATGTTTCCTGGGCCACGGCCGGCCAGGTGGACATGCGTGTCGGCATTCCCGCGCCCACGGGCAGCGCCGCCGTCTTTGTGCGCAAGGATGGAAACGGCTACTACATCACGACCAGGAATGAAGCGCCCCGGATGCACGATGAAGAGTTCGGCGGGTTGCCCTTTGAGCCGGTCATCCTGCCCTGGCAGGAGGCTGACTTTGTGAAAGCGGCGCGTGGACTGGCGGCCAAGGGAGCAATCGGCGCCGACACCCATGCCGCGAATTGCGAGTTCATCAGTCTAGCCGGGCTGCGCAGCCAGTTGCAGCCAACCGAGATCGAGCGGTATCGATTGCTGGGTGGCATGACGTCGCGAGCGGTCGAGGAAGTGGCTCTGCACCTTGAGCCAGGCATAACCGAAGAGGAGATAAGCGCCATGGCCTCTTCGCTGCTGATTCAGAAGGCCATTCTGCCTTCCGTGCTGCTCATGGCGGTGGATGACCGCATTCTCAAGTACAAGCACGCGTTGCCCAGGGGCAAGCGGCTGGAGCGTTACGGGATGGTGAATCTGTGCACGCGCAAGTGGGGGCTGGTCATCTCCATGACGCGCTTTGTTCATTTTGGCCCGTTACCGCAGAATCTTGCCAAGGGATTTGATGCAGCAGCCAGGGTCAATGCAGCCCTGCTGCACGCCACGCGCGCCGGGGCCACAGCGCGGCAATTATACGCGGTTGCCAAAGACGCCTATGCCGCGGCAGGGTTTCCGGGAGAAGAGGATTTGCATCACCAGGGCGGAGCCACCGGCTATGGGGAGAGAGAATGGATCGCGACGCCCAATGGCGCGGAGATCGTAGTGAACCGGCAGGCGTACGCGTGGAACCCTTCGGCGCAGGGCGGCAAGGTGGAAGACACCGTCTTGCTGCAAGACGGCGCGATCGAGTTTCTGACCGTAACAGAGAAATTTCCGGAAGTTGTCACCGTGGTGGGCGGCCAGAGCTACCGTACCGCGGGCGTGCTGCTCAAATAGCAAACGGCAATCGGGAGTACAGATCCGCGCCGTCGAGTGGATTGGCGTAGAATGGCAATTCTAGGATGGATGGAAATGAAAACTTTCGTTCGCGCACTTGCTCTGCTGTTTTTTACCATGGTGATTTTGATGAATAATCCTCTCGTTTCCGAAATCAACGCGCAGACACTCCCCGAGATTGGCGGGCAGAAGGTCATCGTTCTCACCCGCGCTGCCGCCAGCGCCACCAAGCCGGAGTTCACCAGCATCACCGTCGCGCCGGGCCGCGGCATGGAGATTCTGCAGATTACCGCCAACTTTCCCGGCAAGGGCAATGTAGATGTGCTGGCCTCGCCCGATTTGGCCGGCGCAAAAAAGATGCTCGACGAGGACGATGACGACTTCGGCGACCTCGGCTACCGTCTGGGCGCGGCCTTCCTGACACCCTATCCGAACCGGATTCGCGGCAAGCTCTCGGCCGACGGCAAGACGCTGACCACCGAGTGGCAGGGCCACACGCTGTCGTTGCCGGCCAACAACATCGGCAGGCAGCCCACCGCTGAGCGCCACGCCATGCACGGGCTGATCCTCAAGGCCAAGACCGATGAGGTCAGCGTGGATAAGGTTCAGGGTGGCGAAGAGGTCTCCGGCATCATCCGCGCCGGCGATTTTGGCGGCCATTGGCTCTCCAAAACCCAACTTGTGATCACCATCCGGCTGACCGCCAATGCTGTGGATGCAATCATCGAGGCGCGCAACGTGGGCAGCGAGGCCGAACCCATGGCCATCGCCTGGCATCCCTACTTCAACCTTCCCTCAGGCGACCGCACACAGGCCAGGGTGCTGATTCCGGGCGCCACGGTGGCCGAGCTGGACAACTACGACAACGTCTTCCCCACCGGCAAGCTGCTGCCCGTCGCGGGAACCAAGTACGACTTGAGCTACGTCAGCGGAACGGCTTTGGGAAAGAACTTCTACGACGATAACTGGAGCCATCTTGTGCGGGGAGCGGGCAAGGCAGTTACGGTTCGAGTCATCGACCCGGCCGCGCGCTATGGAATCAACATCGAGGGCCTGTCGCCGGAGATCAAGACCATCCAGATGTACGCACCGCCCACCAAGAACTTTGTGGCCATCGAGCACCAGTACAACTTCGCCGACCCCTTCGGCAAGGAGTGGGGCGGCATGGACACCGGCATGGTGACGCTGAAGCCGGGGCAGACAACCAAGTGGCACGTGCGGCTGAGCTTATTCGTGCCTTAAGGCGTTATTAGCTCCCCGTCTGCTGTCTGCCATTCGGAAGCTACCACGAATAAGGGATACATAATTGCAAGAGACAAATATTATCTATACGGAATAGTATGGATGTTCCCAAACTAGTGCCCGGCTGCGCGCCTTGAAAACTGGCGTTAGATGCGGAGATCGTTTATCTCCTGCCACATCGGCACGCTCTTCGCGTTGGCAGGCCGCACGGCGGAATAGCTGCTGGACGGGTAGTGAAGACGGGGAGGACATAGATTGCCCAAGGCGAAGATCAAAAGGCTGTATCTGATCCCGATTCTCTCCAAGGCTCTGGATGTAATCGAGCAACTGGAGCAGAACCATGCTCCTGTCACCCTGGAAGACGTCTATCAAAATACTCAGATATCCAAGACCAGCGTCTATCGCATCCTGAAGACGCTGGTGCATCGGGGCTATGTGGCCCAGTCGCAGGACGGCCAGTATCGCCTGGTTTCACGGCCGCGGCGGCTGCGCTTCGGCTTTGCCGCTTTGAGCGGCGAGATGCCCTTTTCGGTCGCCGTGACGCAAAGTGTAGTAGCGGCTGCGGCGGCATCGGGCGTCGAGTTGATCTTGCTAGATAACCGCTACGATCCCGACATTGCCATCCAGAACGCGGAAGAATTTGTGGCCAAGCAGGTAGACCTGGTGCTTGAGTTTCAGGTAGAGGAGGCCGTGGCCCCGCGCGTGGCTCATATCTTCAAAAAGGCCAGCATTCCCCTGGTCGCCATCGATGTGCCCCACCCCAATGCGACCTACTTCGGGGTCGATAACTTCGAAGTGGGCTATGAAGCCGGCATCCTGCTCGCCCAACACGCCCTGGTCAGGTGGAAGGAAAAAGCCGATTGGGTGTTGGGAGTGGGATTCGCTGAAGCAGGCAGTTTTGTACAGAGCCGCATCTCCGGCGCCTTCGACGGTATTCGCGAGCGGATCAGCTACATTCCTCCTGAGCGTTACGTGCAGATCGAGGGGCGAGGCATGCGCGAGCCCAGCCGCATTGCGATGACCAGGTTTCTCTCCGGTTACAACAGGGGAGAGCGCATTCTTATCGCCACGGCCACCGATTCCAGCGCGCTCGGCATTCTGGACGCCGCCCGCCAGCTTGGCATTGAGGCCGACATCGCCATCGCCGGGCAGGACTGCATCCCCGAAGTGCTCGAAGAGATGCGTTCGGGCAAGAGCGCGATTATCGGCTCGGTTTCGCATGAAGCCGAAAGTTACGGACCCCGCCTCATCCAGCTGGGCATTTCGCTGATGCGGGGCTACACCGTCCCTCCTTACAACTACGTGCACCACCGCGTGGTCACGCCGGAGACCCTGAGCGTGGAGGCATTTTCCACTGCGAACCTTCCAGGCTAGGCATTTGCGCCTTTCATGCGGAGTTGAAATCAAACTTTGACAAGGAAGCTTATTCAGCATAGATTTTTCTACAGGTACAAAGTTTCATATAGGAACCACTGTCTCAATTCAATCCAGACCATAAGAATGGATTCAGAGCAAATTGGGAAACCGGAGACTTAGTAATTCTTTTTGGAGAGTTCGCGAAAATTCCAAATCAGGAAGCATGATGAACGAAGCAGAAAGAATTGAGAAGACATCTCCCTGTTTTGTAGCGGCCGACCTGGGCGCAAGCAGCGGGCGCGTAATCGCCGCACAACTCCAAAAGGGATCTCTGAGCCTGCGTGAAGTCAGCAGGTTTTCCATCGCGTTTTCCAGGGACCAGCTAAGCGGATATTTGTGCTGGGGAATTGACGCGATCGAGGAAAGCGTCCGCAAGGGAATCGAAGATACCTCCCTGCTCGCGCCCATCGCCAGCATCGGCGTAGACAGTTGGGGCGTGGACTTCGTTCTGCTCGACGCGGAGTTGCGGCGCGTTGGCCAGGCGGTCTGCTATCGCGATGACCGGACAAAGGGGATGATCGAGCAGGTAACGGCCCGCATGCCGCGGGCTGAAATCTACCGGCGAACCGGCATTCAGTTTATGCCACTCAATACGATTTTTCAGCTGGCGGCAGTGGTTGCGCGGGAGCCCGAGTGGGTTGCCAAAACACGCCATCTGCTGATGATTCCCGACTACTTTCATTTCAAGCTATGCGGTGCAATCGCCAACGAATACACCGACGCCACGACCACGCAGCTTCTAAACCTGGATGGCGAGTGGGACCGGGATTTGTTTGAAGCCGTGGGCTTGAAGCAGATATGGATGAAACCTCCGGTGCCGGCAGGAACGGTTTTGGGAGAGGCGCGCTTCGGCAACCAGACCGCCAAGGTTGTGGCGGGGACAACCCATGACACCGCTTCGGCGGTTGTTGGAACTCCCTTTGAAGCCGGAACGGAAGCCTTCATCAGCTCGGGAACATGGTCCCTGATGGGCGTGGAGAGCTTGGTTCCGTATGCCTCGGAGCAAGCCATGAAGTGGAACTTCGCCAACGAAGGCGGCTTCGGACGCCGCTACCGCGTACTGAAAAACATTATGGGATTGTGGCTGCTGCAGCGTTTAACCCAAGAGTTTCAGACTCCCATCGACGATGTCCTGCTGAACGCCGTGGCGGAAGCCGCGCCATGGCGGTCGATTGTGAATCCCGACGATGCGCGCTTTCTGAATCCGGATTCGATGAAGCAGGCCATCGAGGGGTACTGCGAGGAAACCGCTCAACCAGCGCCCAAGACGCCCGCGCAATTTGGGCGCTGCGCCCTGGAGAGCCTGGCGCTTACTTATAGGCTGGTCAAGGAGCAATTGGAATCGTTGCGCGGCCAGAGCCTGACCAGAATCCGCATTGTGGGAGGCGGCAGCAAAAATCGCCTGCTTAATCAACTGTGCGCTAACGCCTGCCAGTTGCCGGTGAGCACCGGCCCGGTGGAAGCCTCCGCGCTGGGCAACATCTGCACGCAGATGATTGCCCTGGGCGAAATCCCCAGCCTCGATGCGGCGCGCACCGTAATCCGGCAGTCCTTCGAGATTAACGAGTATCGTCCGCTGGAGCCGATTCCGGACACCGTATGGAACAAGTTCAGCAATCTTTTGCGCCAGGACTAAGAAAGGATGTTCAGGAATGAATGTGACGAAGAAGGTTCAAACTGCCTACGATCTGGCCAGGGAACGTTACTCGGAGATTGGTGTGGATACCGAGAAGGTTCTTCCTCAACTTGAGCAGATTCCGATTTCTATTCAATGCTGGCAGGGAGACGATGTGCGCGGCTTTGAAAATCCCGAAGGCGAATTGACCGGCGGGATTCAAACCAGCGGCAACTATCCCGGACGGGCCCGGAGTGCCGACGAGCTGCGTTCCGACCTGGAAGTTGCCCTGGCGCAGATCCCGGGTAAAAAGCGGCTCAATCTTCATGCAATTTATCTCGAAACGGACAAGCCCGTGGAGCGGGACGTCATTGAGCCGAAGCATTTTGAAAAATGGGTGACGTGGGCCATGGCGCATGACCTGGGCCTGGACTTCAATCCCACCTGCTTCTCGCATCCGCTCAGCGAACGGGCGACGTTGACCCATCCGGATGTCGCGGTGCGCAGGTTCTGGATCAATCACTGCCTGGCCTGCCGTCGCATCAGCGAGTATTTCGGAGTTGAGCTGGGCACCCCGGCGGTGATGAACATTTGGATTCCGGATGGGGACAAGGATTTGCCCGCGGATCGCATTGGGCCGCGGAAAAGGTTGATCGAATCACTGGATGAAATCATTGCCGCTCCTCTTGGCAAGCATCATAAAATCGCCGTCGAGGGCAAGCTTTTCGGCATCGGTGCGGAGAGCTACACGGCTGGATCCAACGACTTCTATCTGGCGTATGCGGCTACGCGCAAGACTCTGCTCTGCCTGGATGCAGGGCACTTCCATCCCACCGAGAGCGTCGCCGACAAAATTTCCACGGCCCTTTGCTATCTGGACGAGATTCTGCTCCACGTTTCGCGGCCGGTGCGCTGGGACTCCGACCACGTGGTGCTTTTGGACGATCCCACGATGGCCATTGCGCAGGAGATCGTGCGAAGCGGAACCATCTCGCGGGTGAACATCGGCCTTGACTTTTTTGACGCCAGCATCAACCGCATCGCGGCCTGGGTTATCGGCGCGCGCAACATGCGCAAGGCGTTGCTGCTGGCGCTGCTGGAGCCGGCAGATAAGCAACTAGCCGCGGAAAAGAAATGGGACGGCACTGCCCGCATGGCCATCTTCGAGGAATCGAAATCGATGCCATGGTCCGCGGTGTGGGAGTATTACTGCGCCAGCCACGGGATTCCCGAGGGCATCGGATGGCTGGAGACGGTGCGCGGCTACGAAAAGGACACGTTGTCCAGGCGCGTAAGAGCAAGATGAGCAGTTTATCAATGCGCCGTTGTACCCAAGGCTTGTTGAAGATTCGGCACAACGCCGCTACATTCAGAGGTTGAGGTACAGGCGCTATGAATAAGAATATCTGCCGCGCCAGTGCGCGGCTTGCGCAAATCGTAGTTTGCCTCGGCGCGGGTTTTGTGATGTGCGCCCTTACAGCGGGGGCGCAGGCGTTGAGTCCGGCTGCCTTGCGCGTGGACGAAATGACCACGCCGCTGGGCATTGACGACACGCAGCCGCGCTTTTCATGGCAGTTGCGCGACAGCCGCGAGGGCGCGCGGCAAACGGCTTACCAATTGCTCGTAGCCTCACAACCGGAGCTGCTCGCCGCGGGCAAAGCGGACGTGTGGGATAGCGGACGCATAGCCAGCGGGCAGTCTGTTGAGGTTCAGTATGCCGGCCACGCGCTTGCTCCTTCGACGCGTTACTACTGGAAGGTCCTGGTTTGGGATCAGGCAGGCGAGGTTTGGGATCAGGCAGGCGAGCCTGTGCCCGAGAGCCCGGTCAGTTGGTGGGAAACAGGGCTGCTGAAGCAGCCTTGGCGCGCGCAGTGGATTGGCTATGAAACGTCTGAGGAGGCCGCAGTGCGCGAGGCTCCGGCGGCGTGGATTGCTTATCCCAATCATATTCAGATGCCAGCCGCCCAGGCTTTACCCGCCGGAAAACCCAGCGAATTGCACATTGCCTACCGGCAAACGGTGAACGTGACCAAGCCCGTGCTCCATGCCACGCTCTACGCAACCGCGCAGGATACTGTCTCGGCGTGGATGAATGGCGTGCAAGTGATGACGGCCAGCCCATATCCGCCCTGGAGACAATTTCCGTGGAAAAAGTTTGTGCGCGCGGATGTGACCGGAGCTCTGGCAACGGGCGCCAACACCATCGCCATCGAGCAGGTGCACTACGCTCAGCCCAGGGAACAGGCTGATGCGCCGCCCATGATCGCGACGCTGTTTGTCGAGTACACGGACGGAACCACGGAAGTTTTTGCGAGCGGGACGAGTTGGAAGAGTTCAGTTGAGGCCGGCTCCGGCTGGCAGCAGAAGAGCTTTGACGATGCGGGCTGGAAGAGCGCTGTCGTGTACAAGCAGGGGACGGGCAACGAGGCCTTGGGCCATCCCTGGATTCCCGACTCGGTGAAAATATTTCGGCGAGCATTTGAGGTGAAGCCCACGGTGAAATCGGCGCGGCTTTACACCACGGCTCTGGGCGCTTATGAAATGTTCATCAACGGACGGCGCGTGGGTGACCAGGTGCTGGCGCCGGGCTGGACCGACTATCGGCAGTTGCTCAGCTACCAAACCTATGACGTGACGGCGGAGTTAGCCCTCGGCAAATATGTACTGGTGGCGCTGCTGGCGCCGGGCTGGTACGAGACGCCGCTGGAGTGGTTCCAGCAGCCGAACAATTATGGTGACACGCCGCCAGCGCTGCTGGCGCAATTGCGCATTGAACACACCGATGGAAGCGTGGAGTGGGTGACGACGGACGCAAGCTGGCAGGCAAGCACCACGAGCATCCGGCACTCGGAGATCTACGACGGCGAGACACAGAACATGCGCCACACGTGGTTGGACCAGGATTCGTTAGTATTTCAGAGCTTGGAGAAAGTGATTTCGATTGATCCTCAGCCGATGGCGATTGAAGCACAGAATTATCCGCCCATTCGTGTGGAACGAACGCTTGAAGCCAAGTCGGTCATGAGCCCCTCTCCGGGAGTTTACGTCTACGACTTCGGGCAGAACTTTTCCGGCGTGGTGCGCCTGCGCGTGCAGGGACCGGCAGGAACGGACGTTCGCCTGCGCTATGCCGAAATCATCAACCGCGACGGAACCATCTATACAGACAACCTGCGTACCGCCAAGGCCACCGACCACTTCATTCTTAAAGGATATGATGTCGAGGAGTTCACTCCGCAATTCACCTTCCACGGCTTCCGTTACGCCGAGGTGACCGGGCTGACGACAGCGCCGGGTAAAGATGCAGTAACGGCGAAAGTCATTCACACCGACGCGCCGTTCACAGTGAAGCTTGAGACCGGCAGCGCGCTCATCAACCAGCTGTGGAGCAACATTCTCTGGGGCCAGAAGTCGAACTTTGTAGGCGTACCGACGGATTGCCCGCAGCGCGATGAGCGGCTGGGATGGATGGGCGATGCGCAGGTCTTCTGGCGCGCGGCCAGCTACAACATGGACCTGGCAGCCTTCTCGCGCAAGTTCGCCGCGGATATGCGCGGCACGCAGGTAGGTACGCCATACTACGGCATCTACTCGCCAGGAACCGTCACGCCGAATGCGGGCTACGCCCCGGGGTGGAGCGACGCCGGCGTGATTATTCCCTGGACCTCGTGGCTGCAGACCGGCGACAAGAGCATCATTGAAGAAAACTGGGCGGCGATGGAAAAGTATCTGGATGCTATCGATGCCGCCAACCCAGATGGATTGCGGCGCAATGAATACGGAATCCCCTTCGGCGACTGGCTCTCACCCGAGGGCAGGACCAATATCGTGCTCATCGCCACTGCTTACTGGGCCTATGATGCAACATTGATGCGCGAGATGGCGCATGCGACCGGCCGCGCACAGGACGAGGAGAAGTACCGGCAACTCTTCGAAAAGATTCGCGCCACATTTGAGAAGCAGTTTGTGCGCGAGGACGGCTTTGTGGCCGGGGCCGACAACAGCGCGTCGCCCTTTGGTGCCATCAACAATCCAAATGCCAAGAGCAAGGGTGGAGACACGCAGACCGGCTACGTGCTGGCGCTGCACATGAATCTGCTTCCGCAGGAACTACGCGCCGCGGCGGCGAAGAAGCTGGTGGACAAAATCAAGGCCAATCACGAGCTGCTGGCGACAGGTTTTCTCGGCACTCCGTATCTGCTGGAGGAGCTGACCAAGGCCGGCTATCCCGAGCTTGCCTATAAGCTGCTGCTCAACACCGAATATCCCTCCTGGGGTTACATGGTGGAACATGGCGCTACGACCATGTGGGAGCGCTGGAACGGCGACCAGATGATGGCCGACCCGGGCATGAACTCCTTCAACCACTATGCCTATGGCGCGGTGGCCGACTGGATTTACCGTTATGCCGCGGGCATCGATGCCACGCCGCTCGACGCCGGCTTCCACACTATCATTCTGCATCCGGTCTTCGATCGGCGACTCGGCAGCCTGGATCTGCGCTACCAGTCCGCCTACGGCGAAATTCACTCCAGCTGGAGCGTGGACGGCGACAAGGCGCACTGGACGGTGACTATTCCGCCCAACGCCAACGGCTGGCTGCATCTCTCTGAAGCAGAGGCCGCAAACTACACGCTGAATGGAAAGCCGCTGGCAAAGCCATCCGAGAAGGAGGGCAAGACAGGCTACGAACTTGCGGCAGGCACGTATAGCTTTGAGGTGACGGGCGTCAAGTAAACGGTAGTTTGAATTTGATGTAAGTACGACCCTTACCGCGATCCCAGATAATTTCCGTAGCCCACAATGATTGTGGAGCCGATCAGTGTGACCAGCGTCAGAGCCACCAGCACTTTGGTCTTGCGGCTGACTCCGTGCCACTCCTTGAGCGCGATGCCCCACAGCGTACTGAAGATGATTATGCTGGCCATCAGCAGCGTCCAACTAGAGAATTTGTAGCGGCCCATCTGCGACTCGCCCATGGTGTAAAAAAAGAACTGCATATACCATGTAGCGCCGGCCAGGAAGGAGAAAAAGTAGTTGCCGATCATCGACGGGGAGTTGCCTGTCGCAGCCGCGCCCGTGGGAATCTTCAGGTACTCGCCATAGCTGCGGTTTCGTGCGTTGAGGATGGCGCACCAGATGAAGTTGGTGGTAAAGCCGCCCAGCAGCACCACGACCAGCACCGGAAGCCCCTGCCATAGCGCGCTGCCTCCGCTGGCCACCGCGAAGGCCTTGATGGGATTGCCCGCATCCAGTCCAAAGGCAAAGCAGGCGCTCATCACGCCAGCGAATACTCCCAGAAAAAGCCCCAGCTTGAGGTTGAACTCTTTTATACTGGCCTGCTTGGACTCGGCGGAGAGTTCGTTTTCCTTGGAGATGCCGGCCATTCCGGCAAAGATGATGCCCACGACGCAAACGGCGATGCCCGCCAGCGTCACGATGCCTGAGCGCTGCGTGAGCAGTTCACCGAACTTGCCGTGAAAGATGGGCGGAATCAGCGTGCCGAAGACCGCGCAGTTGCCCATGCACAGGGCCATGCCCAGCGACATGCCCAGGTAGCGCACGGCCAGCCCGAAGGTCAGGCCGCCGATTCCCCACAGCACGCCGAAGAAGTAGGTCCAGAGAAGGACCGAAGGCGATACCCCATGCAGAACGCCCGGCAGATCGGGCGTCAGCAGCCAGGCAAAGAACCACGGCGCGATGATCCAGCTCATCACGCCGCCCACCAGCCAATAGGTCTCCCACGACCAGCCGCGCACCTTGCGAAATGGAACGTAGAAACTGGCCGAGGCCACGCCTCCCAGCCAGCATAGAAAGACTCCCAACAACGGATTTGCGCTCATCATCCCGCCTCTGCACTCCCCATGAGTTCGCGTCGGCTTTGCGCCGGACGTTCATACAAGAATTGATTTCATATCTGAGGTAAAGTAAACAGGCGCATGTGGACTTGTCAAAGACGAAGCCGCGAAACTGCTTTGAGTCGTATTTATTACACTAGATTACAATAAACATTTCATCTCTGTGTCGAATACGATGGGGATGCTTTTTTGTTGCTGTTTTGCTGGCATTGAGTCAACCATGCGCGCTTCGCTTTTTATCACCTGCTATAACGACGCGCTCTTTCCGGAGACCGGCCGCGCCGTGGTCCGTCTGCTGGAGCGGCTGGGCGTAACGCTCGACTTCCATCCCAGGCAGACCTGCTGCGGACAGATGCATGCCAACACCGGCTTTCGCGGAGAAGCCTTCTCCCAGGCCAAGCACTTTGTCCGCCTCTATCAGGATGCCGAAAACGTTGTCATTCCCTCCTCTTCTTGCGTGGCCATGATCCGCGATCAGTATCCCGGCCTCTTCGAAGAGCTGGGAAACGAATCCCTACGTAAGGAGTTCGCGGCTCTCGTGCCCCGGGTCTACGAGTTGAGCGAGTTCCTCATCGATCGGCTGGGCGTGGAGGATGTAGGAGCAACCTTTACCCATCGCGTCGTATACCACGCTAGTTGCCACGGCGTCCGCGCGCTGCACCTGGGCGACCGGCCCTACAAACTGATGGCCAAGGTGCGCGGCCTCGATCTTGCCACCCTCCCCAACGTGGACCGCTGCTGCGGCTTCGGCGGTACGTTCTCGATAAAAAACGCCGAAGTCTCCTCGGCCATGCTGACCGTGAAGCTCCAGGATGTGCTCTCCACCCGCGCCGAGTACTGCACCGCGCTCGACAACAGTTGTCTCATGCATCTGGGCGGGGCCATGCACCGCGAGTACGCTGGCATGAAGACCATTCATCTGGCGCAGATTCTGGCCAGCACGGAAGCAGATGGTCAGGCGGAGGCCACGCTATGAGCCACGCCGGCCCCGGACGCGTCTGTCTTGACCCTCGCTTCGCTCCGCCCTTTCCACAGGCCGCCGAGCAAATGCTGCGCAACCCGCAACTGCGCAAGAATGTGGCCCACGCTATCGACGTCATCCAGGCCAAGCGCGGCAAGCTGGTGGTTGAAAAGACGGATTGGCAGGAGCTACGCTCGGCGGCCTCGGGGATCCGCTTCCACGTGCTCAACAATCTGGGCGCATATCTCGAGCAGTTCGAAGCCCGCTGCACCGCTGCCGGAGGACACGTACACTGGGCCGCCGACGCCGCTGAAGCTCGCCAGATTATTCTCGACCTGCTCCGAAAGGAAAACGCTACCGAGGTCATCAAGATCAAGACCATGACCTCAGCCGAGATTCAGTTGAATCCCTTTCTGCAGGCTGCGGGCGTCAGCGTCTACGAGACCGATCTAGCGGAAATCATCCTGCAACTGGGCGAGGAAGAACCCTCCCACATCGTCGTTCCCGCGCTGCACATCAATCGCAGCCAGGTGCGCGAGATTTTTGCCCGCGCCATGGGCCTCAAGAACCTCTCCGACGATCCCAGGGAGCTGACCAACGCCGCCCGCAACTATCTCCGCCAAAAGTTTTTGACCGTCCCCACGGCCATCAGCGGCGCCAACTTCCTCGTTGCTGAAACCGGCACGGTCGCAGTGGTTGAGTCCGAGGGCAACGGCCGCATGTGCCTCACTCTGCCGCGCACACTGATTACCCTGGCGGGAATTGAGAAGGTGCTGCCCCGCTTCCAGGATCTCGAGGTCATGCTCCAGATCCTGGCTCGTTCCGCTGTCGGTGAGCGCATGAACCCCTACACCTCGCTGTGGTCCGGCGTCACGCCCGGCGACGGCCCGCAAAACTTCCACGTTGTCCTGCTCGATAATGGCCGCTCGTCAATCCTCGCCAAAACCAAGGAACGGCAGACGCTGAAGTGCATTCGTTGTGCGGCCTGCATGAACACCTGCCCGGTCTATCGCCAAACCGGCGGCCACGCCTACGGCTCGGTCTATCCCGGCCCCATCGGCGCCATCCTCACCCCGCAACTCATGCAGATGAAGCACGCCCAGTCGCTGCCCTACGCCTCTTCGCTGTGCGGCGCATGCTACGAGGTCTGCCCGGTCAAGATCAATATTCCCGAGGTGCTGCTCGAACTGCGTGCGCAGGTCGTAAACCAGGAGCGCCGTCAGGCCGGCCGTTTCTTCGATCTCATGTATCTCGGCCTGCGCATGGCCAACCTTATCTTTGCCACCGCGTGGGGCTTCCATGCGGCGCAGCGGATGGGACGCATCGGCTCGCACTTCTTCACCCGCAAGGACGGATGGATTCATGCGCTGCCCAGCCTGGGCGCAAAGTGGACCCAGACCCGCGATCTGCGCGGCCTGCCCAAACAAACCTTTCACCAGTGGTGGGCCGAGCGCGCCAAGGGGGAAAAATGAAGCAGCCCGTCCAATCCCGGCGACGTATTCTCGACCGCATCCGCGCGGCTACCCCCTCCGCCGCCAAAGACGCCTCGCAGCTTGCCGCTGCTTATGCGGCTCTGCCCCGCGCGTATATCCGCCGTGGCTCGCTTTCCGCACAAGCCCGCGTTGTGCTGATGATTCAGCGCCTGCGCGAGTACGACGCCGAGGTGGTCGAATGCACGCCCACCGAGCTGCCCGGCGCGATTACGACCCAGCTTGAGGCCAGCGGCCGGCATCTATTTGTTGCGCCGTCCGGAGCTCCGTTCGATTGGATGGTCGCATCTGCGTGGAAGATCACCGGATTGGAATGGACCATTGACCACGGCCTTCCCATCGACGAGCACGAGATTGAACGCGCCGATGGCGTGGTCACCGCCGCCACATGCGGCATCGCGGATTCGGGCACCATCGTGCTTCACCACTCAGCCACCGAAGGCCGCCGTGTGCTGACCCTCCTGCCCAATTATTATCTCTGCATCCTGCGCGCCAGCCAGATTGTGGAAACGCTGCCCGAGTACTTCAGCCGCTGCCAGCAGCCGCCTGCTTTTCACCCCAGCGACGAAGACCTGTCGCTGGGGACCCCGACTCTCGCTACTTACATCTCCGGGCCCAGCGCCACTGCTGACATTGAAATGACGCGCATTAAGGGCGTGCATGGGCCGCGCATTCTGATGGTGATTGTGGTGCGGGACGACAAGTAGACCTGCGCTCAATTCAACTGCATCAGCCTTAGCCCCAGCCGCCGCCACCCGGCGTCTCAATGCGCAGTAGATCTCCCTTCGAGAGTTGCCGGCTGCATTTTCCAGCTAGCTCAATCTCCTCAGCGGTTCCAGACCGTGTAACCCACGCACCGCCCGCGTCGAGTTGCAACTGAACGCCGGTCAGATAGATATTCATCTTCATCACGGCGAGCAGCCTGCAATGTGCCTTAAACACTGTCTCGTCAATATGTTTGAGCACAAAAGGCTTTCGCTAACTCAGGCTTCACGAAGAATGCAGGTAGTGTCCGAAGGGCTTGAGTGCAACATTGCCTCCTTCCAACTTGCTGCGTATGGCCTTGATCATTTCGAAGGCTCCGGTGGAATCGCCATGGACACAGATGGTTTGGGCCTTGAGGGGTATTTTAGTTCCATCAATGGCGACAACAATCTTTTCCCTGACCATGTTCAGCACCCTCTGCGCGATGACCTCGGGATCATGGAGAACCGCTCCCTCACTGCCGCGCGGCGCCAGCTTCCCCTCATGGGTGTATGCGCGATCGGCAAAAACCTCTTCGACATAGGGCACGCCTACCTGTTGAGCCGCCGTAACCATGGTGGAGTTGCTCAGGCAGACCATGGTCAGTTCCGCATCCACAGCCTTGATAGCCTGCGCAATGGCCGTCGCCACGGAATGATTATCCACAGCCTTGTTGTACAGTGCCCCGTGCGCCTTGACATGCTGCAGCCGCACTCCTTCACGCCGGCAGAAAGCCGCCAGTGCTCCAATCTGATAGGTCACATCGGCCGAAATCTCATCCAGAGTGGCATCCATTGCCCGGCGTCCGAATCCAACCAGGTCGGGATAGGAAGGATGTGCTCCGATGGCGACGCCGTGCCGGGCGGCAAGTTTGACCGTCTTCCACATGTTCACCGGGTCCGATGCGTGAAAGCCGCAGGCAATATTTGCCGAGGTAATGTACGGCATCACCTGTTCGTCATCGCCAATTTTATAGACACTAAAACCCTCTCCCATATCGCAGTTCAAATCAATCGATAACATGGCTCAATCCCCCATTCGTTGTAATCGTTCGTAATGCGCTTATCAGCGCCGCTCAAATAGGCTCGTTGATTTTCTTTAGCGACGCGCGGGACGCCATTTCGTAGCACTTCTTTTCAGTCATCAATGCCGCTATGGCTTCTGCATCGCTGCATGAAACAAAACGTACCGTGTCGTCGGCCTTCGCTTGCGCCAATTTCGCCAAATCAGAACCGATGACCGTCGCAATCTTGGCGTATCCTCCCGTGGTCTGGCAGTCGGCCATCATGATGATGGGCATTCCGCTGCCCGGGATCTGGACCGCTCCGGGACACAGCGCGTCCGAAACGATATCCGCTCCGGTTTTGTGCGCGACCATTGGTCCTTCCAGCAGATATGCCATTCGGTCGTTGCGGGTGGAGACGGTGTAAGCTTCGTTGAGGAAGGTGGCGATTCCATATTCGGTAAAAAGATCATCCTGAGGCCCCAGGATGACCCGCAGTTGCAGTTCGTTCGCGTATCCTGGCGCGAGCGAGTACGCCAGTTCGTTCAATTCCCGTGGCAAGGCTTCGGTCCGCGCAACCTCCAGCACATCCTCGGGCTGCAAGGCGCGCCCTTCAATCCCGCCGAGTTTAGCCCGCAGATAGGTGGATCGGCTCCCCATGGCTTGCGGCACAGCGATTCCTCCGCGAAAAGCGAGGTAGCTTCGGCAGCCGGATACGGCATTGCCGAAGACAAGCTCGCTATGGGCGGGAACATGGGAGCCCGACCAGTTCTTGATCTTCACTCCGTTCAGCTTCCCCTGCATGTCGGCGCCGCAAACCGCAACGTATGCTTCATGGGAGAACCGGAAGCGCCCGCCGCATATCGTCATTTCTACAACCGCCGCGTTACGGCTGTTTCCGGCCAGGATGTTGGCCATGGTGAACGCATATCTGTCCATGACGCCGGAGATCGGCATGCCAAAGGCGCGATATCCGGTGCGGCCCATGTCCTGAATGGTGCTCAGGGTTCCCGGATCTATTACGGTGCATGCCATCAGGCCCCTGCTCTTGCGACATTGCGTACAACCGGAGCATAGTTCCCACAAGCAACCTGTTCCTTTAGGGCGCCATACTCCTCTGCTGTTATTGCGGCAAACTGCAGAGTATCCCCCGCGGAGAAAAGAAACTGACTTTGGGCCGAAGGATTGAAAACCATCACAGGGGTGCGTCCAATCAACTGCCATCCTCCGGGACTTTCAATCGGATAAATTCCGGTCTGCTGGCCGGCGATTCCCACCGAACCGGCGGGGATTTTGACCCGTGGCGTCTTGAGCCTGGGAGTGGCAATCCGCTCCGGCATTCCGCCCAGATACGGAAAGCCTGGAGTGAATCCGAGCATGTAAACCAGGTACGGCGTCGATGTATGGATGGCTATGACATCATCTTCCGTCATACTATTGTGCCGGGCCACAAATACGAGATCCGGACCGAACTCGCCACCGTAGCTTACCGGTATCGTGATGATCCTCGTCGTGTCACTGGTGGCGGCAACGGTTTCAAGGCTGGTCAGATACCGCGCAATCTTCTCCTGCAGGTTTTCCCTGCCGATGACAAGCGGATCGAAATAGACCATCAGGGAGCGATAGGTCGGCACCACCTCCAGGATCTGCTCCGGCATTTTATCTATGAGTATTTTGGCAAGCCGATGAACCTGCGCATTGACCGCCGGATCGATCTCTGTTCCGAACTCGACCACCAGCCCCTGCTCACCGGCTTTCAACATGCGAATTTTCCGCATAGGGCACGGGATCGCGTCCTCTTCCAGGACTTCGACTTCAGCCTCGTACGTCTTTCCGTCCATTGAAATCTTGAGCCTCAAGTTACCAGTTCCTTCCCTCAAGAGGCTTTCCCGGAACCGTGGTAAACAGCTTCACCACCTGGAGCCGCCCATCCTCCAGATAGACGCAGTCGGTAAAAGTTCCGCCGGTATCGATCGCTACGCGCAAGCCGCCTCTCTCTCGTATCCTAAAACTCTAAAGCATCGGGGGCGCTTTTTGAACGGAATCATCAGCTGGCTGGCCGAAGCCTCGACGGAGCAGAAGCGCACCCTGCTGGCGGCGTCCCTTGGCTGGATGCTCGACAGCATGGACGTGATGCTCTATGCGCTGGTGCTCGGACAGGTGCAGCACGAGATGCATCTCTCCGCGGCGGTCAGCGGGGCCATGATGTCGGCCGCGCTGGTTGCCGCGGCTGTTGGCGGTATGGTCTTCGGCCCCTTTGCCGACCGCTATGGCCGTGTCCGCGCGCTTTCTCTCAGCATCTGCGTCTACTCAGTTTCTACGGCCCTGTGCGGCTTCACGCATTCTGCCTGGCAGCTTATGCTTTGCCAGATGTTGCTGGGACTTGGCATGGGCGGCGAATGGGCCTCCGGCGCTGCACTGGTGGCAGAGACCTGGCCTGCCCGACATCGCGGCAAAGCGCTCGCCTTAGTGCAAAGTTCCTGGGCGGTGGGCTATGCGCTGGGCGCGGGCATCGTTGCGCTCATCATGCCGCACTTCGGTTGGCGCGCCGTCTTTTTTGTCGGTATCGCTCCGGCGCTCGTCGCTCTCTGGTTGCAGCGCAACCTGCGCGAGCCGGAAACCTGGAAGCAGGAACTCACGCGCAAGCTCCCGCTGGGCCAGCTCTTCCACGGCTCGCTGGGCCGGTCGGTGCTCATTTGCGCCACCATGAACGCCGCCACGCTCTTTGCCTGGTGGGGGCTCTTCACCTGGGTGCCTCGCTATCTCTCCATGCCCGTAGCTCAGGGAGGCCGCGGCATGAGCATTGTCCAAACTTCGATGTGGACCATCGTCATGCAGGTGGGCACGTTTCTTGGCTACGTTACCTTCGGCTTCCTGGCCGACCGCTTCAGCCGCAAGTACACCTACATCGGCTTTCTTCTCATGGCCGCCGCGCTGGTGCCGGTCTTTGCCTCGGTCCGCAATCCTGTTGCACTGTTGCTCGTCGGCCCGCTGGTCGGCTTCTTCGGCACCGGCTACTTCAGCGGCTTCAGCGTCATCGCCAGCGAACTTTTCCCCACTTCCCTGCGTGGCACTGCCATGGGATTCGTCTATAACATCGGCCGCGTAGCCAGCGCCGCCGCGCCTTACGTCATCGGCCGTATATCCGAGTACGGCGGGCTGGCTTCCGCGCTGTATATCACCTCGGCGGCCTTTCTGCTCGCCGCCCTCATCGCTGCTGCTCTCCGTCTTTCGCCGGTCGCGAGCGATAACGGACAATCCGGGAGTTGGCCGAAGGGCTAACAGGAATCTCTGCTGAATTTTCAGGAGTGGAATAAAGAAATAATTGATTTTATGGTGGACGCGGCAGGAATCGAACCTGCAACCTGTCGGTTAAGAGCCGAATGCTCTGCCAGTTGAGCTACGCGTCCAAGCCACCAGAATACCGTGCGGCGGAATGATTTTCACACGGTTCATACAGAAAGAAATTTCTACTGCTATCTGAAAAATATAGCACAGCAGCGGGGCTTGCTCAAAACGCGAAAAGTGGAAGAACGGGCGCCCTAGAAGGTGAAGGCCAGGCCGGCGCGGATGCTGCGCTGCTCCTGAGCGAAGATCAGCAGCGAGCCATCGCTCAACAGATACGGGCGGTAACCCTGAGCCATCAGATTGCCCACATCGAACAGCGCCTCAAAGTCCCCGCAGCCATTGCGGCAAAGATGAATGGGCTGGCGCAGGTGCAGGTTCAGCCAGGGAGCGGCGGCGTCCACGGCAAAAGGAGCAACCTGGGTGACGGTATCTTCCGGCTGCCAGCGATAGCTGGCCCTCCAGCGGGTTTTGGTGCCTTCGAGTGTGCCGGAGAGCGTGAGCGCGTACGTCTGTGCGCGGCGGGGATAGGCGCTGGCAAACACCTGGGCAAGGGATGCGGATTGAGGCGATGAAGGCACGGCAGCCAGCACCAATGTGTTGCCATTGGCATAGCTGAGGAGGAGATGATTGTTTCCGGGCAGCTGCCGCTCAACAGTTGCTTCCACTCCCGTAGTGGTAAACCTGGGGCCGGCAGCGCGGATCAGGCCGCTGGCGGGATCCAAAAGCACTCCGGCGGAGGAGGAATTGCCCGCCGCAAAGTGGCTCATGGCTTCAATGATCGGGTTGTCGATTCGGTCGGCAAATACCACAACAGCAACGCCTGACCGATCGGTTTGCCGCTCCCAGCCGAGTTCCTGGTGCAACCCGTGCTCGATGGCCAGTTTGCCGTTGCGTGCTGAGAGGACGGGCAGCCACGAGCGGGCTTCGCTATCATCAGCATCCGGCGCTCCGGGCAGCAACGTTGTCATGCGATAGCGAACTGCGGAGTTATCTTTCCGCCAGCCGGCGGAGGCAAATGGCAGCATGGCTGTCACGGTCTGCGGTGAAATCGAGGATAGCCGGGCCAGCACTTGGCTGGAGCCCGCCTCGCCTTCAAATTCGTCGCCGAGGCGTATTGTCTCCCAACTGCGGACAGCCGCTTCATCCAGCCCCTTGGCGTCGTCAGCAGTCACCTCCGGATGGATCGCGACGGCCGCCACCGACTGCACGGAGCCGGCGAAGCCCAGGTCCTGCTGGAAACCGAGCATGGACTCCATGTCGGCAGCGGTGCCGGGAGCAAAATCAACGCGGGCCAGCAGCTCGCGGCTGTTGGAAGGCGTATCTTCAACAGCCGCCGAGATCCGCTCTCCGCTCTCGTTGAAGGCGCCCTCCTGGCCTGTGGCCACCAGGCGCGCCTTCAAACGGGGATGCATGCCGGAACCGTCGTCTACAACCACCAGCGGACCGTCTTCCAGCCAGCGTAGCAGGGGGCGGTTGGCCGCCGAGCGCAGCGTCCAGGCCCAATCATCCTTCTGGGTATTGCGCGAGCGCGGCTCTGCCGGCAGCCATTGCATCGCCTCGTACAGGCTGTTCAGCGTAAGGTTGACGACCGTATTGGCGCGGATGCGCACATTCTCGCGCAGCGAAGGCAGAAACCAGGCGCCCATGGCCTTGACCGAATAACGGCCCGGCAGAATCGATGAGATAAGATAGCGGCCGTTCGAGTCAGTGTAGACGCTGGAGACGACAGTCAGATCGGAGCGCAGCAACTGCACCTGGGCGCCAATCTGAGGAATGCCGGCAGAATCACACACGATTCCGGATACAGACCCCGAAACAGGCCCAGAGGCAGCTCCGCTTAATTGCCTGTTGCCCAAGGCAATCAGCACCGCAAACACAACGAGATGTGCCCTGCGCGTCATCGCAAATCTGGGTGACCTGATCGCGCCGCTGGCAATTTGACTGCAATCAAACCCGCACGGACATCCGGATCTTGCGTCCGCTAGTCCTGCTGTACGGGTTACATCCATTATTCAACGATAAAAGGCGCCGATTGCGCAATCTCTTGTTTTGAGAGTGCGTCATTGATTTTAATCGTCACCTTGTACTTGCCTGGTTCGAGTCCGGCTATGGGCAAGGTTTTCTCCACCGTCATCTGGTCGCTATGCGAGCCTAACTCCTTTGAATCCAGCTGTTTTTCAAAAATCACCGTGTCCGTGGCGGGGGCGATGGCCGTGGCTGTGCCGGTCTTGACAATCTGGTAGGTTACCGTGGCCTGGTTACTCTTGGTTGTCTCATCGACTTTCAGGTTATAAACCTGCATCCAGAAGTTCAACTGCTGATCACGGTGGAACTTAGCCGGGGGATTCGGATTGGCCGGGGTGGCGCTGCTTACGCGAGGCCGGATATATGTGTTGCCGATAACGAAGTTGCCGCTGCCAATCGAGTGAGAATCGACCGTGTTCATCTGGTCGGCCAGAATCAGCGAGGAGGTGCCCAGGTTTTCGTCGTGATACGTCGGCACTTCGAGACTGCGGCCGTAAAAACCCATATGCTCGGGATTGTTCACGTCCTTGACGGCAATATCCAGGCGGTAGAGCCCGGGTAAAAGTGGCAGCGCCTTCCAGTAAACCGACTGGCGGTCGAGGCTTTTTTCCAGCAGCTCGGCCGGCTGCGTGACCTCAACCGTGTCCTCAAAGGTCTGTACCGTCTTGTGGGTGAGGGTGGTGACCTTGCCCAGGATGTTGACCACGCCCTTGGCCACGCCACTCTTGGTTAAAAAGGTGATGTCGCGGTTCTTCATCTGTATCGTAATCGGAACCAGATCCGTGCTTTCTGTCACCTTGATGAAGTCGGTGCGGACGTCAAAGGGAAAGACCGGGCCGGAGAGCAGTTTGTGCTCGGACATAAATGCATCAAGGTCCGTGAACTTGATCGGGGGCGGCGTAAAAATCTTGGCGGCCAGCTCGATGCGGTCAAACTCCTTGGACTGTTGCACATTCGACCCCGGGCCTGTGCCCAAGCTTTCAACCCCGTTCTCGAAGCGCTTAGCCTTGGAGCTCTTGTTCCTTTCCTCCCACATGGTCAGGCCGGCGCCGGGGACGTGCAATAGAGCATCCTTCTCGCCGCGGTCAATGGTGAAGTGGAAGTCGCCGCACATGCAGGAATCGACAAACTCCAGGTCAATGTTCTCGCCGATGCCCTCCAGGTACCGGTAATGCCAGGTCTCAAAGGGGAAGGTGGTGGTTGAGCCGCCGCCTTCATCAAAAGGCCGCTCGTACTGTCCTCCAGCGGGGTGCGAATCAATCTCATCGGGTTTGCCCCAGGCGATGTAGATGCGTCCGCGGTCGGTCTTCCAACCGGGCTTGCCGGCCGCAAAGTGCTCGTTGGCGTAGGCAATGCGACGGTAATGCTCTTCGCGGAATTCGTTATCCGGCGAATCCGGATCGGGGTTGCGCCGCAGCCAGAACTGCTCGATAAAAGCATCGCGCTCCTCGTCGTTGCTGAGCGTCCGGAACGCCTTGCGCTCCTCATCGGAGATGATGTAGGCCACGTCTTGTTCCAGCCACGTTTTGTAGGCTCCCTTGAGTTCCTGTTTGACCGCCTTCTGCGCGGCAAGCCTCTCCTTATCAGAGCGTTCCCGATTGAGAGGGTCTACTTCCTGATTCTGAGTATTGGATGGCTGCGCCTGGGCCGGCGGGTTGCCCGTCTGCTGGGCGGCAACTGTGGCGGCGGGAAGATAATACAGGCCGCATCCCAACGCGGCAAAGAGAAGATGAGAACGGAAGGGCATCATTGGCCTTAAAACTCCTGCGATTCCTTAATTCTACGGGTCCGGAAAGGGCTGGGCAAGGTTCCGTAGGGAGTCAGCTTCCGGTTGGACGTCAATTCTCTACCGGGGTAAGCCGTGAAATGCCTCCCTGAGAACTGGTAAACTGTATGCAGGAAGGCTGATGAGGCCCGCCGGATTGCGCTCCGGCAAAGAAGCAGGCGTTTGTCCTGATCGGTTCTGTTCTGCTTTACCGCTTTCATTTTGAAGCACTTGAGATGCTTCCTCATCTTGCGCGGGCCGCTTGCTCAGAATGTTTTTTATCCGGCTCCGGCGGGTCAGGCTGGTGCCCGCCGGGAACTGTACCAGCGCCAACTGCGTACACTGAAAAAGGGCATACAGGGAGTTTGTATCTCGCATGAAAAAGATACTTTTGATTATTCTCGCCGCTGTTGTTGCCGTCGGGCTCGTGGCCTTCTTTATCTATAGGCAGCAGGCTGGCTACACCAAGGTTCTCACCGCCAAAGCCGTGCGCCAGGAACTGGTCACTGTGGTCAGCGGCACCGGCCAGATCAAGCCCAAGACCTACGCCAATCTGGGCGCCACCGCCATGGGCCGCGTCACCCATCTCTATGTAAAGGAAGGGGATCTGGTCAAGAAGGGCCAAACGGTAGCCACCATCCAAAACGTGCAGCAGCAGGCCGGTGTGAATAGCCAGCAGGCTGCCATCGCCGCAGCCAAGACCGATATTGCCGCCGCCGTTGCCAACGAAAAGACCGCCGAAGCCAACGTCGAAAAGGCCAAGGCCGATCTGGAGCAGAAGCGGCTGGATTGGGAGCGGGAACAGCCCCTTTATCAAGCAGGCATTGTGGCCAAGTCGGATTACGACCTCAAGAAGGCGGCCTACGACACCGACGTGGCCACGCTCAATCAATGTGTCGCGGCGCTGAATCAGGCCCGGGCGCAAACCGAGTCCCTGCGGGGGCATCTGCAAATCCAGGTGGAGACTCTGCGCGCTAACCAGGATATGCTCGACCAGACCATCTTCGTGGCTCCCTTCGATGCTATCGTCACCAACGAGCCCGTCCGCGAGGGCGAAACAGTCGTCGCAGGCATCCAAAACACCGAAGGCTCCACGCTCATGACCCTGGCGGATATGAGCGTGGTCACTGCCGAGGTCAAGGTGGATGAGACAGACATCGTCAACATCCGCATCGGCCAGGTGGCCGAAGTCACTGTGGACGCCCTCCCCGGCAAGGTCTTCAAAGGCCATGTAACCCTGGCCGGCGATCAAGCTCTGCTGCGCTCCACCGGCGTAGCCACTTTGCAGTCCACCACAGGCACCGAAGAAGCCAAGGACTTTAAGGTGATTGTTACGCTGGACGCGCCCACCAGCGATCTGCGCCCCGGACTCTCGTCCACCGCCAAGATAACCACCGCGCAAAAGCAGAACGCGCTCTCGATACCGATTCAGGCGCTGACCATGTATACGCCGGAGACTGACGCCTCCAGAAACGGCGTGCAGGCCGCTTCCACCTCCGGTGACTCCTCGGCAGCCAAGAAAACGCCGCAGCAAGGCGTCTTCGTCCTCGAAAAAAAGAACGGCAAGTTGCGCGCCAAATTCGTGCCTGTAACTACCGGCATCACGGGGGCCACCGACGTTGAAGTGCTCAGCGGCTTGACCGAAGGCCAGGAGATTGCCATAGGCCCTTACAAGACGTTGCGCAGCCTTAAAAATAACGCGCTGGTTAAGCGGGACACCTCCAAGCCGGTAACACCGTCGACCAGTGGAAATTCTTAATAATCGCTCAGAAAAGAGATGCCGATGGCTCTATTCGACACCACTACAGAAGAAACCAGTACGGAAAACGTTACACAACTACCGGCTCCGCCCAGTGGCGACATGATCATCGTCGAGGATCTTTGGCGTACCTACGACATGGGTTCGGAGCAGCAGGTGCATGCGCTCCGCGGCGTCTCCCTGCGCATCAAGCACAACGAGTATGTGGCCATCATGGGTCCCTCCGGCTCGGGAAAGTCAACGCTGATGAACCTGATTGGCTGTCTTGACACTCCTTCCAAAGGCCGCTACTGGCTCAACGGCCAGCTGGTCAGCGAGCTAGACGACGACCAGTTGGCCCGCATCCGCAACAAGGAAATCGGCTTCGTCTTCCAGACCTTCAACCTGCTGGCGCGCGCTACTGCCTTGCACAACGTCGAACTGCCGCTGATTTATAACGGCACTCCGTCGGCGGCGCGCATTGAGCGAGCCAAGGAATCGCTGAGTGACGTCGGCCTCGAGTCGCGCATGTATCACAAGCCCAACGAGCTCTCTGGCGGCCAGCGCCAGCGCGTGGCCATTGCCCGGGCGCTGGTCAACCACCCCTCCATCATCCTCGCCGATGAGCCTACCGGCAACCTCGACTCCAAGACCGGCCTGGAGATTATGGCCCTGCTTGATACCCTGCACGCTCATGGCAACACCATCGTGGTTGTCACCCATGAGCCGGATATCGCCGAATATGCCCATCGCGTGGTGCATATCCTCGACGGCCAGATTTACTCCGACGAGCCATCCAAGCGCCGCCGCTAAGGCCGCTAAACCAGCCCAAGCAACTCCCGAATCCCGTCCCCCTCCCGAACCGGAAAGATGCCATCCCTTTCCGGTTCATGTTTTTTCATCTCTCGCCGATGAAAACTCTATAGGCCATGAAATCGCCGTTTGGGCCAGGGAGGCGAGGCACGTTGAGAGCCATGCAAAGCTCCGCTCAGTACCAGCCTTCCGTCTCAGGACTCATCACCCTTGTGGATGTCGAAGTACCTCCTGAAACGCAGCCTGTGGGGGTCAGCGCCGCTTGGCGCAAGCTGCTCATCCAGGCGGATATGGCCGCGCCTCATGTGCAGTTAGCCACCATCGAGGGAGAACACGGCGTCGGCAAGCATACCCTGGCGCACTACCTCTTCAGCCGCTGCCCCTTGGCTAGCGGCGCATTTCAGCGGCGTGATGCGCGCGAATGGCTGGTGACCGACGCCGATCCAGCAACCCTGGCCGGATTTACCTATCTGGACCGCGTCGACCTGCTCGCCCCTCCTGGCCAGGGCCTGCTGCTAAGCGTGCTCAAATCCCTCCAGGACCGTCCGCCGGGGCGCTCCGTGCTTCTCGCCTCATCCCAGACCGCATTGCGCCAGATGGCCGCCCAGGGTCTGATGCTGCCCGATCTGGCCTTCCGTCTTACCGCCGTCCGCTTTGCCATCCCCCCTCTGCGCCAGCGCCGCGAAGACATCGCCGTGCTGGCCCAGGCCCTATTGGACCGCATCTGCACCCGCTACCAGCAGCGACCCGTCGTCATGGCCCCAGGTACCATGGCCCGCCTTCTGCAGCACAACTGGCCGGGAAACGTGCGCGAGCTGGCCTCGGTGCTGGAAACTGCCCTGCTGGAGGCCGTAAACGGCGTCATACGCCCCGACGACCTGGCCTTGCCCTCTGGTCTTGAAGCCTCGTCCTCCGTAGTGCTTCCCGCCACCCATGCTGACAGCCTCAATCTGGACGCTGTCATTCAACATCATGTGCAGTACGTCCTGGATCTGAACCGCAACAATAAGTTGCGTGCCGCCCGTCAGTTAGGCATCAGCCGCTCCACCCTCTACCGCATCCTGGGCAACGAAAATATCCTGACACATTGAGGTGAGCAAAGGGCCGGGCAGACGCCCGATGCGTAAATATGGGTGTGCTTTTTGGTGGTATATATGCGTCATTATGCGTAAAATTCCGGGAATATATGTGTAAATATGCGTAGTGTTCTAGGAATTTATGCGTAGATATGAGTAGTGGACAGGGTCAGAGATCAGGTGGACAGTGGCCAGTCGTCAGTGATCCGTGTGCACGGCTTCAGGTATCTTCTACCTATCAGTGTGCGTCAATGATGGGGTAATTTTCTGCAAGGACCTGACGAGAAAGCCGGAATAGGCTGGTTACCGTGGAATGAGCTGGGGCTGGTTAGCGGGATTTGTTGCTTGCGGTTTACTGGTAAGAATCAGTTTGGGGTCGCCGTAGAAAACGTAGGCTAACGCAGTGACGTCGCCTGTGTTGCGGTAGACCTGGGCGCGTGTGAGGGCGAGGAGAGAGGCAACGTTGAGGTTGTAGTCGGAGGCCAGAGACTTGTTGAGGGCGGCGTAAAAGGTTGATGCGAAAAGGGCTGCGGTGGAGTCGCTGACAGGCCAGAGAGCACCGATGTAGCCGCTGGCCCCGTTGGCGAGCAGTGCGGGAGCCCATCCATCGACTTCGTTCATGAACTGGCGAGACTCTCCGACATCACAGGCGTTGAAGAAGAAGAGGGGATGGGTGGCTGTGGCAGCATCACCGAGAGACCTCCATGTGGCGGGGTCCATTTCAGCGTCTTCAAGCAAGATGGCGAACTGCGGGACGCCATACTTGTCATAGACTGCGCCGTGGCCTGCGAAATGGACGATGCCCTGAGGCGGATTCAGGGCGATCTGTCGCATGGCGGCGTAGTTTCCCTCAACCTGCGTGAAGCCGTGGATGGTTTTGAGGGTGTCGAGTTCCTGATTGGCTGCGGTTAGGGTTTGCCCGCCGCGGTAGCTGGGGGCTACGACAACGGAGTTCTGAACGGCGAGCGACTGGGGCGGGCGAGAACTGCTGCTGTGAGACATCGGCCAGCGGGCTATGGAGAAAGTGGCGCCGAGGAAGTCCATGCGGTTGTTGCCGCCGGGCAAGGAGGGACGCATCAGCTCCCAGGGGATGGCTGGGTCGTCACTGAGGATCTGGATGCTGATGGACTTTCCTTCAGGGCTCCGCTGTATCAGATCAAAGAAAAGTTTTTTGAATTCCTGTGGAGCGAAGCGGTCGTAGAGCTCGGCGCCAAAGGCATTGAGGTAGTCGGAGGCGTGAAGTTGTTCTGGGTTTGGCTGAGCGGGGTTGCCCACATGATTACCGAAGCCGCGGCCGAGCGTGGACATCTGGGCAAAGTGCGCGTTGATCCAGGCATGTAGATCATCTGGATTGGCAATATCGTCATAGTCCCATGTTTCAGTACCGCGCTCGTGAATGCAATAAGTGATATGGAGTGAGTTGTTGTTGCGGTTTTCAATGATGGTGAGATTGGGAGCGATAACGGAGGGATCGAGGGACACTGGTAGCGAAACATGGCGCGATGACGCGGAGTCTAACATGGGGAGTGCGGCATGAGCATGGGACATGGATGGCGCGGGGGTTGCCGATAGTGGAGTAGCCTGGTCGGCGACTGGAGCTTGCGAGGCCGAGGCAAAAATAGTCAATGGACGAGCGATGCGGGCCAGGAATGCTCCTTCGTGCCAGAGCGTGGCGAAGATGTGGGTGTCGCGTTTTCCGTTTGCAGCCGGGTTGAGCGGAAGGGCACGGAGATAAAAGGCGGCGATGGTGGAGTCGCCATTGCGTTCGATGGTAATCTCCTGGGTATTTGAGCCGCCGAGGATAATATCCCGGGCATTTAAGCCGCTGGGGATAATCTCCATGCCGGGAACGGTGAGGTTGACGGTGAGAGTCCACTGATGCTCGCCTTCGGCCATCTGCAACTGGAGCTTACCTTTATTCTGGGCGCCTGAGAGGATTTTTGTTTCGGGGGAGATCTGCTGGGCGGTAAGGGAGACCTGGACAGCGATCTCCTGGCCAACGATGACAGTGTCAGGGGCTTCGATGTTGGGGTAGCGCTCGATGGGAGCAACGATTTCAGTGGATTGAACAGTTGCCAGCGTCGGTGGCGGTGGCGGCGGACCAGGGAGATTGCCGAGAATGTAGGCGACATGGGGGTGGTCGTGTCCGAGTGCATTTTCCCGGATGCGCAAGGCGCGCTGGTAGAGGGGCTCCGCCTCGGCATATCTACCCTGGTCGACATAGAGCAAAGCGAGGTTATTGAGATCTCTGGCGACATCGGAGTGGTCAGGCCCGAGCGCCTCTTCATCGATGCGCAGGGCGTGTTGGAAGAGAGATTCCGCTTCGGCGTATCTGCCCTGTTTTATGCAGATCATAGCTAAATTGTTTAGCGTAATTGCGACCCTCGCATCGTCGGGGCCAAAAGTCGCTTCGGCTACCTTAAGCGCTTCAGCGGCAATCGGGAGGGCCTCGGTGTACTTGCCCTGTTGATAGAGAACTAGCACCTGGGCATTGAGTTCATTCCAGCGCGATTCTTGCGCGGGCAAGGGGGGTGCGTAGAGCAAGGCGATCAGCAGCAGTGTGAAACCGGCGACGCAATTGCGCGACAAAGTCATTGGGGGCCTCCAGGCAAAACTTTGGAACCGTATGCAACCAGAGGAAAAGATCGCGGCAAGTATAGCATTCGGCCTGCGACTCATCACATCAAAATTGAAGCAAGCTCCGCTCTACCCTCTACTGTATCCTCGGCAACGAAAACATCCTGACGCACTGATTCCACCCTCCAAATTGCCCAAATTTTCGCAAAAAACCTCTACTTCCACGTAGAGGCTTTATGCGCGTTTAATTCCTTTTCACTGATATCGAGCGAAGTCCCACGTGCACCATCTTCTACACTCTAGGTGAGGGCGATTTCGACCCTTGATTTCAAACCGAGGACCGCTCCCTTGAAAAGATTCCCGCTTCCCGCTCCGCTCGTTGCCGCGTTTCTGCTGCTTGCCTTCGCTTCTGCTATGCCGGCGCAGCCTCTTGCTGCCCCACCAACTCAGGCAGCCTCCGTCGAGGCCAACCGCAAGGCCCTCAACGACCTCTTTGAGGAGTACTGGCAGGCGGTCATGGAGCGCTCGCCGGAGTATGCCTCCATGCTGGGCGACAAGCGCTACAACGACCGCATCGACGACTATTCCGTGAAGGCGGAGAACGCCTGGCTGGAACGTGAAGAGAGATTCCTGATGCGGCTGGCGGCGATTGACCCGGCCGGGCTCACCGACCAGGAGAAGATCAGCCGCGAGCTGCTGCTGCGCCAGTTTGTCGACGACGAAGAGGGCGCCCAGTTCAAGGAGTGGGAGATGCCCATTAACCAGTTGGGCGGCATCTATACGGAATATCCCAACCTGGCGGCGCAGTTGAGCTTTACCACGGTGAAGGACTACGACGACTGGATCGCGCGGCTGCACGCTGTTCCCAACGCCTTCGACCAGGTGATGACGAATATGTCCATCGGCATGGACGACCATCGCGTGCCTCCCAAATACCTGCTGGAGAAGGCGTTGGAGCAGGTGAAGCTGCTGGCCTCCCAAACTCCAGAGACTTCGCCGCTGGCCGCGCCGCTGAAGAAGTTTCCCGCCGAAGTGAAACCCGCAGAGCAGGAGCGCATCAAGGCCGAGATGCTGGACGCTATCGGCAAAGAAGTCCTGCCTGCCTACCTGCGTTTTGCGCGCTTCCTTGAGGTCAGCTACATTCCCGCGGGGCGCGCGGAGCCCGGCGTGTGGGCGTTGCGCGACGGAGCAAAGTACTACGCTTACCGGATTCGCCGCGAGACGACTACGGATTTGACCGCGGAGCAGATTCATCAGATCGGGCTGGATGAGGTGAAGCGTGACGAGGCGGAGATGCTGGTGATTGCGCAGAAGCTGGGCTTTCAGGATTTGAAGAGCTTCCGCGCGAGTTTCAAGAGCAATCCCAAGCTGCATCCGGCCTCAGCCGAGGTGCTGATAGACGCTTACAGCGGCTATAAGACGCAGATGCAGGCCAAGCTGCCACAGCTCTTTGGACGGTTGCCCAAGGCGCCGCTGGAGGTAGCTGCGGTCCCCGATTACCTCCAGAAGACGATGTACCCCGCCTATTACGAGCCGGGCACGCCGGACGGCAGCCGGCCGGGGCGTTTGCGCGTCAATCCCTGGAACGCCACCGACCGCAATCTCTACTCGGTGGAGGCGATCGCCTACCACGAGGGAGTTCCCGGTCATCACTTGCAGATTTCCATCGCACAGGAGCTGGACGGCCTGCCCACCTTCCGCAAGCACGAGGACTATACGGCCTTCGAAGAGGGCTGGGCGCTCTACAGCGAACGGCTGGGCAAGGAGGTGGGCTTCTATCAGGATCCCTACTCGGACTACGGGCGGCTGGAAGCTGACATTTGGCGCGCCATCCGTCTTGTCGTCGATACCGGCGTCCACTCCCAGCACTGGACCCGCCAGCAAATGGTCGATTACTTTCACGATCACTCGGCCATGGACGAGACTACCATTCAAACCGAGGTGGACCGTTACATCGGCTGGCCGGGCCAGGCTCTGGCCTACAAAATCGGCCAGATGAAGATCCTGGAATTGCGCGAGCGGGCGAAGAAGGCTCTGGGCGACAAGTTCGACCTGCGCGCCTTCCACGATCAGGTGCTGGACTCCGGCGCTTTGCCGCTGGACGTGTTGAGCGACCGCATCGATGCATGGATCGCAAGCCAAAAATAGGCCGAGAGAATTGCGCATCAGAACGTGATAGCCTGTAATGTCCCCTTTTCAGCAGCTTTCCGGCTCAATTTCGCTGCGATTATGGGCTACTGCACTCATAGGAGAATTGATATGAAACGCGCTCTGACATTCGTCTTTGTCCTTGGTTTTTCCTGCTGCGTTTACGCACAGGCTGTAGATACAACCGTTTGCGAGATCCTGGACCATCCGCAGTCGTTCAACGGCAAGATCGTGCGCATCAAAGGCACGGTGGCAGCCTCTTTTGATCAGTTCGTCGTCAAGGGCGCCGGATGCGGCCTCAATACCAACAAGAACATCTGGCTTTCCTATCCGGAAGGCACCAAGGCCAAGGCGGGACCTGCGGTCATGGTGCAGGTTCAACCGGCGCGCAACTTCGCTGGCGACGTTTCCATGGTGCAGCGCACGCCGGTTACGCTGGACAAGAACAGCAAAGATTTCAAGCTCTTCGATTCGCAGTTGGCCACACCCTACAAGAAGGGCGGAATGTGCCTGGGCTGCAACAGGTTCGAGGTAACTGCCACGCTGGTGGGCCGGCTGGATGCAGTCGATAAGGCCGGGGTACAGCGCGACAAAGCGGGCAAGATCATCGGCTTCGGTGGCTTTGGACATATGAACGCCTATGCCACACGCCTGGTGCTGCAGTCGGTCTCCGATGCCACTTCAAAGGAGATCGATTACTCGGCAACGCTGGCCATCACCAAGGACGACAATGCGCCTAGTACGTCGGGTTTGCCCGATGCGCCCGGTCTGAAAAACGATGCGCCCGGTCTGAGAATTACGGATTATTTTGCCGTCGCGCGCAAGCTCGCCGAGTCCTATCCCCCCGGCTCCGCCACCGGGATACAGCTCAAACGGGCCATCGATGCCTTCGGTAAAGAGGGCGACCACAATACTGGAGTGGTAATCGTGCACGGAGCCGGCAACGAAGCCGCAGCAAAGTTCGAAGGCAAGGGGACGGTCGATTCCCCGGACGGCCTGCTCTTTACTTGCACCTTCAACACGAACCGCCTGGAAGGCGATGCCGAGGGCAGAGCCATTGTTTTTGCCGGAGAAAATGTCGCCAATCTGCGCAACCCTATGCCGGAAGGGGTGGGAGTGGGGATTTACGGCCTGGAGAGTCGCGCCTGGGCGACAACGTTTCTTGACACTATCGCCAGCAAGCAGAAGACGCTGACGCTGCCGGGCGGTTACCTGCTTTGGAACTCGGCATGGCCGAATGACGAAATGAACAAGAAGGTGGGAGATGCGATTGAGCACTTCCTCCTGAACGAAGAGCTTTTCCACGAGTAAACGCGAATGTGGATGGGTTGAGTGTCCCGGGCCTCAAAAACAAGGCCAGGTAAGCCGGCGCCCAGGATATGTGATTTCACGGGTCTCAAAATCGAGACCCGTGGCAACCGCAACATCGGCGCGCGGCGAGTGCAAGTATTCGTGAAAACTGCATCTCTCACATTCAGAAAAACTGGGAAAGGAAAAAAGATGGCGGAGATCGCTGTTGAGGCCACCGAAGTACCCGCGCAGTTGCCCAAGGTGCGCGTGGCCGTTCTGGGAGCGGGCAAGATGGGCGGCATCCTGTTGCAGGCCTTCCTGAAGCAGAATCTGTTTGCGCGCGGCCAGATTCGCGCCACCGTGAGTCATGCCGAGAAGGCAGTGGCGCTGAGCACGCAGTGGGGCGTGGATGTATCGACTAACAACCTGGAGGCAGTGCGGAACTCTGACCTGATTCTGCTGGGCGTCAAACCATTCCAGGTGCAGGAGCTGATGGCGGAGATTCGCCCCGCCCTTTCGCCGGCCAAGACGCTGATTTCGTTTGCCGCCTCGGTCAAAACGCGTTCCATCGAGGACGCTGCCGGAGTGGATATCGGCGTGATTCGCGCCATGCCCAACACGCCCTCGACGCTGGGCGCGGGCGCGGCCGCTTTGTGCCGCGGGCGCTTCGTCACTGACAAACAGATGGAGCTGGCCGAGCGCATCTTCCAGACCGTGGGCCGCACCGTGGTGGTAGAAGAGAAGCACATGGACGCCGTGACCGGCCTCTCCGGCTCAGGGCCAGCCTACGTCTACATCATCATCGAGGCGCTGGCCGAGGCGGGCGTCAAGGTCGGCCTGCCGCGCGACGTGGCCACGGAACTGGCCGCGCAAACCACCTTCGGCGCCGCCAAGATGGTTTTGGAAACCGGATACCATCCGGCCCTGCTGAAGGATGCTGTGACCACTCCCGCGGGCTGCACCATCGACGGCATTCTTGAACTGGAAGAGGGCGGCCTGCGCGTCACCCTCATCAAAGCCGTGATGCGAGCGACGGAGCGGGCCAAGCAGTTGGCGGCGGGGTGAAGTGCGAGGGACTAGGGAATAGGGACTAGTTTTTTCGTGGTGGATTGAGGTAAGTGGTTTCCCAGGTTAGGCTCAAACACAAAAACGCGTCGAACCAGGGGAACCTGCATAGAGAGGCTTCAATGAACGCTGCTAAATTCACTGAGTACGGTCTTGTTCCAGTAGCGCGTGTCCGCATAGTAGACCAAAATCTCATAATCGATATTACCGATCAGAAAACCGTCGAGCTTGAGATGTGCATTTATGCCTTCCTCGTTGAGGGTAAGGTTTACCGCATCGGGTCCAGTAAGGCGCCCTTGGAGAACCGTCTAAAAGACTACAAACGGGATATTACAAATGCGCTCAATGGTAGAAAATCACCGGCGCCGCCTGAAGAGGCTGAGAAATGGAAAAAGATACTACCGGCTGGACGTTCGGGTGTTATATATGCTCGTCAAGGATGGAGCGTCACAACTCCTATAAAAACATTTCCCGCTTATATGGACGAAGAAAGCCTACTGATTGAGGAGCTATTCAAGGACGGTGATCTGACACCTGATGAAATCCTGAACCGCAACAAACATCGTTAGTCATCAAACTATACACACCAAATCTCTGATTGGTTTTTCGCCCGGACATCAATCTGTTACCCTGCTATTTGCCCATCCAACGCCCAACCTGGCTCCCCTCCTATCTGCCGGAACTCGACGGACTGCGCGGCCTGGCGATTCTTTGGGTGGTGCTCTATCACTGCGATCCGCTGCTCCAAGGCACATGGATGCACCGCGTCGCAGAGTGGGGATGGGCGGGGGTGATTGTGTTTTTTGTTCTATCCGGATTTCTGATCACCGCAAACCTGCTGGGGACGCGGGACAAGCCGCATTACTTCCACAACTTCCATGCCCGCCGCGCGCTGCGCATCTGGCCGGTGTACGCGCTGGTGCTGGCGGTGGTCTACCTGAACGCGCCGTGGTTTATCGGCCCCTCGGTCTGGGATGCAGTCAAAACCGCTCCCTGGCTGGCGTATATCTTCTTTGTACAAAATCTTTTCCACGTGACGCTGCCCCCGGCCCTCGGCCCCACCTGGGCACTGGCCGTCGAGGAGCAGTACTACTTTTTCTGGGCACCCATAGTACGCTGGATCCGTAGGCCGTCGAATCTGGCGATTATTTTGATTACCGCGCTGACTATCTCGTCTTTTCTGCGCTATCAGAACCCAGTTTGGTTATGGACGCTGCCCACCCACACGCTCATCAAGCTGGACGGCATCGCGCTGGGCAGCCTGATGGCCCTGGGACTCTACACTCTGCCTCTCAGCCGCCGATTCTGTCTCTGGTACGGCCTCGTGACCTTTGCGCTGGGCATGACACAGGTTGCCACCGTGGCCGGCGGAACCTCGCTTCTCGATACCGCGCTGGCGGTGGGTTTTGCCGGAGCCGTGCTGGCATTGATGGCTTCAACCGGCGCGCGTCATCCCGTCCACCTCCTGCTGCGCCGAGGGCCGCTGGCATTTTATGGCCGCATCAGCTACGGACTTTACATGATTCACATCGTGGCCTTCATCTTCATCGGCTGGTTCGACCTGCGGATGGCGAACCACGGCATGGCCGGAAACCTTGCGGTAGTGGCCGCACGCCTGGCCGTCTCCACCGCGCTGGCCGCTGCAATGTGGTACGGATTTGAATCGCAGATTCTCAAATTGAAGCGGTATTTCTAGCTCATTCGCGCCATTTCCCGGAAAGGGTATTCGCTCCGGTTGGTTCCACACTGTGAACCGGCGTCCCGCCAGCTTGTGACTTCAATCACCCAGTCCAGCTCCCGATTGCTGCTACGCTGGACGTATTACGCAAACTTCCCCTTGCGAGGTGCAATATGAGCAAAGCCACGAGCAATGGCCCCCTGAGCCCCGAACAGCTAGCCAAAATGAACGCCTACTGGCGCGCCGCCAACTATCTCTCCGTCGGCCAGATCTATCTGAAAGACAACCCGCTGCTGGACCATCCGCTCACCCTGGACGACGTGAAGCCGCGGCTGCTGGGCCACTGGGGAACCACGCCGGGGCTCAACTTTCTTTACGTTCATTGGAACCGCCTGATCCGTGAGCGCAATCTGAACATGATATACATCATCGGGCCGGGGCACGGCGGGCCGGGCCTGGTGGCCAACACTTATCTGGAAGGCTCCTACACCGAGATTTATCCCCACATCGAGCAGAACGCCGACGGCATCAAGCGCCTCTTCCGGCAATTCAGTTGGCCCTATGGGATTCCCAGCCACGTGGCCCCGGAGACGCCGGGGTCGATTCACGAAGGCGGCGAGCTGGGCTACTCCCTGGTGCACGCTTACGGAGCGGCCTTCGACAATCCGAACCTTATTGTGGCCTGCGTAGTGGGCGACGGCGAGGCCGAAACCGGGCCGCTGGCGACAAGCTGGCACTCCAATAAGTTTCTCAATCCGGCGACCGACGGCGCGGTGCTGCCCATTTTGCACCTGAACGGCTACAAGATCGCCAACCCCACGGTGCTGGCGCGAATTCCACACGCGGAGCTGGAAAACCTGATGCGCGGATACGGCTATGAGCCGTTCACGCTCGAAGGCGACGATCCGCTCACTATGCACCAGCAGGCCGCTGCGGTCTTCGACAAAATCTTCGACCGCATCGCTGAGATACAGCAAACCGCCCGCAAATCTAATCGAAAAGATAAGAGCGCGGAGCGCCGCCCGGCGTGGCCAATGCTGATCATGCGCACGCCCAAGGGCTGGACCGGGCCGAAATTTGTCGACGGCAAGCCGGTGGAGGGCACCTGGCGCGCCCACCAGGTGCCGCTGTCCGAGATCTTCGATAAGCCCGAACATCTGCGCCAGCTCGATGAGTGGATGCGCAGCTACAAGCCCGAGGAACTCTTCGACGAAAAGGGCGCCTTCCGCGCGGAGCTGGCCGAACTTGCGCCCAAGGGACGCCGGCGCATGGGCATGAACGCCCATGCTAACGGAGGCCTGCTGCTGGAGCCTCTGAAGATTCCCAACTTCCGCGATTTCGCGGTGAAGATTGAGGGCCGCGGGCAGAAAGACGTGGAATCCACGCGCATACTGGGACAACTGCTGCATGGCATCATGGAGGCCAACAAGGCGCAGAAAAACTTCCGCGTCTTCGGCCCCGATGAGACGGCCTCCAATCGCCTCCAGGACGTGATTACCGGAACCGGCAAGGAGTGGATGGCCGAGACGCTGCCGGTGGATGAGAACCTCTCGCAGACCGGCCACGTGATGGAAATCCTCAGCGAGCATTGCTGCCAGGGCTGGCTGGAGGGCTACCTGCTCACCGGACGGCACGGCCTCTTCAACTGTTACGAAGCCTTCATCCACATCGTCGATTCAATGGCGAATCAGCACGCCAAGTGGCTCAAGGTGACGCGAGAAATTCCCTGGCGCAAACCCATCGCCTCGCTGAACTACCTGCTCTCTTCTCTCGTTTGGCGGCAGGACCACAACGGCTTCAGCCACCAGGATCCCGGATTCATCGACCATCTGGTGAATAAGAAGGCCGAGGTGGTGCGCGTCTATCTTCCGCCGGACGCCAACACGCTGCTCTCCGTCGCCGACCACTGCTTGCGCAGCAAGAATTACATCAACCTGATCGTTGCCGGCAAGCAGCCTGCTCCGCAGTGGCTCACTATCGACGAGGCGGTCACTCACTGCACTGTAGGGATGGGAGTATGGAAGTGGGCCTCGAATGACGCGGGCTCGCCCGATGTGGTGATGGCCTGCTCGGGCGACGTGCCCACTCTGGAGACGCTGGCCGCTGTCACCCTGTTGCGCACTCTGGCACCTGACCTGAAAATCCGCGTCGTCAACGTGGTAGACCTGATGGCTCTGCAGCCGCAGACCGAGCATCCGCACGGCCTGCCCGACGAGGACTACGACCAGATCTTCCCGCCCGCGACACCGACGGTCTTCACCTTCCACGGCTATCCGACGCTGATTCACCGGCTCACCTACCGGCGGCACAACCATGACAACCTTCACGTGCGCGGCTACAAGGAAGAAGGCACCACGACCACGCCCTTCGATATGTGCGTGCTCAACAATATCGACCGCTTCCAGTTGTCGCTCGACGCCGTCCGGCGCGTACCTCGGTTGGCGAAGCAGGTGGACGCTGCCGAACAGTGGTACTCCGAGGCCATCCAGCGGCATAAGCTGTATGTGGCCGAAAACGGCGATGATCTGCCGGAAATTCGTGACTGGCGCTGGACGAAAGACTAGCTCTGCTTACTCCGCGAACACGCGCGAAGCGCGGCTAACTTGCTAACACATGCGAAGCACTGCTAACCTGATGACTCATTCAGGCCCAACCATATAGGATTTGATTTATGTCTTCATTACCCGTACTGGTTTTGAACAGCGGTTCTTCTTCCATCAAATTTTCCGTCTACGAAGCCGGAGACGGCCAGCGCACACGGCTCTTCGAGGGCGCGGTGGACGGCATCGGCACCGATCTGGGCAAGTTCTGGATCAACGACGCAGCGGGCAAGAAACTTGTGGATCAGACCCCGGCTCTGCCTAACCGCGCCGTGGCCTTCAAGATGGTTGCCGACGCGCTGAACTCCGATGAGTACCCTACCCCGGCGGCCATTGGCCATCGCACTGTCTGCGGCGGGCCCACGGTCAGGGAGAACCAGCTCATCACGCACAAGCTTATCGACGAGATCGACAGCTACGCCGCACTGGCGCCGCTACACACGCCGATTGCCGTCTACATCATGCGCGAGGCACTGAAGCTTTTTCCCGGCATCCCCAATTTTGCCGTGCTCGACACCTACTTCCACCGCACTCTGCCCGAGGTGGCTACGCACATGCCCATCCCCGCCGAATACGTGGCCATGGGCGTGCGGCGCTATGGCTATCACGGAATCTCGTATGAGTCGATCGTCTACCAGTTGCAGCCCAGAGTGCCTAAAAAACTCATCGTTGCTCACCTGGGCAATGGCTCGTCGATCTCCGCCATTCGCGACGGCGTGTGCCTGGACACTTCAATGGCCCTCACCCCCACCAGCGGAATCATCAGCGGCTCGCGCACCGGCGACATCGATCCCGGCATCATGATTTTCATCCTTAAGAAGATCGCCGAATCGACGCCTGACGCGCTTGAAGCCGCCGACAAGCTGGAGACCGTCGTCAGCAAGAAGTCGGGCCTGCTGGGCGTGAGCGAACTATCGAATGATATGCGCGAGCTGCGCGAGGCCATCAAAGCCGGCAACGCCAAAGCAAAACTTGCTGTAGCCAAGTTCACCTGGACCATCGCCCGCTGGATCGGCAGTTATGTGGCGGAGTTGAACGGGCTGGACATGCTGGTCTTCACCGGCGGCATTGGCGTAAACGATAGCGACGTACGCGCTGAAATCTGCGACAACCTCGATACTCTGGGCATTGTCCTGGACCCCATGCGTAATAACGCTCGCGGCGTAGCCGTCATCTCCAGCGAATTCTCGCCCGTCATGGTTCGCGTCATCCCCCCCGCCGAGGATTTGATCATCGTGAACCACGTGGTGAGGCTGATGGCAGAGCAGCGATAGATGTGCCATCCACTTGCTTGTTCTACACTGGTGGGTTCCATACGGAGCCCTCGATTATGACGACTTCCGCCGTTTCCACTGATTCTCAATGCCTGCCCTCGCCCGCGCTGCGCCGCTTCGCCTGGGGCGTGCTGGTTTACTTCATTGCTGTTATTCTATGGGGCACATTGGTGCGCGCCACCGGCTCAGGAGCCGGCTGCGGCAACCACTGGCCGCTGTGCAACGGCACGGTGATTCAGCGCTCGGCCAGCGTCAACACGCTCATCGAGTTCACCCATCGAATCACCAGCGGCCTCTCCTTCTTTGCGGTCGTGGGATTGCTTGTGTGGACCTTCGCCGGAACGGTGCGTGGCCACCTGGCGCGCGCGGCGGCTGTGGCTTCCGTAGCCTTCACGCTGATTGAGGCGCTGCTGGGCGCGCTGTTGGTCAAGCTGGGATACACGGCGCAGAGCCAGTCGCCATTGCGGCCTGCCTTTCTGGCGCTGCACCTGGCCAATACTCTGCTGCTGGTGGCCGCGCTCACCCTGACCGCGCATTTGCTCAGTCGGAATCGTGGCTTTCTGCACGGCAGCATCCGCCTGAGAGCGCCCTTTGCGTCAGTCGCCGGCATCTTGGTGGTGATGATGGTAGGCGTGACCGGCTCGCTGGCCGCCCTGGGCGACACGCTCTTCCCGGCAAGTTCACTGGGACTGGCGCTGGCCCAGGATTTCTCTCCGGCGAGCGGCTGGCTGGTGCGCTGGCGCTGGGTGCATCCGGGCATCGCCTTTGCGGCCAGCTTCTTCCTCATCTGGCTGCTGGTGCGCGCGGCGCGGCGGACAAATGTGAAAGGCGGGCACTGGGATAATCGCGGCCTCTCCGCGCTGGTGCTCCTGCTGCTGGCCGCGGTTTACGCGCTGGGATTGCTGGACATGTTGTTGCTGGCTCCGGTGTGGGTGCAGGTGGCGCATCTGCTGGCCGCCGATACGCTATGGGCCGCGCTGGTGGTGCTCACGGCTCGATTGACGCTGGAGCCGGTAGAGACCCAGTAGCGTGGTTAGCAGGGGTATGGACTTGCAGCCATTGTGCCAATCTGTGGCGAGATGGACATCTACAGTGTTCTGAAAACCAGACAGCTATAGCTCACCATTTTGCAAAAACCGGTAACGTATAACTCACCATTTTGCAAACCTTAGCTGCCCTGCGTACATTCCTGCTCCCACACGCGCACCATCAGGTCGCCGCTCGGATGGCGGAAGGCAACTACCAGCGAATCATGGGTTTGCGCCACGGAGCAGAACTCTTCAGCCTCCACGGCAGACTCGGGCACGGTCATGGTGCAAGGCCGGGGTAACGAAGACTTGATCACCCCTGCGATGATGTTGGCGATCTCCTTGGTAGCGTCGAGGGCATCGGCTACGGCCACCATCTCCAATGGCTGCATGAGCATCGCCGCAGTCGCCTTGTAAGCCAGCCCCTCGCTCATCCGAACCTCAATGCGCCCCTTCCACACGCCTTCCAGGGTTACACAGCCCAGCAAATGCCCGGAGCCCATCCTAAACTCTCCCCGCGAAACCAGTGGATGCAGGGTCATGGCCAGCATCTGCTCCCAAAACTGTGCATTGGCATGGATCACAGATTGTTTGTCGAGCTTGGCCCGCATCCGTCGCTCTCCCATTCGTGCAACCGCCGGCAATCCTGAGTTGCTGCTCATCTTATCGGGAAATTCTCAGAATTCGTTAAGGTTTGACCGCGTGTTCGGCTCCGTAGTCATTGGAAACGCCTCACAGGACCGGAAGATGCCTCTGCCTCGCAGAATCTATAGATTCCACATACATTGAGTCGTGTCCGCGCGCAACTCTGCAGAAAAAAGGGATCGGAAGCGAAATTTTCAGGTAAATATCAGGAGGGGGTTTACGCGGTAAGCCGTTCGAGTTCTTCAGGTCGGGTAATGGTGAGGCTGGAGCCTTTGATGGTGATCCAATGGTCGCGGCGGAACTGGTTGAGCAGCCGGGTGACCGTCTCGCGCGAAGTGCCGGCCATGTTGGCGATCTCCTCGTGGGTGAGGGCCATGGTGAAGCGGATTTCGTTCTTGCCGTTGCCCGAGGCACGGCCCCAATCCAGCAGGAGGCGCGCCAGCCGCCCCGCCGCCGAGCCGGAGAGCGCCAGCCGTTTGGCATCGTGGAAAACCGTGAGGTATTCGCCGGAGAGCGATTGCGCGGCATGCATGCTGGCGATGCCGTGGCGGGAGAGAAAGTCTACAAACTCCTGCTTTCGCACGGTTTTCACCTGGCAGGGCTCGATGGCCTCGGCCGTAACCTCGTGGGGAACGTTGGCCAGCACCGCGCTCAGGCCCATCACGTCGCCAGGGCCGGCAATCTTGAGGATCATGGTCTTGCCGTCGCGGGAAGTAGAGGAAATTTTTACCTGTCCATAGCAGATTACAAAGACGTTACGCGCCTGGTCGCCCTCAGAAAACAGCTTGGCGCCGCGGGCATGGCTCATCATGATGCCGATGCCGTCGTAATCGGTAAGCGCCTCGGGCGTGAGATTGCAGAACATTCGCAAATGACGATGTTCACAGTTAACGCAATCTTCCGGAGGGTGGTGGGGATGATAGGATGCCATGGCTCCGTTGCTGTGCAATTTGAAGTATAGCGTATTTTGGCGGGTTGCAGGAGCGGCAAAACAGGGATTTTCCTTCCATCTCCGGCCATGGGGAGACCCGGGCACGAAGGCAGGCTAAGGCTTAATTTTCACCCCACGGCCCGTTAGACCGTGGAACGTACCCTGCTGGGCCTCGCCATGCGGCTGAAACAGCAGGTGTTATAGGCGCGGGAAACCTCGCGGGCCAGCTCCTCCAACAGCCGCATCCGCAGGGGTGGATAGCTCTGAAACGCCTGGTTGAGCGCGTCCATTGGCAGCATCAGGACCGTTCCAGCGGTCTGCGCGGCCAGCGTGTAGGTGTGAAGCCTGTCGCCCAAGGCGGCAGCCAGCTCCACCAGATCCCCGGCGTGAGCCGGTCCCAGCGTCAGCCGTGTCTCAAGCCGCTCAGCCCGGCGCAAAAACTGGCCCGTTACCACCAGATAGATCCCCCGGCAGTTCTCGGACTGGCGGAAGACGGCCTCCCCAGCCTCAAAACTGAGGCACTTGGCCGAGTGGTTCAACAAAAGCACTATGTCCGGAGGGCACTCCAGCAGCTCGGCCACGGGATGCGCCCGGACAGCTTCCATGCGCCTATATTTTGCCTCACGCAGCATAGCGAGATCTCGCTCTGACTTCGTTCGAGCTCCGGCCCTGCGATGAGCCGAGGATGCAACCGGTGTGCCAGCCGCTTGCGGGCGGGCGCGATTGGCAGTGCGAGTTTGCGGCAAGCCGAATTTCATAGAAGGCAAATCGCTCCAAATGCAACAAATCCAAGAACAGAAGATTGATGTTAAGCAGCCGGGATTACTCTCGCTGCCTGTTCATTTACGTGAAAATCGCGGCCGCGCCTCCAGTTGCGGCCCTGGCTATTGAACCTTTGCACATGCGCAAGCCGTTGGTTTGTTTCCGGCATGCTCCAACTCCGGCGGCACGCACAGAACCGGTACACGGGAGCGGGCCAGCAAGGCAAAGGCCGTGCCATGCGGCCCCGGCGTATCGCTGGCGCGTTTGACGCCAACCACAAAAATGGAGGGATGGTTTTGCGCGATTCCCTCGACAATGGCGTCTACTGGATTGCCGTCTTTGACAATGCATTGCACCGGATACTTCCCGCTGGCCTTGACGCCAAACTCCTCCAACGTGGCTCCGCAAGGGTTCAGAAAAGCCGAGGCCTCGGCCGCAGTGCGCGCATGAAGCGCCAGCAAGGGGCGCTGAAAGGTCTCCGCCAGCGAGCAGGCCGTGGCCGCCGCGGCAGTTGCAGCCTCGTTGCGCTCCATGGCCAGCAACACTGGCCCGCCCGGAGTGGGACGAAACGCGCCCGCATTCCAATCCGCCGCCACCGCCAAAACCGGGCACGGCGACAGCCGTACCAGCTGCTCGGCGATGGCGCCCACAATCACCGGTCCAGCGCCCTCCATGCCCTTGGTGCCGATTACGATCAGCCCAGCCTCGTATTGCCGCGCCACGTCCAGAAGCATCTTCGCGACTTCTCCCTGGCGAACTTCCGAGTGGCTATGAATGCCTTCGCTGAGCAGGTCGCCAGACAATTTGTCCAGCACCGCGCGCGCTTCTTCGGTCATCCCGGTCAGAACCTGGCTGGGAACCGCATCCACATCGGCATATTCCATAGGGTCGATGCCGTGAGCCAGCACAATCCGCGCGCCATAGGCTGTTGCAAGCTTGCGTGCATATTCCAGCGCAGCTTCCGACTGGCCGCTCAGGTCGGTGGCGACGACAATTGTCTTCAAGCCGCTTGTAAAGCTCATGAATGCCTCCAGGGATCTGCTTGCCTTCCGCCTATTGAACTCCAAGTCTGCGCCCCTGACAGCGACACATACAGTGACCTTATTCACCCCGCACTGTGACTGTGGTCACAAGTGATGTCTACACAAGCGCTTAATCAGCACTTCACGGAGCACGGTCCGCAGATAATTGTTGTCCGGCATTTGTACACCGGCATGTAGATGCGATAGGCTTTTTGCATTATGAAAAATACAAAGAAATACGCCACACAGACGTCTGTTTCGATGAAGATTGCATTATTTTTCTCCATCCTGCTCAGTTGCGTGCTGATCGCCGCGGCACAGGCGCCCGCGCCAGATTCGCCGCAAATTGAGGCCAAAGCCCACGCTTTACTGGCCAGACTCACGCTTGAGCAAAAGATCGAGCTGCTGGGCGGCGTCGATCACATGTTCACGCAATCCGTGCCGGCAATTGACCTGCCGCGCCTCAAGATGTCTGACGCTTCCGTGGGGGTGCGCACCTGGGGACCGACCACCGCTTATGCGGGCGGAGCCGCGCTGGCCGCTAGTTGGGACCGTGAGCTGGCGCGCAGGATCGGCGAGAGCCTGGGCCGGGATGCCCGCGCCCGCAGTGTCCACTTCCTGCTCGGCCCCGGAGTCAACATCGCCCGCTCGCCGTTGAACGGCCGCAACTTCGAGTACCTCTCCGAGGACCCGTTTCTGAACGCGGCCCTGGTGGTTCCATATATTGAGGGCGTCCAGTCGCAGGGCGTTATCGCCACGGTCAAGCACTACGCGCTTAACAACCAGGAGTACAACCGGCACAACGCCAGCTCCGATGTGGACGAGCGGACCATGCGCGAGATCTACCTGCCGGCCTTTGAAGCCTCCGTTACGCAGGCTCACGTGGACGCGGTGATGAACTCCTACAACCTGGTAAACGGCGCTCATGCCACCCAGAACGAGTTTCTGAACCTGAAGGTGCTCAAGGGCGATTGGGGATTTCAGGGGATTCTGATGTCGGACTGGGACGCCACCTATGACGGCGTGGCGGCAGCCAATAACGGCCTGGACCTGGAGATGCCCAACGCGCGCTTCATGACCGCCAAAGTTCTGCTGGCGGCGGTCAAAACCGGCACGGTGAAGGAATCGACCATTGACGACAAGGTGCTGCGACTACTGAGGACCGTGCTGCGCTACGGTTTCCTCGACCGTCCGCAATTCGATCCGGCTGACTCGACCTACTCTGTGGCCGATCGCTCTGTTGCCCTGGACGGCGCTCTGGAGAGCCTGACTTTACTGAAGAACGATGGCCATCTGCTGCCGCTCGACGCGAACAAGATCAAGATCATCGCCGTGATCGGCCCCGACGCTTATCCGGCGGTAACCGGCGGCGGCGGCTCCTCCGAGGCTCAGGCCTTTGAGCCGGTCAGCATCCTCACCGGCATCGCCAACCTGGCCGGACCCAATGTCAGCGTGCTCTACGCCCGCGGACTGCCCGAACTTGGAGAGTTCTTTTGGCGGACACGCTGGGAGGGCACCGTCCAGGTCGATGATTATCCCAGCAAGGACTTCACCGGAACGTCGAAGAGCAGCACCGAGCGGGGCATCGCCGGTTGGCGCGATACCGGCTGGGAGCCAGAGGCCCCAACGCCGCATTCCATCCGTTACACCGCCCACTACAAGGCGGAAAAGGGTGGCAAGTATCTGGTTCTGGCTGCCGCGTCGGGCTGGGGCGGGAATGGATTCAAGGTGCTTGTGAACGACAAAGAAGTACTCCACCAGGAACGCGCCGAAGGCCAGAATCCCCAGTCGGCCACCGTTGAACTGGCTGCCGGCGAGACCGCCACCGTAGTCGCCGAGCTTCAGCCTCGCAGCGCAACGCCGCGCTTCGGCCTGGGCGTTGCCTATCTTCCTGAGCTGATCTCTACCGAGACCCGTGAGATGGCCGCCAAGGCCGACGTGGCTGTGGTGGCTGTCGGCTTTTCGCCCGCCACTGAGAGCGAGGGCCATGACCGCACATTCGCGCTGCCCTGGGGACAGGACGTGCTGATCGAGGCCATCGCCGCAGCCAACCCGCGCACCATCGTCACGCTCACCGCCGGCGGGGGAGTTGACACGCGGCGCTGGCTGGACAAAGTTCCCGCGCTGCTGCACACCTGGTATCCCGGCCAGGAGGGTGGCACGGCCGTCGCAGAGGTTCTCTTCGGCAAACACAATCCCGAGGGCAAGCTGCCGGTCAGCTTCGACCGCAGTTGGGAGGAAAATCCCTCCGCGCCCTACTACTACCCAATCAAGGGCGTGGATACTGCACTGCACGTGGTCGAAGAGGGCCGCCCGCCGGTGGATTACGTCATCCCCCACGTGAAGTACGAAGACGGCCTGATGGTGGGTTACCGCTACTGGACCACTACCGGCAAGCACCCGCTCTTCCCCTTTGGCTTTGGGCTGAGCTACACCACCTTCAACTTCACCAACCTGCAAGTTCCGGCAACGGCGGCTGTAGGCTCGGTGGTGACGATCAGCTTCGATGTGACCAACACGGGCAGCGTTGCCGGCGCGGAGGTGGCACAACTTTATGTCTCCGACCCATCCTCGACAGTCAAGCGCCCGGAGCGCGAGCTGAAGGGCTTTGAGAAGGTGCGGCTGGCTCCCGGCGAGACAAAACATGTGGCTCTCAACCTGGATGCCCGCGCATTCAGTTACTGGGACTCGAAGGCCCACAAGTGGACCATCGATCTCGGCAAATTTGTCATTCGTGTCGGCAATTCCAGCGAGAACACTCCGCTGAGTGCGGAACTTACACTTAACTAACAAACTTCGAAACACCAGCAAAAAGGCCTCGCATTTTGCGAGGCCTTTTTGTGTATCGATAAGCTGTTAATTCATGCTACTTCGAAGGATTGGATAGGCGCCCCATGAAGAGAATGGCGCCAGTCGAATTGTGAACAATCATGAAGATGAAAGGCCGGTCGGCGCGGAAGACCTCATTTATTTCCCGTTGCCTGGCCATTTCTACCATGCCGACGGAGGTTGCCGCCGCAGCTTCGCTGCCTTCTTCGTTCACCTCGATCCGGGCTTTGTGGAGAACCTTGCTTATATAGAGTTTGTGCTGGCTGGTCATGGCTGAAAAATCCGCCTGCTGCCTGCTGAACGCATCGGGCATGCCCATCTCCGAGAGCATGTCACCGAGTCCGTAGCCAGCCTCCATCTTGAAGCGCGGAATAATCACATCCACCCTCTGCGAGAACATATCAACGCAGAGCTGCTTGATCTTATCGAGCGAAAGGCTCTCGCCCATCTTATCTATATCGCTGTCGGGAAGGATGGCGATCATGGACAGGTCGTTGTCCGCATAGGGCAGTTCGATGGCCGCCACCCCGTTCTCTCTTACGAAGCGGAAGCGCGCGGTCTGCTGCATCATAGGCGTTTGCACTTTGACGGTTTTGCTGACGTTGAAAGGTTCGACTGTGGTTGCCTCTGGTTCGAACTGCGATGCCCAGTTTCCCTTGAAGTAGATGGCGTTGGTTAGCACCAGCGGAGCATCCGCGCTGATTGCCCCTTGCGGAATCAGGTTGCGGATCATCTTTGCCGTGTGGTCTTCAACCCACGTATTGATCTCCACCCGGGCCGCATCCGGATTGCCGGCAAAATCCACGGGTTTCAAGGCGCCGCCATAAAACTTGCCGGTAGCGGTGAGGAAGGGAGCTTCGAAGGTGTAGCCTTTCTGCCCCCAAAGCGCATTCGCGACATTCAGCTTGTAATGCTTGCCGGGCCCTGCCTTTGTCTCGGCCAGCAGCGCGGAATAGCCCGTTTGTCTATCCGCATCGGACATATCCAGATGCAGGACGCCGGCCATCTGTTTGCGCGTGTTGCCGCTGCTGCCCTCAAAGGTCATCGCCAAAGCCGTGGAGATGCTGAAGGGCGAGACGAAGATATTCTTACCCGTATCCTGCGCATTGATCTTCCGGTAGAGATCGATTGCAAACTGATTGTTGGAATCGACCACCGCATGCAGATCATTCTTGTTCGCCGCACCGCTCTGGGCGCCCAATCCGGACATGCCGACAAACAATAACAGCACGGTGAGCGTTGCTGTCAACGACCTGGAGTTGCTCAATGACGCCATTTGTTTTCTCCTAAACGCACGTCTTCGATGATGAAGAGCGGTCCGCAGCCGCTGTGCCCACTGAATCGTATACGTCCCTGCTGGCATGGGCTCATCCTATTGCGGTTTTCTGGCGGCGGCGTCCTTCTCTGCCTTAATGACAGCAAGGTGGACGCGCGCTTCGCTGGCCTCCCCTTCCGGCGGTTTGAGATCAAGGTAGTACTTGAGTTGCTGCGTAGCATCGTCGTATTTACCGCTCTTCTCCAGTGCACCAGAAAGACTCAAGTAGGCGTTGCCCCACCAGGGAGCGATCACCAGAACATGGCGCAACAATCCAATGGGTTGCGCCAGAGCCTGGGGCGAGCTGTCCTGCTTGATCTGCGTTGTGGCGAGAACATATAACCGCTGCGCTTCCTCGGGAATGGGGGGTTGTTGGGGGAGTGTAGTGACAAGTCCGATGATTTTTCTGCGTATGTATTCGTTGCGAGGATTTTGATTAAAAAGACTGAGATAAGTTCCAAACGCCGTCTGGTGATCATCGGACAACGCCTCTTCGAGTTTTTTCCTCTGTTGACTTGCTTGTTCCAGCAGATCGGCCACCGCGGGCGGATTCAAGCGATTGGGACAGTTCAGGGGAGTCATGGCGTCCTTGTTTGCCGCATCAAGATCAGCGCCCATGTCCAGCAATAACTTCACCAGATTGACTTTCTCTGTTCCATCACTATCGGTTTCAGTTTCGAAGCAAGCTGCCGCAATCAGCGGCGTTTCGCCATCGTTGGTTCTGGCCTCAAGGTCGGCACCCTTGTCCAGCAGCAGTTGTGCAATGTACGTGTGGTGAAGAAAGGCAGCCCATAGCAGGGCTGTCCCTCCATCGTTGCTCCTGGCCTCGATGTTGGCGCCTTTCTCCAGCAACAATCCGGTAACAGCGGTTTTGCCGGATGCCGCGGCTTCAATCAGTGCCGTCTGCCCGAGACTGTTTCTGGCCTCGATGTTGGCGTCCTTCGCCAGCAGGAGCCGCACAACGTCTGTGTACCCATTACTTGCGGCCCGGGTCAGCGCCGTCTCGTAGCCGGAAGAGCCTCCGGGCTCAATCTTGGCGCCCTTGTACAGCAGCAATTGCACAATATCCGCATGGTCGTTTTTGGCAGCCAGAACCAACGCCGTCCCGTTGGCGACGTTTCCCGTGGCCTCAATGTCCGCGCCTTTATCGAGCAGCACTTGCACCACGTCGGTCTTTCCCTCTTCGGCAGCCGCAGCCAGCGCCGTTTCGCCCATGGCGCCTTCGGCGTTTATATTAGCTCCATTTTTTAGCAACTGCTTGACTGCCTCGGTCTGACCTGCGGTAGCAGCGGCAATCAGCACGGTGTTGTTGTTATCATCCCTGGCCTCAATGTTGGCGCCCTTCTTCAACAACAGTTGCAGCACATCGATATTGCCGTTCCTGGCCGCCGCCATCAGCGGCGTCCGCTTGGTATCGTCCGTTGCATACGGCTGTACTACACTATCGGCGCACCTGGCCTCGATATTGGCGCCTTTTTTCAGAAGCGGTTGAATTGCGTCTAATCGGTCTTCACTTGCCGCACGGTAGAGTTGCTCGTCCAGGCTGCTCTGGCCCACGGCTGAAAATCCACAGAAAATGATAAGGCCAATTAGAAATATGAATTGCAGTGTTTTCTTCATGGCTTCTCCCACAAAATCAGCAATTATACAGGACATCATAGAGATCATGATTTAGCCTTTCATGACCACTAAATTCTGCACCTTCGGCAGGTCAACCAGTGTAATTGAGACGGTGCTCAAGTGCAACTGGCTTAACACGTTCCGCCTAGTTGGGTGAAGCCCTTCAGAAAGGCCTCGAACTTCTCCGGCGGTAACGAGGGGCTGAACAGGAATCCCTGGAAGGAGTGACAGCCCAGGCCAGCCAGGTAGCCCCGCTGTTCTTCCGTTTCCACTCCCTCGGCAATGACCGATATGCCCATGGCCCGGCCCAGCGAGAGAATGGTTTGCGCAATGGCCCCGCTGGTGGCGTCCACCAGCATGTCACGCACAAACGACCGGTCGATCTTCAAGCGGTCCAGGGGCAGGCGCTTGAGGTATGCCAGGGAGGAATAACCGGTACCGAAGTCGTCCAGCGAGAATCTCAATCCATGTGATTTGAGTTCGGTCATCTTGGCGATGATGTCGTCGAGATTGTCCACTAGCATGCTCTCGGTGAGTTCCAGCCTGAGGTTTTCAGGGTTGGCGCCGGTGCGCTTAAGGGTTGCCAGCACCTGCTCAACAAACGACGGCTGGCGGAACTGCAGGGCGCTGATGTTGACGGCGACGGATAGATGGGAAGTTTCTTTCCGGCCCGCCCACAACGCGATTTGCGTGCAGGCGGCTTCCAGTACCCAGTCTCCCAACGGCAGAATCAGCCTGGATTCTTCTGCCAGGGGGATGAACTCGTCGGGTTGAACAAGACCGCGGCGGGGATGATTCCAGCGGATGAGGGCCTCGGCGCCTGTCAGGCGGCCTCGCTCCACCTGCGGCTGATAGTAAAGCAGGAATTGTTTAGCCTTGATCCCCTGGCGCAGATCCTCCTCCAGCGCGGCGCGGGCGTTGACGGCAGCCTGCAAGGCCGGAGAGAAAAAGCGCATGGTGTTGCGGCCCGCCGCCTTGGCTTGATAGAGGGCAATTTCAGCCTGTTGCAGGATTTCATCTGTAGTGTCTTGCTGATCCCCAAAAACGGCGATTCCGATGCTGGCCGTGGTGAGACATTCATGCTCTCCAAGCAGGCAAGGCTGATCAATTGCAGCCAGAATTTTTTCGCCCACTGCCTTGGCCATGGCCGCAGCTTCTTCAGCGACATTACCCTGCTCTTCGAGCAGGACAACATACTCATCACCGCCAAGCCGGCACACGGTGTCGGCTTCGTGGGTGCAGGCAGCAATGCGCCGTGCGGCTACCTGAAGCATAAGATCGCCGGTCTGATGACCGAGGGTGTCGTTCAGGGTTTTAAAGTGGTCCAGATCAATCAGCAGCAGCGCTTGCGTACGGCCGCTTAGCGCGCCGGCGTCCAGGGGCTGGCGCAACCTCTCCAACAGATGCCGGCGGTTTGGCAGTCCGGTCAACGAATCATAGAAGGCGAGACTCCGGATGGTCTTCTCCGCTGTCTTGGCGGCAGATATATCCCGCATAATGGACAGGGTGCAGGGAACGCCGTCAACCTCCATCAGCGACAACGACATCTCCGCCCAGAAAAGTTCTCCGTTTTTCTTTCTGAATTGGACCTCCAAACCGCGAATTCTTGAGTCCCGGCGCATCATTTCCAACACGGCCTTACGGTCGCGGGGATCCGCCCAGACTCCCAGTTCCAGTGTGGTTCGTCCCAGGATCTCTTCACGCGTATATCCCGAGCCGTCGAGAAAAGCCTGATTGCAGTCGATAAATATCCCATTGTCGACCCGGTTAATATTGATGGCGTCAAGGCTGGTCTGGAAGGCGGTGCGGTAGCGTTTCTCGCTTAGTCGCAGGGCCTCCTGGGCCGCCGCCGTCCGCGCTTCGGCTGCTTTGACCTCAGAGATATCTTTCGCGAAGGTAATCCGGCAACGCTCTCCCCCAATCTCAATCAGGGATGCGGACAACCGCATCCAAAACAGTTCCCCGTTCTTACTGCGAGACTGCACCTCCACATCCCGGCACTTGCCTTGCCGGCTTAACTGCTCGAAGTATATCCGTTTGTCGGAATCATTCTCCCAGAGGCCGAGCTGCGCCACAGAGCGCCCGATGGCTTCATTGCGCTCGAACCCTGTGGAATCCTGAAAGGATCGATTTACGTCGAGGATCGCCCCATCACTGAGCCGCGCAATGATGACAGCTTCGGGACTGGTCTGGAATACGGTGCGGTAACGTTCCTCGCTCTGCCGCAGGGCCTCGGCGGCAGCTTTAACTTCGGAGATGTCGCGAGCAATGGCTGCGGCGCCTACTACCACCCCGTCCGTATTCCGTATCGGGGTCAGGGTGAGCGAAACATCGATTCTGCTTCTATCCTTCCGCTGAAGAACTGTATCGAAAGGGCCTATGGAGCGTCCCTCCCGGATGGCGCTGAGGTTCTGCCGTGCTTGTTCCTCTTGGTCGGTAAGAACAAGAATCTCTGCATTTTTCCCCAGGATTTCCTCGCTCGTGTAGCCGGTCATCCGCTCGGCGCCCGGGTTCCAACTGGTGATAGTCCCGTCCAGATTGACGGCATGAATCAGGTCGCCGGAGGATTCAACGAGCGAAGCCAGCAAAGCACGGGTCTTTTCCGCTTCATAAAGTATGGAAACATCGCGCACGATGGTGCAGATGGCCGTCACTTCGCCGGCGGAACTGCGGATAGGCCAGGTTGTCACGGAGACTTGAATCTTGCTTCCATCCTTGCGCAGGCCTATGCCTTGCAGATGGCATGCAGGCGAACCACCCAGAAGCTGCTCGGTAATTCGATCCAGAATCTCTCTTCGTTCCGGCGCAACAAACGTGGACATGGGTTTCCCGATTGCTTCACTGGCGCAATAGCCGTAAATGGCTTCCGCGCCGTGATTCCAGGTGAGAATCTCGCCGGACGGCGCATTGGTGATGATGGCTTCCTCGCAGCTTTCCACAACCTCAGCGAGAAAACGACTCGAATCCTCGGCTGCTTTTTGCTCGGTGATCTCCTTTCCGAAGATCGATATGCCCGTAGTTTCTCCATCGACGACAATGGGATTGAAAGCCAGCTCCATGATGCCGCCATCGGCCCGGGAATACTCGACTCTAAGCGGGCCTTGCGCAAGAACATGCGCATAAAACACAGGCCAAAGCGCCGCTCGCTCCGGAGGAAGAACTTCGTGAAAGCACATCCCCACCTCAAGCCGGACGTTATAGGTATTCAGGATGTTCTGCTGCATTGCCCGGTTGAAAGTAATCAAGCAATAATCGAGATCCACCGACCAGATCAGATCTTGCGTGCTTTCAATCAGGGCGGAGAGATTGGCTTCAGCGAGTTTAAGCATATCGGCCTTCCCTCATCCGTGCGGTCTCCCGCTTCATAGATAGAAAACTCGCTTCTTGAGGAGGGCAAAGTATGCGCTAAACGAAGCCATCGCGAGCCCTTTAAGCGGAATCCTTCAAGAGCAGTTTCCCCCTTCAATTCGTATTCCTCATTCATCGGAAAAAACCTGCAATATCTTTAAGATGCTTGCAAATAACTGGGGAAAACGCCTTCGGAGCCAAACCGGACCGAACGCATGCCGGCGCCATTCCCCAGGGGAGATGGCGCCGGTTTACTGTAGCGGAGGGGAGGTAAAACTAGGCCTTGGCCAGCGGATGCTCGGCATAGTGCAGCAGCACGGCCACGGCGCAACTGGTAAGACGAGTTTCGGCCGAATCGGCCCGGCTGGTAAGGATGATAGGCACGCGCGCGCCGAGCACAATGCCGGCCAGCTGCGCCCCGCCCAGGTATTCCAGCTGCTTGGCCAGCATATTGCCGCTCTCCAGATCAGGAACGACCAGGATGTCGGCTTGCCCGGCGACCGGCGAGACCAGCTTTTTGATGGTAGCGGCCTTGACGCTGACTGCGGTGTCGAAGGACAGCGGACCGTCGAGAATGCCGCCAGTGATCTGGTTGCGATCGGCCATTTTGCATAGCGCCGCGGCGTCCAGCGTTGACTTGATCTTGGTGCTGACCGTCTCGACGGCCGACAGCAGCGCCACCTTGGGCTCAGGAATACCCAGGGCATGGGCCAGGTCGATGGCGTTCTGCACAATGTGGATCTTATCCACCAGCTCGGGATTGATGTTAATGGCCGCGTCGGTGATCAGCAGGGTGCGCGCATAGGCCGGCGTGTCCATTACAAAGACGTGCGAAATACGGCGGCCGGTGCGCAACCCGGTGTCGCGGGCCATGACCATCTTCATCAGCTCATCGGTGTGCAGGCTGCCCTTCATCATGGCCTCTGCATTGCCGCTGCGGCACATGGCCACGCTTAACTCGGCAGCCTTGGCCTCGGTGTCGGCATCAACGATGGGGAAGGAGGAGATATCGAGGCCCATCTTGGCGGCCAGAGCCTTAATTCTGGCCTTGTCGCCGATCAGCGTAGGCTTGATGAGCTTTTCGTCCGCCGCTTCAACGGCGCCTTTGAGCGCTACGTCCGACAGCGGCCAGCAAACCGCCGTGGTAATCGCCGGTAGATTCTTGCAACGCTCGATAAAATTGTGAAAGACGTGGTAATCGGCGGGATGCCCGACCAAAGGGTTAACGATTACGGATTCATCCAGAGGGGGAAGTTCGCTCACTGGTATTCTCTCCCTGCCCGCGCAGCGGATGGCTGAAAGGCCTTATAGGTATATTGTCGTACCACTGCTCACATTTAGCCTGTGCCAAGGGTCACATTTCGGCGCTGCGTACTGCATCGTGAAACATACGTCCCGTTTTGTTAAGCCGGTCGATTTTCATTGCACATTTCATATCACACGTTTTACTGAATATGGCAGATTTCAAGGAGATAACAGTCTCTTCCCGTTTCACAATGCAAGCGTTGATACGTTAGCCTTGTAGACGAAACCCGATTGTCGAGGCTGCCCTGATGCGACGTTCATTTGCCGTTTTCACCTTGCTATATTTGTGCACCTTAGCCGGCGCGTTTGCCCAAACCTCCTCAGCCGCGCCCTCCTGCGCTGATCTGCACCTGGTGCCCGCGCCGCGGGAGTGCACCGCCGTTCAAACGATTCCCATCGGGGACATCGGCTTTTTCGTCACGGCGGAGAAGAACGCGGAGGATCAGTTTACCGTCGAGGATCTGATCGAGGAGCGCCTGGGTAAGAGAACAGTGCGCAGTGATGCTCCTTTCATCCGGCTGGAGCGGGCTCAGAGCGATTCGGCCCAGGCGCTGCTGGCTGCGAACCATCTGAGCTTTGATCCGGCGATGCACGACGAAGGCTACATCATGGTTCCCGACGGGCAGGGCGGCCTGGCAGTAATCGCCGAAACCTCTGCCGGCATCTTCTACGGCGCGCAAACGGTGAAGCAGTTGATCCGCGGCAGCGGCCAGGACGCGGTGCTGCTGGCGCCCACGCTGCGCGACTGGCCGGCGATGGCATTTCGCGGGCTTTCCGATGACTGGTCGCGCGGCCCGCTGCCCAATATGGATTTTTTGAAGCGCGAGATTCGTACCCTGGCGGCCTACAAGATCAACATCTTCTCGCCCTACTTTGAGCACACCTTCGCCTATGATGTCTCTCCAGTCGCGGCCTTCCCCGGCGGCGCGATGACCCCGGATGAGGCCCGCGAGCTAGTGGCCTATGCCGCCCAGTACCATATCACCGTCATTCCCGAGCAGGAGTCCTTCGGTCATCTGCACCATCTGCTCAAGTTCGAGCAGTTCTCCTCGATGGGCGAGACGCCCCACGGTTCAGTGCTGGCTCCCAGCGAAGTTGTCACGCTGCCGCTGATCAGCAGTTGGTTTGGCGAGCTGGCCAAAGTCTTTCCCGCTCCGTACGCGCACATCGGCGCCGACGAAACCTTTGAGCTGGGCTTGGGCAAGACGCGCGAGCAGGTGGAGCAGCGGGGGCTGGACGCGGTATACATCGACTTCCTCAAGAAGATTCATGCGACTCTGGAGCCCAACCACAAACGGCTGCTTTTTTGGGGCGATATCGCGGTCAAATCGCCGGAGTTGGTGGGCACCTTGCCCAAGGACATGATCGCCGTGCCCTGGGAATATCGAGACAGGCCGGACTTCAAGCCGATCATCGAGCCGTTTACCAAGGCGGGCCTGGAGACCTGGGTTGCGCCGGGCGTGAACAACTGGAGCCGCCTCTACCCCAACAACAATGAGGCTCTGGCCAACATTCGCGCTTTTGTACGCGACGGCCAGGCGTTGGGCGCGACGGGCGTGCTGAACACCGTGTGGAACGACGACGGCGAAGGCATCTTCGACGAGAACTGGTTTGGCGTGCTCTTTGGCGCGGCAGCAGGATGGCAGCCGGGCGAAAGCTCGGAGGAGGCATTTTCGACTTCTTTTGGCCAGGCGTTTCATGGCGATCCGACAGGCAAGATCGATCAGGCGCAGCGCGAGCTGATGGCCGCCCATGCCGCGTTCAAAGAGGCTGACCTGTACGATGCCAGAGACGTTTACTTCTGGGTTGATCCCTTCTCGCCGGAGGGTGAGCGCGTGGCGGCCAAGCTGCGGCCCTTCCTGAGCGATTTGCGCCTGCACGCCGAGCACGCCATAACACTCATAGCCGAAGCCCGGGCTGCCGCGAAGCAGGAGAATCGCGTACTCGAAAATCCTGAAGCTCTGGACGCGATGGAGCTGGGCGCGCGCCGTATTGATTTTGTGGGCCTTAAATTTCAGGCGGCTGACGAATCCGTCGAGCTCTACAAGCAGGCGCGAGCCATGGCCAGCGACAAGAGCCGCAGGGATGAGGTCGAGGCAAAGCTGTTCACCATCGGCGCAAACAACGGTCTGCTGGAAGACATGCGCGACGGCTACGCTCTGCTGGGCGGGCTTTACCGGCAGGCCTGGCTGCGCGACAACCGGCCCTATTGGCTGGAGAACAACCAGGCACGCTACGACAGCGCCGCGCAACTGTGGATTGGCCGCTGCGACCGATGGGACCTGGTGATGGAGCAGTGGTGGAAGACGCACACGCTGCCGCCGCCTGCCGAGGTTGGGCTCTCCGAACAGACAGAAAAATAAGAGTCAGCGAGTCAGCGAAACAGCAAGTTAGCAAGTTAGCGAAACGGCTCCAAAGCGATGCTTCGGAGCCGTTTCTGTTAGCGGAGTTAGCGGAGTTAGCGAGACAGCGAGTTGGCAGGTCAGCAGAAAGGCACTGGAACGATTCTTTGGGGTTGTTTTAGGGTAAAAAAACGGATTTTTCCGATGATTTTCAGAGGCCAAATCTCACGATGCGGGAAAATTTGGGGTAAAAAAATATCCACAGGCGTTGATTCCAAAGAGTTTAGAAATAATCTGCAAGGTTTTAGGGAGAATTTATACCCCCCGGGGGTATGGGGGGGGTAGGGGGTGGGGGGTACCTAGTTTTCCGTGATCAGTGGACAATGAACAGCGGACAGCCCGAGTACGAGGTTATTGTTCATGCTTTGATTGTGCGCCGAGGGAAGGTAATTATCTGCAAACCGGGCGCAAGATTCGCCATTGGCGTGAAAACAGGCTGCTGTCCCGCCCGGAGGCGCAATGAACTAGGCTATCTGCATGGACGACGCACGCTCTTCCGCAAGCCCGATGCTCTGCTTCAACCCCGCCGAGTGCCAACCCCGGCAGATGTACAAGCTGCTGACCGGCATGATTGTGCCGCGTCCGGTGGCGCTGGTCTCGACGATGGACAAACAGGGCGTGGCCAACCTGGCGCCCTTTAGCTTCTTCTGCGGCGTTGGCTCGAATCCGCCCACTGTGCTGTTTTGTCCATCGCTGCGCCCCGGCGCTACGGCCGGCACCGTCGAACCGAAGGACACGTTGCGCAACATTGAGGAGACAGGCGAGTTCGTCATCAATGTGGTCAGCGATGCCATCTCCGCTGCCGCCAACGCCTCTTCTGCCGAGGTTCCGCCGGAGGTGGATGAGTTCGTGCTCTCCGGGCTGACGCCTGTCGCAAGCGTGGTAATCCGCCCGCCGCGCGTCGCCGAATCGCCCGCGCAGATGGAGTGCAAAGTTCTTCAGGTCATCTACACCGGTCATGGGCCGGGAAGCGGCGTCATCGTGCTGGGCGAGGTGGTTCATTTTCACCTGCGCGAAGATCTGGTGGAGGACTTCCGCGTCGATCCGGCGGGCCTGGATGCTGTGGGCCGCATGGCCGGCAACACATGGGTTCGCACGCGCGACCGCTTCGAATTGATCCGGCCAATGTGAAAGAACAGGGAATAGGAACTAAGGGACTAGGGAATAGGGAATAGGGAATAGTGATCAGAGAACAGAGATCAGGCAGAGGCCCACATTCCAGAAACCTAGAAAATGTTCTAAAATTCCGTGACATTGGTAGATTGTAAGGAAGGGGGCGACTAATGCGCGCTTCAGCAAATAAAAGATTCGGTGAAGGATTGCGGCAGGCGGCGTGGGGCGTTGCGGCGGGGCTTCTGCTCCTGGTCGCAGCGTTGCCGGGTTGCCGCAATTCTATTGCGAGGGGGCAGAAGATGAATCTTACAAGTACCAGTTTCCATGATGGAAGCCGGATTCCGGTGAAGTATACGTGCAGCGGAGCGAATCTCTCTCCGCAGCTTGCCTGGAGCGCGCCTCCGGCGGCGACGGTGAGCTTGGCGATGATCGTCACCGACCCGGACGCACCCCGCGGAACCTGGGTTCACTGGGTGCTCTACAACCTGCCCGCCGGGACGCGAGCGCTTCCCGAGAGGTTGCCGGCGCTGGGCCAGCTTCCTGACGACGCACTCCAGGGCCGCAACGATTTCGGCGAGATTGGCTATGGAGGCCCCTGCCCCCCGCCGGGTTCGCCGCACCACTACATCTTCACGCTCTATGCGCTGGACGCGAAGCTGAATCTGCCGGTGGGCGCGACGCGGGCGCAAGTCGAAGCAGCCATGCAGGGACATATTCTGGCGAGCGGCCGGCTGGTTGGGACTTATCAGCGGTAGTTAGCAAACCAAATCCTCACGCCGCCGTCATCTCCTGTCCCTTGGCTTCGCGTCCTGCTATCGCCAGGCCGGCCAGCGTCAACGCCACAATAATCACGGTACCGGCCAGCACCGCGGGGTAGTTGCCGGTGCGCTCGGCGATCAGCGCCTGCGCCTTGCCGTTCCAGGAGGTGATGAGGCCGCCCAACTGGTAAGCCAGGCCGGGAGCCGTGGCCCGCACCGGAGCCGGCGACAACTCGGTGAGATAGGCGGGCACTACGCCCCACGCTCCCTGCACCATGAACTGCATGAGCACCGCGCCGATGCCCAGTGTAAGGGCCGAGTGGCCGTAGGCGTAAAGGGGAATCACCGGAATCGACAAGAGCGCCGCGATAATGATGGCCCGCTTGCGGCCCCACTTCTCTGAGAATGCTCCGAAGGCAATGCCGCCCGCGATAGAGCCGATGCCGTAGAGCACGCCGATCAGGCCGACAACCTGCGGCGTGAGCCGGGCATAGGTTGTCAAGAAGGTCGGGTACACGTCCTGGGTGCCGTGCGAAAAGCTCATGAAGGCGGTCATCAACAGAATCAGAAAGAGAAAGGTGGGCAGAAAGGCCAGCACGCGGGCCAGCTCTCCGGCCCTGACTCTGCGGGCGTCCGCTACAGAGTGCGCCAGCCGCTGCTTCTTCCCTTCCAGCCACACCGGCGACTCCGCCACCCGCGCCTGCACATAGAAGACCAGCAAGGCCGGCATTGCGCCCAGAATGAACAGCCCCCGCCAGCCAATCCCAGGGACGTGTAGTCCCGGCAAGACGAGACCATGAACGTGCAGTCCCAGCAGGCTAAAGCCGTTAAAGAAGATCCCGAAGGCACCCGCGGCCAGGATGGAGCCCAGCGCGTAACCCTCCTGCAAAATTCCCGAGAAGACGCCGCGGCCCTCGGCGGGCAGCGACTCAAAGGCCAGCGCCGCGCCCACGCCCCACTCGCCGCCCATCGCCAGGCCAAAGAGTGCGCGCAGACCAAGCAGCACGGCGAGCGAGGGAGCAAAGCCGCAGGCCAGCTCGATTACAGAAAAACTCAAAATATTCACCATCAGCACCGGGCGCCGGCCGTAGCGGTCGGCCAACACGCCGAAGAGCACCGCGCCCACCGGCCGGAGCGCCTGCGTCAAAAAGACCGCGCCCATTACCTCAGAGGGCTGAGTATGGAACTCTGTTGCAATGGCTTTAACGCAGAAGACCAGCAGAAAAAAGTCGAGCGAATCCATTGTCCAGCCCAGAAAAGCTGCTACGAAGGTGTGGCGCTGGGACGGAGTGAGTCGTCGGAAGTCGTTCAGAACAGACATCTAGGCGAGAATAGCAGGGATAGGGACTAGGGAATAGGGAATAGGGAATAGGGAATAGGGAATAGGGAATAGGGAATAGGAATTCGAGCTTCCTTTCCAAGACTGGTCTTTTGGAACCAGACAATAATTGTTGCAACAAATCACAATCGATTAGCATCGAATTTTTACGAGGAGATTTCGCTCGGAAGATAGTCCCCATTTTTTTGCGCATTCGATAAGAGGCTTCCCTCTCCCCCACAGCGGCCCTCACGGCCCTGCACTGAAAGGACGAACAATGAAGCGTTTTGCAATTCTTACCGGCATTCTGGCGCTGGCGGCTCCCCTGGCCGTGGCGCAAACCTTGCCCCAAACCACGACCTGGACCTCCGACCCGGCGCACAGCGAGGTCGACTTCAGCATCAAGCACATGAGCGTCTCCAATGTTCACGGCCGTATCGGCAATGTGGCGGCGACGATTGTGCTGAACGACGCCGACATCACCAAGTCCACCGTGACGGCCACCATCGACGTGAACACGATCGATACCGGCGTAGCGCAGCGCGACACCCACCTCAAGAGCCCGGATTTCTTTGACGTGGCGAAATTTCCCTCCGCCAGCTTTGCCAGCACCAGCGTAGTGAAGAACGGCAACAAGCTAACGGTCACCGGCAACCTGACCCTGCATGGCGTCACCAAGCCCGTTGTTCTCGACGTGGAAGGTCCCAGCACGCCGGTTCCGGGAAGGGGCAACAAGCTGCACTCTGGCCTTACAGCCACCACCACCATCAGCCGCACGGCCTTCGGGATCGGGCCCAACTTTCCTGCTGCGATGGTGGGCGACGATGTCAAGCTGACCATCGAGCTGGAAATCGTCAAACAGTAAACGCATCCCGGCCGCCGCGCGTCGAATGATTCGGGTCGTAGGACCCTGTCCGGGGAATTCGACGCTAATTCCATCTTTTTCCTCCGCCACCGGAGGACGAGGTGAAATGCGATGGCGATGGCTGCGATAATGGCTGCGATGCGTATGAAGACAAAGATCGCGCCGTTGGCAGGTGGCTTAGCCTGCATTCTGATGATGGCCGCACCACTCGCCGCCCAGAGGCCGGAGCGGCCCACGCTGGCTGTTTCCGGCTACGTCCTCGACGCCGAGATCGACACGGCCACGCACCATCTGACTGCCAAAGTGACGGTCAGCTTTACCGCGCCGGAAAACTCCGAGGCGGTCAGCTTCGGCTTTCACCCGGCGCTCAAAGTGACCAAAATCTCAGACGAGGCCGGCACCGTGCTCACCGGCCAGCGCTCAGCAGACGGCGGCATCCGCATCGCCCCGGCCACGCCCTTCGTCCGCGGGCAGGCCGTGCACTGGACCTTCGAGTACGAGGGCGCCATCACCGGCAACGACGACGGCCCGGTAGAGGGCCTCAAACTGGCCGCCATCCAGGAGCCTGTCACCTACCTGTTCTATTCGGCGCGCTGGTTTCCCATGACCGGCTACCTGACCAACCGCTTCACCGCGGAGATGCACATTCGCGTGCCCCAGGGGATGCGGGTCTTTGCCAGCGGCAGCCAGGGAGCCTCGAAACCGGTCACGCTGGCCAGCGGCAAACCCGGCGACCAGTACGACTTCAATTGGGATAAGCCCGGCTTTCCAGGCACGGTGATTGCCGGGCGATACGTGGAGCCGGTTTCGGTGGGCAACGTAAAGGTCTATCTGACGATTAGCCACCAGCAGTCCGGCAACGAGCTGGCGCAGACAGCGGCTAAAGAGTACGACTTTTTCACCGACAGCTTTGGCGTGGCGGAAAGCAGCCGCCTGAATGTTGTCGAGCTGCCGGACGACACGCTGCCCTCCGTCTGGGCGCCGGAGCTGGCGGCGATTCCAGGCTCGCGGGTGGGCGACAAGAGCGGCATACGCCTGCTGGCCAACACCATAGCCCATCAGTGGTGGGGCTCCGAGGTCAGCCCGCGCACCCTGAACGACGCCTGGATAACCAACGGCATGGCCCGCTACGGCGAACTGATGTATGTCGAAAGCCAGAGCGGCCAGAACGCCCTGAGGTCGGCGCTACAGGAGGTGTCCGCGGGAGCCCTGGCCTATGACACCATTCCCCTGTCGGGCGCCAGCCGCCTCAGCCCCTTTTCGCCCGAGTTCCAGTCCATGACCCTGGAAAAGGGCGCCATGATCTTCCACATGCTGCGCTGGGAGATCGGCGACAAGGCCTTTCTGGCCACGCTCAAGGGCGTGCTCAGCCAGTTCACTGACAGCTCGATGCGCGCGGCTGATCTGCAGAAGGTGGCTGAGGCGCAGAGCCAGCAGGAGTTGACCGCCTTTTTCGCGCAGTGGATCGACGGCACCGGCGCGCCGCAATTCAACAACAAGTATGCCGTCTACCGGCTGGGCAACAACAAGGGTTTTCGCACTATCGGCGAGATTGAGCAGGATCTTGACCTCTTCCGCATGCCGGTGGAGTTGCGCGTTGAAACCGACGGCAGAACTGAGACGAAAAAAATCGAGGTGGTAGGCACCACAACGCAATTTGTCGTGGATACCTTCGGCCGGCCGCGCCGCATCAGCATCGACCCTCAGGGCTGGGTGCTCAAAGTCACCCCCGATTTGCAGGTGCGCGTCAGCATTTTCAGGGGACAGCAACTGGTGGCGCAGGGCGATCTGGCCGGCGCGCTGGCCGAGTACCAGAAGGCCCTGGAGGCCAATTCGCAGAGTTCGCTGGCCAACTATCGTATCGGCGAGGTGCTCTTCGCGCAGCACAACTATCAGGCCAGCGTCAACGCCTACCGGGATGCTTTGCGCGGCGACGACGAGCCGCGCTGGACCGAGGTCTGGAGCCACATTGCACTGGGCAAGATCTTCGACATCACCGGCCAGCGCGACCGCGCGGTAAACGAGTACCGGCTGGCTGTGCAGACCAACGACAACACCCAGGGCGCGCTCAACGAGGCCCGGCAATGGCTTCAGAAGCCCTACAAGCGGCCGGATAGCGAGTAGGGGCCGGTTGATGGTTCGCGCAGTTTTCGCGCGATGATTTCGCATTTCTCATGGGATGCAAAACGGCCAGCCCGAGGGCTGGCCGTTGCCGTGGAAGAATAAATATCCGCTACTTGCCTACAACCTTCTGGGCTACCAATTCCTCATCCCCATCGGTGTGAATAATCTTGTTGTGCAGGCAATAGAGGGCCAGCTCCAACCGGTCGCTGACGCCCAGCTTGTCGTAGATCTTGCGCAAATAATTCTTGATCACCTGTTCGGTGGTCCCCAGCTCGTATGCAATCTCCTTGTTGCGCTTGCCCTGTGTGATGCAGGTGATGATGGCCATCTCCTTGGGCGAGAGCTTAGGCTGCACGCGCGGGTTGACCAGGGCGGCGGCCTGGGCGCGATAAGCCTCGATGACCCAGCTGACCGACTGGTTGTCGATCCAGGTTTCGCCGGCCGCGATGCGCCGTACGCACCGGACCAGCAGGTCGGGCGAGATGGAACGGCTGACGATGCCGCGCACCCCGCGCCGGTACAACTCCACGGTCTGGTTTTCGTCTGAAGCCACCGCCTGCACAATCAATTTCACATCCGGGGCCGTGCGCAGCAGGTCGGGAATAAAGCTGGCATTGCCGGTCAGCAGGCTGCCTTCCAGGAGAACCACATCGGTGGGATAGCGCTCGATGGCTGCCCGAAGATTTTCAAGGGAATCAGCCTGGGCTACGACGCGGAGATCATCTTCCAGAGCGAATACCTTGCGAATGCCAACGCGGTAGATCGCCTGGGAATCCGCCAGAATCACCCGGATGGTCCCCGGCTGAATCGGAGCTTCGCGGGTTTCGCCTTCAGGTGTATCGTCCAGTAAATCCATATAGGTGCTTGCCAAAAAATGCGCTTGTTGCCAGGCCCTCTCCAGCTGTCATTGTTCGGCGAACTTGTACTCGTCAATAGTAGCGGCAGCCAGGTAGTTAGTTTGGTTCTTGGAGCAGCGTACCACACGTCCCTGACAATGAACCAGAACATCGTGAGGGGTGCCTAATACTTCACCGGGCATGCGCAGCGAAAAACGGATCTCCAGCCCCGCCTGAACCGGGCTATCCAACTCAAAAACCACGCCGCTGGCGGATACATTCCGGGTCACAGCGGCAATCTCTCCTTTGCCAGACGACAACATCACGGGCAGCGTCAGAGGAAAACGCACCGCGCAACGCACTTCCTGCCGCTGGAGAGTCTGCTGGGAATCAGCAGACGAGAGTGTTGATGCGGGCTTTGAAGAATCCATATACGCCATCCCAAACCCAATAATTAGGGTGTATTTACTTTACCGGAGATTTCTCTAAACTCACACGGCACCAAAGTTACCAAAGAGGTAATCGTATGTAACTCTTACCTTGGTTAGTGAAGTAATGATGTAGAAACGCCCCAAGTCTCAAAAATGAGACCCGGGGCGCTCGGCAGCATGTACGATACTGGGCTTTTCTACTTCTCCGCCTTCACATCCCAATCAAAGCTGATCTGCGAGATCATCTCATTCAGCTTGTCCACCGCGGTTTTCTTCTGCTGCTCCAGGTCGGTGGTCTGCTTGTGCGCGGCCTGCAACTGGTCTTCGGCGCGGTTCAGCTCGTCTACAAATCGCTTAGCCGCGTCGTTGCCCTTGAGCGCGGTCAGATTCTCGCGGTCGCGCGCCTCGTCGGCCGAGGCGGCATTCTCGATCTGCCTGGATTCGCCGATGCGGCGATCCAGATCGGCCAGAGCCGTCTGCGCGTCTATCACCGGCTTCAGCTTGTCCAGAGCATCGGGAGCGCGCTTGACCAGATCCAGCAGATAAACCGACTGGTTGTAGTTCGGATTCAGCCTGACCTCGGTGTTCACCGGGCCGCGCTCGCGCACCTCCAGCGTCGCCGTCGAGTGGGCTTCCACTGGCAGCTTGAAGCGGTACAGGTTCGGCGAAGTCTCCGCGGGCTTCAAATCGCCGTCCAGCGACCATCCGTTATTAATTCGCGGGTGCTCGATGAGAACCACGCGATTCAGATCCGCGGAGTTGACGGCCGAATAGGTCACCGACGCAATGTTCATGTAGGTCTCAATCACCACGCCCTCGCTAATCTTTAGGTGGCGCAAGGTGCGCCGGTTATCGCGCGCTGTCACTTTCACGCGCACCGCCTGATCAGCGGCATAGGAGAGCAGCCGCTTTTCTCCGGGATGAATGGGATCGAGCAGGCCCTCGCCGGCAAACTCGCCGCTCTCGAAAATCGAAAAGCTGCCGGAGTCGAGCGTGAGGCTGGACTTGTTTTCCAGCCAGACGGCGCGCAGCGGCGCGGGCTGCTTCTCGCTCCACAGGGTTACGTGCTCGGCAGGCAGCGCCTGCTGCAGGATGGGCACCATGGCCGATTCATTTTTATGAATCGTGACCGGCTGGGTCAGCGCGTACTCGAAGAACTCATCGAAGGCATTAGTGGTGACGTCACCCTCCTGGAAGGCGTCGCTGGCGCGGTCTACGCCTGTATCACCTTCGACGGCAACAGTGGCAAGAGTGTTGGCGCTATTACTATAGAGCCCGCCACCCACATTGCCACCATAGCCGGGACCGATCCCAGCGCCCGAGCCCACGCCCCCGGACGACATTTTCTTTCTGGCTGCCATCATCATGTTATGCGGAACGGCGCTAGGTGCAACCATCGCTTCGTTCGCCGTCTCCGATTGCGCCTCCGCTTGTTCGACTCGCTTCTCCTCTACAGCCTCATGCGTCTGCGGCGTCAACTGCGCCTCGGTGGCAATTGGAATCTCTACTCGCCGCGTATAAATCGGCTGGGAGAGCGGCTGGATAAAGCTCTGCGGCGCTCCGGCCACCAGCGAAAGTTGCACGTTATCCCAGTCCGCGCCCACGGTGTTGTCCACCACTGCCCAGCCCTGCATGGTCGCTGTGCCATTGGGCGTGCGCGGGAAGACGATGCGATAGGTCGACTTCCAGATCGGAACCTCGCTTATGTAGCTCACGCGCAACTGGCGCTGCCCTACCCCGAGCGCGTCGAGCGTCAGGTGGCGCAGCCCGTTTGCGTGAGTGGTCGAGAGCAGCTCCAGGTAGCGGTCAAGTTGCCCTTGCAGATTCGCATCCAGCGGGCGAACGCTCAGCGCCGGGGTCAGTTCGATGACCCGCGCCGCGCCCGACGTGGCAATCAGCGTGAGATAAAACTTGTCGATCGTCTTGTCGGTGTCGCTGCCGGGAATGGTCTCGGTGCGCGTCTCAATGGAGAGGAGACGACCGGTGATTGTGCCTCCGGGTCCGCCCGTCACCTCGACCCGCTGGCCTCTGAGCGCCTGAAAAAGCGCCGTTGAGGTAGGGTCGTCGGTCATGCCCAGGGAGAGCGTTTTAAGCTGCTCGGCCAAAGGCGTTGTCGAGTTGTAGTTGACCCCGGCAATCCGCCCTCCACCCTCGTCGAGGACGGTGAGCGACTGCAGGACGTCGTTCAATTGTGGCGAGGTGAAATCGATGGTCACGCGCTGGTTGCCGGTGACCGAGCCGGCGTGTTCAAAGTAGCCCACGCCGTTCTTATAAAGCACCACCTTGTGAACGGGCAGGTCTTTCACTACCTGTGGCGCTGCCGACTGTGCCTTGGGCGGCGCCACCTGCGGTGGGGCCAACTGCGCCTTCGGCGCGGAAGACTTTGCTTTGGCCTGAGAACCGGCCGGCGATTGCGCGGCAAGGGTTACGGTGAAAGCGAGCAAACAGAAGACGGCAAGAATACGGCGCATAGGAACCTCCTCGGACCAGCCAACAAAATGCTACTCCATTGGACCAGGGCGGAGGGAAAATGGTTCTCCAGAAACGAAAAAACCGCCGCTGTCCACACCATTTGAACGGAGCAGGGGCGAAATCTTGCGCGATCCGCATCGAATTATTTCAATCGGCGAAAGTCTTCTTGAATCGGCTGGATAGGGCCGAGCCCCGGCGAAGACGCATAATAGGGGGTTGGGAATCACGGCCATACGGATGGCCGGCAAGGGGAGACAGACTCATGGAGAAAACTCAAATTAAGGTTGTTGCGCTGAACGGCAGCGCCCGCAAGGGCGGAAACACGGCTATCCTGTTGCGCTGCGTTCTGAAGGAACTTGAAAACGAAGGAATCGAAACCGAGCTGATCGAGCTGAGCGGGGCCACGATTCACGGCTGCCTGGCCTGCCGGGAATGCTCAAAGAAGAAGGACGGCCGCTGCGCGCAAAAGGACGACATGGGCAATGCCCTGATCGAGAAGATGGCGGAGGCCGACGGCATCCTGCTCGGCTCGCCGACTTACGTGGCCGACATCTCGCCTGAAATCAAAGCCCTGATGGACCGCGCCTGCCTGGTTTCCCGGGCCAATGGCGGCCTTTTCCGGCGCAAGGTGGGAGCTGCCGTGGTGGCGGTGCGCCGCGCCGGAGCGATTCACGCCTTCGACGCCCTGAACCATTTCTTTCTGATCAGCGAAATGATAATTCCCGGCTCGTCCTATTGGAATATCGGCATTGGCCTCCAGCCGGGCGACGTGGAGCGCGACGAAGAGGGCATGCAAACCATGAAAACCCTGGGCCGGAACATGGCATGGCTGTTGAAAAAGATTCATAGTTGACAAGCTACCCGGCAGAAGAGACTTTGTTCCTCCTTGCCAAATGGGACTATGCTGTAGGCGGGAGCTGCCTCTACCACCCCAACGACGAAGACCTGTCGTTAGGGACCCCGGTAACCACCCCAACGACGAAGACCTGTCGTTGGGGACCCCGGTCAGCGGCCGCGCCTCCCTTGAAAAAGGAGAATCCATGGAACCGACTAAAACCGATCCTGCAATCGCAGACGACGTGTTGCATCTGGGCGGCAGCAAGCTGACCCCCGAAGAGATTGCCAAGGCCCTGGCCCATCACAAGCGGCACCATAGCGGGGATCAGCCGCAGCAGGCCGCGGCCAAGACGGGCAGCGGCAAAAAGGGCAAACAAGGCAAATAACGCGCACAAAATTCAGGATCTTCGCGCCCCCGAGTAGAGGACCCTGGATGCAGCCTACGCGGCTCCCGGACCATAGCCGCTGCCTGGCTGCAGCTTACCTGCCGAGAGCAGGCTCATTTGCCTCAAACGCCCTCTATCGGCGATACTTAGGTGTTGTGTCTTGCATAGCCGGGCGCAGCTGTTCAGCATTCAATTTGGCCGGCTCTCTATTTGGCTTGGCGCGTCCGCGCCGGCCGGGAAGATCCCCAAGAACCGCAACAGAGTTTTGGACGTCGAAAGGAACCGTATCACCGTGGTAATGATTCGTTTAGCGCGTATTGGCGCACCCAAGCAGCCCTACTATCGCATCGTGGTCATCGAGAAGGACCGCGCCCGCAATGGCCGTTGCATCGAGGTCGTCGGCACCTACAACCCTCGCACGGAGCCGGCCACGGTCAATCTGAAGCACGAGCGCATCGCCTACTGGCGCGGCGTGGGCGCGCAGTTGTCGCCCAGGGTCGAAAAGCTGGTCGCCAAGACCCCGGAGCCGGCTGCCGAAACAGCAGCGGCCTGATTTTTGCCTCCTGACGGCGCGCGTGGACTCCCCCGAGCCTGCGCGCATTTTATTTGCTGACGGCGATGGGTGTGGGCTGTTAATATGCGCCCACCGATCCATGTGGTTCATTTCCGGTCGCCAAATTCTGGCGTCTAATTCCGAACGCACTGGTCAGGGGCAAGAGCATGACCCAAAAAGGTATGGTTGAAGTGGAAGAACTGGTACGAGAGATTGCCCGGGCCCTGGTAGATGAACCGTCAGCCGTTGAGGTGGAGAGTGTAGGCCGTGATGAAAGCACGGTCCTCAAGCTCCGCGTGGCGCCGCAGGACGTGGGCAAGGTTATCGGCAAACAGGGGCGTACCGCCCGCTCGGTACGCACTATCCTGGGCGCCGTCAGCATGAAAGTGCATCACCGCTACACGCTCGACATTCTGGAAGAAGACGAGCCCTGAGAGGTCCGCATCCGATGCATCCGGCCCCCTTCTGGAGGCAGCGATGACCACGCCTGAAGACTGGGTCTGGCTGGCGCGAATTCGCCACTCGCAGGGGCGAAAAGGCGAGGTTTACGCCGACATTCTCACCGATTTCCCTGATAAGTTCGCCGACCGAAAGCGGCTCTGGCTTATGCCGGATTCTGCCGCAAAATCTGCCCTCCCAAAGGCTGCGGTTCAGGCTCCGCGCGAGGTCGAGCTCATCAACCACTGGCTGCACAAGGGCGGCATCGTGCTGCACTTTGCCGGAGTGGACTCGATCTCGGCGGCAGAGGCTCTCAAGGGGCTGATCGTGGCCGTCCCGCGCTCTGAACGGGTCTCTCTTGCCGAGGACGAGGTCTACACCGGCGACCTGATCGGCTGCACGCTGATCGATGTTTCCGGGGTAAAGCCGGTGACGGTAGGCGAAATCGAGAGCGTGGACCGGACGGCCGGCCCGGTAGCGCTGCTCGCGGTGCGCGGCGCGGCTGGAGAGGTTCTTATCCCCTTCGCCAGGAATTACGTGCGCAATATTGACCTTCAAGCGAAGCGCGTTGAGATGGCGCTGCCCGAGGGGCTGGTGGAGCTGAATCTTCCAGGATTATCTTCCCGCGAATAAGCCAGGCCGCAGATCATTTTCAATCGCGCAAAATTCCAGCCTATTCAGTAATCGTTGAACCGTAATTCGTGGTCTGCGGCGCGGTGCCGCGAATCTGCTCGATAAAAAGCGGCACCTCTTTTTCGATCAACTCCGCACGGTCAATATGAATGTAGTGGGTGCTGCCTTTGGCGATGATTCTGCGGCTGCGCGTGGAGAGTTTCTTCAGGTCTTCCTGCATTTGGTTCCAGACGTTCGCCGCATCGGTCGACGAACCGGCGGACATCTTGGCGGGATCCTCCGAGATGATCAGAATTGGAATCGTTCCGTAAGGGCCGGTATGAACGGTCTCTTGGCCGGATCGATTGATGCTGTCCATCTCGTCAAACATCCCGCCGACATGTGTATGGCAGATATCCTCCGCCTGCAATTTCGCAGCCCGGGCATCAAAGCCTTTGATGGATTGCGAACACAGCCCCATGAGGCGCGGAATTCCCGTACTCATTGCGGATTTTGTCAGCAGCTCAAACGCCCAACGTGGTGGCGCCTTGCCGGAAGCAGCCTTCATCACGGGGTTCTCGTCCTGCAAAGGCGTCGAGCCATCCTCAAAGACGATCCCAACAATATTCTCCGGATAGCGGGTGGCATAATCACGCATATAAATTCCAGCGATGGAATGTCCCATCAGCACGATGGGTCCGGTGACTTTGGCCTGAAGCAGAAGTTCGTGCAGCTCGGCGGCAATGTGGTCGGCGTCGCGCGGAGTCGGCAGCGGGTTGCTCCAGCCGAAACCGGCGCGGTCATACGAGCAAACGCGCGTGGTGCTGGAGAGCACCGGCTGGACACCTCCCCAGGTCAGTGCGTCGTTTCCTAGCCCTGATTCCAGAACGATGGTGGGCGAGCCGCTGCCTGTGCAATTGATGTGCATCCTGTGGCCGTTGACGAAGAAGAAAGCGCCGGGAGGCTGATTCGTCGTCCAAAAGAGGTGAAGAGCGATCGCGTTGTAAGCGCTGCTGCCAGCCAAGGCAGCCACGAGTATGACCACCACTGACAAAACAATGCGCTCGACAACCTTCCGCCACGTGCGGTAACTCTTGGTGGAGAGCGAACGAAAGCGGCGAACGCTCAACCAAATCACCAGAACGCCAACCATAAAAATGATGGCCGGCAAGACAACATAATCGAAATCCATACAACACCTCGGTATTTCCAAAAACAGCAACATTCTGGATCGGAGGAAATTTTAGTGCCGATTGTATCTGATTCGCTATTCTCTTCGTAATTCGTCGGTGATTCCCCACCGAATCGATTCAAGAATCTTGCGATCCTCCTTGCTGAGCGCCGCGCCCGCCAGCAGATCCGGACGGTTGGTCAGCGTTTTGCGCAATTGCTGCTCGCGGCGCCAGCGGCGAATCTCCGCATGATCGCCATTGAGCAGCGTCTCGGGGACGCGCAGGCCGCCAAACTCCGCCGGGCGGGTGTAGTGCGGGTAGTCGAGCAAGCCCCCGGCTCCATGTTGTGAGCGTGGAACGCCATCATCGGCGACGGCAATCTCCGCATCGGCAACGCCAAAGCTCTCAAAGTCGCCCGAAGCCTCGTTGCCCAGCACGCCGGGCAGCAGACGCATGGTCGCATCCACCACAACTGCGGCGGCCAGCTCGCCCCCGCTCAGCACATAATCGCCGATTGACAGCTCCATGTCGCAATAGAGCTGGTTGATGCGCTCGTCCACGCCCTCATAGCGTCCGCAAATCAGCACCACACGCTCCGTAGCGGCCAGCTCCCGCGCCATCGTCTGAGTAAAGGGCCTTCCCTGCGCCGAGAGCAGAACCACCTGCGGTAGGCCCGCTTGCGCAGCATTCGACGCATGGCGCTCCACTTTTGGCGCAATCCCCAGCGAGGCCAGCGCTTCCGCCAGCGGTTCGGGCTTCAGCACCATTCCCTCGCCGCCGCCAAAGGGACGATCATCCACGGTGCGGTGGCGGTCGTGGGTAAAGTCGCGCAGATCGTGCACTCCCACCGTCACCAGCCCCTCGGCCAGCGCCCGGCGCAGAATCCCGCTCTCGAAGATGCTCGTGAAAAACTCCGGGAAGATGGTGACGATCTCGAAACGCATACTTTTTTGATGATACGGCTGCGACAGCACCCACGTCGCGAGTGCCGGTCCGTAGAGGAGTGCTATTCCCCTCAGAAGCCGTAATGCTTGAAGGGAATATCCACGTTGAAGTAGAAGGTCTGCTCGGTGCCGTCTTCGATGCTTTTTACCTTCATGACGTCGTAGGAGTGGCCGTTCTGATTCACCAGACTCTGCTGCGAGGGCCGGAAACCGAGGACGCGCAGCACCACATATTCCTCGTGGACGGTGATTACCACCCAGGCCGTCTCCATCGACTTGCCATCGCCTGAATTGCGGATCGAGTTGATCAGTCCGCGAAAGACGGTTCTGTGAAACTCCGCTTTATCCATCGCGCCCATCTCCCGGTTAGCCACCAGGGCCACGTAGTGCGCATCGATATTCACATAATTGCTCTCGAGCACGGTTTCGGCGTCCTTGAGAGCCGCGGGATAGTCCTTCTTATCCAGTTCCTCGAACATGGCATCCTCGGACTTGGAGGTATCCTTAGCCGCCTTGTACTCAGGCGAGTCCATGTAGTTGAGGCGCAGGCGCGTGTAGTCGATATCGGTTTTGCCCGCCTTCAGCGAGGCGAGCAGCACAGCGTATTCGGAGGGTCGATCCTGAGCGGCAGCGGCAGGGGGCAAAGCAACCACGGCCAGCAGGCCAAGAACTACGAGTATGTTGCGCATAATGCGGGAATTCTACTCTGTGCGCAGGCCGGTGTCTATCGATCCATGCAGCGGACTCTCTTCTAGCCGCACGGCCAGCCTTCTATTTTTCTGCCGCGCGGCCCGTCAAAATGTGTTCTACTTTTGCCATCTGCTATGGCTGACTTTGAAACGTATTTAACCCGCTGGCAAACGGCCGGCATCCTGGATGAGGCCACCGCCCGCCACATCCGCGCCTGGGAAAGCGAGCAGAAGAAGCCCGACGGCATGCGCTGGCAGGTCATCGCGGTGCTGATTCTGGGAGCCATTCTGCTGGCCTGCGGCATAGCGCTGTTTGTCTCCGCCCACTGGGACAAGATCGGCCCCGGAGCGCGCCTTGCCGTGGTGCTGGGGATGGTCAGCGTCTTCCACCTTGGAGGGAGCTGGGCGCGCAAGCGCTTCCGCATCCTTTCGACGACCCTGCACGCCGTGGGAACCCTCTCCACCGGCGCGGCCATCGCCCTCGTGGGCCAGATTTTCAACATTCAGGAGCACTGGCCGGCGGCGGTGCTGCTATGGGCTTTGGCAGCCCTGGCCGGCTGGATTTTGCTCCACGACCAGGCGCAGCAGACATTCACGCTGTTGCTGGTGCCGGCCTGGCTGCTCTCCGAGTTTTCTTATTACGCCGAAGGCCACATCGGCGACACCGTCTATGCGGGCCGATTCCTGATCGTTTGGGCGGTTCTTTATCTCACATTTTTCATCGCTTCCAAGCGCAAGTTTGTTCATGGAATACTCTTTGCCGCTGCAGCAATTGCAGGAACCGCTGGGACCGGCATGCTGTTCGAGGGTTGGAGCTCGTGGGGAAACCAAACCTACCTGCCTCTCGGGCTTCGCACCTGGGGCTGGGTTTTCATTGCTGTGATTCCGCTGCTCTTCGCGGTTTTCAAGTTTTTCAAGAGCGTAATTCCCGTGGCTGTGGCGATTTGCTTCTCGATTGCGCTTCCCTGGTGCCAGCGAAGCTGGACCGAGTATTACAACTACGGAGATGTTCACAGCTCCTTGGTGCACAACGAGCCCAGTCTTGCCGCATATGCACTGGTAGCAGCCTTCACCATCTTCATCATCTGGTGGGGGTTCCGTTATCACTCGAATACGCTAACCGGCCTGGGAGTTGTATGGTTTGCAATTGCCGCAAATGTGTTCTCTTACAGTCACATCTTCGACGATTTTAGCCGTACCCTGATCTCCCAAATCCTTGAAGCCGCCGCTGCTCTCTTCGTGGTGTGGTGGGGTGTGCGGCTGGCATCAAAGGTTCTGGTTAACCTGGGCATTATCGGCTTTGCGTTTGTGGTGGGATGGTTCTACTACAGCGACATCTTCGACAAGTTTGGCCGCTCGCTGGGCCTGATTGGCCTGGGCATTCTCTTCCTGGCCGGAGGATGGGCGCTGGAAAAATGGCGTCGAAAACTTCTGGCTGGCATGGGCAAAGCGGAGCTTTCCGCTGAGGAGGAGGAGCAATGAAATTGGCAAAGTTTTCGTTTTCTAGGACATCCATCGTTTTGCTGCTGATTCAAGTGACGCTGGTCTCCTCCATAGCGGCCAAGTACCTTTACCAGCGTTCCACCTGCCCGCGCGTGTGGGTGCGGACGGCTGCCTACGATCCGGAGATGCCGATGCGCGGCCGCTACCTGAGTCTTCGCCTGACCGTGAACGGCTGCCAGAGCACCTTGCCCAGCGCCCTGCATGCCGTCTTTCCGCGCAATATAGACGGCACCACAAAACCGACCGGCTTCACCGTCAAGGCGGATTATCCCGTTCAATTCAGCGCCAAACTCAAGGTGGAAAATAACAAGCTGCTGGCCATTCGCATTCCAGAGGCCGACCAGACCTCGAAGGGCGTGAACGTAACGGCTATGCCGGATTCGTCCTGCGACGTGCTACGCCTTGACGAGCCGGTGGACTTCTACATCGCCGAGCACGCGGCGGACCCAACCCGGCTCAAGCCCGGCCAGGAATTGTGGATTGAGGTGACCGTTCCGCCGCAGGGCCCGCCCCGGCCAATTCAACTGGCGCTGAGGCAAGACGGAGTCCAGACGCCGCTGGCGTACCAATAGAACGGAAACAATCAGTGCGGAAGGATTTTTCTCCGTGGACGAACCAAGAGATTCGAATTGTGAGCCGTGTCCGATTTGTGGCAGTAATGATGTAAGTGCATCCAACATAGAGGATGTGGCGTTCTCCATTCATTATGTGGATGATGTGGCAGATTTTAAATGTCACGCCTGCGGCCACACTTGGCATGGATAGTATGGGTACAGGGGGCTTGCTTGAACTAAGACACGCTAGCAGCACCATCAGGGATACGGTAATGGTCCTGGGTGCAAAAGCCACGACCGAAACTGCCTACTAGCGCGTTTTGAACGGCCGGACTGCCGCGGGCTGAGCCGCGCCCACCTGGCCGGCCTTGATCTCCGCAACAAAAAAGTTCTCACCGATGGCGGGGCTGCCGGAGAGGCGGCGCAGCATGGCCAACTGGCCAACATGGGTGAGCGCATCGGCCACGGGGCCCTGAAAAAGCCGCTCGGCCGGAGCGCGGAGCGGCGCATCAGAAGCCAGAAACGCGTCCAGGGTCTGGAGCGACTCGAAGAATCGTCGCTGCTCCTCGGCCCAGGCGCGCGGCTGGGCGGGGTTCCAGCGCTCCTGCCCAATGGCCATGCTCAGCGCCCAGTCGAAGAGGTCGCCCATGTGAGCCAGAATCTGCACCGGCAGGCGGCCGGCGCCGTCAAATCCGGCAAAGTGGTCTGGTGCGCCTTCCAGGGCGCGTGCGGCCCGGTAGGCAACGGTGGCCAGCGTGTGGCGCAGCATTTCGCGTTTCTCGTCCATACACGGAACTATAGCGCAGAAAAGCCCATCATGAGAAAGTCCTTGATTTCCTTCCACTCAACGTGCTAAAGTGGTTTCATTATTTGCTCCCCGTCCGACTGCCGAAAGGCCTCGGGCGGGGTTATTTACTTTTTCTTGAACCAATAATCATTAGATAGCCACATGGGATTACATTCCCTCAACCCAAAATAGGGAGATACATCATGATTGAACCTGCACAAAAGCGCGCCATTGTTTTTGTTGATGGCCAGAATCTCTTTTACTCGGCAAAGGAAGCCTTCGGTTACACCTTCCCAAATTTCGATGTTCACCTCCTCGCTCAAGAAGTGTGTACAACTCATGGCTGGGATTTCATAGAATGCCGCTTTTACACTGGCATTCCCAACCCGGAAGACAGTCCCCGCTGGAATTCATTTTGGGTGAAGAAGACCGCTCAGATGGGCAGGGCCGGAGTTAAGGTTTTCACACGCCCCATGCGATACCGCAATAAGATGGTTCGCATGCCAGACGGGAGTACACACACCTTTCTTACCGGGGAGGAAAAAGGAATCGATGTGCGAATTGCCCTGGACATCCTCACTGGAGCAATGAATGGGTCGTATGACGTCGCAGTGATCTTCAGTCAGGACCAAGATCTATCGGAAGCCGCAACGGAGATTCGCACCATCGCACAGCAGCAGAATCGCTGGATCAAAGTTGCTTGTGCGTTTCCTTGGAGTCCTGCCTCGCACAATAAAAAGGGAATCTATAGCACCGATTGGTTGAAGATTGACCGGGCGATGTACGACAAATGTATCGACCCGAGGGATTATCGCACTTGAATCTCGGTACAACAGGACAATTTTGTAGTAAACTAAATATTCTGAGTCCAATAGCAGGAAAAATCCAATGTCCATTCATCCCGTAATGCAGCGCTTGGCAGACAAGCTCAAGCGCACCGACCTCCCTGAGTTTGTGCCCGGCGACCAGGTTCGCGTCCAGGTCAAGATCAAGGAAGGCGACAAAGAGCGCTTGCAGGCCTTCGAGGGCCTGGTCATCTCCATCAACAAGGGCCCCCAGGGCACCTTTACCGTGCGCAAGATGAGCTTTGGCCAGGGCGTGGAGCGCATCTTCCCGTTCAACTCCAAGGTGGTCGATAAGATCGAAAAAGTTCGCAGTTACAAGGTGCGGCGCGCCAAGCTGTTCTATCTGCGCGACCTGCGCGGCAAGGCTGCCCGCCTGAAGGATGTGGCCCGCATTGCGGCTAAGGCCTGAGCTTTCATCGGCAGGAGGCATCTGTTTTTAGTCACCCAATAACCCCGGTTCCGGCCGGGGTTGTTGTTTGTACCAGCAAACAGATCATATTGGCATCTCACGACCCGGGCTGTAAGCTGTAAGCTGTCTGCTGTTAGCTGTTGGGCTGTAATCTGTATAGGAACCGATGAATTCACCCGATTATGCCCGCCATTACACCTTTGAGGAGACGCTCCTGAGCGCCCGCCGCACCATGGTGCTCAGCGAGATTCTCAAGCTGGCCGCGGACAACTTCCGGGCCAGCAAGATCCGCTTTGCACTGACAGCGCTGGGCATGGTCATCGGCACTGCCTCGGTGATCCTGGTGGTGACCATCGGGCTGACCGGCAAGCAATTCATCCTTCAGGAGCTGGAGAAGCTGGAGACCAACTCGGTGGAGCTGGAATATTCCGGCGGCGGGGCCGTCGGTTCCGAGCATACGGCCTTCACCGATTACCTTACGCGCGACGATGAGAAGGCTGTACTGTCGCAGTTGCCCAGTGTGATGTACTCCTCGCCGATCATGCAGATGCACGCCCCCATCAGCTTTGGCAGGGGCGTGATCAAGGATACGCTGATTCTGGGCGTCAGCCCCCAGTACCAGCAGATTCGCAACCTGATTGTGCCCGCGGGCCGCTTTCTTGACGAGACCGACGACTTCGCCCACATCAAGTGCGCCGTGGTCACCGAGAAGTTCGCCCATGACAAGTTCGGCGGCACGGATTCAGCCGTGGGGCAGAACTTCGAGATCAGTGGCATCCCCTTTACGATCATCGGCGTCTTCAAGGAGAGCGTGGACGACTTTGGCATATCGGAGATCGAGGAGCAGACCATCCTGATTCCCTATTCGGTGGCCCGCTATTTTACTGGAACCGAAAACGTGAGCCAGATTTACTTTTCCATGCACAGCATGGACGAGGTGACGGAAGCCGCCAGTGAGATCAAGCGCATCGTTCAAGCGCGCCACCGGCCTGGCTCGATTTACGAAACGCAGACCCTCAAGGAGGTTCTGGCGACTGCCGCCAAGGTTGCCGACATCCTGACCGCAGTGCTGTTTCTGGTCTCCGCCGTCACCCTGATGGTGGGCGGGGTGGGCATCATGAACATCATGCTGGCCAATGTGCGCGCCCGCACCCGCGAGATCGGTATTCGCAAGGCGCTGGGCGCCACCAATCGCGAAATCAAATACCAGTTCCTGGCTGAAGCGGTCATCATCTCGCTGATTGGCGGCGGCGTTGGCATCATCGTGGGACTGGCTGTGCCGCTATCGGTCCGCGTCTTCACCAGCTACGATTTACCCATCTCCGGCTGGTCGGTAGCCATAGCGCTGGCCGCGGCTACCGCAGTGGGAGTTTTCTTCGGCACCATGCCGGCCACACGCGCAGCCCAGCTGGACCCGGTCGAGGCGCTGCGGGATGAGTGAGCCTGAGCGTCCGCCGTCCGGCCCTGGCAGCAAGACGCCCCAACCCCTTCCTGAGGAGCGCCCCACTCAAGGCCCGAGCCTGGCGCTGCTTTTTGGTTTGTTGGCCATGGCGCTGGTTGCCGCTATCGGCTTCGCCCTTCTCATTGTGCTGCCCTTCTATCACCGGCGATAGCGATTGGCCAGCGCCGGCCTGGCAACGCGCCTTGAGCCAGAGAACTAAAATATTCCTGACTATCAAATGAGAGAGCCGCTATGAACCTTTCCTTCTCAAAATCCGGCCACAGGCTTGCCGCCATCGCGCTCATTCTCGCTCTTCTCCCAACCCTCCACGCGCAGGAACGCTGGACGGAGGCGCAGGCCAACGTGTGGTACAGCCAGCAGCCCTGGCCCGTAGGCGCAAACTTTCTGCCCTCCACGGCCATCAACCAGCTGGAAATGTGGCAGGCCGAGAGCTATGACCCCGCCACTATCGACCGCGAACTGGGATGGGCTGAAGGCATTGGCATGAATACCATGCGGGTCTTCCTGCACAACCTTGTATGGGAGCAGGATCCCAAAGGCTTCGAGCAGCGCATTAATGCCTTCCTGGTTATCGCCTCCCGCCATCACATCCGGCCGGTCTTTGTTCTCTTCGACTCCTGCTGGGATCCGCACCCCAAACTCGGCCCCCAGCATCCGCCCATCCCCGGCGTGCATAACTCCGGCTGGGTGCAGGCGCCGGGCACAGAGATTCTCTCCGACCCCGCGCAGTACCCGCGCATGGAACGCTACGTCAAGGGAGTGGTGGGCGCCTTTGCTCGCGATCCGCGCATCCTTGCATGGGATCTGTGGAACGAGCCGGACAACGGCAACGATAGCTCTTACGCCATGGGCGATCCCCGCAACAAGAACCAAATAGTCTTGGAGCTATTGCCGCAAGTCTTTGCCTGGGCTCGTTTCGTGCATCCTACACAGCCCCTAACAAGTGGCCTTTGGCACGGCGACTGGAGTTCGTTGGACGCGATGCCGCCCCTGGCTCGCATACAGGTCGAGCAATCCGATATCATCAGCTTCCACAACTACGGCTGGCCGGAGGACTTTGAGGCCCACGTCAAGCTGCTGGAGCAATTCCATCGCCCGCTGATCTGCACCGAGTACATGGCTCGCGGAGCCGGCAGCACCTTCGATACTGTATTGCCCATCGCCCGCCAGCATCATGTTGGGGCTATCAATTGGGGCTTGGTCGCAGGCAAAAGCCAGACCTACCTACCCTGGGACTCCTGGCAGCGCCCCTATGTTACTGAGCAGCCCATGGTCTGGTTCCACGACGTCTTCCATCCCGACGGCAAGCCCTATCGGGAGCGCGAAGTGGAGATTATTCGCAATTTGACGAGCGGGAAATAGGCGATTTGAGGCTATCCGTTGCTCGAAATCCCATCCAGAATCGTAGAACTGTCTTCGCCTTGCTGATTGTTCTGCCCTTCTATCACCGGCGATAGGGATCCTGAGCGAAGCTATTCAATTGGCCGCGACTCCTGGGCAAGCCATTTGGCCGATTGACGAAACCAGGCTTTCAGGTTGGTGGAAAGATGCTTGGCCCATGCGGGGTCAATTTCGCCACGCTCTTTGGCAAAGCGAGCCAGCGCATAACCGAAGACCGTCTCCGGCAGGTAGCCGAGGCGGCTCATCGACCACCCCTCGCGGCGATCATCTTGATATTTGCGAAAGTTCCGGGAGGCGTTGGCGGTAAAAACTCCCAGACCGAGATAAACCGTAACTAGGTCAGTTAGCGGTTCCATATCTTCGTCCTCGCGTTGCAGATGGCCGCCGTCCAGTAGTATCACATGGCCCAACTCATGCGCTATCGTGGCCACAACACTCGGTGGATCATTCAATAAGGAGTTACGCACGGCAACAAGGGGGTATTCCTCATTACTGCCGCCAAAGTGTAGACCCGCTGGATCGTTCCCACCGCCGCGGAAACTATATGAAGGCAGCACTTCAAGCAATTCGCTACTATCGGGAATGATTGCGAGTTCTACCTTGCTGGGGACTACGCCCATATAGTCGCAGACGCGGCGAAAGAGCGCCTTCAGTGCGGGTTCTCTGCCATCCCAGGGGTCTGGAAAGTACTCGTCGGTGGGCAGAACAACCGTGGCGTTCTGCATCCGGCTCGAACCCAATATCCTGCTCAGGCGGCCAAATCCCTCTTCCACCCACAAACGCTCTTCTTCCGTGACCGGTAACTTGGATCCAATTCCGAACATGATATCCATTTTATTGAATGCGGTAATGAAATTGTTCTTGACGCCGATACTTTTCCTGTAAACAGGCAAGAAACAATCTGGAAATTGTAGGGAGTTGACCGCGATGTCAACCTTCACAAATGCCGTTCGTACGCAGAGTTTCCGCGCCAAGATAAATAGCAAGGGCCTGATTACCATTCCGGTGGAGATTCGCAGATCAGAGGGAATCAGCCCAGGGGATTATATTTGTTTTGAGTTACCGCCGGATCATAACAACCTTCCCGTTCGTTATGTAACAATGAGCCTCTGCAAGAAATCGAGCAAAAATGAGAAATAATTCCCCATACAAAGCGAGAGCCTGAATGCAATCCTGACGGAATGAAGGCCGCTAGTCTACGGCTGGTTTTCATCAGTCCGCCCGGCAATCAGCACGGGAATCCCATCCACAATCGGGTAGGCGCGGCCACAGGCTGAGCAGATCAGCCGCGCCTCTTCAAGGCGCAGATCGCCGTGGCAAGCCGGGCAGGCCAGTTGGTCGACTACGGAGGGGTCGAAGGTGGGAAGAGCTGTTGAATCGGCAGCCATGAGGCTCTACTGTATGGTCTCGGCAGGGATGTCCTGACTCGCGGAAGAGCCAGCAGCCTGGCCGCCTATTTTGGGGATGTTGGCAAACTCGGCTTCGATGCTCTGAATGGTGCCTCCCTTGGCCGATTCGTAAGCCACGCGAATGCCGTTATAAATAGCACGGTCGTTGGAAGAGCCGTGGCCGATAATGCACACTCCGCGCACCCCCAGCAGATGCGCGCCGCCGTACTCGCGATAGTCCAGCCGATGACGGAATTCGTTGAAGGCCGTGCGCGAGAGCAGCGCTCCCACCTGGGCAGTGACAGTGCGTTTGAGCGACTCGCGCAGCACATCGCGCACAAAGCGTCCCACTCCCTCGCTGGTTTTCAGCGCCACGTTGCCCACAAAGCCGTCGCAGACGATCACGTCTGCCTGGCCCGAGAAGATGTCGCGCCCCTCCACGTTGCCCACAAAACGAATGGGCAACGCCTTAAGCAATGGAAAGGCCTCATGGGTCAGGTCGTTGCCCTTGGACTCTTCTTCGCCAATCGAGAGCAAGCCCACGCGCGGCGACTCGATCTTGAGCACGCTGCGCGCATAGATTTCGCCCATCACGGCGAACTGGGCGAGATTTGTCGCCTTGCAATCCACGTTTGCGCCCACGTCCAACAGCACGCAGGGATTGCCCTTGGAGCTGGGCATGGGCGTGGCCAGCGCTGGCCGGTCCACTCCGGGCAGCGCGCCCAGCACCATTTTGGCGGTGGCCATGGCCGCGCCGGTGTTGCCGGCAGTCACAAAACCCGCTGCCGTTCCCTCGCGCACCAGCTTGAGTCCCACGCGAATGGAGCTGTCCTTCTTGGAGCGCAGCGCATGCGCCGCCTTCTCCTCCATGCCGATGCGCTCTGAGGCATGGTGAATCACGATGGGCAGGTCTTCGTTTCCCAGCATTTCGTCGAGCAAATCGCGCAGCTCCGCCTCCGGCCCAACCAGGTGGACCCGGACAGGCAGAGCCCTGCAGGCGAGAATCGCCCCGCGAATCTCCGCCTCGGGAGCTTTATCGGTGCCTACGGCATCAAGCGCAATATCAATGAGCATGGGCGCGGTATATTACTTGGCTTCTTCCTTTTCTACATCCAGCACGGCATGGCCCTTGTATTCGCCGCACTTGGGGCAGGCGCGATGGGGCAGCTTCTTTTCGTGGCAGGCGGGGCACTCGGAGACTCCCACGGCGGTCAAAAAGTCGTGCGAGCGGCGATTCGCGGTGCGGCGCGTCGAGTGGCGCCTTTTCGGATTGGGCATAACAAGAATTCCTTTCGTGACTTGGCCTGTTTCAAGTGACGTTTACGGCCGGTTTCAGGCCATGCAACTCCCTGGCTGCCTTGCGGCACAGGCTTCGGCACCCTTAATTGATCCAGATGTACTCTGGGGCTTTCTTACTTGGACTCTATCCGTCCACGGAGGTCGGCCAGCGCCTCCCAACGGGGGTCGCTCGGACCCACATCGCATGTACAGGGCTGAGTGTTGCGATTTTCACCGCAGCGCGGGCAAAGTCCCTTGCAGTCGGGCTTGCACAGTGTTTTGACCGGCAGGGACAAAAGCACCTGCTCTCTCAGCACATCCTCAAGCGCAAGACTGTCTCCTTGATAATAACTGATTTCCGTCTCCGGCGCAGTAATGGAGCGTTCCGGCGCCCCCGCATCCGCCCCCACAGGCCGATAAATGAGGTCAAAGTCGGCGCCCAGCGGAATCTCCACCGGCTCAACGCAGCGCGCACAGGGAACCTGAAATCTGCCGGCAAAGCGGCCCTTGAGCCGGATGTCAGCCACGATCTCCCGGGGACCGCGGTGCTCGTGCAGCACCTCGGCATGGCCGGAGGCAGCCAAATCTCCCTGCTGCTCGGCCTCCTCACCCAGATCGACCGCGCCCGGAGCCAATTCCAGGTCAAAATCTACCGGTTCCCGTTCCAGTTCGCTGACTATGAATTCCATAGTTTGAGCCTACGGCGCAAGACGCAGACCGTCAATCGCGCCGGAGCGGCAGAATCACCGGCCAGGATAGGATTCGCTGTTGCATTCCGATAGGCCCGGGTCAATAATATCTGGCTATAGTTCACGCTATGTCGGAAAACGTTGTATACCCTCCCAGATTGCATTGCCTAGGAGGTCCCTCGGTATGAACAATGCAAACCCGAGCCTGGCATGAAGCTGTCACATCGCGTTTCGCGCTTGTGTGGACAGGAGGTATTGAGATGAACTTGTATCGCTTGCGACAACTCGCTATAAGCTATCGGGCTGGACGCATGGCTTTGCTCGCACTCGTCATCCTTGCAACTTCGGCGCTTGCAAGGCCGCAGCAGCAAGCGCAACTGGTTCAACAAGGCCCCTGCCGCGCCGCTGTGTTCGCGGGATGGCAACTGGTGCCGGGGCAATATGGCCAGACCGCCGATGTTTTCGGCCCCAACGGCGCCTACGCGGGTTGGGGTATTGTTGCCGTGAATCCCGCCATGCGGCAGTATTATGGCGAAATGTATGGCCCGCCGGACGCGCATACCGCCGCGATCCTCTCACAGATACTCCACGCGCAGCCCCAATTCACGTCGTCACAGAATATCGGAGGCTTTTTCACCGCCCATGAGTTTCAAGCGGGTAACATGGCCGGTGTCGTGCTCTATCACGTCTATCCCGCCGCGATGGGACAGTACATTATCAGCGAGTATTTTGCCTGGGCTCCGCTGGGCGATGCCGCGCAGCTTTCGTTGGCAGAGGCTGTGATGACCTCACTGCAATGCACGTCGAGTGTCCGTCCACCGCCCGCCCCAATCTACACGCCTCATAGCAGCGTACCGAATCGCAAGCATAGTAGTGGCTCGGCCGAAGAAGACAGTATGAAGGACTACAACAGCATTCTCGGCACCCAGTGGGCGCATGACTCCACCGGACGCCTCTATTACCTTGATCGCGCAACACAATGGAGCGAAACCGGCCCGGATGGACCGGGCTACTACGCTGGGACCGGCGTGAATAAACATAAACTGACGCCGGGAGTGGAGTAACGGCCTGACGCCTGGTCGATAACTCCATTCCCTCCGTCACTGGCGGAGGGAACGGGGTTAATCGTGCCTGCTGAACCCGGAACCACATACTACTGCATCATTACGTCTAATCGGTTTTAGTCCTCCATCAGCCGGGCACGCATCCGATTGGCAGTAAAAATCGCTTTGCACCAGTTTCTACTCCCTCTGGCGCCGAACTCAGAGATTCCTTCTAATCTGTCACCCTTTCGGCATACGAAAGTGCTCAAGTCAGTCCGGATTTTGCCGATGTAATGCACGAGTCTCTTGAGAAAGGGCTATCCGTATGCAATGGCTGCGCAATCTCCCCGTCTCCCGCAAGTTTAGTGCTGCATTTAGCATCGTTTGCGGTCTCTGCATCGTGTTCAGCGCCTATGCGTTCATCACCTTCCGGGATATTGCGGTCAAGAACCTGGATGTAAGCGACAACGCATTCCCCGCCGTGGTAGCCCTGACCGATGCGCGCGCTGCAGCCAATGGGGTGCGGCGTGAAGATCTTGAGCTGCTGCTCTGCCAGACAGCAGCGTGCTCGGCAAGCCATAACGCCGCGCGGCAGAAGGCTCTGGCCGATTATCAGGCAGATGTCAAGATTTACGCACCGTCCGTCAGCTATCCGGGCGAGCGCGAACTCTTCGAGAAGTTCACGGCGGCTTACGCGCAATATATGGACATCAGCAATCGCGCCAATACATTGCTGGCAACCGGCAAGCCCGGCGATGCGCTGGACCTGATCGCGTCGGACGCCGCACTCACAAGTTTTAGCGCCGGCAGGGTGGCGATCTGCGACGACGTCAGCCTCAATGCAAAGTACGGCACCGAGGAGTCTTCGGACGTAACCCGCTCCAGCAATCGGGCTACGTGGATCGGCACCGGAGCCACGCTGATGATTGTGCTGCTGTGCGCGCTGACCGGCGTGTTCCTTACCAGGGAGATCGCGCCGCGGCTCGATAGGCTAAAGAATGCAGTGGAGTCCATGGCCGCCAAGGACATGACAGCAAGCGTCCGCGTCACCGGGACTGATGAGATCGGCCGGCTAGGAGAGGCCTTTAATACCAGCGTGGCCTCGATGCGCGGCGTCTTGCAGTCAGTGGCTCAGGGCGCCGAGACGCTGTCGGCGGCCACTACCGAGATGAGCGCCCGCTCCATCCAGGCCGCCGGAAATGCCCATACCCAGTCCAACATGACCAACCAGATTGCGGCAGCTACGCAGGAGATGACAGCCACCATCGGCGAGATCAGCCACAATGCGGAATTTGCCGCCAGCGCCAGCCGCGAATCCGCTCAGACCGCCAACCAGGGCGGAGCGGTGATGCAGGCCGCGGCCGTGACCATGGAGAAGATTGCCGCGGCCACCAGCACTGTCTCGGCAAAAATGACCTCGCTGGCCCGCCGTTCCGAGGAGATCGGCAAGGTGGTTAGCGTCATTCAGGAGATCAGCGAGCAGACCAATCTGCTGGCCCTCAACGCGGCCATCGAAGCGGCCCGCGCTGGGGAGCATGGCCGCGGCTTCGCCGTTGTCGCCGGAGAGGTGCGTCGATTGGCCGAGCGCACCAAGGGCGCCACTGAAGAAATTTCAGTAACCATCCGCAGCATCCAGGATGAAACCCGCGAAACCCTTCAGGTGATGCACGACAGCCGCAAGGCCGTGGAAACCGGCATGGCGGAGGCCGCCAATGCGCGCAAGAGCCAGGAGGCCATTATCGAGTCCTCCAAGGAGGTGGAACACCAGATTCACCTGATTGCCTCCGCAGCCACCGAGCAAACCTCAGCCTCCGGCGAAATCTCCGAATCCGTCGGCCAGATTTCTCAGTTGTCGGTGGAGAATGCGCAGGGCGCCGAGGAAGCCGTCGAAGCTCTCAAGAACCTGGCATCACTGGCCTGCGAGCTGGACGGCATGATTCGCCAGTTTCGTCTGGATGGCGACCGGCAAGAAGGCGCAAAACTCTCCAGCAAGAGCCAACTGGCGGGGCAGCCCGTTTTACGTCGCGTGCACTCGTAATTTTTCTACCGTCGACAGCTTCTCAGCCTGTCCGCAGGTACGTCTTCGACAGCCGCTCGTGCCAACAGAGGTTGTCATCGTCGAAAAGCATCCAGGTTAAGCCCAGCCCTACGGGGAGCAACGAGAGGAACAGCGCACCCAGCCGGGCGCACCGCTGCGAACGTGCGGGGTACTGGTTGTCGAGGGTGTACAAAGAGAGGCCTGCGCATTTCATGCCCGGCGTAGCCTCGTCCAGGGCGAGGAAGATTGCCTGGTAGAGTATGCCAGCAAGCAGAAGCCCAAAGATAGCGCTGAGTTTCGCGATTCCCATAGGCAACGGATGTCCGATTCTGACTATGGCAGCCAAGGCTGCTCCCATGAATGCTCCGGCTACCAGCGCGCTATCTATCAAGGCTGCCATCATCCGGAGGCGAATTGGGGCCAGCCGAAGTGCCGGCAGGGAAACCACACTCCGGGGCTCAGGCGCGGGTTCCTCCGGGGGCTGAGCCTCCAACTCAATGCTCGCCCAGGCAGGCGCGGCAACAGCCGCCTTAGGCTCGATAAGAAGCGCGCCAGGGTCAACATCGAAGATGTTCAACTGCATCCCCAGCCCATCCGCCGCAAGTGGTCCCTCGGCCCTGCGGGGACGCCTTTTTCGGGGAGCCACTATCTCGCGCGGAAACTCGATGATGTTGGCGTGGGCAGATACAAACGGCTCGGCCACCTCAGCTTCGCTGCCGTCCGATAACCCATCGGCTAATGCAGGCCGCTCCCGGCCATCTTCCTCCTGAGTCGCAAGATTTTTTGCCTGCCGTCGCGTGCGGGCAGGGGTAGGAGATGAAACCGGATCGGGAGGGGTCAAGGCAAAATCCGGCTCCCGGAGAGCGCGAAAATCATCGCTTTCCCAGGCCTCAAGCGAGGGGGGCAGGGTAGGCGGGGCGGGCACAAAAACGGGCTTTCTGGCCTGCTTGGAGGGTTGCGCGGGCATTGAGGCTTGTTCGGTATCAAACGCCACTGGAAATGCCTCTGTAGGGGCTGCCAGCGGCCCTGGCAAGGCTTCTGGAACGGCATTCCTTACAACGTGAGCCTCAGGCTGCATCTGGCTGTAGCTGGGGGCCTGAGCATAGCGCGCGGCCACGCGGGCGGCGATCTGGGCAGCACGACTGACGGGCTCCTGCCGGCTCTGAACAGACCGGTCAGACTGCTCCGCAGGCGGGCCTCCGTTGCTCCGGCGCTCGGCCAAACGCAGGCTTACTTCCTGCTTCCAGAAAGATGTGGAGTTCGGTTGGTCTGCGGATGTGCTCAAGACTCCAATTCCCCCTTCTAAGGCCCATCCAGGCACGCTCCAGGCGCCCAAACCGGCAGCGATGGCTCATGAAATCCGTAAGACGCCAGGACGTTACTTTCAGGACGGAAGGGAGGTCACGCGAAAAACAGGCTCGGCCCGGCTTACAGGGGCCGGATGGGTCGAGATTCATTTGCCTGATGCCAGAGCTGCGCGGCGTTTGCCTGATGCCAGGGCGGCCGGTTTTGCTATGCTGACCTTGGTCCCGGAATGCGCCTTCGCAACTTTGTATGTATCACGATGCTGGCCCTCTGTCACCTGCTACTTCGGGGACAGGCGTTGACCAATGCGGCACCCCCGGCTGTGCAGGAGGCCGGCAGAGCGGTTACGCCCGCTTCCGATAGCCCCGGACAAAGCGGCGCCGGGGTCTCAACTTCCCTGCCCAACGACCCCGGCCAGGAGATTCTGCCTATTGCCAAGCCTGAGCCAGAACCGGCAAGCGGCGTGCCAGTCGTATGGGAGGCCCAGCACCAGAGCCGCGTGGGCAACACCTGGACCCTCACCGGCGATGTGGTGGTCCACTACCGCGATTACATTCTGCGCGCCGACAAGGTGGTCTACGACCAATCCACATCGCAGCTGGACGCGGAGGGCCATCTACAGGTGTCCGGCGGCCCCAACGATGTGCTGATCAATGCCGATTACGGCAACATGCGGCTGAATATGCACACCGCGCGCTATTTCAGCGTGCATGGCTCGCAGGGCGTCCGCACCCTGGGACACAGGGCGGTCTATACCACGACCAACCCATTCTTCTTTACCGGCAGAGTAGTGCTTGAAAACGGCGAGGGCCGTTACGAGATCATCGACGGCACAATCACCAACTGCCGCCTGCCCCGGCCGGATTGGCAGGTGCTATCCCAGTCCATCAAGGTACAGGATGGCAAGGCCACCACCGCCAATGCCCTTTTCGAGTTCCTCGGCATGCCTCTCTTTTACTTCCCCTATCTGCGTCACCCGGTGGACGATACAGGCCGCGAAAGCGGTCTACTCGTCCCGGTTATCAGCACCGGGTCTTCAGTCAGGGGCTACACCTTTGGCGAGCAGGTTTACTGGGCAATCAACCGCAGCATGGACATAACCGTCGGAACAGAGTACTTCAGCAAGCGCGGCTGGGCGCCCAACGGCGATTTCCGCTACAAAGGCCCCGGACTGGACCACCTGACCGCGCGCTGGAATGCCCTGCTGGACCGCGGCGTTGAGCAGCCTATCAGCTACGGTTCATCCACCATGGTGCTGGTCAAGCAGGGCGGCACAGACATCAATATCCTGGGCCGCAAGGATTTCGGTCCCGAGACGCGCCTGGCCGGCAACATCAATTACCTCTCCAGCTACATCTACCGCCTGGTCTTCAACGACAACTTTCTGCTGGCGGTCAGCTCCGCCGTGCGCAGCAACATCTCGCTCAACCGCGAGCACAAGGGCTATATACCCTCCGTATCTCTGGAGCGCTTCCAAAGCTTTGCCGGAACCGCCAGCGGCAGCACCGTGTCCTCGATCAATGACAACCAGGCGAGGATTCTCCACCTGCCCCGCCTGCGCTTCGACGTGCTGGACCAGCCGCTGGGCTCCACAAAGTTCTACTGGGGAGCGGGTTCGTCGCTTGCTTATCTGGATCGCTCAGAGCCTGCCGCTATCCCCACTGGAATCAGCTTCCATGCGCGCAACGCCGGCCGCTTTGACATTTATCCGCATTTCTTTGTGCCGCTTTCCGCTGGAGGCTGGAACGTGGCTGCCGAGGCTGCAGTGCGTGAAACCGCATACACCATCAGTCAGACCCCCGACCTGGGGGGTGTGAACGGCGGTGTTCCTACCATTAGCCACGACGCGCTCAACCGGAACGATTTTGAAGCTTCGATAGATGTACGGCCGCCGGCCGTGGAGCGGGATTTTGCGCTCACCCGCTGGAACCGCGTGATGCGCCACGTAATCGAACCGGAGCTAACCTACAGGTACGTGGGCGGCATCGGAACGCAGGCGCAGAATGTTCTGCTGATCGATACCACCGACATCGCCACCAACACCAACGAAGTGGGCTACTCGCTCACCCAGCGCTTCTATCTCCGCCCCACTAACACTAAGCCCTGCACTGACGAGCAGGTTGCTGCTCCCGGCGGCTGTACGCCGCAGGCGCGCGAGTGGGCCAGTTGGCAGATTGCGCAAAAGTTCTATATCAACGACGATTTCGGCGGAGCGCTGATTCCCAACCGCCGCAACGTCTTTGACGCCACCCTGGACATGACCGGGGTCGCTTTCCTGACCTCTCCGCGCAACCTGGCGCCCATCACCTCGCGGATGCGCTTTGAGGCCATCGACAACCTCCGCGTCCAGTGGGACTTGGACTACGATCCCAAATCCGGACAATTCAACTCCGACAACCTATATGCCGGCTACAGCTGGGGCCGCACAACCATTGGCGCGGGCCATACCCTGCTCAACGCGGTCGACGAGAGCGGCAGCAAAGCCTCCACCATCAAGAGCCAGTTGTTGAAGCCCTTCCTCACTATCGGCAAGCCCAGCGGCAAAGGCTTTAACCTAGCCGCCAACGGCGGCTTCGACTTTACCCTCAATACGCTGCAATACGCCGGAGTACAGGCCGTCTACAACTGGGACTGCTGCGGCCTCACTTTCGGATACCGGCGCTTCAATCTCGGCACGATCCGCAACGAGACTCAGTTGCTCTACAGCTTTACCCTGGCCAACTTCGGCTCTGTAGGCGACATCCGCCACACCAACACGGTCTTCCGCGACCCCAGCCTGCCGCCGGCATACTAAAAGTGGAAGCTGGAATACCACGAGTTCCATGGCGCGTAAGCGCCGGCTGCCTGGACGGCCAGTCCCCAGCGCAGGTGGCTGGGGTATCCTTTTCAGAGAGGATTTCACCTTGATACGTATTCACTTTCTTGCCGCCTTGCTAGCACTGGGCATGGCCGTGGGCTGCAAAGCCCAACCCGCTCCCGCTCCGCAAGGGACGCCGGACCAGGCGCTGAACCGCCACATTGAAATCATGGTGCGCACACAGTTCAACGTGCCGCCAGAGGTCTCCATAGCCATCGGCGCGCGCAAACCAGGAAAGATTCCCGGCTTCGACGAATTACCCGTCACGCTTTCGCGCGGCACCAGGTCGCAGGTGATTGACTTTCTGATCTCCACCGACAGCAAGACCCTGGCCCGCCTGGAGAAGTTTGACCTTTTCAACGACCCTATCTTCTCCATCAATGTCGCCGGCCGGCCCATCCGGGGAAATCCCGCGGCCAAAGTCACGGTCATCAGCTTCGACGATCTGGAGTGCCCCTACTGCACGCGCATGCACGAGACGCTTTTCCCGGCTACCATGGAGCATTACAAAGATACGGTGCGCTTTATCTATCTCGACAACCCGCTGACCGAGATCCATCCCTGGGCCTTGCACGCCGCCGTGAACGCCAACTGCCTGGGCGCGCAAAAGCCAGAGGAATACTGGACCTACGTGGATTACATCCACGCCCACGGCCAGGAGGTGTCAGGCGAAGATCGCATCCTGGCCAAGAGCTTCGACACTCTGAATCGCATCGCCCGCCAGTTGGCTACGCTGGACAAGCTTGACTCCTCCGCGCTTGACACTTGCATGGCCCGCCAGGATGAGACCCCGGTGCGTAACTCGATGAAGATCGCCGAGTCGCTCAAGATTGATGGTGCTCCCGCCCTGTTCATAGAGGGAGAGCGTATCAGCGGCGCCGTGCCCCAGGATCAGGTGTGGATAGTGATCGACCGCGCCCTGCGCGCCGCCGGGGTGGAACCGCCGGCTGCCCCTGCTGAGGCGGGCCAGACTGCGCCCTCCCAGCCAAAAGGAGCCGTCAAGTAGGGCCTGTGAAAAATCATATCCCCACACCGGCTGGGGGGTTTATCCTTAAAGGCCGGGGAGCATTGCCACCCCTAGGAGATACCAGGTTGCTGATGAAAGCCTTTAACCGCTCGCCTTTCCGCCATACAGTCCTCATTCTATGTGGGATAACCCTGATTGCAGCCGTTAGCGGGTGTCACCGCTCGCCCTCTCCGGACGTAATGGCAACCGTTAATGGCAAGGATATTCTGCGCTCGGAGCTGGAGAAGATATATCAGAACAATATCCGCGACAATCAGCAACCAGCATCGCCTCAAGAAGCCGATATTCGCCGCCTTGCCATCCTCAATCAGATGATCGAGGACGAGATCCTTTGGCAGCGCGCAGTCAAGCTGAACCTGGCTGCCAGCGACGAGGAAGTGAACGCCAAGCTGACGGAGATGAAAGCCCCCTTCACGCAGGAAGAGATCGACAAGCAGCTCAAGGCGCGCAACCTCACCCTCGACGATCTGAAGCGCGACCTACGCCGCCAGTTGACCAAGACCAAGCTGCTCAACAAGGAGATCGAGTCGAAGATCAACATCACCGACGCAGAGATCAGCAGCTTCTTTACGGCGCATAAGGCAGAGTTTAATCTTATTGAGCCGCGTTATGGCCTGGCGCGGATCATAGTCACTGACACTCCTGCCATGCAGACCGGCAACCTGCAGAACAACAAGGCTTCGGGAGACGCCAACGCTAAAAAGAAGATCCAGGACCTGCATACCCACCTCGAAAGCGGCGAGGACTTCGGCAATCTGGCCATGAACTTCTCGGAGGACCCGAGTACCGCCTCCAACGGCGGCGACATGGGCTTCGCATATGAGTCACAACTGCGTACCGAAATGCCAGACGTTTACAATGTCATCAGCAAGCTCAAGCCGGGACAAATCACAGATATTCTTCCCCTCTACGGTAACGCTGGTCCCGGCCGCCGCGTCATCGGGTATGCCATTTACAAACTGATCTCCAGGGAGCCAGCCGGCCAGCGCGAATTGAACGACCCGCATGTGCAGCAGATCATCCGTCAGGGCCTCCGTGCAGCCCACGCGCAATTGCTCAGGAGTGCCTACTTCGAGATGCTCCACAACGAGGCGAAAGTCCACAACTACTTCGCCGACGAGATCCTCAAGCAGGGCGCGCAGTAAAAGCAGTGAGCAGTGCTCCGTGAATAGAGATCAGGGGTCAGACGCCAGGCATTTAACTGAGCTCTGACCCTTTATCTCTGCTTAGAACTTCGCCTCGACCTTTTCTCCGGTGTACTGAATTGCCTTGTCCGGAGTCTGGATGGGCTCTGCGCCTGCTCCGTGCCCGGCCGCCACAATCACTACATTGAATATGTGACCCGGGTTCATGCCCGGATAGCTTCCCACACGGGCGCCGATGGTCAGCGTCCGTGCGGCGTCATCCCAGTGCAGGGAGATGATGGAGTGCGCGCCCTTCTCGTAGCGATAGCTGTCTCCCTCATCCTCATAAAGATTGAAGTCTCCATTGGCTCCAGGGTAGATGCGCAACTCGATGGGGTCGGCGGCCTGCCCGGCGTATTCAATGGCCGGCCCCAGCGGCAGAATGGAACCGGCGCGCAGATTCAGAGGAATCCTTTCGATGGGCGCGGCTTGATTCACCTCGACCCCGCCCGTTACCCGCTCCCCGGTCCAGAAGTCATACCAATCGCTTCCGGCAGGCAGGTAAACAGCGCGCTGGATGGCGTGTTCCCTGATTACCGGGCTGACCAGGATCTCCGGCCCGAAGAGAAACTCGTCGCCGATCTCCCATGTGGCCCGGTCCTCGCGGAAGTCCATCACCAGCGGACGCTGAATGGTCGCATCCTCGCTGGTCACCTTCCAGGCCAGCGAGTAGATATAAGGCAGAAGCCGGTAACGCAGCCGATCGAAGGCCAGCAGCGTGGGATAGACGCGGTCATAGACCCACATCTCGTTCTGCGCCCGGTGTCCGTGGGTGCGAAAGATCGGGCAGAAGACGCCGTATTCGAACCAGCGAGCATAGAGCTCCTGATAGGCCGGATTGCCGTCAAAGTGGTCGTAAGGCGACCAGTAGCCGCCGATATCCGTCGTCCAGTACGGGTAGCCGGAGAGAGCAAAGTTCAATCCAGCGGCAATCTGATGGCGCAGTCCCCACCAGCTGCCGTAAACATCCCCGGACCACACCGTCGCGCCCACGCGCTGCTGGCCTATGAAAGCCGAACGCGTCAGCAGAAAGACGCGCTTTTCGGGATTTGTCTGTTTCCAGTTCTCCTGAACTCCTAGCGTGTGTTCTAACGGAAAGATGTTGGTGAACTCCAGGCCGCTGCCAATGTGCAGTTGCTTGTAGCGCAGAACCGCGTCGCCCGAGTGCGGCCAGTGCTCCTCCGGCTCGGCGCTATCCAGCCAGAAGGCATCCCACCCTTGGGCGAAGAGTTTGCCGGGAAGCCGGTTCCAGTAGAGGTCGCGCGCCGCCGGATTGGTGGCGTCGTAGACGTGCGTTCCGGGAATATCGAAGCCCTGCCTCTGAATCTCCTGGAAGGTCTTCGAGGAGGGATCCATCATGCCCCACACCGAGATCATGGCGTGGATATGCTCGTCATGCAGCGTCTTCAGTTCGGCGGGAACATCAGTATAGTTTGCGTTGTACTCCGGGTCGCCCTCGCCGCCCTGCTTCCACCAGAACCAGTCCTGTACGATGGCGTCGAGCGGGATGTGCCGTGCCCGGTATTGGCTGGCAATCTCCAGAATCTCGGCTTGCGAATTATAGCGGTCCCTGGACTGGAACAAGCCGTAGGCCCATTGCGGCAGCAGCGGTGCGTGGCCGGTCATGGAGCGGTACTGGTGAATAATCTTGTCCATCTCCGGGCCGTAAAGAACGTAGTAATCCACCTGGTCGGCGGCCATCGACTCGAAAGAAAGTTCTAGGGGGAAGCGGTTGTCCATGTAGCTGAAGGAGGCCGTGTTCCAAAGAATTGCGTACCCTTTGCTCGAGACCAGCAGCGGGATGGCGACATCGGTGTTATTTTGCCCCAGCTCAACAGTCGAACCGCGATAGTTGAACAGCCCGCTCTGGTGCTGGCCAAGCCCGTAGATGGCCTCGGAGCTGTCAGGCGAGAAGCGGTCTTCGATCCGGAATAACGAGCCGGGCTGGCCGGGCGCGGGATAGTAAGTGCGCGGCAGATTGCCATTCTCCCGCAGAAAACTCTCGCCCTGGGGGAGGCCAAAGCTCAAGTTGCCTCTCTTCAGCGACAAGGAGATCGCCATGTGTGCGGTAATGAGCGTGGCCTTGTCTCCGGTCTGGTTGAACTGAAAGGCCGCGCCAGGGCAGAACACGGCCGGGTCCAGCATCCATGGCCGCGTGGCTGTCGAGGCGGGCGCATCCATCGGGCGGGCCGCTACGTGGATCAGCGAATCGCCGCAGACTGTCACTTCAAGCACTTCGCGATTGTTGCTGGCCGCCAGTCCGTTGGGCGTTTGTGCCGCCTGCATCGCGGTGGGAACAGAAACTTCTCCGCTGATTGTCTGGCCGGCCGCTTGACCTACGGCAGGAACCGCGAAGAATAGAAACGCCATCGCTTGGCAAAAGGAGAAATACAGATATTTCCGGATTCGATTCGACTTGAACATGGCATCTCCTGTGCTGTGATATCAATTTCGCGTGTGATCCGAAATTCGCGCAAAATGAAACGGCCTCCGCTAGTGCTGGAGGCCGTATTCATTGTGCGCTTGCAAGCTGAAGTTTACTTCAGTTCGCCGTTGTCGCCCATGGTGATACCGCCAGGGCCCTGGCTCTTCTTGGCTTCATTAATCTTGCGTTGTCCCATCGCTCTGGAGGACCAATCCTTTGCCGTATCCAAATCGGCCTTGACCGCCTGCGCGTCGCCGTAGTCCAGGTTCGCCTTGGCCCTGAAAACCAGGTTCATATACGACATGGCATCGTCGTAGGTGGGCCGTTTATCGAGCGCCTGTTGCAGATAATGAAGAGCCTCATCGACTAGAGGGGTGTTCTGCTCCTTGAGCGAGTCCATGATCTTCTTGGACGCCTTGGTATTGCCCTCGCCGTCGTCGGTCAACCCTGCCGGCGCCAGCGCGTTGAGGGTGTTCTGGTGCGCCTGCGCCCAATCGATCGCGCCGATCGTGTAAGCCGCCTCGGGATCATTGGGATCCTTCTCCAGAATCTTCTTCTGCCACTCCTTGGCTTCATCCAGCCGCTTGATGCTGAATTCAATGCCCGCGAGCTGCTTCATGCTGTTGATATCGTCCGGATCCGCGGCCAGAACCTCCTGGAATATGTCGATGGCCTGCTGCGCGGTCTTCAGGTTGTCCGGCGTAAGCAGCCCAGGCACCACGTTCTGGCCCAGCGCGGTAGCCAGGTAGCCTTTCGCCATGGGTAGTTTGGGATCTAGCTGTATGGCCCTCTGGAAGTGGTTGATCGCGTCTTCATAGTGAGCACTCTTGTAGGCGTCCACTCCTTTGTTCAACTCGGAGCGGGCGGCAAGCTTGTTGCACCCGCTAAGGGAAATCACCATGCCGGCCAAGGCTACCGCGAGCGCCGTAATACGTACGGGTCCATTCATGTTCGTATCCTTCTCCTTCAGACGAGTGCCTGTCGGTCGCGCGCCTGGAATCTATGCTGCAACTGGCTGCGGCTGGGAGGCGCCGAAACCAGGATGGAAAAATTGTACTCCACTTTCCCGCCGGAAGAACCGCCTCCGAACGGTGCTGGCAACCTTGTAATTTGCCGGAGCCCCCAAATCTCCCCGGCGCATGGTTGGCCAGCCGAAACTCAATGCGCCCTGGCCGCCTCAGCTGCTATCCAGTCAGCCCCGAGGCTGACCGCTATAGCCCGCTGCCTCTCTATTCAGGGAAGCGGCCATAGAGCTGCCTGCTACTGGCTCTGCTGAATTACCTTGGGCGTCATCAACCCGATGTTATCCACGCTCGCGGCGCGCCCGATATCGATAACCTCGGCCACATAGTGGAAGTCCAGCTTTGCGGCGTACTTTTCCTCCACGTTGACGAACATGATGCGCTCGGCGCGATTGGCGTAGATATCGTTCAAGCGAGAAAGTAGCTCAGTCTTACCTGCCTGTCCGCCAACACCATTGAGCACACTTGATTCGTTGATCTTATAACACGGCGGCGCTGAAGACGCCGACGTCGCGCATTCGCCGGACATAGTAGGAAAGATCTGCACCACGATGGTGCGTTCGTTCTCCTTGTTCTGCTGCTCCGGGTGCTTGGGCGGCTGAGGTACCAGCGCATTCAAACCCTTGGGCGTTACCGGCACGATGACCATAAAGATGATCAGAAGCACCAGAAGAATGTCGATCATCGGGGTAACATTGATGTCGGACGAGTAGCCTCCCCCGCCTCCCATTGTCATTGCCATGGCTTAAAACTCCTCGTTTACTCGAAAATCGTTAAATGGTCAGCGTACGGCAACCGTTAATTGCCGCCCGCTGGATTGCCTTCGCGCTTCTGTGTCAGCAACCCTACGCTATCTATGCCCGTGCTGCGCACTGCATCGATGGCGTTTTCCACTGCCAGATACTCCGCGCGGGCATCAGCGCGAACAAAGATCGTCTTGTTTCCAGGATTGGCGACCATCATCTCTTCAACTTTACTGGTAAGAAAGTGAAGCGGATCCGGTTGATTAGTCCTGGGGTCTCTGTATTCCTCATCGTATGGAATGTGATTTTGTCCTAGGAATACCTGACCGTCGCGGTTGATGGCCACCACGATAGCGTCTTCCTTGTCAGCGTCCGGCATGGCGATTGGATTGACCACCGACGCCATATCGATCACCACCTTGTTCTGGAGCATGGGGGTAATGACCATAAAGATGATCAACAACACCAGCATCACATCCACCATGGGGGTGACATTGATATTTGAGTTGACCTTTCTGCCTTCGTCGCGAATTGCTTGTGCCATTGTTAGGGCTCCGTTGCCTGAAATTTTTATTCCGGATGTCGTCCGGCATGCTTTGCGAATTGTCCAACTGGCGCGCGCTTCAAATCGGAGGGCAGGAGAGAGTTCTCACTCTCCCGCCCTCCGCAAATTCCCGCTTTCGCCGACGGGCGCTTCGCTTAGCGCTTGTGGCTCTGCTTGATGAAGTAGTCGATCAGTTCGCTGGAGGAGTTATCCATCTCCACGTCGAAAGCTTCGACACGCCCGGTGAAGTAGTTGAAAGCCATAACGGCCGGGATGGCCACGAACAGGCCGGCGGCGGTGGTAACCAGGGCTTCCGAAATGCCGCCGGCAACCGTGGCGATGCCTGATGACTTGGCATGCGCGATCTGGTTGAAGGCGTTCAAAATGCCGATGACGGTTCCCAGCAGGCCAACGAACGGAGCGGTCGCGCCGATGGTGGCCAGAACAGCCAGGCCCCTTTTCAGCTTGGCGTGGACAATGGCCTCAGCCCTCTCCAGCGCACGGCCGGAGCTGGCGATGGTCTGCTCGGTGGGAGCGCCGCCGGAAGAACGAAACTCCTGCAGTCCGGCCGTCACTACCTCTGCCAGGTGGGACTTCTTGTTGCGATCGGCAATCTTGATCGCTTCCTCGAGCTTGCTGTCCTTCAGTGCGCCGGCAACCTTGGGCGCGAATTCGCGCGACTGCTTGCGGGCTGCCGAGAAGTACAGGTAGCGGTCGATCATGACGGCCAGCGACCAGATCGACTCGATGAAGAGAATAAAGGCGATGATCTTGGCCAGTATTCCCATGTGTTCCCAGAGACCCTGGGCGGTAAAGCTGACTGTCCCACCCTGGTCTTCCTGGAAGATGAAAGCCAGATTGGCGGCTGTATGCGAAGCGAAGTGTGTAAGCTGAGCGAGAATCACTGAATCTTTCCTCCTAAGGAGTTTTCTTGTGTACTGCATTTGCCTTGCGGCAGCTGTGAATGCAACTCCTTACGGATTCGCATTCAGGTAAAAAGAAATGCTCTTCCCCATGCCGGCGGAAAGCGCCAATTACATTCCTCATCCGCCCAGGGTGAAGATCACGTTTATCGTGGTCTCCACTTCTACCGGCTCGTTATTGAGCAGATAGGGCCTGTAACGCCAGGTTTTAACAGCGTCCAACGCAGCTTGCGTCAGCATTTGATTGCCGCTGATGACGTGCAGACCTTGGATAGAGCCTGTCTTGGAGATGGTCGCCTGCAACACCACCGTGCCGGAAACGCGCGCGGCCTTGGCAATGGGCGGGTATATCGGCTGTGTCTTCTGCAGCAACATACCCGACATGACGCCGCTGGAGATGACCAGCTTCTTCACCGGGGCAGCATTTACCTTGGGCCCGTTGTCGGCGAAGAGGTTGCCCATGATGTTCCCTCCGCTGCCGAAGTCAGATCCGGCCACGCCAAAGGAAGCCAGGGACGGCTCCTTCTCATTGACCATTCTGATTTCGTGCGGAATCTTAGTGGGTGCCGTGAGTTGATTGTTCATCATCTCAGACTTCACCGGGGCCTGGTGCACTTCCGGCGGCGGTGGCGGGGGTGGGGGCGGCGGCGGAGGGGCTGTCAGAGCCATCTGCATTACGGCCCTGGGCAGCGCCTCGGGATAGATCAGCGGAAGCAGAACGATCAGAATCAGGATTACGCCTTCGGCGATAAACAGCGGAATCATGTACTTTCCGGTTTTGCTCTTGATCCTGCCTCCGGATTCAAACGTGGAATCTTCAAACATGGCCAGCCTCGAATCGAGTGTTTGCTTACTTCTACTTAGACACCGGGAAAGGCTAAAATGTTCCCAGCATCAAAACCTTATCACAAAAGCGCGGCCCATCTCGAAATGAACAGCGCTTTCCCTGAAAAAACACTGAAAAACGGGGGCAAAACTGCCGCCCCGCTTACTTTTTGGGGCGTTTTACGGCCGGAAGTGCCGCCGTCTAGCCCCGCCGGGTGCGCTACTCCTACCAGGCCACAAGCATCGGTGCGGCTATGGCAATCTATGAGTATGTCCCGATAAGAATACCTGCCACGAACCCGCATGACCTACCCCTTGAACGTACCCTTTGCCTTTGATGAACTACTGGTCCTGCCAAGTACCGATTGATGGAGACCAACGTAGAATTCTTCTGGGCGACGCACTGCATCAACGATAGCCCAAATCCATATAACCAGCGCACCGAGGCCGGAAACTATCGCCCCTTCCACGCCGAAATACCGCAAAGAACCAAGCAAAAAAATGCCACAGGCAAAGCTGATCCAGAACTTCCTGGCGTCTTTCTCGTAAGTGTAGCTCCAGGTCCATAAACCAAACAAGACCGCGATTACTATTGCGCCGACCTTATTCTTGGTTTGCCAGGCCACCAGCATCGGTGCGGCTATGGCAATCGAGGAGTACGTCCCGATAAGAATACCTACCACCAGCGCAAAAGAAAAGCCGTTCAGTACCTGACCCCCAAAAATGTACAAAGAAAGGACGGTCAGGAAGGTCAGGCCTGATGTAAGAACGGTCCGGCTCAGCGTCTGGTTGATGCTGCGATTGACCACGTCGGGCAGTGCCTCCCGGCGGCTCAGGCGCAGGTTCTCCCGGATGCGGTCAAAGACCACGATGGTGTCGTTCATCGAATAGCCCACCAGCGTCAGGATGGCCGCAATCACCGTCAGGCTGATTTCCTTGTTCAGCAGCGCGAAGGCTCCCACGGTAATCAGCGTGTCGTGGAAGCAGGCCACCACCGCCGCCACGCCATAGATAAACTCAAAGCGGAACCATAGATAGACCAGCATCCCCAGCATGGAGTAAATCGTAGCCCAGAAAGCCTTGCTTTCTAGCTGTTTGCCCACCGTGGGACCGACCACCTGCGTGTTGCGCACGTTGCGGGGGCCGATAGTGCTGTCGTAATGCTTCTGCAGCGCATCCATAATTTGCTGGCGGCCGGTGTCCAGCGCGCTCTCGTCCTGCTGCTCCGGCAGGCTAATGAGCACCTCGTTCCCATTGGACTGATCAACGGCCTTGATGGTCTGAATGCTGGCATCCTTGATGCTCGCTGCCGACATGGCCTGGCGAATCCGGTTGGTATCCGGGGTCTGGTCAAACTGCACCTGCACCTGCGTCCCGCCCTTGAAGTCCACGCCCAACGGCACTGGGCTGCCAATGGTACGCATATGCATGCCCATCGAGATGAGGCCTGCCACGCTGAAGATCAATGAAAAGCTGAGAAAATACCACTTCAACCTCAGCCAATCCACATTCACGCCGCGAAATAATTCCACTCGCTTCTCTCCGCTTCCTTAGAGGCTGGAACCTGTGCTGGCTCCTGCGCTCAATGTAATTCCACTAATCCCTGTTCCCTCGTCAAATAGACACCAGTTGACCGGGCTTCAGCTTGTTCAAATGGGCATCAAAGATGACCCGTGAAACAAAAACCGCCGTGAACAGATTAGCCGCCAGGCCGACGGTAAGGGTGGTTGCAAAACCCTTCACCGGGCCGGTGCCAAAGATAAACAGGATGGCCGCCGAGACAATCGTGGTCACGTGGGTGTCCACAATAGTGACCCAGGCATGGGCAAAGCCCTGTTCCACGGCCGACACGGGCGCCTTGCCGGCACGCACCTCTTCACGGATGCGCTCGAAGATCAGCACGTTCGAGTCCACGCCCATGCCGATGGTCAGAATCACCCCGGCGATGCCTGGCAGCGTCAACGTGGCCCCGGATGCCCCCATGAACCCCAGCAGGATAATCAAGTTCAAAATCAGCGCCAAATCGGCGTTGATGCCCGAGCCACGGTAATAAAAGAGCATGAAGGCCATAACCACCAGGATGCCCACTATAGCCGCCGTAATCCCCTGGCGAATCGAGTCCGCGCCCAGAGACGCGCCCACAAATCGCTTCTCCAGTTGCTGCAGCGAGGCTGGCAGGGCGCCAGTGCGCAGCAGCTTGGAAAGCGCCGCGACTTCATCCGGCGTAAAGGTGCCCTCGATCTCGCCCCGGTCGCGAATGGCGCTCTTGATGACGGCCACCTCGCGGATACTGTCGTTCATGACCACCGCCATGTTGCGGCCCACATTCTTGCTGGTGTAGTCGTAGAACCTGTCGCCGGCCTCCGTGGTCAGCTGGAACTGGACCTCTCTCTGGCCGTTGTTGGGATTGATGCTCGGATCGGCGGTGCGGAAGTCGTTGCCCGCCACTACCGAGGCGCGTTGCAGCACATATATACCGGAACCGCCCTGCATCACCCCGGTAAAACTCCTTAGTTCATCGTCCGCTGGAACGCTGCCGCCCACGCTGGCCGCCGCTTCCTGCTCATCCTTGTAGGGCCCGCCGACTACCGCGTGAACCTCCAGCCGGTTGGTGCCCTGGATAATTTGCTCGATCTGGCTCTCGTTTTCCACGCCCGGCAGGTCCACCAGAATCTGATTTTCACCCAGGCCGTACTCCTGAATCTGCGGCTCGCTGACGCCCAGCGCGTCCACCCGGTCGCGGATAGCCTCAATGGCCTGCGAAACGGTCTTCTTCTCCAGCGCTGTCCTGATCGCCGGTTTCATTGTCAGCGTGAAGCTGCCCGGCTCGTCGCCCGCGGCTACGTCATATGCGTTGCCGTACTTTGCCTCCAGCAGCACGCGCGCGTCGTTGGACTTGTCCGGCGGCGCACCCTCCACGCGGATTAGCGAGGCTTTGGCCGGATCGGGCTTGTAGACCTGCGAATAGCTAATGTTGGCCCCATTCAGTTCCTGCTTGATGAGCGCCACGGTATTGTCCGTCTCGGCGTTGACCGCTTCCTCGACCTTGACCTGCAGGATCAGGTGAGCGCCGCCGCGCAGATCCAGGCCAAGATGAATGCGATCAGTCATCGCCTGCAGGAGAGGCTTAGGCTTAGCACCTGGCGTGGGAATCCAGGACACCCCAACGATACCCAGGATACAGAGCACCATGACCGCGATAATCAGGAGAATTTTGTTTTGCAGATTCTTCTTCATCGTCCCGTTTCTCTACTTCAAACGCTAAGTACCAGTCTAAAAGTTGAAAGCCCGCAGGGCCGGAATCAAGTTTACGAAGCCGAGTCCTGCGTGGTCACCGAGGCAATCGCATTCTTGGCCACTTCCAGCTTGATGCCGTCCGGCGCCACGCGAATCACGATCGTATCGTCCTTGATGGAGAGGATGACGCCGCGAATGCCGCCCGCCGTGGTCACCCGGTCGCCGGTCTTGATTGCGGCCAGCATTTGCTGCCACTGCTTCTGCCGCTTCTGCTGCGGCCGGATCATCAACAGGTACAGCACCGGTATGACCAGCAGTATGGGAAGCATCGTATAGCCGCTTCCGGACGGCTGCTGGAACACCCACCAAGCTAAACTCGTTGCCACGCTCATCCCCAATCCCATTCCTGCCCGCCCTGAACGTGTAAAAACGCTCCACTTTCAGGGCACAGGCACACCCAGCCACTTGCCGGGCGCCCGCAAAAAATTTTGTCTCCGGGAATCTTCCAGACTGGTCCGGGCCAATCACTGCTCCATGCCCAGACACGCGGCCAAAGATCGAGATCACCGGTCCGGTTTCCTCTCGCCGTGGTTTGAATCTCTCTCCCGCGACCGAAACCCCGCCTGCGACCCAATTGCCGTCTGCTTCCTGTTCGACACAGCAATCCCAGGAAACCGCATCCCAGGGGCGCGCTGTGTTCTTGCGCGTTCTCCCTGCCCGGATTCCAAAGGAGTGCCTTAATAGATAAGATACGTGCCGACGGGGGCCTGTCAAGGTGGGAGACCGGGGTTCAGCGTCCAGAGATCAGGGGTCATGAGCCCGTTTTCCGTTTTCAGTAGTCAGTTTTCAATGGCCCGAAGTCAGCCGCTTTGATCCTGCCTGGCTGTGGGCGCTTGTTCTGATCCCTGTTCCCTGTCACCAGGCCCCTACTTCGGTGCTGCCGCCGGTGTCTCCGCCTCGTCGTCTTCATCCTCCACCAGCACCGCCGAGCCGGGAACGATATCGAAGCTCACCGGCTCCTTGCCGGTGGGATGAAAGGTAACGCGCAGCGGCTCGCGTTGCCACTCCGCGGGTGCGCAGACCGGCTCTGGGTGGTTTTCAGAATCGTAGGCCGACAATTTTCTGGCCAGCAGAGCCTTGCGCGCCGCCACCTGGGCCACCATGGCGTAGAGGCTCTTGCCGCTGACTGTCACGCCGCAATAAGCGCCGTAATCGCGGAACCAGACAACCTGGCTCGCTCTGGGATCGTAGTGAGGCAGCTTCAGGACAACAACGCGGCCGGTCTGCCGGTCCACCAGCAGCCACGGGCCGCGTTGCCAGACCCAACTGCTGGCCGCAGGGGCGGTCTTCGCGCTGGTTTTTTCGCTGGACCCGGATATGTCACTGGGCAACGCGTCGTTGAGCTTGATGACGCGGCGCACCACGAAGCTGCGGTCGGTCACGTCGTGTGCCTCGCCGGTGGTCCACTCCTTCACAACGCCGTCCACCAGCAGGGCGCGCACCTTGAGTTCGGTCTCGCCAGCAGCCGCTCCGGCTGGGTCGCCGGCCTTGGAGTAGGGCACCTTCCGTGCCGCTCCCAACACCACCACGTGTCCCTTATGCTGCGGATTAGCCGAAAACGCCGGAAGAGCGGCAAACAGCGCCGCTATCGTCATCACTGCAATCTGTTCGCCGACTCTCATGACCTTTGCTCCTGAGATGTTGGCGCAAATCTATCGGGAAACAGAAGGTACGGCCCCTTGCCCGTACGCAAAATTGTCGAAAACCGAGGGGGACTTCACCCATGAGGGCAGGCTTGAAACAGCCCCGCTCCTCAATAGTAAGCTACAAAATCTTCGCCGCCTCCACCGCTCGTGCCACGCGGAAGGCTGTGCTCTCGTTCAAGTGCGCGGCCAGAACCTGCATCCCCACCGGCAAGCCGGCCTTGGTCGTCCCGCATGGCACGGTTACGCCGCAGATGCCTGCCAGGCTCGCCGTAACCGTGTAGATGTCGGCCAGATACATGGCCAGAGGGTCGCCGGTCTTCTCGCCCAGCTTGAAGGCCGGCGTGGGCGCGGTGGGAGTGACGATGGCGTCCACCTCGGCGAAGGCGCGCAGAAACTCCTCGGCCAGCAGGCGCCTCACCTGCTGGGCTTTCAGATAATAGGCGTCGTAATAGCCCGCGCTGAGCGCATACGTCCCCAGCAGAATCCGACGCTTGACCTCTGCGCCGAAGCCCTCCTCGCGCGAGTGCCGGTACATATCCGCCAGAGTCGCCGAATCCTTGGAGCGGGGTCCGTAGCGCACGCCGTCAAAGCGGGCGAGATTCGCGCTGGCCTCGGCCGTGGCAATCAGGTAATAGACCGGAACGGCGTAGCGGGTATTCGGTAGTAAGACCGGTTTGACTGCGCAGCCGGCGGTCTTCAGCGCGGCGATGCCCTTTTCAATGGCCGCGCGCACCTCCGGGTCGAGGCCTTCGGCAAAGTACTCCGCTGGAACGCCGATGCGCAGGCGCTCCGCGCCTTTATCGCTCTCGGCAGCATAGTCCGGCACAGGAGCAGGTGAGCTGGTAGCGTCGTGCGCGTCGTGGCCGGAAATCACCGTCAGTAGTGTGGCGGCATCGCGCACATTGGCGGCAAAGGGGCCGACTCTATCGAGAGAAGAAGCAAAGGCGATCAGGCCGTAGCGCGATACGCGGCCATATGTCGGCAACACGCCCACCACTCCGCAAAAGCTGGCTGGCTGGCGAATCGAGCCGCCGGTGTCCGAGCCCAGCGTAACCACGGCCAGGTTAGCCGCCACAGCCGCCGCCGAGCCCCCGCTCGACCCGCCTGGAACCCGCTCCGTGTCTACCGGGTTGCGCACCGGACCGTAGGCTGAATTCTCGGTCGAGCTGCCCATGGCGAACTCGTCGCAGTTCAGCTTGCCTAGCAGCACCGCACCCGCCGCTTCCAGTTTGGCCACCGCCGTGGCGTCGTAGGGCGGCCGATAGCCTTGGAGAATCTTTGACCCTGCCGTGGCCGGAGCGCCCTTCATGATCAGAACGTCCTTGATGCTCACCGGAATCCCGGCTAAAACTCCAAGCGGATCACCCTTGGCAGCCGCGTCATCCACCTTAACAGCCTGATCAAGCGCGCGCTCCTTGGTCAGCCATAGGTAGGCGTTCAGCCGCGGATTTTTCTTCTCAATCCGCTCATAATAGCTGGCGGCAAGATCGACGGCTTTGGTGCGACCCGAGGAAATCCCGGCGCGCAACTCCGCCAGAGTTTTCGGCCTTTCTACATAACTTTCAGCAGCTTTTACTTCGCTGGACAACGGCATCTTCCTCACTCTCGGCCATTTACTGACCGGTTTGTATATTGTTTCTCGTGTCGATTACCCCAAAATCCCGGATGCCACAGGTCCGGATTTTCGGACCTGGGATAATAAACGCCTACCGCTCAATCACCTTGGGAACTTTGAAGAAAACTCCATCCGTCTCCGGCGCCTGCGACATCACGGCAGCTCGATCCAGCGAGGGCAAAGGCTCATCAGCGCGCAGCACTCCCGCGCCCACCCCTTCCTGCAACTCGCTCACTTGCGCCAGCGGCGTCACGCCCTTCGTATCCAGCTCGTTCAACTGCGCCACGTAGTCCAGAATGGCGTTCAAATCGCGCAGCATCGCCGGGGTCTCCTCCGGCTTGAGCTCCAGGTGTGCCAGCTCGGCCACCCGCTCCACGTCTTCCACAGTCACTCTTGCGGTCATTGCATCCCCATGCGCAGCCTTCGCAACGCGCTCCTCCTGTGAAGGCCCGATGCCTGAGTATAGCGTTTTTTGTTTGCCTTCCTGCCTCCGCGCTCAGTCCACAATCAGCGTCAGGGTCACCTGGCGCGGAACGTTGTTCGAGGTCGCGGTGACCACCACAGAATAAGTGCCTGCCGCGGTATTGCCGGGGCCGGAGCCAGAGCCCGGAACTTTCCCTCCCGGAATAATGCCCGAGGAGGTGCAACTGGAGACTCCCCAGGCGAGAATCACCAGCAGCGCAACCAGCAGAAACACCTTGCGCCGCCGCGCCAGTGCAAAGGGCGCCAGCGCCAGCCCGCAGGCCAGCGGAAGAGCATGCCACGTAAGCGGAGTCAAGGGATTGATCGAGGCCGTAGTAAGTCCGGTGGCAATCTCCACCACCACATTCCCTGTCGTGCTGGCCGAAACGCCCTCGCTGGCCGGATTGAAGGTGCACGCCGCATACGGCGGCAGCGAGGAACAACTGAAGTTGAAGACGCCCTGGGAGCCGTTGAGCGGAGTAATCAACAGCTTGTAGTCGGCGGTCTGGCTGTTGGCGATGGTCTGCGAGGACGAGCCGGAGGGCGCGAGTGTAAAATCGAAGCCCATCCCCGACAAGGGCACAAACGCGCCCGTCGGCAGTGCGCTGCTCGTCACCGTCAGGCTCCCGCTCTGCGCTCCGGCGCTCAAGGGCGCAAATTCCACAACTGCCGCGCAACTGGCCCCTGCGGCCAGCGTAGAGCCACATGTCGTGCTCACCAGTCGGAAGCCTTCCGTCACCGCGACCGAAAAACTCCCCAGGCTGTTCACGCTGTCGGGATTGGTCAGCGTCACCGTAACGGGACTGCTGAGCAGGTTTACCCCGGTTTGCGGAAAGTCAATCAGGCTGGGCAGCGCCTGTATTGAACCCGGCGTTCCGCCCGTACCACCGAGCGGAATCACGGTTGAAGCCGTCAGCGAAGGCGATGCGATAGTCAGCGTCCCCGCATACGGCACTGCTAAAGAAGGCGAGAAAAACACCCCGACCGAGCAGCTTGCCCCGGCAGCCAGGCTTGTGCCGCAGGTGTTTTGCACCAGGCTGAAGGGAGCCGTCGGCGTCATCGTCAGTGAAGTGGCCGTCGAGCCGCCGTTGTTGGTCAGTGTCACCGTCTGGACCGGGCTGGATTGCCCCGGCGTTACAACGGGAAAAACAATCTGCGACGCACTCATGCCGTTCACAAGCCAGCTGAGCCCTGCCGGAGTCTGCCCGGTTCCACTGAGCGAGACCGTGACCGGCGCAACGCCCGAGGTCGACGAGCTGACCACCAGAGAGGCCGTGGCCCCGCCCGCTGCCGTGGGAGTAAATGTCACCTGCACCGTGCAACTGCTTCCGTTGGCCAGCGCGGCTCCGCAAGTGGTCGTGCCATAAGTGAAGCTGCCCGCCGAAAGCCCGGTAATCTGGAAGCCTACATTGGCCAGCGGCGCTCCGCCTGTGTTGCTCACGGTCACCGTCTGTGGCGAGATCGTCTGGCCCACCGTCCCCGAAAAGCTTAGGCTGGCCGGGTTCACGCCCAGCGCTGGCGGAGTCACTCCCGTTCCGCTCAAGGCCACCGTCTCCGGTTGTGTGCGCGTGGAGTCGGTAATGCTCAACGTGCCAGTCTGCGCGCCCGTCGCCGTTGGCGCGAATTGCACGCTGATCGCGCAGCTCGAGTTTGCCGCCAGGCTGGCAGCGCAGTCATTGGTCTGCTGAAAGGCTCCGCTCACCGAGATGACAATCGAAGTCAACGTCACGCCGCCGCTGTTGGTCATCGTCACGGTCTGTGCGGCCGATAGCTGCCCTCCAATTGTGCCGGCAAAGCTCAGCGTGGTGACCGAGAGCGTATCGGTTGCCGGGCCTGATCCGCCGGAGGCCGCTCCCCACAAAGGGTTGATCCAAATGCCGCGTCCATAGGTTGCCGCCACCAGATCCTGCACGCTGGCCGTTACCGGCGGAGCGCTGAGCGCCACCACTGGAGCATCCGGCAGTCCGCTTCCGTATGCCGACCAGCATTCAAAGGGAGAGCTCGAACAACTCGCAATCTGCTGCGTGGCATACACGCCCTCATCGGTGGCAACGTATACCGTGCTCGCGCTCTGCGGGTCCACCACCAGGCTGTTGGCTGGAGCCGCGGGCAGGTTGGCCATCATCGATGTCCACTGCGTCCCGCCGTCCGTCGAGCTATACACCGTCTGCACTTTTTTCCCCAGGCTCGGAATCCCCGCCACCGTCGCGTACACCGTCTGCCCAGTCGTGTCGTGCGGGTCGATGAAGATGCTGGAGATGTCAAATCCGTAGTAGTTCATCGTGTGGGTGTCGTTAGTGACAAGATTCAGCGCCGTCACGTCAGTCCACGCAGACCATGCATCCGTAGCAGAGTTGTAGGTTGCGCTCAACACGTGCCCGGGCAGCGTGCCTCCGCCATTCGCCGAGCCGTACATGCCCACATAAACCATCTCGCCGCCGCTCGGCAGCGTGGTCGAGACAGGCAGCGCCATCGCCGCCATGGTGCGAATCAGCGCGTCGCCGCTGCACGGGCCGCTAAATGCATAGTTGTCGAAGATAGGGCTGATCGCGTCGCTCGAACTCCAGCCCACGCCGCTGGCCGGGCCGCGCCACACTCTGCATGTACCGATCAGCAGCTTCGTGCTGTCCAGCGGGTCCACCAGAAAGGGCGCTGGCGAGGTCATGCTCAGCCCATCCCCGCCCACATCCGCGTCGGTTACAACTGCGCTAGCTCCAAACGCCGGCGGCGTGCAGGGCGCAGTCTGCGAGCACAGGTAGATGGCGACACCCGCCTGGTTATTCACGTACCAGTTATTGCTATTTGTCGGATCGACATCCACCGGCCCGCCCTCGCCGCCTAGAATCTCCGGCCAGTCCGTCGTCGTCCCCGTGGTGCTCTTCACGCCGGCGGTTCCGTTGGCCCCCAATCCGGCCATCATCGTGTACGGCGTCGCCCCAGCCTGCGAGATGCTCACCACCTCGGCCAGCGAGCCCAAGCTCCCATTCAGATTTTCAAAGTGAGAAGCATCGCTCGCGTTGCACACCGTCCCCGTCTCGTTGATGGCGTCCGTCGAGCGCCACAACCCGCTGTCGTTGCCGATAAAAATCTCCTGCGGATTACTCGCAGGAACCGGATTCCAGGCCAGCGCATGCTGGTATTCGCCCACCTGCGCGCAGAATCCCACCGTCGAATTGGTGGTATTCCGCCACCTGCAGCCCTGCGAATAAGGGCAACTCGTCTTCCACAAATCGTTGGCTCCAGCCAGCACAATTGTCGTCTGCCCGGAGGGAACCGCCGCCAGCGCCAGGTTGTAGTCGCCGTTCACAATCGTGGCCGGACCCAGCAAGGTATTCGTCTCCAGCGCCGCCGTCTGCCATTGCTGGGCAAAGGTGATCGTCTGATTAGTGCAGGCCCCGGCGCTCGCCGCGCACAAGTCCTGCCAGATTCCCTGGTCCTGGTTGTACTCGTCCACTGTCCACGCAAAGGTGTCGCCGGTCTGCGGATTCACCGCCAGCGCGCCTCGAAAAATGGGGCACGCCAGCGATCCCGTACCGCTAGTATTGGCCGGGCACAGCCCCGCGCTCGTCATCAGTCCCGCACCCGGCTGATTCGTCATCCGCGTCCAGGTGATGCCGTCCGCGGATTGGTAGTAGCCGTGGTAGCGCACCGCCGCCACAAAAAGTTGCCGCACAGCATTCCACACCACCGCAGTCGCCGCATTCCCGTCGGGCAGCGCAAAAGTAACGCTCGGCCCCTGCACGTCTGCCCCTCCGCCATCTGTAATGGTTGCCAGCGACCACGTGGCTCCACTGTCGGAGGAGTAGTAAAGCCCCTCGTAACTCTGCTCCGGCCAATCCGCATTCACCAGTGTGCCTTCATAGGCCTGCGAAACCGCCATCACCACCCGTTGCTGGTTCGCCGTGCTCCATGCAAAGCCCGCAATTCCCTCCCCTGCAAAGCTGTAGAGCTGGTCCGATGTGGTGGAGATCAGGCTCCAGGTAATTCCGCCGTCTGTAGAGCGCAGGATTCCGGCCCCGTAATAAGAATCCAAAGCGTCGTTCGGATCGCCGGTACCTGCCAGGATCACTCCCGTGCCGCCCGGCTGCACGCTCAGCGCTCCTATGCTGATGGAGGTGCCTGCCGCGCCGCCCATTCCCGCTGCGTTGTCGGTCAGCGGGATAAAGCTGATGTTGGACGGGCTCGCTGTGCCCGCATTCTGCGACCGCCAGACCCCTCCGCCGGTGGTCCCCACGTAGAGCGTGTTGCCGGTCGCGTCCGAGGAGTCCAGCGCCAGCGCCGAGACGCGCCCCGTCACCAGGCCAAAGTTTTGCGATTGCACGGCTGTGGGACCCAGCGGCATCCAGCTAGAGGTTCCCTGTCCCGCAGACATTGCCTGAACCTCGGGCTCTGCCGCAGCCATCCGCACGCTCCGACGGAAATGCCCCGCCCCCGCCCTGGCCGCCACCCCGCCTTTCGACGAGGCTCGATTCCAGCCTCTCTCGGCCAGAAACCGCTCCGCCTGAACCTCTCGCGGAGGCAGATTAGTCCGCCGCGCCGCCACTCGGGCAGCATCTGCAGAGTTAGGCTCCTGCCTATTTACACTTGTCTCTTGGGTTACGCCGGCAGCCGCCGTCATCGCCGCCAAGGCCAGCATTATCAGCCATTTACCGGCCAACCGGCCTTTGCCTTTATCGCAAGCGATACGCCCGCCCGACGGGAGAGGCCGGACACAGCCTACCGCCCTGCCGCCGGAGGCAGCTTCACCGTATGGCCGCTCGATAGACCTAATGCTCACACGCGTCCTGATCGCGATTCCGTCTTTCCCCTCTCCGTTTATCGGCAACCTCTGAGGGGGACTTGATCGAAATCCTGTAGCTTACAACGTGCGAAACACGCAGCTTACGGGATCAAATTTGCTTGGATTATAGACCACTAATGGGAAGATTGGCTGGATAATTTAACGCAAGACGGCTTTCTTTGCAGGTACCCTAGGTCCGTACTTTAGGGTTTAGGAATTTATGAATTATGAACTCTTCAGGCGCGCAAGCGCCGTCTGCCTGGATGGCCAATCCCTGGCGCGTAAGCGCCGTCCGCCCCACGCAAGTGGTTACCAGCTCCCCCACGCCCGGCTGATGTAATCCGCCAGCGTCATCGAGATCAGCGTCAGAAACATGAAGATCCCGGCAATAATCGTCAGCTTGGTCAGCTTGGTCGAGTATTTCACATGCATGAAATAAAGCACCACCAGCACCGCTTTGGTGGTTGCTATGGCCAGCGCGATGACGGGATTCCAGAGGCCCAGGTCCACATACGACGCCCACACCGTGAGCGCCGTGCCCAGCAGCAGGGCGAAGAGAATTACCAGGTAGACCCCGGGGCCGACAACAATATGATGCGCGTGTTCGTTATTCCCGCTCATGCCGTGTGTCCTCGTTGCTGCGATTCCCTAACCCCTAATCCCTACTGATGCCTGCTGATCAAATACAACAGCGCGAAAAGATAAATCCATACAATGTCGATGAAGTGCCAATACAGCCCGAAGTTCACCACAAACGTCTCGTGGCCGGCAGTGTAAGCCCCTGCCCAGGCGCGCAGAATCATGAATCCCAGAATCCCGATGCCGATAATCATGTGCAGCGCGTGCATCCCGGTCATCAGGAAGTAGAGCGAGAAATAGAGCTCGGTGTGCCGCGCCATGTCCGGCTCGAGCGCCTTGTCGTGATACTCCGCATACACTTCGGGGTCCGATTGCGGATCAAGAAACGATTGCAAGCTGTAGTGAAATCCGGGAACGTGATGCTTCTCGATCTTCTCCCGGTATTCAATGGTCTTGATGCCCAGAAAACTCAGCCCCAGAATAAAGGTAAGTGCCAGGCTCAGCACCAGCCCTCGCCTGCGCCGCGTCTGCGCGCACCACACGCCCATGGCCATGGTGAAGCTGGAGAAGATCAGCACCACCGTGTTGGTCGCGCCCCACACCACGTTTAACTGGTGCGAGCCGGAGACAAAGGCCGGGTAATACCAGTTACGGTAGACCAGGTAAGCGGTGAACAGCCCGCCGAAGAACATCACCTCGGTCAGCAGAAAAAGCCACATGGCAAAGCCCGCCGCGTCGGCCTGCTGCTCGGCGGAGTTGAAGTGATGGCGCAGATAGGCCGGATGCTCCTCGTGCACGGAGTGAGCAGTGTTGTCTGCATGAACCTGGCTATCCTGCACTGGCCTCCCCCGTTTCTTTTTGCGCCTGTTGCTGCTTTTCCAGCCACTCGTAGTCGTAGGCTTCGTGGTCCATCACCGGCATCACCGCAAAGTTCTCCGTCAGCGGCGGCGACTGCGTCTGCCACTCCAGCCCTGTCGCCTGCCAGGGATTGTCGCCTGCAATCGCGCCGTAGCGCAGCGACCAGATCAGGTAAAGCACCGGCAGCAGGTACCCCACGCCCAGAATCGTCGCGCCCGCCGTCGAAAAAACATTCAGAATCTGAAACTCCGGCGGATAGGACGCGTAGCGCCGCGGCATCCCCAGCATTCCCAGGATGAACTGCGGAAAGAAGGTAAGGTTGAAGCCGACGAAGGTAATCACCGCCGCCATTTGCGAGATCTTCTCCGGATACATCCGCCCCGTCATCTTCGGCCACCAGAAGTGAATCCCCGCCAGAAACGCCATCAGCATTCCGCCCACCATCACGAAATGAAAATGTGCCACGATGAAGTACGTCTCGGTCAAATGTATGTCGGTTCCTGAGGAGCCGAGGAAGACCCCGGTCATGCCGCCGATTGTGAACAATCCCAGAAAGCCGAAGGCGTAGAGCATCGGCGTCTCGAAGGTGATGGACCCCTTGTAAAGCGTGAACGTCCAGTTGAAGATCTTGATGGCCGAAGGCACGGCGACCAGCATGGTCAGCAGCGAGAACACCAGCACGGCGTAATTCGAGATGCCCATGATGAACATGTGATGCGCCCACACAAAGAAGCCGAAGACCGCGATGGCCACCGACGAAAACGCCACCGCCGTATAGCCGAAGACGCGCTTGCGGCTGAAGGTGGAGATCACCTCCGAGATCACTCCCATTCCCGGCAAAATCATGATGTAAACGGCCGGATGCGAGTAGAACCAGAACAGATGCTGAAACAGCAGCGGGTCGCCGCCCTTGGTCGGGTCAAAAACGCCGATGCCCAGCGTGCGCTCCAGCGCGATCAGCACAATGGCGATGGCCACCACCGGCGTCGCCAGCACCATCAGAATGCTGGCCGCATAGTTCGCCCATATAAATAACGGCAGCCGGAACCAGGTCATCCCCGGCGCGCGCATCTTGTGGATGGTGACAATAAAGTTCAGTCCCGTAAAAATCGAGCTGAAGCCGGCGATAAACGCCGCCAGCCCCGTAGTCAGCACGTTGGTGTTCACATAATGAGTGGAGAGCGGCGTGGTGAATGTCCAGCCCGTGTCAACGCCACCAACGGTCATGGTGTATAGCGCCAGCAATCCGCCCGCTATATATAGATACCAGCTCAGCAGGTTGATTCGGGGCAACGCCAGGTCCTTGGCCCCGATCATCATCGGAATAAAAAAGTTGCCCAGCGTGGCCGGCACCGACGGCACCAGGAAAAAGAAGATCATGATTATGCCGTGCATGGTGAACACCTTGTTATAGGTGTCGGTGGCCATCAGGTCGGTCTGCGGCGTCAGCAGCTCCAGCCGGATCAGCCCCGCCAGCGCTCCTCCGATAAAGAAAAAGAAGGTGATCGAGATCAGGTAAAGAATCGCAATCCGCTTGTGGTCGCTGGTCAGCAGCCAGCTCAGCAGGCCGTTCTCGCGCGTGATGTAGTTATCCTTGGGAATCCTGGCCGTCGCCTGATCGGGAAGGCTGACAATGGTGTGCTCACTCATGGCTTCACCGTTCCTTTCGAGACTGGCCCTTTTACGGCAGGAGTTTTTCCGCCCGGCGCGCCTTCGCTTCCCGGCGGCATCTCTGTGGTGTTAACCGTCTGCTCAATGCGGTAATCGGAGTTGAGGTTCTTGATGAATTCAATCAGCGCGATAACGCCCTCCTCGCTGATCTGCCCCTGGTAAGTGGGCATGATAGGCGCGTAACCCTGAGTTACATGCTGCGAGGGATTCAGAATTGCCTCCCGCAGATAGGCGTCGTCGGCAATCACCGTTCCTCCGGACGCCAGGGGCAGCTTCGCGCCGTAGACGTTGGCCAGCGAAGGCCCGCGCGCATCGGGCCGCGTATTGTGGCAGGCGGCGCAACTTAAACTCGCAAACAGCCGTTCGCCGTCCTGTGCCAGCGATGCTCCGCTGTCGGATCGGATCAGCCACTTCCGGTAATCCTCCGGCGTCATCACCACTACGTCTCCGGTCATCTGCGAGTGGTTCGTGCCGCAATACTGCGTGCAGAACAGGTGATAGGTTCCCGGCGTAGTGGCTTCAAACCAGACCGTTGTATAGCGGCCGGGAATCGCCTCGCGCTTCACGCGAAATGCGGGAATCGAAAAACTGTGAAAGACATCCTGCGAAATCAGCGTCAACTGCACCGCGCGTCCCGTGGGCACATGCAGTGCGTTGATCTCGTGCTGCCCGCCCGGATGCTCTACCTTCCACATCCACTGCTTGCCCACCACGTAGATGTTCATGGCGTTGGCCGGCGGCGTGTAAACGCGAAAATAAATCAGCGCGCCCCACACGAACATCACCAGAAACAGTCCCAGCGGAATGATCGTCCAGGTGGCTTCCAGCAGCGTCGAACCTTCCACCTGCACCGCCACCGGGTGGCGCTTCTTGCGATAGAGAATCGAGAAGCTCACCACCAGCAGCACCACGATCGTCAGCCCTATCAGGCTCACCAGCACCATGAAGAAAAGCAGCGCGTCCATCTGCGGCGCAACCTTCGAGGCTTCCGGCGGAAGCAGCGCGAAGTTCGTCAACCACTTGACGAGAAACTGCCAGATTACTGGGCTGATGTGGTCCATTCCGTTATCCGTTCACCTTCTTGCCTGTCTCCGGCTTGTCGTCCTTCCGCGCATCCCTGCGAAACATCATCAGCATGAATCCGCCCAGCAGCAGCACTGTAATCAGTCCGCCCAGTTGCACCACCCTGGCCACAATCAGCGAGTGCTTGTTGGTCTTCGGATCGTAGTGGTAGCAGTAGGTCAGAATGTTATCCACCGGCGAGCCGATGCGATTGGCCGATGCCTCCACCAGCCCCAGCCGTAAATCCTTGGGCGAGTACTCCACGCCCATGTAATACTGCGCCAGCTTTCCCTCCGGCGTCACAATCTGAATCGCGCTGGCGTGCGCAAACTGCGTCAGCCTTCCGTCGGGCCCGGGAATCTTCACGTAGCCAAAGCCCACCGCCTTGGTCAGCGCGTCAATGTTCTCCTGCGTGCCGGTCATGAAGTGCCAACCCGCGGCCGTCTCCGGATGCCCGTAGCGCTTGAGGTAGGTGCGCTTCTTGGCCGCCGCCAGATCCGTCGTCTCGGTAGGATCGATGCTGATCACGATAACGCTGAAGTCCTTGCCGGGCACAAAGCTCACCATCTGCAACGCGCTGGTCAGCCCGTTCAGCTCCTCCGAGCAGAGCATGGGGCACTGGTAGTAAACCAGCGCCAGAATCGCCGGCTTTTTCCCGAAGTAACTCGCCAGTTGCACCTGCTTGCCTTCATCGTCGGTAAAGGTGAGCGAGAGCGGCAGTTGCTCGTTCAGCCGCTGCGCGATTCCCACCTTGTTCAAAATATCTGGCGGCTTATCGCTCACCGGCGCCATCTGCTTTTCGTCGTAGCGCGACACCTGCGCCAGCATCGACGGCATCATAGAACAAGAGACCAGCAATGCGACCGCGATTGCCACCACGCTTCGCCAGCTTCTTCGGATTGTTCTCTTGCCTCGCATACTGCCTTCTTTCTCTGTTCTCCCAACAAATGCTCAGTGCCCCATCCATTTCGCGGCTTTTCGAGGAAAAGATGCGAAATGGGTGGGAAACCACTAATCTCATCCCGCCCGTCGTTCAGCACTCTCTACCTGCGCTGATCCGTCGCGTGATCCAGCTCATACCCCGTTCGCGCAAATCCATTCGTCAGCGGCACGGCAATCACCGGCTTCTTGTCTCCGGTCATCAGCGGCGTCTGCACTACCGGCTTCGCCAACGGCAATCCACGTTGCGCAATCAATTCCATGGCTCGCTCAATGGGAATCCGCACTTTGCTATGCGCCTCGTCTGCCCAACTGTAGTTGTCCAGCAGCAGATCCTCGCGTGCGTGCAGGTCGGCTACATCCTGGCTGCCATCGTCGGTCTGCAACTTAGGCGTGGGGAAACTCTGCGTCATCTCGCTCAGCTTGCTTTGCATCTCGGGATTCGACGGCATCGTCCCCAGCGGACGCACATCCACCTGCTTCGCCCATCTGCTCGGCGGCCCGTCCTCGGTTTTCATGCGCGCATTCAGCACCTTGCCCAGTCCGTAGGCCAGCACTCCCGCCACCGCCGCAAAAATGGTGAGCGCCACCAGAAAAACCACCACCCCGGAGACGCGCACATCGCTCGCCTCGTAGCCCTTCGATGCGTCAATCTCTCCCGGCTTATGAGGATTATGCGTGGACATGTTCAGGCTCCAAAATTTCCTCGAGGTGCGGATCGTTAGTCTGCACCAGCGGCCTCGCCTTCAACTGCGCGCAGAAGTACGCCACCCAGAAGGCCGTCATCGCCACCGGCACGGCTGCATATTCCAGAATTCCCCAACTAAAATGCAGATTCCGCGCCGCATCTTTGAAGTTCGGCTCAATCAGCCAGAAAAGATCGAAGGCCTTGGCGAAGACCATCCACTGGCACACTTGCAACAGCCGTTTCTTGTTGCGCTTCAAATCACGCGAAAGCAGCAGCGTGAACGGAATCAGCCAGTGAAAAATGAAATCCAGCGTAATAATCACGCCCCAGCCGCCCGTCACGCGGTCCAGGTACCAGGGAATCTCTTCCGGCAGGTTTCCCGACCAGATGATGAGGAACTGCGAGAAGGCCAGATAGATGTTCAGCATCACAAAAGCAAAAGTCAAATTGCCCAGATCGTGCTGCTCCGTCTGCCGCAGAATCGTCTTGAAGGGCTCGCCCTTCGACAGCGAAATCACGACAATAATCGCCAGCGCCAGCACCTGGTATGCCTGCCCCACCAGAAACAACAGGCCGTAGACCGACGAGTACCACGTGGGATCGAGCGACATCACCCAGTAGATGACGGCAGCGCTCATGGTGACCGCGTAGACCACAATCCCCGGTCCGCTGATGTTTTCCAATCGTTTGATCCACTTGGGCGTCTCCGCCGGCGTTTCCTCATCGCGCCGCAGGCCCAGCGCATTCAGCCGCCACGCATAAAATCCCCAGATTGCAAAGCACGCCAGGCTGGCCCAAATAAAAGCTCCCGCATTCAGCATCGGCCGCTTGAATTCAATCGCGTGCGCCTGGACCTCGTTGATCCATCCCGATTTCAGCGCCGCGCTCACATCCGTCACCTTGGCCCACAAGTAGAGCTTTTTCAGCGAGAGCGCCACCACTACCCAGTACGCAAAAACCAGCGGCAGCGTCCGGCTCATCGCCTCGAGTGGTCGCCGCAGCAGCAAGCCCCACTTGCCGCCCGTCACGTACTGCACCATCAGCAAAGCGAGGCCCCCAACCGCAAATCCAAAGGTCAGCGTCAGTCCCAGCAGCCAGGCTCTCAGCACGTGGTCAACATCAAAGCCGTGTCCATCCGCAAAGCCCAGCCCAACGGCAACCACCGAGAAAGCCAGCCCGATAACCAGCGCGCGTCTCTGCCAGCCGTTGACAAACTCCGGCGTGCCTAGATCCCGGGGCAATTGCTTGCCGTGCGTGTTGGCCTCGTGCGTCTCGTGTGCCATTCTCTGCGTCCTTCGTCCCTTAGTTCCTTAGTCCCTAGTCCCTGATCCCTATTCCCTAGTGCTTTTCCGGCTTGCTCAAAGGAATCTTGATTACCGGAGGAGCAGGATTGGCTGGTGCCAACCCCGGTGTTCCCTGTTTCACATCGTGCGGATATGCCTGTATCGCCGTCGAAGGCAGCGTCCACGGCTGGGCAAACTCCGGGTGTCCGCTCTCAGCGGCAATCTCCCTTAGGCTGCGCACCTGCACTCCCTGAGGCACATCCTCCGGCTTGGCCGCCTGGCTCAACTGCAAGGCGCGTATGTACGCCGCCACCGCCCAGCGATCCTCCGGCGTCAGTTGCGCGGAGTAGTCCGGCATCGCGCCATACCCATTCGTCATCACGTAAAAGTAGTGTGAGATGGGCTGCGACAACCGCACCTGGTCGTGATAGTTGGCCGCCGGCTTGTAGCCCCGCTGCACAATCTCACCCAGCCCGTTGCCCACCCGCGAGTGGCACGGCGTGCAATAGATGTTGAACCGTTCCTGCCCGCGCTTCAGCACGTCGAGCGTTACCGGAAACGGCATCTCGTCCTTCTCTTCGCGATAGCCGTTCGCGGCCTGCACCACTCCGGTATAAAAGTAGCTGTCCTCGTGCAACTGACCCCGCGCCACGGTATTCGCTGCCTGCTGACGCGCTCCGCGGTGATCGGCAAAGAAATCCGAGCCGCGCTGCGAACGTATCTTCGGCTGGTTGTGCATATCCTGCCGGCATCCGGCAATCAGCAGCAGCGCAGTCACTCCCGTGAGGAGTGTTCCGCTCCGTGCAGCACGGAAAGCTGAGAGCTGAAAGCTGATGGCTGAAGGCTGTTTTCGCATCAGTACTCCACCTCCACCACCGAGACCGGCTCAAAGCTCTCCAGGTACTTCTTCGCCTCCGCCAAATCGAACTTCGGGTCCAGCGCCTCCAGGCACAGAAAGAATTTGTCCGTCGTCGCCCCGTCGCGGAAATTCGGCGCGTTGAAGAGAGGATGATACAGCGCCGGCAATCCATTCAGCGCCAGCATCCCAAAGGCCGCCGACAATCCCGCAAACAAAATCGTCCACTCATACGCGGGCACAATAAATGCCGGCCATGAGTACGTCGGCCGCCCTCCTATATTCAGCGGATACGCCCACACCGAGATCCACACCTCCAGCAAAAACATCGCTACCAGCCCCATCAATCCGCCCACCAGCGTCACCAGCGGCACCTTGTTGTGATGGAAGCCGATGGCCTCTGCTGCCTCCTCCACCGGGTAAGGCGTGTAGCAATCCATGCGCCGCCAGCCGTCCTTGCGCGCCTGTTGCGCGGCGCGGATCAGGTCGCCCGGAGTATCGAATTCGGCCAGCAGGCCGTAGATTCCTTCGCGCGCGGCCATCAGTCACCAGCCTCCGCCGCCTTCTTGGGCGTAATCTTCGGGCCAATCTTGGCTCCGGGCAGCATCATGCGAATCTCCGACATGGGAATCATGGGCAGGAAACGCACAAACAGCAGGAACAGCGCCGTAAACAATCCCAGCGTGCCCACATACGTCATGTAGTCCCAGCGCGTCGCGCGGTACGTTCCCCACGCCGAGGGCAGGAAGTCGCGGTAGAGGCTGGTCACCACAATCACGAAGCGTTCAAACCACATTCCCGTGTTCACCACAATCGAGATAAAGAACATATATCCCATCGAAACGCGCAGCTTCCTCGACCACAAGGTCGTCAGCGGAATCGCCAGGTTGCAGGTCACCAACACCCAATAGGACCAGCCCATCGGCCCGAACATCCGGTTCCACATCATGAACGATTCCCAGTGCGAGCCCGAGTACCACGCCATGAAGACCTCCATGGCGTAGCCGTATGCCACGATGAAACCCGTCGCCAGCATCACCTTGCCCATGTTGTCGATGTGTCGCTCGGTGACCAGCTCCTCCAGGTGATAGAACTTGCGCAACGGTATGGCCAGCGTCAGCACCATGGCAAAGCCGGAATAAATCGCTCCGGCCACAAAGTATGGCGGAAAAATCGTCGTGTGCCAGCCCGGCAGCACGGCCACTGCAAAATCAAAGCTGATGACCGTATGCACCGAGAGCACCAGCGGCGTGGCGAGGCCTGCCAGCAGCAGCGAGGCCGTCTCGTAGCGCGCCCAGTGGCGCACCGAACCCCTCCAGCCCAGTGAGCACAATCCATACGCATATTTCGCAAACTTCGATTCCGCGCGGTCTCTCATGGTGCCAAAATCCGGAACCATGCCGATATACCAGAAGACCACCGAAATCGTCGCGTAGGTCGAGACCGCAAAAACGTCCCACACCAGCGGCGAGCGGAACTGCGGCCACACGCCCATCGTCAGCGGAACCGGCAGCATCCAGTAAGCCAGCCACGGGCGGCCAACGTGAATCAGCGGAAACATTCCCGCGCAGACCACGGCAAAAATCGTCATGGCCTCGGCGAACCGGTTGATGGAGTTGCGCCAGCTCTGTTTAAAGAGCAGCAGAATCGCCGAGATCAGCGTCCCCGCGTGGCCGATTCCGATCCACCACACAAAATTGATAATCGCAAAGCCCCAGGCCACCGGCTGCGTGATGCCCCAGATGCCCGTACCCACCAGAAACAGCCAGGTCAGCGCCACCATCAGCATCGTGGCCAGCGCCCCGCCAATGCCGAAGAGCGCCAGCCATCCCAGCGGAGTCGTCGGCGTCAGCACAATGCGCGTGATCTTCTCGGTGACAGACCGGAAGGTCTGCCCCGGCGCAATCACGCGGTACTCGCCCGTCGCCGGATCGATCTGCTTATCGAGTTGGGGATCGTGCTTCACTTCACTGCTTGCCATCGTGCTCCGCTAACTTGCTGACTCGCTAACTCCGCGTAGAAGAGGCTATCCCGCTAACTTGCTAACTCGCTAATGCGCGCGCAGCGCGCGCTAACTCGCTGCACTTCTTCACTTCTTCGCCGGCCCGTGCTCCACCGGCCCCGCTTCCAGTTCCGGATTCGGATTCGTCACCGCTGCCACATACATCGTCCGCGGGCGCGTATTCAAATCGGCCAGCACCTGGTAGCTGCGCTCGTCGCCTTGCAGCTTCGCCACCTTGCTCTGCTTGTCGTTGATGTTGCCAAACGTAATCGCCTGGGCCGGGCAGGCCTGCTGGCATGCGGTCTGAATTTCACCATCGCGGATAGCGCGATTTTCTTTGTCCGCCTCAATCTTCGCCGCTGAAATCCTCTGCACGCAGTAGGTGCACTTCTCCATCACCCCGCGCGAGCGCACCGTCACATCCGGATTGCGCATCAGCTTCAGGCTCTCCGTCTCAAAGTCCGAATACAGCAGGAAGTTGAAGCGCCGCACTTTGTAGGGGCAGTTATTCGAGCAGTAGCGCGTGCCTACGCAGCGGTTGTAGACCATCGCGTTCAAACCCTCGGGCGTGTGCACCGTCGCTCCCACCGGGCAAACCTGCTCGCAGGGCGCATTCTCGCAGTGCTGACAGGCCATCGGCTGAAAGTGCGCCCGCGGCGCCGCTAAATCTCCTTCAAAATAGGTGTCAATCCGCAGCCACTGCATGTTGCGCCCGATGCGCACCTGCTGCTTGCCCACCACGGGAATGTTGTTCTCCGCATAACAGCTCACGATGCACGCGTTGCATCCCGTGCAGCTGTTCATGTCGATCGACATACCCCAGGCATTGTCCTTGTACTCCCAGTTGGGGAAGAGCGTGTTGCTCTTGTCGGTCGTCGGGTGCGTCTCGCCCTCGTTGGCAAATCCCGGATTGGCCTTGTACTCCTCCAGCGTCGCGGTGCGTATAATCCCGCGCTCGCCCAGAGCCTCATCCGCCTCCATCGAGTTGTTGCCGTTGCCTTCGCCGCCAAACGGCTTCGGCCGGTGGTCCTGGAAGTGGCTCTTGGTAATCGCCACGCCCCACTTGCCTTCCAGCTTCCTCATCGTCCCCACGGCGTAAAACGGCGCATCCGATGTGCGAATCAGATAAGCATTGAATCCCGCGCCGCCTGCGACGCGCCCCGTCTGCCGCCCATAACCCAGGTGCACCGTGACCGAATCATCCGGATGCCCCGGCGCAACAATCACCGGCGCATTCACCTTGCGCCCCTGCACCGTCAGCTCGACAATGTCAGCCTCTTCCAGCCCATACTTGGTCAGCGTCGCGCCGGACATGATCGCCGCATTGTCCCAGCTCAGATTCGTCACCGGCTTGGGCAGCTCCTGCAGCCAACCCACATTCGCCCACCGCCCGTCATACACATTCGGGTCCGGCCGGAAGATAATCTCCAGTGCATTCTTCGGAGATGGCGCAGGAACATTGGAAACTGGAGTGCCCGCGCCCAGGTTAGTTGTTTTGTTAAAGGCTGTTCCATCAATCCACCCCTGATGCAACGCCTTCCGCCAGCCAACCTCGAAGTCACCCTTGATAAAAGGCTTCCAAGTCTCCCTCACTGCCTCATACGGACTCAATCCTGGCTCGTCCAGTAGCGCTTGTAAGAAATGGTGCGCCGTCTTGCCGCCATAAAGCGGATCGATCATTGGCTGAATAATCGAAACCGTCCCGTCGTAAGTGCGCGCATCCGACCACGATTCCAGAAAGTGCGCCGCCGGAATGTGCCATTGCGCATTCTGTCCCGTCTCGTCCACATGCGAGCCGAGATGCGCGGTCATCTTCGCTTTTTCAAATGCCACGTCAAATTTCAGATCGGCAGGTGCGTTATAGATCGGATTGGTATTCAGAATCACCAGCCAATCTACTTTGCTAGCATTCAAATCCGCCACCAGCACCTTCAGATTGGCCATCAAATCATAGGAAAATGGTTCTAATTGATCGGAAGGGAGAATAACCTTCGGTGGTGGAGGTGGAAGAATAACGGTCCTATTGAAATTACCGAGTGTGCTATTGATAGCAAAAGCCAGATTATCCACGTTCGTATCCTGGTATAGTCCAGGAATCACAGCACTCTTGCCCGCATGAGCCTTCAAATCCCTGGCCACAGCGGCTAAAAACTTCTTCTGCTCGTCGGTCCACTCATATAGTGGAGCTTCAACGCCCTTCGCTCCCACTGCCTTCGCCAACTCCGCTGCAAATGCCGGAATCTCGCTAGCGCGCAGCCCAAGCCTGTGCTCCGCCTTCAAACCCGTCGTCGTCGGCGTGCTCTCGATCGCATAAAGCCGATTTAGCTTCGTTAGGTCTTTGCGCCGCACCGCATACTGACGAACTAACTTATGAAACCCCGGAAACGTCGCGCCTGAAAGAAAATCCGCATCCAGTGAAACAATCACATCCGCTTCGGACAAATCATATTGAACATTAAATCCACGTTCGACCGCAGTCCCGGCAATCGCTGGGTCATACTGAATCAGCTTTGCCTTTGGATACTTCGCCTGCACGGCCATCCACTGCCGCGCGAGCGTCGGCGAGGTAATCGTCTCGCTCAGGAAGTAAATCCCCGTCCCGTCCTTGGTCGAGATCACCTTGTTGCGAAACTCAACTGCAAACTCCGCCCACTCGCGATTCTCCCCACGAAAAGTCACATGCTGCGAGCGGTCCGGATCATACAAATCCAGCAGCGTCGCCTGTGTAAACGGGTCCGACGACCCCTGGTTATAAGGATGCTCCGGGTTGCCGTCGATCTTGATCGGCCTGTATTGGTCGCTCTTCACCAGCAGCGGAACCGCGCCGGTCACAAACGGAAACGCGGTGGCAAAGTAATTCGGCTTGCCCAGAATCAGGTCCTCCGGTTGCTTGATATATGGATAAATCGGCTCATCCGGCTGTTTCGTGCAACCGGCCAGCCCCGCCAGCGCCACCGACGCCCCCATGAATTTCAAAAATCCGCGCCGCGAAATCTCATCGCCCCACCCATGCGGAGACGAGGGAAACTCCCGCTCAACCGCCGCCTGAAACTCCAGCGTATTGGCCAGCTCATCCACCGAGCGCCAGTATTTCTTGCCGCGCACATTCTTCAGCTTCTCGCGCACCGCGTCAAGACTCATCGGGCGCATCATCTGCGCCGGCTTGATCGTCGTCACCAGATCGTTCTTCTTCTCGCTCATCGGTGGCAGACCTCGCAACTGGACAATTCATTGGGTGTGCGAATCTTGTAGTGCTGCACAAGGAAGCGCCCCAACTCGTCCTGGCTGGTGTATTTCTGATAAGCTGCGCTCTGCGACCCCGGCTCCCTACTCGGCTCTTTCGTCACGCACTTCACGCTTTGTGCCGTCGGCTTTCCGCTCTGCTCATCCTCAACCGCGCACCACACCGGCCGGTCCGCCGCAGGCGCTTCCCAGGCATTGTTGTAAATCTCGCTTGTCGGCCGCAGCTTCTTCGCCGGATTGCGATGGCAATCCAGGCACCACTCCATCTGCAGAGTGTTCTCGGCATACATCAGCGGCATCTGGTCCACGCGCCCATGGCAACTGGCGCAGCCCACGCCCTTATGCACGTGAATCTCATGGCTGAAGTAAACGAAATCCGGCAGGTCGTGCACCTTGATCCACGGCAGCGACTGGCCCGTTTGCCAACTGTCCCGCACCGGTTGCAGCAGTTGCGCGTTGGTCCAGATCTGCGCATGGCAGTTGATGCAAGTTTTTGTCGGCGGAATTCCCGCGTAGCTCGATTTCTCCACCGTCGTGTGGCAATACTGGCACTGCACCCCCAGCCCCTGCACATGGTGCTTATGGCTGAAGGGTACCGGTTGGTCCGGGCGCTGTCCTTGCCGCGTCACCCAGGGCGAGCGCTGCAACTGGTCCAACGTCACCCCCAGGGCAATCAGAATCAGCCCTGACAATACCAGGCTGGCGCGTGCCAGGGCATTGGAGCTGCGGTCAAAGATTTGCGCCATGCGTTCGTTCCTTGCCTGGTTTTCTTTTCTTGGATGCGCGCGCTGTACCAGCGGTCACATTTGTTGTGTGAATAAGTCTTTCCTGAAAATCGTATCCTGAATGTCATCCGCCTGGGAGGCGGACCATCCCGGAGTGAGAATTGGCCGGCGAAAACAACCTTGCTGCGGAATCGAATCCGGCAACAATTCCCAGGATAACCCGTTCCGCACTACCTTATAATTCGCTGAAAAGAAACCGTTTGCGACAACCGATGTGGGGATGCCTGATCTTTCGTTTCCCGCCGCTAACGCCAGGTCGAAATACTTCGGCTAATAAAGCACGATATCATATTAATTCTGGACTGCGCTAGTCCAGAATAATGATTGCCTCCTCCCCTTCCCGAAAGCCTGCTCCCGGCCCACTTCGGCGCAAGTCCCGCAGCTCAATTCCGCTCTCCGGTTCCCCGTATCCCCTGCCCTGCACCGCAAACTTTCATCGTGACGAGACAACCGCAAACGCGCTATACTTCCGCCGATTACAAACCCCAGGAGGTATTCCCCATGAAAAAGCTAGCCGCCCTGCTCGTGGCCGTCGCGCTCGTCAGCCCTGCCTTCGCCCAGAATACAACCCCTCAATTCACACAAGCAATATCGAAGCTTCACATCGTGGCTCCTGCCGCCAAGCCGCTGCTGCTGCATACCGGAAAGCCCCTCACCCCAGACGACAAAAGGCAATTTCTCGCCGCCGTCGTCAAGTCCGCACCGGCCAGCGGCAAAAAGTCCCAGACGTCCTCTGTGACCCCACGCACCACCCCCCTCATCCCCAGCCAGATCTTCTCCGCGCCGCCAAGCACCATCACACTCACCCCGCAACAGCTCTCCCAGGGCAATACCTTTTTGGTGATGGGAAATCCGATCTTCGTCGATATCCATGATAGCCAGATTCAGTTCGAGTCTGGAGCCGGGAACAGTATCACATTCTTCATCAATGCGCAGCCCAATACCGCATACTATCTCGCCATGCAGGTGGGTGGCCTCATGTCTGGCTCGCATTTCACCGTCTACACCGGCTCGCCATATTGGCACACACAAGCAAATTCCGAAACCTTTACCGATGACCTGGGCCCGAACGAGTTTGCCTATGGCGTCGTATCCAACAGCACGGGATATCTCGTGGTTACGATTTACAGTTCCGACTCTTCTTGGACATTCATGAACTGTGAGATCACATCAACCACCTTCTAGCTGAAAGGAAACGGTTATCCGCATCAACAGGACATGACGAAACTAAAGGAGGAATTCCCCATGAAAATGTTTACCGCCCTGCTTATGGCAGTTGCTCTATTCAGCCCTGCCTTTTCCCAAAAAGTGACTTTATCGCCTGGAACGCACCCCAGGCCCAAGATCTCCATCGTAGCTCCAGCCACCACGCCGATTCTCCTGCATACCGGCAAGCCCATCACCGCGGATGAGAAAAAGCAGCTCCTGACCTCCGCGATCAAGGCGTACGCGGCATAGGTTCCCACGGTAAAGTTTAAGTTTCCGGTCTCTTTACCCGCAACGCCGCCCATGCTGACTCCAGACAATATGGTCCTGAATGGAGTCGGATATGGGACGGCAGTTCAGCCATCGGTAGTCGATTTCTACAATGGCTACATTGCTTTCAACCCCGGAGTCTCAGGCTCCTACAATAGCTTGATTCTCTTTATCAATGTGCAACCGAATACGGCATACCTGATTATCCCAAAGGTGTTTTCATCTAGTACGGAGAATCCACAGATCACGATCTCCGCATTCCTTGGTACTGGAGGTACTCCTACTAATCAAACCTTTACCGGAAGCATGGGGAACAACGAGTTCGCCTATGCCTTCACATCCAACAGTTCGGGATATGTTCAACTTCAGATATGGAGTCCCAACAGTTTTTGGAATTTTTTGAGCTGCGAGATCGTCGCCACGCCTTTGAACTGATCCCCGCTCAAATGCAAGACGGCTCCCAGACTCCGATTTTCAGGCCTGTTAACCATCTCCGTTATAGCGACGCCGTCTCACGCATTCGTCCGCAGCGCTGCCTCGGCCCACTCCACTGCCTGCGCATGGCAGCGCATCACCTGCTCATGGCTTATGCCGCTGGAGCGGACAATTGCATCGCACTTCGCCCAATCCCCGTGTTCCTGGCAGACAATCCAATGCAGCAAAACGCCCTCGGGGGTCTCCCTGCCCAGCAGTGCATTGCGCGCCGCCTCGCGCAGAGGCAGCATCCGGATCAGGTCTTCCATCAGAATACGCAGCATCGCCGGAAAGAGGCTGATCATGCCGATAAGATATTGCTCGCTGGGAGCCATACCGCAGAGCGGAGCCGCCAGTTCGCAGAATCGCCCGCGCTCAAAGGCCATGCGCAGAATCTCTTCCGGCTGGCTGGTGCTGAAGTCTGTGGCGATGGCCAGCATGGCAATGCGCCGGAAGGTTGCCTCCCCCACCAGCATCAGCGCCGTCTGAATCGAGGTCACCTCCTGACGCATGGCGCAGACCGGCGAGTTCACCAGCCGCAGCAGCCTGTAAGTTAGGCTGGCGTCGCACATCACCAGCTGGCTCATGCGTTGCATATCGACGGGATCTTTGTGCAGATCTTCCAATATCTCCAGGTGCACCAGCCGGTTGCCAGGTATCTTGTGGTTCGGCAGCGGCTCCGGACGGCAGAAATAATACCCCTGAAACAGGTCGAATCCCTCTTTGCATGCCTGCCCGTATTGTTGCTGCGTCTCTACATTTTGCGCAACCAGGCTCGCCTTGGACCCCTCCAGCCAGTGAAGCAGATTGCGGCGCTCCAGGGGGCCGACTTTGAAGATATCCACCTTGATATAGTCGGCCAGCTCCGCCAGCGGCCTGGACTCCGGATTTCCGGTGAAGTCGGTCAACGCCAGCCGGAAGCCCGAAGCCTTTAGTTTTTGGCAGGCTGCCAGCAGGCTTGGCGTGGGTTCCGCGTCCGATGGAAGTTCCAGAACAGTCATGTGGGGAGGCAAAACCTTTACCAACTCCTCGGTCAGCGAATCCGCTGTGCAGTTCACAAAGGCCGGTAATCCGCGCGTCAGCTCTTCCAGTCCATACACTACCGTGTTGTCCAGCATTGTGCGGGTTGCCAGGTCGCCGACTGCATTCATCGTTGGCTCTCGCCCATTCCAGAACAGCAGCTCGTAGCCATGCGCATTGCCGTGCAGGTCCAGAATCGGCTGGCGCGCCACATAGCGCAGCTCTCCTGCCTGCTCCGCGATAGAGCCGGCCACTGTCGCCGCCCTGGCTTGTGTCGCCATGAATACACACTCCCCTTCTGTTTATCGTTGTCTGAACTGGAAACATTAGAACAATTCCGCGCTGGAACGAACCACTGGTTGGTTTTGTCGCACTCTGGCCGGAATTGGCGCAATCCGGAAACAGCTACTAGCTTTTAGCTGTCAGTGTTAGCCGTCTGCTGTCTGCTTTGTTCTACAATTTGTCCATGAGCTTTCCTCAATCCCGCATGCGCCGCTTGCGCCGCACCGAACCCCTGCGCGCCCTGGTGCGTGAAACCGCCCTCGACCCCGGCGATTTCATCTATCCCCTCTTTCTCTGCCCCGGCAAAGGCGTGCGCCGCCCGGTTGGCTCCATGCCCGGAGTCTTCAACCTCTCCATCGACGAAGCCGTCCGCGAGACCGAGGAGGCCGCGAGCCTTGGCATCGCCGGCCTGCTGCTCTTCGGCCTGCCCGAATCCAAAGACGAGCTTGGCTCCGGCGCATATGACGACAACGGCATCGTCCAGCAGGGACTGCGCGCCCTCAAAGCCTCCGCAGCTGCCAAAAAACTCGTCCTCATCGCTGACGTCTGCCTCTGCGAGTACACCAGCCACGGCCACTGCGGCAAAGTCATCAAAACCTCTGACGGCTGGACCGTCGACAACGACCCGTCTCTCGAACTGCTCGCTCGCACCGCAGTCAGCCAGGCCAAGGCCGGTGCCGATGTCGTCGCCCCCAGCGACATGATGGACGGTCGCGTCGCCGCCATTCGTCGCGCTCTCGACGCTGCCGGCTTCAAGGACACTCCCATCCTTAGCTACGCCTCCAAGTTCGCCTCCGCCTTCTACGGCCCCTTCCGCGAGGCCGCCGACTCCGCCCCTCAATTTGGCGACCGCAAAACCTACCAAATGGATGGCGCCAACCTGCGCGAGGCTCTGCGCGAGATCTCCCTCGACCTCGAAGAGGGCGCGGACATGATCCTCATGAAGCCCGCCATGCCATACCTCGACGTCATCCGCGCAGCCCGCGAGCTGACCGGCGTGCCCATCGGCGCTTACCAGGTCTCCGGCGAGTACTCCATGCTCCAGGCCGCCTTCCAGAAAGGTTGGCTCGACCGCGACCGCGCCACGCTCGAATCGCTCTTGAGCATTCGCCGCGCCGGCGCCGACTTCATCGTCACCTACTTCGCCAAAGACGCCGCCAAACTCCTCGCCTGACTCGAAACGCGGGTGCCCCATCCTTCGCTTTTTTCTAGCCAAGGGTGGGAATCCACGAACCCCATGGCGCGCAAGCGCCGTCCGCCTGGACGGCAAGTCCCCGGTTGCGCTACCTCCCTGCCGGGCGATACTCTTACTCAAACTCGTAGTTGACCCAGGAGGTCTTGTTTATGGTTTCTCGCCGCACGCTCTCGCTAGCCTGCTTTTGCCTTTTCGCCGCCCTTCTCTTCTCGCTCGCCCTGCCCATGGCAGCCCAGACCGCCGATGAAGGTACCGCCAAAATGGTCAGCCTCATGCAGGCCAACAACTACCCCTTCATCACCACCCGCTCGCCCACCGTCTGGGTCATTCACTTCACCGGAACCCACCTCAAGGACACCAAAGTTGTTCTGGCCCTCGACACTACCAGTTATCAGATGGTCATCTTTGTCACCGTGGTGGAGAAGCGCCGCATGCCCGTCACCACAGACTTCCTGCACACGCTTCTCAAGTTCGATCATGAGTACGATCGCGTGAAGGTCGGCCTCGACGCCGATGACGACCTCTCCGTCCGCATCGACGCCCCGCTGCGCCTCGCCGACGCCCAGGAGTTTCGCGACATCGTGACTCAGATTAAAAACTCCTCCGATGAAATCTACGGCAAGATCGAGCCCCAGCTTCTGCCTTAGTGCATTGCGCCGATAGCTGGGCGATCTATGGTACTAAAATGATTTGTGTCAACCGACACGGATTATGGAGGAAAATCGATGAGCATTAATAACGGCGCCGCTAAACGAAAATCGTCTACTCTCTGGATCTGGCTGGCGGCCGCGGCTGTAGCAATTGTGGTGATGTTGTCATTGGGGATATTCCTCATAATCCCGCTTATTTACCCAGCGCAGATGCCACAGGATAATATGGCAACGATCCTCACGGCGCCGCCCCCGCCGCCTCCGCCGCCCCCGCCACCGCCGCGATCATCGATGTCGTCGTCCTCTCCACATCCGTCCGGCGAAATCATCCCCGGGCTTTTCGGCTCTCAACCGCCGGCTCATACCAAGCCGGCTCAGCCCAAAAGGATTTCCATCTCCGCCGGCGTTATGACCGGTATGCTTGTGCAGAAGACTCAGCCGGTCTATCCGCCCATCGCCAAAGCCGCGCGCGTTTCCGGCACGGTTGTGCTGCAGGCCGACATCTCCAAAACGGGATCGATCATCAATCTTCGAGTTATCAGCGGACCGGCCATGTTGCAGCAGGCCGCTATGGATGCCGTCAGACAGTGGCGCTACCGGCCCTATCTGCTCAATGGAGAGCCGGTCGAAGTGGAAACCACTATCAACGTGATCTTCACCTTGGGTGGTTAGTGCCGAGTGCCTCCCAGCGGGAGGCAGTGAAAATAGCCCAGGGTGAAACCCTGGGAAAGCAATGCAATGAAGATTTCCAGCCCCGTAGGGGCGCGTGAAATCCCATCCACCCATTTTTTTGAAATCAATCCACGCGGCGCGAGCAGCGTTCAAATCCCTATTCCCTATTCCCTAGTCCCTAGTCCCTATTCCCTACTCCCTATTCCCTGCCGGGGTCCCCAACGACAGGTCTTCGTCGTTGGGGTGGCTACTCCCTATTCCCTACTCCCTATTCCCTGTCTTAACTCCGTCTTTCGTGCCATTGAAAAAACTCAGAAATCTTCAAATTACCGGCTATTCGAGAACAACGTCATTCGTGGATTGAAGGGCGTTTAATGGGACCTATCCCGGCGTAACTTCTGCATTGCCGGGGATAGGCCCAAAGTTGGTTGAACAGGGAGGCATTCGTCGCTTGATTGATCTGGCGCAGCCGGAACCGTTGTTTCGATTATTGCGTTGTGGCCCCGCTCGCGGTGACTGCGCGGCACCCGTCGAGTTGATTGCCAGTGCCAAGGTTTTCCACTGTGTCACTGGGGGTCTTGCAGACGACAAGGCAATCTGTCACCCCCGTACCGAGATAAATCCCGACGTCAGTCACATTCTCGACTCCGTTCTTTATGAGTTGGCACTTCATGTCTCCGGCGAACGTGACGGTATTGTCGAAATCGAGTCCCATGGGGGTGTTGGTGAAGACATTGTTCTCGACGAGGAGGGTCGAGGAGGTGTAGGGTCCCCACGGGTTCAGTCCCCATGCGGAAGCGTTGGATACCTCGTTGTCGGCAAACTCATAGGTCGTATTGGTGAGTATGCCCAGGTCCATGCCTTCAAAGGAGTCCGCGAAACGGTTGCGGGTGATGGAAACCTGCGAGTCATAGAGGTTGAACAGGTTCGTACCTCCTCCAACTTGCGCGAACTGAGAATCATGTGCATCGAACGTTCCCTTGAGCGGGAGCGTTTCTCCGTAGGGAGCTCCAAAGAAACCCTCGTAGTAAATTGCGGAGATCGGGTCATAGCCGTACAGGGTGCCTTCCTGCGTCACACCCTCGATACGGACACGGCGAAAAGCGGCGCTGGCTTTCGTATAGTCTTGTCCCGGCACCACGGGACCGACAACGACAAATGCATGAGCCAGTTCGTACACCGTAACGCCAAGTCCCGTCCACGTCCAACCTGTCGTCCAGACGTTCGGGGTTGAATAGAAGGACAGATCGGAGATCACGATGTCTCCTCCTACAAATGCAAAGATCGATGGCCAGGGATTCGCGCCATCTTCCGGCGTTGGAGGATTCACGAAGAAGTCCGTGGGCGTCACCTTGAGGGTCCGGTCCAGGGTTTTGATGATGGTTTCATCCATTCCTGCGCCACGGAAGGTTCCGATGAAACCTGTCTCGGCTATTTGTCCTGTGTGGTAAACCCCGGCGCGTAGCAGCACGGTGGACCCGCGCTGAGTCACTGCGTGATCGAGCGCACATTGAATATTGGCGGTGTCGTCTGTGCCGGTTGGAAACACCAGCCAGACATTCCCGAAGCGGGCTACATAGTTTGGATCGCACTGTGCAGGCTGAGTGCTAGCCCAAACGGCAAAGGGGAGTAGGACAGTCGACGCCACAAGGGCCAAAAGCACTGCCCACCGGCAACGAAGTCGAACGGCAAAACAGGTTAATCGAAGCATAATACCACTCCTTTCTGTCTCTCATTGTGGTGAAGGTCCGCAAACGCTTCAATGTATGGAAGGCAAGTCTTTGGCGAGTTTTTGGAAAGTCGCCGGCAAGAAGGCAGAGCAGCGGGATCCACGGGTACTGTCTTAGCTCAGCTCTTGATTTGCTTTCTGCCACGCGAGTAGGATTGAAAGCGATCCCGGTCTTCTAGGCGGTGTCCCATGACCGGTCTCACGCCGGTAGGGTCGAGAGTGCGCTTTGGAGAGTTCGAGTTGGATCTCCAAACAGGTGAGTTGTGGAAATCGGATATCCGCGTCAACTTACCTCCGCAGCCAGCGAAAGTGCTCGCCTTGCTGGTGAGCCGGCCGGCTCAACTGGTGACACGAGACGAAATCCAACGAGAGATTTGGGGCGACCACACTGTTGTGGATTTCGAGCACGGCCTAAACTTCGCCATCAAGAAGATTCGCGACACTCTCGGAGACAACCCCGAAGCCCCCTTCTACATCGAGACCCTGCCACGGCGTGGACACCGATTCATTGCCCGAGTGGAGCCCGTGCCGGCGGGCGTCGTACGACCAATCGCGCCGCCCGAGGTGGCGCCGCCAATTTCGAAGAACCACGCAGCTTCTCGTCCTAATCGAAGGCTCGTGACAGCAATGATCGGCCTTGTCTGCGCCCTGGCAACGGCGATTGTCGCCCTAAGCGTACCTGGCCTCCGCGACCGGCTCCGTTTGCATGCCCCCTTCCCGTGGCTGGCGGCCGCACCGCGAGTTGAATCCATTGCCGTCCTTCCGTTCGAAAACCTCTCAAGCGACGCGGACCAGGAGTACTTTGCTGACGGCATGACTGAGGAACTGATCACGAGCCTGGGCGAGGTCAGCGATCTCCGCGTTATTTCGCGCACATCAGTGATGCGCTTCAAACGCAGCAAAGAGCCGCTGCCGGAGATTGCCCGCGAGTTGAGAGTAGATGCAGTGATCGAGGGCACCGTAGCGCGCTCAGGCAACCACGTGCGAATTACAGCCAATCTGGTGCAGGCCGCAACCGATCGACACCTATGGGCTCAAAGCTATGACAGCGAAATCGAGGACATGCTGGCCCTGCAGGGCAACGTGGCACGGTCGATAGCGGCTGCAGTGCGGGCAAATCAGTCTCCGGAACCGAACCGCCCGGCAAACGAGCGCCGTGTGAATCCCGAAGCCTACGAGGCCTGCCTCAAGGGCAAGTACTACTTGAGCGAGTGGACAAAGGAGGGGTTCGAAAAGGCGATCGCGAGCTTCCGTCGTGCGCTTGACGTTGACCCCACATATGCGCCTGCCTATGAGGGGCTCGCGGAAGCGTATAACCAACAGGCTCTCTGGGGTCTTCAGCCAGCTGGAGAGATCTATCCCACGGCGAGAGCAGCAGCAGCGAAAGCACTCGAGTTGGATGACACACTAGCCGAGGCGCACGCGGTACTTGGCGAGATCAAGCTTGTTTTCGACTGGGATTGGCCCGGAGCTGAGCAGGAGTTGAAGCGCGCGATTGACCTTAATCCGAACAGCGCGACTGCGCACTATTACTACGGCGTGTTTCTGACGGCGATGTCCCGATCGGACGAGGCCATTAAGGAGGCCCAAAAAACGCTGGAGTTGGATCCTCTGACGCCCACATCGAACCTCCAATTGGGATGGGTCTTATACTATTCCCGTCATTACAATGAATCGATAATACAACTGAAAAAGACGCAGGCACTGGCTCCGGACTTCGCTTTGGCGAACATGGAATTGGGCTGGAACTATGCCCAGTTGGGTATGTATCCGGAAGCGGTCGCCGAGTGTCAAAGAGCAATAAGCCGTATGCCGGATGAACAGGTCACGATAACAAGTTGCAGCAGAGTTTACGCGCTCGCAGGCAGGCGTCAGGAGGCCCTCGCGTTGTTGGCCCACCTCAAAGAGGCATCCAGTCGAAACTACGTCGATCCGTACAACCTAGCCTACATCTACGATGGTTTGGGTGACGATTCTCACGCGATTGAATGGCTCCAGCAGGCCTACCGGGAACGGTCGGCCAGTCTCTACGCTCTAAAAATAGAGACATGGTCGGAACGGTTGCGTACCGACCCGCGGTTCCGTGACCTAGTGCGCCGTATGGACTACCACTAGGAAGGCTGGTTCTCGGTGAATGGCAAGCCGTGAGCTACCACCTAGTTCATGACATATTTCAACTTTGTAGCTGGCGGGGAAATTGGTCCTCAGAAGCGTGCAACTGGCCTTGGCCAGACAGGATGAGAAGGAACATTGTTTGTTCCTTGGGAGTCGGCTTCCCGGCTGCTTTTCGTGATTTCCAGGCTCTGGTTGGATGACCAGCAATCCGTCAGTTACTACTTCGGCAACGACTCGGGTCGGGCCAACCGCGCCTAAAAGGATCAGTACCGATAAGTCGGTTAGTCGGAAGTGTTTGCCGGGCAACCAAGAGCCTGCCTTGACGCTCTGCCGAAAGCCTGCCCTGAGTGAAATCGAAGGGGCCGCCCGTCTGGACAGCCTGCCCTGAGCCTGTCGAAGGGGCCGCTGATCCCACCGCAGGTGGTCGGCCACTGATCACTGAGAACTGATAACTGACAACTGAAAACTGTCTCAGCCAGTCCCCCCACCTCAGTTGGATAAATCCTGACTTTATCGCAGAAAAGCGAACAAATAGGGAAATAACGGCTCACTGCCGCTCCCCAAATAACCCAATTTTTCGCAAAAAACCTCTGCTTCGAAGTAGAGGTTGTTGTTGCGCGTTTTCGTGCCTGATCTTCGTTTTCTATTCCCTGTTCCTGTTCCTTGTTACCTGTTCCCTGTTCTCTGAAATATATTTTCAAAACCTTGCAGATAATTATCTGCTAAACATCGAGCTAAACTCCGCCGCCCGCCTGGACAGCCTGCCCTGAGCCTGTCGAAGGGGCAAGTCCCCCCGCCCCGGTATGCTCTCCTATCAGTAAGCCCATGATCAAACCTTTGGAAAACTACTTTGAATTCAAGCGCCTGGGAACAAACTGGCGGACCGAGATTCTGGCCGGCGTCACCACCTTCCTGACTATGGCCTACATCGTGCTGGTCAACCCCGCCATCCTGGCCGCTGCCGGAATGCCTCTGGCCGCCGTCACCGCCGCCACCTGCCTCTCTGCTGGTTTTGCTTCCATCATGATGGGCATTGTGGCGCGCTATCCCATCGCCCTCGCTCCCGGCATGGGCCTCAACGCCTACTTCGCCTATGCCGTCTGCCTCAAGCTCCATGTCCCCTGGCAGACCGCTCTGGGCGCGGTCTTTCTCTCCGGCGTCCTCTTTCTCGCGCTCACCGCCGTCGGCATCCGCCAGATGATCCTGCGCGCCATTCCCCACGAGCTCTACGCCGCCGTGGCCGGCGGAATCGGCCTCTTCATCGCCCTCATCGGATTCCAAAAAGCCGGGCTGGTGGTCGCCGACGCCAACACCATGCTCAACATCGGCAGCATCCGCAACCCCACCGCTGTGCTGGCTCTCGTTGGCCTGCTCCTGATGGTCGCTTTGGAAATCCGAAAGGTTCGCGGCGCAATCCTAATCGGCGTCCTCTCCATCACTGCCCTCGCCTGGGCCATGGGCCTGACCCACTGGACGCCCGCCGCCGGAGGCCTTTCCAGCCTGGCCTCAACCGCCCTCCAGCTCGACATTCGCAGCGCGCTCAGCAAAGGCCTGCTGGAGATCGTCTTCGTCTTCTTCTTTGTTGACCTCTTTGACAACCTCGGCACCCTGGTCGCCGTCACCAAGCGCGCCGGGCTCATCGAGCCCGACCATTCCATCCCCCGTCTGAATCGAATTTTATTTACCGACGCCACCGCCACCGTCTTCGGCTCCCTCACTGGAACCTCCACCGTAACCAGCTACATCGAATCCACCGCCGGTGTCGCCGCCGGGGGACGTTCCGGTGTCACTGCCATCGTCACCGGCCTGCTCTTTCTCGCTGCCATCGGAGCGTCACCATTTGTCGGCATTGTCCCTCCCGCCGCCACCGCCCCCGCGCTGATCCTGGTCGGCTCCATGATGCTCGCTACCATTAGCGAGATTCACTGGCACAACCCTCTGATCGCCATTCCCGCCTTTCTTACGATGGTGCTCATCCCCTTCACTTACTCCATCGCCAACGGCCTCGGGTACGGCGTCATCGCCTGGGCCGCGCTGCACCTGGCTGCCGGCAAACTCCGCAGGCAGGACTGGCTGCTCTACCTGTTGGCTGCGCTCTTTCTCGTTCGCTTCATCTACCTGGCGGCAAGCTAGTTTGTTATCATCGGCCTGCAAGCAGAAAGGAGCCATCATGCGCTGGTATCACTACATTGCGTACTTCTTTGGCGGAGCATTCCTCGCCAACGCCCTGCCTCATCTCGGCAATGGGATTTCGGGTCATGCCTTTCAGAGCCCCTTCGCCTCGCCGCCGGGCGTAGGTCTTTCCTCCGCGACGGTCAATGTGCTGTGGGGACTCTTCAACCTCGCCGTTGCCTACTTGCTCGTCTGTCGTGCGGGCAGCTTCAATCTGCGCAACACCCGGCACGTGCTCGTCCTCGGCGCGGGCATCCTGCTCATGTCGCTCATGCTGGCCCGCGCATTCGGTCGCTTCCACGGCGGGCTGTGAGCCGTATTTTTCTCATGGCCTGACCTGAACCGCCGCCAGGATCGCTGTATACTTGTTCCCAGCGCAAACCACGAACTCACTCATGTTTACGATTGAGAAGTTTCTCGAAAACGCGACCGCACTAACCATCCTTCTGGCGTTTGTCGGCTATCTGGCTACCGCCTGGAGCGCCCGCATGCTGGCTCGTCGCAAAGACAAGCTCGAGCTGGTCAACCGCCGCCTCAACGAGTTTTACGGCCCTCTCTACGTTGCTTCGCAGGCGGGCAACATCGCCTATCGCTCGCTGCTCAAAAAGCAGGGCAAGACGCAGAGCTTTCCCATCCTCGACAGCGAGATGAAGGAGTGGATGCTGTGGATGACCACCATCTTTATGCCCCTCAACGATGTCCGCGAAAAGATCATCATTGAGAAGGCCTATCTCATCGTCGAGGAACAGATGCCCCATTGCCTGCTGGACTTTGTCACTCACGTGGTGGGCTATAAGGCGGTGCTGGCCAAGTGGGCCGAGGGCGACTACTCCGAACGCCGCTCCACCATTGGCTGGCCGCCGGAGTTCGACGTCTACGTAGAACGCTCCTATAAGGCTCTCAAGGCCGAACAGACTCGCCTGGTGCATAGCTCCACCTTGCGGCTCTATCGGCGTTTCGTTCATCGCCGGCGGTATTAATCAGTCGCCGAATTTTCCCAGAGCCAGCCCTGAGGCCTCCAGAAGGCCTCGATTCCGAACCGGGACCTCGAAAAATCGCAGAAATGGCCCTCCACTGTCCCGGTCTACACTTCGACCATCAACGAGGGATTCAGTGAGGTCACCTTGGCCACCGCCTTGGCCAGTCGCGCCTCCTGCGGCCGGCTGCCCTTATACTCCACATGGGTGTAGATATGTTCAACTCCCGCTACGAGATAGGCGCCAGGTATAAACTCCCCGGCGTGATTGATTCCGCGGCCAGGCAGGAGAACAATATCGCCCGGCTTGGGCAGTGAATGCAGCGTCTCCAGCGGCACCAGGTTGACGCAGCTCCCATCCCCGGTCACAAATTCCAGACAGTTCATGCTGTGCAACTTCCCTTCGCGCGCCGCCTTCGCCTCCTGCCGTCCTTTCCACGACTGATAGTAGGCGGCAATCATCGTTGGCAATCCGATCAGGAACCAGGCGAGGGTTGCGAAAAAAGTTCCCAAAGGCGATATGTGAATCCAGAACTCCAACATGATTTATTTCCCCTCCCGGTCAAGTTATACCTGGACAAAGCTCCCCGACTTTAGTGAGAAGATTAACCTTGCGCGGTTTTACTCTTTTCTGCAATTGCCAAAAGCAACTTGGCTACAACAAACGCGATTCCTTTATAGAGAGCATATATGGGCAGTGCTATCAGCACAAAGAGTAATATTAAGTGCATTATTGATACTGGGTTAGCATAAATCTTGTCGAAGTTCTGAGATTCGTGCGCCAGAAAGGCCTCGCGTCCAAGCCCATGCCATTTCACGTGTATTCCATTTGAGATTAGTCCGAATATTACTCCAATCGAGACTGCTGAAATCAATTCTGAGATGCCCTTGACTTTCATTGATTCCATCCTTTCACGTGTCGGTTGTGTTTCCCAGGTCTCGTAAACGAGACCTGGGAAACCACAACTGCACGTCAACGAAGAACTGAAAGCTGTTAGCTGATAGCTGCCTTTTAGTACCTGTAATTCTCCGCCTTGTATGGCCCTTCCACCGGCACGCCCAGATAATCGGCCTGCTTCTTCGTCAGCGTCGTCAGCTTCACGCCAATTTTTTCCAGATGCAGCCGCGCCACCTCTTCGTCCAGCCGCTTGGGCAGCACATAAACGCCAACCTTGTAACTATCCCGCTTCGTCCACAAGTCAATCTGCGCCAGCGTCTGATTGGCGAAGCTGTTGCTCATCACAAAGCTCGGATGCCCTGTCGCGCAGCCCAGGTTCACCAGCCGCCCCTCGGCCAGAATGAAGATGCTGTGACCATCCTGAAAGGTGTACTTGTCCACCTGCGGCTTGATGTTCAGCTTCTTCACGTCCTTCTCCGCATTCAGCCTGTCCATCTGGATCTCGTCGTCGAAGTGGCCAATGTTGCAGACAATCGCCTGGTCCTTCATTCGCTTCATGTGCTCCAGCGTGATGATGTCCACGTTGCCGGTGCAGGACACGTAGATGTCGCCGCGCCCCAGCGTATCCTCCACCGTCGCCACCTCGAAGCCCTCCATCGCCGCCTGCAGCGCGTTGATTGGGTCGATCTCCGTCACAATCACCCGCGCACCCATGCCGCGCAGTGAGTGGCTCGAGCCCTTGCCCACGTCGCCATAGCCGCAGATCACCGCCACCTTGCCCGCCACCATCACGTCCGTCGCTCTCTTGATGCCGTCAGCCAGCGACTCCCGGCAGCCATACAGATTGTCGAACTTCGATTTCGTCACGGAATCGTTCACGTTGATCGCCGGAACCAGCAGCTTCCCCTGCTCCATCATCTTGTAGAGCCGGTGCACTCCCGTCGTGGTCTCCTCTGAAACTCCGCGCCACTCCGCCGCAACCTTGTGCCAGTGCTTTGGGTCCTCGGCAAACACCTTCTTCAACAAATCCTTGATGACTTTCTCTTCGTGATTCGACGCCGGGCCATACACCCACTTGTCGCCCTCTTCCAGCTCATAGCCTTTGTGAATCAGCAGGGTCGCGTCGCCGCCGTCATCCACCACCAGTTGCGGCCCCTTGCCGCCCTCGTGACTCAGCGCCTGATAGGTGCACCACCAGTAATCCTCCAGCGTCTCACCCTTCCATGCAAAGACAGAAACTCCCGCCGCCGCAATCGCCGCCGCGGCATGGTCCTGCGTCGAAAAAATATTGCAGCTTGCCCACCTGACCTCCGCGCCCAGGCACTTGAGCGTCTCAATCAGCACCGCCGTCTGAATCGTCATGTGCAGCGACCCGGTGATGCGCACCCCGGCCAGAGGCTTGGCCGCCGCGTGCTTGTTGCGAATGGCCATCAGCCCCGGCATCTCCTGCTCGGCGATAACAATCTCCTTGCGCCCCCACTCAGCCAGCTTGAGGTCGGCGACCTTATAATCCGTTTTTGTGCTTTCGATTGTTGCAGTTGCCATTCGTGTATACTCCTATCCCTTTGAGAATATCATTCGCCGGATTCGGAACCTTCCGGCAGTTGCAGACCGGTCAGCCGTAGCAGTCAACGTTTCGCGCCCTCCGCCTCCAGCAGCATCCGCTTGCGCTCGATTCCCCAGCGATAGCCGGTCAGCGAGCCGCTCGCGCCCACCACGCGATGGCACGGAACCACGATCGCCACGCGATTCGTCGCGCAGGCGCGGGCCACTGCGCGGGTCGCCTTGGGATCGCCCAGCTCGCGCGCCAGTTGGCTGTAGCTCCTGGTCTCGCCGCGCGGAATCCTGCGCAGCGCCTGCCACACCTTCAACTGAAACGCCGTCCCGCGCAGATCTACCGGCACCTGCGGTGCGACAGACTTTTCGGATGAGTTCATCTCACCGGCCACCGTTCGTAGCGCCGCATCCACCATCGTCTCCAGCGATGGGTCGCGCTTCAGTGTCGCGGCAGGAAACTCATCGCGCAAACTGGCTTCAGCCTCGGTTTTCGTCCCTGCCAGCGACAGCCAGCAAAGCCCACGCTTGGTCGCGCCCACAATCACCCATCCGAAAGGTGAGCGCGCGCAGCACCATCCAACCTGCTCTCCTTGGCCGCCCTTGGCAAAGCGTGCCGGCGTCATGCCCAGTTGTGCGCCGTCATAGCCGCGGCTCGAAGAACCAAATCCAGCGTTGTAGATTGCGCTGGTCACAGACTCTCCTTGCTTGAGCGATCTGCGCAGTCTGGCCGCGCGCAGGGCTCGTTGATATTGCAGCGGGCTCGCGCCCATCTTCTTTTTGAAGAGTCTCTGCACAGTAAAGGGACTTGAGTGAACCAGCCGGCCCAGCTCGGCCAGTGGAATGGGACGGTCGTGGTTGGCTTCAATGTACGCGCGAATCTTGTTGAGATCGGGTTTGTTGCTCATGGAAACCATGGTCGCCGATTGGAGGGTTGGCACGCTACCCGATTCTTGCGCCTAATTCAGATTTTTCGGGCAATCGTTGGTTCATTAACAATAGTTCCGTGCCCCATCCATTCGCATCCTTTGCGGTATCGGGGTCCCCAACGACAGGTCTTCGTCGTTGGGGTGAGGAATGGGTGGGAAATCACGAATGTAGTGATCACTGACCTACTGCGCGGCGCGCTCCCGCAGCGCCGCCTCGGCTCGCAGCAAATCGGCCTCGGTGTCCACGCCGATAGTGTCTGCCGGAGCTTCGGCCACATAGAGCGCAATCCCGTTTTCCAACAGCCGCAGTTGCTCCAGCCGCTCAGTCAGCTCCAGCGGCGAAGGCGGCAGCGCGGCAAACCTCTCCAGCGCGGCCTTGCGATAGGCGTAAATTCCCAGGTGCTTGCGATAGCCTCTGAAGCCGGAGCCGTTGTGGACCGGATCGCGCCCGCGGCCAATGTCGCGGTCGAAGGGTATCGTCGCCCGTGAAAAGTAGAGCGCTCGTCCGTCCAGAGCCGTGACCACCTTGACGGCGTTGGGGTTGTCGATCTCCTCCACTGGGCAGCGAACAGCCAGCGTAGCTACTTCCACCTCAGGCCGCGCGAACAGCGCCAGCATCGGCGGAAAGAACTCCGGAGTCAGCATCGGCTCATCACCCTGAATGTTTACATAAATGTCAACATCGATCTGGCGGGCCACCTCTCTCACCCGGTCAGACCCGCTGGGGCAGTCAGGCGAGGTCATCACCACAGGAATCCCGCGCTCGCGGCAGACAGCGGCCACTTCCTCCGAGTCTGTGGCTACAACTACGGGGTCCATCAAGCCACTGGCCGTGGCCGCGCGCCATACCCATTCGACCATGGGTCGGCCGGCAATCACGCGCAGCACCTTGCGGCTGAGCCGTGTGGAACTGAGCCTGGCCGGAATCACCCCTGCAATGCGGAAGGTGCTCATGCAGCCGAGTTTACACGAGCGGAGCAGTAGACTTCATCTTTGGCATTAGCCTTGCAGATAATTACAATCGGTTATGTAACTCTAGGGTTGACCTCGAATCCAGCCGTCCGTATCATCAAAGGAGGGAGTTGCGCGCGGATTCTGCATTCGCAGATTCCCCGGTTGGGCCGCCTTGGCCCACGCCTGTTGTGTCCCTTCCGGCGGGGTAGCTCAGATGGTTAGAGCGACGGATTCATAACCCGTAGGTCGGCAGTTCGATCCTGCCTCCCGCCACCAATCAAATCAGCAACTTACGAAGATTTTGCTGCTTCCGCAATCTTGCTTGATTGCGCGGGGTTGCGGATGGTTGCCGTGCCACAGCCTGCTTCTTCTTCGGTTTCTGGTCAAGCCAGGCCAAACGAATTTCGAAAGTGAATTGCTTGCTAGCTCCACTCAATTCCGACAACGCTCCAAGACAATCCGTTGCCGAATCCCGAGAGCACAAGTTTGTCGCCGGACTTGACTTTGCCTTGGCGCAAAGCTTCGGCCAACAACATGGGAGAGGATGCGCCAGCGGCGTTGCCGATATCCTGCATGAAGTAGAAGCGTTTTTCCGTTGGCACGTTCAATTCTCTGTAAATCATCTCCAACATCGTCTTGTTCGCCTGGTGCAGTAGTACAAGGGAGCACTCCTCGATCGTCCACTTCCACTTCGCCAAGGCAAACTGGATGGCGTCCGGCACGACGGTCGCCGTGAAGTGAAAAACTGCGGGACCGTTCATCTGCAAGTGTTCGGCTGTAGTGACGCTGCCAGTTTCAGTCACTATTTCCTTACCCGTGTCTGCCGTGCGCTTGGCACGGGAACCGGATACTGGAATTACGATGTGTTTCCAGCCGGTGCCGTCGGTTCCAAAGTGGAAACCATGAAGCCGGCCGCCTCCTGGAGTACGGTCGAGCAGCGTGGCCACGGCGGCGTCCCCGTGCAGCGTCACTAGAGCGCGATCTTTGGGGTAAAGCACTTGCGAGATCGCATCGGCATTGAGTACCAGAGCACGTTCCGCGGCACCGGTTTCGAGGAGGCCATTGGCAACGCTTAGACTGTACGGAAAGGCACTGCAGCCCTGATTGATGTCGAAACAGGCGCAGTTCTGACGAAGTCCTAAGCGTTCGTGCAGGATGCAAGCTGTGGCTGGAATCTGGTAATCGGGAGTCTGCGACGTGAAAAGGAGCAGATCAATGCTCTGCGGATCGCAGTGCTGGTCAGCCAGTAATCGTTGCGCGGCACGGGTCGCAAGGTCCGCGGCAGTCTCACCATTGGACGTGATTCGCCTCTCATTGATGCCAGACATCTTTGTGATTGAACGGACAGCTTTCTCGCCGAATCGCTGGAACAACTCTTCATTGGTCAAGCGTCCGTCCGGGAGGCAATATGCCATTGCTTTGATGAAGGCCATTCTCACCCTTCCTGATGGTGCCGCAATGTAGCCGGAATGTTCGGAGGTGTCAACGCCAAGAGGTTCCTTGCTGATCGAAAAACACCGCTCCGGAGACGATCCTGCCGGCTCTTGCTTACATGATCTTGCATCTCAGTGAGCGGTGTAACCGCCATCCACGACCAACGTAGATCCGGTAACCCATTTGGCTGCCGGGGAAAGCAGATATGCAACCGCGCAAGCGACGTCGCGCGGCTCTCCAAAACCCAGAGGATGATCTCGTTTGATTGCCGCCAAGTACTCTTCAGTCAAGCTCTTGTTGAACTGCTCTGACATTTCGCCGAACACGACGCTAGGAGCGACGCAATTGACGCGAATTTGCTCGCGGGCCAGTTCCATCGCCAGCGAGCGCGTCAGCGCGACAATCGCGCCCTTGGAAGCGGAGTAAACCGACAGCACCGGCTGGCCCACGAGTCCGGCCACCGAGGCAAGAAACACTATCGAGCCGCCCGCCTTGTTCACACCCCGCTGTCGGTAGCCCTTTGCCAACCAGACACTGGCGGAGACATTGATACGCCACAGTTGTTCCACCGGGGCCGGTTCAAGAATCTTGAGTGGCACACCGATGTGCAGACCTGCGGAATGCACCAGCCCGTCGAGGCTACCGTGTTGTTTGGTCAAACTCATAAGCCACGCCGGGATGTTCTCGTAGGCGTTCAAATCGAAGGCGCAGGTTACATGGCCGTCACCTGACAACGCCATGCGCGTGGCCTCGAGCCGCTCCTGATTTCGGGCAACGAGAATAATGCGCGCCCCCATTTGGCTCAAGAGGATCGCAATTTCACGTCCGATACCGGAGGAAGCGCCGGTAACCAGAAACGTGCGGTCCGCCAGTTGAAAGGGATTCAACATTGCCAAGCCTCCGATTTGTCCACTAAGATGACCGGCGGCGCCACCAGCGGGCCACAATGTACCGCGCAGGCTCCCCAAGAGTATCCGACACCGAATCCTACCAGCAATAATCTAAGCGACTGCGAGCTAATCTCTTCGCGCAGTTGGGTCGTGATGGTGAGCGGGATGGATGCGGAACTAGTGTTTCCGTATTCTTTCAATGACAGCGGTACTTTGTTGAGCAGTACCTTCATGGTCTTAGCCAGGTGGGTAAGCATGAATTTGTTCGCTTGATGGAAGACAAAATCATCCACCTCTTCCAACTTCCAACCGGCAGCGTTAAGCACCTGGTTCACCAGCGGCGGAACCTCACGTATTGTGAACGCGAATACCTCCGCGCCGTCCATGAACAGGTCCTCGGCGCTGCGCTGATTGTTGTCTTCCGCTTTTCGCCGAATGCAAGTCGTCGCGTCCCGCGGGTACCTGGCGTACTGCATTCCGCTGGGGATGACCAGATTCTTCCAACCGCTCCCGTCGGTTCCCATCGAGAATACGCAAGGTGAAGCTGTGACATCCTTCTCCACAGCCGTGGCAGAACCGGCGTCGCCGAACAACAGGCTGACCGCACGATCGGAGGGTGACGAAAGCACGCTCGCTACGTCACCGGCAAGCACAAGTACTCGTGAGAGCCCGGAGCCGGCAATCAGGCTCATCGCCAGCCACAGTCCATAGACATGCCCCGAACAGCCGAGCGTCACATCGAACGCCGCGCAGGAGCTCAACAAACCGAGCCTCATCTGCAGGGTGCAAGCGGTGGCGGGAATTTGTGGAAAGTCGGGCGTTTGCGTGACGAAAATCAGCGCCTCGACACTCGCCGGCTCCCAGCGCAGTTCCTCCAGAAGGCGTTTCGCGGCCACAAAGCACAAGTCGGAAGTGCACAACCCTGGCGAGGTGAGATGGCGGTATTCGATGCCTGTGTTTTGGGAAATCTTCTGGATCATATCGGCCCCGAAAATCTCCGCGGCTGCAGTCACCGGTACGCGTGTAGCTGGCACAGCACTGGCAATGCCGGCTATTCGAACGCCAGGTACCTTCGCGATCGCCATGGGGGATTACCTTTTCTCCACGAGTTTCATTAAATCCGCGATGCTCTTGCACTGACGTAGTTCCGTCGGCGTTACGCGGACGCCATACTTTGAGTCCGCCATCGCGAGGAAGCTGACAAATGCCAGCGAGTCCCATTGCTCAAGGGAGTCCAGCTGCGTTGCGAGGCTGATCGAGCCCGGGTCGGTTTCGAGCAGTTCTTCCATGTTGGCGATAAATTCCTGTTCATTCATCTTGGGGTGCCTTTCAGTCTGGCTGGCTGGTAGGAACGGCCAACTATGCTCTGCGCACAAGTTGGCCGTTGTGCTTTCCTTGCAACCGACCTTGCCGATCCATCTGTGCGAGTGACCTGTGCGAGTGACGGTCAAAGTATAGCATCTTGATGCTATTGTCTGATATTATCACAAAAAGACTGGGGAAGATCAGCGTTTTCCAGTTCTCGATGCCCCGGAAAGCAAGTCGCTCCGAAGGTTCCCGCGGAACAGTTCTCATCTCACTTGCAGGTCAGTTGAATTCGCTGCGGGATGGACAACGTCCTATGTCTAATGCGATATCGAGTCGAGGTATCGAATGTTACGAAAACCTGAGAGAAGTCAGCAAGGTGAGAAGTGCGTGTAGTTGTCCTGAGAACGGTGGACTAGAAACTCCTATTTTCCAATGACGTATCGGCCGCTGTTGTGGTTCCGGCAATCTGCGGAAATCGCTGACGACTTGATGTCTTGCAAGACGGACAAGAGCGAGGTAGTACCATGCACAATCCTTTGAACCTCACTGGCCGACGCATTCTGATAACAGGAGCTGCGTCTGGCATCGGACGAGCCACTGCGATTCTGGTAAGCCGCTTGGCGGGCTGTGTCGTAGGCGTCGATCAGAATCGGGAGGGTCTGGAGGAAGTTGTGTCCGCCTTGGAGGGGGATGGACACACCTGCCACGCTTGCGATCTGCGAGACCTAAGCAGCGTCGCGCACTGGATGACGAACTTGGCAGAACAAGGAGGACCACTGCACGGACTGGTTCACGCGGCCGGTTTGCCGTGTACGGCGCCGCTTCGGGTTCTTGAGCCGGATGTCTATCGTGACGTATGGACGGTGAACACAGAAGCTGCGCTTGCCTTGGTTCGGATGTTCCAGAGCCGAAAGGTATATGCGGGAGATCATGGCTCCATCGTTCTCATTTCCTCCGTCATGGCGATTGTTGGCTCGCCTACGATCGTGGGTTACTCGATGAGCAAGGCCGCTTTGATCGGTATGGCCCGGTCGATGGCTCTCGAACTGGCGCCGAAACAAATCCGGGTAAACTGCGTTGCACCCGGATTTGTGCGGACGCCGATGTACAGCCAGGTCGCAGGTTTCTGGGATGCGGAGCATGAGGCGCGGATTACCGCACTGCATCCACTGGGACCGGGCGACCCGGAAGACGTCGCCAACTCGATTGCCTTTCTGCTGTCCGACGCCTCGCGTTGGATCACCGGATCCGTCTTGACTGTTGATGGCGGTTACACGGCGCAATAATAATATTAGCGCTGGCTTCGGAGGATTCCCTTCGGAGGTCAGTATCAGGTGCTTTGCAAATGATGATGTGGCTGAAAAAACCACTGTCTGCCGCCCTGATTCTCGTTCTGCTTTGGACCGTTTGTAGGCTCGCCGTTCTGTGGCATACGGGCATTCCGCAACCCATGATACACGACGAGTTCAGCTACGTTCTCCAGGCAGACATCTTCGCCCACGGGCATCTGGCAATGCCGCCGCACCCGCTCGGAAAGTTTTTCGAGTCGCCGATGGAATTGGTGCGCCCCGTGTACGCCTCGAAATATCCGCCCGGCCAAGCTCTGTTTTTAGCCCTGGGGCAGTGTCTTTTCGGCTCGCCGTTCTACGGGGTTATCATCGGGAACGCGCTGATGCTGTTCACATTCTGCCTGATGCTGTACGCCTGGGTTCCCTGGCGGTGGGCGCTCGCGGTCTCTGCGATGTTTGGGCTGATTCTTTCACCGGAAATGTATTGGACGAACTCCTACTGGGGCGGCTCGGTGGCCACAAGCGGCGGCGCGCTTGTGTTGCTGGGGATCGGAATCTATCGCAAAAGGCAAACGCCGCTTGCGGGAGCCATCTTCGCCATCGGTGTATTGCTGCTTTTCTGGACACGACCCTATGAAGGCGGCGTATTCACTCTCATGGTGCTGGTGGTTTTCGCAAGGGAACTTTGGCGCAAGCGGCGCGCCAGCGTGTTCGCGGTGGCTGTTTTGGTGCTTGCGCTTGGCTGCGCATGGACCTGCTACGACGACCAAGCGATTACCGAGAACCCGATCCGCCTGCCGTATCAACTGTACATGAGTCAATACTATGTGGCGCCGGTGTTCTGGTTTCAGCCACTGCACCCAGAGCCTGCATATTCCCATCCGCGGCTTGCCGCCATGTGGGGAACAAATGGATCGGATGTATCCGGCTATGAAAAAGAGCGGCCCCGGTGGCAACTCCTCGGGATTGGTTTGGTCGGCGCTCTGGTGACATTCAAGAGATTGTCGCTGGCGATGTTGCTTGCGCTGGCGGTTCCAGTCGCTTGGCGCGATCCGCTCTTCAGGAAAATGGCCATTGTTGCCGGAGTCTTTCTGCTTGCGCTGTCCGTCGAAACGTATCACTTCGAGCATTATGCGGCGCCCGTTTGGGCCGCGCTCGCCTTGATGGTCGCGGTTTGGGCAGAGCGCGCTTGGAATCTGCGGATACGCAGACAGCGTGTGGGAGTAGCGCTGGTCCTGCTGGCTCTTGCGTCGCCGGCTATCGCCTTCCAGGCCTATGAATCGATTAAACCTCGATACGTCCCGAGGCTCAAGCCGGACAGCTTGAACAGGTCCTCTCCGATCTATTGGCCTAAACGGCGCTTCGCGCTGACGGAACGGCTCTCGTCGCTCGGCGGGCCTCAATTGGTGATCGTCCGATATCCTTCACCCGATTGGGCACTCCACGTGGAATGGGTATACAACAGCGCTGATATCGACCGCCAGCGAGTAGTCTTCGCGCATGATCTGGGAACGGAGCAAGATCGCGCGTTGCTTGGCTACTATCCCGATCGTACGGCCTGGCTGTTGACCTTTGACAGCATCTCCGGTCAGGAACATATCGAGCCCTATCCTCCGGCCGCCGTAAGTACCTCCGGCAGGGGATATTCCCGCTAATTTCCCTTAATTGTCCATGACCATGGCTAGCCGCCTAACGATCTCCGTGCCTGAAGCGTCGCACGCGCCTTTTCCAGGCCATTTGGGCTTCGTGGGTATCAACGCTCCGCCTTTGCGCCGACTGGAGAGGCTGCCCCTTCGACATTCGGAGCGTCTGGAAGTCTGCAGATTACCTTCGCGGGATTGCCGGCGACCAAAGAGTAAGGGGGTATTACCTTAATGCGCACGACTGAACCCGCAGAAATGATGCTTCCCTCCCCGATCGTGACCCCCGGAAATATGATGGAGCGTCTGCCAACCCAAACATTGTCGCCGATGGTCACTTCCTGCACATCGTCATCTGATGGCGGAGCCCACTTGTTCTGGGCTTGATCGATGATCCGGCTGGTTGCGACCACCGGGTGTCCGCTGGTATCCATAAACAAACATCCGCTGGTAATTCCACAATTCCGGCCAATCGTGATACGTTTGCCAACCGTAAAAGAGCACCCATGGCCGATGCCACTTCCGCTGCCAATCTCCAGCACTGGCCGGTCCACGAAACGACTGGCGAATTGAAAAGAGCTCTTTCCATCGAGAAGAACGTCATCACCGATGATGATCTCTCCCTTGCCCTGAATCCAGTGAATGAAGATGCCGGTTCGGAGATTCCGCCCATAACGTGTGCAATAAGCCTTGAAAAGCGGCTCGGCAATGAAGACTCGCCGGATAAAGAACACCACATAACGTAGCCCGAGATAGATCATTAACATCGGCTTCACGACGATGCGGGGAGCTGGCACATGCACGCGAAACTGGAGGCGGTAGAGCCAGCGAATTGCCCGAGGCACTGGCTTGTCGGAGGTAGCCAGGTACCGGCGGTACGACTTACGAGTGTATTTGACCTCTTCCGTTGTTTCCGGTTTCCCGGTGACGGCCGTTGTCATGACTTTCTCCTCAAAGCCAAAGTTGCGTCCTCAATCGGTGAAGCAGCCAATTGAGCCTCTCGTACGTCCAACTCAAATTCCTCGCCCGCGTCGTTCACATCAAGCCGCCGAAATCCTACTGTAGCATAGAATTCCGCCACCATGGAGTTCTTGGGAGTAGGGCAGTAGACGCCGACCAGCTTGTCGATTCCTCTCTTTCTTGCCTCCGCGACGAGCGTTTGAATCATGAACTGCTCCATGTCACGCCCCATCACCCGGCAGCTCATTAGCAGAGTGTCGATTCGCCAGTTGACTTCACCATCGTCCACAGCGACGATCACACCGATGATCCCGGAATCGCCAAACCTATCTTGTAGCCGGAACCAATGTGTCCAGTGTTTCTCGTTTTGGCTGAACCGCCGTAACTCTTCGAGGCTGTGACGCCGTGAGGTCAAATTAAATTGATTGGTCTTGCCGACGAGCTGAGCCACGCGCGGGAGAGTGACCTCATCGAACGAGCCATGAGTGCAGACCATGCACAGTTCGCGAAGGTACTCCGTCACAGTAACCGCGCTGTGTTGAAGTTGTTCGCGTTGGGCGTCGGCGGCGTAGCTGTCGGCGCGCAATCGGTCTTCTTCAGATAGACTCCACGCTTCAAAGTACCGGCCTGCGGCCAGGGTGCGGATATACTCGGCCGGGTCATTGGCCAACTCCGGCACTGTGACCATTGGCAAGTGGGCGCGAACGTAGGCGCGCTCGGCCGGATTGTCGTCGAGAAACACGAAGCTATCCAGCCCGAGGTTGAGCTTGTGCGCCATCGCCTGCAGGTTTGCGGCCTTGTCCTGCCAGTTAGCAGTAAAAACAGCGAAATCCGCTAGCTTCAAGACCGAGCCTTCGTGTTCTTCGAAAGGCAATCGCGCGTCAGCCTCGTCGTTCTTGCTGCACACGGCCAGCAGAATCCCTCGTTCCTTCAACTCGCGACAATACTGCTGTAGTGCCTGATGAGCCTCGCCGCGCGCATCCGGCGGGCCGAGTCGGATACCTCCAAGACCATCTTCCCCGATAACACCGCTCCACAACGTGTTGTCCAGATCGAGAACGAGGACCTTCTTCGTCATCCCCAGGCCGGCACGAATTAAAGCCAGCTGAGCTTTGGCGAGCGCCGGCAGGGCAGCATGAGCCGGATGCTGTTTAGCAAGATGCCATGTACGGTCATCCTGCCATCGTTCCCGGCCGAAATTGGCCGAAACCTGGTCTTGGTCGAGAATGGCGACCTGCGGCGGCGCGATCTGCGAAAGCCGGAGATTCACCTCACGGAGAATAGCCGACCGGACGCCGGGGAGCCGTTGGCTGAGCGCTCCGTATGCGTCGCAGACCGGAAGATCAAAGTTGTGCTGGATAATCCGGCATGGAAGCCAGCGTAACACGGTATCCCACTGACACTTCACGCCGTTCAAAGTGGCTCGCACAGTGGATTCGGGCTCGCTACTGATTGCCGGAAGGTTTGCATCGCGCCAGTGGTTGGCGAATAGGACGAAATCCGGCGCAAAAGCATAGAGTGGGGAGTCCGACTTCATCACAACCTGCGCGACCATGCCATACGGGGGCGCATACACTTGCATTGCCAAGCCGTCAAGCCAGGCCAGCAAACTCAAGATCGGTAGGTGAAACACAACGGTGTGATTGCACAAGTACGCGACACGACATGAGCGAATGATCCCCGGCAATGGAGCCTGCGCCTGCAAACGCTCGAAGAGTTCGGCGGCCTTGGCAAGAAACTCGTATGACTCTGGTCCCGTGGCGACAGCTTGGCGCAAGCAGTCATAGGCCTCGAGCACATCACCCGTGCGGCGGAGCTGCCGGGCGGTTTCCAACAGGTTCTCAGCGGATGGCATGCAGATGCTCCAACAATATAGGAATGGGATCCTTCTTTTCAGTTGGCATAAAACTGGCGGTTTGATCGGTGCTCATACGCGGTAGCCGCGGCCGATAGATGTGGAGACCAAGATGGGCCTTCTCTAGGAACCGGCAGAGCTCTTCACCGGCCATCTTTGCGACCGCATACTCGCTCAGGTCCGGTGGAAGTTCGTCGATAAAAACGGTCGAAGGATAAAACACGCGCTTCAAACCCAGGGCACACAGCTTTTCAACCAGTCGGTGAAAACCCAGGATGTAGTAATTGCAGAACACCTGGAACAATGCACTAGAGAATGCGCCCGGCCTTCCCGATGCGATAAGCGGCGACGCGAAATAGTACAGGTGAGTCGGCGTCCAACTGTCGCCGAGGGTGTATGTCTCATCCAGAACATTCAATTGTAGGCACCCAGCCGTACCACCCGCCGAGGTGATCTCTGCGGCGACTCGATGCGCGTCGTCCGCGCCTTGATGGTACGTAAGCTTCACATCCGCGCCGCCAGCCGCGAGTAGCTTAGCGGTCACCTCACCCAGGCCGCGGGAACCGCCCACCACCAAAGCGCGCTGACCGACAAACTCATCCCGGCTGACGATCGCCTGCAACGCGCGTGAATGAGCTTGCTCCTGGTGTGAGGGCCGAAAGAAGGCGGTAAGCTTGCCGATCATGTTCGGAGACGTGACGGCGATCATCACAAGGCCGTAACGAGTGTCCAGCTTTGTGACTTCATAAGCCAGAACTGGCGTGATGTTGGCATCTTCTCGGAATGACACATCGAGCGACGAATAAAAAGAATGCAGACCGGGGCATTCCATGCCAACGAGGCGCGTGGTCGCCAGCAATTGGGCAAGCGGCAGCGCTGCGCCAAGATGTGGGAAAAGCTGCGCCGCCGCAGCCTGATGCAGATACAACGGGAGCACTCCAGATGCGTTTTCAGCATCGTGCATCGCAAGCACTTTGGGATCCTCGCGCGGCGGGAACCCAACATTGAATAGTTTCAGCACCGGTGTCGGTGCGTGGCTCCACTTGAGTTTGATCTTGGTGGTCACAAACTGGTCAACCAGCAGATGGATTTGCGCTTGACCGTCCAGCTCGCTGATGAGGGAATAAGTTACGACGTCCCTCAATCGGATGGGTCGCGCAAAGTCGGCGCGAATGGAATTGATGTTGAACGGTTGAGGGCGATCTTGCGACCAAACGTCCAAAGCCCACAGCAGCGAATGAATGCCATGCACCACAGCGGCACCGAAAATCGATCGCCGCGCCGCCACCGGAGCAATGTGGACCGGATTGAAATCGCCCGAAAGCTCGCCAAACGCCAGTTGGTCGGCCAAGCAAAAATCCCGTGTAATCATTACTTTTCGATGACGGCAAGTAGGTTCTGCACTGACTTGATTTCTGCCACTTGATCCGTTGTGAAGCGGATGCCGAATTCCGATTCGATGCTCAGAACGAGGCGGACTGTGGCGACCGAATCCCAATCCGGGTAGGTTGCGGGTGAAAGCTCCGATGTGAGCCGGATCGAGGGATCGTCGAACACATCTTGGAAAACACTTTGCAGTTTCTCAATGGTGGTCATCCGCCAAGCCTCACCGAAGAGCTCCTCGTTGATTCAAGCTCAATACGAGCATATACCTATGCCGCTGCTCAGACAAAATGCTGAATAGCTAGAGCGCGACCGAAAATAAAGCGTAATGGCCCGATGCAAGGGCGGTGTCGTCGTCTTTCCAAGATTGGGGGTATTCTCGGCGCAATCGGTTGCTCACGGCCGCCGAATTCTTGAGGCCAGAGTCACCTTCCGAACACGGTAGCCGACACCCCCTTAAAGACTAGCTAAGACTGGTTGCGCGGGGGTTGCAGGCCCTGCCGTGTTTTGCCTGATTCCGCCGAGCTAAGTTGTTGATCTTATTTAGAATCCGCGCCTTCTGCCGGATTCATAACACGTAGGTCGGCAGTTCGATCCTGCCTCCCGCCACCACTCAGATTCATGCAAGCGGCAAGCCAGCATCTCCTGCGGATTGTTGTCCCTCAGACTTTCTGTTTTGAAAACTACTTGGGCACGTCGATGCGAACCAGCAGGACGTCGTGGCTGGCCAGTTCGAGGGGCTGGCCGTCGTAAAGCGTGATGGACTTGCCGGTCCACAGATCCTTTCCATCCTGTGGCCCGTGCAGTCCGAGTTTAGCCAGGTTCAGGTGAAAGGGATGTGTGGAGTAGCGGTTGTCTCCGGCATTGATGACGGCAATGGCCACCGCGCCGCCGACCAAAGGCCGTTTCCACACATCCACTTCGCCTTCGCTGTAAACGCGGCTCCCCTGCTTGCCCAGCTCGTCCTGATCGATGGCGATGACGTCGCGGTTGGTGAGGATCGCCTTGATCTCCGGCTTCATGTTGGGCAGGTCGTTGCCGGCCAGAAGTGGCGCGGCGAGCATGGCCCATAAGGAAAAATGAGAGCGGTTCTCTGCCAGCGTGAGCTTGCCGTTGCCCACTTCGAGCATGTCCGGATCGTTCCAGTGGCCGGGACCTGCGTAACTCTCCAGACCGGCCTGCTGGCTGGCGATAGTGTAGATGCGGTCCCAATTAGGAGTAATATCGCCCGTCGTCCTCCACAGGTTGCCGCCGATCGACGGAGCCCACTCCCACACCGCGTCCCATCCGTATTGGCACAGCGAGAATACGATGGGCCGTCCTGTCGCCTTGAGAGCCTTGTTCATCTTGTCGTAGGCGGCCACCATCAGCCGCATCTGCGCAGCCTTGTCGCCGGGAGCCTGCTTCTCCATCACTGCGGGGATGAAGCTGCACAGGTCGTACTTAAGATAGTCGATGCCCCACTGGGCATATAGCTGTGCATCCTGGGCTTCGTGGTTCAGCGAGCCCTCGTATCCGGCGCAGGTCTTTGGGCCGGGGCCGGAGTAGATGCCTATTTTGAGGCCCTTGGAGTGGACGTAATCGGCCAGTGCCTTCATATCGGGAAACTTCGCGTTGGAGTGCAGCACGCCGTCCGCGTCGCGCCGGCCCTCCCACGTATCGTCAATGTTGACGTAGACGTATCCGGCGTCTCTCATGCCGCTGGCGACGAGCTGGTCAGCGGCGTCGCGAATGTCCTTGTCGGTAACTTTCTCGAAGAAGAAGTTCCAACTGTTCCAGCCCATGGGCGGCGTCTGCGCCACCACTTGATTTGGAGCCTGTGGCGCTTTCGCCGGAGCCTTTGCTGGTGCTGATGTTTGTGACGCAGCGGTGAGAGATGCAAAAGCTAGAACGGCGGAAGTGAGCAAAGCAACTATACGCATGGAAGGCCTCTTGAAAATGAATTTAGGACAAATTGTATGCTGCAAACGCGGAAATCAGCAATCTCCAGCTTGCCGGCAGAAATGAGCGGAAACTCCAAGGCCCTCCGGCAAATAACCGGAGGGCCATAAACAACAAGCCATCAATCCCCGTCTAAGCCTTAACCGCGCGTGTGGGCTTGTAGCCGGAGATGCCGAAGTACGCGATGTAGAGGTAACAGACGATCGGCAGGATGAAGGCTAACTGGAAGCCTAAGTGGTCTGCCAACAGGCCAAAGAGCGGCGGAATGACTGCGCCGCCGAAGTTGCCAATGCTGATGACGCCCGATCCCTTGCTGGTCAATGGTCCCAGTTCGGCGATGCCCAGGGCGAAGATCGTCGGATACATGATGGAGTTGGCCAGGCCGCAGAGGATCAGGCACCAGACGGCGATCATGCCGGTGGTGTTCATGGCCACCAGTAGCAGAACCACGCCGAAGAAGGCCAGCCCAGCCAGCAGCCGGTTGGCACGAATCTTCTTCATCGCCAAGGTTCCGGCAAAACGGCCGATCATGATGGCGAACATATAGAACGAAGCCAACAGCGCAGCGGTATCCTTGCTGCCGACTCCCTGCCCTTTGAAGAACTTGATGGCGTTGGCCGCGAGCGCAATCTCCAGACCTACATAGAAGAAGATGCCCACCATGGCTAGCACGGTGTGCTTGTAGCTCCAGATGCTGCGGCCCGATGCGTGAGCGCCGGCAACTTCTGTCCGGCTGGAAACAATCGCCGGCAGGTGCATGAACATGACAGCAAAGCCCAGGATCAGCAGCGAGATGGCAATCGCGATATACGGACCCTGCACGGTGTGCGCAATGACCGCCGGGCTGGCGTTCTTAGTGTCATCGGTGAGTATGAAGTAGCCCACAACGATCGGCGCCAGAGCGGAGCCGAGCGAGTTAAATGCCTGAGCTAGAGTCAGCCGTGCCGGGGCGCTCGACTCAGGCCCCAGAATCGACACGTAGGGATTGGCCGAGACCTGCAGCACGCAGACGCCTGTGGCCAGCACAAAACTGGCAGTCAGGAATAACGGAAAGCTTACCGTCGCCGCCGCTGGAACAAACAGCAGAGCGCCCACCACCATGATGAAAAGCGATGTCACCATGGAGCTCTTGTAGCCAATCTTTTCGATCAGCTTTCCGCTGGGCACGGAGAAAACCAAGTAGGCAAGGAACCAGGCTGTGGTCACAAAGTTGGACCACATATAGTTCAGGTTAAAAATATCCTGAAGCTTGGGAGCTAGATTGCTGTTCAGGTTGGTCAGAAACCCAAAGATCCCGAAAAGTGCGGTGACGATGATGAATGGGATGGTGTAGTTGGGCGTATTTGCCGCCGCCGGTTTTGTTTGTGTGGCCATAAAGATTTCCCCCGCTTCCTGTTGAACGATATTGTGTAGAGCGCGTTTCAAAATCCGGTTTTGTATCAGGGCACGACTTCAAAGCTTGCCCTAAGCGTAGTCGAAGGGTGCCGAAATGGTCCGTAAAAGAACGGACGTCAGCCCCTGAAGGTACGGGCGTCGCTCTACGACACCCGGTGAGCTCCTCCTGAGGCATGGCAGATGTGAACCTGGGGCTGGATGCCGGTTTTTGCCGCATAGCGGCGTCCCAGCTCCTCGGCAAAAGCCTTGGCCTTGGCTTGTTCCACCAGATTGATGGTGCAGCCGCCGAAGCCTCCGCCAGTAAGCCGCGCGCCAATCAGTCCCGGCAACTCATTCGCCAGCTCCACCATGATATCGGCCTCCGCGCAACTGCCCTCAAAGTCCTTGCTGTAGCTGCGGTGCGCCTCGGCCATCAGCCGGCCCAGTTCCTTCATATCGCCTTTGAGCAGGGCTTTGGCGGCAGCCACCGTGCGCAGGTTCTCGCTGATCACGTGGCGTGCGCGCAGCAGGGATTTGGGCGCCATCTCGTGCCCCCACTTGTCCAGATCCTCCAGCGTCGCGTCACGCAGAAAAGGCACGTGTCCGCGATGGCTATTGATTACCGCGCAGGCGGCCTCGGATTCGGCGCGGCGGGTGGGATAGTCGCCTCCCGCAACCGAGTGCTTGACCATGGTGTTGGCGATTACCAGCGCCACGTTGGCCGGAATCGGCGCTAATTGAAAGCTCAAATCGCGGCAATCCAGCAGCATGGCGTGGTTCTCTTTGCCGTTGACGGAGATGAACTGATCCATGATGCCGCAATTGGCGCCCACGAACTCGTTCTCCGCGCGCTGGCAGAGCCGCGCCAGCACCGGCCCCGGATAGCTGGCGCCAACGATGGAGAGAACGGCAAGCGCCGTAGCTACCTCTATGGCCGCCGAGCTTGACAGCCCCGAACCCAGCGGAACGTCACCCCAGATGCTCAGGCTGAAACCGGGAATCTTATGGCCCTCACCGGCCAGGATGGAGACCACGCCCATCGGGTAGTCGCTCCAGTGCTTGCTGCCTTTGGCCGGCAGCGATGCAGCCTCAACAACCCGCTCCTCGCCATAGTTCTCCGAATAGATGGCGATTATGCCGTCCTTGCGGGCCGAGATGCCGGCCAAGGTGGCGAAGTTGATGGCCGCGGGCATCACAAAGCCCTCGGCGTAATCGGTGTGCTCGCCAATCAGGTTGACGCGGCCCGGCGCGGCAAAGACGGCCGGCTCAGCCTGATAGCGGACGAGATGCTTGGAACGAAATACAGCAGGATCATGCATGGCAGTCACTTTCTAAAGGATTTGAAGATCGACAATCATCAGCCAGAAGTCGGATTGGCCGGGAGATAGCTCGCGAGACCATGGCCCGGTGACCGCAAGCGAGTCCACCGGAGCGGTGGTAGGCTCCATAGCGACACACATCTGTTTCGGCCCTTTTCTATCCGGCCAGCCACCAGAGCAGATCCAGAGTCCCAGATAGGGCGTCGCCGCCGGGTCAAAGCCGACCTTGATGCGAATGCCCGCCTTGGGCCGCTCCAGCGCGCACCAGTTTTCCTTCGTAGACAATGGCCCAGCGAACAGCTTGTCGCCGATGCCCGACTTGGGCGGTTCAACCAGGCTCAGATCGGCCTTTCCTAACATGCCCAGCTTGGTGATAGGCCAGGGAACCTGCTTTCCGGCCTGCCCCAGCCGGCCGCCACTGGAACCCTCCAGACGCATTTCGTGAATGGAGTCCGGAAGGACAATCTTGTCTCCTGCTTCAGACGCGAACGAAGGATGCGCCGACCAGGCCCATGGAACCGTGGAACCGCCTGTGTTGGTCACCGTATAGTCGAGGCTCAATCGCCAGCCCTTGCCCTTCTCGGTCAGCAACAGAGTTCGCTCCAGCATCAGCGGTAAGGAGAAACACTCTCCGCGGAGAGTTACCGACCCTCCCCGCGCAACCCCTGCTCCATGCTCCTTGTGGCCGCTTCCCTCCTCGGTCCACGCCACCCGCCACAGGTCGCCGTGGTCGGGAACGTTAACCGGGCCATCGGCGGTTTCTACCGTACAACCGGCCACTGAAGGCAGGCACTCATCCCAGCCGCTGGCGTCGCCCGCATCGAAGGTCATGGTTTTGGTACGCGGCGCATAGGCGGCCAGTGGCGTTTGAAGCAGCTCACGGCCGTTCACGAGAATGGATGCGATCTTGCCGCCGAGGTTGGGTAGGATGGTCACCGAGCAACCTCCCGCCCGAAGAAGAATCTTTTCTCCCACACCACCAGTCTTATTTGCCTCTGCCATTTGCTCTAATCTCCTCCATCCTGTCCAGCCAACTTCGAAACGCGGGCTTCATTCGTGCTGGGTACAGGCCGATTTCCAGGATTGCGCCAATTGTACAAGAATCGGGGCAGCGGTAGTATCCGCAGTATATGAAGAGTATGTCTGCGCCAGTCCGTAACGCGTCGAATACATTGCCGCATTTGCGCAACAACTCGCCTGATGACTGAAGGGCCAGTAAAATCTGTACCACTCAGAGAGTTAGTTCTTAACTTGTTTTTGTTTCAGCCAGCTCGCGGCTAGCCGCGATCTGGCTGGCGAATTCTGTCGGCGTCCTGAGGGCCGGGGCCCTGTACTGCCAAAATGCCTCTCTTCGTAGGCGACAAGCCCCCGGTCCTTTACGCCCTCCATGGCTCCGTTCTCCTCCGAGGAAGTACCTTAAAGTCTGGTTCCTCCCCTGACTGGCCATTTGTACAATCTTAAATACGTCCGTTGATCTGCCCGGGATTTTGAATCGGTTGAAATGAGAAAACTGGTTTGCTCGCGGCAGTAGAAAAAATCGTAACATTTGTCATATCAACGGGTTATGCAATGGCGCGTCTGCAATAGCCGGATAGCTGTGGGGGAAAACGTGTGTCATGTTATGCTTAATGAGAAATCGCCATGGAAAATACTTTGAAACAACTCAAAGAGATTATTATTACCGGTTTGCGGATCAAGGACAAAACTGCCGAGGATTTGAGTGACAATCAGCGGTTGTTGGGAGGCGATCTGGAGATCGATTCCATCGATATTTTGCAGCTTATTCTGGAAATTGAGAGGCGTTTTAAGATCAAGCTTGTCGATGGTGAATTCGACGAGAGCGCCTGGCAGAGCGTTACCACCCTGGCTGCAGCCGTCGAAGCCAAAGTCGCGGCAAGAAACTAAACTATCAGGAGTATTTCAGGCCATGCCGATCAGCAACAGGAAGAGACCCTCACGGGTATTGCTGGTCGAATGCAACAACATGAACAAGTGGGTGGGCACAACCGTGCCCTACGAGATGCATGTTTCCCCCATCGGTCTCATGTATCTGGCCTCCAGTGTGCGTGCGGTGCTTCCCGGTGTTGAGGTACGCATCGTCGAATCCTCGCTCTCCTGCCCTGACAACGAACGATTTATACGCATCTTGCAAGAGTATCAACCCGATGTCGTTGGCCTTCGCTCCATCGCATTTTTTCTCGAGGAACTGCAACGCGTGGCGGCGCTGGTGTACGCCCATAGCGACGCTACGCTGATCGTGGGCGGGCCGATTGTGAAAGCCTACAAGCAGCGTCTTTTTGAAGAAGTGCCGGAGGTAGAGGTTGCTGTTCAAGGCGAAGGAGAACAAGCTCTGGTGGAGCTGCTTTCCGGAGCTTCTCCCGGCGCGGTTGCAGGCGTTCTCTTTCGCGACGGCGACATGGTAGTGGAAAATGCCGAGCGTCTCGAAAGCGCTGCCATCGACAGCCTGCCCTTTCCCTCCTACGACCTGATCGACATCGATCAGTACCATCGCCAGTTGAGCTATGCCTACAATCACCGGCGCCAGGGAGTTCTGCTGACCAGCCGCGGCTGCGTCTATGGTTGCACCTATTGCTTCAGTCATTGGAAGGGCATCCGGTTGCGCAGCGCCGCCAATATTTTTAAGGAGATTACCGCGCTTTACGACCAACACGGCATCCGGGATTTCTACATTGTTGATGACATTTTCAACGTCGATGAGAAACGATCGCTGGCTCTGTTTGACATGATTCAGGCTGCAGGTTTTAAGCTTCGGATGTATTTCGTAAACGGCCTGCGCGCCGATATAGCCAGCGAAAAGTTTGTGGATCGCGCCATCGAGGCAGGCGCCGTGTGGTTTACATATGCGGTTGAGTCCGCCACAGAAGAGATTCAGCGCCTGGTGCGCAAGCATCTTAACCTGGAGAAGACGCGCCGGATCATTGCCTACACGCAACGTCAGAATGTAGCCGTCAATATCTCGACCATGTACGGTTTTCCCACTGAAACCCGGGAGATGGCGCAGCGCACTCTGGACTGGCTGGGCAAACTGCCCAAGCCGTCGCTGCTCCCTTACCACTTCTGCCTGCGCTTCTTTCCTGGTTGTGAGATCAACCGGCAGGCCGTGGAGGCGGGCTGGGACGCCGAGCGGATGGAGTTGACCAGCCGCTTCTCTTATAACGACATGGCGATGGGCACGCCTACTCTGTCGAAGCACGAGATGAATGAGATTCAAATTGAATATCATCGCCGCTTCGGCACGAGTAATCCTGCCGCCATCGATGTAGCGGTGCGCACGCTGCGTTCCATCGGATACGACGACACGGAGATCGTCCATATGTACTCGGTGTTGATGCGCAAAATGATTCACGACGTCGGTGAACTGATGCAGGCAGGTGGCCATTGAAGCATTGGTACTGGCATCGCTTTCACAATGCGATCGTACTAAGCTTTGTGTTTACTACCATGCGCTGGTTGCCGCGCTTCGCACAGCCGCCAATTGCGACCGTTACCGCTTTGATCTTCTTTCTGCTGTTGAAACAAGAGCGCCGCGCCGTGGCTGGTAATCTGCGGCGAATCACGGGCAAGCGAGGGCTTGAGTTGCATTGGAAGGTCTATCGCGTTTTTTATTCCTTTTGCGACCTGATCGTTTCCTACACCTATGTTCCCCAGGCCAGCCATGAGCAACTGCTCTCCATGCTTGCGGACGGGGAACGCGGCGCCGCGGTGATCGACCACTGCCTGGCCGAAGGACACGGGCTGATTGTGTGGACTGCACATCTGGGCAATCCGGAGTTTGCCTCGCGCCTGCTGGAGATGCACGGCCGTCCTGTCAACGTGGCGCGCGTGGTTGAGGATAAGCCCGCGGAGAGAATGTTGCGCGACCGGATGAGCAATGAGCGGCTCCGGATCGTGGACCTGCGCGGCGGAGCACGCGCCACCATCGAGCTGTTGCAGGCCCTGCGCCGTAATGAGATCGTTGCCATTCAGGGAGATCGCGTCTACAACCCACATCATGGAGCGCCAATACGGTTTTTCGCTGCGCCAGCGGAGTTTCCGCTGGGGCCTTTTCTGTTGTCGCAGGTTTCGGGCGCGCCGGTACTGCCCGGTTTCGTCGTTCGCCACGGCTGGCTGCGCTACCGGGTCCTGCTGGGCGAACCCATTCGGCCTGCTTCCTCGGGCAATCGCGACGAAGACCAGCGTACCTGCTTGCGCCAAGCGGTGCGGTTTCTCGAAGCGCAGTTGTCGAATTACTATGATCAGTGGGTAAATTTCTTCGATTTCTGGCCGGTTCACTCGCATGATTGACGCGCAGAAAACCATTGTTGTGACCGGGATTGGCGTGGTCAGTCCCTATGGAGTTGGTCTTTCTTCGCTACAGGCCGGTATGTTGGCGGGCCAGTGCTGCCTCAAGCCCGTAACAGATTTGTATCCCGGCTTTCAGGGAACCGTTGCGGCCGTAGATGCTTTGCCGCCTCTGGCTGAGTTTCATCGCTACTCCCGCACCGATCGGCTGGCGATGGCGGCGGCTAGCGATTCTGTAGCGGATTTCACTGGCCCCGGCAGCATCTTGCGCGCGAGCGGCATCGTGATGGCTAGTACTGTGGCTGGTCTGACCGAGATTGATCCGGAGATCTCCGTAGGACCAGCTGAATGGTATCAGCACGGCGGATTGTCGCGGGCCGCAACTTTTCCTGTGTCCCGTGTGGCTGCTTCTGTCGGAGAGCATTTGGGCATTCTAGGGCCATCATGCACAGTTTCGGTGGCCTGCGCCTCGGGGGCAATGGCCATTGCGTTGGCCGCCAATATGCTGCTCGATGATGCCGCTCCAATGGTTCTGGCCGGGGGAAGCGATGCGTTGTGTCCTTTCACGCTGAGTGGTTTCAATTCGCTGCAGGCCCTTGACCCGGAGCCTTGCCGCCCCTTCGACCAGAACCGGAAGGGATTGAATATTGGCGAAGGCGCGGCTGTGCTGGTTCTGGAAACCCTGGCTCATGCAACGCAACGCGATGCCCGGATTCTGGCCGTGTTGCGAGGCTGGGCAATGACCAACGATGCCTTCCATCCCACCGCGCCGCACAAGGACGGCATCGGGCTGGCTTTATGCATCCAGCGCTCTCTGGAGATGGCTTCATGCGGCATTGAAGAGGTTGGCTATGTGAATGCCCACGGTACGGGCACGCCCTTGAACGATATCGCGGAAACGCATGCTTATGAGATCGCCTTCCGGGGACGCAGCCGCCCCATTCCCGTTTCGTCGACAAAATCCTACTTTGGACACTGCCTGGGGGCAGCCGGCGCATTGGAGGCGGCCATTACCATCATGGCCATGCAATCTGGCGCGCTCTTACCTACCCTGCGTATAGAAAACCCTATTGAAAGCCCCATGATCGATTGGTTGCGTGGCGGGCTGCGACATCAGCCGCTGCCGGTTGCCATGTCGGTCTCCGCGGGCTTTGGCGGCAGCAATACGGCGCTGGTTTTTGGGAGTCACCGCGCATGAAGACGACCTTGCCCGTGATTACCGGAATCGGCTCAGTTACCGCTTATGGTCCGCTGGCCGGACTCATTCCCACCGAATCTCTGGTAGCATCCTTGGAGCCAAGTGCTATCACCACGTGGAGAACACCCGGTCTGCGCCGCGCCTTTCTGGTCGAGCCGTTCCGTCCGGCAAGCATTGTCCCAGGATTGAAAACCCGGCGACTTGATTCTCTTTCGGCCTGGGCGCTGGTGGCCTCGTCGCTGGCCTTGCGCGATGCGAACATCGACCTGGGCCCGATGGATCGTTCCCGGATTGCCGTCTTATTCGCCACCGGTTTTGGCTGCGTCGAGCTCACTCTGGCTTTCTATCAAAGCGCCGCTGCAAATGGCTGGTCAGGAACCGACCCCATAACTTTTCCCGAGACACTCCACAATGCCCCGGCCAGCCATGTTGCCCTCTTTCACGATCTGCGCGGTCCCAACGTGACAATCAGCAGCAAGAGCTTTGCGGCGGAGAGCGCGCTGCTGCAAGCTGCTTCCATGTTGCGTCACGGGCAGGCCGATTTGGCCATTGTGCTGGCCGGAGACACTCTCACCCAGGCTGTTTACGAGTGGTATGAGGTAGCGCAACAGCTTGCTCCCGCCTGCTTCAACCAGCAGCCTTTGTCGTCCGCACCCGGATTTGTGCCTAGCGAAGGGGTCGTGGCCATGGTGCTGGAATCGGCTGACCGGCAGGCAGTTCGTTCCTATGCCGCTATCGGCGCGGGTTGCTGGGCGGCTGGCGGCGATGCATTGGTCGGCATGCGAAAGTTGTTGGGAGATCTCCGGCCGCACCTTATAATCTGCGCTGGCGATGGCGCGCCATGCGCATCCAGCCCCTCGGCCTGTTCGGCTCGCGAACTGGTTGGTGAGGGGGCAACGATTTATCCCGCGCAGCCTGTTGCCGCGGGGATGGGAGAAGCAAGCGCTCTATTCCACCTGTTGTTGGCTTTGAGCAAGCGTCCTGGGAGCGGCCAGGCGCTACTGCTGGGAACATCCGCTCTCGGCGGCTATGCCGCGCTGCGACTGGAGTTATTTTGAATCTGAACGTAAACATTGCAGCGGCTGCGTACACCGTGCCTACCAGCGTAGAGAGCGTGGCAGAGATCCTCGAGCGGGAGAAGTTCCGCGTGGAGACAACGCTGGCGCCGTTGAGCCCGCAGGCCAGAGAAAAAGCCATGGACAATCTCGGACTCAGCCATGTGCGCGTTTGCGGCAGTCAGCAACCATACGACCTGGTGAAGACGGCCGCAAGGATGGCCATCGATGAAACCGGTATTATGGCGAGCAACATCGGCCTGATCCTGGATTACAGCACCTTTCCCGGCGAGAATCAACAATCCATATCGTTCGCACACCAGCTCAGCGCCGATCTTGGCGCGGAGACTTCAATGAATCTCAGCTTTCGTGCGGGCGGCTGTGGCGCGCTGCACCTGGCTATTAAAACCGCGCTCGGCTGGATGAGCATGGACGAACGCTTGCAGTCCGCGCTGCTGGTTACCGGCGACACTGCACCGAGGCACAATCGCTCGCTGCTGCCCATTACCGTGCAGGGAGACGCCGCAAGCGCCGTCGTGCTGCGGCGGGATTCTGCGCAGGGGCCGCGGATTCTGGGTGTCGAGGCTATGACCCTCGGTCATTTGCATAATGCCATCGCGCTTACTCAGGCCGATGGGCAAATCCAGCTTACCGTCGACGCGGTCATGATCGAACACAAAGTCATGCCCATCTTCTATCTCCATCTTTTCCGGCTGGCCAACAAAGTTCTGTCGGATGCCGGGCTGCGCTTGAGCGATGTCGATCATTTTATCTACTCCAACATCAGCCGCCGCGATCGCGAGGGCTTCCGCAGGATGGTGGGCCTGCCGGAGGGCGGTTTGCCAGCTACCCGCATGGCCGAGTTTGGCCACACCTTCGCCAGCGATCTGGTCATTAATTATGTGGAGATGCGCCGCGAAGGGCTCATTCGTCCTGGCCAATTGCTGTTGTTCGCGTCGGCGGGCATTGGCTTTACATGGGGGGTGACGCTTGCCCGAGCCTGACCCCAAGCCTGATAGCGATCTGCTGCACCAGTGGCTGAGGCTGAGCGCTGCGGTCGCGCCCGATGCTGTCGCCATCGTCGAGGAAGAGAGAATCACATCCTTCGCTGAGCTGCTCGCGCAGGCTCAATCGCTGGCCCTGCGCTTCTGCGATCACGGAATTCAGCCACGGGATCGCATCGCTTTGGCTTTACCCAAGAGCACGGATGCAATCGTCGCAGTCTTTGCCTCGCTGTTGGCCGGCGCCATCTATGTTCCCATTCACCCTCGCTGGCCTAAAGAGCGCATCGACGCGGTTCTCTCGGAGTGTGGGGCCCGGTTGCTTATCGAGGGCGATGGCGCTCCACCGCGCATCACCGATTTGCTGACAGGCGCCGGTATTGCCAGGACTGCGCAGACGACGCATCCTGCTGATCCTGCGCTATTGCCGCAAATGACGGCCGAGGATACGGCCTTTATCCTCTTCACCTCCGGTTCCACGGGACGACCCAAAGGAGTCGAGCTTTCTCACCGCGCCGTGAGCGCCTTCGTCCGCTGGACCGCGCAGGAATTTCAGATTGCCTCCGGAGACAGGATCGCCTGCCCCTCGCCGCTGGGCTTTGATCTATCCACCTTCGATATCTTCAACATGGCCTTGTGTGGTGCAACTACTGTGTTGGTCCCTGACCATATCGTGTGGATGCCCCGCTTTCTGGTGCAGTTTGTGCGCGAATTCCGCATCAGTTGCTGGTATTCCGTACCCTCCATCCTTGCTGGCATGTTGCAGGAAGGGCGCATGGCCGCGCATTCCTATCCCGATCTGCGCCTTATTCTCTTTGCCGGCGAGGTCTTCCCCGCACCCGCTCTCGCTAAGCTGCGGGCCGCTGTCCCTCAGGCGCTCTATGCAAACCTCTATGGCCCTACCGAGACCAATGTAGTGACTTGGTGCCAGGTACCGGCTGATTTTGATGGTTCACAGCCGCTTCCCATAGGCCACCCCTGCCCTTATGCCAAAGTGAGGGTCGATGCCAGGACCGGAGAGCTCCTGGCCGGCGGAGATTCGCTGATGCGCGGTTACTGGAATCGTCCGGATGAGACCGCACGGAGCCTCATCTCGCTCGACGACATCTGCTATTACCGCACTGGTGACCGCGTTTCTGTGGCTTCCGATGGCAGCTACATGTTTATAGGGCGTCTCGACCGCCAGGTAAAGCGCCGCGGCTTTCGCATTGAGCTGGGAGAGATCGAGGCTGCGCTTCTATCGCATCAAGATATAATGGAGGCAGCCGTGGTCGCAGTTCAAGACGGGCAAAAGGTAGTCTCGTTGGATGCTTTTGTTCGCCTCGGAACGCACGGCGCCATCAACACAACAGAGATCAAAACCCACTGCGGGCGCCGGTTGCCACCCTATATGTTGCCTGATCGCATCTTCTTCATCGATGCAATCGCCAAGAGCAATCGTGGAAAAATCGATTATCTCGCCCTGGGCAAGATGGCAGAAGGATTGAAGTGTGGAGATTGAGAGCCAGATCAGGGAGTTTGTCGCCAGTCACTATCTGCCTGATGCCTCCGCCGGGGCAATTTCGGACACCATGCCGCTTATTACAAGCGGCATTATCGACTCCATCGGCATGCTCGGACTGGTCGACTTCATCGAAAGCCTATACGCCATCGAATTCATGCCCCGCGAGATCGACGTACATGCCCTGGATACCGTGGAACGGATCGCGTCCTTGATCCGCACAAAGCAGTCCGGCCGTAAGGCGGTAGTTGATTGAGTGATATTTTGTAAGATAGTGCGGCATGATTTCGCGGTGCCTGCGCTCAGGATAAGCTAGCCATATCGAGGCCAAATGAAAGCATTGCTGGTTCAGAGTCCCGCCACATCGCCCTGGGTCCCGCGCCGTCAGTGGGAGCCGCCTAGTGTGGCCATGGCTACCATCGCCGGACAAATCGACAACCACGATGTGCGCGTCGCCGACATGGTTATCTGGCGCAAACAGACCGTGCCGCGCTACCTCGAAATGCTGCGCACCTTCAGGCCGGATGTCGTGGGTTTCACCTCCATGACCTTCCAATACGACACTACGGCCGGCTTTGCCTACCTGACGAAGCAGTTCGATAGCCGTATTCGCACCGTGCTGGGCGGCTATCACGCCACTTTGTTCTCCGATTCCATTGCCATGGGTCAGGATACCGGCCTGTGGGATTTCCTCATGCGCGGTGAGGGCGACTTCGCCTTTGGCGAGATGCTGGATAGTATCGAAGCTGGCGGCGCGGGAATGGACAAGATTCTTGGCCTCTCCTACAAAAAAGACGGCCTCTTTCGCCACAATCCGCCGCGCCCGCTCGAAGACCTCGCGCGCATCCGTATTCCCGCCCGCGACAAGCGCCTGCTCAATGGCTTTCATATGTACTTTCGTAAGGCCGACGTCATCGAGACCTCGCGCGGCTGTCTGCACCTGTGTAACTTTTGCAGCATTCGCGAGATGTATGGACGTTCCTTCCGCGTCTTTCCATTGGAGCGCGTGCTGGCCGACATCGAAGATGCTTACAGTCGCGGCGCGCGCCACATCTTCTGCACTGACGATAACATCACCCTTGACATGGACCGTTTTGAGCAGTTATGCGAGGGCGTTATCCGGCTCAAGCTGAAAAATGTAATGTTCACCACCCAGGCCAGCCCCATCGGCTTCGCCCAGCGCCCGGATATCGCCAGGAAGATGGTCGAGGCGGGCTTTGTCTCCATCTTTCTGGGCATCGAAAACGCCTCCACCAAAAACCTGCGTGCCATGCACAAGCCTAATACCCTCGACACCATTCAGCGAGGCGTCGCGGCGCTGCAGAAAGAGGGGATAATCGTCATTGCCGGCATCATCAACGGCCTGCCCGATGACGATGCTGAGAGCATCCGCGAGAACTACATGTTCATCAAGAAGATGGGCATCACCAGCGTCATGGATCAAATCATGACCCCCTATCCTAAGACGCCGCTGCGAGACGAGATGATGGAAGAAGGACGCATCGCCAATCGCTCCGATTTCCGCTGGTACGACGGCTATTTCAGCAACGTGCGCACCAGCCAGTTGATGCCCGAGGAGCTCAACTTCGTGCGCTGGAAGATTCGTCGCGAAGTTATAGGAATGTGGCGCGCCACCAAGGGGGATTGGAAGTTTTTCAAGAGCTACACCTATCTATGGGAATTCTTCTTGCGCTATATCGTCTGGCTTAATGAGAAGTTGCTGGAGGCGATATTCGGCATTGAGGGACGCTACAAGCTGCAGATGCGCCATTTCCTGCAGTTGAATGACTTCGGAATTAAGATACCCGGTCGACAGCGCGTTGAAACCTACCATCCCATTTACGGCAACCATGCAGATCCGTACAAAGACACGCGTTGGAGCCTGCTCAAACAGCGGCTGCCGTTCCTCGGGCGCAAGCGCTTCATCACGCAGGAACCGTCATAAACTCAGTAGGCAAGCAGCCAGCCACGAGCATAAAGTCGCCAGAGTAGAAGTTAAAGACCCCATTTTCAGGCTTAATCCCGCTTCGTAGCTGACTGCTACTCCTTGTCTATTGCTTCTTCATATGCAGGGTCCGGCCATGTTGTTGGCAAAGGCCCGCGCCGAACCTCAACCGCGAAAGCCGGTTAAAGTATTCTCCGGACAAGACAGTGTCGGTTTCCGCGCTCACGACGGCGCAATAATCCGCAGTGCCATGACGTTTGGTAGAAAAAATCAGGTAGAGGCTTTTGCCGCTCACTACGCCGGTCAGATCGTACCCGCCGCCATCGCCGCTAACGTCCCGGCTTCCAGCGGCCTGAGTTAGGCTCAAATCGCCAAACGCAGAACTCTTCCACGTGCCACTGACATTGATCAATGCCGGATCTTTTTGAGCGTCAAGCCACGCCCTGCCTTGATTCTCCAATGTGCCTGCGTTCGATGAAGTTGCAAACACAAGCAAGAAAAACATCGTGAATATCACAAATAAAGACTTCTTCATTCCTTGTTTCCCCTTTCAAAAACTGCTTTCTTCGTCCGATTTCCAGGTTATAGCCTTCCTGAACTTTATGAATCCTGCGCGTGCTTTGGCTTATGAGATCACGCCTCATGCAACCGAAGTATTCAATTCTGCGTCAGGCAATATGCAAGAAACAAAACATTCATTTCTTTCTCTTACCGAATTCGCCGGCGACTTCTACTTGCAATTTGATGCCCACGTCCTTCAACGCCTCCGTAAGAAAACCTCTGAGTCCCCAATCGTTCCCGTAATAGGGCCTTACAGGTATCACGCCGATTTCGGTGTTAGTTTTGGGGTCGATGAAGTGGATGGCAAGAATCAGATGGTATTCGTTGTAATCGACGTGAACATCGGAGAACTTGATGTACAGGTCATATCCTGCCGCGTTCGTGTCATCCTTGTCCTTGGCTCCAACAATGGTTCGGCCAGGCAAGTATGTTGCCTGTAGGTTGGACATAAACAATGCGTTCAAGGAAGCAATCAGATCTGTCCACTCCTCTTTGTCGCTGTAGCCGAGCGCGGCCCACTCGTCAGGCCCAAGATCGACCCAACCGACAAAGATCTTGTTCATGTTTTTCATGTCGGGAGTTGTTTCCTTGTTCAGAAAGCGTGGAACGCTGTGGCGCCCGGCAAACATTGGAACCGGTAGTGCAAGACAAATCAGAAACAAAACTGCTGGAATAACAATTCTCTTCATTAGATTTCTCCTTGTGATCCAGTTGTATCCTACCATTGTTCAGGCCTTCCGCCTTGAAAATAAAACTTCAGATCCTCGCTCAATTGATCAAATTCCTGATCCAGACAACCTTCAAGGGCGCAGAGGTGCCCTCTGTACTTGAGGGAGGGAATCACGCCAATCTCTGCATTGGTCTTGGGATCGATGAGGTGTATGGAAAGATGAAGCACATAGTGCGTGTCGAAGGAAACATCGGAAAACTTGACGTAGAGTTCGTCCCCCGTAATGTTCTCGTCCTTTTTGTCCTTTGCCCCCATAACAGTTCGATCAGGCAGGTATTTTGACTTCAAATACTGCTGAAATCTGATATTCGCGTGATCGATTACGCTATCCCACTCTGCCATGGTGGTATATCCGAGGTCGTAATACGCATTGGAATCAGGAGCGATCCACCCAAAAAAGATGTGTCTCACGGCAGACACATTGGGAATTGGTTTTTTGTCGCGCGCCGCCATCGATGCCGGAAGCGCCAGGCACAGCAGGAACAATGCCACGGGAACAACCAACCGTTTCATGAGAACTCTCCGTACTACTGTTTTGACCCCTCATAGAGGGATTCGGGCATCTACCCGATGACTTGCAATTTGCCATCGACGAATTTGAGCCGAGCAGGGAAACCCGTGGGTGTATCCACGGTATTGCTTTCGGCAGTTCTAACACTCCGATCCTGTCGCGGAAACCAAATCTCCGTCTTGACTCCGTTCTCCTCGCTGTTTGAGATTTTGAGCGGGGCGCCAACCACGCTGTAAGCCTGGTCGACGGTCATGCCTACAACGACTTTGTGCGCGGCGATGGCCTGCCGAATCTCGGCAGGCCACTCCGGATGTTCATCTTGCAGCGGCACCTTGGAGAATGTACGATTGAATGCTTTTGTAAAATCATTCAAATTCTCAATGTGGATAAAATCGATCAGTATTTCATAAGCATCGGGAGCCATGCCTTCCATCCACACCTGGACGGTGTCGCCGTTGTACAACAACTTGCCATATCGAACGGCATCATTGGGGGACATTCCCCAAAAAACGCTATCGCGACTGTGCCTCGGGGGCATGGCCAGCTTGTGTTCGACGCCGGATCCATCCGGTGACACTTCCAGAATAGATTCTATGTGGTGGATCGAGGCCGCGATTCCAAACCGTCCTCTGCCGTACCTGCAGGGAACGTCCAGACGCAGATACAGGGTTCCAGCAACCATGCTCTGTGCTTTCGCGCGTTCCGGACCGGACAATTGCGCACGAAGCGCCAGCGGCAATCCAAGAAGGGAGAGAAACAGCACTCCCACGCACCAACGTAATTGCTTGCGATTCGTCATTCCTTGATTCCCTCCCGCCCGTAATTTGCGTTTCTTTTCCTGGCAAAGATTCATACCCCAGGCATTCTCATGCCCCTCGCCGCTGATGTCGATTTAAGGGACGAGGGCCCTATGAACATCGAGCCATACATGTACAACTAAGTGGACCACCCGCCCTATTTGCCAATTGGCTCCAGAGAAACCATCTCCGGTATCCTTACCCTGTTGGCGTCATTCGGCTTGAGTTTGGAAAGGGCGTTTAGAGCCTCAGCCGCGTCAGTCTTCTGAATTTCGATCGTGCATACCCATGCCGACGGAAATTCATAATTGATGTAAGTCGTAGACCCCGGCGCCAAATCCAGTTCCTCGGTCTGACTGCCGTAGTATCCGACCTTCGAGGTGCCGATCAGGTGCTTTCCCGGCGGAAGATTGAGGGTGAGATAGCGTCCATTCTGCACGTCGGCGGCTTCCTTACCGTCGATCATGACCTGTGCTTTGACCTGCGGGCAATTATGGTAATGTTTGCGGAAGACAACGACATGGGCTGTCGCTCCACCGGCTTCACCGGACTGCACCACTGGGAATGCCGTCGTAGTCTTATCTTTGAGCAAAACCATATCAATGCCCGCGCCTGGTTTCAGGATTCCCTTTGCGTAATTTCCGATCAGTGTACCGTCCTCGTTCAGCGCGGCTTCGGCGGTGTAGATGAGATACCCCTTGTCGAGAAAAGCCAAAAAAACTTTTTTGCCGCTTACTACTCCCTCGATCTCCCAGTTATCCGCGGTGCCGGTCACTTCGCGGGCGCCCTTCTCCTGATGTAGAATCATCTTTCCCCACACGCTGGAATTCCAGACGCCGTCAACGTTGATCTCCGCCGGGTCGGAGTACGCGGCCAGCCATTTTTTTGCCTCACTCGGTTTGTCCTTGGCCAGCATTCCAGAGGGCGCACAAATCACCAAACCGGCCACGATCGCAACAAAGCAGAACAGATGTTTTCTTAAGTTCATTGGAAATCTCCTTTCCTTACTTCTAGGTCAGATTAAGGGGTTTTGATTTTCACTCGATCACTTGCAGTTTTCCGCTGACAAACTTCAGGAGGACCGGAAAACCCGTCGCACCCAGCTCATCACCAGTGTCCGACCACTCCCTGAGTGACTGTCCCATGTCCTGGCGCGGGTGCCAGGTCTCCACCTCGACGCCGTTCACTATCTCGGTCTTTATGTCGAGCGGAGTGCCCACCACGTCAAAAGCTTGTTCCTTGGTCATGCCAACAACAACCTTGTGTACGGCAATGGCTTTCCGCACCTCCGCCGGCCATTCCGGATGCTCGTCTTGTAGCGGAACCCTGGAGAAAGTCTGATTGAAGGCTTTGATAAAATCATCCAGGGTTTCAATATCGATGAAGAGGATAGCAATTTCCTCGTTATGGGGCTTTACTCCCTCGATCGACACATCGACAAAATCTTCAGCAAACGTGAGTTTGCCATAGCGCACCGCATAATTTGGGAAAAATTCCCAATTCATTCTCTCCTTCTTGCTATTCATCGGCAAGGCAAGCCTTCTCGCTGTGTCATGCCCCGTGGGTGAAACTACAAGAACAGCTTTCGGACCGATCCCCCATACTCCCTGAACGGACTTGAGGGGAACATCCAGCCGCAGATACAAAGTTCCAGCAATCATTCTATTGGCTGCGTCTTGATCTTTCTGGGACAACTCTGGCCGGGCTGTTAACGGCGTACAGAGGACACACAAGAGCGCCATGCCAATACACAAGTGTTGTTTATCAGAGATCACTGGAAATATCCTTTCCTTTCCTATCTTCTAGGTCAGATTAAGGGGTTTTGATGTTTACTGAATGACTTGCAGCTTTCCGTCAACAAACTTCAGAGATTCGGGGAAGCCGGTGTGGGTGCTCCTGCGCAGGCGGAACCCGATTGTAACGCCCGTCTCCTGGTGGGTTAACCATGTCTCAACATTGGCGCCGCTTTCTACACCTGTCGTAACGCTGACCGGTTCGCCCACCACGTCATAGGCTTGTTCCTTGGTCATGCCGACAATGACCTTGCGTTCGGCGATGGCGGCGCGCACTTCGGCCGGCCATTCCGGATGTTCGTCCTGCAGAGGAACTTTGGAGAAAGTCTGGTTGAAAGCCTTGGTAAAATCGTCAAGGGAGTTGATCTGAATGAAGTCGATTTGTAACTCAGCGTCGTTGGGTTTGACGCCTTCCATCCAAATCTGGATGGTGCCGCCTTCGTAGGAGAGCTTTCCGTAATGGACGGCCTGATTTGGAAAGAATCCCCAATAGGTGCTCTCTCGTTTGCTCGTCTTTGGCAAAGCAAGTTTGCGCTGTACGTCATGCGTCGTGGGCGAAACCTCGAGTACAGAGCCCAAGCCGGCGCCCATTTGTCCAGTGCCGAACTTACAGGGAGCATGCAGACGCAGATATAAAGTCCCTGCGATCATTTTCGCCGCCGTCTGGCGGTCTTGGGCAGACAACTGCCCCCGGACTACCAGGGGCGTACAGAGGAAAAACAAGAGCGTCATACCTATGCCGAGGCGCCGTTTATCAGACATCATCGCGAAGCTCCTTTCCTTATTTCCCGATCAAACCGAGAGTTCTTGGATGTCTACCCGATGACTTGCAGCTTGCCATCAACGAACTTCAGTTGAGGCGGGAACCCCGTCACTCTCAAACTATTTGACTTGGCTCGCCACCCTAATATGACACCCATATCCCCTTTGTCCTGTCGTGGACGCCAAGTCTCGACTTTGGCACCGTTCTCTTGTTCAGTATTCATGTCGAGCGGGGTGCCTACGACGTCAAAGGCCTGCTCTTTGGTCATGCCGACAACCAATCTATGTTCGGCAATTGCGTTCCTTACCTCTGCCGACCATTCCGGATGCTCGTCCTGGAGCGGAACCTTCGAGAAAGTCTGGTTGAAGGCCTTGGTAAAATCGTCGAGGCTCTTGATCTGGACGAAATCGATCTTTATCTCTAAATCGCGGATTTGCAATCCCTCCATCCATATCTCAATTTTGTCGTGATCAAAGGAGAGCTTTCCATAGCGGACACCATCATTGGGGAAGAGCGCCCAAATCACACGCGAACGACCCTCTTTTTTAGCATCTAACAGAGATATTTTTCTTATTGCGTCATGCCCTGTTGGAGAAACCTCGAGAAGAGCTTCCGGCCCCAACCCCCATGCTCCCTGAACATAATTGAGGGGAACATCCAACCGTAGATATAACGTCCCCGCAATCATTTTTTTAGCAGCTTCTTGATCGTTCCTGGATAATTGCGCGCGAAGTATCAGGGGCAGACAAAGCAAAAGCAGGAGTAAAACTCCAGCTTGCCAACGTACAGGCTTGCCTATCATGTGTACCAGCCTCCGTCTTTCAGTTGACGAATTAAGGGATGATGACGATATTCAAAACATTTTGAAGGTGGTTTTGAACTCCGGCGCATTATAACACCGCCGGATTTGTCCGGCCTGTGATGAGTGAAAATACCGCGCAAATTGTTCATTATAAAGAAGTAATACCTCATTGAATGGCGTCAGATTAATCCGCCATCGACGGCAATTACCTGTCCCGTGATGTAACTTGCCGCGGGCGAAGCCAGAAATGCAACCAGGGGAGCAATCTCCTCCGGCTTGCCGAAGCGCCCCAGCGGAATCTCGGCCAGCAGCCGTTGTTCTTCCTTCTCAATGTACCTGGCCGACATGGGGCTGGGCACTACGCCGGGGCAGACGGCATTCACGCGAATGTTAAAGCGGCCCACCTCGCGCGCCAGCGACCTGGTAAAGGCGATCATGCCTCCCTTGGAAGCAGCGTAGTTGCACTGGCCTGCCTGGCCGCGCACACCGCTGGGCGAAACAATATTGCAGATGCTTCCGCCGCCGCTGCGCATCATGCCCAGCACGGCCAGCCGCGAGCAGGTGTAGGTGGCGCGCAGATTGGTGTCGATGACCTCGTCCCACTGCTCTTCGGACATGAAAGCCAGCAGAACATCGCGGTTGATGCCCGCGTTGTTGACCAGGCAATCGACCGGGCCGAAATGCTTTTCAATCTGCTGGAAGAGCGCCGATGCCTCAGGCTGGATGGAGAGATCAGCGGCCAGGGCCAGCGCTTCTCCTCCCGCAGCATGAACGCGCTCCACCACGCGGCTGGCAGCCTCCTGGCCGCGATGATAATGAACGGCCACGCGCCATCCGGCCGCAGCCAAGGCCTGCGCCATGGCCGCGCCCAGTGTTCCCGATGCGCCAGTTACCAACGCAGTTTTTTTGTCAGGCGTCATTGGATATCACTTGAACGGCTTGAAGACCATGATGATCACACCCCAGCGGGAGTTGTAACGAGCGATGTTTCCGTCCAAAGCACAGGAAACGGTGCCCTGAATCAGGGTTCCCATGGGGCCGGCAGTGTTGAAGTTGGCCTCCACGCCATCGAACTTTTTGAAGTGGCTGGACTCGTCCAGATTGCGCGCCCGTGCATAGCTGTACATGCCATCAAACTTCATCAGGTCCATTACGTTGAAGCCGTAGTGGACATTGCTCATGGCGATGGCATCGAAGGAATCCGTGCCGCCCGGAATTCCGTGAATGCGCGGATTGGAAAAGAAGGAAGGAAAGTAGCGCGAGAAGCGATCCAGTTGCTCTCCGCCATAGTAAGCCATGTCCCAGCCGCCCTTGGTGAACTTACCGATGTAATAATCCTTGTTGAGGTCGGCGTCATAAAGGGTGTAGGCACTCTGCGGAAGCGCCGTTGAACCGGAGTAACCAAAGGCTCTCCAGTCCAGGCGCTGACCGCGCGTCCCGTCGGCGGTGAACAGATAGCCCTTGTCGGTCAGCCGCATCTGAACACCAGGCAGAAGCGTCACCCCGTTGCGCGGCGGCTCATAGTTGCTGGCTGTGTCGCTGGTCCGGCGGTAGATGTCATAAGCCACATACGTGAATACCGTCGTGCTGAGATGGCTGGTAGGCTGCCAGGAGGCGCGGCCTCCGATAGTCTGCTCCCATGCCCAAATTTCCTCGGCGGTGTTTTCTACATTGCCGTTGAAAACACGATTCTCGCCGGGCAGCGCTGAGAGCGCTAGATCCGCTGCCAGACGGTACTTGGTTGCGTACTGTTTTGACAGGTCTGTCGCCAGTATCGGTCCGGCAAAAAAAGTGGAGAGCTGTGCTCCACTATGTTTAAAGTCGAAATCAGCCATGCTGATGCCAGCGATGGGAATGGGAAAATTGAAAGTCCCGGCATACATGGCGCCGCCCACCAGCGAGATGATGCGCTTCTCGCTGGTCTGCTGCAAGACGCGTTCGCCGCCCTTGATCTTCAGTTCTCGCAGTCCCTGGTCGGTCTCCCGATACATGGGCGCGTCGGAGCGGTGCGCGGCCGTCAGATCTTCGGCATAGCTAGGTGTGTTGATGGCATAATCAGAGAATTGCAGCGTCCTTTGCAGAAGAAAATCGCGCCCGGCGGCATTGAGCGTCTGTTGCGCTGAGATGGAGTGAAGCAGGTTGAATTGGTTTCCACGGCCGTCGCTAACCAAAGCAAAATTCTGGGTTTCGATATTGACAACGACATTGCTCTTGGCCCCGCGCTGGCTGAGCATCTGCCGCACCTGGCGGAAGCTGACGCCGTCGATCCAGATCTTGCCGCTGTAAAGATTCTCATCCAGCGCCTTGGGTTCCACGCCCACCACATAGCATCGGACGCCTTCGATTTGTTCGGTGCCCAGAAGCTTGTACGTATAGCGCTCGTTCAGCGTCAGCTCCAGCGGCTGAGCAAGTACCTTTTCCGGTTCCAGTTGCGGCAAGGGAAACTCACGTTTATAACTAAATTTCACTCCGTTGACATACAGTTCCGTCTGCTCAAACTCCATTTTGCCACCGCGCTCGAAGAACTGCCGCAGGCGCATAGAGATGTCGAATGCCTGTGCCACCGTGGTGGTCTCAAAGTGCAGGTTCATAAAGCTAGTGGCCTGGTAGTTATCCAGTTTCAGCTTCTGCGCCTCGCGATACTGCTGCCAGCGGGCGATGACCTCTTCAACGCTCAGGTCGATTCCACTCTTGACCTCGACCTGGTTGTAAACCGATGTTTCGGCATTGCTCTTCTTATGAATGGAAATCAGTACAAACGGATTGCCGCAGGTACATGTTGCGATTTGGCCCGCGGCGCTTGCCACAGGTTCGCCGGCCGGAATCCGCTCGCCGGTCTCGGGGTTAAACCATTGCATCTCGTATTGCGCCTTGGCGGCGCTGCGTAGGATCACCGTTCGTGGATGACCGGGAAGGCCATGAACCAGCGCCACCACTACTATGTCTCCTGATTGCCCGCTGCTAAACCAGCCGGCATCGTCGCTATTCGTCCCGTCCACCGTCAGTGTGAAGGGCAGTGCCTTGGCATTCATGCGAAGTAGGCTGGCAGGCAAGGATGTGGCCAGAAAGCTATTGACCGCGCACAATTGATTTACGGCAGCGACGTTCAGCAGCGTTGACCATATCATCTCAACTGTCGAACCGGAGGCCGCCAAAGCCGCGGTCAGATACGAGGCGGTGGCCGCTGGGCTGCTCTCCAGCTTGAGGATCAGCGGTTTGTTGAGCGCATGTTCTGCAATCCAGGCGGCATCCGAGCGCCACCCCTGCGCATCCGTCACGCCCAGCAGGTCGGAATACAGGGCGAGCCGCTTGACGGCTTCGCCATTTTGTCCGATGAAACCTGCTGGAAAAACAAATGCCAGCCGTAGAGCTGGGTTGGCAGACTTGATCCCGACCGCCAATCGCAGCAACGCAAAGACATACAGATCGGGAGCCGTTCGCGATACGCCCGGTTCCACAATCACTCCTCGTACTGCCGGATCGGATAGAGGCGCCTGCTTTAAAAAGTTATCGACCTGTCCGGTCAATTGCTGTTCGGTTTCTTTGCCTGTGAGTGCTTCCGGAGCAACGGCTACATCCAGCCAGACCTGCGCGCTGGACGGCACGTTACGCAGAGCCTGGGCCTGTTCTGCAAATTGCCGGCTGGTTTCACCTTCCGAGTCAAAGTGAAAAACTACCTTGGGCAACACAATAATCGAGTTCTCTCCGCATTTGTTTGCCGCTTGCAGAATCGTGTTTAGGCTTTGACCGCTCTCCGGCGCGGGAAGTGAAACGACATCCCGAGGCAGGGCGGTTTGCGCTGTTGCCATAGCACAACAAGAAAAAAACAGAAGCGTTGCGACGCGTAACAAGCGCGACCTTCTGAAGGCGGCATGATATGCAGAAAAATGCGAAATTGTCATCATGATTGGGGACCACAGGCCCGAAATGCAGTTGAAAAACGCTGAAGTGCGCTAATCGGCCGATACCGGATGCACACCGGCCTGCGCCGAGGAACCGGTATAGCCACCCAGCGGGAGTTTTCCAGTGATGCGCGTCAACTCCTCACTCTCCCGCAGCCGGGCTCCTGCATTGTAACTGCAGAATGGAATCAGTTGCCCATCGGTGGCGACATACTGGATGATGCATCGCCTCAGGCGGCGAAGATTGTAACTGTGCGCATCCATGAAGTGCATGCCGGCGACAAATATGCCGTTGAAGCCCCGTTGCTCCCATCCCTCGGAGCGGCCTGCGTGTTTGTCTTCCCACGAGTCCAGACTCCGCAGCAGGCGCTGGAAGGTGAGTCCGGGAGGCGTCTTGCTCAGATCAAGGCATTTTGACAATTGGCTAAACTGGCGGATCTTCGAGATCTGCCGCGCGATCAGTCCTTGCTCAGCGTACGGTTTTATATCTGCCATGCTGCGTAAAAAGCGGCCCAGATCGAAAAAGCTGTTCAGGCAGAACGGCTTATTGTTGTCGTCTACGTAGAAGAAGGTGCCGATGGAGCAAAGCGCGTCACTCAGGGGAGGATGTGTTTTCTCACTGCGAACACGCTCAATTGCCCGGCTGAGCAGTGAGATGGAGTTAAGCGGAAACCAGTCATCTGGAAAACGGGTTAATCCGGTCTGCTCGCCAAAGCAGCGGGCCATGGCGGCCAAATCGAAAGGTTCGGCGCCGTCATTTGACACCGCGATGCGGCCCACGTCCGCGGCCGGCTGGATGCTGATGCCGGTTACAAACTTGTTGTGTTCCAGAGCAAACTGAAAGATCGGCCCCAGCTGGTCCACGTTGACGGAACTCATGATGGTCGGCACCAGCACCAGCCGCATATTCGTCTGCTCAATGCTGCGCACGGCGGCGATCTTCTTGTCCAGCAGCCGCTGTCCGCGCATCTTGAGATATACGTCGTCGTTCATGCCATCGAACTGCAGATAGAGCGTGTGCAGGCCAGACTCCTCGCAGAGCTTTGCATAATCCGGATCGACGAAACGGCTGCCGTTGGTGGCTACCTGAAGATGCGTGAAGCCAAGATCGCGGGCAGCACGAAGTATCTTGGGAAATTCGGGGTGCAGCGTCGGTTCCCCGCCGGAAAATTGGACGCTGCGGCAGGGCACGGGCCGGTTAAGCAGCGCCTTGAGCATCTTGACCACCACTTCCATCTCCAGAAAGTAGTGTCCGCCTTCACCCTTGACCTCGGCAAAGCACACCGGGCACTTGAAATTACAGCGGTTGGTGATGTCGATGACGGCCAGGCACGGCTCATTCTCGCTTCCCGTATCCACAGCCGCGCAGGATGAGGATGACGGCATTCCGGTCGCCGGCATTTCGGGAAATACCAGCTTGTTCCACTCTTCCAGGCGGCGGTAAAGCGCCGTGTCGGAGAAGATCAGATCTTCGCTGGGTGTATGACACGAGCACTCTGAGCGTTGGTAGACCTTTCCCTCGCGATCGATGACTGTCGCAAGAGATGGCTTGCCACAACGAGGGCACAGCGAAGAGACCGTGTCAATTACAGCATCACCGACTAGCGTGTTTAGCATAGTGCGTCTACCATCTCAGAATTCTGTAATTTATTGTGAGTATACACTAATGCTTGGTAGCTGGAGCCTATTATTCACTTTTCGGCAAGCTGATCATTTCAAAGAATATGTAGTCAACTAGCCAATAAGCGCCCGAAGAGCAAAGTGATTGTAAGTCATTGATTCTGTTAGGCATCTCGCAAGATAAACCATAGGCTTGGCACGCGTTACGTTTCCCTGTTAGAACCGGCGGATGTAGATTGGGTCGCTAAAACGCCGTGTGCTGCCTGCCTATCGCCACTGATCAAGATCACGGCGGGAATGACCCACAAGCCGCCGGCCAGGGTAAGGGCAACACCCAGGGACGTGACCAGCCCCATCTCGGCCAATGGTGGGAAGGTTGAAGCGAGTAACGCGCCAAAACCAATGATAGTGGTCAGATTGGACTGAATCAGCGCCGCGCCGGAGGCCTTGGCAACATCGAGGATACGGTTGGTCGGCTTTTCCAGATAGCGTCGCACCAAATGAATCCCATTGTCGATGCCGATGCCGATGATCAGCGGAATTGCCGTAACGGACATGAAGCTAAAGGAGTGCCCCGTGAGCCGCAACAGCCCGAAGGTCACCACGATGGCAAAGACAATTGGCATTAACACCAGCAGGGTAACTCGCAAATTGCGGAAGGTGAGGTAAACGATCAGGAGAATCGCGGCGGCGGTCCACAATAAGGCTCTCCGGCTGTCGCGCAGCACCTGGCTCTGAATGTCGCGATTGATCTTGTCGAATGAAAACTCCACAAACGGACCGAATTGCCTACGCCAAGAATCGAACACGGCATCGGGGATTGGTTCAGCATTGCTATCGGAGGCATAGAATGCGATGGCGGCTACATAACTACCTTCTCCGGTCTTGCGCAGGCTGTTGTCGAGCAATCCGGCCGGCAGATAAGCAGTTGCGGATTCCAGCGTGATCGGCTCCTCGCCTTTGCTCAGTACACGCAATTGCTTGATGTAGGGGACGTATGGCTCAGTGCGCAGGCCATTTTCACGCAGCGCGTCCTCTAATGCGCGGGCCGAGGCATTCAGGTCGATGTTGCCCAGCGCCGCAGCCCGCTGCCGTTGTACTTCCATCGAAGGAAGCAATTGGGTGGGAGAGAAGACGGATTTCAGCGCGCCGTTTTGCTTATAGGATTCCAGGCCGGCCGTTAGATTCTCGGCGCGTTGCAATACCTCCTCTTCACTGCCGGCAATCAGCAGCAGCGTGGGGCTGCCCTCGATGCCAAACTTTGCCGAAAGCTGATTCTGCGCGGCAACTGCGGGGCTGTCGGCGTCGCCCATGACGGCAAAGCTCCCGCCCATCCTGATGGTGGGCAATAAAATTGCGGAGAGCACGAAGAGTCCGGCGGCAACTGCCACCACCCAGCGAGCGTGACGGCCCACAAAGTTGAGCGAACCACGTGCCAGTGCAGGCAGAAATCGGAAGGTGATACCCTCAGGGGCAAATGGCCGGATATGCCTGTTCCACAGCTGCATCAGCGCGGGCACCGTCAGCAGCGTGTGAATCATCATCATGAACATGCCAACGGTGAGGATGAAGCCAAACTCCGCCAGTGCCTTGAAGCTGGAGGTGGCCAGCGCGGCGGTGGCGGAGGCCGCCGTCAGAATGCACAGAACAATGCTCAGCCCGGTGGTCTCAAAAGTGCGCTCCATGGCCCCGTTGAAGCTGCCCCCCCTGGCCCACTCCTGCGGGGAACGATTGAAAAAATGCACCACCTGATCGTCGCCCAGCCCCGCCAGAATGGCGATGAACGACAAGCTGATCAGGTTCACTTCTCCGGGATAATAGCTCGCGATGCCCGTGGTCCAAAGTATGCCCAGACTGGTGGGAAGCAGAGACAACAGCAGAAGAGGAACGTTGGGATAGACCAGCAGGCACAGCATCAGGCTGCATACGATCGAGACCAGCGAAACGCGGCGGATATTCCGCTCGACAAATTTGTGATCCTGCACGGCGTACACATAAGCGCCTGCGGGAATTGCGCGCACCCCGGCGGCGCGAATCTCTGGATCGGCTTCAACCCCCTGAATATGTGCGCCCGTCCATTCCATCACCTGTTCAGCGTACTTGTAGTCCACCGCTGGCTCGCGCGGCTCGGCGATAATCAGCAGCGCCTTGTGATCGCGGCTGAAAAAGCGGTTTCCAGAACCCCAGGAGAGATCAAAGCTGGCAAACTGCGAGAAACCTTCGCTATTGCCAGCCGTCACGCTCATCAGGCCCAGGGGATCGGCTGCAAAGTACTCCGCGCCCATGGTGGAAAACGGCGTAACCAGCTCCGTGGCTGCGCGACGCACGTTTTCGTGAATCTGCCGCGGATCAAGCCGCCGCGCCAGTGCATCGCTGTGTCCGGGCAGCGCATAGGAGGGAAAGTGCATGGAGTAAAGCCGCACCAGGTTGAGTAATTCCTCTTCCCTCAACCCGCATCGCGCCTGTTTGAACTGTCCGCTGGCAGACATTTCAGCCGTGAGCCGGTCGGCCGCGGCTTCCATCGCCTCGCTGCTGTCCTCATCTCCCTTTGGCGTCTCGACCAGTACAAAAAGCTGGTTGCCATAGCCCAGTTCTTTGCCGATCTGGCTGACGGTGCGCCATTGCGGATCGCGACTGCCGAACATTCCGGTCAGATCGGTTCCAGTGCGCAGGTTGTGGATGTTGGCGTATAGACACAGTGTGAGGACAAGCGCCGTCCCAGCCACAAACCCGGGATGGCCGATCACCAGCCGTCCCAGCCCGCGCATGAAGCGAACCATCATGACGCGCTCCCCGCTGCGGGACGGCGCGCGAGAAAGAGAATGTGAGCCAGGGGAAGAAGGTTACGGAATCGGCGCGACTCCACCTGCATGCCTGCCTCGTCCAGCACGGCCTGATACTGCGCGAAGGAAAGTATCGTTGGACGGGCGCCTACATGTTCGGCAGAAAACAATAACCGGTCCAGGCCCAGGGTGAGCGCACTCCGTACGCCGCGCTCGCGGTCGTGTACCCGGAAGATCAGCCGCCCGCCAGGTTCCAGCGCCGCGCAGCAACGCTTCAGCAACGCAAGTTGTTCCTCCGCAGTCAGATATTGCAGCACATCCAGAATGAGAATCAGGCCGGCCCGTGGCAGCGCAAAGTCGCGCACATCATGAACACACACCTCTGCGTTCAATGTGCGCAGAGCCTGTTGCGCCACGGAGATCCGGTGGGCGTTAAGGTCACAGCCAAGCAGGCGTCGTCCCGGATCTGCGAAGGCTGTGAAGCATAGCGCCATGCCATAGCCGCAGCCCAGATCCACCACCGTTCCCGATCCCAGCTCCTCAACTGCCAGCAGAGAAAAAATCCGGTCCAAACGCATCTTCCAGCGCACAAAGCCGCGATCATAGTGCGCGCTTCCGGCAAAGGTCCGGTTGACAAAGCGGATACCCTGGCGCAGGCTGCGCTGCGAGGGCGCGATACAATACACCAATGCCATCGTAATGATGGCCGCTACGCCGCCCGCCAGCAGACCCAGCACCAGACTACCCAGCACCCACGAGAAAAGCTGCTCTTTCATTTGAGCAGACGATAGGACGATCAAATGACGCCATGGCTGGAACGATCCATGACGCAGAAAGCCGCCCAGTTCAACCGAGGAGACTACGGTCGGTGCCAGCAGCAGCGGATTGTTGATGAAGGTGGCGGCCAGGGTCAGGGGCTTGTTCAGCCGAAACAACAAAGCCAAACCCACCGCCACCAGGGTTTGCAGCCCATAAATGGGAACAATGCCGATGAAGATTCCCCAAAATACAGCCGCCGCGGCCGAAGCCGGATCAAGCCGCTCGGTCAACAGGATGGTGACGAACTTGCGAATATGTTCCTTCAATTTTTGGAACACTGATGAACCTTTTCTTAAGAATGTGCACTTACCTGCCGGAAACAACCAACAACTCGCCGCTTGCCACTTTTTCGCCCGCCGCGCTGACCGTGCCTTCAATGCAGGCCATGCTCCCGGCCTCGGTCAGCTTCGTGGTTTCAATGCGCAAAACCGTGCCCGGAGAAACAGGCTTATGGAATTTGAAGCGATTGACTGCCGCCAGCAGCGCCGATTTCATTACTGCGTCGCGAGAGGCCGCCCCCATCATCACCGCTGCTGTCTGCGCTACCGCCTCGATCAACAATACTCCCGGCAAGATCGGCCGGGCGGGAAAATGCCCGGCAAAGACCGGGTTCCCCCCGTCCACCCTTAGCCACGCCACGCAGTGAATCCCCGGTTCCAGTTCCTCTACGCGATCGATCCACAAAAAAGGCGCGCGATGGGGGATGATTTTTTCGATCTCATCTCGCTCAATCACTTTGGCTTATACACCTCGAAGGTTTCTGCGGGCAGCTTTGCATGCAGCGTGGTGAATTCGATGAGGAAGACGCTGTTGACCCCGTTTTTGCCGTCAATTTCCAGCGAGCGCGGCAGAAAATCGCGCTTGTCGAGCTTGACCGTCAGGTAATTCAAGCGGCGGCGAAAGCTCTCGCCACGGGGAACAAACTTCAACTCATACTCCTGGCCGTTCTCCTGCGCCGTGATGGCGAAGTTCTTCTTCAAATTCTCGATGGAGTTCTCCCGGCTGAAGGAGGACTGGGCGCGGCGAACCCCGCTGCCGATCTCCAGTACGTCGGTATTTCCGTCCCCGCCGGTCACATTGAGATAGTTAGTGTTGAAGCGGATGCGCAACGCGTTGGGCGCAAAATACTCAAGCGAGAAGCGCGTCATGCCCTCGGCGCAAAATTTTCCGCGTAGCACCATGGGTTTCACCATCAGCTTGGAAGTACGTGTTTCGACGATCTTCCCGCAGCCGGTCGTAAACTTGTCCTGCGCCTGCTGCACTCCGCTCCATATGCGCGTCAACAGATCGCCTGCTTGCGCCGGCAACTCCAGCGGCAGCATCAAAAGCAACGTCAGGCAGCAAGCTCGGCGGCGCGATTTCATTTCAGGCTCCCAAAAAGCGGTAAGCTAGCGACCACATGCAGATGCTCACCGTATCGCGCACCGGCTTCATCTTGGACCGTGCGTGGCCGTTGTCGTAAACCATGTGGATGGGAGCATGGGCGATGGTGCAGCCGGCGCGGCCCAGCTTGATGAGAGTTTCCATTTCAAGTTCGTAGCGCCTGCTGCGCAGTTTAGCGCGGCTTAGGCTCTCCAGGCGATACAGCCGGAAGCCGCTCTGGCTGTCTAGAATCTCGCAGCCCACCAGTGCTGACGCCCAGCGGCTGCCGATGGTATTGGAGTAAAAGCGGGCGCGCGGCATCAGCGCGCGGTCGAAGGGACGGGCTCCGATGACCAGGTCCGCTTCCGTCTCACGTGCCACCTGCAGCAGGGCGGGAATATCTTGAGGAAGATGCTGGCCGTCGCCGTCCAGAGTGACGGCGTGAGTAAAGTTCTCAGCAAGCGCATGGTTGAAACCGCGGCGCAATGCCGCTGCCTTGCCTTGGTTAGCGGGTAATTCAAGGCAAAACGCTCCGGCATTCCTGGCCAGTTTCGCTGTGCCGTCGCTCGATCCATCGTCGATCACGATCACCGCTTCGACGTGCTCTCTGGCGCCTTCTACCACATGGGCGATGTGGGAGGCTTCATTGAAAGCCGGTATGAGCGAGCAGATTCTCATCATTCAGTATGGCCGCGTGCCGTTTCGCGGGTGCCGGCCAGCACAAACTCGAAGCCCCGTTTATTCAACTCGTCGATCACCCCAGGCAAAGCCTCTAACAGGACGTGCGTTCCTTTCGTCAGACGGTCGTGCATCAGAATTATGTCGCGGCTGGCCACTTGGTCCAAAATGCGGCGGGCAAGAGTTCCGGAATGTTTGATAATCGTATCACAGCTCCGGACGCGCCAAGAGACGAACTCCAGCCCTTCCCGTTCCAGTGCTGAGCGCAACAGGGGATGGCGCAAGCCCACCGGGGAGCGGAAATAGCGCGTTCTTATCCCGCAGATGCGGTCAATGATCTCCACGCCGCGGGCAATCTCGGATCGCAGCCGCCGTGGCAAAAGAAAGCAGAACAGCAGAGGATGCGACCACGTATGGCAGGCGATCAGGTGGCCTTCTTCCCATGCCCGCCGCACGATCTCAGGATGGCGCTCGGCGCGCTGCCCCACGACAAAAAAGGTAACCTTCACATTCTTTTCACGCAGAAGGTCAAGCAGCCGGGGTGTACCCACGGGGTCGGGACCATCGTCGAAGGTCAGGGCCACGCAGCCATTCCCTTCCACTTGCGAACGATTAGTCACCAGCCAGGAGTTGCGCGGATGAAACAGCAGGTAGAGCATCACCCCCGTGCCCAGCGCATAAAGAGCGGTTGTAAGAAGAATATGCGATAAAGAAAAAGGATAAAGCAGCGCCAGCGAGGCGTTAGTCGCACAAAACAAAAGAAAAAAAAGCGCTGGCCTCACCATATCGATCCTTCCGGTTCTTGAAACCAGACAGTCTAATCGCGGTTTCATTTTAGCATCGGCTCCAGGCCGCAGGAAACTCGCGATACTGTGTTTTCCGGTCGGGCTGCTGCAGAAATAAGGAAAAGCGCTTTACGCTATCGTGTAACCCTTCTAAGATGACATCAAGCCTTTCACTTTGCTTGAATCCATCTCCCGCCGGAGAGAATCGAGTGACTTCATTTTGAGAGTTCTACTCGTCAAACCACGACATCTGGCCGCTCACTTCGGCCTTGCTCCGTTTTTTCGCACTGAACCGTTGGGTCTTGAATACATTGCGGCGGCGCTCGGCGCACGCGGACATCAGGTTCGCATCGTCGATATGTGTTTTGAACGAAGCAGCATGGAAAGGATCATCCGGCGGTTTCGCCCCGAGCTGGTGGGCATCTCTTGCCTGCACATTCTGGATGTAGCCGCAGTTCTGCTCCACGCCGAACAGATCAAGCGCGCCGATGCCTCCATCTTTGTCGCCGTGGGAGGCCACTCCGTGGCTGCGTTCCCCGAGGCCCTGGAGCGAGCGCGCGGAATCGATGCGATCTGCGTGGGAGAAGGCGAGAGCATCATGGTCGCTCTCTGCGATGCGTTACAGAACCACCGTCCTCTCGACGAGATCCCATCCTTGATGCTGCCCATCGGCGATGGACGTTTTACTCTGACGGGCGGGGCGAGCGAATGGCTGGAGATGGATCGTGTTCACCCGCCGGACCGCGCCGCTGTCGAGGCCTATCGCAAACATTACGTCTGCCTCAATTACATGCCGGTGTGGACCATGGAAACCACACGCGGCTGCCGGCACCGCTGCAAATTCTGTTCCGTCTGGCAGTTTTATAAGGGTACTTGCCGCTATCATTCCGCACGGAATGTCAGCGCGGACTTTCAGAAAATCGGCAGGAATGTCTTTGTCATCGACGATCTTTTTTGGGCGGACCCCGAGCGTAGCGAGGAACTGGGCCGAGAACTGCTGGCGAGTGGCGAACGTAAAAACTGGATACTTGTGCAATCGCGCGTGGACCTGGTCAGCAGAAGCGCGGAACTGCTGCGCCTGTGGCGTTCCCTGGCCAGAAATTTCGACATCTTCTTCGGCTTCGAGTCGCCTACCCGCAAGGGGCTGGACTCATTGCACAAGGGAAGCGATATCGCCAAAACCCTGGAAGCCGTTCGTGTGGCCCGGGAATGTGGTTTTGGCGTGACCGGAAACTTCATCATAGACCCCGATTTCAGCGAGGAGAACTTCTTCGAGCTATGGGAATTCATTGAGGCCCATCAACTCTTCCGTGTCGGTTTTACGCTTCTGACGCCGCTGCCCGGCACGCAGTACTTCCGGCAGATTCGCGATCAAATCAAGGTGCTGGACTGGAGCCAGTACGATCTGCATCATCTTCTCTGGAAGCCGCGACTGCCGGTAGAGCGATTCTTTGAACTCTACTGCGAGACATGGCGCCGCACCGTGCTCAACGCCGCAGGACGAAAGAAGTGGTGGCAGTGGCTTCCGCAGGTTGATCCGCGCCACATTGGACACATGGCCAGAATCCTCGTCCGCTCACAGCAGTTGATGAATCCGCGCGCCTACCTGGCCGAGTACCGCGTTCCCGCGGACGCGGAATAGGAAACGCAATGGATTTCCGCTGGTGGGATGAAGCGCACACGACGCTGTGGCGAATCGCCGGCCGGGCTGAACTGTTGGAAGTGCGCAACAAAGCGCGACAGACGGCGCGCGAGACGATGGCGCCGCTGCTTGCGCAGGCACAAACAGGCTGCGGATGGACAAAAGAGAAAGCGCGTGTGCTCCACGCGCTGGATGCCCAAGGGCTGACAGGGATTCTGAACTCCTCTCATAATGGGCTCACCCTGCCACTGGCGCTCACGGTTTGGGAACTGGCCAGCGTGGATGCCGGTGTTGCCACCTGTAGTCTTTCGGGAAGCCTTGCTCAGATGCCCATTCGCGACTTTGGAACAGGTCCGCAACGCGATCGTTATCTGGGGCGAACCGGCCTGCGCCACGGCGCGCTTTGCCTGACCGAACCTCTGCCTGGTGCGGGCACGGATGCAATCTCGCTCTCTGGACGCATGTGCCTGGCCGGCGCGAATGGGGATGGCGAGCCCCTGCTGGAGATTAACAAGCGCGGACGCTTTATCAGCCACATGGATTTTGCGGAGTTTGTGGTAGCCGCCGTTCAGGGCGACGGCATCGGCGTGCGCGGAAGCGCTCTCGTGATCCTCGAACCGGGAGACGCAGGCGAGTTCGATCGTGGCGCGCCAGTGCGCAAGCTGGGACACCACTTTGCTTCGACCACCGATCCGGTCTTTCGACTCACAGTGCCGGCCTCGCGTATTGTCGGCGGTTACGCGATGGAAGAGGGTGCAGTTGTTCCGCGCTTCAGCCATCGCGTCCTGCTGGAACCGGCCCTGCGCAGGATGCGCGCCCTGCTCGCCCTGATGACCGTCGCCAAGGCACTCTCCACCGTGCAGGAGTGGTTCACATCCACGGAGCAGAGGTGCCGGGACACGCAACTCCACCTCAGCCTGGCCGATCTGTGGGCTACGGGCGAAGCCGCCGCCTCGCTGGGCTTTTCTGCCGCGCGTCTCTGCGATGAACTCGATCAGGCGAAAAATCCTCACGGCGGCGATGCCGGACTGGCCGCGCTCTACTCTTCGGCGGCAAAGCTCTTCAGCAGCAGCCGCGTTCCTGAATATTTGCGACAAGCTGGCCTGTATGGCGGATGCGACGCACCGGCCGGTTTCGATGTGCGCGCCAGACTGGCCGATGCGCAGGTTGAGAAGATGTACATGGGACCATCGGCCCTGCAACGCCGCCTGGTTTCAGCCGCCATGACCGGCGCCCGTTTCCTCGCTGAGTTCCAGGAGTGGACCGGGGAGATGGATGCGTTTGCTGAACGCCTGCCGCGGGCGGGCTTGCGCAGTCTTGCTGAAGGAATGAGGCTTTGGCAGTGGACCCTGGAGCGGCTGCGGCAGCATGCCGATGCGCGCGGCGCGCGGCTCTATTGCGATGCACGCCAGGGCGTCACCTTTGCCATGGCGGATGCGCTTTGCGGGCTGCTGGCGGCGCGATCGTTAGCTATGGATGTTCTGGAAATGGACCGTTTCTTGCCAAGCCGGGAATGTGGCTCCATCTTTGTGGACTTGAGCATCCTTGCGGCGAGCCGCGCCGCGGAGCGCGTAGCGCAAACCTGCGCGGAATTGCTCTGCGGCTACGCGGAGCGATTTCCCGTCTCTGGCGCCGAGCGTAGAGCCTTTGCGGAACTGAGGGCAAAACTCTACATCAGTCTGCATGGCACGATGGATGCGCGCGAACGAATTGCCGAGTTTCTGTGCGCCCAAGGCCGCAGCAGCGGCAACAGTACAGTCTGAACGGCATCTGTAGAACTTCAACGGATCAAGCCCAGCGCTGAGGTTGCGCTCAGTAATCCACGCGAGGCAACTCCGACCGGGTCCAGGAGAACCGTTCTTCCGCTCAATAAATCGCTCACCGGCTGGCCGCGGAAGTGGCCGATTTGCCGGTAGTGCGCCATGAAATAGAGTACGCGCAAAAACAGCTTCCATTTCAGGGGCGCAAAGAATGTAGGCAGGATCAGCGACACCGTGCGGCCCTCTTTAACCTCCTCGGCAAACTCTTGATAGCTCGCAGCTTGCGTCAAAGAGAGTACCGAACTGGCCAGCAGCAGATGGCTGTCGCCACCGCCCACGACCGGCTTGCCCACGTGACTGGCCAATTGCAGCACACAGTCGTTCTCTTTCCGGCTGCGCATGCCGTTATATTCCAGAGCATGAATCGCCCATCCGTAGCGGCTCAGCAGCGCCTCGGCGGGAATCTTGCGGCCGGGGTTATTTCCCCAGGGAACCAGGGGATGATTGAAAACCACCAGAGAGCCGCTGGCGTGCAGCATCTCAAACAGGTCGTCCAGGCGGTGCTCGCTGGCCGCCAACTTCAAGGCGGCATGGAACTGCTCAATCCCCTCAGCGGGCAATCCTGTAACACCGATGTGGAAGAGGTAATCGTCGAAGCAGATGGAAATCTCTTCGCCGAGGGGATTACGCGCCGCTGCTTCGGGATGCGCGCGCTGCAGTTCGATGCTTCCTGTTACTTCGTCGTGGTCGGTAATTCCCAGGTGGACGCCCGCAAAGCCCAGCGCAGCGGCGTTAGAGGATTCAGTTAGGAACACTTCCTCGACCGTCAACGGAGAGCGGTAGGAAATGTCGGCGTAGTTCAAATCCGCGATATCAGCCAACCCGAAGGCCGACTGTAGCAAGCCGCGGAAAGGCCGCATAAATCGCAGCTTGACTACCTGGTTGAGAAAGCCCATGTTCTCTATGGAATAACTCGAGTGATTATGCGGCGAAACCACATAAGCGAACTCCTGCGCCGGATGCGGGCACGAACGGTAGGCATAGTTTTCGATAACCCAGCAATCGGCTGCCGGCATAGCTCCGTTTCTCTCCTCTTCCTTGCTCGCTCAGCCAGCGAACATTAGCGTGCTTTACACTTGATAAGCAGGCGAAAGTGCGTCCTGCGCGAGGGCGCCGTATTCGGATTCTTTCACAGTTGAGAGGCTCTTCGTACATGGGACTCAGTCACAACTTCGCGGGTTTGACATTGTCTTCGACGGCTGGGGCGGCTCCCTGTGTTCACGCAGAGCAGGAGCGGCTGGTAGAGGCCTCTGCCTTGGGCCGCAAGACTGGGCATTACCGCCGTCCCCCGGAGCGGCCCTTTACCGCCGAGGAGCGGAATCAGGTAACGGTTCTTTTCGGCGGCTTCACCTGGAAGCATGAGCGCTTCATCGAGGCTATTCTGCGCGCCAGCGGCTATCGCTGCCAGATGTTGCCCACTCCCGACGTGGAAGCCTTCACCTTTGGCCGGGAATTCGGTAATAACGGCCAGTGCAATCCCACTTATTTCACGATTGGCAACCTCATCAAGTTTCTGCGCTCGCTGGAAGAGCAGGGCTATTCGCGCCGGGAGATCGAGGAAAAGTACATCTTTTTCACCGCCGGCTCCTGCGGACCCTGCCGCTTCGGCATGTACGAGTCGGAGTATCGGATGGCGCTCCAAAATGCGGGCTATGAGCGATTCCGCATTGTGCTCTACCAGGCCGAACAGGCCATCAAAGCCGCGGCCGACAATCCTGGCCTGAAGTTCACGCTGGATTTCAACTTGGGCGCGCTCAATATGCTCAACCTGGGCGATGTTCTCAACGACCTCAGTTATCGCATTCGCCCCTTTGAGACGATTTCGGGAAGCACGGATCGGGCTATTGCAGAGGTAGTCGATCAGTTGAGCCATTTTCTTGAGACACGCCGGCGATTCGAGCTTCTCGAACGCGTGCCGCCATGGTTCGCCGCGCCGCTGCGGCGCACTCCTAAGCTTCTGGGATTCCTCAACGCAACAGGCAAGATTCTGGATCATCTCTACAGCGCGGAGTTTGTCGGCCAGATGCGTCAGGCGCGCCGCCGGCTGGAGGAAATCGAAGTCGATCACACCCGCGTCAAGCCGGTGGTCAAGATCGTAGGCGAGTTCTGGGCGCAGCTCACCGAGGGCGACGGCAACTTCAATATGTTCAGCTTCCTCGAAGGCGAAGGCGCGCAGGTGCATGTGGATTCGATCGGCGGATGGATCAGTTATCTGCTGCGCCAGGCCCGCATCGGCATTGAAGCCAGGAAGGGCCTCGACGGTCCCTACCCGGAAGCCCATTGGCATGAGCCCGGAAAGCGGCTGGCGAACGCGTGGACGTACCGCCGCAAGTGGTCGCTGTTGCGCCTGAGCGAAGTGCTGTGGAGCTACCTGTATGCGCGCACCGCGCGCCATCTGGGCGGCATCACGCCTAGCCTGCTTTCGCAGCGCGAGCTGGCGCGACTGGCGCATCCCTTCTATCACTCCCAGGCACGCGGCGGTGAGGGTCATCTGGAGGTGGGCAAAAACGTCTACTACACCACGCGGGGGCTCTGTCACATGGTGCTGGCCCTGAAGCCCTTCGGCTGCATGCCTTCCTCGCAATCCGACGGCGTGCAGTCGGCCGTGGTCAATCGCTTCCCGGAGATGATCTTTCTGCCGGTTGAGACTTCAGGCGAGGGAGAGATCAACGCTCATAGCAGGGTGCAGATGGCGCTCGGCGAAGCCCGCGTCAAAGCGCGCGCGGAGTTTGATACGGCGCTTGCCTCCACCGGAAAATCACTCGGCGAGATCAGGGACTATGCCCTTCTGCATCCATCGCTGCGCAGTCCATTTTATCCGATTCCGCGCCGCCGGGGCATCGCCGGCCGTGCCGCCAACTTCGTCCTGCATGCCGGCGATCTGATGGATGGCCGAGCCACGCAGGCCCGGCTGCCCGGAGAGCACTGAGGCCCGATGCCTGATCAACTTCATTCATACGGCCACCCGTCCCACGGAATTCAATTCCTGGTGGGTGTGGACGTTGGTTCCACAACCGTCAAGGCGGTGGTTGTTGCGGCTGGCGGAGGTCGCATTCTATGGCGTGACTATCGCCGTCATGAGACGCGTCAGGCAGGGATGCTGCGCGAATTCCTGCTGCGGATGGAGAGCGAAGCCGGAATTGCGCCCGGCAACTGCCGCATCTTCATCACCGGTTCCGGCGGCCATGCGCTCGCCGCACCAATTGGCGCGCGCTTTGTGCAAGAGGTAAACGCCGTCGCGCTGGCCGTGGAAAAGATGCATCCCGAGGCCCAGTCGGTCATCGAACTCGGCGGCCAGGACGCCAAGATTATCGTCTTCAAGACGGAGTTAGGCAGCGGTCGGCGCAGGAAGATCGCTTCAATGAACGACAAGTGCGCGGGCGGCACCGGCGCGGTCATCGACAAGATTCAGGCCAAACTTAAGATTCCCGCCGAACAAATGCCGCATCTGGCCTATCGGGGCGTACGCATCCATCCTGTCGCGGGCAAGTGTGGCGTCTTTGCCGAAACCGACATCAACGGTTTGCAGAAGCAGGGACTTCTGCCCGCCGAGTTGATGGCCTCGCTCTACGACGCTATCGTGCTGCAAAATCTCACTGTGCTGACCCGCGGCCATACGCTTCTGCCCCATGTCCTGCTGCTGGGTGGGCCGAATGCCTTTCTGCGCGGAATGCGCGAGGCCTGGCAGCACAATATTCCCCTGCTCTGGAAGGAACGGGGCGTCGAGCTTCCTCCCGGTCAGGCAGCGGAAGATCTGATTCAGAGCCCTCCGGATGCGCTGTTTTTTGCTGCGTTGGGCGCAATCGAGTTCGGAATCGGCGAAGCTGAGGTGAGCGGCCGCTACCAGGGCTGCGCGGCTCTCGAACGCTTTCTCGATGCTACCCAGCAGCAGAGGAGGCTTGCCTGCAAGCCTGGATTGTGCGCTTCACCGGAGGAGTTGCAGGCCTTCAAAGCCCGCTACCAGCCCGTAGCCTTCATTCCAGCAACATTTCAGCGCGGTCAACGGGTTGAGGCCTTCATCGGCCTCGACGGCGGTTCCACGTCCACCAAGGCCGTGCTCCTGTCGCCGAGTGGTGAAGTGCTTGCCAAGGCCTATAGGCTCTCCGAGGGCAACCCAATAGCCGACTCCATTGAAGTGTTAGGCGATCTGCGCCGGCAGGTAGAAGACAACTCCGGCGCAAACCTGCAGATCTTCGGTGTGGGAACAACAGGCTACGCCAAGGAGATTCTGCAGCAGGTGCTCAGCGCCGACGTGGCCCTGGTCGAAACCGTAGCGCACACCCAATCGGCCTTGCGCTATTTTGCTGACCCGCAGGTGATCGTCGATGTCGGCGGGCAGGACATCAAGCTCATCCTCCTGCGCCATGGCCGTGTCCGCGATTTCAGGCTTAATGCGCAGTGCTCGGCCGGAAATGGCTATTTTCTGCAATCTACCGCGGAAGGCTTCGGCATTCCGGTCGAGCGTTATGCTGAAACCGCCTTTGCCGCCCAGACGATGCCAACCTTCGGTTATGGCTGCGCGGTATTCCTGCAATCGGATATCGTAAATTTCCAGCGTCAAGGCTGGCGGGCTGAGGAGATTCTGGCAGGGTTGGCCACGGTGCTTCCGCGTAATGTTTTTCTGCATGTGGCTAAGGCTCCTAACCTTACCGCTCTGGGATCGCGCTTCGTCCTGCAAGGGGGCACGCAGAACAACCTGGCCGCGGTCAAAGCGCAGGTTGATTTCCTGCGCGCCGGTTTCCGAGGCACGGGCATCGAGCCGGAGATTGTAGTTCACCCGCACTGCGGCGAAGCCGGCGCTATCGGCGCGGGCCTCGAAGCCATGCGCCTGTGGAGCAATGGACGCGCCACTGCCTTCATCGGCCTGGACGCAGTCAGCCGCATTCACTACACCTCCACATGTAATGATGAGACCCGTTGCCGCTTTTGCAAGAACGCTTGCATGCGCACTTTCATCGACGTGCGAATTGACGGCGCCTTATGCCGCGCAGCCGATTCCTCTACGGCAGAGACCGTGCGGGAAGCTGAAAGCCGGCGCATCATTCTTGCCGGTTGCGAAAAAGGAGCGGTGGACGACGTTCAATCCATGCGCGGCATTCAAGCCCATCAAGATGCAACCAGGGCCGCTAATCCCAACTTGGTGGAGCGCGCCGCCCGTGAAGTCTGGCATTCGCGCCATCCGGAGAGCGTCGCCGATCAGCTCCCTGCGCGTGCGTGGAGCGCAGCGTCGCGCCGCCGGATTGCGCTCGCTGAACGGCGTCCGCTAATGTGCATCGGCATTCCCCGCGTCCTGAACATGTATGCCTACGCGCCGCTCTTCAGCGCATATCTGGAAAGCCTCGGCGTACGTGCGGAAAACATCGTCTACTCCGACGTCACCACCGGCGAGATGTACCGTTCCGGTTCCAGCCGAGGTTCGATCGATCCCTGTTTCCCCTCGAAGATTGCCATCGCCCACTTTCATAACCTGCTTTTTAAGCAGCATGGGCGCCGGCCGCTTAACGCGATCTTCTTTCCCATGTTTGATGTGCTGGCCTCGCCGTTGGCCAACACGAGGGCCAACAACGCCTGCCCGACAACCTCAATAACGCCGGAGACCGTCGAGGCGGCTTTTACCAAAGAGACAGACCTTATTGACGAGCGTGGCATTGAGTACATTCATCCGTTGATCAACTTGTCGCATCGCAAACTCTTCGCGCGCCAGATGTATCAGGCGTGGGAGCCCATTCTTGGTCTCAGTAAAGAAGAAAACGAGCGCGCCGTTGAAATTGGTTTTAGAGAACAGGCACGCTATGAATCCGGCATTCGCCGCCAGGCACGAAATGTCCTCGACCAACTCGAGGCTGAAGACCGGTTAGGAATCGTGATGCTGGGGCGGCCCTATCATCACGATCCCGGCATCAATCACGAGATCATGGCGCAATTCCAGAAGCTGGGCTACCCCGTCTTTTCCCAGAGCACCTTGCCCATGGACGAAGACCTGCTGGAGCGGCTCTTTGGCGAGGAAATTCGCGCCGGCGTAATCGATCATGCGCTGGAGATTTCCGACGTATGGAAGACCGCCTTTTCGGCCAGCTCCAACCACAAGCTTTGGGCCGCCAAGTTCACGGCCCGCCATCCTAACCTCGTAGCGGTCGAGTTCTCCAGCTTTAAGTGCGGCCACGACGCCCCCATCTACAGCGCCATTGAACAAATAGTCGAGCGTTCCGGGACGCCCTTCTTCTCCTTCAAAGACATGGATGAGAATTGTCCTGCCCACTCCATACGGCTGCGCGTCGAAACCATTGACTATTTCTTGAAGCGCTATCAGGCAGACCGTTTGCATCGCATATGACCTGGAGAATATTGAACCTAGGCTGTTTTCTGATGAGCTTGCTGAAATACGCATTGAGGTAGGAAACGCTCAATTAGCGAACAATGAGAAGGCTTAAAGGTCGAACCCGGCGCTAGCACACTGCTCGTACACAGATTCTCGATGATCTTGTTTTAATTTCAACAATATACGCGGCAAAGAACAACCGCTGTTCGGTCGAATTACTGGTCACTGCCACTCTTGCCTCTATGCAAACGGGATTCATTGAATAGTGCCTGACGGAATTCGGACACCATTTTGGCTACAGAACCTAGCCTTCCGGGGACTGTTGAAAGGGAGTTTGACTCAGCACCCTCGGAGGGCGCATGAAAGAAGGTGTCACATCCATAAACCATTGATTTTTATTGGCTTATGGCGGGGACGACGGGGCTCGAACCCGCGACCTCTGCCGTGACAGGGCAGCGCTCTAACCAAACTGAGCTACGTCCCCTGATGAATTATGCATACCAAACATGAATCAGTGTACCAGAGACAACGGCCCTTGGCAGACCATCATCCCCGTAAGAAATGCCCCCGCGAATCGACGAATGCAACCCGGCGCAGCTTCTCTTGTCATACCCGAAATCTAGGCCGGCCACACAGCCCGGTTGCCCCGGCCGCCGGGAACGAACCCCATATCCACTGAGATGCCCCGCACGCACTGCAGCAGGTGGTTGGCAATCGCGGGCAGCTTCTGCGCCGTCACGCGGAACGACGGCCCGGAGACGCTTACCGCCGCCACTGGCAGCCGCTGCGCATCCAGCACTGGCACGGCAATGCAGCGCAGTCCCTCCTCGTACTCCTCGTCGTCCACGGCATAGCCCCGGCGGCGCGTCTTCTCGATCTCCGCGCGCAGGGCCTCCACCGTGGAAATCGTGTGACTCGTATACCGCTCGAAACGAAGACGGCTCAGAATATCCGTGATTCGCTCCTCGGGCAGGAACGCCAGTATCGCCTTGCCCACCGAGGTGCAGTGCACCGGGTTGCTGGCGCCGATGCGCGTAATCATGCGCACCGAGCGCGCCGGCTCAATCTTGTCTATGTAAATCACGTGCGCACCCTCTAATATGCACAGGTGCGCCGTCTCCTCGGTCTCGGCCACCAGACGCTTGAGATGAGGTTGCGCGCGTTCGCGCAAATCGTATTGCTCGATGGCGCGATTGCCTAAATCAAACAGCCTCAACCCCAGGCGAAATTTACCTCCAGGGGTACGTTCCACCATGCGGTGTTTCTCCAGCACCATCAAAAAGCGGTGCGCGGTGCTCTTGTGCAACTGCAGCGACGATGCAACCTGTGCCAGGCCCATAGGTGTACCGCTCTCCCCCAGCAAATCCAATACGGCAAATGCCCGGTCTAGAGCCTGAACTTTGTATGTGCCTTGTGGGGTTGCTTCTCGCATGATCATCCTCGATTGCGCAGTCTGATTCCTCTCTTAGTCTGCTGGAACTGAGATGGTATGTCAAGATATGGGACGCAATTCCCAGGACAAAATTCCCCAACAACTCTGTAAACATATAAGGCTCGACGCTTTCTCCAAACAAACCCTCAATAGTCACTAGCGCCGACTACTTTGCCGCCGATAACTCAATTAAGCCGTTGTTCGCGTCCCAGAGCCTGCCAACAGCAATCGCCCTGGAAGACACAACAGAACATCGTCACGTTGCAATGTCAATCTCTATCCAGATTCCCAGTCTTTTACTGAGCGCTGGTGACTTGACCATCGCGGTCATCAGCCCGGACGAGCAACGCCGTAACGAGGCAACAAGCGCTTTGGGAGAATGCCATAGCGGTACTATCCGGGAGTTCATTTCTTACCCTTCCGACCTCAACGATGTATCGCGGATGCTGGGAAATAACTTCGATGTCATACTTATTGATCTGGACAGCGACCCGGAGTATGCCCTCGTTCTGGTGGAAAGCATTAGCACCCTTGGCCTGGCAACCGCCATCGCCTATTCGGCGCAGTCCGATCCGGACTTGCTGGTCCGATGCATGCGCGCTGGCGCCCGCGAATATCTCATGATGCCCTTCGACAGGGGAGAAATGGCCGAGGCTCTGGTTAGGGCTACGGCCCTGCGTTCGGTTGTTCGACCCCAGAAAAAGACGAACGGCAAGCTGCTTATCTTTCTCAGTGCCAAAGGCGGTTCCGGAGCTACTACGCTGGCCTGCAATTATGCGGTATCGCTGGCTCAGGAATCCCGGCAAAGAACCCTATTGATCGATCTCAATCTCCCTCTGGGAGACGCGGCCATTAACCTCGGGATCAAGGCTGAATACTCAATTGTCACCGCATTTCAGGATTCCAGCCGGCTCGATTCGCATTTTCTATCCGGCTTGCTGGTGCAGCACCGCTCGGGATTATTTGTGCTTGCCGCGCCCAATGAATTGGCGCCCACGTTTGTCTCCGCTGACGTGATTGACAAGTTGCTGGAAGTGGCCTGTCAGAACTTCGATTATGTGGTGGTAGATGCGGGTTCGAGGCTTGACTTGCAGCGCAAACATATCTTCGATGAATCCGCCACCGTCTATCTGGTCACGCAGGTTGGCATCCCCGAATTGCGCAACTCCCACCGCCTGATTGCGCAGCTCTCCGCCGAGGGCAGCCCCAAACTCGAAATCATCATCAACCGCTTCGATCCTAACAACACGGAAATCGATGAGGCACATATTGCGAAGGCTCTCTCCAGGCCTGTGGCGTGGAAGATTCCGAACAACTATGCCGCTGTGCGGCGGATGCAGAATACAGCGACTTTGCTCATTGAAGAAGACTCTCAAATTTCGCGAGCCATACAGCGGATGAGCAGATCCATCTGTGGAAAGCCGTCCGCCCCCGAAAAGAAAAAGAAGTTCAGCTTCTTCGGATAGAAACAGGTCGTTTATTCGTTTCAGCCCAGTTTTTACCTCTTGGCCTCGAACATAAACACGCGCCACGCACCCTATGCGCTATCATTGCGTCTATAGGAATGTGCGGCCTGTTTCCCCTTTAGGGCCGCCCCGGTGGTGCGTGTGTCTCGATTTTTCCAGCGATTTGTCTTTGTTCTTTCGGCGGCCATCTTTGCCGCCCTCGGCCTGGGCTTTCTCTTTGGCGAGTTTGGCTGGTTTGGCGTTCATGCCGGCGGCCAGCAGGATGGCGCCTATCGCCAGATGATCGTTTATCGGCAGGTTCTTAATAAGATTCAGACCGAATATGTTACCGAGCCAAACATAAACAACGTGACCACTGGCGCGCTGCACGGCTTGCTGGAGTCATTGGACGCTGATTCCAGCTACCTGACTCCGACCGAGTACAAAATCTATAAGGAGCGTCCGGAGACGGGCGTGGCGCAGGTGGGCGTTACCGTCTCCAAGCGCTATGGCTACGCCATCGTGGTCAGCGTCCTGCCCGGCTCGCCAGCCGATAAGGAGCACATTGCTGACGGCGATGTAATCGAGTCCATCGGCGACCAGTCTACACGAGAATTGTCGCTGGCGGTCATCCGGTTGCTGCTGGAGGGCAAACCGGGGACCACGGTCACCCTATCGGTGGTTCGTCCGCGCAAAACCGACCCTGACAAGATAACGCTGACCCGCACCATCACCGAAGCGCCCGCGCTGGTTGAGCAGCACTATGAAAACGCATCCATCCTTTATCTGAAGCCAGGCGCGCTGACCACCTCTCGTGTGGATGAAATCGCCGCCATCCTCAAATCGGCCAATGGACGCAAGGTGCTCATGGACCTGCGCGATTCCTCCGGCGGCGATGCCCAGCAGGGCTTGCGGCTGGCCAACTTCTTTGTGAAACAGGGTACTTTGGCTACGCTTGAAGGCCAGAGGTTTCCCCGCCAGACCTTCACTGCCGACCCCGCTCAATTCCTGACTGATTCGCCGCTGGTCGTATTGGTGAATCGCGGCACCGCAGGCCCCGCCGAGTTGACGGCCGCCGCCATTGAGGATTTGAAGCGCGGCGATGTGGTGGGTGAGCGGACCTTCGGCCAGGGCTCGGCGCAAAAAACCATCGAACTGCCCGACGGCGCCGCCCTGCTGCTGACCGTGGCCAAGTACCAGTCGCCCAGCGGCAAAAAGATTCAGGACGAGGCTGTAATACCCAACGTAGTCGTCGGTCAAGTCTCCGAAGATGAGTACGAGGAAGCTCCGCCCACTAACGGCGACGAGCTGCTCAACAAGGCTCTTCAAGTGCTGAAGGCAAATAACGGCGCTCAAGCCGCCCAGCCTGCTGCGGAAACGGCTCCTGCGGCCAGCGCAAGCGCAGCCCCACCAGCGGTAGTGAAAAAACCGGGCTTTTTCCGCCGCCTCTTCGGGGCAAAATAGAGACTTTAACCGGCATTTCTCATTTATGGGATCATCTCCCACATACCTTGCCCTTGCACGGCATGGTTCGCGGGCGCCGGCCACTTTTTTTCTTCGACCGCTTCCGTGCTAGCCTTGGGCTGATGCATTTCATTACGATACTCAGTAGAAATGCAGAAGAGGCCTGAGTCACTTGGCTGTCACTCCTATTGATCCGCCTGAAATGCGTGGCCTTGGCCGGAGCCACCTGCTTCGCGCCAATCCTGTGCCCGCGCGTAAGCGTCGCAAGCTGGCCGGCAAGCTCACCCTTGCCGCGCTGCTCATTCTGGCCGTGATTACTGGCGCGTTGGGCGGGCTCATGCTGGTCTACTCCGTAGACATGCCCCAGATTCATGACCTGGAACGCTTTCGCCCATCCACCACCACGGTGCTCTACGACCAGAAGGGCAGCATCATCGGCTCCTTTGCGCTGGAGCGGCGCGTAGTGGTCAACTATGACGACTTTGCCCCGGTGCTGCGCCAGGCGGTGATCTCCATTGAAGACAAGAGCTTCGAGTCGCACTGGGGCATCAACGTCCTGCGCGTCGCCGGGGCGCTGTGGTACGACCTGCGCAGTCACGGGCGCGCTCAGGGCGCATCCACGCTGACCATGCAGTTGGCGCGCAACCTCTTTTTCTCCTCCGAACGCACCGCCAGCCGCAAAGTGCAGGAGGCGTATCTGGCCATCCAGATTGAGCGCGCCTTCACCAAGCAGCAAATCTTTGCCCTCTATGGCAACCAGATCTATCTGGGTCACGGAAGATACGGCTTCGAGGCCGCTTCGCAGTTTTACTTCAGTAAGCACGCCAAAGATTTGACGTTGCCTGAAGCGGCTTTACTGGCCGGATTGCCCAAGGGACCAGTCGCCTTTTCGCCGCTGCTCGCCCCGGAAAAAGCGCTGCGCCGGCGCAACCTGGTGCTGACGGAGATGGAGCTTGACGGGGTTATCACCCATGAACAGGCCGAGCAGGCCCGCAACGCCCCGCTGGGACTGCGCATAGCCCCGCCCGAAACATCAGTCGCACCCTGGTTTCAGGAGGAGGTCCGCCGGGAGCTGGAAAAACGCTTCGGCAGCGAGCAGGTGCACGAAGCCGGCCTAAAGGTGGAAACCACACTCGATCTGGACCTGCAGAAAACAGCCAATCGAGCCGTCGCGGACGGCCTGGCTGCATACGAGCGGCGGCGCGGCTGGATAGGCAAGCTCGAAAATGTGCTCGCCAGCGGCACCACCATCGAGGACTACAAGCATCCCGACTGGGCCATGAGCTCTGGGCCCGGCGATTACGTCCATGCCGTGGTTACTCATATATTGCCAATGGAGATTCATGCCCGCGTAGGCGACGCACAGATTTTGCTTTTGCCCGTGGACTGGAAGTGGACCGGGATACGCTACGCTGACGCACTGGTCAAGCCCGGCGACATCATCTACGTTCACCTGGCAGAGGCGACGGAAGGCAAGGCACAACGCGCCACGCTCGAACAGGATTCCGGAGCGCAGGGCTCTCTGCTGGCCATCGACAACACCAGCGGCGATGTGCTGGCTATGGTCGGCGGACGCGATTATGCGCTCAGCCAGTTCAATCGCGCCACACAGGCCGTGCGTCAGACTGGCTCCAGCTTCAAGCCTTATGTCTACACCGCGGCTATCGAGGATGGCGCCAGGCCCGACGACATCATCGTCGATGCCCCGACCAGCTTTGGCGGCTACACTCCGCACAACTACGAAAACAACTATATGGGCCGCATGACCCTCAAAGAAGCCTTTGCCGAGTCGCGCAACATTCCCGCCATCAAGCTGGCTGACAGCGTGGGCATTCAAAAGGTCATCGATGTGGCCCACCGCTTCGGAGTCACCACCAGCATTCCCGCCTATCTGCCGGTAGCTCTGGGCGCAGTGGAAATCACGCTCGAAGAACAGGTAGCCAGCTACGCCGTTTTTCCCAACGACGGTCTGCGCATGAAGCCGCGGCTCATCAGAAGAGTTTCCAACGCCGACGGCATCACTCTGTGGGAGGAGCCGCCCGCCGTCAACGAGGTAATCAGCCAGCAGACAGCGCGCACCATGATGACCCTCTTCGAAGCTGTTATCAAGCACGGCACCGGCGCGGCGGCGGCGCAGCTCAACCATCCGCTGGGCGGCAAAACCGGCACCACCAGCGAATATACCGACGCCTGGTTCCTGGGCTTTTCGCCCTCCATCACCTGCGGCGTTTGGGTCGGTTTTGACACCAACCAGACTTTGGGAGAAAAGGAAACCGGCGCCCGCGCAGCCCTGCCCATCTGGATCACCTGGATGCGCGCCGCCATCAGCGACAGGAGTGATGAAAAATTTCTTGGCGATGAAACGGACAATCCTTCGCTGAAAGCCACCGCGCAGCCATCCGCCAAACCTCGAGTCATCGGTCTTCCCGCCCAACCCGTGAAGGCGAAGGCGCTCGCCAAACTGCATCCGCCAGCAAAACCGGTATCAGTTGGCGCAGCCGCCAGGCCGGAATTCGCTTCGCCGGCAACAACTTCGCCTATCACTTCACGCACAATCCCAAGCTCGACAGGCACAGCAGCAAGACCACCAGCTCAACCTGTCGAAAAATCGGCTGTGCAGCCAGCCAGCGGCGCTCCAGCAACCAGATCCGCTCCTGCAAACAGGTCAAGGATTAAACCGGCACTGATTCCAGAGACTGCTCCAGTCAAGCCAGCAGGCGCCGTCAAACCAGTGATCGCCTCGGCAGCTTCTCCAAGCGAGCCAGCAGGCAGCCCTTCCTCCGCCAAGTTGCATGTGAAAACGGTCTTGGCTCCGCCGTCCGCTCCCGCCCCGCCAAAAGTCACCGTCAAACCCGCACTGAATTCCAGTTCGAATCCGCCCAAGCCGAAGAACTAGCGATTCGAGGGACCTGTTTCGGAGCCAATTCAGGCAAAAAACCGGTTTTTTCCGGCAGTTTTCGGAGGCCAAATCTCACCATGTGGGATTTGTTGGGGCGGAAAATTATCCATAGGCATTGATTCCATAGAGGTTAGAAATAATCTGCAAGGTTTTTAGGAAAACTTATACCCCCAGGGGGTATGGGGGGGTAGGGGGTACCCCTCTGTAGTGGTACGTACCGGGCATCCCCTGTCCGAACGGACAGTGGATGCCCATACTTCTATTAGTCATTGTGCACTAATTGAAGGTAATTATATGCAAAGGACTGGCCGTCCAGGCAGACGGCGCTTACGCGCCATGGGATTCGTGGATTCCCAAGTCCGAAAATCCGGACCTTGTGCAAAGCAGCCGCAGCACGGACTAAGGGCGCAAAAATTGCTCCAGATGGGGATCGAAGGTGATGGTCACAGCCCGTGCCACAAATCGGCCGGCTTTTTGCCGTTCCCTGAGGGAAAATTAAGGGCAGAACTCTTTCTCGGACTCTGCCCTTCGGTGGATGACCGGTATCCGGGAGGCGCCAGATTACGGTAGCGCAGCGGTAGCCGGTTGGGTCACCATACGGACCACAAAGTTCTGGCTATCGTCGATATAGAGATTTCCAGCAGGATCGACTGTGATGCCCTGCGGATCTGCAAGTGCCGCATTCACAGCTGGACCTCCATCGCCCGAGTAGCCATAGATGCCGCTGCCGTTTGCGTAACTTCCCGCCACGGTATAGATATTTCCATTGCTGGCGGCAATCATGCGAACCAGATTGTTGCCATTATCGGCCAGAAAGACATCGCCGCTCGCGTCTACCGAGACGCCGAAGGGGCTATGGATTAGCGCCGCGGAGGCCGGACCACCGTCACCCGCCAGTCCACAAGCGCCTGACCACGCACTCGTGGGGGTTCCCACCAGCGAAGTGATCGTGCCGGTCTTGACTGTCACCTTACGGATCGCACAGTTGCCGTTATCCGCAATGTAGAGATTTCCCTCGCCATCCACGGCCAGACCCGGCAGCCAGGACAGTGTTGCATTCAATGCCGGTCCGCCGTCGCCCGAGTAGCCATAGCTGCCATTTCCGGCTACCACAGTGAGGATGCCGGTGGATGCCTTCACCTTCAGAACCTGGCTACCGCTGTTGATAAACAGGTTCCCGGCGGAGTCCACGGCGATTCCAAAGGGATTGCAGATCGGCGTTTTTGTCGCCTTCACGCCGCTGACCGTTGTGCCGCAGTTATCCACGTCTCCAGGGCCAGCTCCAAAGCCGTTGCCGGCGACGGTTTTTATGATCCCGGTCGCCATGTCGATCTTGCGGACCACGTTGTTGTTGGAGTCGGAGACGTAGAGATTGCCCTCTGGGCCAAAGGCCAGCCCAAAGGGGTGATTGAAGGTCGCCTCTTTGGCTGGGCCGCCGTCGCCGGAAAATCCGCCCGCGCCCGTGCCCGCGAAGATGGATATTTTGCCGGTTGCTGCGTCCACCTTGTAAATGTATTCGCTCTCCAGATCGGCAATGAAGAGATTGCCCTCTGCATCGACTACGACGGAAGCAGGGTCGAAAAGTTCTGCGGAGGTGGCTGGTCCGCCGATTCCAAATCTGCCTTGATAACCGTTGCCGACCACTGTGTTGATGATGCCGGTGCTTTGCGCCGTTGCTATCGTGGGCAGCGCCAGCGCTGCCAACAGCGAGAGTTTCACGAATCTTGCATTCATCGAATATCTCCTTATCGAGTGAGGAAAGGGCGGCGGAAACACGCGGTTGTTCAGGGGATGAGCGTGCAGTCCCGCTGATGTTGCCGATGCCGTTTTAACAATGAGGTTATTTGACTTGGAAGAGCTATCCGCGCTTCCTCTGACGGGGAATCACATAAGGCCTCGTTGCTTCACAACAAAAAGGCCTGGATAATGGATGCGCCGGGGTCTATCCCGGATTCATAGGGATTGCAATTATCCGAGCTCTGTTTGGGGGTTACGGTTGGGAAAAAACGCAGGTTACCGAAGAGCTGTCAAGAGGATTTGCATTCCATATAAGTTGCCAGATAGGCGGCACTGCTGAGAACAGGCCTTACCGAACCAGCCGGAAGTACCGCTTCGCCCGCGCCACATCCTTGAAGATCTGCGCCTTCAACGCCTCGGGAGTTGGCCACTGCTGCTCGCCGCGCAAACGCAGCAAGAACTCGACTTCCACCGGGGCCCCCGCGGACAGGTCTACGTCCGCGGGGTGGTCATTCGGCGTTTGATCGTCCAGTTCCACAGGCTCAAAGTTAAGAATGTGCGATTCGACGGCAAAGGACGCTTCGCCGAATGTCGGCCGGTTGCCCACGTTGGTGACCGCCTGAAATTTGCGTCCGCCCACAGCGGGGTCCCCAGCGACGGGTTCTTGTCGCTGGGGTGAGAGCGTGAGCCGCGTAACATAAACCCCGAAGGCTGGGAGTTGCCCGTCGTAGGGCGCCAGGTTCACCGTGGGCACCAGCAGGCGCGCGCCGATGCCGCGCCCGCGGGCCCGCGTAGAGCGAATCTCAAAGGGACGACCCAGCATCCAGCGCGCCCGGGTCATATCGCCTGCTGCCACGCACTCCCGGATGGCCGAACTTGAAACCTCCAGCCCGCGTGTATGCACCGGCGCATGGACGTGGACGGCAAATCCGAACTCCGCACCAAAGGCCTGGAGCTCGGCCACTCCGGCCTCGGCGCGATGGCCAAAGCGGAAGTTGCCGCCCTCGTGCAGGCTGCGAACATTAAGAGTATCCACCAGAATCCTGCGCACAAACTCCCTAGCAGAGAGCGAGGCAAGCGCCGCATTGAAGGGCAGCACCAAAACGGCATCGATGCCGGTGAGGGCCAACAGCCTTAGCCGCTCCTCAATCGGCGTGAGCAGCCGCAGCGCGGACGAGGGGCGCAGAAATTGCTCCGGATGAGGGTCGAAGGTGATAGCCACGGCCTTGGCGTGTAATAATCGGGCTTCGCGCACCACCGCCGAAAGAATCTCCTGGTGGCCCAGGTGCACGCCGTCGAAGTTGCCGATGGCCACCACGCTGGGGCCATAGCCGGCCGGAATCTCCGCGATTGAATGAAAAACAGAAGTCATATTCTCGGCCATCAATTCGCTGTCCCCAGGATCACCGGCAGGCTGAGGCCGTCGTAGGCCAGCCGGATGCCGTCGGGCAGTGTGTGGTTGGTCTCTTCGTGGCCCAGGTCGTGGGCGATGTGCGTGAGCCATGTCTGGCGCGCGCCGATTCGCCTTGCCCAGCCGACAGCCTGCTCCACAGTGGCGTGACTGGGGTGCGGCTTGTGGCGCAGCGCGGAAACAACCAGATGGTCCAGCCCTTCAAGCAACGCAAAGCTCGATTCGGGGATGGCGCTCACATCGGTCAGATAAGCAGCGCGGCCAAAGCGAAAGCCGGCAATCTCCATCTCTCCATGCTGCACCGGCACGCGCAGAAACTCGACACCATGAACTGCTGTCCGCTCGGCCAGAGGCTGCAGTTCGACCCGCGCGCGTGTGGGATAAGTAGCCCGCGGCGAAAATGTGTACTCGTAGATGCGCTCCAGCGCTTTGGCCGTCTCCGGCGAGGCATAGAGCGGAATCGGCCCGCCCTCGCGGAAGGCCGCAAAGCTGAGCGGACGGAGGTCGTCCATGCCCAGAATGTGGTCGGCATGGGAGTGGGTGTAAAAGACCGCGTCCACGCGGGTGAGGCCGCTGCGCAAGGCTTGTTCGCGGAAGTCCGGTCCGGTGTCGATTACCACCACGCGCTCGCGACTGCTCTCATTTCCCGTCTCGTTCCATCGCAAAAGCACCGAGGGCCTGAGCCTGCGGTCACGCGGGTCGTCCGAGGCACACACCGTGCAATTGCACCCCAGCGTGGGAACTCCCATCGAGGTCCCTGTCCCCAGAAATGTGAGCAAACCTTCCATTCGTAGCGAGCCCGCTAAGCCTTCTTCAAAGGTGGCGGCGGCTGTATGCCCTGCGCGGTGATCATGTTGGTCAATTCCAGGAAGGCCATCCGCAACTCAAATAGGACCGTCTGCAGCGTTTTATCCTCGGCCTCGGTGAGGTTCCCCTTGGTCTTCTCCGCCAGAATCCCCAGCAAATCAATGGTTGTCCGCGCGCCCAGGATGTCCACCCTCGGCCGCTGACCCTCCTGCGTGCCCGCCCCCATCTGAATCATCGCGGAGACGTAAAACTGCTGCACCAAGTGTTCAAAGCTCATCTGCGGCGGCGCGCCCGCGGCAGGGTTCTGCGCCCGCACCATGTCTTCCAGCCGCTGCGCGGAGGCGTCGTAAGCCTTCTTTTGCTCGCGGCTCTCCTGTGCCGTGGGCGGCGGAGGCATCTCAGCTTCAGTCTCCGGCACATCCTTCGTAGTTGCAGCGGGCGCTGGCTCCCGCCGGGCCTCGGACTTGGACTCGTTGACGACCAGCCTCGGTCCTCCGCCAGACGGCGGCGATGACGGTGCTCTCTCTGCAGGAGTCGCCGGCTGCTGGCCCTCATGCTCTTCTTCCGCCTTGATCTTGCGGCGGTCAATGACTTCAAACTTCGGTTTATCGCTCATGATTTTCCGTTTCCTTCTGTTTTTCTGACTCGCTAGCCCGCTTCCATCACGGGCGGCGCGGCCAGAATGTGTGCGGCGCCCGCGGCTGTTCCTGCATTGTAGGTTAAAGGCTGATGGTGAATCTCGGCCTCGCCGCGAATCATGCCCATGGCAAAGACGCGTCTGCCAGTTGGCATTTGGAACTCCGCTGCGCTGGTGATCTCGCCGGCAATTGCTCCGCCGTCCTGGGTCAGCTCGCTTCCGGCAGCCGGAATGGGCCCATGCAACTCCAACTGCCGCAAGTGACGGTGAACGCTGCCGCGGGACCGGATGCGTTCCACGATCTCCTGGCCCAGGTAACAGCCCTTATTAAAATTCAATGCCCGCATCTGCGAGGTCTCCTGGGGCAGGTCGCGTTCGGCAATATCGATGCCATAAGCGGGAATTCCCTCCGCGATACGAAAGGCCTCCAGAGTGGCCGCTCCCACAGGGATTGCGCCAGCCTCACTCAGCGCCCGCCACAGCGCGGGAATCTGCTGTGCCCGCTCCCATAGCTCGTAATGCGACGCCAGCACGCCGTAACCGCGAACAACCAGCACGGCGGAGCCATTCCAGTTAGCGTGCACACTGGTCATGGGCTCAGGCGCGGGCAGGCCCAGCCGAGCCAGCACGCCGGCAGCCAACGGACCAGCAAGCCCCAGCGCAGAATCCTCGCTCAACGGCGCCAACTCCACATCGTCCATGATGATGAAGCGCTCCAGGTGGGCCAGCAGCCGGTCATACTGATCGGCGGCAATCGTCAGAGTCAGCGAGTCGCCTTCGCGCCAGACGTGGAGGTCGCCCTGGATGCGCCCCTGAGCATTGAGCACCAGGTTCCATGCGCCGGCATTCTCGCCTAACTCGTTCACTGTGTTGGTGACCATGCCGCTGAGCCAGCGAAAGCGGTCCTCGCCGCGCACCGCCACCCTCCGCAACCAGCCCAGGTCGTGCGCCGCGACTCCGCTGACCAGCGCCACTGTTTCCCTCGCTGGCGCGTCCAACTCGCGTGGCGTCAAGACACCACGATAGGCCACAAGCTCCGGCCCCGTGGCGTTTGGAGCCAGTAATCTTGCAAGTGGAGTTGCCAAAGAGAGGTCGGTTTCCGTCATAGGGGATCTTTTTGCCGGTTCAAGCACAGTTTTTTCAGCAGAAAACTCGCGCCAGGCCGCATCCTGATTATAGCCTTGAAAGAAGACAGGGAGTACCGATGAGCAAGCAGCAAAGAATGGTTCGCGGATGGTCTTTGGCGGCGGCAATATGTCTTGGGACGACTATCGCACCGCTGGCGCAGTTGGCCCCACCGCAGGTGGTCGCGCCGCAGGCGCAGGTGTCCCCACCGCAGGTCGACGGCAAGATTACCCCTGAGCAGGAACGTCAGCTCTTCTCGCTCGTCGATGAACTGATCAAGTTCTCCTCCGACGAAACCGGCCTGCCTATCAAGAGCACCGTCAAGCGCCAGATCACCTCCCGCGCCACCGTCGAAAGCTACCTCAAGCAGAAGTTCGAGGAGGACGAGAGCGCCAAACGATTGCAACGCAGTGAAATCGTGCTCAAAAAGTTCGGCCTGCTGGACCGCGACTTCGCCCTCAAGCCCTTTCTGCTGGCGCTGCTCAAGGAGCAGATCGAAGCTTATTACGATTCCAAAACCAAAACCGTTTACATGCTGGACTGGGTAAACATCGAGGAGCAGAAGCCGGTGCTGGCCCACGAGCTGACCCATGCCCTGCAGGATCAGCACTCCGACCTGGAAAAGTGGAACAACCAGACCCCCGACGATGTCTCGCTCAACTCTTCCGACGACACCGACCACCTGGCCAGGGACGAGATGGACACGGCGCGCGAAGCTGTCGTCGAGGGCCAGGCTACGGCGGTCATGATGGATTACATCCTCAAGCCGATGGGCAAGAGCCTCATCAAAGACCCGGAGGTGATGGACTTCGTCAGGCAGCATATGGCCGCTTCGGAAGATTCCCCCGTGCTGGCGCGCGCGCCGCTGCTGCTCTCTGAATCGATGATGTTTCCCTATCGCGATGGCCTCAGCTTTGAGCAGGATGTGTGGATGGACCAGGGCCAGGCGGCGGCCTTTGCCGGGACCATGGATCGCCCGCCTACCTCCAGTTGGGAGATCATCAACCCGCGTGAGTACGAAAAGCGGCACGTGCCCGCCGTGCCCCTTCTGCCCAACATTCACCCGCTGCTAGACAAGCTTTACAAGCCTTACGACATCGGCCAGGTCGGCCAGCTCGACGTGCGCATTCTCACCGAGCTCTTTGGTGGCGAACAGGCCGCCGGCGACCTGACCCCGGCCTGGGACGGCGGTCTCTATTGGGCCGGCCAGCGGCTCAGCGCCAAAACGCCGGAAGAACTAGCCAGCACGAACTCCATCGCCCTCTTTTATCTTTCGGTTTGGAAGAACTCCGCCTCTGCACAGGCCTTCGCACGCATCTATGCCGATGAACTGGGCCGCAAGTACTCCGGCGTCAAGGAGCTGCTCTCGGCGAACTTTACCACCGGCAGATCAGGCGATGAGGAGCAGGTCTACTCCACCAGCGAAGGCCCGGTTGTGATTACCACCCGTGGCAAGCTGGTCTTCGTCGCAGAAAGCTTCCCTCTCGACCTGGCTCGCAAGCTCACCGCTCTCATCCTCGACGCACAGGGAACCGGCGAACTCAAAATGGCGGAAACCATGCAGACGCCCATCCCAACTCTCGATTCCGTGCCCCGGCAGTCGCTAACTGGAAACCTGGTCCATTTCATTTCCAGTTGCGGCGTGATGAAGGTATCAGTCGAGGCTGGAATCAAGGGCGCCGCACTTGCAAAATAGGCCGCATTTTCCGCTATTGTGAGAGATTGAAAGGTCGTGTTATTCTCTCCGGCGAGTAGTTCTGGATACCAAATTACCCACGAAAGGTACTACTGAAATGCGTATGTTCAAGACACTTGCCGCATCCCTTCTCGGAATGTCAGCTTACTTGCTTTTTGCTCTGGGAACACCGGCTCAGGCCCAGCGTCCACACTACCTCCATGCTCTCTCCGACCTGCGGGAGGCGCGCGATCTGCTGCAAACGGATCACCGGCCGGGATTTGTCGGCGCACGTGACCATGCCATTGAGGAAATTGACCGCGCCATCGAGGAAGTGAAAGCGGCGGTGCGCGACGAGGGGAAAAACCCCCACCACACTCCCCCTCCTCAAAGCGGGGGAGACCCGAATCGCCCCTTGCGTTCGGCACTGACTCTTCTGAATGAAGCACACCAGGATATCGCCAGCGGGACCGATGAGACTGGACATCGAGGGCTGCAGGAGCGCGCGCTCCGGCACGTTGACGAGGCACGGCAAGCCCTAGAACATGCCCTTCACGGCATGGAAAGGGAACACGAACACCGCTACTAGTTTCTCTCGGTACAAAGACCGGCTCCCAGGCCTCATTTTAGGTCTGGGTGCCGTTTAGCTTTAACTCGTTAACCTATGAAGCGGGCTGAGACACAAGGCTTGCGGATTAAGGATTTCCCTGCACTTCTGCTTTCAGTTCGTGTTTATGGACGATATATTCGTCAAGGAGTACGGCCACCAGCACAGCCGTGGGAATCGAGACCATGGCTCCGAGAACGCCTCCAAGCGTAGAGCCGAGCACCAGGGCAACGAGAATCGCAAGGCTGGGCAGGCCTACCCTGTTCTTCATAATGCGCGGAGTGAGATAGTAGTTTTCAACCAGTAGATAGATCACGTAAAAGATAGCAATGCCAAGCACCCGGCCCCACGAGTCCATAGCTGCCACCAGCAGCGCAAGCGCGATGCAGATCGCAGCGCCCAATACGGGGATGATGTTGAACAATCCCGTCAGCACGCCCAGAGCATATGCATAGCGAACCTGAAGTATAAGATAAACAATCGTACTGGTCACTCCCAGGATGAGCATCAGGCTCCCTTGACCAAGCAGCCATTTGTCCATGCGGATCTCCGCCCGCTTGAGGGTCTTGTCGAGGCGTTCGCGGCTTTCAACCGGGAAAAAGGAAAGGAACCACCGGTAAGCCTGATCGCCTTCCAGAATGAAATAAATGGTAAGGATAAAGCCCAGGATCAAATCGAATAGCTTGCCCGCCCAGTTGCTGAGAGAGAGCAGCAGAAAAGTGACTGCCTGGCTAACATAATCCTGAAGCCGGGAACTAATATCCGCGGTATTCAGGTGTTGAGCCAGGGGAATAGCCTTGAGTTTCTCTAAAAGCACAGGTAACCGTGTTGGCATCTCCCGGGCTAACCCCTGAAGGTCTCTGATGACCGGAGGCAGAGCGAGGAACCCGAAGGCGGTAATCGCTCCGGCCGCAACGAGCAGGAGGATAAAAATGGCTGAGCCCTTGAATGGTTGCCAACGGCCGATGTGGAGGCGGGAGGTCCAGCGCACCAAGGGGCTGAGCACAACGGCAAAGAGCGCGCTGACATAGATCAGCATGAGCACATCGCGAATCAGCCATGCCAAATAGCAGGCCAAGGCAAGGGCGAAGGCGAAGACTATGTCGCGACGCAGAGTGCGCGTGTTCTTGGAGGGCTCAGTCATGCGCGGGATTCCTGCTAGAGCGGAACCAGAGTCACTGTGTCCTGTTGAGCTTCGTGCAGGGTCGCCGCTCCCTGATGGTCGCGTCGACTTGAGTTCTGCGGTTTCGATGTACATCAACTCTGGTTCCGCTACAGCCGGAGTATACGGCACCGGCTGTGCGTTCGGCGAATTCAGTGTCCATCAGGCTTCCGGCCAGAAAGTTCATTGTCCGGTACGGCCTACTTGTCCCCGCCCAGCATCGACCCCAAGATTCCGCCCACTATCGCACCGCCCGCGGCTGGTCCTGCCTGTCGGCTCTCGACGCGCGGCAGGTACTCGGCAATCTGCTGCGCCAGCCGCGAAATCGGCAGCGTCTGCAGCCAGACCGTGCCCGGCCCTTGCAGTACGGCCAGAAAGATGCCATCCCCGCCGAAGATCATGTTCTTGATTCCCGGCACCGTCGTAATCTGGAATTCCACCGAGGACTGAAACGCGCCCACATGCCCCGGATGCACCCTCAGCACCTCGCCCGGGGCCAGGTTCTTCACAATCAGCTCGCCGGATAGCTCCAGCCACGCCGTTCCCTGCCCGCCCACCTTTTGCAGCAGGAACCCGTTGCCGCCAAAGATGCCTGCCCCCAGCGACTGCTGGAAGCCCACCCCGATGGTCACCTGCGTTGTGGCGCACAGAAACCCGTGCCTGTGGACCATGTACTCATTGCCGGGCGCGACCTCGACCGGCACAATGTGGCCCGGCACCTTAGTGGCAAACGAAACCACTCCGGCAGCCCCGGAGGCGCGGTACTCCGTCATGAACAAACTCCCGCCCCCGGCCACGCGCTTCAAAGCGCCAAAGATTCCCCCGCCCCCGCCCATCTGCGTGTGGGTGGTCATCTGGATCGAAGCGGTCATCCAGGAGAGCTCGCCGCTCTCTGAAAACACGCTCTCATCCGGTTCAAGCTGCACATCGAGTACGGGCATGGTGGTGCCCTGAATCCTGGTTTGCATGGATCATCTCCTTTTCGTGCACAGTATATCTGCCTTGACCTGTGGCGAGTCGAGTCAAAATCGATTTTTCGACTCAATAACCGTTTCCGCTGTTCCTTGACCCGTATTTACCGTCAAATCTTTTAAGACATGGTTCCCTTTCCCTCTTCGCAAAAGGCGGCCTCATGTTCTACTCTTGCCTGAGACTCCTATGGCTTCATTGATTCGCAGCTTCCGTAAAGCCCTCTGGCAGGCGCTTCAGCACGACGCGCTCAACTCGGCCAAGGCAGTCGCCTATTCGGGTATGCTGGCTCTGTTTCCAGCGCTGGTTGTTCTTACCGCGCTGCTGGCTCAGGTGCCGGAGGGAACCTCGCTGGTGGGCGAGGTGCGCGGCTCCTTCGAGCAGTTCCTTCCTGAAGATTCCATGACACTGCTGCGCTCCGCGATGGAGGCCCGCAAGCTCTACTCTGTTCAGTTGATCTTCTCCGCAGCGGGCCTGTCGGTTTTTGCCGGCCTGGGGATGATGCTGTCGCTGATGGAGGGCTTTCGCCGCGCATATGAACTCCCATTCGACGATTGGGGCTTCTGGCAACGGCGTCGCAGGGCCCTGCTGCTGGTGCTCATCGTGCTGATTCCACTCTCACTGGCCACCCTGGTGCTGGTCTTTGGCCGCCAGTTCGAGTTGTGGATGATTGACAACGCCGGCCACGAGTTGAAGCACTTTGTGCTGATCTTATGGCGTATGGTTCGTTGGGCCATTGCGCTGCTCACCAGCATCAGCGTGCTGGGCGCTCTCTATCACTTCGGCACCCAACGCAAGGAGCACTGGGCCTGGGTGCGCCACGGAGCCGTGGCCGCCACGCTCGTCTGGTTCCCGGCCACGTTGCTCTTCGGCTGGTACGTCACGCGAATCGCCAATTACTCCATGTTCTACGGCCCCTTTGGCGCTGGTATCGCCACTTTGATCTGGCTCTACATTTCCTCGTTCAGCGCGCTGCTGGGCGCGGAGCTGAACGGCGTTCGTTTTCGGGAACGGCAGGAACGGGCTTCCGCGAAATCCAAACCGAATCGCTCCCGCCGGTAATCATTTTCACCGGCCATTCACTGCATTTCCCGCATAATAGAAATAAGGGGATTGCGGTACTATCCGGGCGTGCGATGTATCCGGTAGCGCACAAGTCCGGTTCCTGGCCCTCAGAACTTACCCTGGAGTATCCTCATGTCGTTCGCGCCACACAGCCTGATCGATTCCGCCTCCCAGCGCCGCGCCAAGATCGTTGCCACGCTCGGCCCGGCCTCCAACACAGAACTCGTCTTTCGTGATCTGGTGCGCGCAGGCGTGGATGTGGTTCGGTTGAACTTTTCCCACGGCACACAAGAGGAGAAGCTGGCGCTGATCCAGATGATCCGCAAGGTCAGCCGTGAGGAGCGTACGCCCTTGTGCATCCTGGGCGATTTGCAGGGGCCCAAGATTCGCACCTCCACGCTGACAGACCACCAGCCCGTGCTGCTCAAAGCCGGCCAGCAGTTGACCATCACTCCGCGTGACGTACCGGGCACCGCTGCCCTGGTGGGCACCACCTTCAAAACCCTGGCGGAAAACGTCGAGCAGGGCTCGCGCATTCTGCTCTCCGACGGCCTTATTGAGCTGCGCGTCCATGATGTCTCGGACGGCGATGTCATCTGCGAGATCGTCAATGGCGGCATGCTGGGTGAGCACAAGGGCATCAACCTGCCCGGCATTCCGGTGCGCACGCCCTCGCTGACGGAAAAAGATGCCGACGACCTGGAATTCGCTCTCAAGAACGGCGTTGACGCCATCGCCGTTTCCTTCGTTCGCACCGCCGAAGACGTTAGCCTCGTGCGCAATCGTGTTGCGGCCCTGGGCGGCGAAACCTGGATTATCGCCAAGCTGGAAAAACCCCAGGCCATGGAGCACCTGGACGCTATCTGCGCCGCCGCCGACGCCATCATGGTGGCTCGCGGCGACCTGGGCGTCGAGCTTCCGCCGGAGCAAGTGCCCGCCATCCAGAAACGCATCATCCGCCGCGCCGCAGAGCTCCGCAAACCAGTCATCACCGCCACGCAGATGCTGGAGTCGATGATCGAGAACCCCAGGCCCACGCGCGCCGAAGTCTCCGACGTGGCCAATGCCGTTTACGACGGCACCGATGCCGTCATGCTCAGTGGTGAATCCGCCGTGGGCAAGTACCCGGTTGAGACCGTTTCCATGATGGCCCGCATCGTCATAGATGCCGAGCGCAACATCAAAGAGGCGGAGTTCTCCGACCGCCGCAAACAGCGCAGATCTCGCCTCTCCATCGCCGAAACCATCTGCGAGGCCGCCGCGCATGCCGCCGACGATCTGGATCTGCGTGCTATCGCCCTCTTCACCGAATCGGGATCGAGCGCGCGCAAGCTCTCCAAGTACCACCCCTCGGCGCCCATCTTCGCCTTCAGCCCGATTGAAATTACCATAAACCGCCTCAACCTTCTGTGGGGCACAACTCCCATCCTCTGCCCCAAGATCAACTCCAACGAGGCGATGGTCGAGTGCGCCGAGAGCCTGCTGGAGCAGGGCGGCTACGTCAAACCCCGCGAGGTCATCGCCATCGTCGCCGGAACCCGCACCAAATCCGGCTCCACCAACTTCCTCCGCCTGCACGTAATCGGCGAACGCAAGTAGACGAGCGCGTCTTTGCGCCGCGCGAAGAGTCCCAGGCAAAACAAATGTAACTGTCTGCTTTAGCTTCGAAAAAAGCGCCACTCCCGACAGGAAGTGGCGTTTGGGATATTACCCTTGATGTTTTTTATCTTCCGATCTCCGGAATCGACAATCCTCGGCAAATCTTCCGCGCCAGTAGATCAGCAATCTCAATATGACGAGGAATCGCTTCCGTCTGTCCCGTCTCCGGATTGCACCACAAGGAGTGTGCGCCACCCTCACGCTTGAGATAACAACCGTGCAAACGCAGGTGACGCAATAGCGATTCCCGTTTCACTGAACTGTTACCGTCTCGCGCAGAGCGTCTGCAGGAGCCCCGCGAAGTCCATCCTCGCGGCGATCTTCCAGAATCAGTTGAATAGCCGCGCTCAGACTATCGCGGCACTCTTCCACGCTGCGCCCTTGCCCGTTGGCGCCAGGAATTTCAGGAGACCATGCTACGAACCAATCTCCGTCTCGCTCGATGACCGCTGTGAATTCATTCCGCATGGAATGATTATAGACCCATATTCTCTTCGCGTGAATATGAATACCATGGAGCAGGGATTTCCTCTACCTGTCAAGAATTGTTCCGCCGGAACCGACATTATTTCCCCGCCAACTGCCGCAGAACATACTGCAATATCCCGCCGTGTTCGAAGTACTCAATCTCCTGCGGCGTATCGATGCGGATTTTCATGGCGAAGATTTTTGTTTTTCCGTCTGGAGCCGTGGCCTGAACAGTCAACGTGCGCCTCTTAGCAAGCTTCTCCGCCAGCAGCGCCGAAAGCCCTGGAAAATCGTAAATCTCTTCGCCCGTCAGCCCCAGCGACTCCGCGCTTTGCCCCTCAGCAAACTGCAATGGCAGAATCCCCATCCCCACCAGATTCGAGCGGTGAATCCGCTCGAAGCTTTCAGCAATCACCGCGCACACTCCCAGCAGCTTCGGTCCCTTGGCTGCCCAGTCGCGCGACGATCCTGACCCGTATTCCTTCCCCGCCAGAATCACCAACGGCACTCCGCGCTCGGCGTACTTCACGCTGGCATCGTAGATCGACATCTGCTCGCCTTCTGGCAACAATCGCGTCACGCCGCCCTCGGTTCCCAGTGCGAGCCGGTTGTGAAGCCGCACATTGGCAAATGTTCCGCGCACCATGACTTCATGATTTCCGCGCCGCGAGCCGTAGCTGTTGAATTCCGCCGGCTTCACGCCGTGAGCAGTCAGATATTTTCCCGCAGGCCCGTTGGTCTTGATGTTGCCTGCCGGCGAAATATGATCCGTGGTCACCGAGTCGCCCAGCACCGCCAGCACCCGCGCGCCCAGAATTTCAGTCACAGGCGCCGGCGTCTTGGTGATGCCGTCGAAGTACGGCGCCTTGCGAATGTAAGTCGAGTCCGGCTCCCATTGATAGACCTTGCCGGAGGGAAACTTCAGTCCCTGCCAGTTGGCGTCGCCCTTTGAGACCGTCGCATATTCCTTGCGAAAGCTCTCGCTCGACAATCCCTTTTCGATAGCCGCGGCCACCTCGGCCTGCGTCGGCCAAATGTCTTTGAGAAAAACCGGCTTCCCGGCCTGATCCATGCCCAGCGCGTCTGTCTCGAAGTTATGTCCGATCCGTCCGGCCAGAGCGTAGGCCACCACCAGCGGTGGGCTCATCAGGTAATTGGCCCGCACATCCACGTTCACTCTGCCCTCGAAGTTGCGATTGCCGCTCAGCACGCTGACCGCAACCAGCCCATGCTCGTCAATGCTTTGCTTGACGTCGGCAGGCAGCGGCCCGGAGTTGCCAATGCAAGTTGTACAACCGTAACCCACCACGTTGAAGCGCAGCTTTTCCAGATACGGCAGCAGGCCCGCCTTGGCGTAGTAATCCGTCACCACCCGCGAGCCCGGCGCCAGCGAGGTCTTCACCCACGGTGGCACAGAGAGCCCTTTCTCCACTGCTTTCTTGGCCAGAATTCCCGCCGCCACCATCACTGAGGGATTCGAGGTATTAGTGCAACTGGTAATCGCCGCAATCACCACCGATCCATGATCGAGATACGTGTCCGGATCAACGCCAAACCGTTCCTTCACGGTTGTCATGATCTTAAATGCCCTGTCATCCTGAGCGGAGCGCAGCGGAGTCGAAGGACCTGCATTTTCCAGCGCCGCATCCGTCACAACTCCCCGCTTCCACTCAGCAGCAGTCCGCGTGCCCAGCGGCTTAGCCGTGGGCGAAAGCAGCGTCGGCAACTGCTGCCTAAAGCTGGCCGCCGCATCCTTCAGCAGCACGCGATCCTGCGGCCGCCTGGGCCCGGCTACGCTGGGTTCCACTGTCGCCAAATCCAACTCCAGAGTCTCGGTGTACTCCGCCTCCGGCGTCGATGCTGTGTGGAAGATCTCCTGCGCCTTGTAATAATCCCGGACCAGTGCAATCTGCTCCTCGCTGCGCCCCGTCAGCCTCAGATAGCGTAGCGTCTCCTCGTCCACCGGGAAGATACCGCAGGTCGCCCCGTATTCGGGCGCCATATTGCTGATGGTGGCCCGGTCGGCCAGCGGCAGTTCCGCCACGCCCGGCCCGTAAAACTCGACAAACTTGCCCACCACGCCCAGCCTGCGCAACGCCTGCGTCACCGTCAGCACCAAGTCGGTCGCTGTCGCGCCCTCCTTCAGCTTGCCGGTCAGCTTGTATCCCACCACCTGCGGCACCAGCATCGACACAGCCTGACCCAGCATCGCCGCCTCGGCCTCGATGCCGCCCACGCCCCAACCCAGCACGCCCAGGCCGTTAATCATGGTGGTGTGCGAGTCGGTGCCCACCAACGTATCGGGATACGCCATCATCTCGCCATCAATCTCAGACGTAAAGACCACCCGCGCCAGGTACTCCAGATTCACCTGGTGGCAGATGCCCATCCCCGGCGGCACCGCGCTGAAATTCCTGAACGCCGTCTGTCCCCACTTCAGAAACGCATAGCGCTCGCGGTTTCTTTGGAACTCCAACAAGGTATTGGCGATAAGAGCGCCCACGGCGCCGTACTCATCCACCTGCACCGAGTGGTCAATCACCAGCTCGGCGGGCACCAGCGGATTCACCCGCTCCGGGTCGCCGCCCAGCGCATGAATCGCGTCGCGCATCGCGGCCAGATCCACCACCGCCGGCACGCCGGTAAAGTCCTGCATCAGCACCCGCGCCGGCATATAGGCGATTTCCCGGCTGGGCTCGGCCCTGGCGTCCCATTTGGCCAGAAACTCGATGTCGGATGCCGTCACGTTTACGCCATCCTCGCGGCGCAAAAGATTTTCGAGAAGTATCTTCAAACTGAAGGGCAGGCGGCTCAGATTGAAGCCGCGCGCCTTGAGCGCCGGCAAACTGAAAATTGTATAGGTGCGATTGCCGGAGGTAAGCCTAACCCGGCTGGCAAAACTATTCATCTTGGGAAGCCTTTCTTCTCGCACTCCGGCTGTGCGGATGCGCATGGGATGCATCGATTTTATCGCGGCTCTACGGCCAAAGGAAACGCCCTGCTTGACACCAGCCTCGCAAAAAAGCGAAGGTTGGGTTGTGCTCAAATCGCTCGCCTTAGGAGTCCACGAATGTCACTTCGCATCATCCGAATTATGATTGCAGCTACGCTTCTGTTCGGCCTCACAGCCTTCAGCCAGACAAGTTCCCCTACCGCAACAGTCACGCCCTCTGCACAGCCCTCGCCTGCCATCACCTGGCCTGCAGTGGACGGAACCGTCATTCTCCCCAACTTCCGCTTCGGCACCGGCGAAACGCTCCCCCAGCTCAAGCTGCACTACCTCACCCTCGGCACGCCCCATCGCAACGCGGCCGGACACGTGGATAACGCCATCCTCCTGCTGCACGGCACCGGCGGCAACGCCCACTCCCTGTTGAACCCCATCTTTTCCAACGTTCTCTTCACTCCCGGCGCGCCGCTCGACATCACAAAATATTTCCTCATCTTGCCCGATGACATCGGCCATGGCCAAAGCTCCAAGCCATCTGACGGCCTGCACGCCCGCTTCCCCGCCTACGACTACGATGACATGGTGCGCAGCCAGCGCATGATGCTCGACGAGATGAAGATCGACCATCTGCGCCTCATTCTCGGAACCTCCATGGGCTGCATGCAGACCTTCGTCTGGGGCGAAACCTATCCAGGCTTCGCCGACGCCCTGGCGCCCTTTGCCTGCCTGCCGGTGCAGATTGCGGGCCGCAACCGCATGATGCGCTACATGGCTATCCAGGCTGTCAAACAGGACCCCGCATGGATGAACGGCGAGTACCAGTCCGAGCCGGTTCAGGGCCTGCGCACCGCCAACGAAATCGGCCTTATCATGAGTTCCAGCCCGCTGCAGATGCAGAAGATGGCGCCCACGCGCGATGCCGCCGAGCAATATGTCGATGCTTACCTGAAGCGCGTCATGGCCTCCACCGATGCTAATGATTTGATTTTTTATTGGAACGCCAGCCGCAACTACGATCCCAGCCCCAATCTCGACCGCATTACCGTGCCGGTGCTGTGGATCAACTCCGCCGACGACTACATCAACCCTCCCGAGCTGGGCATTGCGGAAAAAATGGTCAAGCGCATGCCCCACGTGCGCTTCATTCTTCTGCCTATCTCCGACGCCACACGCGGCCACGGCACTCACACGGCCGCCGCGGTGTGGAAAGATTATCTGGCGGAGTTCATGCGCTCCACGGAGCCGAAACCAGCGGAGGCGAAGTAATCGCCATGCGCCTCTTCATCGGAATCCCCCTGGCTTCAGCCGTGATTGAAGAACTCCGGGCAGCCTCGGCGCGGCTTCGCACAGCCGCGGACAGCCTCCGTTGGACGGCGCCCGAATCCTGGCACGTCACCCTGCAATTTCTGGGCAACACCAGCCCGGAACAATTCGCCTGCATGGCCGCGCGCCTGCGTGCGCTGCACGCGCCGCCGATTCCTGTTTGCCTTGAGGAGCTTGGCTGCTTCGATCGCGCCGGAATTCTCTTTGCCGGCATTCACCTCACGCCCGAGCTGCTTCTGCTTCATGAACGCGTCGTCGCGGCCACCCAGCCCTGCGGCTTCGTCCCCGAGACTCGCTCCTTCCAGCCGCATATCACGCTGGCGCGCAGCAAAGGCCGTCATAATCTAGACCACCTCAAAGCCAAACTCCGCCGTCCAACAAACTTCACCCGCTTTATTGCCCGCGAGTTCCTCCTCTACGAAAGCTTTCTCGCTGCCGCCGGCGCACGCTACGAAGTCCGCGAGCGCTTTCCCCTCGCTGGAGAATAAGCATTTTATTTGCCTAAACCTGTTTCATTTCCAGTCAATTCCCGCTCCCATCTGTTACCCTCAAATGTTGCGTTTTATCAATTCAAATTTGCCCGCGCCGCCGCGCCCCGAGGATTATCGCCCTCATGCCTGAACCATCCCGCCGTCTATCCGTTTCCGATATTGAAACTCCTGCATCAATGGGATTCTTCCATCCGTCGAAGCGCCCTTACCGCTTCACCATCCTGATGTTCATCAGCTTGCTGGTACTGGGGAGCTATTTCGCCTATGACAGCATCGGCGCACTCGCTCCCACACTCATCGATGCATTGCACCTGGACCGCAGCACCATCGGGAATCTCTACACGGCATACTCCGCGGCCGCCATCCTCATCGTGTTCTTCGGGGGCATGCTTTACGACAAGCTGGGCCCCCGCCGGGCCAGCATGTTGTTTTGCTGCCTCGTCCTCCTGGGCGCCACTATCGTGGCCATCGCCCACTCCAAGTGGGAACTCTTCGCCGGACGGTTGATCTTTGGTGCGGGTTCTGAATCCCTGATCGTGGTGCAGAGCGCCATCATCAGCCGCTGGTTTAAAGGCAAGGAGATGGCCCTGGCCTTCGGCATCGCCCTCACCATCAGCCGGATCGGGACCCTCTTCAGCTTTAATACCGAGGAACTCATCTCTCAATACTTCGGCAGCTACCGCATAGCTCTCTGGGCCGCGGCGGGTTTCTGCCTGTTCTCCGTGCTGTGCAACCTGGTCTACAACGCCATGGACCGCCATGGGGAGAAGGTGCTCAAGCTTCCCAAGCCGGACGCTGGCGACAAGATCGTCTTCTCCGATATCGGGAAGTTCAACTCATCCTTCTGGTTCGTAACCCTTCTCTGCGTCACCTTCTACAGCGCCATCTTCCCCTTCACGGCCCTCGCGACGGACATGTTCCACGACAAGTGGGGAATCCCCCTGGTAAGTTCGGGCACGGGCGGATTCCTGGCCCAGATCTTCGACAACTTCATTCACATGTTCTCGACCGCGCCGGGTATCACCAGCATTGTGGTATTCGCATCCATGGTCTTCGCACCCTTCGCCGGCAACCTGGTGGACCGCATTGGGAAGCGGGCCACGCTGATGGTGGTGGGCTCCCTTATGCTGATTCCCGCGCACCTGATCATGGGCATCACCCACTGGAATCCCATTCCCAGCATGGTTGTCCTCGGCGCCGCCTTTGTTCTGGTGCCCGCGGCGATGTGGCCTTCGGTTCCCCTCGTGGTGGAGGAAAAACGCGTGGGCACGGCCTTCGGTCTGATGACGGCCATCCAGAATCTGGGCCTTGGGCTCTTCCCCTTCCTGAATGGCAAGCTCCGCGATGTCACCGGAACCTATACCGCGACACAGATCATGTTCGCGTGTCTCGGCATGGTAGGGCTCGTCTTCGCCTTGCTATTGCTGCGGTCGGACAGGCGGCATGGCAACAAACTGGAGCAAGGAAAAAACCCGTAGATGGACCTGTCTCGAATCGAAGAGGGCCTGGAACAACGCCAGGCAGCGGTCATTATGAGCCGGACCAATCCTCGGCCCCGCTCACCCCATAGGAGTCCAGCACATCCCTGAGCGTCACCACGCCTTCCAGCTTGTGAATCTCTGCCCTGTGAATCACTGGCAGCACATCCAGATGGTAGGCGCTCATGCGTTCTAATGCCAGATGCAGGGCGTGATCCCTGTGGACGTGCTGCACGTGCCGCGTATCCACAATCTCTTTCAGCGGCAGTTCTTTTCTGCCGTCGATCAGGGCGCACTCCAGCGTCTCTCTGCTCAGCATGCCCAGAAAGTAATCCTTCTCCACCACCGGCCAGATGCGGAAGCTGCTGGAGCGTGTCTCTTCCGCTGCATCCTCGACGCGCATCTGCGCCGGAAGAATCTCCGGAGAACGCCGCATCACCTGGGCCACCGTGCGCGTGCTTTTTTGGTGAAGCGTTCCTGCGGTGGGCAGATGAATCCCGTCCTGATGCGCCAGCGCCTCATAAATGGGTTGCTTCTGAAAGTGCCGCGAGATCACAAGGCTGGTCAGGTTGGCGATCATCAGCGGTACGATTACGGCGTAATCCCGCGTCATCTCAAAGATCATCAGCACTGAGGTCATGGGTGCGCGAACGATGCCCGCAAACAGCGCTCCCATGCCCACCAGCGCATAGGCTCCCGGCGTGGCCGTGTAGCTGGGCAGCAGGGTGTGCGCCACCATGCCCATGGCTCCTCCCAGCATGGCGCCGAGAAACAAACTCGGGCCAAAGATTCCGCCTGCGTTGCCGGAGGCGTAGCTGACCGTGACACCAACCAGCTTGAGCGCCACCAGCAGCAGCATCAGCTTGAGCGCCATCGAGCCATTCAGAGCGCTGCCGACGTAGGTGTAGCCCACGCCCAGAACCTGGGGCACAAACCAGCCCATCAGGCCCACCGTCACGCCGCCCACCACCGGATGCCACCACTGTGTCTTTTTGGGCAAACGCAGAAAAAAGCCGCGCATGCCCAGCAGCGACTTGGTGAAGGCCACCGACAAAAACCCGCCGGCAATACCCAATAGTGCATAGATGCCCAGCTCCAACGGATGAACCAGGCTATATTGCGGCACTTGAAAGAGCGGGTTATTTCCCAATAGCAGCCGTAACATCGCCCACGACGTGGCCGAGGCCAACACCACCGACCCCAGAATCGGCGCGTTCATGTCGCCCATCACTTCTTCGAGGGCAAACACCACCGCCGCCATTGGCGTATTGAAGGCCGCAGCAATCGCCGCCGCCGCACCCACCGGAATCAGCGCTTTTACCTTTTCCGGGCTCAATCCCAGCGCGCGGCCGAGTACCGATCCGATCCCCGCGCCCACCTGTACCGACGGGCCCTCGCGGCCCAGCGGAATTCCGCTGGCCAGTGTCATTGCCGTGCAGAAAAACTTGCCCAGGACAGTGCGCAACGAGATAAATCCATCCCGCGCGTAGAGAGCGGCCTTGGTCTGCGGCACGCCGCTGCCGCGGGCGTTGGGAAAATAGCGGTAGAGCAGGAAACCCATGGCCAGCGAGCCCGCCACCGGCACCAGCACGCGCCTCCATGCGGCACTGTCTACCGGATAAAGCCGCATCCCCAGCCGCTCCGTGAGCACGATAAACGCGACCACAGTGAGTCCGGTAAGCGCTCCAATCACCAGCGACAGAAGCAGAAAGACCTGCTCCTCGCGCTCGTGCAGACGCGCGCTCCATCGCGCCGCGAGAGTCGCGCGCCAGTTCTTTTCTTGTTGGTTTTCCACGCCGGCCGATGCCATGAAAACAGTTTACGCGAATGGGATTGTGTTTCCCGGAGAGCAATCGCCTAGAAACCATCTCGCCTACATGTTAACTTTGCCAACCCCGGTAAACCGCCAACCCCGCTTCCCTGTTTTCCTTCTACCGCGGCGGCTCCATGTTGTAGAGGAACCATGCCCGCAGTTCCAGGTACGGCCCGTGAAAGTCCTTGGGCAGAGGCGGGTAGTTCGAGCCGGTCAAAGCGCCCCAGGCCGCGCGGTCCAGCGCCACGTCGCCGCTGCGGCCTTCCAGCACCATGTTGCCGTCCATCAGACGCCCGTTGGGCAGCACCTTGAAGCGAATCGCCACCATCCCCGATTTGTAAATCGGCGCATTCACCTCGTCGGGAATCAGCGGATCCCAGGTGCGCCTCGTCTCCCAATACCAACGCGCCAGCCAGCTGCTGAAGTCCACACCCTGCGTGTCAGACAAAATCTCCAATCCGCCCGTGCCCGCGCCTGGATGCATCGATAGCCTGCCGCCCGGCAAATTGTCCGTGCCCATGCCGTGGTCGCGTGATGCGCCCTTCAGGGCTTCGCGCAACTGGTCGGCGGGATTTTGCGAGCCCATGGCAAAGCTGGGCTTGGCCGGCACCGCTGCCGGGCGAGGCGCCTCCAGCTGTGACTGCTCAGCGGGCGGGGTGGGCGGCATCGGAGCCGCCGCTTCAGCCTTGGGCGCGGGTTCAGGAGCAGGCGGATTCGCCCGCTTCATCGCCTCCATCGTCTCCTCGTCAATCAAGGGGTGCTGCGGAAGCGGCTTCACGATAGGCTTGGGCGGCAGCGTGAAAGGCGTGTCCAGGTACGTGAAATCCTTGTGCTCCCTGAGCTTATTCTGGTCAGTTACCGGCGGAATCTTGAAAACATATTTGGGAATCCAGGTCACTGCCGAAAGCAACACCAGGTGGAGGAAGATGGCAATCCAGAAGCCCTCACGCAGACGCGCCCAGCGCCGTTCGTCCTCCATATCGCTGATCAGTTGCAGCAGCTCGTGGGTGTCGTAGTCAATCCAGCGCGAAGTGCTAACCACCTGGGGCACAGCCGGGCGCAACTCCTCGCCCGCAGCCGGTACGCTCGAGTCGTGGCTGGTTTGCGCGGCAGTGGCTTCCGCGGGCCCGTTGAGCTCGTTCATTTCGCTTGGCGCTTGATCGGTGGGCATTCGTTCTTGAGGAGCCTCCCCGGACGCACGCGCGTCCACAGCTCCATTTCGAGTCCTTTCTTTCTATTCTCTCATCCGGGCCAAAATCCTGCCTATCGCCTATAGCGAAACCAGAGTAGCTGTACTTCGAAGGCAACTCCGCCAAGTGGCTTTTTCCTTAAGAAAAAGCCACCTCTAACAAATCTTGGTGAGGGCACGTTTTCTCTGGTTTCGCTCTCGGCCCGTACAATGGTTCTGATACTAAGACGGATTTGCCGGCGGAAGGGGACCCTGCTTGAAGCAGTTTATTGTTCGATTGATCGCCAAGTGGAAGTATGTAGCCCTTTTTCTGGCCAAGTTCGGTGTTTGGGGCGTGGGCGCCGTCGCCATGCTGGACTCCTCCACCATCCCCGTCCCCATGGACCTCATCCTGGCCGGTTATATCTGGGCCGACAAGCGCCATTTCTGGCTCTATTGTCTGATGGCTGCGGCAGGTTCCGCGGTGGGTGGCCTGCTCCCTTACGGCCTGGGCCGCGCCGGCGGTGAGCTCTTCCTGCTCAAGCACGTCAACCGGGAGCGCTACGAGAAAATGCGCCTCCGCTTCGAGCGCCAGGAGTTCCTGGCCATCATGATTCCCTCCATGCTGCCCCCGCCCGCGCCCTGGAAGATTTGCGTCTTTTCCGCCGGCGTCTTTGAAATGCGCACCGCCCCCTTCATGCTGGCCGTCTTCACAGGCCGCCTGCTCCGCTGGCTGATCCTCTCCGCGCTGGTGTTCATTCTCGGACCCAGCGCCGTCGATCTGGTCGCCCACCACGGACTCACCCTGCTGGCCATCGTAGGCGGCCTGGCCGTGATTGGTTTTGCCTGGTGGTGGATGCGACGCAAGCGCGCCGGCAAGCTGGACGCCGACTGATCCGGAACGAAGAAAATGAAATGAGGATGGAATGGCCGATAAACCCTATTGCCCGCAGCAAGACATCGTGACCCTGATGAAGCAGTTCAACCAGCAGGTCAAGGAATCTCCTCAGCTTCCCGGCCCGGAGACGCGCCTGCTTCGCGCGCGGTTGGTATTTGAAGAGGCTCTCGAATTCGTCAAAGGATGCGGTTGCACGGTCACCAGGAGATTTGCCGGATCGAACGGTGAAGATCAGGCCGCCGTCATTGACGAGATCAGCGTCGTGCTCGATCCCAACGGCACACCCGATTTGGTTGAATACGTGGACGGATGCATCGACCAGCTGGTTGTCACTTACGGTGCGCTCAACGCTGCCGGCGTGAAGGCTCAGCCCGCCTGGGATGAAGTGCAGCGCAGCAACATGAGCAAGGCATGGCCGCATTGCAGCGTTTGCGACGCTGTTTTGGTGCAGGGTAGTAGCCCGGAATTGCTCCATCCGGTAGATGCCAACGCCCATACTGGAAGTTGGAAGCCGGTTCTGAAGATTCATAAGCGGCCGGACGGAAAGGTCGTCAAGTCGCCAACCTATTCACCCGCCGACTTAAAGCGCGTGATCGCTGAGCAAATCCAGCAGGCCGGTTAATGTAGCGCCGGCCTCCTGGCCGGGGTCCCCGGCGAATGATCTTTGTTCGCTGGGGTGGTTGGCCGGCTGTCGTGCGGGCGTCCTCGCCCGCGCCGGGTGCCCCACTCTCGCCGCGTTTTTGTTTTTGCGGGTTCGGGGTCCCCAACGATAGGTCTTCGTCGTTGGGGTGATCTAGGGTGGGTGAATAAATCTCTATTGCACTCGCACTCTCCGAGTGGAACAATGGTTCCGCCACAAATTTCAAAAACCTAACCGCATGAAAGCCTGTCCGCAATGCGACTCCGGCTATCCCGACAGCCTCGCTACCTGCCCCACTCATGGCGTGCCGCTCAACGAGATCCGCGACCTCAAGCCGGGCATGGTGATCCGCAATACATACCGCATCGTCCGCAAGCTCGGCCAGGGCGGCATGGGAGCCGTCTATCTCGCCCAGCACACGCTCATGAACGAGCCGCAGGCCCTCAAGTTCCTCTCGTCCGAGCTGAGCCAGGACCAGGCCTTCACCGCCCGCTTTCTGCGCGAGGTCCGTACCCTCCGCCAGATTCGCCACAAAAACGTAGTCGATGCGGGCAACCTGGAGCCTGCCGAGGATGGAACCCTCTTCTTCTCCATGGAATTCGTTGACGGCCCCGACCTGCGCGGCTTTCTTAAGAGTTGTCATCCTGAGCGACCCCTGCCCCTGAGCGACGCGAAGGGGACGGGGGAGTCGAAGGACCTGCATTTGCCTTCTGGCGCTCTCCCCGTCCCCCTCGCTCTCCATATCACCCGCCAAATCGCCGAAGGCCTTGGCGCGGCCCACTCCAAAGGAATGGTCCACCGCGACATCAAGCCGGAAAACATCCTCATGGCCCGCGATGGCGACGCATGGCTTCCCAAAATCGCCGACTTCGGCATCGTCGCCACCAAGGAGTCCAGCACCGCCTACACCCGCACCGGCGGAACTCTGTTGACCATGGCCTACGCAGCCCCTGAGCAGTGGCGCGGAACCCCCGCCGCCGAGCTCGACGGCCGCACCGATCTCTACGCCCTCGGCGGCCTCCTCTACGAAATGCTCACGGGAAGGTCGCCCTTCCAAGCCGAAAACTACGAAGGCTGGGCGCGCCAGCATCAGACCACTACGCTCCAGCCGCCCAGCACCCTCCGCCCCGATCTCGCCAACTGGCAAGGCCTGGGTTCCCTCGTCCTCCGCCTGCTGGCCAAAGACCGCAGTGACCGCCCCAAAGACGTCGCCGAGGTGATTGGACAAATAGACGCATTGCAGTATGTTGTTCATAAAACCCATCGGAAACCCGCGAGAAGGGAAACGGCGCAAGAATTAGATATACAGCAAACCGAGACGGTTATTGCGAAACTGTATCCTCACTCGCGAAAATTTAAAGGATGGGTATGGGCATCTTTGGTCTGTGTTGCTGTAATCGCTGCGTGTTGGCACTTTGTGCCGCAACTCATGACTAATCAACGGCAAGAGGACAATTTAAAGCAAGCAATGGATATGACCACTGCTACTAACAATCCTTCCCCGGCAGAAACAATAGCGCCTGATGATTTAAAGAGGTATTATGCCGTGTACAAAAATCGCGACGTAAGATATCTGAGGAGCTTGTTCAATGATTATCTAGCAGGAAGGAGAGTTCAGACCGGCGGAAGGGACCGCGCAGATGAATTTACTCTTCTCGACACGTGGAACAAGTCGTATTACAAGAGTAAGTTTATTGTACTTACATTTAATAAGGCTCTGGGTGGGGGAAGCCAGTTCAGCATACTGTTTCTGGATAATCCCGATAGGGTGTTCAATGTGTGGGTCTATCCCGCAGCAGGTGAGGAACCCGAGTTACGTACATTTGAATCGGCTGGACGGACCGAGGAGGAGATGGTAAAGATAAGGGCCTTCTGTCGACAATTCCCAGATGATGTCAAGAAACATGCCCTATAAATACCAATGCTGGGTGCTGCATCATTGAACTAACCACAAAAACTTAGGTGTCCCATCCTTCACCTTTTTCTTGCGAGTACGTTGCAAATATGGGGTATCCGGCGCGATAGATGGGCCACCCGCCATCCATGATATACTTATTCTTATGACGCGAAGTTTTGGACAAACGATTGAAGTTGGAAAGCCACTACCGGAGAATGAGCCTGTTGTCTGGTCGGGCTGTGTAGAAGTTCGCAAGTGTGCAAATAATGGTACTGTCAGCTACACCCCGAATATTGATTACGAGAAGGGCGATAAACGCATTGGAGATCTCGTTCGCGGCTGTTTGTCTGACATACGTTTGTCTGATATTGCCAGCTAAATTCCTGTTAAGTAATTTTAGGCTCATATGACCGCTATCTCCGCTCTTTCGGTCGCAACTGTGAGGATTTATATATATACACCCTGCATTCTCCAATGGCTGAAGGCTATTGGACCGGTTTCTGTCGCCCTAGCTATCTTCATTGTGACGTGCTGGTTTTACTGGTGGCAAGTCCGCCTCGCCAAGCAAAAGCTCCGTCACGACTTGTACGACCGGAGGTTCTCTATTTACGTCGCCTTTAGGGAACTCCTATTAGCTCTAATCGAAAAGAACAATGACGAGATTATGGTGGAGTTTTTAAAAGCACGCAACGCACGTTTCGAAGCACGGTTTGTGTTCGACGATCCGAAAATCGACGCGAACTTAGATGCTATGTGCAAACAAATAACTGACGATGTTATCAGCAACATAATGTATTTCGACGCTATGAAGTCGCAAGGTACGATGAACGATCCCAAAATACTGCGAGACTTTAACGACAGAGCGGACCGCCTTGGCAGGGCCAAGCTTATTATTGCTAATCGTTATTTTGAAGAACTGCCCAAACAGTTTGAGGAATTTCTAAAGCTTTCTGATTTTTGGAAATGAAGGCGGGTGGTCAATTCTTCGCCGTGTGCCCGACCCGTGAACGAAGCACAAAGCCTGAGGCAGGTGGCCCCGGTCTCCGGGTGCAATCCCCACCACAATCAGGGTGCCCCCGGTCCCTCGCCTTTGGGGACCGGGGAGGGAATGAAATAGACTCCGATTGTTTTTGGACGGCGGGTGGCACGAGTCCCGATGAGTCCAGATTTGCCGGGTACCTTATCCTTGAATGAACCACAAAGATAGGGTGCCTCATACTTCGCTTTGCCAGGGTCCCCACGGACTCGGGGTCCCCAACGAGCGATTTTTGCTCACTGGGGTGAGGGCTCTGGGGTCCACAACGACCGGGGCCCCCAGGAAGCGAACTCTACTTCTTGGGGTGGTAACGATCGATTCTTGCTCGTTGGGGTGAGGGAAGCGATCTTTGCTCGCTGGGCTGAAGGGACAGCTCTTCGTTCGTGGCGTGGACGGGCGAAGGCTGGGAAACCGAGACCCTTCGTTCTCCGCGCCGAAGGCGTCCGCCTGGACAGCCTGCCCTGAGCCTGTCGAAGGGGCCAGTCCTTGCAGATTATTTCCCCACTTTGTTGCACAATGATTTTCAGAAGTCTTCCTTCAAATACCGTCCGGGTATGTCCTTTTCGCGCCACTTTTCAGCCGCAAGCAGCCTGTAGAGGCCGAAACGGCCCGTAACTCCTTATCCTGGACGACTTTGCAGGTAACTCCTTTGTTTTGAAGACTTTACGGCGCAACCCTGCCTGTAAGCTCAAGAAAACAAGGATTTTGCGCCCAAAGTATGGGTGGGGGTACCCGAGGTGCCAGCTTTGCCGGCCAATCAAGACCAATGGACAGTGCTGCCAATCTCCGTCGGGTTCAATCAAAAGGGATGTCAAGTAAAAACACTTCACCTGATCCGCTTATGTCACGATTTCTCGCGCCTGCGCCGTGCTCATCCGCCGCACCAGCACCGGCAACCCGAAGGCCAGCCCGGCTACCAGCGCCGTCGACAGCAAATCGTTGCGATAGAATGGCACTGCCGCCAGATAGCACGCGCCCAGCCCGCCCAGCGTTCGCGGATACATCCATCCGCTGGCCCACACCGCATAATTCGAGACCAGGAAAAACGAGGTCGGTCCCAGCAGAGCTCCCGCCGCTACCCGCACCACGGTCGTCCGCGCCCGCAGCAAAATATATCCCAGCGCCATGGCCATCCCGTACCAAGCCCACGTAGCCGCGTAGAGCTGCCAGGCAAATGTGTAGTGATAGCTATAGACGGTGAGAATATAGTCGGTAGCCATAAGCGCGGCCAACGGCACCAGCATCTCCCGCCACGGCCTGCGCGCGCCAAAATATAGCAGTGCGCCGCCCACCGCGGTAAAGTTCCATAGCCCGGCATGGGGCAGCAAACGGCTCAGCACGGCAACCAGCAACAGAAGATATGCAGGCATGTACACCTCAGGGTTCAGGATTCCGTCGTCGCGCCAGGGAAATAACGTTCCCAAAGGCGGATCGGCGCTCATTTCATTCTGCGGGTCGCGCCCCGCCGGGTCAACCTCGAACCTTGACGTGATGAACAAATTTTTTCATTCGGAGCAACGCCGCTCTACCGCTGCTCCCGTCCGTTCAGCGCCTCGCCTGCCTCGTCGCGTCCGTCCACGATATAAACCCAGCCGCTCAACGGCTTTCTGCCAGAGCTTCTGCCTGCTCCGATAAAAGGATAGTCGAAGCGCAGATCGTAAAACTCGACCGTGGTCCACGTCCTGCTGCGAGGTAACTTCGGAGGTTCCATCCCCGGCACAGGAATTGGTTCCTGGCCCACATCGCGCACCACCGCCCACGTGCCCCAGTCCAAGTAAACCTGCCCCAGCAGCGTGCGTTTGGCGGCCTCCGTGGCTGCGGTCGCCGGCGGCTTGTAGAGAACGTCCCGGCGCGGGTCGCTCATGATCTCCCCGCTCAGCGTGTTGATCTCGGCGGTCTGGTAATACTCCTCCGTCTCCAGAATCGCGTGCCAGCGGAAGAGATTGACGGGATATGGCTCCAGCGCCATGCGCTTCACCGGAGCCGTGGCGATTTGTGTGTTGTCCGCCAGCGCCCTTGCCCGCCCCTGTTCCGCCCAGCGCCAGCCCCACAGCAAGACCATCCCCGTCAGCGCGAAGATCGCCCATCCCCGCCCGCGAAATTTTTTCTTCTTTGCGCCAATCTCAGAGTCGGCAAGGCCGAAGAGCCAAGGCATCACTAGCGCCAACCCAAGCAGCGCCCACAGCACCGGCTCGTAAATAAAAACAAAGCTCCCCGCATACCAGCGCGGACTGAAGGGGAAAAACGGCCTCAGCCCGTAGTTGTTTGTCCAGTCCAGCAGCAGGTGGCTAAGAGCTGAGAGCAGCGCCGTCAGATAAAGCCAGCCCCAATGCAACCCCGGAGGCGCTTTTGCGTTTTGGTTGGGTATTTTAGCTTTACGTGATGACCGCCTTCGCCGCCATCGCTCGAAGAGCCACACCAACCCCACCGCCGCCGCCGCCATCACCGGCACGGCAATCAACGTATGCGTGATGCCGCGATGGTGCTTCAGCTCCTCGACCGGCCCCGCTAGCCCCCACAGAATGTCAATATCGGCAGCCTCGGCGGCCAGCACGGCCGCCAGCGTGGCGTAAGCCGTCTTGCGGTTCAACCCCGCCCGCCCAATGCATGCCCCGGTCAAAAAATGAGTTACAGGTTCCATAGCGCTCTGCAAACCATACTATCCTGCCCTGCGGCCTCATACAGCGGTTCCACAATTGCTGTACCCCGAAACCACTGCCCTTAAGTGGCATTTTCCTTAAGAAAATGCCACCCTGCACGATGCGAGAAAGAGCACGTGCATTGTGGAACCGCTTTATAATTCTCCCCATGGGCGAACGAACCCCGCCACACTCATCTCCGGCCCGGCGCGCCGCCGAACTCACCGCCGAACTGCGCCGCCACGAGCACCTCTACTATGTTCTCGACTCTCCGGAGATCAGCGACGCCCAGTACGACGCGCTGATGAACGAGCTCAAGCAGCTCGAAGCCGCGCATCCCGAGCTTGTCACCCCCGACTCACCCACCCAGCGCGTCGGAGGCAAGCCCGCCGAGGGCTTCCGCAAGGTCGCCCATTCCCGCCCCATGCTCTCGCTGGATAATGCCTACTCCGCCGAGGAGCTGGCCGCCTGGGACGCCCGCGTACGCGTCCGACTGGCTCCTCGCGGATTTGCCTTGGAGAGCTTGGAGGACGGCAGCGAGGAAGTGGAATTATTGAATCGGGCGGCAGCCATCCATGTTCCGTACATAGCTGAACTCAAGCTTGACGGCCTGAGCCTCGCACTTCAATACGAGCCGGCGGCAGACGGTGGCGCAAGATTGACCACCAGCATTACCCGAGGCGACGGCCAAATTGGAGAGGACGTCACATCAAACGTCCGCACCATTAGGAGTGTACCGCTGACTATCTCTGCGGAGAGTCTGAGGAACGCTGCTGTTCAGCCTCGCTTCGAGGTACGCGGTGAGGTGGTAATGCCAGAGGTCGCCTTTCAGCGCCTGAACGAAGAACGCGAGCAGGAAGGCCTCGCGCCCGCCGTCAATCCACGCAATGCCGCAGCCGGAACCTTGCGCACGCTGGAGCCCAGCATCGTTGCCAATCGCCGGCTCGTCTTCTTTGCGTACTTTCTGCTGGTCAGTGGTGACTACCTGCTGCAAGATCAGAACACCACGCTTGATATTCTGGCCACACTTGGTTTTCGGGTCAATCCCTATCGCAAGCTCGTCGGCTCGGTCGAAGAGATGGTTAAATTCATCGAACAGGCCGAAGCCGACCGCGCCACTCTTGGCTACGAAATTGACGGCGTGGTCTTCAAGGTCAATTCACGTGCGATTCAACAGGATCTCGGCTACACCGGCCGTGCCCCGCGCTGGGCCATCGCCTACAAGTTCACCGCCCGCTCCGGCATCACCCAGGTCAACGCCATCACCGTGCAGGTGGGCCGCACCGGCAAGCTAACCCCGGTCGCCGAACTGGCTCCGGTCTTTATCGGCGGCACCACGGTCAGCCGCGCCACGCTCCACAACGCCGACTTCATCGAGCGTCTCGGCCTCAAGCTGGGCGACTGGGTGCGCGTCGAGCGCGGCGGCGACGTGATTCCCAAGGTCGTCGAAGTTCTCGAAGACGCCAGCTATCCGCGCGGAAAGAAGCCCTTCGTTTTTCCGACGAAATGTCCTGAGTGCCACTCGCACGTCGTCCGCGCCGAGGGCGAGGTGGACTTCCGCTGCGTCAACGCTGATTGCCCCGCCAAGCTCCGCGAAAGCCTGCTCCACTTTGCCTCCCGCGGCGTCATGAACATCGAAGGCCTGGGCGAGGCGGTGGTGCAGCAGTTGCTAGATCGCAACCTCGTTCACAGCGTGGCTGACCTCTACTCCCTCACCGAGGAGCAGTTGACCGGCCTCGATCGCTTCGCTGAAAAATCCGCCCGCTCCCTCCTCGAAGAAATTGAGCGTTCCAAAACGGCCGGCTTGGCCCGCGTACTCGTAGGACTGGGAATTCGCTTTGTCGGCGAGCGCACCGCGGAATTATTGTCAGAAGAGTTCGGCTCCATCGAAGCGCTGCGCGCGGCCTCCGCCGAAGAGCTGGAGCGCGTCGAAGAGGTTGGCCCGCGCATCTCGCAGGCGATTCTCGAATTTTTCGCGCAACCGGCCAATCAGGCCCTCATCAAAAGCCTCAAGGTCGCCGGTGTAAAGATGACCGCCGAGAAGAAACAGCGCTCAACCCAATTGGCGGGGCTCACATTTGTTCTCACTGGAACATTGCCTACGCTCACCCGCGACGAAGCCAAGGCAAAGATCGAGGCCGCGGGCGGCAAAACCGCCACATCGGTCAGCAAGAAAACCAGCTACGTGGTGGCCGGAGAGGAAGCCGGCTCCAAACTCGACAAGGCGCGCGAACTTAATATCCCTGTTCTGGATGAGGCCGGACTGCTGACCCTGCTTAAGGCCTCGCCGGCCACGCATTGAAATCCGCTTCATCTCCGCCTGAATACAGGCTCCCGGAATCCCGAATAAGAAACCTGGTGGTGCGCATCAAGGGAAAAACCGCCAGAAGTATCAGCAACAAGTCAAGCCACACGGCGCCCTCAGAATCTCATCTCATTGGCAATGAACATCAGCCGCGGCGGGCAGCCAGGCCCGGATGACGCTCGATGGTGCGCATATCGCGCTCCCGCTCGCGCTCCCGTTCCCAGGCCGCAGCGCGCCAGTTGCGCGAGGCATATCGCGGTGGCTCATTGACAGCCACTGCAGCTTCTACGGCGTGCTCCCTCACCGGTAAAGCAACCAGTTCCATCTGCATCCGCAGAGGGGGCCGCGCGGGCGATACCGGCGCGGGCGCGGCAATCAGCCGCGTGGAGATCTCTACTTCCTCGTGGGCCGCGCTCGAGGTCAGGCTGGCGTCGGTCCTTACCGCTTGCTCTATGAACTCGTCCTCCTCATCGATTTTGACTTTGGCGGCCCGCGGCATGCGCGTTGTCAGGGATCTGACCAGAAAATCATCCACCAGCTTGTGCAGGCAGGTTTGGCCGCACAAATGCTTCGAACCAGGGCGCAGCCGGTTGCGCGAGTTCCATCCGCTCACCCGCAGTTCCTCCCCCTGGTCATAGGCCACAAACCAGTGGTTTGTCTGCTTCTTCTCCGTACCGCAGATATCGCACGATATTGCCTGTCGGATCACCCGGTTTCCCCCTGCTGCGCCATTCTTTCGCGGCCTAGACGGTTACCGTCTCTTCCCTTACTCCATGTGGCAGACAACCACGATGAGCCGCAAGCCGCGCAGACGAACCCCATGGAGAACTCTAGGAGCCGCCCACCTCTAGTTCATCGCTGATCCTGTGCAATCAGTGAGGAAAGAACCGAAAGAAACGTGATTGATTGCAAATGGGAACAGCAGAGTGCGGAACTGTTCTGAATCGGAACGCGCCGGTAGATTCTATTGAAAAATGGAGAAATGGAAAAATGAGAAATGGAGTCGATTTCTGCTATCTATGTAGCTTCAAAGGGTCCACAAACGGATGCGGCTTCACCTCCCCTGTGGATGGATATGGTAAAAATCCTCTCCCTCAAGGAACATGTAGCAACATGAACCTTCTTGTTTATCCCGCGGCGCTGCCATTTCCAGCTTTACGGCATCGGCGCAAAATAGCCCTTGCGTGTGCGCACAATGTAGCTCCGGTCATAGCAGTAAAGATAAATAGGGCGAAATGCGCCATCCTCCTTGAAATCGGCCGGAGTATAGTTCAGCGCGTACTGGCTGCGCAGCGCTTCTTCAATGTCGTGAAAGCTGTTGGTCATCTCCTCGACAGAAGGCGGAAAGAAAACCTGCCCGCCGGTTTCCTCGGACATCTGGGTCAGCACCTGGTCGCCCTTACCGCGGCTGGGCGTCCAGTTGGTGCTGATGGCGTAGATGATGGTGTCCGCCCGCTGGCACATCTTGATGGCCTCGTCCTGATAAACGTGGCTTACGTTGTCGTCGCCGTCGGAGATCAACACTATTGCCTTGCGCACCGGCTCCGGGCCGCGTTCGGTGAGCAGTTTGTCGCGGCAGGCGACGTACACGGCATCGTACAGTGCTGTGCCGCCCCCGGGACTCAGCCGGTTCACGCCCGTCTCCAGGCCGTCAAGGTTGTTAGTCCAGTCCTGGGTCAAAGTGTGCGACTCATTGAACCCCATCACGAATGCGCGGTCGCTTTTGGCTTTGAGAATATCCAGCAGAAACTCGATGGCCGACTGCTGCTCAAACTGGAAGCGCCTGCGAATCGACGTGCTGATGTCGATGACGATGCCTACCCGCAACGGAAGATGAATCTGCTGGTGGAAGCTGTTCACCTTGGCCGGCGCCTTGCGGTCGTCCAGCAAGGCAAAGTCGCTTTGCTTAAGGTTGGGAATGTAGCGCCCGTGCTTGTCCGTCACTGTGAAGATGAGGTTGACCTCATTGACGGGAATCTTGATGACGGTGGGCGCTACTTCTTGTCCCGCGGGCTGTGCCGCGGGCTGCTGGGCGGCCTGCGCGGGCGCCGGTTGGCCAGCCTGCGGAGTTGCATGCGTGGCCGCTGGTTGCTGTGCATACAAAGTGGCTGCCGCAAAGGCCGCGGCATACACAAGTCCTGATAGCTTTCTGGTCATAGCTCTTTCATTTTATCAAGAGCGCCCTGTCTTCGCGCCTAGCTGTGCAACTCATTTTCCTGGAAGGGTTTGCCTCTCTTCCAGCCGGTGTAAAAACGCCTCCAGCTCGGCCGGCAGAGGCGCCTCCAGTTCGAGCATCTTCCCCGTTCGGGGGTGCGCAAATTCCAGGCGCGCCGCGTGAAGAAAGTTGCGCCCCAGCCTGAGCCGCTCCGGCTCCGCCTTCCTCCGCGCCGCCTTGGAGGTCGCGGCCTGCGAGGCTGCCTGGTCAATCAACTGCCCCGCCCCGCCATAAAGCATGTCGCCCACCACCGGGTGGCCAATCGATGCCATGTGCACCCGTATCTGGTGCGTGCGGCCGGTCTCGATACGCACCCTCACCAGCGTGAACTTGCCAAAGCGATTCACCAGCCGCCGCACCACCTCGTAGTGCGAGACGGCCGCGCGAGCGTCCCCCAGCGGTTTCGCCGTCATGCGCGTGCGCCGCACCGGGTCCCGTCCCACGCTGGCGTTAATCGTTCCCTTGGCCCGCTCCACAGCTCCCTGAACCAGCGCAATGTAGGTCTTTTTGATCTTGCGGTTCGAGAACATCTCTGCCAGCGCCGCATGGGCGCGGTCGTTCTTAGCCACCACGATCAGCCCGCTGGTTTCCTTGTCCAACCGGTGCACGATTCCCGGCCGCAAATCGCCGCCGCTCGTCGAAAGCGCCTTGAATCTGTAGAGCAGCGCATTGACCAGAGTCCCGCGATTGCGCGCGTCCTCACTCTGCCCCGACCCGGCATGGACCATCATCCCCGCCGGCTTGTTCACTACCGCGAGATCCTCGTCCTCGTAAATCACATCCAACGGAATCTCTTCGGCTTTGGCCTTGAGCGGCGCCGGATGAGGCTCGCCGGTAATCTCAATCCGCTCGCCTCCGCGCAGCTTCAGCGAAGCCTTTTCGTCGCGCTTGCCGTTCACCAGCACATCGCCCTGCTCCATCAGCAGTTGCACTCGCGACCGGCTTACGCCCTCCAGCTCGGCTGCCAGAAATTGGTCGAGCCGCTGTCCCTTAGCCTCTGCCGGCACTTCGATGGTTCGCAGCTCAGCCATTCGCAGCCCCGTCTTTCGTTCGCGGCCTTCTACGTTCCAGCATCACCAACCCGCCAATTACCACCAGCGCCGCCGCCGCTGCCTGCGGCCCATCCAGCGCCCCGCCCAGCAGCGCGCCGCGTCCCTCTGGATCGCGCCAGAACTCGGTGACAAAAACCACTATGCCCGTGCCCATCATCAACAGCCCTGCCACATCGCCCGGCTGACGCCGATACGGTAACCAGAACAACAAAAAAATCGAAAGCGCGAGAAACCCCAGCGCCGCATAGGCCTGCACCGGATGCAGCGCAACGCCCAGTGGAGCTCCACTCCAGAACGCGGCCATCGGATGGTTATACGTGACGGCCCAGTGCGCCGCAATCCCCTTCCCTGCTTCAACCCCGTAACCCGAGCCGGCCAGCAGCGCGCCCAACTGCTCAAAAGCCAGCCCCAAAGCTATCGGCGCGGCCACTGCATCGGCCGTGGACCAAAGCGGAAGCCGTAGCGCGCGTCCATACAAAATGGCGGCCGCCACCGCGGCCAGCGCGTCAAAGCCGGCCAGCAGCGGATGATGAATCATGGCCAGCCCCAGTATCCATATCGGGTGCTGGCGCACGCTGTTCCAGTTGAGCGCCACCAGCAGCAGCCGCGAACACACCAGGGCTGCAAACAGCCCCACCACGCACAGATTCCAGACCTTCCGCCCGTCGAGTCCCGTGATGCGCGCCGTACGATACGCCAGCATCAGCGCCAGCAGCATGCCCACGGCTGTCAAGGCGCCATAGGCAGGAATCACAATTGATCCGATATGGAAGAGGACTGGATACACCAGTGTCAGAATACGGCATTCGTGCCAGTGACGCTGCTGTTGCTGAATGCGGGAGAGCTGCTACCGCCGAATGCGGAAGGAAGGTAGAATCCGGCCCACGGGGCCGTGGGGTTGATCAGCTGGTGAACCCGTCCTAAGACGGTGGAGCTCTCCGCGGTTCATTAGGCATTCCGGACTGGCGGACACTGCACACAGAACCGATTGTCGAGTTAAGCCCCTGCTGTTGAATGTTGGTTCAACCAGCGTGAATCTCCCACCTGCTTTGCAGGCCGGTTTCTAGTGCGAATAGTAGGAGGTTGCTAAAAATAATGCAAGTCTTGCGCGTGATAGTAAAGATGTGCTATGGTTTTGCCCGCCGCTTTTGGGAATCTTTCGCCCAAAAAATCATATTTCCGGCCTATGATCCGGTCTTCCGCTTTTCCTCGAGCACTTCGTCCAGCATCCCGCGCAGGTTTGCGGCCCGTGCGTGAGCCTGCCGCGTGTCGCCGCCTCCGGCCTGCTCAGCCCTTGAAAGCTCATCGGCAAGGTTCAGCGCCGCCAGCACCGCCACGCGCAGCGAATCCGCCGTGCGCCCCTGTGCGGCCACGGCCCGCATGCGCGCGTCCACCATTTCGGCCAGGCGGTGAATGTGCTCCGCGTCCTCGCCGGAGAGGCGATAGGTCTGGTTGTAAATCTCGACTGTGACACAGTTGGCCGGTTTGCCGGTTTGCTCTTGAGCCACGCCTGTCCTCACAATTCCAGCGCGTCCAGTTGCGCCAGCAGCCGCTCCACGCGCTGCCGCACATGGCCACGCTCCGCGCGCAGCGTCTCAATCTCCGCCTGCATTCGATCCAGCAGCAACACATCGTTGCCGATCTGGACTTCCGCCTTGGTGGCGCGCTCCTCTGCCGCCATGCGAGCCTGCCGCTCCTGCTTTACCAGGTTCACCGCGCGCAGAATTCGCTCTTCCAGAGCGGAAAACTCGTCTACGCTCAATGTCAAGTCGTTTGATTCCGAGCGCGGCTCCGCAGCCGCTTCAGCAACATGTTCCTTGGGCTGCTCATCCGCCCGCTCTTCCAGTTGCGCTTCTTCCACAGCCTCCGATTTCCACATCGAATCCGGCATTGAAACCTCCACGAGAATGCAACTTACCCGTGCAAGTATAACCCCGGTTGAACCGGTTTCCCGCCTAACTTCGCAGCCGCGCCCCTACTTTGCCAACAGCCTCCATCACCCGCGCCTGGAACTCCTGCAACTCCTCCTCGCGCAGTGTGCGGTCCGCGGCCTGGAATGTCGTGCCCAGCAGCAGGGCGTACTCGCCCGCGCCCAACTTCGCATCGCGGAAGACCTCGCGCGCACGCCACTCCACCAGCTCAGGAATCCGCAACCCCGCCACCGCCTGCTCGATCTTCTCCCACGCGATGCTCTCGTCCAAAACCAGCGAGAAATCCCGTCTAACCGGCTGGAAGCGGGATATTTCCCTGGCAACAGGCTCCCGCAAAGGCAGCTTGTATAGCCGGTCCAGATAAATCTCGCCCACCAGCACCGTCTCCTTCAGCTTGCGTTCTGAAGCCACGCGTGGATGTAATTGCCCAAACCAGCCCACCGTCACTCCGTCAGCCACCACGCGCGCCGCGCGATACGGATGCAGCCACTCCGGCGTCAGCCCCGCATCAGCCTCGAAGCGGTCAAAGTTCACAGCCCGCGTCTGGAACCGCTCCAGCACCTGCTCCACCACGCCCTTCACATCGTGAAACTCAATCGTTCTAGTCGCGTGCAGCGCCCCCTGTTCCGGCAAACTGCCCACCGCGCCGAAGGCCAGCGATGGCCGCTCGTCGACCTTCTCTGTGCTCCCGCTGAAGACCGTGCCCACCTCGAACAATCGCACATCGCTCACGTCTCGGTTCAGGTTGCCGGCAATCATCGCCAACATCCCCGGCGCCAGCGACGGCCGCAGCACCCCCGCCTCTTCGCTGAGCGGATTGCCCAGCGGAACCGAAATCCCCGGCTGCGGCTCCGTCAGCGCGGCCTCAGCCGGCGAGCAGAAGGTGCTTCCAATCGCCTCGTGGAATCCCGCCGAAACCATCGTCCGCCGCACCTGCGCTTCCTTCTCCGCCCACGGCAGCGCGCGCACCCCTTCTCCAAACGTCGGCAGCGTATTCGCAAAGCGGTTGTACCCGTAGACCCGCGCCACCTCTTCAATCAGGTCAATCTCTCGCTCCAGATCCAGCCGCCAGCTCGGCAGCGTCACCAGCCACGCTTCATTGCCGACAGTCCGCCCCACCGCAGGTGGCTGACTTGCTGACTCGCTGACTCGCTGACTTGCTAACCCACACCCCAGCGCCTTGAGCACCCCCTCCACCGTCGCCGCGGTAATTCCCTCTTCATCCTCCGTCGCGCCCAGAATCCGCCATACTTCGCTCAGCGCCAGCTCCACCGGCTTGCGCTTGGCCGTCCGCGCCTCCATCGCCGGCACGCGCGCGTCCACCAGCTCGCCCTCCAGCCAGCCTCCATTCGCCAACAGAATCCGGCTCACCAGCGCCGAAGCCACTGGCGCAGCCTCAAAGTCCGCCCCGCGCTCAAATCTGTGGCTCGCATCCGTGTGCAACCCATGCCGCCTCGCCGTCCGCCGCACCGCCATCGGCTCAAACCACGCCGCCTCCACCAGCACGTTCTTCGTCTCCGGCGTAATCATCGTCTCCCAGCCGCCCATCACCCCGGCCAGCGCCACCGCCTTCTTGTGGTCGGCCACCACCAGGTCCTCGGCGTCCAGCACGCGCTCCACGCCATCCAGCGTCTTCAGCCGCTCGCCCTTCCTCCCTCGCCGCACAACGATGCCGCCCTCAAGCTTGTCCAGGTCGAAGACGTGCGTCGGTTGCCCCATCGCAATCCACGCAAAGTTCGTCGCATCCACGGCGTTGGAGATGCATTTCTGCTCCAGCAGCCCAAAGTATGTGCTCACCTCCGCGCCCGCAAACCAGTCCCGCGACTCGCCCATCGTCACGTCGCGCAGCACTCGCGCCGTGAACCGCCCGCACGCATCCTCCGCCTCAATCCTGACCGGATACGCCGCCGCCGCCTTCTTCGCCTTCGGCAATTCATACGTAAGCTCTGCCAGCTTCAGTCCATAAATCGCCGCCGCCTCCCGCGCTATCCCGTAATGGTTCATCGCATCCACGCGGTTGGTGGTGATGTCCATCTCGTAAAGCGAGCCATTCCCCGCGCCAAGGTCGTAAATCCCCTCGACGGCAATCCCGCGCAGCGTCAGGTCTTCAGCCAGCCGCTTATCATCCACCGTCAATCCCGGCAAATAAGCCCGTAACCATTTTGTAAGAATCTTCATTTGGATTACCTTTTAGCAAGTTAGCGCGCGCCTTGCGCGCGGTAGCAAGTTAGCAAGTTAGCGGATTCCTTGATGTCCCACCGCTATTCGAGGACTCCCAACAGCCCATTGATGAGCTTCCCGGTTTCCACCGCCAATTCGAACAACTTCTCAGTAGACTCCCGGTTGATAAATCCAAGATCGCATGCCAATTCGGCCTGTGTTCGCAATTCATACAATGAGCCCCGCGCCATCCCGAGTGAATTCCGTAACTGGGGGTCCGTAAGCCGCCCATGGCCTTCAGCGATATTGCTCGCCACCGAAACTGCGGATCGCCGCATCTGCATCCGCAGGCCAAACATCTCCGACTTGGGAAATCCTTCGGTCAGCACATATACCTGACGAGCCAGTTCCATCGCCTTCTGCCAAACAACCAAGTCGCGAAAATGCCGGGTTCTTGCCACAATCGTCCGTTCTCCCGCTGTCGCCGCTAACTTGCTAACTCGCTCATATGCGCGAAGCACCCGCTAACTTGCTAACTCGCTAATGTGCGCGCAGCGCACGCTAACTTGCTATCACGCAAACTGCCCCAAAAACCTCATATCTCCCGCAAAAAACGACCCAATCTCGCTGATCCCATACTTCATCATCGCAATCCGCTCAACCCCCATCCCAAACGCAAACCCGGAAATCTTCTTCGCGTCATATCCAGGCTGCTTCTCCGCCGCAAACGCAAACACCACCGGGTCCACCATCCCGCAGCCCAGCAGCTCAATCCATCCCGAGTCCTTGCACTTCCTGCACCCCTTCCCTCCGCAAAAAATGCAGCTAATCTGCACATCCGCGCTCGGCTCCGTGAACGGAAAAAACGATGGATAAAACCGCGTCTTCACCGCCTGCCCGAACAGCGCCTTCATCGCGTGGTCCAGCGTTCCCTTCAAATCGCTGAAGGTGATATTCGTGTCCACGCACAACCCCTCCACCTGGTGAAAAATCGGCGAGTGCGTCGCGTCCGCCGCATCGTTCCTATGCACCTTGCCGGGAATCACAATCCGCACCGGCGGCGGCTGCTGCTCCATCGTCCGCATCTGCACCGGCGACGTATGGGTCCGCATCAGCAGCCGGTCCCGCTGCTGCCTGCGCTCCTGCCCCGCCACCACCAGCGTGTCCTGCGTGTCCCGCGCCGGATGGTCCGGCGGAAAGTTCATGCACTCGAAGTTGTAGTAGTCGGTCTCCACCTCCGGCCCCACGCCCACCGAGTAGCCCAGCGCCGCAAACACGCTCACAATCTCGTTCATCGTGCGCGTAATCGGATGCTCCGCCCCCACGAGCCGCCGCGTTCCCGGCAGCGTGATGTCGATGGCCTCGGCCTTCAGCGCCGCGCCGCCCCAACTCCCGCATTGCCCCGCTCCCAGAGCCGCGTCCAGCAACCCCTCCACCACCGCCTTCAGCGCGTTGAAGCGCACTCCCAGCGCCTTCTTGGCCTCCGCCGGCGCAGCCTTCAGCCACCGCCCGCTGACCTCGTTCAGCCGCCCCTGCTTGCGCCCCAGCCACTCCAGGCGAAAGGCCTCCACCGCCGCCTCGCTGTCCAGCGCCGCCGCCGCCGCCCGCGCCTGCCGCTCCAAACGGGCAAACGCCTCGTCCAGCGCTGCCTCATCAAATGCCGTCAAATTCGGAATCTCTTCGTTCATAGGCTTATTCAGCAGGATAAACCACTACCCGTTTCCTCTACAGATATTCTCTTCTGCATGAGGCCTTTCATCATGGGTGCCCCACCCTCGCCGCGTACTTGTTTTTGCGGCTAGGGTGGGATAATACGACTATCTATCGGCCCGTTTCCGGAGTACGAAATCATGAACCTGACCTGTGATGTAAGCCTCGCCGCAAACTACAAAAGCTCTTCACAGCAGGCCCGCGTGATTTCAGAGGGTTGGTTTCTTAAGAATGTCTACTGCCTCGCTTGCGATGCCGACGAAGTGAGAAAAACACCGGCCAATACAAAGGCCACCGACTTTGTCTGTCCAAAATGCAAGCATCATTACGAACTGAAAGCATTTAAGCGCCGTCCGCTTCGCTCACTTCCGGATGGTGCCTTCAAATCGATGATGCAGCTCGTAACCTCTGGTGAAGCTCCTACCCTCTGCCTTCTGGAGCACACGGTAGAATGGCAGATTCGTTCTTTGACTGCATTTCATTCCAGCTTTCTCATTCCTGAAGTGGTTGAGAAGCGTCCGCCGCTTGCCCCGACAGCAAGACGCGCCGGATGGGTTGGCTGCAACATCCGTCTCGACCACATTGCCAGCGATGGCGAGATTGCCGTCGTAGATGATGGCGTAGTTCAATCCGTTGCTGAAGTCCGAAAACGCTTCCAGCGCTTCCTGCCGCTTGCCGGCAAATCTGCCGAACAGCGCGGCTGGACGCTCCTCACCCTTCGCATGGTCCGCGGATTAAAGAAGAATTCGTTCAATTTGCAGGATTTGTATGCGCTGGAGAGTGACTTCGCAAGGGTTTATCCAGAGAATCGCCACATCAAAGACAAGATTCGCCAGCAATTGCAAATTCTACGCGATTTGGGCGTGCTCGCCTTTGAAGAGCGTGGAGAATATCGACTCCTCTATTGACAGAAAAGTACTTTTCGGTGATCCTGCTGATCGCAATCCAAGAATCTACGGCTCAGTAGGGTGCTCAAGAATCTTGCATTGTGTCAGGGCACGACTTCAGTCGTGCCGCAAATGCAGCAAAATTGCGCGGGCTTTAGCCCCTGAGGTATGCGTTTCGAGCATTGCCTAGAAACGGGTTTTTTCATAGCCTTTAAAGCCAGTAGCAGAGATTTTGGAAACTGGGAGAGACGTTATGAAAAGCAAGGTGCAGAAAGAGACCATCAGGATTCGGTCTGTAGTTGGATTGCATGGTGCCATTGAATACTTCCATACAATGTATGGCCTGGAAGCGACTAAAGTGACACTTTCGGACGGCCTTCCTGTGGTTAGCGTCACCCATGTATGGAAAACCATGAGGGATGGAACTAAAAGCTCTGAAATTATCCTTTCGGACCGATGGCCGAAGGGTGCAATCGAGAGCAAGACATACGAAATCTATCGCGTAATAGACGAAGAAGAATGAGGAGAATGAAAATCAGAGGCCGCGAGCGTTTCTACTCAGTGCTCTTCAAGGACGACTACGGCTTCTATCCCGTTGATGACCTCTTCGAATACCAGGACTGGTCAACAGCGCGATGCCTTGGTTTTGTCATGGGTAACCAACCCTTCAGCTTTACAGTGCTCACCGGCTATGGAATCTATATCGAAAATGAAGATTTCTGGGTGTTCGGCAGGACACCTGATGAAGTCAGAGCGGTCGCTGCCGAATGGCACGGAGATGTAGCGGTATAGCTTAAGAAATCATCGCATTTACTCACACTCGGCCATCCACAACCCTGCATTTGGCCGAAGGCATCCGACACCCAGCAAGTGGCCGAAGGCCGTCCGCCTGGACGGCAAGTCCTTTTGCAGATAATTACCTTCTTTTAGCGCACAATCAAATCAAGGTGAACCAGCATGACAGAAGCCATACAAACCATCCCCGCTCCGAGCGAGGCAAACGAACCCATCGCCGCTGCCGCAAACCCCGCCGTCGCCCGCTGCTTGGACGCCTGGGCGCGCGCCAATAAGGCAGAACGCGCAAAAGGCAAAAGCAAGTCCGAGGCCTCCAGCGAAGCCGACCGCGCCTACCGCGACGCCATGCCGCCGCTCGCCGGGCAGGAAAACATCAGCGATTTCATCGCCTGCGTCACTCACGCCATGATCGCCCAGATAATCTCGCCTTTTATGAGCACCAAGCTCCTCTACGCCGCTCAGGTCGCCTACATGACAAACCGCGGCCACTCCAAGCCGTCCAAAACAGCCCCTTAGGGGGTACCCCCACCCCCCCTATACCCCTAGGGGGTATAAATTTCCCGAAATAACTTGCAGATTATTTATAACCCCTTTGAAATCAACGCCTGTGGAAAATTCTCCGACCCAAAATTTCCCACATGGTGAGATTTGGCCTCCGGAAATCGCCGGAAAAATCCGGTTTTTTACCGGAAAACACTTTTTTCGCCCACCAATTGCCCCAAATTATCGCTCCAGAGCCTTTCCGCTAACTCGCTAACTTGCTAATGTGCGCGAAGCGCATGCCAACTTGCTAACTCGCTGACTCGCTAATCTGCGCGTAGCGCACGCCAACTTGCTGTCTCGCTATCCCGCTAACAGAAACGGCCCCGCAACGCGGAGCCGTTTCGCTAACCTGCTAATGTGCGCGCAGCGCACGCTAACTTGCTCGCTTACTTGCTTTCCTTCTCCGCCGCCAAGGCTACTTTGGCCTGTTCCACCAGCTCGGTGAAGCCTTTGGGGTCCTTCACCGCGATCTCCGCCAGAATCTTGCGGTCCAGCTCTACTCCAGCCTTTTTCAGGCCGTTGATGAGCTGCGAGTAGCTGAACTTGTTCAGCCTGGCCGCTGCCGCGATGCGCACAATCCACAGCGAGCGGAACTGGCGCTTCTTCTGTTTGCGGCCGGTGTAGGCAAACTTCAGGCCGCGCTCCACGGCCTCCTGGGCTGCCTGGTAAAGCTTTGATTTGGTAAGGAAATAACCGCTGGCCCGGTTGAGTATCTTCTTGCGGCGGTCACTCCGCTTGGTGCTGCGTTTTACGCGGGGCATATCGTTTTCTCCATTTTGCGTTCGGTTGTGCGGCTGGAGGCAGGAGGCCTTCGCCCTTGCGGGCAGGCTGTAACCTCTTCACTCGCTTTATCAAGCCTGATTTCTCGCCGCTGCGAACGCCTCTCGCAGCAAACGGGGGCCGAAACATCAGCCCTTGAGCAGTGTCACAGCCCTCATCCGAAAGGCTGCTCCATGCAATGGTCAGGCGTAAGGAATCATGCGCGCTACCTTCTTGTAGTCGCCATCGGAAACCAGCAGGGTCCGGCCCAGCTTGCGCTTCGTCTTTGGCTCCTTCGAAGTCAGGATGTGCCGCGTCTTCGCCTGGCCCCGCTTGATTTTGCCGGTGCCGGTCTTGCGGAAGCGCTTGGCCGCGCCCGAATGGGTCTTCAACTTGGGCATTCTTATTCTCGTTTCGGAAGGGTGGGTTCACCTGAAAACAATCGCAAAAACAGGGATTTCCCTGCACTATTGCGACCTCAACCAGTATATCGTAAATCCGGCGTCAAAAGGGCCCACTAACCGCTCGCCGAGGCCGCTTTCACCTTCGCCTTGGGCGCGGCCGCCGGAGCTGGCGGAGCGGCAGGCTTCGCTTTGGGCGCTTCCTGCTTCCTGGCCGGCGCCAGAACCGCGTGCAGAATGGTGCCTTCCATGCGCGGCATGAACTCCACAACACACGCATCGCCCACGTCCTGGATCAGCCGGTTGATGATGTTGTAGCCCAGCTCGCGGTGGGCCATCTGCCGTCCCCGGAAGCGCAGGCTGGCCTTCACCTTGTCGCCGTCGGCAAAGAATTGCATCACCTTGTTCTTTTTGGTCTGGTAGTCGTGCTCGTCCACGGTCACGGAGAATTTGACTTCTTTGACCGTAATCACCTTTTGCTTCTTCTTGGCGGCCCGTTCGCTCTTTTCCTTCTCGTAGAGGTAGCGGCCGTAGTCCTGGATGCGGCAGACCGGCGGAACCGCGTTGGCTGAAACCTCCACCAGGTCGAGACCACGTTCACGGGCTAGCTTCAGCGCCTCAAAAGGCGCCATAATCCCCAGTTGTTCTCCGTTTTCGTCGATTACGCGGATTTCGCGCGCGCGTATCTTCTCGTTGGTGCGTATAAAGGACTTTGCAGAACGTTTGTCGAGTGCGATGGTGCTCCTCCAAAAGTCGTTCCGGCCCGCCTCCGGCCTCTGCCGGAAATGCCGCGGGCACATGAACGCAAAATGAGTATAGCATTGGCTCGGCTTATCTGAACAAAGGGTTTAGGAGAGTTTTTCGCAGGCCTCAGCCTCAAGCGTTCCCTCGGCGTTCAGCCCGGTCACCCTCACCCGCACCAGCCGGTTGGCCTCCAACTGGCCCTCCAGCTCCACAGGCAAAAAGTTCTCGGTCAGCGCCGCGCTCCGGCCACGCGCCTCCAAATTACCCGGCGAGTGCAGCGTAATAGCCTCCAGCTCCAGCCCCACAAAGCGCCTGCGGTGTGTTTTGCTCTTTTCCGCCGCCAGCGCGCGCATGGCGGCCATCCGCTCAGCGACCGCCTCTGCCGGAACCGGCTGCCCGGCGTGCAGCTCCCAGCCGATTGTTCCCGGCCTCGGCGAAAAGGGAAACAAGTGAAGGTAGCCGAAGGGCAGCGACTGCACCATCGCCATGGTCTCCTCAAACTCAGCTTCGCTCTCGCCTGGAAAACCTACCATCACGTCCGCGCCCAATGTCAGCTCTGGCCCGCAGGCCTGCCTCAGCGCTTCCACCTTTTCCACGTAATGCCACGGCCTATACCGCCGGTGCATTCGACGCAACACCGCGTCAGACCCCGACTGCAAGGGCAGGTGCGCATGACGCGCCAGGCGACTGCCGCCAAATTCCGCCATCAGACCAATCAACTCCGCGTCCCAATCCATCGGCTCAATCGAGCTGAGCCGCAGCCGTTTGAGCTCCGTCCTCTCAAAAATCTCCCGCACCAGCCCCGCCAGCGTCGGTTTGCCTGCGCCTTCAAGGTCTCTGCCCCATCGCCCTAAATTGATCCCCGAGAGCACCAGTTCGTTGCCGCCAGCGGCCACAAATCCCTCCACCTGGCGGAGAACATTGGCAGCGGGCAGACTCTTGGAAGGACCGCGCGTCTGCGGGATTACGCAGAAGGAGCAGCGGTTTCCACAGCCCTCCTGAATTTTCAGGTTGGGCCGGGTCTGTGCGCCAGGCACGATTTGCGCCTCTTCAAGAAACGAGTGAGCAAACCGGTCGTCCGCCCAGACCACCTTCGCCACCTGCGGTGGTGCCAACTGCTCGCTCATCGCTCGCTCGAGGTCAGTTGCAGCTTGTAGCCGTATCAACCCGTTGCCTTCGTGTAATGCCGCACGCCCCAACAGCCCCAAAATAATCTCCGGCGCCAGCGCTTTATGGCTGTTGCCCACCACGGCCGCCACACCCTTCAGACCCGCCAACTCCTCCGGCGCGCGCTGCGCATAGCAGCCTGTCACCACAATCCGTGCCATCGGGTTCAATCGATGCGTCCGGCGGATAAAGGCCCGCGCCGCCCGGTCAGCCTCCGCCGTCACGCTGCACGTGTTCACTACCACCACATCGGCCGCGGATGGCTCGCCCTTGCACAGCTCCGCGGCGCACAGAAGGCCGCTCACGGCCTCGCCGTCAGCGCGCGCCGCTCTGCAACCGAAATGCTCCACATGAAAGGTGGACGCCATTAATCCAGTCTACGTCCTCTCGAATACCTCCCCCATACGCACAACGGCCACCCTCTCGGGTGGCCGCTGTCGTATTGCTTAAGAAAAGCGCCTTATTGCTCGCTCTTTTCGCTCTTCTCGCTCTTCCGAAGGTTGATGAGGTCACCAAGGGTAGTCGTCGAGCTAGAGACGGGAGCCTTGTGGCTCTCCTTCTTGTAACTCTCCACATGAGCGCGGCTAGCCTCATGGCCTGAAGAGGCGCGCAGGCTCAAGCCCACCTTTTTCTCCTCCACGTTGATCTTGATGATTTTGAAGTCGTGCTCCAGTCCGGTTTCCAGCTTGGCAGCTGCGTCTTCGCCAGCCTCAGAGATGTGGCACAAACCCTCCACGCCCTCTGCGATCTCGACAAACGCGCCGAATTGCGCGGTCCTGAGCACCTTGCCATGAACCATGTCGCCAACACGATGCGTGGCGAAGAAGCTCTCCCAGACGTCGGGCTGCAATTGCTTGATGCCCAGGCTCAGGCGGCGATTCTGCGGCTCAACGCCGAGAACGACAGCCTTCACCTTCTCGCCCTTCTTCACGATTTCAGAGGGGTGCTTGACGCGCTTGGTCCAGCTCAGGTTGCTAACGTGCACCAGTCCGTCGATGCCGTCTTCAATTTCAATAAAGGCGCCGAAATCGGTCAGGTTGCGCACCCGGCCCTCGACCTGTGTTCCCGCCGGATACTTCTCCGTAAGGTTCTCCCAGGGGTTTTCCATCAACTGCTTCATGCCCAGCGAGATGCGTCGATCCGCGGGATTCACGCTGAGCACTACGGTATCGACCTCGTCGGCCGGCTTGACCAGTTTGGAGGGATGCTTGAGGCGCTTGGACCAGGTCATCTCCGAGAGATGAACCAGGCCTTCGATGCCCTGTTCCAGCTCGACAAACGCGCCGTAGTCTGTGACCGACAGCACGCGCCCATGAACGCGCGCGCCCACCGGATAGCGCTCGGTAGCGTCCAGCCACGGGTCGGGCGTCAACTGCTTGAAGCCCAGCGAAACCCGCTGTTTCTCCTTGTCGAACTTGAGCACCTTGACCTGAATCTCGTCGCCCACATTCACCAGGTCGCGGGGATGCGTGAGGCGACCCCAGCTCATGTCGGTGATGTGCAGCAAACCGTCGATTCCGCCCAGGTCAACGAACGCGCCGTAATCGGTCAGGTTCTTCACCGTGCCGGTCATCACCGCGCCCTCGCTCAACTTCTCCAGAGTTGCGGAGCGCTTGGCGTTCTGCTCTTCTTCCAGAATTTCCTTGCGGCTGACCACCACGTTGCCGCGCTTCTTATTGAGCTTGATGACCCGGACCTCAATCTGCTGGCCCAAATAGCCATCCAGGTTGCGGACGGGGCGAATCTCCAGCTGCGAACCGGGCAAAAATGCTTTCAGCCCGATGTCCACGGTCACGCCGCCCTTGACGCGGCTCACCACCGTGCCCATTATCGGGGTCTTGTCAGCAGCGGCCTTCTCGATCTTGTCCCAGACGCGCAAGCGCTGCGCCCGCTCGTAATTAGCCAGGTAGCCGCCCTCCGGCTCCTCGCGCTCGATCACGACATCGATCGGATCGCCGGGCTGGAACTTGACGGCTCCGGTGTGGTCCAGAACCTGTTCGAGCGGCACAAGCCCCTCGGACTTCAGACCCACATCGATAACGAGATGCTTGTCCGTCTGTTTGATTACCGTGCCAGAAACAACCTTGTCGCCAAAGGCTTCAACAGCAGCGGCTTCCGCGGCCTGCTCGCGTTCAAAGGCCTCCAGGGCGGCAGAAAAGTCATCCATGGACTCAAGGCCATGCTCTGCGTGTGCGGTGGTCTTCGCGGGCTCCGGCGCTGCAGCAGCTGGTTCGGCATGGGTAACGGGCCCAGGTAGGGTGGGAACCTCCGCTGCAACTTCGGCTGCGGGCGCGGCTTCCGCCACGGGCGTCACCTCGGCTACAGGGGCTGCAGGCTCGGTTGGGGCATCGGCGTCCAACGCTGTACTTTCAACTGCCTGGGGGATTTCGTGGTTGGACGTTGATTCGGGCGACGGCTGCTCTTGCTCCGCCGCAAGTTCGAGGGTTTGGCCTTCCAATTCAGTGTTCAGGGTTGTGCTCTCGGGTTCGGGATTGACGACGTTTGCCATTACTGCCAGCTCCGCGATTCCTTACTCCCGCGACGCAAACATGCCCGCCGCTGGGGGATGGTCCCTCTAACACGATTGTTATGAGGGTTGCCGGATGCCATCTCTGCACGCAACCACGCGCCTGTGTCCGCAGTGCCTTTACAAGGAACAGTCCTTCCCCCCGTCAGTCTGGCGATGGAAATGACTGGTTTCCTTGGGAAACACCCGGCAGGCGGCGGCTGTTGGAGAGCGGCCGCAACTCGCTGCTGGAATCCGCGCAGGAAGCTACGCCCACCAGTGTAGCAACCGCCGTATAAACCCGTCAATAAAACAGATTGGCAGCAGTGACACGGCATCTGCAGGCCGCGCTTAAATATTAGGTTTGCGGCTGGCAGCGCTCCCGCACAACAAACAACTATACTGATGCTGACGGAACCCAACCCATGGACCTTCTCTGGACTCCCTGGCGCTATGCCTATATCACCACGGCGGACAGCGCTGCCCGCCCCGGCGTTCCTCCAAGCCTGGCGGCCTGGCCCGGCGATCACCATTGCGTCTTCTGCAACCTGATGGCGAGCATTAATTACGCAATTGCTCAAGGCATGAGTGTGGAGAAGGCTGAGGCCGCGGGCGGATTGGTTTATCGCGGCGAACACTGCTTTGTCTGCCTGAACGCCTTCCCATACACCTCCGGCCACACGATGGTAATGCCCTATGCGCATCTGGACCGATTGGCCGACTTGCCCGCCGCGGCCGCCCATGAACTGATTGACCTGGCGCAGCGCGCCGAGCAGGCGTTGGAAAAGCTCTACCACCCGCAGGGCTTCAATTTTGGATTGAACCTGGGCCGAGCCGCCGGCGCGGGCGTCGCCGGACACCTGCACCTCCACGCCCTGCCCCGCTGGTCGGGCGATACCAACTTTATGACAACGGTGGCCGAAACCCGCATCCTGCCGGAGGATTTGGAGATGACTTGGGAACGGATGCGGGCGGCGTTTGCGGAGGGACAACCGTAAGTAAGGCCCAAAGTTTCACAATAAAATAATGAGAACAGGGAGGAAGCTATGACTGAGACCGTACAGTGCCCATTCTGCAAGGGTACCGGAAAAGAGACACTCGGCGGAAAATGTGCACATTGCCATGGAACTGGAAGATTACCAGTTGAACAGAAAAAGCCTGAATGACAATTTATGGGAACATGGCTATCTAATCACTTGATTTAGTGACGTCGGTTCTTTCTCGATTAATCTTTTTCTTTCTCTTTACTGGCGGAACATAGGGAAGGGGCGTGAATTTTTGTATTTTTAGCGGTTCTGACATTTGCTTGATGATTTGTTTCATCGCCTCACGACTTTCAGCAATGTGTTTCGGATCGAGGGCAGCCTTTGCACAGAGCCGTTCTTGCAGTTTTTCCATCGCTCTGCCTAGCCACCAAGCTGCCAAAATGATAGCCAGACCTAAGATCAAAATTGAAAAATTTGGCGCCTCCCAGTGCCCTGCCGATGGTTCAATACAACCAATTCCGCAAGATTTAGCGGGACGATCAAAGACCATTCCCACTCCGTAAAGCGTAAAAGACCCTCCTGCAATCCATAAGAATATGAGAACATAGAGCAAACCGGCGAATATAACTGCCATAATCCGTCGGTTCCCTTTGTCTCGGGCAAACTTATACGCAAAGGGGGCAAGAAGAACATAAAAGCCAAGCGCATAAAGCGCCAAGTGCCCCCAATCCACTTCAACCATTGACTACCTCACTTTCGCCGTCTCGTCGGCGCTGGCCGCCAGCACCCGATTAATCGTTCTCTGAATGACCTGATTGTTTTACAGGAAGCCGATCTTCGTTGGGTTTTCAGTAATCTCCTGCTGTCCGGAATCTATCTTATCTGGATAAATCACTGTTCCTTCGGCATCGACAACGATCCCGCTATTCCCGCTTTTGCTTCTTTTGGTAAGCACCGCCCCCAAAACAACAAAAATGTCGAAGGTTACCCCTAAACCTATCAAGATCGTCGCCATTCGATATTGGTCCACGCTCTTCGCGCCGTATTCGGTCAGGCTATTTATCGATGGATTCGATGGATCGTAATAAACAGTTGCACTGAATCTTAACGGCACGTCAGTATATTTCTGAAGTTCCGCTTTGATCGAATCATCGACGCTAAGTTCCGAAATATGCCCTGAGCTGCTGTATGATTCTCCGTCAACACTAAAGTTATAACTGCAACCATATCCTGTGGAAAAACTGGAAAGGTCAATGCTCTTATTTTGGGCGCCTTTCGTACGGAAGGAGCTTCGGTAGCGTGTTACGTTGGCCTCTGTTGTCCTCTCGCGTTGCGCGAGGGTAGCGCACCGCATTGCACCGTAAATGCAGATACCACCGAGGGTGAAGAGAAATAGCGATGCAAGTAATGGATAATCCATCAAGCCTGGTTTTCTACCAATTAAGAACATCGGCTCTCCTATCTCACTTCTGATGGTTGTTGGAGCGTAATACGACTCGTCGCGGCAGATCAACAAAGCAGATTTGCGTACTAACGGTCGGAGCCCTGTGCCACTACTTCGCTCCGGCTCTATTGTCCGCTCCGGCGGCCAGCGCCGAATCAGTAGTTCGCTGAACTATCCGATCGCTCTACCGTTGAACCACCCTGATTGGGGTTATCCGCAAACTCTTGTCGTCCTGAATTCATCTCGTCCGGATAAATCACTGTTCCTTCAGCATCGACGACGATCCCTCCACTCCTTCCACCTTCCGTGTTTGCGCCGGGGGCAAGCAACGCTCCCAAAATAACAAGGAAGACTAACATGGATCCCACACCGATACCCAGCTTTGCATAGAGAAAGTCAAGCTCGCTCTTCGCGCCATATTCCGTCAGGCTATTCGTCGACGGATTGGCTGGATCGTAATAGACCGTTGCGCTTGTTTTCAGTAGGATGCCGGCAAGATCCAGAATCTCCCCTTTCACAGGATCATCGGCGCTTTGTTGTGGACAATTCTCATATCCCCGATAAAATATTCCCTCGACGCTGAAGTTGTAATCGCATTTGGGGCGCTCATAACTCTTGTTTCTGCTGGATTGAAAATGCAAATTCAGGTGCGCCGTCGCTGTTCTCTCGCTTGGAGCCAGCGCGGCGTACTGCTTTGCTTCGTAGAAGCACCCGCCGCCAAGGGCAAAGGCAATTACCGCTCCCAGAATCATGGAACCGGCAATGGATTTCCAGCTTGAACTCATTGGCTCACCAATTTCTCTTCTGATGGGTGTTGAAGAGCAGTGTACGCCGCTGTGCCGCACATTTACAAAGCCTCTTTTTGAAGGTTGGAAAGCCGTGAATCTTCACCTGAAGAAAATATCAACCCCGCTTCGCCTCGCCGTCTTCCTCTGCACCCGCCGCCAGTGCCAGCCCGGACTCATCGACTCCTGCCGTATCCAACAGATTCCGCGGTAGAGACTTCCCCGGCCGCACACCCAACTCCTTGAGTAATTCGACCTGGCGAATAAGATTTCCGCGTCCTTCGCTCAGCTTCTTTATGGCATTGTTATAGCTCAGGTCGGCCCCGCGCAGATTTTTGCCGATGGTTTCCAGATCGCTCACAAAACCAACAAACTTGTCGTATAACTCCGCCCCGCGATTCATCACGTCCTTCACGCTGCGGGCCTGTAACTCTTGCTGCCACAGGTTATCCACGATGCGAATGACAAACAAAAGCGTTGTCGGTCCCACCAGCAGAACTTCCTTCTGATATGCATGGCGCCACAAATCCTCATCTTCACGCAGCGCTTCCAGAAAGGCCGGCTCTATGGGAATGAACATCACCACAAAATCCGGCGATTCCAACTTCGGAAGCTTCTGATATTTCCGTTCAGCCAGTTCATCCACATGCGCGCGCACACTCGCCACGTGCCGCTTGACGGCAGCCTTGCGCTCCTCGTCGGTCTTTGCATTCACCCAGTCGGTATAGGCGGTCAATGAAACCTTTGAATCGATAATCAGGTGACGACCACCCGGCAGCAAAACGATAACATCCGTTCTAGGCGTCCGGGTCTTTGCGCCACTTTCGTTTTCCACGCCAGAGAAGGCCTGCTGAAAACTGTATTGTTCTCCTTCATGCAGGCCGGCCTTTTCCAGTAAGTCACGCAGGATAAATTCGCCCCAGTCGCCTTGCGCTTTCGAGGAACCACGCAGCGCTGTGGTCAGGTTGCGCGCCTCTTCAGACAGTTGCTGGTTAAGTCCGCCCAGCACTCCAATCAGAGTCTCCAGCTTAGTGACACCGTTACTGGATTCGGTTTGAACCTTCTCCACCTTCTCGCGGAACTCCTTGATCTGATCCTTGAGCGGCGTCAACAGCGTCCCTAACTCCTTCTGACTGCCCTCTGAGAAACTCTTCGATTTCTTCTCCAGAATCTCGGCGGCCAGAGCCTCAAACTGGTTGGCCAGTGCCTGCTTGGCCGACTCTAGCAGCGCCAGCTTCTCCTGAAGGTTCTTGCGCTCATTCTTTAGCTCGGTTTCCAGCTCTTTCACACGCGCGTATTGCCACAAAAAACCTACAAGAATACCCACACAAGCAGCCACGATCCCGACAATTAAATCCTGCATCGGTACATCCTTTCACTATTTCGCCTAATATACGCCTTTTGCCTGTGTATTTCCCGCCTGATTTCTGCCCGTTTTCTATTCCCTATACCCTATTCCCTATTCCCTGCTTCCCCCTTGCCTTTACACACCCCCATCGGCCCGGTAGACTTGAAGTTCGGGGCCATGCGCAGTATTTCGGGCGACGTGGTTGTTCTCTCCTGCCGTAACCCGGTAGGCTGGGCAGGCGGAGCCTGTGTGGGCAAGCCCCGGATATTCCCAAGTTCTGTAAAACACGAGGAGAAACGTGCATGGCCGTTGAAGAGAAAGTCAAACAAATCATCGTCGAGCAGTTGCAGGTGGACGAGGCCGAAGTCACCCCCGGCGCCAGCTTCCAGGAAGACCTGGGCGCGGATTCGCTGGATGTCGTTGAGCTGGTGATGCAGTTCGAAGAGGCCTTCGACATGGAGATTCCCGACGAGGCCGCCGAAAAGATCAAGACCGTCAAGGACGCGATCGAGTACATCGAGAAGAATGCGAAAGGCGGCAAGTAGCCAGTGACCCGCCGAGTCGTTATCACCGGCCTGGGGCTGGTATGCGGCCTGGGCAACACCGCACCCGAGGTTTGGCAGCAGTTGATGGCCGGCGCCAGCGGCATGGGCCCAATTCAGGCCTTCGATGCCACTGGCTTCACTACTACCTTTGCCGCTGAAGTCAAGAACTTTGACCCGTTCAACTTCGTGGATAAGAAAGAAGCGCGCAAGATGGGGCGCTTCATTCACTTTGCCTTTGCCGCCACCCAAGAAGCCATGACCCAGTCGGGTCTCCAGATCACCCCGGAGATCGCCGACCGGGTAGGCGTCTTTATCGGTTCCGGCATCGGCGGTTTCGAGATCATCGAGCGCGAGCACACTAACCTGCTACAGGGCGGCCCGCGCAAGATCTCGCCCTTTTTCATTCCCGCGGCCATTGTCAACATGGCGGCGGGCGATGTGAGCATCCGCTATGGCGCCAAGGGGCCGATTTCGGCCACGGCCACGGCTTGCGCTACATCAGCCAACGCTATCGGCGACTCAGTGCGCATGATTCTGCACGGCGACGCCGATGTGATGATCTCCGGCGGAGCCGAGGCCGCAGTTACGCCACTCTCAGTGGGCGGATTCGCCGCCATGCGCGCTCTCTCCCAGCGCAACGATGAGCCTACCCGCGCAAGCAGGCCTTTTGACAAGGACCGCGACGGCTTCGTCATCGGCGAGGGCTCCGGCATCCTCATTCTCGAGGAGTTGGAGTTTGCCAGGGCGCGTGGAGCCAAAATTCTGGCCGAGGTTATCGGCTACGGCATGAGCGCCGACGCCCATCACATCACCAGCATCGCGCCCGAGGGCCAAGGCGCGCAGCGCAGCATGAGAGCCGCTCTCAAGGACGCCGACATACGGCCGGAAGAGGTGGGCTACATCAACGCTCACGCCACCGCGACCCCGGCCGGCGACGGCAATGAGTCGCAGGCCATCGAGACGGTCTTTGGCGAGCACGCGCTGAGCCGCAAGCTCAAGATCTCCGGCACCAAGTCCATGCACGGCCACCTGCTGGGCGGCGCGGGCGGACTGGAAGCCGGCATCACCGTGCTGGCACTCCAGCACCAGATGCTGCCGCCCACCATCAACCTGGAAAACGTCGACCCGGAATGCCGCCTGGACTATGTGCCCAACAAGGCCGTCGCCCACAACTTTGACATTGCGCTGTCGAATTCCTTCGGCTTCGGCGGTATCAACGCCACGCTCATTATGCACCGCTGGACGGAGTAAGACAGCGGACAGCTTACAGCTAACATTTTTCCTGCAAACGCAAACAGCGCGAATCCCATCCGGGTTCGCGCTGTTTGCTGTTCCAGCTACATCAGTCTCTCAACTGAATGCAGCCGCAATACCCACATTGAGTAACAAAAGAATCACCCACCATCCAAAGACGGCAATGTAACCTGAGCTGCGCTTGACACCCGCGACCATCGCAACGCCAATTGAGGTCAGTATCAGGCACCAGATCACAGACCCATCCAGCGAAGTCAAAAACCCGTAAAGTGCGAGGGGCGTTTCATGTTGGGGGAAAAATGCTCCAATGTTGGTCGGGGCAGGATTGTGGATATTGAATACTTCCGGCTCCACGCCCGCGAATAAAGTAATTGTTGCCAATATCCACTTAATAGGCCACTGAACAAGGCCGGCGTAGAGCGTGACGGCAAAGAGAGAACCAAATTTAGCCTTGCCGCCAAACCCGAAATTGATAGTGGCAAGCAAGACTCCGGCCGCAATCACGTCCAGAAGGAGAACGCCCAGTGGAGTAAGTGCCGCGTTGATCGCCTGAGATCTTGGCGCCGTCTGCACCTGATTGGCTCTCTGCTCGGGAGTCATATATCTCTCCATCAGATTTTTGGCGAACTCCGGCATATTCCGCTGTTCGTTCTCTGCAACGGCCTTCCACGTAACTTGCGTTGCGATGGCACCGTAGAATACGGCGAAAGATAAGAGCATGATGATCATTGGCATCCACCAGCTCAAGTTGCCGCGCTTGATGTCCTCAAAGGTCTTCGCGGGCGCTGTGAAGGTATTCACAACGCGCTGCCACTGGGTTAGGCCGGTTGCCTGTGCCCCAGGCTGAACTGCTGTCTCGCTCATATTCCCCCTTGTTCTGCCATATATGGCTCTGGCCGCGATTGTAACCTGCAAAGCCCTCCCCGGCACAATCAAAAAAATCAGTCAGAATTTATACCCTGCACTGCATCCGGATGCATGGCTTTTTTGTGAGGAATGAATGCTGATTTGTTAGAAGTGGCTGTGGAAACAACACATTTCGCAGCTTTGCCGCAGGGTTCGGCGAGCGGTATGCCGTGCTCGGTCAGAGCACAACCCACAGGAAATTGACGAGAAAAGTCCGACGCATCATGGAGTGCGCGGAGAATCCAGAGCAACTCCAGTGTAAGCGGTTTCGGCACTGTTTTCGAGTACCTGACAAGGTGCGGACTTGTCTGATAATTGGCGATTTCAGGGCGATAAACTTGGCCCTTGACGCACGCCGCTGTGAATGTTCGACTGATTCAGGAACAAAACCGGGTGAACCTATGGACGTACCTCAATTTACTCTCGACGATTACGAAAAAGTTTTTGCCGATCGCCATCTGTTGCACGGAGTCGTGGCAAAGTGGGCCAAAGTCAAGCCTGAGGCTGTTGCCATGCTCAGCGCGGAGGGCGACCGCGCCGTTACCTGGAGCGATTTCGACCGCATCACCACGGCGATGGCAACAGAATTGTTGCGCCTGGGCTTCGCCAAGGGCGATTACCTGGTTACCTTGCTGCCGCTCACCGTGGATCACGTGTTGTTGGAATACAGCTGCTTCAAAATCGGCGTGATCGTTACCCCGCTGGATTTGCGCATGTCCCCTGCCGAGATTATTCGGGCGCTGGAGATCCTCCGGCCGCGCGGGTTTGCCTCGCTGGGCGTGAAAGCGCCGCTCGATCTTCGCCCGCTGTGGAAAGCCATTCAGGCGCAGTGCAAATGGATTCAGCATTTCATCGCGGTGGACTCGGGATGCGAGATTGCCGGCACATTGTCCTTTGCGTCGATTGCCGAGGCGGCGAAGCGCACGTTGACGGATGCCGACTTAGCCGCTCTGGCGGAAAAACCCGTGAAGGAGGACGATGGCGCACTGGTTATCTTTACCACCGGCTCGACCGGCTCGCCCAAGCCGGCCCTGCTCTCGCACCGCAACATCACGGTGCAGAACATGTGCATATGCGGCGTGTTTTTTGGCGGAGACCGCGGCACGCGCACCCTGGTCAATTTGCCCGCATCGCACGTAGGAGGGCAAACAGAGGCGATGATGAGCACCTTCTTCGGAGGAGGCATGGCGATTCTCGTGGAAATCTTTGACGCTGGCCGCTCGATGCGCGCCATAACACGGCATCGCGTGGAGATTATGGCCCAGATTCCGGCCATGTACAACCTCGAATGGATGCTGAAGGACTATGACAACTACGATCTCTCCAGCCTGAAAGTTGCCGCATATGGCGGACATTCGGTCTCGCTACCCTTCATGGACAAGCTTGCCGCCATGGCGCCGGTAATCGGTACAGGTCTGGGGCTTACTGAAGCCGCCGGTTTCTGCACTTACATCCAGGCGAATGCGGACGACCGGGAGACGATTCTCTCCGGGCTTGGCGCCGGATTGGGTCAGGACATGCCCGTTTATCCATGCACGATTCGCCAGGCAATGCGCGAGGATGGCAACGCGGGCGACGAACTGCCCTCCGGCGAAATCGGCCATCTCTGCTTTCGCGGGCCTCAGACCTTTCTTGGCTACGTCAACGATCCCCCAGCCACAGCCCAGGCGATCTCGCGCGACGGCTTTTTATACACCGGCGATCTTGGTTACAGAGATGCCGCGGGCCTGCATCTGACCGGCCGTGAAAAGTGGGTGATCAAGTCGTTCGGCTACCAGATCTTTCCCGGCGATGTGGAACGGCATATCTGTACGCTGGCGGATAAGGTGGCTAACTGCGTGGTGGTTGGCGTGGCGCATGCCGTCGTTTCTGAAGCCGTTGTGGCCGTGGTGGAGAAGCGGCCAGGAGTGGAAGTGAGCCGACAGGAACTGGACCGGCACGCGCGTTCCCTGGCCTCGTACATGCGGCCGCGGCATTGGATCATCCTCGAAGCCGGACAGATGCCGCTGAACCGCGTTGCCAAGCCGGATTACGTGCGCGCCCAGGAGATGGCTCGGAAGGAGATCGCCGCATTGCGCGAGCGCGGCGAGTGGGACAGCGGTTTGGGTAAGGCGTAGGACTTTCCAGTGGAAAACCGGGGTTTCCCCGGAATTCCCGCGCCTGGGTTTCGCTCTATATTTGCTGTTTATTCGCCATAGTGAATTGGTTATATTATTGAATCCACGGCTGTTACTGGATTTAGTTATTGGTTAAAAAAGGCGAATATCGGATAAACTTTTGTTGCATATTTTCGCCTACGGAGGAGCTAACCCATGAGTTTTGAGTTGGTTGCGGAAGCGGCAGAGGCGAAAAGTTGCTGTTTTAAGCTGTCAGCGAGACCGTTGTCAAAGATCAGGAGCGGTATTGCATTCTGATTGCTTTGATTGTGCGCCAGGAAGAGGTAATTCTATGCAAACCGGGAGAAGATTCTGGTTTCGGCGAATACGCGAGAGTTCGAGAGGGTGAAGGGGCTGGTGGTGGAGGATTGGGCGATTTAGACGACCTGGAACGGAGTAAAGTGTAGTTATGAGCGTGGATGAATCGAAGTTTCCCTATGGCTATGTGCCGGAACACCTGAAAGAACGGGTGAAAAACTGGCGCAGTCTAACGGTCGGTGAGCGGATAGAACTGACGCATGAGTTGAGCGTGGCGGCGTGGGCGAAGATAGGCGTTGTCCACGATCCGAGCAAGCCGATGGATAAGACGATCCGGAAGTTTCGCCGTAAGGAGAATGGAAAACTGGAAGCCTGTTGACCGATGCTGACGCTCGATAGTGGCTTCCCAGGTCCCAAAATCGGGATCTGTGGTACCCTGCGATTGGGCGAGTTTATAGGTTTCACAGCGCCCCTACGGGGCGCTACACTTTATGTTATGCGGCTGCTTTCCCCGGATTTCATCCGGGGCTATTTTCACCCACTCCCTACGGGAGTGAATAGAGTACGCCACGTTACCATGTTTCAAAAGTGAAACCTGGGGCATTCAATACCATGTGTAGTGACAAAATAGACCCGGTTCTATTACTTTATCCACCAAAGAACACCCTCATGTTTGCCTTCATAAATAGAAGCAAGAGAATAAATGCAGTTACGGTGAGTGCTTCTGCAAAATAGACTAGGGTAATCGACATTCCCAATTGCGGCGAAGCCTTCTTAATGTGCTGTTCGAGTGTAGCAATAAACTCATCCGCCTTTTCCGCTGTTAAATGTCCAGACCCAAGCAACTTGAGCATCTGGGAGATTCCCTTTTGTCGTATTATCGCTAGCTTCGAATGTTGCGCAACTATCGAATTTGATGCAGAAACCAGCGTTAGCTTTAGAGCAAGAGCGCAACTGATTATGGCACCAATAAGAAGTGACCATGCCCAAAACAGTTCGCCTGAATCAGCCATGCAGTTGCCTACGCTGAATTTCGCACCAATGGCAGCTAGAGCTGTAAAGGTAAGTGTTAGCGTTCCACCATCGAGAAGGATCAGCTTCTCTGTGTAAGCAGCCTGTCGCGCGAATGACCGTTCTGCCGCAGCAAGAACCTCGCGACCATCGATAATTATCTGATCCGCCAACCTCAAAAGCTCTTCACGATTCCATGCCGGTAGCTTAGGCATATTATTTCCACTCGTACTCACATTACCTCCAAACTACGGCAACTCCTTGACTTCGACGGCATCCGTGAAGTCCCTACTGCAACAGCACCTGCTCGTCGTGATTATTTCCATTTCCGTTGATCTCTTCGGGAGGGATGATGACGGCGGCGGCGACCTTGTCGTCGGCCTCGAGGTTGAGGAGGCGAACGCCCTGGGTAGCGCGGCCAGCGGCGCGGATGGTCTTGGTGTCGATGCGAATGATCTTGCCGAACTGGCTGATGACCATCAGCTCCGACGAATCGTCGACCAACTGAATGCCGCTGACACGGCCGATGCGCGGGGTGACGGCCACGTTCTTGACGCCCTTGCCGCCGCGGGCTTGCAGGCGGTACTCCTCGACATTGGTGCGCTTGCCGAAGCCGTTTTCAGTGACGGAGAGAATCAGGAACTCTCCGGGCTTGTGCTTCTTGGGCGTGACAGCGACGCCGACGACGTAATCGTTTTTGCGCAACTCGATGCCGCGCACGCCGTAGGCCGGGCGGCCCATGGAGCGAACGTCGCTTTCGTCGAAGCGAATGGCCAGGCCCAGATGCGTGGCGAGGAAGATAATCTGGCTGCCGTCGGTGATGCGCGCCTTGACCAGCTCGTCGCCGTCATCGATGCCGATGGCGATGATGCCGCGAGACATGACGTTGGAGAAGTCCTTGAGCGGAGTTTTCTTGACGGTTCCATTGCGCGTGGCGAAGAAGATGAACTTGCCCTCTTCTTCGAGGTCACGCACGGGCAGGATGGCGCGAACATTTTCACCGGGCTGCAGATCGAGCAGGCTTTGGATGGATTTTCCCTTGCCCGCCGCGCCCACGTCGGGAATCTCGTAGACCTTGAGCCAGTAAACACGGCCGGAGTTGGTGAAGCAGAGCAGGAAGGCGTGGGTTGAATCGACGATCAACTGGGCGACGAAATCCTCTTCGCGGGTCTTCATGCCAGTGCGCCCGGTGCCGCCGCGGCGCTGCTGGCGATAAGTGGAAATCGGCGTGCGCTTGAGGTAGCCCTGGTGGCTGACGGTGACCGCGACCTGCTCGTCGACGATCAGGTCTTCGAGCTGAATCTCGGCCGACTCGTCGACGATCTGCGTGCGGCGGGCGTCGCCGTACTTGTCGCGAACCTCTTCAAGCTCCTTGACGATGACCTTGCGCAGCTTCTTCTCGCTGGCCAGGATCGATTCGTACTCGGCGATCTCTTCGCGCTTTTGCTTCAATTCGTCCAGGATTTCGTCGATGGAAAGCTGCGTCAGCTTGTAGAGTTGCAGTTCGAGGATGGCGTCGATCTGGCGCAGCGTGAGGCCTTTCTCCTCGTGCGCCAGCCGCTCGCGGCCCAGGTTGATGACAATCGCTTTGCCCTTGCCCCAGGCATAGAGATTCTCGCGCGCTTCAACGCGCGAAGCCGAGGCGCGAATGAGCTTGATGACCGTATCGAGATTGTCGAGGGCGATCTTGTAGCCTTCCAGGATGTGCTCGCGCTCGCGCGCCTTGCGCAGCAGGAAGACGGTGCGGCGCTGAACAACATCGATGCGGTGATCGATGAAGCAGCGAATGGCGGCATCGAGCGGCAGCTCCCGCGGTTGCCCGTTGAGCACCGCGAGGAAGATCATGGAGAAGCTCTCCTGCATCTGGGTGTGCTTGTAGAGCTGGTTGAGCACAATCTCCGGCTGCGCGCCACGCTTTAGTTCGATGACAATCCTCATGCCGTCGCGGTCGCTTTCGTCGCGAACGTCAAAGATATCGTCGATGATCTTGTCGTTTGCCAGCTCGGCGATGCGCTCGATGAGCTTGGACTTGTTTACCTGGTAGGGAATCTCGGTGACGATGATCGCCTGTTTTTCCTTGGTCAGGCTTTCGAGCGCTGTGCGTGCGCGCATGAGGAAGCGGCCGCGGCCGGTCTTGTATGCCTGCGCGATGCCGCTCTTGCCGTAGAGAAAGCCTCCGGTGGGGAAGTCCGGCCCCTGCACGTGCTTGAGCACTTCGTCGAGGCCCGCACTGGGATTCTTGACCAGCTCGATGGCCGCGTTGACGATTTCGGTGAGGTTGTGAGGCGGAATGTTGGTCGCCATGCCCACGGCGATGCCGCTGGAGCCGTTGACGACGAGATTGGGAATGCGCGTGGGCAGAACTGTCGGCTCGAAGGTGGACTCGTCGTAGTTGGGCGTGAAGTCCACCGTCTCCATCTCGATGTCGGCCAGCATTTCGCCGGCAATGCGCTCCATACGGCATTCGGTGTAACGCATGGCCGCCGGCGGATCGCCATCCACGGAGCCGAAGTTGCCTTGACCGTCGACCAGCGGGTAGCGCAGCGAGAAGGGCTGCGCCATGCGGACCAGAGTGTCGTAGATGGCCGAGTCGCCGTGGGGATGGTAAACGCCCATCGCCTGACCCACCACCTTGGCGCACTTGGTGTATTTCTTGTTGTGCTGCAGGCCCATCTCGTTGAGGGTGTAGAGCACGCGCCGATGCACGGGCTTCAACCCGTCGCGAGCATCCGGCAACGCGCGCCCGATGATGACGCTCATCGAGTAATCGAGATAGGAGCGGCGCATCTCCTCTTCGATATTGATGGGAATGAGGCTGGAGCTGCCGGGGGGCGGCGGAACACCTTCAAGAGGGAGCTGGGGATTTTTATCGTCTGGCATAGAGGTCATTTCAGGCCCGCCGGAAGGCGGCGGAAAGGAACCGGAAAAGCGGGGCCGGCCTGGCGTGGGCTATGCTTTATTTTACCTCTTCAAAGAGGGTTTCATCAAGGCCGACAGGAATAAATAAGTCCTTATTATGCTGTGGTTTACGGCTATCATGTGACATCCGGCAGAAAGCCTGCGACGGCTCCTGCCACGCAGTCGATTTCGGGCTTCAACGTAACCCTTTTACTGGACTATTTTTCGCTCTCTTTCTGCTCTCGCGCCTACAGCATTCCCGGCAAACTCAGCACGCAAACGACCGACTGCAACAACACAATCGCACCGGCAGCGCCCAGTGCCAGCCGTCCCCTTGGACCTTCGTAGGCGTCTGCGAAGACTCCACCGATAAAGGTGAGCAGAAACGGCAGAGCCCACAGCAACGGGGCGCCTGAAGCACCTGTCATGACAAGAAGGATCAAAATCAGGGCGTATAGGAACGGAAGCGTATTGCCGAAGTAGCGCGACTTGCGGAGCCCCGCATACAACGCCACGGCAGCGGCGGCAGCCACCGAAATCCCAGCATTGGGCAGCGCGGAAAAGAATCGCCGAGCCGGGTCAAGCGAAACCCACAGGAGCCCGGCAGCAGAGTGCAAGAGGTAGCTGAAGGCATCCGGCGAGAAACCATAGCAGGCAAAGACGAAGACCAGCGCCCCGGCCGTCGCTATGAGCACTACCGGCAGCGTCTGGCTCCTGCGCCCTTCGGCTACCCACAGCATCGCAGCCAGGCCAAGCAAAACAACAGCCAGTAGCGCGGCTATGTGCGAGGCTGCCGCCAGAGCGAAGGCCGCCATCAGCAGCACAATGCGCGGCTGCCATTTCCGCCGCGGCCCTTGCATGGCATGTGCCACGCCGATGCAGGTAAAGACGCCGCCATAGACCCCCAGCGCGGCGAGCACCTCGGCGTTGGGCGTGACGCAGGCCTTCAGCATGGCAGGCGAAAAGCAGTAGAACGCCAGCGCTGTGTAGCCGCCCAGGTTGCCGTAGAGCCGCCGCGTCACCCACCACAGGCCCGCGCCCAGCAGGCACCCCGCAGCAAGAAACGGCAGGCGGAGCAGCAGCAAGGTATGCCGGAGCTGGTGGCGCAACTCCCAAGTGCTTAACCAGCCGTCCACTTGCGCTACCCGCTCTTCAGGCTTGCGGAAGTGGTCCAGCACGCGCTCAGCCAGCAGGTTCAGCGTCAGCGGCAGCCCGGCGAGCCGGTAGGCCAGAATGCCGTCGTGAATATTGCCGCAACTGGTGAAGGAATCGGCCAGTTGCGATGGCCGCTCCCACATCTCGCGCCCGCAATCCGCAAACTGGTAATCAACCTGGGAAAGCGTCTGGTGGGTGGTAAGCCACAATCCCTGGAGGAGAAACGCGGCCAACAGTCCCGCGGCAATGCGCTGCGGCAGGTTGAATTGAAAGCGGCGAATCCGTTGAAAGCGGCGAGTCATCATGCTCCGGCAACCTTACCAGTCTAAACCGACGGTTTACAGAGTCCTCGGTTTCTCACAACCGGAAGGCCACATAAGTGCTATCCTCCTTTGCAAGGGCTTGCGCATGAGCAGTTTCTTCACCATCGGCCACTCCAACCACGACTTCCCGGTCTGGCTTGCCCTACTGCGCCAACACGGCGTTGAAGTAGTAGTCGATACGCGCAGCTCTCCTTACTCGAAGTACGTTCCGCAGTTTGACAGAGAACTCATGCAACGCTCCCTGGAGGAAGCTGGAATCCGATATCTCTTTCTTGGAGCCGAGTTGGGCGGACGCCCGGCCAATCCTGCCTACTACGATGCCAAAGGCCGCGTTCTTTATAGCCAGCTTCGCAACGATGCCAGCTTTCAGGCCGCCATTGCACGACTCGAATCCGGCATGGAGCGCTTCCGCGTGGCCCTGGTTTGCGGCGAGGAAGACCCGGCTCACTGCCACCGTCGCCTGCTTATCGGCCGCGTGCTCACCAAGCGCGGCCACACCATGCAACATATTCGCGGCGACGGCCGCCTGGAATCCGATGATACTGTTTCCGCAGATTCTGGCAAGCGACTAGTTGACATTCAGGGAGAACTTTTTGCGGAACTCGAAGAGGACAAAGCACCAGGTTTAGCTTTCGAGACATGAGATTGTGGCTAGCTCACTGCGCTACCGGCCCGCTTACCCGCTCAATCGCTGTACTCCACCATCCCTGCGACGTTACACTGACTCTGCTATGTTGACCCGCCGCCGATTTGTCCTGAACTCCGCCGCCTTCGCCGCCCTCGCCCACACCTTCAAATCCCGTTTCGCACTGGCGCAAACCGCGAACGTCTATCGCAATCCCATCCTGGGCGGCGACCATCCTGACGCCAGCCCGATTCGCGTTGGAGACGACTTCTATCTCACCCACTCCAGCTTTGATTACGCTCCCGGGCTGCTCATCTGGCACTCCCGCGACCTGATCAACTGGCGCCCGGTGGCCGCCGCGCTGCATCGCTACTACGGCACGGTCTGGGCGCCCTACCTCTGCGAATACCAAAACCACTTTTACATCTACTTTCCCGCCGACGGCAGTCTGCGCGTGGTTCACGCCGACCAGCCCACAGGCCCATGGAGCGAACCCATCGATCTCGGCATCAATGCCATCGACCCCGCCCACATCGGCGAGAATGGCCGCCGTTTTCTGTACATGGACGGCGGACGCATGGCCGAGCTTACAGCCGACGGCCTGGCGGTCAAGACTTCTCCGCGCACCGTCTTCGACGCCTGGCCCATGCCCGCCTCTATTCGCATGGAATGTACCTGCCTGGAGGGTCCCAAGCTGCTGAAGCGTAACGGCTGGTTCTACCTCAATGTGGCAGAAGGCGGCACCGCAGGCCCGGGCACCAGCCACGGCGTAGTCTCTGCGCGCAGCCGCCATGCCGATGGCCCCTGGGAGTACTCACCCTACAACCCAATCGTCCACACGCCCTCGCGTGAAGACCGCTGGCTCTCGCTGGGTCATGGCCGCCTCGTCGATACCCCGGACGACAAGTGGTTCATCACCGTCCACTCCTATGAAAATGGATACCGCTCGCTGGGCCGCCAGCTTATGCTGCTGCCCATCGAGTGGACCGCCGACGGCTGGTTCCGCGTTCCCGCAGGCGTTACGGCGGATTCAGCGATTCCCATGCCGGTTCCCGGCGCAAGCCAGCGGCCCTTCGCCGATCCCTCCGATGATTTCACGTCGCCGGAATTAGGTCTCCAGTGGAGCTTCTGGCACGAGTTTGATCCCTCCCGCTTCACCACCGGCAACAGTGCCCTCACGCTGTCAGCCAAAGGCAGTTCCCTGGCCGACACTTCCGCCCTGACTACGCCCGTCGGCGGTCACTCGTACACCGTCGAGATGGACGTTGAAGTCTCGCCCGGCTGCGAGGCTGGCCTGATGCTCTTCTACAATCCCCAGCACGCTGCCGGCATCGTTATCTCCCCTGAAGGGATCGGCGCGCGCAACGCCAATGGCTTCATCCCCAGCCGCCAGCAACAAGGCGCAACCAGAGCCACCCTGCGCGCCGTCAATGACCGCCAGGAAGTCGATTTCTATTACCGCCTCCCCGGCCAGAGCTGGAAGCGCACCCCGGAATCGGCCGAAATCTCCGGCCTGCACCACAATGTCCTCGACGGCTTCCTCGACGTTCGCCCCGCCGTCTACGCCTGCGGCAAGGGACAGGCAACGTTTCGTGGCTTTCGCTACTGGCCTGAGGTCAACGCGCCGGTATAGAGCCGTAATATGCAGTGACAGGCTGAAACAAAAGCGGCGGACGTTGTTATCATCCGCCGCTTTCATTCATTGAGTTTGAAGTCGCGCCTATTGTTTTATGCAATTGAATGGGCAACTCGAAGAGGAATAGCCTCAGTGTTTCGTTTTGGCCGGCGACTTGCAATGAAACTTGTAGTTGAAACCTACGCTGACGGTATCAGCCGACAACTGCTCCTTGAAGGGCCACGGCCCGGAGCCGTTGTTAGTCACAACGTTGTAGGTTTGGGATGCAAAACCCTGGTGCAGATATTCAACCTTAGCGAACCAATTCGACTTGAGGTGATATTCGACTCCGCCCCCGGCCACGTAACCATAAAAAACGCTGTTATGGGTGATGGAAGTGATATCCGTGACTTCGGAACTAAAGACCCTGTCGCCCTGGAAAAGAGACAATCCACCTTTCCCATAGAGCAACGCCGGACCGAAGGCTTTGCCAAACCGGCCAGCGACATTCTCGTACATCCCAGCGTTCATGCCCGCCTGGGTGTTGCTGGCAGTCCCCGGATCGAGTGTGGAACCGTTCAGATTCATCCAGCCAAAAGCGCCTTCAACGCCATAGACAAGCGATCTATTCTGGTAGTCCCATCCAACCTGGCCGCCACCCAGGATGGCGGTGTTGCCGGCGTGAAAGACTTGTCCGGCCGTGCCGTCGGCGGCAAACGAATGACCATCGTATCCCACATCGGTGATGTTCAGGTGAGGCCAGACACCGCCCAGGTGTCCGCCGACATAGAAACCGTTCCAATCCCACGGCAATGCAGTCGCTGGTCCTTGAGAGTGTGGTGCTTGAGAGTTAGCAGCAGGGGCAATGGCAACAATCATGAGCAGTGCTGCGCTTGCGAGTAGCAGACGTTTCATGGGAAACCTTCCTTTTGAAATGAGATGGTTACTGCGATGATAGTAAGCGTTCTCTACCGCAGTTTCAATAAAAGTTTTCGCACAAGCTCTCGGCCATGCCGGGCACACTCTTATATGTGAGCCGCCAAACGCAACAAAGCCGCCCCGAAGAGCGACTTTGCCGGCAAGCAATGCGAATCAGTTGTTGAAGATCGCTCCTACGGTTTCGTTGCTGTTGAGCGTAACCGTACAGGTTGATGTCAAGTCGGGCGTATAGACACCCGTGCCGGGATCATAGCCACCGCAGTTCGCCGACCAGCCGCCGAAGGAACTATCAGTCGGAGATTCAGTCAGCGTCACCGTGGAACCAATGGGATATGTTCCTATGCAAACAGAGGTTCCCAGACCAGCTCCGACAGAGCCTGGACCGCAATGAATCAGGTCCGCCACTCCGGCGCTGGAGGGCGCTGTAACCAGCCATGTGGTGCTGTTTTGGCCCGCGTTATAGACGGTCAGCGTCGCCAGTTGTGCTGCTACGGGCAGGCCGCATTGACCTATGGGACAAGAAAACGTCGCGGTCTGGGTCACAACAGTGCCATCCGGGTTGCTGTCTTTACAAACAGACGGGGTGGGATCCGCCGTGCAACTCGCCGGACGCACCATTTCAGCGATGATGGTGACGGTGCCTTCACCATAGGCCGTGGCAACCCCGGCCTCGGCGCCCGGAACTCCCGCAGACTCAATGGGGAAGACATCCGGGGCGGAAGAGATCCAGACCACCTCGTCGGTGATATCGCGGACGGTTGGGGTCGTCGAGTAGTTTCCGAAGGCCAGGAAATTTCCGGAATCCAATATCTGGCCAACGGAAATTGAGTCCGGAATAATCGTAATGGAAAGCAAAGGTTCTGGCGCCGCTCCGATGGAAACCGAGTAGCTTGCAGTCGCAATCACCTGGCTGTTGTCCGGGTTCGTATATGTCGCGGTGAGCGTGGTAGCTCCCGAGAACAATGCCGTGACCAGGCCGGGCGTTGTTCCGGTGGTATTCGCGCAGGTTGCTGAACCGGGAAGCGTGCTGACAATGCTGGCAATTGTCGCGTTGCTGGAACACCACTGAACCAGGTTGGTCACGTCGTACTGAAGGTTGGAGGTGCCCGCAGTGCCCATCACAATAAACTGGCTCTGTTGAGAGACCGCTGAAGCTGCCTGCGAGCTTGGATAAATGGTCAACGCGGAGAACTGCTCCGAGGTCCCCCCAATCACCGTGAAAGGCACCGTGGAAGTCACCAGCGTGCCGTCGGGGTTGGACGCAACGGCAGTGATGGCTGCCGTGCCCTGGCCAACCGAGGCCACCAGCCCAGGTGATATGTGCCCGGTAGCTGGGCATACAACGCCAGTGGTGCAAACCGTGGCTACCGCCGGGTTGCTGGAACTCCAACTGATCGTAATCGGGTAGGAGCTGATGCCACTGGTCACGTCCTGCGTAGTGGGGGCTGACGAGAATGTACCGATGGCAATCAGCTGACTGGTGAGACCCGGCGATGCCAGTGATTGAGATGGGGGCAGGATTGAAATCGAAAGCAGCGGCTCCGCCACTACATTCGCAACTGTCAGGGTTGCCGTCGCCGTCACGATGGTGTGATCCGGGTTGGTTGCGACAGCCGTGATGGTAGTCGAGCCCTGGCTGAGCGCCGTGGCAACTCCACCAGAACTAATGGTGGCCACCAGAGGATTGGTGGAGCTCCAATTGACCAGGGATGTCACGTCCGTCTGAAGTCCAGTGCTTCCATTGGTCCCAATCGCGATAAACTGGGCGGTCTGAAGCGGTGATCCGGGCAGCGGCAACGTAATTGACTGTGCGCTGGGGAAGATGGTCAGCGCAGAGATTGGCTCAGAGGCTGGACCGGTGACAGTAAAGGTCGCCGTAGCCGTCGTCCCGCTATGGTCGGTGTTATTAGTGGCGACGGCCGTGAGAGCCGTCGTGCCCTGACCTGTGGCGACGACAAGCCCTGGCGTAGCTGATGGGCAGCTAGCCGGGTTGGTGATACCCGAGGCAACCGAGTTACACACCACGGCTACCGCCGGGTTGCTCGAATACCAGGCAACGATATAGTCGGTAGACATGGGAGTAACCGCCATGTTCTGCTCGCCCGGATCCGAGTAGGAGGTAGAGAAGTCTCCGATGGCCAGGAACTGGGCCTGTTGACCGACCGCCGCAACCGATTGCGAGCTGGGAAGAATCGACATCGAAATCAGTTTTTCAGGCGAGCCCGCGATGGCCACGTTCAAGACCGCAGTTGCCGTCACTACGGTTCCATCCGGTATGTGGGTAGTGGGGTTGAGATTGGCATATTCGGCGGTGATAGCCGAAGCGCCGGATGTAGTTCCCGAAGTGGCCTGCCCGGGAGCAGTTATCGTAGCCACGGATTGGACGCTGGAACTCCAGGCTGCCTGAGTCGTCAGGTCCACGGTAGTGCCGGTGCCGGTAGTGCCCAGGGCAATGTACTGGGCTTGTTGCCCGGCTGCCGAAACCGACTGCGATGCCGGAATAATAGCCAGTGATACATAGGGCTCCGTGACGGTGGGAACCGTCACCGTGTAGGCCGCGCTGGCTGTCACCACTGAGCCGTCGGGATTACTTACCATGGCAATGATGGCAGTTGCGCCCGCGCCCAACGGCGTTGCTACCCCGTTCGTCGAACTCGTGCACGGAGCTGGAGAGCCAGTAGTGCATATTGTGGCCACCGCCGGGTTGCTGGAACTCCAGGCTGCCGTGCTCGTCACATTTACCGTTGCGCCCGCTGCGTTGGTTCCGATGGCGATGAAGTTGACATTGGCGGTAGTTCCGGTTGTCAGGGAGGTCTGCGAGACCGGAACGATGGCCAGCGACACCCAAGGCTCCGCTGTGGCAGTCACCGTCAAGACTGCGCTTCCCGTTACCACGGTTCCGTCATTGGGATTGGTGGCGATGGCGGTGATTGCAGTTACGCCGACGGCCTTCGCCGTGATGATACCGGTAGCTGGATCAATGGTGGCCACTGCCGGGTTGCTGGAACTCCAGACCGCAGCTGCAATCGTCTCCGCCGGCGTTGTTCCCGGAAGGACATACGACTTATTGGTCAGGTTGACCGTACCGCCACTTCCCAGCGTGCCGATGGCGATGAAATTAGCAGTCTGATTACCTACCTGAACCGTCTGCGAGGATGGCGAGATGGCCAACGATACCAATGGCTCCGGCGAGCCAGTAATGTTGACGGTCAGAGTCGCGACACCTGTCACCACTGTGCCGTCAGGATTCTTGGCAATTGCCGTGATCGCCGTCGTGCCAGCCGCAACGGATGTGGCAACTCCAGTGGTTGGATTGACCGTGGCCACCGAGGGAACGCTGGAACTCCAGGCTGCAGGCTGGATGGTTACCGCCCCGATTGTGGCTGTCTGGTTAGTCAGGTTCACCGTCGTGCCAGAGGACGTGGTGCCGATGGCGATAAGCCCGACGGTCTGATTACCCTGCGTAACCGTCTGCGAAGAAGGAACAATGGCCAGCGAGACCAGAGTTTCTATCGAGGAGGTGATATTCACGGTCAGCGTTGCGACTCCCGTCACCACCGTGCCGTCGGGATTTGTGGCCATCGCCGTGATCGCAGTTACGCCGTTCACATGTGCCGTAACAACTCCAGTGGCTGCATTGATCGTGGCCACCGATGGGACGCTTGAACTCCACGTTGCCGGCTGGATGGTTGCCGTGCCGATGGTTGCCGTCACATTGGTCAGGTTCACCGTGGTGCCTGTTGTTGTGGTGCCGATGGCGATAAACCCCGCGGTCTGATTGGCTGCCGTCAGCGTCTGCGAGCCCGGAACAATGGCCAGCGAGGCCAATGGCTCCGGTGAGCCCGGAATGCTCACAGTTATGATCGCGACTGCGGTTACCACAGTGCCGTCAGGATTCTTGGCAATTGCCGTGATCGCCGTCGTGCCATTCGCAACGGATGTGGCAACTCCAGTGGTTGGATTGATCGTGGCCACCGAGGGAACGCTGGAGCTCCAGGTTGCAGGCTGGATGGTTGCCGTGCCGATCGTGGCCGTCTGGTTGGTCAGGTTCACCGTGGTGCCGGTTGTTGTGGTGCCGATGGCGATAAGCCCCACGGTTTGACTGGCTGCCGTCAGCGTCTGCGATCCGGGAACAATGGCCATCGAGGCCAACGGCTCCGGTGAGCCGGGGATGTTCACGGTTAATGTTGCCGCGCCTGTCACCTCCGTGCCGTCGGGATTCATGGCAGTAGCTGTAATAACTGTCGTGCCGTTGGAAACGGACGTGGCCACTCCCGTGGTTGCATTGACGGTAGCCACCGTAGGAACGCTGGACTTCCATGTCGCAGCGGCAATTGTCGCCGTGCCGATAGTTGCCGATTGATCGGTCAGGTTTACTGTTGCGCCTGTGGCCGTGGTGCCGATGACGATTAAATTGGCGGTTTGACCAGCCTCGGTAAGCGTCTGCGCGGAGGGAACAACGGCCAATGAGACTAGAGGCTCCGACACTACGCTGCTCACCGTAAGGGTCGCTGTCGCCGTCACTACGCCCGATCCCGAGCTGGGTGGATTCGTGTAGACAGCCGTGATCGTTGTCGTGCCAAGGCTGAGCGCCGTGGCAACACCGCCTGAACTGACTGTGGCTACCAGCGGATCGGAAGAGCTCCAGGTAACCTGGGTTGTCATACTCGTCTGAAGCCCGGTGCTGGCATTGGTGCCAACGGCAATAAACTGGGCGATTTGCAGCGGCGATCCAGGCAGCGGCAAGGTAACTGCCTGCGAACCCGGAATAATCGACAGCGAGGTAATCGTGGATGTCGATGGCCCGGTCACTGTAAAGGTCGCCGTGGCCGTTGCACCACTGTCGTCAGTGTTGTTGGTGGCAACGGCCGTGATGGTCGTCGTGCCCTGACCAACTCCTGTAGCGACTCCGGTACTGGCATTGATCGTGGCAACCTGCGGGTTGCTGGAACTCCAAGTGACCGTGTAACCGCTCACATTCGCCATGTTCTGGTTGCCGGGAGTGGCGTATGTCGACGCGAAGGTGCCGATGGCCAAAAACTGGGCGGTCTGGCCAGCCGCCGCGACTGATTGCGCGCTTGGAACAATGACCAGCGCCTCCAGCGGCTCCTGCGAGGCGGGAATCTCCACGGTGATCGTTGCGGTTCCTGTCACCACCGTGCCATCCGGATTCGATGCCATGGCTGTGATCACGGTCGTGCCGTTCGTTACAGCGGTGGCGACTCCGGTTGCTGCATTTACAGTGGCCACTGAAGTAACGCTGGATTTCCAGGTGGCAGCGGCAATTGTCGCCGTACCAATGGTTGCCGGCTGATTCGTCAGGTTCACCGTCGTCCCGCTGGATGTAGTGCCAATGACGGTAAGTCCGGCGGTCTGGCTGGCATCCGTAAGCGTTATCGAGGATGGAATGATAGCCAGTGAGACAAGTGGCTCCGGCGAAGCGGGAATGTTGACGGTCAGGGTTGCGACTCCCGTCACCACCGTGCCGTCGGGATTTGTGGCCATCGCCGTAATCGCAGTTACGCCGCTCACATGTGCTGTGACAACTCCAGTAGCTGCATTGACGGTAGCCACCGAGGGGACGCTGGAACTCCACGTTGCCGCCGGGATGGTCGCCGTGCCGATGGTGGCCGTCATATTGGTCAGGTTCACCGTCGTGCCGTAGGTTGTGGTGCCGATGGCGATAAAGCCGGCGGTCTGATTGGCTTCTGTAAGCGTTTGCGAGGAGGGAACAATAGCCAGCGAGGCCAGAGGCTCCGGCGAGCCGGGAATGTTCACGGTCAGGATCGCGACTCCTGTCACCACTGTGCCGTCGGGATTCGTGGCCGTGGCCGTAATGGCCGTCGTGCCGTTGGAAACGGACGTAGCCACTCCCGTGGCTGCATTGATGGTGGCCACCGTGGGTACGCTGGAACTCCAGGTTGCCGCCGGGATGGTTACCGTGCCGACCGTTGCCGAATGATTCGTCAGGTTCACCGTCGTGCCAGAGGACGTGGTGCCGATGGCGATCAAATTCGCGGTTTGGCTAGCCGCCGTAAGCGTCTGCGAGCCCGGAACGATGGCCATCGAGACCAGAGGTTCTATCGAGGAGGTAATGTTCACGGTCACCATCGCCGTTCCCGTCACCACCGTACCGTCGGGATTTGTGGCCATCGCCGTAATCGCAGTTACGCCGTTCACATGTGCCGTAACAACTCCCGTAGCTGCATTGATCGTAGCCACCGTGGGAACGCTGGAACTCCACGTTGCCGGCTGGATGGTTGCCGTGCCGATGGTGGCCGTCACATTGGTCAGATTCACCGTCGTGCCGTAGGTTGTGGTGCCGATGGCGATAAACCCCGCGGTCTGATTGGCTGCCGTGAGCGTCTGCGAGCCCGGAACAATGGCCAGCGAGGCCAATGGCTCCGGTGAGCCCGGAATGCTCACAGTTATGGTCGCGACTGCGGTTACCACAGTGCCGTCAGGATTCTTGGCAATTGCCGTGATCGCCGTCGTGCCGTTGGAAACGGACGTGGCTACTCCTGTAGCTGCATTAATGGTGGCCACTGAGGGAACGCTGGAGCTCCAGGTTGCAGGCTGGATGGTTGCCGTGCCGATCGTGGCCGTCTGGTTGGTCAGGTTCACCGTGGTGCCGGTTGTTGTGGTGCCGATGGCGATCAAATTGGCGGTTTGAGTAGCTGCCGTGAGCGTTTGCGAGCCCGGAACGATGGCCATCGAGGCCAGAGGCTCAGGTGAGCCGGGAATGCTCACAGTTATGGTCGCGACTCCCGTTACTACCGTACCGTCGGGATTAGTGGTCATCGCCGTGATAGCCGTCGTGCCATTCAAATGGGCCGTGACAATTCCAGTGGCTGGATCGATCGTGGCCACCGAGGGGACGGTGGATTTCCACGTTGCCGCCGGGATGGTTGCCGTGCCGATTGTGGCTGTCTGGTTGGTCAGGTTCACCGTGGTGCCGTGTGTTGTGGTGCCGATGGCGACAAGCCCCGCGGTCTGATTGGCTGCCGTGAGCGTCTGCGATCCCGGAACAATAGCCAGCGAGGCCAATGGCTCCGGTGAGCCCGGAATGCTCACAGTTATGGTCGCGACTGCGGTTACCACAGTGCCGTCAGGATTCTTGGCAATTGCCGTGATCGCCGTCGTGCCATTCGCAACGGATGTGGCAACTCCAGTGGTTGGATTGATCGTGGCCACCGAGGGAACGCTGGAACTCCAGGTTGCAGGCTGGATGATTGCCGTGCCGATCGTGGCTGTCTGGTTGGTCAGATTCACCGTGGTGCCGGTTGTTGTGGTGCCGATGGCGATAAGCCCCACGGTTTGACTGGCTGCCGTCAGCGTCTGCGATCCGGGAACAATGGCCATCGAGGCCAACGGCTCCGGTGAGCCCGGTATGCTCACAGTCAGGGTTGCCGTTCCCGTCACTACAGTGCCGTCCGGGTTCTTGGCCATTGCTGAGATCGTCGTCGTGCCGTTAGAAACGGATGTGGCAATTCCAGTGGCTGGATCGATGGTGGCCACCGAGGTGGTGCTGGAGGTCCAGGTTGCCGGCTGAATCGTTGCCGTGCCGATCGTTGCCGTCTGGTTGGTCAGGTTTACCGTGGTGCCGGCTGTTGTGACGCCGATGGCGATGTACCCGACGGTCTGATCGGCTGTCGTGAGCGTCTGCGAACCCGGAACAACGGTCATCGAGGCCAGAGGCTCCGCCGTTGTGTTTTCGGTCACGGTGATTGTTGCGCTGGAGGTAACAATGCCGTTATACGCCTGCGCGGAAGCCGTGATGTTGGTTACACCCGCGCCTACGGCCGTAACAACTCCGGTATTACTGACCGTTGCTACGCCGACGATGCTTGAAGTCCAGGTCACCTGAGTGGTGATGTCCTGCTTGCTGAGATGGGCCGAGTTGCCGTATGTCCCAGTAGCTGTCATCTGTAAGGTGGCGCCGCCTCCCAGAGTCGCACTCGTTGGGGTCACCTGAATGGAATCCAGTCCAGGACTGACGTTGCAACTGGTAAAGGTCAACGTAAGGCCGACAAGCAATAACGCTCCAAGGCAGAAGCGATTGAACATTTTGGTCTCCTGGCGTATCCAAACACCTCCAGCTACGCCATCCGTTGGCGAAACCAGAGATTATCTTCCACATTCGACTATAGGCCCTTCAATAACTCCATGCCGATCCCATTAAAGAGACCCTATACATACGGAATCAAAACAGTTAATAAGCATTTCGTTGACTGCTCACGCGCTTTTCATTGACCGCGTTTAGGGCGCTGTTTGCTCCGCAGAATGGCAAGCCCAACAGCCAACTGCTCTTTGCCCGGCGCACCCTGCACCGGCTACACTTCTCCTCAGGATGGCCATCGCCCGCGACAACACTCCCGAACGGCTGGTCAGCGCCACGCGCGCCGACGAGGAGCAGGGCTTTGAACTCAAACTGCGCCCTCGATGGTTGGGCGAATTTATTGGGCAATCGAAGGCAAAAGAACAACTTACCATCGCTCTGGAAGCCGCCAAATCCCGCGGCGAGGCGCTGGATCACGTGCTGCTCTCCGGCCCTCCCGGCCTGGGCAAGACCACCCTGGCCACCATCATTGCCAATGAGTTAGACGTCGGCTTCCAGCAGACCTCCGGTCCGGCCTTGCAAATCCAGGGCGACCTGACTGCCATTCTCACCAATCTGCGCGAGCGCCAGGTGCTCTTCCTTGACGAGATTCACCGCATGCAGCCGCTGCTGGAAGAAAAGCTCTACACCACCCTGGAGGACTACAAACTCGACATCATTATCGGCCAGGGTCCGGCAGCGCGCACCCACGTGATGGAAATCCGACCATTCACCTTCATCGGCGCCACTACGCGACCCGGTTTGTTATCTTCACCCTTGAGATCACGCTTCGGCATTCTGCTGCGTTTGGAATTTTATACAGAGGAAGAGCTGCGCGTCATCGTCAAGCGTTCCGCCGAGGTGTTGCAGATTCCCATCGACAAGGATGGCGCTGCGGAGATCGCTTTGCGTTCCCGCGGGACTCCGAGGATTGCAAATCGCCTGCTGCGCCGCGTGCGGGACTACGCGCAGGTGCGCGGCTCAGGCGTGATTGACCATCCCACCGCCAAGGCCGCCCTCACCATGCTGGAAGTAGACGCCCACGGCTTCGACGAGATCGACCGCCGCCTGCTGCTCACCATCATGCAGAAATACGATGGCGGCCCGGTAGGCCTGGGCACGCTGGCCGCAACCCTGGCCGAAGAGGAAGACGCGCTCGAAGAGGTCTACGAGCCGTTCCTTATCCAGATCGGCTTTCTCGACCGCACTCCGCGCGGCCGCGTCGCCACGCACCTGGCCTATGAACACTTCGGCCTGACGATGCCGGGAAGACAGACGCCGCTGTTTTAGGAACGATGACACATTAAGAAGATTTAGGAGAACCGACAATGGCACTGACCGAATCCACCATGCTGGAACTGGGCACCACCGTGCCCGACTTTGCACTCACTTGCGTAGTAACCGGCAAGACAGTCCGCCGCGATGACTTTCGCGGACAAAAGGCGCTGCTGGTGATGTTTATCTGCGCCCACTGCCCCTATGTGAAGCACATCGAGAAGGGCCTGGCGGCACTGGGCAAGGACTACGCCGGCAAGCCCATCGGCATCGTTGCCATCAGCAGCAACGATGTGACAACACACCCCGCCGACTCACCCGCCGGGCTCAAGCAACAGGCGGCAACCTTCGGCTTCAACTTTCCCTACCTGTACGATGAGACGCAGGCCGTGGCACGCGCCTACAAGGCCGCTTGCACGCCTGATTTCTTTCTCTTCGACGGCAATCACCGCCTGGTTTATCGCGGCCAGTTCGACGCGAGCCGCCCCGGCAACGAAATTCCCGTTACCGGCAAAGACCTGCGCGCTGCCATCGACTTGGTGCTTGCGGGCAAGCATGTGCCCACGGAGCAGCGCCCGTCTATCGGCTGCAACATCAAGTGGAAAGCGTAAATAAGCGGAGCTAAACTCTCATGTGCTCCCCACCAAAGCCGGAGCCAGTTCAGCGAGCAGTTCGTGAATTTCCAGCAGAACTTCATCGGAGCGCGCGGCCGCCAAAGGATACTTCAGCAAACCCTGCGGCGTGAACTGCGCGCCCCGTTTCGCATTACGCTCCACAAGCTGCATCAGGCACTGCGGGTCGATGTCCGCATCCTCCCTGAAGCGGATGTGCAGCTCGGCGCGCCTGCGATCCACCTGCGCAATTCCAATCAGCTCGCATTCCAGCCTGATCAGCGCAGCCTCCAGCAGGTATACCGTCGCGTCCGGCAGCGCGCCGTAGCGGTCTTCCATCTCGGCGCGCACCTCGGCAACCGCAGCTTCGCTCGACGCGCTGGCGATTTTTTTATAGAGCCGCAACCGCTGGTTTTCCTCCGGCACATAACTCTCGTCGATGCGCAGCGCAATTCCCAGATTCAGTTGCGTCGCCGGCCGCTCCTCGCTCGTCTCGCCCTTCATCGCCTTTACTGTAGCCTCAAGCATCGATGTGTATAACTCGAATCCCACAGCCTCGATGTGTCCGCTCTGCTCGCCGCCCAGCATGTTGCCCGCGCCGCGCAGCTCCAGGTCAAGAGCCGCAATCTTGAAGCCCGCGCCCAGGTCGCTGAACTCCTTCAGCGCCGCCAGCCGCCGTCGCGCAATCTCCGTCAACTCATTCTCCGGAGGAATCATCAGGTAGGCATAAGCCCGCCGGTTCGAGCGGCCCACGCGCCCGCGCAACTGATATAACTCGCTCAGTCCGTGCTTGTCAGCGCGATTAATCAGCATGGTATTCGCCAGCGGAATATCCAGCCCGTTCTCGATGATGGTCGTCGCCACCAGAACGTCGTACTCGTGGCGCATGAAGGCCAGCATTACGCGCTCCAGCTCCGTCTCGCTCATCTGCCCGTGGCCCACGGCGACTCGCGCAGCCGGGACTAATTCTTGTATCCGCGCGGCGATTTCGTAGATTGATTCCACGCGGTTATGCACAAAGTAAACCTGACCGCCGCGCTCCAACTCCATCTCGATGGCCGAGCGAATAATCTTCTCGTCGTATCTGGCGACAACCGTTTGGATCGCCATGCGATCTTTGGGCGGTGTCTCGATCACGCTCATGTCGCGCAAGCCCACCAGAGACATATGCAGCGTGCGCGGAATCGGCGTCGCGCTCATGGCCAGCACATCGATCTCCTTGCGCAGTTGTTTCAGCCGCTCCTTGTGGCGCACGCCAAAGCGCTGCTCCTCATCCACCACCAGCAGGCCAAGATCCTGAAACTTGATATCCTTCGACAACAGCCGGTGTGTGCCGATCAGGATGTCAACCTTGCCCGTCGCGACTCGCTCGACAATATCTTTTTGTTCTTTCTTCGTTCTGAAGCGCGAGATCATCTCCACGTTGATGGGAAACTGCGCAAATCTCCTCTTGAAAGTCTCGAAGTGCTGAAAGCTCAGAACCGTGGTCGGGGTCAGCACCGCCACCTGCTTGCCGTCCTGCACCGCCTTGAAGGCCGCCCGCATGGCCACTTCGGTTTTGCCGTAGCCCACATCCCCGCACAGCAGCCGGTCCATCGGCGTGGTCGATTCCATGTCGTACTTGATGGCCCGAATCGCCGAGATCTGGTCGTCAGTTTCGCTGTAGTCGAACGAGTCCTCAAATTCCTTCTGAAACTCGTTGTCTTTGGAGAAAGCGGTTCCCTGCGCCGTAGCTCGCTGGGCATATAACTTCAACAACTCTTCGGCCATATCCTGCATGGCCTTGCGCACCCGCGCCTTGGTCTTGCTCCACTGCTGCGAGCCCAAGCGGTTCAACGCCGGCGCTGGTCCCGCATCCGTCGAGCGATACTTCTGGATCAGGTCGAGCCGGGTTAACGGCACATACAACTTGGCTTGTTCGGCAAACTCAAGAACCATGAACTCAAGCGGCAGCCCGTCCTGCACAATTTCCTTGAGCCCCTGGTACTGCGCGATGCCGTGCTCCACGTGCACCACGTAATCGCCGATTCCAAGGTCGCGGAAGTCCGAGACAAATGCCGCTGTCTTCGAACGCCTCGGCTCCGGCCGCGCCGCAACGTCCGCTTCGTCGGATAGATCGTTGGCTCCGAACAAAATCAAGTTCGAATCGATGAAGCTCACTCCCGAGGCCACCGGCGTGCGCACGATCACCGGTACGCGCAGGTCACCGGCCAAGTAACTCGACTCGTCCAGCATCGTCTCGCCGGGATGTGGGTTACGGCTGCCGAGGCGATAAGGAATCTGGTACTCGCGCAGCACCGTGGCCAGCCGTTCCATATCGCCCTGGTGCGGCGCTGCCAGCACAATTCGCGTCTCGCTGGCCATCAGCGTTCGCAACTGCTCGGTCAGCGCCGGAATCGACCCATGAAACCTTTGCGTCGGCCGCGTGTTCAGCTCGATCTCGCCCAGCGTCGTGTCCGTATCCAGCACATCCACCACGCCCAGTTGATCAAGGTCCAGTCCCATGTGAGATGCGAGTTGCGCCGTCAACACCTCGGGCCGCAGATAAATGTCCTCAGGCCGGATCAGCGAGCCTATTCCGGATCTTTCATGCCGCTGCTCGACCTTGCTCCACCAGCGATCGATCTGGTTGCGCACCATTGCCGGCTCTTCGATGAACAGCGCGCACCTGGGCAGCAGAGTGAGCAGAGACTTATTCGCTCCGGCCACCGACGAAAAAAACTCCCAGCCCGGAAAGACGCTCACTCCGCCAGCAGAAACCAGCTCGGCAGCCATCTCCTCATCTTCCGCGACTACACGCTGACGGCTTAGCCGGCCATGCACCGCGGCCAAGAGACGCTCGGTCACCGGAGTTTCGGTTAGCGGCAATAATAATGCCTCGTCCAGCGCCGACTGCGAGCGCTGCGTCTCCGGATCAAATTTTCGTATGGTCTCAATCTCATCGCCGAAGAACTCGATGCGCGCCGGCCGGTCTGCCTCCGGCGAATACACATCCAGAATCCCGCCCCGCCGCGTGAACTGCCCCGGCATCTCCACCAGGTCCATCTGCGTATAGCCCACCGAGGCCAGGTGCGCGGTCAGCGTCTCCACATCCACCTCTTCGCCGCGCTTTAACATCACCGCGAGGCCAGCGTAGTATTCGCGGTCAAAGAGCTTCAGCGCCGCCGACTCCACCGGCGCAATCAAAATCGACACTGCCCCGGTGGCCAGCTTCCACAGTGCGGCCGCTCTTTGTTCTTGCACATCGGGATGAGTAGATAAATTTTCGAAGGGAAGCACATCGTGAGCAGGCAGCCGCACTACGAGCGCCGGGTCCACCGCGCCGGTCAGCTCACAGCCCGCGCGAACCAGCGGCTCCAGCGCCTCGGCGGCCTTGTTATCGGCCACCACCACAATCACCGGCTGACGGGCGGCTCTTGTCATCAGCGGCAAATAGATGGCCCGCGCGGTAGACGTCAGTCCGGACACACGTCTCCGACCCGCACCCTGGCTCAGATGCCTGCGTACGCGCTCAAATCCCGAAGCGTGCTCCAGCTCCGCGAAGATCTCGCGGACGAACGGGAGGATCATGTGATGCTAGTTTAGCAGCGGGGGATGCGGAAGACGGGAATGCCTTTGGCGCCTTGCTTCCGGTTGAAGATTACCTACTCGGCTTCGTTGTGTAGTTGCCAAGCCGCTTTAGCTCCTTGCCGCTGGCCGCATCCCACAGCCGGGCTGTGCCATCCACGCTGCCGGTCAGGACGTAACGGCCATCGGGAGAGAAGGCAACCGACTCGATGCTGTCCGTGTGCCCTTCAAATCGCCGCACCTCCTGTCCCGTAGCCGCATCCCGGAGATGCGCCTTCGCGTCGCGTTCGCCCGTCAGCAGAAAGCGGCCATCGGGTGAAATGGCAGCCGATTCCACGTTGGCATCGAACACAAGCAGTTCCTTGCCTTTGACCGCGTCCCATATTTGCACTTCGATCAGGGTGGCAACCATCACGCGCCGTCCATCGGGCGAGAAGGCAATGGATTTGACATCGTAAGGAAGGTGGCGACTAGTGTAGTGGTCTTTGTTTTCCGGATGGGCTTCGAACATCCGCAACTGCTTGCCGGTAGCGGCATCCCAAAGGAGTGCGGTCTCTTCCTGGCTTCCGGTCAGCACATACCGGCCATCGGGAGAGAAGGCAACCGACTCGACGTTGCCTGTGTGTCCTTTCAGCAGCCGCAACTCAAGTCCCGTGGCCGCGTCCCACAGCCGCACCGTCGTGTCCCAGCCACCTGTCAGCAGTTGCCGTCCATTGGGCGAAAAGGCGACCGCATTAACTGCAACCTCGTGCCCTTGTAATCGCCGCAACTCCCGTCCCGTTGCCGCATCCCAGAGCCGCGCCGTTGCATCGCGTCCGCCTGTCAGCACGAAGCGGCCATCGGGCGAGAAGGCTACGGAAATCACCCCGCCGGTGTGCCCTACAAACCGCCGCAATAGCTTGCCGCTGGCCGCATCCCACAAGCGCGCAAAGTGGTCTTCGCTGCCGGTCAGCACCATGCGCCCATCGTGAGAAAAGGTCACGGAGTTCACCACGGAGCTGACCGATTGCGTGTTCCCAGCGCTTGTTCCAAATCCGAACAACAGAAAAACGCAAGCCAGAGAAGTCTTTGCCGAAAGCCTCACATCCCACCTCTAATTCCCACAAAGAAACAGATAGAAAGTCGCGAAACACACAAACGGTGAGCGCTCCACTTACTATCCCGCATTCCGTCCGTCATTGCACGGATGGCAGTTTTTCGCCGCCGAGAATGCGCTTGAGCAGGCCCGGTGTGTAATAACGATTCTTGTAGGCAGCCAGCGGCAAGGTACGCATAGGGTTGCCGGGCGCAATCCAATGCAAGGGTGCGCCGGCACCCAGGTTGTTGGTGTCAAAACGGCCATCGGGCGAGAAAACCGCCCAGCCGCCGTCTTTGAAGCCGATGAGTGCGGCCACTTCTTTTCCGGTTTTGCTCTCCCACAGGCGCGCCGTCCCGTCCATGCTTCCTGTTAGCACGTACCGGCCATCGGGCGAAAAGACCGCCGACCATATCTGGCCCAGATGTCCGCGGTACTCGCGCACCAGCTTGCCGCTGCCCGCCTCCCACAGCCGCGCCGTATTGTCATAGCTGCCGGTGAGTATATAGCGGCCATCGGGAGAGAAGGCCACCGATGAGACCCAATCCGCATGCCCTTCGAAGCGCCGCAATTCCTTGCCGGTGGCCGTGTCCCATATTCGCGCTGTCTTGTCGAAGCTGCCGGTCAATATGGTCTGGCCATCGGGCGAAAAGGCCACCGACTCGATCTCTCCGGAATGTCCCGCGAAGAGCTGCAACAGCTTGCCGCTGGTCGCATCCAGCAACCGCGCCTTTTCGTCCCCGCCTCCCGTCGCCACGTACCGGCCATCGGGCGAGAAGGCCACAGCATTGATGGGATGGGAACGGTATCCATGATTGTCGAAAAACTGCTCGCCTTTGAAGCGCCAGATTTCCTTTCCGCTTTGCGCGTCCCATAGCCGCGTTGTACCGTCCGAGTCCCCGGTCAGCACGGACCGGCTATCGCGCGAGAACGCCACCGCATCGACGGAGCCCGAGTTAACTTCGAACCGGCGTATCTCCCGTCCGCTGGCCAGATCCCACATCTGCGCGGTCCCCTCGCCTGCCGTGAGCGCAAACCGGCCATCGCCGGAAAATGCCACCGACCTGATCCAGATAGCATCCCCTTCGTAGTCTGATTTAGCGACGAACCGCTGTATCTGCCGGCCACTTCCGATGTCCCACAGCCGCGCTGCGCTGTCGGCCTGGCCTGCAAGTATAAAACGCGCATCAGGAGAGAAGGCCACCGACATGACCCAGGCGGACTGACCCTCGAAACGCCGAATCTCCTTGCCGCTGCGCACATCCCACAGCCGCGCGCCGTCGTTCTCCGGGCTCCCGGTCAACGCCGTCCGGCCATCCGGCGCAAAGGCCACCGAGTTGACAGGCACTGTAAATCCGACAAAACGCATTAGCTCCTTGCCGCTGGCCGCGTCCCACAGACAGGCGGTGTTGTTTCCGCCATCCGCCAGCACGGTGCGCCCATCATGGGAAAACGCTGCATCAAAGATGAAGTCGGAGGTGGTTTCCAACCCCAGCGACTCCTTGCCGCTGGCCGCATTCCACAACCGCACTGTGCCGTCCCAACTGGCGGTGAGAATCCTGCGCCCATTCGGAGAAAAAGCGACCGAGGCCACTACATTGGAATTGCCTTCAAGCCGGCGCAGTTCCTCGCCCGTGGCCGCGTCCCACAAGCGTGCCGTTTCGTCATAGCTTCCCGTCAGAACCAACCGGCCGTCGGGCGAGAAGGCCACCGCGTCAACATAGCCGGTGTGGCCCAGGAACCGGCGCACCTCCTTGCCGCTGGCCGCATCCCACAACCGCGCCGTATTGTCCTCGCTTCCCGTCAGCACCTTGCGGCCATCGGGCGAAAAGGCCACGGAGGTGACCCTGCCGTCGTGGCCTGCAAACCGGCGTAGTTCCCTGCCGCTGGACGCATCCCAAAGCCGCGCCGTTTTGTCCTCACTTCCCGTCAGCACTTTGAGGCCGTCCAGCGAAAATACAGCCGAGTTGACCCAGCCGGTGTGGCCCAGGAACCGGCGCAGTTCCCTGCCGCTGGACGCATCCCAAAGCCGCGCCGTCTTGTCATGGCTTGCCGTCAGCACGGTGCGACCATCGGGCGAGAAGGTCACGGAAGTGACCCAGTTCGAGTGCCCCAGTTGAGCCATCAACTGCGGACGAGGGGCCGTCTGCGCGCCAGCGGCATACACACCAAGCCCGGTCAATGCCGTTACGCAGAGCCACAGATACCTTGCCAGAAGCCGCATAACGCGCCTCCATCGTTCCCAAAGAAGCAGCCCGAATTCTGCTCACCAAGTATACCGGCTCACTGCTATGCAGCGGGGCTCAAGCTGCATACAACTCCCAATCCCGAAACTCTATTGAACGGGCGCCAGCTTCTCCCCGCCGAGGATGCGTTTGAGCAATCCCGGAGTGTAAAAACGATCCTTGAAAGCCGCCAACGGCGAGACCCGCATCGGATCACCGTCCATCACCCAGTGCAGCGCGATGTTGCCTTCAATTTTGTCGGTGTCGAAGCGGCCTTCGGGGTCAACCACCGCCCAACTGCCGTCCTGAAAGCCGTACAGGCTGGCGAGTTCCTTGCCGGTGTTCACGTCCCATAGCTTTGTTGTTCCATCACCGCTACCCAGCAGCACTCTGCGCCCATCCGGGGACAGCGTCCCAAACGGCTCCGTGCCGGATGGCGCCGCGAAGCGCCGCAACTCTTTGCCCGTCGCGACATCCCACACCGAGCCGCCCAGAAGCACCCTGCTGCCATCCACGGAAAATGATGGACTGGAAGCTGTCCCAAAGTGCTGAAGCTCATTTCCCGTCTTCACATCCAGCAACGTGGCCGACTTGTCCGCATTTTCCGTGATTATCTTCCTCGAATCCGGAGAAAAGCCGACGGCCAGAAGATTGTTCGTATGCACCTTGATAACCCGCTGTTGCGACCCCGTCTTCACATTCCACAGCCGGGTCGATCCTTCCCAGTCTGATGTGAGCGCCCAGCGGCCATTCGGAGACAGGGCCAGGTTTGCTACCGTGTCGCGGTTATCCCCTTCGGGGTAAAGAAAACGCGGACGCCATCCCGGATTCACCGTGAAGTGCTGAACTTCTTTTCCTGTCTGAACATCCCACAGCGATGCCCACGGCCCGTCGTTGGAGGTCAGCAGCAGGCGTCCATCCTGAGAAAAATCCGCGGCAAAGATCGTGCCGGCATCATGCTGATCGAAATGTTGAATCTGTTTGCCCGTCTCTACATTCCATACCCCCTGCTCGCCGTGAAAATATCCCATGAAGACCCGGCGGCCGTCCACAGAAAGGGTCACGACGGATACATACCGCCCATCGCCGCTTTTTACTGGCAGCGGAATCGTGGATTCGCCCGTGGAGGATACCGCAGGCGGCGCATTTTCCTTCGCAGGCGCCACGGGCGACGGCAGCGCCCTGCCGCCTTCCGCATCCATACTCCAGGCCATTCCGGTTCTGCTTACCATCAGAATCCCGCGCCCATCGGCAGCGAAAGCAAGGGAAGCGACCGGGTCGGCGACCCCCACCAGACGGTGAAGCTCTTTGCCCGATTCCACATCCCAGAGGCGGGCTGTCTGGTCATCGGCGGCGGTGAGCACCTGGCGCTCATCCAGAGACAGGGCGGCACAGTTCACCGACGCGTTGGTGCGGTCATCGGAAGCTGCAATGCGCTCTATCTCTTTTCCCGTCTCCACGTCCCACAGCCTGGCATTATCGTCGTTGGTCGCCGTCAGCACGCGGAGCCCATCCGGAGAAAGAGCTACGGACAGCACCGTACCGATGTAATTATTGATACCAACCCCGGAAAAATGTTGGACTTGCTTGCCCGTTTCCACGTCCCACAGCCAGACGTTACCTTGAATCGTGCCCCAGACCACCCTGCGCCCATCGGCGGAAAACGTGGTGGCGCTCACCACCTCGGAATGGTTCTCGAAGCGCCGCAGCAGTTTGCCTGTCTCCACATCCCACACCGCGGGGCCATCGAAATCTCCCGTGAACAGCTTGCTGCCATCCGGAGACAGGACGGAACGCACCCCGCCGGCAGCCGCGCCGGGTACCAGGAAATGCTTGAGTTCCCGGCCCGTCAGCAGATTCCAAAACTGGATCCTGGTTGCGCCCGGAGCCGGCAATTTTGCTCCTTGCTCGTTGGTTGACACCTGACTCACCGTGGCCACCGTACTGCCATCGGGAGAAGCGAGCCCGAAGATCAGCTTGCCAGCCGGCGGCGAGAACCGCCCCAATTCCTTGCCGGTTGCCACATCCCACAGCTGCACAGCGTTCACTTCATCGACGCTGCTGAAGGTAAGCGCTCTCCTCTGGTCCGATGAGAAGGCCACACGCCTGATCCATGCTTCTCCCTGGAAGGACTGAAGCTCTTCTCCGGTCGCCGCATCCCAGAGCCGTGCAACACCTTCTCTGCCGCCGGTCATTACCGAGCGTCCATCCGGAGAGTAGGCGCAGGCGATCACCTGGCCTGAAGCCACTTGTGCCATCATCCGTGGATGATCCGGCGTTTGCGCACACGCTGCAAATACGCCAGGCACAGTTACCGCCAACACGCAGAACCAAACACACCTTGCCGGAAATCTCATTGCGCCCCCGCTCAGTAAAACATTTTCTGGAAACTACACAAGAGTATACGTGCGGATGGGGGATGGACCCCATCGCGAGGTTACATTCCGGAAACAGAAACTGTCTGTCGCGCTTACTCCGCCGCGCCCGCCTGATTGACAAGCACCTGCTTCGGAGCCGTCACTTCAACCGCTAAACCGTCTACTTTTACCTTCAGGGTTTCGCTCGCAGGCTTGCCGCTGAGGCTAGTGGAAAAGCCCAGCTCGTACTGATTATCCAGACGGCGGGTGAGCTCCTCAAAAAACGGCTGCAGGGAAACCGGGTTGCCCATTCCCGCCCATAAGTTTTTGCCGCCTGTCGCCTCGGTCACTTCAATCAAAAGGCTCTGACCGGTATTTTCACCGTAAGAGGTAAGTGTAGGGCCTTGATTTTGCCAGAAGATCGAGTACACTACCAGGCCCGCGCGAACCGAGTCGTCAATTGCGGCCAGGACATATGGATCATCGAGGTTGAGCTCCGGCTGGTAGTTATCCACGCCATTAGTCACCATCACTACCTCGCGCCGCGCTTCGCGATCACTGGACGGCCAGTGCTTGGCAAGCTCGGAGAGACAGAAGTAGGGGCTGGCGCTCGAGCCCGCCGGCCCACCGGGCAGGTGAAGCGCGCGCAGCACCTCGGCGTGATCCGCGGTCAGAGGACCGGCAAATACTGCACGCCCATTCCGCATATACGCGATTGCGGCTTTCGTGTTCGGCGGCAGGCCGTTGATGAAATGCTCAATGTCACCGAACTGGGATCCCAGGCTGCTAACTCCTGAACTGTCAATCAGCAGCACCAGTTCCAGCCTGGCGTCCGGCCCGCGCAGCGGCGCCCAATGGGTGACCTGGGCGGGTTTTCCATTCACCTTGATGCTCACGTCTTTCTGGGAGACCTCCGTGGGCGCCGCGCCATGCTGTTTGGCGAGAACCGTCACCACTGCCCGTCCCTTACCCCCAGCCTGTTCATTCTGCGAAAACGCCGGCGCCGCCAGCAACAGCGCTCCGGCGGTCATCCAAATCGCCATTTTCCGGTTATTCATGCGAATTCCTCCTTCGAGGTACAATCGCTGCCCACAGTCTAATACTGTTTGCCTCAACTGGGTTAGACGTTCTGGCACCGGGTTTGGCCCTCTCAACATCCCTCCGCCACAGGATTTGTCGCGGATAGAATCACTACCCCATCGCCGCATCGGCTGCCTCTCGGTTCGATTCTTCAAACTACAATTGAAGAGAAATGGCAAACAAGCTGCGAGTAGGGATTCTATTTGGCGGACGGAGCGGGGAGCACGAGGTTTCGCTGCTTTCGGCGGCTTCAATTTTGCAAGCGATTGATCGCACTAAGTTTGACGTGGTGCCGATTGGCATCAACAAGGCCGGGCACTGGCTGACCTCAGGGGCGGCGCAGGGGCTGCTATTGGGAGCCGGGGCCGATGCACCGAGACCGTCGAAACTGCGGGCGGGTGACCCGGCAGCCACGCCGGGAGCGCGTGTGCTGGCTGAGGGACAGCCTGCGCTATTGGCGCCAGAACCGGAAACGGCGCTGGCTCGGGGCGGAACGGCGGCTTTGGATAGCCATGCGGCGCTGGGCGGCCAATCCCTGGACGTGGTCTTTCCCGTGCTCCACGGAACCTTTGGCGAAGATGGAACGATCCAGGGACTTTTCGAGCTGGCAGGGATTGCCTATGTCGGCTCTGGCGTGCTGGGCTCGGCGGCGGGCATGGACAAAGACGTGATGAAACGGCTTTTTGCCCAGGCCCGGCTACCTATTGTCAGGCACGTCACCGTGCTCCGGGCGGAGTGGGAACAGGCGCCGCGCAAGGTCATCGCGCAGGTCGAAGCGGCGCTCCAGTACCCGGTGTTTGTGAAGCCGGCGAACCTGGGCTCGTCGGTGGGCATCTCCAAGGCTCACAACCGTAAGGAGTTGGGGCCGGCATTGGACCTGGCCGCCAAATACGACCGCAAGTTGATCGTGGAGCAGGGTGTGGGCGGCAAAAAGGCCAAGGCGCGGGAGTTCGAGGTTGCTGTGCTGGGCAACGACGACCCTCAGGCGAGCGTGGCCGGCGAGATCGTTCCCTGCAAGGAGTTTTACGATTACGAGGCCAAGTATCTCTCCGAAGGCTCGACAGCGGTGATTCCCGCGCGGTTGAACAAAGTGCAGACAAAGCAGCTTCGGGAGCTGGCCGTGGCGGCTTTTCGAGCCTGTGATCTGGCTGGCCTGGCACGGGTGGATTTCCTGATGGAGCCGGAGGGTAAGCGGCGCATCTTTTTGAACGAAGTGAACACCATGCCCGGTTTTACCAGCATCAGCATGTTCCCAAAGCTGTGGGAGGCCACGGGGCTCAGCTACAAGGAGCTGATCACCCGGCTGATTGAGCTGGCCCTGGAGCGGCAAGCGGAGAAGAACCGGACGGTGTACAGCAGGGACTAGGGACCATGGACTTGACACGCTAGCGAGCAAAGATTGCTTCCTTGACCCCAACGAGTACAAATCGCTCGTTGGGAACTTCGGCAGTGAAGTAGAATAAGGGGTTAGGTCACCCAAAATGTTCCACGTGGAACATATTCATTCTATTGGGTTTGTTACCATGTTTACCACATAATTAACAGCAATATTTTGAAAATATATTTGTTGCATATGGAGTGCCTTTGGGAACAGAGAAACGGACTAGAGACTAGGGAATTGGGAACAGGGAACAGAAACCGCTTGCCGGTGTCTAAAGAGAGAGTGCAGAGCGATAATATTCTTGACTACTTCGATTACTATCCACTGAAAGGAACTTAGACGATGACCCTGCTTGACGCTCCCGCATATAACGAAGCCCGCGAACGCCGCCGCGTTGTGATTCTGTACAGCACGGTGGGGATGCTGTTTGTGCTGTTTGTTGGCTTTTGGCTCGCGGCCGGCCGTCCGGTGGACTGGCCCTGGCATTGGTACTACCATCTGCGGGGAAGAATGACGGTAAACGCGTTCTTCAAGGCTCTTGAAAAGAACGATCATCCCGCGGCTTATGGCATATGGACCCATGACAAGGACTGGCAGAAGCATCCGGAGAAGCACCAAAATTACACATTCGAACGTTTCGAAACAGCCTGGAGCCCGACCAGCCCGGATAACGACTACGGCCCGATTCACAGCCACCGAATTGCCGCAGCGCGCATGATCGGCAACATGCTTCAGACCGGAACCTTTGTCAACGAGCGAAAAAGCAAGGCGGTCAATCTGGACTATGACCCGAAGAACCACACCTTAACTTTTTCGCCGGAAGATGTGCAGTTTTTGGAGGGACCTGGAGGGATTTCGTAGGAACGCCCCTTGCTTTTGCAAGGAAGCGCGAAATAGAAACGCTTTCGAAGTGCAGGCTCCATCTTCATCGCTTCATAGCAATGAAGCTGGAGCCTATCGGCCTTATGCACCGGGGGCCGCGGCCTTCAGCACGGTCAGTTCTGTCAGCGTTTTCTCCAGGCTGGCGGCATCTTCCACATTCAGTGCCTTTTGTTCGGGGGCGATCTTCTTGAGCAGCTCGCAGAGCACTATGCCGGGGGCGAGTTCGATGTAGACTTGAGCCCCTGCGCCAATCATCGTATTCATGCAATCCACCCAGCGCACCGCACCGGTTACCTGGCGGATGAGGCAGTCGCGGACCTCGTTGGCAGTCGTGACCAGGCCGCCGGTTACGTTGGCGGCCACGGGGATGCGGGGATCGGCCAGCGTCAACTCGCCCAGTACCCGCTCCACTTCCTCCTGGGCAGGCTGCATCAGGACGCAATGGAAGGGAGCGCTTACGGGCAGCATCACGGCGCGCCTTGCGCCTCTGGCCTTGGCTATCTCGGAGGCCTTCTCGACCGCCGCCAGAGCGCCGGAGATGACCGTCTGGCCGGCGGAGTTGAAGTTGGCTGGAGAGACCGTAACGCCAGTCTCCCGCGCGGCATCAGCGCAGATCTCGGTCACCTGTTCCGGGCTAAGAGAGAGGATGGCGGCCATGGCTCCCTGGCCGACGGGAAATGCCCGTTGCATAGCCCGTCCGCGCGCCTTGACGGAGCGCACAGCGTCGGCAAAAGAGAATGTCCCGGCGGCCACGTGGGCACTCCACTCACCCAGAGAGTGGCCGGCGGCCAGCGCAGGCTCAATCCCATGCAGGGCCAGCACGCGCATTGTGGCAATGCTCGTGGTGAGAATGGCGGGCTGTGTGTTTTCCGTCAGCCTGAGGTCTTCCGCCGGCCCCTCGAAGATCAACTTCGAAATCGGAAAGCCCAGGGCCTCATCTGCCTCGACGAAGGTATCGCGGGCAACGGGAAAGCGCTCGGCAAGCTCGCGGCCCATGCCAACTGACTGCGAACCTTGCCCCGGAAAAAGAAAGGCTATCTTGATGGCCATGTAACGCTAATTTTACCGGAAGGGGTGGCAAGTCCGCGAGCAATAGCGGAACCAGAGTCAATGTATCCCGATACCACAGCATTCAAGTCGACGCGACCATCAGAAACGGGGTCCCCAGCGACAGATCTTCGTCGCTGGGGAGGAGAGCGCGGCGACCCTGCATGTGACTTAACAGGACACAGTTACTCTGGTTCCGCTCTAGCAACTCAGCGCCGCGGCGCGGCGCTGAGCGAATAGCAGGATTCCTTGCCACTTTGCAGTCAACCAGCGTCTTCTCTGCCTCCGGGTTTCCCGGTTTATCTATCGAAGCGCGGAGAAGGTTCTTCTGAGTGACTTCCCCGAAACGGCGTTAGTTTACGAAACCGTTTACGGACACGAATACGTTGCCGCCCGTGATGGGCATGGACGCAGCCAAACAGGTGTGGTTAACGTTGTCATAACCGTCCTGTGGTGTGAAGACGAGCGGGGTTGGAAACGGAACCACCAGGGTTGAGTTTGGCTGCACCTTGACAACAATAAAAGGGTTTGTGGCCGCCAGAACATTGCCGCTTCCTCCGCAGGTTCCACCACTCAGCAGTCCGGCAAAGATGTTGACTTCGTCGACAGTCGAATCGGAGCTGGTAAGCACGATCTGGGTGACGCCGAGCGTTCCCGTCCCCGGCCCGACGGATTGCGCGCCGGTGCCTGATAGTTGCATGAGGGCAAAGAACGGCGTAGCGGGTACGGCGGTTGTCGTTGGGACTGGGTTTGAATCTGTGTTGGTCACCGTGACCAACGCACTGACCGCGGCCCGCACCTTGTGCGAGGTGACCAGGGTCAGAACAAAGCTGAAACCGAGGATGCTCAGTGTCAGGAGTGCAATTTTACCGATTCGTTTCATTTCGTCCTCCTTAGTGGGGTTAAATCTTGAACTTGAATGGGATGGTTGCAGCCAGCGCAGTTCGCTGCCCGGGGCGATCTGGCAGCGGGAAGCTCTTGCCTTCTACGAGATGGGAACCAGGTGGCCGGAGATATTCACGGTGAACTGGAAGAAGCTGGGCGTGTTGCCGGCAAAGCCGCCCGAGACGTTCAAGGTGTCGGCGTAAATCTTGACGGGCTGCGCAAAATAGACCTGTCCTTCGCCGGGAAGGCTGACTGGGGACGGCGCCAGCTGCAGGTCGAAGGATCCCGAGCCGCCCCCGGTCAGCGTGGTGTTAAAGAAGATGTCGGGTTGAACGGGGCCGCTACCCGAAATCGCGGCGCCGTCGATGGCGACAAAGTCGATCACCAGGCGCTGTCCCGCGGGAATCGTAACCGGCACATCGTCAAAGCCGAGCGTAAAACTGGTTTCGAAGGCATTCTGGGCGTCCATCGACTGGGTGGGCACGGGATTGGCGGCGGTGTTGGAGACCGTCACCAGCGCACTGACCGCGGCACGTACCTTGTGCGAGGTGGCCAGGGTCAATACGAAGCTGACTCCGATGATGCTCAGCGTAATAAGCGCAATTCTACCAATACGTTTCATTTCGTCCTCCTTGTGGGGTTAAATCTTATGGGGTTAAATCTTGAACTTGAATGGGATGGTTGCGGCGAGACGCCGTCGAACCGTCTCGTTGCAAAGGAAAAGCAGCAATCCGAACGCCCAAAGCTCGCCCGGCTCCGGCACGACAGAAGGCGCTTCTGGCGCCGCCGGTGTGGTGATATCGAGCGCCCAGTTGGCAGTGTCATTCGCGCAGGTGATATTGTTGCCGACCGTGTTGCAGGTCTGAAATGCGCCTCCGGTGAAGTCGTAGAATCCGTCGCCCAGTTCGCCGCTGGTTTCAAAGACGGCAGCAGGTATGTAGCCAGCGTCGGAGAGAAGCACTGTATAGGTTCCGGCAGTCAGAGACTCGGCGAGCGTGATGTCGCCGCAGACTGCACCGCCGCCTATATTGACTGTTCCCGCCGGCGGGCAGCCGATGCCGTATGGAAAGCTGGTGAGGCTGTCTGAGGCGCCGTCGATGTATGTCGCGGTGGGGCCGGTGCCCGCGAAGACGCCGACAAATGAATCGAATCCCCCGGCTGGAATCAACTGGCTTGCCGCATTGGTGCCTCCGCCGAAGCCCCAGGTCTGAAGGCCCATGGTTCCGTCCACGGGCATGGTCACCGTGACGGTATAAAAGTCCTCGGGCGAGGCCAAGGTCCCAGTGTAGGAAGTGGTGTCGGCAAAGGCTGCCTGAGCCGCCAGCAAAGCGGCCAGTCCTAAAATGCTTACGCGCATGCTTGATTCCTCCGTCGTTCAGTTTTCAGTTGATTGTTAAATGGCTTAATCGGATGCCACCAGTGGAGGGCCCGTAATGAATTCGCAGAATATGCCAAAATGGACTATTTTAGTCCATATTTCATTTAGTAGCAGATAGTAGAAACGGTGTCAAGGAAATAATTGCCATATTTTCCGGCCGGGGGCGCCGGCTGATTGAGCCAACTTGCCGTTACTCAGTTCCAGCGTTTTTTGTCTTCGGGGTCGTCGTCGATGGGGCGACCGTAGCCGTCAACGTGGATGGAGCGCCCCTGGGAGCGCATATAGACCTCGAACTTGCGGGCGGCGCGGCGGCGCTTCCAGCGGTAGTAGCGATTGCGCAGGGCATACCACATTTCGCTCAATCCCAGCGAAAGGCCGCGACGCGGAGCCAGGAGTAAGTAGAGCAGGCCGGCCAGAGCACCGCCCAGCTGGGCAAAGGCGTACATGCGCTGCTCGCCGAAAAGCAGCGTGGCAAAGGCGACCAGCGCATAGATGGCCACCAGGTAGCGGGCTTTGATGCCGATGGGCAGGGGGAAAAGCATAAACTGCGTGTCGCCGTAAAGCACGCCAATAGCCACCAAAAGGCCAAAAATGCCTCCGAAACAGCCATAAAGCGTAATTGTGCCTGCGGAATAGCCCAGCGCGTGGCTGCACGCGTAAATCGCAATTGCGGCGGCGGCTGTTCCCAGTACGGATGCGGCGTAGAGGCTGGTGACCCATCCCGGCGTGTGATAGCTCTCCAGAAATCCGGCGATGAACCACAGCGAGAGCAGTTCGAAGAGCGTGCCCAGCAGTGTCGGATGGACGAGGCTGTAGGTGAATGGCTGCCAGAACCAGCCGTGCTGCAGGAACGCACTGGGAATAAAGCCGAAACGGTCAAAGAATGGAATTGCCGGGTGCGGAAATGCCAGCTCCGCGAGCTTCAACGCAAAGTAGGCAGCCAGGTTCCAGAGAACCAGGCTGCGGGTAGCGCCTCGGAACTCGGGAAATGCAAACGGAGTGGAACCAAGCCTGGGCATGGTGGTCATTTAAGGGTAAACCGAAAAGCGGGTGATTGTACTAAAAAATGACAGCCGGCTTTAACTCTCTGCATATCATCGCGGTTCTGCCCGCAACACCTCCGCAGACCAGGCGCTCCACTTATCGGCCGGCCTCATGGCGTATTCTTCCTCTTGGGGGTCCCAGAGCCGTTCAGGATTTGGCCTCTTGACCGGAGGCTATTCTTTCTGCAAAATAACGGAGTCGCACACAATTATCCGTCATTCTGGAATACGGAACATTTGAAGAAAGGAGGCCGCCATGGCCAATTGCACTGAATGCGAGAATATTCTAGACATTGAATTGGACGAGGTGGCAGAAGGCGATGTGATCGTCTGCGATGAATGTGGGACCGAGTACGAGGTCGTTGGCGTTGATCCGCTGGAGTTGACGCGGGTGAGCAGTGGCCTGGACGAGGATGATGTGGATTTGCTCGACGAGGAAGAGGAGGAAGAGTGAGGTTGAATCGCACGAGTTTGGCCGCCGGGGCGGCATTTGCCCTTCTGGCGGCAGGTTTGGTTCCCCTGGGATTGCAGGGTGGCCATAACGGATTTGGCATGGGGCCGGTTACGGCCGTGGCGCAGAACCTGGGAAATCGCGTGGTCTTTGGCAACGTGGTAGACGGCAATTCCAACCCGGTGGTTGGCGCCACCGTTTTTTTAAAGGACTTGAAATCGAAAGCTATACGCAGCTTTACAACCGTAGAGAAGGGCCGGTTCCGGTTTGCAGGAGTGAATATGGCCCAGGAACATGAGCTTTGGGCGGAGTTGAACGGCAAAAAATCCGCCGTAAAAACCGTCAGCTCCTGGGATACTCGCAAGGAGTTTGAGGTCGAGCTGAAGCTAAAGTAGAATGATGGGCCGCGGCATTCGTGGAATGCCGTGGCTATTTCACCCGTCCAGCTTTTTCGCCACCAACTCGTTGAGCAGCGCCGGGTTGGCCTGCCCCTTCGTGGCCTTCATTACCTGCCCTACGAAAAAGGCCGCCAGGGTCTTCTTGCCGCAGCGATACTGCTCCACCTGTTTTGGATTTGCGGCGATGACTTCATCAATCAGCGCCTCGATTGCCCCGGTATCGGTGATCTGCTCCGGCTTCTCGCGCTCGTAAACCGTCGCGAAATCCTCGCCCTTTTCAAAGCACACATCGAAGAGCTGTTTGAGCTGTTTGGAGCTGATCTTGCCCTCATCGAGCAGATCGGCAGCCAGCACCACACCCGCCATCGTGACCGGCGACTGCTCCTGCTCCAATCCCTGGGCCTTCAGGCGTCCGCCCAGCTCGCTGAGCAGCAGATTGGCCACGCGGCGCGGGTTGCGCGCGGTCCTGGCCGCGGCTTCAAAGCGGTCGGCATCTTTCTTTGTCGCAGTAAGCGTGGCAGCATCCTTAGGAGTCAGTTCATACTCGGCAATCATGCGTTTACGGCGCGCTTCAGGCAATTCGGGGAGTTTTTTCTTCGTCGCAGCCAGAAATTCGGCCGAAACGATCAGCGGCGGCAGGTCCGGCTCGGGAAAGTAGCGGTAGTCGTGTGCCTGCTCCTTCGACCTCATCGAATAGGTGCGTCCCTCGGCCGCGTTCCACAGCCGGGTCTCCTGCGAGATGTGCCCGCCGGACTCGATAACCTCAATTTGGCGCTCAATCTCGTACTCCAGCGCGGCGCGGATGAAGCGGAAGCTGTTGACGTTCTTGATTTCGACCTTGGCGCCGAATTTTTCCTGTCCCTTGGGGCGCACACTTACATTGGCATCGCAACGAAGCGAACCCTCCTCCATGTTGCAGTCTGAAACGCCGCAGTAGAGCAGGATTTCTTTCAAACGGATAAGGTACTCGAAGGCCTCGTCCGGAGTGCGGATATCGGGATCGGAGACGATCTCGGCCAGCGGCGTGCCACAGCGGTTCAGATCGAGATAGGTGCGCGTGGCGGAATCTGCAAAGCCGTCGTGCAGGCTCTTGCCGGCGTCCTCTTCCATGTGCAGGCGGGTAATGCCGATACGCTTTGTCGTGCCATCCGCGGCCGGTACATCGATCCAACCATGTTCGGCCAGTGGTTTATCGAACTGCGAAATCTGGTAGCCCTTGGGCAGGTCTGGGTAGAAGTAGTTCTTGCGCGCGAAGATGGAGCGCTCTCTCACCTGGCAATTGAGGGCCAGCGAGGCCAGCGTAGCGAAGGCGACAGCCTGGGAATTGAGCACCGGCAATGCCCCCGGCAGCCCCAAGCACACCGGGCAAATGTTGGTGTTGGGCTCCGAGCCGAAATGATTCTGGCAACCGCAGAAGGCCTTAGTGCGGGTGAGCAGTTGCACGTGGACCTCGAGACCGATGACGGGCTCGTACTTGGCCAATACTTGGGGTGAAAGCGCGACGGCAGGCATATGTGAATTTTAGCGTGAATAAACGGTGAGGCTCCGTGACTTTTTGCTCGTCATAGGATCTTCTTCCCAAATGCCGAGCAGGCCAGCTCCACCGCCAGGTCCGCCGTGCGGTTGTGCTCGTCGATTACCGGGTTGACCTCGACGATCTCAAAGCTCAGCAGCCGCCCGTGGTCGGCAATGATCTCCATGGCCAGGTGGGCCTCGCGGTAGGTCGCTCCGCCGCGCACCGGCGTGCCCACTCCCGGCGCGTCCTCGGGATCGATCCAATCCATGTCCATCGAGACATGGTATCCGGCCGTCCCGCCTCCGGCGGCGCGCAGGGCTTCTTCCATCACAGCTCTCATGCCACGCTCGTCAATGTCGCGCATGGTGTACACGGCCACTCCGGCGCGGCGAATATTTTCCCGCTCAGCGGCGTCGATCTCCCGCACCCCAATCAGCGCCGTGTTCTCCGCCGCGATCTTGGGCGCGTAGCCGAAGATCTTGGTCAGCGCCTCTGGCCCCATCCCCAGCAGCGCGGCCAGCGGCATCCCATGCACGTTGCCCGAAGGCGAGGTCTCAGGAGTGTTGATGTCCGAGTGAGCATCGATCCAAACTACTCCGATCTTCTCCCCCTTGTGGCGATAGAACTCCGCTACGCCGGAGACTGACCCAACGGCCAGCGAGTGGTCCCCGCCCAGCACCAGCGGCGTTATTCCCTCCTCCAGGGTCTTCACTACGGCCTCGGCGGTGCGCGTGCAGGTCTGGGCAATCTGTTTCAGATAGTGCGCGTTTTCCTTGCCTGCCGTCTGCGTCTCGGCAATCTCTACGCGAATATTGCCCCCGTCGGTCACCTCGTGACCCAGTGCTTCCAGCCGCGCCTCCAGTCCTGCTACGCGCACCGCCGAAGGCCCCATGTCCACTCCGCGGCGGCTGGCGCCCAGGTCAAGCGGAACGCCGATCACCCGGATGCGCCGGGGAGGCTGCGCCTGCGCGCCGTAATGCGGAAAGGCTGGAGCATGGTCGGTATTTTCAGCGGAATTTGACATATTAACATCTCCCCCATGGGTCATTAAATCAGATTTCCATAAAGTAAGGTGAAAACTCGTTAATAATCCATGTCTTTGGTCACGCTCAGGCTTCCGGCTGTTACCAGCGGCAGTAATTAGTTCGGTGTTTACTGCCGATAAGTACTCGCAGGGCCAGACATCACAACAACGGTGTAATATAACTCCTTCTGATGAAGAGACCGCTTTCCACGTTCGCCATCCTCTTCGCCTACGCATCGATTGCCTGGGCCGCGCCGCCCGCCCCGCTGACCACGCTGCGCGCTGTTCACGCCCTCAGTAATGCCGAGGCCAGTAAGGGGATGCCGGTCGCCTTTGAGGCCACAGTCACTTACTACCGCGGTTATGAGAGCACATTGTTTGTGCAGGACGGCGACGCGGCCATCTATGTTTATTATCCTACCGATCTCCATCTGGTTCCCGGCGACCGCATTCTGGTGCGGGGAAAGACGCTGGGCAGCTTCAATCCTATTGTGATCGGAGAACGGATCACCTTGCTTCGCCACGGCGCCTTGCCGGCGCCGCAGCTGGCCACCTTTGATCAGATGATCCGCGCCGAAACCGATTGCAAGCTGGTTACCGTGCGCGGCGTCGTCCGCGCCGCGGACCTTCTGTTGAGCGCGGTAGCCCCAAAGCGCGCTATCCGCTTCCAGTTGCTGATGGATGGCGGTTACTTTGACGCAAATGTGGACAGCGACGATGAGAGCGCTCTCGAACGCCTGCTGGATGCCGAGGTTGAACTCACCGGCGTGGCCTCAGAGGAATTCGACGGCAAAATGCACGAGACCGGGATTCTGATGCACGTTCAATCGCTATCCGACGTCAAGATCATCGCGCGCGCCCACTCCACTTCATGGGCTCTCCCCATCACTCCCATGGATCAGATTATTACCGTTTCTCATCTTCGCGATTCCACGCCGAGGGTCCGGGTCCATGGAACGATCACCTATTACCAGCCCGGCTCAGCCGTGGTCTTGCAGGACGGCGCAAGGAGCATTTGGATCTCAACCCTGACCCAAATCCCCTTGAGGATCGGTGATGTTGCGGATGCGACGGGCTTTCCCGATGTACACGAGGGCTTTGTCAACCTCGTGCATGGTGAAATTCGGGACACCCTCACGCCTGCTCCCGTCACGCCGCTTCCCTCAACCTGGCAGACGCTCACCCCGCGAGGCTATGACTCTCCCGGCCATCACCTCGACCTGGTTTCCATCGAAGGCCAGGTAGTAACCGAGGTCAGGGAGGCTTCACAAGATGAGTTGGTGCTGGCCGCTGACGGCAAACAGTTTTCCGCCATCTTGCGCCACCCGAACGGCCCGCTTACGGCCGCCAGGGAAATTCCTGTGGGCACCAGGGTCCGGGTCACCGGCATCTGCGTCCTGGAACTCTCCAACCCATTCATCGCCCAGGTGCCCTTCAATATTCTGCTGCGCTCCAACGACGATATTACGGTCGTCGCCAAGCCGTCCCTGCTGAACGTTCGCAATCTGACCATAGTGGTCTGCGCTCTGATTCTGATTGTTTTTGCCGTTATTGCCAGGGGATGGGCTCTGGAGCATAATGTGCGCCGTCAAACGTCTGCATTAGCCCAACTAGAACAGCGGCGCGGCCGCATCCTCGAAGACATCAACGGCTCCCGTCCCCTGGCCGAGATTCTCGAAGAGATCACGGAATTGGTCTCTTTCAAGCTCCAGGGCGCTCCCTGCTGGTGCGAAGTAACCGATGGCGCCCGGTTGGGAAAGTGCCCGCCGCAACTTGCAACTCGGCGCGTAGCCCAGGAAAAGATTCCCGCCCGTTCCGGACCGCCGCTCGGCGCTATTTATGCCGCATTCGACTCGACTAATAAACCCTCCACCACTGAGTCGGAAGCCCTTTCCATGGCGGCTGGTCTTGCCACGCTGGCCATCGAGACACGCCGGCTTTACTCCGACCTGCTCCATCGCTCGGAATTCGACCAGCTTACCGACATCCACAACCGCTTTTCCCTGGAAAAACTGCTGGACGCCCAGATCGACGCAGCGCGTTTCGAGGCGACAATCTTCGGATTGATCTACATCGACCTCGACAACTTCAAACTGGTGAACGATTCTCATGGGCATCAGGCTGGCGACCAGTATCTGCAGCAGGTAGCCCTGCGCCTGAAACGCCAACTGCGCCCCCACGATAAGCTGGCCAGGCTGGGCGGCGATGAATTCGCCGCTTTGGTCCCCTTGGTGCGCAGCCGCGCTGAAGTCGAGGAGATTGCGCAGCGCCTGGAGCGCTGCTTTGACGAGCCATTTGCCGTGGAAGGGCTGGCATTAACGGGTTCGGCGAGCGTGGGCATCGCCCTTTATCCCGAAGACGGCGCAACCAGAGATGAACTTCTCAACGTCGCGGATGCCGCCATGTATATAGCCAAGAATGCCAAACACTCAAATGAAAAGAATCTGTCTTCAGATCCGCATTTCTGAATCTCCGTTAGGCTCCTCGCAAAACAAAGGCCCGGCTTGCACCGGGCCTGTTGCTCAATGATTATTATGGACGCTCGAACCTCGCGCGTATTCTGCCGAAGGACGTTAGTCCCACCGCAGGTGGTTACTCTGCCGCCATCTCCTCGGCCTCGCCCTCCTGGCGCATCAATTCCAGCTCGCGCTCGGCGGCTTCTATCTCTGCCGTAACCTCCTGCTGCACGCGGGCCGCCGCTTCCTCCAGCTCCGGTGAGAGCTGGACGTTGCGATAGTACTCCAGGCCCGTGCCGGCGGGAATCAGCCGTCCGACGATCACGTTCTCCTTCAGCCCGCGCAAATTGTCAATTGCGCCGTTGATGCTGGCCTCGGTAAGCACGCGCGTCGTCTCCTGGAAGCTGGCCGCGGAGATAAAGCTCTCGGTCGACAGAGACGCCTTGGTAATGCCCAGCAGCAGCGGTCGCCCGGTCGCCGGACGGCCTCCGTTGGCCAGCACCCGCTCGTTTTCCTCTCGGAAGCGGAAGCGGTCTACCTGCTGCTCCAGCAGGAAGTTGCTTTCGCCCACATCGTCGATCCGCACCCAGCGCAGCATCTGCCGCACGATCACTTCGATGTGCTTGTCGCTGATGGCCACGCCCTGCAGCCGGTAAACTTCCTGAATTTCGTTTACCAGGTAAGACTGCAGCGCCTTCTCGCCCAGCACATCCAGAATGTCGTGCGGATTCAGCGGGCCGTCCATCAGCGGATCGCCCGCACCCAGCCGCTCGCCTTCCTGTACGTTTACGTGGATGCCGCGCGGCACCAGGTACTCCTTCTCGTCGCCGTTGTCCGCGGTCACATAGATCTTGCGCTGTCCCTTGGTAATCTCGCCGAAGCGCACCACGCCGTCGATCTCGCTGATGATAGCCGTCTCGCGCGGCTTGCGTGCTTCAAACAGCTCCACCACGCGAGGCAAGCCGCCGGTGATGTCCTTGGTGCGCGTACTCTCCTTGGGAATCTTCGCCAGCACATCGCCCGGTCCCACATCTTCGCCATCCTGCACCATGAGGTGAGCGCCGCGCGGCAACAAGTACCGCTTGTGGCCTTTGGAGTTCTTCACCACAAAGGCCGGCTGCCGCTTTTCATCAGGAGAGTCGGCCACCACCAGGCGGGAGAGGCCGGTCACTTCGTCCACCTCTTCGTTCAGCGTGATGCCTTCCTGCAAGTCCTTGAACTGCACCGCGCCGCCAATCTCGGTCAGAATGGCGTAGGTGTACGGGTCCCACTCGGCCAGCAACTGGCCCAGCTTGACCTGCTCGCCGTCCTTCACCTTAAGGCGCGCGCCGTAGACCACCTGATAGCGCTCCTTTTCGCGGCCGCGCTCGTCCTGAATGGCGATCGAACCGTTGCGGTTCATGGCCACCAGCGTGCCGTCCCTGCTCTCTACATAATTCAGATTGATAAAACGCACCATGCCGTTGTTCTTGGCGTCCAGGCGCGACTTGTCCTGCACGCGGCTGGCAGTGCCGCCCACGTGGAAAGTACGCATGGTGAGCTGCGTGCCGGGCTCGCCGATAGATTGCGCCGCGATTACTCCCACCGTCTCGCCCAACTCCACCATGCGTCCTGTACCCAGGTTGCGTCCGTAGCACAGCGCGCAGACGCCGCGGCGCGATTCGCATGTCAGCACCGAGCGGATCTTCACCTTCTCCACGCCCGCGCCCTGGATTGCCGAGGCGATATCCTCGTCAATCGGCTGATTCACATCCACTATCACGTTGCCGTCGTAGTCCTTGATCCGCTCCAGCGAAACGCGGCCGATGACGCGGTCCCTCAACTCCTCGATAATTTCGCCTGACTCGACGATTGAGCCCACGTAAATCCCTTCGACCGTGCCGCAGTCGTACTCCGTCACAATCACGTCCTGGGCCACATCCACCAGACGCCGCGTCAGGTAACCCGAATCGGCCGTCTTCAGCGCCGTATCCGCCAGCCCCTTGCGCGCGCCGTGCGTGGAGATGAAGTACTCCAGCACTGTCAGTCCCTCGCGGAAGTTCGCCGTGATGGGCGTCTCAATCACCTCGCCGGAAGGCTTGGCCATCAGCCCGCGCATTCCCGAAAGCTGCCGAATCTGCTGCTTCGATCCGCGCGCGCCCGAGTCGGCCATGATGTAGATCGGGTTCATGGCTCCCTCTTCGTCCGCCTTCTTCATGTTGTCGAACATCTCGTCGGCCACCTCTTCGGTCACCGCCGACCACATCTGGATCACCTTATTGGAGCGTTCTCCGTTGGTGATGGCGCCGTCCATATACTGCTTCTGGACCTCGACCACCTTCAGGTCGGCATCGCGCACCACTGAGTATTTTCTTTCCGGAATCACCATGTCATCCAGGCCTACGGAAAGCCCGGAGCGCGTGGCGTACTGGAAGCCCAGGTCCTTGATGTGGTCCAGCATCCCCACCGTCACTTCCAGGCCCAGGTTCTGGTTGCAATAGTTCACCAGTTGCCCGATACCCTTCTTCTTCAGCAGGCCGTTGATGTACGGCATCCCCTCCGGCAGCGCGTCGTTCAGAATCACGCGGCCCACGGTGGTAGAGATGTACTGGCTCTTGAATTCCACCGGCTCGATGTGTGTAAGGTCCTGGTCGTCATAGGCCGTAGTCAGGTCCATCACCCTGCCCGTGTAGCGCAGCCGGATGGGCGAAAGCGTCTCCACTTCCCTGGCTTCCAGCGCCATCAGAACCTCTTCCGTGTTGGCGAAGACCCGGCCCTCGCCACGCGCGTTCTTCTTGGCCTTGGTCAGGTAGTAGAGGCCCAGCACCATGTCCTGCGAGGGCACGGTAATCGGCTGGCCCGAGGCTGGCGAAAGAATGTTGTGCGTGGCCAGCATCAGCACGCTGGCTTCAATCTGTGCCTCCGGTGACAACGGTATATGCACTGCCATCTGATCGCCGTCGAAGTCGGCGTTGAAGGCCGTGCACACCAGCGGATGAATCTTGATTGCCTTGCCTTCCACCAGCACCGGCTCAAAAGCCTGAATGCCCAGCCGATGCAGCGTCGGCGCGCGGTTCAACAGCACCGGGTGGTCCTTGATGACCTCTTCAAGAATGTCCCACACCACCGATTCCTGCATCTCCACCATCTCCTTGGCCTGCTTGATGGTGGTGCAGTGGCCCGTCTGTTCCAGGCGATGATAGATGAAAGGCTTGAAGAGCTCCAGCGCCATCTTCTTGGGCAATCCACACTGATGCAGCTTCAGCTCCGGGCCCACCACGATTACCGAGCGACCTGAGTAGTCCACGCGCTTGCCCAGCAGATTCTGCCGGAAGCGTCCCTGCTTGCCCTTCAGCGTGTCGGAGAGCGACTTCAGCGGGCGGTTGTTGGCGCCGCGCAGCACGCGTCCGCGGCGGCCATTGTCGAACAGCGCGTCTACCGCCTCCTGCAACATGCGCTTCTCGTTGCGCACAATCACTTCCGGCGCATGCAGGTCCATCAGCTTCTTCAACCGGTTGTTGCGGTTGATCACGCGGCGATAGAGGTCATTCAAATCGGAGGTGGCAAAGCGGCCGCCATCCAGCGGCACCAGCGGGCGCAGCTCCGGAGGAATCACCGGCAGCACGTCCAGAATCATCCAGTGCGGCTTGTTGTCGCTCTTGCGGAAGGCCTCCACCACCTTCAGGCGCTTGGCATACTTCAGCTTCTTCTGCGCTGACGTCTCCGTCTTCATTCTTTCGCGCAGTTCTATGCCCAGCTCGTCAATGCTGACTCGCTTGAGCAGTTCCTTAATGGCCTCGGCGCCCATCATCGCCTTAAATCCCGAGGGACGGAACTTAGCATCCAGGTCGCGGTATCTGGCTTCGTCTTTGATAATCTCGCGTTCCTTAACCTCCGACGCGTCGCCGGTATCGACTACCACGTAGGCCTCGAAGTAGAGAATCGCTTCCAGATCGCGAAGTGAAATGTCCAGCAGGTGCCCGATGCGCGAAGGAAGCCCCTTGAAGAACCAGACATGAGAACAAGGAGACGCCAGCTCGATGTGGCCCATCCGCTCGCGCCGCACCTTGCTCACCGTCACCTCAACGCCGCATTTGTCGCATATCACGCCGCGGTGCTTCATGCGCTTGTACTTGCCGCACAGGCACTCCCAGTCCGTCACCGGCCCGAAGATGCGCGCGCAGAACAGACCGTCGCGCTCCGGCTTGAAGGTGCGGTAATTGATCGTCTCCGGCTTGGTGACCTCGCCATGCGACCAGCTGCGGATCTTCTCCGGCGATGCCAGCATGATGCGGATTGCGTCAAAATCTGTGATGGGACCTGAAAGCTCAAATGGGTTCGAACGGAACAAGGCAACCCTCCTTGGCGGGCCTCATCGGCGCCTGCCGCGGCTTTTCCCGGGATTCTTTATGGATCCTTCCTTCCCGGGAAGCGGCGTTTACCGCTTTCAAGAAGGATCCGAATATCAATCTTCGGGTGCCCCACCTTCGCCGCGTATTTTGCGTCTAAGGTGGGATACCACGAAACTTAATCGGCCACTGCCGCCACTTCCGGCGTGGGCAATTTCTTGACTAGATCCGCGCGCTTGATCAACTCCACGTCCAGGCAAAGCGACTGCAACTCGCGAATGAGCACGTTGAACGACTCCGGAACGCCCGGCTCGATAGCCGCCTCGCCCTTCACGATGGCCTCATAGATCTTGGTCCGGCCATAGACGTCGTCCGACTTCGCGGTCAGCAATTCCTGCAGGATGTAAGCCGCGCCATAAGCCTCCAGCGCCCACACTTCCATCTCGCCAAATCTCTGCCCGCCAAACTGCGCCTTGCCGCCCAACGGCTGTTGCGTAATAAGCGAGTACGGCCCGATCGACCGCGCGTGAATCTTGTCGTCCACCAGGTGCGACAGTTTCAGCATGTAGATGTAGCCCACCGTCACCGGCTGCTCGAACTGCTCGCCCGTCAACCCGTCATAGAGAACCGTTTTGCCCGATGAAGGCAAACCGGCCGAGGCCAGCAGTGTCTTGATCTCGCCCTCGCGCGCTCCGTCAAAGACCGCCGTCCCGAACCAGATGCCGTGTTCCATGCCTGCGCCCACGCGAACCAGCATCTCATCGTCCAGTTCCAGCAATTGGCGCAGCGCCGCGGTTCCGGCAAATTCCTTCTTCATCAGCTCGCGCGTGTAGTTGGCGTCGCTGTTGGCGCGAATCAGATCGGCAATCTTCTTGCCCAGCACATGCGCGGCCCAGCCAAGATGCGTCTCCAGAATCTGGCCCACGTTCATGCGCGAAGGCACGCCCAGCGGATTGAGAATGATCTCCACCGGCGTTCCATCGGGCAGATACGGCATGTCTTCCTCAGGAAGAATGCGCGCGATTACGCCCTTGTTGCCGTGCCGGCCGGCCATCTTGTCGCCCACCGAGAGCTTGCGCTTCATGGCCACATAAACTTTCACCAGTTTGATCACGCCCGGAGGCAGCTCATCGCCCTTCTGCAGCTTGATCACCTTCTCATTGGTGATCTTGCGTAGCACTTCGATCTGCCGCGAGGTCATCTCCTCGATCTCGTCGATCTGCTCATTGACCCGCGGATCCTTGTCGGCGTAGCGAATGCGCTTCAGATTCTTGGTCGAAATGCGCTCGATCGTTTCGCGATCCAGAATCGCTCCCTTGGTCAGCAGGCGCTTGTTGGTCCGCTCGTCATGCAGATCTGCCAGCACTTCTTTGCTGCCCAGGATTGCGTCCAGGCGTTTCAGACGCTCGTCGGTCAGAATGCGGATCTCGTCGCCCAGGTTCTTTTCCAACTTGGAAACGTACTCGGCCTCGATCTGCCTCGCCCTCTCGTCCTTGTCCTGGCCCTTGCGGCTGAAGATGCGCACATCGACAATCGTGCCCTCAATGCCCGGAGGACAGGTTAGCGACGCGTCGCGCACATCGCCTGCCTTCTCGCCGAAGATGGCGCGGAGCAGCTTTTCCTCTGGAGTGAGTTGCGTCTCGCCCTTTGGCGTCACCTTTCCCACCAGGATGTCGCCATGCTTGATTTGCGCGCCAATGCGGATTACGCCGCTTTCATCCAGGTCGCGCAGTGCATGTTCGCTAACGTTGGGAATATCACGCGTGATCTCCTCCGGACCCAGCTTGGTGTCACGCGCCTCGATCTCGAACTCCTCGATGTGCACTGAGGTGTAATAGTCGTCCCGCACCAGCTTTTCGCTGATCAGAATCGCGTCCTCGAAGTTGTAACCGCGCCAGGGCATGAAGCCCACCAGCACGTTGCGTCCCAGCGCTAACTCGCCGCGCTCAGTGCACGGGCCGTCGGCAATCACCTGCCCCTTCACCACGCGATCACCTTCGCGGACAACCGGCTTTTGATTGATGCAGGTGTTCTGGTTCGAGCGCTTGAATTTGATCAGCGTATAGATGTCCGAACCCACCTCGCGCGAAAGCTGCGTGGGATGATGCTCGCCCTCCACGCGCACGATGATGCGCTGCGAGTCCACCGAATCAACAATACCGTTGCGCTTGGCCAGAATCACGGCGCCTGAATCGCGCGCCGTTACGCCTTCCATCCCCGTGCCCACCAGCGGAGCCTCGGCCGCCAGCAGCGGCACGCTCTGGCGCTGCATGTTGGCGCCCATCAGCGCGCGGTTGGCGTCATCGTGCTCCAAAAACGGCACCAGCGATGCGGCCACCGAGACAAGCTGCTTTGGCGAGACGTCGATGTAGTCCACCTCGGCGCGGTTCACCAGCACAAAGTTCCCCATGCGGCGCGCGTTCACCAGGTCTTCGGTGATCTGCCCCTCTTCGTTGAACTCGATGTTGGCCTGCGCAATGGTATGCCGGTCCTCTTCCCATGCCGAGAGATAGAAGCTGTACGGAATATGCTCGATCTGCCGCTTACCCGACTTCTTCAGCCCCGCATTCAGCCGCGCAGCCTCTTCCTTCTCGATGTGGTCGCCCACCCTCAGGCCGCTGTCGCCGGCGTTGACAATCTCCACGAAATCCAGAATCCGCGAATCCTTCACCTTGCGATAGGGCGACTCGATAAACCCGTACTCATTGATGCGCGCAAAACAGCTCAGCGAGCTGATCAGGCCGATGTTCGGGCCTTCCGGCGTCTCGATGGGGCAGATGCGCCCGTAGTGCGTCGGATGCACGTCGCGCACCTCGAAGCCCGCCCGCTCGCGGCTCAGTCCGCCCGGTCCCAGCGCCGAAAGGCGGCGCTTGTGCGTAATCTCCGACAGCGGATTGGTCTGGTCCATGAACTGCGAAAGCTGCGACGAGCCGAAAAATTCGCGAATCGCCGCCATCACCGGCTTGGCGTTGATCAGGTCGTGCGGCATGGCCGTCGTAAGCTCCTGATAGACGCTCATCTTTTCCTTGATGGCCCGCTCCATGCGCACCAGACCGATGCGGAACTGATTCTCCATCAGCTCGCCCACGGCCCTCACGCGGCGGTTGCCCAGGTGATCGATGTCGTCCACCATGCCTATGTTCTTGCGCAGCTTCAACAGGTAGCGGATGGTCGCGTAGAAGTCCTCCGGCGTCAGCGTGCGGTTGTTCAGCTTGGTGGCGTCCTGGTTTTCATACAGCTTGATGTTGAACTTCAAACGGCCCACGCGCGAAAAATCGTATTTGCGGGGATCGAAGAACATGCCTTCAAACAGCGCTGTCGCCGTATCCAGCGTGGGCGGGTCGCCCGGACGCAGCTTGCGGTAGATCTCGATGAGCGCCTCTTCCGGCTTGTGGATGGTATCGCGCTTGAGCGTGTTGGCAATGATATTGCCCGCGTCGTCGCGCTCCGGGAAAAACACCTCGAAGACCGTTGCGCCGCTGGAAAGGATTTTGTGCAGCCTGTCCGCCGTCAGCTCGACGTTGGCCTCCACCACCACTTCGCCGGTATTCAGATCCACCACGTCAGCTGCGGTGTGAGCCCCATCCAACTCGGCCGCCTCTACCTCGACACGTTCGATGGCCGCTGCGCGCAGCGCCTTGAGTGAGTGCGGCGTAATCTTGCGCCCGGAGTGCGCAAGTTCCTCGCCGTTATACATGATCGAGTGTGCCGGCTTGGCTCCCACCAGGTGGGTGTTGGCGTGTGCGTCCTCGGGCACCGCCCAGTGCAGTTTGCCCTCGGCAATGTGTACCCGGTCCACCGTATAAAAAGTCTTCAGAATATCTTCGTCCGAGCGCAACCCCAGCGCGCGCAGGAAGATCGTTCCCAGGAATTTGCGCTTACGGTCGATGCGCACATAGAGTGTGTTCTTCTGGTCGTATTCGAATTCCACCCACGAGCCGCGATAGGGAATGATCTTGCCCAGAAAATAGGTGCGATTGTTAGCCGTCTCAAAAAACACGCCCGGCGAGCGATGCAACTGCGACACGATTACCCGCTCCGTGCCGTTCACGATAAACGTCCCGTTCGGCGTCATCAGCGGAATGTCGCCGAAAAACACCTCCTGCTCTTTGATGTCGCGAATCGTCTTGTTGCCTGTCTCCGCGTCCTTCTCATAAATCGTCAACCGCACCGTCACCTTCAACGGCGCCGAGAAGGTCATCCCCCGCTCCTCGCACTCCTGCTGGTCATATTTCAGTTGCAGGCTCACCGGGTCGCCGCACTTGTTGCAGAAGTCAGGCGAATTCTTGTTGTAGGTGCCGCACTTCTGGCAAAGCACGTCCCCGGGATGAAACGGATCTGTAATCACCATCGACCCGCAATGCACGCAGGCCGTCCTCAGGTGATGGAGCCCCTTCAGGTGGCCGCACTTGCACTCCCAGTTGCCAATCGAATAATCCACAAAGTCCAGCTGAGAGATCCCGCGAAAGTCGGTGATCGGAAATACCGACACAAACACCGACTGCAAGCCGGAGTCATCGCGCTCGTTGGGCAGCTTGTCCATCTGCAGAAACCGCTCATATGAGCGACGCTGCACTTCAATCAGGTTCGGTATCTGTGTTGCGGTGGGAATCTTTGAAAAATCGAGTCGGCTGCGAATCGCGCGCTTCTCGTTCGGCATGCTTCACTCCTGAGCCTCGTCGCTCCGGCGCCGCTGCTGGGCCGGGCCCGCGCCTGAGTCTCGTTGGCGCCCGCTGATAACGGTTTACGGTAAGTAAGTCGAATAAATGGACTGGCACGCTGCTAGTTTCCAGTCCCCGCCCCTGCAAGCCCCTCCAGAAACAACTTGCAGCCAGGCCGCAAACACACTGGGAAATTCCCAGGGCTATGCACGTCCCATGAGAAGCCGGTCAAAAGCGCATTATGGGCATTGCCGCACATCCGGCAAGTGCGCAAAAAAGCGCACGATCGAGGAAATGAAGCAACCGTGAATCCTGTTTACAATTCTGGTGCGCCCCGTGCAGATTTACCTTCAAATTCATCCTCTGCCTAAGCCGAAATACACGAAAAGCCCGCAAGGCACAATGCCTCGCGAGCGCGGCTCATCGCCTGTGCCCCCATCCGAATTCTCTTGTTTTGCTCTCGCCGATCCCAAAGCTCGCTTCTGCCGCTCGCTCGCCAGTCGCTCACAACGTCAACGGATTCCCTGTCTGATCCAGAGTAAACCGCTGACTCTAAGGCACTTAACTCCACGCGATCCTCGCCGCCGTGGGCTTGGCTCTGCCCCGGCCTGCGGACGCTTGCGTGCCCATCCTCAACCCTCAATACGCGCCAACCAAACCAGCCTCATTCCCTAGAAAAAACGGAATAATCCGAAAAGACGCGCATCGCTTATTGTAGCGCGTCCCGGCCAGCCCTGCAAGCTACCCGGCCGCGAGGCCAGGCAGCCTGATTGAGCCTACTTGACCTCGATGGTCGCGATGCCTTCGAACTTCTTCCGGATCGCTTCAGCCTCGTCCTTGGTCGCGTTTTCCTTCAACGGCTTGGGCGCTCCATCCACCAGGTCCTTGGCTTCCTTCAGACCGAGCGACGTAATTTCGCGCACTGCCTTGATGGTGCTGATCTTGTTCGCGCCAGCGTCCTTCAGAATCACCTGGAACTCCGTCTGCTCTTCAGCCGCTGGAGCCGCCGCTCCGCCACCGGCCGCAACCGCCACCGGAGCCGCCGCTGCCGCCGAAACCCCTAGCCGCTCTTCCAGCTTCTTCACCAGAGCCGAGGCTTCCAGTAGGCTTAGCGACACTATTTGTTCTTCCAACTTTTCCAGATCCGCCATTTTCTTCTCCATTCAAAACCGAATTGTTGTTCCCGGCCGCAAACCCAGATTGGAAGTTTCCGATGCGCCAGACCCGCGCCCTTCCCGCCTGCTTCCCAGCCAAAACTCTTAAAAGCCAGCTTTACGCCGCACTGACAAACTTTTCCTTCTCCACGCCCTGGCCCAGAACCACTGCCACGTCGCGTCCCGCCGCGTTGATCACCGTCGCCAGACGCTGCGCCGGCGCATTAATCAGGTACAGCAGCTTCGAGAACAGCTCATTCTTGCCCGGCATCGTCGCCAGAGCCTTGATCTCGGCCACCGTTAGCAGCTTGCCATCCACGATGCCCAGCTTGAATTGAAACTCCGCATTGTCGCTCGCCCACTTGGCAAACACTTTGGCCAGTGCCACCGGGTCGCCCTTGGTGAACGCTACCGAGTTCACGCCCTTAAGCCCTTTGAGCGCAGCCTCCACGGGAGTTCCCTTGCCGGATACAGCCGCCAACGTGTTCTTCACTACGCGATACTTGCCGCCCGCCTCGCGGATGACTTTGCGCAGCTGATAATCCTTGGCTACCGTCAACTTGGAAAAGGTGCCGATAATCGCCGTCGTCGAGCTCTCCAGCTCACGTGCCAGCGCCTGGACCTTCTCCGTCTTCTTCGCCCTTGTAATTGCCATCGTCCTGCTCCCTCAGCCAGTCGCGCGCGAAAAATCCACAACGCTCCATGCTCAACTACTGTCTCTAGAATCCCAAGCCGGCCTTGGAAATAGCTTTAAACTTTCCGGCCGGTCTAAAACTGTTAGCTGATAGCTGTTAGCTGTCGGCTCCTTTAGTGCTTTCCCGCCGCGTCCGCAACCGCCGAATCCAGCGGCACTCCGGGGCCCATCGTCGAGCTCAGCGTTGTGCTCTTGATGTACTTGCCCTTGGCAGCCGAGGGCTTGGCGCGCACAATCGCGGTAATCACCGTGGTCGCGTTGTCCACCAGCTTCTGCGGCTCAAAACTCAACTTGCCCACCGGCACGTGCACCAGGCTGGTCTTGTCAGCGCGAAACTCCACCTTGCCGGCCTTGATCTCTTTCACCGCCGCGCCCACGTCCATGGTCACGGTTCCGGTCTTGGGATTGGGCATCAGCCCCTTGGGGCCCAGCACCTTGCCCAGCCGCCCCACCACCTTCATCATGTCCGGCGTGGCGATCAGCGCATCGAAGGCGGTCCAGTTTTCTTTCTGGATCTTCTCCACCATCTCCTCGCCGCCCACAAAGTCCGCCCCGGCATCCTTGGCTTCCTTTTGGCGGTCGCCGGCGGCAATCACCGCCACCGTCTTGGTCTTGCCCAGCCCATGCGGCAACACCACCGTCCCGCGGACCATCTGATCTGCGTGGCGCGTGTCCACGCCCAATCTCATGGTCAGGTCGACGGTCTCGTCAAACTTGGCGTACTTTACCTGTTTCAGCAGGTTGACCGCCTCAGGCAGCGGATACACGGGCTTCACGATAGCCGCGCGCGCCTTCGTAATATTTTTGCTGGATTTAGCCATTCATCCCTCGTCTCCCACCGCCTCTGCCAGCCCGCCTGTTGCGGGAGCCTGCCGCTGACCTGCGGGCAACGCTATTTCGGTTGCCCCGCTTTGCCAGCCCTCGAATCAGGCCCAGAAACCGTGGTGCTATTGACGGCCCAGGGATCTCCCTGGACAGTTATTAGAATCATAACGAAACGGCCCGGGAATTGCAAATAGACCTATCTTCGCATCACGCAGCGCGCGGCGTTAGCTTGATTCCCAGCGCCTTCATCACACCGAGAAAGGTCGATAGCCTTGGATCGCCGGTGGGCGAGAGAGCTTTATAAAGCGCCTCGCGGGTGACGCCCGCCTTGCCGGCAAGCTGCGTCATTCCCATGGCGCGCGCCACATCACCCAGAGCCGCCGCGATCAAGGCCGGATCGCCGTCCTCAAAGGCCGCTTCGAGATATTCCGCAATGGCCTTCGGGTTATCGAGATACTCGGCTGCATCCCACAATGTCGTTTTAAGCGCCATTTGTCCACTCCTTTGCCAGCTTCTTTGCCTTGGCTATATCGGCTGATTGCGTCTTCTTGCTGCCACCGGCGAGCAGCAGAACCAGCACGCTTCCGCGTTGCTGAAGGTAGACCCTGTAACCCGGTCCATAGTCGATCCGTAGTTCGCTGACGCCATTGCCGACGGGCTTTATGTCTCCGAAGTTGCCCAGCGACAGGCGACGAATCCGAATCAGGATGCGAGACCGCGCCTTCCCGTCGCGTAATTTGCGAAGCCAGTCGAAAAAGACGCCGGTCTGACGAACCTCAATCACCTGTTAACTATAATTCACAACCGCGGTTTTTTCAAGTGCAGGGCAGGCAGAAACCACAACGCCGCCCTTGTGATAATCTGAAAAACCTACCACTTCGAGGCACATTTCGCGATGTCTTCCTCTGCTTCCGCTTCGCCGCTCGCCCCCCTGCACATGATCGACCTGATCCGCAAAAAGCGCGACGGTGGCGCGCTGGACGCCCGCGAAATCGGCTTTCTTGTCACCGGCGCGGCCAACGAATCGATCCCCAACGAGCAGCTCGCCGCCTGGCTGATGGCCGCATGGATACGTGGGCTCTCGCTCGACGAAGCACGCGTGCTGACTCTGGCCATGCGCGACTCCGGTGAAAAGTTCTCGCCCGCGCGCCTCGGCAAAACCGCCGTCGACAAGCACTCCACCGGCGGCGTGGGCGACAAGACCAGCTTCCTCATCGCGCCCCTGGCCGCGGCCTGCGGTGTAGCCGTGCCCATGATCAGCGGCCGCTCGCTGGGCCACACCGGCGGCACTCTCGACAAACTGGAAGCCATCCCCGGCTTCCGCACCGCCCTCTCGCTCAAGGAATTTGAAGCAGTGCTGATGAAGTGCGGCGCCTCCATCATCAGCCAGACCAAATCGCTGGTCCCTGCCGACCGCGTCCTCTATTCTCTGCGCGACCGCACCGGCACCGTTGAAAGCCCGGGGCTCATCTGCGCCTCCATCTTGAGTAAAAAATTGGCCGCCGGCCTCGACGCCCTGGTTCTCGACGTAAAAACCGGCTCCGGCGCATTCCTGCGCAAACCGGAGGATTCCGCCTACCTCGCCGCTCTAATGGTAGCCACCGCCGAAGCCGCCGGAACCCGCACCGTGGCTCTCATGACCGACATGAACCAGCCGCTTGGCCACAGCGCCGGCAACTGGATCGAAGTGGTCGAGTCGGTCGAACTGTTGCGCGGCCATCGCCCTACCCACAGTGAGGACCTGCGCGAGCTGTCGCTGATTCTGGCCGGATGGATGATCCATCTCGGCGGTCAGGCCGCCACTCCGGAAGCTGGCTACGCCCGCGCAGAAAAAGCTCTCGCCGACGGCTCCGCCCTGCGCGCCTTCTTTGCCATGGTCGAGGCGCAAGGCGGCGACATTTCGGTCTTTGATAATCCCAACTTCCACTCACCCGGCGCAACCAAGGTGGTCCCGGTATGGGAGAGCGGCTTCATCTCCACCATGGACACCACCGCCCTCGGTTGGGCCGTGCAGCGTACCGGCGCGGGCCGCGAGAAAGCTGGAGAGTCGGTCGATCCCCACGCTGGCATCGACTTCCATGCCCGCCTTGGCGCGCACCTCGATAAAGGCCAGCCGCTGGCCACACTCTATGCCACCAGCCCCGCGCTTTTAGCCGAGCCGGAGGCCATTCTCAAGCAGGCCATTCACTTCTCCAAGACTCCCCCGCAGAAAGCGCCTTTGGTCAGCCGCATCTTTACCCGCGAATCGGCTGAAGCGTATTTGAAAGACAGCCGTTAGCTTTTAGCTATTAGCTTTTAGCTGTTAGCCTTGGGAGGGACAATGCAAATGCCACCAGCTCGTGAGCTAAAAGCTAAGAGCTAACAGCTAATAGCCGTTTTAAGGAGTGACTGCTGTGGAACGATACACCGGAGTGCTGGGCATTCTCGCCGTCCTTCTGACGGCCTACTTGTTCTCCACCGACCGCAAGCGCATTCGCTGGCGCACCATAGCCTGGGGTCTCGGCCTGCAACTTACCTTCGCCTTCCTGGTGCTGCGCTTCGACTACGGACAGCGCGCCATGACCTGGGCCGGTAGCGTAGTCAACTCCATGCTCGCCTGCACCTTCGCAGGCACTAAGATGCTCTTTGGCCAGTTAGGCCTACCCAACTCCGGAGCCTACGGCAATCTGCTGCCGCCCAACGCCGGCGCCATCTTCGCCTTCCAGGTCTTGCCCACCATCATCTTCATCTCCGCCTTCTTCGCTTTGCTCTACCACATCGGCGTAATGCAACTTGTCATCCGCGGCTTTGCCTGGGTCATGCTCAAGACCATGCGCATCTCCGGCGCGGAAAGCCTCAACGTGGCCGCCTCCGTCTTCATGGGACAAACCGAGGCCCCGCTCACTATCCGCCCGTTCCTCGCCAAGGCCACGCGCAGCGAGCTGATGACCATCATGACCAGCGGCATGGCCCACGTCTCCGGCGGCATCATGGCGGCCTACATCGCTTATGGCGTCGAGGCCCGGCATCTGCTCGCCGCCGTCATCATGACCTCGCCCGGCACCATCCTGCTCTCCAAAATCCTCGTCCCGGAAACCGAAGTCCCCGCCACCGAAGGCAAAGTTGTCATCCCCAAGGATGAGACTCATAAGGATGAAAACTTCATCGGCGCCATCGCCCGCGGCACCATCGACGGCGGCAAACTGGCCATGAACGTGGCCATCATGCTCATTAGCTTCATCGCTCTCGTCGCCCTGCTCGACAGCCTGCTAGGCTGGACGCACTCGCTCGCTTACATGCACTGGGTTCCCAGCTCGCTCGGCCAGATTCTCGGCTTCCTCTTTGCTCCCATTGCCTGGCTCATCGGCGTTCCCTGGCAAGACTGCGGCGCCATCGGCAACCTGCTGGGCATGCGCATGGCGCTCAATGAATTGCTCGCCTACGTCTCGCTGGGCGCGCAAAAGGCCACGTTGCTGCCGCGTTCCTTCACCATTGCCACCTTTGCTCTGTGCGGCTTCGCCAATCTGGGCTCCATCGGCATGCAGATCGGCGGCATTGGCGCCCTGGTTCCAGAGCGCCGCAACGACCTGGCCAAGCTCGGTTTCCGCGCCATGTTCGCCGGCACCATGGCCAACCTCATCTCCGCCTCCATCGCCGGAATTTTCCTGGGGTAGTAACTCTGGATTCAACCTTTGTTATCCTGTCTTCGTGGAGTACGACAGTTTTATCTATCCGCCCTATGATGCGCCTCTCGCGGACGCCTACGGTGGCCGTTACGAATCCGTCTTCATCATTCTTCATCCTTTTATCAGCATCCCGGAACACCTCGCCTGGAAGACGACCAGGCAATATCCCAGCGACGACCAGATTCTGAGCCACGGAGCAAAATGCTCCTGGGCCAGCGTTGCCGCTCAAGCAGGCTTGAACACCTGCGCAAAACTGAATCTAGCGCTGCTCACCTCCGCAGGATCCATCGCCCCTGAACTGCGCGACCTCTCCGCCGGCAATGCGCTGCAGAGTTTTCTGCAATCCGAATCCATCTGGATGCCCGTACAGGGCCGCTTCGAACCCCTGCTGCAAATGGATTTCCTCCAAGCCTTCAAAGCCGCCGGACAGGAAGAGCTGATCTTCGTGCCTGAGTTTCCCCATACCGATCCCATCCAACTCCTCAATGCTTCCCGGCTCAGAAATCGCACAGAGGCCTTCCCTTCCCGTGGAACTCTGCTCGCTCCGGACGAATCCTTCCTGTTTACGGTTGACTGGGATAGCTTTTTCACGCTTTTTTACGGCCCGCGCGCGTTCGTAACCGAAGTGGCCCGCCAACAGAATCTTGAAGGCTTTTTCGCCACCCCCACCACCGAGCACTTCTGGTTCAATTACACGCTGGGATGCTGCATGGTCACGCTGGCGCCGGAGGTTTGGCCGGCTGCCTGAGAACTCGTTCTCTCATCTGAATCGATTGTATTATCGCGACATCAACCCGCCGCCCTCTCCGCCCTCATCCTCTTCAATCTGTAATAAATCGTCAGCGCCGTCACGCTCCCGCATGTCAGCAAGCTCGCCGCCATTCCCAGAATCAATGACAGATCATGCTGATAAGCCCCATGCACAATCCCTACTATCTGTAGTACGCTGAAGCCGCCAAAAGTCAGCAGCGAAATCCCCGCATCACTCTTCTTCCGCCACAAGGCCACAATCTGCGGCACAAACAGCAGCGCATTGCACCCCAGTCCCAGCCCGAAGATCACCGCTACCAACTCCTTCATCCTAGCCCCCTCACACCCGAATCATTTTCCTCATTATCCTCTCATTCAACATCAAGCCGGCTCTGCTCTGCGCCTGTAGAATGTCTAAAGCGCACAAACGGCCAACCACAATGTCCTACTTCGACCAAGTTTCTGAAGCCGCCTCATTCCTTCAACGCAAGCTGGGCTCGCACAGCCCGCGCATCGGCATCGGCATCGTTCTGGGCTCCGGGCTGGGCGCCGTGGCCAATGAAATCTCTGACCCGGTCGTCGTTCCCTACTCTCAGATTCCGCATTTCCCTCAATCCACCGTCGAAGGCCACTCCGGCCGCATTGTCGCCGGACTGCTCGGCGGCATTCCAGTCGTTATCATGCAGGGGCGGGTCCACTACTACGAGGGCTACACCCCGCAGCAGGTCACCTTCCCCATGCGCGTATTGGGAGCGCTCGGCCTCCGGGCGGTCATCCTTACCAATGCCGCCGGCGGAATCCAGGAAGGCTACCGCGTAGGTCAGTTGATTGCCCTTAGCGACCACATCAACTTCATGGGCTGGAACCCGCTCATTGGACCAAATGAGCCCCGCTTCGCCGTGCGGCCCGGCGCGGGATTGCGCTTTCCCGACATGACCGAGGCCTACTCGAAACCTCTTCGCGCCCTGGCGCAGGAGGCCGCAAAGGAAGAGAAGTTCGAGCTTGCCGAGGGAGTCTATCTGGCCGTCAGCGGACCCAGCTATGAGACTCCCGCCGAGATTCGCGCCTTTCGCACGCTGGGCGCAACCCTGGTCGGCATGTCTACCGTGCCCGAAACCATCGTCGCCCGCCACATGGGAATCGAGGTGCTGGGCATCTCCTGCGTTACCAACCTGGCCGCGGGGCTGGGCGCAAAGCCCCTCGATCACGCGGAGGTTGCAGAAATCGGCCGCCAGGTCGAGCACCGCTTCGCCCGCCTGCTCCAGCGGCTCGTGCCTAAAATTGACGTCCGGATATCAACACTACAGACAGGAGCGAAACTGCCGTGAATCAGCAAGCCGGGCGCAGTGCGCGTCTTCCTTTTCCGCCTGTTGTGTTGGGCATTGCCGGATGCACCGGTTCCGGCAAAACCACGTTGGCCGCCGCGTTGGCCCGCACCCTCGGCGGCATCCACTTCCATATCGATACGTATTATCGCGATCTGGCCCATCTGCCGCTGGAAGAGCGCATCCGCCAGAACTTCGACCACCCCTCGCTGATCGAGATCCCGCTGCTGGTGGTCCACCTTGCCGCGCTGGCGCGGGGGGAAGCCATCGAGCGCCCCCTCTACGACTTTGCCTCCTATACCCGCGTTCTCGGCCCAGACGGAGTCGGCCTTACGGAGACCGTCCGCCCCAGCGCCTATCTGATGGTCGAGGGCATCTTCGCCCTCCACTTCACCGAATTGCTGCCCTACTACAGTTTGCGCATCTATATTGATACACCGGACGAACTCTGCTTCGAACGCCGGCTCAGGCGCGATATTGCGGAGCGCGGCCGTACACCCGAATTGGTCCGCCATCAGTATGAGTCCACCGTCCGGCCCTCAAGTGTAGCCTTTGTGCGCCCTTCGGCGGTCAACGCCGACCTTACCGTCGACGGCACCGGAGCCCTTGACTGGAAGGTCGAGCAGATTCTGGCACAGATGGGCCGCCGCGGTCTTTTGAGCTTACCGTTTTGAAATTCGCTAATCCTTGTTGGCTATTTTGGTTTCTTACCATAGTTTTATTGAAAAACTAACATATATTGAACCTCTTACCGATATGTTGGCTATGAAGATGAAAAAATCCTTAGAAATCTTGAAGCAGAACGTGGCCACATGGCTGCGCCAGGGTATCTCGCCCCGGAAGCTGGCCCTCACTCTTGCTCTCGGATTCGCCATCGGTTGCATCCCCGTGGTAGGCGTAACCACAGCCCTGTGCGTCGTCGCGGCGCTCGCCCTGCGACTCAACTTTCCCGTCATTCAAGCAGCAAACTGGCTTGCTGCGCCGCTTCAGTTGCTGCTGATTGTGCCTTTTGTGCGCCTCGGTGGGCGTCTGTTTACATTCGGCTCAAGCCGCGTCATCGAAATTGACTCTCTGCTCCACACTTCACCCTTGGCGCTGATTGCGCAAGTGGGCGGCATGGCCGGTCAGGCGCTGCTGGCCTGGTTGATGATCTCCATCCCCGCCGTAGCTTTGCTGACCGTGATGCTGACTACTCTGCTGCGCCGGGTTCCAGCCATCGCCCAAGCAGATTCCTGCGACTGACGCAGGACGTTAGCTTCGATATGCAAGTGAAATTCGTTTTAGCCGGCTCGATTTGCCCACTTTTGCGACAAAAAACTGCATGTAGAGCTACAGGCGAAAAGCTGAGTCTATGCAACTCTACTTTGGCGCGTAAGGGTCGTTTACCGGCTTGGCGCTTTCCAGCCAGGCGGTGTAGATCATATCCCGCAGCATGCTTGCGCCGGCCGCCAACCGCACGGCGGTAAACTCCCGCGACTCGGCCGTTCCCGCTCCCGCAAACCCACCCACCTTGTCCAGTTGGTAGACTCTTTCCACAAACGTCTTCGAGAGGCGCAGGTAAGCAACATAGGAGTCAAACAGATCGCCTTCGACGACCTTGACCGGAGTCATCTTGGCCCGTACGTCGGCTTCGTGGATGTTGGCTTCAACAAACGGTCCCTCAAACTGCCAGTGAATCTTGTGATCGGTGGTGTATCCATTAGGGTTAGGCCCCGTCCAGCCGTTGTACTGGATGGTAGTGTGCAGCGGCTGCGAGCCATCGCCCACGTAGTGGCCCAGCCAGCCGGCATAAAACAGAATCGCCTGCTCCACCGGGCGGGTATCCTGCTTTTCCGCGGCCAGTCTGCGGTATTCGCGCATCGCGCACTTCAGCCGCTCCCAAACTTCGTCCGTTTCCCAAGGTTGCAGGCCGATCTTCTCCGGACGCTGGCCGGCGGCAAAGACCTTCGCTTCGAAGTCCAGGCGGCGATGCGGTAGGGGACCCAGCGCGTCGGCCAGCTCCATGTCGATAAAGTGCTCCGGCGCCTGCGCGGCCACAAGCTCCGGCTCGGCAGGCGACCGCCAGCGATCCGGCTCGGGCCCCAGATACTCGATCTCGGCAATCGCCTCCGGCGAGCGCAGGAAAGCCGGAACATCGTCCGGCAGCGAACTGGCCGCCAGCTTGTTGATCAGGCGATGGCCGCCGTTGCCCCATGCGTGGGCCGAAGGCGGTTGAACAAGAATGCAAACCAGTCCGGCAGCGACCAAAGCTGAGAAAAACACACGGTACAACGCAGAGGTAGAGAACATGAGATCAGTATAGGTCTGACGTAGAAAGCGCTGTTTGAAATTTCTGCAAAGCACATCAGTTCTCGTCGCTGAAGATGGCTTCAATGGTGGTTTCAAAGAGGCGAGCAAGTTTGAAGGCCAGCGGAAGGCTGGGGTCGAACTTGCCCGTCTCGATGGCGTTGACCGACTGGCGCGAGACTTCCAGCCTTTGGGCCAGATCGGCCTGCGACCACTCTCGTTCAGCGCGCAATACTCGCAGCCGGTTTTTCATCTGTACCTCGCTTGATTCAGCGCATGAGCGATGCCGAAGAAGATGCAAAAGATCGGATAGACCCACGTCAGGTCCAAGTGGCGCAAGTGAACGAAATTTTCCAGCGAACCCCACACCACCGTCACCGAAAGCGTTGCCCCGATCCCCCAGAGCAACGCAAGCACTCCGGAATGCCGCTGGAACTCATCCTTCTCTTCCGCCAGGTACATACCGAAGGCCGCAATTTGCCCGACGATGGCGAGCGCCGGAAGAACGGCCAGTAGCCAGGCTACGGGGCCGGTTGGGCGGAAGTGGACAAATATCCAGACCGCCAGAATAAGAAACACAGCGTATAGCACCATCGATACAGCGAAGCGAAAAATGTAACGACGGACCGCAGGACTATTGGATTTGCATGGCATGATTGGTCTCCTTTACTGAAAGACAATCATACTTTACATTATTGCCTATTTCTTGTCAAGCGTCCTTGACATTTTTTTTACGAGGAGCGCGATAGGCCTCGATTTCGCGAATTGGGATCAAGGCTCTACACTCAACCCATGGGTTTTCAGAACCTTCTGGTGGTTTTGGGACTTAGCGGCCAGTGACTCAAAATCTTAGGGAGTGAGAAGGATGCGCCACGTCAGATGGGGATGGATTGTAGCTGGATTTGCCTTCGTGGGGCTGCTGCTGCACGCGCAGGGGCCGCGTTCGGCCGAGTACCAGAAGGTGCAGGAGCGGCTTGCCAGGGGATGGAACACCTGGGATGTGCACTCGGTTTCAACGCAGGTGCTGCTGCCGGAGGGATTAGCGATCCATGTAGGCATCGAGCACAACACCACGCTGTATGGCGACGCTTATCTGGGTAATGCGCTGATTGGACGGCTGGAGCCTGGGGCGGAGGTTGTGACGCCCGGACCGCACGCCTGGGATGGGAGCTATACGACCGCCGATTATGCCTGGAAGGGGCACAAATGGCGCGTTGAAAGCGCCCACGATGGAAATGATCTGGTAATGTTGGTGACGCCACTGGCTGCCACGGGCGCCTCTTCTCGACCGCCGACGGTGGTCTTTAGCGTGGGAGCGCTGTGGAATCAGTACTCAGGTGCATCCCGCTTTAGTGCGGACCAGATTCTAGTGGGCACAGGGGATGGCTCCGTTATTGAGGTGGACTGCACATGCGGGGAAGAAGCGGGTTCGCTGGTTGTCAATGTGCCGGTCGCGTCTCAGTACTTCGCATCGGATTTGACGAAGCCAGTAGGCGTGAGCACACGTATAGCGGAAAAGTACAAGACGCCGCGCACAGTGGAACAGATCCGAAGCGTGATCGATCGCCAGCGGAAGGCTTACGAGAAATCGATTGAGGCGGCGGGAACAAACGGCCCGATTCTCGACGCGATTGAGACGACGCTGGGCTGGGACACCATCTACGATCCGGAAAAGCAGCGCGTGATCTCGCCGGTAAGCCGGGTGTGGAGCGTGGGCTGGGGCGGATATGTGCTCTTCGACTGGGATACATTTTTTGCCGCCACGCTGGCCTCGGTGGGCGACAAGGATCTGGCCTATGCCAATGCGATGGAGATTCTGCGCGAGGAGACGCCTCAAGGCTTCGTGCCGAACTTTGCGCGGGCTGGCGGGTGGAAGAGCGAGGACCGCAGCGAGCCGCCAGTGGGCACAATTACGGTACTGGGATTGTATGAAAAGTACCATGATCGCTGGTTCATCGAGGATGCGTTTGTGCCGCTGCTCAACTGGAACCGCTGGTGGGCGGCACACCGGGATATGGATGGGTACCTGACCTGGGGCAGCGACCGCGACAACCAGCCGGAAAATCTGGATGACAGCTCCCGCGGCGCGTGGCAGGGGGCAGTCTATGAGTCGGGGCTGGACAATAGCCCCATGTATGACGGGAGTTTCTACAACCCGAAGACGCATCTGCTGGAGTACGCGGACGTAGGGCTGATGAGCATGTACGTTGCGGACTGCGACGCGCTGGCGAAGATGGCGGATCTGCTCGGGAAGACAGTGGAGGCGAAGGAGCTGCGCGAGCGGGCGGCGCGCTATCGGGGAAAGCTGGCGACGCTGTGGGATGAGCAAGCGGGAATCTTCCTGAACAAGGACTTGCACACCGGGCGGCCGGTCATGCGGCTCTCGCCCACCAACTTCTATCCCATGCTGGCGCGGGCGGCCACACCAGAGCAGGCAAAAACGATGGTAGATAAGCACCTCTTGAATCCGAAGGAGTTCTGGGGCGAGTGGGTGATTCCCTCCATCGCGCGCGATGACCCGGCCTTCCCAGATCAAAACTATTGGCGTGGCAGAATCTGGGGCCCGATGAACTACCTGGTCTATCTGGGCCTGCGCAACTACGATGATGCAACGGCGCGCAAGGAGTTTGCGGAGAAATCCTACAAGCTGTTTCTGAAGGAGTGGAGCGAAAAGGGCCACGTGCATGAGAATTACAATGCGCTTCTGGGTTCGGGCGACGACGTGACGAGTAGTGACCGGTTCTATCACTGGGGAGCGTTGCTGGGATACGTCGAGTTCATGGAAGCGAGCGAGGGCGAGAACTCTGCTCAGTAGAGGTTCAGCGAAGAAATGCCTTCCTATTGTTGCTTCGCTCGATTGCATTGTGATTCATGGCTATTCACCACCTCTTCAACCCGAAATAAATTAAACTCAACCCATGGGCTTTCAGGATTTTCTCGGCAATGCGGCGACGGTGACACGACTGCGGGAGAGCATCGGCGCGGAGCGATTTCCCCAGTCGCTCATCCTGGCCGGCCCGCGCGGGGCGGGCAAGTACACCCTGGCCCTGATGCTGGCCAAAGCCGTGAACTGCCTCCAGCCCACAGAAACAGACGGCCTGCCCGACTTCTGCGGCGCGTGCTCCAACTGCACTCGCATCGCTGGCTCCGCTGATCTTGAAGCTCTCGTTGCCGAGGCCGTTGACGCTCGCGAAGAGATGCGCGACACCGACAAAAAAGAGACCCGCATTCTCATCCAGACCCACCCGGACGTGCTCATCATCCCGCCTGACCCGCCGCAACTGCTCATTAAGGTAGGCCAGGTTCGCCAGGCCATCCACGTGGCCTACTACCGTCCTCCGGTTGAGGCCAAGCGCACCTTTACCATCTTCACCTCGTCAGCATTTATGAAAGAGGCGGCCAACTCCCTGCTCAAGCTGCTCGAGGAACCGCCCGCGCACAGCTCGCTCATACTTCTTACCGAGAATCCGCAGGAGCTGCTGCCAACTATCCGCTCCCGCGCAGTGGTGCATCGCTTGAGCACGATCCTCTACTCCGAGATAGAGGTTCTGCTCGCGCGGCGGCGTCCGCTTCTCAAGCAGAAGGACCGCGTACTGGTAGCGCGTCTGGCCGAGGGAGCCGTGGGCCGCGCCCTCACCCTCGACCTCGACGTGTATCTCGCCAGCCGCCAGGACGCGCTGGTCTTGCTTCGCAATGCCTTGCGCGAGCCAGACTACTCCGCGCTCTTTCACGCGACCGAGAGCTACCGCGCCGGCGCCGATGGACAGGAGAAGACTGTTAACCTGCTGCGCGCCCTCGGCAGCCTCATCGAGGACTTGCTGCTCATCGTGGCAGGAACGCCACAGCTTATCCGCAACCTGGACATCGAAGCCGAACTCACCCAGCTTGGCCAGGGTCTCAGCGTCGATTGGATTGATAATGCCGCCCGCGCTCTCGTCCAGGTCGAGCAGGGAATGCGCCGCAACCTGCTCCGTTCCCTCTCGATTGACGCCATGGCCGTCAGCCTTGAACCAAGCTAGCTAACCCCTTCCCCAGGAGGACTTTACATGAGTACGGAATCCACTCAGCCCAGCTACCAGGCATATACCCGCAAGCGGCCGGCCTCGCTCGCCCCCTTCCGCCTGCCGGGCTACGGCTACGGCCAGAAACAGGAGCAGGAGCCTCCCCATCGCAACGCCGAGCTCTTCTACCTGCAAAAGCAGATACAGACGCAGACGCCCATGGTGATTATGCTGGAAGGCGGCGATCAGGTCGAAGGCTGCATCGAGTGGTACGACCGCAATGCCCTCAAGATCCGCGGCCGCCAGAGGACCATGGTTTACAAGTCCGCCATCAAATATATGTACAAAGTAGGCGATCGGGGGTAGTGATCGAGTGTGAGTGTGTGCTGCAAATTTCTGACGCAGAACACCAAGCGAAAATTACGCATAAAACGCGAAAAAATGATCTCTACTTCGAGATAGAGGTTTTTTGCGCAAAATTGGGTTGTTTGGGAAGCGGAAATCTATGAATAATTCCCTATTTCTTCGCTTATCTGGTGCTTCCCGCCTTGAGCAACCGGTCTCGGATGGCTGCGCCAATTCCCTCGGGCGGCGGCAGGGGGCATAGAATCACCGTGCAGCCCGCGTTGTCGAGCGCCCGCAGGCCGGAGTACAGCTCCCGCGCCAGCTCCTCCGGCGCGGACCAGCGGCCCCAGGCGTAGACTGCCGCCGCCCCGGCCGGCGCAGACACCTCGGCGGGCAGCATTACGCCTACCTGTTCTTCAGGTAGATCAAGCAGAGCACCAGCCAGACGAGCTCCCAACTCGGCCAGCGCGCCTTCAATGAGCACCAGTCGCGCCCGGGGCGCATAATGCCGCAGCCCCATTCCCGGCGAGAGTTGCGCTTTGCGTGGTTCGGCTTCCAGCAAGCCGCCGTCGCGGAATACCTCGACTGCCCCGGCAGTGGTTCGAATCTGGACACTCGTGACAGCCCCCGGCCGGTAGATCTTCATTGGGCTCTGGCAGGGGTCGAGCACCGTGGATTCGACGCCATGCTCGGTTGGCCCCGCATCCACGACCGCATCGATCAGGCCGTCCAGGTCGGAGAGCACGTGCTTGGCAGTGGTCGGGCTGATGCGGCCAAAGAGATTGGCGCTGGGCGCGGCCAGCGGAAGCCCGGTGCGGCGAATCAGCTCGAGGGCTACCGGATGCGCCGGCATGCGCACACCGACGAGAGGCCGGCCAGCGGTGACCGCATCGGGGACCGCAGCCGACCGCGGCAGCAGCAGGGTCAGCGGCCCCGGCCAAAAGGCCGCAATCAGCTTGCGCGCCGCCTGCGGAACATCGCGGACGAGTCCGTCGAGCATTGTTTCGTCGGCCACGTGCACAATCACCGGGTCCCACGCCGGGCGCTGCTTGGCCGCAAAGATGCGCTCGACAGCCTCCGCATCCAGCGCATTTGCGCCCAATCCATAGACAGTTTCAGTGGGCAGCGCCACGAGGCCTCCAGCGCGCAAAATCTGCGCGGCGCGCTCCAGGGCCTTCTCGACCTCGGAACTCTCCAGATTTGCTGGATCGACAATCAGTCGCAGTGTCTTCACGCTCTTATTGTCGCTTGTTCAAGCCAGGCGCTGCTACTCAGCAGGTTTGATTGATTGATAAACGCAGCCTAAATCTGCCCCCTTCCAATTCGACTCAGCCATTTTCCGCCCGCACCGTGTACCAGAACAGTATAATAAGGAACTAGCATTCAAATTGAGCTTCGCTATGAGATGATGACCAGGTCAATGCAAGGAGAAGATTGTGTCTAACGGAGACGATTTTAAGCGGAACCTTTTTTCAACCATGACGATTTTCATACTCTTGGGCGTAGTGTTAATTCTTATTCATGTTGTCGCCTCGCCCCAGCTAGGGAAAAGCAGCGCCTTTGCGTATATCTTTGATACGCTGCGCGAAGTCGGGATGGGTCTGATTGTGGCTGGCGCGGTCGGTCTGGTCTTTGAGCGTATGGCGCACTCTCATCTCATCGGACGCGCCTTATCCGATGTCGAGAATAAACTGACCCATGCAGCTCAACAGCAGAGCACTCTCCTGGACAACCTAGAAGAAAGAGTGAATCGCGTCGGCAATGAGATCGTGATGACCAGTGGTATGTTGCGCAATGCCACAAAAGTCGGCATTGAAGCAGTCTACAACGGGAGAGAAGACGATTTCCATTTGGATCTGGCACGGACAATCCGCGAGGCCAAAGGAACCGTAAGGATTCTTGGCATATCTCTTGCCGATGTTTGTGGCTTCTGGGGAGGTAAATCGATTATTCACGAAGAAGTTGAAGCTCGAATGAAAAGCTCCGACGCAATTGACAATTTTCAGATTCTTTTTTCAGACCCCGATGGCGAAGGACTCAAGACTCGTGCCAAGTACGAACATCCTGGGACGGAACTCCAAAAGACAAGAGCGTATCGTCAGACGTTTTCAAAAATATCAGAAACTCTGGACATTGCTCAGGAAGCAATAAAGAACCATAAGGCTGAGGTACGCCTCTATACGGAAACTCCTCTTTGCTTCCTGGTCATTACAGAAGAGCGACTCTTTGTGGAACATTACCACTATGCAAGCCGTGGAGGGCAAAACCTTATCCTATCGATCAAGGGAAAAACTGGCTTATTTCGTCTCTACGAGGATCACTTTGACGCACTCTGGAAAGACGCGAAGATTCCGGATAGCGAGAAGTATGCTATTCTCGCGCACCACAATGACCATTCAGTGCAAAGTATGAGGACGCTACAATCAAATTAAGCGAGACACAGGCTGTCTTTTCCACCTGCAGTATACTCACTGCTGACGATGCCTGTCGAGACTGAGATCAAATTTCGCGTGGATGACCTGGCTAGACTGAGCCAGCGGCTTGAAGCTGCCGGCTTCCACCTGCAGACTCCGCGCGCCTTTGAGAGCAACGTCTTATACGACACGCCGGACCGAGAGATGCGTGCCCGCACAGAGATTCTACGCATCCGCAACTATGCCGGACGCTGCACCGTGACCCATAAGCGCCTGCCCGATGACAGGCCCGGCGAAGATACCCACAAACACCGCATCGAGAACGAGACCGAGGTAGCCGACGGCGCGGCGCTGGAGCAAATCTTCCTCTCCCTCGGCCTGGTAGCCGCCTTCCGCTACGAGAAATGGCGCACGGAGTGGACAGACGGCGAGGGCCATTGCGTCGTTGATGAGACCCCCATCGGCAACTATGCGGAACTGGAAGGCAAGCCTGAGTGGATTGACTGCGCCGCCGCCCGCCTGTGTATCGATCCGGCACAGTACATTACCCTCAGCTATGGCCGCCTCTTCGACCTGTGGCGCGCCGAGCACCACTCCACCGCCGAAGACCTAACCTTCGCCGCCGTAAGGACAGCTTCTAGCTGCTAGCTTCTAGCTTTTAGCTCAAAAAAAAACCTGAATACTCGCTGCATACCATGAAGGCGAATTAACCGTTGATTCGCCTGATCTTGAGCTAGTAGCTGATGGCTAGCAGCTAGAAGCTGTACTCCCCATTCCCCCGGTAATCAAATTCTAAAAATCCATTAACGAAGGCTCCTCCAATCGCCGATAACCCCATCAGTGAGTCAAGAACTGCGAGGTGCCCATTGAACAACAATCACTTTGAGCCTCTTCCCAGCCGGTTGCGGCGTGCCGGAGCCCGGCTGATGCAGGCAACCGCTTTGGCGCTCATGGTGATGCTGGCCATGCCTGCCCGGGCGGCGGACGAACGCGCCGTTAAAACCCGGGTTCCACCTGTTTATCCCGAAATTGCCCGGCACATGAAGATAGCCGGACAGGTCAAGCTTATGGTCACCGTGGACGCGCAAGGCAAGGTAACCGACGTACAACCTCTCAGCGGAAATCACACGCTCTCGGCCGCTGCAGAGGATGCCGTGCGCAAATGGAAATTCGCGCCTGGCGACGGCATCGCTACAGTGGAAATAATGGTCAACTTCGCTCTTTAACAGCCGGAGTTGCGATGGGTAAGCAGCATAGGTTAGTTCGCCGGTGCGAGCATCCTCAGAAGGCATGATTATCGTTCACGAGCGCTAAATGACATACCCGGAATCTCTCCTCGCTCATCCGGGCTCAAAGCCTGTATCGATGCAGGCAAACGGAAGCAAACGATGCCATGCCGATTCTCAACCTGATCTCCGATGCTCCGGGCACGATCTCCATCGCGCTCATCGATCCTGATAATCTACGCCGCGAAGAGGTAGCCGGCGTTCTGGCGGGATTTCCCGGAACGGCTGTCTATGAGCATGCTTCCTTCCCTGCCGATCTCGACGACCTGCCCCTGATGCTGGAACATCACTATGATGTCATCCTCATTGGGCTGGACAGCGACCCGGTATGCGCCTTCGATGTGGTTGAAAGCCTCTGCGCTTGCAACTCCACCACTTTGATGGTCTATACAACGCAAACCTCTCTGGAGCTGGCCATCCGCTTCATGCACGCTGGCGCCCGCGAGTTTCTCACCCTGCCCCTACTACGCGAGGAAATTGCGGACGCCCTGGACCGGGTTTTGTCCCGCCGTGTTACTACACCCCAGGGCAGAAGTATATCCAAAAAACTCTTCGTCTTTCTGGGCGCCAAAGGCGGCTGCGGAGTCACCACCATCGCCTCCAATTTTGCCGTCGCGCTGGCGCAGGAGTCCGGCGAGAAAACCCTCTTGATTGACTTCGGAGTTCCGCTGGGGGACGCGGCGATCAACCTGGGAATGGCTGCCGAGTACTCCACCGCCAACGCACTTCAGGATTCCGGCCGGCTGGACGCCAATTTTCTCCGCTCGCTGCTGGCAAGGCACGGCTCGGGATTATCCGTGCTCCCCGCGCCAAGTGAGTTCTCTTCCCTCCAGGCTACCAATGAGGCAATCGACAAACTGCTGACCGTCGCTCGACATAGCTTCGATTATGTGGTCGTTGATGCCGGATCAAGAGTTGACTTGATGGGAACCTCGCTTTTTGGAGAATCCGCCGTACTCTACCTGATCACCCAGGTCGGCGTTTCGGAACTGCGCAACTCCAATCGCCTCATCACGCAATTCTTCTCCACGCGCGGACGCAAGCTGCAGATCGTGCTCAACCGCTATACGCCTCATGGTCTGCTCTTCGATGAAGAGCAGATCACCAAGGCTCTCACCAGGCCGGCCCAGTGGAAAATTCCCGACGATTATGCCTCTGCCCGCCGCACCCGCAGCACGGCCGCTCCGATTGCGCTGGAAGATTCGCCCATCTCCAACGTAATCCGGCAGATGGCCAGAACCGCCTGCGGCATGTCCGCGAATCCGGATAAGAAAAAGGGATTCTCCCTCTTCGGAAGAAAAAAAGATCCATGGCCCGGTAATAATATGCTGCTGGAAATTGCCGAGCACGAATAAGGATAAACGAGCTGCAGTTACTTCCCGGCCCCGTGGCACTTCTTGTACTTTTTGCTGCCCCGTCAGGGGCTGGTACGTCGGCGAGCGACGGCCGCCGGGTAGTCACATCCGCTGTGACATGGCGCACAGACATTATTTCCAATCTATTTTTTCTTTGCTTCTGTCGGAGCTTGCGTCCATCGGGGGCGCAGTCCGCTGTCCAACAAGAAGGAGGCCGAAGATGACGATCCGTTCTTCATGGCGAGTACGTGCTATCACGATTTTGTTGTTCGTGACGGCAATGGCAATTCTTCTGTTGCCCGCAAGCGTCTGGACGCAAAGCAGCGGCGAAGCGACGTTTACGCCAACCATTTCGCAGAAAGTCGATGCGCGTTCCGGACCCGCCAAAGTCACGAGTGACGACGAGAGCGCGCTGGCCAGCAAGGGCTACGTCAAGATAGGGGTGATCAGCGCCTCGCAGCCGGGAAAGAAGGAGAATCCGGATATAACCAGGCAACTCGAATCGGCCATTCTCAGAAAAGCAGCTGAGGCCGGCGGCGACGTTGTCCGCTTCAACAAAGAAGGCTCCTATGAAGAGAGAGAAGTGCCCACCGGAAAGTCGAAGGTGAAAGGCGGGACATGCGACCAATACAGTACTCAAAGCGTAAGCACTACAACTTCGTCGCAGAGTTGCTATACCGACGTTCATGGGTTCGCACATTGCACGACATGGAACACGCCAGGATTAAGCTCCAGGAGTGTGTGCGTACATAGGAGTGGAGGAGAGACAATCCCGATAACAAAGCGGGAAAAAAGCGTGGTCAGCGAGGGAACGGTTTGGCGCTATGCTCCCAATTGGACCGCCGACATGGCGCGCGCAGCGGAGGCTGAGCGTGCATCTGCCCGGAATACGGCGGTAGCCGATGCGCAAGCTCTTCAAGCCCGTGGCGGCATTAACGCTACGGGCAGTGATGGCTATACAGCCTTGATTCGCGCTATCAGGAACGAAAAACTTGAAGACGCCGAAGCCCTGCTGGATCACGGTGCGGATGTGAATATACTTGCAAGTGAACCAGCTCACGATAAAGGGTGGTCACCTTTGCTGGAGGCGTCGATTTTTCTGCCCGGTTTGATGAAAACGCTTGTGGAACGGGGAGCGAGTGTTAATGCAACCGATTCAGGTGGAAATACCGCTCTTTTCTGGGCGGCTTGCGGCAACGATCAGGAAATCCTGAATCTGATGCTGGCCAAGGGCGCCAATATCAACAAGCAGGACAGTATTGATCAGACCCCTTTGATACATGCGGCCTCGTGCGCTTCTCCAGAGAATGTGAAATTGCTGCTGACGGCAGGCGCCGACAAATATCTGAAGGAGTATGACGGGAAAACAGCAGAGGATGTTGCGCAGGAAGAGATGAGAAAAGCCGAAAAATCAGAGGATAGAGCGAAGTATCAGCAGGTCCTTCAGTTACTCAGGCATTAGCATTCTGGTGACAGCTTCAGGAACTTCAAGACCGCACAAGCCGAGAATCCCAGCTCCCGAAGCCGCCAGCAGATTTTGATTTTTCTTATTGGAGCCTGTGTCCCCGCAAGGGCGAAGCAGAGCCCGGCAAGGAGGTCGAAGATGACCAACAGTTTCTCATGGCGAATATGTGTTATCACGATTTTGCCGTTCGCGGCGGCAATGGCAATTCTTCTGTCGCCCTTGAGCGGCTGGGGACAAAGCGCAGACCTTGCAACGTTCGCGCCTGCTATCCAACAGAAACTCGAAGCACGCTCAGCGCCCGCCAAAATCACGAACGACGACGAGAGCGCGCTGGCCAGCAAGGGCTACGTCAAGATAGGGACGATCAGCGCCTCGCAGCCGGGAAATAGGGCCAATGCAGCGGCTACGGAACAGTTGCAAACGGCCATTCTCAGGAAGGCTGCCGAAGCCGGCGGCGATTTTGTCCGCTTCAGCAAAGAAGGCATATTTGAAGAAAGAGACGTGCCGACCGGAAAGACGAAGAGGAAGGGCGGGACATGCGAGGAATACAAGGAGCAAACCGTTAGCGGCACTCCATCCTCCTCGACGAGTTGCTACACCGACGTTCATGGTTTCTCACATTGTATGACATGGAACACACCTACAACCCGCTCAATCTCATCGTGCGTACGTTGGGTTGGAGGAGAGGAGATCCCGATAACAAAACGGGACAAAAGCGTGGTCAGCGAGGGCACGGTATGGCGGTACGACCCCCACGGCGACATCGCTCGCGCAGAAGAGGCTGCTCGGCAACGGACGGCGGCTGATCGCGCCAACTTCTTAGCGACGATTGATGGCGCTCATTTCATAAAAGGGCTTGAGGACGATAAGTATACTTTCGACGATATAAATGCTATGGTCAATGCCAATCCTGGCCTGCTAACCGCCGAAAATTCATATGGCGAGAGCCCGTTACACGTGGCCGCAGAAAAAGGTTCTGTGAGATTGGTGGAGTTTTTTCTGGCGAAAGGGGCAGACGTCAATGCAAAGGCGTGGGCATGGCACGGCGATACGCCATTGCACACGGCGGCGAGGTGTGGACAGATAGATGTGGTCAAAGTGCTTCTGGCACATGGCGTCGACGCCAATATCATGAATACCTATAATGAAACGCCTCTGCACAACGCGGAGTTATTTCACAAGACGGAAGTGGCCGAATTGCTACGAACCAACGGCGGCCCCGACATCGCCCGCGCAGGGGAGGCAGCGCGAGAGGCCGCCCGGAAAAAGGCGGGGACCGATACGGAATCGCTTTTGGCCCATCGCGGCGACATCAACGCCAGGGACAGTGAAGGCTATACAGCTTTGATACGTGCTATCAGGAAAGGAAAACTTGATGAGGCCGAAGCCCTGCTGGATCATGGCGCGGATGTAAATGCACCCGCGGGTGAACCAGCTATTGACAAAGGGGATACACCTTTGCTGGAGGCGTCGACTTTTCTGCCGGGTCTGATGAAAACGCTCGTGGAACGGGGAGCGAATGTTGATGCAGCCGATATTGGCAAAGATACCCCTCTTTACAATGCGGCTTGCGGCAGAGATCCGGAAATCCTAAAACTGCTGGTGGCAAAGGGCGCCAATATCAACATGCAGGATAGCATCAGCAGGAGCCCTTTGATGCATGCAGCCTCGTGCGGTGATCCAGAGAATGTGAAAGTGCTGCTGGCGTCAGGCGCCGACAGATCTCTGAAGGACTTTGAAGGGAAAACAGCAGCGGACCTGGCGCGGGAAGGGATGGGTAAAGCCGATAATTCAGTGGATAGAGCGAAGTATCAGCAGATCCTTCAGTTACTCAGGCAATAGGATTCTGGAGACGGCTTCAGCAACTTCAAAACTACGCATGCGAAAGTCCCAGCTCCCGATTTTGGAACCTGGGACTCTCGCAACGAAATTACTTCCCGGCCCCGTGGCACTTCTTGTACTTCTTTCCGCTGCCGCAGGGGCAGGGATCGTTGCGCCCCACCTTTTCGCCTGTCCGCCGCTGCACTGTCTGGCTGGAGTTTCCGGCGCCGGCCATACTCGCCGCTTCCAGCTCGCGTTGTTTCTTGCGCTTGAATTCCTTCTCCAGCGCGTCGATGGTGGTGGATGGCTGGCGCGTTGAAATTCCAATCTCCCGCGGCTCCGCGTCCATCGTCAGAGGCCGGGCAGCGCTGGCCACCGGCGGCGCAGAGGGAACCGTTCGACTGATGCGCGGGGCCGCATCCACCGGCTGGCCATCCGGACCGAGAATCTGCATGCGGAAGAGGAAGCGGACGGTGTCCTCCTGGAACTTCAGCATCATGGCCTCGAACATGTCGAAGGACTCCCGCTTGTACTCCACCAACGGATCCCGCTGCGCATAGCCGCGCAATCCGATTCCTTCTTTCAGGTGGTCCATGGAGAGCAGGTGATCCTTCCACAGCCCGTCGATCACGTTCAACATCACCATCCGCTCGTGGTAGCGCATAGTCGCCGGCGAGAGAATCTTTTCCTTGGCCTCGTATTGCTCCTTCAGCTTGGCGAAGATCGCGTCGCCCAGCTCATGCCGGCTGTACTGGTGCGGATTGATTCCGGTGGCGCCGATATTCAGCGTTGCGAGTTTCAGCCCGAAGTGGTCGATGAGCTTTGCCTCCAGCCCCTTCATGTCCCACTGATCCGGATGCATCTTCTCTGGGGCAAACTCGTCCAGAATGTTGCTCAGAATTCCGCCGACATAATCCTCCAGAATCAGCTCCCGCTGCTCCACGCCCTCCAGCAGTTGACGCCGCAGCCCGTAAACTGCCTCGCGCTGCTTGTTCATCACGTCGTCGTATTCGAGCAAATGCTTGCGCGATTCGAAGTTCTGCGCCTCAACCGCCTTCTGCGCTCCTTCGATGCGCTTGGTGATCATCTTCGACTCGATGGGCTCGTCCTCTTTCATGCCCATCCGCTGCATCATGGTGCTCATCCACTGCTTGGCGAAGATGCGGATCAGGTCGTCTTCCAGCGAGAGAAAGAATCTTGACTCGCCGGGATCGCCCTGACGGCCGGCGCGCCCGCGCAATTGGTTATCGACGCGCCGCGACTCGTGCCGCTCAGTGCCCAGAATGAAGAGCCCGCCCGCCTCGATCACCTGCTCGTGCTCCTGCTGCGCCGCCTCGGCGTGAACCTTGAAGACCTCCGCCCACTCCGGCTCGGCGATCTCGAACTCCTGTCCCTGGTAGTAGTAGCGCAGAAATCCCGGCGGGGCCATGGGATTGATGGCGCCCTCGGCCACGCTGATGGCCCGCGCCTTGTTCTTCTTCACCAGTTCCTGGCGGGCCATGAAATCCGGGTTGCCGCCGAGCAGAATATCCGTGCCGCGGCCGGCCATGTTGGTGGAGATGGTCACTGCCGCCAACCGCCCGGCCTGGGCCACTATCTCCGCCTCGCGCTCGTGGAACTTGGCGTTCAACACCACGTGCTTGACGCCTTTGCGCGCCAAAATCCCCGACAGCCGCTCGCTCTTCTCGATGGATGTTGTCCCCACCAGCACCGGCTGCATATTTTCGTGCAGCCGCGCAATATCCTCGGCCACTGCCTTGTACTTCGCCCTCTCCACCAGGTAGACCACGTCAGGATTTTCAAGCCGCAGCAAAGGCTTGTTGGTGGGAATCACTACGATCTCCAGCTTGTAAATCTTTTCGAACTCCGCCGCCTCCGTCTCCGCCGTGCCGGTCATGCCGCTCAGCTTCTTGTATAGGCGGAAATAGTTCTGGAAGGTGATGGTAGCCAGCGTCTGGTCTTCCTTGCGGATATTCACGCCCTCCTTGGCCTCGATGGACTGGTGCAGCCCATCGGACCAGCGGCGCCCCGGCATCAGACGCCCGGTGAAGGTGTCCACGATAATCACCTCACCATCCTTAACCACGTACTCCACATCCCGCTTGTAGAGCGCGTGTGCCTTGATGGCTGTTTCGACGTAGTGCTTCATCTCCCAGTTTTCGGCATCGGCTATATTGTTGATCCCCAGCAGCTTCTCAATCGTCACCCAGCCCTCGTCGGTAACGCCGATGGTTCGCTGCTTCTCATCCACGATGTAGTCGCCGGTCAGGTACTTTTCACCCTCCCTGAGTTCCAGGCCCAGCTCCGCGCAGCGCCTGGTGTCGCTGGCTTCGATCTCCTCGCCCAGTTCCAGCTTCGGAACAATCTGCCGCGCCGTGGCGTACTTGTCGGTGGTCTGCTCGGTCGGCCCGGAGATGATAAGCGGCGTCCGCGCCTCGTCGATCAGAATCGAGTCCACTTCGTCCACGATGGCGTAGTAATGGCCGCGCTGCACGCAATCTTTTAACTCAAATTTCATGTTGTCGCGCAGGTAGTCGAAGCCGAATTCATTATTGGTTCCGTAGGTGATGTCGGCCAGATAGGCGGCCCTGCGCTCGTCATCGCTCAGGTCGTGAACGATGACGCCGACGGTGAGCCCCAGAAACTCGTAGATCTTGCCCATCCATTCGGCGTCGCGCTTGGCCAGGTAGTCGTTCACCGTGACCACATGCACGCCGTGGCCGGCCAGCGCATTCAGATAGCTGGCCAGCGTGGCCACCAGCGTCTTGCCTTCGCCGGTCTTCATCTCGGCGATCTTGCCCTGGTGCAGCACCATGCCGCCAATCAGCTGCACATCGAAGTGGCGCATCTGCACGGCCCGCCAGCCCGCCTCGCGCACCACAGCAAAGGCCTCGGGTAGAATCTCGTCCAGCGCCTCTCGCTCGGCCTTGTCCTGCTCAGCCGCTCGGCGTTCGGCAGCCTCCCGCGCCTCCGCTTCCCGTCCCTCTGCTCTCAACTCGTCGGGATTTTCAAACCCCTTCAGCCGTTCCGCAACGCGTTCCGCAATCCTCGCACGGAACTCCGCCGTCTTGGCCCGCAACTGCTCATCGGACATTTGCTTCGTGTCCGCTTCCAGAGCGCTGATCACGGCCACTTTCGGCATCAACCGCTTGATCAGGCGCTCGTTGGCCGTGCCAAATATTTTGGTTAAAACCTTATCGAAAAACACAGGATTCTCCGCTTATCAGTGTAAATGGTGGAGGTTATGAGCGGTCCCCCAATGGCCGTTCCGAAAAAACCGGGTGCCCCATCCTTTTCGCGTCATTTGCAAATGGGTGGGAAACTACGAACACTAACCGGCTCAAATCCGCAAGACCAGCCTGTCCACTGGCTCGCCGCGCCGAATCCGCTTGAGTTGGCGGTTCAGTTGTTTCATGAGGTTTTCCGGATCGCCTTCATCATCCTCGTCGGCGTCCTCCTCCTGCTTTATCTCCACGACATTGGCAACGCTGGGCCGATAAAAGACCTGCAAGAAGAGAAATGCAATTCCCAGTGCCGATGAAGACGGACAAAATCCGGAGTTCTTTCTTCCCAGCCGTTGGTTCAGCCGCCAACGGGTGCGCAGAAAGCAGTAGTAAACAAGAATGGCGCCAATCGCCAGAAATGGCGCGCTCATGACAAAGAAACCCAATACAGAAGGATCGACGTGCATCAGTACCCTCGCGGATCACAGGCAGAACTTCTCGAAGGAAAAGTCGGCGGCCGCAGAACAACAAAAGCTGTTCTGCAAAGCCGGACCAGTTCTGAGGGAATTAAGCGATTCGGAAGGGTGGCGGGCGCTGGAAGAGCGCGGGAAGCGCCGGAGCATCGGGCACGCGACCAACATATTCATAAGCCAGCGGCGCAAACAGGCTGAGGGGCGAGATGACTCCAACAACGAGAAGCGGCAGAATCGCAACCCAATCCGCGCCGCCGGAGTGACCTTGCGGGATCAACATGCACAGGAGGGCGAATCCGATTGCGATTGCCGCAATCAGGAGCCATCCACGCCGCTGCCGGTTCTGCATCATTGAATCTTCTCTTGCCAGAAGTATACCGGATCACCGGGAAGTCCTCAACCGGTCACCGCGCCAGCTCCATGGTTTGATAAGCTGGTTGATAATCCGCGCAATTCTCGTTGCAACTTGCTGTTCTCGCGTGTGCGCAATCAGATTGGCAACTGACCAAACAAGGAGTAGATCCAGCATGAACCGGACAAGCGAGTACTACAAAGATAAAGTTGCTGTTGTAACCGGCGGCGCATCGGGAATTGGACTGGCCCTGGGCGAAGTGATGCTCGGCTTTGGGGCAAAGCAGGTCGTCCTAGCCGATTTCAACCGCCAAAACCTGGAGCGGGAGGCCGGGCGTCTGAACTCCGCTTATCCCGGCAAAGTGCTCGGCGTCTACTGCAATGTCACACAGGAAGAGGATGTGCGGGAGTTGATGAGAAAGGCCGCCGCGTTTGGCGGGCGCATCGATTTCCTCTTCAACAATGCCGGGGCCGGGCTGAGCGGTTTATTCGACAAGCAGACGAATGAAGATTGGGAAAAGGCTTTTGCCCTGAACTTTTATGGCGCGCTTTACGGAATCCGGGCCGTACTGCCGATCATGCGCAAACAGGGCGGAGGACATATTGTGAATACGATTTCGGGTATTGCCTTCGCGCCGATGGCATGCCAATCGATGTATTCCGCTACAAAGGCTGCTCTCAATGGCCTGACGCTCGCCCTGCGCTATGAGCTATGGGATGAGAATATTCGCTTGACTTCGGCAACGCCGGGGACAACAGCGACCGCAATCTGGAAAGATGCACAGGCCCCTCCGGGCTCTCAATCGGCGGAGCAATCCGCGCATACAATTCTCGATGGTGTGGCCAGAAATGAGCGTTTGGTTCTGGGCGATACGCCAGATAAGTCTGCCGCGAAGCGGTGCTTCGATCCTGATTTTGCGGCTGCAATGGACGAATACTTGCTTAATGTCGCGCGAAAGAGGCTGAAAGGCGAGTGGACGGTGTAGGGCAGACGGTCACGGTTCAATTCGCCCATCGGCTGACTGATGCATTCTCCGCCCATATTATTGATAAACCTTATCAAAAATCACAGGATTCTTCGCATATTTGTGTAAGTTGTTGCTGCCACGCGCAGAATCCTGCCTTTGAAGAGTGCGTTATACGCGCCCGCAACTATAGCCTTTGGAATATATGAAAAATGATCGCCTGCGGATGCTACCGGGGGTATAGTAGTTCCTAGCCGAGAGGCTGAATGAAAAGTTCCCCGTAGGAAGGAGAGACAATGAAAAAAGCATCTCGTAGGATTGTCGCATTACTTGCGTTGCTAACCATGATGGCGGCAGGCGGCGCTTGTGCATGGGCGCAGAATGCGCCGAAGTCGCTCCCCAGTCCCGTGACAAATCCGGAGCTCAAGCAACTCCAGGCCACGGCCGAAAAGGCCCAAGCCAAAATTATGGCCTCCGTTGACGAGACGAGGGCGCTTTACAATGCTGTGCTGGCGAAGAATGTTGAGCAGGCAAAATTGATATTGCTCAAGAATGGCTTTACCGAAAAGCAGCTCGAAGGCGTCAAAATCGTTCTCGTGAACGATGCTCACGGCGGGGGCACGACGATGAAGAAAATCCATGTGAAAATCACCGCGTCTTGCTGCCCGCTGACCATCACCATCACGGTCTCATTCTGATGAAGGGCTACGTGTATTTTTCAACCAGCAGGAAGGATACTCTTCCGGGACCTCGGTCGTATTTCCACAGAAACTGAAGGCCAGTACGATTCGGCCTGAATTGTGGCGCTAGGTGTCCCAGGCATCGATTATGATGTCTGGGATACCATTATCCCCATCCCCATAGCGACCACCGTCCCGCCCCTTACAATGAAAATATAAGCCGCATTCCACCGCCCCATGGCCGAGACCGAAGAGAAAAAGCCGCAAAAGCCCGATGAAGAACCAACCGGCAAGGTCTATGACTCCCGGCTCATGCGCAGGCTCGGCCACTATCTGCGCCCCTATTGGTGGCAGGCTTCCGTCTCCGCCCTCGCTGTCAGCCTCAAATCCATCTGCGACGTCGCCGGACCCTACCTCATCATGGTGGCCATCGACCGCTACTTCCCCACCGAGCCCGGTTCCTCGCCCACCGCCAACCTCCTCACCAACGTCCTGGGCTCAACAAACTGGCTCACCCGCCGCCTTCCCGCCGATCCCTACCAGGGCATCACACGCCTGGCCGCTATCTATCTGGCCGCAATCCTTTGCGCCTATCTCTTCGAGTTCGTCCAGATATACCTCATGCAGTGGACCGGACAGAAGCTCATGTTCGACCTGCGCCGCGAAATCTTTCGCCACATGCAGCGCATGCACATCGGCTTCTTCGATACACACCCCGTAGGCCGCCTGGTTACCCGCATCACCTCCGACGTGGACGCCATCAACGAGATGTTCACCGCCGGCGTGCTGGCCATCGTGGATGACTTCTTCAACCTCGTTTTCATGGCCGCGCTCATGTTAAAGATCAACTGGCGGCTGGCCCTGCTGGCCTTCTCCGTCCTGCCGCTGATTCTCATCGTCACGCGCCTCTTCCGCGATTCTGTAAGGGAGAGTTACAGGCGCGTGCGCACCGCTATCGGGCGCATCAACAGCTTCACCCAGGAACACATCTCGGGGATGAGCGTGGTGCAGCTATTTAACCGCGAACAGCGCGCCTTTGATGATTTTGAAGATGTGAATCGCCAGCACATGGTCGCCTTCAAAGACACCATCTTCGCCTACGCGCTCTTTTACCCGGCGGTCGATCTGCTCTCCATGGTAGCCATCGCGCTGGTCTTATGGCGGGGCGGCTTCGGCGTGCTCCACCTCCCTCGCCCCCTTGTCACTATCGGCGAGCTGAATTTGTTCATCATGTATTCGCTGCGCTTCTGGCGGCCCATTCAGGACATGAGCGACAAGTACAACATCCTGCAATCGGCGATGGCCGCCGGCGAGCGCATCTTCCGGCTGCTGGACACCAAGCCGGAGATCGTCAGCCCCGCCAAACCGCTCAGCGGAGACGGCAGCAATCGTATCGAGTTCCGCCACGTCTGGTTCACCTATCAGAAGCTGACGGAAGAGCAACGGGCTGCTGTGGACCGGGCTGTTGCCGGCGAATCAGCCGCCCTCGCCGCCATCGACGGCATTGAGTGGGTTCTCAAGGATGTCTCCTTTACAGTCGAGCCTGGCGAGACAGTGGCCATCGTCGGCCATACCGGAGCCGGAAAAACCACCCTCACCAGCCTGATGATGCGCTTCTACGAGGTAACCGCCGGTCAAATTCTTTTGGACGGCATAGACCTCCGCCAGCACGACCTGACCGCGCTCCGCCAGCACTTCGCCGTTGTTTTGCAGGATCCATTCCTCTTCACCGGCACGCTGGCGGAAAACATTCGCTTCGGCAACGAAGCCATCACCGACGCCGACCTCCGCCGCGCCGCGCGCGACGTGAACGTGCTGGACTTTATCGAAAGCCTGCCCCACAAATTCGACGAGCCGGTGCAGGAGCGCGGCAACTCGCTCTCCACAGGCCAGAAGCAGCTCATCAACTTTGCCCGCGCGCTGGCCTTCAACCCGCGCATCCTAATTCTGGACGAGGCCACATCGAGCGTGGACACCGACACCGAGTTGCGCATCCGTGGAGCTTTGGAGCGCATGGTCGAGGGCCGGACCAGCGTGCTGATTGCCCACCGGCTCTCGACCGTGCAGCGGGCGGAGATGATTCTGGTGATGCACAAGGGGCAGTTGCGCGAGATGGGAACTCATCAGGAATTATTGGCCCATCGCGGCCTCTACTGGAAGCTCTACCAGTTGCAGTACAAGGAGCAGGAACAGTGGTCAGAGATCAGTGGTCAGTTATCAGTTGCCGGTGGACCGCTGACCATTGGAGCTTGAGATCAGTCGCTCTCAAAGGCAACAAACGGCAGCGGCGCTCGCCACTCTCACATAAAGTAGCCTTGCAGGTGGGTTGAAAAAACCTAAAAGCTGACCTGGGCATCGGAGAGAGTTGATGAGGAGGTGTCTGATAAGTGCTTCAAAATGAAACAAATACTGGCTTTAGTCAGGGCAAATGCCCTGGCCGACACGCCAGACTCTTTTACCCTCGAAATTGATGGAAAAAAGATTATATGTAGGGGGAACTTCAAGTATATTGAATATAACCCCATCCCCGGGGGTCCCCAAAATGGGAGTTCTGAATTGGTAGGGAGAGCTGACTCTCTCGGAGGAGACCTCAAATGTACCGGAAGTTCTATTCCCCTGTTGTTTTTCTAGTGGTGGCAGCGTTCTGCCTCGCTGTAAGCCCTAGAGCTTTTGCGAATACGGTTGTTAATATCAATTTCGTCTGTAGCGGAAGCATAACTGGTGCTAATGGCACTCAGTTGTACGCTGGTGCTGGCAACCTCTGCACGACTACGTCCAATGGGAACACCTACCCTGATCTCAGATTTGGGCCACAAGCGAGCCAGACGAGTTTCAGCGAATGGACCCAGGGAACTTCTCCTCAATTCACAGTTATTCCCAGCGCCAGTACCGGTACATTTGAATGGAATATAAACCAGGGCGAGGCGAATAACGCCAACACAGTTGGCCAATTAGGAGTACCCTCCTTTACGTCGACATCGGCTAACGCAACAATTAGCGCTACTGTTACAGACGGCGGCGCATGGTTCCAGTTTGACAGCGTTGACATGAAATATTCCGGCGGCAGCATGTCATATGAGATCGAAGGTTATTTGGGAAATACTGTAGTGTTCAACCTCATATGTAATGGTGTCAGTCACAGTGGCAACTGCACAGCTCTTAACGGTAACACCTACGTCACTGTCAGCGGAGCTGCATATGATATTCCGGCGGACGACATCAATAAGCTGGTGATTACCGAAACCGGCGCCGGTGGCGCCTATGATTACATGGACAATATCGACGTCACGACGGTTCCAGAGCCGACCAGTCTGATTCTGCTGGGAACCGGCCTGCTTGGACTGACCAAGGTATTGCGGCGCAAGCTGGCCCGATAAGTAATTATTGATGCATAAAACCTCATAGGGCGGGGAGTGTCAAACTCTCCGCTCTTTCTTTTGCCTGTGGCGCTTTCTAAGTTAGCCTGCTTGTTGAGCCGTAACGGGGAGTAAAAAGCCATCTGACCATTCTGCAGCGAATTCGTGGATAATCGCGTTCATTAGACGCATAATCGCCAATTCACTTTTTGAGGACTAATCGGTCCCGAAAAGCCGGCATATCGGAAATTGCTGATAGTGGCTGGTGCAGTTGGGTTGTGCGGAGGTTGAAATTCCACCCCGATGCACAAAAACAAAGACGCGCCGAAGGTGGGGCACCCGCTTTGGTGGTATACGCGGCTGATTCAATCCTTCTAGGCGACATCGATCACGATGAGCGTGATATCGTCCTGCTGGACCATGGAAGATGGTTGCCATTGGCGAATCTCGGAGAGCAGTTGCTCCACCAACTCAGACTGAGGGCGCGACTTATTCCTGCGGACAACCTGCTCGAGCTTGTAGTCGCCAAAGGGCTCGCCGCCGGCATTCTCGGGTTCGGTCACGCCATCGGTATAAAGCAGAAAGCGGTCGCCGGGATTGATGGTCATCTCAAAAACGGGGTAGTCGGGCTCGGCTACCACTCCGAAAAGCAGGCCGTTGCTTTCGACGCGCTCCAATTTGTCTCCGCGCCACCACAGCAGAGGCGGATGCCCCGCGGCTGAGTAGCGCGCTATTCGATTCTCAGTATCAATCCACAGATAGGACGCGGTGACGAACTGATCATGGAGTTGCCCGGAAAGGACGCGATTCAACCCGCGCATGATCTCCCGCGGGTCATGGGCGCTGGGCAGGATGGATTGCAGCGCGATCTTGATCATGCCGGCAACGAGCGCCGCCGGGACGCCATGTCCGGAGACATCAGCAACGAGAACGCCAACCCGGTTCTCATCGACAGGAATGAAATCATAAAAATCGCCGGCCACGGCTGTCATGGGGCGATAGGCGGCAGAGATACGAAGGTTGCTGAGTTCGGGACTGGCGCCGGGGAGAATCGAGGTCTGTATTCTGTGGGCGATGGCAAGTTCATTTTCTATCGACAGTAGACGGCGTTCGTTGGCAAAGACCCTCTGCAAGGCTACATAGCCCAGAGAAAATAGCAGAGCCGCAAACCCCAGGTCGCCCCAGATGGACGGAGGCTGGTAACCAAAAGGTCGCGCCAGGTTGACAAAGAGAGCTTCCACGGCGAAAAAAATTGTGCCGGCAGCCAGAACGCCGCGATTCGGCAGAACGAAAAACTTACGCGAGAGTCCCGGCAGCGTGAGTATGATGACCATGGCAATCAACATGCAGGTGACAAGGAGTTCGTTGTAGAGGATCAGTTTGCGATTCGAGCCGGTAAAGATGAAGAAGCCGATCCCCGCCACGCCAATCGCCGACCCCACGAAAACGACTGCCTTGAGAAACCACCGCAACTTGCCGGCGGTGAGCTCCAGAAACGCGAGCGCGGCAACCACCACGACGAAGTAGGCGTTGAAAACGTCCAGATAGGAAAGGCCGGCCCGGAACCAGAGCGGCACAGTCTCCACGGCCGCCAGCGAATCAGCCAGGGGCTTGGCCCCGTAGAGGGCGCTCCAGATGCCCAGCCACAGGATGGCGCGCACGCCGCTCCGCCGGCGAATCGCCGCAATCGAGCAGGCAGCCAATCCCATAAACACGAAAACCGTACCAGAGATGATGCCGTGGAGTTGATCACCGGGTATTATCTGAGGCTGAACTTGCATACGCGCACCTCGCAGACACAGCAAAGATAGCAGAGTGAAGGTTGTTATTTACAGGGCGGCGCATGGACATCTGCGCAGCTTCGTTGTGTTGGTTGGTTTTCACAATGAGGTGGATGGGTTGTGCGGGGGTTGAAATTCCACCCCAGCGACGAAGATCTATCGCTGGAGACCCCGGTAAACCCCCGCCTCCCTCCAATAAGAGAGTGTATATATAGATATCCCACCTTAGCGGCAAAAACAAAGACGCCGCGAAGGTGGGGCACCCGCATATATAAAAACAAAGGCGCCAGAGACTCCGGAATCTCTGACGCCTCGATCGCGATGAACTCAGGTTGCCTGGATCAAGCATCGTCCCGTTCAGTTTCCCGATGCTTCCGCGAGTTGCCCCGCGTAGTGCATCTTTCCGCTGTACCGGCGATGGAGCTTCAAGTTGCCTCGAATCTCCTATCCTTCAGCGCCGCAGTTTGTGAATCTCCGGGTTGCCCCGCATTTTCTCTTCTGCGACTCTTCTGATGCGTTCGCGAGTTTCCCCGCACAGCGCATCTTCCGGTATTTCCGACGGTGAGTTCACGGGTTGCCCCGCGCGCTCGCTCCCTCGGTTGCCGCTGGCGGATGGATCCGCGAGTTTCCTCGCACAGCGCTCCTGCCTGCGACGCCCTCGCTGCGTCCGCTGACTACCCTTCGGGTTGCCCCGCGGCTTGTCTCACGTCCTGCAGCTACGGCTGGGCCGATGTGACTCCCCGGCTGGACTCAAACCTTGCATCCCCGGCGCGGCCGAGGATGAATCTTTGTTTCCTTCCGGCTCCTGCACATTCCCCACTGGCTCTGGATGCAATCTCGATTAAACCTCATACTCCACAGCCGGCGCCAGCTATGGAGTTCCGCGCTCAATCGGATTCTGCATCGTCCTGCCAGCGGGGAACTGCGTTTCCAATTCCCTGGAGGTCACCAACTGAGAAGGAGCTTAGGCCGGTCAAAACTGTGGAAGCAAGTGCAAAAAAGGAAATTATCTGTGGATTTCACCAGTTATGGTGCATAAATCTGCGTTGCGATCAGCACGAGGTAGAAAATCAACGAAGTGCCGATGGCCCGTGCCATGATTGTACAATTCTGGCATGCAACGAAAAGCCTTCTCCTTGCTTCTTCCCACGCTTGTCTTTGCCGCCTGCTCTGGCTCGGCTATGTTTGCGCAGAGCCCGCTGCCGGCCACCTCAGCGGAAGACCGTGCCCTGGCACGTGAGATTTTCAAGGAGCTGGTCGAGATCAACACTACAGACACGCCGTTGGGAAACGTGTCCACTGCAACCGCGGCCATGCAGAGGCGCTTTCTAGAGGCGGGATTTCCCGCCGAGGACGTTCGTTTATTGGGCCCGAATGCACGCAAACAAAATCTAGTCGTTAGGCTGCGGGCAGCTGATCCCACAACGCAGAAGCCAGTTCTTTTTCTCTGCCACATGGACGTGGTCCAAGCTCTACGCTCCGATTGGTCCACCGATCCCTTCCAGTTTGTGGAGAAGGGCGGCTACTACTACGGGCGCGGCACGCAGGACATGAAGGAATCTGACGCGGCGCTGGTGGCTACCTTCCTGCGCCTGCACCGGGAGGGCTATAGGCCCCGTCGCGACCTGATTCTGGCGCTGACAGCCGACGAGGAGGGCGGTCAGTTCAACGGAGCCAGGTGGCTTGTGCAGCAGCATCGAGAACTGGTGGACGCGGCCTACGTGATCAATCCAGACGCGGGCGGCGTGGAACTGGACCACGGGCGCGTGGTGGTAGCCGACGTGGAGGCTACGGAGAAGGTCTACTCGGATTTCCAAATCACGGCAACGAATCGCGGGGGACATAGCTCGCTGCCGCGGCCTGATAACGCGATCTATGAGCTGACTGCGGCGTTGAACAAACTCGCAGCGTACTCTTTTCCATTTGAGATGAACGACGTAACGCGCACCTACTTCAAGAACCTTGCCGGACAGGAGAAGGGCCAAACTGCCACCGATATTCTAGCGATTCTGGCCTCGCCGCCCGATTTGTCCGCAGCCGAGCGGCTCAGTACCGATCCCAGCTTCAACTCGAACCTCCGTACCACATGCGTTGCGACGCGGCTCAACGCCGGGCACGCCAACAACGCCTTGCCGCAGACGGCCCAGGCCATCGTGAATTGCCGCATTTTTCCCGGCCATTCACCGGAGGAGATCAGGCAGCAGTTGATTGGTCTTTTCAGCGACGCAAAGTTGAGCGTGAAGTACGTCTCTGGCGCTGGCGAGATCTCCGACACTGCCCCAGACCGCAAGGCCATGGTCCCGCCTGCTCCGATCGCGGAGGTGTTCGAACCTCTGACGCGGCTGACACAGACGATCTGGCCGGGAACGTCCGTGACTCCGGAAATGGAAAACGGGGCCAGCGACTCGATCTACTTCGCCGAAGCTGGAATTCCATGTTACGGCTACTCAGCGATTGCGTTAGAGCGCGACGACATCCGCGCTCACGGACGAGACGAGCGGTTGCCTGTCGATTCCTTCTGGAAGTCGCTGGACTTCTTCTATTCGTTTGCCAAGGCTCTCGGAGGAGAGTAAGAACTCTCACAAGTTCTGGTTGAATTACCACTTACGTCCAGGAGATTTCTATGCCATGCGGAGTAGCGCGGATGTTGGGCGGCTTGTGGTGGGTGAGAATGCGGATGGCGGAGAAGCCTCCGCCGAGCACGCAAACCGCTCCGCCGCCCACCAGCAGGCCCAGCTTGCTGGTCGGCTCCGGATCGAGGAACGCCAGGATCACCATGGTGACGCCGACCGTGCTCATGCCGAGGGCCACAGAGACGCCGGCGATTTCACGCCGGGATAGGCCGGAGATGCGCGCCATCTGCAACAGAGTCTGATCTTCCGGATTGATGCCGAGGCCGGCATCATCGATGAGCACCCCGGCCTGGCGGGCGCGATAGAGGAGCGCCAGGGTTCGCAGCCAGTTGGGATCGGAGGTGCGGACAATCTTCTCTTGGGAATCGCTCATGGGAACGAGTCTATACCCTGGAGGAGCGCGGACGATGTCCGGGCGGTCAAACCAAAAATCTCTCCTAACCGCACCCGTAAAAATCCTGTCTAATGTATTGCATGGGCAAGAACGACCACGCAGCGATCTCGGCAATTCTCGCCGGGGACAAAGAGGCTTATGGAGAACTGGTGATGCACCATAGCCAGAGCCTCTTCCGGGTGGTCTTTCGCATCACCGGCAATGAAGCCGATGCGGAAGACATAGTGCAGGAAGCATTCCTGCGCGGCTATCGCAAGCTGGATAGCTTTGAGTCCCGGTCGGACTTCGGCACCTGGATCTACCGGATCGCGGTCCGTTGCGCGCTGGATAAGATTGGCGGCCATCCGTCGGATAAAACCAGCCGCGTGGCAGGGGCCGATGATCCGGAGCAGGACGAAGTACAGGTGGCGGATGGCGCCGCCGGGCCTGACCGACTGCTGTTGAGCGGCGAGATCGCGGCCCTGCAGGAAAGGGCCATGCATTGCCTTACGCCGGCCGAGCGAACCGCGTTCGTGCTGCGGCACATGGAAGACCGCACCATCGCGGAGATTGCCGCGGCTCTTGGCATTGAGCCGAACACGGCCAAACAAACGGTATTTCGCGCCATACAGAAACTGCGGCGTTGCCTGGCGCCACTCAGGGTGAAGAAATGAAACATTTGACTGAAGAAGAACTGATCGAGTGCTTTTACAACAAGAACAAGGCTGCCAGCCCGGCGAGCCGGCATATTGAGCATTGTGTTGCATGCGCTGAAGCCTACGCCGCGCTGCAGAGCGATCTTGCCCTGGTTACGCCGGCGGAGCCACCTGCCCGCGATGCCGATTATGGCGCGCGCGTCTGGGCATCGATCTCCGGTTCGCTGCCCCGGTTTGAAGCGAGCAAGCGGCGCTGGCCGCGCATCAGCATTTGGAGCGGCCTGAGTTACACCGCCGCCTGCGCGGTGCTGATTGCCTGCGCCTTCTATGCCGGCCGGTTGTGGGAACATCGGCAACCGCCAATCACCGCGGCCAAACAGTCTCCGTCAGAAGCAAAGCAGCGTGTGGTCCTGGTGCTTCTCGGCGATCACCTGGACCGCTCGGAGCGGCTGCTGGTCGAGTTGAAGCACGCCAATGCGGATAGTGCGGAGGTGGTCTCCCCGTTGCGCGATGAGGCCCGCAGCCTGCTGACGGTCAATCGCATCTGCCGCCAGGAGGTGAAGCAGCAGGACGATCCGGCGCTGGCCGAGGCCTTGGATCGCCTCGAGCCTCTGCTCGCCGAATTAGCCAATCCGCAGGGTGGACTGAACGCCGCGGCTTTAGCCCGGCTGCAAAACGAAATGAACTCCAGTGGCCTGCTCTTTGAAGTGCGCGTCCTGCGCTCCAGAATCCCGGATCAACAGCCGGCCGAGAACTCACGGTCGAAAGGAGGCACAATATGAAAACCAAAATCATGTTTTGTTCCGCAATTCTCATCGCACGTCTTTGCGCGCCAATCGCTGGACATGCCCAGATCACGCAAGAACAAAGTTTTTTGGGCGGCCTTCCGCCGGTTGGCATGGAGTATGCTCTCGCGGCAGCCGACGCGCCGGATAGCAAAGCCTTCGCTGACGGCACGCGAGCCATCAATGAAGGCCGCTGGGCCGATGCAGTGACCATCTTTTCCAGTGTTGTGCAGCAACGAGGTGCGCACGCCGACGGCGCGCTCTACTGGAAGGCCTATGCCGAGAACAAACTGGGAGAGGCTCAGCCCGCGCTGGATACCTGCGGCGAATTGCGTCGCGATTATCCCCGTAGCCGCTGGATCGATGATTGTGGCGCGCTGGAGATTGAGATTCGTTCGAAGAACAATCAGCCAGTCCAGCCGAAGGCCGAGCCGGACGAGAACCTGAAACTGCTGGCGCTGAGCGCGATGATGCAGAAGGATGAATCGCGCGCCGTGGGCGAGATACAGGAGATTTTGGAGAGCAGTTCTTCAGAGAATCTGAAAGAGAAGGCGGTTTTCATTCTGGCGCAGGGGCGCTCGAATCAGGCGCAGTCTCTGCTGTGGCAAATAGCCATGGGGAAGATGAACCCTGCGAATCCCGATCCTGTTTTGCAGGCCAAAGCGGCTCGATTGCTTCGCGATCTGAGTGGCAAGCAAGCCGGCTCACCCTATCCCGCACCGGGGAACGGGAACCGGACAATGATGCTCGACGTTGTGGTCACGGATAAATCCGACGCTCCCGTAAGCGGCCTGCAACTGTCGGACTTTAAATTGTTTGACAATAAGCAACCGCAGGATCTCATTTCTGTCCAGGCGGCCAGCGCGATGAACCCGAATGCCGATCCTCCAGTCGAGGTTATCCTGGTCCTCGACGCGATCAACATGCCCTTTGAAGCCCGAGCCAACCAGCGGCAAATGCTGGTGGACTACTTCAATCAGAACGGCAAGGTGCTTGACCTGCCCACTTCTCTGGTCGTCCTCACCGATAACGGCATCTCGGAACAGAATCGGCCCACGCGCGATGGCAACGCGCTGCTCCGCGTCCTTGACACAAGTTACACGGGATTCATGCAAATCAAGAAATACGAGCGCCTTGAAGGCGCGCTTTTGCGCGAGGAGGACTCGCTCAAGGCTCTCAATTTCTTTGCCGTGCAACAGAGCAAGAGGCCTGGCAGAAAGCTCTTCATTTGGCTCGGTGAAGGTTGGACCGTGGCCTCCAGGCCAAATTCGATTGGAGGGCCAAAGAGGCGACAAAGCATCTACGATTATATCGCTTCGCTGTCTACGGCGCTGCGCGAGGCGCGTATCACTCTCTACGAAATCATCCCCGTCAGCGGCATCGGCAGAGGGGACGTCTATATGCAATACGTCAAGGGCGTACGCGATATCAACCATGTTGACCTGGGAGATCTCTCTCTCCCGGTCCTCGCCACTCAGACCGGCGGGCAGGTTCTCATGGGCATCCACGACCTGACCGGCCTGATCGACCGCTGCGTTACGGACGCGAAGACCTACTATGTGCTCACTTACAACCCGCCTCCAGCCGCTCATCCCGACGAGTATCACGATATTGTGATCAAAGTCGACAAGCCCGGCCTGAAGGCGCGCACACGGATCGGCTACTACACGCAACCGTAATGGCGGTTTGCACTACAAGAATCACCAAGGGCCACTCCGCAACTGCGAAGTGGCCCTTATATTTTTTCGCGCGAATGCGCCGCCGGAGGCCGGAGTTACCTGGCGACCAGCGGCTTGGTGCTGAGCGCGCCGCTCTTGTATCCCTTGGCGATTTCGGCGATTGAAACGGCCTGGTAGTCGCCGGCGTGTCCGGCCTGGCCGAACTGCGTCATGCGCAGGGCAACCACCTTCTGCATGGCCTCACGGGCCGGCTTGAGGTAATCGCGCGGGTCGAACTTCTCCGGCTGCTCCCAGAGAACCTTGCGGATGGCGCCGGTCATGGCCAGGCGGTTGTCGGTGTCTACGTTAACCTTGCGCACGCCGTTGCGAATGCCCAGCTGAATCTCCTCTACGGGCACGCCCCAGGTCTCCTTGAGCTTGCCGCCGTACTTGTTGATGACATCCTGCAAGTCCTTGGGCACCGAGGAGCTGCCGTGCATGACCAAGTGGGTGTTGGGCAGGCGCTTGTGAATGGCGATCAGCACGTCCATCTTGAGCACCGAGCCGTCGGGCTTTTTCGAGAACTTGTAAGCGCCGTGGCTGGTGCCGATGGCGATGGCCAGCGCGTCCACGCCGGTCAGTTCGGCAAACTCGACCGCCTGGTCGGGATTGGTGATGTGCTCCAGGCCGGAGCCGCCCGCGCCGTGGCCGTCCTCAACGCCGCCCAGCACGCCGATCTCGCCCTCCACGGTGACGCCGCGCTGGTGCGCGAAATCGACCACGCGCTTGGTGACCGCGACGTTCTCTTCAAAGCTCGCCGGGGTTTTGCCGTCCTCCTTGAGCGAGCCATCCATCATGACAGAGGTATAGCCCAGCTCGATGGCGCTTTTGCAGGTCTCGAAGCTGTTGCCGTGGTCCTGGTGCATGGCGATGGGGATTTCGGGATTCAGCTCGGCCGCCGCCAGGATGAGGTGAAAGAGGTATTTGTCTTGGGCAAAGGCGCGCGCGCCGCGGCTGGCCTGGATGATGACCGGCGAGCGAGTTTCCTTGGCTGCGCCCATGATGGCCTGAATCTGTTCCATATCGTTGACGTTGAAGGCGCCGACGCCGTAACCGCCCTTGGCGGCCTCGTCGAGCAGTTGCCGCATGGAGACTAGAGGCATTTGAGTTTCTCCTGTGCCGGGAAATCCGGCGAGTTGGGTTTGGGTCCGCCGCGCGTATTCGAGTGCTTCTGTACAGGCTTGTCAGCCTGATGGCCGGCGGCGTGAACCGCAATCATCTTTATGGTAGCAGGGACACTCAAGGGGAAAGTGTGTGGGGGAACACAGGCGTATAGCGGCGTGCCGGAATGGACGCTTCCCGATCTGGATGGTTCTGGAGACGATGCTTTCGGTGGCGGGGTTAGGGATGACGCTGGCGCTGGCTGCGGCGCTGCGAAAAACGATAAATGCCTCTATACCGGGAGATTTCTCGAGCACACACGTTTGCTTACACTACGTGAATGCCCCCATGCGGGACCTTATGGACGTCTCGAAGCTCCGATCTTGCTTTTTCATGACGCCCTTCCAGCCGGTTTAGAATCGTTCCTATGAACAACTCGACGCGAGTAGTCGTAACCACAATCTGTATGTTGTTCACCAGCGCAACACTTTTTTCCGCTTCGGATAAGCCATCGCTGCCGCTGCCAAGTGGTTCTTACGGGATTGGGCGCGTGAGTTATGAGTTGACGGACCCAAGACGACCGGAACCTCTCTCGTCGAATCCTGATGCGCGTCGCAGAATGATGGTGTACGTTTGGTATCCTATAGACAAACCAATCTCCAACGGAAATGACACTGCTCCGTACTTGCCAGGCCTTGACGAGGCCAAATCCAAAGTCAGCCCCGGTGATATTGCTGACATGTTTTATCCGGCAACCTACGAAGGGCCGCAGTCTCTACCGGCAACTGTCGTCGTTGACCACGCGCCAATCGCACATGGAAGGCAGAGATTTCCGTTGCTGCTCTTTGCTCATGGATGGGGCAATTCAACCTTCTTATACACGGCGGAGCTGGAGGATATCGTCAGCCACGGCTATGTTGTCGCGGCCATCGATCACCCTTACGACACCAACTACACACGGTTCCCCGATGGCGAAGTGACAGGGTTCGCACAAGAAAGTTTCAATAAGGCGGTCAAACAACCGCATGGGATTCGCGCTTACACGAAAGAACGCGTTGAAGCGATGGCGCAAGACAATCAGTACGCACTTACTCAACTACTGAACTACGCGCACACGCGAAGTTTTCATGCCCCTTTTTATGGGCGTATCGACGTGGACAAAATTGGCGCGTTTGGGCACTCAATCGGAGGCCTCACAGCAGCCAGGACCTGCCAGATCGACTCGCGAGTGAAGGCGTGCATGGATCAGGACAGCACTGATTACCGTGGGTCCGCATTTGTTATTTCCGATCTCCAGCAGACCGAGAGACAGCCGTTCTTTCTCTATGTTGTCTCGTCTGCTGATGTGTGGAGTTCGAAAGCGCTCAACCCAAGCGATGCGGAATTAGCTCAACAAAAGGTGACAAGACCTGAATTCGACTCGATTATGAGAGAGCAGCAGCAGAATCAGACGACGCAACTCGCCGGAATTGCAGGCGGAAGTTATCGACTTATGCTCTTCGACCTTCCCGGGTTTATTCATCGAACCTTTACCGACCAGACTCTACTCGCTTCAAATCTGGACCACGAGCAGAGCCTTCACAATTTCCATGTTGCCGAAACATATACGCTTGCCTTTTTCGACAAGTACCTCAAGGGAGACACAAAAACGGTGCTCGATACTGGCATAACCGTCGATGGTCGCGCCAAGCTTGAAGTCTTCCCGCCACATTAGTTTTGATTGGCCTGCCTGTCCCGGTTATGCGCCCATTGGGTCATAAAACACCGTTGAAGGGGGAGTTACTTCTTCCTGAGAAGTCGCTTTTAGTGGAGATTTCGCGCGATGCAGGGATGTCCCTACTCCGATCAGGAAAGTGCATATTAGCCCAGCACTGCCCGCTGCGCGGCAAAGATTTCCTTCAAGCCCGACTCAGCCAGATCGATCAGCGCATTCAGCTCCGCGCGGGAATAGGAACCCTTCTCCGCCGTGGCCTGCGTCTCGATCAGCCCGCCGTCGGCCCTCATCACTACGTTCATGTCTACCTCGGCCTGCGAATCCTCCTCGTAGCAGAGGTCGAGTACGGCCGTTCCTCCAACCATGCCCACCGAGGTGGCGGCGACCAGTTGCTGGAGCGGCGAAACTTTGAGTGTTCCTGCCTTGACCAGCGCGTTGAGGGCCAGCGCCAGAGCGACAGCCGCGCCGGTGATGGCCGCGGTGCGCGTGCCGCCGTCGGCCTGAATCACGTCGCAGTCCAATATCACGGTCCGCTCGCCCAGCGCCTTCATGTCAACCACAGAGCGCAGGCTGCGGCCGATGAGCCGCTGAATCTCGTGCGTCCGTCCGCCGATCTTGCCGCGTTCGCTCTCCCGCGGCGTGCGCGTGACGGTGGAGCGGGGCAGCATGGCGTACTCCGCCGTCACCCAGCCGCGGCCGGTGTTGCGCAGCCAGCCGGGAACTCCCTGCTCGATGGTGGCGCAGGTCAGCACCCGCGTGTTGCCCAGCGAGACCAGCACGGAGCCCTCTGCGGTCTGGACATAACCGGGAGTGAGGGTGAGGGGGCGAAGCTCCAGCGGGCTCCTGCCGCCGGGACGATAAAAGGTGGAGGCGCCTGGCATGGAGAGATTGTAGAGGAAATGGCCTGGGTGCGAGGGCGAAAGCCGGGCGTGTCCCAGGATGGGAAACTGCTGATTTCCCGGCCCGGAAAAGGAATCTCAGCGTAACCCATTGAAATAAAAGTATTTGCTGCTGTTATGCCGCATCCATCATTCCCGTTTTGGGAGAATGTGAGGCGTAGGCCTCTGCCGGAGCTTTCCGGGAATTGGCGGCTAAACCCCTCCCTTATCAGGAACTTAATTCGTGTGTTCTAGTTTGGCACGCCACGTGTATTGGAACAGGGCAGTTTCCAATCCTGGATATCAGGAACGGGAAGAAGAGGGAGTTGGGGTTGGGGACGAGGGATTAGGGACCAGGGAATAGGGAGTAGGGACTAAGGACTAGGGAATAGGTCAGTACGGAGTTGCGGGGAATGTGAAACTGACCACTGTCCACTGTTCCCTGACGCCTGAAGAACAGGAGCGAGCTATGCAGCCGACAGAACAGGCAGCGAACTCAAAAAAAACAGGTGTGGCTGAAACCGGGCTATTGGCGACCGGGCTTGCGGAAGCAGGAGCTGCAGGAGCTGGGCTTGCGGAAGCGGGCCTGGCGGGAATCTCCGCGACCAAGCGCAAGCGTGTGGAGACGGTGGTCGAGACACTGGCCAACCTGCGCAGCAAAGGCGAGAGCCTGGCCGAGGTGGCCCACGATACCCGCAACATGGTCACCGCGCTGGGGCTCTACTGCGACCTGCTGGAGGAACCGGGGGTGCTCACCCCTGGGTTCCACCACTACGCCGGCGAACTGCGGCTGGTAGCTACGGCCAGCCGCCGTTTGGTGGAAAAGATGTTGGCGCTCGATGCCCGGCAGGGCACGGATACCGGCCACTTGAGCGACCTCGGCGCGGCCCGGACGGGGGCCGAAGCTCACAGCACCAGATGGCTGGAGCAGGCGCGTCACTGGGATTTGCTGCCTCCCGAGCTCATCGACAACCTGGCTGGGGAGCTTGTGGCCAACCGCAATCTTCTCTCCGCACTGGCCGGACCCTCCATCACCCTCACCGTAGACGCGGAGGGTGGCGCGCTGCCGGTGCCGCTGACCGGAGAGGATCTGACCCGGATTCTAGTCAACCTGGTCAAGAATGCCGCCGAGGCCATGCCCGCCTCGGGGAGAATCTCGATCAGCCTGCATGAGTTTCATGCCGGAGCGGCAGATCCTCCCTGGCTTCTGCTCTCTGTTGAAGATAACGGGCCGGGCATCCCCGCTGGGGCTCTGGAAAAGATCTTCGACGCCGGTTACACCACCCGCAACGGCGGCTCGGCTGATGCGGGCGCTTCGGGTACAGACAGCCCCGGCAACTGGCCGGCCTCCCACCGCGGACTGGGGCTATCCATCACCCGCTCGATTGTCGAGGGGGCCGGAGGCAGCATTCATGCCTCCAACCGCGCCCCGGCCGGAGCCTGCTTCCAGATCGAGTTGCCCGTCCGCTCTCTCTGACCTCCGGCAGGCGGGCGGCGACCGCGGCGAGTGGAAGAAAATCGGCGGCAAGCGAACGAAAACGGCGGCAGGCAGATGAATAAAGCGGCAGGCAGACGAATACAGCGGCGGGGAACAGAACACGGCGGCAGGTTGACGAAAACGGCGGCAGGTGGACGAACACGGCGGCAAGGGGACAGAACACGGCGGCAAGGGGACAGAACGCGGCGGCAGGTTGACAGAAACACCGCGTCAGGCAGACGAAGAACCGCTACGCGAGGAGCAAAAATAACTCCCCGGCGAGGCGGCGACAAAAAAACCAGTTAACCAATCATGCGTGAGGCGAATACAATGCTCGAGACAGTATTAACCACGAGAGCCATGGAGTTTATCCCCCAACTCGCGGAGCCGCCGGTGCGCTTGCACCTGCTGGTGGTCGATGCCGACACGGCTATGCGCTCGGCCTGTGCCGAGATCGCCGCCAGTCTGGGCTACGCGGTGGAGAGCACCGGCGACCTGGGCCAGGCGCGCAGTATGCTGCGCGGCTCAACCGCCGACATCCTGCTGGTAAACCTTCCAGCGGGCTCCAACCAGGGGCTGGAGCTGGTCAGCGAGGTCAAGCTGCTCTACCCGCAAACCGCGGTCATCGCCATGACCGCCTCGGGATCGGTGAACGCCGCCGTCGAGGCCATGCGCTGCGGAGCCTCGGATTACCTGGCCAAGCCCTTCGCCATGGACGAGCTTTCCACGGTTCTGGATCGCGCCGCGGCCTCGCTGGCCACCGACACCGCCACCCGCCAATTGCGCGAGCGGCTGCGGCTCTCGCAGGGGCTGGGCGCCATGATCGGCCGCTCCGGGGAGATGGAAAAGCTCTATCGCATTCTCTCCAAAGTCGCGCAAAGCACCCACCCCGTCCTGATCCTGGGCGAAAGCGGCACCGGTAAGGAGTTGGTGGCGCGCACCATCCACGCCTACGGGCCGAACTCGCAAAAGCCCTTCCTCCCGGTCGATTGCGGCTCGCTGGTTCCCACCCTGATCGAGAGCGAGCTCTTCGGCTACGTTAAGGGCGCCTTCACCGGGGCCAACCGCTCCAAAGACGGGTTGCTGGTCTCGGCCGAGGGAGGCACGGTTTTTCTGGACGAAATCGGCGAGCTGTCGCTCGACCTGCAGGCCAAACTGCTACGCGCCCTTCAGGAAAAGGAGGTCCGCCCGGTGGGAGCCACCCACCGCGTGCCCATCAAGGCGCGCATCGTGGCCGCCACCAACCGGGATCTGGCGGTGATGGTGGAAAAAGGCGCCTTCCGCAAGGATCTCTTCTACCGGCTCAACGTGGTCAACCTGCGCCTGCCCCCGTTGCGCGACCGGAGAGAGGACATTCCTCTGCTGGCGGCGCATTTTCTCGACCGGATCAGCCGCGAGCATGGCGCCAAGTTCGCCTTGAGCGACGAGGCCCTGCGCACCATGATGCGCTACGACTGGCCGGGCAACGTGCGGGAATTGGAAAATTCCATCGAACGCGCCTGCGCGCTTTCCAGCGGTCCGGTCCTGCACCTGGGCGACCTGCCCACGCAATTGCAACAGCAGGGGCTGGAGGCGCGGCGCACGGCTGCCCTGGCCGGCGAGCCGGAGGTCGAGGGCAGCCAGCCGCAGTTGACCACCCTGGCCGACATGGAACGCCAGGCCATCCTGGGAGCCATTCGTACCCTCAACGGCGACAAGCTGCAGGCCGCCAAGCTTTTAGGCATCGGCAAAACCACCCTCTACCGCAAGCTGAAGGAGTACGGCATCGCCGACCCGCTTCGGGAAGAGTAGACGCCACTGACTCAAGCCGGGACAGATTGCGCCGATAGGGCAGTTACGGAACTTCGCAGGCCCAGACGGATACTTTCACAGACCCAGATGGGAAACTTGACAGGCCCAGGTTGAACACTTCAAAGGCCGCGAGCGGGAAATGTTACAGGCCGCAAGCGGAACGAGCAGGGAATTGACCTGCGCGGAGCGCAAACGGCCGCAGAGAGAGGTTGACCGGGTAAGCCATCAAAGTCTAAGAGGAGCTGGATATGAGCATTCTAATCGTGACCGGAATTGAAGGCGCCCGCAATTGCGCCGCCGTGGTAGCCGCGCAGCTGGGCATGGAAGTGGAAGTGGCCGACGGGCGCAAGGCCGCGTTGGCCGCGCTGCGCCACCGCGAGTTTGCCGCCGTGGCAGTGGACGAGACCATGGCGGAGTGCGATCCGGCCGCCGCCGAAGCCGTCTGGGAGCACGCCGGGTTGGCCATCCCCCTGCAGATCAACTTCGCGCTGAGCGGCGCCGCGAGGCTCGTCCGCGAGATTCGCTCCGCCCTGCATCGCCGCGAGCGCGAGCAGACGCTGGCCCGCCGCGCCGCCACCGCGGCCATCGAATCCGAGCTCAAATCCACGGTCGCCGGCCTGCTGCTCCACTCCCAGCTGGCGCTGAACGGCAGCGAGATGCCCCTGCCGGTGGCGGAGAAGCTGCGCGTAGTGGCCGATCTGGCCGGCAGCCTGCGCCAGCAGTTGAACGCTCCGCCGCAGGTCCGCGCTGACACCGCCGCCTGAGGCACTTGCAGTGCGGCAGACCCTTCGGCTTCGCTCAGGGCAGGCTCTTCGGCTTGCGCGCCAAGGAGTTCATGGCACTTGCGATGGGTGCAGGCCGTCCAGGCGAACGCCTTCGGCCACCTGCGGTGGGGCAGAAGGCGATTGCACGTCATGGGGTTTGCGGCACTTGCTGGACGGCCAGTCCCAGTCCTGGGTTAATCTGAAGGCAGCATGAAAGATTCTGCCGTACTGCTGATCGACTGCCCGGACCAGAAGGGCCTGGTGGCGCGCGTCTCCTCGCTGCTCTACCGGCACGGAGCCAACATCCTCCACGCCGACCAGCACCAGGACCACGAGCTGGGCCTCTTTTTCATGCGCGTGGAGTGGGGTCTGAACGGCGCGGCGGACGGCAACTCTTCAGCCACACAGCCAACTGATAACCCGTCCAAAACGCCACTGAAAAGCCTGTCCAAAATGCCGCCGCGCGCCGCGCAACCGCAGGCAGTACGCTTCGATCTGGATGCCTTTCGCGCTGCCTTTGCGCCGCTGGCGGACGAGTTGGGCATGAGGTGGAAGCTGACCTCTGGCGAGCGGCGGCCGCGCGTGGCGCTCTTCTGCTCCCAGTACCTGCACTGCATGGCAGACCTGCTCTACCGCTGGCGGACGGGCGAGTTGGAGTGCGAGATTCCGCTGATTGTGTCGAACCACCGCGAGGTCGAAAGTTTAGCCGCCTTTTACGGCGTACCCTTTGAGCATATCGAAGTCATTGCGGCCACGCGCGCCAAGGCCGAAGCCCGGCAGCTTGAATTGCTTTCGCGAAACAAAATCGATTTGGTGGTGCTGGCGCGCTATATGCAGGTGCTGTCGCCGGCCTTTGTCGCACGCTACCCGGCGGCGATTATCAACGTGCATCACTCGTTTCTGCCCGCATTTACCGGGGCCCGGCCCTACCACGCCGCCCACGCCCGCGGTGTCAAGCTTATCGGGGCCACCAGCCACTATGTCACCGAGGCTCTGGACGACGGGCCCATAATCGAGCAGGACGTGGCCCGCGTATCGCACCGCGACCAGGTGGAAGATCTGGTGGCGCGGGGGCGCGACCTCGAGCGCATGGTCCTGTCGCGCGCCGTCCGCTGGCACCTGGACCGGCGCATTCTCTGTTACGGCAACAAGACGGTGGTCTTCGATTAGAAGCTATAGATCAAGGGTCAGGAGTTAGAACTCAATTCGGATATTGCCGGTCTCAACTTTGAGTCCTGGGAGTATATCCTGCTTCCCAACCGCATCCTCGCCCGGTTATGATGTCCCTCCATGTTCCCCTATGATCCCAACATTCTCGCTGCCGTCCAAACCACCCCGCAGACCATTGCGGATGTGGTCCAGATCCTCGAAGCCATCCAGAGTGTCAGCGACGATGGCGACGGGCTGAAGTGGTTTAACGGACTTTATCTTCAAGTGACCCAGGCGGTCGAGGCGCGAGTCAATGCGGGAGAGTTTGAAGATCCCGCCTGGATCGCTACGCTCGACGTTCGATTTGCCCGCTTCTACTTCGCTGCTATACAGGCCTCACTCTCCGGCGGAGCGCAAGGGCAGACACCCGGATGTTGGCAGGCGCTCTTCGACCAGCGTAGCCAGGTTACCCTTGCCCGTATCCAGTTTGCCCTGGCTGGCATGAACGCCCACATCAACCACGACCTGCCCCAGGCCGTCCTTGATCTCTGCCAAACCACAGCTGTCGCGCCGCAGCACGGCACCGTGCCCTATAACGATTTCACCGCGCTCAACAGCACTCTCGACAGTCTCATTAATAAAGCTAGAATTACCCTCCACGTGCGCTTGCTGGGCGACGCCCTGCCGCCTGTCTCTCATTTGGAAGACACACTGGCGGCATGGAGTCTGGCCGACGCCCGGGAAGCAGCCTGGAATAACGCCGAGCTGCTCTGGCATTTGAGAGATGCCCCGCTAGCCGCCTCAGCCTTGCTCACCACCGTGGACGGCCTCACCGCCATCGTAAGTAAAACGCTGCTTGTTCCTGCGCCATAATCTCTGGTCCCTGTTCCCAGCCTCTTCCATGCCGTAGAATCGCCTTGTATGAAATGTCCTTATTGCGGCTTCGGGCAGGACCGGGTGGTGGACTCGCGGGAGAGCAAAGATGCTGATTCCATCCGGCGGCGGCGGGAGTGCGAGAAGTGCAATCGCCGCTTCACCACTTACGAGCGAATCGACGAAATCCCCTACATGATGATCAAGAAGGACGGGCGCCGCGAGCGCTTCGACCGGCAGAAGATTCTGAACGGCCTGTTGCGCGCCTGCGAGAAACGGCCCGTGGCGGCGAGCAGCCTGGAGGATATCGTGAACGCCGCCGAGGCTTTTTTGGCCGAAGCCCCGGAGCGGGAGCGCACCACGGCGGAGATTGGCGAACTGATCATGGAGCGCCTCAGGGGAATCGACACTGTAGCCTACATCCGCTTCGCCTCGGTCTATCGCGACTTCAAGGATGTAAGCGAATTTAAGGAAGAGCTGGAAGGGTTGCTAGGCAGCCGCACCAGCGGCAAGGGAAAGAAGTAGAGAACAGGGACTAGGGACTAGGGAATAGGGAATAGGGAATAGGGAATAGGAAAACGCAGTGGTCGAACACAAGACGCACAAGGTAACCCTGATTCCTGGCGACGGCATCGGACCGGAGGTGACACAGGCCGTGGTGCGCATTCTGGAGGCCACTGGTGTGCGCTTCGAGTGGGAGCGCTTTGCCGCCGGCGCCGAGGCCTTCGAGATCTTCGGCGAGTACATCCCCGCCGCGCTGTATCAATCCATCGAGCGCAACGGGGTAGCACTTAAGGGGCCGGTGGCGACGCCCATCGGCGGCGGCTTCAAGAGCATCAACGTCACGCTGAGAAAGCGATTTGACCTCTTTGCCAACTTCCGCCCCATCAAGAATCTTCCCGGCCTGGAGACGCACTGGCCGGGCGTGGACCTGATCATCGTGCGGGAAAACACCGAGGGCGAGTACCTGGGTTTGGAGCACGAAGTCGTCCCCGGCGTCGTCGAGGCCATCAAGGTCATCACCGAGAAAGGCTCAACGCGCATTGCCAAATTCGCCTTCGAATATGCGCGCAAGCACGGCCGCAAGAAGGTTCACTCCATTCATAAAGCCAACATCATGAAGCTGTCGGACGGGCTTTTTCTGCGCTGTGCGCGCCAGGTGGCCGAAGGGTTTCCTGACATCTTCTACGGAGAGCACATCATCGACAACACCTGCATGCAGCTGGTGATGAACCCCTACCAGTACGACACGCTGCTGCTGGAAAACCTCTACGGCGACATTGTCAGCGATCTGTGCGCGGGGCTGGTGGGCGGGCTGGGGCTGGTTCCCGGCGCCAACCTGGGCTTGAACTGCGCCATCTTCGAAGCGGTCCACGGCTCGGCCCCGGACATCGCCGGCAAGGATATCGCCAACCCCACGGCCTTATTGCAATCCGCCGTGCTGATGCTGCGCCACCTGAACGAAGAGGCCGCGGCGGACAGGGTGCACAAGGCTCTGGAGACCGTCTACGCCGAGCGCAAGGCGCTTACTCGTGATGTGGGCGGCACGGCCGGTACCAGCCAGTTCGCCGACGCCGTGCTCAAGGCCATGGGATAAAGCTAGAGCGAAACCAGAGTAAACGTGCCCTTGTCGAGAGTATTCAAGGTGGCTTTTACTTCCACCCCACAGACAAAGACCTGTCCGCGGGGACCCCGGTGAGGAAAAAGCCACTTGGCGAAGTTGCTTTCGGGATATAGCTACTCTGGTTTCGCTATGAGCCAGAAGCAGCACAAAGAGGCTGGGCATCTTGCCCAGCCTTTTTGCTTGCCTCGCCAACCGGGCGCGACTACGGAACTTCTGTTCAATGAACTTACATTTTGGCTGCACGCACCGGGGATAGTTTGTAGAGATCCTCGGCGCTCTTCAACATGCCAATGTAAATCATGTCGAATTCCAGCGGGATACGCAGCATGACAGTGCGTCCCCCGATCTGGATGGAGATATCGCGATTGTTGTCGACAATGCGCCGCATGGCTGCACTCAGTATGTGCTCCGTAGACGGGGTTTGGAGAACGGCAAGCAGAGAGGAGTCGCTCCAGTGGTAGATGGCGTCGTCGTTGCGCAGACTGGAGGTAAGAAAAGCCGAGACCGCCATCAGGCTATCCTGAATAGCCTCCATGCCAAACCGTTCGCCGATCACGTCCAGCAAGCCGAGCTTGAAAAGAACAACAAAACCCTGACCGCCCTGATCTATGATCTTTTTGACATGCTCCACAGCCGCTCCGCCGCCGCGCAGCCCGGAGGCGTTGTCATTGGCCATGGTTCGATCCGCCACCTTGTGCGGCGAGGCCATGACCGCCTGACCATCGACCTTGCTAACACGCAGGAAATCGGCCAAGAGCACGAGAAAAGCATGTATCTCCTCGCCGGTCAGCAGGCTTGCGACCCTGCGCGTCATCTGAACGGCATCGGCCGAGGCTTGGTCAATGCCCAGCCTGGCCAGCAGCTCAGTCAGCAATTTCGAGGTCAGTGTGCGCCACGCCGACAGGCGCTCCCGGAGAGCAATTTCAGAGAAGCTGTGATAGCGCTCGAATTCGCGAAGAATCCCTCGAATCAGCTCCTGCTTTTCTTCATCCTGCAATCGGTCCGGAATCTTGAGCGCCAGCCCTTCCATATTCCCGCAGAACTCCTTGTAGCTGATGGAATCTATCTCCGGCATTTGCAGGGTTATTCCCTCGATCAACTGGACAAGAATCCGTTCAAACGCAGGAGACAACGATTTTCCTTTCGCCGAAGAAGGCGAATGGCTAAGCCCGGCCATCTGCCGCAGACCCATCGAAAACACCCCCTATGAATCCATCGGCAGAAAGCCTGGTTTCAACAGGCATTTGGCGGCTCTGCCTCCTGTTTCGGTGCTACAACTCTCCAGGGAATTGCTACAGGTTTCGTTTCAATTCTGTCCGCGTTACCCTCAACTGTCTCCCTAAAGACGTTCAAATTATTCCAATCCTCCTGTACACTGAGTGTTCAAGGCCATGAAAAACAGACATCCAATCGGCATCCTGGGCGCTACCGGAATGGTGGGACAGCGCTATATTCAACTCCTGGAGCGTCATCCGTGGTTTGAGATCACGTGGCTGGCGGCCAGCGACCGCTCCAGCGGCAAAACGTATGGGGAGGCCGCCAAGTGGCGCCTGGACACGCCCCTTCCTGAGCGCATCGCTCAAATGACCGTCTCGCCGGCGGAGCCGGAAGGCGCCCCGAAGATCATCTTTTCTTCCATCGATGCGCCCATCGCCCGGGAGCTGGAGCCCCGCTTTGCCGCCGCCGGCTGCGCCGTAATCTCCAATTCCAGCGCCTTCCGCATGGCTCCCAACGTGCCCCTGGTGCTGCCGGAGGTCAACGCCGGCCATCTGCACCTGATTGAGGAGCAATCCTGGCGCAAGGAGTCGGGCGGCTACATTGTCACCAACTCCAATTGCACGGTGATGGGCCCGGTGCTGGCGCTCAAGCCCATCGTCGACCGCTTTGGAGTCGAGCAGATCATCGCCACCTCCATGCAGGCCGTCAGCGGCGCGGGCTATCCCGGCGTGGCCTCCATAGACATCCTGGACAACGTGGTTCCCTACATTCCAAACGAAGAAGAGAAGATGGAGGAAGAGCTGCTCAAGCTGCTGGGTTCACTCGATGGCCACGTGGTGAAGCCGCTGGCCGCGCGCATGAGCGCCAGTTGCAACCGCGTCCCGGTCGTCGATGGCCACACGGTCAGCGTCTCCATCAAGCTTGGCAAGAAGGCCACCCGCGAGGAGATTCTGGCGGCATGGGCGGAGTTTCGTCCTCTGGCCGGAAAGGGATTGCCGACCGCTCCCGAGCAGCCCATCGAATGGGCGCCGCAGCCGGATCGTCCGCAACCGCGCCTGGACCGCAATCGCGGCAACGGCATGGCCATCACCGTGGGCCGCCTGCGCCCCTGCGGCGTGCTCGACTGGAAGTTTACCGTGCTCACGCACAATACGATTCGCGGAGCCGCGGGTGCCACCATCCTCAACGCCGAACTGCTGGCAAGCCTGGGGAAACTCGCATGAGCCTGGTAGTGATGAAATTCGGCGGCACCTCGGTCGAGGACCCGGCGGCCATCCGCCGCACAGCGGAGATTGTTGCCGGGCGCGTGGCCCTGGGCAAGCAGCCGGTGGTGGTGGTCAGCGCCATGGCCAAGGTCACCGACCTGCTGCTGCGCTCCGCCGAAACCGCCGTGCAGGGCGATCGCGCCGGAGCACTGGCCATCAGTTCGCGCCTGCGCGCGCTACACCGCGACACGGCCACCGCACTGGTCAAGGACTACGCCGCGCTGGTCGGCGAGATCGACCAGAATTTCGACATCCTGGATGAAATTCTGCGCGGTCTGGCGGCGCTGCTGGAACTGACTCCGCGCATCTCCGACCTGATTGTCAGCTACGGCGAGATTCTATCCAGCCGCATTGTCGTCGCCGCCTTCCGCGAGCAGGGCATCGACGCCGCCCACGTTGACGCGCGACAAGTCATCATCACCGATTCGCAATTCCAGAAGGCCATTCCGCAGGACGCGCTCATAGAAAAACGCTCTCAAGACAAGCTGCTCCCGTTGCTGGCGGAGAATCATGTGCCCGTCATCGGAGGCTTCATCGCCTCCAACGAGGCCGGCATCACCACCACCCTGGGCCGCGGCGGCTCCGACTTCACCGCCGCCCTCATCGGCGGCGCGCTCCAGGCCGAGACCATCGAAATCTGGACAGACGTTGACGGCATCATGACAGCTGACCCGCGCGTCTGCCCCGATGCTTATCGCGTGAAGGTCATCAGCTTTGAAGAAGCAGCCGAGCTGGCCTACTTCGGCGCCAAGGTGCTGCACCCGGCCACCATTCTGCCCGCGGTCAAAAAGAATATTCCGGTTCTGGTGCTCAACAGCCGCAACGCCAGTTGCGAAGGCACGCGCATCATCTCGCTGCCTCCGCACTGCAAAAGCCCCTTCAAATCCATCGCCGTCAAAAAGAAGCTGAGCATCATCGACGTGGTGGCCAGCCGCATGTTGATGACCCACGGCTACATGAAGTCCATCTTCGACATCTTCGACAAGCACCGCTGCCCGGTTGACATGGTCTGCACCAGCGAGGTCTCCGTCTCGCTCACCGTGGACTCCAACGAAAAGCTGCCCGACATTGCCGCCGACCTGGGCAAGCTGGCCGACGTGAAGTATGAGGGGAAAAAGGCGCTGCTTTGCCTGGTGGGCGACGACATCCGCGGCCACAGCGGCATCGCTGCCCAGGTTTTTACCGCCATGCGCAACATCAACGTGAGGATGATCTCCCAGGGCGCCAGCGAGATCAACATGAGCTTCATGATCGAAGAGGACGACGCCGACGAGGCCGTCCGCCTGCTGCACGCGGCATTTTTCAAAGACCCCGACCCGGCGATCTTCGACGTGGGGGCACGGCGTAAATAGTAAGCGGAAATCCCAGGTCTCAGAATCGAGACTGGGGCAACCGGCAATTCAGCAGCTTGCGGACGGGGCTGTCATTCATTTCGGATCTACTGCAAAGTCGTAGACATAATTACCTACAACGAAACCATACTCGCCGGCCTCTGGAGCCTTGACCTCCAACCTGTACGACGACTCGCCGTACCTGGATACTGCAAACTTTAGAAGGAATGCTTTTTTGTCAGTCACTCCTCCGAACGCTTGCGCCGCGGAGCTCGCTATCAGCCCTTCGCGGTTGCCTCCTTGATTTGTGAAAGCGAGCAACTGATAAGCGGGGAAAGTCTCGCATTTGACCACGAATACCAAGTCGTTTCCGCCCTTAACATGAAAAGAGGATGTCGATCCCGGTATCTGAATAGCTACTTTTACGCTGTAAGACCTCCCGTGGGTTTCTACTTTGGAGGCTGATTTCGCCGGTTCCTTTGGAAGCGGTTTCAGGGTCTGGTCAGAGGAGTCCAGGAAATAGACCACATCCTGCGTATCTGGCTCCGCTGGTTTAGCTTGCTGCGCCAAGACGGGCGACAAACCAAGCAGGATAATAACTGGCACGAAACAACTCCGAAATACTGACATCGAAAGTCCTCCTTTTTCAGTTCTGGAATCCTACGATAATGAACTGACATGTAGATTTACAGCCGTTTAGAGCGTCTCTGCCCGCCCCTGCGGCACAGCTCAAGTTCCCCCCATCGACGAAGACTGTCGATGGGGATCCCGAAAAGCCGTATCCTGATACAAAAACCATATTCTATCGCAACCTTCTACACTACGTATCACACTCCGTGCGGTTTATTTACGGCCCCTGGAGGACGCGATCTCCCATGCGCCATGCGCCGAAATCTTTGGTCAGCATGCAGGATTTTAGCTTGCCGCTCTCGTGAAAAATGGCACAGCAGTAAAATTCAGACGGAACTAGCCAGCGGCCCTTTCCGTGGCCAATCCTGCCGTCCTCTTGCGCCCGTAAATCACCAGCAGCGCCGCCAGCAGAAGAAGAATCACGCCCAGCACCAGAAGGCTTCCCTCGGGGCCGTCCGCGCCGCCGCTCCACAGCGTGTTGCCTGATGGGGTGGCAGTCAAATAGTGACCGGGGGCGACCATGCCGCTGTCGGCTGTGCCGTAGAAGAAGGTCTCCGCCCAGTCCCATGCCGCGTGGCAGCCGATGGCCCACCAAGCCGTGCCGGTGACCCGAACGCTCACGCAAAAGACAAAGCCGATGAACGCCGCGGCAAAGATGCCAACCCAGTTTTCGCCGGGGTTGCCGAGATGGATGTAACCGAAGAACGTTGATGTGACCCAGGCCGCCTGCCAGAACCCACTCCGCGGGGTTTTGCGAATGTGCAGCATCAGGCAGGGAACAAGCCCCAGCAGGGCCATGGCATAGATGCCCCAGGCGCTGTTGCCCATGGCTCTTGCGTACAAACTCACGCAGAGCAGCGCATTGGTCCCCAGCGCCCACCAGAAGTTGATGCCGCGCGTAAAGGTGAACTGGAAATAGCCGCGGAACATTCCCTCCTCCACGCAGCCCACCAGCAGAAAGGCGCCGCCCCATATCGCACCAAACCTGAATATCTCCGCGCCGGAGAGCGCGGCGGGGCCAAAGTGCAGCCAGCCACCCCAGGCCATGACCTCCACCAATGCCGAAAGTGCCAGGAATCCCGCCGCTAGGCCGCTGAGAAAGTGGGGAATGCGTCGCGGGCCAGTCAGGTTGTAGGCCAGCAGGCTGCGGCGGCGCTCGAACCACGCCATAATTGAGGCTGCCCCTACCAGCGCCAGAAAGGCAATCAACTCGTTGAAGAACGCCGAGGGGGCGGTAGGGGCACTCTGCTTGCTGAAATCGACAAGATGGAGCCGGACAAAAATAAATCCTATACCAGCGCCAATAAGACCGAGCAGGATAAAAAAGATCAGCGCCGACCATCCGGCGCGCAGGCCCTGACTGCCGTAGAAGGTCCAGCTCATCCAGTCAAAGATCCGCTCTCCCAGAGAAGGGGCAGCGGTTGCAGGCGCATGGGTTGCCGCGGCGTCTGTCCCGGCAAGCGGCGCATCCGGCTGTGGGGGCTGAATCTCCGGCTCCATCGAGCCTCCTTAAAAGACAGATTTATTAGATGAATTGTCCTGAGGACACGATACTCTACGCAATCGCAGCACAGACGGTTCCTTGGTGGAAATGACTGCTGGACAAGCAGCTGGCAGTGTTTAATTACATACCCCCGCCTTGACACAATCGCCCGCTGCCTTGATGCTAAACAGTTCTGGTTATTCTGTTTTTTCCGTGCACGGAGGGGCTCAGGTCTTGCAGGTTCGCGTTTTTTACCATGACAAATGCTTCGACGGAGCCTGCTCAGCCTCGCTCTTCACGCGCTTCCACCGCGAGTGCATCGCGCGCAACGCAAGCTACGAGTACCACGGCCTCGTCCATCGCGCCGGCGCGCTGTTCGACGAGGATGAGTTCACCGGCGATGAGAACGCCATCGTCGACTTCAAGTACTCGGCCTCGCCGCGGATAACCTGGTGGTTTGACCACCACCTCTCGGCCTTTCTCACGCTCCAGGACCAGGAGAATTACCTTGCCTGCAAGCAGGACCCGGCCTGCGGCGCCCACAAGTTTTACGACCCCGACTACACCTCCTGCACAAGCTATCTTGCCTACATCGCCTCCACCCATTTCGACTTTGACACAACGCCGGTCGCCGATCTGATTTACTGGGCCGATGTCGTGGACGGCGCCAAATACGAGAGCCCGGAGGCCGCCGTGGAGATGGCCGCCCCGGCCATGAAGCTCACCCTCATCATCGAGTCCACACAGGATGACGCCTTCATCCCGCGCCTCATCCCGCTGCTCACCGAGATGTCCATGGCCGAGGTGCTCAGCCAGCCCTTCGTGGCCGGGCTATTGCCTCCCTTGCTGGAGCGCCACGCGAGATCCATGAGCCTGATCCGCGAGCGCGCCGAGGAGCGCAACGGCACCATCTTCTTCGACCTCACCGATCAGCCGCTCGAGGGCTATAACAAGTTCATCCCCTACTACCTGTATCCTCAGGCCACCTACTCCATCGGCCTGTCCAGCTCCAGCTTCCGCACCAAGGTCTCGGTCGGCTCCAACCCCTGGTCCATGGCTGACCCGGCGAAGATGACCAATCTGGCGGCCATCTGCGAGCGCTACGGCGGCGGCGGCCATGCCCGCGTGGGCGCCATCAGTTTCCCGCCCGACCAGGCAGGCGAAGCACGCAAAGCGGCGGAGGAGATTGTGGCCGAGTTGAGGACGAAGAACCCGTTGGAGTGAGAGCGAGATTGGGGTAAAGCAGCGCGTTGGTTTTGTTACGAAGGGTATCAGCGTTAGTCCGTTCCCTTCATTAACCAATTTCTCGGCTAGGTTTCTACGCCTTCCGTTTCAAACTCGGCCACTCTGCTTTGCGCTGCTCCAGGAATGCCCTGACGCCTTCCGCGAAGTCGGCCGTCGAACGCTGCTGCGCGTTCACCTCGATGGCCTCTTCAATCTCCTCGTCGAGCTGGCGGCGGGCGTGCCTGGCAAGCAGTTGTTTGAGCGCCTGCATGGCCTGGGGGCTGTTGTGCTGTAGCGTCTTGGCCAGCGAATGGGCTGATTGCATCAGCTCCTCGACGGCCACAACTTCAGTCACCAGCCCCATTTGCATCGCCTCCTGCGCCTTCAGTATTCTGCCGGTCAACAGCAGCTCGCAGGTGCGCTTTTCACCTATATGGCGCAGCAGAAACGAAGCCGCAATCGTCGGCACATAGCCCATGCGCATCTCATTCAACGCAAACCGGGCCCATGGCGTGGCCAGGGTAAAGGCGGGGAGAGTTGCCAGGGTCATGCCGCTGCCGATGGCAGGACCGTTCACTGCGGCAATCATCGGCTTGGGAAAGTCATAGATCATGCGCAATACACATGCAATGTTCTCTGTGTCGCGGCGATGCTGAGCCGCCGTGTGAGACTGCGAGGCGCTCAGGTACTCAATATCCAGGCCGGCACAGAAGGCCGGGCCGGCCCCGGCGAGGATCACGACGCTGCAATCGTCGCTAGCCGTCTCCTCAAGGGCTGCTATCAGCTCTTCGATCAGCGGGGGAGAGAGGGCGTTGCGCTTTTCCGGCCGGTTCAGCGTGATGGTCTTCACCCCGTTGGCGGCCTGAACCAGGATGTGTTCGGAGCGGGCCATGAAAACCTCCTTCAGCGACGAACCCAAATTCAGATCCATGCGCTGAAAGGCTTATCGTAGCGCAAAGGCAGCTTCGAATGATAGGGGTTTGGAAGCGGTTTTGAGGCTGCGTTCAATTCCTGTCATTTGGAAAGTTGGATTCTACCTCTCACAGCCCCAACTCGCCCGCCCGCTTCTTCATCGCCTCCAGACAAAATGCGATGTGCGCGTCCAGTTCCACGCCCAGTTCCGCCGCGCCCTGCACAATGTCCTCGCGGTTTACGCCGCGGGCGAAGGCCTTGTCCTTCATCTTCTTGCGCACACTGGCCACTTCCACCTCGGCAATCGCTTTGGTCGGCTTGACCAGCGCGCAGGCGGTTAGAAAGCCGGCCAGCTCGTCGCAGGCAAAGAGGGACTTGGCCAGGTGCGAGACACGCGGCACGCCGGAGTACTGCGCGTGGCCCAGAATAGCGGTGCGCAGCGCTTCGGGCCAGCCGAGCCGTTCCAGCTCGCGGACACCAACATACGGATGCTCCTCAGCCGTGGGGTGGCGTTCGTAGTCGAAGTCGTGCAGCAGAGCCGTGGCCGTATACAGCTCGATAAACGCGGCTCGCTCTTCCCCCGCCAATCCCAGCCGAACGGCTTCCGCCTCGCCCATGGCCGAAACGCAGGCCTCGACCGCCAGCGCGTGCTTGCGCAGGTTTTCGCTCTGGGTCCATTCGGTCAGCAATTGCCATGCCTGCGCGCGCCCGTAGATGGAACTGCTTTCTTTTGCATCATTTCCGGTGCAGTTATTCATGATTTCCTTGACCTCGAAGTTTACTAACTTGATTCGTGGTTTATCAGGTTTTTCAGGACATAATCGGGTATGATCCCTGAAAGTTGGGTTTGCATCCAAGTTTTCACTTGACAGTTATGGTACGCTTCCCGGAAAGTATCCCATAAGTGGTGCAGCAATGCACTGCGGGGTTCCTGCTCTGGCACTCCGCACACCGCACATGGCAACTACGCTGGCTAGCGTGGAAACACGCGAAGTTGTGCACTGTAGATTCTGCAAGCTGGTTCAGTTCAGACCAAGCAATTCCCACTGCGTCAGATGTCACAGGCCCTTGGATGTCGAGGAGCCGGTCCGGCCTGGGCCTGTCCCGGTTGACCATCATTCCGAGGACCCTGCCGCCGAAGCCGGAATGAGGGTAGCCGGCCTGGTGAAGGAAATCCGACGGGCGCGCCACATGAGCCAGCGCCAACTGGCTGGGCGCATGCTGGTGCCTCGCACCTACATCTCCAAGATCGAGAACGGCAAGGCCATTCCGACCCTCAGCTCTTTGCAGAGGCTGGCCGACGCCCTGGGCGTGAATGTGCGTCAACTGGTTCGCGACGCCCGCAGCCTCCGCGAGGAGGAGGAAGCGGCCATCCTTGCCGATCCGTATCTGGCAGAGATTGCGGCTATGCTGCCTGGCCTGTCCCCCCTGCACCGCTCGCTGGTAGCGAGTGCGGCACATGATATGTACCTGGGGCACCGGCGCATCGCGTAGAGGGCTTCCGGCCTGGAACTTTTCGTTTCCGGTTTTGGGCCGGATGGCGCCACGCTTTCCGCCGGGAGGCTGTCGTACGGCGTGCGCCTTCAGTCCCGGTCGCCGAGGCGATTGCGGCCCATGGGCGCATGTGCTACGGTCAGGATGAAACGCCTCGGCTCTCGGCGCCGGCAGGATGGTGTGCCGGCCCGATAGCTCGAATGCATTTGATGAGGCAAATCCCTTGTTTCCTGCTGCCAAGCTGCGCATTGAAGACCTGAGCGCCGAGGAGCGCGCCGTTTACGCGACTCTCAAGCCCGAGCGTCTGCCCCAGCACGTGGCCATCATCATGGACGGCAATGGCCGCTGGGCGGGCCATCGCTCGCAGAAGCGCTTCTTCGGCCATCAGCAGGGCGCCAGCACCGTGCAACTGGTCATGGAAACCGCCGCGCGCATCGGCCTTCCCTGGCTCACCCTCTACGCCTTTTCCCTGGAAAACAACCTCCGCCGCCCCCGCGCCGAGGTCAACTTCCTCATGCGCCTGCTCAAAACTTACCTCGATGCCAACGTGCAGCGCATGATGGACAACAACGTCCGCCTGCGCTCCATTGGCCGCACTCATGAGCTGCCCGACGATGTCCAGGAGAAATTGCGCTGGGTGGAGCAGGCCACAGCCGGCAACACCGGAACCACCCTCACCCTGGCCCTCAACTACGGCAGCCGCTCCGAGCTGGTGGATGCATTCCGCGGCCTGGCGGCCGAGATGAAACAAAAACACCAGAGCGCGGAGCGCATTACCGAAGAAGATATACACCGCCACCTCTACACCGCCGATATGCCCGATCCCGACCTGCTGATCCGCTCCTCGGGCGAGATGCGCCTGTCGAATTTTTTGCTCTGGCAGATTGCCTATACCGAGATCTATGTCACCGAGCGGTTGTGGCCGGATTTCACCGGCGTTCATCTGCTGGAGGCCATTGCCGACTACCAGCAGCGTGAGCGCCGCTACGGCGGCCTGAGTGACAGCGTAGGCGAGGTGGAAGAGGACGCCGAGCAGATCAAGATCGTGGCCAACTGAAGTCTTTGCCACTATTACTTCCCTTTTTTATCTGAATCAAAAAACCGACTATTTACGCGTTTGTGCTTCCCACGTGAGAAATGGACATTTACACTCACTTCGCAGCAGGACTAGAATAGCGGGCTGGGAATCGATTCCCACGGAGGATGCGATGAAAAAAGTACTGGTAAGCATTTTTTCATTAGCCATGGTTTGGTCGTTGAGTCAACTGGCGGTTGGCCAGGCCGCTCCCGGTAGCCTGGATGACCAACTGATTGCAGCCGCCCAAAAAGGCGACGCGTCAGCGGTGCGCTATTTACTAGACAAGGGCGCTAACATAGAAGCCAGTAACAGCTACGGCGACACAACGCTGATGATCGCAATCTTCTGGTACAGGAGTGACGTTATTACGCTCCTACTGGCGAAGGGAGCGAACATCGAAGCCAAGAACAACACTGGCTACACAGCGCTGATTATGGCAGCGAGAAAAGGTGAGGCCGAGGTTATGAAGCTGCTTCTGGAGAAGGGCGCCAATATTGAAGCCCGGGACAATAACGGGGATACAGCGCTGATCGAAGCAGCCTCAGATGGCTATGCCGATGTGGTGAAGCTGCTGCTGGACAAGGGCGCCAACATCAATGCCAAAGACAACGGTGGAATTACAGCTCTGCAGGCGGCGAATTTAAGCGGCGAGCCGGATATTGCAAAGTTGCTCAAGGAGCACGGCGCTCACTGACTTCGGCACAGCGCTGCGGCAAACAGCCCCAAAAAGAGTAGTCTCCTTTCCCAAGGAGCAGGCGATAAAAAAAATACTGACAAGGATTTTTGTGCCTAAAATGGTGCTTGATAAAGACTTCGTCTTTATCGAGGAGCACCCACAGGAAAAGGTTTGGCCGCGCAAAACCGACTACGTCGTGTATACTCCATTCGAATCTTTTCTGGACATGGAGATTGCAGCCAAGAATCGAGCTTGACGGAAGTACATACAGGGCGCGCTGCCGCATGGTCCAGAAGTCAATTTTGGATGCAGTACGCCGCACAGGCCCAGGAGTTTTGATCCTGTGCGCATCCGAGCAAGGAGGAAATATGCGCAAACTGACGATCTTCGTTGTGATGGTCCTGATGTGCGCCTCGACGAACCTGTACGGATCAAAGCGGAACGAGAATATGGAGCAGTGCTCGAGCAGTGATCTCGACCAGGCCATCCAAGCATGCACAGCGATAATCAACAAGCCGGGCCATGAAAGCAGCAGTGACCTGGCCATTGCTTACCATAACCGGGGCATCGCTTACCAGAAAAAGGGGAATTATGACGGTGCGATCCAGGACTACAACCAGGCGATTAGGCTGAATCCTATTAATGCGAGCGCGTTCTTCGCCCGCGGCAGCGCCTACGATCTCATGAACAATTATGACCAGGCGATCCAGGACTTCAGCCAGGCGCTGCAACTGAATTTCCGCAAAGAGGTTACGTTTTACTGGCGGGGCAACGCCTACTTTGACAAGCAGGATTATGACCATGCTATCCAGGACTATGCCCAGGCGATCCAGTTGAATCCCAACAATGCGGATGCGTACGAGAGGCGGGGCAACGCCTACCTTCTGAAGAACGATTTCGACCAGGCGATCCAGGACCTCGATCAGGCGCTCAAGTTGGATCCCAGCAAAGAGCTTGCGTTCTTGCAACGGGGCAACGCTTACTTTAAAAAGGCGGATTTTGACCACGCGATCCAGGACTACGATCAGGCGCTCAGGCTGAATCCCAGCAACGCGGATGCGTTCATTGTCCGGGGCAACACCTACTTTATCAAGGACGATTACGACCATGCGATCCAGGACTTTAGTCAGGCGCTCAAGTTGGATCCCAGCCAGGAGGGCGCGTACTTTCAACGGGGCAACGCCTACTTTCTCAAGGGCGATTACGACCATGCGATCCAGGACTTCGATCAAACGATCAGGCTGAATCCCGGCAATGCGACCGCATTCTTCAGTCGGGGAACAGCTTACATGCGCAATCAGGACTTTGACCGCGCCATCCAGGATGAGGATCAGGCGCTCAAGCTGAATCCCAACAATGCGATGGCATACGCCATCCGGGGCATTGCGCATTCGGGAAAGGAGGATTATGACCGCGCGGTTCAGGATTATAGCCGGGCGATAGAGCTGGATTCCCGCAATGCCTACTTGTTCAACAACCGCTGTTTTGCGCGCGCCATCCTCGGGCAACTACAAGACGCCCTTGCGGATTGCAACCAGTCGCTGGCCTTGAACGCTAACAATGCGGAAACGCTCGATAGCCGCGGCTTTACCTATCTCAAGATGAAGAATGCCGATGCGGCTATCGCCGATTTCAGCGCCGCGTTGGCGATTCAACCGAGGCTGGCCTCGTCGCTTTACGGCCGGGGAGTGGCAAAGCAGATGAAAGGCAACAAGGCTGCCTCTCAGCAAGACAAAGCCGCCGCGGTAGCGATCCAGCCCGACATTGCCAGCCAGTTCGCTAAGTGGGGCGTGGGTGCGAGCGCGCCAGTTCCCAAGTCCAAGCCAAGCCCTGCAGCGTCGAGTCCGACGCCACCGAACCCTGAACCACCAAGCCCAATATCACCAAGCCAGGCACAGGGGTGGAAGACCTACAGCTATCCCGCCGACGGCTTCAGCGCCTCTTTTCCCTCTGAGCCGGTCGCACGGACGAATTCCGTTCACATCTATGTAGGCGTCGCGGAATTGCACAGCTATATGGCGGTAGATGGTGAGGCGGCCATGTTAGTCGGAGTTCGTTATGACGGTCAAGCTGCCGTGGGGCACAATCCCGACGATCTGCTCTTTTACGAACAAACCGTCTCCCTTGCCAGAACCAACGCCCACTACATCAGCGGGAAAAAGATTACCCTCGGCATCAACCACGGCGTGGAGTTCGAGTCAGAGGACGATTCGATGCACTACTCAAGCCGCTTCTACCTGGTGGGCACCACGATATACCAGTTATCGACCGCCGCACCGCTCGGACGACCGTACCCTGGCGCCGCACGCTTTCTCGACTCATTCCAGTTGATTACACGCACCCATGATTGAGCCTGGGTTCTTCATTTGAGGCCGCAAAAAAGCGGCCTCATCGTCGGTGCGATTGGGCGGAAGTTCTAAGGAGAACACGATGAAGAAAGTTCTGATTAGTATTTTTTTGTTCGCCGCCGTTTTTTCGCTGGGTCATCTGGCCGCGGCCCAGGCCAGCTCTAACAGCCTGGATACCGAGCTGAGCGCCAACGCCATCCTCGGCGACACGGCGGCGGTGCAACATTCGCTGGACAAGGGCGCCAACATTGAAGCCCGGAACGATGACGGCAACACGGCGCTGATTCTCGCGGCCTTCTCCGGCAATACAGATGTGGTGAAGCTGCTCCTGGAGAAAGGCGCGCAAATCGAGGCCAAAAACGATTCCGACGGGACGGCGCTGATGGTGGCGACGATCAACGGCAAGACCGAGGTTGTCAGGCTGCTTCTGGAGAAGGGCGCCAACCTCGAGACCAAGGACAACTCCGGCGACACCGCTCTGATGATGGCGGCTACCAATGACACCAGCGATGTGTTCAAGCTGCTGTTGGCCAAGGGCGCCAACATCGAGACTCGGGACAATGATGGCGAAACGGCGCTGATTATGGCGGCCAACAACGACACCAGTGAAGTGGTGAGCCTGCTTCTGGAGAAGGGCGCGCAAATCGAGGACAAGGACAACATGGGCCGCACGGCGCTGATCATGGCCGCCGACAAAGGCAAGATTGAGGTAGTGAAGCTGCTCCTGGCAAAGGGCGCCAACATCAATGCCCGGGCCAACTATGGCTTATCGGCGCTGCTGATGGCGGCTGTGGCAGGCAACACCGAGGAAGTGAAGCTGCTTTTGGAAAAGGGCGCTAACATCGAGATCCGGGATGACCATGGCAATACAGCGCTGCTGGCGGCGGCGATCATGAACAAGATCGAGATGGTGAAGCTGCTTTTGGAAAAGGGCGCCAACATCAATGCCAAGGACGTAAACGGAGACACGGCGCTGCAGCTGGCTGCCAAGAACGGAAATACCGAGGTGGTGAAGCTGCTCGAGGAGAAAGGCGCACACTGAGCCTCGAGAAGTGCTGCAGCTACAAGATGGGATTGTTGAAATCGGCAATGAACTGGATGCCGGGAACATCCAGCTTCAAAAGCTGCTGGTCGCCGGTGAGAAACAGGTCGATGCCAGCCGAGGCAGCGCAGGCCAGGTGGATCGCATCTGCAATCTTCAGCCGCTCCTTTGAGCGCAACCTGCTGAACGGAGCGACGGCCCCTTCATCGAAGGGCAGACAAATGAATCCCATTTCCCGCACAATCTCGCGCACTGCGATTGCTTTCTGCGGTTGGGTGGATTTTTCCGCCCCCGCCATCAACTCGCCCAACACGAGATAGCTGGTGAACAGAATATCGCCCCGTCTGAAAGCACGATCAAGAAGTTGCCGCGTTCGCTGGAAGTATTTCGGATGCCCCTCCAGCAGATAGATAAACAACATCGTGTCCCAATAGATTCGGCTCATGCCGCTTCCTCGTCGTACCCGCGGACCCAGCGCAGAAAGGCCTCGCCGCCGCCGTACTCCGCCAGCTCTTCTTTCAAAAGGCCACGCATCTTTTCCGTCAGCCGATAGGCGCGTTCCGAAGGGGACTCTTTCTTCAGATTTGCAATCTCTCCTTCCAGTCCAACTGTTCCTGTCGTTGGCTTCGCCACTCGGCTCACAACCTGATAACGCACAACAACCGTAGAACTCTGCTTCTTGGGGGGACCATCAACACCCTCAATCTCAAGCCCATTCTCGCGAAGGAATTTCTCTGCCTGGATCGCGGTGCAGACCTGTGGCCAGTTTCTTTCTGGGAACCCGTCAGCCTGAAGATGCCGCATCAAATCCCGGACCGCAACGGAAAACTGAACCTTCCCCGCGCGGATAGCTGGATGCACATACTTTTCCAGGGCAACAGCGCGCACTTGATCGCTTAACCCATGGTTCATGAAGCTCCTTTCTGCCGAACTCTGAGTGAATGTTCGAGAAGAGGCAGATTTAGAATACAAGATAAACAGACTGTCTGTCAATATTCCTATAGACAGTTTGTCTATGCTGAAAACTCAATTCGCACAAACTCGATGGCCGAGAAACCGGCCATCCCACACCCAGCCCCGGCAGTGTATTCTCATCCCTAATGAAACGTGTATATACGGCCCTCATCCTTATCCCCCTGGTTCTGGTCCTGGTCTTTTTAGGGCCGTGGTGGCAATGGCTGTTTACCCTGGCGGTTGCGGGGGTGGCCGCGCTGGCCGCATGGGAATTTATGGGCCTGGCGGAGAAGGCCGGCGCCACCCCGCCGCGCATCGCGGTACTGGTAGCTGTTCTCGCTCTTTTTGCCTGCAACTTAAAGTGGCCTATCCAGAATCCGGCAATGTTCGGCATATTTGGCATCTTGAGCCTGGGCCTGCTGGTCTATTGCACTTTTTTCAGTCCTGTCGAGCAGATTATGGCCGATGCCTCGTCCTCCATCTTCTGCTTGTTCTACATAGGATTCACCCTGCTTGTTCTGCCCGCACTGCGCGATAACCCCGAGGGCAACGGCCCCTCGCTGGTCGCCTTTCTGCTGTGCGCGGTCTGGGCTGGAGACACGGCCGCCCTTTATGTGGGCCGCGCCTGGGGACGCCACAAGATGGCCCCCACGCTCAGTCCCGGCAAAACCTGGGAGGGCGCGATCGGCTCGATGGGAGGCAGCCTGTTTTCCACCGGCATCCTGCTCGGCCTCGCGCAACTGATGCAGATGCCGATGTGGAATGTGAGCTGGCGGCTCTCCTACTCCGGCGGGGCCTGGTGGTACTGGCTAGGGTTGACCGTGGTGGTCAATGTGGCTGCCCAGGTGGGCGATCTGGCGGAGTCCGCCCTCAAGCGCTCGGCCGGCGTCAAGGACTCCGGCTCGCTGCTTCCCGGCCATGGCGGCGTTCTGGACCGCATCGACGCCCTGCTGATCGCTGCTCCCGTGCTGTGGTACGCCCAGATTATTCATCAGTGGTTCTGAGCGGAATCGGGAAGGAAGAAAATATAACGAGTTGGGCGCATAATAATTCAAGAGGGAGTTTCATGTCCCAAACATCGATTCTTGTCCAACTCGATCCTGCAGTACAGGCTCGTCTGGCAGCTCTCGCTGACGATCGCCAGCAGCCTGTCTCTGACTTGGCAGCCGAAGTGATCTCCATGTACGTTGCGCCCGATAGCTGGGAACACAAGCACATTCGCGCAGGAATGGCTGAGTTGGAAGCTGGCCAGGGTATCTCAAATGAGCGCGTGATGGAGTGGTTGGACAGCTGGGGCACTGAGAACGAGTTGCCTGCACCGAAATGATCATTCGCTGGTCGCCTACGGCCGTCTCTGACCTTGAGGCCATCCGCGACTACATTGCGCAAGATAGTCCCTCTGCTGCGCGTAAGGTAGCGGATCGAATCAAGGTATCGGTCAACCGTCTCATTGACTTTTCTTTATCAGGCAGAGCTGGACGTGTACCGGGAACACGTGAACTGGTCATCCCTGGAACCTCCTACATAGCCGCCTATACAGTTCAAGGCGACGAGGTGCGGATTGCCGCCGTGCTCCATGGAAGACAGCGCTGGCCAGAATCTTTTATTAACCCTGCCCCTGGCAACTGAGACCTGGAAGTTCTTCGGGGATTGGCCGAGCGATAATTAAAGCACGAGGGAAAATACAATCGCCTTGAAAAAACTCGCTATCCTCGGTTCCACCGGCTCCATCGGCCAGAGCACCCTCTCCATCGTCGAGCAGTTTTCGGAGCGCTACTCGGTCGCCTCGCTGGCCGCCGGTCGCAACCTCGACGAGGCCTTTGCGCAGGCCCTTCGCTGGCGGCCGAAGCTTGTCTCGCTGGCCTCCGAAGAGATGGCTGCGAAGCTCTCCGCCAAGCTCAAAGAGGCAGGCATCAGCGGCATTGAAGTGGTCTATGGAACCCAGGGCACCGTCGCCTGCTCGACCCTTCCCGATGCCGATTTCGTCGTTTCTGCTATCGTTGGCGTCTCCGGCCTTGAAGCCACGCATGCAGCCATCCTGGCCGGCAAGCCAGTCGGGCTGGCCAACAAGGAGTGCATGGTAGCCGCCGGCGAAATTCTTACCAAGGCCGCCCGCGAGCGCAATGTCCCCATCCTGCCCATCGATTCCGAGCACAACGCCGTCCATCAGTGCATGCGCGTCGGTGCGCACAGCGAGGTCAAGACCATCTGGCTGACGGCCTCCGGCGGGCCCTTCCGCAAGCTGCCGCTGGAACAATTCGCCGGCATCACTCCCGAGCAGGCACTCAAGCATCCCACCTGGGTGATGGGCCGGCGCATCACCATCGACTCCGCGACAATGCTCAACAAAGGCCTGGAAGTCATCGAGGCCTGCCGCCTCTTCGACGTAACGCCCGCGCAGGTTCGCGTTACGATCCATCCGCAGTCCACGGTCCACTCGCTGGTGGAGTACGTGGACGGCTCCATCCTGGCGCAGATCTCCGTCACCGACATGCGCCTGCCGATTCTCTATGCGCTGGCCTTCCCGGAGCGACCCACATCCACGCTCACCTTCGACATGGCCGCATTGAGCCACCTGGACTTTGAGCAGCCCGACATGCAGCGCTTCCCTTGCCTGCGTCTGGCCTTCGAAGCCGCCGAAAAAGGCGGGGCCCATTGCATCGCACTTAACGCCGCTGACGAGGTAGCCGTCGAGGCCTTCCTTGACCGCCGCATCCCCTTCACCGGCATCCCGCGTACAATTGAAAGAGTGCTCGCTGCCACGCCTGAAGCGCACCCCTCCACCATCGCCGAAGTGCTCTTGTCGGACCAGGAGGCGCGTCAGACAGCGCGTGCGCTGCTGGCAAAGTAGTTTTCAGTTGTCAGTAACCGGCGGTTTGTGCTTGCCGCTGATTTTTTGATCTCTGATCTCTGTCCACTGACAACTGATAACTGTTTTATCGAGGTTAAAACCGTATATCTATGCACAATTTTCTGGTTTCCGTTGTCGCCTTTATCGTCCTCGTTGGCGTTATGGTCGTGGTCCACGAGTTCGGCCACTTTGTCGTCGCCAAGCTCTGCCGAGTCCGCGTAGAGGCCTTTTCCTTTGGCTTCGGGCCGCGTCTCTTCGGCTACAAATACGGCGACACTGACTACAAGGTCTGCGCGCTGCCGCTGGGCGGATATGTCAAGATGGCCGGCGAGAACTTCGCCGAACTCAGCGACGCCGCCAAGGGCACGGCCACCGTCGCCCCGCCGGATGACCCCGGCGCGCTCACCTCGCATCCCCGCTGGCAGCGCATGTTGATCGGCGCGGCCGGTCCCGTCGCCAACTTTATCCTGGCCTTTGTGTTGATGGTGGGCTACTACGGCTGGATCAATGAGGTCCCCGCCACCGAAGTCAAAACCACCACCGTCGAATGGGTCACTCCAGGCTCCGCGGCTGCCCAGGCCGGAATTGAGCCGGGCGACATTTTTCGCAGCTTTGCCGGCGACAACAATCCTGACTGGGAAAAAATCTTCTATCGCCTCAAGCTGAACGCCAATCAAACCGTACCGGTTACGGTGGAGCGCGGCGGCAAAACCCTGCAACTGAGCCTTCACGTGCCCGCCGCAGCCAAAGACGATGACTTTGACCTGAATGAAGAGGGTCTTTTGCCCCAGATGCTGGCCGGCCCCATCGGCGTTCAGGAGGTGCAGCCGGGAACGCCAGCCGAAAAGGCCGGCCTGCGCGCCGGCGACGCCATCCAGTCCGTCGATGGATACCCCTTCCATACCGTGACCTCGCTGCTGGCCTATATGAAGGCCGGCCAGGGCAAGCCGATCTCGCTCGTCATCCTGCGCAACGGCGCCACTCTCCCGCCCGTCGTCGCCCATCCCGCCATGCGCGAAGGAGGCTGGAAGCTGGGCTTTTTAACCGTGCCCTTTCCTACTCACAAGGATCCGCTTCCCTTGGGCAAGGCAGTCACCAAATCCAGGCAGTTCTGCGCCGAAAAATCCTTGCTGATCTTCGAGGTGCTGCGCGGACTCTTCACGCAAAAGGTCTCCGTCTCCCAGCTCGCCGGGCCGGTGGGTATTGCCCGCATGGCCGGCGATACGGCGCAAACCAAGGACTGGGGACAGATGATTGGGCTGGCCGCTATGATCAGCCTCAACCTGGGCATCCTCAATCTGATGCCCTTCCCCATTCTTGACGGCGGCATGATTCTTATCTTGCTCATTGAAGGCGCCCTGCGCCGCGAAATCGGCATCAACGTGAAGGAGCGTATCTATCAGGCGGCGTTTGTAGCGTTGGTCGCGTTTTTTGTTTTCCTTACCTTCAACGACATCGCCAAGCTGCCCATCTTCACGCATCTGAAGCCGTGAGGCGGGCTGTGTTGAAAAGGCGCCCAGGTTTGCAGATAATTACCTTCCTCCGGCGCACAATCTCAATAAGTGGTCAGAGCAGGCAATGAGGTCAAAATGTGGTCAAGAATCGAAAAAGGCAGGGATGGAGGAATCAGTTCAGGCTTATCGCCCGGTCTGTACCGGAAGCACCCCCCACCCCCACCCCCCTCCCCCCCGGGGGTCAATTCACCTTTTCTTCCCCCTAAACTGTGAGACTGTGAACTTACATCGCGTCCAAAGGATGAAGGGGGTAAGGGAGAAAACCCGGAGAAACCCGAAGAAATGTGGATAACTTCGCGTTCCACGTGGAAAACCGGGGACGAAATTCAATCATTATCAGACACCGGGAGAGGTCGCTTCATGCCTGTAACCACCGAAGTTCGAGTCCGCTACGCTGAAACCGACCAGATGGGCATTGTCTACTACGCCAACTACCTGGTCTGGTTCGAAGTTGGCCGTGTGGAGCTGCTCCGCTCCCTGGGCTTTTCCTATAGCATGCTGGAGACCGAACACGAGTGCATCCTGCCGGTGGTCGAGGCCTCCTGCCGCTACCGCTCTCCCGCCCGCTACGACGATCGGATTATCATCGAAACCCGCCCCGCCCTGCTGCGCGGCTCCGTCCTCAGGTTCGCCTACCGGATTCTTCGCAAAGCGAAAGAAGGCAAGGAGCCTGAGCTTCTGGCCGAGGGCGAGACGACCCACGTGGTCTGCGATGACCAGATGAATAAAAAGCCACTGCCGGCGCACTACGCCGCCGCGCTACGAGCCATGATGGAGCCGAAGCAGAAAGAGTAAGAAATGGAACTAATTTTTGAGGTACGCGAGGCGGAAGAGGGCGGATACACAGCGCGAGCGCCGGGCCATTCGATTTTTACGGAAGCCGAAACCTGGGAGGAACTGCGCAAAAACGTGCGGGAGGTAGCGGCCCTGCATTTTGAAAATGCGCCCAAGCAGCCCGAATTGATTTGGTTGCACCTGGTCAAGGACGACGTGATCGATGCCCGTTCCGGCGAGCCGGTCCGCGCGAAGGTGCAGGAATCATGGATTCAAAAGCTGGAACCCGCTCTCACAACTGCCCCTGAACTGCAAGGCGTGCTCGCCGAACTCTCCCGCCGCGAACCGATCTTCCATCGCCCTGAATTCGGAACCACGCGGGCCGATTTCGAGCGCATGACGGCGGAGGATTACTGGGAGACCGGAGCCTCGGGTCGCCGCTATTCCCGGCAGTCTGTGCTGGACGGCTTGGAGGAGCGTTTTTCCGTCCCCCACGAAGACGTCTGGGAGACGCGGGAATTTCATTGCCGCAGATTGAGCGAGGATACCTATCTGCTGACCTACACGCTGCTCCAGGACCACCAGCGGCTTACGCGCCGGGCCACGATCTGGCGCAGCACGGCGGAGGGATGGAAGATTGTCTACCACCAGGGGACGATTGTGCAGGATGCGTAAGAAAAGCTGCTCGTCGCTGAGCCGCTACTTCTCCCGCGCCACCACAAAATCCGGCACCCAAAGCAAGGCGCGCTTGTACTCAGAGTCAGGCAGAGAGGCCAGAGCCTGGCGGCTCTGCTCGGCATAGCGGTCGGCGACGCTCATGGCGTAGTCCACCGAGCCGTTGCGCGCCAGAATCGCCTGAATCCGCTCGCGGCTGACACGCTCGAAGCTGCGGTCCTCTAAAACTCTCTGGATGGTCTGGCGGTCGGCGGCGGTGCCGTGGTCGATGGAGTGGATCACGGCCAGAGTGGCCTTGCCCTCGCGCAGGTCGCTGGCCACGGGCTTGCCCAGAACCTCTTCGGTGGCCGTCAGGTCGAGCACATCGTCCACAATCTGGAAAGCCAGGCCGACGGCGCGGCCATAGGCAGCCAGGCTTGTCTCCACAGACTCGGGGGCGTCTGCCAGCACCGCGCCCAGGCGCATGGAGACCGAGAAAAGGCAGGCGGTTTTGCGATAGATGAGGTCGTAGTACTCGGCCTCGCTGACGGCGCGGCCCAGCTTTTGGATCTGCAAGAGCTCGCCCTCGACCATCTGCTGAGTCAGGGCGATGAGCTGGTCGAGCATGCGCAGGCATTTTTCTTCCAGAGCTACCTTGAAGGCCTGCATGTAGAGCCAGTCGCCGGCCAGAACGCATTTTTCGTTGCCCCAGGCGGTGTTCGCGGAAGGCCGGCCGCGGCGGGTATCGGCGCCATCGATGATGTCGTCGTGAACCAGCGTGGCGGTGTGGACCATTTCCACCACCGCGCCCAGGCGGATGGCGCTCTGGTCGAAGTAGCCGAGCGCGTGCGCGGAGAGCAGCAGAAGGGATGGACGGATGCGCTTACCGCCGCCGCTTCTGAGGTATTCGGCAATCTCCGTGATGGTGCTGACGCCGGAGGCGGAGTCGCGGCTAAGCTCCTGCTCGATGGCCACAAGGTCATCCCGCAGGAGTTCGAAAACCTCTTTTGCCGTTGCTGTTGCCAGTGTGCTCAAAAGCTCTCCGAATCGTGCCGCTCGCTAATCTCTGAAAAGAATACCTCAGGAGATCGATGGATGGGTTGAAAACCCACTTTGTCCATCCCGGAACAACGCTAATTCGTGCGGTAGTTGGTGAACTGCAAATCCAGCCCCATCTCTTTGCCGCGCAGCAACGCGATGATGGCCTGCAACTCGTCGCGGTCCTTGCTGGATACTCTGACTGTATCGCCCATGATGGTGACTTGCGCCTTCTTTTTTGCGTCCTTCACCAGGCGGACAATCTCCTTGGCCTTTTCCACGGGAATGCCCTGCTGCAGGTTGATCTTTTGGCGCACGCTTTTGCCCAGCGCGGGCTCCAGCTTGCCATAGGTCAAATTCTTCAGCGGGACGCCTCGCTTGACCAGCTTCTGGCAGAGGATATCCTTGACCGCTTCCAGATGATACTCTCCGTCGGATGCCAACTGGATGGCGTCGTTGCCTTCCAGCTTGACCTCCGAGTGGGAGTCCTTCAGGTCGAAGCGCTGGCGAATCTCCTTCAGCGCCTGGTCGATGGCGTTGCGGACCTCCTGAATATCCACTTTGCTGACGATGTCGAATGAATTGTCCAGGGCCATGGTTCTCACCCCCAAAAATCGTTCTGCCGCTGCTGCGCGGAGGGCGAACGTGGCTGCAATTGTTCCCTGCACAGCACCAATATTAGTTTCCCACGTCAGGCTTGAGGTCAAACAGCCGATTGAAGTTTTTCGTTGTGATGCGGGCTATTTCCTCTTCTGAAACGCCGTGCAGCCCGGCCAGAGTTTGCGCCGTAAGGCTCACCCAGGCCGGTTCGTTGCGCTTGCCTCGATTGGGCGCCGGAGCCAGCCAGGGCGCGTCGGTCTCGACCAAAACTCCGTCCAGAGGAAGGCGCGCGGCCACGTCGCGGAGCGGCTGGGCTTTAGGATAGGTCAGATTGCCGGCGAAGGAGACAAGGAAACCCAGATCACGCGAGCGGGCAGCCTGTTCGTAGTTTCCCCCAAAGCAGTGCATGATGCCGCCAAGTCCGGTGGGCCGCCAGTGGGCCTCAAGAATCTCAAAGAGATCGTCCCAGGCGTTGGTGGTTCCATCCTTAGGCCGACAATGAATCAGGATGGGTCGCTTGCGGGCGGCGGCTATTTCAAGCAGGCGGATGAGGCCTTTGCGCTGGACTTCGTGCGGCGCGCCTTCGTGGTAGTAGTCCAGTCCGATTTCGCCGCAGGCGATGACCTCCGGGGCTGCCAGCAGGCGGTCGAGTTTGGCGAGAATAGCGTCGTCGATTTGGGGCGTGTAGTGCGGGTAGACGCCCGCGCTGGCATAGAGCTTCGGAATGCCCAGCTGTCCGTTGAACTGGCGGCAAATATCGTAGGCCTGGTGCATCTGGGATGGCTCTTCGCCGATGCCGATGGCCAGCACAGCGCCGATGCCTGCCTGCCAGGCGCGGTGCAACATTGCCTCGCGGTCGTTGGAGTAGCGCGGGCTGTCAAGGTGGGCGTGAGAATCGATCAGCACTATGTGGGCCTCCAGCGGGTTCATTGCAAGATTGCCATTATGTTCCGGCGAGCCAAAGACGTCTGCCCCGCCGCAGGTGCTTTTCGAGAGTCCCACCGCAGGCGCTTTTCGAGGGCCGCACCGCAAGCGCCTACTTCAGCCGCGCGCCCAGCGGAACTTCTTCGAGAAATCCTGCCAATACCGGTGCGCCATCGGGCAAAGATGCGGCCAGCAACATGCCGTTTGATTCGAGTCCTCTCATCATGCGCGGGGCAAGGTTGGCGACGATGACGATCTTGCGCCCGACAAGTTTTTCCGGCTCGTAGTACTGGGCGATGCCGGCGAGAATCTGCCGCTTTTCGTAGCCCAGATCGACCTCCAGGCGCAGCAGCTTGTCGGCCTTGGGAACACGTTCGGCAACTAGGATTTGCGCCACGCGTAGATCGACCTTGAGCACATCGTCGATGGAGATTTTCTGCAGCTCCTGCGACACCTGCGATGCGGCTGATGGTTGCACGGCGGGAGGAGCAGGTGATTTTTCTGAGGAGCACACCTCAGGGGCTAAAGCCCCACGTTCATTTTGGTCTGCTTCCGGCACGACTGAAGTCGTGCCCTGACGCAATGCTGGCACTTGTGGCGCGGTTTGCGTGGATGGCGGAGCCGTTTGTTTCGGAGCCGAAACCGGAGCGACTGTTTTCGCAGCAGGAGCTGCAACAGCCTTGGCAGCAATCTTTTGCTGGCTTGTAGCTTCCACAACGCTCGAACTTCTTTGATCTTCGATGTTTTGCATACGGTCGATGGCATCCTTTTCCGCGCGGGGAAAGAGAGGCGCGGGCTCGGCAAATTTTGTACCAGCCTTCAATCCGCCCCAAGCGATTTGCGTCAGAAATGACTTCTTTGCAGCGTCGGCAATCTCGCCCTGGCCAAGCTGACGCCAGACTTTGGCGGCAGAATCCGGCATGATCGGATAGACCAGCGCGGTGATGATGCGGATGGCCTCGGCGGCAGTGGCCAGTACGCGGGCTTGCTGAGCAGCGTGGTCGGCTTCAGCGCGGTCGGCGGGCTTCTTCCATGGCGCGTTGGCGGTCAGGTAGCCATCAGTCTCCGCTACTAAAACCCACAGAGACTTGAGGGCCTCGGAGAAGTTCAGTTCGTCGAAGGCCGGACCGAAGGCGGCGATGGTACGCTCCGCGCATTCGCGCAAAGAGATTTCCGCAGAGGTTTCGGCGCCGGTCTTGGGCACCACGCCCCCGAAGTATTTGTGCACCATGTTCACCACGCGGCTGACCAGGTTGCCGTAGCCATTGGCGAGGTCGCCGTTGTAACGCTGGACGAGAGCATCAAATGAAAAACCGCCGTCCTGGCCGAAGGGAATCTCCCTGAGCAGGAAGTAGCGCAGGGCATCGGTCCCCAAAACCTCCAGAACCGTCTCGGTCCGCACAACGTTGCCGCGCGATTTGGACATCTTGCCCTGGTCGAAGAGAAGCCAGCCGTTGGCCATCACCGAACGCGGCAGCGGAATGCCGGCAGCCATCAAAAACGCCGGCCAATAGACGCAGTGGAAGCGGCTGATCTCCTTGCCGATGAGGTGCAAATCCGCCGGCCAGAATTTTTCGAAGCGCGCTTTGTCGGCAGGATCGCCGGAGCCATAGCCGAGAGCCGTGATGTAGTTTGCCAGCGCGTCGAGCCACACGTAAATCACATGCTTTTCGTCGCCAGGAACGGGAATCCCCCAGGAAAAACTGGTGCGGCTTACGGAGAGATCGCGAAGCCCGCCGCGTACAAAGGAGATGACCTCGCGGCGTGTCGACTCGGGGCCCATGAAGCCGGGGTTGGCCTCGTAAAACTCCAGCAGCTTGCGCTCGAAGGCTGAGAGCTTGAAAAAATAATTCTCCTCGCTGACGGTTTCCGTCACGCGGCCGCAGTCGGGGCAGACTGTGCCGGCGGGGCCGTCCACATATAGTTCATCACTCACGCAGTACTGACCGGTGTAGGAACCTTTGTAGATGAAGCCGCGGTCGCGCAGCGTGGCAAACAACTTTTGCACGCCGCGGACGTGACGGTCTTCCGTAGTGCGGATGAAGTCGTCGTAGGTGAGCCCCAGCCGGTCCCACAGTCCGCGCCACTCGCCCGCAACGGCAGTGGCAAACTCCATCGGCGTGCGTCCGGCCAGCGCCGCGGAGCGCTCGATCTTCTGCCCGTGCTCGTCGGTGCCGGTGAGGAAAAACGTGTCGATTCCCAGGGCGCGCTTGCGCCGCGCAATGGCGTCGCAGATGATGGTCGAGTAGGCGTGGCCCAGGTGTGGCCGCGCATTCACGTAGTAGATGGGCGTGGTCAGGTAATAGCGGGCTGAGCTGGATGCAGAATTTGTCATAAGAGGAACGCTGTGCTGGATTGTCCTCTCTTTGCAAGCGGAAATCCAAGATAATCTACTCTCCATTTTACGGCATTTATCCGCGGTATATCAGCAAATGAAATTACATGAGCCATTTCACAAGGAGTAACAGTATGATTACCGCCAACGCTAGGACGGCCAGCATCAAATAAGGATGAGCCACCATGCTTGATGCCTGTTTTGAACCACTGCATGCAGGTATTGAATCGTGTATAAGCTCGGGTGGAAGCCCAACACGATGGCGTTGGGAGATTACGCGGGCGGTGGGAAGATCTAGCTGGATGGATTGTAGTGCACCGGAGGTTTCATTGGGAAAGCGCAGGAGGCCGCGCAAAAGATGATCCGTATCGATATAAGCCAACTTGTCCATATCGGCTTCCTCGGCAGCATACGCCAGAGCCATCTTTGAGTTGTTGTCCAGTCGAATCTCAGCCTTCCGTTGATATTTCGAAGCTTTTCCAAGAGGCCACGGAATTTCAAACAGCTTACAAAACCCAGGAATCCGTTTTTTTAAGTGATCAATTTCGAAGATTCGCGTGTTACCCTCCCAGGCAAGACCGATAAGAAGATGCGCCGTAGTAATGTACCTGGCTTGTTGATGACCAGCCACATAGCGGGCAAAGAAAACTGATCTTCTTGCTTGCTCTGTATATCGTTCAAACATGTTGAACCTCTCACGCAGTTTATCATCGCTCATCCTACGTGGTGCCTGCTAAAATATCATTGAAAATCAAGGATTTCTGAGGCCCATCAACGTGTACCTGGAATTGCAAAAACGGCTCGCGGAGCATCTTCGCGCGGTACTGGCGGCAAAATATGATTTGCAGCTTGAGACAATTCCGCTGGAGATTCCGCCGGAGCTGAGGTTTGGCGAACTGGCCACGCCCATTGCCTTTGAGCTGGCACGCAAGCTACGCAAGGCGCCCAAGGTGATTGCGCAGGAGATTGTCACCGCGCTGGGCCATCTCGATGGCTTTTCTTCTTTTGAAGTCGCAGGGGCCGGTTATATCAATGCACGGCTGGACCGGGCAGCCGGCGTGCGCATGACAGCCGCGGCCGAGGCCGGATCGCAGGCGGCGTCGGGGATTCACTCGCTCGTCGAACATACCAGCATTAATCCCAACAAGGCCGCGCATATCGGCCATTTGCGCAACGCCATTCTGGGCGACACGTTTGTACGCCTGCTGCGAGCCGCGGGGCAAAAGGTGGACGTGCAGAACTACATTGACAACACCGGAGTGCAAGTGGCTGACGTGGTGGTGGGGTTCTTGCATCTGGAAGGAAAATCGCTGGCCGACGTACGCGTGCTACTGGATGAACTTAAGCAGAAGGGTCAACGAATTGATTACTACTGCTGGGATCTCTACGCGAAGACCTCGCAGTGGTACACCAGCGGAACAGCGGATGAAAATGAAGCGCGCAAGAAGCTGCGCAATGCGACTCTTCACGAGCTAGAGCGCGGCGGCAACGAGACGGCTGAAGTTGCTGAGTTGATCTCGTCTGCGGTCTTGCGGCGGCACCTGGAAACGATGCAGCGGCTGGGCATCGAGTACGACTTTTTGCCTCGCGAGAGCGAGATTCTGCACCTGAAGTTCTGGGAGGCGGCCTTCGAGCAGTTGAAGAAGACCGGCGTGCTCTACTTTGAGACCGAAGGCAAAAACAAGGGCTGCTGGGTGATGACGCGGCCGGGCGCAGACACGACGGAAGATGAGACCGACGAAGATGCGAAAGTTATCGTACGCTCCAATGGCACGGTAACTTATGTCGGAAAAGACATCGCCTACCACTTATGGAAGTTTGGGCTGCTGGGAAAGGACTTCGGTTACAAGCCGTTCTTTACTTATCCGAAGCATGAATGCTGGATTTCGACGGAAAAGGGAGTGGAGCCGCATCCACACTTTGGCGGGGCGCAGGCAATATATAACGTGATCGACGCGCGACAGAGCGATCCGCAGGCCAACGTGATTCAGGCGCTGCGCGGAATGGGATACACGGAGCAGGCCGACAGCTATACGCACTTCAGTTACGAGATGGTGGCGCTGACGCCGCGCTGCGCGGAGGAGCTGGGGTACGAAGTTTCCGCGGAGGATATGGCGCGGCCGTACATCGAGATTAAGGGGCGGAAGGGCTTCGGCGTCAAGGCAGATGACCTGATTGACAAGCTTATCGCCGCAGCGCGCGCCGAGGTGAATGCGCGACAGACCGGGCGCGACGAAGCGGAACGCCGGCGGATTGCCGAGCAGATTGCGATTGGCGCGTTGCGCTACTTCATGCTGAAGTTCACGCGCAACTCAGTGATTGCTTTTGATTTCAAGGAGGCGCTGAGCTTCGAGGGCGAGACAGGACCATATATACAGTACGCCGTAGTGCGGGCCAAGAACATCTTCCGCAAAGGAGGAACCACGCCGGAAGCGGAGTTGACTAAGTTAGCGGGGTTAGCGGAGTTAGGCGGCTATCTTCAAGGTGAGGACTATGAAGATATCTGGGCGCTGTGGCTGCGAGCGGCGCGGCGGACGCTGGTTCTGGAGCAGTGCATTGCAACCTCGGAGCCGGCTTACTTAGCCAAGCATGCATTCCAGTTAGCACAGGAGTTTAATAACTTCTATCACAAACACCACATTCTGACAGAGGAAGACCCGGCGCGGAAGACGTTTTTGCTGGCGACGGCGGCGGTGGCGCTGCGGGAGTTAGTGCTGGCGCTGAGCTGGCTGGGGATTGAAAGCCCGGAGGCGATGTGAGGAAGGCTTTAAGTCGGGGCCTTCTCATGGTCAGTGATGTATCGATTAAGACCCATAGAGGGAGAGGTGATTGCCGTCAGGGTCATCGAAGTTAGCAACCCTCATAGTGGGCGTGATGTTTCGCGGTTCGTGGGTGAACTGGACCCCTTTTCCCAGCAGCGCTTGATAGGCGGCGGTTACATTCTCAACAGAGAAGACAACCTCGCCAGCGCCGGCAACCTGGCCACGGACTTTGGCCGCAGGCTCGCTGAGACATAAGGTGACCGCGCCTGCGTTGAGGAACGCGAAACCAGGGATCTCACGCTGAACCTCCAGGCCCAACTTGTCGCGATAGAACGTCAGAGCGCGCGTCACATCGTGAACCCCCAGCATAACAACGCTAACTTGAGAGAGCTTGTAATCCGCTTGTTTCATCCCTGATCATCCTTTCTAGAAAATACGTGCGGTCCATAGTCAGAGCCTTGGTGCACTTATCTTTAGTATTATATCACACTCATATCTTGCCGTCAAACTTATACTCATTAGTCGCGAATAAGTAAAGCGACTTACGAAGTCCTAGTCCCTAGTAACTCCTCACCCACTCCAGAATCGAGCGCACCGCTACTCCGCTCGGCCCTTTGGCGATGTAGGGCTTAGACTCTTCCGACCAGGCCAGGCCGGCGATGTCGAGGTGAATCCAGGGAGTGTCTTCGACGAAAACCTTGAGGAACTCGGCTGCCGTGCAAGCGCCACCCCAGCGTCCGCCGGTGTTCTTGATGTCGCCGATGTCGGACTTGATCATTTCGGCGTACTCCTCTCCCAGGGGCAAGCGCCAGAACTTTTCACCGGATATGGCAAGAGCCGCGTTGAACTTGGCCCAGGCTTCATCGTCGTTGGAGAAAGCTCCGGCGTTGACGTAGCCGAGTGCGACGACGCATGCGCCGGTGAGCGTGGCGGCGTCTATCAGGTGAGTTGCGCCGAGCTGGCGCGCATAGGTGAGGCCGTCGGCGAGGACCAGGCGTCCTTCGGCGTCAGTGTTGATGATCTCGATGGATTTACCGGGTTTATCGGGAGAAAATGGCATCGCCGTCTGCACGTCGCCAGGTTTTTGCGCGGTTCCGGAGGGCATATTTTCCGCGGCGCAGATTACGGCGATGACGCGCACCTTTGGCTTGAGCAGGGCGATGGCGCGCATGGCGCCGAGCATGGCAGCACCGCCGGCCATGTCGGTTTTCATCTCTTCCATTTTGTCTGAGGGCTTGATGGAGATGCCGCCGGAGTCGAAGGTGATGCCCTTGCCGACCAGGCCGAGAATGGGGCCGCTGGTCATACCTTTCGGCTCGTAGCGAAGGACGATGAGGGCGGGCGGCTCAGCGGAGCCCTGCGCCACGCTCAGGAATGCGCCCATCTTAAGCTCGCGCAGCTTGTCGGTGGAGTGGACCTCACAGCCGAGACCAACTTCGGCGGCCATCTGCGCGGCGCGTGCCCCAAGCAGCGTGGGCGTCAGCTTGTTGCCCGGCTCGTTGACCAGCGACCGGGCGAAGTTTTGGCTCTCGCCGATGATGATGGCCTCAGCGAAGGCTGATTCAGTCGCGGCCTTGTCGGCATTGGCAGGCACAGCCAGGGTGAATGACTCCACGCTCTGGTCCTTGCGCTCGCTGCGATAGGTGTCAGGATCGAAGTCGCCGATACACGCGCCCTCGACGGCTGCGCGGGCACCTGCCGTGTGAGGCAACATTTTTGGGTCGCTTTCAGGCAGGGCAAGAACCAGCTCGCGGATGCCGCGCGGTTTGATGAAGCGGACGGCGGTTCCGGAGGCAGAGCGCACGGAGTTGGCGTTGACTTTGGCCTGCTTGCCCAGGCCAACGAGGAGAAGGCGCTTGGCGGCGAGGCCCACAGGGGCGTGCAGTAGAGCCGTTTCGTTGGCGCCGGCCTTGAATTCGCCGCTGGCGAGGACGGCGGTCGCTGCGGCCTGGACAGCCGGGTCGGCGGTCAAAAGCACGGGCTGGGGCTTGGCGTCGGCGGCTTTATCGGTCTGGGTGTCGAAGGCCAAAACGGCAAGAAGTTCGGATTCAATTTTGGCAAGGGGAACAAAAGAGAGATGGGTCCGCATGGAGACTATTATTTCATTCGGGGGCGGATGGGATGCCTGCCTGTGATGAGACTTTCTTACCGCCCCATTTTATGCTTGCTGGCGTTAACGGCGGCGCGAGCATCGCGGTCGGCTTCGCGGCGCTTTTCCGTTTCGCGCTTGTCCCAGTCCTGCTTGCCCTTAGCCACGGCCAGCTCGCACTTGACCCGGCCATTGCGGAAGTAGAGCCGGGTGGGGATGAGCGTGTGGCCCTTGATCTGCGTCTTGGAGAGTAGCTTGCGTACTTCTGCCTTGTGCAGGAGCAGCTTGCGGGTGCGCGTGGCGTCGTGGTTGGAGATGTTGCCGTGGGAGTAGGGGCCAATATGCAGGTTGAGCAGAAACGCCTCGCCGTTCTGGATGAGGCCGTAGGAGTCCTTGAGGTTGGCCTTGCCCTCGCGAATGGACTTGACCTCGGTGCCGCGCAGGCTGACACCGGCCTCGAACTTTTCGAGGAGAAAGTAGTTGTGGCCGGCCTGGCGATTGTGAGCGGCGTCCCGCTCGCCCGAGGCAACCGGGTCGCGGGGCTTGGCAGTCTTTTGCGGGCCGGGGCTGGCCGGCCGGGCGATCACATGGCTGGATTGGCGGGCCATTGACAAGGCTCCTTGAATCTCAATCCTAGCATTGGCACGGTTTTGTTAGAATGAGGCATTGTTGAATGAATAGATTCACCCATGGAAGTTGCGTCATGATGCGCGTCTGGGGCAGCCAAGGCAGCCCCCATGAGCCCGATGAGCAGTGTGGTCCAGTGAAGACGCCGGGGAGTTTGATGAAAAGCCGCATTCAAGCACAGGCCGCCTCCAGTTTCGTTTTTTCGGGAACCATTTTCCGGATAGCGCTTCTTGCCGTTTTGGCGATCTTCAGCCTGTCCTGCGTAGCCCTGCACGCTCAGTCGGCCAACACTTTTTTCAAGCGCGGCCAGACCGCCGAGGCGCGCGAGGACTACGACGCAGCCCTTGACAACTACCAGAAAGCCTACGCCAAGGCTCCCAAGGACCTGCAGTTCCGCACCGCACTCTATCGCGTGCGCATTACCGCTTCGGCCACGCACGTGACCAAGGGGCAGAAGCTGCTGGATGCGGGCAACGAGCAGGGGGCGCTGTCAGAGTTTCTGCACGCCACCGAGATCGACCCCAGCAACGAGGCCGCGCTGCAGGCCATCGCCCGAGTGCAAAAGAAGCATGGAGAGATAGCCCCAGTATCCGAGACCAGCCTTTTCCAGCCCGAGGGCAAGGAGGAGAACCTGGAAACCATGGCTCCCCCGGCTGTCCTGAAGCCGGTCTCCAACGAGCCGCTCACCCTGCACATCCAGGAAGACTCCAAGATGGTCTACCAGGCTATCGGCAAAGCCGCCGGCGTCAATGTCCTCTTTGACCCGGATTACACCTCCAAGCGTATCCAGGTGGATTTGAACAATGTCTCACTGCTCGACGCGCTGCGCATTGTGGGCACCATCTCCAACACCTTCTGGAGGCCGGTCACCGAGAACACGCTTTTTGTGGCCGCCAATACCCGCGCCCGCCACACCGAACTCGACGAGCAGGCTGTACAGACCTTCTATCTGTCCAACGCATGGCAGCAGAGCGACTTGACCGACGTTAATACAGCCATTCGCAATCTGATGACCAACGTGAAGGCCTTTGGCGTGCCCAGCCAAAACGCCATTGTAGTTCGCGGAACTCCAGACGAGTTGCTGCTGGTGCAAAAACTCATCAACGACCTGGATAAGGCGCGCCCGGAGGTGGTGGTAGACATCGCCGTTCTGGAGGTGAGCAAGAACTGGGAGAAAACCCTGGGCATCGCCTGGCCCAGCAGTGTGGGAGTCGCGCTTCAGCCGCCCTCCAGCAGCACCAGCTCAACCAGCACATCCACTTCGACAACCAGCACGTCATCTTCCACAGCGAACCTGACGCTCTACAACCTGGCCCACTTGAAGGCTACGGATTTTGCCGTGACGGTGGGTTCGGCCACGGCCAACCTGCTGCTCACCGACACCAATACGAAAATTCTGCAGAATCCCCGCATCCGGGCCACCGACGGCCAGAAGGCGGTGATGAAGATCGGTTCCAAAATTCCGATCGCCACCGGCTCCTACCAGACCGGCGCCGCCACAGCACTGGTCAGCTCGCTGGTCAACACACAGTTCCAGTACCAGGATGTGGGCGTCAATATCGAGATGACGCCGACTGTCCACTTCGACCGCGACGTCACGCTCAAAATCAAGATTGAGGTTACCGCGCAGAGCGGCTCAGTGACCATCAGCGGCGTGACCGAGCCGATCATCAGCCAGCGCAGCGTCGATCACGTCATTCGGCTACGCGAGGGCGAGGCCAGCATCCTGGGCGGCCTGCAGAACAAGCAGGACACGCAAAGCTCGACTGGCATTCCCGGCCTGAGTTCGATTCCCATTCTCAAATACATCTTCGGCTCCAAGGATCACACTATCTCCGACGACGAACTGGTCTTCCTGGTGGTGCCGCACGTGGTTCGTTCGCAATCTCTGGAGCAGTTGAATCTGCGCACTGTCGACACCGGCTCGGGTACATCGATCGAGTTACGCCACACTCCTGCTGAAGGCGCCACTCCGAACCCAGAAGCGAAGCCTGCACCCAGCCCGGCGATCACGGCGCCTCCGACTTCCAGCACCAAGCCCAATGTGGGCACGGTTCCCGGACAAAGCGCTCTGGCCGCAGCCCCGGCCGCGCTGGACCAGTTGCGTCAGGCCGCGGAGACCACCGGAAACCCCGCTCCGGCTAACCCGCCAGCATCCACGCCTTCACAGTCCAACGTGAAATTCGCGCTGGTTCAGCAGCCCGCGCAGGTGGCCCCCGGCGCCACCTTCCAGATCTCCGTGGTGCTGACCGGAGGACTGGATATCGCTTCTGTTCCCTTACAGATTACCTACAATCCAACCGCACTTTCATTGCTCAATGTGGACAATGGTGATTTTCTGGGCCGCAACGGGCAAGCGGTAGCGCTGGTGCACCGCGACGACGGGCCCGGCACTATCAACATCAACGCTTCCCTTCCACCGGGAGCTGCCGGCATAAACGGAGCAGGGGTGGTCTGCATGCTCACCTTCCAAGCCAAGGCAGCCGGAGAGAGTGTTGTCGCCATTACCAGGCCCAGCGCGGTCAACAGCACTCAGCAGTACCTAACAGCCGAGGGCGCGCGTATCAACATTCAGGTGAAGTAGGCCAATGAGGCTCGTAGCGATAAAGGAAGTCCGGCTAATCCGCACTGTCCGTCCCGGCGAGCGCGGACTTACGCTGGTCGAGCTGATTGTGACCGTGGCGATTCTCGCCATCCTCGCCTCTGTCGCCCTGCCCGTCGCCCGCTTCCAGGTAAAGCGCCAGAACGAGCGCTACCTGCGCTACGACCTGTGGATGATGCGTGACGCAATCGACAAATATAAAGACGCAGCCGACAGAAACGCATTCCAGGTGAAGCTCGACAGCCAGGGCTATCCGCCCGACCTGGAGACGTTGGTCAATGGCGTCGATATACAGGGGAAAAAGGTGAAGTTCCTGCGCCGCATTCCCGTAGATCCCATGACCGGCAAGGCGGAGTGGGGATTGCGCTCCATGCAGGACGATCCAACTTCGACCTCCTTTGGCGGGCAAAGCGTCTTTGACGTGTACTCCAAGTCCACGGGCACGGCTTTGGATGGAACAAAGTATTCTGACTGGTAGGATGAAAACGGAGCTAGCGGGCTAACCCGCTGAAACAGAGGATTCATTGAGCAGGATTCGCAAACAGGACGCGGGCTTTACGCTGATCGAGCTGATCATCGTGATGGCGATTATCTCCACGCTCATCATGATCGCTGTGCCTCTTTATATCAGCGCCATCAAGCAAGCCAGGGAAGCGGTGCTCAAGGAAGACCTGCACGTGATGCGAGCGGCGATCGACTCCTACACCATGGACAAGCAGAAGGCGCCGCAGTCGCTCGACGACCTCATCACGGACGGCTACCTCAAGGCTGTCCCTGAGGATCCTTTTACTCACTCCAAGGACACCTGGGTCACCGACTCCAACGGAGCGCTATACTCCGTGGACCAGATTGAACCCGGCATCGACGACGTTCACTCCGGCTCGCAGGAGCTGAGCACCAGCGGCCAGGCGTACTCCACGTGGTGAACGCAGCATTGTCTTCGCCGGGTACACCATAATGAATTCCATGGCTACCAATCCGCCCGCGGAGTTTGAATTTGCCCTGCAGGTTGAGCGGTACTATGCTGGGCTCATCCTGGCCGCAGGCACAAGTCCAGATGCGGAACACAGCCTGGGTGGGAAACTCCTCTATGCGGGGAAGCTCGATGCCGATGTACGCGCCCTGCTAGTGGCAACCAACATCGCCGGCGCAGCTTCACTGGCTGTTTCGGCAGATGCAGCCGTTGGCAAGCAGGCCATGCGCGACGGCGTTGTGGACTTCCTCGTCACCTCGCTCGACGAGGCCCTGCGCATCCTGAAAAACGAGATTCGCAAGCAATCTACGGTTGCTGTCTGTGTGACCCATGAAGCTCAAACACAGGAAGCTGATTTTGCTCGCCAACTACTGCAACGCGGCGTGCTGCCCGATCTGCTGCCTCCACGCTCCGCGCCCGCACCCGAGTTCGCCGCCTTCCTTAGCAAGGGCGCTCGGCCAGTGGTGGCTATCCATCCCGATGTAAACCAGGTACTCCTCGCCTGGAGCATCGCGGATGCACCGGCACAATGGATGCCCAAACTCGACACCCTCGCTCAAGATTGCCTCGGCGCTGATCCGAATCCAGCCGTCGTCGCGCCAGGCCGCCGATGGCTCAGCCTCGTCCCGCGCTACATGGGCCGGATGACACAGGGCCTGCGTTTACTACGCTGCGATGAAAGGATCGCCGCGAATTTCATTGACGGTGTGCGCAAACAAATAGAACGTGGAGAGATTGGCGTTTCAATAGAAATCACGATCAATCGCAAAGGCCAGCCGGATTTCTATAGCTTTGCGCCGCTGACTCGCTGACTTTCTGACTTGCTAACTCGCATCAGCTGCCTCAATCCGCGCCCAGAGTTCCTTCACTCCATAGCCGGTTTTGGCCGAGACAGGCAGTATTTCGTCCAGCTCCAACCCCTGCTTCAGCGCGAGCAGGTTGCGTGTGCGCTGGTTGCCGCTGAGGCGGTCAATCTTGGTGGCCACTACAACAAACTCGCGTCCCGCGGCTCGCAGCCAGTCGATCAATTGCCGGTCGCTCTGCTGCGCGGGAACATTCGAGTCCACCAGGCAGACACACAGCTTCAGCGTCGAGCGCATCGCCAAGTAAGGCTCAATGAACGACGGCCAGGTCGCCGAAATCGACTTCGATATCTTCGCGTAGCCGTAGCCTGGAAGATCCGCAAAGATCAGCTTCGTCCGCTGGCTTGAGTCCAATAACGCAAAAAAGTTTATGGCCCGCGTCCGTCCCGGCGTCTGCGAAACTTTGGCCGCCTTTTCACCCACCAGCTTGTTCAGCAGGCTCGATTTGCCCACATTGGATCGGCCTAGAAATGCGATCTCCGGCGCATCCGTCGCGGGGAACTGCGCCGCCGCCAGGGCCGAAAGCAGAAATTGTGTCGTGTATCGCATAGAGTGAGCAAATGAATAGAACTGCTACGAGGATACAGCACCGTCGGCGAAATAAGCTCAGCGGCAATGATGAGACCGGATGCAGCGGCATAGCGGGGAAAAGAACCCGTGCCGCAGGCGCGGCACGGGCAAGCTGAATCAGGTTACTGAAACGGCACTGAACCGTTGTCAGGGCGCATTGGTAATGGTAGCGATGGTCTGTGTCGCGAGGCCGCCGGCGGGGACGGTCACCGTCGAAGTCCAGGCTTTGGGGTTACAGGAGCCTTGCCGGCTTGATGGATATGCGGAGCAGGACACCATATGAGCGCCGGACCTCGGAGTTTCTTTGATGGTCACTGTACCGGCCGTCATTTCGATAGGCGGCGAGCAGTAGCCTACCGGAACAGTAATCGGTCCTATATTTCCCGGACTGACCGTAAAGGTGAAGTTGCCAGTTACGGGCGGGGCGGCTACCGTGGCCTCGGCCTTCTTGCAGATTTCGAGATAGCCAGTGTGTGGCTTGATTATCTGAACGTTATTTGTCATCTCATTAGTCACCTTGTTGTTCGCCTTGAGTGACTTGTTGATATATGTCACTTCGGTGACTCCAGGGCCGACCTTGACCGAGACAGTGCCGGCACTCAGGTTTGGCGGAACCGCAATTTGAGTGGCTGGCGTCACAACGATGTTCGACACCGCGTCGCCTGCCGGGATATTCTCCTTGATCGCCATAATCGTGCCAACGGGGAGAGGATCGCTATGCTGGCAGTATCCACCGGGAGCGGGACCCGCTGGAATCGTGGCCGTGCCGGATGAGTAGGGGTCGGAGTGAGTAAACGTGAATGGCGTGCCGACTGCAATTCCTGGTCCGGCCACCTTGCAGCCCTTGATGATGCCGCATTCCACATAGTGAGTCACACTGTTGCACGGGTTGTTGTTGCCAGCGGTGCCCTGCGCGAGCAGCGGGGTTGTCAGCAGTACGAGGATACAGCCCAGGATACTCGCGTATATTAAGCCGCGATAGTTGTTTTTCATGACTTTCTCCTTTCGGTACTGTGACCGCGTGATTCAACGGTCGCAGCGAATATATGCTTTCTTTGCTGTTCTCGCAAGCACATTTTGTGCACCCCGCACGCCGGACGCCAGTCGCCCCAAAGCCTCGTATTTGAGAGCTGGAAAACTATGAACCCTGGCATGCCATGGATGCGTTTTTTGCAAATGTACTTTTCTGAAGGTTCCGCCGTTCGGTATATTCTCTTGTTATGGAAACCACTGGTTGCGGTACGGCGATTGTGACGCCCTTCCGGGCGGACGGATCGATTGACGAAGCGGCGCTGAAGGCGCTGGTGAACTGGCAGATTGAGTCGGGCATCGACTTTCTGGTGGCCTGCGGATCAACCGGCGAGGCGGCCACGCTGGACGAGGATGAGTGGCTTCGGACGGTCACCTTGGTAGCGGAGACGACTGCCGGCCGCGTGCCGGTATGGGCAGGGTGCACGCAGAACAACACTCGTACATTGGTGCGAATGGCCAGTAAGCTGAAGCAGGTTCGCGGCGTGGCCGCGGTGCTGTCGGCCAATCCCTACTACAACAAGCCTTCGCAGGAGGGCCAGTTCCAGCACTTTCTCGCTTTGGCCAAGACCGTCGAGCCGCTGCCCGTGGTGATCTACAACATCCCGGGGCGCACTGGCGTGAATCTTGATCCGGCGACGGTTGTCCGGCTGGCCGAAGCTGCCGCCAACATCCAGGCCGTCAAGGAATCCAGCGGCAAGCTGCCCCAGGTCGCCGAGTTGGTGCATCTGCTGCCCAGCGGCTTCAAGGTCTTCAGCGGCGATGACAACATGGCGCTGGGGTCGATTGGCGTTGGCGCGAAAGGACTAGTCAGCGTGGCCTCCAATGAAATTCCCGCCGAAATGAGCCGCATGATCCATGCCGCGCTCAACAACGACTGGGCGGAGGCCCAAAAGCTAGAGAGCCGTTACGCGAAGCTGATCGACGCTAACTTCTGGGACTCCAATCCCTGCCCGGTGAAGACGGTGCTCTCATTGATGGGCCGCTGCACAGACCATGTCCGCCTGCCGCTGGTTCCTCCCTCGGCCGCCACGCGACAAAAGCTCGAGCAGGTTGCCGGCGAATACGGGTTGCTCAAGAAGTGAGTAGGCGGATCGCAGTATTTTAGATGTTCTGCTTCGGCGTATTCTGCTTGCACCAAATCACGCGGATTTTTGAGGAATGCAATAATGGCCGACTCAGCCATACAAAAGAAAGTGGAAAAGTGGGTTATCGAGAGTAGACTCCCCGAAATCTTCGGTCAGGCGTTTGTACCTCGTTCGTTGCCATTGGAATGGGGAGGCGTATTTGAGTTCGATGGGGTAAGCGCTGACGGAACTATCGGCGTCTGCGTTTCCACTAGTTCTTATAAGACTGGTGGTTATAAAGGCGGCTCGGGAAAGGTGCAGAAGATAAAGGCAGATACACTATATTTATTGCATACTAAGACACTGAAAAGGCGTTTCCTTGTATTTACAGAAGCGGAAATACTCAATTACTTCAAGAAACAACAGGAGAAGGGGAGATTTCCGGTTGCCTCTCTTATTGAGTTGCTCCTCGTTAAGATTCCAGAGAATCTTGCTGCGCAACTTGCAGTAGCCAAACAAACTGCGTCTTCCGAAGTTACACCGCAAGTCTGAATCAACTACTCATAAATTTCAATTGCCCGCTAGCGCCTTCTTTACTATCTCGCTGACTACGCGGCCTTCAGCGCGGAGGCTAGCGGCTTGGAGTTTGGCTTGCACGGCCTTCATTACGGCGCCCATTTCTTTGGGGGTGGGCTTCTGGCCGGTGACAGCGGCGACTTCGGCGACGGCTTCGGTGACCAGAGCTCCAAGAGCGGCTTCGTCGAGGGCCTTGGGCAGGAACTCTTCGATAACGGCGATCTCGGCGGCTTCTTTGGCGGCCAGTTCGGGGCGATTGCCCTTGGTGAACTGTTCGATGGAGTCGCGGCGCTGCTTGATCATGGTGGCCAGGGCCTGCTGCTCCTCAGCGGGAGTGAGAGCTTCGCGCTTTTCGATGGCCTTGTTCTTGAGGGCGTTCTTGATGAGACGCAGGGTGGTGGTGCGGACCGCGTCGTGGGCCTTCATGGCGATGATGACCTGCTGGTTAACCTGAGCTTCGATGGCACCTGCTTCAAGCATGGGGTTCCTTTCGTTATAGCTTTCAGCTTTCAGCTTTCAGCTTTCAGCTATCAGCTTTTAGCTCTTAGCTATTAGCTGGTTGAGGGAGATCATGGGTTTGTGGTTTCCCACCCTCTTCTGCCGTCCCAAAGGAAAATTGTACCGATTTTGGGGCAAACGTGGGAAATTTGGGGCGGCGGCGAGAATTCCACAGATAATATAATCACAATTATCACAATTTTGTGTATTCTGTGATTGACGGATGGCCGTGGGGAAGCTGGGGCGGTTCTGGGTTGCGACGAACCTGTCCGACACTGGTTAGGCTTCGGCATCTCCATCAGGCCCCGTCGAAAACGAGGAGAGAGCCATGATCCGCAAGACACGCCTGTTCACGCCCGGCCCGACGCCGTTGCTTCCGGCAGCCCAATTTGCCATGGCGGCGGCTGACATTCACCACCGCACGCCGGAGTTTCGCGCGCTGTTCCAGAAGGTGCTCGCCCAGTTGAAGGTTTTTGTCGGCACGCAGAATGATGTGCTGTTGCTGGCGTGTTCGGGGACAGGAGCGATGGAGGCATCGGTATCGAATCTGACCTCGCCGGGCGACCGGGTTCTGGTGCTGACGGCGGGTAAGTTTGGCGAGCGATGGGTGGAGCTGGCCAAGGCCTTTGGCTGCGTGGTGGACGTGGTGGAGAAGCCTTATGGGCAAACATTTAACATCGCCGAGATCAAGGCAGCTCTTATGCCGCAACACAAGGCTGTGTATATGCAGGCTTCGGAGACCTCAACGGGTGTAAGTCACGATGTGGAGTCAGTTGCCGGGCTGGTTAAGGGAACGGATACGCTGCTGATTGTGGACGGCATCACCGGGCTGGGGACGCAGAGCTTCGACGTGGACGGCTGGGGGATTGACGTGCTGATTGGCGGCTCGCAGAAGGCGGTGATGATTCCGCCGGGGCTGGCCTATCTGAGCGTGAGCGAGCGGGCCTGGAAGGCGATGGAGGGGGCGAAGAACCCGAGATATTATTTTGACCTGCGCAAGGAACGCAAAAACGCGGTGAAGGGCGAGAGCGCGTACACGCCGGCGGTAGCGCTGATTGCCGGGCTGGGCGCGGCTCTGGATTACATTGCCGGGCAGGCGGGAGGCGATTTGGAAAAGGGGCGCATCGCGCTCATCGACAACGCGCAAGTGAATGCGTTGGCGACGCGTGCCGGACTGGTGGCGCTGGGGTTCACGCTCTTTGCGCCGGCATCGCCGTCGGCTGCGGCAACGGCGGTGCTGGTGCCGGAGGGGATGGATTCGGGCGTGGTGGTGAAGGCGCTCAAGGCAAAGTTCAGCCTGGTGACGGCCAACGGACAAGGCTCGATGCAGGGCAAGATCTTCCGTGTGGCGCATTTGGGGTTCTTCGATTACCTGGACACGGTGGCTTTTCTGGGCGCGATGGAGCACATTGCGAAAGATTTGCTGGGTTTGCCGGTGAAGTTTGGGCAGGCGGTGGCGGCGGCGCAGGAAGTATATGCGAAGGCAGTGAAGCAGTGAAAAAGTGAAGAAGTGAACGGCCCTCACTGACAATTCGCCGCTGAATCACTCCTTCGCTGTATTGGTTCACTCGTTCACTTATTCACTCGTTCACTTCGTCACGTTGTTGCGAAAGGCATTTATGACGGAATTGAGTTTCGGGGAGAAGCTGTTGATTGCACGCAAGCAGCTTGATCTCTATCAATACGAGATGGCGGAGCGGCTGGGAGTGCATGCCAACTCGCTGACCAAGTACGAACGGGGCGAGGGCAAGCCGCACGCGGCGGTTGTGCGGATCTTCGAAATGCTGTGCGAGCAGCATAACATTCGATTTGACGAGTATGAGGCCGCACGCAAAGGCCAGGGAGGCAAGATGAAGATCGTTTTGGCGGAAAAGGTTTCAGCGGCGACGCTGGCGGTGTTTGCCGCCGAGCCGGGGTGGGAGGTTCTTACGCACGATCAGTTGCCGCAGGGGTTGGCGGCGGCGCTGGCCGATGCCGATGCGCTGGTGGTGCGCTCCGCGGTGCAGGTGGACGATGCTCTGATGGAGAGCGCGCCCAAGCTGCGGGTGATTGGCCGCGCAGGCGTGGGCGTGGACAACATCAACGCCGAAGCGGCCACGCGCCGGGGCGTTGTGGTGATGAATACGCCGGGCGCGAATGCAGTGGCGGTGGCCGAGCTGACCGTGGGGCTGATGCTGGCGCTGGCGCGCAAGCTGCCGGCCGCAAATACGACCATGCACGCCGGCAAGTGGGAGAAGAAGAGCTTGCAGGGAGCGGAGCTGCGCAGCAAGACGCTGGGCATTCTGGGGCTGGGGCGAATTGGGCTGGAGGTCGCCAGGAGAGCTCGCGGCTTTGGCCTGGAGATCATCGGCAGCGATCCGTTTGTTTCGGCGGCCGTGGCGCGCGAGAACGGCATTTTTCTGGTCTCCTTGGACGAGCTTTTTGCCAAGGCCGACTATCTGACGCTGCATGTGGGGCTGACACCGCAGACGACGGGCGTGATCAACGCGAAAACATTAGCCGCGATGAAGAAGGGCGTGCGCATCATCAACTGCGCGCGCGGGGAGCTGATTGATGATGCGGCGCTGGTGGCCGCGCTGAAGAGCGGGCAAGTGGCGGGCGCGGCGCTGGACGTTTTCTGCGAAGAGCCGCCGAAGAACTCGCCTTATGCCGAGTTGGAAAACGTAATTCTTACGCCGCACATCGCCGGCTCGACGGCCGAGGCGCAGGAGGCGGTGGGAGTGCAGATCGCCATGCAGGTGCGCGATTATCTCAAGCTGGGAGTGGCGCAGAATGCGGTGAATCTGCCGTCGTTGAGCCACGAAGAGTACGTGGCGCTGGCGCCGTACATCGACCTGGCCGAGCGGCTGGGCAGCTTTCTGGCGCAGGCAGGCAAAGGCGGCATTGAAGCAATTGATCTGTCCTACGGCGGCATGCTGACCGAGGCGAAGACGGAACTGGTGCGCAACGCGGCCATCGCCGGACTGCTGGCGGGTTCGGAGAACGTGAACCGCATCAACGCTGCGTCGGTGGCCGAGGAGCGCGGCATTCGGGTACACGAGGAGAAGCAGGAGAGCCATCGCGGCGGCGCAGCCTCGGTGCTGACCATCGAGCTGCATACCAGCACGGGATCAAGCCGCGCCAGCGCAACCGTGATCCATGGCGAGCAGCCGCGACTGCTGGAGTTTGACGGCATCGACATTGAGACGCCGCTCGAAGGCAACCTGCTGGTCTGCCGCAACCTGGATGTGCCAGGCGTGATTGGGCGGATTGGCACCATCCTGGGCGAGAAGGGCGTAAATATCGCCAACTTCGCGCTGGGCCGCGAGCGAGCTGGAGCGAAGCCGGTGAAAGCACTCTCCGTGGTGCAGGTGGATGCGCCGGTCTCCGCCGCGGTGCTGGAGGCGCTGATGAGCATCGAGGCGCTGCTGGAGGCAAAGCTGGTAAAGCTGCCGGAGGCGGGGTACTAGAGCGAAACCAGAGTAAACGTGCCCTTGTCGAGAGCATTAAAGGTGGCTTTTACTTCCACCCCGGCGACGAAGACCCATCGCCAGGGACCCCGGTCAGGAAAAAGCCACTTGGCGAAGTTGCTCCGGGGTACAGGTACTCTGGTTTCGCTGTAGCTCACTTCGTCGGATCGGTTACGCGGCCCATGAACAGGATGCCGCCCGAGCGATTGTCGCGAATCAGGAAGACGAAGGGGTGGTCGGCGCGGAACACAGGTGGCGGCGGCAGCTGAAATCTCGGCGGCATCGCCGTGGGTCCCCGCATAACCACTGCCGTCGCCGCTGCTGCTTCGGTTCCCTTCTCATCTACATCGATAAAAGCCTTATGAATCACCGCAGAAATATACAGATCACGGTTGCCGGTCATTCCTGAAAAATCGGCGTTGCCCGGATTAAACGCCCGCGGCATCCCCATTGCGCCCAGCGTGCCCGCAAGTCCGAATTGTTGCGTCATCTTAAACTTCGGCAGCGTCAGGATCACTTTGGGAACCCAATGTAACTGATTAAGCCATTGCTTCATGTGGGACGCCGTCAGCGACTCTTCCAAAGCAGGCAGCCCGCCTATTTCCTTTGGCAGGAAGACGATCATGGACAAATCACCGCTCTTATACGGAATTGCCAGGGCCTGAAATGTTCCGCCGTCGAAATAGTCGAACCCTTCCGAGAGGTGCATCAGGGGCGCTTTAACATTCCGCGCCGCGGATAGATGGAAGTCCTCATCCTCCGTGTCTGCCTTGGGGAAAGCCGTCCGCCAGTCACCCTTGAAGTAGATGGCATTGGTCAGCACCATCTTTGTCAGCGAGTCAAGCACTCCCGGCTGGAGCAGTTCTTTAATCTTGTTATCGGTTTTCTGCTCGACCCACTGATTGATGGTCAGCCGCGCCGCCTCGGTTGCGCCTTTGAAATCCACCTGATTGAATCCCGCGCCATAATCGCTCCTGGTCAGCTTGAGAAAATCAGGGAGAAACACATAGTTCTGTTGCGCCCAAAGAGAGTCGGCGACGCGAAGCTGGTATCCCTTATGCGCGGCGTTGAGATCGCTCAGCAGAGCGCCCATCGCCGGATGCAACCGCTCCGGCGGGAGCGTGAAATGCAGCGTTTTCGCCATCTCGGAGGCGGTGTCGCCACGCGCCCCGGCATAGGTCATGGCCAGCGCGGTAGAAATGCTCTCGGGCGAGAAGAAGAGATTGCCGTCTTGCGAGCGCAACTGGCCGTAGAGCGCTATGGCGAAGGCGTTGTTGCCCTCAACGATCGCCATCTTGTCGGAAGTGGCGGATGCGGAGGTCTGTGCCGCTCCTGCAGCCGCATGAATGACGAAACACGCGATTAGCAATGAAACCATGCGCTTCATGGAGATCTCCTTCCAGCTATGCCCGGCTGAGGTAAGCGCCCTCGCTGGTGTCAACGCGGATTTTTTCGCCTTCGTTGATGAAGGCGGGCACCTGGACGACGAGGCCGGTCTCGGTTCTGGCGGGCTTGGTGACGCTGGAGGCGGTGGCCGACTTGAGGCCCGGTTCGGTCTGGACGACGGTTAACTCAACCGCCGCGGGAAGGTCGATGCCCACAGCCTGGCCGTCGTGGTAGCTGACCTTGATTTGCAGATTCGGAGTGAGGTACTCGATGGCGTCGCCCAGCGTAGATCCCTTGAGGACGGTCTGCTCGTAGTCAATGGGGTTCATGAAGTAGTAGTCGTCGCCGTCGTTGTAGAGAAAATCCATGGAAATCGAGTCCACGACAACTTTTTCAATGGCATCGGCGGAGCGGAAGCGGTGCTCGAACATGGCGCCGGACTTGAGGTTGCGCAGCTTTGCCTGGATGAAGGCGCGCAGGTTGCCGGGGGTGCGGTGCTCGACCTTGAAGACCAGGTGCAGTTGGTCGTTGTGTTTGATGATCATGCCGGGACGCAGTTGCGTGGCGGAAATCGCCATAAGATTTGAAGCTCCTTGCTGTATATGCGGGTGTCCGCGAAAAGATTTGGCTTTGGCCTGTCTTCATTGTAGCCTAGGAGCGCAAAAGCCATCCCAGCGAAGCGGCGCGCGTGGTATTATTTCGCCAGCAAATTTTTCAGTATAAGGCAGGGCGCAGAAATGAAGACCTGTCCTGTTTGCGATACCGATTACCCGGATCAGCACAGCACGTGTCCCAGCGATGGGGCGGTGTTGATCGTCTCCCACGAGCTGGCGGCCGGCTCCCTGGTGCGCGGCAAATACCGCATTGTCAGCAAGCTGGGGCAGGGCGGGATGGGTGTGGTCTACCTGGCGGAGCACATTCTGCTGGGCGGCAAAGTAGCGCTGAAGTTTCTGGCCGGTGACCTGGGCAAGGATCCCAAGTTCATCAAGCGCTTTCGCATGGAGGCGCGCGCCGCCCACCAGTTGCGCCACCCCAACATCGTCGAGGTGCTGGATCTGGACCAGGCCGAGGACGGCAGCCTGTTTATCGCCATGGAATACGTGGCGGGCAAGAGCCTACGCGCGGCGCTGGATGAGGAACAGAGCGGATTTGCCGTCCCGCGGGCGCTGGATATCGCACGTGGTGTTGTCAGCGGGCTGGCCGCGGCCCACGCGCACGGGACGGTTCACCGCGACGTCAAGCCGGAAAACGTCCTGCTGGCGCATGCCGACGACGGGCGGGAGCTGCCTAAAGTTTTCGACTTTGGCATAGCTGCCATGGCCGAGAGCGCGACCCATACAAACATGACGCGCGGCCTGCTGCTGACGCCGGACTACGCCGCCCCCGAACAGTGGATGGAGATGCCCGCCGCCGAGATGGACGGTCGGACGGATCTTTATGCGATGGGTTGCGTCTTCTACGAGATGCTGACAGGCCACACGCCGTTTCACGCGCACAACATGGAGAGCTGCAGGCGTCAGCACATGGAGGAGACACCCAAGCTGCCCAGCGAGGCGCGGCCGGATCTGGCCGATTGGACAGGGCTGGATGGCCTGGTGATGCGGATGCTGGCCAAGAATCGCGACGACCGCCCGCAGGACGCGGAGGTGATCAGCCTGCTTGACGCCGTGCGGAGCGGTCCCGCAAAGCAGTGGCAGAAGCCGATTGCCGCAGATGCCTGGGTGCGCCCGCAGACGATCAGCGAAGAGAGCATGGGGCGCTATGAACCGGTACAGACGCCGGTTCAGACGCCCGTTCAAATGCCGGCTCCGCAACCGGTTCCGCAGCCAGTGATTCCTGCGCGAAGGCCCGCATCGGGGAAAATTCCCATTTGGGTATGGGCCGTTGTCTTGGTTGCGGCGCTGGCTGCAGGATTAGCCGCAGTATTGATCTTTGCGCCCAAGCCGCAGCCCCAACAAGCGCAGGAGACTCAGCCCGCTGTTATACCACCTCTTCAGGCGAGCTCGAATACCAGTACACCCCTTACGCCGCCGAGCCAGAATTCCGACCAAACCCTTACAACTCCCCCTGCTACACAAAAACCGTCGCCCGCAACGCCGGCATCTGAGACGAACGTCAAGCCACCAAGCAATCAGTCTGTGTATTCCCAGAGTACGAATCCTGCGCAAGCGAACAATACCAACCCCTTGGTTGTTCTGCAGCATATTGTCAAACCACCAGCTCCGCAGCCGAACAATGCCGATATCGCGCAGCAGGCTCTTTCGCTCTACGGCCAGAAGCGTTTCTCCGAGGCCAGTCCTCTGCTGGACAAAGCCTGCACGGGCGGCAGCGCGGAGGCGTGCAAGGATCTGGGCAACCTGTACCATGATGGAAACACCGTGCCAAAGGACATCTCGCGTGCGGCGGCACTCTACTCCAAAGCCTGCAGCGCGCACTTTGGCGTGGGTTGCACCAACCTCGGCGTGATGTATCACAATGGCGATGGCATTGCGCAGGACGATACCAAGGCGGCTGCTCTGTACTATCAGGGTTGTAATGCAGGCGATGCCATCGGCTGCACCAATCTGGGCAACAGCTACTGGAACGGGCGCGGCGTGCCCCAGGACGATTCCCGGGCAGCGGCTCTTTACGCACAAGCCTGCAACACCGGCAACGGCGCCGGCTGCAGCAGCCTGGGGAATTGCTATTGGTTCGGGCGTGGCGAGGCAAAGAATCCTGACATGGCGCGGCAGATGTTCATCAAGGGCTGCGGCCTGGGCAACCAGTGGGGCTGCGACCGGTTGAAACAGTTGAAATAGAGAGTAACATGCAGGGAATTTCATGCTTTTGCAGCCGGTGGGGCGATTCCATCAAGAACAACCGGGAGCGTGATATTCTTTCGCCAGCAACTCTCTCAGCTTGAGGGTAGGCGCCAGCGATGAAGACCTGTCCCGTTTGTGACACGCCTTATCCGGATCAGCACACCAACTGCCCCACAGACGGCGCGGTGCTGATTGTCTCGCATGAGCTGGCAGAGGGCTCTCTGGTTCGCGGCAAATATCGCATTATTAGCAAGCTGGGCCAGGGCGGGATGGGAGTGGTCTACCTGGCTGAAGACATCATGCTGGGCGTGCGGATGGCGCTGAAGTTTCTGTCCGTAGAGCTGAGCAAGGATCCCAAGTTCATCAAGAGATTTCGCAACGAGGCGCGCGCCGCCTACCAGTTGCGCCATCCCAACATTGTGGAAGTGACCGCGCTGGACCAGGCCGAGGACGGCAGCCTGTTTATCGCCATGGAGTATGTGGAGGGTGTGCCCCTGAATGCCTACCATGGCGATCCGGAGTTCGCGGATATACCGCATCCGGTGGAGCGGGCGCTGGGACTTGCGCGCGAGATTACCTCGGGGCTGGCCGCGGCCCACGCGCAGGGAACCGTGCATCGCGACATTAAGCCGGATAATATCCGGCTGACGCGCGGCAAGGATGGGCAGGAACACGCCAAGATACTCGACTTCGGCATTGCGGCCATGGCCGAGAGCGTGACCCGAGTAAGCATGACGCACGGTATTCTGCTGACGCCGGAGTACGCTGCGCCGGAGCAGTGGCTGGAGATGCCGGCGGCGGAGATAGACGGGCGGACGGATACGTATGCTTTGGGCTGCGTGCTCTACTGGATGCTGACGCGGCAAACGCCCTTTCACGCGCACAACACTGCAGGTTGGATGAAGCAGCACCTGGAGGAGGCGCCCAAGCCGCCCAGCCAGTTGCGGCCGGATTTGGCTGACTGGGTTGGATTCGACGAGCTGTTGCTGCGGATGCTAGCCAAGAACCGCGAAGACCGCCCCTGGGACGCGGAGCTGCTCAGCCAGCTCGATGCCGTGCAACATGGCCCCCGCGAGCAGCGGCGGCAGACGGTAGTGGAAGAGGCTCCGAAGCGGTCGAAGACGATCTTTGAAGAGGCTGGTGAACGGCCGAAGACGATTCCTCAAGAGACGCCGACGCCAGCACCGCCGCCCCCAATCCCTCATCCGCTTACAACACCGCCGAAACCGTGGCCGGAGATGGCGGAGGCGGAGCCCGCCGGAAAGGCGGAGGTTGATGAAAGAGAGTGCCAGGACCAGAGTTCCGTGGCGTCAGCTCCCTGGAGCCGCCTTCGCAACTGGTTTGCCACACTGGCCGCCGCACAACCCGGCGCGGAGCTGGGCAGGCTGTACGTTGCTGGCTGGCTTTTGCTGGCTGTTTGCCTGATAGCGCGCGGCGCGATATGGCTGGCTACAAGCCGGCGTTCGGACGTTTATGTGAGCGTGTTTACGAGCTTGCCCGTCACTCCTTTTTACGTTTTTTGTTCCTATTTTCTCAAGTTCGCTGGAGTCGTAACGATTGCCTCGAGCTTATGCATTGCGATCAGCAGGAGAACCCGCGCCGTGGGAGCGATGCTGGGCGCGATCATCCTCGCGCTCGTCTTTCTTTGCCTCGCGTACTTTTTTGCATTCTTCATTGGGAAAGGGTATAGGGGTTTGGCGTGGGTGAACGCATCCGATGGGCTAGAGACTCTAGGCTGGTGCGGGGCTGCACTGATGATCTCCGGGCTCGAAGGGTTACGCATAGGCAAGTCGATACGCTGGTTTTCCGTAGGGCGTTTTCTTTTTACGGCCGCCACGTTGGCTTTCATAGCGGCTCGATTCTGGTTCGACCTTGTTGCGTTCCGCTTTAGCACTTACAATCCGCTTGATTACTACCACCATAACTTTTCTCCTGCGATATGGTGGGGAAACTGGCTAGCCTGGCTCTATATTCCAGCAGCGGCGCTGGCCTGCATTTGCATTTTCTTCCGGCGCATGGCGCGGCCGGCGGCGCTGTTTCTGGGCTTTGCCACGCTGCTGTATATCCCGCTGCTCGTTGCCTTACGGTTTGGCGTTCTCTTCCATATCTACACAGCGCGGGCGCTTCTGCCGGCGTGGCTGCTGGATTTTGGGGTTGCCGGAGGCGCGCTGGTTATGGCCGCTGCGCTCAGCGAGAGGAGCGAGAGCGGCATTGTATCCGCTCCAGCGCTAACGATAAGAAGCCGTATTGGCAATCTCTTCCGACGGCGCTGGGTTCGCTGGAGCGCATTGGCTGCCGGAATTCTGGTGATTGTCCTGATTGTCCTGCGCGCCATCGCTCCCCTGCTCTTCTATGAGGCAATCATGGGGGAGAATGCCGCGTGGGTCGATGCCACCGGGTGGCTGTATATTGCGACCGGCGCCAGCGGCCAACAGTCTGCCTATACGATCCACGCCGCAGTGAGCCAGGCCCATGCTTGTGCGGAGGGCAACATGGATGGATGCCTGGAGCTCGGCAACTACTACCAATACTCAGATATGTCCACGTCGAGTACCGAGCGGGCCGGCCATTTTTATGCCAAGGCATTATCGGCGTACAACGCTCGCTGCAATGGCGGCGATGGGGGTGGATGCTACGCCCTGGGCACGCTGTATCAAACGGGGCATGGCGTCACTGAGAATGATGCGTATGCCGCTATTCTTTTTAAGCAATCCTGTGACGCTAACAATACCTATGGCTGCAGGGCCCTGGCTAACGCCTACCACGACGGCAAGGGAGTGAGCCGCGATCTCAGCAGGGCCGAAGCGCTCTTTACCAAAACGTGCAAGGGCGGCCAGGATTATGACTGCTCGAATTTCTTTGACAGCCTCGGCAACGCTTACAAGCAAGGTAATGGCGTAGCGCGCAACTACGACCGTGCAGGCGCGCTCTATAAGAAGGCCTGCGCCTTTAGCAACTCCTATTACTATGGCTGTTCCGATCTCTTCGACATCGCATACGCTATCGACACGGGAAGCGGAGTAAAAATCGATCATGCAAAGGCAGCAGATCTTTACGCCACCGCATGTGACAGCGGCATAGCAATGGCATGCACTGATCTCGGAATCGATTACCACAAAGGCGAGGGTGTCGCACAGAATTACGCCCGGGCGGCGGCTCTCTATACCAAGGCATGCAATGGAGGCGATGCTTCAGGTTGCAGCAATCTGGGGAACCTTTACCGGTTTGGCGCTGGGGTTGATCAGGATGTCGAGAAAGCCAAACAGTTCCTTACCAAAGGCTGCAACCTGGGCAATAAGTGGGGCTGTGACCAACTGAAAGAATTGAAATAGCCATAGAGTGGCGGCTTGATCTGCCGGTAAGGCGGCAGGATGGATGGTTTCCGGAGCCCGAGCAGAAAAGAAATCGAAGGGTTTTTCTGAAATCGAAGAAGCAGCCTGCGCGGACCCGGCTCGATGGTTCGAAAATGGCCAGGAGATTGAATGGACCACAAGGAATTTCGCGAGCGGTACCAGTACGACGCGGAGAAAGATTTACTGGGCGCCGGCGGATTTGGCCGAGTTTATAAGGCGCACGACTCGCTGCTCGATCGCTGGGTGGCGCTGAAGATTTTTTCCCGCGATGTGCCGGATCGCTACGACCTGATCAACGAGATCAGAAGGGCAATCGATCTCAACCACCCCAATATCTGCCGCTATCACGGCGCGGAGGTGCTTAAAGGCGTCAATCCCCTGGGCGAAGCACAGACGATTCAGGTGGGAATCATGGAGTTTGTCGAGGGTGGAACGATCGATAAATTTCTGGTGAAACGTCCCGAATTCCGCCAGAAGCTGCTGGCCGACGTGCTGCGCGGCTTGAGCTACCTGCATCGCCATCATCCGCCCATCATCCACCGCGACCTGAAGCCGTCGAATGTGCTGGTGGGCTTCCAGGACGGGACGCCCGTAGCCAGGATTACGGACTTCGGCATCTCAAAATCCATCAGCGAATCGGGCGCCCAGGTTTCTGTCATGGGGCTGGGAACCTATGCCTACATGGCTCCGGAACAACTGAATCCGGTCCGCTATGGGGTCAATGAAAAGGTGCAATGCAACCTCGACCTGTGGAGCTACGGGGCGATGATGATCGAGCTGCTCACCGGTGTCTTGCCCTTCGGCGCCGGACAGGCAGGGGCCAGCACCGGCCAGATCCTTGAGGCGATCACCCGTGGGATTTCTTCGCAAGAGCTGAACAGCTTCGAGGAGCCGTATCGCAGTGTGCTCGCCCGGTGCATGGTGCAGGATGCCGGCAAGCGCGCGCAGAGCGCCGATGAGTTGCTCAGCCTGCTTGAAGCCGTACATTATGGTCCCGGCGAAAAACGGCGGGAGACAGTTGTCGAAGAGGTCAGGGTGCGGCCGAAGACGGTGGTTGAAGATGCCGGTGCAAGGCCGGAGACGATTTGGGAAACGCCGGTGCCTGCGTCTTGGTCAATGCCGGAAGAGTCCGTGCAACTGGCTGCCCCGGAGGTTGCGGAAGATGAGGTGAGCGCCGCGGTTCCGGTCAGCGAAGAGCAACAACCACCGCGCAAACGGAACCTTCGCAAAATAGCTATGATTGTGACGGCGGTTGCGATTATTCTCTTCGTTCTCGAGATTCTCTATTTGTACGTGAAGCTTTATCCCTTCTCCTCTCTGAATCCCTCGCGCATTGAAGCCAATGAAGCAGCCGCGATTCAGTCCATGCGCGCGATTCATGAGGCAGAGGCGAAATACCTGGCAGCTTATCCGGACAGGGGCTATGCTTGTGACCTCGCGAAGCTGGGAGGAAATCGAATTTTCGGCCATCCTACAGCGGATGCCGCGCAGCTTCTGCCCAACGACCTGGCCGCAGGCGCCAGCAAAGGCTACAATTTCGTCACGGCTTGCATGTCTGAGGGCTACGAGGGAGGCCGCGTGGTTGGCTACAATCTCTATGCAAATCCGCAGATTGTGGGCAAGACCGGCAAACGTGGCTTCTGCAATTACTGGTTTTCCGACGACATTACGGTGGACCCGAAGGTGAACCCCGCACGCGGCGCGGATTGTTCACAGCGTCTGAAGTAATGGAACATCTTTAGCGGCCTTGAGAAGAATTCCGGAGTTGAATGCGTGATCAGGATTTCGCTGTTGGGGCGGCTGTTGGATGAAAGTGTTTTCATGGAGGATTCGCAATGACCGAATGGAGCAGGCGGGAGTGCTTATCGAAGGCTGGGATGAGTTTACTGGCGCTTTCCCTGGCGCCGGAGTTGCTTTGCGAAGAGCCGCATATTCACATCTCTCCGCTGAACCTGCTGAGCGATGAGGACGAGATCGCGCTGGGACGGCAGTTTGCAACGGAGTTCGAAAAAGAGGAGACGATAGTCAGTAATACGCTGATTGACCGCTACCTGGGCGGAATTGTCACAGCCTTGGCCGCAAAGAGCCAGCGGCCCAGCCTTCCCTTCTCGATCAAGCTGGTGAACTCGCATGTTCCCAATGCGCTTTCGCTGCCTGGAGGGTTTCTTTACGTAAACCGCGGTCTGATAGAGCTGATCGCCAGCGAGGACGAGCTGACAGCCGCGCTCTCCCACGAGATTGGACACGTGGTGGCGCGCCACGTGGTTAACCAGTTGCTGATCTTTTTCGCGGCACAATCCCTGCTTAAACCAGTGCTGGACAACCTGGATAAACAAAATAGCGTGATCAATCAGATCATTCTTAAGTTTGGCGGAGCGGCAGTCATGCTGGCCAAGCTGCACTTCAACCGCCGCGACGAAGCGGAGGCAGATCTGCTGGGCTTTTACAATATGCTGCGCGCCGGCTGGGACCCAAATGGATTTCTCAAGCTGTTTGCGCAACTGGATACGCTGGAGAAGTCACAGACCGGAACGCCAATTCCGTTCCTGTCAGACCATCCACCAACACCGGAGCGGGAAGCAGCTATTAGGAGCGAAATGAAGCAGGTGAACGTACCGGCAGGCGCGGCTACGGATTCGATGAAGTTCCAGATATTCAAGTCGGCAATGGGGCTTTTGCCCGAGCCGCCCAAGCCGGCGAATAACAGTCAGCCATAAAGCCTAAAATAAGAAAAGCCGTCACAAGGAGAGCCAAGATGCGGAAGCCATATGCTGGACTCGCTGTTGTGCTTTTGGGTTGCAGCTTGGCGGTGGCGGGTTTGCCGGAACGCAGCCAGGCCCAGGACACCGCGCTCTATGGAGCCCACGGGATTAGTCCACAAGCGGTTCGCCAGGGCCATCTGGGCAGTTGTTATTTTCATGCGACGATTGCGGCGCTGGCCAAAACCGCGCCCGGAACCTTGCGCAACGCCATCCGCCGGAATCCCAACGGAGGCTACAAGGTTCACTTCTACAGCGGAGCGGATGAGACGGTGTACTCCAGCGACGTTGCATATGGGCGGGAGCACGGCTACGACCGCTCGGAGGGCACGTGGGTCGCGGTGTTGATGCGAGCCTACGCGCAGCGCACCCTGCGGAAGAGCCTGGTTCAGGCCATCCAGAAATCGGATGTAATTCCGAGTTTTATACAGCCCATGGCAATTTCCTGGCTGGACGAGTCTGACACGTTGCTGGTGGCATATGACCGGGCAGTCCGTTTGGTGGTGAGCCAGGATGGATCGATGGATCAGTATGCGCTCAAGCAAAGCCTGACTACGGAGCTTCATACAGAAGGCATACCTTCAGCCGAAGCGAAGGCATTGGTGGGATTTCTCGATGAAAAAGGATTTTTCGCCGCGCTGGCGCAGACCGTTCAGGAGAATGGCGAGGTCTTCGGGGCATACAAGGGCCTGGGACAGGGCGGGATTCCAGTTCGCGTGATGGAAGCATTCCTGGGCAAGGCCTACTCTGGCTTTACGAATAACTTCCAGCAAACGATGGCGCAATTGCGGCGCTTCCGCGCGGGCGGAGTGGCAATGGTGGCCGGAACCAAGAACATGGCGCCCAACGAGCAATTCGCCAGCGCGAGCTGGTGGGTTGCGGCGCACTGTTACACGGTGATGAGTTACGACGAATCCGCGCAGACGGTAACCCTGCGCAACCCGTGGGGATCGCACCCCGGCCCGGATGGGACTTTTACACTTCCGTTATCGGCCTATCTTGCAGGCTATGAATCCTTCACCTACTCCCAATAGAGCGAAGCTGGAACAAGCGTGAACTTGCCGACGCCCCATCTTTTCGCTCGCGTGGCGAATAGACGGGGCGTCCGGATTCCAATCAGAATGAAAATGCTCAGCGCTTGAGCTCCGCCATCTTGTCAGCGATATATTTGTCCAGCAAGGCGGGAATCGCAGCGTTCATGCGCGCCACCATGCGATCCTCTGCGCGCCTGGTCTCGGCATCCATGGTTTTAACCAGGCGGTCCTGGGCGTCGGCCATCTTTGTATCCATGCCGTCGAGGCGATCATCAAGAGCTTTCAGCCTGATATCTAGCGCGGGCGTGAACTGGCCGACAGCGTTCTGCGCCTGAGTGCGCAACTGCTGCACATCGTCCCTGGTCTGGGAAAGCTCCCAGCACTGCCAGATGTTGCACCCCAGCAGAACGAGGATGATTAACAGATTTATCACCAGAATGCTTTGCAGCGACTTCATCTTGCTTTCAAGAATTTGCATGTCTTCACCTTCTGCCGCGCTGGGCGCTGATTGCATAACAGCAGTCCGGGGAGCAGCGGGAACTCCACGGACAGCTTCGGCTGTGTAGCCCTGTCTTCCCACTGCCGCAGGCGCAACAGGCGGAGGAGAAGGATAAGGCGCGGATGCCTGGCTGGTGATAACGCGTGTGGGTTCGTGATTCTGAACACGCGTTGGCTCATATTGAGCGGGCGGCGTATAGGTCTCCCGCTCCAGCAGGCGAATGCGGATCTCGGGTCCTCCGTTTCCCAGACGAAGGATATCGCCGGAGCGAATCGCGGCGCCGGCGCTGGCAGGATGGCCATTCAAGTAGGTATCGCCGCCCGGAGGCGTATCCCTGGCCAGGCTGACCGCGCCGCCTACCATCTCAAGCACCAGATGCTCGCCTGCCACCGAGGGGTATCTCCCGGGCGGCAGGTTGACTTCGCAATTCGGGTCCACCCCGATGCGGATGCGGGGATAGTTCAGAACCCACTTGCCCGACTCCCCGATAACAATGATTTCAATGTCCATAACTTACCCCAAAGCTCATAGTCTCTGTAGCATCGGCCGGCAGCGAAGGCCAGGACGCGCCCTTTTGGAAGACGCGCGAGGCCGGCACAGCGGCCGCCATGAATCCCGCTCAGTGAGAGCGCAATCCACGCAAGCAGAGTAACACCGCGCATGTTGTTCTGAGAATTTTCTTTTGCAATTTCTCCTTCATCGGCGGGCAAGGCTGGCGCGTTTCTCGCGTTCCGCTTCGCCTGTTGCTAAATCGCATAGCTAAACTATGACTTTACGCTGGCGTCAGGCGCCGGTATGATAGGAGCGAGGTTGGTTTGCGAACAATCCATGCGGATGTGAGCCGTGCTGGAGGCGGCTGAAACAAGGCTGTGCCGGCAAGGATGAAAATGTCCGCATATTGTTGATTACACATAGGATGCGGGAGTAGTTCAGTGGCAGAACGTCAGAATCTCAAAGTAGTTAAATGTATGATTTTCAATATCTTGCAAGAACAGTAAATAGCCCAATGCAACCCTAAACAATCAAAAACAATATTTACGATGGTGCCGAGTATGGTGTTTCCCCTTTATTCATGCGGGGGAATCAGCGCCTTCAAGTCAACACCATTCTCAGCACTATGGCAAGAACACGCTGACGTTCTGATGCTGTTTTTTATAAATTCCTTGGAGAACTATTGAGGAATAGGATTTAAAACAGCCTGACCGGCTGACGTTCTCAAATGCTGCGCAGTTTGCAAATCAATTAAAGTCCAGAACGTAAAGATTACTTCTGAATGCCGTGATCCAGTTCACGCTGGTACTGGACACGGCGTTGTTTAACATCGTGGATGTGGAAACAAATCGGAGTGCCGTTTCGTCACAACCTCTGTCTCTTACGCCAGACTTGAAGGATTTCATTCAGCAAATTCTTGTGCCAATTCTCGTTAACCTCTACCTTGAACGCAGGAAGAGGGACATACCAAAGCGACTGCGAGAGTAAGCAGTGCTGAACAGTCCAATCATCGCCAACAAAGCTCCTATCGAGCCGTGACGGTGCTTCGAGCAAATGCTTTGCCGAGTTCCCGAGCTCGCCATCGGATGGAGGCACAGTTCGTTCGACCGAACATCTCTGAGGCGTGCTTCCAGTTGCCAGTGCGATGAAATGCATCCAATGCAATCTGAAGACCTGGAATGCTGGTCCCCCCAAGACGCATGAACTCGTCGAGGCGAAATCTCTGCTCCTCTCATTCTCGGCGCTGGCATCCAGCTTGCCGAAGGTACTCTGAGTTCGAATGACAGAACTCGTCGGAAGCCCCATGTTCTGCGTCGACGTCGAACGGGAGGTTTCTGGGACTTGAGAGCGGTTGTGTTCGCCACGTTGCGTAAAGAGTATTGAACCTGTTGGTGAGGCATTGGTTGATAAAACTGCGGAATCTCGCTTCGTTTGCCCCGTTCATGCGCTCTTGAACAAACGTCTGAATCACATCCTCCTTGCCTCTGCTCCGGTGTACCGAGCCAATGGGCAAAGCCGCCAGATGCAATAGAAGCTCTTGCGTCCAGTCTTCTGCCTCAGTTGCCGAAACATAATCTCGAACCCTTCTTCTTACACAGTTCGCAACATAGGTATCGTAATCCCCAGAAGAGACTCCTGCCCCTCCTCACCCAACTCGCCGAGCGCAGTCTTGTCACTTGCCGCCAACCATGAAGCTACCAACGCTCGCAATGGCCCCTATTGGAGCGCCTACATTTTCCTTTATTGTCGCATTGAGCCGTGATGCCCTCAAGCACAGAAGCGCGCCACGTCCATAATGCTTCATGAAGGTTTCTAATGTTTAACCCGCCCTAAAAATGATATTTTGGTTTTCCTATAGCTCAAGGAGCCGTATGTTGGCGCAAAATTATCACGTTGTATGATCAGAATTCGAGGCGCAATGCGAATTGAATCTGACGCGGCGTACCTGTTCCCACGGGGCCTGTATTCACGGTGGTAATGATCTCACCGAAGGTCGATGCGGATAAGTCCGCGAGCGGCTGGCCATATTGGGCGCGGTTGAAGATGTTGAAGAACTCACTGCGAAATAGCAAATGAGCGCCTTCGCTCAGGCGGATGTCTTTGGCCAGGCCAATATCGGTTTGCAATAGGCTGGGGCCGCGTCCGATATTGCGAGGGGCGTTGCCGTAGTCCGAGTTAGTCACCAGAGAGAAGGCCGCTGGATTGATCCATCGATTTATTGATCTTCCGCCGGGAGGTGTCAGGGAAACTCCAGGCATGCGGTTGGGGCGCTGGTTGGTGGTGTAGCCGGTGGCCACCGAACTGCTGGAGCGGTCTTCGGTAACATTGACCGGCAGGCCGCTGCGCGCCGTATCGATCGCGGTCAGTCTCCAATGGCCAAAGACTGCACTGGCAAATCCCGGCCGAACGAAGAGCACCTTCCCAGGACCGAAGGGGAGATCATAAACGGCGTTGGCTGTCATGACATGGCGAACATCGTAGTCGCCCGAGGCGCGTTCGCAGGAGGGGCAGGCCGGGTTCTCAGGGAAATCGGCATCGCCGCCGCCGGCCGCGTCCTGATCGATCTCATGCGAGTAAACGTAGTTAGCGGAAAGCAATAAACCACGCGTAAAGCTGCGCTGCAAGCTGGCGACAAATCCCTCATAGGAACTGCTATTGGTGTTTCCCCGCCACTGCACCTGGCTAAAGGCTGGATATTGGCGCAGGCCGGTGGCGGGATTGATCAGGTTGACGTATGAGGTCGTCAGTATATTGGTGCCTTTGCTGCCCACATACGAAAGAGTGCCGATCAGTTCGTGCGCCAGAGCCTGCTGAATTGAGAGTCCCCACTGGCTGACATACATATCTTTGCGGCGGCGATCATCGTCCCTCGCCGAGACCGTTCCGGGGCCGTTCAGAAAAGGCGTCACGGGAAAGGAGAGCGTGGGAATGGTCTTCGAACTGAGCGAATACTGACCAACCTCGTTGCTGATGGGCAGGTTCTGGTCGTCGAGCTGGCCGTCGCCATGATAGAGTCCGAAGCCGCCGCGGACAACGGTCTTGCCGCCCAGAGCGGCGGGCGCCCACGTGATCGAGATGCGCGGGTCGATGTCGAGCGTGTTGGGATTGCCGAAGCTGGCTCCGGCGCCGCAGAAGCCATCCGCTCCGCACGTTGCAAAGTCGAAAGGGATGGCCTTGCCGTTCACCTCGTGGAAAAGGTTGTAGAAGGTGTAACGGACGCCCAGATTGAGGGTGAGATTCGGCCTCGCTTTCCATTCGTCCTCTACGTACGAGTAAGCCACCGTCTTGCGCAGGCCGTTGACCGGCAGCGCCTGGGCATAGGTTGCGGAACTGACTGAGTTGATCAGAAAGTTAGCTGCCGATGAGAAGGTGATGGTTCCGTTGGACGTGTTTCCCTGGTTGAGCTGAATGCGGCGAACTTCCACGCCGAGCTTCAGCGTGTGGTTGCCGCGCACCTCGGTCAGATTGTCGATGTAGGAATACGAGTTGCCCACGCCGGTTTTAAACTCATTGTTAGCCAGCGAAGTAAAACCGGAGACAACGATCGTGTAAGGAAGATTCGCAACTCCCTGATTGGTGGTATAGACATTGCCGCGATTGAATCCGAACTTCAACTCATTCACCAGCCTGGGCGAAAAGATGTGCATCGACTCCAGTTCGCCATTGACCGGCCTGGATGTGACCTGCTGCCTGTCCTCCAGGTAGCTTCCACCCTCAACGAGCGGCGCATCGCTGAATGCGGCATCAAAGTTGAATCGCAGGAAGGCAGTGTCGGCGGCCGAAAAGTGTTGGTCCAGCCGCAGCATGGCTGAGTTTTCGCGGTCGAGTTGGCGCCCGGAGCCGGTAAATTCGTCTTCATTCGGGTTTCCTGCAACAGGCGACAACCCGGTGGTGGGATAGGCGCTGATGATCGCTGCCAGCACGGGGTTGGCGGCGGCCACCTGGGCGCCGAATGCCGGGGAGGGGAGATAACCCAGCAGCGGCTGGCCATAACTCTGGCGCAGTCCCTCGTATGTGAGGAAGAAGAAGCTGCGGTCACGGATGATCCGCCCGCCGAGGTCGCCGCCAAACTGGTTGAGGCGAAAGGGAAGCCTGCTCGCAAGAATAGGCTCACGGGCATCGAAGATGTCGTTGCGGAGAAACTCAAATGCGCTTCCATGAAACGCGTTTGAGCCGGACTTCGAGACCACGGCCACCTGTCCGCCGGGCGTGCTTCCATCCTCCGCCGTGAAGAGCATGGTGCTAATGCGAAACTCCGCGATGGCGTTGGTGGGGATGGCCAGCCGCACAAAGGGCTGCTGTGCCTGGTTCACGATGTTAGTGGCGTCGATGCCGTCAAAGGTGAAGTTATTGTCGTCCAGGCCGCGGCCGGCAAAGCGGATGCTGCGCTGGTTGCTGCCTCCGGTGTCAACCGCTCCCGGCACCAGCGCCGTCAGCGTCGACCAGTTTCTTCCGTTCAGCGGCAAATCCTTCACCTGCACCAGCTCGATGCGGGCGCTTAGCGCCGCCGTGGTCACGTCCAGTTGCGCAGTCAGGCCAAAGACCTTGACCTGTTGCGTCACTCTGTCCACCGCAAGGGTGAAATCAAGGGTTTGTGTGAGGCCGACGGTCTGCACAATACTGTCAAAGGCGGCCTGCTGAAAGCCGGGCGCCAGGCAGGTCACGCGGTAACTCCCGATGGGCAGCTCGGGGATTGCATAACTTCCGGTGGACGAGGAAACAGCCTCACGGATGAGTCCTGTAGAGGTTTGGACGGCGCGAATCGTTGCGCCGGGAACGCGCCTCCCTTCACTGTCGCGAACCGTTCCATTCAAGCTGGAGCGATCAATCTGCGCGGTGCAATATGCAGGAAAAATCAGCAGTATGAGAATGCGGAGGATGAGCTGTGCCGGACGATATTTCATCGCTAAGCCCCTTGAATCGGAGTAAATTCACCTCTTGCCGACACGAAACATTAAGGAAGTGAAGATGCAAGCAGTCGGACGAGCGCGGTTGGACATGCACATTGTATCGTGCCATTCGCGCCGAAACTCCTGTGTTGTGCGCAAGAGTCCCGGTGCGATAGTCACACTGTTTTCAGTTTCCTGCCGGCCTTGGCGTGCGAGCAGTTTTATGAGCGAGGGAGCGCCGGTAATCCGCCAGCAGCTTGTCACGGTTCTGTCGCAAATCCTTGCCGGTCGGCCGGGAGGGATAAGGCCGGTTGCCCATCATTCCCCTCCAGAGAACGCGGTTGAAGGTGTCGTCATCGACGCGATCTGCATCCCTGAAGTCCATCCCCCTGGTAACTCGCGCCCAATACCTGGCATCTGGCGTTGGGCTATTGCAAGGCAGTGCTGGACCCGGCAGCGGCAGGCTCGTGCAGTAAAGAATTGCCGCGGGGGTTGCGGTAAAGCTCCATGCACTTGGCGTGGTGTTGAAAATGTCGCTCATGGGCGTGGCCAGCGCGTCATTCAAATTCATCGGCTGCAGGCCCATGACCTCTTCTATCGTGCGAATGAAGTCAAGCGTGGTATACGCCGTGGAGACCACCGCATTCTTCACGTAGGCGCCGGCGATATAGGCCGTGGTGCGGTGCGAATCGATATGGTCTCCGCCATCCTGCGCGTCGTCTTCTACGACAAAGATCAACGTGTTGTTTTTGTAGATGGGGCTGTTGGCGATCTTCTGCACAACTAGTCCCACCGCATAGTCGTTGTCAGCCACATCCCGATCCGGAGTATTCACGCCGTCGATGGCAGTTGCGAAGCTCCCGGTGTGATCGTGCATGAAGCGAATCAGAGTCAGATTCGGCAGCCCGCCTGTTGCGTAGTTGGCATCGAAGTCCCGCTCCCACTCCGTGTAGCGGTAGTAGTCCGGGAACGCGGGATCGAAGCCGCGGAAGTACGGATCTGTAAAGGGCATCAGAGCTACATTCGCGGGGGGAGCCACGATAGTGTTCGTCGAGAACGGGTCATGCGCCAACGGAGTCTGGCATGCGGGCTCGTTATAGCAGGTGGTGTCGACGTAGAAACCATAATCGCGAACCGTGAGGCCGGCGCGCAGAGCGCTGTTCCACAGAAAGCCGGTATTGATTTCGTCGTTCGGTCCATCCGGCGAGTCCGTGTCGGTCTGGCCCGGCAGCAGATCCTCGCCGCCCGTGACAGTTGGCGAAAGAGCCCCGCCCGGCATCAGTGGATCGGAGGCTTGGCGCTGGGTCAGGGTTGGCAGGGCCACGTTCACGCTGCGATTCAAACCCCCGTCCAGAGCCAGTCCGCGTTGCGCGTAAAAGACCGGATATTGGTGTTCAACCACGTCTGGGGTGCGAGCCGACGTACTCCACGACCATCCGTCATAGCTGACTTCAGCGGTGGCGCGGAAGTTGTCAAGGGTAACGAATTGCTGCGCGAGGTTATGCTGATTCGGCGTAATCTCCTGGCCGAACAAGGTCAGTGCGGGATCGCCGTTGCCGCGTCCCAAATCGCCCAGGATCTGGTCGTAGGTCCGGTTTTCCTTGAGGATGTAGATCACGTGCTTGATGCCGCTATGCACAGCAGCCATGATTGCAGCCGCGTCAGAGCTCTCAACACTGGCGAACCGGTTGTTTGTAGTTACCTGCGTCGTCAGCGCCGGAAGCTGCGCCGGGAGGCCGGCAACCGGGAAACTGAGCAGGCCGGCTTTGGTCAACTGCGGATTGTACTCACTGGCGGGAGCGCAACCGGGGTAACCCGTTGGCCCGTAGTTATAGCACCAGTTGGGATTGGCGCCTGTCGGCGACTTCATATTGACCACATACGCCCAGGTTCCATCGTTACTGAGGCTCACCGAGTTCGGATACCAGCCGGTCGGGATCAGGCCGATCACCTGATCGCCATGATTAGTCCCGGTCAACTGCACCACTGCGATGTTATTCAGATTGCCATTGGTCACATAGAGAGTCTGCTCATCCGGCGAAAGTGTCACGCTGTTGGTATTCGCGCCGGTATATTGTGTCAGCGAGAACGATGTCAATGCCGACGCGGGTGCGATCACCGGTATGGTTTCGACGACCGTGTCCACCGTGGCTGGTTGGTTCTGGCCGGGGCTGCCTGTGTCCAGCGGGTTGAGGTCGATCACGTCCACTGTGTCCGATTCGTCTTCGGCCACATAGAGCAGCGTACCGGCCTTGTTCAGCGCCATCTTGTTAGGCTGGCCTTTTACGGGAATACGGGCTGATACGGTAGGCGCCGTGTTTGCAACCTGACAGGTGGGCGGAACAGTGGGACTCACGCATGTCTCCCTCAGACTGACGACGTCTATCTCGCGATCGCGCAGGCTCGACACATAGGCTGTTGCGCCCGGTCCGCTGCTCCCCGCCAGCACCACCCAAAACGGATACTCTCCGCCCGGTATGCCGGGAGTCGGCGATGAAACGGCCTTGCCAGGACGCAGATCGAGTTCCGTCCCTTGCAGCGTTCCCTGGCCTCCTTGCGCCGAACCGGTGTCTGTCACCCATTGGCTTAACCAGACGCTCAAGCCTCCGGTAAAGACCGTGATCGAGTCATTGAAATAATTCGCCACCACCAGCGTCTGGCCATCGCTCGAGATCGCTATGCCGGCAGCCATCGGAGCTACGAAAACCGCAGCGTTGACAGAGGCGAATTGATTGTTGGGCACCGGAAGACCGTTTCCCGATGGATGGCCAAGAACAACAGAGGCAGGGCTTTGGCCCAGGTCAAGTTCGGCTACATTCTTCCAGTATCCGTTGGGTTGCAGGTGAACGATGTGGACATTGTCGCCGTTGTTAGGCAGGGGGTAGGGAACGGGGTCAGTGCCGAAGGGAGCATCGCCCATGCCACCGGAGACGTAAAACGCCTGACCGCTCGGATCCCAGACAATTCCGTGATAGGCATTGGGAATTGGGACCGCTTGCTTGAAGACGGGCGAGTGATTCGTGATGTCAAAGATGAAAATGTACTCATTTGAATAGAGCGGGTCAAATATTGGGAACGCGCCCTGAAAGACGCGGTTGTATCCGCTGGTCAGAACCAGCAGGGTATTGCCATCCGGGCTCACCGCCGTGCTGACCGCTTGCCCCGCCAGCCATTCCACCGGGAGTACCGATGGGTCGATCGTATCGGTCACCACCATGCCGGTGTCCAGAAATTGGAAACTCGAACCCGTGGTTGCCAGCGGCGTAAGCGATTGGGACATATTCGGAACGGCTTGGGGCATGTTATAGACCGTGATGGTGACCGGCGCGGAGACTGTCCCCGTCCCATTGGAGGCGGTCACCGTGTAAGTCGCAGTAACAGCCGGCGGTGGCACGATCGCGGATGGCACAGCCACGGGAGTACCGGTGATGACGCCAGAATGGGGATCCAGGCTTAGGCCGATCGGGGTGAGATCGGGGCTCACTGTGTAAGAAAGCGGAGCTCCTCCGGGGTTGCTGATGGTTGGATAGTTCGCTGTAATCGGCACCCCGGCGACATAGACCGGAGCGGGGGCGCTATATGCCAGGCCTGACAAAGTCGTTGAGTTATTTACTGTGAGAGTAAAGGTGGCCGTTGTTATTCCAGATGAATTGGAGGCAGTGACTGTATAAAGGGTAGGACCGGAAGCAGCCGTTGGCGTCCCACTAATGATACCCGTGGCATCAATACCGAAGGTGGGCGGCGGCGGCGGCACGGAGCTTATAGTCAGACCATTCGGAAGCGGCGGATTGATGCTGTACGCCGGAATCGTGACATCACTCGCATTCACATAAGTTGTGGGAGCCCCGCCAGTGCTGGTTGGAACATTCTCCTGTATCGGAATGCCCACTGTGTAGACCGCATTGCCGGGAGTATAGACCAGACCCGCCGGAGCTGTCAGAGCCGTCGAGGGAGCGTTATTCACCGTGATCGTCAGAGTTGTCGTCGCATTGCCGCCCGTGTTGGTCGCCGTCACCACGTAGCTGGCCGAGCCGGTTATAGCTGATGGCGTTCCGCTGATGATGCCCGTGGTAGTGCTCATGCTCAGGCCGGAGGGAAGGGCCGGATTCACGCTGTAGGAAATTACAGTTCCGCCCGTATTGGTCGGAAAGTTATCCGTGATCGGCGAATTGACGATGTAGTTTGCCGCGTTAGTGGCATAGCTGAGGGCCGTGGGCTTTTGATCGTTTACCGTGATGGAGAGAGAGGCCGTTGTGCTGCTGCCCGAGCCGTAGGCGGTGACCATGTAGGTGGTGTTGCCGACCACAACGGTGGGGGTTCCACTGATGACTCCTGTCGAGGAGTTCAGGATCAAGCCCGCGGGAAGCGGCGGACTTATGCTGTATCCGAACACCGATGCACCGCTGCCGATGGGGCTGTTGATAGTGATCGCCGCACCCTTGGTGTAGACCGGCGCGGATTGAGAGTAGGTGAAGGTCGCCGGCACCGGCGCACTGCCGCCATGCCCGCATCCGCAAAGAAGAACCAGAACTGCCGTCAGAGAAAAGCCAAGACTACGCATCGACTGCATGAAACTCACCCTTTCGCTTATCGCCTGAAACATTACCTAGTCGCTCGCGTACAAGCACCCAAAGAAAAACGGCTACACAGTCAGAATTCCACCGTCTGGTTTCGGTTCTTAGAAAAAGCGCATGACTTTTTTCGAGGAGTAAAGAAGAGGGAACGCAGTACCAGAGTGGGAATTTAAAACGAAAAAATGAGGCCCCATAATTTGCCGAACCCGGTTCTGTGACTCATCGTAAAAACAACGGCTCTGGCTGCTGATGCTCAAGCCTCATGTGCCGAAGAAACCGTCGAATGAACATTTCGGCGCTTGTACTATGCAGAAGGAGAAGTAATCGTGCCCATACTTTCGCGCCGCACATTTCTTGAGCTGGCAGGCTTGGCAAGCGCCGGTCTCCTCGGCGGATGCAGCGGAGGCAACGGGATTACCGGATCGGATAGCTTCTCGGTGCCTGTTTTCTCCGATGTGCATTTCCAGCCATTTATCGATCCGTTTGCGGCAAATGGCACATATCCGAATCCTGCAACATTGAATGATAATATAGCGCTTGTTGCGCAGCTTGATGCGGCGGATCCCTCCGATTGGCCGGCGATCTTTGAGGGCGCGTTGAATACGACGAATAGTGCGCCTTCCCCCCTTGGCACCGACACCAACTATGCGCTGCTCACCCTGGCGCTCGCAAGCATCAAGCAGAACCTGGGAACCAGTCCGGCGGTCCTGTTTACAGGTGACTTTCTTGGCCACGGCGTGGACCAGTTTTACTCGGCGTATTCGGGGAACCTCGTAAGTGCCCAAGTAAATGCGTTTGTCGACAAGACACTCACATTTGTCTTGCAGCAGATCAGAACAGCGGTGGGCACTATCCCTGTCTACTTCGCGCTGGGCAACTGCGATTCCTATACCGGTGATGGGCCGGACACCGTTTTTCTTACCAACAATGCGCAGCAGTTATACACGCTCGCTTTGAACGGGTCAGGGAATCAGGCGGATGTAATCAGCACCATTACCAATGGCGGATACTACTCCGTAGAGCCCGCGGGAATGAATCTGATGATTGTCGCACTTAACACGTTCGCGCTTTCCCCAGGTATTACTGTCGAGCAGACCATGATTCCAGATCAATTTGCCTGGTTTGATGCAAAACTTTCCCAAGCCAGCTCGGCCGGCAAGAAGGTGTGGCTGCTGATGCATGCGCCTCCTGGCGCGGTTGAGAGTACAACCGGCAATCCGACCAATGACAATGGCCAGATCACGGCAGCCACGATGATGTGGGCTGACAGCAATCAGGAAACGTTCATGGGCATCATTGAAAAGTATCCCGGCGTCATTGCCATGTCTCTTGCCGGTCATACGCATATGGACGAATTCCGGCTGATGTCGCCGGGCAATGCGCTGGCAATTACCGCGGGCATCAGTCCGTACTTTGGCAACTACCCCGCCTACAAAATCTTTACTTTGGATGGCGTGAGCCTTGCTCCGACCGACTATTCCGCTGTGAACTGCAACCTACTGCTGGTGACGCCTGCCGCGTTCAACAGCTATTACACATTTTCACAAGCCTATGAACTCGAAGGCCCTCTCGCCACTTCGTTCGCGGAGCTGTTTCCCGCGCTGATCGCATCAAACGCGGCAAAGATGCAATACCAGGGCGCATTCTACTCCGGCAACAACACGGTGAATCCTTTCACCAGTAAGAACTGGAATCCTATTACCAGTACGAACTGGCCAGTGTACTGGTGCGGCATCGGATACATGGATGAACAGGAGTTCTTCACGGCCGTGAACGCTTTCTGACATTTGCCGGCGCACGCCGCTTTTTCTCTGTTCCCTTTGCGTTCTTCCCGGAGTTGGCATCCGCTTGAATTCCAGTGAAGAACAAAGAGTAGAAGCGATTTGGCCCGTGAATACCTTTCTCGCGGGAGAATATTACTCTCTCGATTTATTTGGCGGCCACCTGAAGGTGATCGGACTGAATACGATTATGTGCGTGGCCTGCTCCTCTGCAATGCCCCAGCGCAGGTCCACCTCGCCCCAGGTGACGCCGCGACTCTCGCACAGACGGCGCAGTTGCGGAAAGACCTGCTTGACCAGCTCCTCGCGCTCCTCCTGCATATCGCGAAAGGTCGAGGAGATGAAAACGCGTATCTCGCGCCGCTCGGCAGCGCGCCGCTTCGCTTGGGCTTTATCGGTCATGAGGAACCACCTTCATCGGCCCAGTAAGTCGCATGGGCCACTCAACAAGTGAATGAAAAACACCATCACCATGGATTGGAAAACGATCAGAAGAGTGGGTTCAGTATAGAGCCAGGAATGCCAGAGGACAACATCCGGCGCCTCGTGGTAGGTCATCTCGCAGCGTCATCAGTGTCGGCACCGCCTGTCGAGCGCTCCAACCCCTTTCCAAATACCCCTTGGAATCCTCACATCCTGCCACCGTGGCCTGATGTGCCGATCGATGAGGCTCTTGTTCGTGGTCTGCGTGAAGTGGCGAAGGGAAGGAAACTCTTCTTTTATGTAGCGGTCGATAACGGTGCCCATTGTTGCGGCAACATTGCCCCCGAGTGTACCCGCATTGAGAGCCGAGAGCTGACCCTCTACCGATTTGCGTACACCACGCTCGGTTGGGTACTTCGCGGAGTCGAACGTCTGGACTCTGAGTTTACGAGACCTGTCTTTCGTTGTATCGTAATATCTGAACTCCCAAACAAACTCTTGGGAGCGGAGAGTTTTACGGACACTGCCATGTTGATATCGCTCACGGCTGGCTTTCATCTCGCCACCCTCCCCAGAGTTGAAGATGCAGCCACTATATCGATGGTGTTTTGTGGTGTTCGCGAGTCCCCAAATACTCTGTATGTTATTGATTCAAAACAGGATGCGGGAGTAGTTCAGTGGCAGAACGTCAGCTTCCCAAGCTGAATGTCGCCGGTTCGATCCCGGTCTCCCGCTCCAAAAATCAAAGACATAATGCCCGCGGCAGCAAGCCGAGTTCTAACTCCGCCTCAATCCACCCGATTCATCTCTCCTGCTGTTCTCTGGAGCAACGCTCATCGTAGGCCTGCAACAGAATCTCCGCGGGATGGATGGCCTTGAATATTGTCCCGTGTTCGATCTGCATTTGGCATGTGGCGCACTCCGTGGCGACCATCTGCGGCTGCGCAGCGCTGATGCTCGTGAATAACTCCTTGCCAATCTCCATGGAGACCGCGTACTTCTCCTGCTTGAAGCCGTAGGTGCCGGACATGCCGCAACATCCGGCATCCAGATCCTCGACGGCAACGCCGGGAATCATGCGCAACAAGTGATACCACGGGCGGCCTATACCCTGTGACCTCTGGTGGCAGGGCGCGTGGTAAGCCAGCCGCAGGTTGGCGAGCCGGAAGTTGATGTTGAGTTTTCCCGCATCCGCTTGTTCCATCAGCAACTCAGCAAGGTCAAAGGTACGGCTGGCGATTTGTTGAGCCGCTCCGGCAAACTCCCTATCATCTTCGAGGACGCCGCCAAATCCCGTCTTGAGCATGTGTCCGCAACTGGAGCAGGCGGTCACAATGCGCATCCCCGAATCAACCTGCTTGGCCAGGGTTTTGATGTTGGCTCGCGCCATCGCACGCGCCTCCACCGCAGCGCCATTGGCCATTGCAGGAACTCCGCAGCACTCTGTTGAGGCAACTTCTACGGCCACGCCGTTCCGTTCAAGCAGATTGATCACTACTCTTCCCAGAGCAGGCCGGTTGTAGCGGATGAAGCAGCCCGGAAAGAAGACTACCCGCTGCGTCTCCTTGCTGCTGATTGCTGGCGAGCGCAAATTCGGCCGTGTATAGCTGGGGAATTTGCGTCGCGGCGTGATCTGCATCAGCTTCGACATGAGATACCGCGCCGGCTTCATGGAAAGCACAAAGTTAGATTGCGCGGGGAGAATTGTTGTCAGCCTGCCCAGCAGGCCGGGACGCGCAAACCACCAGTCGCGCAGGCTGCGGATAAGCGACTTGCGGTGCTCCTTCTTGGCGCGCGCAATCATCTCTGAAACGTGTACCTGATGAGGACACGCCAGATCGCAGCGATGACATCCGAGGCAGTATTCCACCCACTCCGTGTCTGTGGAGATTCCTTCGCGGCGCATGCGCTCCAGCTCCGGCCCCAGGCGCTTGGGCCCGGGATATTGGGTATGAACGGCCAGCACCGGGCACACAGTATTGCATAGCGAACACTTCAGGCAGTTATCGAGCGCAAGGTCATCAAGCCGCATGGTTCCCTCTTGTGGACGCAGCGAGACTTCCCGCCCGATAACCGGTGAGTATGCGCATGACGTTGCCGTAATCGCCGGCGCTGGAATGCGGAATCGGCCCGGCAACAAAGAGGTTGCGCGCCATCATGGAGCCTGTAGAAGTGAGCGGCCGCATCTGCTGATCGCAGCCGGTAAATTCCCCTCCCAGAGGATTTGCAGTTCGCCGGCCGGTGGCCAGCACCGCACTCTGGCAGTGCAGATTCAGCGGGTGGCCGGGGCTTTCAACCTGTATCCCGGTGCATAAACCGTCTTGTATCTCAACCTTGTTGACGGGAAATCCACAATAAAGCTCCACGCCGATCCTGTGAAGGTAACTCTCCAGATGATGATAGACACGCAAGCCGGGAATGGATGGAGGCAGAGTGGGTATCTCGCCCACTTGGCAACCGAGCTCGCGTTCAAATTCCGCAATCTGCTCCGCAGAGGTTTCTACTCCCAGTATGCCGGGCGCCAGGATGCGCTTAAATCCGGAGGCCGCCGCCCGCAATGCATTCAATAGTTCCATTCGAAAGGTCGAATCCCGATCTAAGCACTGTGCGATGCGCAAGGTGGTAACGGGAACTCCCATGTCGCGTGAAAGAGAGATTTGCCTCGCCATGTATGTGCAGCCGGAAGTTATCAAACGCGCCTGCTCCGTGAGACGTTCGGCCATGAAGTTTTCATCGAAGCTGGATAGTCCGCGAATGCCTACTATCGCGGTGGAGATTCCTTTGCGAGGCTCAGTATTCCACAGCGTGAGAGGCGCGAGTGCAACGCTGTGAAAGTCACCAAGAATGGACGGCAGAAAGCACGTAACCGAAATATCTCCCGCATACGGGCAGCCGGCAAGGCTCGCCAATTCGCAAAAGTACGCAATGGCCTCTCCCAGATCAGGCGCCGCGGATGCTTGCTGTATTTCCTGCGCCTTCAACCATGCAGGCCCGGTGACAAAGGAACCCGCCCCGGTGGCCACCAGCGCGACATTCAGGTTGCGATGAGCGGCCACCCCCGCCGCGACAAGGCCGGAGAGCCCCGCGCCCACAACAACAACGTCGTAGCGGTTAGTTCCCATCTTGCACGCCCGGCTTCGCGCAGAACGCCTGCTCCGCGCCGTAGAGATCGTGGTTAAGTTCCAGTTGCTCGAGCTGCTTGCCTTGGTGAATGAAGGACTGTCCTTTGGAGCGCTCGTGAAGATATGCGGAAAATTTGTTGGCGGCTTCCGCTGCTGTCCAACGGTGAGTCTGATAGCCGGCAAGCATTGCTTTGTATCCGCAAAATGTTCCCTGGCAAGGCCCGAAGCCGAGGCGCGTCCGCCGGCTTACATCGCTGATGGTATAAGCTGGCGCCGGAGCAGTACCGCCGAGGACATACTCCAATTCCCCGCGAGTGACTAACTCGCACTCGCAAACTAACTCAGCCAGCTCGGGCCGTGCTTCGATAGCCTGAATGACTCGAAGCACTTCAGGGCCCAGGCGACGCTCCATCTTGTCCGCAACCGGATGCAACAGCAATTGTAGTGCGCGTTGATGCGTCTTGCGATCGATGGCAGGCCGTAAAAGCGTCTTGTCAGTTTCACATTCCGCATCGACCCCAAGTTTTTTCGCAACGCAATCGCACACCTCGGCGGCCATCAATCGATACGTGGTGAGCTTGCCGCCGACAATGGAAATAAAGCCGCACACTCCGTCCCGTGTCTCGTGATCGAGCAGCGCAAAGCCGCGGCTGATCTCGCGGCCTTTTGCAGCCTCCGCGGTCTTGGGCGCATACAACGGCCGAACGCCGCAGAAAATGCGCAGAATGCGTGTATCAACCAATCCGGGAATCATCTCCTCGCCCAGCCGCAGCAAACGATCAACCTCCTCGGGCGATACGGACAATCCCTCCGGTCCGGGAACGCGAATCGAAGATGTGCCCAGAATGCACACCGGTCCAGCGGGCACCAGGATGTCGGCATCGCTGGACTTGCGGCAGCGGTTGATTACGCGGCGATTCAGCCGGTGATTGAGCACCAGAAGCGTGCCTTTGTCGCAGTAAATGGGCACCTCGACGCCGGCCAGTGCTGCAATGCTCTGCGCCCACCCGCCGGCCGCGTTGATCACCATCTCGCAGGAAATCTCGTGTTCCTCGCCGCTCAGCGTGTTGCGATAGCGGACTCCGCGCACGTGGCCATTGGCCGTGTGTATGTTAGTTACCTTGCTGTAGGTTTTGAAGCGTCCGCCGCGAGCCACCGCAGCTTCAAGATTTGCCAGCACCAGCCGGAAGACATCGACATGCGCGTCGGGGCACGTAAATGCGCCAAGAATATTTGCCGCCAGGCTCGGCTCCAGCTCACGCGCTTCATCCGCGCTCAGACGGCGGCTGCGAATTCCGGCAGCCGCGGCGGCGCGCCACCACTGCTCAAAGAATGCGGGATCATCCTGGGCGCACTGAACGAACAGTCCCCCGACGTCATCCACGCAATGAGGCGCAATAGCTTTGATGATGCGGCTCTCGGCAAGACACTCACGCGCCGTGTCAGTATCCTTGACGGCGTAACGCCCACCGGAATGCAGCAGCCCATGACAACGCCCAGTAGCGCCGTTAGCAATGTCTCCCTGCTCCAGCAACGTGGCGGAGATGCCGCGCAGGCTCAGGTCCCACAGAATGCCAGCTCCCGTTGCTCCTCCGCCGATTATGACGACCTGCGCCGTTTCCATGCCTTGCCCTTCGAGTTGTCCGCGACCACACCACATTGTAAAGCCCGCTGCTCATCGGAAGTATCTTTCACCGGACTTATTTCTGGCAGAGCGTCGAGGTAGACCGGGCGGTTCAATCTCCCCGGCCCTGCGTGCTGAACAAGAAATGCTGCCCGGCATGGGCACACCCAGGGAGAGCGAGCTGCGCAGCCGCGAGTTCTGCGCTCCGTGGAAAAGTAGTTTGCCTGGGCCGTTGCCATGAAATGCCACAGGAAAGTGTATGCTGTAGTTTGCTTTTTGCCGCAGGCTAAAGAAGGGTTTTTAACTCACACAGATTCCAGTAAAGTACCAGGGGGACACATTGAGCATGCAAAAGTTGCATATCGGTATCATCGGAGCCGGACGCATCGGCAAAGTACACGCGGAAACGCTGGCCTTCCGCCTGCCGGAAGCACAGATCGCCGCCATCACGGACGTCAACCGCAAGGCCGCCGAAGCGCTGGCTGCACGCTGCAATATTCCCAGGGTGGCCGCGTCGAGCGATGAAATCCTCGCCGACAAGCAGATCGAGGCGGTACTCATCTGCTCGCCGACTGGCACACATGCCGACCTGATTGTGCAGGCCGCCAAGGCCGGCAAGCACATCTTCTGCGAGAAGCCCATCGCCTTCAGCCTGGAGCAGATTGACCATGCCCTGGCCGCGGTGAAAACCGCTGGAGTGCAACTGCAGATCGGCTTCAACCGCCGCTTTGACGCAAACTTCATGCGCGTCCGCCATGCCGTGGCCACGGGCGAAATCGGCAAGCCGAAGTTGATGCACCTCATCAGCCGCGATCCCGCGCCCCCGCCGCTGTCCTACATCAAAGTCTCCGGCGGCATCTTTGTGGACATGACCATCCACGACTTCGATATGGCCCGCTTCCTCATCGGCGACGAGGTGGAAGAGATTTATACCGTGGCCGGTGTAACAGTTGACCCGGAGATCGGCAAGGCAGGCGATCTGGACACCGTGCTGATCGTGATGCGTTTCCGCAACGGAGTCATCGGGACAATCGACAATTGCCGCAGAGCGCCTTACGGGTACGACCAGCGGGTGGAGATTCTGGGCAGCGAGGGAAAGATCGCAACGGAAAACTGCTATCCCAACCAGGCAGTGGTCAGCGATGGAAAATCCGTGCACACGGACCTGCCCCTCTACTTCTTTATGGAGCGTTATACGGAGAGCTTTGCCAGCGAGCTCAAATCTTTTGTCACCGCCATCCGCGAGAAGCGGACGACCGAGGTCACCGGCATCGACGGACGGATTCCCGTGGCCATGGCGCTGGCGGCGCGTAAATCGTACGACGAGCACCGGCCGGTGCGTTTGAAAGAGGTGGACGGATGAAAAAATCCTGGCTGATTTCCATCCTTACCGACGTGCACCTCTGGGTTCCGGTCGGAGTTTTGATTCTGGGAATAATCCTGCTGATGAGCTTGAGGTGAACTCTTGAGCGAACCTGTGACCGCCTCGCGAGTGCGTTCGACCCTCTCCCTGCATAAACTCGGCGTCTTCTGCGGATTGACCGCGGCCGTCTGGCTGGGCACCGCCGAAGCGCCCACCAAGCTGGTGAACGCCGGATTCTCGCCCTTCCTCATCTCCATGGGTATGGTCATGGGCGCCTTTGTGGCCCGCTGGACGGTTCCCACGCTACTCAAGGGCACAGGCTTTATCTTCTCTGACCTGCGCGAAAAACCCCACCTGATTGTCTGGGCGCTGCTGGCCGGAATGTTGTGGGCCGTAGCCAATACGTTCACCATCTTCGGAGTGCGCAACGTGGGCCTGTCCATCGCCTTTCCGCTATGGAACATCAACAGCCTGGTGGGCCTCTTCTGGGGCTGGCTGCTCTTCAAGGAGCTACGCGGTTCCGGCATTAAAGAATGGTCGAAGGTGTTGGGAGGCGCACTCGCCATCGTCGGCGGCGCGGCGGTTTTGGCCTATGCTACGGCCAGCCAGTCCAATGCGCCGGGCAAGGCTCTTGTGGGCATCGCGGCAGCGCTCGGCGCAGGCGTCCTGCTGGGCACCATGTACATTCCCTACCGCAAGGCCTACATCAGCGGCATGAACCCGCTCTCCTTCGTCACCATCTTCACCTTTGGCGAGTTGGGCACGGTCACCATCCTCGCGGCCATCTTTCACGGCGGCGCGGCAAATCTCATCAGCGAGTTGCATCGCGCCCGGCCCATGCTCTTCTGGCCCTTCCTGGGAGGCTTCTGCTGGGTAATCGGCGACCTCTTCCAGAACTTTGCTGCAAAATATATTGGCATCGGGCGCGGCATCCCGCTCTCCAACACCAATCAGCTGTGGGGATTGGCGTGGGGCGCTCTGGTCTTTGCCGAGTTTTCCGGATTGAGCACTTCGAGTAAGGTGTTGATCCTCACCGGATCGCTGGTGATGATCGCGGGCGCTCTCTCCATCAGCATGGCCGACCCCGGCGCTTCGGAATTGGTGAACTGGAAGCTGGCCCGTGAGCGGGAGTGTGAGCGCTACGGTCTGAACGCCGAAACGGTGAGCGCGGTAGTCGCCGGCGACGACCCGCTGGCCGATCATCCGCCCGTGCGCCGCTGGTGGGAGGCGGTGGTGTTTATCGTCGCTGTGGGTATCTTTGTCTGGCTGGGCATCGGCACCGTCAGCCAGCATCTCTCCCTCAACATGCCCTGGATGATTGTCCTGGTCATTGGCACTATTTTGCCCCTGGGCCTCTGCGGAACATTGCTCTGGCGGCGAACTCGCTTCTCGTAGATGCTTTTTTCATCGACTGAAATTTGGGTGCTCCATCCTTCGCGTTTTTGCGAAGGGTGGGTCCCCCGCTCACCCCATCCTGACCTGCGCCGTTGACTCCCGCACAATCAGCTCGGCATCAACCTTGATACGAATCTCCGATTCGTCCCCAGACATCAGTTTGAAGAGGCTCTCCATCGCCAGCTTTCCCATGCGCCGCATCGGCTGGCGGACCGTGGTCAGCGGCGGATCGGTATAAGAGGCGAAGAAAAGATCGTCAAAGCCCACCACGGAGATATCCTCCGGCACGCGCAGCCCGCGCAGTCGTATCGCCCGCATCGCTCCCAGGGCCGACATATCGTTGTAACAACAGATCGCGGTCGGCGGATCAGCGAGCGCCAGCAGCTGATCCATGGCGCGCTGGCCGCCTTCCGGCTTGCCGTCACCCTGAACCACCAGCTCCGGAGTGAACTCGATCCCGGCTGCTTCCAGAGCCTCCCGATAGCCCGCGCAGCGTTCCGCTTCCGATTGATAGCCTGTCTGGTCGCCCAGGTACGCAATTCGCCGATGCCCCAGCCCTATCAAGTGGCTGGCCGCCGCCCGGCTGCCTTCCTGATTGCGGATCATCACCGAGTGAACGAACGCCCCCGGATGCTGGTCATTCAGCAGAACGATGGGAACCATCATCTCCGAGAGCAGCGGAAGATACAAAGCGCCCACGCGCGATGAGGTAACGATGATTCCGTCCACCCGCCGCTCCGCGAAGCTCCTCACCACTTCCTTCTCGCGCTGGGGATCAGCGTTCGATTCGGCCAGAAACACGCAATACCCGCGATCGTGGGCCTCTTGCTCAATTCCGCTGAAGACTTCGCTTGTAAACGGGTCGGCGACGGTGGTAACAACCAGCCCGATGGTCCGTGTCCGTCGGGTTACCAGCCCGCGCGCCACGGCGCTGGGGCGATATCCCGCCTGCTCGGCGATCCTGCGGATCTTCTCGGCGGTTTTGGGATTCACCAGGGGGCTGTTTTGCAGGGCGCGGGAGACCGTAGGGTGCGATACATGGGCAATCCGCGCAATGTCTTTGATGGACACCTGGCGAGCGGCTCGCATGGAGCCGTCAGGAGGTGAACCTCCTAACACCTTGCCGGCATCTTCGTCAGACATATGCAAATATCTTACATCGCTTGAGTTTACGGCGTGTGCCACCGCCAGCCGGAGCCAGGAACAACCGCGAATGTCCCTATCCGCATATAATTCCTCCTGTGATTTCCACAGGATTGTGGGAACCTGCTGATAATAATCCCCGCCGGTCGTGAAACCTTTACCATCTCTCCGCATCTATAATGACAATTAGCAGAGGCTTCCCCGAAACACCACCCACCAAGAAAGGAATTCCCTCCTTCTTGAAGGTTCTGTAAGGACCTCTTCCCCACAAACCCCTAGGACCCCCCTCCAATGCCTCTCGATTGGGCCTGCCGGAAGGCAGGCCCTTTAATCGTGTGCCGCACTAGAATGGAAGCCAGATGCCCTCTTCCACTCCAAAGGCCTTCCCCATGTCGGAAATTAAGCAGATCGACGCGCGTTTTAAGCAAGCGGGCCTGCAGCGCAACCTGCGCGGTAAAGCCGATAGCGTGACAGGCAGGGTGCGTCTGAAGCGCTCGACCCAGCAGGAGCTGATCCCCGCCGCGCCGCTTCCCCGCACAGCCCCCAACGGCGTCCAGTGGCTGGCGGTTCCTGCCTGGGAAAAGATGAACTGGCTCTGGCATGGCTTCAGCACACGCCGCGGCGGCCTCAGCAGGGCCTACTGTGCTGACGACGCCCCAGGCGAATTGAATCTTGGTTTTACGAAAGAGGATGATCGTGAAACAGTGGCCGGCAACCGGCGGCTTTTTGTTGAGGCGGTCAGCGGAGATCCATCCACGCCGCTGCTCGATCTCCACCAGATTCACTCCAACGTGGTGCTTCTGGCGCGTGCGGCAGACATAAGCCGGAAAACGCCCCGTGAGGCCGACGGCCTCATGACCGGCGAGCCCGGTCTGCTCGTGGGCGTCAAGACCGCCGACTGCATCCCCATCCTGGTGGCCGACCGCAAGCGGCGCGTGGTGGCCGTTTTCCATGCCGGCTGGCGGGGAATGGCGCAGCGTATCGTCGAGTCCGGCATTGGCCGCATGAGGCTTGAATTCGGCTCCCGGCCTGAAGATTTAATCGCCGCCATCGGTCCCGGCATCGGTCTCTGCTGCTACTCCGTGGGCGAAGAAGTGTTCTCCAGCTTCGAGTCGCAATTCGCCTACGCCCGCGAGCTCTTCCGCGAGGTCTACGACTCTGACCCGGTACGGACCAAATATCCTTTGCTGTTCATGACGCAGCGCGCTCCGGGCCACTCTCCCATCGGCCCCAGCCTGCATTTGAATTTAGTGGAAGCCAACCGCCGCCAGTTGCTCGCCTGCGGCCTCAAGCCCCGGGCCATTCATCTCGTCGGCGGCTGCACAAGTTGTCATAGGGAGTTGTTTTTCTCCCATCGCGGCTCTGAGGGCCGCGCCGGACGCATGATGAGCGTCATCGGCATCCGGCCAAGCTGACAGTTCAGCCCTAAAGCTGTTCGGACTCCGTTTTCGGACGCCCCGCAATGGCCAGCGCGGCGGCAATAATCAGGATGGGAAAGCACTCCAGCGTGTAGCGCGGCTCGGCGTTCTCTATGGTTGCCAGCAGCAGGCAGCGGAAGACCAGGTAGGCGCCCAGCATGGCCGCAAAGGGCACACGACGGCGAGCAAAGCCGAGGCCGGTCAGGGCCAGGAGCGCCGCGTTCAGCAGCCCGTAGCCAAAGGCAATCAGCGAGCCGAGCGGATGCTCGTGCCACTCCCACCAGCGGATGGGCAGCACACCCTTGAACGTTTCGATGGCCGGCGGGTCTGTCATCAGTTCGGTGCGCGGACGCAGAGTCATATCGGCCACGCGGGCCAGCGGCAGAGCCACGTAAAACCGCAAGGGATGGCGGCTGATCCGCTGCTGGGCCAGGGCGGCAAAGCGGGCATCGATCTCCGGCGTAATCGTGCATATTTCGTTGTAATCGGCGATCAGCTTCTCCGTCTGCCGATACTCCTCCGCTGAATCGAAGGCCCGGCTGGGCAGCAGGTGAATATCGAGCGGATCGCTGTCCCCTTTCCAGAAAATATCAGGAGAGGAAACGTATTCGACCAGCCAGGTTTTGGTCCAGCGGTTGAAGCCGGGCAGCGTGCTATCGCCGGGATCGTTGCAATAGCGCGGAGCCAGCGGCTGGAAGACATGAAAGACGCGGTAGTTGCGGATGGTCCAGGGAACGAAGGGAAGCGCGGTCAGCAGCGCGCAGAGCAGCGTGGCCCGCAGCGCGGCTGCCGGTGAAGAGCGTCGCGTATACCACCAGATGCCGGGAACGATGGCGGCTGAAAGCAGCCCGCCGTCGGGGCGAAAGAGAATGGCGCCACTGAGGGCAAAGGCGGTGAGCGCCAGGTAGCCCCACGGGATTCGGCCCTGTAAGCGGAGGCCGCGAATCAGGCGGCCGCTGGCAAACACTCCCAGCGCAACGCAGAAGATGGAGTTGGTCTCTGTCATCGGCGTCGCGGTGTAGTTAGCGGTAAAGGGGCAGAGAACGGCCAGCCATAGCGCCCAGTGAGCGGCGCGCCGCGAGACGTGATCGCGGACAAATCCGGCGATCAGCAGGCACGAGGCCAGGTCGATGACCATTTGGATGGGACGGGCCGGCTCATAGTTTCCCATGCCGAAGAGCTTGAAGATGAGTGCCAGAAAGAACGGATAGCCGGGCAGCCGGATGAGCGTCAAATGAAAGGGATTATCCAGCGCATAGGCGTGATGGACAAGCAGGTTTTTGGCGATCATCCCGTAGACGGCGCTGTCTCCGTCGAACTCCGGATAGACAAGAATGAAGAACAGACGCAGCGCAGTGCCTGCCAGCAGGGCCAGCAAGACGCTCCAACAGGGCAACGCCGCCCGGGTGAAGGCCTTGCGCGAGAAATACGTCGACTCTCCGCCGATCCAGGACATGGAAGCGGCAAGCGCGCGGCGTGCGAAAGATGGAGATTTTTGAGGAGCCATGCTTCGATACCGAAAACCACTCACCGGCTCCGCCTCAAAAAGGCTTAGGCAGGGACAACTGGCGCTATATGCCTCGGGAAAAAACCCGCGCTCAAGAGGCTTTGGCCGCCTCGCCGGGATTGACCAGGTCGCGCAGCTCCTTGGAAGGCTTGAAGTAGGGAACCTTCTTGGCCGGAACCTCGACGCGCTCCCCGGTCTTGGGGTTGCGTCCGATGCGGGGATTGCGCTGGCGGGTGCGGAAGGACCCAAAGCCGCGAATCTCAATCTTGTCTCCACTCTTGAGAGCCCCGATCACCGCTTCAAAGATGGTCTCGACGATGACTTCGCCGTCGCGCCGCGTCAGGTCACCCACCGCTGTCACCTTTTCCACCAGGTCTGCCTTAGTCATGTTCTCTAGCCTCCCTTCACAGAATAAACGGATTCTACCCGTTCTGGCGTGAAAAACAAGGCTCCCCTGTGAATTTGAGCCTTTTCCTCTCAATAGCTTACCGGAAATACCCTGCTCCTGAGAAGCCGCCAGCCAATTTCGCCCCCGGGCGTTTATGATGACCTGTAACATTCCCCGGGCTTTTTAACCCCCGGTCGCCAGGGACGGGGGTGGTAGAGATCGGGGTCCCCAGGAAGCGGTCTTTGCTTCATGGGGTAGTAGATCGGGATCCTCAGGAAGCGGTCTTTGCTGCATGGGGTGGTAGAGACAGGTCTTCGTTGCCGGGGTGTAAAGGGCGGGAAGGCGCGGGGAGGGGGCGGAGACGTGAAGGACGATTTCAAGCACAACACCGGCAACAGAGCCCGGCCAATGTACAGCATCGTGATTCCGGTCTACAACGAGAGCGCCCGTGTCCTGGCGGCGCTGACTTCGGTGGTGGGCTGCATTCGCGCGCGCCGCTGGAATGCCGAGGTCCTGGTGGTCAACGACGGCTCAACCGATTCCACCGCAGAGGTGGTGCGCACCTATGCACAAACCGCGCCCGAGGTCCGGCTCCTCGAGAACCCCGGCAACCGTGGCAAAGGCTACAGCGTGCGCTCCGGAATGCTTCATGCTCAGGGCAATGTGGCGCTCTTCACTGACGCCGACCTCTCGGCGCCCATCGAGGAGGCGGAACGCCTCTTTGCCGCCATCCAGCAAGGCGCGGACATCGCCATCGGCTCCCGCTGGCTCGAGAGCGACCGACAGACCCAGCGCCAACCTCTCTATCGACAGTTCTTCGGACGCTGCTTCAACATGGTCACCCGCCTCATCATGCGCCTTCCCTTTGCCGACACCCAGTGCGGCTTCAAGGCCTTCACCCGCGAGGCCGCCCAGACCGTCTTCCAGCTCCAGACCATCGAGCGCTGGGGATTCGACCCGGAGATTCTCTTTATCGCCATGAAACGCGACTTCTGGATCATCGAGGTGCCGGTTAGCTGGGCTCACGACGAGCGCTCCCGAATGAGTTACCTGAAAGACGGCTTCAAGATGCTCCAGGAGATCTCCATCGTCCGCTGGAACGCCTTCCGCGGCCGCTATGATAAGCCGGTGGACGCGCCCCCTCGCGTATCGAAGGAAAGGTAACCGAAACCACTGCCGCTCCGCCGTCGATTGAGACTAATCCATAGCGCATCTCGTCCCTCATCACAGGCGGCGCATTTAGTCTCATCGCCAAAATCTTTTTTCCGGAGGAAATCAATGGTTCGCAAGTCACTGCTCGCTGTACTCTTCTTTACATTCGCTTCCGCCACCGTTCTGGCCGCGGACTTCAACGGCAAGTGGACCGCCGAGTTCGATACCCAGATCGGCGTGCAGAAGTACACCTACGAATTCCACGTCGACGGCACGACCGTTACCGGCAAGGCCACGAACGAGCACGGCGAAACCCCCATTACCGAGGGCAAGATCGACGGCGACACCATCACCTTCGTTGAGATGCTCAACTTCAACGGCATGGACATCAAGATCACCTACACAGGCAAGATCAATGGCGACGAGATCAAATTTACCCGCCAGGTGGGCAACTTCGCCACCGAGGAACTGACCGCCAAACGGGTCAAGTAGCTCGCGTCTCTGCTTCACTCACTGGCCGGTTGAGGTTCGTGGTGTCCCAGATCCCAGAAGCAGAACCTGAAGCACCCATATTTAGGTTCTTTCCCCACCTAGATACCTCAACCACCCGCTGGCCATGATACAATGTATCTACAGGAGGGAATATGCAGGCTCAAGTGCTGAAATGGGGAAACAGCTTGGCTGTGAGGATCCCGAAACCCATCGCGGATGACGCTCGCTTGCAGTTGGGCGACCCGCTGGAGATTGCAGTAGCTGCCGATGGGGTTGTGCAGATGCACCGGGCAGGAAAGATCCCCACCCTGGCCCAAATGGTGGCCCAAATCACCCCTGAGAATCGCTACGCGGAGATTTCACTCGGGCCGGAAGTCGGAAGGGAAGCCGTCGAATGGTGAACCAGTACGTTCCCGATACCGGCGACATTATCTTCCTGGACTTCGATCCCCACGTTAGCCGAGAAGAGATTGACCGGGAACAGGCTAAGCGCCGGCCCGCGCTCGTTCTGACCGATCTCCGCTACAACCGGGCCAGCGGTTTAGCCGTGGTTTGTCCCTTGACCAGCAAGGTCAAACCCTACCCCTTCGCTTTGCCAATTACCGTTGGAATCGTGGAAGGGGCGGTGCTGGTCGATCAATTGAAGAGCATGGATTGGGAGCGGCGCGGGGCGGAATTTCATTCCAAAGCTCCGGCAAAGATGATCGCCAAGGTGCGCCAATACATCGCGGTTCTGCTGCAGATTCCGATCAGGTAGATGTGGGCTGTTGAGGTTCGTAGATTCCCACCCTTGCATCAGATAAAATCTCAAGGATGGGGTACCCGGTCCGTTCAAGGATTGGGCACCCAACTACCGCTATTGACACTTTCTTTCTTTCCAATTAATTGTTGCAGCAAAATCACCCTCGTCACTGGTACTTGATACTTTGCGATAGATTACAACAACGACATTTTGATAGTCGAGTAAAGTTGTTGCACCATCTCCGACCTGTGATATTAAATCAATTTCGTGTAAATCATTTAATTGTTTGCCTCTTTCACGGATAGGCGCAAACTCATCAAGGATGCTGTCTATAGTATCTCGAGATAAATTGGAATTTAAGAATATTTTTCCTGACGAATAACGTCGTCTTTCAATTCCTATCTCACAAACTTGTCCATCTGATGTATATCTTGGCATCGCTAAAACGCCCTGTCGAACTTCATAAGCTTCGATTGGCTTATATTTCGCAAATCTACCATGTCGTGGATTCGCAGCCATCATTAAGAATGCTGCGGAAATAAAAACTGCGATCGATTTTGTCATAACCTATCTCCGTAAATTCAAAAGTCAACTCATTGTAGATCAATTGTGGTAACTATGGAGACGTGTGCCCCTGCTCTCGCTCGTGATACCTAGGACTCCCGCTCGCCGCGCAGCCCCTTACGCCGTCGCCGCCTCCGCCACTGACTGCAATCCCCGAGCCTCAATCTCGAACTCGCGGATTTTGTATTTTTGTATCTTGCCGCTGAGCGTCGCCGGAAACTCGGTGACGAAGCGGACGTGCTCGGGAATCTTATAGTAGGCGATCTGGCCTTTGCAGAATTCCTTGATCTCTTCTTCCGTGGCTTCTACGCCGGGCTTCAGCCGCACCCATGCCGCGACAATCTCGCCCAGCCGCGCACTGGGAATGCCCACCACCTGCACCTCGCCGACCTTGGGATGCGTGTAGAGAAACTCCTCCACCTCGCGCGGATAGATGTTTTCTCCGCCGCGGATAATTACATCATTGGAGCGGCCGGTGATGCGCAAGCAGCCATCTTCGCGCATGACGCCGAGATCGCCGGTGTGCAGCCAGCCGTTTTCCTTGATCACCGTAGCCGTGCCCTCCGGGTCGCCGTCGTAGCCCTTCATCAGCGCGTAGCCGCGGACGCAGATTTCGCCCTGCTCGCCGCGCGAAAGAGGCTCGTTGGTGGCGGTGGAGACGACCTGAATTTCGGTCTGGGGCATGGCGCGGCCGACGGTGTTGACGCGGACTTCGATGGTGTCAGCGGCGTCGGACATGGTGACGACCGGCGAGGTTTCGGTCTGGCCGTAGGCAATCACCAACTCACGGATGTGCATCTCGTTGAGGACGCGCTTCATCAGTTCGATGGGGCAGGGCGCGCCGCTCATCATGCCGGTGCGTAGGCTGGTCAGGTCGAAGCTGGCAAAATCCGGCAGCGCCAGCTCGGCGACATACATCGCCGGAACCCCGTAGACCGAGGTCGCCCGCTCGTCGTGAACGGCCTGCAGCGTGGCGCGCGGGTCAAAGGTCCATTGGGGCAGGATAATCGCCGCGCCGGAGTTCACCGCCGACATGGTTCCGATGACGCAACCGAAGCAGTGAAACAGAGGCACCGGTAAAACGATGCTGTCCTGCTCGGTGTAATGGAATCCCTGCGCCAGGAACTGTCCGTTGTTCACCACGTTGTGATGAGTGAGCATCACGCCCTTCGGCAATCCCGTCGTTCCGCTGGTGTACTGGATATTGGCCACGTCGTCCACGGCCACGGCTTCGGGAAGCCGGCCCTCGGCATCCAGCAGCGCCGGCCACTCCGGCGTGTCGAAGTAGATAGTGTGTTTCAGCTCCAGTGTGAGCCCGTGGCGAGCGCGGCCGAGAATCTCTTCGTAATCGGCGTGCTTGTCCTTGTGCCACAGGAATAGGGCCTTCATGTGCGACTTCTGCAGTGTGTACTGCAACTCGTGCGAGCGGTAAGCCGGGTTCACGTTCACCAGTGCCGCTCCGGCGCGCGCGCAGCCCATGTGCATCATCACCCACTCGATGCAGTTGGTGGACCACAGGCCCACGCGATCGCCGCGGCGGATGCCCAGCGACCAGAGTCCGCGCGCCACGCGGTCGGCCTCGGCGCTCAACTCGGCCCAGGTAAGCCGTTTTTGCTGGTGGCAGGACACCACAGCCAGGCGCTCGGGAAAACGGCTGGCCGTTCGCTCCAGCAGGCCGCCGATGGTCAGCTCCAGCAGAGGCCGGCCGGGCCCCTGAGATTGGCTCAAAGCACGAAGGTTTTCTTCCATGGGTATGGCCCTGGTCCCGCAACGGGAAACGGCAGTTTACACCCGCAGCGTCGGTTAGAAAATGTGACCAGGCCCACATCTTTGATGGCATCAGCGCAGCTCGGTTTGATCGATCAACAACAGCTAGAAGCTAGCAGCTAAAAGCTCCCCCGTGTAATCTCGCCTGCCGCTGTTACCGTCCATCTAGTTGAGGGAAGTCGCGATGGCCAGTTTTCGTTGCCCATGCTGCGGATACAAGACGCTGGAGTCGCCCGAGGCTATGGCCCTGTGCCCCGTCTGCTGGTGGGAGGATGACGGCCAGGATGACGGCGACGCCTTTGATGTCCGTCTGACCGTGAATGGAACCCTCAGTCTGGCCGAGGCCCGCGCCCACTATGCTCAATGCGGAGCGGCCCATCCGCGATTCCTTCCCTACGTGCGCAAGCCTCAGCTAGCCGAGCAATAACCGGAGTCCCCACGGATTCGGGGCCCCCGGCGAGCGAACTTTGCTCGCTGGGGTGAAGGGACAGGTCTTCGTCCGTGGGGTGGAGTAGTGCCATTCCAGGTCAAGTAGTGCCTTTCCCGGTGCCCCCGGCGCCAAAACCTGCCCCGCCGGTTTGACCCTGCCAGTAAACCCTCATACCATGAATGAAGGGATCTCCCCCATCCTTATGGGTGTTGTGTGCCCGCAGCGGAAACAAGTGGCTGCAAGCCTGTCAAAATACCGGTTGCTTGCGGCTTTAAACGCTGTTTTGTGGACCGAAACAGGCGGTTTATCCCCAATTCTTGCATCATGTTCGGCGCAAATAGCGCATGGAAGGCATAACATTGAGTTCTACCGGCACAGTTGAAGAGAAACCACAACCTGATGAGGCCCAGGCGCATGACGGCCCCGAACATACTCATGATCACGAAGGTCACGATCACCAGCATGGGCCGGTGTTAAACCCGGATTGCACTCGTGAGCTGGTGATGGACATCCCAGCCGAAGAGGTCTCTAGGGCCTATAAGAAGGTGACCGGAAACTATCAGAAATACGCCAAGATCCCCGGCTTCCGCGCTGGCAAAGTGCCGGAATCTGTCGTTCGCCGCCGCTATGCCGACGGAATCCGCAAAGACGTTATCGACGGCCTGCTGCCCGAGCGCTTCAACAAGGCAGTTCAGGAGCTGGGCATCAAGCCCGTCGGCGAGCCTCGAACTACCGAGTTGACCGTTGAGGACGGCCAGCCGCTTCATGTGAAGATAATCTTCGAGTTTGTGCCGAAGTTCTCTATCGAGGGCTATCAGAAAGTCACTGTAGATAAGCCGCCGGTCGAAGTCACCGAAGATGAGTACCAGCGCGAAATGGAGCAGTTGCGCGAATCGCGCGCCACTATCGAGCCGGTGGAAGAAGACAGAGTTATCAAGGACGGCGACTGGGCGCAGATCACCTACAAGGGCATCATCGAGGGCGAGCCGGAGGCTGCACCGGTTGCAGGTGAGGATACGCTGGTAGAGGTGGGCGGCAAGGACACCGTGGAGGCCTTCACCACTGTCCTGCGCGGCGCCAAACCCGGCCAGGAGCTAAAGGCCGAGATTATCTATCCCGCCGATTATGCAGAACCCAAGCTGGCCGGCAAGACCGTGGCCTACGAGGTCGAGGTCAAGGCCATTAAGAAGCGCACCGTGCCGGAGTTGAACGACGATTTCGCCAAGGAGCTGGGCAACTACGCGAATCTGGCGGAGCTGGAAAGCCGCGTCCGCGAGCACCTGGCCAGCCGCAAGCGCCGCAGCGTGGAAGGCGAGACCAAGGACCGGCTTCTCGCCGCGCTCGCTGAGCGCTTCCCCTTTGCGGTCCCCGAGTCGCTTGTGCAGGAGCAGATTGACACGCGCCTGGAGCGTGGCCTGCGCGCTTTGGCGGCCCAGGGCATGAATACCGAGCAGATGCGCAAGCTGGATTTTGCCCGCCTGCGCGCCGCCCAGCGCGACGGCGCCATAGCCGAGGTAAAGACCAACCTCCTGCTGGAGAGCATCGCTACCGAGGAAAACATCAGCATCAGCGACGAAGAACTGGATCGCGAATTGCAACTGGCTGCTGTGCAGTCCAGAGAGACGGTTGAGGCGTTGCGTAAGCGCTTGAGCGCGGACGGCGGACTGGACAGAATCAGGGAGCAGATGCGGCGTGAAAAAACCGCGTCTGTACTGTACGAACGGCTGCCCGCGTAGGGCGCAAAACGAAGAGGAGCGGGAAGAGGCTTTATGGCATTGGTTCCCATGGTGGTTGAGCAGACGAGCCGGGGCGAGCGCGCCTACGACATTTACTCCCGTCTGCTGCGCGACAACATCATCTTTCTGGGCACGCCCATCAGCGACGATATCGCCAATCTCGTCGTGGCGCAGTTGCTTTTTCTCTCCGGCGAGGACCCGGAAAAGGACGTGCATCTGTACATCAACTCCCCCGGCGGCTCCATCTCCGCCGGCCTGGCCATCTACGACACCATGCAGTTCATCAAGAACAAGGTGGAGACTATCTGCATCGGCCAGGCCGCCAGCATGGGCGCGTTTCTGCTGCTGGCCGGCACCAAGGGCAAGCGTTTTGCCCTGCCCAACTCGCGCATTCTCATTCACCAGCCGACCATGGGCGGCCTCAGCGGCCAGGCCACGGACATTGACATTCATGCGCGCGAGATTCTGCGCATCCGCGAGATTACCAACAACCTTATAGCCAAGCACACCGGCCAGCCCCTGGACCGCATCGAGCGCGACGTCGAGCGGGATTTCATCATGAACGCGGAGCAGGCAAGGGAATACGGCATCGTCGATGAAATCATCGACCGGCCGAGAACATAACCCGTTGGCGGAGCCGTCAGTCGACTCCGCTGTTAACGCTAACCCGGCTAACTGCGTTAAACTCGTCCAAAGGGAGCCGTCATGATGAAGATTCGCACGGGACCCGAAGAAGCGCTGCGCTGCTCGTTCTGTCACAAGTCACAGGACGCTGTAGCCAAGCTGATCTCGTCGCCCAGCGATTACCCTCGCGCCTACATCTGCGATGAGTGCGTGGCCGTCTGCAATTCGATTCTCGAGGATGACCGCAGCGGCACTGGAGATACCGCCAATCCGACCATCCCCGCCGGCCACCTGCCCAAGCCGCAGGAGGTGAAGAGCTTTCTCGACGACTATGTAATCGGCCAGGACCAGACCAAGAAGAAGCTCGCCGTGGCGGTTTACAACCATTACAAGCGCATCCAGATGAACAAAATGCGCAACAGCGATGTCGAGCTGACCAAGTCCAACATTCTGCTCATCGGCCCCACCGGATCAGGAAAAACGCTGCTCGCCCACACCCTGGCCAAGATGCTCGACGTGCCTTTCGCCATCGTGGACGCCACCACCCTCACCGAGGCCGGCTACGTGGGCGAGGATGTGGAGAACATCATCCTCAAGCTCCTGCAGGCCGCCGAAGGCGATGTGACCCGCGCCCAGCAGGGCATCATCTATATAGACGAAATCGACAAGATCGGCCGCAAGGACGAAAACCCCTCCATCACCCGTGATGTCAGCGGCGAGGGCGTTCAGCAAGCCCTGCTCAAGATTCTCGAAGGCACCGTGGCCAACGTGCCGCCGCAGGGCGGGCGCAAGCACCCCCACCAGGAGTTCACCGCCGTCGATACCACCAACATCCTGTTCATCTGCGGCGGGGCCTTCGTCGGCCTGGAGCGCGTTGTGGGCCGCCGCGTGGGCCAGAAGGCGATGGGCTTCAAGTCCGTCGACGCCGAAGCCGATGCCGCCACCACCCGTTCCCATCGCGACACTGAGTTATTGCGCAAGACCGAGCCGCAGGACCTCATCAAGTACGGCCTGATTCCCGAGTTCGTCGGCCGCCTGCCCGTCGTTGGCGTCCTCGACGAGCTGGACGAGTCGGCGCTGATCGAGATTCTCACCAAGCCGCGCAACGCCATCCTCAAGCAGTACCAGCGCCTCTTTGAATTCGAGAACGTCCGCCTGCACTTTTCCATTGAAGCCGTCGCCGCCATTGCTCGCGAGGCCCTCAGCCGCAAGATCGGCGCGCGCGGACTGCGCATGATCCTCGAAGAGCTGATGCTCGACTTGATGTTCCACCTGCCCAACAGCAAGAGAGTCCGCGACCTGGAAATCACTAGCGACATGGTCGAGCGCAAGGATCTCTCCCTCTGTCTGTTGGAAAAAGCGGGCTGATGTTACTTGACTCTCTGTTCAAAGGCTCCTTCTGCCGGGTGGTGGAAGGGGCTTTTTGCTTTTATGTTTTGTATTAGTAGATGACCTTGGTCGTGTCAATGGAGTGAATAAGATCGACCGTATCGAACTGTGATTCAGAGGGAGATATTATGCACATTAAGCGCATTGTCGTAGATAACTTCTGTTCCATAAAACATGCAGATATCGAATTATCGCCTTTGAATGTATTCGTGGGGCAAAACAATCACGGAAAAACAAATCTATTTGAAGCGATTGCCTGGTTCTACACCGGAAAAGGGGATATCAATAGTTTCAGATTCGGCAGGAAGGGGGACGACGAAGTATCTGTAGAGGTTACCCTTGAGGGGGTCCAGGATGGATTGAGTCGGATGAAAAACGACAGAAACCGCTCATCAATTGCGAACGTAATTGGCAAGGTCGATAGTCTACGAATACGTAGATCAAGTCGGGAGGGATCAAGGACGCGAAATATCTACCTTGAAGAAAAGGGCGACTGGCTCGAGAAAAACCCAGCCGGGTTCGATTCCGCGTTCAATGATTTCCTTCCAGTTTTCGAGTATGTCGACACCAAGACCACGCTCGGTGACGTCTCGAAATATGGAAAAGCCACCCCCATTTCTTCAATGTTGTCAGGGGTTCTCACTGCAATTCTTGAAAAGAGTGAAAAATATCAACGATTTAAGTCCACCTTTTCCGAACTTTTCGAAGCCGAAGATTCTGAGGTTCGAATTGAGCTCAATAACGTAAGCGGACAGGTCGAGATATACGTACGAAAGCAATTCCCAGACTGCACACAGGTGAAATTCGAGGTAACCCCACCCATATTCGAGGACCTGCTGAAAAGCTTCCAGACTTCCGTTGACGACGGAATACCTACTGAGGCATCTCAAAAGGGTGACGGCATGCAGCGTGCCATCATGCTCGCTATTTTAGAGACCTATGCCGATTTCCGGAGGCAGAATGAAGCGGCGGGAAAGACATTTCTATTCTTCATAGACGAGGCTGAACTACATCTACACCCTACAGCGCAGAGAAGCCTTAAGAAGGCCCTCGAAGACCTGTCAACGCAGGGAGACCAAGTGTTTATTAATACACACTCATCAGTACTCGTTGCAGATGATGTTGTGGGACAAACGATATTCAAGGTAGAAAAAGTAGACCGAGAATCGGAGATTCGTCCCATCAGGTCTGAAGAGAAACCGGTGATCATATACGAACTTCTTGGTGGTAGCCCTGGAGATCTATTGCTACCGAGGAACTTTTTAATAGTCGAAGGTAGAAGCGAATTTGAGTTTCTCAGCCGGGTCATCCACCGCTTTTATGGTGAGAAGCCCGATGTGCAAATTGTTTATGCAGAGGGCGCGGAAGAGCGGCAGCGTCGCTCAATGGAAGCCATAAACAAATTATTTGTCCCGCTCAACGGCACACCAATTTATAAAGGGCGTGCAATCATACTTTGTGATTACCCATCAGATGCGGCGAGGAGGGATTTCGAAGATTTTCAGAGGGTCTATTCTAGCTTGGTCACTAACGGACAATTACACGTGAGTCCAGTTCATAGCCTTGAAGAATACTACCCAGAGCCGTGGCGACAAACGGCCGATCAGGTAGCCGACCTTGGGAGTCATAAGGGAATAAAGACTCAATTAGCGATCACGGTCGGGCAAGCAATTAGTAGGGAACAATTTGAGCAGGAAATGTCTACTTTTAAAGCCGCGTTAGAAAATTGCTGGAGACTGGCTCATCCATAAGTCAAACAATCTTCACGGCGTGTCATCCGCCACGATTCGAAATCAACGAGAATCTCTTCCTCGTTAATCCGCGCTTGGAAATCTGGCGCGTCACTGCCGCCTTTACAAATTCTCCTGCACCTTCATCACCAGGCAGGTCACCGTCTGTTCGCCGGCCACCAGCATCTGATGGGGCAAGCCCGCCGGCACATGCGCCACGTCGCCCGCCCTCAATTCCTGCCGCACTCCACCTTCAATCGAACTGCCGCGCGTCTCTCCCTGCTTAATCAGCCGAGCGCCCACGATCGTGCCGCCGGTCACCAGCGTGGCCCGCCCTTCGAGCACGTAAAAGACATCGGCAAAGTTTTCATGCGCCTCGGCCTCGCCGTCGCGGCTGCGAAACGAGAGCATGGCGCAATGCCGCGGATACTCCTTCAGTGTCTCACTGGCCGAGCCGTCGCCGTGTTTCGCCATCTTATGCAGGTACGCCGCCCGCTCCAATAAAACGGCTGAAGTCCAATGGTCCAGATGCGCCGCAGTCTTCTTTCCTCCAGCCCGCGCACTCGCCGCCCGCGGCGCAACGTCCTTCTCCGCCGGAAGTAGCTCCTTGAGAATCTGGTTTTTGATCTTGTCCATCTCGCCTCCATGTTTACTTCTCAGCTTATTTCAAAAACGTGCTTTGTATCAGGGCACGACTTCAGTCGTGCCGCAATATGCCCAATAAAAACTGAGGGCTTTAGCCCCTGACGGACAGCTCGCTCAAACTGAACTATAATCCAACCCCGCCACTTCCCTTGCCCGCTTGAAAATCTCCAGCAGCATCGTCCGCGTCAGCTTCCCAGTGTTGGTATTTTGCAGCGAGGGATGATAACTGGCCATCACCATCACTCCATTTGGCAAAGTAAACTCCGCGCCATGCGCAAAAGTCATGCCGGAGCGCGTCGCCAACTTCCCGCTCCGCCGCGCGTGCGCCAGAAAACCGTCGAAGGCAATCTTGCCCAGGCAAACCACCACGCGCAGATTCCTGAGCAGGCTAATCTCCTCATCGAGAAATGGTGTGCAGTTGCGCAGCTCCTCTGGCGCGGGTTTGTTGGCCGGAGGAGCGCATCGCACCACGGCGCTGATCCACAAATCGGTGAGCTTCATGCCGTCGTCGCGGCTCTCGGCCCTGGGCTGCGATGCAAAACCAGCTTCATACAGCACCGGATAGAGAAAATATCCCGACCCATCACCGGTGAAGATTCGCCCGGTGCGATTTGACCCGTGTGCACCCGGAGCCAAGCCCAGAGCCAGCACCCGCGCCCGCGGGTCTCCGAATGAAGGCACGGGCTTGCCCCAGTACTCGCACTCCAGATAGGCGCGGCGGCGCACCCGCGCCACCTCGGCACAGTACTCGCGCAGCCGCTTGCAGCGCTTGCAGGCAACGATGCGGGCATTCAAATCTTCCAGCGAAGGGCGGACAGCGGCCATGCTGAGATTCTAGGTCATCTGTGTGCTATAGTTTACTTGCTTTAACGAATCCCGGAGCAATTCAACGATGCCTTCCCCGTCAAATCCCGAGTTTCTGCGCCGCGCCATCGCGCTGGCCACGGAGAATGTTCTCCGCGACGCGGGCGGACCCTTCGGCGCCGTTATCGTGCGCGACGGCCGCATCGTTGGCGAGGGCGTGAACACCGTGACCGCATCGAACGATCCCACAGCGCACGCTGAAGTGAACGCCATTCGCGCGGCGTGCGCGGCTCTGAAAACTTTTTCCCTGGCCGGATGCCAGCTCTACTCCAGTTGTGAGCCCTGCCCCATGTGCCTGACTGCGGCCTACTGGGCGCGGATCGAGTCCATCTGCTACGGGGCCAGCGCCGCCGACGCAACCCGCGCCGGCTTTGACGACGCCTTCCTCTACGATGAGCTGCACAAAAACTCCGCCGAACGCAAGCTCCCCGCCACGCAACTGCTCAGCGATGAAGCCTGGGCCAGCTTCGCCGCCTGGATCGCCTCGCCGAACAAAACCAAGTACTGAATTATTTGGCGTTGCTGTCGAGCACGCGTCTATACTGTGTGCCATGCGAGTGATGCGCCTGATCCTGCTTCTATCTCTGTCGACCTTCGCCTTCGGACAAACCCCCACTTCTTCGTCTGCAGTCTGGCAGATGCAGGACTCCGGAACGACCGCCAGCCTGCGCGGTATCTACTCTGTGGACGGCACAGTTGCCTGGGCCAGTGGCAGCGGAGGCACAATCCTCAAAACCACGGACGGCGGCGCGCATTGGCAGAAGTGCGCCATTCCCGACGCAGCCACCGACGGCGCAACCCTCGACTTTCGCGGCGTGCAAGCCTTCGACGCAAAGACTGCCTTCGTCATGTCTAGCGGCAAAGGAAAACTATCGCGGATATACAAAACCACCGACGGCGGCAAGACATGGAAGCTAATTTTGAAAAACCGGGACAAGGAAGGCTTTTGGAATGCGTTCTACTTTGATCGAGGCCAGTGGGGATGGTTGCTTGGCGATCCAGTCAAGGATCAATTCACTCTCTTCTCCAGCGAGGATAAAGGCAGAAACTGGACGCGCCAGATCAACAAGGGCCTTCGTGTCCAAACCGGCGCCCAGGGGGCGTTCGCAGCCAGCAACTCGTCATTGATCGCTTTTAGTGGATTTCCGGTATTTGGCTCGGGCGGCTCCGGCGGTGCATTCGTATTTTCAATTACAGAGACGACTTTATGCGTCGATGATTGTCCTCCGGAAGATTTGAATCTCGACGGAAGAAGAGATAAGTGGATTCGAGAGCCTGTGCCGCTGGGGCAGAATACGGATTCATCGGGCGTCTTTTCGATTGGTATGCGACCCACAAATCCGTCAGGCTTACCTATTGGCAGCAATGTGTTGGTTATCGTCGGTGGTGACTATTCCAGCCCGAATGAAACCCGCAATACCGCTGCATACAAACTCTATTATGATCAGCCCTGGCTCGCCTCCACCACCCCGCCCCACGGCTTCCGCTCCGCCGTCCAATGGTCCGAGAGCCTCAAACTCTGGATCACCGTCGGCACCAACGGCTCCGACATCAGCCGCGACGACGGCAAAACCTGGCAGCCCCTCGACAACAGCAACTGGAACGCTCTCTCGCTGCCCTTCGTCGTGGGCCCCAACGGACGCATAGCCCGCCTCAACCCCGCAGCCCTCCCACCCTCAACGCCATGAATACACACCTTTTACGTGCCTCGCGATCCCCCGTTTCCTGATTTTCCCCTCTCTTAATACCGCTTGTCGCGGCCTTTTTTGCCCAATTTTCGCAAAAAATGCTCTCCTTCTACGCACAGCTTTTTTTGCGCGCCCTGTCACTGTTGTTCCTGCTGTTACCAACGTACTTCACTTGGCGCGGAATCTACGGCCAGCACGATAAAATAAGGCCAGCCGGATGATGAAAACCTCTTCCACGGTCGCCAGCCAGCACCCCCGCTCTGCGCGGGAGGCAAAGCCGCGCATAACAACCGTAAAGCCCCTCATCATTCAGGTCCGGAATCTGGAAAAAACCTACACCACCGCGCGCGGCGCGCTTACCCTCTTCCAGGGCCTCAGACTGGATGTCAAAACCGGCGAGATGGTGGCCATTGTGGGCCAGTCAGGCGCGGGCAAGAGCACTCTGCTGCACATACTGGGTGCGCTGGATGCGCCTACGGCGGGAACGGTCCTCTGCGCCGCGGTCAATGTAGTCCAGCTCTCGCCGCGGGAGGCGGCAACCTTTCGCAATCGCGAGATCGGTTACGTCTGGCAGTTTCATTACCTGCTGCCGGAGTTCTCAGCTCTCGAAAACGTCGCCATGCCGCTGCTGGCCCGCGGAGTCGGCCGGCGGACCGCGCTGAATACTGCGGCTAACTGGCTCCGTGAGGTAGACCTCGCGGATCGCGGCAGCCATCGTCCCGGCGAACTCTCAGGCGGCGAACAGCAGCGCGTGGCTCTGGCCCGCGCGCTGGTTAACAACCCCCGGCTGCTGCTGGCCGACGAACCCACCGGCGACCTGGACGCAACCACCGCCGGCCGTGTCTTCGACCTGATCGAGCGGCTGCACAAGAGCCACGGCCTCACCTCGATCATTGTGACTCACAACATAGAGCTGGCCGCGCGCGCCCGGCGTATCCTGCGCCTGGAGGCGGGAAAACTGGCCAGCGTGCAATTGGCAGCGCTAACGGCGTATACTCCTCAAGCGGGAGTCCGCGCCGGAAAGAAATGAGCAAAAAATGCGCCGTTTCGGGCGGAATTTGAGTCTAATCGTCAAGCGGCACTTTTGAGTGACTTTTAAGCAAGTTGGGACAAGGGAGGCTCTGATGTTCGAACGCTATACGGAGAAGGCGCGGCGCGTAATCTTCTTTGCGCGCTATGAGGCCAGCCAGTTCGGTTCGCCCTATATCGAGACCGAGCACCTGCTGCTCGGCCTGCTGCGCGAAGACAAGGCGTTGACCAATCGCTTCCTACGTTCCCACACTTCGGTGGATTCAATTCGCAAGCAGATTGAGGCGCACACTACCGTCCGTGAAAAAGTCTCCACCTCCGTCGATCTGCCGCTCTCCAACGAGTGCAAGCGGGTGCTGGCTTATGCCGCCGAAGAGGCCGAACGCCTGGGCCATAAGCACATCGGAACCGAACATTTGCTTTTGGGGCTGTTGCGCGAGGAAAAGTGCTTCGCCGCGGAGATTTTGATGGAGCGCGGACTGAAGCTGGCGCAGATTCGCGAGGATCTGGGCCGCGTTACTCAGGAAAAAATCCAGCCGCAGCAGCGCCAGCGCGACACCAGCCTGTTGGGCGAGTTTAGCCGCGACCTTACCCAGGCAGCCATGGAAGGTCAGCTTGATCCCCTGGTAGGCCGCGAAGGCGAATTGGAGCGCGTGGTGCAGATTCTCTGCCGCCGCACCAAGAACAATCCCGTGCTCATCGGCGAGCCCGGCGTCGGCAAAACGGCCATCGTTGAGGGCCTTGCCCAGCGCATCGCCGACGGCGAAGTACCCAGCTTCCTTGCCGACAAGCGCATTTTGGGATTGGACCTCTCGCTCATTGTGGCCGGAACCAAGTATCGCGGCCAGTTTGAGGAGCGCCTCAAGAACATCATGAAAGAGCTGATGGAAAACCAGAACTCCATCATCTTCATCGACGAGTTGCACACCTTGGTCGGCGCCGGCTCCGCTGAGGGCTCGCTAGACGCGGCCAACATTCTCAAGCCCGCCCTCAGCCGCGGAGAAATTCAGTGCATCGGCGCTACCACGCCCGCCGAGTTCCGCAAGTCCATCGAGAAGGACCGCTCCCTCGAGCGCCGCTTCCAGGCCGTCAAGGTGCCCCCGCCCACCGAGGCCGAGGCCGTCAAAATCATCCACGGCATCAAGGACCGCTACGAAAAATTCCACGCCGTCAGCTACACCGACACTGCCGTCGAGTTCGCCGTCGCCCACGCCAGCCGCTACATCCCCGATCGCTTCCTCCCCGACAAGGCCATCGACCTCATCGACGAGGCAGGCGCACGCGTCAAGCTCCGCCAGACCTCGCTCCCCGAGGAAATTACCGAGGTCCAGAAGCGCATCAAGTTCATTGTGCATCGCATGGACTCGGCCATCGCCAACCACGAATTTGAGAAGGCTCGCTTCTACTCCGACGAGGAGCGCAAGGAGCGCGAAACCCTGCGCGCTCTGCGCGACAAGTACCACCTCGACGACTCCGCCAGCGGCATCGTTGCCCGCGAGGACATCGAGGATGTGGTCAGCCGTTGGACGGGCGTGCCCATCAACAGCATCAAGGAAGAAGAGACGCAGAAGCTTCTGCGCGTTGAAGAAGAGCTGCACAAGCGCATCATCTCGCAGGAGAAGGCCATCAACGCCCTGGCCCGCGCCATTCGCCGCTCCCGCGCCGGACTCAAGTCGCCCAACCGGCCCATCGGCAGCTTCCTCTTCCTCGGCCCCACCGGCGTCGGCAAAACCGAGATGGCCCGCACTCTCGCCCACTTCCTCTTCGGCTCCGACAAGGCTCTCATCCGCTTCGATATGTCGGAGTTCATGGAGAAGCACTCCGTCTCCAAGCTCATCGGCTCGCCTCCCGGCTACGTGGGCTACGAGGAGGGCGGCCAGCTCACCGAGCGCGTCAAGCGGTCACCTTATTCAGTTGTTTTGCTTGACGAAATCGAGAAGGCCCACCCCGATGTCTTCAACATTTTGTTGCAGGTCTTTGAGGACGGCCAGTTGACCGACGGCCTGGGCAACACCGTCGATTTCAAGAACGTCATCGTCATCATGACCTCCAACATCGGCGCGCGCCACCTGCAAAAGAAGCAGGGCCTGGGCTTCGCCAGCGACCGCGACGACATCGTCAGCGACAAGGTCGAGGAGCTGGTCAAGGCCGAGGTCAAAAAGACCTTCAACCCCGAGTTCCTCAACCGCCTCGACGAGGTCATCATCTTCCAGGCGCTCAACGACGCCGACCTGATCCAGATCGTCGAGCTGATGGTGCAGCAGCTCAACGTCAATCTCGCCCAGAAGTCCATCACTATCTCGGTCACCGAGGAAGCCAAAAAGTGGATTCTCGAAAAAACTCTCGTGGATCGTAGCTACGGCGCCCGCCCTCTGCGCCGCGCTCTGCAACGCTACGTCGAGGACCCCTTGAGCGAAGCCATGATCGCCGGCCAGATTATCGAGCGCCCAGCCTTCCTCGAGGTCTACCTCGACCAGAACCAGCTCTTCTACCGCCCCATCACCGCCGACGATAGCGCCAGCGAAGAAAAATCCGCCGGCGTGCTGCTCTTCAGCGCCTAACCGGCTGCCGCAGCTGTTCACAAAAAAGCCCCCGGCCAACCCGCCGGGGGCTTTTATTCTTTGAGAAATAAATCCGTGGCCAACGCGAAATGCCTCGGCCCTGGATTGATTGTGCCGTTTTTACAACGGACTACCTTTTAATCGGTTCCAGATGCAAGACCGGCTTGATGACCAGCTTCGGCGGGGCAACCCTGGTGAAGATCTTCACTGCCGCATCATTCTTGAGCACCGTGGTGTCGAGAATGCAATCATCGAGCAGCGCTTCATTCGTGATGCCGGCAGCCTTGCACACCACGGTGGCGTGCGCCTTTTCCGCAAGGGTAAGATCCTGGGCAGTCAATGGGGTTTTCGGTGCTCCGCTTACGGCTGGAGGCAGTTCGACGAACAGTGAGTTGGCTGGATCCACGCGCCAACTGTTGGCGTATTGGCCATAGAGATCGTTCACGTCCACCGGCACCTTGAGCGTAACACCGTTGGCGGTCTTGATCTCATCTATCTCGTCACTCGGATTGCCCAACAGCCCGCGCACTCGGGTGTCCGGCGAACGGCCCAGATTCACTGTGACGTTCATCCACAGTGCCTCGGCTCCGTTCGAGACCAGGTCGGCGATCACCGTGTTGCCGCTGTCATCGCTGATGAAATACTGCGTGCCCTTGAGCGTCACCTGAACCCCCGTCGGCAGCGTGACCGTCTTGCCGTTGGCCAGATTGTTCGTCTTGCCGTCGATGACCAGCCGGGCGGGCTGCAGGTAGACTGCAACACGCGTCCGCCCCATCATCACAGCGACGGCTGTATTAGTTGCCGTGCCGGGATATCCGGGAGGGCCCGGAACCTGCCGCGTATGGACCATGAAGTTCGGGCCCGCTTCTGCCAGCAGGAAGTCGCCAAAGGCCTGGAAGTCATACTCTGTTTGCCCATTGAAAGGATGGATGTGCGTATCGCCCAGGCTGATAGCGCTCGAGCATGGCGCTGTCGTCGGGCTGCCCACATTGGTTTCCGTGAACACCAGCGACGGCAGACTCCCCTTAGGCGGGTTTGACGTTGTGGCAACCAGCGTCAGGTTGTTCGATTCGCCGGTGAAGGTTTGGAACGCGCAGCCAGGGCCGAGCGTCGTATCGCTGGCTACGCTGGTGCGCACTTCAAGCGTCGTGCTCGGGTCAAAGAACGCCTCCGACCCGCCACCATCTCCAAAGAAATTGAATTCAACTTCAGTCCAGTTCGACTTGAGGTCGGGGAACTCATCGGCGCCTGCGACATGGTTCGCAACGCCCGAAATCGTCGCAATCGCATTGTCTGATGGGTTGCTCGTGTCAGCGGGAAATGCACTCATCGCAATGTTCGTGAGAGAAGCAACAGCCACATCTCCAATCCCCGTGCCCATCGACCCATCATTTGTCGTACCGTTAATGACGCAATCCTGCCACGTGTTTCCGTAAATATCTTCACCGGTGAACGGGCACCATCCGTCGGTAAACGCATGGGCGCCGTCGCAAAATGCGCCGACGGGCGCTTTGCAGGTGGCGCCCGTAGGACCCCACCCCAACAGCCAGTACTGGATAAAGACTTCACCACCGTTGTCCGTGCTGTAGACAAATTGCTCCCATCCCTGGCACCCAGGCTGAGTCGCAACTCCCGTGGCCGTCGAACCCGAACACGTACTCGTAGTAAACGGAGCTGTGTTAATTTGCAAGGTATACGATGTGGGGTTACTCGAACCGGTGGTCGAAACACTGTCGAACGCACCTTCCGCCTCGCTGATGTTGTTCGTCGTGGTGGCGGAGAAGTCGCCTCCTGCGCCTCCAACCTGATCTGTACGCACACCACCCTTTGACACCCTGGGCATATTTGCCTTTTGTTTGATCGACTTGCAGGCAACCTCGTGCCATGCCACATCGGGATAGCTCGCCTGATAGCAAGCGTTCGCCTTCTCGCGTGGAGTGTGGACAATCGTCTTGCGCCACGTCTCCAGCTCCACCGGAGTCGGCTTATGCGTGACCACCGCCCGCTCCTGCTCCGTGATCGGCTTAATCGGAATCTGCTCTTCGGCCGGCCTGGCCTGCTCCTGCCCCGCTCCCGGCGAAGCCATGCTCAGCGCCAGTACCGCTAGAATCGCGCAGGACTTGATGCCTGCGCTCGCGAGACGGCCCATCCATATCCGTCCCAAAAGTTTGCCTCTGTGTTGCGACTGATTCGAGGATGCGTACAGCATCTGATCGTGCACCGCAGGGGAGATTGCGAATTGCTCGCAGAGTTGCTTGATCATAGATCCTCTTTTCGTTTCTGTAGCAGGAAGACCTGCTAATTGGATAGTGTAGCTCCAATATGATTCGTTTCTACAACATATTTGTAGGCAGCCTGAACATATCAGGCACGCTCCGGTCTATCTACTTATAATGCAAATGGTTACCGCTTCTTGGTTGAGGTTGTAACCGGAGATAAAGCCCGACGGCGTGCTGCTCTTCAGCGCCTGACCAACTGCCGCAACTGTTCACAAAAAAGCCCCCGGCCAATCCGCCAAGGGCTTTTTATTGACATGCACGAATACGCCTGAAGACGTTATCTTGTTTTCTTGAACGTGCCGGATTCGACGTAGTTCGTTCGTTTGCTGTTGTCGGTGAAGTGCGTAAACATCTGGGCGAAAAGCTCGTCCTGGCCGCGCGGCTCAATCACCAGGATACGTTCCGAGAAGCTGTCATGATAACGCACGATCAGGGCTCGCGCGGTGGCTACAAGGTTGTCACCCACACCAGGCGCATATAGGTGAGCATCAATGTTGCCGATCTCGCAGGGCTTCGGCGAGCATGCGCCCCATGCCTTCACGTCCACATCGAGGCCATGGACGTGGATGTCGAGTTCGACCACGCCGCGAGTTTGCGGGTTCACGTTCTTCCAATGCCCCTCAAAGAGGGCTGTTTGTGCCGATGCCATGTTGGCGAAGGCTATTACCATGCCGATAATCAGAGTTCCAAACGCAATCTTCTTCATCTCATTACCTCCTAGGAAGTCCAGAATTTTTATTCGATATCCTGGCACTCGTCATGCTAAATATGGAAGTCATCCTTGTCAAAGCTATTCGGGAGTGAGGTCCAGGGTATTCCCTGATCCCTGTTCGTACCCCACTGACTTGCTGACTCGCTTGCCCGCCCCTACTGTCTCGAATCTCACCGAAAAACTCCCTTTGACCAGGGCTGGTCAGGGATATTCGATCTTCCTTCTATCGCTTCCAAAAATCACTACTGAGAGCTTTACTACTCCCTACTCCCTACTCCCTGTTCCCTGTTTTTTCACACCCATAAATACGCATAGAACTTGCGGACTCTACGCATAACTACGCATAGAAAACAGCCTAATTTACGCATAATTACGCATATTTCCCTCTAAAACCCCTATTTATATTGACGCATAAATGGCCTGGAGCGAATTGGATTCTGTCGGTCCAAATAGCGGGTGCCGGACCTGTCATACATGGAGATTCACAAATCGCTCAACTTAAAAACTCGGCAATCGCGCTGACCACGGTCTCTTGCTCGTCCTCGCGCAGCTCGGGGAAGATGGGCAGGGCCAGAACCTCGCGCGCCGCTCGTTCGGCTTCGGGGAAGCTGCCCTCGCTGTAGCCCAGGTTCTTCAATGCCGCTTGCAGATGCAGCGGGACGGGGTAGTAAATCTCCGAGCCGATCTTGCGCTCCGTGAGGAACTGACGTAAATCGTCGCGGCGGGTGGTGCGGATAACGTATTGATGCCAAACGTGATGCGTGCCGCGCACTTCCTGCGGCAGGACAATGCCGTGGATGGGATAGGGGCCGGCCTCGACCAGTCCCGCGTCGTGGAAGAGCGCGTGATAGCGGCGGGCCACGGTGCGGCGAAGCTGATTCCAGCCGTCGATGTAGCGCAGCTTGACGGCGAGAATAGCTCCCTGGAAGCCGTCCATGCGCGCGTTCCAGCCGGTCTCGTCGTGGTAGTAGCGGCGCTTCATTCCGTGCTGGCGCAACATGCGGGCGCGCTCGGCCAGCTCACCGGAGTTGGTGGTGACCATGCCCGCGTCGCCTGCGGCGCTGAGGTTCTTGGTGGGGTAGAAGCTGAAGGCAGCGGCATCGCCGAGAGCGCCGGCTTTCAATCCATTACACTCTGCACCCCAGGCCTGTGCGGCGTCTTCGATGAGCTTTAGATTGCGTTCCTTGGCGATGCGGGCAAAGGAGGTCCAGTCGGCGCATTGGCCGTAGAGGTGAACGGGCAAAATAGCGCGGACGGACGCGCCCTGCGGGCCGTTGAGGAGGGCTTCGACGGCGGCAGGTTTGAGGTTGAAGGTGGCAGGATCGATGTCGGCCAGAAGCGGCGTAGCCCCGGCGCGGAGAATGGCGCTGACCGAAGCGAAGAAGCTGAAGGGAGTGGTGACAACGGCGTGGCTATGACCGATTCCGACAGATGCAATGGCCAGCCAGAGGGCGTCGGTTCCCGAAGAGCATCCGATGGCGTGGGCCACGCCCAACTGCGCTGTGGCGGCTTTTTCGAAGGCCGCAACCGATTCACCCAGAATGAATTGCTGCGAGGCCAGAACCTGGCCGAGGGCCTCCATTAGTTCGCGGTAGAGGGGCTGGTACTGGCGTTTGAGGTCCAGCATGGGCACCGGCTGAGCGGTTGCGGCGGGATTCTGAGGCGGATTCTGCTCGGTTTTCACAGAACTATGCTAGCAGCCGCGCGGCTTCCCAGGTTCCAAAAGCGGGACGTTCAGCCCAGCAAGAAAGAGACGCTCGCCGGAAAATTTGTGACGTTGAGGCCTTCGTGTGATGTGGAACACAGCGGCGCAGTACACAAACAAAGGAAATCGGCCAAGATAACGAAAATTTGGCTAATGTGGGTTGAAAAGGATTGAAAATCACTATATTGTTAAGCAATTGTGGGATTTGGCGGCTCAGGTGCTTCCAGAGCCGCACCCGTTGATTTGTACTCGTACATGCTATTAATTAGCATCCAATTCCCCGAGGAAAGCAGGAGATCGGCAATGGATACCAAGCCGGCACAAAACATTCAGGACACGTACCTGAACACGGTCCGCAAGGACAAGACCCCTATTACGATTTATCTGGTCAGCGGAGTCAAGCTTACCGGGAAGATCCGGTCGTTTGATAAGTACTCCGTTCTTTTGGAGAACAACAGCCAGGAGCAGTTGATCTTCAAACATGCCATATCGACGGTGGTGAGCAACCGGGGCTCGCTGCACAGCGAACACCGTCAGGCTGGCACGTTCCCCGATACTGTTCCGGCCCCCCCCACACCTTCAGCCGCCGGGGAATTGCGATAGCAGGCAGGAAGCGGTCTCCTTTGGCCGTAGGCGCGAGCAGGACAGGCGCTCGGAGTTACCCCTCTGCGCCCGTTTCGGGACGCGAGGGCGAAGACTCGGAGCGAGCAGTATTGGTGGGAGTGGACATCGGTTTCCGCTCCCGCAGCAATCACGCAACCCAATCGGATGCGCGACGGGCTGTAGTGTGCGAGGAGCCGTCTGCGCCGGATTCCGGAGCCGGTGAGACGGAGCGTCTGGATACGGGCGCTTCCCCGGCCAGAGCGGTGGTGCGTTCGCAAACGGAGCTGGATGCGGAAGAGTCTCTTGCCGAGTTTCGCGAACTGGTGGCGAGCGCGGGCGGCACGGTGGCCGCGGAGATCCTGCAGCGGCGCGCCAAGCCCGATCCGGCAACGCTGATTGGCGCGGGCAAGGTGGAGGAGATTGCCGGGGTTGCCGCCTCGGTTGATGCCGACCTGGTGCTTTTCGACCACGACCTGACGCCTACGCAGTTGCGCAACCTGGAGGCCGCGCTGCCCTGCCGCGTTCTGGACCGGACGCAGTTGATTCTGGATATTTTTGCCCGGCACGCACGCACTCGCGAGGGGCAATTGCAGGTGGAGCTGGCGCAACTGGAGTATCTGTTGCCGCGGCTGACCGGCAAGGGCAAGGCGATGTCGCAGCTGGGCGGCGGCATCGGTACGCGCGGACCGGGTGAAACCAAGCTTGAAACCGACCGGCGCGGGATCAAGCGCCGCATCGACAAGCTGAAGATTGATCTGGACGCGGTGCGCCGGGTGCGCAAGCAACAGCGGCAGAGACGCGAGTCGGCGCCGGTGCCGACAGTGGCGCTGGTGGGCTATACCAACGCAGGCAAGAGCACTCTCTTCAACCAACTGACCGGGGCGCAGGTGTTGCAATCGCCAAAGATGTTTGCCACGCTGGACCCTAAACTCCGAGCAATAGAGCTGCCCAGTCGCCGCCGTGTTCTGTTGTCGGACACGGTCGGTTTCATCCGCAACCTGCCGCATACGCTGGTGACCAGCTTTCGCGCGACTCTCGAAGAGGTGGCGCAGGCCGAGGTGCTACTGCACGTGCGCGACGCGGCCTCGAGTTATGGCGAAGAGCAGAAGTTGCAGGTCGAAAAGGTTCTGGACGAACTGGAATCGCTGGGCAAGCCACGCGTTGAAGTGCTGAACAAGATTGACCTGCTGGGCAAGCATGAGCGGGAAGGGCTGCTGGAGCGGGCGGAATCCTCGGGAGAAGTAGCCGTCTCCGCGCGCTCGGGCGTTGGGATGGAGGCGCTGCTCAAGGCCATCGATGGCGCGCTGCATTCCGATCCGATGATCGACGCGGAGTTATGTGTTCCGCAGCAGGAGGGCGCGGTTCTGGCGGCCATCGAGGCGGGCATGGTGGTACACAGCAGGGAGTACGAAGGCAATCTGGTTCGACTGACGGTGAGCGGTCCGGCCTCGCTGATGGGGCGGCTGCGGCAGTACCGGTTACGGGAAGAGTAAATGGTATTTTAATCGAATTGCGACATTTTCATAGCATCAACGAAGGTAGGATAGACGCATTGAGCGCCGAGAGAAACCCATGAACCCGACCCCGCCCAGCGCCGGCCGTTCCATCACCACGCTCGCCAGCCGCGAGGTCTATCGCAACCGATGGATGCGGGTGCGGGAGGATGAGATTTTGCGCTCGAATGGCGAGCGAGGCATCTACGGCGTGGTGGAGAAGCACGACGCGGCCATCATCCTGCCCATCGAGCAGGGGCGGGTTTGGCTGGTGGAGCAGTTCCGCTACACCATCGATGAGCGGGCGCTGGAGCTGCCGCAGGGCGGCTGGGAGATGGAGGTTGAGAATCCCGAGGAGCTGGCGCGTGGCGAATTGAAGGAGGAGACGGGACTGGAAGCGGCGCAGATGGTTCACCTGGGTGAGCTGTGGATCGCCTATGGCTTCACGCGCCAGAAACAACATGTCTATCTGGCCACCGGTCTGACGCACGCGGAGAAGGAGCCGGACCGCGAGGAGCACGACATCGTGGTTCGCTCGGTGCCCGTGGAGGAATTTGAAGAGCTAATGCGGTCCGGAAAAATCCGCGATGGCTGCACGCTGGCGGCGTGGGGGCTTTATCTGTTGTGGAAGGCGCGGTAATAGCCGACGAAATGTCGCTTTATCCCCGCTTCTCTATGGGAATGTAGGGTGCGGGATAGGGCGGGCCGATGTATTCGGCGCGGGGACGGATGAGACGGTTGTCGTCCAACTGCTCGATGATGTGAGCGGCCCATCCGGCGATGCGGCTGATGGCGAAGATGGGCGTATAGAGATCGATATCGATGCCCAGCGTGGCGTAGGTGGAGGCGGAGTAAAAGTCTACGTTGGCGTTAAGCTTCTTGTCGGCGTTGATGTAGAGCTCGATAGCACGGGACATCTCAAACCACTTGGGTTTTCCTGCGTCTTTGCCGAGTTGCTCGCTCATCTTGCGCAGATGGGTGGCACGGGGGTCCTCGGTCTTGTAGACGCGATGACCGAAGCCGGAGATCTTCTGCCGCGCGGCAAGCATTCCCTTGACGTATTCAACCGGGTCAGCGCCTTCCCTGTCGATCTCGTAGAGCATGCGCATGACGCCTTCGTTGGCGCCGCCGTGCAGCGGTCCCTTAAGGGCGCCGAGAGCGCCGGTAACGGCCGAGTGGACGTCGGAGAGGGTGGCCGCGATAACGCGGGCGGCGAAGGTGGAGGCGTTCAGCTCGTGCTCGGCGTGGAGGATTAGGGCGATGTCCAGCGTGCGGGTGGCTGTTTCGGAGGGCTTGACGCCGTTGAGCATCCACAAAAAGTTGGCGGCATGGTTGAGCGAGCGGTCGGGGGGCACAATCTCAAGGCCCTTGCGTAGCCGGTCGTAGATGGCCACGATCATGGCGAACTGCGCGGTCAGGTTAAAGCATTTGCGCACGTTGGCGTCGTGGGAGTTGTCCTTCTCGTCGGCGTCGTAGAAGCTGAGCGCCGAGACCGCCGTGCGCAGCACCTCCATGGGGGTGGCCGAAGAGGGAGCGGTGCGCAACAGGTCGATGATGCGAACATCGAGGCTCCGGGCCAATGTCAGCTGCGACTCGAACTCGCGCAACTCAAGCTCGCTGGGCAGGATGCCAGTCCACAGCAGGCTGGTGGTCTCCTCGAAAGTGGAGTTCAGGGCCAAATCATGAATGTCGATGCCTCGATAGGAGAGTACGCCGGCTTCTCCGTCGATCCAGCAGATCCCGGAGTTTGCCGCAACAACTCCCTCCAAACCTTTCCCAGCGACAGCAGTCGACATAAATTTCGGATTTCTCCCTTATCGTGATTACTTAGATGGATGCGGCAATTTTACCTGAGATTCAGATGCGTCTGCGCCTAAAAGTGCCCTAAAGATGTTTATATCGTAGCGCTTCCATGGTTGTCACGAATGGTGAGACAAAGCAGTGGGAAAACGGGCTGCAAAGCCTGAACCAGGGCGTGTGCTGTACAAAACCGGGCAGCTTTCCCTGCACAATCGGGGATATTTCTATATTCTGTAGATGAACCCCATGGATGCCTGAAGCGGGAGCTTCGACTAGAGCATTTCGGGTGGAATCCCGACAGAATATCGGGAATTTGGGAGATATCACTTTTTTACGGCGTCTAACAGACAGGAAGACGTCTAATCACGACAAACGGTCCGCGAGACGGACACGAAAGAAAGGCAAACACATGAGTGAAGTTGACAATGCACCCCGGAGCTATTCGGGCGCGTTTTTGGCGGCCGTCGCCGTGGCTCTGGTGGTCGGGATTGGCGGCCTGCTTTGGAGCTGGTCTCTGAGCAGCCGCCTGAGCGGCCAGGAAGCAGCGCTGGCCGACGCCAGGGATCAGAACAAGAAGCTGGCATCTGATCTGCGCGAAACCGACGCCCGGCTCAAAGTAGCAACCGAGGAACTGGGCCAGTCGCTGGGGCTGACGCAGAAACAGATGGATGCCCGCGCCCAGGAAATCCTTCGACGGGAGAAGGCCGTAGAGACCGCCCAGCAGCAGACTGCGCAGGCGGTAAGCGGGCTTTCAACGGATGTCTCGGGCGTAAAGACCGACGTGGGCGGGGTCAAGACCGATTTGACCAAGACGCAGAGCGACCTGGCCACGGCGATAAGCCAGTTGCAGTCGATGAAGGGTGATCTGGATGGCCATAGCACGCTGATTGCCCGCAATCATGACGAGCTGGAATTGCTGAAGCACAAGGGCGACCGCACTTACTACGAGTTCACGCTGACCAAGGGTCAGAGCAAGCCGGTGGGCACGGTGAGCCTGCAACTGACCAAGGCCGATCCCAAGAAGTACACCTTCAGCCTGACGGTAGTGTCGGATGACAAGCCCGTGCCGAAGAACAACAAGGGCATCAACGAGCCGCTTCAGTTTTATAGCGGCAAGGACCCGCAGCTCTTCGAAGTAGTGGTGAACAATATCACTTCAAAGAATCAGGTAAGCGGGTACTTGTCGACGCCCAAGAGCGCGCCGGCTCCAGCTAATGTTCCATAGAGCATTTCCCGAATTCACCTGGTATCACGAAGGGTTGTGAAAGGCGGCTTTTACTTCCACCCCACGGATGAGAACCTGTCCGTGGGGATCCCGGTTAATGAAAAAGCCACTTCGCAGTTGCAGCCACAATCAGATCTATTGAGGAAATGCTTTAACCGCGGTGTGGGGTGTGAGCACCAGGTTGTCCTGATATTGGAACTTGAAAGTGAAGTTCAAATCCTTGCGTGCCTCCCACTCCTGCCGTGACAGGAGGAAGATCCAGAAGGCGGTGCCCTCCACATTCTGCTCCGGCTCAATGGTGGCGTGGGGCGAAAGCGCGTTGGAGTGCAGCGCTGCCAACTCGGGATAGGCAAGAAAGACCTCATCGTATTGGCCTGTGCTTCCGGCGGATATGGAGAGAATGCCGTCTGACTGCTTGATATTGGCCAGCACATCCTCAAGGACAAGCGGGATTTTGCTCTGGTTGCGCAGCTTGATGCGGGCAAAGACCAGCACCTGGTCGAAGCTCTTCCTGGCCATGGGCGCACCGCTGGCGTCAAGGCCCGAGGTGACGACGTGGTTGGGGTAAGCCCAGACCTGAACAATCTCTCCGCTGGCCACGGGAGGCTTTTGAGTCAGCAGCACATATACGGCGACGGCGAAGACAACCAGAACGGTGGCGACTACGCTGGCCCAGCCCACATAGCCTGTTCCACTGGTGTACTCATCACTGCGGTCGGTATCGTCAATATATCTCGGATTGTCCTGATGGAGTAAGCTCATAGCGCCCTTATCTTATCTTGACAGGCGCATATCAGGCTATGAATTCCTGCATTAATGGCAAAGCGGAGGCCGCGCTCAAGTTGGGAGGATTACTGCTGCTGGCGGAGCCCGCCGGCCACGTCAAGCTACTGAAATTTCAGCATGAACTGAAGGCGGCGCTGTCGGCAGGCTTTGAAGTGACTGAACGTCCGGGAATTCGCAGGAGCCTGGCGGCGGTTTTACGCAGGCGAGATCAAAACTGACCGGATTCGCAGGGGAAGAGCAGCCGGGATAAGCCATAAGATACGCTATCGACGGTGTAATATTAAGAATATAAAACACTTACAGGAATCTTAGTGGTTGTGACGAAGAGAATATAAAGGACACACCCCACGCGTCCGCATCGTGACGGCCCTTCTCTATCGCCCGGTCTATCGCGCCTTTAGGTCTCGTTGGCGATAGCGCTCGGGGTAGCGCTAGGGGCAGCGCTTGGGGTCGCGCCACGCAGCCGGATCACCGCATCCGCCTGGGCGCCTTTCTGGCCCTGGACGATATCGAACTCAACGTCATCGCCCTCTTTCAGAGTCTTGTACCCGTCCAACTGTATCGATGAATAGTGGACGAATACGTCCGGCCCATCTTCACGTCCGATGAAGCCGTAGCCCTTGGCGTTGTTGAACCACTTGACCTTCCCTTTGTATTGAGCCACAGGGTCCTGCCTTCCTTACATCCTGTGATGTACGGCGGGCTATAACTGGGGAACACCCACCGGTAAGCATTATGACGCAAAAAGCTCTTAAAAAGATGCAAAAATGTGATTAAAAACACAAAAAAAACCAGGGCCGGATTGTGGATTCAGGCCCTGGTTTGGATGGGTTGCTTGTACGGGGCCTATTTGCGGCCGTTATTTCTTGCTCTTACCGGAGAGCTTACGGGCGAATAAGAGCACGGAGGAGAGCGTTTTGCCGTCCAGAATCGCGCCCAATTCGATCAGTTTGAGCAATTCGGAGAGTTTGACCAGGCGAAAGGCAATCTGCTCATCGTCTTCCGGATGGGAGTCGCCCGCCACCAGGCCCTCGGCCACAAAAACCTTCATCGATTCGCCCAGAAAGCCGGGGCTGGCGTAGTACTCGACAAGCGGTTTCCATTTTTTGGCGCGATAACCGGTCTCCTCGGCCAGCTCCCGCTGGGCGCCCAGCAGGGGGTCTTCGCCGGGTTCCAGCTTTCCGGCCGGCAGCTCCCAGAGAAAGCGATTGGCGGCATGGCGATACTGCCGCTCGACCACAATCCATGGGTCTTTTTTGCTTTTCGAGTTGTCTATGGCCAGAACGACCACGCTGCCGTTATGGCGGACGATGTCGCGGGTTGCCAGCTTGCCGCCCGGCTCGATGAGGCGGTCGCGCAGCACCCGGAAGAGCGGCCCCTCGAAGACCGACTCGGAGCTGAGCAGTTCAGCCTTCTCCTCCTCAGCGGGCAGGAGCACCTTAAGGGCCTTCTTGGCCTTGGGCTTTTTGGCCTTGGCTTTCTTCCCTTTGGATTTCTTTGCCTTGAGCTTCTTAACCTTGGCTTTCTTCCCCTTGGTCTTCTTCAGGGCTTTTGCTTTTTTACGGGCTTTCTTATCCTTTGGCTTGGCGGCTTTCTTCCCCTTGGTGGCCTTCTTTTTCTTTGGTTTGGCGGCTTTCTTCTTCTTGGGCATCTGCTGTCTCCCCTCCACGGTTACGTTAGGAGCGCATTTGGATAATATGCGCAATCAGATAAAGAGTATACGCACAGATTGCCCATAATGCCGCAAACAAATTGTACTGGTGCATCAATTGGGCCTGGCGTGGCATCCTTAACAGGAGCCGAATCCCATTCAGCACGCGCAGACCGGGTTCGCCCTGGGATTCCCTGGCCTGAAGAGAACGAATTGCTGAACGCAAAGTGCCATCCCATCACCGTCGTGCCGGGGCTGAGCCGGCTGTATCTGGAGTACTGCTCCGGGGCGGCGGCTGCACGTGGATTCTATGCCCCCAGCTCATGTAACGAAAGCTGGCAGCAGCGTCCGGTGGCGCCCGCGCACTGGGCAGAGTTGGTAAAGCTGCTGGCCGGGCAGAATTCTTCAACGGCTGCGGCAGCGGCCCTTGAGGTTTTATGCGGCGGCGGTGGAGTGGTGGTCACCGGGCAGCAGGTGGGTCTGTTCGGCGGGCCTCTGTTCACGCCCTTCAAGGCGGCTACGGCGCTGGCCCGCGCACGAGAGGCAGCGGCTGCGGGACGGCCTCACGCGTCAATCTTCTGGCTGGCCACGGAAGACCACGACTTTGCGGAGATCAACCGTGTGGTCTTTCCCGCGCGGCGTGAGTTGCGCACGCTGGTTTACTCGGCAACGCCCGAGCCGGCGCGGCCAGTGGGCGGCGTGGTGCTGGACGACTCGATTACACCGCTGGTGGAGCAGGCGGAGGAGTTGCTGGGAACCTCCGAGGCCATGGAGGCGCTGGCCGCGGCCTACAAGCCGGGGCGAACACTGTCCCAAGCCTTCGCGGAGTTTTATTCCCGGGTTTTTGCCGCACAGGGGTTGCTGGTACTGGACGCGAGCGGGAGGGAAGCGCACCGCATGGGCGCGCCTGTGCTTAAAGTCGCTCTGGAGCAAGCCGATGAGCTGCATCAGGCGCTTTTGGAGCGCAATCGGGAGCTGGAAACGGCCGGCTACCACGCGCAGGTGGCCGTGGGAGCGCAATCCAGCCTGCTTTTTCTCATTGACGAACGGACAGGCGCGCGCGTGGCGCTCAAGCGGCTGCCGCCGAACGCACAGGAGCCAAATGGCCTTTGGCAGGCTGGGCGGCAGAATTTTTCGACGGCGGATTTAGTGGGGATTCTGGACGCTGAGCCGGAGCGCATCTCTCCCTCGGCGCTGCTGCGGCCGGTTTTCCAGGATTATCTGCTCTCGAGTTCGGCCATCGTCGGCGGGCCGGCGGAGATTGCCTACTTTGCCCAATCCGCCGTGTTGTATGAGCGGATTCTGGATAGGCTTACGCCGGCGCTGCCGCGTTTTTCTGCCACGCTGGTAGAGCCAAAGATCGGCGAGTTGCTCAAAAAGCACGAGCTGACGCTGGAACGGGTTTTTGGCGAGAGTGCGGACTCGCTGGCGCAATTGCTTGCATCGAGGACCATGCCAGAGGCGGGAAGGCAGAAGCTGACGGCGGCAGGGACGGCGCTGGAGACCGAGCTTGCGGCGCTGCTGGAGTGGATGCACACGCTGAATGCGGGTCTGGGCCGTTCGGCTGAAACTTCGGCCAGCAAGATGCGCTACCAGATGAGCCGCCTGCGGCGTTTGGCTGCCAACTTCCAGCTACAGCGCGAGGAGGCGCTCACGCGCCAGGCTGAGGCTGTCAGCCAGGCGCTCTATCCTGGAGGCGCATTGCAGGAGCGAGTGCACGGCGCGGCCTATTACTTTGCCCGCTACGGGTTTGGGCTGGCGGAGGAGATGACCGCACAGGCCGTGAAGTGCTGCAATGGGCACGCGGAAATGTGGCTTTGACAGGGATCAGAGATCAGGGTTCAGGGCCACACGATATTCGAATGCAAGTCCTACACAATGCTAGACTGATTGAACCGTCCTGGAGGTTCTTCACACATGAAAACTATACATCGGCTTGGCGTAGACCTGATGGTCGCATTGACTTTGTTCTTTCTCTTCCCTGCCCTGCGAGCGCAGGAGACACGGCCAGCCGCGCCAACGCCGGCGGCGGGCGCGGAGACGCATAAAGACGCCGACAAGGAGACGCCCATCCCGCCGGAGAAGACCGTCGCCACACATCACGAATTGGCGCTGGGCGGCAAGACGCTGAAGTACACGGCGACGGCCGGCACGCTGCTAATCCGCGACGAAGAGGACAAGCCCTACGGGAGCATCTTCTACGTGGCCTACACGCTGGACGGAGTTGATGCGCAGACGCGGCCGGTGAGCTTTCTTTACAACGGCGGGCCCGGCTCTGCCTCGCTGTGGCTGCACATGGGCTCATTCGGGCCGGTGCGGATTGTGACCGACAGCCCCGACCCCACCGCCGGACCGCCCTTCAAGCTGGTGCCAAACGAGTACTCACTGCTGGACAAGAGTGACCTGGTCTTCGTCGACGCGCCGCTGACCGGCTACTCGCGCGCAGTGGGCAAGGGCACGGCCAAGGATTTCACCGGCGTGGATCAGGACCTGCGCGCCTTTAACCGCTTCATCCAGCGCTATCTGAATGTGAACCAACGCTGGAACTCGCCGAAATTTCTTATCGGCGAATCCTACGGGACTACGCGCTCAGCGGCCCTGGCCGACATGCTGGGCAACGACGGGGTGCAATTGAACGGCGTCATTCTGATCAGTTCGATTCTGAATTACGGAGTTCGCGCCGGGGGCTACGACACGGTGTACATCTCCAACCTGCCCAGCTACGCGGCGGCTGCCTGGTACTTCAATAAGATTCCCAATAAACCGGCGGACCTGGCGGCATGGGTGGAGCAGGCGCGCGTCTTTGCCTCCGGGCCGTACGCGCAGGCGCTGTTTGCGGGGCACAACCTGCCCGCGGCGCAACTGGATTCCGTAGCCAAGGAGGTGAGCCGGCTGACGGGCCTGAGCGTGGATTACGTGAAGGAGGCCAACCTGCGCATCTTGCCGACGCGGTTCAGGAAGGAAGTGCTGCGCGATGATCGCCGGACGCTGGGCCGCTACGATATGCGCTTTGAGGGCGTGGACGTGGACGCGGCCGGCGAAGCGCCGAGTTACGACCCCTCCGACGCGGGAATCACGGGCGCCTTTGTCGCCGCCCTGCACGATTATCTTGAGCGGGAGCTGAAGTACGAATCGACTGACGCTTACCGGCCCACGGCCTACGACATCATCCAATGGGACTGGAAGCACAAACCCACCAGCGGCGGACCGGGGATGGGGGGCTTCGGCCAGACGCAGTCCGAGCCGTGGGTGGCCGCAGACCTGGCCAGCGCCATCCGCAAGAATCCCCACCTGAAGGTCTTTTCGGCCAACGGCTACTTCGACCTGGCCACGCCGTTTTTTGCCACCGAGTTTGACCTGGCACATATGAACCTGGAGCCGGCGCTGCGCGGCAACGTGCAGTTTGGCTACTACCCGTCGGGGCACATGATCTATCTCAACGTAGAGGCGCTGCGCCAGTTGAAAGGCGATCTGGCGAAATTTATTGGCAAAGCGGGGAACTGACAAATCCCTGACTCAGGAGAGTTTTCCTTCAGACTATATAATCTCCGCGAACCATATTGAGGTTACCAATGAGACGTTTTTTTTGCGGCGCTGGTTGTGGTTTTGATGTCGTGCGGATGGGCACAGTCGCAAACAGAGCCTTGTGCAGTGGCGGACAACAACAATGCTTTTCTGGGCATCCAAACCATTCGCCTGTGGCCGGGGGACGCGCCCGAAGCCAAGGGCAAGGCCTGCGAAGATACGCCCACGCTGACCATCTTTGAGCCACATCATGGCACCGAGAACGGCTCGGCGGTGGTGATTCTGCCTGGCGGAGCTTACGCCCATCTGGCCGCCAACCTGGAAGGCCGGCAGTTCGCCGATTGGTTCACTGCGCGGGGCTTTCGCGCCTTTATCCTCAGTTACCGGCTCTCCTCGCACGGCTACCTGCTGCCGGTTCCGCTGCTGGACGCGCGGCGCGCCGTGCAGACGGTGCGGGCGAGGGCGCGCGAGTACCAGATCAACCCCAGCAGGATTGTATTGATTGGTTTCTCCGCCGGCGGGCATCTGGCGGCGCTGGCTTCGACTCAACCCGTCCCCGGCAACCCCGACGCCGAGGATCCCATCGAAAGAGTCTCCAGCCGGCCTGATTACCTGGTGCTCGGCTATCCATGGATCGGCGCCTTATCGCCGGACACATCACACCTGAGTTACTGCAAGATGTTCAATGTGATGGACAAATGCGAGGAGTTGAAGGCAGCCTACTCTCCGGATTTATTTGTGACTAAAGATACGCCGCCGACCTTCTGGTATCACACCTTCAACGACAAGACGGTTCCGTTGGAACAGGGGTTGCGGTTTTACGAAGCATTGGTCAAGGCGGGCGTACCGGCCGAGGCGCACATCTTCGCCAACGGCCCGCACGGCACCGGCCTGGGCAAGGGCGATGCGGCTCTGGACCAGTGGCCCAATCTGCTGGAGATCTGGCTGCGCGCCCAAGGACTGCTGACGGCGGAAAAATCGGCGGCCAAGCCGTAGGGGATGGGCAGCGAAATAGGTCAACTGCAGGAAGAATAACAGCTAAACAAATTAGAAGCGGGCAACCGACTCCGGGAGTGGAGTGACTTCCCGAAGCCGACCGCCCGCTGGACCCTGGACCGGGTCTAGGTGATAACCTCAGTTTAGGCTTGTTTTAGACAAAAGCAAGTTCTTTTTTGAACACTCGTCCCAAATAGTGACCGCCATCACGGAAGTCCCGAATTAGGGGCCAGATTCGTTGACTTGACGGTTCGCTCTTGATACAAAAAAGTGTTCACCCGCGCGCGAGAGATCCATTTGATCGCCTGGACAATCTGAACAAGCTGAATCGGCATGCAAGTACTCATTCAACAACTCGGGACGTTTCTGCTTAGCTCCATACCCACGATTTTGCTATTCACGGTGCTGGTTCTGGCCTACCAGTTTCTGGTTCAGGAACCGCTGACGGCCACGCTCGAAGAGCGCCGCAGCCGCACCGAGGGCGCGCAGGAGAAGGCGCACGAGGCCATTGCCCAGGCCGAAGATCTGACAGCCGAGTATGCCGAACGGCTGCGCCAGGCCCGCGGCGAGGTCTACAAGGCGCGAGAGGCTCGCGTAAAGCAATGGAGTGCGGAGCGCGACGCGGCGCTGGATGCCGCACGCAAGGCAGCAGTGCTGAAGGTCAACCAGGCCAAGGCGGCTCTGGAAGCCGAGGCTGCGCAGGCCAGGAAGTCAATCCAGGCTTCCGCCGGAGATCTGGCCCGCCAGGTGTTGCGCGCCGTGCTGCCCGTGGCCGCCGGGGGTTCCCGTTGAGAGATCGCATGCAGCAAGGGCGTTTTTTACCTCCCATTTTTCGCATGTTGTTTGTGGCGATATTTGTCGCCGCAGGGTTGATTACACCCCTCCGCATATCGCCCCAGAACTCCGCACCCGCTGCCCAGCCGGTGACAAAAGCGGCAACCAGTGAGGCGGCCAGGCCCGAGGCGGCCAAACCTGAAGAGGCGACCAAGGCAGACCCGAATGACGTTTATCTGCACTCTCCAACGGTGCAGGCGATTGCCCGGATGATTCATCTGGATGTGGAGACCACGGCGCGCATCTTCGAGGGCATCAACTTTACCATCATCGTGCTGGCTGTAGGCTTTCTACTTCTCCGCTGGCTGCCCAAGACGCTTCGCAATCGTAAGTCAAAAGTTCGCACCGATATCGAGTCGGCGCGCAAGATGACCGAGGACGCCTATGCCCGGCTGAGCGCCATCGAGGCTAAGCTTTCGGGACTGGACAGCGATATTGCGCAGATTCGCGCGCAGGTGGAAGTGGAGAGCCGCGAGGATGAGAAGCGCATCAAGTCCGCTATTAAAGAAGAGAGCGCGCGCATCGTAGCCGCCGCCGAGCAGGAGATGGAAGCCGCGGCCGCGCAGGCGCGGCGCGAGTTGCGCCACTTTGCCGCGGACTTGGCCATTGAAGAAGCCGCGAAACAACTGGCGATTACGCCAGAGACTGACCGGGAGCTGATTGCCGAGTTTCTGGGCGACACGGCGGTGAAGACCGCGCCGAAGGGAGGGCGGAAGTAGATGGCAGTTTTTGTCGCACGTTACGCCCGCGCCTTTGCCGATGTGGTGACCCAGGAAAAACTGGACACAGCAGCACTGGACCGGCAGTTGGACGATTTTCTTGCCACATGGGAGGCGAGCGCCGATTTGCGCGAACTGATGGTCAATCCGGCCATCGCCGCGCTGCAGAAGATCGCGGTTCTGGACGAGATGAACGTGAAGCTCAAGCTGCAAAAAGAGCTACGCAACCTGTTGGCGGTGCTGATCAAGAACGACCGCATCGGCGAGGTGAAAGAAGTAGCCGCGGCTTATCGCACGGAGATGCAGGAGCGGCAGGGAATTCGCCCGGTGGAGATTTTGACCGCACGAGCATTGGACGATAAGGACCGCGTTGGCCTGGTGGCCGGGGTGGGCAAACTGGCGGGCGCGCAGATTCAGGCCAGCTTCAAGCTGGATAAGTCGATCCTCGGAGGAACAGTGGTGCGCATCGGCTCCACGGTTTATGACGGTTCGGTGCGTGGACGGCTGGACAGATTGAAGGAAGCATTGATTGCAGGGTAGGCGACAGGGACTAGGGACTAGTCCCGCAAAGGAAGAAAATGGCTCAGATCAAGGCAGACGAGATTACGCAAATTCTTCGCGAGCAGATCGCGAACTACGACTCCAAGGTCCAAGTGGACGAGGTCGGGACCATCACGTCGCTGGGCGACGGCATTGCCCGGCTGCATGGACTGGACAAGGTGATGGCCGGCGAGCTGCTCAGCTTTCCGCATGGCATTGCCGGGTTGGCTTTGAGTCTCGAAGAAGATTCGGTGGGCGCGGTGATTCTGGGCGACTACACCGAGCTGAACGAAGGCGACGAGGTGAAGCGCACAGGGACGATTTTGAGCGTGCCGGTGGGCGAGGGCATGATAGGCCGCGTGGTGAACGCGCTGGGTCAGCCCATCGACGACAAGGGCCCCATCGCGTCGAAGTCCTCGCTGCCCATCGAGCGGCTGGCCCCTGGCATCATTGACCGCCAGCCAGTGCGCGAGCCAATGGCCACGGGACTCAAGGCAATTGACTCCATGATTCCCATCGGGCGCGGTCAGCGCGAACTGATCATCGGCGACCGGCAGACGGGCAAGACGGCCGTGCTCCTGGACACCATCATCAACAACGCCAAGAACGATCTGATCTGCATCTACTGCGCCATCGGACAAAAACGGTCGTCGATTGCTCAAGTCGTCCAGACGCTGACCGAAGCCGGAGCGATGGGGCATACGGTCATCGTCGCCGCCTCGGCCTCGGAGCCCGCGCCAATGCTCTACATTGCTCCCTACGCGGCCTGCGCCATCGGCGAGTTCTTCCGCGACTCGAAACGCCACGCGCTGGTGATGTACGACGATCTCTCCAAGCACGCCATGGCGTACCGTGAGATTTCTCTGCTGCTGCGCCGTCCGCCGGGGCGCGAAGCGTATCCAGGCGACGTCTTCTATCTGCACTCGCGCTTGCTGGAGCGCGCCTCTAAGCTGAGCGACAAGAAGGGCGGCGGTAGCTTAACCGCGCTGCCGGTCATCGAGACCCAGGCGGGCGACGTCTCGGCGTACATTCCTACCAACGTGATTTCCATTACCGACGGGCAGATTTTTCTTGAAACCGATCTCTTCAACTCCGGCGTGCGCCCGGCGGTGAACGTGGGGCTGTCGGTTTCGCGCGTGGGCTTTTCGGCGGCCATCAAGGCGGTCAAGCAGGTGGGCGCAACGCTCAAGCTCGATCTGGCGCAGTATCGCGAGCTGGCGGCTTTTGCGCAGTTCGGCTCCGACCTCGATCCGCTGACGCAAAAACAATTGAATCGCGGCGCGCGCTTGACGGAACTGCTGAAGCAGCCGCAGTTCCAGCCGTTGACCTGGCAGCAGCAGGTAGTGGTGCTCTTTGCCGGGACGCAGGGCTATCTGGATGATTTGCAGGTCAGCGACATTCGCGCATTTGAAGTTGGCCTCTACAAGTACTTCGAGAACGCGCAGACAGCGCTGATGGAAGACCTGACGAAGAAGAAGGCGCTGGACGACGACCTGCGCAACCGGCTGCACGCGGCGCTCAAGGAATACTCGGAGAACTTCAAAGTGGAGCTGGCAGCGGCTAAGTAGCTGATAGCTGGAAAGATCTATGGCAAACGTACTCGATCTACGGCGGCGGATTCGCAGCGTGAAGAACACGATGCAGATCACCAAGGCTATGAAGATGGTCTCGGCGGCCAAGTTGCGGCGCGCGCAGGAGCGGGCGCTCAGTGCCCGGCCCTATGCCAAAATGATTACCAGCGTGCTGGAATCGCTGACCCGGCGCGCGGAGATCTTCGATCCGGAGACCGGCAACCTGCGCCATCCGCTCTTCATCACGCGCCCGGAGAAGCGCGTGCTGCTGATCATCATCACCGGCGACAAGGGATTTGCCGGAGCCTTCAACGCTAACATTCTCAAGACCGCCTACCAGTTTTTCGGGGGCAACCCTGACAAGCAGATCGACATCGAGGCGGTGGGGCGCAAGGGCCGCGATCAGATACGGCGGCACTATCCGACAGCGGTTTACTCCGAGCAGACCGACGCAAATGGCAATACCGTCAGAACGAGAGTACGCAAGGCCCCGGTCGAAATAACCGGCGACCATCCGGGAATGCTGCTGAAGCTGGAAGTCAGCCGCGTCTTCGAGTTGGCCGAGAGCGTCATCAATCGCTACGTGCGTGAGGAGATCGACGCCGCTTACATTGTCTACAACGAATTCAAATCGGTGATCGCGCAGCGGCTGGTGGTGGAGCGCCTGTTGCCCATCATGAAGATCGGCATTCCGCAGATTGCCGGCGCAATCGAGCCGACCGCCGAGGAACTGGAACGCGTGGCCGAGGCCGCACTTTCAGCGGGCATTTCGATTGAACCTGTGGACACCGCCGAGGCTGACGATGAAGCGCGCAAGTTCGGCACCGCGCAGGTGGACTACATCTACGAGCAACCGGCCGGGGAACTCTTCAACGGCCTGCTGCCGCAATACGTTTCTTCCATGCTATACCACGCCATGACGGAGTCGGTCGCCGCCGAACACGCGGCGCGCATGACGGCGATGGATTCGGCAACCAACAACGCCTCGGATATGATCGACGCGCTCACGCTGCACATGAACCGCGTGCGCCAGGCGGCCATTACCAAGGAAATCATCGAGATCGTTTCCGGCGCTGCGGCGCAGTAAATCAAGAAGGCAGAAAAATGGCAGAGAACATAGGCAAGGTCATCAAGGTATCGGGTCCCGCGGTGGACGTGCAATTTGAAGAAGCGACGATGCCGCCCATCTACCAGGCACTGCGCGTCACCAGCGAGGGCTTTAAAGTGCCCACGCCCATCAACGTGATCCTCGAGGTGGAGCAGCACCTGGGCGAGGGACGCGTCAGGACGGTCGCCATGGAAGCCACCGACGGCATGGTGCGCGGCATGAAGGCCATCGACACCGGCGGCCCTATTACCATGCCGGTGGGCAAGCAGACGCTGGGGCGCGTGATTAACGTGATTGGCAATCCGGTGGACGAGTTGGGGCCCGTCGGCGAGAAGTCGCGCATGCCCATTCACCGTCCCGCACCGCTGTTCGACGAGCAGTCTACTCACGAGGAGATGTTCGAGACGGGCATCAAGGTCATCGACCTGATTCAGCCGTTTTTGAAGGGCGGCAAGATCGGCCTCTTCGGCGGCGCCGGAGTGGGCAAGACGGTCATCATTCAGGAACTGATCAACAACGTGGCCCAGCAACACGGCGGCTACTCGGTCTTTGGCGGCGTGGGCGAGCGCACCCGCGAGGGCAACGACCTGTGGCTGGAGATGACCGAGACGGGCGTGATCAAGCCGGGCGACTGGGCCAACTCCAAGTGCGCGCTGGTCTTTGGCCAGATGACTGAGCCGCCCGGAGCGCGCCTGCGCGTGGCCCTGAGCGCGCTGACCGTGGCCGAGTACTTCCGCGACGTGGAGGGCTCGGACACGCTGCTCTTTATCGACAACATCTTCCGCTTTACGCAAGCCGGGTCGGAGGTTTCGACACTTCTGGGCCGCATGCCGTCTGCCGTGGGCTATCAGCCGAATCTGGCCACGGAAATGGGCGAGTTGCAGGAGCGCATCACTTCGACCAGCAAGGGATCTGTCACATCCGTGCAGGCCGTCTACGTTCCGGCGGACGATTTGACCGATCCGGCGCCGGCGACGACCTTTGCTCACCTGGACGCGACCACCGTATTGAGCCGGCCGCTATCGGAGCTGGGCATCTATCCGGCCGTCGATCCGCTGGCCTCGACTTCGCGCATCCTAAGCGCACGCATCGTCGGCGATGAGCACTACGATGTGGCGCAGGGCGTGAAGAAGATTCTGCAACGCTACAAGGATTTGCAGGACATCATCGCCATTCTGGGCATCGACGAGCTTTCAGACGATGACAAGCTCACGGTGGCGCGAGCGCGCAAGGTGCAGAAGTTCCTGTCGCAACCCTTCCACGTGGCCGAGCAGTTTACCGGAATTCCCGGCGCATATGTGAAGGTGGCCGACACGGTGCGCAGCTTCAAGGAGATTATCTCGGGTAAGTACGACGACATTCCGGAGCAGGCCTTCTACATGAAGGGCGCGATTGAAGAAGTGCTGGAAACCGCCGAGAAGCTGAAGGCGACGGTATAAGAACAGCTAACAGCAGACAGCTGATAGCTAACAGTTGCAAGCCCCGGGGTTTTTAACTGTCAGCTGATCGCTGTAAGCTGTACTGAAAGGACATATGGCTGAGGAAACCAATCAACTTCGAGTGCGGCTGGTCACTCCCGAGCGGACGCTCTTCGAGCACCCGGTGACGGCGGTTGAGCTGCCCGCGAAGAACGGGTACATGGAGGTGCTCTACGGGCACGCGCCGCTGGTAGCCGAATTGGGCGCGGGCGACGTAACGCTACATGGCGGCCCGGATGGCGACCAGCGTTACAACGTCAGTTGGGGCTTTGCCGAAGTGTTGCCCGACCGGGTAACGATTCTGGCCAGTGACGCGCTCAAGCCCGAGGAGATCGACGTAAGTCGTGCTCAGGAGCAACTTGCCCGCGGCCACAAAGAATGGGACGAAGCCGGCGACCGCGAAGACGCCTACACCGAAGCCCTGCGCGTTATCGCCGAAGCCGAAGCCAAGATCGCCTCAGCGACGGAAAAGAGCTGATAGTTCGATACAGATCAGGGCCAGAGTTCGCCGCGCCGTTCCAGTTGTTTGTAATTGACGAGTGAATAAACCACGGATGTTAGCCCTAGCCAGAAGCCCCAATACTGTCCAGAAACACAGGCCAAATATGGAGAGCAAAAGTCTGAGCAAGCCCGTAGCCATAGCGATTCTGGCGGCAAAATGATACATATCTCTTAAATATCCATTACTCTATGGATTCATTTGGTTATCCGAAAGGTGGATGTCATAATATACGATCACATTGGTCATGAAATCCATTTTCTCACTGAAGTTATAACAATAACGAAAATAAAAATCTTGATGTATTGCAGCAATCTCGGTAGCATCAAGATTGGGGGGCTTCGGACTTGCCGCCGTTGTTTTCCGAACAAAATATCGAGTTACAAGAAAGCTCTTTACCTCCGCCGCAGGCTTTTCCTTGATAATTTGTTTCAATTTGTCTCGATCTACTGGGGTTAGTTCGGTGACCATTTTGCTGTCGAGAGTAATACCCAAGCTCGCGATGACCTTATAATCCTCCTGCGAGAGAGGATTGGCAGTCGACTGGGCGCCGCACATTGGGATCGCGAATAGTCCGCCTAGCATCAGGCAAGCCAGCATCTGTTGTTTCATACGATAGTACTCCCTTGCATACATTTCCGAATCGCACCATGTATACGCTTGTGTTCTAGTTTGTGTCAAGAGTTCTAAGCGATTTTGAGCGGCCATAAAAAAATGTCCCATCCACTCGACCGCCGGATGCAAGGCCCTCAGGATCGATGAAACTACGGGCCAGTGTTGGAAGAAGATCAGCAGTATCGTGTTATCTATTCCGTGATCGTCGAGCCGTAGTTCTTCGGCGGCGGAGCTGTGCCGCGAATCTGCGCGATAAAATCTCGCACGGCGTTCACGACCAGCTCCTTGCGGTTCAAATGCACCTCGTGCCCGCTGCCCTTGGCGATAATTCTCAGGCTATGGGTAGAGAGCTGCTTCAGCTCCTCCTGCATCTGGGCATAGAGAGGTTCGAGCTTGCGCATCTCGGGAGGCTCGTTGGGCGCCACGCCAGCTGCCGGATCGTGGGAGATAATCAGCAGCGGCAGGTCGCCGTATGGACCGCTGTGCAGGGTTTCCGCGCTCGATGCGTCAAAATTGTTGTACTCGTTCACAAGCGCATCGAAATGCGACCGGCACTGGTCTTCGCCGAGCACACTGCCGGCGTGGGCCTCCATGCCTGCGACCGGCTTGCACATGCCCATCAAGCGGGGAATGCCCGCGCTGAATGCCAACCTGGCGATGCGGATGATCAGGGCCATGTGCGAATTATCCTGAGGACCGGTGACAGCCTCGATGCGCTTCTGCTGATCGGGCGTTGAGCTATCCAGAAGAATGAGTCCCTGCACATTGGCTGGAAAGTGTGCCATGTAATCGCGCACGTAGATTCCGCCCCATGAGTGGGACAAGAGCACAATTGGGCCGGTAACTCCAGCCTGCGTGAGAAGCTCATGCAGGTTGGCGGCGACATGGTCAGCGTCACCTGGGTCCGGTTGCGGATCACTCCAGCCCAGTCCCGCCCGGTCATAGGAGCAGACCCGGGTGATCTGCGCCAGACTTGGCTGAAAGTCGCCCCAACCCAACACCGGCGACGAAACTCCCCAGCCCGCTTCCAGCACGATGGTCGGCGAACCGCTCCCCACGCAGTAGAGGTGCATCTTGTAGCCGTGAATCTGGTAAAAGGACCCCGGCGCAGGATGGGTCGCCCGGAAGATCTGCATGATCGCCGCGTTGAAAGCGCTGCTTACGGCCACGGTTGCAGCAACCAGAATGAAGATAGACAACACGATGCGTTCGGCAAACTTCTGCCACCTCCGGCAGGATTTCTTTGTAAGCGAAATCATGCGCCCAACGCACAACCACACAATAAGAATTCCAACCAGCAAAAAAATAGCCGGCATGACAATGTAATCGAAAATCATCCGCAACCTCGTTCGTTAAGCTCCCAGCTTGTATCCGCTCGTAACACTGACACCGGAATCCTAGCACAGTTGGCGTTATTGGCGGGCGCGTTAATTATCCGGAAATAGTCGAACGATTACAGGAGAGTTGTCTGACGTCCCGGCATTCACTCCGCTCAGGAGTCTACGCCGGGTTCTTCCGCGTCATCGCCGAAGCCGAAGCTAAAATCGCCTCGGCGTCGGATAAGCACAGAGACATTTTCACTTTGTTATGCAGAACGGCTCCGCTATCGCTAGCGGAGTCGTTTCAGTTGAATGCCTGACTTATGGCGTTTGTTTCTTCTTCAAGACGACCATCGTGCCTAACTGGTTGAGGACGGCTTCGCTGACTTTTCCGGCGGAATCGCGCTTGAACTCGATGGAGATGCCCTTTATCGCGTCTAACTCGAATGTCGTTCCGCGCTTGGGATTGAGCTTGTAATCGGGCTGTCCGGGAACGCTGATGATGAGCGAGTTTTCGCCGCGCAGTGAGACTTTCAGTGGCACCGGAGAACCCTGAATCTCATAGTCGCCTGTAAAAGCTTCTATAAAGCTGCGCTGAGTGAGTTGGCGGTCGGGCATGCGGGTGAAGACGATGTCCTTCACGTCCGGCTGCAGCGGCATGGAAATGCTCGAGATGTCACCATTCATGTCAGTAAGGAATTGGACTTTCATCTTCTCGAAGTTATCGAGCGGATCGGCAGGCGTCTGGAAGATGTCGTAGTGATAATGTTCCAGCTTTCTGCTGATCTTGTTGAGCGTGATCTTGAAGCTGTCGCCGTCAGGCTCGATGGTGACCATGCCGTAGCCGGGGTGGGAGTAATCGCCGGCGTAATCCTTCAAATCATGCGATGGGCGGGTTCCGAGTTTGCGGGACGAGTAGCCTTTATCCTTGGCTTCCTGCTCGGCTTTTTTCCCGCCCGACTCGGAGGCCAGGAAACGCTGGCTCCAAGGTATCTGATCGAGACCGAGCAGGCGGTCGAAGACGTTCATGGTGACGATGTTGGGCACGGGGTTGCCGTCGAGATTGGTCAGCACGACGACCCCGATTTTTTCTCCGGGCAAGAAAGCGAGATTGGCGCTGAAGCCGTCGATGTTACCGCCGTGCTCGACTTCCTTATGGCCGCGATAAGTCGTTAGAAAGAAGCCCATGCCATAGCTGGTATCGCCCATCTCTTTGTAAGGGGATGCGCCCTGTATGACCATCTGCGGCGTCTGCATCTGCACGGAGTTGTTCTCGGAGAGCAGTTGCTTGCCGTCCACTTTGCCGTGGTTCATGTGGAAGAGCATGTACTTGCACATATCAGTAACATTGGAGTTAATTTCTCCGGCTGGCCCCATGGCACAGCGGTTAGGACATTGCGCATCGAAGGGGATCCGTTTCAGTTCGGCCTTCAGGTCATTGCCCTTGCGATAGGGCTGGCCAAAGTCGGCGCTGTTCTGCGTCTCCAACTCGGAGAAATTTGTGCCGGTCATTCCAAGCGGCTTGAAGATGCGCTGGGTGATGGTGTCTTCCCAACTGGCGCCATTCAACTGGCCGGCGATATAACCCGCCGTCATGAACATCAGGTTGTTGTACTGGAAGGTGCTGCGCAGCGGCTTGCTGGGCTCAAGATATTGCAGGCGGCTGAGGATGCTTTCGCGGCTGAAGTCCGACGTGTACCATATCAGATCGTGGCGGGGAAGGCCGGTGCGATGGGTAATCAGGTCGCGGATAGTTACCTGCTCAGTTAGCTCCGGAGTATAGAGCTTGAAGGTCGGCAGATAATCGCGGACCGGTTTGTCCCAATCGACCTTGCCTTCGTCCATCTCCATGCCCAGCGTGGTCACGGTGAAGGATTTGGTAATTGATCCAATGGCAAACAGCGTATTGGGAGTTACCGGCAACTGTTTCTCCATATCGCGGTAACCATAACCCTTGAGGAGAACGACTTTGCCATCCTGGATGACGGCCAAGGCCAGACCCGGCACCTTCCAGTCCTTCATGGTCTGGGTGACGAATTCATCGAGGCCATCCAGCGTCGGCTTGGCTGCCGGAACCGCGGCGGCGGGTTGCGCGGGGGTGCGCTTGAAATCGAGTTTGAGCGGCTGGCCCTGCGTCCAGGTGCCGTCAATCTCCGTTACATCTTTGTTGACCGTGCCTTCATAGCTTCCATGCACGGCATCAATCGTCAGACTCAGTTTGGAGTCCTTGAGCGTGATTGCGGATACCGGGATGCCGTTGGCTCCCTGGTCGACGCTGTCCAGTGTGGCGGTAAGGCTGCCGTCATTGGCCGCGACAATGTGCAGAATCAGGTGGAGTTGAGGTCCTGGGGTAATCAGCGTTCCCTGCCAGTCTCCGGCAATTTGCGCTTGCGCGCCGCACAACGGCGATAATGCCAGTGCGGCAAGAGCCATGAGGATGAGCCTTGAAATGATAGAGGATTTCATTGTTCTCCTTTTACTACGGGTAATAGTACGTTAGAGTTCGCCGCGCCGTTCCAGTTGTTTGTAAATCACCAGTGAATAGATCACCGACGCCAGCGCCGGAAGCAAGACAGCCGCGAGCGCCCAGAGATATAGGCCTGCAATCGAGAGCGCCAGTCCCACAAGTCCGCCAGCCACAGTGATTCTGGCCGCAAAGCGATGAGTGGCATTCCAGACTCGCTCGCTGGCCAGCGTCCACGGTGTTCTGATCCCGAGGTAGAAGTTCCGGCGCAGCTTTCCCATTAGGTTGCCGAAGAAGGCATAGAACAGACAGACTCCGCACAGGAGTGCCTGGCTTGTATCGAGAGAACACCCGTAGGCTGTCGCGAGAACAACGGCATAGATATACGTCATGATGCCGAATGTCAGCAGCATCACCCAATGATAGGTTGACCAGAAGCTATCGATCTCGAAGCGCTTGGGCGAGAGCCAGGGAAACAGCCAGGTCAACAACATCACCATGGCCATGAAACCGGGACCAAAGAGGAAGAGTGTCCACTTGGGATCGTAGCGGTCAGGCTGGAAATGCAGATTCCAGTGCATGGGAATCTGTGCCGGGAGATGGGGATACAGGATTGCCGTGGCTACCAGCGCCGCCGTAATCATAAGACTTTCGAAGAGAAAGATTTTGCGTGTCATTGCTGTTTCGCTCCTTTCCTTTTGCTGTCGCCGATCAGGTCCATGGCCCATGCCATCAGATCTTCGACCACGGTAGTATTCAGCCCGTACCAGATTTGCTGGCCCTCGCGGCGGCTGGTAATCAGGCCGGCCTCTTTCAGCACAGAGAAATGATGCGACATGGAGGGCTTGGTCATGTCGAATCTCTCCGCCAAATCTCCGGCCGTTCTCTCTCCCCGGCGCAACAGGGCGAGAATCTCCCGTCGAGAGGGGTCGGCCAGCGCTTTAAATGCTTCGTTGTTTCCCATAATCTTTAGGCCTCCGCCTAATTAGACTACTGTCTAAATATAAGCGCCCATGAATCTTCTGTCAAGAAAAAATTAATGGCGTAATGGGGAGGTATCCCTGCATCCCCATTGCGGCCCGCTTAGGATCGATGTATCTTCATATGTGCGCGGTTAATTAGCGTTTATGCTTATTCAAATTCATGGGAGGGAATCTATATGCTGTCTGATCGAGCGGTTCGCTGGGGTAGTTCCGGACGATGGCTGCTGGTGCTGGTGGCTATTGTTTTCTCTGCACATACGGCCCTGGCGGCAACCAAGGTCATCACGGACGCGGACAAGGGCGGTGTTGTCCACATGAAGGTCGCGGACCGGCTGGAACTGCGCCTGAAAGCGAATCCTACAACTGGGTATATGTGGTACATCGAGAAGGAATCGACGCCGCTGTTGAAGCTGGTTCACCAGACGCAGACCGAGATTCCGACGCCTGTCGAGGAGCAGCCCGGCCTGGTAGGCCGGCCCGTTTTCCAGGTTTTTACGTTTGAGGCGCGGCATATCGGCACCGGGGAACTGAAGCTGCATTACGTGCGCAGCTGGGAGAAGCCCACGCCGGAGGATGAGCGATTCGAGATTCGCGTGGTGATTGAGTAGGGACGCGACGTAAGACTGTAAAAGGCTGTAGATATGGATATCCTACCTTAGGCACAAATACAAAAGCGTGCCGAAGGTGGGGCATTCGTTTCTGTGGGTCACTCGTCTTTTCAAGCAGATTTGCCCCCTATGCAATGTATCCGAAATGCGCTTACAATGCTGCTAGAACGACCATGGCCAAGGCGAAGGAAAAGATTTTCGAGTTTGCGTGCCCGGATTGCGGTGCAATGCTGAAGGTGGATGCGGCCACCGGGCTGGTGGTGAGCCATACCCCGGCGCCGCGTAAGCGGATGTTCGAGGACCTGGAAACAGCGGCCCAGGCCATGCGCGAGCATGACGAGCGTAAGGAGTCCATCTTCCGCCAATCGGTGGAAGCAGAGAAGAATAAGGAAGATCTCTTCGAGAAGAAGTTTGCCGAGGCCCTGCGCAAGGCCAAGGACGCCCCCGAGGGCAAGCCGCTGCGCGAGTTCGACCTGGATTGAAGAGCAAGCCGGAGCAGGCAAACTTTGATTTTGAGCCGATTTGCGGCACTCTGTGCGCAAAAGGCAGTTTAGAGCGATACTGGATGCACCGTTCCCGAGACCGTCATGACCGCGATCCGGGACGGAAGGAGAGAAGATGGTGGTTGTGCCGCTTTCCAAACCTGCGAACGATTCTGCAACGACACCGGAAACCGAGAAGTCCGAGCCCATAAACTGGATCGGATTTGCGGCAGGCGGAACTCTGGTAGCAGCCGGGTTGCTGCTGCTGGTGGGCGAACGCCGCGCCGGAATGGTAGCCGCTGCTTCGGGAACGGCCCTGGCCCTGATTGAAGAGAAGGAGCTACTGCACTCCTGGTGGAATGCGCTGCCCGGCTATATCGATCAGGTGCAAGGGGTGCTCAACCAGGTGCAGGCTACCGTGGATGAGGTAGACGCCAAACGCGAATCCCTGCGGCGGATTCTGGCCCCGTAAATAGAAAGCCGCCCTGACGGGGAGGCCAACGCCCTATCCCTGGAATCTGCCTTAACGGAGGCTTGCTGGCGGCGACTTCACTTGTGACAATTCCCTGAACCACGCATCGGGCAACTCAAGCCCCGCCGCTCGAATGTTCTCTTCCGCGTGAGCCAGGGAAGATGTTCCGGGAATCGGCAGCATGACGCTGGAGCGCCTGAGCAGCCACGCCAAAGCAACCTGGAACGGGGTCCAGCCAAGTTCTTTGGCGACTCTTCCCAAAGCTTCGTTTTCCTGCCTATTCTGCCCCAGAGGCGCCCAGGGAATGAACGCTATCCCGTTCTGCTCGCAGTGGTTGAGCAAAAAATCCCATTCCCTGTCGGCAAAGCTGTAGCGATTCTGTACCGAAACGATAGGCACGATCTTGCGCGCCCGTTCCACATGCTCCAGGGTCACATTCGACAGCCCGATGTGGCGAATCTTCCCCTGCTCACTCAGCCGGGCCAGCGTTTCCATCGAGGCGTCAAAGGAAACGGCAGGATCGGGAATGTGCAGTTGGAAGACGTCAATCCTGTGAAGGCGCAGTCTCTTCAAGCAGCCCTCCACTGCGGCCTGCAAATGCTTTGGGCTGGCATTATGAATCCACTGCCCGGGGCCGACCCGCTCCCATCCGCCCTTGGTGCCAATCACCAGGCCTGCAGGATAAGGCGCAAGAGCCTCGGCGATCAGCTCCTCGGAGACGTTGGGACCATAGGAGTCCGCCGTGTCAATGAAGTTCACGCCTAGCTCGACGACGCGCCTCAGCGTTTGCAAAGCAGCATTGCGATCCTCCGGAGGCCCCCAAATGCCTTTGCCGGTGATGCGCATGGCGCCGTATCCCAGGCGATTGACGGTGCAGTCTCCGAGTTTGACGGTCCCGGTGTTGGCGGCAGAGATGACTGGATTGTTCTGGCTCATGCTCTGAATCCCCTCTTCTTTTGGCCGGCAGAAGCGCAGTGCGCGGCAGGTGGCGGAAAAAACTACTTCTTGCGTTCGACCAGGTAGCGGGCAACGGCTTTCAATCCATCGGCCCGGCTGCCGTAATGCGCGATGGCGTCAAAGGCCTCTTCAATCAGGCGGGCGGCGTCGCGCTGACTTTGCTCGACGCCGTAGACGGACGGCCAGGTAGCCTTTTCCGTGGCCTGGTCCTTGCCCGCGGTCTTGCCCAGGTGCTTGGAGTCAACCGTCATGTCGAGGACGTCATCGACGATCTGGAAAGCCAGTCCGGCCTTGCAGCCAAAGAGGGTCAGGCGGGCCACATCTTCCAGGGCTGCCCCGGCATAGACGCCGCCGGAGACGACGCTTACCCGGATGAGCGCGCCGGTTTTGGCGCGATGAATGGCCATCACTATATCCGGCGTGGGCTTCTGGTGTTCGCTCTCAAGATCCAGCACCTGGCCGCCTATCATGCCCTCTACGGTGCCTACGGCGCTGGCGATCAGCCCGATAATCTGGACCGTCGCCGCGGGCGGCGAATCAAGGCCAGCCAGCACCTCAAAGGCGCGGGTTTGCAGCGCATCGCCAGCCAGGATGGCGATGGCTTCGCCAAAGGCCTTGTGGCAGGTGGGCTTGCCGCGGCGCAGGTCGTCGTTGTCCAGTGCGGGCAGGTCGTCGTGGATGAGCGAGTAGGTGTGCAGCATCTCCAGGGCCGCGCCCAGCCGGGCAATTCCCGCAGGCAGCGTCCCGGCAATGGTGATGGCGGCCTGGTAAGCCAGCAGCGGACGGAGCCGCTTTCCCCCGGCAAAGACAGAGTGGCGCATGGCACCGTGAATCGAGGCGGGCACGGTGGTCACGCTGGGCAGCAACTCCTCCAGCGCCTGCTCGGTCAGCACCACGCCTTCCTGCAAGAGAGAATTCACATCGACGGACATGGCTCTCATGATAAATGAGAGCGGGCCGGTAAAGCGGGGCCGGTGAGTTGAATTCAGGCCGATCATTTAAAATCCACTCTAGCATTCAAAGTCACAGTGAGGCCCTCATGCAGTTTCTCGTTTTAGGCAAAGGAAAAACCGGCAGCCTGGTCGCCGAGGTAGCCCGCGAACGCGGCCACGCAGTGCGCGCGCTGGACATCAATGATAATCAGAACGCATCAGCCCTCACCGCTGACAATCTCAAGGGCGTGGATGTAGTCATCGACTTCACGGCTCCCGAAGCCGCCGTTCAGAACATGCGCGCCGTGCTGGCCCTGAGAGGGCGTATTGTGGTCGGCACCACCGGTTGGTACGCGCACCTGGACGAGATGAAGTCCCTGGCGCAAAAGAGCGGCGCGCTGCTCTATGGAACCAACTTTTCCATGGGCGTGCAAAAGCTCTTCCGGCTCACCGCCGACCTGGCAAAACTGGAAGGCTACAACTTCTCCATCGCAGAAACCCACCACACTTCCAAACTCGACGCCCCCTCAGGCACCGCCATCACGCTGCGCGAAATTATCCAGGCGGCTCGTCCGGGCATCGATGTCCCCATCACTTCGCACCGCGTGGGAGACGCCAAGGGCGAGCACGTGGTCACCGCATCCAGCGACGTCGATATGCTTGAACTCCGCCACGAAATTCACAGCCGCCGCTGCCTGGCCCTGGGCGCGGTCCGCGGAGCCGAATGGCTCGCGCAAAAATCCGGCGCATGGGACTTCCGCGAAATCTGCGACCAGTTGTGAATCCGGCTTCGGAGACTGGCATAGTTAGCTGCCACAGGCCGCTTAATTCTCAAACTCGACCACCACGAACGTAATATCGTCCTGCTGGCTTTCCAACCCGCCGCCCAACCATGCGGTCACCTTGTCGAGCAAGGAGCTGCAAGCCGCGTTTGCCTCCAGTCCGGAATTTCGGGCCAGGAATTCGCTGAGCCGCTCCGCGCCAAACTCCTCGCCCTTGTGGTTCGAAGCCTCAACCAATCCATCGGTATACAGCAGACAACGGTCGCCGGGCTCAAACGCCGTGCAAAGCGAAGCGTATTCCGCCTTGGGAAATGGTCCGAGAAATAGCCCGTTTTCTTCCAGTGCTTCAACCTTCCTGGCCCCGGAGCGCCACAGCAGCACGGGTGGATGTCCCGCTCCAGCGTAGCGCAGTTCATGCCGTTCTGTGTCGCAATACACATAGGCGGCGGTGATGTATTGATCCTGGAGAGTCCCGCACAGGGTCTTGTTCAGACCGGCCAGAACCTCCTCGGGATGAGCCATCTGCCCGGCTTGCGCCCTCAGCGCAACCTTCATCATGGAGGCCGAGAGCGCTGCCGGAACACCATGGCCGGAAACGTCCGCGATGAGCACGCCCAGTCCGTGCCCGTCGGAGAGCACGTCGTAGAAGTCGCCAGCCACTGACCCCGCGGGCGAGTAGCGGGAGTGGACCTCTACCCCGCCTATTGCCCCTTCCAGCCGGGGCAGCAGCGCCGACTGGATCTGGCGGGCTATGTCGAGCTCGTTGCGAATGGCAATAAGGCTGGACTCCATCCGCAAGCTGCGCGCAGCACTCACGTAAAGGAACGTTCCCAGCAGGAAAACCATGGCCAGCGGCTCCAGAAAAGCAACCTTGGGCAGAATGCCTATCGCCGGCAGGTTCTGGTAGAGCGCTGAGAGCGCTAGAGCCAAAAGAGCGATTCTCAACGCGCGCACCTCCCTGTCAACCGGGATTTTTGGAAAGACGCCGATGTAAACCCATCCGGTCAGGCTCACAACGCTGAGGATCCGAGTCAGGAACGAGATGTGGTCCATGGGCGCCTGCTGCACCAGTCTGACCGTGCCCACCATGGCCAGCAATACATTCGCGGCGACCACTCCCCGTATGAACCACGGGTAGGCACGACCGATCGTGCTGCCTATATACAGCACGAACGGCAGCCCGATCACCAGGGTGATCAAAGACGCGAAGACGCGCCAGGGAACGGAAGGGAATGACGATTGCAGCGTTGTCAGCTCGACTATCAGCCGCAGCCCATACAGCAGCGCACCGAGTCCGAAATAGAGCGTCGAGCGATCAGTTGTCCGGGAGCGGAACTGGTACAGAATCAGGGCAACTACACCGGCGCTTGCAATGAGTTCCCCTACGATGAGGCGGAAAGCATCGTCGCGTAGTGCGTCGTAAGCGATAGTTATCGGCACGCGGCCATTTTACACAAGAACGGGGCCCTGTGTGTGGATGGGACGTAAGCTCCGGCTACCGTTTCGGCTTGGTGCCCCGAATACAGCTTACGCGTCCTGCGATTCCCTGAATGTGTCTTACTGCGGCGCAGGCAGGTTCGTCGTCAGTTCTCCAGATGGCATCGCAGCCATCACCTCCGCTGCGACGGGCAAACCCGCAGGCAGCGGCCCCTCCAGCGCCAGCGCCAGCACCTCGTCCATATTGTCCACAAAGTGGAGTTTGATGGAGCTCTTGATGTTGTCGGGCAGCTCGGCAATCTCTTTCTCATTGGCGCGGGGCAGGATTACTTCGAAGATGCCGGCACGCAGTGCGGCTAACAGCTTTTCTTTAATTCCGCCTATCGCCAGCACCTTGCCGCGAAGAGTAATTTCGCCGGTCATGGCGATATCGCGCCGCACGGGAATCTTCGCGAGTGCGCTGGCCAGCGCCGTGGCCATGGTAATGCCGGCCGAGGGACCGTCCTTGGGGATGGCGCCTTCAGGCACATGCAGGTGCAGGTCCACATTGCGGTAGAACTCGCGGCTGAGGCCAAGGGCCTGCGCGCGCCCGCGGATGTAACTGAGCGCGGCCTGCGCCGACTCCTGCATCACGTCGCCCAACTGGCCGGTGATGGTCATTTTGCCCTTGCCGTCGAGCACCTGCACCTCGGTAGTCAGGATGCTGCCGCCCACCTCGGTCCAGGCCAGGCCGGTGACCAGGCCTATTTCGCTCTTTTCATGCACCTCGGAGTCGCGGAACTTGGCCACGCCCAAAAACTCGCCGATGTTGGCGGCGGTGATCTCTTCCTTGTGTTTTTTGCCGCCTTTGACTACCTTGCGTGCCACCTTGCGGCAGACGTTGCCGATCTCCCGCTCCAGATTTCTGACGCCGGCCTCGCGCGTGTAAGAACGGATGATCTCGATAATCGCTTCGTCAGTGAATACCAGGTTTTTCTCGCTCATACCGGTCTGCTCTCGCTGCTTCTTCACCAGATACTGGCGGGCAATCTCCAGCTTCTCCTGCTCCGTGTATCCTTGCAGGCGCAGCACCTCCATGCGGTCCTGCAGAGCCGGCGGAACAGTGTGCATCACGTTAGCTGTGGCCACAAACAATACCTGCGAGAGGTCGTAATCCACGTCAAGGTAGTGATCCTGGAAGGTGGAGTTCTGCTCCGGGTCCAGCACTTCAAGCAACGCCGATGCCGGATCGCCGCGGAAGTCGGAGGCCATCTTGTCCACTTCGTCGAGCAGGAAGACTGGATTCTTGGTGCCGGCCCGCTTCATGTGCTGGATGATCTGCCCCGGCAGCGCGCCGATGTATGTACGGCGATGACCGCGTATCTCTGCCTCGTCGCGTATTCCGCCCAAGGAGAGACGCACGAACTTGCGGCCGGTGGCTTTGGCGATGGACATGCCCAGCGAGGTCTTGCCCACGCCCGGCGGGCCGGCGAAACAGAGAATCGAACCCTTGGGATTCTTGACCAACTGGCGCACGGCGAGAAATTCGAGAATGCGTTCCTTGATTTTTTCCAGGCCGTAGTGGTCGGTGTTGAGCACCTTTTCGGCGTAGTCGATGGAGCGCGTCTCCTTGGAGCGCTTCTTCCAGGGCACGGCCAGCAGCCAGTCGATGTAATTGCGGCTGACGGTGGACTCGGCCGACATGGGCGGCATAGCTTCGAGCTTCTTGAGTTCCTGGATAGCCTTGTCGAGCACCTCTTTGGGCATTCCGGCGGTCTCAATCTTTTTGCGCAGTTCGTCGAATTCGCTTTTTTCGCCGCGTCCCAGTTCTTTTTGAATGGCCTTGATCTTTTCATTGAGGTAGTACTCTTTTTGCGCGCGCTCCATCTGCCGCTTCACGCGCGACTGGATGTTGCGGTCGAGGTCGAGTTTTTCTATCTCGACGTCCAGCACGTCGGCGATGCGCGCCAGGCGCTGCGCGGGGTCGAAGATGGCCAGCAGATCCTGCTTCTCCTCGACGCCAAGTTGCAGATTGGCCGCGATGGTGTCGCTCAGCTTGGCCGGTTCATCCATGCGCACCGTGGCGATGATGGTCTCGTAGTTGAGCGACTGCTGGAGCTTGACATATTGCTCGAAGAGGCCTGTTACGCGAGTCATGAGCTGCTCAACTGCCGGGGTCATTTCAAACTGGCTTTTGCCCACGCGCACCGTGGCCACAAAAAAGCCGTCGCGATCCGTTACCTCGATGGATTTGGCGCGCTCTACGCCCTCGACTAAAACTTTAATATTCCCGTCGGGCATCTTCACGTTCTGCACGATGTTGCAGATAGACCCGACCTGGTAAATCTCCTTGGCCTTGGGCTCGTCGACCGATGCATCATGCTGGGTGGCAAGGAAGATCTGCCGGTCGCCGGTGAGCGCCTCTTCAAGGGCGCGTACGCTGGACTCACGGCCCACCACGAAGGGCATCATCATGTAGGGAAAGATCACCATGTCCCGAAGGGGCATCATGGGCAGCTTGCGCGCTTCGGCTTTTTCGCGGGATGCGGTCATTGGGGTACCTTAAGAATTGGACGCGCTAAGACAGCTTACGATTCATGAACCGGTTGAATCGTGCCTGATGGGATTGTACAACAGTGACACTTCCGGATTTCTGTGCTATCGTTCGGCCATGAAAAATACTACAGTATTGCTTGCCGCATGGTGCATGGCCTTGCCCATGGCCGCGGCGCAGGCGTCCGCGCCAAAGATCGAAGTGCGCGAGCAAGCGATGAGCGCCGACGAGGCGGTCATCCGGCAGATCTCGGAAGACTGGATCAGGTTCTATAACGCCGGGGACGCGGCGAAGGTTGCGGCTTTGTACACCGATGACGGCTATTATCTCTCGGCACACATCCTGGCGCACGGGAGGCAGGCGATCGAGGCATATTGGGAACGCGGCATCAAAGCGGGCGGACACATGGATTTTATCAAGCCGCTGACGATCTACTTCACCGGTGACCTTGCCTATTGCGCGGGAATTTACCAGGCGACCAACGCGGGTGTGACGGTCGATGGGCGCATTCTTATCGTGCTGAGGAAGGTGAACGGCAAGTGGCTGATGGCCGCGCATGAGACAGTTGTGCGCGACCAACCGCTATGAGCCGGGATTACACGCCTGAGCATTGAGCAACTGCATATTTACAAATCTGCCAGGCCAAACTGTGAGCGCGTACGCGTCAGATTCTATCTCGGTTTTCCAGCAGACGTTCTCACGGCGGTAGACAGCAACTCGTCCAACTGCGCCTCGCTCAACCGCACGTGATAGAAGGTCTCGTAGAAGCGCCTCGTCTCCTGGCGCATGTCGTAGCGAAAGATCTCCGGGTAAAAAAGATTTGCCAGCCACTTGATGCCCATGATGCGGTTGACCGAGGGAGGACGGTCGAGCCAGCTGAAAGGATATTGCGGCGTTTCATAAACCTCGCGGTTACGCACTGCGGCTGCAAGCTGCCAAACGGAATCAGTCCAAATCGTTTTGTAGAACGCGCTCGCGGCAGTTGTGTGGTCGCGCGCGCAGATGACGATCTCCGGGTTCCAGCGCAGCATCTGCTCCATCGAGACAGGCGAGCGCCCATAACCTGTCTGTCCTTGCATCCCCGTCGCAACATCGACGCCGCCGGCAAAGTTGATAGCCTCGACGTGCATGGAACCGCCCGGCTCCGTCTCCAATCCCTTCGGCCCTTCGGCGTAGTAGTAACGCCTCCGCTTTTCTTGCGGGATTGCAGCGACTATCTGTTTGATCTCATTCAGCGTCTGGCGGCATTCGGCGGCGAGTTCAGCCGCGCGCGTCGCACTTCCCAACAGTTCCCCGGCTTTTTCATATGCCTCCGGCAGATGCTCCAACCGGCCGTCGAGAATAAAAACCGGAATATGCGTTTGGCCCTGAACGCGCTCGGCCAGCGCAATGGCGAAGGCATCGTCCATGGAGATGAGCACATCCGGTTGAGCCTGCATGATTTTTTCCAGATTGCCTGTATTTTCTTTGCCGTACCAGCCCCCCAGCACCGGAAGATTACGATAAGGCTCCGGCAAGAAGGCGCGCTCATCGGCGTCGAGCGGGTAATTCCATCCCAGCAAGAGTGATGGATCCAGCGTATAGATCAGGACCGTGCCCATGGGAGTCATGCAGAGCACCCGGTGAATGTGCGCGGGCACCTCGACCTGACGGCCAGCCATGTCGGTCACGATGCGCGTTGCGGTCTTTTCGTCAGCTGGCGCCGCAGCACGGCACAGGCTTCCGCTGAGAAGCGTTGAGCACAAAATGAACAACATAAATCTTCTCGACATGCATTTTCCTTACTTCTGATTTGGCACAACTATCTTGATTCCGGATTTGATTCCTGATTGGGCGTCTATTTCCACGACGCTGACCGGCACGCCATAAGCTTTCTTCAACAAGCGCGGAGTGAGAGCCTTAGCTGGAGTATTTATAGCCAGAATGCGGCCCTCGCTCATCAGCACAACGCGCGATGCGTACATGAATGCATGGTCGGGCACATGCGTAGTCATGAGCACGCCCAGGCCGGCCTTGGCCAGCTCGCCGATGGCGCGGAAGACTTTGATCTGGTTCCCCAGGTCGAGATTCGCCGCGGGCTCGTCGAGGATTAGCCATTGCGCCTGTTGCGCCAGAGCGCGCGCAATCAGAACCAATTGGCGTTCGCCGCCGCTGATTTCGGTGTAGGGCGTGGAGGCCAGATGCAGAATGCCCATATAGTCGAGCGCTTGATCGGCGATGCGCCGGTCTTCCTTGCCCGGCGAGGCAAAGGGAGCCAGATGCGCGGCGCGCGCCATCAACACAATCTCGCGCACTTCGAAGGCAAAGGGCGGAATATGCATCTGAGGCACATAACCAAAGGAGCGCGCCAGACGGCTGCGTGACCAAGAAACAATATTCTCCTCGCCAAGGCGCACGCAACCGTGGCTGGGACGCAGCAGGCACAATATCAACTTGAAGAGAGTAGTCTTGCCGCATCCATTGGCGCCCAGCAGGCAGACCACCTCGCCGGAATGCAGCGTGAAGCTGACATCGTCCACCACGGTTTTGGAACCGTAGCCGCCAGTCACGTGCTCCAGAGTAAGATTCATGATTTGTGCCTGCGCTCCCGCATGAGCAGAAAGAGAAAGAACGGCGCTCCGATCAACGCGGTGAGAATGCCGACGGGAATCTCCAATGCTCCCGCGGTGCGCGCCACATCATCCACCAACAGCAGGAAGCAGCCGCCGATGATTGCCGCCGTGGGCAATAAAAATTTGTGATTCGGGCCAACAACCATGCGCGCCAGATGCGGCACTACCAGGCCGATCCAGCCCACCATGCCGCAGATGGAAACCGAGGCGGCGGTAATGAGAGTGGCGCACACGATCACGGTGAAACGCATGGCGCGCGTGTTCATTCCCAGGGTGCGCGCTTCCTGCTCTCCCATGCATAGCACGTTGAGCCGCCAGCGCAACAGCAGCAGGGGAATGCCGCCCGCGGCAATGGGAATGCCCGCCATCCACACATCCCTGGGAGTGATGGAAGCAAAGCTGCCCAGCAGCCAGAAGGTGATAGCCGGCAGTTTGTTATATGGATCGGCAATGTACTTGGTCAGAGAGATGAGAGCCGTAAACATCGATCCGATGAGGATGCCAACCAAAACCAGCATGAGCACAGGATCTCCGCGGCGGCAAAGTCCCGATGCCAGCGCCCATGCCAGCAGCACTGCCACGAGCCCGCCGGTAAAGGATATGGCTTGAATGGCTACAAAGTTGAAGCCCAGCAGGATGCCAACCGCCGCACCCAGCCCCGCGCCGGCTGAGGCGCCCAGAATATCGGGCGAGACCATGGGGTTGTTGAATAAGCCCTGATAAGACGCGCCGGCCAGGGCGAGTCCGCTGCCCACCAGGATGCATGCCAGCAGCCGGGGCAGGCGAATTTGCAGCAGCACAATCTCCGGCGTGCTGCCGGCCGAGGGCGCGGTCAGCAAGTTCCACCAGTCGTGCAGCGAGATCGGGTAACTGCCGATGGCCGATGAACCAAGCGCAATCACAACCAGCAAAAGTGTCAACAGAGCGAGGGTTTTATCGCTTTGCAGGCGATGCGGCTTGCTATATTTCAGCGAATTATCCTGACTGAGCACAGTCGCCATGGACTTATAGCTTACCGCAGGCTGCGGGCCAGTTGCATGGCGCCGTCTTCGCCGTTCGTCGTTATTGCTTCCCTTCCCCGCTTATTACGCTGGCAAGAGGCGCTCCTATCTGCGTTTCAATAGTCAGAGCAACAGCATTAGCCGTAGCCATACGGCTATGAACGGCTTGAAGCGTATGCGAATCATAGCTGAACCGGGCGAGCGCAGGTTGGAATCGCTGTACAAGTGTAACCAGTCTATCGCCGCGAACCAGCTTGTCCGCGAGATATACGATGGCGTTTTCGTCGAGGCAGCCGCCTGAGAAATCCAATTCGGTGTGCGCACCCACAACCGCTGCGACCCGCGTAAAATCCATGGAGCGCAGAAGTCCTGCGCCAACTGCCGCATGGTCCGGCTGGCCCTTGGCCAGATCGTGCAACAGTGCCCCGGCTCGTACCAGCTCCAGGTTCAGCGACAAGCCGCTGCGCGCCAGCGCCAGAGCGATGCGCTCAGCCACCTCGGCCACCTTGCGCGCGTGGCGAACCAGAGACGGCTCGACGGACTGGCCAGCGAGAATTGCCTCGCATTCGGCGCGGGTTGGGATATCGCGGCAAGCGGCCAAAGCGCAAAGAGCGTCATAATCGGCGGGAGTGTCCATGTCCATGTGAATGCCCTGATCCGCTACAGGCAGGTCGATGGCCTCGCCCTCATGCCGCGCGAGCAGGTCGCAGAGCGACACCTCTGCGCCTGCCTCAACCGCCTCCATCAGAATCTTGCGCGTAATCAAAGGTGGGTGTCCGCGACGTCCTTCGAAGACGGGGTACAAAATGCCGTCCCGCCGCGGGACAAATGCAGCCGCCATTTGACGAATCGTATGGGTCCGCACCAGCGGAATATCCGCCGGCAACACAAACGCCGCCTCTACTCCGCCTGCCAGCGCTCGGCATCCTGCGACAACTGAAGTGAACATTCCTTGCTCATAGTGCGAATTGCAAACCCATTGCGCGCCGGCGCGTTCGGCTATAGATTGCATCTCCTCCGCGCGGTGGCCTAGAATGGCAATCACCTCGGCAGCGCCAGCATCGAGGAACAGGCCGATGCAACGCTCCAACGCGGTGCTTCCGGCGAGCGGAAGCAGCGGCTTGAACTCAGCCATGCGCGAGGAACAGCCAGCGGCCAGGACAATAGCCGCCAGCCGGTTCTCGACGGCCTCAGCCGGAATGGGTTGGTCTGCCGTACTCATCGTTGTTCTCTGCCCACTGATTTATTGCTGTATACAACCTTTGTGTGTGAGCGATATCACACCCAGGCGAAGGAAATGAACGATTACGGCGTGATAGATACCTCGAAATCTGACGCCTGCACAGGGGGATTCTTGCATAAACCGCAGTGGGCGCCAAAGGGAGTATAGCTCAAGCCGTCCTTTAAACAGCTTAGGGAATCTGAATCCCGAAAGTGCTCTGCCTTTGTGCAAAATGGTTAATATTGCACAGTATTCCACTGCCACGTAGAACAATCTGTTATTAGGAGAGGTGTGTCGTTGCGAATGCCACACGCCGTTTTTTCCCGCGCTGAAAACCAGTTGCTGGAGCCGGCGCAGCAATTCGTGTTCGACAACGTCATGCATCCCTCTGGAGGCGGCCGATGAACGCCTTGTTGATCTACCCGGAATTCCCCGATACCTATTGGAGCTTCAAACACGCGCTCAAGTTCCTGGGCAAACGGGCGGCGCAGCCGCCGCTGGGGCTGATGACGGTGGGCGCGCTGTTACCCAAGGCCTGGAATAAGCGGCTGGTGGACGCCAACGTCGAGCGGTTGCGCGACCGCGACCTGGCCTGGGCGGACGTGGCGCTGATAAGCGCCATGCACATCCAGCACGAATCGCTGGCAGCCATCGTCGAGCGGTGCCGCGCGCGCGGGTTGCGGACGGTGGTGGGCGGACCCATCGCCAGCAGCATTTCCCCGGCAGAGTTGAAGGCGGACCACGTGGTCATCGGCGAAGCCGAGAGCTTGATTGCCAATTTGGCGCAAGAGCTGGAGCAGGGAACGGTCAGGCCTGTCTATCAGGCCGGCGAAAGGCCGGCGATGGAGACGAGTCCCCTGCCCGACCTGAGCCTCATCAAGATGAACCGATACTCCACCATGGTCGTGCAAACCTCGCGCGGTTGCCCCTTCAATTGCGAGTTCTGCGACATCATCGAAATCTACGGCCGGCGGCCGCGCGTCAAGGCCGTGGCACAGGTGTTGGCCGAGTTGGACCAGTTGTACGCCGCCGGATGGCGTGAATCGGTCTTTATCGTGGACGACAATTTCATTGGCAACAAGCCGCGCGCTAAGGAAATCTGCGCGGCGCTTGCCGCCTGGCGCGCCCAACACAAAATCAGCTTTGACTTCATTACCGAAGCCTCGCTCAACCTGGCCGACGACGCGGAGTTGATGCAGCTGATGAAGGAGGCCGGATTCACCTCGGTCTTTCTGGGCATTGAGACCCCTGATGAATCGGCCCTCATCGCCTGCAACAAGACGCAGAACACGCGGCGCAGCCTGCTCGACAGCGTGGCCTTGATCCAGAGTTACGGCATGCAGGTGATGGGCGGCTTCATCCTGGGCTTCGACACCGACCGTGAGGACATCTTCGACCGCATGGTGGAGTTTATTCAGAAGAGCGGTATTCCCATCGCTATGGTCGGCCTTCTGCAAGCCATGCCCGGAACCCAGTTATTCCGGCGGCTGTGGAGGGAGGGCCGGATTCTGCACGCGGGTGGCGGCGATAATACGGATGACAAGCTGAACTTTCTTCCCCGCATGGACTCCACCAGGCTGGTGGAAGGCTATCGCTCGGTGCTCAAGCGAATCTACTCCTGCGAGGCTTACTATGAGCGCGTCAAGCTCTACCTGAGCCGCGCATTGCCTAAGCCCGGCAAACAAAAAACCGGCGAGCGAAAACCACGGCAGCCATGGATGACTGCGAGCAATTTGCGCGCCCTTGTCAACTCGATTGTCCGCCAGGGGGTTTTCGGCCGGCATCGCTGGAGTTACTGGAAGTTCCTGCTCACCGTGGCCACGCGCTATCGCCACTGCTTTGGTGCGGCCATGACTCTGGCAGTCATGGGTTATCACTTCCAGGTCATGACCAGAAGATTGTCCGAGGCAGCGAAAGCGCCTTTCGCTCCGCCCGTGATAGAAAAGCGCATGCCCGCCAAGACAGGCGGATAGACCGGATCAATTCAGATGTATTGAACTCAAAGCGCTGCAAAGCCACGCCGAGTCCCGCTCCAAACGCCCGCCGCGATAGACTGCCAATAAGGATGCAATCTTGAGCGGAGACCAGCAAGCAGGACAAAGAAAGCCACCTACCACCGGCATTTCCCACGCATGGCGCGCCCTGCGCCATCGCAATTTTCGCCTCTTCTTCGGCGGTCAAACCATCTCGCTCATCGGCACATGGATGACGCGCGTGGCCACCGGCTGGCTGGTCTATCGGCTCACCGGCTCGGCCCTTCTGCTGGGCACGGTCAGCTTTGCCGGGCAGATTCCCACCTTTCTGGTTGCGCCCTTCGCCGGCGTGTGGGTGGACCGGCTCAATCGCCGCCAGGTGCTGGTCTGGACCCAGACCCTCTCCATGGTCCAATCCCTCGCCCTGGCCGCGCTGACGCTTACTGGCCACATCACCATTCCCCTGCTCCTCACGCTCAGCGTCATGCAGGGCTGTATCAATGCCTTCGATATGCCCGGCCGCCAATCCTTCATGGTCATGATGGTCGACGACAAGCGCGACCTGCAGAACGCCATCGCCATCAACTCTTCCATGGTGAATGTGGCGCGCCTCATCGGCCCGTCGCTGGCCGGTATGTTGATCGCCATCTCCAGTGAGGGCTGGTGCTTTCTCGTCGACGGCGTCAGCTACATCGCTGTCATCGCGTCGCTGCTCATGATGCGCCTTCATGCGCCAGTCGTCCAGCGCAAGGCCTCGTCCACCTTCGCCGATTTGAAAGCCGGTTGGACCTATGTCTCCCGGTTTCTGCCCATCCGCACTATTCTTCTGCTCTTTGCATTGGTCAGCCTGATGGGCATGCCCTTCGTTGTGCTGATGCCCGTCTTTGCCAAGGTTGTACTGCATGGAGGGCCGCACACGCTCGGATTCCTGACCGGCGCGATGGGCCTGGGCGCGCTTGTCTCGGCGCTATCTCTCGCGGCGCGCAGGAACGTCCGCGGGCTGGTCAAGATGATTCCCATCGCGGCGGCGGTCTTCGGCACAGGGCTGATCGGTTTCGGCCTTTCGCGTGTCTTCTGGCTTTCCATGCTGATGGTCTTCATTGCGGGCATGGGCATGATGCAGGGGATGGCCGCCAGCAACACCGTCATTCAGACCATTGTCAGCGACGACAAGCGCGGCCGCGTAATGAGTTACTATACGATGGCCTTCATGGGCATGGCGCCCTTCGGTAGCCTGCTCGCCGGGACCATGGCGCACGTGGGCCTGGCGCCGCTGAGCGGCTGGGTAGCCCGGATGTTGGCGCACATGGGCATGGCGAGATTCGGCAGCCTGCTATCCGGAATACTGGCCCATGCCGTGGGCGCTCCATGGACGGTGACCGTCAACGGCTCCGTGGTTCTTTTGGGCGCAGTTTGGTTTGCCACTAGACTGCCGGAGCTGCGGCGCCAAATTCGGCCCATCTATCGCGAAATGGGCATTCTGCCGGCGGAGGGCCTGCAACTGGCGGAGGAGGAAATCCAGCAATGAGCAACGAAAAATCTGATCTTAAACTCGATGCGCGGCATACGGCCATCGTGGTCATCGATCTGCAAAAGGGCATTGCGCAAATGCCCGGTGGCGGACCGCACACCAAGACTGCCGTCATCGCCAATGCTGCGCGCTTGCTCTCCGCGGCCCGAGCGGCCGGAGCACAACCCATCCTGGTGCATGTAGGCGGCTCGCCAAATGGCGCCGACCGGCTGAAACCAAACTCCGATCAGCCGATGCGCATGACCGGCCCCCTCCCGCCCGATTGGAGCGAGTTGATTCCTGAGCTCGACCGCCAGCCCGGTGACATTGTGATTCTCAAGCGCCAGTGGGGCGCATTCTACGGCACCGATCTCGACTTGCAACTGCGCCGCCGCGGCCTCGCGACGATTGTGATCTGCGGCATCGCCACCGAATTTGGCGTGGAGAGCACGGCACGCGACGCCTATGAGCGTGGCTACGAGCTGATCTTTGCCGAGGATGCCATGACCGGCTCAACTGCCGAAAGCCACGCAAACAGTGCGGAACGCATCTTTCCCCGCATGGGCCGCGTGCGTTCCACCGGAGAGATCATCGCTGCGCTCAAAGGCTGAATCAGGCAGCCTGAGCAAGAATCGTATCGATGGCCGGCAGTTGCACACCGCTCCGGCTCGCTCGGCGGTACTGCATGGTGTCATAGCGATGTTCGTTCGCAATGTACAAAAAATACTCCTAGATAAGCGCCGCGTTGCATAAAGCTCATCAATGCCCTAAGGTTGCAAGCATACCGTACAACAAGAACAACCCTATAAAAGGAAGAATTACGCCCGGAATGCTAATCACAACGATAGTTTGTTTTGCGCGGCGAAAGTCTGGATCGATTGATTGAATCTTTCCGAATTTTATCCACCAGCGAACCGTCATCACCGGGACTGCAAAAAGAAGAAAAAGTAATCCCCAATAGCCAAGATGACCTACGATAGGAGCAAGGCTTAGAACAAAAGAAACCAGTATCGCGAAAACCATCACCCTCAGATAGCTGGCGTCACTGCACGCCTGGTTCACTTTGGCCATGGTCTCCGCGGCTTCCTCTGCCGCGCCCGCATCGACAGAAGCGCCACAGAAGCGGCAGAACTTCACCGAGGTGTCGATGGTCTCCTGGCACTTGGGGCACTGAAAGATTCTGGCCGCGCTACTGATGCTTATACTCTCAAACATCCTGGTCTTCCTTTCAAAACTCAATTCCCTGACGCCCGTTCAAGGCAAACCAATCCCATCCTGCGAAAAAGAATACACCTTGCGCCTCGCCGCCCTTATAACGCTCTGCTGGAATCAGCAGAAAATCCCGGCTTGCTGCATCACTTTGTTGTTGCATCCTGGCCAAAACCGCTATAAGATGCGTCAATTGATACCTATGCCCTTTTTTAGCTCCACTCCGCCACCTCCTGCGCCCGCGCCCCCCACTCCGCGGATGCGCTTGATCAACCTGGGCAAGCTGTGCGTTGCCATTCAGGCCGCCTCGCCGGCGGAGCTGATCGAGCGAGCCGAGGCTGCCCTGGCGGATTCCAAATTCCTTGAGTTCCGCCTTGATTCGCTGTCCAAGCCGGCCTCCGCTTTGCCTAAAGTGAAGGAATTCCTTGCAAATCATCGCGATACAACGGTTTTGGCAACCTGCCGGCGCAAGCATTTTGGCGGCCTGTTTACCGGTTCCCTTAAAGCCGAGCTCGAGGTCCTTCTGGAGGCCGCCGAGGCTGGCTGCCAGATCGTCGATCTGGAGGTCGAATCGGCTGAGGAGGCCGCTCCCAGGCAGTTGGACCAGTTGCGTGACGGCTTGCGGGCAGCTGGCACGGCGCTGCTGATCAGCTTTCACGACTTCGCGCGCACCAGGAATCTTGACCAGGCGGCTCTGCGCATCTCGGTCTTCCAGCCGGATTTCGTCAAAGTGGTATCCACGGCCAAGTCGCTCTCCGACAACCTGGCCGTCCTCAAACTCATACAGGAACACTCCCGCACCGCCGAGGTGATCGGCCTCGCCATGGGAGAGGAGGGACTGGTGAGCCGCGTGCTGGGCCTCAGAGCCGGTGCGCCTTTTACCTTCGCCTCATTCTCTGATGGCCCGGAAAACATCTCCAAACATGCGACCGCGCCCGGCCAGTTGACCGCCCGCACCCTGCGCGATCTCTACCGCGTCGAGCAGCTTGACCAGGCCACGCGCATCTTCGGCGTGGCCGGTGACCCCATCGCCCACTCGCTTTCGCCGCTGATGCACAACGCCGCCTTCCGCCGCGAAAACGTGAACGCGATTCTGCTCCCGCTCATTACCCACAAAATCGCCGATCTGCTCACTCTGGCACGCGAGCTGCCTCTGGCCGGCTCGGCCATCACCATGCCGTTGAAGCAGGAGGTCCTGCCGCATCTGGCTAATTCCGACCCTCTCACCGCGCGCATCGGCGCCTGCAACACCCTGCGTACCGGGGCCGACGGCAAGCTCTACGGATTCAATACCGACGTGGCCGGCGTGATACGCCCGCTGGAAAGGCGTCTGAAGTTGCAGGGCGCGCGCGTCGTTGTCATCGGCGCAGGTGGCGCGGCGCGGGCCGCCGTCTTTGGCCTCGTCGAACAGGGCGCGGAGGTCTCCATCGTCAACATCATCCACGAGGACGCCGTCAAGCTCGCCAAACAAGCCAAGGCCAAGGCGCTCAAGCGCGACCTCTTCGCCAAGAGCAGCTTCGATGTGCTCATCAATGCCACCCCATGCGGCATGGCTGGCTTCAAGCAGCAGATGCCTATCACGGATAAGGAACTGAACGCCAGCCTGGTCTTCGACATGGTCTATAACCCCATCGAAACGCCTCTCCTCAAGCTGGCCAAAGAGCGCGGCATCGCGGTTATCAGCGGCGTGGAAATGTTCGTCCAGCAAGGCGCACGCCAATTCGAAATCTGGACCGGCAAACCCGCCCCCGAAGCGGAGATGATGCGCGTGGTGGAGCTGGAGCTGCGCCGGCGCGGGTGAGGACCATCGAATTTAATCCTCACGCCCCAAAATATCCCTTGCGCATCCACGTGATTCTCCTGTAAACCTGACTCTAACGACAGCGGGCTTTTCCCGCTCTCCCCACATCCTCCGGAGGTATCCATGTCTTCTCTCAAGTGTCTCGCCGTAGTAGTGTCTTCGTTGCTGATCGGGACGGCGGCCATCTCCGCCTCGGCAGCGACTGTGATCCATGCCTGCTACAACAAAACCACCGGCGCGGTTCGCATCGTCCCCGCGGTCACCGACTGCCACCCCAATGAGCAGGCAGTTTCCTGGAATGAAGAGGGCCCCGCTGGCCCAGCCGGGCCTGCCGGTCCCAAGGGCGCAACAGGACCAGCTGGACCCGCGGGAGCGCCCGGCGGCGCGACGGTTCCCGCCAACCTGGCCGCTCTTTCAGCCGCACTCAGCACCAACGGCGGCGTTGCATTGACTGGGGCCACCCGCTTTAGATACGCCGGGACCTGCATGATCGGCGACATCATCCTGTCGGTGAATGGTTACGGCTTGGGAGCCCTGCCCGCGGATGGACGTCTTCTCCCCATCAACCAATACGTGGCTGTATTTTCCATATTAGGTACCAATTTTGGAGGAAACGGCACTACCAATTTCGCTCTGCCGGATCTGCGCAAATTTGCGCCTCAGGGATTGCAGTATTCCATCTGCGTGCAAGGGATATTCCCGTCCTCCCTCTAGGCGGGCGCCATAGAGCTTGCCCTGAGCTTGCCGAAGGGTTTCGATTCTGGAACCTGGGAGATCCGTAATCCGCGCCGACTACTGGCAGATACCGCGCGCTACCGGTTCTTCTTCTTCCCCGCCTTAGCCTTGGCGGATTTGGGTTTGGATTCGGGTTGATGACTGAAGGGGATCGGCCCCATGTCGGGGCCTATGCGCACGGCGCGCGTGTCGTTCATCTCATATGTAATCGTCCGCGGCGAGACAGGTCGCGGGATGCCGATGGCCGGATCTATGGTCATATCGGGGCCGTTGGCGATCTGAAAGCTGAAGGTGGGCGCGCTGCTGTTCGATGCAGGCGTGACCCGCACCGGCAGATAGCCCTGAATGGGATGCAGCCTGAAGGCCGTCTCGTAGCGATGGTGCCGGGTATTCCAGGTAAAGACGCGAACCTGGTCAAAGTCGAAAGGCAACCCCGCCTTGGGCGGCGCCAGCACGGTCACGTACTGCGGAACCTGGTGATCGGGCGTTGCGGCTCCGTTGTCCGCCACCTTGTTGAGCACGTAGGCGCCCACGTAGCGCTGTCCCTCGGCATAGGCGGCAATCTCATCAGGCACATCCACATCCATGCGGCTGGCGAGCATCCACCCGGTGCGACCCTGATCGTCGCGCACCAGCCACCAGTCCTCTACAATTGGCCCGGTATCGGGCTGGCCGGGAAGGTGCGCCGCGCCTTCCGGGGCGGCCGATTTTGCCGCTGATTTTGATTTCGTCCGCGCGTTGGGAGTCTTTGCCGCTGGGCCAGGCGTCGGCGCCATCGGATTGGGAACCTGCCCGGAGCCGGGCACAGCCCTGGCGACCGAGGCGCGTTCCAGAAGCTGAACCCTGGAATTCGCGCCCAACAGATAAAACCGCTCCGCATCCCGGCCGGGCATGAGATGCAGGTAGATTTCGTCGCGCAATACGCCGCTGGCTACCACCGGATCCTGCCGGTGTTGAACCCCCAGTTGGTCAAAGGCCTGGAATGTCTTGGCGTCGATCACCGCCCGCTCTTCTATCCAGCCGACCTCGTTCTTTTCGGTCCTTACCCGCAGAAAGCGGCGGTTCTGTTCCAGCACATCCAGCCGCTGGCCGTTGCTCACCTCGGCCACGCGGTTGGAGACGGCGGCTACCCGGTCATGCAGGTACATCTGCCGGGCAGAGACGTACACCGTGCCGTGCCGTTCGTGGCGGAAGTGGCTGCACGCAGAAGTAAACACCAGAAAACACGCGATAAGCACAGCAACCGCGGGAGCCTTCATGCGCCGCGCGAAAGAGACGAGTGAGATGGAGGATTGTGTGAACACTGCCAGTGGCTATCCAATAGAGAATAGCACTTTTACTCAGGAGCCAGATTTTACCGCCGCCCTTGCCTCCCGGATCAAAGCCGGCAGCACCGCGCCAAACTCACCTTTTCCTGGCTCGCCGAAGGCAAAATAGAGCTGGCGATAGTACTTGTACAAGCTCTCATACACTTTTTGGGCCGATTTCTCCGGCTCGTAGACCTTGTGCGGCGGGCAAATCTTGTCCTGTGCCTCGCCGATGGTCTTGAAGGCGCCCGCTGCCAGGAATGCGAAGACCGCCGAGCCGAGTCCTGTCACCTTGCTCGCCGGCACCAGCACCGGCCTTCCCAGAACATTCGCGTAAACCTGGTTAAGCACCGGATTGCTCTGCGGGATGCCGCCGCCGTTGATAACCCTCAGCGTGGGCGCGCCGTATTCGCTCATCCGGTCGAGGATTACGCGTGTGTGAAACGCGGTTCCCTCGATAGCCGCGAAAAGCTCGTCCTGTGCGGTGTGCTGTAGGTTCCATCCCAGCGTAATTCCGCCCAGATTCGGATTCACCAGAACGGTGCGGTCGCCGTTGTCCCAGGTCATGCGCAGCAGTCCGGTCTGCCCGGCGCGATAAGCCTCCAGCCCCTTGCTCAATTCGGCCACTGTTGTGTTGGCGCGGCGCGCAATGGCGCTGAAGATGTCTCCCGTGGCCGAGAGCCCGGCCTCGACTCCGGTGTATTCTGGGTGCACGCTTCCCTGAACCACACCGCAGACGCCGGGAATCAGTTGCGCCGCCTTCACGTACGCGATGATGCACGTGGAGGTGCCCACCACGTTCACCACGTCGCCCTCCCGCGCGCCCGCCCCGATTGCGTCCCAATGCGCGTCGAAGGCTCCCACAGGAATAGGGATGCCCGCGCGAAGCCCAAGTTTTTCCGCCCATTGCGGCGCCAGTTTTCCGGCAATCTTGTCCGAGGTCGCGCACTCTCCCTCCAGCTTTGCTCGCACGCCGGCCAGCAACGGGTCCACTTTAACCAGAAATTTCTCCGGAGGCAGCCCGCCCAGGGCGGCGTTCCACAACCACTTGTGGCCTATGGCGCAGACGCTGCGCTTCACCCGCGCCGGGCTGGTAATCCCACACAGCGTGGCGGCAACCATGTCGCAATGCTCGAAGGCGCTGGCGAAATTCTTGCGCTTCTCCGGATTGTGGCGCAGCCAATGGAGCAGCTTCGCCCACCCCCATTCCGACGAATAGACTCCCCCGCACCACTGAATCGCTTCCAGCTTCTCGCGGTGCGCCGCCTCCGTGATTTCAGCGGCCTCCTGTTTCGCGCGGTGATCGCACCACAGGTAGTAGTCGTCCAGCGGGCTCATATCGGCGGCCACGGGAATCACGCTCGACCCCGTCGTGTCCAGTGCAATCGCCTCCACCTGCTCGCCGCTGATCCCCACCTCCTTCAGCATCTGCCGCGTGGCGGTGGCCAGCGCCTTCATGTGGTCGCTGTGCGATTGCGTCGCATACTCCGGGTCCTCGCGCTTGCGATGCAGCGGATACTCGGAGATAGCGGAACCAATTAGCCCGCGTTCGCCATCGACCAGTGAGACGCGCACATTCAACGTGCCAAAATCAACTCCCGCAACAATGCTCATCGTTCTCTTCCGTCCCCGCCGCCGAATCATTGCACGGCAGCTTTCATTCAAAATTCATTTGTCCGAAACGCAGTACTAACTCAACAGCAAAATCCAAATCCCTCCCGGACAGGCCGAGATCATGGCTTCTTCTCCTGCCCGTAATAGGCATGACTGCCGTGCTTGCGCAGAAAATGCCTATCGAGCAACATCTGCAGCAGCGGCCGGGCTTCGGCATTGATTGACAGCGTGTGGCATGCCATGCGCGCCACGTATTCCAGAAGCACGGCGTTGTGCGCTGCCTCCGTCGCGCTCGCCCCCCAGCAGAATGGTCCGTGCCCGGCCACCAGCGCCGCCGGTATCGAATTGGGATCAAGCTCTGTAAATCGCCGGCAGATCGCCGCCCCGGTCTCCCGCTCGTATTCGCCCGTAATCGCTGTCTCGCTCAATCGCCTGGTGACGGGCACCGGCCCGTGAAAATAATCCGCATGTGTGGTCCCCAGGCACGGAATATCCATCTCCGCCTGCGCCCACGCCGTGGCATATTCCGAATGTGTATGCACAACTCCGCCGATGGTCGCGAAGTGCTTGTACAACTCAAGATGCGTAGCCAGGTCCGAAGATGGGCGCAGCGTTCCGTCCACAATCTTGCCCTCGAGATCGGTGACCACCATCGTCTCCGCCGTCAGCTCCCGGTAGTCGACGCCGCTGGGCTTGATGACCACTAGCCCCAGCCCGCGTTCGATTCCACTCACATTGCCAAAGGTGTATAACACCAGCCCGCGGCGAACCAGCTCCAGGTTTGCCTCCAGTACTTCTTCACGCAGCTCCTGCAACAGCATATTCGCGGTCCCCTCTGCTCAGATGAATCGACTATCTACTTAATTACCACATCCGCATCCCGGTCCGCGATTCACGGCTCCGGCTCCAGCGCATAGGCCGCTCTCAGTCTACGGCGCCGCGACGATAGCAACTGGCCCGGCTCCTAACGAACCGCTAAGTGAGTAGGTGTCCAGTTGGCCGGTCGTAGTGGCATCAAAGGTGAAAGCACTTAAAGGGGAACTGCCTTGATTGTTCACCACCAGCACGAAATTCCCTGTCGAATCCACAGCCATGCCATATGGTGCGACTCCGGTGGAAACCGTATTGCTTTGCAGCGTCAGCGAGGGGGTCGATGCGTTCAGCAGGAATGCGGTGATATTCCCGCTGGAAGAGTTCACCCAGTTCGCCACATAGACGTAGCCGTTGGAGTCGGCCAGGATGGAATGAGGTCCCGTTCCTCCGCTCGCATACGGGGAACCGGAGGCCTCGCTTCCCAATACATCGGAGGTAATGGAAATCATGCGCAAACCGCCAGAGGTCGATAGGCCGGGAACACCGGTTTCGCCTATATATAAAAAGCTGGTATTCGGGCCAAAAGCTACAGAAACAGCGGTTCCTTTGGCTGTTCGATAATCAAAGGTCGAACTAATCGGATTTGTAGCGCCCGTGTAGTCGGTGCCAGACGTAAAGCCGTACGTCTGGGTCTCCAAGCCGGCGGCAATGGAAACCAGTTTGTTGTCAGGAGAGATGGCCATTCCACCCTGGCCGACGCTGCCGCCGGAGACCAAACTCCGATAGGGAACACTAATACCGCTTCCAAGCGTTGATTCGCCGTTCGCGGTGCTGATCGGCCAGGCAAAGAGAGTAGGTTGGCCTGGAGTATTCGATGCATCCAATAGCCAGTGACCTGTCGAATCCACCTGGAGGGCAAAGGGATATATGTCGCTCAAGAGCACATTGGTGTCCCGGGTCAGCGTGCCGCCTGTGCCGGTGTCGTATAGCAGAATGCCCCCATTTGTGCCCACATAAAGAAAATGGCCTGTGGGATCAATAGCCATGGAGTAAGCCTGTCCGTTAAGAGCGGGAGAACTGCTGAGTGCAGTCAGTTGGCCGGAGGCGATGGAATAACTGGCGACTTGGAATGTCGCCGCTGTTAAGTTACTCAGAATATAGAAGATGCCGCTGTTGTTCGCTGTGCTGCAACTGCCTGACCCCACGACAGCGCAAACAGTGGTGGTCGCCGCAACACTGCCCGAAACGCCGGTGACCGTAATCTGATACGCTCCGGCGGTCGTCGTCGCCGTTGTGGTCGCGGTTAGCGTAGAGGTCTGCGCCGTCGCGCTGCTGAAGGTAAGCGAACTCGAAGAAAGGCTGCATGTCGTCGGACTGGTGGCGCTCGAAGGAGAGGAGGTAATCGCGCAACTCAGTGTAACTGTCCCGGTAAACGAATTCGTCGGTGTTACGGTAATGGTCGAGGTGCCGCTGCCCGCCGCGCCGGAGCTGATGGTGATGCTGGTTGGGTTGCTTGAAAGGGTGAAACTGCTGTTGCCGCCCGGCGCCTGCCAGAAATCTCCGCACCCTGCCACAAGCAGGGCCGCTGCCGGCAACAACCACTCCCATCTCCTTATCTTCATCGTCGCTCCTATTGCGCCGTCCTCAGAATACGCCATCTACAGGAACCTGCTTATAGGCTATACCTACACGCACGCCCCATCATTTATGGTAGACGCAAATTTGCGGAACTTCGCTTGCCGCGGTCTTCCCCCCATCCCTTCCACCTTGCTGGCAGTCCCTCCCTCAACTGATAGATTCATAACAAGGAAGCCCCATGTTCCACACCACCGAAGATCTCCGCATCCAATGGACCAAAGTCGTCCTGCCCCCGGTATTTCTTGAGGAAGAGCGGCCTGTCACCGAAGCCGCTTCAGACACCATCTTCAACGCCCGCAATGAAATCTCCGCCATCCTCAATGGCCGCGACTCGCGCCTGCTCACTCTCGTCGGCCCCTGCTCCATTCACGACCCCAGGGCCGCCCGCGAGTACGCTGCCCTGCTCCAGGCCGCCATCGAGGAGTTTTCCGCCGACCTGCGCATCGTCATGCGCGTCTACTTCGAAAAGCCTCGCACCACCATCGGATGGAAGGGCCTCATCAACGATCCCCACCTCGATCAATCCTTCAAGATCAACGACGGCCTGCGCCTGGCCCGCCATCTGCTCCTCGACCTGGCCGAGATGGGCGTCCCCACCGGAACCGAATTCCTCGACGTAATCTCGCCCCAGTACATCGCCGGGCTGGTCAGTTGGGGAGCCATCGGCGCGCGCACCACCGAAAGCCAGGTTCACCGCCAACTGGTCAGCGGCGTCTCCTGCCCGGTGGGATTTAAAAACGGCACCTCCGGCAACGTGCAGATCGCTATCGACGCCATCCTCTCCGCCGCCCACTCCCACGCTTTTCTCGGCCTCACCAAGACCGGCCAATCGGCCATCCTCATCACCAAGGGAAATCCCGACACCCACATCATCCTGCGCGGCGGCCGCGGCACGGTCAACTATACCGCCGAGAGCGTAGCCGAGACCGCGGCGCAGATGGAAAAAGCCGGCCTTCCCCCGCGCATCATGATCGACTTCTCCCACGCAAACTGCGGCAAGGATTATCGCCGTCAATCCATCATCTGCCACGACGTCGCCGCCCAGATCGCCTCGGGCGACAAACGCATTTTGGGCGTCATGATCGAGAGCAATCTCGTCGCCGGCGCGCAAAAACTCATCCCCGGCCAGCCTCTTGTCTACGGCCAAAGCATCACCGACCCCTGCCTCGACTGGAAGGAAACCCACACCCTGCTCGCCGAGCTAGCCGCCGCCGTCCGCGCCCGGCGCACACTCTGAGCCTGCGCGGCAAATCGAGCCAGCGCGGTAAATCGAAGGAGAAGCAACATGAAAGTCCTTTTCATCGGAGGCACCGGGAACATCAGCACTGCCGTCACGAGACTGGCCGCAGGGCAGGGATTTGATTTGACCCTGCTCAGGCGGGGACAACGGGCAGCCGAACTGCCGGCGAGTGTCCGCACCATCACGGCGGACATTAACGATGAGGCAGGCGTAGCCCGGGCCCTCGGCAATCAAACCTTCGATGCGGTCGTCGACTGGATTGCCTTCACCACAGCCGACATTGACCGCGACATCCGCCTTTTTCGCGGCCGCGCCAATCAATTCATCTTCATCAGCTCGGCCAGCGCCTATCAGAAGCCGGTCGGCCACTATCTCATCACCGAATCCACCCCGCTCGCCAATCCCTTCTGGCAGTATTCGCGCGACAAAATCGCTTGTGAAGAGCGCTTGATGAAGGCCTGGCGCGAAGAGGGTTTTCCCATCACCATCGTGCGCCCCTCCCTCACCTACGGCGATACGCAGATTGCGCTCGCGGTCAATAGTTGGCAGAAGTCATGGACAGCGGTGGACCGCATGCGCCGCGGCAAAAAGCTCATCGTGCCCGGCGATGGCTCCTCGCTCTGGGTCGTCACTCACAACACCGACTTTGCTCGGGGATTTGTCGGCTTGCTCGGCCATCGTCAGGCCATCGGCCACGCCTTCCACATCACCAGCGACGAGGTGATGACCTGGGACCAGTACTATCGCATCACCGCGCAGGCTGCCGGTGTCCAAGCCCGGCTCGTTCACATCCCCTCCGACTTTATCGGCGCCTGTATTCCCGATGAAGTAGGCAGCCTCACCGGCGACAAGGCCGCCAGCGTAGTCTTCGACAACAGCAAAATCAAGCGCTTCGTTCCCGGCTACTGCGCCAAAGTGCCCTTCGCCGAAGGCATTCAGAAAACTATCGCCTGGTTTGATGCCGATCCTCGGCGTAAGCTGATCGATGACGACGCCAACGCCGCCTGGGACAAGCTCATCGCCGCCTACGAAAACGGCCTCGAGACAGCCCTGCGCAGCTTCCGGCCATAAATCCCGTCGAAGCTTCCGGAAATATTTATTTAGCGTCGCAAGAAGTGTCAGGGCACGACTTTACTGGGATCCCCATCGACTCGGGGTCCCCGGCGAGTGTTTTTTGCTCGCTGGGGTAAAGGGACAGGTCTTCGTCGATGGGGTAACTTCACAGCTTGCGGAAAAATTCATTTGGCGTCGCAAGAAGTGTCAGGGCACGACTTTAGTCGTGCCGAAATGCCTCAAAATTAATGCGGGCTTTAGCCCCTGAGGTATCTTGACGGAGGGAGCAGAGGGCTTCAGCCCTCTGAATCAAAGTGAATTGATACACGGCCTTTAGGCCCGGACCATTGCCGTCTTTAGGCCGGAAAGAAATTCATTATATTGCCAGGTGTCCCAGATCCGGATTTTCGTACCTGGGATTCGCGCCAACCCGCTATGATGGCATCAGTACAAAACCGGCGGCGCGAGCCAACAAAATGTCCACCACCATCTTCATCTCGGCAGGCGAAGCCAGCGGCGAACACTATGGCGCGCTGGTAATTGCCGCGCTCAAAAAGCAGCTTGCCGCGGCCGGCCAAGCGGCTGATTTCTTCGGCATGGGCGGAGAGCGCATGGCCGCCGCCGGCCTCGATTGCGTCGTCCGCTCTGAAGAGATGGCCGTCATGGGCCTCACCGAGGTCGTCCGCCACCTGCCGCGCATCTGGCGCGAGTTCCGCAAGCTCAAAAAATCCCTCCGGACTCGATTGGGGAATGGCCGTCCCAGCGTCGCCATCCTCATCGACTTCCCGGAAATCCACTTCCGCCTGGCCAAAGAGCTGCACCAGCTGGGCGTTCCGGTTCTCTACTTCGTCAGCCCGCAGTTGTGGGCCTGGAAGAAGCACCGCATCAAGCTGGTCCGCAAGTACATCGACCGCATGCTGGTCATCTTCCCCTTCGAGGAGCCCTTCTATCGCGAGCAGGGCGTCGAGGCCGAGTTCGTCGGCCATCCGCTGGCGGAGTTGCCGCTTCCCGCCGTCAGCCGCGCTCAATTCGCCGCCGAAAATGGTCTCGACCCCTCGAAGACCTGGATCGGACTGCTCCCCGGAAGCCGTCCCCGTGAGATTCGCGACCTTCTGCCGATAATCCTGCGTGCGGCGCAAAAACTGGCGGAGCATTCAGCGGAGCACGCAACTGCCAGCTACGAGTTCATCATTCCCCTCGCGCCGACCCTGAACGCCGCGCAGCGCGCCGAGGTGCGTCAACTCGTCGATACATACGGCTCCGGTCTCTCCGTCCACCTAGTCCACGAAGCCCGCGCCACGCTCCACCACGCCCGCGCCTCCATCGTCGCCAGCGGCACAGCCACCGTGGAGGCAGCTCTAGCCGGCAATCCCTTTGTCGTCGTCTATCGCGTCTCGGCGCTGACCTACACTATCGCCAAGAGAATCGTCACCGTGCCACACGTGGCCATGGCCAACCTTATCGCCGGCAAACGTGTTGTACCCGAATTGATTCAAAGTGAGTGTACTCCGGAACACATCCTCCGCGAGATCGAGCCTCTGCTTCCCGACGGCCCACCGCGCCAGTCCATGATGGAGGAGTTGGCCCAGATACGCGGATTACTGACACGCGGCCTGCTGAAGACCCATCCAGTCGGCGAAAACGGCAGCGCTGGCGAAACTGGTCGAGCTATCGCGCACGTAGCAGCCGTGGCGCTCGAGCTGATGAAGATTAAATCTCGCTGATGACCCCGTTTTGAGTGCGGAGTTTTTCTTCATTTTACACTTCAATTAACTCATTCATTCCCGCTTTTAAACGCTTCTAATCTTGGACAAACGCCCCTAAAACCTCCTCATCCGCACTTGTTTTCGCGCTATAGCTCTTAACGCAAACTGCCGATGATGTCAGCATGAGATTGCTGCGTCTCTTCATCCGTGTCATCTTGCCGGTTGCATTGAACCTGACCCTCACGACAGCATATGCCGCGCCGCGCAATCCGGCCTCTCCGGCCGCATCCTCCGTGGCAGCACCGCGCGTTCAAGGCGCCGTTGATGACGCCGCGCGCGTGATTCTCCACGGCAACACGCATCCGCTGATTCGGACTGTGGCTGGCCAGGCCGGAACTATCCAGGGCAAACCGTTACATTCCGAGATGAGCCAACCCGTAACCGATCTCGGCGTGGTTGAAGATTCTTTGCCCGCGGGCCGGATGCTGCTCTTGCTTCAGCGCTCTCCGGAGCAGGAGGCGGCGCTCAACGATTTCATTCAGTCCGTGCACACTCCGGGCAATCCCTACTATCATCAGTGGTTAACTCCGGAGGAGTTTGGCCGCCTCTACGGGCCTGCCGACTCGGACATTGCCGCCGTCACTGCCTGGCTTCAATCGCACGGCCTCACCATCAACCAGGTGCATGCCGGGCGGCTGGCCATCGAATTCTCTGGTACCGCGGGCCAGGTCAGCGAGGCCTTCCAGACCGAGATTCACCGCTATCAGGTAAACGGCGAAACGCACCTTGCCAACTCGACCGACCCTTCGGTTCCTGCTGCGCTCGCGCCGGTTATCTCCGGCCTGACGCAGTTAAGCGACTTTCATCCGCAACCCCGTTTGCAGGTTCTGGGACGTGCCCAGTTCAATCGCAAAACCCACCAGACCACGCCGCTTTGGACGTATCCGGAGAGTAGCGGGGTCGTCTTCGTAGTGGCGCCGGGCGATTTTGCCAAGCAGTATGACATCAATTCAGTTTATGCGACCGGAACCACCGGCACGGGGCAGTCCATCGCCATCGTCAGTGCATCGAACGTTGACCTGAGCCTTGTTCAGGCCTACCAGAGCCTCTTCGGATTGACCGCCAACCTGCCAACGGTAATAGTCGACGGCACAGACCCCGGCCAGAACAGCGCGGCCATCGAGGCCTATCTGGACATCGAGCTCGCAGGCTCGGTTGCGCCCGGCGCCACGGTCCTGCTGTACACCTCGGGCGGGACGGCTTTCACCGACGGCCTCGCCCTGGCTGCGATGCGCGCTGTAGAAGACGATCAGGCCGGGGTTATCAGCGTAAGCTACGGCGAGTGCGAAATGGATCTGGGCCAGAGCGGCAACGCCTTCTGGAGCGCCCTCTGGCAGCAGGCCGCTGCACAGGGCCAGACGGTTTTTGTTGCAGCGGGCGACGGCGGCTCGGCCGGCTGTGACAACTTCGACTCCCAGCAGGTCGCCTACGACGGACTCCAGGTCAACGGCATTGCCTCCACTCCTTACAACATCGCCGTTGGCGGCACCGATTTCTACTACAGCAGCTACGCCGGAACGGCCTCGGCCATCAACACGCAGTTGAGCTCCTATTGGTCCTTGAGTTCCACCACCTCGCCCGCTGTCTCCCTCAAGCAGACCATCCCCGAGCAGGCCTGGAATGACTTCTTCGGCTTCAATATGTACGACAGCGGCAATCCTGCCAACCAGCCCATCGAGATTATCGTGGCCGGCGGCGGAGGAGCCTCGAACGCCGCGCTCTATCCCAGCGGCGTCGCCACGGGCTATTCCAAGCCGGCCTGGCAAACCGGAACCGGCGTCCCCGCAGACCATGTGCGCGACCTTCCCGACCTCTCCCTCTTTGCCGCCAATGGCTACAATTACAGCTTCTACCCCATCTGCGCCAGCCCCGGCGACTGCACAAATCTCACCAGCACCGGGACCGTGGTCATCACCGGCGTGGGCGGCACCTCCGCCAGCTCTCCGGCTATGGCCGCCATTCAGTCCCTGATTAACCAGAGCACCGGCGCATGGGCTGGGCAGGCCGACTTCATCTACTATCCGCTCGCCTCCAGGCAGCCGACCGCCTTCCACGATGTGACCATAGGCGGTAACCAGGTGCTCTGCTTCTCCGGCACGGCCAACTGCGTGGCTGGCTCCTCGTCTACAAACTCCAGCGGCTACTACGTTGAAAACGGCTACTCCGCCGGCACGGGCTATGATCTGGCCACTGGATTAGGTTCGGTTGATGTTGCCAACCTGATCAAGTACTGGAGCACGGTGACCTTCTCGGCTACCACAACCACTCTAAGCGTCAATCCCACCACTCTGGTTCACGGCAAAACAACCACCGTCAGCGGCACCGTCGCTCGCTCCTCGGGCTCTGGCACGCCCACCGGCTCAGTGAGTCTGACCGGCAACGATGGCATTCCTTATTACACAGCCATCGACGACATCGCCCTCTCCGCCGGCAGCTTCTATGCCTCAGTGGACAACCTGCCCGGAGGAACCTATCAGCTCACCGCCGTCTACGGCGGCGACGGCACCTACGCCGCCAGCAAATCAGCGCCCGTCACCGTTACCATCACTCCGGAAAACGATACGCTGGCAACCACCGGCTGGGCATGGAATCCCTACGACCTCAACCTCTACGCGCTTTCCTCCGGCATAACCGTACCCTACGGAGCGCAAATCTTCCTGGATGCGCAGCCGCTGAGCGCCAACGCCACCATCGCCACCGAGCCCACGCCAGCCACCGGAACCATCACCTTTACCGACACGCTGGGTTCGGCAACCATCACCGCGACGCAGCCGCTCAATGCCTCCGGCGTAGCCGAGTGGTCCACAGGCGTCTTCGCGCCCGGCAATCACACGGTCAGCGAGTCCTACTCCGGCGACCCAAGCTATAATCCATCCACCGCCGCCGCCGCCGCCTTTACCGTGATTCCCGGCAGCACCAGCCTCACCATCAAGCCGCTGGTCTCCACGGTCGCCGCCGGAGCCAGCGTGTCCGTCGATGTCATTCTCGCCACCGGTTATCTCTCCCTCTACGGAACTCTGCCCACCGGCAACGTAACCGTAACCTTGGGCACTCAATCGGTCTCCGCTCCCTGGCAGCCCTATGGCACAACCGGCAACGCCAGCCTTGAGGCGGTGGTCGCCTTCAGTAATGTCCCGGCCGGCATTCTGCCCCTCATCGCCTACTACCAGGGAGACAACAACTGGCTAGGCAGCGCCGCCAACGGTGGAACCATCATCTCGCTGGCCAGCAAACTCACTCCCACAGTAGTACTCACTACCAGCTCTGCCAACCCCTCACCCGGCCAGACTTTTACCCTCGCCGCCACCGTCGCCGGCGCCTCCGGCAAGCCTGCTCCCACCGGCACAGTCGCCTTCATCTCCGACGGCCAGAGCTTCAGCGCCTTCGTCAACCTGAGCAGTGGCACGGCTACTCTCGCCATTCCCGGCTACGCCGCCGCTAACGGAACCAACATCTTCACCGCCGTCTACCAGGGCGACACCAATTACAACGCCGCCGCCTCCAACGCAGTGAATGTCACCATCGCCCAATCGGATTTCTCTCTGAACGCTCTTAACCCCGAACTCTCCATCTCTCCCTCCGCGTCGGGAACCAGCGCGCTGGCACTCTCGCCCATCAACGGCTTCAGTGGAACCGTCACGCTCTCCATTAGTACGCCCGTCGGCCTCACGGTGACTCCCGCCGCAACCTCCCTGGCCCTCAGCGCGCCTACTGCGGATGTGCTCACGCTTAATGTCGCCGCCGCCACGGCTTCCGGAATCTATCCGGTTACCATCACCGCCAGCGGCGGTGGACACGTGCACACCGCGCAGATCCTGGTCCGGGTTTTGGTGGTAGCCGCGCCCATCTTTTCTCCGGCGCCCGGAACCTTCGTCACCGCGCAGACGGTCACTCTGACCGATGCCACCTCCGGCGCGGCCATCTACTACACCACCAACGGAACCACGCCGACCACCTCTTCCACCAGGTACTCCGGCGCCATTTCCGTCTCTGCGACAGAGACCATTAAGGCCATTGCGGTTGTCAGCGGCTACGCGCCCTCTACTGTGACCTCGGCAACCTACACCATCGGTTCAGCCTTCTTCGGATGCCCCTCCGGAAGCGGCAGTTGCGTGGATAACTTCACCGGCGCTTCTGGAACTCTCCTGCCCACCTATAACTCCCGCTGGGTGCTCGCCGGAGGAACCAACTCCATTTACACCTCCGGCTCCAACAGCGCGCAGATCTCCGCCTACAACAGCGCCGTCTACTACTACAACGGCTCCGTCTCCGACACCGCGCAAATTACCCTGGCTCCCTCCAGCACCACCATCGGCTATGCCATTCTGGCCTGCGTCAGAGTCTCAAGCGGAATTCCCGGTTACTGCGTGGGCTTCAGCGCCGTATCCGGCGGGAATTACACCGCATGTTATGTGATGAAGAACTTCAGGTACCTCGGTGGAGGAAGTTGCGGCACGGTTTCGGCAACCACGGCTCACACCCTCAGGCTGGTCGCCTCGGGAACATCCACCGTCACATTATCCATCTATGTCGACGGCGTCGCCAGCGGAACCGTCACTGACAGCTCCAGCACATACACCATCGCAGGTTCCGGGTTCGGATTGCAGGGCGACAGTACCCCAACCGACAGCACCGTGAACGAATGGCAGGATTACAGCGGCGGTTCACCGGCAGCCACGCCCACCTTCAGCCCCGTAGCCGGACCCTACACTTCGGCTCAGTCGGTGACCATCTCCGACACCACCCCCGGCGCGGTCATCTACTACACCACCAACGGCGCCGCGCCAACCACAAGCTCCACCCTCTACACCGGAGCAATCACTGTATCAGCGACGGAAACAATCGAGGCCATCGCTACAGCCTCCGGTTATCTGCAAAGCGCCGTCGGTACCGCGACTTATACCATCAGCTCAGCTATCTTCGGATGCCCCTCCGGCAGCGGCAGTTGCGTGGATAACTTCACGGGCACTTTAGGAACGCTCTTACCCACATATAACTCCCTGTGGATTTTGGCTGCTGGCACAAACTCGATTTACACTACCGGCAACAACACCGCGCAGATTTCCGGCACAGTCAGCGCCGTGTATTACTACAATGGGTCCGTCTCAGACGCTTCGCAAATCACCCTTGCGCCATCCAGCGCCACAATCGGCTACGAAAAACTCGCCTGCGTCAGAGTCTCAAGCAGCCTCGGCGGCTACTGCGTCGGTTTCAGCGCAGTGTCCAGTGGTAATTACACCGCATGTTATGTAATGAAGAACTTCAAATACCTGGGCACCGGAAGTTGCGGAACGGTCTCAGCAACCGCAGCTCACACCCTTGGCCTGGTCGCATCCGGCACATCCCCCGTCACTTTATCCATATATGTCGACGGCGTTGCCAAGGGGACTGTCACCGACAGTTCCAGTCCTTATACCGTGGCCGGGTCCGGATTTGGATTGCAGGGAGATGGAACGCCCGCCGACAGCACCGTGAATGAATGGCAGGATTACCTCGGCGGTTTGCCCGCGGCTACGCCTGCCTTTAGCCCGGCAAGCGGAACATACACTTCGGCGCAGACGGTGACTATCTCCGATACGACTTCCGGCGCGGTCATCTACTACACCACCAACGGAACCGCGCCGACTACCGGTTCGACAGTCTATAGCGCGCCGATTGCCGTCTCTGCCTCGGAAACAATAGAGGCCATTGCCGTGGCCTCCGGCTACTTGCAAAGTGCGGTGGGCTCGGCCGCTTACAACATGAATATACCCGTCGTCCACTGCCCCACTGGCAGCGGCAGTTGCTTTGACAACTTTACCGGCGCCACGGGTACCGCCCTGCCCACTTACAACTCTCAATGGATATTGGCGGGAGGCACGAACTCGATCTATACCACCGGCTCAGGCAGCGCGCAGGTCTCCGGCTCCGCCAGCTCCGTTTACTACTACTCCGCGTCAACCTCGGACACCGCCCAGATCACCCTTGCCCCATCCAGCACAACCATCGGCTACGAGAAGCTGGCCTGCGTGAGAGTGTCAAGCGGCATTCCAGGTTATTGCGTGGGTTTCAGCGCCGTATCGAACGGATATTACACCGCATGTTATGTAATGAAGAATTTCAAGTACCTGGGCGGCGGAAGTTGCGGCACGGTTTCGGCCACTGTAAATCACACTTTGAGCTTGGTCGCATCGGGAACTTCAACCGTCACCTTATCAATATATGTCGACGGCGTTGCCAGGGGAACGGTCACGGACAGCTCCAGCCCTTATACCGTGGCCGGGTCTGGATTCGGTTTACAGGGAGATGGAACACCCGCCGACAGCACCGTGAACGAATGGCAGGATTACAGCGGTAGTTCATCAACACTTAAGATCATCAACAACCCAGGAAATGGCTCAAAAGGCTCGGCGCAAGTCTTAACAATGAGTTCCAGACCCCTGCATATGGTTGTTCAATAAGCCGCCCACGGAATTCCTCCCCAAGCAACAACGGCCAGCCCGAGGGCTGGCCGCTGTTGCCTGTGAAATGCTGTTGACTGCTTATTAGTTGTCGCTCCTGCTGGGCTTTCCCCAGGAGAGAACCTCCAGATCAACCTGAGCAAGCCCGGACTTGATCATACCCAGTTTCTGGGCGGCGCCATACGACAGATCGAGGATGCGCCCGCTGTAAAGGTAACCGCGGTCGGTGATGCGCACCACTACCGAGCGCCCGTTTCTGCGATTCACCACCCGCACTATCGTGCCAAATGGCAGGTTTGGATGGCAGGCGGTCATCGCGTACATATCGAAGCGTTCTCCACTGGCCGTCTTCCGGCCATTGAATACGCCTCCATACCAGGAGGCTATGCCGTGGAGCGCATAGGTTGTTGAGTTGTCAGTCGGTTTGCCCGGTGCGAGCAGAACAGGTGTCGTGCTCGCTACAGGAGCCACCGGAGGAGCCAAAACTGCCGGCCGTGAAAGCCGGGCATCCGCCTGCACCGTCCGCGGGTAGATCACCAACACCCCCGCGACCAGTAAAACAGAGGAAAACCCTGCCGCCAGCCAGACTCGTAGGGAAGTTTTCGAGTTCGTTTTGCTAGATTTTCGTCTTTTCTCCATCTGCCCATTTTACCAATTCGACACTATTTAATCTGCATGTTATCTAAATGAATACGAGGAAAACCTGCCCAAAATGGTACTGTTTTCAATGCTTTTTCCATATAAGTTCTTGCCTCACTACCACTTAAAAGTGGCACAAAAAAAGTGCACTTTAGTGTATTTTTTTGCCCTTTTTGGCCGATTTAATGCCCTTTCTCCCCAAATCCCCGAGTGTGGCCTAAAAAACCACACTTTGCCTTCTGGATAGGGGTGGTGGCGTAATCGTCGCCCGCCTGAACGGCAAGTTCCCACATCGCATGTCTTTTGCAGATTATTTCTCCATTCCTGCTAGCGTGAAAGTGACGTTATCTCAAACAAAGAGCAGGGGGAAACATGAAATTCAGCGCCGCCGGCATGGAGCTACTAAAAAGGTCCGAGGGCTTTCGCGATCGCGTTTATTTGGATGTAGCTGGCATATCCACCATCGGCTACGGCCACCGGCTGCTGCATGCCGATTCTTTTCCTAATGGAATCAATGAGTTGCAGGCTGCCAATCTCCTGGCTTGCGACGTGCGCGATGCCGAGCAGGCCGTTCAGCGCCTGGTGACGGTTCCCCTCACCCAGGGCCAGTTCGACGCTCTGGTGGACTTTACCTTCAACCTCGGCGCTGCAAGGCTGGCCGCTTCCACCCTGCTCAAATCACTCAATGCAGGCCGCTATGACGATGCCGCCGAGCAGTTGTTGCGCTGGGACCATGCCGGCGGGCGGGAATTTGCAGCCCTCAAGGCCCGCCGCGAGGCCGAGGTCGAGCTTTGGCAGAAAGCCCCGGCGCGGCAAGAGACCGCCGCTTAGAACCAGCACATCTTACCCCTTCGCCTTCCGGCTGGCGTGTTTTTTGTGCTTGACAGCTGGCCGAGCCTGAGCAGCCGGTGCCGTCACCGGGGCGGCCGCAGCTCCATTTGCCGTCTTTGCCGGCGGGTCAAGCCACTTCAGCAGCACTGAGGTAAGCAGCCCAGCGCCCTCATCGGAGAGATGAATGCCGTCGCTCGAACGAATCTTGATAGTCTGGCCGTCGTCCTGCGTGACAAACTCCCGATACTTCCCCGCATCGTCGCCCACATAGGAGACCGGATTCCACCAGGTGGCCTGCGGCGACTGGCTGACTACCGTATAGGTAATGCGATTGAGGTCGGTGATCTTTTCGTCATAGATATGCCCCCGCATGGGCGGAAGCCCTACCCACACCACGCGCGGCCCGCCTTCTTCCACCATAGCCAGGAACTCGGCAATCCTCTCCTGGTAGACCTTCCGCCAATCTTCGCTGCCATAGGGCAATACCTTGCCGTCCACTACAAAGCCCTGTCCGTCATTGGCCCCAATGGCCACAATCACCACATCGGGCTTTACCTCGCCCAGCATCGCCGGATACTCATCCATCCAGTTGAAGACCTCCGGCCGCGCCAGGCCGGTGCCGGAGCGAAAAGCCTTTACGATGCGCAGATTCTTGTCGCCCGCGGCCTCGCGCATCAGTTCGGCGCTCAAGCCGACCGCCATCATGGAGTCGCCGGTCAGCACCACCACACGCTGCTTGCCAGGCTCGACCGGCGGCAGAGGAACTAAAGCCGTGGTTCTTGGCACATCTCCAAGAAGCGGCGTCCGCGCTCCCGGAGCGTTGAGGAACGGAATATGCGCGCTGTGATCCGGAATTTTCGCGCCGGAACCCAAACCAGTAGTCGAGGCCGGATTTGGGCTGTTTGCCGATGCTGAAGGTGCGCAGCCGGATGCTCCTGGCAGATCGCAAGCACGGGGAGGGTTTGCGGCCTTCGCCAACAGGGCTGCGTCGTCGGTCCAGCCGACGCGCGCCAGGGCTACAAGAGCACGATCGCGGATTGCTGCCACTCCCAGCGGATGCAGTGTCTTCTGAACCGCTGCGGTGACCGGAACGGCGACGGTACGCAGCGGACCGATCTCCAGGTGATTAGCCCAGCTGGCAAGCCCATCGGATTCAAGCAGCACAATGACCGCGAGGAATCCCACGATGACCAGGGCCATATTCCGGATTGGTTGGGTCAACGAAACGCTTCGCATAGCTCTCTAAAACTGGAAGTAGATGAACGGGGCCACTCCCGTCGGCCCCAGAATTTCAATGGTGGCGATGGCCACAGCCAAAACCGCTCCGCGCGCCAGGGCCGGCCAGCGGCCCAACTTGATCTCGAAGCCGTTGCGCCAGCGTGGCGGCATGTACTGTCCAGCAAGCCCGAGAAACAGCACGACCAAGACGGGTCCTGTAGCCAGTGTCGCTGCTCCTGGAACCGTCAGCCGGCTAAAGACCGTGAATGCGGTTGCAAATGAAGAGGCCCGGAAGAAGACCCATCCCGCGCAAACCGCGTGGAACAGGAGAATGCGCGACGCCCATCGCCATGCCGCGGTTGCCCGCCAGCGAACCAGCGGACGCCAGCCGATACGAGACCAGAGTCGATGGACAACCAGGTAGAAACCGTGCAGGCCTCCCCAAACTACAAATGTCCAGGCGGCGCCGTGCCACAGGCCCCCAAGCAGCATGGTCACCATCAGGTTGATATAAGTCCGCAGCTTGCCCTTGCGCGAGCCGCCCAGGGGAAAGTAGAGATAGTCGCGCAGCCAACTGGAGAGCGAGATATGCCAGCGGCGCCAGAAATCCTGCGGATCGGCGGCCGTGTAAGGCGCATTGAAGTTGCGCGGAAACCGGTAGCCGAGCAGCAGGGCGCAACCGATGGCGATATCCGTGTAGCCCGAAAAATCGCAGTATATCTGCGCCGCATAGCCGTAAACGGCAAGCAGCGTATCCCATGCGCCAAAGCTCTGCGGCACCGCGAAGACCGGCTCCACCAGCCGCGTAGCCAGCATGTTCGAGATAACTACCTTCTTGAACAGGCCGCCGGCGATCAGCAGAAAAGCGCGGTTGACGCGGATGGAGTTAGGATTGCGCCGGATCGCCAATTGGGGAAGAAACCGCGAAGCGCGCAGAATGGGACCAGCGATGAGCTGGGGAAAGAAGGCTACATATAAGAGCGCGTCGCCCAGGTTGACCGGCTCGCGAACCTTGCCGCGATAGCAATCACACAGCAAGGATATGGCGTGAAAGATAAAAAAGGAGATGCCCAGAGGCAACAGGGGCGAATAGATCTGAATGTGCGGCGGAGGAGCGAAGCGGCCCCAAACCTGGAGCAGCGTCGTCAGCAGAAAGCCGGTGTACTTGTAATAACCCAGCGTGGCCAGGCAGACGGTGACGCCTGCGGCCAGCCAGCACTTTCTGGCAGCTACCGTCCGGCTGCGCTGGATGCGCTGGGCGACTAATCCGCTGAAGAGCGAGATGCCGAATAATAGCGGAATATAGGCCCAGTTCCAGAAGCCATAGAAGATATAACTGGCCAGCAGAAGAAAGCTCTTATGCGCTGTAAGGAAGCGGTACAGGCTCCAGGCAACGGCCAGCACTACGAGAAAAAACAGCGCGTACTCGACCGTGGGAAAAAGCATGAATGTAATAAGCCTTTGCTAAGAGCCTGGAATTTCCTGTACGAGGGGCTTCGAGCCGCCAGTTTCAGGAATGTGTATGGCGAAGGAAGAATAACACAATCTCTTCCCCGTTCTTGTAATCCGCACTTCGACTGGCGCGAGAAAAAATCGCGGGCGGATCTCCTCCATAACGGCCGTTGGCGTGGCAGCTGGTTTGCCCACTGAAACAGAAGCGCCACCATGCGCCGGTTCGGGCTATGGTTTATTCTCCGGTACGACCTTGGCGCCCTTCCCCTGCTGGGCCTCCGCGTGGAAGCGCTTGTAGTCAAAGCAGCGCTCGGTAAAGTGCTGACGGATGCCTTTCACCAGCAACACGCGCGCCTGCACGGTTCCCTCGACGCCGGTAGGAAGCCATATCTCGCCGTTTACCTGCGCCTGATCGAAATGAAAGTTGGAGCCCTTCTGGATAGTGGCCACAATTCCACCGGCAACGCGAAAATTGTCATCGAAGGCTACGTCCAAATGGGCGACCTGGCTATCTGCCTCATCGATCCATACCGTTCCCTTCAATTTCTTTGAGGCGTCCTCGGCCAGGCCGTGCGTCCTGGCGTCTTTGCGGCCCACAAAATCAAAGACAATCGCCGGACGGCCGCGATAGTTCTCGCGCCGCTCATTCAGCACATCCATGATCTCCAGTAAGCGGCTGATGGTGACCTCGTGGCCTTCCAGCGGCTGATCCGGCGGCGTCTTTTCCGCCTTCTTCACCAGCTTGGTCACGCGCTCGGTCTCCTTTTTCTGCTCCTCATCCGTTAGCGGTTTTCCTTCTTTCTTCACCAGTTGCCAAATCTCATGTCCGTTGACGAAAAAAACCTCAGCCTCCTCCGTCTCGGTTTTGCTCACCTTCCCTTTGGCGTCAATCTCCTGAACCTCCTGTGAGACGCTGAAGGTGTAATTCTCGCGCACTTTATCGAGTTGTTTCTGGTGTTCGAGAACCTCCTTCGAGAGCTGCGGAATTGCGGGCAACGGAGGATTGGCCGCTTGCTGTGCCTCTGCCGGCAGCGCAAACAATAGAGGCAGTAGACTCGCCGCAAGAAATAGCATTCGTACATATTGCATGAGGACAAATCCTTATTGTTATGAACCGATCTCCGTCACTTCAAGCCGCTCGCCCGGCTTCAGGTAGCCCTTGCGGCGGAACCAGTCTTCCATGGCCGGCTGAAGACGGTCGAGTGGCACGCGCGCCCCGGCTTCCAGCACTCCATCGGCCACCGGCAGCGTATCGTCGAAGACCGGGTCGTTGGTGAAGTTGCGCATGGCAAAGTTGTCGATCCAGCCAATTGGGCATGCCTGCCTGAGGCCGTTCAAATCCATGCGTTGAATTGAGATCCTGCGCGCGAACATGCTTCCAATGTAACGGATGCAGGCTGGCAACCCGCACCCGCACTGGCTATTACAACCAGCCGTAGCGCCGGCGTCCTCTCTGGCTCGCGTGTTGACAGGGCCCCTCGCATATCCCTAGAATCAAGGGGTATGAGTCTGCTGTTTTTCTAGCGTAACTGCTAGAAATATCAATGGTTTAGCGGACTTCATTCAGGTCTGGGCAGCAATCATTTATCAGCCGGATCGGAGAACGGCAAAGATGCCTGATGCGCGCGTCAGTCCGCGGGAGCGGCTGGTGCTGATGGCCATCATCGAGCAGTACATCGCCACCGGCGAGCCGGTAGCTTCGCAGGCGGTCGCCCGTCATTTTTCCAACCAGGAGGGCCTGAGCGCGGCCACCATCCGCAACGTAATGGCCACGCTGGGCGAGTCGGGTCTCTTGGAGCAGCCGCACACCTCGGCAGGCCGCGTGCCCACCGCCGCTGCTTTTCGCTATTACGTCGAGCAGATTACTCAGCCCGGCCGCATGGCCGCAGGCGCGCAGTCAGCCGGCCTGAACGCTGCGCAGCCCGGCGCTACTCCCCTGAGCGAAGCCCGGCGCGAGCAGATCGAGGAGAGCTTCAGCGGCGTCACCAGCAGCAACGACTACCTGGAGCGCACCTCGCACGTGCTGGCGCTTTTGTCCAGCGGACTGGGCGTGGCGCTGGCCAGTTCCACCGCCAGCCAGGTGCTGGAACACATTCACTTCTCGCGGCTTTCCACCGGCCGTGTGCTGGCCGTGCTGGTCACTCAGTCCGGAGCCGTACAGGACCGGGTGCTGGCTTTGGACCGCGATCTGACCCACATCGAACTGGAGACCGCCGCGCGCTACCTGAACGAAAACTTTCGCGGCTGGCATATCGAGCGCATCCGCGCCGAGGTGGCCCGGCGCGTCGAACTGGAGCAGGCCGCCTATCGTCAGATGCTGGCCTCTGTCGAGGAGCTTTGCCGCAAGGGAGCGCTGCAAGGCGCTGAAACCAACCCGGCAATTTATGTCGACGGAATGGCCAACCTGATTGCCGCCGAGGTGGACCGCGAGCGCCTGCGCCAGATGCTGCTGGCTCTGGAAGCCAAGCAGCGGCTGGTGGAGTTGCTCACTGCTTACGTAGACGGGCGTCAGCAGGAGGTACGCGTGGTAGTTGGCCTTGACCAGCTTGCCCAGGAGGGTACCGAATCGGCGGGTCAGGCCGAGATCTCGCAAGTAATGCAAAATCTTGTTCTCATCGGCGCTCCGGCCCGTTTGGGCGACTCCAACCTGGGCACTGTAGCCCTCATCGCGCCTACCCGCATCCAATATCAGGAGATGATCCAGGCGGTGCGCTACATCGCCCGGCTCTCCGAGCGGCTGCTGGAAGTTCCCGCCGATTAGAAACCCGGCTTTGTATCAGGGCACGACCTGACAGGCTGCGGAAAAAATAATGGGTGTAGCACGAAGTGTCAGGGCACGACTTTAGTCGTGCCGAAAATGCAACAAAGAATCGGGGCTTTAGCCCCGGAACGGAACCGGAGTTGCTTTTGAAAATCAGAAGATAACACGGCGCAAGCCGTAGAAATTATCATGGAAACATATGACAAAGAATTTTCGTAGAACGCATAGAACGATGCCGGAACAGGATGCAGAGTTGACCTTGTCTGAGGAGGCGTCTGCCGCGGCTGCCTCGCAGGCCGATAACTCCGCATCCGAAATGCCCACGCAGGAGCCGAGACCCGCACAGGAGCCGAACCCTGTGCAGGGGCCGGACAAGACCGCGGAGGAAGCTCCGCCCGTTCCCCGCGCGGAATACGACCAGCTCAAGGCCGAGCGCGACCAACTGCTCGACCGGCTCGCCCGCCAGCAGGCCGAGTTTGAAAACGCTCGCAAGCGCGCCGAACGAGATCGCATCGCGGATCGCGACTATGCCGTCGTCAACGTGGTCGAAAAGTTTCTGCCGGTGCTGGACCATTTCGAGATGGCGCTCAAATCGGCCGGTACGGTGGAACAGCTGCGCTCCGGCGTCGAGTTGATTGTGAAGCAGATGGAGGATGTTCTGCGCCAGTTGCAGGTGACTGCGATTCCTGCGGAGGGAGCAAAGTTTGACCCGCGCCAGCATGAGGCATTGGGCGCTATCGAGCGCCTCGACCTGCCCGACCAGCACGTCGCCGAGGAGATTCGTCGCGGCTACAAGCTGCGCGACCGGCTCCTGCGACCCGCGCTAGTGCGCGTCGCCTCCAACCCCAAACAGACAAGCGAGTAGGATTTGAATCCAAACGTGAGTAAAGCAGACTATTACGAGGTTCTGGGCGTCTCGCGCGACGCCAGCGAACAGGAGCTGAAGAGCGCCTATCGCAGGATGGCGCGCGAGCACCATCCTGACCTCAATCCCGGAGACCATGCCGCCGAGGAGCGCTTCAAGCAGGCCAGCGAGGCCTACCAGGTTCTAAGCGACCCCGACAAGCGCGCCGCCTACGACCGCTTCGGCCATGCCGGAGTCAGCGGCGCCGGCCAGGGATTCGGCGGGCCCTTTGGCGCAGGCGTCGACATCAGCGACCTCTTCGGCGACCTCTTCGGCGAGATGTTTTCCATGGGAGGCAACCAGCGCCGCCCCAACCGCCAGCAGCGCGGCGACGACCTCCGCTTCAACCTGACCGTGGACTTCGAGGCCGCCATCTTCGGCGTTGAAACAGAGGTCAAGATTCGCCGCCTCGAAGCCTGCGACGCTTGCAAGGCCACCGGCAGCTCCTCCCACCGTGGACCCACCACCTGCGGCCACTGCCAGGGCCGCGGACAGGTCCGCTTCCAGCAGGGCTTTTTCTCTGTGGCACGCACTTGCTCAGCCTGCGGAGGCGCGGGCCAGGTCATTGGCGACCCCTGTCCAACCTGCCGAGGTGAAACTCGCGTCAGCAAGGAAAACAAGCTCCACGTCAAGGTTCCGCCCGGAGTCGAGACCGGAACCCGCATCCGTTACGCCGGCGAAGGCGATGCCGGGCGTGCCGGCGCGCCCAAGGGCGACCTTTACGTCGTCCTCTCCATTCGCTCCCACGAATACTTCCAGCGCGACGGCCACAACCTGCGTTGCGTCCTCCCCATCAGCTTTCCCCAGGCCGCCCTCGGCGCTGAAATCGAAATTCCCGCGATCGGCGGCAACGTCACCCTCAAAATTCCCGAGGGCACGCCCAGCGGAAAGGAACTGCGCGTTCGCGGCAAAGGCGTTCCCTTCCTCAACGAGAGAGGCTCGGGCGACCTGATCGTTAAGGTGATGGTTGAAATTCCCAAGAAGCTCAACCGCGCCCAGCGCGAGCTAATCAATCAACTCGCCGTGTCGCTAGCCATTGAAAACAAGCCCGCCTCCGTTAGCTTTCTCGAAAAGATGAAGGATTTGTTCAACTAGGGCCGTTTCTGAATCACTCGTTGTTTTGAATGGGCATGGCCAGGTGCCTTAGGTCCGGATTTTTGGACATGGGATCGGAGCCCCTCTAACTCTTCCACGGATTTACAACCGCCACCCCCGCCGCCAAAAACGGCGCGGTATCGCGCGTGGCTACAGCGAATCCATGCACGACGGCGATGGCGGCAATCTGACAGTCAGCCACGGAGATGGAATAGCCCTTCGCTGCCGTGATGCTTCCCAAAAGAGCGAAAGCAATCGCCGCTTCCCGGTCGAAGGAAAGAAAGCGGCCCGCAAAGAGCTTGGTTTGCAACTCCCGCAGCGCCTCGGCCATGCCACGTTTACGCTTGCCCGCCGGGAGAAGCGCGATACCGATCAGGATTTCCGCAAGATTTATTGCGGTGAGGTACAAAGTCTCTGGATCCTGCGCGTCTAGCCATCGAAGCACCGCCGGATCGGCGAGCGGCTTCAATGGTTCCGAGATAACGTTGGTGTCGAGAATGATCATTCAAATTCTGCCGGTTCGATTGGCCTACGATCGCGCTCGTAGTTGAGTTCGATGCCCCCATAGCGGCGCCCAAAGGCCGCCAGTTCTGATCCGATTTTAATGCGCTTCCGGGGAGCAACGGCCTCTTCCAGAATCACTCGAATCTCGGCCTCGGTGCTGCGTGCGTTGCGCGCCGCGCGTAACTTAAGCGCGCGATGGGTCTCTGTGGGTAGATTGCGAACGGTCACGGCAGGCATGAATCTTCACCTCCATCAATATGCTATCAATGATAGCATACTGCTATCACTAACCGCAAACCCCTGCCCTTCTTAGCCAAGAAGCACTTCACGCTAAAATAGATCCAGGCCTCGCTCCTGCGAAAGTGGCGGAATTGGCAGACGCACCAGACTTAGGATCTGGCGGAGCAATCCATGGGGGTTCGAGTCCCCCCTTTCGCACCATGACCCCTGCCCGGCCAACCGGCCCTCAGCCCGCCTCACCCCCGCCCGCCGGAGTAATCTGGAGAAACCATGAGTCCATCCGCGCAACAACCTCAAATGAACCTCGTCCAGAGCCCCGACTACCGCGAGGCCTACGCCAACAGCGTCCAGATCCGTGCCAGCGTCTGGGACTTTCAATTGGTCTTCGGCCTGGCTTCTCCTGAGCCCCCCGACCAGATCACCATTCGCAACCACAGCGCCATCTTCCTCAGCCCGCAGCAGGCCAAGGCCCTGTGGAACATGCTGGGGCAGCATCTTGCTCAGTACGAGCAGGCCTTCGGCGCGCTCAACCTGGAGCCGCACGGCCACAACTTCCCGCAGGGGCCCGTCAACTAGTAGGAGTAAACCCTTTGCGCTGGAAAATCCTTATTCCGCGGTGGCTCGCCGCGCCCCTCCCTGCCTGGATGATCTTTCCTGTCATCTTCACGGTGCTCTTCGCCAGCCACTTTACCCTGCTCCGCCTGCCCTACTACTGGGACGAGGCCGGCTACTACATCCCCGCGGCCTGGGATTTCTTCCGCACCGGCTCCCTGATTCCCCTTACCACCATGAACATCGCCCATCCGCCGCTTCCTAGCATTTACCTGGCGCTCTGCTGGATGCTCTTCGGCTTCTGCCCCATAGTCACGCGCCTGGCCGTGCTTACAGTCGCTTCGCTCGGCCTCACAGCGGTTTGGCGGCTGGCCCTGCGTCTGACCGGCGTGCCTTCCGTCGCCCTTTGGACCGTCGTTCTCACCGCCGTTTACCCCATATGGTTTGCCCAAAGCTCCCTGGCCCACGCTGACATCTTCGCCGCCGCCTGCGCTCTTTGGGGGTTTGTCTACACGTTGCCCGCACGCAGCCTGGAGACGCCCGCCAAGCCCTGGGCCGCGGCTCTGTGGTTTGCCCTGGCCACGCTCTCCAAAGAAACGGCCATCGTCATCCCACTCACATTAGCCGCCGTCAGCCTCTTTGAAAGCCTCCGCTCCTCCGGCATCACTCGCACCCGGCTCTTGCGCGAGGCCGCCTGGCTCTCAAGCTGCGTGCTTCCTCTGGCCGTCTGGTACGCATTCCACTACCTGAAGACCGGCTTCCTTTTCGGCAGCCCCGAGTGGCTGCGCTACAACGCCTCTCAATCCAACCTCTCCGTCCCGCGCATCCTGGCCGCCTTCGAACACCGCATCATCCACCTCACCGCGCACATGTACCTCTTTGTCCCGGTGGGCATGGCCATCGCCGCACTGCTACTAGCGCCGCGTCTCGACGCTGACAGCCAACCCCGTCCTGGCATCGCTCCCTCCGCCCTGCGCCGCATCTTTCTTCTGCTATTGGTCAATGCCGTGCTCTACAGCGTTCTGGGCGGCGCGCTGCTCACTCGCTACCTGCTGCCCCTCTTCTCGCTGGTGCTTCTCCTCGCCGTCACCACCTTGTATCGCCGTGTTCCTTACTGGCAAGCGCTGGCCGGCTTCTCCGCCGCGGTCTTCATCCTGGGGATCTTCATCAACCCTCCCTATGGCATCGCCCCGGAAGACAACCTCACCTACGCCCGCGTCATCCGTCTCTACCAGGCCGGTATCCGCCAGCTTGACGCTCGCTACCCCGGCTCCACCGTCCTCTCCACCTGGCCGCTCAGTGACGCACTCTCCCGCCCCGAGCTGGGCTACCTCAGCCAGCCCTACTCTGTCTATCTTGTCCCCGATTTCACCGCCGCCGGAATCGCCCCCGCCGCCCAGGAACCCGAAAAATACTCCTCCGCACTGGTCTTCTCTACCAAGGTTGATGTGTATTCGCCGTTCTTCAATCTAGGCGCAAGGAGCCGCGCGGCCGATGAGCGCTACTTCGGCCTGCACCATGACCTACCTCCTGAGGTAATCGCTCGCCAGCTCCACGGCGACCTGGTCTGGCAGCAGCAAGATCACGGCCAGTGGATCGCTCTCATCCGCTTCAACCGCCAGTTCGACGCGCAGCTGGAAAGTGAAAACGATTTACAGTTGGTGTCGAGCAACGCCAGATAGGTTCGAACTGCAATAAAGAAGTTATTCGAATTGTTAGGATAGATTATTCAACAAGCCGGTTCGCCGCCCGCTTTCCTCAGCAGCGCCAGCAGCCCTGTCACTTCCACCCCGCGTTCCAGCCGCAGGAATCCTTCATCCAGCCTGCCAACAACCAGTCCTGCCTTCTTCGCCGCCTCGCGAACGTGATCCTTATGGTGCGTATATCGCCCTGAATCCGTGAGATGAAACGGGTATTTCTCCCCGCGTTCCGTCGTGAAAGCAAAGCATCCGCCCGGCTTGAGCCGCACGGCCGCCAACGCCGCCACCGGCTGAAGATCGCCAAAATAAACCAGGCAGTCGCAGGCCACAATCAAATCGAATTGCGCCGTTGTCTGCTCAAGCCACTCGGTGATCTCCGCAACCTCCAGCTGGTCATAGATGCCGCGCTCCCGCGCATGATCAATCATCTCCGCAGAGAGATCGATCCCCACCAGGCGCGCTGCGCGCTCCTTCAAGCACACTCCTGCCAGCCCCGTTCCGCAACCGATATCGAGAATTTCCAGGCCCGCGGCATCGCCCATCTCAGCTCGGATCAGCTCCTGAATGCGTTCCGGAGCCTGGTAGCTCAGGTTGTCGCGCATCTTGGCGTCATAATGCGAGGAAAAGTCGTTGAAGATTTGCAGAATGCACTCATTTGAGGCGCGCGGCGGCGGCGTTTCGTCCCGCAAGGCCGTCAAAATCTGTCGAATTGAGGCGTCTTCGGGCCGGGCCTCGAGATAATTCGCAAACGCATCCCGCGCCGCCTCGCGCCGTCCCACAGCCTGCGCCGCAAAACCCAGTGCATGCCACGTGTCTGAATTCTCCGGCGTCAGCTCCGTCAAGCGTTTCAGGCATAGGAAGTAGGTCTCGCTCATGCCGCTTTCGCGGAGTTTGTCAGCCAGGCCGATTAACTCCTCGATAGTCAGTTCGCGGAGCCGGACCGTCGTGCCATCGCCCCATACTAGCAAGCCGGCCTCAATCCCTGCGTCTATCCAGCCATCGATCTCGGTCGTTTGGTCCTCGGGCATCAGCGGCCCGGCCAATGCGCGTATCTCATCCACGCTTCGGCTGCCGTCGCACAATTCGGCGAGCAGCGCGCCCATGGCGTTCAGTTCGTGCACACAGTCTCGGACGGAATCGTACGCCAGATAGCCGCCTTCGACCGGCGACACTCCTACGTCGGGGTTGAGGACAGGATTAGCCATGGATGCTACCGGGCATTATATGAGTAGACACCTGTATGCCATCCACCCAGGGTGGCATACAGGTGCGGATCACTGTGGGGCGGGCTTGGTTTCGCTCTTGAGCGGCTTGGTTTCGCTTTTGAGCCATGCCGGATTTGCGCCGCTGTTCTTGGTTTGGTTGCCGGTACCGGTTGAGGCTTTGATCGGCGACGTCGATGTCTTTTCTCGGCCAAAAGTCAACGAATCCGGAGTTGCGCTGCTGTTCTTGTGCGTGCCGGCGTTGGTATTTTTGATTGCGTTGTTAGTGTTTTTGATCCCGGCGTCGTTTTTGATCCATATGTCGCTGTTGTTTTTGTGTGCGCCGGCGTTGGTGAGCTTGATCGAGTCGTTGTTGTTTTTGAGTTCCGTGTTCCCTTTCGCCGCTGTCGCGTTTTTGGGGAAATGGGCGCCGGTAGCGTCCTGTGCAGCCAAAGACGCCGATGTCAGCAACGGGGCTGCCGCAACCCCGGCAAGCAGGATTCCCAGGAACTTACGCCGATCAGGATCCACGTGCGCCAGCGCCTCATCCATCTTAGCGGTCAATTCTTGTTCACTCATAAATACCTCCCACGAAATCTGAAGGTCAGAAATCTGCGTACAACGGTAACACAGATTGTATATTGCGCGTCAAGACGATAATTGTGGGCGGAATCGAAGTTCTGCCAATCCTTGATTCTCACCGGGGTCTCCGGCGACACGGGGTCCCCAACGAGTGATTGTTACTAGCTAGGGTGTGGGAAACGATCTTTGTTCGCTGGGGTGGCTGCCGGGGGCCCCGGCGCCTTTGCTCGACTTGGCGTCCTATTTGATCTGCGAGTTTGCGCCTTTGATCTGATTGCCACTATATTTCAGCTGCGTGTTTGCCCCCTTGTTCTGATTGGCGCTATTTTTTAACTGCGAGTTCGCGCCCTTGTTCTGATTGGCGCTATTTTTGAACTGCGAGTTCGCGCCTTTGTTCTGATTGGCGCTATATTTGAACTGCGAATTTGCGCCCTTGTTCTGATTGGCGCTATTTTTTAACTGCGAGTTCGCGCCCTTGTTCTGATTGGCGCTATTTTTTAACTGCGAGTTCGCGGCCTTGTTCTGATTGGCGCTATTTTTTAACTGCGAGTTCGCGCCCTTGTTCTGATTGGCGCTATATTTGAACTGCGAATTTGCGCCCTTGTTCTGATTGGCGCCTCGGGCGCCACTGGCTGGGGCGCCGCCTTTCGTCCAGGTCCCGGCTCTCTGGTTACCGGGTCCGTTCCCGGCAGCCAGTGACGCCGAAGTCAGCAACGGAGCCGCCGCGACCCCGGCAAGCAGGATTCCCAGAAATTTACGCCGGCCGGGATCGACTTGCGCCAGTGCCGCATCCAACTTAGCAGCCAATTCTTTTTCGCTCATAAATACCTCTCACGAAATCTGAAGGTCAGAAGCCTGCGTACAACGGTAGCACAGATCGTATATTATGCGTCAAGAAAACTAATCCTGAATGTAAACAGTGTTATCCTGATCACTGTTCCCTGTTCTATATTTGCTATTCCCTGTTCCCTCTCATCTGCTACACTCGCTGCAACTTAAACCATGCTCTTCAAGGCTCACAGCGCGGCTGTCTACGGAATCGACGCCAACCTCATCGATGTCGAGGTGGACTACAGCGGTGTTGTCGCCAACGAGGACCACTTCCACACCGTCGGCCTGCCCGATGCCGCTGTGCGCGAGAGCCGTGACCGCGTCCGCGCCGCCATCAAGAACTCCGGTTACCTGATACCGCCCACCCACATCACCATCAACCTGGCCCCCGCCGACCTTAAAAAGGAGGGTTCCGGCTTCGATCTGCCCATCGCCGTCGGCATCCTGGGCGCATATGGCGCGTTAACCGCGACCGACCTGAGCCGCTTTCTTCTGGTCGGCGAACTGGGCCTGGACGGCAGCATGCGCGCCATTCCGGGAATGTTGCCGGTGGCCATCATGGCGCGTGAAAAAGGCATCGCCAACCTGATTCTCCCCGCCGCCAACGCCGCCGAAGCCGCCGTGGTCGAGGGCGTCAACGTCTTTCCCGCCTCCTCGCTGCTCGACGTGCTGCAACTGCTCAACACCATGGTCGTCGGCGTCATTCAGCGCGAGCCCTATCGCGTTTCCACTGAGGCTCTGCTCGGCGAGTTGCAGCACTTCACCCTGGACTTCAAGGATGTACGCGGCCAGCAGACGGCCAAGCGCGCCCTCGAGGTGGCTGCGGCAGGCAGCCATAACATTCTCATGATCGGCCCGCCCGGCTCCGGCAAAACCATGCTGGCCAAGCGCCTGCCCTCCATCCTCGCCCCGCTCACCTTCGACGAGGCTCTCGAAACCACCAAGATTCACTCCGTCGCCGGTGTGCTCGACGCCGCTCAGGGCCTCGTCACCCAGCGCCCCTTCCGCTCGCCCCATCACACCATCTCCGACGCTGGACTCATCGGCGGCGGCATCATCCCCCGCCCCGGCGAGGTTTCGCTGGCCCACAACGGCCTGCTCTTCCTCGACGAGCTGCCGGAGTTTCCCCGTAACGTCCTCGAGGTCCTGCGCCAACCCCTGGAAGACCACACAGTCACCATCGCGCGGGCGTCCATGTCGCTCAGCTTCCCCGCGCGCTTCATGCTGGCCGCGGCCATGAATCCCTGCCCCTGCGGCTTCTTCAACGACAAATCCCGCGAGTGCCAGTGCACCCCGCCCATGATTCAGCGCTACGTGGCCAAGATCTCCGGACCGCTTCTCGACCGCATCGATATTCACATCGAGGTTCCGGCGGTCAAATACAAAGAGCTGCGTGGCTCGGCTGCTATCGAGGGCTCTGCCGAGATTCGCGCCCGCGTGCTGGCCGCCCGCGAACGCCAGCGGCAACGCTTCCGCAAATTCGGCGAGAAGATCTACTCCAACGCGCAGATGACCACCCGCCAGATTCGCGCCTATTGCGAGCTGGGCGTCGACGCCGAGCGCCTCTTCGAGCGCGCCATGCAGCAGCAGGGCCTCACTGCCCGCGCTCACGACCGCATCCTCAAAGTCGCCCGCACTATCGCCGACCTCGAAGGCGTCGAGAACCTCTCCGTGGCCCACCTCGCCGAGGCCATCCAATATCGCACTCTCGACCGCAGCTACTGGGCCTGATCGCCGTCGAACAACAGGTTTCAACTGGCTCCCGCCTTTCCGCGCACCGCGACAGCTATAATTCTTCCGTGCTTCCCGCCCAGGGAAAGTGAACCGCAAATGAAGACCTCGTCATCTACTCCCGCCATCAAGCCGTTTCCAAACTGTCCTGCCCTCGACGGTTGCCACTGCGTCACCGCTTCGCTGGCCAAGATTTATCGCCACGCCGGTCATCCCCTCTCCGAAGAAATGCTGCTCGGCCTCGGCGCGGGCATGGGGTTCATTTACTGGCAGATGAAGATGGGCGGCAGCGTTTCCGTCTTCGTCGGCGGCCGCGGCAATAGCAAGAACTTCTATGCCGACCTGGGAGAACGCACAGGCGTGGCTATCGAAGAAATCTGCACCTCCAGCTCGAAAAAGGCCGAGGCCGAGTTGCTCGGCGAGCTCGTGCAGCAGCGCCCCGTCATGCTGGGCGGCGACATGGCCTGCCTGCCCTGGTTCGACCTGCCCAAGGGTTACCATTTCGGCGGCCATGCTTTCGTCATCTGCGGCTACGACGGCGCGCGCACTCTGCTTGCTTCCGACATCGATCCCAAGATGTCCGGCGTGAAGAAAGGCATCTATTCGACGGTCACGCTCGACCAGCTCGCCAAGGCGCGCTGTTCTCCGTTCAAGCCCTTCCCGCCGAGGAACCTCCGCATTGCATGCGACTTCGCGCGCTTCCGCCAGCCCGGTTCCAAACAGATCGCCGCCTCCATCGCGCAAACCGTCGAGGCACATACTCATCCGCCGATTAAGAACTTCGGCCTTGCCGGACTGCGCCACACCGCCGCCATGCTCCCCCAATGGCCCCTGCTCTTCAAGAATCTGCGCGACCTGCGCATGAACCTCTTCAACTTCTACGTAATGATTGAGATCGGCGGGACTGGCGGCGGCTGTTTCCGGCCCATGTACGCGCGCTTCCTCGAACAGGCCGCGCCTCTCTGTGCCAGGAAGACCCTGGAGTCTGCCGCCAGGCTCTTCCATGAGTCCGGCGCGAAGTTCACTCAAATCGCCTGTCTCTTCCGGGACGCTGAAACATCTAAGAACCTCAATGAGAAAATTCGCTCGGCCTCCAGGCTCTTTACCGATATTGCCGCAATTGAAGAAAAGGCTTGCCAACTTCTGCAGAACGTCGCATAAACCGCACAAGAGCGCCTTAAATCGTAGTAACCAGTCAGGTTCCCATATTGTGGAACAGAACACTAAAAAGTCTCCTGTTTTCAGAGATATCTTTACTAAAACGAAGAGTTTTCTGGATAAAAATACTCTTTATCTTATAGATTTAAAAGCGTTTATTTCTCAATAGATGCCTACTTGTCCCCTCCCGGCCCAGAGCCGTCACCCTCCCCGGAAAAAACTGTTGACCTTGAAGCCCTTACAGTATAAAGTCATGATTGCTATCCATTATTAGGGCGGATTAGAGAATGTTTGTGCGCCCGTCCGTTTTTCCCGCATCATAATTGAGCTGCGGCTCATCTGTTGATGCCCCGGTGCGTTTGTTCTTGGCCGGAACGGGAATGCGGAATGGATAGTTCCCAAGGCTGCAACCTGTATCGCTGATACGGCATGATGCCTGTTCCACAAGCTGCGAAAGTGCGTCAGCATTTTGAACTATACGCTTCTTTCGTGCGTCTAAAACCTTGGGAGTGGGAATTAGGGGTAACCCTTATTGCAGGTATGCCCCAGTTGCGCCGCCGGCGTATGTTTTCTGCCGGTAGGAGCCACTTTTTTTGAAGGAGAATTTCTTATGCGTTCTGATTTAGTTTTTGGAGCCCTTTCTCATGTCTCCAATCGTTACCAGCTCTGCCAGTTGGCCAGCAAGGCAACCCGCAAGCTGCACAAGCCGAACACTCGTCTGCAGGACACCACCAATGAAGTCCTGGGCCGCTTTCAAACCACCAACCCCGGCTCCGCATTGCCCATCGTGGCCTCCGCGCAGCAGCCGGTCGAAACTCGTCGTGCTGCTTGACACCACCCCCGAAGGGTATAGTTAAGTCAGGCAGCTATTTCTGGCGGCATGCCGTTCAAGGCAACCGCGCTTCCCGGTAGTTGATGCTCCACTTCATTTCAGGAGTGCCTCCAAACACGGCGCTGGCCGGTCGCCGGCATTGAATTCAAGCCGTTTCTTTTCCCGGAGTACTTCCCCCATCCGGCTTCTTCCGTTCCCAATTCCCACATATCGCAGGTAATCATGACCATCGCTGAACTCAAAGAAAAAAACATCACCGAACTGACCCGCATCGCCCGCTCTCTGGAAATCCCCGGCACCAGCGGCCTGCGCAAGCAGGATCTGATCTTCAAGATCCTCCAGGCGCAAAGCGAAAAGGAAGGCCACATCTTTGCCGAGGGCGTGCTTGAGATATTGCCCGACGGCTACGGCTTCCTGCGCTCGCCGGATTACAACTATCTGCCCGGACCGGACGACATCTACGTCTCCCCCTCGCAGATTCGCAAGTTTGATCTCAAGACCGGCGACTCCATCAGCGGCAACGTCCGTCCGCCCCACGAGGGCGAAAAGTATTTTGCCCTGGTCAAGATCGAGGCCATCAACTTCGAGTCGCCCGAGGAGACGCGCAACAAGATTCTCTTCGACAACCTCACCCCGCTCTATCCCCAGGAGCGCATCAGGCTGGAGACGGTGAAGGAAGCCATCAGCGGCCGTGTGATGGACCTGCTGACCCCGGTGGGCAGGGGACAGCGCGGCCTTATCGTCGCCCCGCCGCGCACCGGCAAAACCATGCTCCTGCAGGCGCTGGCCAACTCCATCACCACCAACCATCCCGAGGTGGTCCTCATCGTCCTGCTCATCGACGAGCGCCCTGAGGAAGTCACCGACATGCAGCGTTCCGTCAAGGGCGAGGTCATCAGCTCCACCTTTGACGAGCCGGCCGCTCGCCACGTGCAGGTCGCCGAGATGGTCATCGAAAAGGCCAAACGCCTGGTTGAGCACAAGCGCGACGTGGTCATTCTGCTGGATTCCATCACCCGTCTCGCCCGCGCCTACAACACCATCGTGCCCCCTTCGGGTAAGGTGCTCTCCGGCGGCGTTGACTCCAACGCCCTGCAGCGCCCCAAGCGCTTCTTCGGCGCCGCCCGCAACATCGAAGAGGGCGGCTCGCTGACCATCATCGCCACCGCGCTCATCGACACCGGCTCGCGCATGGACGAGGTCATCTTTGAGGAGTTCAAAGGCACCGGCAACATGGAAATCATCCTCGACCGCAAGCTGGTCGACAAGCGCGTCTTCCCGGCCATCGACATCCAGCGCTCCGGAACCCGCAAGGAAGAGCTGCTCATCCCCAAGGAGGATCTCGCGCGCATCTGGATTCTCCGCAAGGTGCTAAACCCGCTCTCGCCGGTTGAAGCCATGGAGCTGCTCATCAGCCGGCTGGAGAAGGTCCGCAACAACGCCGAGTTCCTGGCCAACATGAATCAGTTGTAGGGTCTGAAGTTAATTCAACATATGTTGTCATTCTGAGCGAATTGGACCTCGAAAGTTTTTCAGTTCGGGGATGGTGAGCGAAGAATCTGCTTTTTCTATCTGTTGCTTGGGGAAAAATGCGTACGGAGTAGCAAGAAGCGTCAGGGCACGACTTCAGTCGTGCCATAAATGCCACAAAATAACGCGGGGCTTCAGCCCCTGCGGTCCGTTTTTTGGGAGTTGCAATGTGCATGCGACTGAGTCTCTTCGTCCTGGCTTTCACACTCACCTGCGCCCCGAGCGCCGCCGCCCAGGACCGCGGCAGTTGGATGGCGGCCAGCAACAACGCCTCTGCCATCACCGGCGCTATCGCCATCCGCGAGGCAAAGCTGACCATCGACTTCATCACCTATCCCATCGCGCAAATCCGCAGCCTGCAGCCGGCCGAGGTAGCCGCGGTCTTTGACGCGGACGCGAACTCGGCTGCCAACGGCGCGCTCTACCGGCTCAATATTCCGGCTGCCCAGCGGTTTCTGAACAAGAACACGCTGTGCGGCTCCGAGCAGACCCAGTGGATGGCCACCTGGGTTTCCGGCAAAACTCTCTCGGTCGCCTTCTTCTCCGGCGACAACATGCCGGTCTTCAGCTTTGAAGCAATCAACAAATCGACGGACCTGTGCGGGATCTTTTTCTACAGCCGTTGAATATGGGAAGCCTGTTCCTGGTCGACTGCTCTGTAACACCAGGCTGTAGCTGGCTCTTTCCACAAAAGGCAGCCAATGGTAAGATAGAAAAGTCGTGGGGCTGTAGCTCAGCTGGGAGAGCGCCTCGTTCGCAACGAGGAGGCCAGCGGTTCGATCCCGCTCAGCTCCACCAAACCCATCCCTTGCCTCCACTGCAATCGCGTTCCGCATAAACCCGCTTCACCCCCTTGCCCTCCCTGCAACCGAGTGCTAATCTTGCTGGCGAGGATTCCCGCCATGTTTTTACGCAATCTATCCGCCGCCATTTTGGGCTGCGCGCTTCTTGCCACGCCCGCTTCCGCCATCGCCGCCGGCCGCGGCCCTTCCACTCCCGAAGAGCGGAAACAAGCCCTTGATTACATTCAGCACTTCATGGCTGACCCGCTGAACCCAGCCCTGAAATCGGAAATCAAATGGCTTTTGGAGTGGACGGCAGAAGTTCCCGATGTGCGTGTGAGCCTCTGTTCGATTCTCGATAAGCTGCCCAACGCCGATAAGAAAGACAGCCAAGCCCTGTTCACCGCGATGGTGCTGGCGCAGATCGCCTTCGCAATTCAGAATCCCGACAAGCAGAATGACGACCTGGTGCAATACCAGGCGGGTGTCGAAGGCGTGTTGCGTATCTACGAGCTCCTGCTGAAGTCCAACCCCAAAGACCGTCAGCCGTATCTCGACGACCTGATCCAGCGCCGCGATGCAGGCACGCTGCCTCAGTGGGTCAAGGAGCGCGCAGTTACCGAAGGCTGTCTAAAATAGCCGCTCGGTCTATTTCAGTTTTCCTATTCACTCCGGTCAAACTGCCTTTGCCCTTTTACCCGCGTCGTCTACCATCCCCACAAGAGGTTTCGTGGAAACGACTGAGATCGAACCAGCCCAGCCATCGCCGCCCGTGCCCTCCGCGCCGTCAACCATCGCGCCCGTCTGGCACACCATCCTGCTGGTTGCCGCCATCATCGCGCTCTCCATTCACGGTGCCTCGCGCATGTCGGCCATCCATGGCGAGATCGACCGGCTGGCCACCTACGGCTTCACGGCCGCCTCTGAAGCCGCCATGCTCGCTTGGGTCGTCTTGGGAATTCGCCTCCGGAAGACTCCGCTACGCTCGCTGCTCGGCTCGTGCCCCTGCACCATTCGCTCCATCGTCGCGGATATCGGCTTCGCGTTCCTCTTCTGGATCGCCTCCCTGATGGTTCTGGGCACGTTGAGCATTGCCTGGTCGGGCGTTGAGGCCGCGCTCACCCATCGTCCGCCGCCAACGTCCGCCGCCCCGCAATCCGCACAAGCTCCGCTCTCGCCCGATCCCTCGCGACTCGAAGCGGTGCGCGAGCTCTCCAGGCTGGCGCCGGAGAATGGAAAAGAGATTGCTGTATGGGCATTACTCTGTCTTCTGGTCGGTTTCATCGAGGAGATCATCTTTCGCGGTTACCTGCAGCGCCAGTTCACCGCCTGGGCGCGCGGCGGCATCGCGGTGGGCGTGCTCGCCTCCGCCGTGGTCTTCGGCAGCGCGCATGGGTATCAGGGCGCGCGCAGCATGGTCCTGCTCTCCGTCTTCGGCGCGCTCTTCAGTCTGCTTGCTCTCTACCGCCGCAGCCTGCGCGCGGGCATCTTCACGCATGCCTGGCACGATTTTTTTGTCGGTTTGACCCTCTCTTGGCTCCGCTCGAGCCACTTTTTCTGACTCGGACCCGAAAATTCTCCTTTCCAGGCTCAAAAAATATTTGTCTCTTTTTCCACCGTTATGTCGTTTTTTTCTTGACATGTGCGCTAAGAGATTCTATACATTCAACATCTGCAAAAATCATTTGCAGATCGATGCAAAATCATCGAAAGGGAGAATAACAACAATGGCAACCAAGAAAGCAGCGAAAAAGCCCGCGAAGAAGGCCGCAAAGAAGAAGAAGTAGCGGCACCTCCAACCAAAGGCAACACATCAGGGGAGCGCATCCAGCGCTCCCCTGATGTGTTTTTACGGAAAGGATTAAACTAGTACACGCGAGCATCGAAGGGATCCATGACACGCCGACGCTGGATTGCCGAGCATTGGGACGAAGCCACCGCCACCCTGGTGGGCGAGCAGGCCGAGCACATGGCCCGCGTCCTGCGAGCGCAGCCCGGCATGGAGGCCGATGTGGTGGCTGGCGGCCACGTCTTTCATGCGCAGGTGGCCGCGGTCACTCGCGATGAGGTCCGCTTCAACCTGATCGCCGAGTTGGAGGCCGATCCCGCTCTGCCCGTTACTTTGGTGATGGCCGTCTACAAATTCGACCACATGGAGTGGGCCATCGAAAAGGCCACCGAGCTGGGAGTGGCCGCAGTTGCGCCGGTGATTGCCCGCAGAACGGAGAAACATCTGGCCGAGGCCGCGGGCAAGCGCGCCGACCGCTGGCGGCGCATCGCGCATGAAGCGGCAAAGCAGGCGCGCCGCTCTGACGTGCCCATCATCTTCGAGCCAGCCCCTCTGGCCGTCCGCGTGCGTGCCGCCTCCGAGTCTCTGGAAGTCGCGCGCGCCGCTTCCGGCTCTGCGTATATCGTCCTCGCCGAGCAGGAGCGCACCACCACCCTCCGCCATGCGCTCGAAGAAGCCATGGCCGCAGCTGGCTCCGAGATGCCCCGTCTGGAGCTTGCCATCGGTCCCGAGGGCGGATGGGCTCCCTCGGAAGAGGCTCTCTTCGATGCCAACGGCTGGCGCGCCGCATCCCTCGGTCCGCGCATCCTCAGAGCAGAGACCGCCGCCATCGCCGCGCTCGCCGTCGTCGCTTCCTATCTGGAGTAGAGGTATACAAAGAATGATTCAACTGAATCCAGGGCAGGGCGCACTCATCAGGACTCTGATACTCGCAGCCGGTCTTACAAGCGCCATGCTGGCTTCTCCACAACCGGCGCCCACGCTCACCATACGCTGGGAAAAGATCACCGTCATCTCGCGCTCCACGCCCACGCTGCAGGTTGTGGTCAACCCTCCGCTGCGCAGGGGCGAACCGCTGAGCGCGGCCTCCTACAAGGCGGTGAAGGAGCTGGGCGCCGGCTATGTGCGCTATGTGCCCTGGCTGCCTTATCCAAAGCTGGCCGTGGCGGAATTGGAACCGCCCACCCCGCAGAAGACCTCTTGGGACTTCAGCCTCATCGATTCCATGACAGAAGATTTCCTAGCCGCCACCGATGGCCATTCAGTGGTGATGAACTTCAGCACCATCCCGGCGTGGCTCTTCAAGACAGAAAAGCCGGTAACCTATCCTGCGGACCCCAACACGGTGACCTGGGAGTATTCGCAAGGTACCGAGTTGCGAGATCCCAGCGGCAAGGAGTTGGGCGACTACTACCGTCGGCTCGTCAGTTGGTACGTCAACGGCGGCTTCATTGATGAGAGAGGCGCGCGCCATGACTCTGGCCATCATTACAAGCTGCCGGTATGGGAGGTGCTGAACGAACCAGACTTTGAGCACAATATGACCCCCGAGCAGTACACCGTGCGCTATGACTCAATCGTGAGCGCTATACACAAGGTCTCGCCGGAAACAAAGTTCGTAGGCCTGGCGCTGGCCATGCCAAGCCTCCATCCGGAATACTTCGAATATTTCCTGAACCATAAAAACCATCGGCGCGGCACGCCTCTGGATATGATTTCATATCATTTTTATGCTTCGGCGTACGCCGGACAAGCCATCGATAGCTGGCAATACACGTTCTTCGATCAGGCTGACGGCTTTCTGAATACGGTTCGCTATATTGAGGAAATTCGCAAGCGGCTCTCGCCCCAGACAAAGACGGATATCGATGAACTCGGAGTCATCCTGCCCACTGACAACACCGCTGCGGACAAAACGCCTCCGCCGCCCGCCTACTGGAACCTGGCCGGCTCGTTCTACGCTTATCTCTTCATCGAACTCTCGCGGCTGCAGATCGACGTTATCGGCGAGTCGCAGTTGGTTGGCTATCCCTCGCAGTTTCCCAGCGTGAGCATGATGAACTGGACTACGAATCAACCCAACGCGCGTTTCTGGGTGCTCAAGCTGCTCAAGGATTCCTTTCATCTTGGCGACAAGCTGGTGGAAACTACTGTCAGCTCACATGACCTGGCTGCGCAGGCATTCCTGACCTCCGAGGGCCGCAAGTTGCTCCTGGTCAACAAACGGAATCGCTCCATTGAAATCCCACTGCCCGACGCGGACAAGGCTACGGTGCTCACCGTGGATGTTGAGAGCGGCGACGGACCCGCGCGCCCCATGAAACCGGCTGGCGGTAAGATCAAGCTTGAGCCGTTTGCCGTCACCGTGGTGAGCTGGTAAGTGACTAACTCAGGCCTTCACATTGCCCGGCTTGAACGCAGCCATCAAACTGAAACCAGCCAGCACAAGAGCGGTAACCCAGTGCATCATCGGTCGCGGATCGAAGATGTTGTGAATCAGCACGCCCGCTGCAAAGGCTGCAATCGCCCACGACAGGCTCCCCGCAAAACTGATCCACGCCAGCGGACGGTCCCCGGGACGTTCCACGCGCAACAGGTTGACAGCCGCAATCAGCAGCGTCAGCAGAGTGGCACACAGCGACCACAGCATGGTCATGGGTTCATTCCTGTACATGTGGCACGATCCCCACCCGTGCAACAATCCGCCGATAACAAGTATCCATGCAAAGATGCGATCAATGATCTTCATGCAATCTCCCGTCGTTGAAATCTACTGAAAGACTTAGGGTGCACCATCCTTTCGCCGGGTGCCCCACCTTCGCCGATACGCGTTCTTTGCGCATCGGTTAAGGTGGGATATCTACAACTAAAGTTCTTTATTGTCTTTTATAGAGGGTGCCCACATCCCGCTTCTGAGATATGGGATTCGCTCGATGCTTCGTGCCCAATCCATTCGCGTTCTTTGCGAATGGGTGGGAACCCACGAACTTCATGGCACGCAAGTACCGTCTGCCCCACCGCAGGTGGTGGGATTCACAAATGCCCGAACCGCACCAGCACTCCCGCCAGCGCCCCGCCCAGCAGTGGCCCCACAATCGGCACATAAGCATAGCTCCAGTTCGATCCGCCCTTGCCGGGAATCGGCAGTAGCCAGTGAATCAAACGCGGTCCCAGGTCGCGCGCCGGATTGATGGCGTACCCCGTCGTCCCGCCCAGCGAGAGGCCGATGCCCCACACCACGCTGGCCACCAGCCACTGCCCCATTCCCGCCGCCACACCATTTGCTGCGACTCCGCGTGAACCGATTGCGAAGGCCACCACCACCAGCACTGCCGTGCCCAGCGCCTCATTCAGAATATTGATCGGCGGATTGCGCACCGCCGCGTTGGTGCAGAAGATACCCAGCTTGGCCGCCGGGTCTGGCGTCAGCTTCCAGTGCAACGCAAAGTGCAGCGCCACCAGCGCCGCGCCGCCCATGGCTCCCAGCAACTGCGCCGACCACATCAGCGCCAGTTGCGAATAATCTCCGCTTGTCACAGCAACGGCCAGCGTGATGGCCGGGTTCAGGTTCGCGCCTGAACTGCCGAAGGCCTGTGCCACCAGCACGCCGCACAGCACCGCCAGAGCCCACCCCGTGGTGATTACCATCCAGCCCGCGTCGGCCGCGTACGACTTGCGCAGCGTCACGTTGGCGCACACGCCGTTGCCCAGCAGAATCAGAACCAGTGTCCCCAAAAACTCGCCAAACCACACTGAGTGCATCGTGTTTCTCCAAAAAAATGGAATCTTTGTCCGAATCGGTCTCAGCCCATTCCTTGATTCAGTCCCGGCTTACAGCGGTTCCACAATTGCTGTACTCCGAAATCACTGCCCTCAAGTGGCATTTTCCTCAACCGGGGTCCCCAGCGACTGGTTTTGGTCGCTGGGGTGGAAGTAAATGCCACTCTGCACGATATTGGAAAGGGCACGTGAATTGTGGAACCGCTCTAGAGCCACGTCTTCTTTTTATACTCCAGGTACTCTGCGCCGAACTTTTCCTCCAGCACCCGTGCCTCGACCCGGCTGCGCCACACCTGCATGGGAATCAGTACTACGAAAAACAGTAGCAGCCAGGGCATATTGACCCATAGAAAAAATCCCGCGATCCCCAATCCGCTAAATACGTAGATCGGATTGCGGATGCGCGAGTAGAGTCCGGTGGTCACCAGCGTGCTCGCCTTGGCCTGCACGCTGAAGGCTCGCCCCAGTTGAATGCGCGCCAACGCCAGTAGCAGCAAACAAGGAACGCTAATAACGAGCCCGGCGATGCGCGCCGCTGTCCAGGGTGGTCCCCAGAAGTGCACGATAAAGAACGTCACCAATACAACCACGATTGCCAGCGTTGCGATATTCAGTTTCAAAAACAACCTCCATATGTGCTGAACCAAGCATTCTAATACGCGGAACGAAGGGAGCGCGAACAGAAAAGGCGCGGCCAAAGCCGCGCCCTTTTGGAAACCGGGGTGGTAATAGGGTAGTTACTGCCTCGGTTGCGTTGCCGGCTCTGCAGGCGCAGTAGACTCCGGCGCGGGTGTCTCTGTCTTCTTCTTGTCAGACAGGCGTGTCTTGTCGCCCGTGGTGGTAGATGTCTTTTTCTTCTTCTTGGACGTATCGCCGGCCAGGCCCAGCGGTCCAGCCTGCGTTTGGCGATCGGCAATCTCGGCGGCGTCTGGCGCGGCAGGAGCTAAAGCGTCAGCAGCCGGTCCTTGTCCTTTCACCTTCTGCTTCTTCGCTTCCCGGGCGCGATCGCTGAAGCGCGTCTTCCTCGTCGGCGCGGCTGGTTCCAGCGGGTTCACCGGCTCCTGGCCGGAACTCGCCGTTTGCGTCCCCGCGCCTGCGTCTTCTATTGTGCTCTGCGGCGCGTTGGGCAGCGTCTTAGTTGGCGCCTGGCCTAGGCGGATCTTTTCCTTCTTCCCCGGTTTCATCGAAGCCTGGTCAGTTCCCTTGCCCTTCTTGCCCTTTGTTGCCGGAGCGGGTGTTTGCTCGGCGGGCGACTCGGCAGCTGCTACCGGCTTATCCTTCTGCCTGAAGCCGTGTGTGTTCTCGCGGAAGCGGGTGCGCTCCACCTTCTTCTTTTTCTTTGGCGCGGGCGGCACATACGCGCTGAAGATCGGCTTGGTCTCCTTGGCGCTTGCGCCGGTATCCGTATAACCCGGCTTGATGTCGATGAAGGCCTGCTCGCGCATGGTGGTCAGATAGGCGCGCATGGCCGGCTCCATCCGCGACATGAATAAGTTCTCTTCCACCTGCTGCTCAACATCCTTGTACTGCGGAATGCCGCCGGCAACATGCTCCGTCACCATCAGGATGACGTAGCCCTGCCGCGTGCGTATCGGTTCGGTGTACTGTCCCGCCTTCAGCGCAAAGGTCTTGTCCTCCAGCACCTTGGCCAGTTGGCCGCGCTTGTACTGGCCCAGATCGCCGCCCGAAGCCGCCGTCTGCCCGTCGCTGAAACTGCGCGCCAATTGTTTGAAGTCGCCGCCTGCCTTGAGCTTGGCCTCTATGTCGTTGACCTTCGCCAGTGCCGCCGCCAGCACCGCCGGATCATCCGGCTGTGCTCCGCCCGGAACCGTCGCCGACGGGGCCGGAGTTCCCGTGCTCACCAGAATCTCCGCCAGGCTCACGCTCTCCTGCTGCGCGTACTCCTGCTTGTGCTGCTCAAAGTAGCGCTGCGCCTCGCCCGGTGTGAACTGAATCCGCTTGCCAATCTCCTGCCGCATCACCAGTTGCGTAATAATCCCGTTGCGGATGTTGGCCTTGAAATCCTCAAACGAGACGCCCTGCTCCTTGGCCGACTTTTCCAGGTCTTCCATGCTCTCTAGGTTGTACTGCTTGCGAATCTCGTTCAGCCGGGTTATCAGCTCGGTTTCGCCCGTAATGCCCAGCTCCTTGCCCTTGGAGAGCCACAGTTGCTGATCTATAAGGTTGCGCAGCAGGTCCCTGTGCGCCTCCGAGATCTCCTGCATCGTGGCCCCGTGCTGCCGCGCCTCGTCGTCCACCTCCTTCATCGACCGCTCGTAGTCCGAGCGCGTGATGACCTGGTCGTTAATGCGGGCAATCATCTCCTCGACCGTGACGCCGCCGTAGGGACTCTGGGGCGCTGCCGCATGGGTTTGCGCTAATAGGGTGCTTGCAAGCAGCAATGCGCCGAACGCCAATGCCGCCGAATTGCGAATATGTCGAAGATTCATAAGGTCAGAACACCGCAGGGCGCGGCTACCCGCTCCCTCTTGCATAGACGTCATTGTAAATCCCTGGGCAGCAGCAAAGCCATCTTCCCCCAGTTTCCTGCCAAATCAGCCGTTTTTGCCGTAAATCGTTCAAATTCCAACAGGTTTCCACCCGCCTTCAGAAACCGCCTCACCTCCCGTCCAAAATCTGCCCTTCCGCCCCCAATCTTGTCGGCACGCAGGAACGGAGGGAGTAGGGGCCTTCAGGCCCCTGAAAGCGAGTCAATTTGAAGCGGCCTTCAGGCCTGGGCCGGGTTCGACATCTTCGGCACTGTATCAGGGCACGGCTTCACAGCTTGCGGAAAAATGCAAACGGAGTCGCAAGAAGCGTCAGGGCATGACTTTAGTCGTGCCGTAAACGCAACAAAACAAATATTGGGCTTTAGCCCCTGCGGTCTGTTTTCGTGTGATTCATATGGAAACAGGACTTTTTCCGCAAGCTGTTCAGTCGTGCTGATTATGGCCTTAACAACAAGGGTTTAAACCCTGAGGGCGATATCCATCCAGCGGTAGGCCAGGGATTTATCCCCGGCAAATCCTCATCCACCGTTTTTTTGAAAATCATTCCGCGTGCGTGAGCCGTGTTCAAACCACTGACCCCTGCTTCCTGCCGGGGGTCCCCATGCAGCTAGGACACTGGTTTGGATGAGTGAGTTGGACTCTTGGCGTCATAGGATGCGCGCAGCCTCGAACTGGCTCGGGTTAACCCGATGCCCCGCCGAGACTACGCTCTAAAGAACCTTCAGAACCTTTTTCCTTGAGCTCACGCGAGGTCGAAGCGATCCAGGTTCATCACTTTGCTCCAGGCCGCTACAAAGTCGCGCACGAACTTCTGCTGTCCGTCGCCGCACGCATACACTTCCGCGAGGGCGCGGAGCTGAGAGTTCGAACCAAAGACCAGATCGACTACGGTGCCCGTCCACTTGAGCTTGTTGGTGGCCCTATCGCGCCCTTCCAACACGCCTTCAGCTGTCGCGGACTTCTGCCACTTCGTCTTCATGTCGAGCAGATTCACGAAGAAATCATTGGTCAAGATTCCTGGCCGCTTGGTGAAGACGCCATGCTTGGAGTGCCCGTAGTTTGCATTCAGCGCGCGCATGCCGCCGATCAGCACCGTCATCTCGGGAGCGGTCAGCGTCAGCAGGTTTGCCTTGTCCACCAGCAGCTCTGCGGCCGATCCCTCCATCCCCTTCCTAATGTAGTTGCGGAAGCCGTCCGCAACAGGCTCCAGTACGGCAAATGACTGTACATCGGTCTGCTTTTGTGACGCATCCGTGCGACCCGGCGTGAAGCCCACCTTCACGTCGTGGCCGGCCTTCTTGGCAGCTTGCTCCACGGCTGCGCAGCCGCCCAGAACGATTAGATCAGCCAGCGAGACCTTCTTCTTCCCTGCTTGCTTGCCGTTGAAATTCTTCTGGATCGCCTTCAGCTTCTGAAGAACCTTCGCCAGTTCGGCCGGCTGGTTGACCTCCCAATCCTTTTGCGGCGCAAGTTGAATGCGCGCTCCGTTAGCCCCGCCGCGTTTGTCGGTGCCGCGGAAGGTCGCAGCCGAGGCCCACGCCGTCGTCACCAGTTGGGAGATCGAAAGCCCGGACGCGAGGATTTTGGCCTTCAGAACGGCAATCTTCTTCTCCCCAATCAATGGATGATTCACCGCGGGAACGGGATCCTGCCATAGCATATGCTCCTTTGGAACCAGCGGGCCCAGATACCTCGAAACAGGCCCCATGTCGCGGTGCGTCAGCTTGAACCACGCCTTGGAGAAGGCCTTCGCAAGCTCCTGCGGCTTCGCGAGGAATCGCCTGGAAATCTTCTCGTAAATCGGGTCCATCCGCAGCGATAGGTCCGTCGTGAACATGATGGGCGCGTGCTTCTTCTTGGGGTCGTGAGCATCCGGCACGGTATCCGCTCCGGCTCCGCCCTTGGGCGTCCACTGCTGCGCGCCGGCGGGGCTCTTGGTCAGTTCCCATTCATACTTGAAAAGGTTTTCGAGATAATCGTTGTCCCACTTCGCCGGTTTGGTGGTCCATGCGCCCTCCAGCCCGCTGCTTATCGTATCCACGCCCTTTCCGCTGCCAAAGCTGTTCTTCCAGCCCAGGCCCTGTTCTTCGATTGGTGCAGCCTCGGGTTCCGGACCGACATACTTGAGCGGATCGGCGGCGCCATGCGCTTTTCCAAAAGTGTGTCCCCCGGCGATCAGGGCAACAGTCTCCTCGTCATTCATCGCCATGCGAGCGAAGGTCTCCCGGATGTCGATTGCCGCGGCAATGGGATCAGGCTTGCCATTCGGTCCCTCCGGATTCACATAGATCAACCCCATCTGAACCGCGCCCAGAGGATTTTCGAGCTGACGGTTACCGCTGTAGCGTTCGTCGGCCAGCCACTTGCCCTCAGGTCCCCAGTAAATGTCCTCTTCCGGCTCCCAGATGTCTACGCGCCCGCCGCCAAAGCCAAAGGTCTTCAATCCCATCGACTCCAGCGCCACGTTCCCCGCGAGAACGATAAGGTCAGCCCAGGAAATCTTCCGCCCATACTTCTGCTTGATCGGCCAGATCAACCGGCGCGCCTTGTCCAGGCTCACGTTATCCGGCCAGCTGTTCAGGGGAGCAAATCGCTGCGCTCCCGCGCCTGCGCCGCCGCGGCCGTCGGCAATGCGGTAGGTGCCGGCGCTGTGCCACGCCATGCGGATGAAGAACGGCCCATAGTGGCCGTAGTCCGCTGGCCACCATTCCTGCGAGTCCGTCATCAGGGCGCGCAGGTCCTTGATCACCGCTTCCAAATCGAGGCTCTTGAACTCCTTGGCGTAATTGAATTTCGCGCCCATGGGGTTGGTTAGTGGACAGTGTTTGTGCAGGATCTTCAAATTCAGTTGATTGGGCCACCAATCTGCGTTCGTTGGGGCTCCAGCCGTACTATGTTTCAGCGCGCCCCCCGTTACCGGGCACTTCGCTTCGTCTGACATGGTAACCTCCGTTGGCTGTTTGCAATTTACTGCCGGATTCAGTCTAGTATTTGGCTGCCGGTCTGGCAACTAATGTATTGCTCACGGTAGCGTTGCGTCCGCGTATTCTGACAGAATAGGCGTGATTCAGCTCAGTACATCTGCTATAAATCAGGCAGTTGCGAGGTTCATCGATGCGTTCGAGACTGATCACCTCCCTGCTTCTCTGCCTGGGTATCCAACTTGCAGGAGCGCAGACGCGCGCATGGTTAGGCACACTCACGTTGCCCACCAGCGATGAGGGTGCGCCGGACGAGAATCCGCCGTACGACCTGTTCTCAAAAGCGCAGATGAATTATCCATACACCATGCGTGAAGCTGTGCGGCCAACAGAGACAGCACAGGCCTGGCGCGCGATTTTCCTTGAGAACGAGTACCTGAAGTGCTCGGTACTGCCGGATCTGGGTGGGCACATTTATACGTGCATTGACAAGGTGAACGGGCAACCGATGTTCTACGCGAATCCCTCGATCAAGAAAGCTCTGATCGGCTATCGGGGCGCGTGGGCTGCATTTGGCGTGGAGTTCAACTTCCCTGTTTCACATAACTGGGTGTCGCTCTCACCGGTGGACTATGCGTATGGGAACGATCCGGATGGCAGCGTCTGGGTTACGGTGGGCAATCGCGACCGCGTTTACGGGATGGAATGGACGGTGCGGATCGCGCTGAGGCCTGGAGAAAGCGTGGTGCAAGAAAGTGTAACGCTGGCGAATCGAAGCGACCTGCGGCGCCGCTACTACTGGTGGAGCAATGCGGGCATCCAGGTGTGGGATGATTCGCAAATCTGTTACCCCATGCAGTTCACGGCATCGCACGGGTTCAAAGACATTGACACATGGCCGGTTGACCGCTCCGGGAGGAACCTGAGCGTGATCGCGAATCAGACAGGAGGAAATGTTTCGCGTTTTGCTTATGCGAGCCGGGAGCCGTTCATGGGGGTTTATCACCCGCACACGGATGCGGGGGTGGTGCACTATTCGGCGTACTCGGAGCTGCCGCACAAAAAAATCTGGAGTTGGGGCGTGGACTCCGACGGAATCAACTGGCGTGATGTGCTCAGCGACAATAAGAGCGCCTACGTGGAGGTGCAGGGCGGGCTCTTTCGCAACCAGGAGACCTATGAGTGGATGGAGCCGGACGGGCAGGTGCGGTTTACGGAGTACTGGATGCCGGCGCGACAGACGGGGACGATCACGTACGCAAACTTGAATGGTGTGCTGGGTATGCGGCGCGGGCATGAGGTCGACGGCAATCCAACGCTGGTGGTGGGCTTGAATGTGACGCATCGCGTGGAGGGGGCCAGGATCGCGGTGATCGAGGATGACAAGATCATCCTGAGCACGCAGGAGACTCTCGATCCATCGATGACCTGGAAGCGGCAGATCGAGATCCGGCCCGGAGAGAAAAAGTACGCGTTTGAGTTGAGCGATGCCCATGGCGGAGCACTCCTGCGCTTCACCGAGGACGGCTACGACTGGACGCCGCGAGATCAGGTGAAGGTGGGGCCGATTCCGGAGACCAGGAAGCTCGTCCGGGCAAAGTGGACCGATAGCGACTACGTTGCGCATGGTGAAGAACAGGAAGTGAACGGGCTGGGAGTTTGGGCCGGGGAGACGTATGCACAGGGATTGAAGATGTACCCTGCGAGCTTGAAGCTGCAAAAGGCGGCCGGGCGGCTCTATGTGCATCTGCTGCGCTTTCAGGAGGCAGAACAACTGCTCCGCAAAGCCGAGGCGCAGGCCGCCGACGACGCTGAAACGCACTACTACCGCGGGATTGCCGTGGAGGGACTTGGGAACGAGGCTGAGGCCCGCAAAGAGTTTGAGGCGGCGGCGAGCGGTGCGAAATTCCGCAAGGCGAGCGGTCTGCTGGCGGCGGAGTTGAAGGCGCGGCAGAACGATGTGGCCGGCGCGCTGGAGACGCTTGAGAGCGCCTGCGGGGCAGAGGCCAATGCACGCTGCGCCGAGGAGCATGTTGCTCTGCTGCGCGCGGCAGGTCGCACAGAGGAGGCGCGCAAGCAGGCGCAGGATTCGCTGAAGTTACACCCAACCAGCAGCCTCCTGCGCAATGAGCTGGTAAAGCTGGGCGGAGTGGATGAAGCACTGGACCGGCGCCTGGGCGCGGAGAGCAACCGGGTGCTTGATCTGCAGCTTGAGTATGTGCGGCTGGGCATGTGCAACGACGCTGCGGAACTGGCACAGCGCAAGTATCCCAAGGCGGCAAGTGGAGAGAGCGAGCCAGGGGCGATTGCGCCGGGGGATGATCCACTCGTCGGGTATGTGCGCGCCTGGTGCCTGGAGAAGATGGGCCAGCCCGCGGGCCAGGCGTATGCGGCGGCGGCAAGGATGGGATTGAAATTCGTCTTCCCCAATGACCCGGGACTGTGGCCGGTGCTGAAGGCTGCGATTGCGGCCAACGGCCGCGATGGGTCGGCGCATTTCCTGATGGGCGAACTCGAGTTCTCGCGGGGACAGGTGGATGCGGCGCTCGCGGAGTGGAAGAAATCTGAAATGCTCAAGCCGGACATTCCGGCGCTGCACGCCAGCTGGGGGAAGGCGTTGGCCGAGTTTCGCCATCAGCCCAAAAAGGCAAGAAAGGTGTACGAACGCGGGATTGCCGTGGACCCGTTGAATGCGGAGCTTTACGTCGGTCTTGACAAGCTGATGAAGGCCCGCGGCGAGGATCCGCAAAAGCGGGTTGCGATGCTCAAGCGCTACCCGCAGCAGACTGCGCTTCCGGCAACGGTGCTGCGAGCGCTGGTGGATGCCTTGCGCGAGACCGGCAACGATAAGGAAGCCGACGCGCTGATCAAAAGCCAGTTTGTGCCGCGCAAGGAGGGCGAGGCGCCGCTGCAGACAACGCGGTAATAGGAGAAATCATCAGCCAACACAACCTGTGCAGATCACTGGACTTTGTGCGGGGGAAGGAATGTATTTTTGATAGAGGCCTTCAGGCCCAGTACTGCCGCAAATCAAATCGCCATGTGATCGAGAACACAGACTCATTGTCCTTAGGATTATCTATTATGGCTCTGCTGTTCGCCTCCCCGAAGAGCAGGTTCCGCCCGTTGCGACGCAACACGCCCAGAGGCGTAGGCGCAATTCCTCACAGGTTTGGTCATCCATTCGACGCTCAGCAGCGGGGACTCACACCCCTGCTAACCACATGAGTTGCGAGTTCAAAAAGGAGGAAACCATGCACACCACTTCGCTCATCCGAATCCAGTTGTTGATCCCCGGCCTGCTCCTGTTTGGTCTCGGCGCCGCGCACGCGCAAAGCGACATCCAGGCTAAGTTCATGCCTGCCATCGACCAGAAACTCGATGCGCGTTCCACTCCCGCCAAAGTCACGAACGACGACGTGAGCTCCCTGCTCGGCAAAGGCTACGTCAAGATAGGGACGATTCGCGCCTCGCATCCGAGTAATAAGGTCGCCGTCCCGTCAGAGGTGCGGGAATCCAAGGAGGATGCGGAGATAACCAGCCAGCTCGAATCGGCCATCCTCCAGAAGGCCGCCGAGGTCGGCGGCGACATTGTTCTCTTCAGCAAAGCAGGCATACCTGAAGTTACTGACGTGCCTACGGGAAAGACAAAGATCGAGAAACCGTGCCTCGAGTACCGTACTCAAACCGTAAGCGGTACTCCAACTTCCTCAACGAGTTGCACCACCGACGTTCATGGTTTCCAACATTGCATGACATGGAACACACCTACTACTCGCACAATCCAAAATTGCGTGAGTTGGGGCCCACCAGAGGAAGTCCAGGTAACACGACGGGAAAATAACCTGGTCAGCGAGGCCACGGTCTGGCGGAACGACCCCACGCTGGCCGCAGATGTCGCTCGCACAGAGAAGGCCAAAGGTATTGGGTTGGAATCGGGCGGCGATATCAACTCCATGGATAAAGAAACGAGCAATAAGCTGTTGTTCCAGGCAGTAATTGCGGGGAACAGGTTCGAGGTGGAACGGCTTCTGGCGCACGGCGCCGACGTCAACGCCAGGAATAAAGATTACTGGACGCCGTTGCACCAGGCGGCCTCTAACGGAAACAGGGAGATGGCCGAACTGCTTCTGGCCCACGGCGCCGACGTCAATGCCAAGGACTACAAAGACGATTTCACGCCTTTGCGCCTGGGCGCGGACATGGACCACATGGACGTGGTTGAATTGCTGCTTGCCAAAGGGGCCGATGTCAATGCCCACGGGGCGGATGGCAATACGGCACTGCACATGGCGGCATGGCGGGGCGATGTCCCCATGGCAGAGTTGCTCCTCGCCCACGGAGCCGACGTCAATGCCAAAAACTACAATGACATTCATATGAGGACGCCTTTGTGCGCTGCCGTGCTTAATAGCAAATCTAAACACACAAGGGAAATGGTCAGAATGCTACAGAAGCACGGCGGTAAGATTCATTGAGAGCGGGCCCCCGGTTGTGTCTGTCATCGCTCCAGGAATCAAACTCGAACTCGAAAGGAGAAAGGTTATGCGTCAGAGAATATTTTGGGCCCTTGCTTTCGTGGCAGTTGTTCCCTTCCTTCTAGCGAATCTGGCGTACGCGCAAAGCGATATCCAACCGGTGTTCACGCCAGCTAACTCACAGAAATTCGATGCGCGTTCAACGCCCGCCAAAGCCACAAGCGACGACGAGAGCGCCCTGGCCAGCAAGGGCTACTTCAAGATAGGAACGATCAGCGCCACGCATCTGGGTACGAAGGAGGACCCGGAGATAACCAGGCAGCTCGAATCGGCCATCCTCCAGAAGACCGCCGAAGTCGGCGGCGACATTGTCCGCTTCAGCAAAGTTGGCATACCTGAAGAAAGAGACGTGCCCACCGGAAAGACGAAGACCATGAAAACGTGCCTCGAAACAAAATACATACCAGGTACACCGTCCACGAGGAGTTGCGTCGCCACCTCTGTTGGCCCACTGTGCAGCGGTTCGTTGGGGACCGGTTCATCTACGAGATGCGTGAATTGGTACAAACAGGAAGTTCCGGTAACAAAGCGGGAAACTGACCTGGTCAGCGAGGGAACGGTTTGGCGCTACGATCCCAAGTTTGCCGCCAATGTCAAGAATCAAAAAGGTGAGACCCCGTTGTCCGTTGCGGCAATGATGAAGCGGAACGATGTGGTCGAACAGCTTTTGGCCCACGGTGCCGACATTAATGCCAGAAATAACGATGGCTTGACTCCGTTGCACGAAGCGGCACTCGGGGGGTACACGGATGTGGCCGAATTGCTTCTGGCTCATGGTGCCGACATCAATGCAACAAGTGGCGATGGTGAAACTCCATTGCACAGCGCGGCATGGTCGAATCACAGGTACGTGGTGGAATTGCTTCTGGCCCACGGCGCTGATGTCAACGTCAAAGATAACAAAGGCAGAACACCATTACACGCGGCGGCAAGTGGAGGAGATAAGGAGGTGGTCGAAGTGCTTTTGGCCCACGGCGCCGATGTCAATGCCAGAGATGGAGGGGGGATGACGCCATTGCACAGCGCGACATGGTCGAATCACAGGGACGTGGTGGAATTGCTTCTGGTCCACGGCGCTGACGTAAACGTCAAGCAAAACAGTGGCGAAACGCCGTTACACGTCGCTACAATGATGAGCTACACGGATATAGGTGACTTGTTGCGCCAACACGGCGCCGACATCGCACGCAAAGTGGAGCCAGAGGAGGCCCGGAAAGCGGTGACAGGGGCAGCAACAGCCCCTTCGATGCTGGGCAAGAATATTAACTCTGCGGAAATGAAGACATGGCTGTCAAGCCTGGGTCAACCGGAGATACTCCGGTCTAGGCTTACTGAAAGTTATTATTATAACTTCAAATCAAAGGGAATTTCTTTATTCTTCAATAATGCGAATGATACGCTGAGGGGTATAATCTTCTACTCTGAAGG